>BNJU01000279.1_pt1 | contig 792548 bp, 983 predicted proteins | sample 8539281 | NCBI WGS metagenome assembly BNJU01 (sample SAMD00202456, study PRJDB9452) | human saliva metagenome | isolation source: human saliva | place: Japan
TTGTATAAGTAAAGGGTCCCAATTAAACGTAGCTATGCAATCTTTTATTAGTTAAACTTAATATTAAAAAGATCATAAATTGTTGGTTCATCAGGTAACTCCAACGAAGCAAAATAATCATAGAGTCTTTCTTCTAGCTTCCTAACTATTTCAGAGCACTCTTCTCTCTCAAATAATTCTGAATAGATATCTTCCAAATTTTCGCTCTTTGTCTGTAATTCAACACCGGCAAGAATTTCTTCTAAATTAAGTTTTTTTAGCAATCCATTCATAACTGAAGAGCTTTTCCCATTTTTATCACCATCTGGAATTGCTGCAATAGTAGCACCAGCGCCTAGAATAACTGTATGCGATCTCATCTCATTTCTCCTGAAAGTCTTTTGACACTATTATACCACTGTATCTACTTTATCTATGCTTCAAATACTATTATTATAGCCATAAATATTTTTAAATAAAATGCACAATTGAACCGTCACTCCTTCTACTGTTACTTGAGTAAAAAAATGTACAAATCAATTTCTTAGATTTGATTATATGATGCACTATAAAACATACAAAAATACCACTCTAGAATAATGTACAAAACAAAAAAATAAAGTACACTTTTTTTAAAGAATGTACTTTATGCTTCTAATTCAGTTGTATCAATGGTTTTAACTCATGTTAAGTCAATTGTACATAAACTTTTAGTTTTTAACCAATACTAAAAAAATAACCAAAAAAATTTTTTTAAGCCAATTATATTCAATTATGTACTTTATTTAAGTGAACACTAAAAAGTTTTTTTCAATTGTACATTTTTGACAATATAAAAACACTTTATATTACTTAAAGTGTTTTTATTTTTTTATATCTTTTTTTAAACTTTATAAAATGTTCTTGCTTTCTTCTGTAACCTTTGCAAATCAAACACCCCTTTTTTTATTTCGTTTTCTGTACGCCATTCTTTCTTTTAACTTGAATTTTTATAACGATGATTAAGGTTTTTCTTGACATATCCACCATACAGACATATTACTTAACTCTGTAATTTCAGTTGGACTTGCTATCAAGAAGTTATTTACATAATCCCACTCATTCATTAGACTTTGTTGAGTTGTTGCCAAGTCGTTAAATCCTTTTAAAACTTTTTGATTCGTGCACAAGTGTGTAAATATTGTAAAACAATTTCAAAATGTGGTAGACTAGATATGAATTTTGATGGACGATAATTAGGTCAGGGAAAAGGTTACAGATGGAAAAATTAGTTTTTATCGGAATGCTAGTGTTCTTGGCATTTGTGTTTATTGGAATATTGTTTTGGCTACGTTTTAGAATGAAGAACACTTTTGAGAACGGTGTTCCAGTGTACGATGCCCCAGCAAATAATCAGACTAGGACGAGTAAGCTAAGCGTAGGAGAGTATGCAGTGCACATAATTTTAATACTAATTAGCGCTGTAATTGCCTTTAAGGTCATGAGCATGTTCCCTCATGGGGGGGCGGCGCCAATTGGTGCTGCTATAATCACGCCTTCTATACTGTCGCTTTTCAATGCACGAAGGAGAACCGGGAAATCTTGGATAGGTATTGTTGCAGTGCTTATGGTATTTGTATTTTTGATGTTCGCATACATACTGATAGGTTTACCTGATAACGCAGCTCCACTTAAAATTGACGGAACTGAAATTCATCTTACAGAGACTAAGATTTCGGATTTGATAGACAAGGAGTTTGACATTTATGTGTCAAATGGTAGACATGATTATCCTAATTATAACGAGCTTTTGACAACGGGAAGCTATACTAAATACCAAGGAGCTGGGGTTAGCGTACCAAACGGCTTTAAGTCATATGACTCAGCAGTTACGCGATCTACCTATCTTCTTGTAAAGAAGAATGTAGTTCTCGGATGTATAGGTGTTTACGGAGATAAGAGGAAGAGTACGGACCTGAAGGACTGTGTAGTTACGCAGGTTTGCTTCGATTCTGAGTGCACAGCTGTTGCCAAAAAATATGGAATTTCATATAATATAGATGGTATAGATTTGCTAAAGAAGCTTGACGAAAACGAGTTCACGAAAGTATTTGGGAAAAAAATATGGCTGACTCCAAGCGAGCCAAGAGATGAATATTTGGGTCATTATGGCGTGCAGTGGGGAGCAGGTAACAATGAATTCTTTTGGAATCATTATTTTATGAATTTAGACCTTGATTCGAATAATGATATAGTTAATTTTAATTTTAGTTCTAATATTGCAGCAGAGCGATAGAAGAATTTGCAGGGATAATTAGGCAAAATGAAAAAAATAAAAAAAGTAATAAGTAAGACAAAGTATGCTATTTATCTTCTAGTGGTCCACCTTATATGCATACTTTTCACTATAAGCAAAATAGTGATACCTTCATGGGGTCACTGGTTAGAGACGACACGCTTTCTTTGGACAAGCTTTCCTACCTATGTATGCGTGTTAATAGCCGTTTTTCCAATGATATGCTTTTGGCCATATTCAATTAGTGCAGATTTTAAGCCGGGTACAGCAAAGACCTTGCTTGCGACTTTTGGTCTAATAGTTGGTAACGTGACTCTGATTTTGATATATACGACTATTTTGCACAAGGTATTATAGGTATAAAAAAATCCCTTTATAGGGATTTTTTGATTGCTTCAAGTAGCTCGTCATATTCTTCAAATGCTGGAACCTCAAGATGCTCCTTCTTGATTGATTCGGTGCTTCTAAACAAGAATCCTTGTGGGTGTCTCCTTGAAAGAAGTCGGTTTCATCGACGGTCAAGGCAGTTGATTTGGTTAGTCCAAATTATTCGGCAAGCCATAAATACTCAAATTTCTCCCAATATCATTGTCATCATAGATAGTTTCCCCTTATCACTTTGTCAACCAGTCCGTAACCATAGAGCAAATGTTTTTAATGAACTAGCTGACATTGGTTACAATTCCTCTAAGCACCTTTGGGTATATGGATTCAAAGTACATATGCTGGTCACACTATCAGGCTATATTCTGAATTATGTTGTAACGCCCGACTCAGTACATTATATTAGGGCAGTTGATGACTTACTAGAAAATTGTTCTCAACCCTATGTTTTAGCTGATTTAGCTTATCTTAGCTATGAACTCAGAGAACAGTTGAAACAGAAAGGTTACCATCTTTGGACGCCTTTACGTCAAAAGATGGTAAGAGCTAAACAACATAATCATTGGAAACTAATGGCTATGAGACGGACTATTGAAACTCGATTTTCAGAACTTTGTGCTTTTTTTGATGTCGAACAAACACTAGCTAGAGGCTTAACAGGATTGCAGTTGAGAATGGGGTAAATTGTACTACTGACTTATAATCTGAGATACTTTGAGATTAACTAGCACCACGAGTAAAAATCTATATCTTACTATCAATAAGACCTTAAATGAGTAGCAAAAAATGTACAATTGAACCACTACTTCTTCTGCACCTATTATAGTAAAAATGTACAAATCAATTCCTTAAATCAGATAATGTTATGAACTAGAAAATATACAAAATAACACTTCAAAATAATGTACAAAATAAAGTACACTCCTTAAAGAATGTACTTTATGCTTCTAATTCAGTTGTATAATAGTTTAGCTCATGTTAAGTCAATTGTACATAAACTTTTTAGTTTTACCAAAAAAATTTTTTTAGAGCTAATCATTCTTAATTGTGTACTTTATTTAAGTGTAAACTAAAAAAATTGTTCAAATGTACATTAACTTTTTAGTTTTTTTCTATCAATGTTTAAATAACTTTTTACATAAACTTATAATTTTTCTCTAAAATCAATAAAATCCAAATCACTTTGTTGATTTGGATTTTTAACTCTCTATTAAATGTTCAAAATTATTCTAAATACTATTTAATAAGTTTTATACTTAACTTTGCTAGACATTACTAGATAACACGATGCAACAATAACAATAATTCTGATTAGATACATTCCGTAATGGTCGTCACTCATAGTCATTTGAGAAAAATACATTAATCATTGAATGCGTCATCACACAAATCCAGAGATTTTTTTGTTTTTTAAATAAAGAGCAGAAAAGAATAAACGAATTTGTCAGCAACCCAAATAAAAAAAGGTACTATTTGAAGGATGGCTAGAGAACCATCTATATAAAAAGAACAATAAATGCCAAATTGACCATATGATAAATGTTAAAATTGTCGCTTGAAAAATAGTGGAACTTTTCTTGTAAAAGTGGCTGAAATACATATCTCCAACCAATTTCCTCCAAACCGCCAAATACAATAAACTTGAAAAAAACATCAGAAAAGGAAGATACCAGATAAATTGTATGATTTTTCCCCAAAAAAAATAGAAAAGAGAAATCAAGAATAATAAGAAAAAAATGCTAATAAATAATGTTTGTAACTGGTCTGAATGTTAAAAAAATCTTTTATTATTTTCTTTAAGTCAATCTCATAATAGCAAATGGCAACAATGCTACCCCATAAGGCTGTAGAGATTCCACCAATCATTACTCCGAAAAACATTTACTAGAACAGAATGAACGCCATAATGATTGCAGAAAAATACAACTAAACAAACTAATAATAATTGACTAAAAGTCCCAAATAAATAAACTGCAAGAGCTTTATTTCTACTCATAGCATCCATCTCCCTTTGGTTATAAAAAAACAGTATAAGAGTTACATTTTTGTGCATAAATAAAAATTATGTAATAAATATATTTTTAATCTTTTTATTCGTAAATTTACATAACTTAAATTATGTTTTTATAGTAGTAAATCTTTCACTTTTTCCAATTTCACTTTTTTTGGAATCACGAGATGAATCATATCACCTAGATACATCCTTGTAGAACCATTAACTGTCTTACTTTTACCATTATGTACTTGGGTTGTGATAAGCACATTATGAGGTAAATTGAGTTCATGTACTTGTTTTCCAGCTATTTTGTCTGAAACCGGGATTTCAATTAGAGTAACTTCACCATCATCAGTTGCTGACTCAGGTAACATTTTTTCGAGCATGGCTTCATAGACAGGCGCCCCTTTGAGCAGATCCATAACAATATAGGCAACTAGGGTCACCATACCTAAAGGCATGAGATTACGGATATCTCCGACCATCTCAGTCACAAGAATCATAGCTGTTAAAGGTGCTTTTGAGATAGCCCCAAAATACCCGCTCATTCCAAGAATCACAAAGATAGGGAATTGCTGCTGTGTAACGAGGCCAAGATTGACACAAATAACACCGACCAGAGCTCCAAGTAAGGATCCTAAAGCTAAAATAGGTAGGAAAATTCCACCAGGCAGTCCACTTCCGTAACTAATCATGCTCCATATAAAGCGAATGATGAAGTAAATTAAGAGAATTTGGAAGCTAAAATCTTGTTCTGTTAAGGATAAGACAACCTGATTTCCTCCACCAAGTATTTGTGGTAGGAAGATTCCTACTGGAATGATAAGAAGAAAAGCTATAATAGGATGATAGGCCTTATCTAGATGAATTTTTTGACCGATCCAATCGTAAACTCTCCCGACATTCAGAACGGCTTTTTCATAAAGAAAACCTGAAAAACCAAGAAAAATCCCCATAACCAGATAAATCCAATACTGACTCAAACTCATAAGAGGAATATTATCAGGCATATCAAGCACAGGTGTTAAGCCAAAGATGAGAAGGGAAACAAAGTTTGCTACTAGACTAGCAGCCAAGGTAGAAACCCAGAAGAATCGTGAAAAATGGTGATAGACTTCTTCTACTACAAATAATAAGCCCGCAATCGGTGCATTAAAGGCTGCAGCGAGTCCAGCAGCAGCTCCACTAGCAATCAAAGAACGCTCCTCAACAGGGCTAGACTTGAGCCATTTAGCAATTCCTTTTCCTCCAGCGGCACCTAGCTGAATACTGGGACCTTCACGACCTAGCATAAGCCCACTTGCAATAGCCAAGATACCTAGAATGTATTTCTTCCAGAGGACACTCCACCAATTGAGAGACATGAGACCTTTTAACTCTGCCTCAACTTGAGGAATACCAGAACCTTTGATATCTTTTTCTGACCGTGTTAATTTGGCACTAAGTAAGCAAATCAGAATATAAAACAATAAAATAATCAATAGATTCCGTATTAGATTTTCTTGGTCTTGATATAGTCCTTGAACGATATGAAAGCCTTTTTCGATCAAAAATCGAAATGATCCTACAATAAGTCCTATGACTAATCCAACAATAATACCTCGCCCTACTTGAGCTAAGATCGTACTGGACGCAAAGGCGAATTCTTTCTTGGAACTAATTGTTTCCGACTGTTCTCCCATAATTTTCCCTCTCAATTCTTATCTTTACTTGACGCAACAAGTGTTTTAATCGGTTCAAAACTGGTGCGATGAATAGGTGTGACACCGTGCTTTTCAATTCCTTCTAGATGCTTAGCAGTTCCATAGCCAGCATTTTGAGCAAAATCATAGCCTGGAAATTCTTCGTCATAGTTAGCCATGATCTTATCTCTTGTAACCTTCGCAATGATAGATGCTGCCGCAATAGATAAGGAGTTGGCATCCCCTTTGATGATGGATGTTTGAGAAATCGGCAAGTCCAACTTCATAGCATCGATCAAGAGGTGCTCTGGTTGTGGCTCAAGCTGATAAATAGCTTCCTTCATGGCTAGCTTCGTCGCTTCATAGATATTGACTTGATCAATGACATGATTGTCCATAATCCCGATACCGATTGATAAAGCATTATCCTTAACGGCTTGAAAAATCTCCTGGTGTTTTTTCTTAGGAATTTTTTTGCTGTCATTTAAACCTTTAATTTTACAATTTTGAGGTAAAATCACTGCAGCAGCCACCACTGGACCAGCTAGCGGACCACGTCCAACCTCATCTACACCTGCAATGAAACTAATACCTTGAGCGTAAAGTTCTTTTTCATAAGATAACATGGCTTCTAAACGGAGATTTTCATCCATTTCCGCTTGGATGGCCTTTTTACGCTTTTCAATTTCCTTTTGTACACCTGAACGAGAATCTTTTTCAAATTCCTTGAACAAGGGACTTTCAAAATCAGTTATCTTTGCTAATGCTTCTTTGATTTCTTTAATCGTTGCCATTGAGATCATCCAATGTATCTAAGGTATAGTTACCAAGTTTTCCATCACGAACTTCTTTGACGAAGAGATTGTAAAAACGATCATAATCATCACGGAAACCAAGGATACGTGTCATATCCATAATAATTTCAGGAGCTTCATCGTCAAGATTCATTTGTTTAAAACGTTCTTGAAGTTTTTCAGGATAATGCGTTTTAAAGTAATTGAGACCGAAAATCGTTACCTCATCCATTGGAAGTAACTGATCCTTGATTGCTCCCGTAAGCGCAAGTTTGAGTGCAACAGTCTCATCTTCAAATTTTGGCCAAAGAATCCCTGGAGTATCCAAAATTTCTAAATCCTTATTGGTTTTAAGCCATTGCTGGCCTTTTGTCACACCAGGCTTGTTACCAACAACAGCAATTTTCTTACCAGCTAAACGGTTCATCAGAGTCGATTTACCAGCGTTTGGAATCCCGATAATCATGGTGCGCAAGGTTTCGATTTGAATACCACGTTCTTTTTGACGAGCAATCTTATCTGCCATGAGTTTCTTAGCAGCATCCGTTACTACTTTTTACTGTTATTTGTTCCTTAGAGTTAATAGCAAGTGTCTGAATACCTTGTGATTCAAAGTGCTGACGCCACTCTTTTGTTAATGCTGGATCTGCAAGGTCTGCCTTGTTTAGAATCAATAGCCTTGGTTTGTCCCCGATAATTTTAGTCAGCATTGGATTTTGGCTAGACAAGGGCAAACGTGCATCTACTAAAACTGTTACAAAATCAACAAATTTTAAATTTTCCTGGACCTGACGACGTGCCTTAGACATGTGTCCAGGAAACCATTGAATAGTTGCCATTTTATTTCCTTTTCTTCATACAAACTTATTCTATAAAACATAGATGATTACTGACTATTTTATCATATTTTGGCTAATTTTGCAGATGAATGATGTCTTTAAAAAAGGGAAATCCCCCTTTACCATTAGGGAAAGAGGGATAACATTCTTATTGTTGAACAGCTTGCGCTGCTGTAATTAGAGTTAGTTTGTAAACATCGTCAGAGTTACATCCGCGAGAAAGGTCATTTACTGGTTTGTTAAGACCTTGCAAAACTGGTCCAACTGCAGCAAATCCACCTAGACGTTCTGCCATCTTGTAACCAATGTTACCTGCTTCAATACCAGGGAAGATGAAGACATTAGCTTGTCCAGCTACGTTGCTTCCAGGAGCTTTAAGAGCTGCTGTTTCGGGAACAAGGCTGCATCAAATTGCAACTCACCATCAATTTCAAGGTCAGGACGCAAGTCGTGTGCGATTTTAGTAGCTTCCACTACCTTATCAACACTTTCGCCAAAACCTGAGCCTTTAGTTGAATAGCTAAGCATAGCAATCTTAGGTTCGATACCAAACATTTTTGCAGTGATAGCTGAGTTAATCGCAATTTCAGCTAGGGCGTCAGCATCTGGGTTAATGTTGATAGCACAGTCACCAAACAAGTAACGTTCACTACCACGGACCATGAGGAAGGCACCTGATGTACGGCTCACATTAGGACGAGTCTTAATGATTTGAAGAGCTGGTCGAACTGTTGAAGCTGTAGAGTGAATAGCTCCTGAAACCATACCATCAACCAAGCCCATATAAACTAACATAACACCAAAGTAGTTAACATCGTTGATGAGTACTTCTCTCGCTTCTTCTTCTGTCATTTCCTTTTCGACGTTCAACAAGTGAAGCTACCATATCTTCAAATTGAGGGTAATGTTCTGGATCAATGACTTCGTAACCTTCTGTAATTCCTTCGATTTCAAGATAGATTTTAATCTTATCAGGGTTTCCTAGGAGTACAGGGATAACTTCTGTTTCTTTTACCAAGCGCTTCGTTGCTTGTAGGATACGTGGTTCTTCACCTTCAGGTAGAACGATGCTAGCATTTTTACCAACTAGGTTGGCTTTCAAACTTTCAAAAACTTCCATGAGTTTTGACTCCTTTTAAGATAAATTATTATTTGATAACTGTGTAATAAGTGTGTCGAAATCATCCGGCAGTGGGCATTCTAGCTCTAACTGCTCTTTCAAGAAAGGATGATAGAACGATAAGTAATGGCAATGTAGAGCCTGGCGTTGGATGCCATGTTCTAAGCTTCCCCCATAAAGATCATCTCCGAGTAATGGAAATCCAATATGCGAGAAATGAACCCGAATCTGGTGGGTTCTCCCGGTGTGAAGACGAATATCAACTAAGTGAATATTCCCATAAGATCCCACGATTTGATAGGACGTATGGGCATATTTTCCACCCTTTGCTACTCGTCGCGTGATGATAGAATCTTCATCTCGGGCTATTGGAGCGATGATTTCTCCCTGAGGTTCCAGATGACCATCTCCCTTGACTAAGGCATAATAACGCTTTTCAATAGCTTTTTTTTTTTTGCAACTGTTTATCTAATCTGGCATGCGCATAGCCGTGTTTAGCAAATAGCATCAATCCAGAGGTATCTCTATCAAGCCGAGTCACAATATGAACCTGCTGATTCTCATAGTTTTGTTTTACATAATAACCCTTAATAAAGTTGGCAATGGTATTGGAATGATTGACACTAGGGATTGAAGCGACTCCAAAAGGTTTATTGATAATCAAGAAATGATCATCTTCAAATAGAATATCTAGAGGATAATCAATTGCTTCAAGTGTCTCGAATCCTTCCTCTGTCGGAATATCAATGACGACTTCATCTCCGATATCTAAGAGATAGGTTGCATTCTGCGGATGCCCGTTTACTCGAATATCACCACCTCGAAACTTAATCTTGGCAAGTAATCCTTTTGAAACTTCATGTTTTTTCAGAAAGGTTTTGACCTTGACATGTTCGTCGGCAATAAACTGAAACCTCATTCGTCCACCTCACCAATAAAGGCATCTTTGACACGATTCCAAAAACTGGTGTGGCTTGGTGTTGCTACAAAATGAATCTTGTGGTGATCAATCTGATACTCCATTTTCTCAATATTTCGGAAAGAATAAATACTATTATCGATTGAGATTGTGTGATAGTCATTTCGAGTTGGTATTAGTTCGATTTTATCTTTCTTTGGAACAATAATTGATGAACCAAGTGTGCGATAGATTCGGTTGTTCAAACTAGCAATTTCAGCCAATTGTAGGGCTTCTATGGTCGGATGCAGTACTGCTCCGCCAAGTGATTTATTATAAGCAGTACTTCCAGTCGGCGTTGAAACTGTTAAGCCGTCACCACGGAAACGTTCAAAGGGAACATGGTTAATTATGACATCGGCAACCATAGTTCGATCCGCTCGACGAATGCTAGCTTCGTTTAGTGCTCGGAAAGACTTGACTTCACCGTTTTCGAGAAATATTTTTACACTAAGGAGTGGATAAGAAACTTGAGCTCCATTATCCAACTGTAAATTTGTAACCAATTGGTCCAACTCAAAATCACGATAATCCGTATAAAAACCTAAATGTCCCGTATGCACCCCAATAAAACGAACCTTATCCAGTTGGTTTTCATACTTATGAAAAGCAGACAGTAACATGCCATCTCCACCAATAGAGACGACAATGTCTGGATTTTTATCATTCAGGATAAAATTATTCTTTTTTAATCGTTCTTTTAACTCAAATAGAACTTTCTGACTTTGAGGCTTACGGTTGGCAATTAGGTCAATTCGTTTACCTGTATTCTTCATCGGTATCGTCACTGTTTCCTACCCCGTCATTTAACTTTCTGTGCAAAGGATCAAAGAGCGCTTGGGCCTCCTGAATATCTGCACGTATTTTACTCATTTCTTCGTCTAACTGGTGAGAAATTCTAGCTGTAATTTCAAGTCTTTCCTTGATTTCTTCTGGGAAATCTCCCTGATATTTATAATTGAGAGAATGCTCGATTGTAGCCCAAAAGTTCATAGCCAAGGTACGAATTTGAATCTCAACTAGAATAGTTTTTGCACCGTAAATCGTATCAACCGTATACTCAATAATCACATGGTAAGAACGATAACCCGATGCCTTTCGATGAGTAATGTAATCCCGTTCTTGAACAACTCTCATATCCTGTCTTTTACGAAGGATTGAAACAACCTCGTTTACGTCGTCTACGAATTGAACCATGACACGTAAACCTGCAATGTCTTGCAAATCCTGTTCAAGTGTGTCGTAGCCAATACCCCGGCGTGCCATTTTTTCTTTGATACTTTCAATCGGTTTAACCCGACCCGTGACAAACTCGATTGGAGAATGTCGGTTTTGTTTTCTGTATTGTTTTCGGATTCCTCGGAGTTTTATTTTCAATTCTCCGACAGCTTGAATGTAAGGATCTAAAAATTCTTCCCATTCTGTAATCATATAACTCTTACGTCCAATTCTCTATGCAGTTTAATTTATCTAGTTTTTTGATTTTTCTCATGAAAATCATATACAATAAATACAATGCTTATTATACCATAAATCGCTTTCAAATATAAAGAAAAGGTTGAAAAAATGAAACATTTAGAAATTGAAATGAAAACACTTCTCAGTAAAGCAGAATATCAGAGATTGCAAGGTCAGTTTTCAGAAATTACACCGATTACACAAAAAAATTACTACTTAGATACACCTGATTTTTACCTTCGTCAACATAAGATTGCCATGCGCATTCGTACTTTCGATACAAGCGCTGAACTGACTATTAAGATTCCTCAAGAAGTTGGGAACATGGAGTACAATCAAGCCCTCACTCTTGAGGAAGCTAAAAATTGTCTTGACGAATGTAAACTTCCTCAGGGAATGATTTTAGAAGAACTTTCAAATCGAGGTGTTTCACCAAGTGGATGGGTTGTTTTAGGTTGTTTAACCACTGTTCGTTATGAGAAAGAGACGTCTATCGGACTCATGGCACTTGATCAAAGCCACTACTTCGATATTGTAGATTATGAACTTGAATTGGAAGTTGAAAATGGTGACCAGGGAAGTCTTGATTTTCAAGAGTTTTTACAGGCAAATGATATCGAATACAAGAAAGCTCCTTCTAAATTAGTCAGATTTATAGAAAAATATGAAAAAAATACTGAAATTATCAACTTTTTTTGATAAAATAGAAGGGATAGAAAATAATAGAATCTGTAATGGAATACATTCGCTAAGAAAATGTTTCCGATTTCTGATTCACTTAGTTTATAGAGGACGGTTTATCAATGTCAGATACAAAGAATATGAAGCTTTTTTCACTTTCATCAAATCATGAAATTGCTCAAAAAATTGCGGATGCTGCAGGTGTGCCACTTGGAAAGTTATCATCACGTCAATTCTCAGATGGTGAAATCCAAGTTAACATCGAAGAAAGTGTTCGAGGGTATGATGTTTATATTATCCAGTCTACTTCTTATCCAGTTAGCAATCATTTGATGGAACTTTAATCACTGTTGATGCCTGTGTTCGTGCTAGTGCAAATACAATCAATGTTGTCATGCCTTATTTTGGTTATGCTCGTCAAGACCGTATCGCTTCTTCTCGCGAACCCCTTACAGCTAAACTTGTTGCAAATATGTTGGTTAAAGCTGGTGTTAGTCGTGTATTGACACTTGATCTTCACGCTGTTCAGGTTCAAGGTTTCTTTGATATTCCTGTTGACAACCTCTACACAATTCCTCTTTTTGCAAAACATTATTGTGATAAAGGTTTGACAGGTTCGGATGTGGTTGTTGTTAGCCCTAAAAATTCAGGTGTAAAACGTGCTCGTAGCCTTGCTGAGTACCTTGATGCACCGATTGCTATCATCGACTATGCTCAAGATGATTCTGAACGTAGCCAAGGATATATTATCGGTGAGGTTGAAGGTAAGAAAGCAATCTTGATTGATGATATTCTAAATACAGGTCGTACTTTCTCTGAAGCTGCTAAAATCTTAGAGCGTGACGGTGCAACTGAAATCTATGCAGTTTCAAGTCATGGACTTTTCGTTGACGGTGCAGCAGAATTGCTTGATGCAGCTAATATCAAAGAAATTTTGGTTACAGATTCTGTCGTAACAGAAAGTAAAAAACCAAAAAATGTTCAATACATTACTGCAAGCGAATTAATTGGTGATGCCATGGTTCGTATTCATGAAAGAAAACCAGTTAGTCCACTATTTAAATTTAAATAGAAATTAGGTGAGTTTTTGATTTATTTGGATAATGCTGCTACGACACCCATGTCACCTTCAGCTATCTCAGCAATGACTCAAGTCATGCAAGAAACATATGGGAACCCTTCTAGTATTCATAGCCATGGGCGACAAGCAGGTAAATTATTACGTGAAGCCCGTCAAGAATTAGCAGGTTTACTAGGTACAAAGCCCCAACACATTTTCTTTACTTCTGGTGGTACAGAAAGTAATAATACAGCTATTATCGGCTACTGTCTTCGTCATCAGAAACGCGGAAAACACATTATTACTACTGCTATCGAGCATCACGCTGTGCTTGAACCAATTGAATATCTGGTGGAAAATTTCGGATTTGAAGTAACTATTTTGAAACCTGTAAATCAAGAAATTACAGCAGAACAAGTCAAAAATGCGCTTCGTGAAGATACCATTTTAGTTTCAACTATGTTTGCAAACAATGAAACAGGGACTTTATTACCTATTGCAGAAATCGGGAAAGTATTACATGACCATCCAGCTGTATATCATGTAGATGCGGTTCAGGCAGTTGGTAAAATTGAAATTCTACCTGAAGAATTAGGTATTGACTTTCTCAGCGCTTCTGCTCACAAATTTTTTGGTCCCAAAGGCGTTGGTTTCCTTTATGCTGCTACCACTGATTTTGATTCCTACCTACACGGTGGAGATCAAGAACAGAAAAAAAGAGCAGGAACAGAAAACCTTCCTGCAATAATTGGGATGGTAGCGGCGCTTAAGGACGATCTTGAACATATAGAGCCTAACTTCGAAAAAGTTCAAAAGTTACAGGAAACATTTCTAGCGGAAATGGATGGGGCAAACTATTATCTAAATCAAGGTAAGGAACAACTTCCTTATGTCGTCAATATCGGATTTCCAGGACAACGCAACGACCTACTGCTACTTCGTTTAGACCTTGAAGGTATTTCTATTTCAACTGGTTCAGCATGTACTGCTGGTGTAGTTCAAGTCAGTCATGTTCTTAAGGCTTTTTATGGAGAAGACTCGCCTCGCTTACACGAGTCTGTTCGCGTTAGCATTTCACCTCAAAACACAGAACAAGAAATGATAACCCTTGTCAAAAAAAAATTAAAGAAATTATTGGAGGATAACTCAATGGCATTCGAACAAACGATTAAATTAAAAAATTGCCGTTACGATTACACACTTAGCCCAACTGTTAAAAAATTTACGCTTAAAGATAATACTTTTTTTGAAACTAAAGTTGGTAACTATGAATTAACACGTCTTCTTGAAAAAGTTCCAAATAGTGGAGAAGGATTTCAACTTAAAATTATCATCAACAAAGACTTAACAGGTGCAAAAATCAATATTACAGATAAATTTGGCCTACGTTTGGTTGATATTTTTAAATCAGAAGAAACTCATATCCACCAAGAAAAATTCTATTTCTTAATGGATAGTTTGGTTGAACGTGGTGTATTTACAAAAAGCGAAAGATAGAAGGTCATTATGTTTCGATTAACTTACAAGGACTCCTATCAAGTAGAGCGTGTGCAAGAATATGAAGACTATGAAGCTCTTATGCTCTCTCTATCGGGTTGTGTAACCCTTCCTGATACTACTCTTGTTACTTCATTAACACATGATGGAGTTGAAATCTATCAAGGGCTTCTAGGTAACCTCTACCGCTTTTTAAGGACTTACCACGAAACTAAAATAAACTAAGATTTTTTCTTAGTTTTTTTTCGTTATTGTTGCAATTTTCACAAGCTTTCTATAAAAATAGTAGATAGAAAGGTTGTGATTTTGTGAAAGAAAAACAGTCTGCTATTCCTAAAGCAACAGCAAAGAGACTTTCTCTCTATTACCGTATTTTTAAAAGATTTAATGCTGAGAAAATTGAAAGAGCCAATTCAAAACAAATTGCAGAGGCCATTGGTATTGATTCCGCAACAGTTCGCCGTGACTTCTCTTACTTTGGGGAACTTGGACGTCGTGGATTTGGCTATGATGTCAAAAAGCTCATGAACTTTTTTGCTGATCTTTTAAATGATAATTCTATTACAAATGTTATGCTTGTGGGTATTGGAAATATGGGACATGCCCTCCTCCACTATCGCTTTCATGAGCGCAACAAGATGAAAATCATCATGGCTTTTGACCTTGATGATCATCCTGAGGTTGGTACCAAAACTCCTGACGGTGTTCCGATCTATGGAATCTCACAAATAAAGGACAAAATTAAGGATAGTGATGTTAAAACTGCTATTCTTACTGTTCCTAGTGTTAAATCTCAAGAAGTTGCTGAACTTTTTGGTTGATGCTGGCATCAAAGGTATTCTCAGTTTTTTTCTCCTGTTCACCTACATCTTCCTAAAGACGTAGTTGTTCAGTATGTCGATCTTACAAGCGAACTTCAAACCCTCCTCTATTTCATGCGTAAAGAGGATTAGAAAGTGTAAATATTTATGAATAAACCAGTTATTGGGATTACTGGAAATGAAAACCCCGCATCCAGATGATGAGCTTATGATGAGTTATGCTGCAAAAAGGCTTTGTTGAAGGAGTTAAGAAAGCTGGAGGTATACCCATTATCCTACCGATTGGTGATGAAGAAATGGCCAGTTACTACATTAGTTTAATTGATAAACTTATTCTAACTGGTGGACAAAACGTTGACCCTAAATACTATGGTGAGCCAAAAACTATTGATAGCGACGACTACCACCTTCAACGTGATATTTTTGAGTTAGCCCTCATTAAAGAAGCAATCAAGCAAAATAAACCAATTTTTTCTGTCTGTCGTGGTACTCAGCTCTTTAACGTTGCCATGGGTGGGTCTCTTTATCAAGATATCGAAGATCATTGGCAAGATACTTCCGCTGAATACACCACTCAGCGGCTTGTCACCGAACCAGATACTGTTCTTCGAGAAATCTATGGGGAAATCTCTCATATCAATTCTTTCCACCATCAGAGCATCAAAGATTTAGCTCCTAATCTTAAGGTTGTAGCTCATGATCCTAAAGATGGTATTATCGAAGCTGTGACAACTACGGATGGTTTCCCTTATCTAGGTGTTCAATGGCATCCTGAATTTCTCTTTGAAATCGCCCAAAAGATAAAACACTTTTCGACTATGTTGTCAATGAATTGTAAACCTGTATATGATACAGGTTTTTTATATCATATCTGTCTTCTCCCGGTAACTAAAATAATCGGAATGCGAGACAATTAAATGGTCCAATAAGACCAACCCCATTATCTCGCAGGCTTCTTTAACAAGCTTGGTAACATGGTCATCATTTCTACTTGGCATGACAGCCCCAGATGGATGATTATGAACCAGTATCACGGATGTTGCCATATGCTTTAAAGCATAGTGGAGAATTTCCCGTGGTTCAGCAATGCTTCTAGTAGCTGACCCAATAAAAATAGTCTGCTGATGAATAATTTGATTTTGAGTATTCAGATAGAGCGCCACTAGGTGCTCTTGTTTTTTATCTCCAAGTTCATCTTGCATCTTTTTAGCTAATTTACGACTGCTAAGAATACTCTCCATTTCCACTGTTTCCCTTTATGGATACGGTAGCCTAATTCGATAACAGCTTGTAATTCGATTGCCTTAACACGTCCAATACCTGATAAAGTCTGCAATTCCTGTAGGCTCATTCTTTTTAGGTCAGTTAAACAGGTTAGCTGATTTAAGACCTTCTGTGCTATTTCAAAAACATTGGCCTGTTTCGTTCCTGTCCTTAGTAATATTGCCAGTAATTCTTGATTGCTGAGTGCTTCTACTCCCTCTCTGACTAGTCTTTCTCTTGGTAAAAGCGAATCTTCTTGAAATGAAATACTATACATAAAAAATCCTCCTCACTTAATTATTCGTGAGAAGGATCCTTAATTCGATAAAAACTAGTTATTTTTAGATTTTTTCAAGTGCAAGACGCAAATCTTCAATCAAATCATCGACATTTTCAAGACCGATTGAGAGACGGATTTGATTTTTAGTTACTCCTGCTGCTTCTAAATCAGAGTCTGACAACTGAGCATGTGTTGTAGTCGCGGGATGAACGACCAATGATTTAGCATCTGCTACATTGGCTAAGTTTGAAAAGATTTCCAAGCTGTCAATCACTTTACGAGCTTCTGCTTCTCCACCTTTAACATGGAAAGTAAAGATTGAACCAACACCTTTTGGTAAATATTTCTCAGCTAATGTGTGATAAGGACTATCAACTAATTTTGGATAGTTGACTTTTTCAACTTTTGGATGGTTCACAAGGAAATCAACGATTTTCTCAGCATTTTGAACATGACGTTCAACACGAAGAGAGAGAGTTTCAAGACCTTGTAAAAGCAAGAATGAGTTAAATGGTGATAGGGCAGCTCCCATGTCGCGAAGCAATTGAACACGAGCAGCGACGATAAAGGCGGCAGCACCAACATCACGGGTATAACTGATATTATGGTAGCTTGGGTCCTCATCGATCAATTGAGGGAATTTCCCCTGAAGCGGCCCAGTCAAACTTACCACTATCAACGATGACACCACCAATTGTTGTACCGTGACCGCCGATAAACTTAGTTGCTGAATGAACTGCAATGTCTACACCATGAGAAAAGACATTGATAAGATATGGTGTTGCAAAAGTATTGTCTGCAACCAAAGGAATCTGGTGTTTATGAGCAATTTCAGCGATTTTTTCGATATCAGGAATGTTGATAACTGGATTTCCTAGAGTTTCAATCAAAACAAGTTTAGTATTGTCTTTAATCGCTGCTTCTACTTCTTCTAGATTATCAATATCAACAAAAGTTGTGGTGATTCCATAACGAGGAAGCGTTTCTTTCAAGAGGTTAAAGGTACCGCCGTAGATGGTTGATGCTGCAACGACGTGGTCTCCTGCGTGGGCTAGAGCTAAAATTGTGTAAGTAATAGCTGCCATACCTGACGCAGTTGCAAGTGCACCTACACCACCTTCAAGTGCTGCGATACGCTCTTCAAAGGCTGATGTTGTTGGGTTAGTGATACGAGTATAGATATTACCAGCTTTTTTAAGGGCAAAGAGTTCTGCACCCTCTTGTGTATCTTCAAATACAAAAGATGTTGTTTGGTAAATAGGAACAGCACGAGATTTTGTAGTCGCATCTACCACTTGACCAGCATGCAATTGAAGAGTTTCAAATTTAAATTCACGAGTCATATTTAGACCTCCAAAGATTTCATTAGCTTCATTGTATCACCTATCTCACTAGGTTACAAATACAACTTTGTTATATCTTGGCATAAGAAATAGCTATGGCTATTATTAGAATTGTAGAACTTTTTTCAGATAGTTTAAAAAGTTTGTCTTCACTGCTCCTATACTTTATAATGTTTACAAAGGAGAAAACTATGTCAGAAATTACACATGAAATTGATGCAAACTTCGCTGGCCGTTTAAATATCTTGCGTGCTGGTGTACTGGGAGCAAATGATGGAATCATCTCTATCGCTGGAGTTGTTATCGGGGTTGCCAGTGCTACAACGAATATCTGGATCATCTTCCTCTCAGGATTGGCTGCTATTCTTGCTGGCGCCTTTTCTATGGCTGGCGGCGAGTATGTATCTGTATCCACTCAGAAAGACACAGAGGAAGCTGCTGTAGCCCGCGAACAACTCCTTTTGGATAAAGATATGGAGGCCGATAAAAAATCACTCTACGCAGCTTATCTTCAAAATGGTGAGTGTGAAACATCAGCACAACTATTAGTTAACAAAGCTTTTCTAAAAAATCCACTTAAGGCTCTAGTCGAGGAAAAGTACGGAATCGAATACGAAGAATTTACTAATCCTTGGCATGCTGCAGCATCTAGCTTTATCGCCTTTGTCCTCGGAAGTCTTCCGCCAATGCTTTCAATAACTATCTTCCCAAGCGACTATCGTATCCCTGCTACTGTTGTTATTGTAGCAATTTCCCTTTTGATTACTGGATATACGAGTGCCAAACTTGGAAAAGCTCCCACTAAAACAGCTATGATTCGGAATCTTTGTATTGGCCTTTTGACCATGGGTGTTACTTATCTATTTGGACAGTTGTTTAGCATTTAAAACATAAAAATACCTCGAAAATATCGAGGTATTTTTTATTATAGCTGGATAATCTTACGATAGCTTCTTGAAGTAATCATAAAGATAAGTACGTAGATGAGGGCAAAGATACCACAGATAGAAAGTGTTACACTTAACATCATAGCTGTATCTACTACTCCAATGACTTTAAGAATCAAACTTAACATATGATAGGCAAATGCTAGATGAAGGAAGGCGAAGATTACAGGAAGGAAGAAAACAGTCAAGACTTGCTTGTTAATGGTTTGCTTGATTTGTTTTTGGTCCAAGCCCACCTTTTGCAAAAATCACAAAGCGTTCACGATCTTCATAACCTTCTGAGATTTGTTTATAGTAGATAACAAGTACTGTTCCAATCATAAAGATGATAGAGAGGAAAATACCAATAAAGAGAACTCCTCCAAAGAGAGCATTCATTTGGGCAATTGCGTCACTTGCAGTGCCTCCACCATAAACCATACCGTCTTTTATTCTTGAGATTATGACTAAAATTATTTGCAAACTCCTCAAAATCATCAGATAGCTTTAACTGTTCCTCTAGACTAGCTGTTACATCCATACCACCGTAGAGCTGTGTGTATACAGCTGAATCCTGGTACTGTTCCAAAAAGCTTTGAAGATCCGCTACTACAAGATAGTTATAATCCGATACCAATAGTACATAAGGATTGGAAACATGATTGGCAATAAAATCCTGCTGGATTGCTTCCTTGATCGTATAGTTCTGATTGTTCAGACTAAATGCTTTCTGATCTTTAAGTTGGTCATTTCGAGCCCAAAGTCCTACTTCGTTACCAGTAAGGTTTAGCTTTTGTCCAGTCATTTTTTCATAATCTTTTTGATCAAAAACCAGGAAGACTGTCTTAGGCATGACATTGTTTTGCCCTTTTTCAAAGATGGTTAATTTGGTCCCCTCTTGACTCGAAAGACCGAAACTTGCATAATTGAGGACGTCCTTATTGCTGATGGTTAGGTTCTTTTCGCTAGCGTATTGAGTCAACAGCTTGTCTAAATCCTCAACTTCTACATGTTGTCCCTTAACATCAAAATCATGAGGATACATGAGTTTTTTCATATTCTCAGATCCGTTGTAGATACTAGTAGCTGCAGACATAGTAACCAAAACCATGGTTGAAAGGATGGCAATGGTTGCTAATCCGACAGCATTTTTCTTCATACGAAAGATAAGGTTAGAAACAGAAATGAGGTTATTTGGTTGGTAGTAATATCTCTTGTTTTTCTTGAGCAACTGTAAGAAAACGGTAATACCAGCATTGAATAAGAGATAGGTCCCTACAATAACTAACATAACCGCAATAAAGAAAGTAGCGACAGCTTTGAAAGCATCTGTTACGCTTAGTGCTAGGTAGTAGCCACTTCCCAGAGCTATTAGCCCTACAAGTGTCTGAAGAACTAGGAAACGCCCCTTCTTCTCACCCTTCGCTTTTTCTCTAGAAAGCTGGAGAGCATCCATACGGATAATGCGTACAGCGTTCAGGAAAACGATGACTAAAAAGATAAAACCGAATACCAGAAGGATTGAAAGCACTACGGACCATTGGAAAGTTGCAACTAACTCTACCTTCATCTTTGCAAGTTTAAGTAGTAAAGCGAAAATCAGATTATCAAAGAGGGCACCAATTCCAATCCCGGCAGTGACTGTTACTAGCCCAAATATCAAGAGTTCCTTAAAAGTCATACCAATTAAATGGCGTTTTTCTAGACCCAACATGCCATATACACCCAGTTCTTTTGAGCGATTTTTCATGACAAAACTGTTGGCATAAAGAACGATAATGGCAGATGCAAGTGTCACAACGACAAGCCCTAGTTGTAGGGTAAATTGTATAGCAGATGCACCACGTAAATCCACAATTTTAGGATTAAAGGCTAGAGAGTAAAAGAGATAGCTAATTGTGACTGCCAAAATGACAGACAAAGCAAACGGATAATAGAGTTTGCGGTTTTTGATTAAGTTGGATATGGCCAACTTATTGGTTAATCGAAACATACTAGTTCACCTCACTTGCCATAACAGTCAAGGTGTCAGAGATTTCTTGGAACATCTGACGATCCGTCTTTTCACCACGATAGATTTGATTATAGAGAATACCGTCCTTAATAAAAAGAACACGTTTTGCACGGCTGGCCGCAGCTGTTGAGTGGGTCACCATGAGAATGGTTTGCCCTTGCTCGTTGATCTGATCAAAGATATCAAGGAGGGCAGCAGACGATTTAGAGTCTAGGGCACCTGTTGGCTCGTCCGCAAGAAGAATTTCTGGTTCTGTGATGATAGCCCGTGCAACTGCTACCCTTTGTTTTTGCCCTCCAGAGATTTCATAAGGGTACTTCTCCTGCAATTGATTGATGCCAAGATTTTCGGCCGTCACGACCAATTTTTTCATCATTTCTGTAATAGGCTTTCTAGACAATACCAAAGGGAGTAAGATATTGTCTTTAACAGAAAGCGTATCTAACAAATTGAAGTCTTGGAAGACAAAGCCTAACTTTTCACGACGGAAACTTGATGCTTCAGAATTTTTAATGGTAGCTGTGTCAGTTCCGTTTAGGAAGACCTGGCCACGCGTTGGCTTGTCAAGCATAGCAAGAATATTGAGTAGAGTAGATTTACCAGATCCAGACTCACCCATGATAGCGACGTAGTCACCTTTTTCAACGGTAAAGTGAATATCTTTCAGGGCTTCTACTTGGTTGCCTTGAAAGCGAGTTTTATAAATCTTTTGAACGTGTTTTACATCTAATAGTGTCATTTTAACTTCTCCTTTTTAATATCCCATTAATTGAAACTGAGCTTGCATCATTTCGATGCCGATTTGAACTCGCTCGATATCCTTTGGACTTGGCTTACTTGTTTGTTTCTTTTGTAAAATTGTTTTCATGGTTTCTCTCCTTTTTCTTTATGCTCTAAGTTTACTCCAAAAAAAGAGGGCTTGCCATAACATAACCTTACAAAAGAGGTCTGTAATCTTACATTTTTTTGTAAGATAGAGATATTTTTTTGAAATAAACTACTATTAGTTTACCACAAATTTTTAAGCAAAAGAAAAAAACCCTTGATACTACAAAGGTTTTTCTTTTAAGAATGGTAAGATGGTTACCAAAACCAACCTTTATCATCATCGATAGGCTCCGCTTCTTTTATCTTACGTGGGCCAGTTCCGTACATGTCCGCTTCGATATCTTCTTTGGTTGGCAAGATATAGGCTAGGATGATATAGATGATGATTCCGAGTCCAAAATTTGCGATTGTAAAAATAGCAAAAATGAAGCGCACCAATGTCACATCAAGATCCCATCTATCAGATAGTCCAGCAAGAACTCCTGATATCATGCGATTTCGTCTCATTTTATAAAAATTTTTATTCATGATTTGTACCTCTTTCGGTATTCTTGAAATAAGTATAACATGAACTAAAGCTCCCTGCATCAGTCCTTGGGCTGATTTTGTAGGATAAGTTTACCATGACAAAGGCCACAACGATAACGTTTGGTATCAATTCGACGCTTTCTTTGATAGGTTTGACCACAAGAGTGACATTTATAAATCAAAACTGGTTTTTGACGAGCGCTTGATAAGGGAGGAACAAAGCGGAGACCGTCCACTTCTTTTAACAGTTCCTTAAAGGTTAAATCTTTATGCTTATAACCTTTTCCCTCATAATAGAGATGATAATGACAGAGTTCGTGACGAACAATCTTCCGAAAAACTTCTAAGCCTAGCTCTTGATAGACTTTAGGATTAAAATCCAAATGCCCATCCTTAGGGAAAAATCGTCCACCTGTCGACCGCAAACGAGTATTCCATTGAGCCTGGTGTTTGAAAGGTTTTCCGAAGTCTTCTAAAGAGACTTGCCTAACGTAATCAGTTAGATTCATTAGAGTCATCTGGTGCAAGAAGCGACAGATTTACTTTTTCACGTTGGACATCGATTTTCTTCACCCAAACAGTTACCAAATCCCCGACGGATACGACTTGACTTGGATGCTTGATAAATTTCTTGCTCATGTGTGAAATATGAATCAGCCCATCCTCATGGATACCAATGTCAACAAAGGCACCGAAGTCTACAACGTTACGAACGACACCTTCAAGCTTCTGGCCAACTTTTAAGTCTTTGATATCCAAGACATCCTGACGAAGGACTGGAGCATCAAAAGAATCACGGAAATCACGACCGGGTTTTAGAAGGTCTGCAATAATATCTTTGAGGGTTTCTTGACCGAGGTCTAATTCTTGAGCCATTTCCTTGATTGAAATAGATTTGAGTTTGGCTTGCGCTTCTTCGTTTAAGTCCTTAATATCCAATCGCTTGAAGAGTTCTTTAACCGCTGCATAGTTTTCTGGGTGAACACCTGTGTTATCAAGGATATTGCTGCTTTCAGGAATACGGAGGAAACCTGCCGCTTGTTCAAAAGCTTTTGCTCCCAAGCGAGGTACTTTCTTGATTTGGGCGCGTGAAGTGATTTTACCTTCTTCTTCTCGATACTTGACGATATTCTCTGAAATAGTTTTGTTAAGTCCTGCAACATGTGAAAGTAAGGCTGGACTGGCAGTATTGACATTGACACCGACTTGGTTAACGACTGTATCAACAACAAAGTCCAGACTCTCAGATAGTTTTTTCTGACTAACGTCATGCTGGTATTGGCCGACACCGATGGATTTGGGATCAATTTTAACCAATTCTGCAAGTGGGTCTTGCAAACGACGAGCGATAGAAATGGCTGAACGTTTTTCAACGGTTAACTCAGGAAACTCTTGACGGGCAAGTTCGCTGGCAGAGTATACAGAAGCACCACTTTCGCTAACAATGACATAGCTGACTTCTGGAAAATCTTTGAGAACTTCAGCAACAAAGGCTTCACTCTCACGACTGGCAGTTCCATTTCCGATAGCAATAATTTCAACACCGTATTGGCCAATCAAATTTGCCAAATCACGCTTAGCCTCTTCAATCTGACGAGCTGAAGCTGGTTTGACTGGGTAAATAACTTCTGTTGTCAACATCTTACCAGTCGCATCAACTACTGCAAGCTTAGCCCCTGTACGAAAGGCAGGTCAAAACCAAGAACCACGCGCCCTTTTAGCGGTGCTACGAGAAGGAGATTACGAAGGTTTTCTGAGAAGAGTTGGATAGCTCCTTCTTCTGCCTTTTCTGTCAATTCAGTACGAATACGGCGCTCAATAGCTGGCAATACCTTTTTCTTAACAGATTGTTGAATCACTTCGTCTATATAAGCATTCTTAACCTTGAAACGAGCAGCAAAGAAGGCTTGAATACGTTCAACCGCATGCTCAAAACCAATCTTCAAGATGCCTAACTTTTCACCACGATTAAGGGCAAGTGTACGATAACTTTGCATGTTTGCAACTGTTTCTGAGAAATCGTAATAAATCTGAAAGACTTGCTTTTCATCAAGACTCTCATCTTTGACTTGAGAAGTAATCTTAGAGCGTCTAAGTACCTCTTGATATGTCATTGAACGTAAATGAACATCCTCGGATAGTGCTTCAACCAAGATGTCTACAGCCCCAGCTAAAGCATCTTGTGGAGTTTCGAAACCTTCACAGACAAATGCTTCTGCTTCTTTTTCTAGGTTCGAAACATTTTGTAAAATTAAACGAGCAAGTGGGAAGAGTCCCGCTTCACGCGCAATCGTTGCCTTGGTGCGACGTTTCTCTTTATAAGGAAGATAGAGTTCTTCTACATCAGCTAGTTTTTCAGCTGATAGAATTGCTTCTTCTAACTCCTTAGTTAGCTTACCTTGCTCTTTGATTTTTGCTAAAACGGCTTCTTTTCGATCATTGAGAGCAGTTAGGCTTTTATCAAGGTCGATAATAGCTTTAATAGCAACTTCATCCAGACTACCAGTCATGTCTTTCCGATAACGAGCGATAAAGGGGATGGTTGCTCCTTCAGCTGTCAAAGATAGGACTGTATCAATTTGTTTTTAAGGTTACACCCAAATCCTGGGAAAATTTTTTTCATATTTTTTTATCCATGAAACTATTATACCATAAGCAGGAAAGCTTGTTTTTCATTAATTTGTTGCTTTATTTCAACTTTATAAAGATAAAAAGCAATGTTTATTTTTAAAATCCAACTATTTCCCAGAAATAATAGTATAATAGAGGTAACACAAAGAATCGAGGTATGCCTTATGGCTGTTAAATTTACAAAAACTGATGACTTAGATAAGATGTTCGAAGAATTTGCTAAACTTCCTGATTTGAAACAAGTAACATTTCCTGATGACAAAGAAAAGAAAGAAAAAGTAGAAAAGAAAAAATAGATGGATCTCTTTCAAAACCTGCCTTCAAGTGTGTTACAAGCTGGCGCTATTTTTCTATCAATTATCATTGAAGCTTTACCCTTTGTCTTAATGGGTAGCATTATCTCTGGTGCTATTGAAGTCTACGTCACTCCTGAGAAGGTGTATACATTTCTCCCTAAAAATCGTTTGGGGAGAATCTTTTTTGGTACCTTCATTGGTTTTCTCTTTCCCTCTTGTGAGTGTGGGATTGTCCCTATCATCAATCGTTTCTTGGAGAAGAAGGTTCCAAGCTATACAGCTGTTCCCTTTCTAGTAACTGCTCCTATCATCAATCCCATCGTACTTTTTGCTACCTATTCAGCCTTTGGTAATTCATTTAAAATGGTCTTACTCCGCGCTTTAGGTTCAATTCTTGTTGCTACTATATTGGGTATCTTTCTTGGCTTTTTCTGGGAGGAATCTATTCAAAAGGAAAATAGATTGGCTTGCCATGAGCATGATTTTTCTCACTTGAGTAAAGGTCAAAAAATCCTTCAGGTATTCATTCAAGCCATTGATGAATTCTTTGATATGGGACGTTATTTGGTTTTCGGTTGTCTGTTTGCTAGCATAGTCCAGGTTTATGTACCAACTCGTATTCTGACATCAATTAGTGCAACACCACTACTCGCTATTGTTCTTTTAATGCTCTTATCTTTCTTACTATCGCTTTGTAGTGAGGCAGATGCCTTTATTGGCTCTTCTCTTCTCACCAGTTTTGGTTTTGCTCCAGTACTCGCCTTTCTGGTTATAGGTCCCATGCTTGATGTCAAAAACTTACTCATGATGAAATTATCTCAAAACTCGCTTTATTTGGCAGTTTATGACAATTGTGACTTTTGTTGTTCTTGTCTATTCTTATATAGTCGGGGTGATGCTATGATACGATTTTTTATCTTATTTGGCTATTTTATCTTAACCCTTTATCTGCACCTATCAGGTAAGCTCAATCAGTATATAAACCTCCACTATTCATATCTAGCTTATATTACTATGGTTTTGTCATTGTTGCTAGCTATTGTTCAAGCCTATATTTTCTTCAATCGTTTGAAAGAACACAGTCACTTACATAGTTTTTCAGCCAAGCTTGCTAGTTTTGTCCTCTTAAGTTTACCCTTGTTAGTTGGATTTACATTTCCAACTGTCACTCTGGATTCACAAACAGTATCGGCAAAAGGATATTATTTCCCTTTGTCGGAAGGAACTGACAAGGCAATCCAAGCAAGTGAAGGTACTAGCAGTCAGTATCTCAAACCGGATACCAGTCGCTTTTATTCACAAACAGCTCATGAAAATATTATTCGGAAGAGTGCTGATAAATACTTAGCTCAATCAAGTATAGTTATCAATGATGAAAATTACCTGGAGGTCATGGAAGCTATCTATGATTATCCAAATGAATTTGAAGGCAAGGAAATCGAGTTTATTGGCTTTGTCTACAACGATCCCAATCATGCTAATAGTCAATTTGTCTTTCGCTTTGGTATCATGCACTGTATCGCTGATTCAGGAGTTTTTGGCCTCTTAACCACAGGAAATACCAATCATTATGAGAATAACACCTGGGTGAGAGTCAAAGGTAAGATTAGCAATCACTATCACAAGGAACTCAACCAGGTTCTCCCAACCCTTGAAGTCCAGTCTTTCATCAAAGTGGACAAACCTGAGAACCCTTATGTTTATAAAGAATTCTAAAAAAGTAGCCTAGTTGGGCTACTTTTTCTTGTAAAATTAAATTACTTTTTCATCTAAAAAAATATCAAATACTGTTTTATAATTTACACAATAATACCGAGCATTTCTTTTTTATGTCGTATAGAAAAAAATTGACAGATCACTATCAGACTCGTATTTTTTCCATGCTAGGCTAAAGCCATAATAATCTTCAAATTCTGGATGCCAGTCACAATAAAGTGGGATACGGCTAAATTTTCTTGCAACTACTTCATCTTCAAATTTTGGGGACTCTCCTGCAGTAATTCCAAATTGAAGTCCATTCAGTTCCCAGGTGTTTCCCCAAACATTTTCGTCTGATAGAACGTCAATCCAGCGAGAGGCGTCAATATCAAAATCTGCACATAATTCAAGTTCTAATAATTTTCTGTAGTTTACCTTGGCAGGCTTTATATAAAAGGCTCCATCAACCTGATACTTTTTATCTTGTACTTGAATTTGTGTGATTTTCATCGGAATTGAACTCTATTTAACTCCAACCAAAAAAATAGCCTAGAGGAGTTTTGATTGCATGGTAAATTTGTTTAGACTCTATTTTTACTTTTTTCGAGCAAGCATTTAGAACGCTTCCATGCTCAAGTATATTTCTACAAACTATTTTTGAAGTCTCAGGATCAAAAATAGAATACCTACGGATGACCCTTTTTAACTTTTCAACGGGATAAGTGATATCTCTTGGGTAAGCATGATATTTCTGGACTACCAGAGCTATTTTTTCAATATTTTCCTTTCCAGTTGGTACAATCACACCATGCCCAATATGAATACTTGGATCATCACAGATATAAGTATATCCATTTCCACCTTCTTGAAACTCAACGACAACGAGATTCAACTCCTGATCAGGATCGAAAAGTGGTTCAACTTTTTCACTGGTCTGGCGCTCATAAAAAGTGAAACAACCTGGATTATCCTCTTCGCCAAAGACCATTAAACTACCACAATTTGGGCACTTCCACATATAAAAGGAAGCCTCCGAAATGTCTTCATAGGAAATTCTATCATGTTCGTCAGTATTGTTAAAAATATCCTCAAGCAACTCATCCGAATAAACCGAATAAGCATTTGGATCAGGCGCTTGGTGGTCGTTCATCGCTTGACCACATCTACAAGTCCATTTTCCCATATCTAACCTCAGTCACGACTTAATTCTTCAAGGAAAAATTGATTGAGAGCTTTCCAGTCTTTCTTTTCCTCTGTAACACTTTGGACGTAGTCATCCAGCTCTTGGATATTTTTGATGATAAAGTCCTGAATTGGCTCTATCGGCTCAATTTCCATTCCTTCAGGTCCCTTTAACTTGATATCAAGCAATCTAGACACATGCTCTTTCATTTCATCAGGGAGGAGTTCTTTGACCAAATCATCAAACAAAATCGGTGGAACAGAATGATGTTTTTCAATCCAACGACAAGCTAAAATAGGACGTAGAGCATAGAAGTACTTTTTAGGTTTGACCTTATCTCCTGAAAGATACTTATTCATTTGAGTTCTAGCAGTATTCAAGTAATGGTGGAGCATCTTTTTCTCGGAAAAATACTGACTGACAAGCGGACGGATACGGTTAATAAAATCTGCATCTTGCTGGTAAACGATTGGCGACTGTAACCACTCAAAGAGGGTTGGATTTGACTTATAAAGCAACTTTAAAGCCTTGTCCAAATCCCAGCCACTCACATCCCATGTATCGTCAATTGGTAGTTCGATGACATCTCGATGATCGTTCAAACTAAGATAAAAATCTTGCTTGTGCTTGTATACGAAACGCACATCAAAGTCACTATCCGGAGACTCAAAGCCCCAAGCGCGACTGCCAGACTCAATTGCCCACAATACGGTAACATCATAAGTACGTTCAATTTCCGCTAGTTTTTCAGGTACCAGAATATTCATTTCTTCTTGTGTTTGCATCATGCTTCTCTTTCTTATTAACTTCTTATACCCCATTTTATCAGAATCCTAGGACATTATCAAAAATTACTATAGTATCTACAGAAAAAGCCTATACAGGCTTTTTTATCTCACAATATCTTTATACTTATCTGGTCTTCTATCTCTAAACAAACCCCAGTTTAGGCGTTCATTTGCTCCCTTATTAAGGTCATAGGTTGTTAACAAGATAGCTTCGCCTTGTCGTTCTGCTTTGGTCAAGATAGCTCCTGTTTCGTCGGTCATAAAGGATGAACCGTAGAAGTTAAGGCTAGAACTTTGCCCTCCATTTTCCTCACAAGGTTGAACTTCTTCTAAACCATAACGATTGGCTGCAATGACTGGGATTATATTTGCTGCTGCGTGTCCTTGCATGGTACGTTGCCAATGACCACAACTATCTGTATCCAAAATCGGCTCCGAACCAATGGCTGTTGGGTAAAAGAGTAATTCTGCACCATTTAAAGCAAGGCAACGGGCTGTTTCAGGGAACCACTGATCCCAGCAGATCCCAATACCAATCTTGGCATAGCGAGTATCCCAAACTTTAAAACCAGTATTTCCAGGAGTAAAGAAGAATTTTTCTTGATAATAATGGTCATCTGGTATATGCGTTTGCGATAAACTCCTAGCACTTCTCCATCAGCATCAATGATAGCAATCGAATTATATAAGACATTACCATCCTTTTCATAGAAACTGATCGGTAAAACGACCTTTAGTTCCTTGGCAATCACTTTGAAATGCTGAATAGCCATATTTTCTGTGACCGACTGGGCATACTGGTAGTAGTCATACTGACGTTCCTGACAGAAATAGGGACGTTCAAACAACTCAGGTAAGAGAATAATTTGCGAACCTTGATCTGCAGCTTGACGGACCAAACGTTCAGCTGTTTGGATATTCGTTTCCACATCCTTAGCGCATTGCATCTGAATAGCTGCAACCGTTACATTTCTCATCTTTTTCTCCTATTCTGGAATTTGTTGGGTAATACAGTGGATATTTCCACCACCTAAAAGAATATCTCTTGCAGGGATTCCGACGACTTCACGGTCTGGGAAACACTTACTCAGGATATCCAAGGCCACTTGGTCGTTTTCATCCTGAAATTGTGGCACCAAGACAGACTTATTAGCAATATAGAAGTTCACATAGGATGCTGCTAAACGCTCACCAGCATAGCGTTCTTCTTCACCTTCTTCATATGAATAGCCCGGCAAATCTTCTTCCGTCACTACTTGATGAAGCGCTGGGATTGGGAGTTTATGGATGGTGAAACTCCGACCTTTTGCATCTGTTTCTGTCTCTAAAAGAGCTAGATCAGCTGCAGACATGGCATACTGGGGATCGTCTTGGTCGTCCGTCCAAGCTAAAACAATCTCCGCTGGACCAACAAAGGCTGCCACATTGTCAACGTGTTCATTGGTTTCATCTTGATAAATACCGAAAGGCAACCAGATAACTTTTTCAGCACCAAGGCTCTCTATTAAGGTCTTTTCAATCTCTTCTTTAGTCAGGTGAGGATTACGTCCAGGACTGAGAAGACAACTTTCAGTCACAAGTATAGTTCCTTGACCGTCACTGTGTATGGCTCCACCTTCCAGTACAAATGGTTTTGCATCGTAAACAGGTATCTCTAAGACTTCTGCAAAGCGACTAGCGACTTGGTCATCTGCTTCATAGTCTTGGTAGAGACCATCCACAGCACCACCCCAGGAATTGAAAGACCAGTCTACCGCTAACTTTTCCCTTTTATCATTAAGGAGAATGGTCGGGCCAGTATCACGCGCCCAAGCATCATTTGTTGGAATATCTAGATAAACGACCTGGTTTCCAAGATAGGATTGCGCTTCAGATAGATAGTCCTGCTCCACCAAAAGATAGACTGTTTCCCCCTGAGCAATCGTTTTGATAATCTGGCTAAATGCTTTTTTAGCTGCCTTTCCTTGAAAAGGCCAAGACCCTGGTCGAGTAGGCCATATCATGAGAGTTCCATGATGGGGTTCATACTCTGCTGGCATACGATAGCCTAATTTCTTTGGACTGTCCATCATGATAATCTCTCCTTAAAGTCTTGATAGCCAAAGGCCTTGACTAGACTGCACTCACCCTCTTTATCCATTAGATAAAGGCTTGGAAGTCCAATACCGTTAAAGGTATTATTTTTGACAAATGAGTAAATAGCCATGTCTTCAAAGTATAGTCTATCTCCAATCTCAACTGGATTTTCAAAACTATAGTCACCAATGATGTCACCTGTTAGACAGGTATTGGAAGAAAGTCTATAAGTATAGGTTTTTTCTTGCGCTTCAAAACCATCTCTCAATGGAGGACGATAGGGCATCTCAAGGACATCTGGCATATGACAACTTGCTGAAGCATCTAGCACTAAGGTCTCAATCCCATTTTCAACGATGTCTAAGACTTCAGTAGCTAAATAACCAGCATTGAGTGCAATCGCTTCTCCTGGTTCGATATAGACGTCAAGGTTATAGGTTTCTCGAATTCGTTTAATCTCAGAAATCAGCAAATCCACATCGTAGTCTTCTCTTGTGATGTGGTGTCCGCCGCCCATATTGAGCCATTTGACCTCATGCAAATAAGGCCCAAACTGCTCTTCTACTGCTTTCAAAGTCGTTTGTAAATCATCTGCCCCTTGCTCACAAAGAGTATGAAAATGAAGACCATCCACCAAATCCAGCAAATCACTCGGTATCTTGTCTTGAGTCACTCCAAAACGAGATCCAGGAGCACAAGGGTCATAGAGCGCGTGATCTCCCTGAGTAGAACACTGAGGATTGAGGCGTAGACCTACACTGATACCAGCCTCACGACAAATTTGACCGTATTTTCGTAGTTGTCTCTCCGAATTAAAAACAATGTGATCAGATATTTGAAGCAACTCTTCCATATCAGCTTCCTTGAAAGCAGGCGCAAAAACATGGACTTCTCCTGGAAATTCTTCCCTAGCCAACTTAGCTTCATAGAGTCCACTAGCCGTTGTACCAGAGAGATACTGGCTAATTAGGGGATAGGTTTTATAGAGAGAATAAGCCTTTTGAGCTAGCAAAACCTTACAACCTGCCTTTTCCTGAACCTCTTGCAGAATGCGGCAGTTGGCTTCTAATTTGGCCAAGTCAATGACATAGGCTGGTGTTGGAACTTGTTCTAACTTCATTAGTCCACCATTTGTGGATTTTCAACCACAACCCATGGCAAACCGTATTTATTCAAAGCTTCCATAAATGGATCTGGATCCAACTCTTCAAGATTATACACTCCAGGTTGTCTCCAAGTGCCATCCATTACTAATTTGTTCCAATCATGGCTGGAACACCAGTTGTGTAAGAAATAGCTTGTGAACCAACTTCTGCGTAACATTCCTGATGGTCGCAAACATTGTAGATGTAGATGGTCTTTTCAACACCGTCTTTAACACCTGTAAAGATACAGCCGATATTGGTTTTTCCAACAGTGCGTGGGCCAAGGCTTGCAGGGTCTGGAAGCAAGGCTTTCAAGAATTGGATAGGCACAATTTCTTGTCCGTTAAAATTAATAGCATCTGTACGAAGGAGCCCAACATTTTCCAAGCATTTCATGTGCGTTAGATAAGATTGGCCAAAAGTCATAAAGAAACGAATACGTTTAACTCCTGGGATGTTTTTAGCCAGCGATTCAATTTCTTCATGGTGAAGAAGATACATGTCTTTTTGACCAACTTGAGGGAAATCATACTCACGTTTGATAGACATAGCTTCGACCTCAACCCATTTTCCATCTTCCCAGTAAGAACCTGGTGCAGAAACCTCACGCAAGTTGATTTCTGGGTTGAAGTTTGTTGCAAATGGATAACCGTGGTCACCACCATTACAGTCTAAAATATCGATATAGTGGATTTCGTCAAAGTAATGTTTGAGTGCATAAGCTGAAAAGACGCTGGTTACCCCTGGATCAAAACCAGATCCAAGCAGAGCTGTCAATCCTGCTTCTTTGAACTTCTCCTGATAAGCCCACTGCCATGAGTAATCAAAATAAGCCGTAAATCCAAGATCTTTGCAGCGTTTCTCATAAATGGCACGCCATTCAGGGTCTTCTGTATCTTCAGCCTCATAGTTGGCTGTGTCGATATAGTGAACTCCCGTTGCCAAACAAGCGTCCATAATGGTCAAATCTTGGTATGGTAGAGCTACGTTCAAAACAGCTTCTGGCTTGTAGCTTTCAATCAAGGCAATGACTTCTTCTACCTTGTCAGCATCAAGAGCAGCTGTTTCAATTTAGTATTTGTTTTGCCTTCTAATTTAGCCTTCAGGTCATCACATTTTGACTTGGTACGGCTAGCAATCATAATTTCTTTAAAGGTTTCGCTATCTTGGCAAATCTTTGAAATAGCAACTTGGGCAACGCCCCCACATCCGATAACTAATAAACGACTCATTTTTTTCTTTCCTCTTCTTCTAAAATGTCTTCAACATATTTTGGCAACATAAAGGCACCAACATGTAAGTTTGCAGTATAGTATTCTGTGAATAGCTGGCGTTTTTTCCAGCCTTCCTTATCAAAATCTTTGACAGGGTGATATTTTTTCGAAGCAAATCCAAACAACCAATAGCCAGCAGGACTAGTTGGGATATGTGCCTGGTAAACCCGGCTGATTGGAAAGGCTTGATTGACCTTGCGGTGCATACTTCGGCAAGCCGACTCATCTTCGTCAAAGAAAGGACTACCATGCTGATAGATCATGATTCCATCCTCTTTCAAGGCTCTATAGCTATTACCGTAAAATTCCTTTGTAAAGAGCCCTTCCGTATGTCCAAATGGATCCGTCGCATCATTGATGATAATGTCGTAGTCATCTTCACAGTTTCTCAAAAAACGCAGACCATTTTGATAATAAATGGTAACACGAGGGTCATCAAGTCCTGCAGCAAAATCTGGGAAGTATTCTCTACAAACCTCAACCAACATCTCATCTGGTTCTACAATATCGATTTGTTCCAATTCTGGATAGAGAGTTAATACTTGGGCAACACCACCGTCACCACCCCCAATAACCAAGACTTTCTTTGGATTGGGATGGACAGCCATAGGAACGTGGACGGTCATTTCGTTGTATACAAAATCATCTGCATCCGAGAACAAGACATGCCCATTTAAAATTAAAATCTTTCCAAAAGCTGGTGTATCTAAGACTTCGATATCCTGCCATTCACTTTACCAGCGTAGAGTTGTTTGGCTGTTCTCAGGGATAATTTCACATCTGGAGTATGAACTTCAGAAAACCATAAATCCATCTAGTTCTCCTTTCTCTCAATAACATTGATGTGATTGACCTCTGGATCTTCCGTTCCTTGGAGGGAACAACCACGTTCTTTGGCAAATTGGATATAATCAACAATTTCTCGTGTAATGCGTTCACCTGGCGCTAGGATTGGAATTCCTGGAGGATAGCACATGACAAATTCCCCACAGACCTGGCCAACGGACTCGTCCAAGGTTAAGCTTCTTCTCTCTGAATAAAAGGCTTCCTGAGGAGACAGCACTAGCTCAGGCTGAATATATTCTCCAGCAATCAAATCTTTTCCATCTCGTGAATATAGTCTCTTGATATCAGCCAAAGCACCAACCAAGCGCTCAATGTCTTGAATGCGGTCACCAATTGAAATGTAGGCCAAGATATTCCCAATATCGCCAAATTCAATCTGAATGTCATATTCGTCTCGCAGGAGGTCATAGACCTCGATACCTGTTAAGCCAATACCTTGAGTGTAGACTGACAACTTAGTCACGTCAAAATCGCAAACGGACACACCGTCTACTAGCTCTTTTGAGTAGGCATAGTAGCCACCGATGGCATTGATTTCACGACGAGCGTACTCAGATAGCTCAATGACCTTTTCAAAGGACTCTTTCCCACGAAGGGCTAAGTTTCTACGGGAAACATCCAGACTAGCCATTAGCAAGTAAGATGCTGATGTTGACTGTGTCAGGTTAATAATCTGACGTACATACTCAGGATTCATCTGATCGCCAACTAAAAGAAGTGAACTTTGAGTCAAGCTGCCACCAGACTTATGCATGGATACAGCTGACATATCTGCTCCTGCATCCATAGCGGATAGGGGAAGTTTATCTGTAAAGTGCAGATGAGCACCGTGCGCCTCGTCTACTAAGACTTTCATTCCTGCAGCGTGAGCCATCTCTGTTAGCCCCTTAAGGTCTGAACAAATTCCATAGTAGGTTGGATTGTTGATTAGGATTGCCTTGGCATCTGGATGTTCTTGAATAGCTTGTGCTACACGCTCATTTTCAAGCCCCAAAGCAATACCGATTTTTGGATCCACACTCATCTCGATATAGATGGGAATAGCACCACATAAAACGAGTGCATTGATGGCTGACTTATGAACATTTCGAGGAAGAATGATTTTATCACCTGCTTTACAGGTGGAGAGAATCATGGTCTGCACGGATGAAGTTGTTCCACCGATCATTAAAAAGGCATGAGCCGCTCCAAAAGCTTCTGCCGCTAGTTCCTCTGCTTCTCTGATAATCGAAATAGGATGTCCTAGATTGTCCAAGGGCTTCATTGAGTTGACATCTATACCTACACATTTTTCTCCTAAAAGTTCAACCAACTCTGGGTTACCACGGCCACGCTTGTGACCAGGTACGTCAAACGGTACAATTCTTTTCTTTCGTAACTTGACCAACCCCTCATAGATGGGAGCTTGGTTTTGATTTAACATTATAAAGACATACTCCTTTATCATATTTTTTACACCTTGACCATGTAAGGTGCTAAAGGATACTTATGAAAAAAGAGCAGGTTGGCACCTGCTCTACAATCTACTGACGTGTTTATGTTTGTTTCTTTTGAGTATGTCTGTTCCTGATGTTTCCTAACTCTCTAGTAGCAAATATTACGTACTTTATTGATCGTTTCACAAGATGACGTGTGCTTTCACCACACTAACAAATCTATACGAATTAGGACAAGTGTCCTAACATCAACTTATAAAAGTAGGCTTTTAACCCTATCAATAATGTGGCTTTTCAACCACGCTTCGGCATTCAACCCTGCCTGTCCGTAGGCATTTTTTACTCGGGTTTATATTTGCTAGAAAACATCATATCATTTTCTAAGCTCCATTACTATATCATGTTTTCAGATGCTTGTAAAGTATTTTTTTAGAACTTTTTTTAAACAATTTAATATTTTTGTTCGTGAAATTCATTTAGTTTCAAAATGGAAATCGTTTTTAAATTGAAATCAAAAAAATAAAAAAACAGGAACCAAATCGATTAGTTCCTGTGTTAAATTGTAATTATAGTCAGTTATTCAAAATCCTATCTACTCATCTCGCGCTACTTTGACAGCTAGTTCAAAATCAGTCATCAAATAATTTCATCTAGACGGATAAGGCTGTAATACTCATTCCAAAATAGAGAGTCACTGTTGCTGGCCCACTGTAATCCATACCACAATTGAGTGACATCACTTGTATGAGATGGGGGAATTGACCATAGATGCTTTTTAAAAGTTTCTTGAACAAGAGAAACATCCAGTCTAGTAGTCAAGTCGAGTTCATCTAACTTGAAAGTGATAGAATGTTTCTTTGCTTCTTCAATACTGTCCTTATTAAATCGAATCTGAATAATCTTAGAATCTTCTAAAGCTACATCCTGTTCCTCAGCACCGTAAAAGGAAATACTCCCCAGTACTATACCATTTTTTGCTAGGAGATAGGGAGCGTAGGGGACTGCATTGCTATCAAGTCTGAAGCCTTTTTCGATGGTGACTGTTTTATTGCCTGAATACTTTTGGAAACTTCCCTCTGTCAAGAGCTTTTCATAGTCGCTACCACCATCACCTTGTCTGACATAGATATCAAATCCAGCTTCCATCAGATCACTTGCTTTTGTTTCTGCTAAAGTGATTTTACTCTCATTAATTTGCAAAATTGGTGCTTGAGGTGGCAAACCAATCGTGAGATTAAACATGACTCCTACTAGAAAGACCATCAAGGTTATAAGGAGAGCGAGTAAAGACTTTCCCGTCCTTTTTCTTGCATTGAAAAGAGCCATTATAGCAGGGAGGAGGATCATTTTGGCTAAAATAGAATTCCCCACACCGCCTCTATTTAAGGTCTGAAAAGCAAAAATCCCTGCGATTGCAATCAGGGACAGGTAGACCAAAATCTCGCCTAGACCCAGTTTTTCTGTTCGAGTTTGTTGATTTACAGGAGTTTCGTACAATGACTGCCCATTTTCTTTCCTCTTTTTTAGAAAGAGATAAAAGCCCAGACCGAGCAGCAGATTAAAGATTGCAAAAACTATTAAAGTACCTATAATCACCGTTCTACCCATGGCTCTCTACTCCTTTATGTTCTCTCTGAAATCTTATCTTTCTCTTTAATTCCCAATCCCCAACTAATAAAACTAGCAAGAAGAAAGGGCCACCTTCTATGACCACAATAGGCATAGCCAAAATAGCAATAATCAAAAAACTAGCTTTCTTCTGATGCCAACTACCGCCCCATTCTCCGTTTATCAGTCCACCTAAATAGTTGACGTAGTCAGTAAACCAAGCCAATAAGGGATTTTGAATATCATTAGCCCTAAGGTAAATGAACATAGCAGAATTTAGCAAAACATAAAGAATTCCAAGGACTAGAATAATCTTTTGACTAGTTCTAGTAGCCTCTAGAACGATTTTTTCTCTCTTCTCTGGTTTTATTTCCTTGAGACTTTCATTCTTACAAGAGAGTTTTTCAAATCTAAAGGCCAGAAATCGGTAGAGATAATACTTTTTTATATCATGCTTCATGAAACCCCCAATCTAGAAAGGACACTCATTTATAAATCATGGTTTAAACATCTAATTTCAAGGAATTGCCTTCCAAATAGACAGCTTTTGACTCAGTGATCTTGATTTTTTGATCTTCTGAAAAGCCAATGGTTTCACCATCCTTTAAGGTGACATCACTGCCTAAAACATACTGAAGAATAGACAAGAGGAAATAATATAAGTCATCGCTATTCATTGGAGACTCGATAATTTCAATCTCAGTTTTTCCAAACTCTTTCAAACCATAAGTGTAAATGCTAGTCTTATCTTTCTGATTGATAATCCCCATATAGATCCAAAGTTGAAGGGGAAGCATTTCTTCTATCAAAAGGTCAGCCAGGTCTAGATAAAGATCTTTTGGCAAGAGCAAGGTGGTAGAACCCTGATAAATACCAATAGCTGATTGACTAGTTTTTAGGATAGAGGCATTGACTTTAGTTAATAAGGAGTAAGTTTCTACTGGCGAAAGTTTGTCAGACAGGATAGAAACAATGGCGTGTTGTGTGTGCTCCTGTGTATCCTTCTCAACATCCTGCCAGAGGTAAGAATAGGCATACAATTCTTCAAATTCTTGACTTGGGATAGGAAGATCCATCAATGCCAGCGCAACGAGAGCACCATCAATCACAAAGGTTGCACTAGAATCATCCCCAGAAACTTCAGAAATTTCAAGCCCCCAGTGAGATTTCAATTCCTGAACAACCTGGTCTAAAGAATAGGCTTGATTGCCTTTGAAAAGAGGCATGGACAAGATCAGTTGTTTTTTCTTCTCTGACTTTTCTTTCTTACTAGTAAATAGATTTTTTAAAAAATTCACAGGACTTCTCCTTTTTCTCATATCAGTTGGAAAGCAAAGCTCTCTTACTCAAAGTAAGTCGCCATACCAAGTTTCCTCATCCTCAAAACCGTAAAATTTCTCATCAAGTAGCCAAATTCCATCCACCAATCTAAGTACAAACTGATGCTTCATTTCTAAAGCTTCTTGATAATGAGTGATGACTCTTGCTTCTTCAGCTTTTGTCATGATAAAATCTACAGAAAAATCATTCGTTTTAACATAGTTATACTCACTTGGGGAGCTATAAGAAATTCGAACTCCTCCTTCCAAGTAATTTTGAGTCACTCGTCCAGTTAGAAGTTGCATTTGCCTCTGAAAATAGTCATCCATAAGTTCATTCCACAAAGGGTGAAGCTGATTAGAAGGGATTCCAAGGGCTTCTTTTTCCTTATCCAGTGCTCTGTTACGCTCAAAAATTTCCTCTTCTAACAAGGTTAAACTTTTGAGTAAATTAAGCAAGGGTGGGATGATTATTTCCGCCATAGCTCGATAGTTTTCAGGGGTATTTTTATAGTTCACTCTCATGATTACTCTCTTAACTCTCCTGGATTAATTGCTTTACTTCTATGTCTGAAAGTTGTCCATCCATGTAGAGTTTCCTAAGTAAATCTTTATCTACGGTAATTTCATAATAGTCAGTCACAAACTCATGAAATCTCTCAAAGCTATCAAAAAGGTAAGAGAGCAACCATTCTCCACCATCCTTATCTTGGTAAGTCTGTTGATGCGCGTGACCGTCATACCAGATAAAGAAGGTTGTTTCATCTTTTTGTTCTTCTGAATAAAGTGAGACATACTTTTCATCCAGTCCTTTATAAAAACTATCGATGATATCTTGATTCCACTCGTCAGCAGCAAACTGGCTTAAACTACTTTCATGATCAAAGCCTTTTATAAGGGTCATTTTATCAGTCAAAATCACATCTAAAGAATCACCAGAGCCATTGTCAATAAGATAGCGGAGTCCATAGTCTTCCTCAGTCTTAATCACAAGTCTGAGCCAATCCTCACTCGGATCTGTTAGATATTCGTCAATGACCAGCAAGGCATCTAAGCGAGTCTTTATCTTGTCCCAATCAATCTTTCTCATCTCTAAAAACCTCCATCTTATTTTTGCTATTTATCAAGATCACAAGCCCTATAACGAGCTGTTAGATAGCCTGAAAAGCTAATCTGAGGGATATTCCACTCATTAGGCAAATAAATGGAACAATCTACCTGATCACCTAGAGGGGAACTTGCTGAGAAGACATATCTTCCCAAATCCTCATTATTAGGATTTCTTTCAACTTGACCCAATCTGCTAGTATTGAACCAGTCTCTAAACAGTAACCAGATTTGCTCTGCATCTTCGTTTAATAGGGAGACTTTCAAGTTGTAGCTGATTCCGACCCTACATCTTTTTTTGAATCCTGATTCATCAGCTTTACAAACTTTTATCGATCCCTTATCATACTGCCAGTTATCACTATCTAATAGGGGAAATTGAACAGATAGATTGTCTTTAAATCCCTGCATAGTATCAAATAAATCTTTGGAGGCTGCTTCGAATAATTCTAGTTTTTCCATAGTCTTCTCTTTAATTTTCATAGCTAATCACATTTCGATTTAATCTGCATCAACCCAGATTTGGTATTTTTGACAATGTAGACATCTAAACAAATAACCACAGATAGGCCCGTCTTTGACCAAGTAGTCTTCTACCTCTTGATATTCTTCACGCGCTTCATAGTCTGCCAAGACTTGCTCAGCGATTCCCATGGCCTTCAATTCTCGAGTTCCAACTGTACCCAAGTAAGCACAATAATCTTGGCAACAAGAAAGCCAATATTCTCCCTGCCAACTAGAGTAGCCTGGGGTCTGACAAAAAAGCAGCTGATTCTTTTCTGGATCCAATTCACCCTGCCACTCGGCATCTTGGATAAATTCTGCATCAAATTTTTTAGCTGCTTGACCGTTTGCAATGCACATTGGGCAAAGGTATTCTATATCCTCGATACAATAAGGGATCAAGTCATAATAAATATTGCTTTCTTTCCCACAAGATGGACAAAGCTTGGCTTCTCCTTCAACAAATGAACCTGTAGCTAAAGGGTCTGGATGATAGATAAAATGTGGTAAAGACTGTAATAGCTTCTGTCTTTGCTTCTTCTCTTCTTTTCTTAGAGGACGAGGAAGGGCAAAACGATCGCCATGACTCTGACTCATTTCTTGTAAACGGCTCAGTTTCTTTATCTGTTTTCGATCAGGTTTGTCTAAGATTTCGGTCAATAAGCTATAGGCACTAGTGTAGAGACCCAATTGGTCATAGAGGTCAACTAATACTTTCTTTGCTTCTAAATCCTCAGACTTAGCTAATTCATCAGCTAAATCATAAAGGGCTACAACACTTGAAGGATTTCCATCTTTGGCATGGTATTCCCTTGTCCGGGTGATATATTCTTGTAAATATGGATTCATCTGACTACCTTTTCTTTTATGGATAAATTCTGATTAACAAATGGTAATAAGGACAATACCATTTAAGCCTAACATTGCTATATATATATCTTTCATTTCATCACCTGATTTTAACCTCTTATTGTCAGACAGTTAGTAAATTTCATACACAAGCTCTCTATCAGCTTGAAAATATTTGTCGAATTTCACTAAAAGATAAAGGGATCCAGCTGGAGAGACACCGGCATCATAACCTAGAGCAAATTCGCCATAAGAACTACTTTTTATCCAAGATTAACTCCTTTAATTCCAGTTCTGTAACTGCTTTATCAGGCCAATTATCATGGATAACCTTTTGAGCTTTTTTATCAAGGTGTTCCAAGTTTCTATATAAACTAGTCATCAAATCATCTGATAATAAGACTAAATCCTGTTCACAGTAACCTGTAAAATAAATATTTATGTCTTTATTTAGATATCGCCCTAGAAAATAGATCCCCTGAATCATGTTTTTTTCCCAGTTTATTCCCTTCCATAATGCCAATAAATCTTCTTTGTTCATTTATTACCTCAAGCAGTTTTATTCTTTTAGGAATGTTTAATAAACTTTCTAACAAATAGTGACCAGGACATTTCCATTGAGCTCCAGAATCTTTTTGTAAAACTCTTTCATATTTACAAAGCTGATTCGGATTTCATCCTTGATTTCTTCCTCTTCCTCAAGATAATCCCAAATATCAGGATACAAGTCGGCCTTCTTACATGCTTCCATACTAAAGTCAGCCATAGCTCTGTCAATGTCAAAACTTTCTAAAGCTTGACTGATAGCCGCAATTCTCGATTTTTCAGTATAGGCGATATATTCAGATACATCCTCTAGAGGAGTCACCCCTAAAACAGCTTCTCTCAAGGGACTGTCATCCAAAAATTCTGAACTACTAAATCCTGTCATGACAAAGACTAGGGCATCCCACATCTTGTCGATATCTATTAAGATATCATGAGTATCAGCGGAGTCCTCAGCAAAGTCTAACAAGTCATCTTCTTGATTGGAAAGAGCTTTTATTTGTTCTAATTCATTGTCTGGTAAATATTGATAATTGGCAATCATTCCCATGATTTTTCTCCTTTGAATCTTGTAGGATAATACTGATGTTTTTAGCTCTATTTCTATAGAAAATGCTATAATGGAGCTAAGAAATTGTTTTATTGAATGTTAAATAGGGGGAAATAGTAATGTTCACTAGTATTGTTTTGGGTTTTTATGCTCTTTTCTTTCTATCCTTGTCCTTTACTATCTATCTCTATATTAGACTTGTAGTTGCGGTTAAAAAAGGCAAAGACATTCCCAAATGGATTTATAAACTTGGTCATGCTGTTCAAGGAAGAATTCACGTTGATTATGAAGAAATCACTGATGCCAATGCCATTAAAGAGATTCATTGGTTCTTGCTAATCTATCTAATCGTAAATCTACTGGTATTTACTGGCTTCTACTATCATGGTAATAGCTTTCCTCAAGCCATTTATGAATGTTTGAAAAAACAATTTTTTATCGTACTTGTTAGTATGTTTTTTTAAAAAAAGTATTGGCAAATTTGTTGTACTCGCTATAAGAAAAAAAACTTTCATAACAGTCATGCTTATGCATCAACCAATGCTTTTTGTCGGGACAGCTTTTTTTAACGAGTTATGTTTTTATGTTTTTGCTTGATGATGAGTGGCCTTCCAGCTCAACCTGTTCCAGTAACCATTCAAGATACCACCATCATTATCGGGGAGACAAAGGCTTCCGAGCTTTTTAGACCAAGGCTATACCTTTGGAGATAAAGGTGCAGAGAGCTCCATCACCAATCCCAAAAAAACGACCACTTTTACTACGGTCAGCTTCTCGAAGTCAAGCGGGATAATCAGTCCTTTGGCTTTATGAGCCTTACTCCCACAGGTAAAGATACTGATCAGCTCAAAAACTGCGTCATCACCTATTACAGAACACCTAAGGATAACAATCAACTAGAAGAAATTTCCATCAATCATGTCAAGCTAGCAAATCTCAAGCTCCAAGACTTTCAAACACGAAAATTAATCGATATCTTTGAAGTCAATCCAGCTGATTATAACGTCTCTGATAAAGATACCAACTTTATCCTAACCATCCAAACAGCAGATTACGACCTCTGGAAAAGATACCAGATTGAATCCAAGTTCAATTCAGATGGTTCCCTAGATAGCTATGGTGTCAGAGCCCAGCACAGCATGTGGGAATGATTGACCATTTCCCCCTTTATCACATAAGCATTAAACTGGAAAAATATCGTCGACAAGTTTATAGGTTTCTATGAATCGAAGGCCAGAAGAGCCTTTATCTCTAGCGATTTCTTCATAAATGTCTTCTAAATTTTGGGCAGGTGCCAACATCCAAAGACTAAAAGGTCTAAGTTTCACCTGTCCAATTTTTTCAATATTTTCTAATAATTGCCCTAAATCTTTGTGATTGAACCAGCAATCTGTAACGAGAGCAAACTTTGTATTGTCCATCTTACAGGAGATTTGACTGGTCAAAAAATCATCGATGGTGGGCTTTTTTGTTTGTAAGAGGCGTGTGCAAGCCAAATGATACTCAAGCTTTCTAGGACTCTGCTCAACCATAGATACAAAGACAAGACCATACTCATCTCGGAACTTAACAGCAAGGAGATCTCCTTCTTCAAAATAAGGTTTGCGTTTAGTTTTGGCTTTAGGGACCTTTAGAGGACTAGGATTTTCATTTTGCAACTGAACTGCAAGTTTATCCAAGACCTTTTGCCTTTGCTTCAAAGCCTTTGAATCTATTTCAAACCAAAATGGATCAGCCCCTTTTTTGATAAGCTCCAAGGTTTTATCTCTAATATCGTCTGTCAGGTGACCAATCTTCCACAGTGAGTAGGCAAGAGCTGTCCAATAAATTTCTGTAAAGAAGTCTGTTTGACAGTAATCTTTCTCTGCATCGAGGATATCCTTTATGATATTCGCCACATGTTCACCGTCTCTATAGCGACCGACTACCTCATTGTAAATGTCATACCCTTGATCACTGTCAATGATTTTAACGCCATCAATAGCCATTCTCAACTCCTAATACTCAATCGACATCTTATTGATAAATCAAAAAACTTATTTAATCCTATGCTTATTCATTTTCTCTTGGAAAATATCTGTAAGAATTTGTCGCAATTCTTGAGCTTCCTTTTCAGGAAGTTGGCCTTCTTGTTCAGCTACAGCATACAATTCCGGATACTCGAGCGAGACTCTCTTAACGGTAAGTGTAATAGCATGTTTTCTAACAAAAAATGGAATCCGTTTAATCATATCTTGAGGAATTAATGCGATAATTTTGTCAGCAGTTTCTTTATCACTCAGTTTAGAAAAAGTTAGTCCCTTTTTAATCATTTCTTGTTCTTGTTTCGTAAAATCTTTAATATCCATTGTGTCTCCTTATGACTATTTTATTTGCTTCTATTATACTATTTTTTTAATTGGTCGAATGAAAAATCTCTATAAATCACTTCTTTACCAAGAACGGAATCTGTTGTAACAGGTAGTTTTTTCAGCAACTCTTGAATATCAATATCTTTGGGAAGAGGATTAAATTCTCCCAGACTATTTTCCTGAAGATGTGCTACAAAGATAAACTCTCCCTTTTCCCAATCCATAGCACAATCATTGATAAGATCTACCGGCGACAGGTCCAGCAGTTCTTGCTCTTGTGCTATAAAAGTCTCGTAGATCAGCTCAAAAATAGCTTCCTTATCAATTTTTACAACTCTTAATGTATGTTCATCCATGCTTGATTTCCCTTAATCATTTCTATTCATCATCTTCTGTCACTTCCCAAACTTCCGCTTGGTAGGGTTCACCATCCTCATCGTATCGATTGATATAACCAATAAATCTTTCATTATTTCTTGGTCTCTTCTGGTTTCCTTTGATAACCCAAACAGCCCATACCCCTATTAGGAATAAGACTATCAGTCCAAACAATGCATCCATAATGTCTACTCCCTTAAAATTGAACCCACTTATCATTATCCATAATAAATGGTTTAGCTAGACCTTCACCTGTATAGTTTTCGTATTTAGTATCTAAATATTTGTAGCAATCTTCCTTGGTTGCAAATTTGATAGCTTGATAAGGCTCCTCGAAAGTTAACTTTTCGATAAAGAGATAACCGTCCTCGCTTGGCACAAGTATGCCGACATGACCGATAAAGAGGGATTGACCATCCAAGTCATCATGAACGACAACGGAGAGCATTCTTGCATTTTCATTAAACTTGAATTGAGAAAGGAATTGTTCCATCTTTGCAGCATGAACTTTGACATCTGTCGTTGCTTCGGTCTTGACTCTTGAGAATAAAATATCAAAAGCATCCTTGTCTTCTGCACCAAAGACCTTTCCTTTGTCAATGGCATCATTATCGACGAACAAAAGGGAGTCATCTTTCTCTAACTTAGGAATTTCAATAGAATTTTTCAATAAACAATAACTGTTAATACGACAGTTGGTACCGACAAAATCACCCTTTTTAGGTGTCCAAAGATTGCTTATCTTTTCAACATCATAGTCTGTTTTGGTAAATGTAGAAAAATCCCCGGTTAAGCCTACTGAACCGACAGTTGCGTTGTAATCATTTACAAGGTTGAAAAATGCATCGACACTATCTTTATCCAAATGTGCAGCCAAGGCTTTCCGAACTTCTTCTTCGCTTTCCTTGCTATTGAGATTGCTATAGGTTCCTTTGTATCTTTCTTTATCTGAGCTCGCAAACTTAGTAGTTGAACTATTCTGTTTTTCCGTAGATTGGTTTTGGTTTGTACCACAGGCAGCTAAAGTAAAGATAGCTAAACCACAGCAGCTCATTAATCTGATTTTTCTAGATACTTTCATAAAATGTTTCCTTTTTAACTAAGATTTTTCAGGTCGATTAGCTTCTCTTATATTATAGTTCAAATTTATTTTAAGTCCAAGCATTTTGCTAAGTAAAGTAGATTTTAAATCATTAAAAAGGAAGCTGGCACACAGCACGCTCCCTAATAAGTGAAATATCTATGAAATATTTAATTTTAGTCACCTTTTAGCTGTACCTGTGTATGAGCTATAAGATCACCTAGATGTCGCTTATCTTTCCTGAAAACCATCATTGCTAGTAAGGCAACTGCGAGGAGAGTAGCTAAAAACGAGAGGATAATAGATAAGGAATCAAACTCACTATAGAAACCATGTATCGTACCCATATGACCTATTTGCCAAGGAAAAAATTTAATGGTGTTTCTAAGCAAGCTAGCTTGCACAGTTTTTTTCTTGTAAACCAATTGAAGTCCTGCTTTCTCCTTCCCAAAACTCCCATTTTTTGTATAATCTAAAAATGTAAAAAGTAGAGTGACTGGCAAAACAGAGGTAAAAAATACAAGACACTGCGACTGAATTTCTGTATACTCTGGGATCCCCTTAAAAAAAATAATGTAAAAAAGCATAGAACCTAAAAACAGAAGTGCTAAATAAGCTAGAATGAAAAGATAATCAAATAGTAATTCAATCATTCTTTTTTTAAACGAAATAGGATTGATTGCTAACATCTTCATCATCATCGCCTCCTTTATTATCTACTATTCTTTTCAAAAGTTTATTATTCTTTCGGTTGAGAATAGACTTCGATATGCTGACCTAGCACCTTGATTTCTACTGGTAGGTCATCAGATTTGTCACCATCAACATCTGTTTCTAATTCAGAATCAGAAGAAATTTTTATATGACGAGCTTTTATATACTCGATATTCTCATTTACGACGACATCTCCTTTTAATAAATCAGGGATAACTGATAATTTAGTAAGGATTGAGGCATCTTTTAAAATCAAAATATTAGCATAACCATCCTTGTCTTCTTCAAAAATCTTCTTGTCAGCGAAATAATTTGTAAGGAGAACCAAGACATGGCTGGCTGGGCCAATATAATTTCCATTTTCTGTCTCAACTCTAATATTAAATGCTTGATCTGTTACGACAGACTTCATGGTATTAATCGCATAGGCGAGCATGCCAAATTTTGTTTTATCCTCTATCCCAACATTGTGAATCGCTTCTGGTAGTGATCCAATACTAAAAATATAGCCAAAATAGTTTCCATTAGATTTTCCGATATCAATCTTATTCGTAGAATTAAAATCAAGCTCGTCAATGGCACCGTCAATATCTTGATTGATCTCTAATAGTTTCGTAATCAGATTCCCAGTTCCTCCTGGAATAATCGCAAGTTTAGGAATGTAGTCTTTTTCCGCGATACCAGAGATTACTTCATTGACAGTCCCATCTCCACCAAAAACAAGAACAGCATCATATCGCTCACGAGAAGCTTCTTCTGCAAAGTTTGTGGCGTCTTGCGCTTTCTCCGTAATTTTAATTTCCACATCTTCAAAATAGTCTCTAGCTTTATTCTCCAGTTTGACTTTATAATCCAAGGCTTTTTCGCCTCCAGAGGTTGGATTGATGATTACCATAATTTTTTTCATTTATAATTCTCCTGTCATCAGATTTTCTTACTTTAACTAACCATCTCAAGTTTCTTCCAGATAAATCTTGACCACTTGGTATTCCTGCTCTTTAGCATAGGCAAACACCTCTGAAGATCTAATGTAATCAAAGATATTTACCTCTAAATCTTCATCCCAGATCGATTCATGAAATATTTCATTCTCTTGACATGCTTCATAGAAAATATCGAGGTGAACTTGATAAAACTCTTCATCTTCATTTGGGGCTTGCCTTACTAAGGATAGTTGAAACATTGGCTTATCAGATATAGCTGTAAATGTCCCTGTTTCAAATAAAATCATCTCATCCTCAATAGGCTCACGACACAAGTCTTCAAAGATTGCTACCATTTCCTCTAAGGGCATCTTATCGGTAATTCTTTCTCTTAAAAATTCAAGTGATTGCTTCATGTTTCTCCTCTTTCTAGAAGAATTTTTCATTCTTGGAAAAAAATCCTATTAAAAAAATAGAATTCCTACACCCTTTATTATACTACATTAACAGAAAAAAAGACTGAACCAGACGGTTTTCACCTTGGTTTCAGTCTAGTTTTTTTATAATCGGACTTGCCTCTGTAAGGACGTCTATCCCAAAATTAATTCCCTGAACTTGGTAGTGATAGATTGGAACAGAGTAAATTTTTTTGAACTCTTTTTTTGAGGTGACTATCTATCATTTCAAGTAAAATCCCATCTGATAAATGAGGAAATTCTGGTCCACTAAGTAAATCTTCTTCTAGTAAATTCAGGTCCCATCCCTCATTGATAGACCTGCAGAAAAGAATCTTACCAAAATCTATACAGTATTTGAGTTTTTGATTCTTTAAGCCCTCAAGAAAAATTTGCAGATGATTTTCTTGAGAAAGTTGACACCGTAATTCATACCAATCATACTTGATTTCCTCACCAATATGAACCCACTTCATTTTTTACCAACCTCTTCTATCCTTATATCACTCTCTTGGTTTTTATAGAGAACTAAGTCAATGACTAGATTCTTTGCACTAATACGAAAATGAACCAAGTCTTCTTCAGTCAAAACTCCACCCGCACTATGAATCACTTCTGTAATCAGGCTACTGGTCTCTAGCTTACAAATCGGGGATTCAAGCTCTGGCGAACTAGGAATCTGATGAAGAATATCAAATAAGTTTCTATCTACGATTTGGTAAAAATGACAGAAGGGAAATTTCAATCTAATCAGATTTTTCTTACCCTTCAAAGTCATCGTAGAAATCTCGTAATGACTATTCTCACTAAAAGCTGCACTAGCTTCATATTCATCTTCTGGAATAATAAATTTCCACTCTAGCATTAAATCTCTCCCACCACTATTTTCTCATCTCATTAATTTTCAATTTGAAGCTCATCTTCTTTAGAAATTTTCAGGCAAATAAGCAAATAAATAAATTTTACTTTCTTAAAGTCACCTGAACAATACTGTTGCTTATAGTCCGTTGTCTCAAAAATCAATATAATTTATAATTATATATTGAGGAGGTGTAATCCTGTGGAAAAAGATTATTTAACATTATTTGGTCAGCGAGTACGAGAACTGCGTCAGAAAACTGGTCTCAGCCAGGAAAAATTCGCATTAAAGATTGAAATGGATCGAACCTATTTCTCTTCAGTAGAATCAGGGAAAAGAAACATTTCCTTATTGAACATCAAAAAAATTGCAGATAGGAAGCTATGGAAATCATAAAATCTCCTAAGAACTAACCTGGCTCATCTTTTAATCTAACTTGATAGTTTCAGATAGGATAATTGCCCCAGTACCACAGACATCAAAAAATCCCACATCATGTTTTAAGGCTAACATGAGCATTGTATTATAGGCTGTTTCGGCTTGTGACCATGCAAATCCTGCATAGATAAGATTCTTACCAATACTATAGTCAGTAAAACGACTTTCCAGCTCTTGGTCATTCTCTAAAGCATCATCCATATCAAAGTCACCATTCATAGGAGGAAATAGTTTTATCATGTCCAGAAACCAACTTTTTAGTTTGCTTGAACTAACTTCAATTGAATCATAATCGTGGTCTTCCTTCCACTCCACTTGCTCCTCATACCAATCTAAAAATTCAGCTTTACTAGCTGGTGCGATTGATTTCTCAAATACTACTAAATCATAAGACATAGCTATACCTTTCTCTTTTATTATCATTACGCATATTTTCTCAATATCCTATACAGCTTCTCTCAGCTATGCAAACTTTCAATCATGATTAAAACCAGAGATTGGGGGTTGATTTCAAAGCCATCAGCAGTAATTCTGTCATTAAAATACTTGACCGCTTGATCATGATCAAGAAAGCGATTGCTACTAAGATACTGTTCAATCTCATCCAAGAGAAAAGCACTTTCTTTTAAAGATTTATCTTCAAAACCATTCGCATAATGGATGCTCTTCATCATTCGTTTGAACTTAGTTTTAGGATAGCATTCTTTAAGTTTATCCCTTAAAGAAAGAACAAGATCCTCAAAGGATTGACTATCTATATCATCCTCTAACAAACCTGATATTATATTCTTTTCGTACATATCTTCGATTAGTTCTTTCAAAGCCTGTTTCAGGACAAGATTGCTTTCTTCAGAATTTGGTGTCATATAAAAATTCTTTATCCATTATCTTTCTCACTAAATATATTAAAAAAATTATGATTTCCCACAAAAAAATATTTCAGTAAACTTTTTAAAAGCGTGCATTTTAAATTTGCAGCTCACCTTCTTCAGAAATTTTCGTGAGTAACTTCTTCAAAATAGTCATCCAGATGATGGTAGATTTGCATATCTTCTTCTGAACCGTCTTGCAAAACTGCAAATACCCTCACTTTCTCATCATTGACAAATACGAAATTATGTTCCCCAAAATAAGTTTGATACCCTTTATCAACTAAAGTCCAAAAGTTCATCTTTTTTTAAACCAAAAATATCTATTTTTTTACAAGATAGGTTTTCCCTGATTTCCATTTTCATAATGGCCTTTCTCCTTAAGAAGCTAGATAGTGCTAGATGTTTCTCTTTACTGCTCAATCCGTCTACTCAAGCAGCGGCATACACTCAAAAGGAAATTTGAGTGACTATTGCATATCCTCCATCGCTTCTTTAATATATCCTTCTACATCTTCAATCTCTACAAACAGCGGGTCTAAGTGGCATAAGAAGTGCCAATCTTGGGCGCCTTTTTTTCTGTAGACAATCGCTTCGCCGTCTTCACTTCCGAAAAAGCTTCTGTCGACTTCATATCCTTTGCTTTCTAAGAATGCTTTTGCCTTGCGGAAGTTTGCTTCTCTGGCTTTGACATAGGCTTTCACTTCATCGTTGTTAACGACATAGGCATCGATTTTTGTAGCGCCTTCGATTACTTTATCATTTTTAAGGGACAGATTCGAAATTTCTTTCCAAATAATGTCCACATTTTCTTCGGGTTCAAACGAAAATCTAGATAAAGGGACAATATTTCCATTGAAGACAATTTCCATATAATCCGGTAGATTTTTTGGATTAAAATACTCCATTTCAAACCCGTCTTCTATTTCTAAAGTATATCCAGGGATTTGAGCTACAAATTCTCGTCCTTCTTCTAAAGTCTTAAATACGACTAAATCCTTTGAAAAATCATTTTGGTACAATTCTAATATAATCATCTATCATCCTCTAATCTTAACTGTTTCTATTAATTCTCATCATTTTTACGTTATTACTATCTCAGCCTGTGCTTCTTCTGTTGAAAATTAAAAAGTAAGATATTAAATTTTGTTAATCTCCTGCTTAAACTTTAATTCAAGTATTTTATTATAACCTTCATAAAAACGTTCTCTTGTTACCACTTCACCAGTATATTTCTCTTCTAAAAGTTCATAAATTTCAATTGGTCTAATCCCTTCTTCCGCCAAATCTTGAAGGAATGGACTGCATAGCCTCATCTCACCTTTTACTCGATTGTTTTTAATAAAAATTCCATATATAGGAATCATAGTTAATAGATTATGGGTACTCTTTTTCATAACATTTATCTCCCCCATAAATTCAGATTGATTGGCAAGTCTACTTAACAAAAATGATGCTGAACATAGCTTGACTTAATTTTATGAAAAGAGGCCAGTAACAAACTTAAGCCCAGCCTCTTAGATAATCATTTTTCTTTGTAGCAAATAATGTATGCTTTGATGAAATCACTACCCACGACAATAGTTAACGGAACACTCAAAACAAATTCATCAGTTTTGCCATTCTCATACTCTTGTCTTTCTTCAGGAGAGTATAGGTACATAGCTATTGAATAGGTGTTTCCAGCCTCCAAGTCAAGATCCATACTGATATTTTCTGATTTGATATTGATTGTTTTGTTCAATCGAGTCTCAGTCGTTTTATAAACGCCCTCGATTGTATATCTCCCTGGAACTAAAGCAACTACCCTTTCTAGGTTTTCTCCAGTTATTGGATTAAAGTCAGCAAGATTCCGTCCATTAATTTTAGCTTTTTGAACAGTATAAATGAACAATAGCTTTATCATTATTATCACTAACAAAGCTAACAGCTTTTTTCTTTCTATTGTTATATACAATCATAAATCCAACAAAAAGCAAGAGCCAAAGGACAAGAAAAAATACAATAATATAAGTTGAGTTCATCATATATCTCCTATATTTTTCTTTACTTTTTTTAACTACATTATAGCACCAATCATTGAACAAAGCAAAAAGATATACTAAATGCAAGTAATTGTTTTGGTTCTTCTCTTTCAACTCCTTTTTGTCACTTTTTAAATAGCTCTTTTCAGAAGCATTTTTTTATTTATATTAAGTAAACGAGAACACTAGAATAAATCTTTTATCAATAATTTTTTTATAAAGCGCTTGCTCATGACCTTACGTCATGATGTATAATATATATTAGGAGGTGAGAATGATGGCAAAACTCAGAGCAATCCCAGAAGGGTTTATGACAGTTGGGGAAGTTGCCAAGAAAATGGGAGTTACAGTCCGAACTCTACAATACTACGATAAAGAAGAATTGCTTTCCCCGTCTGCAGAAAGTGAGGGAGGACGTAGGCTTTATACCGATAAAGATCTAGTCTTGCTCCATCAGATAATATCAATGAAATCATTGGGCTTTTCTTTGACGGATATAAAGGAAAGGTTAATCTCTTTGAAAACACCTGATGATGTCGCAAATGCTCTTACCGAGCAGGCGGATGCTATACGTATAAATATTAAACAACTTAAGGATTCTTTAGCCGCAATAGAACAGTTAAAAACAGAAGTTTTACAGATGCAAACGGTTAATTTTAAGAAGTATGCTGATATTATTGTTAATCTACAGATGAAGAATGAGTCATACTCTTTAATTAAGCGCTTTGATGATGATACGCTGGACCGTATACGCAGTCGATTTGACAAAAAAAGTGGCTTTTGAATTTATGAATAGGTTGAATAACCTAAGTGATGAAATTGTGCAACTTCAGGAGAAAAACGTACCAGCTGATAGCGAACAATGCCAACAAGTTGTTCAAGAATACTGGGGCTTGATTATGGAGTTTACAAATGGAGATATGACTATGCTTCCGAAGTTGATGGAAGTCGGTAATATTGATACCGCCACTAACGCTTGGGAAGAAAAAAACAAAAGATCGTTAATGATTATTTAGAGCCAGCTTTGCAAGTTTATTTTTTTCAACACTTGGAACCAATCCCTTTGAGGAGGTGTAACCATGAAATACGCAATAGAGGTTCGTGAACTAAATAAAAATTACGGCTGTCATAAGATCTTAAAAGGTCTTAATTTTCAAATCGTAAAAGGAGAAATTTTCGCTTTACTCGGTGTGAATGGAGCTGGGAAAACAACAACACTTGAATGTATCGAAGGACTGAGAAAATATGATGGAGGCACTATTGTTGTAAACGGCAAAATGGGAATTCAACTGCAGTCATCTTCTTTGCCTGCCCATATCAAACCCATGGAAGCGATAAAGCTCTTTGCAAAATGGAATCATACAAAAATTGATGATGATATGCTTAAAGCTCTGGAAATAAAAGAAATTGAAAAGTTACAATACCTGCAATTATCCACGGGACAAAAAAGAAGACTACATCTCGCTCTTGCACTTATCGGCAATCCCAATATTATTTTCCTCGATGAACCGACAGCGGGACTTGATGTAGAAGCAAGACTATCTCTCCACGAACACATACGGAATCTCAAATCACAAGGGAAAACAATCATTTTGGCAAGTCATGATATGGCTGAAGTTGAGACCTTATGTGACCGCATTGCTATTTTGAACAGTGGAAAGATTGTCTTTTGTGGCACTCCTTCAGAACTGACAGACAAGGTTGGAAGAAGATACTATATCTATTTAAAGACTCAAGAGGGAGTGAAGTCTTTTGAAACGACTAATATTGAGGATACCTTAATTTCATTATTGAATGAATGCAAGCAGAAAAAAATCCAAATATTGGATATTAAGGTTGATCGTGGCACCTTGGAACAGCATTTCATCAAAATTGCAAGGAGGGAATCAGAATGAACTGTTTTCTATATAGTTTAGTATTACAGTGGAAATTAGATATACGAAGCAAATCTCTCTTGGTTACTTTCTATATTGTACCGCTTATTTTCTTTCTTCTCATGGGTGGTATTTTTACTTCTGTTATTCCTGAAATGGGAAGCACGCTCATACAATCTATGATAGTCATGAGTGTCTCAATGGGGGCTTTTCTTGGCTTGCCACCTTCATTGGTTGAAATTTATGGAAGCGACATTAAAAAGATTTATAATGCTAATGGTGTCCCTATTTATTTAGGATTGGTGACCATACTTCTATCAGCCTTTGTCCATTTGATGATGACCTGTATTGTGATCCTTCTACTTGCCCCTATTTTATTTAAAGCAAGTCTACCGACTCAACTTCCGATATTCTTACTTTCACTCACCATCTATATTATTGTATCATTGAGTATTGGATGTATACTGGGACTTACTTTTAAAAAACCAGGCAAAAGCTGACCATGTTAGCTCAACTTGTATTTTTGCCTTCAATTATGCTTTCGGGGATTATGTTTCCAATTAGTTTGCTACCTGATTTTCTTCAAGTAATAGGCCATGTTTTTCCGGCTTATTGGGGATACAGATTGATGCTAGAGAATGGTTTTAGTATTGAAAACCTGTGGTATATGATTTTTTTATATTTTGTATAGCAGTAATGATAGGTATCTTACTACTGAATAAGCAAAAAAATCTGAATAAATAGCTTAATAAAGCAAAAATGGATCAATTTCCGCATTAATTTAAAAGCAAAAAGCGACGAGATTGTTTCTTATCTCGTCGCTTTACTATTTTTTTCAGGGGTCAAGCTCATGACTTAGTTAAGTTTGTTTCTGCCTTTTTCTTCTCAAAAGGTGATAATTCTTTATCCTAGTATTTGCTCAACTTCCTTAATCTTATTTTTCAGAGTTTGATATTGACTAGTTAGTATCTGTTATGATATTGAAACTTCTTTCTCCCATCGTCTGAGCACATCTTTCAAAGGCTCATCGAGATAGCTATAGGCTTTATCCTGAATCCACTCAGGAATTCCATAAGCTGCTTCGGCGATACTTCCTGTGATTGCAGCAAGGGTGTCGCTGTCCCCACCAAGAGAAATCGCATTTCGAATCGCATCTTCAAAATCTGTACTTTCTAGAAAGGCAACGATGGCCTGAGGAACGGTATCCTGACACGTTTCATTAAACCGGTATGTAGGACGAATTTCATCTAACGTTTTAGAAAGGTCATATCCATACTCTTTCTCGATATGTTCCTTAACACGTCTTTTGATTTCCGCAGGGTTCTCGCTACCATCACCAAGGAAATAACGGCACATATAAATAGCATCCGCTGTAGCCATCGCTCCTTTGATTCCTTCTGGATGGTTATGCGTCACCTCAGCAGAAAGTTGCGCCAGACGTTTCACCTCAGACGGCAACTCGTCTGTTGTGGCGTCCATCACCCAAGCACACGGAGAAACGCGCATCGCAGAACCATTCCCAAAACTATTGTAAGGCTCACGGTTGTCGGTCATAAGCCAGCGGTTAAACCTGGCACCGTAATCCGCGTTTGGATACATTCTGCCGTACTTCTTCATGGCATCAATGAAGTCATCCTTCTGTCCACCATTCATGATTGCTTCCGCCACAGCACAAGTCATCACCGTGTCATCTGTGAAAAAGCAGTCGTCCCTAAACAAAGGAAAATCCTTCGTTTTAATATTGTCCCATTCGTAAACAGAACCAACAATATCTCCCACAATTGCTCCTAGCATCAGATTTCTCCTTATGATATATCAGATTCATTACACATTTCCAATGAATCGCTCTTTAAAAATGGCACCACCAAATTAATCCACTCTTGAGGCAGGTAAGTTGATAAGTAGCCGTGGTTATAGCCCTTAGCTTCATACAAAATCGTATTTGGATGCAGTTGTTGAAATAATTTCGCTGATGCTTTCACACAGTTCAATTCTTTTTCACCATAAATATAAAGAACCTGCGCCTTACTAGCAGAAATCGTATCCTTTAGCTTGTAATGCCCCATATAGGTTTTATAAATAGTCACCAATGTTTTGATAGGTGTCCTTGGCAGATCCCCCAAATAATAATCTTTTATTTCCTCTGGATAAGCCAGTTTAGGATAGAGTTTGTTCATCATGCTTATTTGAAGTTCACAAGAGAATTTACTGAACATCAGTTTACCAAATAGTGATACTAGAAATATGCTGATTTTAGCCAACCTTGGTTGAGGAATACAGAGGCTTCCATCTATGATGGCTTTCTCAGCTATATCGCTGTCTAATGACAAAAGTTCCATAGCAATTTGACCACCAAGTGAAACACCACCGATTGCAAACAATTTCCCACCACAGTTTGCTTTGATATAGTCTAGAATCTCCAAAGCAGAATCTTCAGTAGAAACATAATCAAGTTGATATTCTTCGCCGTGGCCATTCAAGGTGGGTAGAATGACACGATACTCCTCCGACAAAATCCGTGCTTGACGAAGATAATTCCACCAAGAACTGCCACCGCCGTGTATCAGCAAGATAGAAGGCAAATTCTTATCACCAAATTCATGGAATTTCATATTTAAACTCCTTACTAAAGGACTTTCACTAGATCAATACTTGTTCAATCAGTTTGAACAAGTAGTGATGACTCATCAAATAAAAGGTCTCTAACATTGATTATCTAGAATGACCACACGTTACTTTCAATAATGGATATCCTGATCAAAATTTTAAAATGTTGTTTCCTTACTAATTCTATTACTCGCCAATATAGTATAAATCAAATAACCAATAAAAAAATAACATAGCAGCCAGTCTTACAACTTACTACTTTTCATATGATAATTTATAAATGTCTTTCCAGCCACTCGATCTTTTTAAAATCCTTATTGTTATTGTGATCATTTCGATAGGAGTCTTGAGAAGAAGCTTTGTAAATACTTAGATACTGCTCCAGACTTGGAAGACGAAAAGTGATGCCTTCAATGTGAATAAGCTCTATATCCGATTCCGAAACTCCTGCAAAATCAGGTAAGGAATCGATACTTCCAAATTCAACACTCACTCGATCCTTTTTGAATTCATGCTCATGAATATCTATTAAGACGTAGCCTAAGTCTTTCATCACTTTCATTATCTTATCCCGGTCATAAATTCTGAGATGATCAGGTGCTTCCCAACCTCTAGGGTCACCAGGCACATGAATGTCAATGTCAGAGGGCTCCCAATTTTTCTTTCGTTCTAAACTCCAATCCCAAAGACCCCATCAGTGTCGGTGTAATTCCGACTCGATTTAAATGGAAACAAATGGTTTTAAATTCTTCAAATAAGAGACTCATGTATACTCTAAACCTTTCATATAAATGTTCGTTATTTCTACTTTATTACCTTGAACAAAAATCATCTTCATTTTTCTAGAGTGTATCCATTTATTTTTGGATACAAATTCTTTTTCCTTACTAATTCTATTACTCGCCAATATCGTATAAATCAAATAACCAATAAAAATGATAATAAAAAGATTAATTTTTTTAACACAAAATAGAGATTTAACAAATTTGCGAACGCATGAAATAATATACAGTAACCCACTGATTGGGTTTGACGGTAAAGAAGCCCTAAAACAAAACTTAAAAAAATAATGTATATAAAAAAATAAAATAAAAGGAAATCCCTGATGACTTTCTCCAACTATAAACCATAAAGGCAGATGCCATATTCCCTCAAATTGATCCTACAATCAAATTAGATTGCCAATAAGTATATTTTTTTATCAAGTAACGGCTGTAATATTCCTCTCCATCCTAATTCTTCATGTCCACCACCAAAAAATTAGTTGTATAAAGAATAGTGGCATCAGATAAATGGATATTTCATTTAATTCTAAGGAAGATACAGAAAAATAGTATCAAAATTGCTAACAAAATGAATAATGAAATAAATACTACTATTTTTCTTTCTTACTAAATAAAAAAATGTTTAAATTTTTACATTATTCCTTTTTCAAATAAAAAGCCACTTGCAATAGCTGGACCAAGTGCACCTACTATATGTAACATTCTCCCTATAAATGTTTCTAATCCCAAAAAAATGAGATTGCGTAAAGATGGCAAGAATCCCCTCAAGCTATATAAGTAATTCCAAATGTACAATAAAGATAATTTTTTTAAATTCTTTTTGTCAATTTCTGTCATTTTTTTCTTCCTAATCTTGATTATTCTACGTATAATATTTTTTTACTGCTTCTTAGTTGCTCTCGATTATAACTACCTATATTCTATCACAAAAACACAAAAAAAGCCTTACAATCAAGGCTTTTCATTATCTCTTTCGTTACAAGGTTTTTACGCTTTTACCAGCAAAACTACACACTCGTCGTGTCGTGATAGCAAACTTCTATATTATAGAAAGAAAGGGATAGAGTTAATGTTTAAACTTAAACTTTAGAATGAAAATATTTTTTTCTTTTTCTTACCCTACAGTATCCGTACAAATTTTATAGGCTTCATCTCATAAAAACTTGTACCTTGCTAAATTCAACAAACTGAAGCTTGTTTGTCTCATTTAGCTTTCTTGGGTTTCTTTTCTGGCAGTTCCGCATACATACCTTTCAGTAGTTCAGTAATCAAATCCATATCCTCAAATCTGTCGAATGCATACATCAATGTCTTTGAACCCTCATACGGATAACGCGATTCTGAGTCTGCAAGAAGTTTGTCCGATGTCGGCGTTCTCTTTAAAAATAGTTCATTATCGCAAATGTCGCCTATCAGCTTACCGTTAAAATATATAAGGTAGCCGCCCATCATGGATCTTATGACAATATCACCTGCTGCAGAAAAAATCTCACGAACAAATTCATTAAATTCATTCACTATGATTACCTCCTTCAAAATCAAATATTCCTTACTTTATGGCAAACTCTTTCCCTATTTATCCTCAAAATTTCAGCAATCCATTTTCATCAAATTGAAAATTCGGTCCCCATGAAACTTCCCAATAGTATCCATCTAAATCCGAAAAAAATATGCGTGATATCCACCCCAAAAAAACTTCCTGTGGCTCTTTTTACAATTTTTTTCCACCTGCTTTTCTTACTAATGCAATTACAGTCTCTACATCTTCTTTATGTTCAACATTGTAGGCTAATGTAATTCCTGAAAATCCATTCCCTTTTGGTGGATTATTTTTCATCAATATCTTTTTGCTAATTGTTCCAAAGGAAATAGTTCAAACTTTGTTCCTGGAGTATCAAAAAAAGCATACTGACGGATTATTTTTCTCTACAATCAGTCTTATATCCTAAACCATCTCTATAAAACTTTATTGACCTTTCCATATCTTTCACACCTAAACAAATACAAGTAATCTTGTTCATCGTTACCTCCTATGAATTCTTATTTGTCATACAATCAATTTACTTGCCAACTTGTAAACTTGTTTTATCTCTTTACTTTCTAATTTCCAGCTATCAAGCTCAATTTTAATCAACTCCGGGAATTTCTTACTAATATCCCTTAAAGCATTTCCAACTGATTTTCTCACATATTCGCTTGCATCTTCTTTTAAGTTGGCAATCCTTTCAATAGCTTCATTTGGATTTTCCTTGAAGTATGGTCTACTCGTCCATATTCTCAAACCTTCTGTAACAGCTCTTCTAACATTTGGATTACTGTTTTGTAACCATTCGTCAATAACCGGAAGAGATTTTTCATAACCTGTTTGCTTACAAAATTCATCAAATGCTTTTGCTAATACTTCTTGAACTCTCCAATTGTCATCTTTTGAAACCTCATCCCTCATGAATATCAAAATTTCTTCATATGGTGACAAATAGCCAAATAGAAACACACTGTACATTCTAACTTGATATACATTAGATTTAAAGGCTAAAAATGCTAATTCTTTGATATACGCATTATCGTTTGATTGATAGTCAGAAAGAGCTCTTTTCTCTTCTTCTTTAAATCCATTTTCTATTAAAGAAAATTCTTTTTCTAAACTTAAAATATATTCTTTCATGTAACTTGACCCCGAACCAAAATTCCAAGTTTCAAGATAATTCTCGATAGGTATTAATAAAGAATTGAATTCGTTATAATATGAGCAAATAATCTTGACATTTTTTTCAAATTGATATTTAAACCCTTTTATTATTAAGCCTTTTTTTCTCAATCAAATACCAACTAGGAATGATTTGTTTCAGATCATCATACCAATCTAAAATTTCCTTAGCTTGATTTTGCATTACTGATATTTCTTCAACTCCGTAAGGTACAGCCCAAGGAAGTGATCCAACTAAGTTATTTAGAATATAGATAGCGAGAAGATTCCAAAATAAATCTGGAACCTTATGATCAAAATATCCATCTATCATACCAGAGGCAAAAGAAGGTGAAACTTGAGCAGACCATACAATACGATTGAATTCCTCCCAAGGATCTCCAAGGTCAAATCGATCAAAGTCAATGACATAAATTTTACGATCTTCACCAATCATGAAATTCCCGATATGATAATCTCCATGTTGGAAAACCTGAGGTCTATCTTTTAACAATTCTCTATTTGCATTTAAATAATCAATAAAAATCTGACCATTTTCATATTGGACGGGACATTCTTTGTATTTTTTGATTTTGTCATCAATTTTTCGATTAAAAAAAGGTTCCCAATCTTCACGAACTTCTGTAACAGGAAGTGAATGAATTTTTTTCGAAGTATAATTCCTGCTTCTACTCCGTAAGTGTATTGTTGTTCTTTCGAATAAGTTAAAATGGTTTCTCTTGCATCTTTCCCGTCTATCCATTCGTGTAAAGAATATACTTCGTCACCGCAGAGTTCTATGCTAATCGGTTTAAACATCGGAACTCCAAGAGAAGCTACTTTCTCCATCATATCAAATTCAAATTTTTTTAGAATCTAACTTCTCCTTATCAGAAACACGCAAGAAATATTTTTGCTGATTTTGATCTGTCACACAATATTTTTTATCATCTGACCAGCCTTTATTTATAGCTATCTTACTACTAAAATCCATCAATAACTCCTCGATTAACTTTACAACATTACTATATTCTTAACTAATGAAAAAGTAATTCGTAGTCCGTCCATTCTTTTCACACTTCCTAAAGATACATAAATTTTTGACCACGTTCTGAAATTATAATTTCTTCTTAAAATGAATAATTCTATTTGCCTCCTGAAATCCAATATTGAGATGAAATCTTATAGAATCCGTATTCGTTAAAGTACAGTCACTTGCAAATTCCTTACATCCTTTATTTTTTTCGCCCATTCCTCACATTTTTGTACAGAGATTTTTTTAGCAATATCCTTTAAACGATATTCCTCGTCGACAATAATCCTTCTAAGAATCCAACAGGACTATATTTACAACCTTCAACATAATCAAATCTGAGTGAACATAATGCTAGACCTACAATTGTGTCACCTTCAACTTCAGTAAAGATTGCAGTATTTTTGCCATTCGTATATCTTTTTACTTCATCAATAGCTTCTTTATCTGTCAATTGAGGCCATAATTGTTTCATTAGTCTAGCCGTTTTTATAGAATCTTTTGTTATTCCATCCATATTGATGTTCCTCCGCAAATTACAAGCAAATGTTTCGAATCATGCTGTTACTTTGTTACTCATTGATTGATACCAATACCATCCCCTTCTACTTTTCACTGTCTCAAATCGGAAGAGCAGAGGCATGCACTCGGCGGTTTGGACTTACTGTATCATTTCGCCAGTTTCCCTCCTCATTCTACGAGTCCTATCCCATGGGCAGAACATCTGCTTCTACTTCGCTGATGCCTCAGCTCGGACAAGTAGTGATACCGCCTCAACATGTGGTGCTAGCAAGAATCTATATTATAGAACGATACCCAAATGATATGAGTTCTAACGATACTATGATACAAAATAAACAAATAAAACCATTCTATTTCACAAGACTTAGTATCATAGGTATCTCCACATTATTAAAAATCTACACGATTAATAAAGTATTTTTACCATTTAAATATTCAATGAATGCAGCAAAGACTATTATAAGATTCGAGTAGAGATGTCGAAAATCTCTTTCTTCTTCGCTTAACTCCGACCCGTGTGCAAGTTTGTTTCGTGTTTCAGAATATTTTGTCAAGGTATTGAGTATTACGTTTTCTATACTACTTTGATTTCCGAAAACTTGACCAAAAATCAATGATAGTCAAATCTGTTGGATTAGAATTAATATGAGATAGTTGTGATATCAATTTAATAATATCTTTTTAATTTATCTTTTTGTTAAATTACGTTGGTCATTTGAAAAAAATTCCTATATAAATTGACATACCATAAGATATTATCTAACCCCTTACGTTCATATTTTTTAGTTGATTAGTTTCCTTTTTGAAATTCTTCATTTGGAGAATCTGAAAAAAATATTGTAGTTCTTTAAACGTGAGCCCATCCATACCATACTGTTCGTAATATAATTCACGTACTGTTTTTCTAAAAAAATTTTGTTTTTTTATTGTATAGATGATGTTTTTCAATAAAAGACTCAATTGCAATAAACCCCCAGAAGAAAAGCTAATTTGTAGTTACTATTTTTGGTAATTTCTGAAAGAATCAGCTATATATGTTTCCCAAATTTCAGTATCTACATAGTGTGTTATTTCAACGCTAAAGAAAAAAATCCGACGTCGCAAGATATTGGCCTTGATATTCATTGAAATCAAATGTGACTATGTAGTCAGTTTCGTTATTTTTAATAACCTCTAAGTTGGTAACATTATTATCATTATCAGTGATTCTGGATTCAAGAAATGAATCATAAGTTAACAATTTTGCAGAATTTTTCATCAGTATAAAGTATATTTTGATAATTAATAAGATCTGAATCAGGTTTATAAACAATTTCTTCTAAAAACCTCTGAAGAAAACTTGCGATCATCTAAATTAATTTCATTTAACTTGTTAATCTGTATATTATCAATAAAACGAAGATTTTTCACGATATTGATCAGTGAAGTAATTATTAGAAGGCCCATAAAAATATTTACATGCTACTTTAGCATCTAGCAGTCTACAAATTAGAAAGTTTGTAAGAGTACAGTTTTCATCAGATAAATTCAGAGAAAAATTTGATGAGTAATTTTGTTTAATATAGCATCTCTAACTTCAGATGAATCTGATAGCTTTGAAGTTTTAATCTCAAAGATAGGGATTATTAATTGATCACGTAAATTTTTATAATCTGAACCAGAAGGAAGTTTGCCATGTGATAAAAAAATGTAAAGAAGTTTTTGTACTAAACTATTATCGATTTCAGAAAAATTTTTTTCATTATAAAGATCTTTAATAATCGAAAAATATAATGCCGGATTTTTCTTTAATCATCCAAATCTTTTTGTTCTGGTTTAAATTATTGATTTCATCCAGTAATCCTATCAAAATTGATGATGACTTTTGATTCATATTTAACCTCGAGTAATTTATTTTTTTAATAACAGGTATAATAACCAATAGTATATACTTTTTTTCACTATTCTCCACAAAAATCCAAAAATGGTACAAAAAAACAACTGTTAACAATAACGATTTCTACATCTTTTTATTTCTACACCTCAACTTCTGTTCGTTTAAAAAAATTACTGTAAGTTCCTCACCTTGTAAATTACTGAATACACACGTTCAAAGTACAAACTCGAATGCCATTGTAATTTTTTCTATTTTTTTACAGTTTACGCCAAATTTAATCTAATTACTAAAAACATAGTCTTTGTAATAATTATAACTGTGTTATTTACTTCAGAAATTAGTAAATTACTAAAACACTAAAAAAACATAAATTTACCAGTAGTACCTTTTTCTCACTTAGATATTGTTCTTTTTGTTCTCTAGAATTTTCATGATTTCTAATTCCTAGTAATTCGTCTGTTGAAGAAACTATTGGGTCGATCCAGTCAGCTTTGGATCTAATCCAATCAATTTCCTCTTTACTAAGTTTTTCCTGCTATCTCTAGTTTATCTGCCATCAATCTTAAATCATTTGCTGTTTGAAAATCTTCTAGCATATTCAGAAGAGACATCGTCCGCTTCTTCTCTTCTTCGATTCTATTTTGTAATTTTCTTTTTCTCTCCTGCTCCTCTTCGTATTGTCTTGCTCTCTCTTCACGTTCAAGTCGTAAATTCTTAACTTTATAATACTCTTGGTAAATTAAAACAATTATTTCTGGTATTGATTGTTCAAGTGTGAATTCTTTAGTATCTTTAATGTATTTACCATCTATTATCTTAAATCGAAATTTTTCCATTTGGAATATAGTCATACTTCTTTATTCTTGGTTTAAAAAGCATATCTATTAAACTTAACGCTATCATTGTACTCTGCTAGTTCTTTAGCTTCTTCTTTTTGTTAATTCATGAGTTACTTTTGTCTGTTGATTCTATAACTTCAAAACAAACAATATCCTTTTCAATTTGAATATCCCAATTTGAAGTTACATTATCACCAATTTTTTTCAATAACAGTAACTAGTGAATCTAAAAAGCGATATAAACGTGGAAGAGAATTTAGTGAAATACTTTTTTTACAAATTTAGGTTCTTTTAAATCATTATATCTGTGTCTAGAATCAAAGTAAGGATAAGAAGCAGCTTTTTCCCTCTTATTCCACTCTGCAATTTTATCACTTAGATTAGCTACAGATTTATGTAATCTCTTATTTGGAGACTGATTTAGATTTGAAACTGCTTCAATAATACGCTCTATTTTATCGTCCTCTAAAAAAATGATAATGAACTTCTTATACTAGTTGTATCAAGTTTAACAGTATCTTCTTTTTTTATCTTCCGTACTATCTTCTTTATGTTTAGCAGCTTTAATTCTACTGTTCCTTAAACTTTTTCTATCAATATGAACCCTCATTTACATCATTTTTGTGGTAATGAAACGATAAATTCACTTAAGTCTTGTCCAGTATTCTTACGATACCAATAACTACCCTTTTGGAATTGGGATTTCAAATTCTTTTACATTTCTTGAGTAAGTCAGAATAACTTAAATCATATTTCAATGAAACTTGTTTCGCACTTATCTCCCAGATTTCTTCATAGAGTTCTTCTCTAGAAAAGGTCTTTATCATCTTCATTTGAAACACCTTTACCCTTATACTTTTACATCACTGTTTTTTTATATTTACCAAGCGAAAACGCAAATTCAAAAACTTCTAATTCTTCACTTCTGCATTTTCGCTTAATATAAAAAGTAAATCTTGTTTTTAAACCGTTAAATTCCTCTATAATTTTATCTAAACTGGCTTCAATATTTTTCAACACGGATCTCTGATAGCTTACCGTGATTGTATGAAATCATTCTTTCGGCGATAATATGATAGGACCAACTCTCAGTGAAACGTCTATCTCTTTCTTCGTTATGAATAGCAAAAACCAATTGGAAGAAGATTATTTCTAAGACCCTATAGCAACTGCCTGTGAACTTATACCTAAATAATCACCAGCAATTTTTTTAATGTGATTTTATTTAATTTTCTAATATCTTCGTCGGTATATTTCGGCATGTTAGTACTCCTTTGTTATAATTCAAAATGCAATATCATCTATGTAAAAAAATATCTTGATAGAATGCTGTATAATGCTTTCCTTAACTATAAAATTAATATGTGGGACATCATACTCTGAAAGTTAATAATCTAAAATCTATTCAATGAAAAAAATTATTATTAAGCAAAAAAATAATCTCTTCAGATTTACAGTTGCTATCTCTTCAAAGTAAATCCATTTATCAATTCCAGATCAAGTATTTTCATTTGAGGATACAGCATATCAGCAACTATAAAATTTTTTTGGGACTGAATCTAATTGTTCTAAGTTTTTCTCATAGAAATCTACTAGTTGTAAAATAGATTTAATGTTATAGGTTACAATGGCAACATTTTGTGATCTTATTCCAGTAACAAAATATCTATCATATGCCGGAACACAACCAAGTGTGCCCATCAGTATCTTTTGTGATTAGTGTTTCTGACAAGTTATTTTTTAGTGCTGAACCTTTTTACTTCACGCCTGATTTCATCATAATAATTAGCAATAAATTCATTTATTTCCTTTAGCAATTTTTGGTTAGTTTCATTTTTAAAATCTTTACATTCCATTCCTGCTAGAGAATCATATTTTTTTGCTTAAGATTTCTCTTACTACAGGTATATGTACTCTATAATCTTTTTGTATTAAGAATGAAGAACCTCTATACATCCCCCAACTTACTAAATAAAATGCAAGTTGTAAACTCAGGTAATCAAGATTCACATCATTCTCTTTTCGAGCTGTCATAAAATGTGAATAGCAATGTTCCCATGAACGATATCTGTCATGTTCATCAGCTTTTTAAATCGTTATAAAAATTCAGTTGATGATTTAATAATCATATCGATTGTTTCCATACTTTCTGCTTTCCTAATCAACTTTCAAATATATAGCGTTTTCATTATTTTTCTTAACCTATTATATCATTATTCCAAAGAAAAAAACTGCAACTTACTCGTTGCAGTTACACAGATTTATTTCTGTTCCTTTTTAGAAACTTATATTTTTTTATTTTTCAGGCATAGTAAAGACATCGTTTTTCAAAAAGGTTTTACCATTTCTTTCCATCTAGCTTTATGAAAATTAATCGAGTTTAAAGGAGATAGGCCATAATTTCCCAATGCATAACCAGCTGTCACTTTCTTAACTTCCGAGACCTGCTTATCAGAGTCAGTCTGTACTTTTTGAAAGAGCGACGCTTGTTTCCACAGCTGTTTTTATTGTAGCTAGATTGACTTCCTTATCTGTGATAACTTGAACAGCTTCATGCTTAGCTACTTGGGCTATACTTTATCTAATTCCTCGTTCGAAACGGCAAAGGTTAATTCTCCACTTGCCTGACCACTTAATTTGGCTTAGTTTATGTGTTCAGCACTATCAGCTGGCTTTGCTTGGATAAGATTGGTGGCAGGATTTTCAGTTCTCACAACCTCATCTGCATGGGCCAACTGCCCACTGAGACCAACAACTGCGGTCATCAAATTTTCAATCGCAACCGAACAAAGGAGCGTATTTTTTTGCTTTTACGAAAAATATGTTTCTCACCTTTTTTTCTTGAATCAACATGTAACAACCTCCTACTATTTAGTTTTCACTCTAATACTACCAAAACGCCTTGAAATAGTTATCGAATGAAAAAGAACAGCAAAAAACTACCTGAACTAAGTCAAGTGACTTGAACATAAAAAACGGGAGAACTGACGCATCAGTCCTCCTAGACATAAACAAGTATGCTTAATTCCAATATACCTATGTTACTACAATTATTTTAACTATCTAAAAAAATCTTTCAAAAATTTCAAAAACTTCATTTCGATTCAATAAAATATCATCATTTTTGAGGAATAGTTGATATCATAGACTCAAGTTCTATCACAAAACGGTGCATATCTACTTTTACCGTGTCACTAGAGGTGATATTTGACAGTTTTTCACTCCCTACTAATAAAGTTGTTAATCGAGTAATATCGTTCAAATGTTTTTTATGGCTTTACTTAAACCTTGAGTACCTGTGGCAGAGCGTTCTCTCATATCCAACCAAGCTTTTAGCCTTGAAAAATAATTAAACCACGATTACTCAACACCGAGTATCCCTGAATGGATTCTTTTTCATGCACTAATATATTATAATAATCATTATCCAATAATAAGGCCGACAAACTAGCGTCTTCATCAAAATGTAAGGGTATTTCTCTTCCCTTCTTCTTTAATGGGTATTCTGGTAAAATGCTAAATAGTTCAATCATAGAAGGAAACTCAGGTTTATTGGTTGTAAATCGAAATAGCTGTGCTTTTTCATCCTTCTGACTTCCTTTATATTCTCCCAACTCTAAAAAGTGATTCAAGGTATCATAAAAATTCCTTATTTTTTTAATTCATCAATGATTACCATATCATAATCTTTTTGTTGTCCGACTTTTAAATCCTTGCGAATCCAGTATAATAGAGGTTGCAGTCCCTCCAATCAAAACATAATAGTCTTGAAAATTCGCAAACATTTCTTGAAAAATAGCTTTCGTATTAGCTGACATCATCTTCTCCTAGATACTGTAATATATTATTTTTTAGTGCTTCAATCTCTTCCTCCACGCGTGGATCATCATCATCTTTTAAGGTCAAATAAAAGAGAAATAGGATCTACAAACTGTCTATCTTGATTTTTCTTTTAAAATCGTTCCAAAATTCAGATACAAAAGGACTATATCGCCATATCTCTAATAACTTGCCTTCTAAAACATGCTGAGATAATGGCAAGGATAATTTATTGAATTGTCTCTGTGATATGACATAGCTACTATTTTCATCCGATTCAGCTAAAAAGGTCAAATAGGATAAAGCATACGTACCACCGTATAGAAGCCTAGAAGCAGATTTTATATTCTTCAGATCCACATCTGGCAATAAGAGCCGTTTTTTGATTGGATTAAATAAATAGGACTCTGATTTTAAGAATAATTCTTTCTTTGATGCAGTATAGGTGTAAAGTTTATTTGGCTTATTTAACCAATCTAAAGTTTTAAAAGTCCTCAAGCACCTATAAATCGTTGAGTTTGGAAGTCCAGTTACCTGTGAAATCAAATCAACATCTACTACCCTTCGACTTTTAATCAATAAAAAGGCAATCCAAGTTAATTGTTCACTAGGTGTTAATTCTTTAGATGCTGCAACATCATCATTAGCATTCAATACTAATCCCAATGGAGGAAAAAAGAGATTTCCCTTGAAATCTACAAAAGGAACTCTAGCTTGAAGGAGTTGTTTTTTTTCAATGTCTGATAGCTTTGAAAATACCAAAAATAACATCCATGCTAGCTTTTTTCCCCCATAATACGAGCTTGAGTAACAAATGAGTCTAAACTTCCTCTTCTCTTTTCTTTAATCAATAAAAATGACTCTTATGAAACTTCATTTGAGCATATTGAAATCTTTTTCAAAACTAATTGGTAAAGTTAAAGCTATTTTTTTCAACACTTACATTAATATAAAACGATTGAAAAAAATAGAAATTATCTTCTTAACATTCATTTTTTTCCTTTTTTATCATTTTTTTACGTATTTTATCATTTTAAATGATAAAATGCAAGTTTTTGATAATAAAAAGTGACTTACAAAAGATAAAAAAAGCGAGAATACTTATCAAAAATGTTCTCGCTGGATTCATTTATTACTGACGTATCTATTTTTTTGTCTACGCAGTCGACATTCAAACAGACGTTCACATCAATGTATTTTTTTTGCGCCTTTTTTATGTCAAAATCACTCTTTTCAATAAAGACAAAATGCTTGAAAAAGTACTTAAAATCAAGAATTTTCACCCTTTTAGTCGTTGTAGCAACACTACACACTCCACATGCTGTATCTGTGGGACTCAAAAGGTTTGGGTGAACCTTTTGAGGATTAACTCCGTTTCACTAACAAACTTACACACTCGACGTGGTGCGTTTGTGGGAAACAAATCCACCGGCTGCACTTTCTTCAGTTCATAACCCAACTCTTGGTAGAGTTTGATATCACGCGCCATAGTAGCCACATTACAAGAGATATAGGCAATTCGGTTAGCTCCTGTTTGGGCACTTGCTTTGATAAAGCTTTCGGTCAAGCCTTTACGTGGTGGATCAACCAAAATAACAGTTGGTTGGATGCCTTCTTTGAGCCAATTCTTCATGGCATTTTCAGCAGTGTCACAGACATAGTGGGCATTAGAGATATCGTTTAAAGCAGCATTCTTCTGACTATTTTCCACTGCTTCAGGGATAACCTCCACTCCATAGACTTCCTTGACATGTTTAGCGACTGATAAGCCAATAGTCCCTATTCCTGAGTAGGCATCGATTACCACATCATCTTCTCTTAACTCCGCAAAGTCAATGGCCGTTTGATAAAGTTTCTCCGCCATTTCTGTATTGACCTGGTAAAAGGCCGGTCCAGAAATTTGGAAGCTATTCCCCAACATTTGATCGGTAATGTAGTCTTGACCGTAGAGAGTACGCCATTCTTTCCCGAAAATAGCATTGGTATTTTGGTCATTGATATTCTGCATGATAGATACAATTTCTGGAAATTGCTTGATAAGTTGTTCAATCAACTGGTCCACACGGAAAATCTTAGGACGAGTAGTGACCAAAATGACCATGATTTCTCCAGAATGATGTCCACGACGAACAACAAGGTTACGAATCAGACCAGACTGTTCCTTCTCATCATAGGGTTTTAAGTCATAGCGACGAAGCAAATCACGTAATGCAAGAATAACCTGGTCAATGACAGGATCCTGGATATAAAAATCTTCAAGAGGCATCAGATCATGAGAATTCTTACGGAAGAAACCAGTCTCTAGAACACCATTAACGCGACGAACAGGAACTTGTGCTTTTATTACGATACTTGATAGGATGTTCCATACCAAGAGTATCTCATGACCTCTATATCCATGATTCCAGCAATCTTATATAGGCTATCTTTTACTTGCTTGGTTTTTAAACTTGAGTTGCTCTGGATAAGCTAGATGCCCCTAAGTCAGCAATCCCTGAACGCAAGTAAGCCAAATCTAAGTCTTGGTTACGATGTGCAGATTGTGTCAGGTACTCCTCGACCTTACCAAAGCCAATTTTTTTATTGACTTTAAGGACTCGCATAAGGATTTTTTCTGTTGGTAAAGCATTCTCTACAAAAAGACCAAGCCATCTACCTTGGCAACGCCAGCTCCCTCATGGGTTAAATCCACAATCTCTACTTCTACAATATCATTTTTTTCTTTAACATATGTTTCTCTTTCTATAAGCCGACAAAAAAAGACGGCAACAATCCTGTTACCATCTATTATACCATGAATTGACCTAAGCACCAAAACTCTTGAAGAAATCAAGGATTGCTTGCCAAATTGAGCTAAGGATGTTCCCACCGTCTCGAATAGCTTTATTGGCGTCAAAGTTAAGGTCGATATTGCTGAAACTGTCACCAGCTTGCGCAACGATACTTTGTTTCAAATCTTTTAGAGTCTTTGTAAAGTCTTCGTTATTAAGAATATCGCTCTTTGAAAGATTAAAGGCAAAGTTGATGATGACATTGACCTGGTTGCCTGTAACCACTTGATCCAGTTTGTAGTTTTTCAAGGTGTCTTCGACAATTTTACGAACATCATCTTCTGTAAGTTCACCCTTGGACTCTTTAGCCTTAGCAACTGCAGCCTTGATATCGGCAAGGGCTACGTTCAGCTTATTAGCATCGAAGCCTGATTTGTCCTTGTTTTCATCATTAATATCAGACAAGGCCTTAAGCTCTTCCTGAGCCAAGTCTTTATTTTCTTGAGGTAATTTTACACCATTTGACTCAAGGGAATAGTAAATACCTGCTAGGGCACTTTCCCCAGTAACTGGGATTGGCGCTGCAACGGTGATACGTGCGTGCTCGACACCCAAGGTAACAGCCGCATTACGGTACATGTCTTGGGTCACTTTTGTGATATTTTCAGGTGTTTCAATCTTGACTTCAAGTGGAGATTTTTCACCTAGTTTTTGAATTTTTGCTGATGAATAAAGTTGAAGACTAGAGTCGTTGGCGACATTCATAATTTTTGAGTAGACATCGGGTGTCATGGTCTTCAAGTCTTTAGTATCTTTAGAGGCATCATAGCCTAGTTTTTTTAAGTGTTTGATTTTTGATCTTCTGTTAGTGAAGAACCCAAGACATACTCAGGTTGAACATAGGTTTCATCAATGACTTTTTGAACATCAGTAGCTGCCTGGGCGCTTTGCAGTGTTGCAACTGCTAAAAAGTACTGCAGCGCTAGTCAGAAAGAATTTCTTTCGCATGAGACGTTCCTCCTTTTCCACTCTAGCATATTAAAGTATCCTTAAAGAAAAACTTATAAAAAGCACCCTAGAAATTCTAGATGCTTAAAAATAGATTAAAAATTTTCATAATATAGAGATTTAGTTGAACCTGTCTAGAGTAATAATAGTTTCCACCATCGACATAGAGTTCTCCACCCTGAAAGATAGAAATGGGATTAATGTAGCTATAGGTTTTCCCTGTTGTATTTCCTAATGTCGGTGCAACTGTGTCTCTTGAGTATTGCTTAGCTAGTGCAATCGTATTTTTCTTCCCATTTTGGGCGATAAAATCAATATAAGCAGGCCCAAAGTTATAAGCTTGAATGGCTGTCCAAACATCCACTCCTTTTTCTTGAGCCAGATAGAGATTTTCTGTCAAGGTTTGGACTCCTTGACGAATACTACTTGCATTATCGTTTATGGTATCAGTAGAGCCGCTAGCAGATTCACTTGACTGCATCACGTCTCCTTCTTTACCCTTGGTTTCTGTATAGATCATGGCGAGCACAAGCTCTTCGTTTGCTGGCGTATCTCTTTCATTCAAGATTTCACGTACCATGGGTTGGTAGGTCATGACTTGTTTGACATCCTGACGAATGAGATAGGCTTTGTATCCAGCGAAAAGGAAGACTGCTAGTACCAGCACTCTTCGTATAAGTTTAAACATTATTTATTTTGAATATCCTCGATGTTTTTTTGATTAAGATAGAATAAGTTCCATTATCATTTTGGATGAACTCAACAGATTCTGCGTCTTGATAGACATTGTTTGGAACAATAAGTTCAATCCCGTTTGACAAGGAAAGTTTCTGATTTTCAAATCTCTTTAACTGACGACTAGCATCAATCTCATCAAACTGAACTGGCTCTGGTACTGCTTCTTTGACTCTGTCAATAAAGCTTAGACGAGCAGTAAGATTGTTGTCAAAGAGATCATTAGCTAATTTTTCTGGAGAGAGTTCATTGTTTTCTTCGATATTATTGAAGATTGCTGATTTAATCTTGGATTGAAATTGAAAATCATCCGCATTAAAGGTTTCGGCAATTTTTTGAGCCGTTTTTTCAAGTTCCTTGATTGATTTCTTAGGTGAAATCTTTGGTTGTGCTTGAATAAGATTCTCAGAAAAGTAGTTTAAAAAAGCTCCATTGTACTTGATGCGTTTTTCAATCAGGTGATACTTACGACTTTGAAGATTAACCACAAGGGCTTCATCCGCACCTGTTCCAAAACCTGGTAGATTATTCTGAGTCAGTTTGATTGGATTATCAACCTCACCACCTAGGTGTGTTAAAGTTTCTCGCAATGCAATTCGCAGGAAGGCAAAGTGTTCCACTCCTTCTTTTGAAAACTGTACAAAGACCAAATCGTTTGTCTTTTGATTTTCAGATACAGAGAATTCCTCTTTCCATAGATTGGCAATCGTCACAGATGTTTCCATTAAATCTTCTGTAATGTTGTTAAAAAATGGGTTATCCTCTTCAAAAATACCAGTTTTAGCATCATCAGAATACACACGCTCCACTTTTTTACGCAAGTATTCCTCTATTTTTGGAGTGATATTGAGAAACTTATCCGCTAGGAACAAGTCTGTGTCATCAGGGCTGAACTGATGGATAATGGCTTTCTTGATATAAATATCCATAAAATATTAGTCCTCGTATAATGGGAAGGCATCTGTCAAGGTTCTGACTGCACTTCTCACTTCTTCTAAGACAGCTTCGTTTTCTGCATTCTTAAGGGCTTTAATAATAAGTTCAGCAACTTGACGGCTTTCTTTTTCACCAAAGCCACGAGCAGTAATTGCTGCCGCTCCAATACGAATACCACTAGTCTTAAATGGTGACAAGGTTTCATAAGGGATAGAGTTCTTATTTAGGGTAATATTGACTTTTATCCAGCAAGTTTTGAGCTACTTTTTCCGTTTTCAACGACTTTTAGTGACATCAACAAGGAAAAGGTGGTTCTCTGTACCGCCTGAAATGACACGGAAATCAGGATCTTGCAAGAAGACATCCGCCATGGCTTTGCTGTTCTTGATGACGTTAGCAGCATACTCCTGAAGGCTGGATCCGAGACTTCTTTGAAGGCAACAGCTTTGGCTGCAACAACATGCTCTAAAGGACCACCTTGGATACCTGGGAAAATGGCAGAATTAATCTTTTTTAGCAAGATCTTCGTCATTAGTCAAAATCAAGCCACCACGCGGACCACGAAGGGTTTTGTGGGTCGTTGTTGTAGTGATATGGGCGTATGGTACTGGACTTGGATGAAGACCAGCAGCAACCAAAACCAGCAATGTGAGCCATATCGACCATGAGCTTAGCACCGACTGCATCTGCGATTTCACGGAATTTAGAAAAATCAATAATGTGAGAATAGGCTGAGGCACCAGCTACGATTAGTTTGGGTTTCACTTCTTGAGCTTGTTTCAAGATGGCGTCAAAGTCCAAGAGTTCTGTCTCCGGATCAACGCTGTATGAAACAAAGTTATAGGTTTGACCTGAGAAGCTAACAGGAGCTCCGTGAGTCAAGTGCCCACCTGCTGCCAAATCCATCCCCATAACTGTATCACCTGGCTCAATCAAGGCCATGTAAGCCGCACAGTTGGCCTGACTTCCTGAGTGAGGTTGGACATTGGCGAATTTAGCACCAAAAATTTCTTTTGCACGTTCAATAGCTAGACTTTCGATAACATCTACTACATCAGTTCCACCATAATACCGGCGCCCTGGGTAACCCTCGGCATATTTGTTTGTCAAGATAGACCCTTGAGCTGCCATAACAGCCTTGGAAACCACGTTTTCCGAAGCAATCAACTCAATGTTGTTTTGTTGGCGTTCTTCTTCTTTGGCAATAGCATTCCATAGATCAGCATCGTATACTTTAAAATCATCTTTGTCAAAAATCATAGGTCTTCTCCTTTTAATAATTTAATAAACCGTTTCTGCATCTTATCACAAGTATAACCAACTTTGTCATAAAATGCATGCGCACCTGTACGATGGTCTGCAGAATTTAAGCGAATAAAAGTTATAGCCACGTTTTTCTGCTTCCTGTTCTAATCCTTCAAGCAAATTTTTACCGATTCCTTTACCTTGTGTTTGAGGTAAAACGGCTAGAGCTAGGATATTAAAACCCTGGTTTTTGAATAAAGGGATTCATAAACCTCAGCATGAACATAACCAAGTAAGTCATGGCTAATTGAATCCTCAAAACCAAGCAGGAAGTGATGCGAGTCTTGAGTCAACTTAGCTAGTTGACCAGCCGTTTCCTCTGGACTAAAAAGCATAGCCTAAAAGCTTCTTTGTTAATCTCATGAATCGATGCAACATCTGTCGCTTTTTAATTCACGTAGCATATCATACCTCCTCAAAAAGGAATTACTGGTATCTTGGCAAGGATATCTTCTCGAGTAATCGCTCCTTGACGTAGAATTTTCACCTTATCACCAGATAGGTCTAAAAATAGTTGAATCCTGACCTGTTAAAAATGAATCGTCTTCGAGTCCCAAGATCTCTTGGTCAAAGTCTTTTAAAATCTCTTTAAAGCTAACACCGCTTGTATGTCCTGAAATATTTGCAGACGGGCCGATTAAGGGACCAAACTCACGAATCAATTCTAGAGTGACGGGATGACTTGGCATGCGAAATCCAACAGTCGTTAAGTCTGAATTGACCCAGCAAGGAACCTTGTCATTAGCTTCTAGGATAATGGTCAATGGACCAGGAAGAAAACTTTCAACAAGTTGTTGTAAAACAAGGTGGCTGATTCTTGGAAAAGTTCAAGATATCGTCTAAACTAGCAACATTGAGATTGAGAGCCTTATCTCTAGGGCGACGTTTGAGCTGATAAACATGGTCAACAGCCTTCTCATCCAAAGCTTTCGCAAAAAGGCCATAAACTGTCTCAGTTGGCAAAACTACAGCTCCACCCTTTTCCAACTCTTGCTTAATTTTTCTCCATCATCAATGACAACCATCCTATCTTGGCCAAATTGGTCTTTCAGAGTTCGTACTCTCTTCTCGGGAAAATTTTCCTTGAAAAGAGCTGGAACGCTTTGACCTTGTTTGTAGCCAATTTCAAGATAAATCTTACCACCATCATTTAGATAGTCCTTGGAGTTTTCTGCGATTCTACGGTAGATAGCTAGGCCATCCTCGTCGGCAAAAGAGTGCCAAATGTGGTTCTGAATGCAAAACATTCAAGCCAACTTCTTCCTGATCTTCACGAGAAATGTATGGTGGATTGGATACAATTATATCATATTTTGCAGAAATTTCGGAGAAACAGTCAGTTCTGATAAATGTGAGATCTAAATCTTGCCTCTTGGCATTCTCTGTTGCAAGCTCTAATGCATCCTGTGAAATATCCGCAGCCGTAACTGACCAATATGGTCTCATTTTTTTCGCTAAAAGCAAGGGCTATCGCTCCACTTCCTGTTCCGATATCAAGAACTTTGAGGTTTTTCCTTTGGATTCTCAGCCAAAATGAGTTCCACCAACTCTTCTGTCTCTGGTCGAGGAATCAAGACTCGCTCATCGACTTTTAACTGCATCCCAAAGAATTCAGCATGGCCGATGATGTATTGAGCAGGCAAGTGATTTGCTAGTTTCCTGTAAATGTCCTCTACAAATTTGTAATCTTCATCAGTGACTTCTTGCTGGAGAGCAAAGACAAAGTCTGTAAAAGATAGTTTTTTCAGACTACGATAGACAAAGGAGAGGCTTTCTGCTTCCTCTCCTTGTACTATCAATTTTTCCTCAAAATCTTTAAAAATTTGAGCTAATTTCATTATTTGTTTAATTCTTCCAATTTTTGTGTTTGGTCGTAAAGAACCAAGGCATCCACAACTTCATCTAGTTTACCAGCTAGAATTGTATCAAGTTTTTGTAAAGTCAAGCCGATACGGTGGTCCGTCACACGGTTTTTGTGGGAAGTTATAAGTACGGATACGTTCAGAACGGTCACCAGTACCGATAGTAGATTTACGCTCAGCATCTTGTTCATCTTGGGCAATCTGAGCGAAGTGGTCTGCCACACGCGCACGGATAATTTTCATAGCCTTCTCACGGTTTTTTTCTGCTGGGTACGTTCTTCCTGCATCTCAACCTTGATATTAGTTGGCAAGTGAACGATACGAACGGCAGTCGCAACCTTATTGACGTTTTGTCCACCAGCACCTGATGCATGGTAGATATCGACACGAAGGTCTTTTTGGATCAATATCGTATTCAACTTCTTCGATTTCAGGCATGACGAGGACAGTCGCTGTTGAAGTGTGTACGACCTTGGCTTTCAGTCACAGGGACACGTTGCACGGTGGGCACCTGATTCGTACTTAAGTTTAGAGTAAACTGACTGGCCTGATACCATGGCAACCACTTCCTTGAAAACCACCGACACCATTCATAGATGCTTCCATAACTTCAAAGCGCCAACCTTGGGCTTCCGCATACTTTTTGGTACATAGTTAGAAGATCTCCAGCGAAGAGAGCTGCTTCATCTCCACCAGCTGCACCACGGATTTCTAGGATAATGTTCTTATCATCGTTTGGATCTTTAGGAAGGAGCAAGATTTTCAGTTTTTCTTCGTACTCTTCTTTTTCAGCCTTTGCGTCTTTTTAATTCTTGCTTGGCCATTTCTTCCAAGTCAGCATCTCCGCCTGATTCCTTAATCATTTCCTCAGCGTCGACAATGTTTTGAAGAACTTGTTTGTACTCACGGTAGGCTGTTACTGTGTCACGAGTTGAAGCCTCTTCTTTTGAAAGCTCCATGAAACGTTTGGTATCAGAAACCACATCGGGGTCGCTGAGCACTCTCCCAATTCTTCATAACGGTCTTCTACTGCTTGTAGTTGATCATAGATATTCATTCTTTTCTCCTTATTTCTCAATTGTTAAATCATAGATTGCTACTACTTCGTTCTCAAATATTTCCCCAGTTTCTTTTAAATCCATAACTGAGGTAACAAGATCTTGCATGTTCATTTTCTGGTTCATAAGACAACCAAAGTTTATTGGATAAACCAGCTGGCGCTGTCCGAACATAGTCTAGCACCTTATCCATAATTGGTTTAAAATATCCTTGATCTTGAAAAATGATTATCAATCATGAAACGAAAAAGTAAATAATTTCCATTACTAATTCCGATTTTTTTATCATAAGCTAACATCACAAAACCCTATGATTGCATCATTATCGTATACTGCCAATGGAGCTACAAAAATCTCCATTTTTTGTGTAGACATATGCTTCAGCTAAACTAATTGCGTTAGTAGCAATAAATTGTTTTTTTGATATTCCTTAACATCCAGATTCAGAACATCAAAATAATTTTTCCATTGTAACATCTCTTAGTTCAATTGTCATAGTTTTGTTCCTTTTTGGATGTTATCAGTGGTGCAAAATAATGTTTACGGCAAACTGAGATATAGGTTTCATTTCCACCAATCTGGATTTGTTCACCATCATAAACAGGCAGTCCGTCCTGCGTACGCAAGACCATGGTCGCCTTTTTTTCTTTGCAATACTGACAGATGGTCTTAATTTCGTCAATCTTATCTGCTAAGAGCAAAAGATATTTTTGAACCTTCGAATAGTTCATTACGAAAGTCATTTTTTTAAACCAAATGCCATAACAGGTATATCTAACTCATCGACAACACGAGCTAAATCGTAAACATGATGACGTTTTTAGAAATTGAGCTTCATCAACAAGCACACAGTAAGGCTTTTCAGGCAAATCCCGGATAAACCCAAAGATATCTGTTGTTTCGTCAATGGCAATTGCTGGTCTTTTCATTCCAATGCGACTAGAGACATAACCGACACCGTCACGTGTATCCAGAGCTGAAGTCATAATCACAACTCCTTTTCCTTGCTCCTCATAGTTATAGGCTACCCTTAAGAATCTCAATCGTTTTTTTCCAGAGTTCATGGTCCCATAACGATAATACAACTGTGCCATGCTTCTATTTCACGTCCATTTCTAAATTTTTTGCTACATTCTAGTATACCATAATTTCTCACAGCTTTAAATGGCAAATTGTGGTAAAATAGAAGAAATCAAATAACTAGTGGAGGACGCAATTATGCCATTTGTACGCATCGATTTATTTGAAGGACGCACGCTAGAGCAAAAGAAAGCCCTAGCTAAGGAAGTTACAGAAGCTGTTGTTCGTAACACAGGAGCACCTCAGTCAGCTGTTCACGTTATTATTAACGATATGCCTGAAGGAACCTATTTCCCACAAGGCGAAATGCGCACTAAATAAAGCTTAAGCAATCTGCTTAGGCTTTTCTTTATAAGTGGCATTCGTTGAATAAAACGCTAGATTTTGTTACAATTTTAAGTGATATTTGTATATAAATTGTAAAAAGGAAATGAAATGATTACACGTGAATTTGATACCATCGCAGCAATCTCGACACCGCTTGGTGAAGGGGCTATTGGGATTGTTCGTTTAAGCGGTACTGGATAGTTTTACTATCGCCCAGAAAATCTTTAAAGGTAAGGACTTGACTAAGGTTGCAAGCCATACGCTAAACTACGGCCACATCGTCGATCCTCAGACAGGTAAGGTCATGGATGAGGTCATGGTTGAGCTATGAAGTCTCCAAAGACCTTCACTCGGGAGGATATTATCGAGATTAACACCCACGGTGGGATTGCGGTAACTAATGAAATTCTCCAGCTAGCTATTCGTGAAGGAGCTCGCTTGGCAGAACCAGGAGAGTTTACTAAACGTGCCTTCCCTTAACGGTCGTGTGGACTTAACTCAGGCTGAAGCTGTCATGGATATTATTCGCGCCAAGACGGACAAGGCTATGAATATTGCGGTCAAACAGTTAGATGGCTCCCTTTCTGAGCTCATTAACAATACTCGTCAGAGATTCTCAATACACTTGCACAAGTTGAGGTTAATATCGACTATCCTGAGTATGACGATGTGGAAGAGGCTACTACTGCTGTTGTCCGTGAAAAAAACTTTAGAATTTGAACAATTATTGACCAATCTTCTAAAAACAGCACGCCGTGGGAAGATTCTCCGTGAAGGATTTCAACGGCTATCATTGGTCGTCCAAACGTTGGAAAATCAAGCCTTTCTTAACAACCTTCTACGAGAAGATAAGGCAATTGTCACCGATATTGCTGGTACTACCCGAGATGTCATCGAAGAATACGTCAACATTAATGGTGTTCCACTCAAATTGATTGATACAGCTGGTATTCGGGAAACAGATGATATTGTGGAACAAATCGGTGTTGAACGCTCCCAAAAAGCCCTCAAGGAGGCTGACTTGGTACTCCTTGTCTTAAATGCTAGCGAGTCTCTAACTACTCAAGATAGACAACTTCTTGAAATTAGTCAAGATACCAACCGTATTATCCTACTAAATAAAACTGACCTTCCTGAAGCAATCGAAACCGAAGAACTTCCAGATGATGTCATCCGTATTTCAGTCCTTAAAAAAATCAAAACATTGATAAGATTGAAGAACGCATCAATAACCTCTTCTTTTGAAAAATGCTGGCTTGGTCGAGCAAGATGCTACTTATCTATCTAACGCCCGTCATATTTCATTAATTGAAAAAGGCAGTTGAAAGCCTACAAGCTGTTAACGAAGGCCTCGAACTAGGAATGCCTGTTGATTTGCTTCAAGTTGATTTGACACGTACCTGGGAAAATTCTTGGAGAAATTACTGGTGATGCAGCGCCAGATGAACTTATTACTCAATTGTTTTAGCCAATTTTGTCTGGGTAAATAAGAAAAAAACTAGTTTAGAAAAATGTTAGTCACCCTAAAAAGAGGTTGGGACAAAAAGATCCTGACCTCACTTTTTATTATCAATCATTATTTGACGCGGTTAGCTGATTGAACTTTTTGTTCGTCTTTTTAGACTTCAAAAAGCTCCTAATCATCCTCGCGGGGCTGGGACTACGAAATCAAGACTTTGTCTATCGATTTCTGTCCCACCGCCTTTTCTTTCACTTTCTAAGTTAGGTCCTGCCTTAGCAGATATTTAAAACAAACTTTACCAGTTCTTTTCTATTTTCACTTAGTCTTTTGGTAATTTGCCAGCTTTTTCAAGCATTTTTTTGATTAAATAAGGCATCTTGACATTTTCACGACCTTTTTTCTCAATTAATTTTTTGACAAATTCTGGCATTTGTAAGTCTTGTGATTCATCTAAAATATTCTTAGTTTCCTCCGAAGGGACTAATTCATCAAAGGTTTCTTCTTCTGGGAGGAATTCTCTAAATTCTTTATGTTCATTAGCTCGGATAATATTTACCAAGGCATCAATCAAACGAGAATCTGTATTTGGCATTGGTGGACGATGGTAGTTCACACCCAATTCTTGACACAAGTCATGACATTCCACATCGTTGTCAAACAAGACTTCAATATGCTCACTGATAAAACTAATAGGCACAAAGATATAATGGTCTGGATGTTCTTCCTGTTCTCTAAGATATTCCAGGACATCTGGTTTAATCCAAGGAATACCAATATCACTTTCACTCTGCCAAGTGTTGGTATATTGCTCTGGTTTCAAGCCTAATTTCTCTGCAATTAACTTGCTATTTCGAAAATCTGGTCGATATAGGGATCACCAAAATCCAAGGCAAAAATGGGCACACTGTGGGCAGAAAAGATGACTTTAAAGCTATCCTGTTTCACCTTTTCTTTTAAAATTTTAGCAATTTCTGCTGTCCAATAGTTTAATAGTGCTTCTTCTTGATACCAGTCCTTAATAACTAAAAACTGAATTTGTTTGCTTTCCAGAAACTTTTCGTACCCCATGACAGAGTAAAAGGAATAGTGTGGTTCCAAAATCAAGCAAATACACTTTTCAATTCCATCTGCTTCCATTTGCCGAATCACATCTGGAATAAAGGGTTTTGAAAATTTATTGGCAAAATAGACACTATATTCATTTCCCAATCTAGCATCTACCAAGGCAACTTCTTCACGGGTAATTTTTTGAAGTGGAGTTCCTCCAATTCGAACATAATTATCATAAAGGGTTTGAATTTCGTGGTCTTGAGGTCGAATTCCTCGACGAATGTTGGTAAAAAAGTCGGCTACTCCTTCAAAGGTAATCTCTTCTGGTGAACCAAATGTCATCATTAAAATTGCTTTTTTCATCTCTGCATCCTTGTGATATTTTTATCTTTTTTATTGTATCACTAAAGAAGCCATAAGTAAAACGCTAACATAAGGATTTTAACTCCCTTCTGACTTTTTGTTTTTCTCTTCTTTCTATGATACAATGGTTTTTAAAAAGAAGGAAAAAAAGGAGTTATGATGAAATACCCTACATTGCTAGAGCGTTTTTTTGACTTATGTTAAGGTTAACACACGTTCTGACGAAAATTCTACTACTACATCAAGCACTCAAAGTCAAGTAGACTTTGCGACTAATATCCTCATTCCAGAAATGAAACGTGTCGGTTTGCAAAAATGTTTACTATCTACCAAACGGTTTCTCTATCGGTACTCTTCCAGCTAATGATCCTAGTTTGACTCGTAAAATTGGTTTTTATCTCCCACATGGATACAGCCGATTTTAATGCTGAAGGTATTAATCCACAAGTTATTGAAAAACTACGACGGTGGGGTTATCGAACTTGGCACTTCTGGTTTCAAACTTGATCCAGCAGATTTTTAAGAGCTTAGACAAATATCATGGCCAAACTTTAATTACTACAGATGGGACTACCCTTCTAGGTGCTGATGACAAATCAGGTATCGCCGAAATCATGACAGCCATCGAATACTTGACTGCTCATCCTGAAATTAAGCACTGCGAAATTCGTGTCGGCTTTGGACCTGATGAAGAAATCGGTGTTGGTGCCAATAAATTTGATGCAGAAGATTTCGATGTCGACTTTGCTTATACAGTTGACGGTGGACCTCTTGGTGAACTTCAATACGAAACCTTCTCTGCTGCAGGTGCTGAACTTCACTTCCAAGGCCGTAATGTTCATCCAGGAACGGCTAAGGGACAAATGGTTAACGCTCTTCAGTTGGCAATTGACTTCCACAACCAACTTCCAGCAATTGACCGACCTGAGTTGACTGAGGGTTACCAAGGTTTCTACCATCTCATGGATGTCACTGGAACTGTTGAGGAAGCGCGTGCTAGCTATATCATTCGTGACTTTGAAAAAGACAGCTTCGAAGCACGCAAAGCCACTATGCAAGCTATTGCTGATAAGATGAACCAAGAACTTGGAAGCGATCGTGTTTCCTTAACTCTTACCGACCAATACTACAATATGAAAGAAGTCATAGAAAAAGATATGACGCCAGTAACAATCGCTAAATCAGTAATGGAAAGTCTTGATATTACTCCAATTATTGAGCCTATCCGTGGTGGAACAGATGGTTCTAAGATTTCCTTTATGGGAATTCCTACGCTAAATATCTTCGCTGGTGGCGAAAAATATGCACGGTCGTTTTGAATATGTCAGCCTTCAAACCATGGAACTGCAGTTGATACTATCATTGAATTGTATCTCATAAAGATTAAAAAGAAGTAGCAAAGCTACTTCTTTTTTAGTTGACTTCTTTCTCACTTGTTTCTGGAGAACTAGTTGTTGGATTGCTTGATTCAGCCTGTTTGTCGCTTGCTTGTTTTGGTAGTTGTTTCAGAACTTGCTTGACCCGGCTTAGCTTTTGGATTGAAGTTCTTGGTTTAATGAGACAATTTCTGCAAGTGCTAGAAGAGCTTGTTTGTCTTTGCTTGCAGCTGATAATTTATCAAACAAAGCATCCACTTTTTTCAAAGTCTGCATCGGAACCATTATTCATTTCCAAATAAGTATGGAGGGCAATGACACCGTTATAAAAGTTTTTGGTAAAGAACTAAAACCTCCGGATCTTGTTTTGAATTATCACGTTCATTTTGGATTGTTTGAGAAATACGTTTTAGAAGATCTTGAACCTGTGTATTTAATTCATCAAGGTCCGCGTCTTCTTTCTCCAATGCTGCCTTTAGATTTTTTTCACTTCGTCAGCAAGTGAAGCTTTCACTCCTTCTTCTTTAACTTGAGCCACTAATTCATCAGCTTTCGTTAAGAGTCCTTCTACTTGTCCTTTTTAAGACATGATTACTTTTGTTCCTCAGGCTTAATATCATCATACAAACCTTTCAAAAACTCATAGACTGCTGTCTTAGCACTATGACCATCCACTTTTTCAGTATCTAAAATCGTTTCAGAAGGCTTACTTGTAACAGGTTCATTCTTCAGAGCTCTTCAACTTCCAGTTTTGTTTGATAGATTTCTGGGAATAGTTTGTTCAAGTCAGTCGCCTTAAGGAAGGATTGTGACTGATAAAGTGTCCAAGTTAGGTTGGCAACTTTATCTCGTAACTTGTCATTTAAGCGACCGTCAGATAGATGTTGGTAGAAATACTTGATGTATTCTACTGTTGTAACTCCAGTACGGTCATTAAAATCTTGCAAAAGCTTTGTAATTTAGCTTCAACTGCATCTAAACCTGCTTCATCTTGGGCTAGTTTATTTTCTTGAAGCTGAGTCAATAAATCCTTCTTAGGAAGTCCATAAGCATCTGTGTCTAAGGTATTAATCTTATCTACTAATGCTTGATATTTCTTGTCTAAAGGACTGATTTCTGTTGGTTTGACACTTGAGTCAATGTGAATATACTGCTTATCAAACAAATCCAAAGCTGCCAAATAACCTGCAGTAGAGTTGGTTGATAGCTTCTTCATATTCTCAGAAAATTGCCCCAAAGCAAGTTCAATCTGTCTTTGTAAAATTGGTTTATCTTTATAGACTTCACGACTCTCTGCCAAGAGTTGATCAATCTTATACTGGACTGCTTTTTCATCAAAAGCACCAGGTTGGTAAGTTGATTGTAATGCAGGAATTTTGTTTTTCAAAGCGACTTCATAACCTTTAGTTTGAACCTTGATGTAGTGGTTATGGTCACCATGAGGGATAACAAAGCTACCATTTTCAACCTGCAAGCTATAAGGAGAAACACCATCACGTAGAGCAGTTGTATAGAGTTCGTTTAGGAAATCAAGCTCTGCATCTCCAGTTTGAAGCGGAATACGAACGTGTTCCTTACGAACAGCGTAAGGGTGAATGTGAGTTGGGTCATAAGCCTGGTCTGGATTACCAAATACAAAGAATCCATTTGAAATTCTGATAGCCTCAAGAGGAACGCCATATGTTTTAGAAATATAAGCTATTTTTTCTTCATCGCTGGCATCTCTAGAGAAACTTTCAACCGTCTTGGCAAGAGGTTTAACAGGTTCTGTCTGCTGATGGCCATGAAGATGGTCTTGTGCAGCCTTAATCTGCTCTGCTGATAAATCTTTCTTAAAGAAATAATGGGCATGGTCCCCATGGGAAACTACAAAACCTTGCTCATCTTCACTTATCACTCGGTCAGCATCGAATCCGTGATTGTGATCTTCACCATGGTGGTGAGCATGCCCCTCTTCATCATGGTGCTCATCTGATGGATTAGGTTTAACTTCGGTTTTACCTTTCAAGTGTTCCTGAGCTTCTTTAATCTGTTGAGCCGTCAAATCTTTCTTGTAAAAATAATGATTGTGGTCTCCATGTGAAACTACGAAACCTTGGTCGTCCTCGCTAATCACTCGATCAGCATCGAATCCGTGATCGTGGTCTTCACCATGGTGGTGATCATGCCCGTCTTCATCATGGTGATCATCTGATGGATTAGGTTTAACTTCGGTTTTTACCTTTCAAGTGTTCCTGAGCTTCTTTAATCTGTTGAGCCGTCAAATCTTTCTTGTAAAAAAATAATGATTGTGGTCCCCATGTGAAACTACGAAACCCTTGCTCATCCTCACTAATCACTCGTTCAACGGCAAAAACCATGGTCATGCTCTTCTTCATGATGATGATCGGCACCTTCGTGGTCGTGGTCTTCTTCGTGATGATGATTCACATCTTCGTGGCCATGGTCGTGATCATGGTCTTCCTTTGGTTTACTTGGAGTTTCTACAGGATTTGATGGTGTTACTAGACCTGAAAGTGGTATCAAGCGTGCAATCTTTTGCTCTAAAGCAGATAGACTACTATAAGGGATGAAATGGTAGTGATTACCGTGTGAATGGCCACCCCTGATGGAGTACGACTGGTAATTTTAGCCGGGTCAAATACCAAACCATCAGATTCTTTATAGCGTTGACTAACTGGTAAAGCGTAAAGCTGTTCTAAAAGTTTTTGAAGATTATTTTCTTCTTGTACTGGATTGCTTGTAGCTGGTTTCTCTACTTGATGACTTGGTTCAACACTTGGAATCGGTTTGTAGTCTGTTAAACTTTGTTGACTTCTCTTCCAGCAAGGTAAGCTTTGAGCGGCAGCCAATTCACTTGAAGATAGAGCACTCTTAGGAACGTAATGATAATGGCCACCATGAGGAACGATATAAGCGTCACCTGTATCATCAATAATATCTGCAGCATTAAAGACGTAACCATCATCAGTTGTATATCGACCTTGTGCTCTGGCAGCAATAACTTCATTACTCGTACTGCTACTATCTGATGTGTGTTCTTGTTTTGTTTCTCGATTTGGTCTTTGGTACGAATATTTTCTGCGTGACTAGCATCTTTCAGATAGACATAATATTTGCCATCTACCTTGATAATATAGCCACCCTTAATCTCATTGACAATATCTCCATCACTTAGTTGATAGTTTGGATCCTTCATGACTAATTCTTCACTAAAGATGGCATCATAAGGCACCTTACCATTGTAGAAATGGAAATGGTCACCGTGAGAAGTCACATAGCCTTGATCTGTAATCTTAGTAACAATCTGTTCAGCTTCTATTCCTTCTTTTTGGTTGACTTGATCAGGTGTCAGATTTTCATTCTTTTTAGCATCAGACTCTTTCCCATCAACATAGGATACACGGTTGTCATCTTTTTTCTCAGGCGCTTGATGTTGATTTAAAGCGTAAGCGCAGACACTTAAGGCAAGAACCACTGCAGATCCTGCTAAATATTTTTTATTAATTTTCATAATCTCCTCATTTCAATTCTTCAGCTAAGATAGCCATATTTTCTTCTAGGTTTTCTAAGTAGGACTTGTCATTTTGTGGGTCAGCCTCTAAAGGGTTTAGCGTTTTAAGAGTCACACCTGTTGATTTGACAAGGGTATCAGCTACCTTTGATGAAGCGTTACTCTCTGTAAAGATGGTTTTAACCTTATAAGTCTTTACAAATTCCTGGATTTCAGTCAATTGTCTTGGACTTGGTTCTTGATCAGGTGATATTCCTGCAATCCCAAGCTGATTTAGGCCAAATCGTTTTGACAAATATGAAAAGGCTGTGTGTTGGGTCACAAATGTCTTTTGATTAGCCTTTTCAAATATGGGTTGGTATTTCTTGGTCAAATCGTGAGCTTTAGCACTAAAGTTCTGTGCATTTTTCTGATAGGTATCCTTGTTGGCACTGTCCAGTTCGGATAACTTATCAGCAATTATCTGTGCTTCTTCTGCAACCTTTTCAGGATCTAACCATGTGTGAGGATCGTACAAGGTCTTCTCATCAATCCCTTCTCCAGCCTGCATATCTTCTAATCCAGGCACGCGCTCCAAGGTCATACCTTCTGATGCTTCTAAGACCTTTACCTTAGACTTTTGCAGGCTTGGATCTAGACTACCCGCCCAAGACTCTAAGGTATGAGAATGATAAACAAATACATCCGCATCGTAGATAGCTGCAATATCATTTGCTGACGGTTCATAAGAATGAATGCCTGAACTAGACTGAATCATTCTTACATCATTAAGATCACCAGAAACTGCTTTTACCATAGCATATACAGGATAAAAACTGGTAACTATTTTTCATTCCATGAGATTCATTGACATCGTTTTGCTTATCTTGACTACAAGCTCCCAAAAATAAAAATAAATATAGAAGATAGCAAAACATATTAGTATTTTTCTTTTTTCACTAGAACTCCTTAACTAGTATTTAACCATTTAATTAACTAGTAAACATTCTACCACCTAAAATTTAAGATGTCAACTGATAAATCTGATTTTTACTTTTTTTCTAAAAAAGCATCGATAAACGATGCTTGGTTTTAAACTCCGATATGAATATCTGGGAATTTCTCAATAATAAGATCCCAGAGTTCATCCAATTGTTCTTGAACTGTCTTAGTAGTCTTAGTAGTTTTTAATAGTTAAGTAATGTTTCTTTTTGCTATCCTTGACAATATAGCACAATTGATAAATTTTATTTCTGATGAGATTACGTTGGTATGTTGTTGAGACCAGATAGAGCTGTTGAACATTATTTAGATTGATTGCTTGAGTTCCTTTGAAATAGGTAATAAGGTGGTTTTTATAAAGAATAACCTTTAAATCCTGATCATAAAAATCTGCTTGTTCTGCAATTCCTTCAACATTTCCTTGCAATTCAGGATAGGCTTGATAAAGCTCTTCAAAAGCTGCGATAGATTTTTTACGAAGAAGAAAGGCACTCACTAATGTGACTAGTCCAATTCCTCCCAAAATTGCAGCACTTATGATATACCACCAGCCATCTTTTGAGTGTTCAGTCAAACTTAGATAGACACTTGAGTTCATGTTCAATGAAACAGTTGAATCAGGTTCAAGGATAGAGTCAAGAAAGCCAGACAAATCTACAATTCTATTATTTCGAGATTTGTTGTTAACATTTTTACTGAGAGGTTGTAACTGTGTACCTACCAGAGTAGCTGGATTATCTATAAGTGTTTCAGTTGAAGCTTGTTCCATAAGTTTTTGGATCTCTTTATCATTTTCTTTAGCTTCTACAACTGCAAATTTACCATCGCCATCATTGCTATATTGCACAAGGTATAGAACACTTCCACCTTCAACTTCTCCAACTACTTCTGGATAGATATCATAGACAGTCATAGTAACTTCTTTACCTGACCGTGTGTCGTCTGAAAATGGATCCATTGGATGCTGGTGATGATTCCACATGAAGACAGTTCCTGCAGAAAAAGCAAAGAAAACTAGTGAAAGAATAAGCCCTGAAATAAAGCCTTTATTTCTTTTTTCTTTAAACATCATAATCTCCTTTAGTTTGATGATTAAATTATAGCAAAAAAATTCTATAAATTTCAATAATCATCTTAAACACAAATACTATTAAATCGGGAAAGAAAGCGCTTATCAAGAATAATATATGATATTTCAAAAAAAGAGCTTGAGATAATCTCAAACTCTCCTATCATTTCAAATCCTATTTTTCTTGCCATCTGTTCATCTTGCTTAAGTTGCTTGACTAATTGATCTATACTATCAAATTTCACCATATCTCGGATACGATCTAACCAATAGACGGTCACTGTTTCGCCATAAATATCTTCATCAAAAATCAAAAGATATTCACTTCAAAACGCTCTTCCTCTCCATCAAAAAGTAACGTTCTTCCCTGACACTGGCCATTCCTCGATAGAGTTTTCTCTTGATTTCGATATCAACGGTATAGACACCATCTGCCCGGCATATAAGTACGGTCTATGAGGACAAGATTAGCAGTAGGATATCCAATTGTACGTCCACGGGCATTACCATGTACCACAATTCCTCTTGTCGGAAGAGGGCTTCCTAGTAATTGCACAGCTTCTTTCACATCCCCTTCTAGGATGGCTTGACGAATACGAGTAGAGCTAATCTTTCCTATTTCATCTTCTACAGGTGGTACTACAACTACTTCTCCGTCGAAGATTTCTTTTAAATCATCTGCAGATTTTCGATCTGAACCTAAACTATAGTCAAATCCAACTACAATGGTATCAGCTTTAACTTCCTTGATAAAGGTATCTACGAACTCTTGCGCTGTCATATTAGCAATACGGCTTGAGAAATCCATCAGATAAAGATTTTCAACACCAGCTCGTTTAAACTTACGTTCACGTTCTTCTGCATTTAGGATATGAAGTAAATTTTCTGGTGTATAGGCTTTTAAGGTTAACTTCGGTGATTCATGAAAGGTAATTAGAGCAACGCTTAATCTCTTCTTAGCAGCAATTTCACCAGCAATGCTAAATAATTTTTGATGACCAAGGTGAATCCCATCAAAATATCCTAATACAAGGACTGTTGGGCCAGGAGTTGCAATGTCTTTTTCAGTTTTAATAGGTATTGTTACAATCATAGTCATATTATACCAAAAAGAAGAAGGCATTCAAAACATTACGAATTTAAAAAGACTATAAGCTACTTTTTACTTCTTTTTCTAAGTTGTTCCAGACTTTCGATGTTATATTTGTCCATAACTTTTGGCAGATTTTCGATAATATCTGGACAAGCATACGGATTTGTAAAGTTTGCTGTTCCAACACCGATTGCTGAAGCACCAGCCAGATACATTTCTATAGCAGCTTCAGCTGAATCAACTCCTCCCATCCCAATGATTGGAAGATTAGTTGTTTGGGCTACTTGACGGATCAATTTGAGAGCTACCGGAAAGACTGCTGGTCCAGACATGCCCCCTGTCCCATTAGCAATGATTGGCTTTCTAGTTTTTGAGATCAAAGCGCATACCAACAAGGGTATTGATCATGGTAAGACCACTAGCACCGGCATCTTCTGCTGCCTTTGCTATGGTTACGATATCAGTCACACTTGGAGTTAGTTTCACGTAGACAGGGACATCTGAAGCCTCTACAGCAGCTTTTACCACATCATAAGCTAACTCAGGGTCTTGTCCAATTAAAAGTCCATGATTGCCATGATCGACATTAGGACAAGAGATATTGAGCTCGATGGCTTTTACGTTATTTGCTTTTGAAATTCCATGAGAAACGGCTGCATACTCTTGTTTTGAAAATCCAGCAACATTGGCGATAATAGGGAGATTTGGATATTCTCTTTCAAGCCAAGGTAACTTTTTCAGAAAGAACGACATCTAAAACCAGGATTCTGCAAACCTATGGCATTTAGCATACCTGCAGGTGTTTCTGCCACACGTGGAGTAGGATTACCAAAGCGTGCTTCAAGGGTTGTAGCTTTAATCATGATAGATCCTAAAAGGTCCAAATCATAGTATTTGGCATACTCTTGACCAAATCCAAAGCAACCTGAAGCAGGAATGATAGGATTCTTTAACTCTAAGCCTGGTAGAGAAACTTGTAATCGATTTATTGTCATGACACACTCCTTATAAAACAACAGTTCCTGTTTTAAATACAGGTCCATCTTCGCAGACGCGTTGACTAACAGTTTCACTATCTGGCACTTTCAGGACACAAGCGTAGTAGCTCCCCATGCCACAGGCCATACGAGATTCTAGAGATAGATAAGCTCTTGGATGGTCATGAAAGGTTTGATTGATGTATTTCATCATACCTGGCGCACCGCATGAGTAGATGGCATCAAATTCAGTTTCAAATTCGTTAATCACTACAGAAACATTTCCTTTAATACCATAAGATCCATCATCAGTCGTTACAAAGACCTGACTAAATCTGGATAATTCATCTTCCAAAATAACAGCATCTTTAGTAGCGAATCCTAAAACAGTTGTTATTTCAACACCACGCTCATTCAGTTGTTTAGCTACTTCAAGTAAGGGTGGCACTCCGATTCCACCACCAACTATAAGAACACGATTCTGCTTGTCTCAAATCAGATAAATCAAAGCCATTTCCTTGAGGTCCCATAACATCTATGCTATCACCTGTTTTTAAGCTTGAAAAGATTGCTGTCCCTGCTCCTTCAACTCGATAGATAAGTCTGCATTGCTTAGTCGCCTTATCTATTGATGAAATCGAAATTGGACGACGTAAGAGATGGGCATCGTCAGGTACACGTAAATGAAGAAATTGGCCCGCTTTCATAGCTTCGACCATTTCTCCTTCAAGTACAAGCTCAAAGATTGCTGGTGCGATTTCCTCCTGAGATACTACTCTCATAATTTCTAAGCGAATGGCACCCATTCGTTTTTACAATTTGGATTCATAACTTTTTCCTCCTTAAATTTTTAAGGGGATCAGATAAAGAAAAACCTTGCTAATGCAAGGTTTCAGTTAAGATATTTACACAAAAAGTAGCAAAATAAGCTCTTGCTTACTTGTTTCCATTGTAGCTTCTTTTCTCTGACACCTTGTGAGTCTCTCTGGACTTCCCTTAAAGGTTAAATTTTCACTAGTATACTGTATCAATCGTGAAAAGTCAAGTAAAAATAGGTAAGGTATCAGTTAATAAAAATAATTTATTTTTGTGAAGAGAGAATCTGTTCTAATTTTTGATAATCTTTAACACTGTCAATTTCGTAGATGCTGTTTCCTTCTAACTCTTCTACATAAACATCTAGTTCTTTGATATTATCTTTAACCATGTTGTCCCAATAGAGGTCAACAAACTCGCCACTTGCATATGCCTTGTCAATAAATCCAACAATTTTCTCAGCTGTTGGAGCATCCCAGAATGATACACCACTCAAGATGCGTCCATTCTTGCTATCAACGATGATATCTTGTACTTTATAGTCATCACCGTAAACTAGGAACCATTCATTGTCACAGTCCTCGCGATATACACTGAAATAAGTTGAACGCTCGATGTCATTGCGGAACATATTCTTGAAAAGATAGTTATCAGCATCGATAACATAGCTGTTAGCCAATTCTTCTTTTACCAAGTAAAGAGAATAGAAGTTATTGTAATCAGCAAACTTATCGTTGAAGACTAAACGCACACCGTACTTTTCCTTAAGATAGTCAAATTGTTCTTTTAAATAACCTACAACGATGATAATGTCATCAATTCCACGTTCCTTTAAAAATTCAATTTGATATTCAACCAAAGGTTTTTTTGATTAACTTTAACCAAGGCTTTTGGGAGTATTTTTCTGTCATGGGTCTCAAACGAGTTCCCAATCCCGCTGCTAAGATAATCGCTTTCACGCGTTTTCTCCTTTATTCTTTAATGATAATATAAACACCAGCCATTACTACAAATGAAGTTATAACGGTCAAAATAGTCAGAGGTACCCCCAAGAACATTGCTGCAAACAGGACAGTCCAAACTACATAACTGACATTTAGACCAGTAGCTTTTGCCGGTTGTAATCGATTGATAGCAATATAGTAGGCAAGATAAGAAATCATATTAAATGCCGCAAAGATAATCAATAGACCAAACAATTGGCCATTTGCAACTTCTGCAAATGAATGATGTGAGAAGAGCACAATAACTAGATAGGACAAGAAGGATGTAACTTGACGAATCAAGAGGGCTTCTAATTCACTGAGATTACTTTCCATAGCAAAGGAGCTGAGAACACTTTCGCTCCCCCAAGCAAAGGCACAAATTAAAGCGCAAAGAATACCTATGTAGAAAGAATTAACCTGCTCTGCTTTATAGGTCTGAGCAATAATCCCAACAATGATTAGAAGAATTCCAAAAACTGTATTTTTAGAAATCTTATGCTTCAAAAAGAAGAAAGCCAGCAAGACTGAAACCGCAGGATAAATGGCTGAAACTGATGATGCTAAGGAACTACCAATATACTTAACCGCATAGAGGTTGGCCTGCATACCAATAGGTCCTGCTAAGAGTGCTCCGATAATAACACTCACATTTCGAATGTTCAAGAAGATTGAAAGCGAATTTTCCCTTCTTTAACTAGAAGATAACCTAGTAAGATAAAAATACTAAGGAAATCGTGTGCAGCTGCTACTACAAAGGGAGATAAATCAGTAAATATTGAGAAGATGTAGGAACTGACGGTTAGTCCTAGTCCCCAGAACACACCTGAAAGCAGACCAAAAGAAACTCCATTTTTAGTTTTCATAATTACCTCTCAACTCTTTTACAGCTCTATTGTATCGAGAAATGCCATAATCTCCAAAATCCGCACCATTTTCTTCCTTGTAGATAGTCCAGAGACTCCAAATAATATCTTGCAAGATTTTGTAAATACGAATTTTCTCCCTTGAAACTAGAGTCTTGTCACTCTCATAAAGACTTAAAAATTCTTCTTCTTCTGCACTTGTAAATTCAGATTCTAGGAAGAGGGCTGCCAAATCCCACATAGGATCATTCATAGATGAATATTCCCAATCAATGAGATAAAGATGTCCATCTGGTCCTTCAATAAAGTTTTCTGGAACCAAATCAATATGACATGATTTCTTATCAACTCCGATTTGTTCAAGCTCTTCTTTCAGAGAAAACACAGACTTTCTGATAGCTTCATAATTAGGATAAGAAATCTCCCCTTGAATCAATGATTCATATTTTTTGATTTCCTCAAAAGGAGCAAACTCTCCTTTTAATTCTTTACCAGAAGCATGAATCGTTTGTAAAATTGGAGCTATCTTATCAAATTTAGTTTTTAATGGTATTAAAATTAAGCGTCTCAGCATTTTTCGATGTACTGATTAACCTTGATACCAGATTCAATATCAAAAGATAATTTTCTACATCTAATTTTTAAATCTTTTTAACAATTCAAGATTGAACTTTTTCATTCTGGCGGTTGATTAATTTATCCGTACCTTTACCGAAAAAAACTTAACGATGTACTGGTTTGAGGTTGTCTTAACCAAATAGTTTTTGATTGGTCATGCCACCCAATTGCTCCACACTTAGGATATCCTCATCATTTGCTAATAAAGAAGCGATTTTTTCCTTAATTATTTTATCCACAGTCTTCTCCTATCTACTTACACATTCCACTTAAATACTGTCTTAAAGGCAGTATTTAGATCAGTGGCAAAAACCCGGTGAATATCTTTTAATCTCTCTTACTGGTTCTTCTAGATAAATAATATTCTTCAAACGATTGGCAAATTTCTTGATTTCCATCATTTGAATAGCATTTTTCAAAGTCAATTCTTCCAGAACGGGAAGAACCAACTAGTAACAAGCCTTTTTCCAATGAATCCCGAGTGTTGATGTTGACCTTATACTCACTAACACCCATCATCAAAATGGTACCTTGTGGTTTGATGTAGCGAATCAAGTCATTGATAGCAGGCCCGCATCCATCACCACCACAACATTCGAAACCATGGTCAAAAACTAAGATCTTCTGGAATGCTGTCAGTAATGTAGAGCTCTTTTTGCAAATGAGAAGAGTTCTAATTTCTCCCAATGACGTCCGATAACAATAATCTCAGCTTCAGGCAAGGTATAGTTGATAATATTAGCCATGACAAAAAGCTAAACTTCCATCACCAATGACAGCGATTCGTTGACGTCTGCTGTGAGATACCGTCATGAAACGATTCATAGCATGCATTCCCACACTGACAAACTCAGTAATGGCTGCAACTGTGTCTTCAATATCGTCGTAGGAAACTACACGGTCTTTAGGTAGAGAAACAAATTCACGCATGAATCCATCATAGCCACTTGATAGGAAATACGTTCCAGTCATGTAGTTTTCGTAGAATTCCTCATCACTTTGCATAGGTGGTTGATTTGGAATCATAACAACCTTCTGTCCAACCTTATAGGTACCTGTTGGATCAGAAATGACTGTACCACAAGACTCATGAATCATAGCCATTGGTAGTTTTTTGGCTAAAATCTTTGGATCTCGTTTACCTTGATAGTATCGCTGATCCGCATGACAAACAGCCATATAGTTTGGTCGGATGAGGATATGATTCTCTTGATCAATTTCTTCTTCCTGATATTTAATATTAATAAACTTTTGGTTTTGTCAGTTGATAAATTTGATTAATCATGTCTCTAGTCTTTCTCAATCATGCTTTTTAGCAATTTTTCAAGTCTGTAACTGTTGTAATTTTTAAGGTTTGAGTATTCACCTTTAGCTAAGGCTACGTCTTTACCCTTAATGACAAAGATTTTTACATGCATCTGTTAAAATTTCTTTTTCTTCTGCTGACAAAGAACCATACAAGTCAATAAAGTCTTTACAACGGAAGGTTTGTGGAGTCTGTCCTTGGTAAAGATGAGCACGATTTGGAATATCTGTAATGAACTGACCATTTGTACTTTCAACAATGGTATCCACCGCTTCAACCACAGTGTCAACAGCATCATGTTTTTGAGCAAGAGCGATATTGTCTTGAATCATACGAAGTGTGATAAAGGGACGAACCGAATCATGCGTTACTACGATATCATCTTCTGTTAGTGGACGGTAAGCATCGATGGCTTCAATAATCTTTTCAATACTAGAATTACGATCAGCCCCACCTTTCGTAATGATGATACGTTCCTTGTGGAGTGGAAGGAATTTTTCAACTAAATCTTCTGCATGTGTAACCCAGTCGCCATGAACCCCAACAACGATTTTTTCAATACTTGGTTCTAAGACAAATTTTTCAATTGTATGAATTAGAATTGGGCGATCTCCCAATTCAAGAAATTGTTTGGGTAAGTTACTGATACCCATGCGCGTGCCGGTTCCACCTGCTAAAATTCCAGCGTAAATCATTTTGATACTCCTTTGGTTTGTTTTAAAAACTCGTTCTTTACTATTATATCATAATCTAGCACTATCTTGAAAGAAATACTAGTTCTTTCTAGTTAGAAACTGATGACAAGAGCACTTTTTAGGTGAGAATATTTAAAAAAATTTATCCTTACATTTATAACTCTCGGTTAATATAGAGTTCTTCAGAATAATATAGAAAGCTTAAAGAAACCTTAAACCATTGGTTGATATATATATAGCAATCCTGAAATTTTTAATTAGACTTTTTCCAATTAAAAATTGTTAAAATGAAATGGAAAATAAAAAGAAAAAGGAAGCTAACTACCGCCATGATGAATATGCAAAAATATGATGCGTCAAGCTCAAAAAAACTTCAAAAAAACAAATGGAGCAAAGCCAAGCTGAATTGGCTGCCACAGAATTTGTTGGAACTTCTGCTCAAAAACTTGGTAACTGCTACCTTAACAGGTGATAAAAAGGTCGTAAAAATTGATTTTTGATCCCGCAGTTGTGGATGCTGAAGATATTGAAACTCTTTCAGATATGACTGTTCAAGCTCTCAATGCTACTCTCGAACAAATTGATGAAACTACTAAGAAGAAACTTGGAGCATTTGCTGGTAAGTTACCATTTTTAATTAGATTATCAAAAAGAGGCTTGTTCACAGCCTCTTTTAATTTATGTTAAAAAGCAAATAATTCAGTTGCTTTTATTTAGCAATAAGTCACTATATTCAGGATCTTCCTGAGCTGTTACTAGCTCTTCTTTTTATTTTTTTCCAAGTCATCCGTAATCATTCCATCGACACCTAGGTGAAAAGACTTATTAAAAGATTCGGAACTATTGATTGTCCATACATAGAGTTTTTTTGCTCAGTATTCCATAATTTCGTGACAAAATATTCATCCAAAGTAGAGTATTCCATTGTGTAGCCTGTCGCAACCGTTCTAGGAAAAACAGAATTATAGGGAAGAATAAAGTAAACAGGAATATCCTTGTCATACTCTCTTACTTTTTCAATAACCTTATAATCCAAGGATTGCATTTGATGACCATAAACCTTAATTTTTGCACCGTATTTTTCCAGAAAATGTTCCATCATCTGCGGGCTATCTTTGTGGCTGGTCTTAATTTCAATGAGTAGTTTCTGATGCAGTTCATTTGCGCGAGTTAGATAATCATCGAAACTTGAGATCTTTGTATCATAACCATTCTCATGAATGTCAATCTGCTTTAACTCTTCTAAGGTCAAATCTTGTGGTGTTTTATTGATACCAGCTAATGCTTTAAGATTCGCATCATGCATCATGACAAATTGCCCATCCTTTGTTTCCTGGATATCCATCTCGATTAAATCTGGTTTTAATTGAGATGTTTTTTCTAGGGATTGAATGGTATTTTGTACACCATTACCATTTGATACACCACGGTGTGAAATCACAAGCGGTGGATTGACTACAGGAGCTTCTAGATAATTATAGCCTTCAATCGCAAAAAGATACATGCACACACCATGACACCCCACCTCATGATATGGTCCTTTTTCGCGTCTTGGCATAATATCAAGTTCTTCTCCTGTTAGGGAAGGACGTAAATTTCACAAGGAAATAGGTTAATGCCATATAGTGGAAATTCTTGATCAGAACAAAAATTCAAAATAGCAAGGACCAGAGACTCTCTCTGAGTAAGGCTATCCACTATATACTGAGTAGATAATATTGGGATGAGAGGAAGATAGAAGAATAGATTGGTTTTTACAATAATTAAAAAAATAAATGCCAGGCATAAAACCAAAAATAATTTCTAGTTTTTATCCAAACTATAAATGATAGCTTCCTTTACCGTCATCTTTTCATAAAAGACCTTAGGCAGAGTGAATATCAAGCGAACTGAAACATAGAAGAATAAAAAGTGATAAGCTAATAATAGCTACCCACCACATCCAATATTTATCTTCCATGTAAGTTTGGATAAACTCTGGAATTACGATTTTATTGAAATAATAAATCTTAAATATCTTTCTGATAAAAAGGAAATAGCATTGCTACAAATAAAAAAAGATAAACAAAGCTTTTTGAAATAGTCAATTTCTTCATAAAAGCAAAGGCTTTCACGAAATACTTTTTCGACTGTATTCTATAAGAGTCCTTTTTCGTGATATAGAGGTGGCGAGCTCAATAAAGAGAATACTAAGTTGAAAAATAGGCTACCAGCAGATTGATGGCTATTAAGATTACAAAGCCAAGACTGACTATGGGTGCATTTTTTTATAATCTCAAAAATATTGTTGTAGGAAATAAACAAATATCCAGTCTGACTTAGCAAAAAAATCCAGCTATCACAGAGTTTAATGGCAACCAGATATAGTCAACCAACATAAAGATTAGAAAAGAATAGAAAGAGGATTTTATCTAGATTTAGGTAAATCTTTTTAAAACCCAATTTTTTTCGGTTTTTTTCAGGTTTTCATAAAAACTCCTAATCAAAAAGCTGTGATAGATCTAAGGCACCAAATGGATTAGAACTGAGACTACTCTGAGAATTGAGTAACAGTTTACTCTCATCTGACTCAAGAAAAGCTTCATACACTCGAGCAGTCATACGAGCATCCTCTAAACTATTATGAGATTGCCCTTTAAAACCTAGAAAATTAGCCACAGTTTGTAATTTTAGATTAGCAATTCCATGTAGATCAGAACTACGACGTGCAAAAGCCTCATCATAAAGATCGACTTTATATTGATCACGATAGTCCAATCCATATTCTAGTAAAATCGGTAAATCACTCTTTCCAGCATTGTATCCAACAAGGGACAAGTTACCAACGAAATCTTGAAACTTTTGGAGAACTTCTTCTACCTTTGGAGCATCTTTGAGAGTCTCCGAAGTAATACCAGTCAAACCATTGATAAAACTTTTCAAAGGAACATCAGTGTAGACATAAGAGTCAAACGATCCTACTTCTTTACCATCTTTAAAATGTACCGCTGATACTTGAATCAAATGAGTCTTATCCTGGTGTTTGTTAAATTCTAAATCAAATGAGATATAATCTCTTACTGTTTCCATCTTATCGTACCTAATTAGTTTGTAAAAAGAAACCACCTGGTCTATTTATAGAAACCAAGCAGTTTTTTTCTTATTTTTCCAAATAAGCGAGCAAAAGAAGCCTTTCTTCGATGCTTGAACTTCTTGCTTAGCTTGATCCAACTCCAGCTGAAGTGTTTCTTGGTCCTTCATAGCTTGAAGGGTTAACTGTTGTTGTTGATCCAATTGCTTATCTTTTTCAGCGATTTGGCGGTCTTTGACTCGCATCTGTTCATCTTTTTCAGCCAGTTGTTTATCCTTAGCTTTTAATTGCTCGTAAAGACGGATGATTTCGGCATTCTTTTCATCGACAAGAATCTCCATGAGTTCTCGTTGCTTAACTTCATCACTAACTGGTTCATCTTCAAATATCGTCTTTTTGTAGATTTCCTCAAGTTTGATCAATCCACTACGAGTAACAACGGTAACACCCTTGTCGTTTTTTGTAATATCTTCTTCTGGTAATTCTTTGACACGATTATTGATTGCTTGTCGGGATAGTCCCAAGACCTCAGCAATCTCACTGACAGTCATTTCAATACTCATAATATCCTCTATTTTTCCTCTAGCTTTTTTCTTAAATTAAATCTTATCATAAGTAATCCAAACTGTCAAATAACACTGTATTTTTCAATGGTTTTTTAGGACATAAAATTTTAAAATTATTTATCTACAAATATTTTAAAAAGATGAGAAAATCTCATCTTTGAACTAGTAGATAAAAAAATCATTGATTAGCAAAACACTTAAAAAGAAAACCTTTCTAGGTTTGTAAAGATGATCTCGTTTTTCCAATATAGCAAGAAGCTTCTCACCTTCAAAGCCAGCCAGTTCCTTCTCAGTTTGTTCCAATTCAATAAATCGACCAAAACGCACTTCCTCAGCCTGCTTAGGAGTCAAATTTACTTTTACTAAATCACCAGTACCAATCTCTAGAGGATGGAGAAAGTCTAACTCACCAGCTTGAACCTTTTCCTCAATTTCATTCAAGGTCAAAGCATCATCTAACTGCAAGCCCGCAGCGCTTGTTCGTGTTAAATGAGACATATGAGCTGCATAGCCAAGTTTTTCTCCAAGATCAACAGACAAAGTACGAATGTAGGTTCCCTTACTGCATTTTACTCGAAAGGTAAAACGCGCAAGTTTGTCCTCATAAGAAATCGGACTGGTTCTTTCAAAACTATAAATGGTCACCTGACGTTCTGGACGCTCGACTTCCTGGCCTGCACGCGCATACTCATAGAGCTTGCGACCATTGACCTTAACAGCTGAGTACATTGGTGGAATCTGGGTGATAGGCCCTGTCAGACTAGCAATGGCTTCATCGACAAGCTTTTCATCCAGTGGAGATAATACAGGAGTCTCTGCGACAACTTCCCCACTAGCATCCTCGGTCGTTGTAGAATATCCCAGAGTGATTTCCCCCTCGTAGACCTTACCCTCATCCTGCATGAACTCAACCATGCGAGTTGCCTTACCAACTGCAATGGGTAAAACACCGACCACATCAGGATCCAAGGTCCCACCGTGTCCGATTTTCTTAGTCCCTAAAATCTTACGAAGTTTAAAAACCGCATCATGCGAGGTCATCCCTGCTTCTTTTTTTAAGTTGATAATACCGTTCATTTATTAACTTTCTATAAATATTGAAACTCTCTTTTGGAAATCCTTATTCTGTTCATAGAGTGCATGCCCACACTCTGGTAAAATAGTGAGCTGGCTATCTTTGATATGCTGATGCAATTCAAGCGAACCATCTACGCCAAGAACATCATCTTTTTCTGCTCCAATGATTAACGTAGGACAGTTGATTTTTTCCAATAAATCTAGACTATCATGTTTCAAACAAGATACAGACTGAATATCAATACGTTGTTTATCTTTAATACGACCAAATATTCCCATGACATTATAAAGCAAGCGCCACTTTTGATAGCTCTTTTGCGTGTAGGAGTGCTTGGCAATATCCAGCATGAGGTGCTTAAAATTTCCAGATTGACTGAGTTTTTGCCAATGCTCAATTCGTTCTCTAGCAAGTTGAGTAGGCTTCGCTGTTGTCACAGCCAAAACTAGCTTTTCAACCTTTTCTGGAAAGTTTACAGCTAGCCATTGGGCAATCATTCCACCTTGCGAAATCCCCATGACATAGGCGGTATCTAGGTTTAGTGCCTCCATTGCTTCTGCTACATCTGCTGCCATATCCCGTGTCGTATACCCTTCCCTCATCTCATTGATTCTAGAAAAAACATAAATTTTGTAACATTCGGCAAGTATACGGTATATGATTGAAAAAGGCATAGCCATACCTTTAACCGTCTGTAGTCCATCCCCCAAGCCTGGTATGATTATTAAAGGTCGCTTGCCTGTACCAAATGTCACATAGTCCATGGTTTTCCCATTCATGGACAAGGTAGCGTTCTTAGCTGAGTACAAAAACTACTCCCCCTTCAAAGCATCAAACTTAGCCTTCATTGTTGGATTTTTACGGGTCAATTTTTTGACTGATACATCATCCAACTTATTATTAGCTAGGCGGAGTTGATTTTCTGATGTGGTCAAGAATTTCTTGACCTCTTCCATACGCTTAATTGCCTTATCGATTTCATCGATGGCTTTACCGAAGTTGACGGAAGCTGAATTGTAGTTCTTAGCAAAGGCAACCTTGAAGGCGTCTAGGTCTTCTTCAAAGTGAGTAATATCAATATTTTGTTCACGAATAAGCGCTAACTCCTGCTTGTATTAGGGAATTAAGAGCCGCATTACGCAAGAGCCCAATCAGTTGGATAAAGAACTGAGGACGCACAATATACATTTTCTCATACTCATGACTGACATCCACAATCCCTGTGTTGAAGTAGTCATTGTCAGCCTCAAGCATACTTACCAAAACAGCATACTCACAGTTCTTTTCTCGACGATCCTTGTCCAACTCTTTGTAGAAATCAGCATTCTTATGCTTTTTCTCAGTCCCGTCAGCTTCATTTTTCATCTCAAACATGATAGAAATGAATTCTAGCCCATTTTCATCAAAATCACGGAAGATAAAGTCCCCTTTAGAACCACGAGCTGAAATCTTGTTGTCCTTTTCAAAATAAGCATTTGGAAAGGCAAAACTACGAACCTTGTTGAACTCACTTTCCGCATACTGTTCTAGACTTTCTCCGATGGCCTTGGTCGACTGTTGAGCCTTGAAATTCTTATAGAACTCAACCTGCTCATTAGCTGCCTTCAGTTGGGCTTCATAGTTTTGTCTAACTGAAGTCAGAGAAAGCTCGTTTTCTTTTTCTTGTAAAAGGAGCTGATTTTTGACCTGATCGCGTTCTTTTTCAAGATCAGAAAGAGTTTTTTGTAGTTGATTTTCATGCTCTAAGCGTAAGGTAGCTAATTGATTCTCAAGAGCTTGGACCTCTTTTTCTTTTTCTAACAGACTTTGGCTAGCACTTTGCTCTACTTCCTTCTTAGCCAATTCTTTTTCAGTTTCGAAATTTTGGATTTGGCTTTGTAGCTGGGCAATTTCTTGATCCTTTTGAGCGAGTTTTGTCTGTTGTTCATTCAAGGCCTTTTGCTCTACCAATGTCAATTCTTGCTTGATTCGCTCATGTAATTCTTTGTCAAACTCTACAGTGCGAACTTGAGAAATCAGTTCTGCATATTGACTTTCATTTACTGTAAAAACTTCGCCACAATTTGGACATTTAATTTCGTTCATGATTTTCCTCTAAATTTAACATTACTACTTTCATTATAGCATGGAAAAACAAAAAGAAAAAGTTGGAATCAATCCAACTTTTAATCTACGTATGTATCTTCGTTTTTGTTTAAGAAGGCGTACGGCAATCCCATCAGTAGACCACCACCGATAAAGTTACCGATGAAGGTTACACCCCAGTGACGAAGAATATTTCCAATACCAAAGTTTGCGATAGAATCAGCAGCAACACTGAACTTCACAATAGCAAATGATGCAAAGTTTGCGGCGATGTGTTCGTTTGTTAAGAATACAAACATGTAAATAGCTGATAGAACCAACCAAAGTTTAGCTCCACCATCTTTAACCAAAACGAATGAAAGGATGGCGATATTTACAAAGATATTCGCTAAAATACCTTCAAGTAATACTAATTCATTTGAACGTGCTAGTTTCATTTCTACAACACCAGAAATGAAACTATCGTGCGTTAGGTTTGCGTAAGCTGCTGAGTGTGCAAATCCCCAACCAGCGATAAGCGCACCAATTAAGTTAAAGAAAGTACAATACAAAAGAATTTCAGCTGTTTTTCTCCAGCTAATTTTTTTCAAAAAGCTACCAGCTGTAAGGAACATCATGTTTGATGTTACCAACTCAGCATTCAAGAAGACAATGTAGGCCAATCCCCAAGCGAACACAAATGGGAAAAGGAAGCGTCCGCTACCAGGAGCGATCTTATTGATCAAGTCAGCACCAACAGCTCCAGCTGCTGTACTGAAGGTAAGGAATGCACCTGCAAACATTGAACGGATAGCATACTTGAATTTTGCTATTTGAATAAAGACTTTCTTTCTTTTTACAAGCAAATTCAATTTTTGAGATAAATTCTGATGAAACCATATAAACTCCTAAAAACTTTTTTTATTTGTGAATATTATAACATAAAAACTACATTTATGGGAAGCGATTTCTTGAATCTAACAGGAGTATATTTCTAATCAAGATACTTAAAAATAGACACAATACTTTGATTAAATAGAACCTCTTTCATCAATATTTCCGAAACGATTATAATTCATAATTTCTTCTCGAGTCATTCCTACTAGCTCTGAAACCCACAAGCCGACAATATCTGATAAAACAGAATCGCAGACATATTCATTCTCACCATGACCATATTTACAAGTAAACAGTGGAATTCTTATGGCTGATTGATAAAAATTGAAGGCTAACTCTTGCAGTTTTTCTGGCTGAAATTCGAGTCCCAACTCTTGTGCAAGTCCAGTTCTCACTTTGTCCCACTCTTCGCCTTTTGACTGGTAGTTTTCTCGTGCTTTATTGAGAAATCCTTGACAGAATTTTACCAACAAATCCTTGTTTTGATAGAGTAAACGACAAGAAAAATCAGTGATAGAACCAGCATGGAGTAAGAAGGTAAGCAAGTCATCAAGGCTTTCTGCTACCCGACCAACTTGGCCTTCACTCCCTATAAATCCGATACTATCATCTTCAAGAATTACATATTCTCCCCCACTACCGTCTTTAGCAAAGGCTATGGGCGAAAGAGAATAAACTTCATTGTTCTGAGAAAATTCAACCTCTTTCAACTGGTCATAAAAGAGAATATCGCATTCTTGCATCAATAAAATTCTTAGTTGTTTATCTTCTCTTATTACTTGTAGTTGATTCATATTAGCTACTCTCCTAGCTTTGACAACTGTCACAAGTGACAACAATCCAATTTTAGCAATCGACTCTTAATAATAATAATAGATTTTTAATATGACACTTCTTGGCCACATTGGCAAGATTTTTTTCAATAACTCCTCGTTTCTTTTTGCTTTTTTTCCAAAATGAAAAGTAAAAGATTTTTCCATCTTTCCTTGTAAAGTACAGATGATACCTATCCCCATTCATTCTTCTCCCTCGAACGTAATCAATATCAATCTGTCTAATTTCAGCTAGAGGAACAATCCTTTTTCTAAAAAGAATAATCGTGTGAATGTATAATCTTCCCTTTGCAATATGAAAAAGGATCCAACATGCTCCCACCACTTTTTTTAAGGATGTCTTAACTCTTTGGAAAAAAAGATAGAAATAAAATAGTGCTAAAAAAATTAACAAAAATCTAATGACCTGATTTTTTTCCAAAGGACTTCAAAAAAACTGAAATACGATAACTATACATATTAAAATAATTCCTTTTTTTCTTTATTATACCACTTTTTGTTGAGCTTCTAGGTTCATGGACAAAGAAAAAAACTGAACAAAGTTCAGCCCTTTTTACGAATGGTTGATAAGATATCTTTATCTAGTCAGATCAATACGTTGACCAATTTTACCAATGATAATTGCACCGACAATTAGTGAAGCGAATTCTCCGATAGCAGTTGTAAACCAAGTTAAGAAGAAAGGTGCTTCTGCTACAATGTTCAATTCAGCAGCAATGGTGATCATTGAAATTGAAAACAGAATTGAAAAGTAGAAATGATCTTTTCGGATCAATCCATTAAAAAGATAGTCTTTTTTATATTTACTAAACAACCATACGCCTAAACTTAGGAAGACAAGCGTAGATCCTCCACCAACTGCGACATCGATGATTCCAAAACTGAAGAAATTTGCAATCATACATCCAAGAGTAACACCGATAATGTACTTAGGATTGTAAAAGGCAAGGAAATTCATCATTTCAGAAATGCGGAACTGATAAGCACCGTAGCTGATAGCATTGAGTGGTGGTGTGATAGTCAAAACCACATAAATTGCTGCGACAATGGCAATGTCAGCCAAATCGCGGACAGTAAGTTTTTTCATGTTTTCTCCTTTAGCGGCTATCCCGCGTCTAATATGCTTGGTGAAAGAAGTTAAGCACCAAGGGTTGAACAAGTCAACCTTACAAGTATAGCATAATTATCAGCTTTATGCTATAGTAAATCTATGAAAAAAATATAAAAAGATTTTTTTGATAACGAAATTTTTATCTTATTTATTTTTTTCGGCGTTGCTACTACTGTTGTTTCTGTAGGGACTCGAATGATTATTTTTTTACTTGACTCAGCAAGAATTAACAGCTACTGCTTTTAGGTAATATAACAGGTATTCTATTTGCTTTCTTTACCAATGACACTATTGTTTTCAAACAAAAAAACGAGAAAAATTGGTTTGGACGTCTCTTAAAAATTCTCTGGAGCTCGACTTTTTACCTTCTTGCTCGATATGGGATTAACCTTTATTTTTTTGTCACCAAGTTTCCTCATATAATTGGTCAATTTGTAGGTGATGATATTAATATAATTAACACGGTTGAAATAGTTCTCGCACAAGTTACAATTGTTGTTTTAAATTACCTTTTTAGCAAGCTTTTTGTTTTTAAAAATCATTGAGCACTTCTCTTGCTTTACCCGCAAATTTACGATATAATGTCTCTGTAAAAATTTGATAAAATTTTGAAAGGAAAATATTATGTTAAAGGAACTTAAAGATTTCTTGCTCCGTGGCAACGTCGTTGACCTTGCTGTCGGTGTGATTATCGCCACTGCTTTTGGTGCTATCATCAATTCATTTGTTAATGATATCATCACTCCACTTCTATTGAACCCAGCCTTGGAAGCTGCGAATGTACAAAACATCGCTGAGCTTGCTTGGAATGGTGTTACATATGGTAAATTCTTGAGCGCTGTTATCAACTTCGTTGTAATTGGTACTGTTCTCTTCTTCATGATTAAAGGTATTGAAAAAGCTCAAAACCTTCGTAAGAAAGAAGAAGTTGTTGAAGAAGCTCCAGCTGGTCCAACTGAATTGGAAGTTCTTCAAGAAATCAAATCACTTCTTGAAAAAAAATAAGAATGTAAAAGGGTTTAGATATTGTCTAAATCCTTTTTACTTCTTTAATTTTGGGTTATATTGGTCTTGAGTAAAACTCCTATTTTTGATATAATGATGAGAGTTTCCACCCTTAGTGTAATGGATATCACGTAAGATTCCGGTTCTTGAGATGGGGGTTCGATTCCCTCAGGGTGGATAGATAGACACAGAAAAAGCAACGATAATCGTTGTTTTTTTCTGTATTAATCATGTCTTTGAATATAGATACATGATACCAACGAAAGTAAAAATAACTCCAAGCCCGATGATTAAAAAGGAGCCTAAATGGACACTTGGTAGAAATGTCACCAAACCTTTCGCAGTCGGCATAAAGAGTATTGCCAATATATAAATGGTACTCAATACCCTACCTAGATAGTCTCTATCAACCTTGGTTTGTATTTCACTAAAAAAATTTTCAAAAATGTCCTTTTTTACTTTTTTTAAGGAAGAATAAATTCTCAAAAATTTAATAATTAACGATAAGATATTTGCGACTTAGTTACTTCAATATTTCTATCAACGTGTTTAATATATGGAGCAACAAAATCAATATCATCACACTTGGGCCCAAGTTTAATTTTTGAATATTTTAATTCTTTTTTTCAATATAAGTATATATCCCAGGAATCACACTATTAGAACTATCGCAAGTAATAATCTCATCTTCTTTACCTTCGTAAGATTTAATAATCCTATATTCATTTTCATAACTATAATCTGCATCTTTAAATAAATAGCGAATATCATCAATTAAGTTTAATGCTGATGAAAAAGTACTTATTCCTATCATCAGCATTCTCTTTAATTTTGTCAAATGCTAATTTTATTGATTTTATTTCATCATCTAATGAATCATTTGTAGGATTATAACAAACTTTGTAAATTTCTATTCCTTCTTCTACTAAGCTCTTAATGTACTCAGAGTGATATGTTAGATTAATACCTTTTGCATCATCACCATACTGCTTCCACATTGGAAGACTATCATCTAGATTTTGTCCACCTCCAGTTTGTGTCATAGAAGCAAAGAAGAACGGCGATGTATCATAATCAGTTTTAGGTAAGTCATTATTTTCAATACCGATAAGACTAAGAAATGTATATCCTTCGTTTGGATCATTCATCTGTCGCGCATTGCTTAGACGTAATTTAGGATAGTTCTTGTTATCATCAAATTTGTTAGAGTCATTTTTCTCTTTATCAGGTTTATAAAGCAAAAATTTTAATGTACTTAAGGAAGTGTAGTGGATAAAACTATCATCGGCTGTAATCTGAGAGTATCTTAATATATCCTTAATGTTCTTAACGCTAGTTGATATTATTTCTAAATATTCATTTTTAATAGTTTCTAGTTCTGACTTTAATTGATCAAAATTAGTCTGTTCAAGCAACTTAGATAGAATATTATAGCATTTCTTATCATCGGTATCCTCCATTGAATTCTTAATATATGATTCAATCAAACTTTTTAATAGACTGTAGTTAAAAACGACTTATCTTTACTACTGTTACAATATCTCGTTCAATTTCGGTAAATCTTTTACTCTTTAATAAATCCACAAAATATTTTTGGAATAATATCAGAGAAAAGGTAATTCCCAACATTTAAATTGGAATCTAGTTTTTTTAGAGCTTCATTAAATTTAATTATATCTTCACTATTTGTTACCCCATCATTTCTTAAAAGAGCATACTTTACTCCTTCATTTTTCTTTTTATTCCTTCTGGTAAATCATTAAGTGTAAGATCATTATGTATTGCAAGAAATTCATCATAATTTTCTGGACATAATTCATATAAGTTTCGATAAAATTCTAGATTACAAGCCAAAGAATACTTTTTGATTCATATCAAAATCAGCTTTTAGTCAATTTAAAAAAATAGATTTAATTCCGTTAATATCCTTTTTGTTCTTCTATCTCAGCTTCATAAATTCTATAACTACCTATGTATCTTTCACCACAATCCTTGTCATAGTAATAAACATGAAAAGTAATGTAATAATTATAGTCATTCCAATCATCTTTAAAAAAACAATACTGTCTGAAAAACTTTTTGTTTGCTACTTTCTTATACACATTGTTAAAATATTTATATTCTACCATCTATTACTCCTTCTACACTTGCTCCGATAACTCTTCCCACTCAAGCATAGCTTCTTCCTGGCGCTGGCTAATCTTATCCAGTTCTGCTTGTAATTGCATGAGTTCATCAGCATCATTGGTAGTGTGCATTTGTTCAGAAATGGTTTGGGATTGAGTTTCCAGTTCTTCGATTTCTGTCTCAAGACTTTCGATTTGTCTCATCAATTTACGAAGTTCTTTTTGACTTTCCTTTTGAGCTTGGTAGTCATTAACTGGAGAAGCCTCTTTTTCTTGGCTAACAGCTGCAGCTTCTTCCTCTTGACTAGCTGCCAACTCTGCTTTTTTCTCCACATAATAGTCATAATCTCCCAGATAGAGGGTTGACCCGTTCTCGGATAATTCCAGAACATGTGTAGCGACACGATTGATAAAATAACGGTCATGGCTGACAAAGAGAAGAGTTCCATCGAAGTCAATCAAGGCATTTTCTAGCACTTCCTTACTATCAATATCCAAGTGATTGGTCGGCTCGTCAAGGATCAGGAAGTTATTATTTTCCATTGATAGTTTAGCCAGTAACAAGCGAGCTTTCTCTCCACCTGAAAGCATACCGACTGATTTCTTAACATCGTCCCCTGAGAAAAGGAAGGCACCTAGGCGATTACGGATTTCCACTTCTGGTGTTAATTTAAAATCATTCCAGAGTTCATCTAGTACACTATTACTTGGTGTTAGTTTGCTTTGAGTTTGATCATAGTAACCGACCTCAACATTGGCACCAAAACGCTTCTCTCCTTTGATAAAGGGAATCTGATCAACAATAGACTTGATAAAGGTTGTCTTTCCGATACCATTTGGACCCACAACTGCTACGGCATTCATCTTACGAAGATCGAGATTGATGGGCTCTGATAAGATTTCCCCATCATAACCTATAGCAGCATTCTCTACTGTCAAAACAACATTTCCAGATGTTTTATCAGAACGAAAAGTCATATTGGCTGTCTTTTTGTCCGCTTGAGGTTTGTCTAAGCGCTCCATTTTTTCCAGCTGTTTGCGACGAGATTGAGCTCGTTTGGTAGTCGATGCTCGAACGAGATTGCGATTGACAAAGTCCTCTAAGGCAGCAATCTCCTTTTGCTGCTTCTCGTAGTTTTTCGCCTCTGTCGCGAGCTTCTGCTCCTTTTGTTCTACGAAACTTGAGTAATTTCCTACATATCTATCTAAAGCATGTCTAGTCAAGTCCAAAGTTACAGTCGCTACCTTATCGAGGAAATAACGGTCGTGACTAACAATTAGCAAGGCACCACTGTAATTAACCAGATAGTTTTCTAACCAGGCAATGGTTTCAATATCCAGGTGGTTGGTTGGCTCGTCCAAAATCAAGAGATTTGGTTTTTCTAGGAGCATTTTTGCTAGTGCCAAACGTGTATTTTGACCACCTGATAATTCCTCAATTTTCATCTGCCACATAGATTCATCGAACTTGAAACCATTTAAGATAGCACGAATGTCCGCTTCATAAGTAAAGCCCCCAGCCTGACGGAAACTCTCAGACAAGCGGTCATAATTAGACATCAAATTTTCTAAATCTGCACCTGTCTTTTCACCCATCTCTAATTCCATCTGACGTAGTTGGTTCTCCGTACGACGTAAATCATCAAAGACATGTAACATTTCGTCATAGATGGTATTTTCTGATTCAAAGCGACTATCTTGAGCTAAGTAGGATAGAGAAATGTCTTTTTTCTTATTAATTTCCCCACTAGTTGGCTCCTCTTCTCCAACCAAAATCTTTAAAAGTGTCGACTTACCTGCTCCGTTTTTCCCAACGAGGGCAATCCGGTCTCTTTCATCTACTTGTAAATTTATATTATCAAAAAGAAGTTCTCCTGCAAAAGAACGTTCAATTTTATTGGCCTGTAAAATAATCATACAGTTAGTATAGCATGTTTCTGCTAGCCGTTCAAGACTTGAAATTAAGCTCTATTTCATAACTTTTCAGAAAATCATGCTATCGTTTTACTATCACTTTAAATCATGATATAATGAAAACGATTAATACATTAGAAATAAGGAGTTGTACTATGACTTATCAAGAAAACTTCCAAAAATGGGCTGATTTCGCTGACTTACCAGATTACCTTCGTCGTGATTTAGAGAGCATGGATGAAAAAACGAAGGAAGATGCCTTCTATACAAACCTTGAATTCGGTACTGCTGGTATGCGAGGATTGATTGGTGCCGGTACCAACCGTATTAACATCTACGTTGTTCGTCAAGCAACTGAAGGTTTAGCTCGTTTGATCGAATCTAAAGGTGGAAATGAAAAAGAACGCGGTGTAGCCATTGCTTACGATAGCCGTCACTTCTCTCCAGAATTTGCCTTTGAATCAGCAGCAGTTCTTGCCAAACACGGTATTAAATCTTACGTATTTGAAAGCCTTCGTCCGACTCCAGAGCTTTCATTTGCTGTTCGTCACCTCAACTGTTTCGCAGGTATCATGATCACTGCCAGCCACAATCCAGCTCCATTTAACGGATACAAGGTTTATGGTGAAGATGGTGGACAAATGCCTCCACACGACGCAGACGCATTGACAACTTACATCCGTGCTATCGAAAATCCATTTGCTATTGAGGTTGCTGATGTTGAAGCTGAAAAAGCTTCAGGTTTGATTGAAGTTATTGGTGAAGCAGTCGATGCAGAGTACCTTAAGAAGTTAAAGATGTCAACATCAACCCAGCCTTGATTGAAGAATTTGGTAAGGACATGAAGATTGTCTACACACCACTTCATGGTACTGGTGAAATGTTGGCTCGCCGTGCTCTTGCGCAAGCAGGATTTGATTCTGTACAAGTTGTTGAAGCGCAAGCAACTCCAGACCCAGACTTCTCAACTGTTAAATCTCCAAACCCAGAAAGCCAAGCAGCCTTTGCCCTTGCTGAAGAACTTGGTCGCCAAGTAGGGGCTGATGTGCTTGTCGCAACTGACCCTGACGCTGACCGTGTCGGTGTTGAAGTCCTTCAAAAAGACGGAAGCTACCTTAACCTTTCAGGGAACCAAATCGGTGCTATCATGGCTAAGTACATCTTGGAAGCTCACAAAAACGCTGGAACTCTTCCTGAAAATGCAGCCCTATGTAAATCTATCGTATCAACTGACTTGGTAACGAAGATTGCTGAAAGCTACGGCGCAACTATGTTCAACGTCTTGACTGGTTTCAAATTTATCGCTGAAAAAATCCAAGAATTCGAAGAAAAACACAATCACACATACATGATGGGATTCGAAGAAAGCTTCGGTTACTTGATCAAACCATTCGTACGTGATAAAGATGCCATCCAAGCAGTCCTTGTCGTTGCTGAACTTGCTGCCTACTACCGTTCTCGTGGTTTAACACTTGCTGACGGTATCGAAGAAATCTACAAAGAATACGGCTACTACGCAGAAAAGACAATCTCTGTTACCCTTTCAGGTGTTGACGGTGCTGAGCAAATTAAAGCGATTATGGCTAAATTCCGTGAAAATGGTCCAAAAGAATGGAACGCAACAGAAATCACAGTCCTAGAAGACTTCAAAGCACAAACTTCTACTGCAGCTGATGGCACTGTGACAGCCTTGACCACTCCTCCAAGTGATGTCTTGAAATATATACTTGCTGACGGTTCATGGATTGCAGTTCGTCCTTCCGGTACTGAACCAAAAATCAAGTTCTACATTGCCGTTGTTGGAGAAAGCAACGAAGATTCACAAACTAAGATTGCTAACATCGAAGCTGAAATCAATGCCTTTGTAAAATAAACAATTAAAAGATGAGATCAATCAATCTCATCTTTTTCCGTATTAAATCTAAGCATTTTTTTAAAGACTTTATGGCATACTAGATTTAAAAGAAAGCGAGGAAAACTCATGGAACAATTTTTAGAAAACATTAAAGATCTTGAAGTTACAACTGTTGCGCGTGCGCAGGAAGCTCTTGATAAAAAAGAAACTGCTACATTCTTTATAGGTCGCAAAACTTGCCCTTACTGCCGTAAATTTGCTGGCACATTGGCTGGTGTGGTAGCTGAAACCAAAGCACACATCTATTTCATCAATAGTGAAGAACCAAGTCAACTAGATGCATTGCAAGACTTCCGATCACGTTACGAAATCCCAACTGTACCAGGTTTTGTTCATGTTGAAAATGGAGAGATTAAGGTCCGTTGTGATTCTTCTATGTCATCTCAAGAAATCAAAGAATTTGCTGGATTGTAAAAAATAAAAAAGAAGGCCTGTGCCTTCTTTTTATATGTCTGTCAGTGGAGTTGCAGTGTCTGGAGATGTATCGTAAACTTGAAAATCCACTCCTACTCCTAGATCTGCTTGAGCTAGCTGATTGACCATGGTCATGTGGGCTAGCTCCTTGATATTATTCTCTTTAGATAGATGTCCTAGGTAAATCTTCTTGGTACGATTACCTAGTGTGCGAATCATAGCATCTGCTCCATCTTCATTTGAGAGGTGACCAAGGTCAGACAGAATCCGTTGCTTGAGTCGCCAAGCATAAGATCCCGCTCGCAGGATTTCAACATCATGATTTGACTCGATTAGGTAACCATCAGCATTTTCGACTATGCCAGCCATACGGTCACTAACATAACCTGTATCCGTCAGCATAACAAAGCTCTTGTCATCTTTCATAAAACGATAGAATTGGGGAGCAACTGCATCATGGCTAACTCCAAAACTCTCAATGTCGATATCTCCAAATGTTTTAGTTTTCCCCATTTCAAAGATATGCTTTTGAGAAGAGTCAACTTTACCTAGATACTTACTATTTTCCATAGCTTGCCAGGTCTTTTCATTGGCGTAAAGATCCATGCCATACTTACGAGCTAAAACTCCAACACCATGTATATGGTCAGCATGCTCATGCGTAATCAAAATAGCATCCAAATCTTCTGGCTTACGATTAATCTCCCCCAATAAGCTTGTGATTTTTTTGCCAGATAATCCTGCGTCTACTAAAATCTTTTTCTTAGGGGTTTCTAGATAGAAGGAATTCCCACTAGAACCCGATGCTAAAATACTATATTTAAAGCCTGTTTCACTCATTCTAGTCTTCTACTTCATCCTCCCATACTTCTTCTTTTACAGCATCATTATCATAAGGAAGAACAATGGTAAAGGTAGAACCCTTACCGTATTCACTCTTAGCCCAGATAAATCCATTGTGTTGCTTGATAATTTCTTTTGCTATCGCAAGACCTAAACCAGTCCCACCTTGGGCACGACTTCTAGCCTTATCAACCCTATAGAAACGGTCAAAAATCTTCGGTAAATCTTCTTTAGGAATCCCAAGTCCTTGGTCCGAAATAGATAAAATCATCTGGTCATCAGTGGTTTTCATGCTAACCGTAATTTTCCCACCATCAGGCGAATACTTGATGGCATTGTTAAGAATATTATCGATTACCTGAGTCATCTTGTCTGTATCAATTTCAATCCAGACCGATGTAATCGGATAATCCCGAACCAACTCGTATTTCTTTTCTTGATCCTGGGATCGCATCTTATCGAAACGGTTTAGGATAAACGTAATGAAAGCTGTAAAGTTAATCAATTCAACATCTAAATGGCCACTTGCATTATCAATACGCGAAAGATGCAAGAGGTCCGTTACCATTCGCATCATACGGTTGGTCTCATTTAGAGATACTTTGATAAAATCAGGAGCAACAGGTTCATATAATGCACCCTCATCCAAGGCCTCTAGGTAAGATTTGACACTGGTCAATGGAGTTCGCAATTCATGACTAACGTTGGAAACGAAAAGCCTTCTCTCGCGTTCTTCCTTCTCTTGTTCAGTCGTATCATGTAGAACTGCTACCAAACCAGAGATAAAGCCAGATTCTCTACGAATCAAGGCAAAACGCACACGCAAACTAATATACTCCCCATTTACATTTGGGAATAAATCATCATTTCAGGACTTTGCGTAATTAAGTCTCTAAGCTCGTACTCATCTTCAATCTTGAGCAACTCTAAAATATTCTGATTGAGTGCATCATCACTTTCAACCCCAAGTTGTCTTTTAGCCATATCATTAATCATAGTGATTTGACCACGACGATTGGTTGCAAGAACCCCATCAGTCATGTATGATAGGATACTATGCAATCTTTTACTTTCCTGCTCAAGGTTTTCTTGAGTTAGACGAATAACTTCAGACAAATCATTTAAGTTATTCGTAATGTTAGTGATTTCAGTATTCCCCTGCATATCTAATACCTGAGAATAATCACCAGCAATTAAATCTTTAATCTTTTGATTTAACTGTTTGAGTCGAATATTATCTCTACGGCCTTCAAGCAAGAGAAAGCTAACGAGCATAATAAAACCAATTAATATGAGTACAAAGACGAAATCTCTGGTTAAAATTGTTTGTTTAATTATATCAATCATTATTTCTCATATAATAACCCACACCACGACGAGTTAAGATATATTCAGGTCTACTTGGTGTGTCTTCAATCTTCTCACGTAGACGTCTAATGGTAACATCGACAGTACGAACATCACCAAAATAATCATAACCCCAAACAGTCTCAAGGAGATGTTCACGGGTAATAACTTGACCAAGATGAGAAGCTAAGTGATACAACAACTCAAACTCTCTGTGAGTTAACTCTAATTCTTCTCCATATTTTTCGCTACATAAGCGTCTGGGAGGATCTCTAAATCCCCGATTTTAAGACTTTGTAATTTTGTATCTTCTTCTTGGTTATCCACTGCGATTAGTTCGGTGCGACGAAGAAGGGCCTTGACACGTGCTTGTAACTCACGGTTTGAAAATGGTTTTGTTACATAATCATCCGCACCAAGTTCAAGACCAATAACCTTGTCAAACTCACTATCTTTTGCTGAAAGCATGATAATTGGAACACTACTTGTTTTACGAATCGTTTTAGCAACTTCAAGACCATCAATTTCTGGAAGCATCAAGTCCAAAATAATAATATCTGGTTTCTCAGCTTCAAACAATTCGATGGCTTCACGTCCATTAAAGGCTGTAACAACCTCATAACCTTCCTTGGTCATATTAAACTTAATAATATCTGAGATTGGTTTTTCATCATCTACAATCAATATTTTTTTCATATAGTCACCTTTTTCCTTGTATCAATTATACCAAAAAAATGCAAAGAAGACACGAAAGACTGGTATTACCCTATCTTTTTAAATATGCTTGCCAAATTTTTTGTTGGGGTTTTGCTAGTGGATAGAGTTCAAACTCTTCAGGAGTTAACCAAACAACTTCTTTGTCGCTATACTCTTTACTATCAACTACCTGCCCCGATAGAATTCGTACATGCCACTTTCGATGGCTAAAGACATGTTTCACTTCTTCAAAATGACTATCCTGCCACTCAACTTCTAAATCAAAATCCTGCTCAAAACTGTCTTGCGGTGATGGCCCAAGTTGAATAGATGGTTCAGCTACCTGATTAAAGAGATTTAGTTCTTCATTCTTAGAAAATTCATCTACCTCAATCAAGGGAAAATGCCAAAATCCAGCTAGTAACTTTTCACTTTCATTCTTTTCTAGTAAAAACTGTCCTTTAGCATTTTGAACAACTAAAGCATTAAGATAGACGGGAACTGGCTTTTTCTTTGGCGCTTTAATGGGATAGCGATCCATTGTTCCATTTTGATAGGCAGCACTAAAATCTTTAACTGGACTATCTTCTGGCCTCGGATTAACGGGTGCCTCAATATCTGAACCCAAATCCATCAAGGCTTGATTGAAATCACCTGGACGTTCTGGATCAATCAAAATTTCCATCATAGCTTGAAATATCTTGCGATTACTTGGACTACCAATGTCGTGATTGACTTCAAATAAACGAGCCAAAACACGCATGACATTCCCATCAACTGCAGGTTGTGCTAGATTAAAGGCAATACTTGAAATAGCTCCGGCTGTATAGGGACCTATCCCTTTCAAGCTTGAAATACCTTCGTAAGTTGATGGAAAATCTCCATTAAATTCATTCATAATCTGCTGAGCGGCTGCTTGCATATTGCGAACACGCGAATAATATCCAAGACCTTCCCATGCCTTTAATAAGCGTTCTTCGGGTGCATTAGCTAAACTCTCTACAGTCGGAAACCATTCTAGAAACCGTTCATAATAGGGAATAACTGTATCAACTCTGGTCTGCTGTAACATGATTTCAGACACCCAGATATGGTATGGATTTTTACTTCTTCTCCAAGGTAAGTCCCGCTTATTTTCATCATACCAGGCTAAAAGTTTTTGACGGAAAGAGAGAATTTTCTCCTCTTCCCACATGGACACGCCATATTTCTCCAAATCTAACATATATCTAGTATAGCATATCCTTATAGGATACTCAAAAAATGAAAATTGTCCTTATTTTGGTATCGACAATCTTATCATACCTGACTATAAGTCATATCTCTACTCTTTCTGTTATTTTCTATGATTTTTTTGATATAATGACTCTTGAATGAATCTTTAAAAGGAGATATCCATGCGTTTTAATCAATTTAGTTATTATCCCGTTACGAACCAAGAAGCTCTACAGGAATTATCTGAGCTTGGATTCAAGCTTGATCTTTCAGCTTCAGAAAAAGAACAGTTTGAAGCTTTTGTTAGGACTTGTTTTTTTAATTACACAAATACGGATTATCCCCTCACTACTTTAGCAATTGATAAAGAAACAGATTTACTCACTTTCTTCAATTCGGACCGTGAATTGACAGCAGAAATTTTCTACACTGTTGCCTTTCAACTACTTGGATTCAGTTACTTAGTAGACTTTGAAGATGGTTTAGCTTTTCATAAAGAAACAGCATTCCCGATTGTTTACGGGGATTTAATCGACAATCTCTACCAGCTTTTAAATACACGCACTAAAAAGGGGAACACCCTTATCGATCAGTTAGTTAGTGATGGTCTCATTCCTGAGGACAATAACTATCACTACTTCAATGGCAAGAGTTTGGCAACCTTCAATACTAACAATGTCATTCGTGAAGTAGTTTATGTAGAGACTCGTGTTGATTCTGATAAAGATGGTCTACCTGACCTCATCAAGGTAAATATCATTCGTCCAGCATACAATGGAAAGATTCCAGCTGTCATGACAGCAAGTCCATACCATCAAGGAACCAATGACAAAGCAAGCGATAATGCCCTCTACAAAATGGAGGAGGAATTAGCAGTTAAAGAACCTCACAAGATTAGCTTGGAGGAGCCTACATTGGATTTGGTTGATCCTGTCGGCCAAGCTCAACTTGTCACTGAAGCTGAAGAAAAACTCACTCATATCAATAGCAGTTACACACTTAACGACTACTTCCTTCCAAGAGGATTTGCCAATATCTACGTATCAGGTCTTGGTACAAAAGAGTCACAAGGTTTAATGACCAATGGAGATTACCGCCAAGTTGAAGCTTATAAGAATGTTATCGATTGGCTAAATGGTCGTTGTCGTGCCTTTACGGATCATAGTCGTAAACGTCAAGTAAAAGCTGATTGGTCAAATGGTAAAGTGGCAACTACAGGTCTTTCTTACCTAGGAACAATGTCTAATGGTCTTGCTACTACAGGAGTTGATGGTTTAGAAGTCATTATTGCTGAAGCAGGTATTTCTTCCTGGTACAACTATTACCGTGAAAATGGTCTTGTGACAAGCCCTGGTGGCTATCCAGGGGAGGACTTCGATTCATTAGATGAATTAACTTATTCTCGTAATCTTTTAGCTGGTGACTTTATTCGTGGAAACGAAGCTCATAAAGATTCTATAGAAGAACTCAAGAAAAATCTAGACCGTAAAACTGGGGATTATAACCAATTTTGGCATGACCGCAACTATCTGCTCAATGCCCACAAGGTCAAAGCCGAGGTTGTCTTTACCCACGGTTCGCAAGACTGGAATGTAAAACCTCTTCACGTCTATCAAATGTTCAATGCTCTTCCAAGCCACATTACAAAGCACCTCTTTTATCATAATGGCGCCCATGTTTATATGAACAACTGGCAGTCTATCGACTTCCGTGAGTCTATGAATGCCCTTTTGACGCAGAAATTATTGGACCAAAAAACTGACTACCAACTTCCAAAAATCGTTTGGCAAGACAATACTGCTCCTCAAACCTGGCTGTCACTTGAAGATTTTAGAAATCAAACTGACCATAAAACTTTCTCTTTAGGTACTGAAGAAGCTGTCATTGAAAATCACTACCAAGATTCTGACTTCGAACGTTTTGGAAAGACTTACCAAACCTTTAATAATGAATTGTATCAAGGTAAGGTGAATCAGATTACCATTGATCTTCCAGTGACGGAAGATCTTCATATCAATGGTCGTGTTAAACTAAACCTTCGTCTCAAGTCAAGTACCAATAAAGGTCTTCTCTCTGCTCAACTTCTCGAACTTGGTCAAAAGAAATACCTTCAACCATATCCTGGAGTCTTGGCTGCTCGTACTATTGATAATGGTCGTTACCATATGCTGGAAAACCTTTGCGAGCTACCATTTAGTCCAAATGCTCAACGTGTTATCACCAAAGGTTATCTCAATCTTCAAAATCGACACGATTTATTGAAAATTGAAGAAGTCAAGCCAGATGAATGGATGGAATTCCAGTTTGAACTCCAACCAACTATCTACAAACTAAAAGAAGGCGATACTCTACGTCTCGTTCTTTATACAACTGATTTTGAAATTACTGTACGTGATAATTCAGATTATAAACTTACAGTAGATCTAGAGCTTTCTACTCTTTCTATTCCATTTTAAAGGAACCTTATACATGTTCTCAATCGAACTCATAAGCAAACAAAAATCCCTGAGAATAAGAATCTCAGGGATTTTTTAGGTAAATTATTCCACAAATCAAAAAGGGAACATATAGTTCTCTTCTTGCTTTCACAGCAGATTATAGAATCATCGTTATTATGGATGAAGTGATTTTCTCAAGTTTAAGAATTAATTTTCATCTTTCTTACGACGACTAAGAGTTCCAAGACCTGCAAGAAGTCCAGAAGCTCCGAGAATGAGCAATTCCGATGAAGCATTTGTTCCAGTTTCTGGTAGGGTTATTTGAGATTGTCGAGAAGCTTGAGAAGATATTTCTGATTGTGACTCTGATTTTGACGTACTTACAGGTTCAGACATACTTACAGATGCAGATACTGATTGACTTGCTGACTCTGATTCTGACGTACTTACGGATTCAGATACTGATTGGCTCGCTGATACCGATTCTGAAGTACTTACAGAGGCAGATGTTGACTCTGATACAGATTGACTTTCCGAAACAGATTCTGACGCACTTACGGATTCTGATACTGATTGACTCGCTGATAACGATTCTGAAGTACTTACGGACTCTGATACTGATTGGCTTTCAGAAACAGATTCAGACATACTTACAGATTCAGATACTGATTGGCTTGCTGATACTGATTCTGAAGTACTTACAGATTCAGACGCACTTACAGATTCAGATACTGATTGGCTTGCTGATACTGATTCTGAAGCACTTACAGATGCAGATGTTGACTCAGATACCGATTCTGAAGTACTTACGGATTCAGATACTGATTGACTTACTGATACTGATTCTGAAATACTTACAGATTCTGATACTGATTGGCTTGCTGATACTGATTCTGAAGCACTTACAGATGCAGATGTTGACTCAGATACTGATTCTGAAGCACTTACAGATGCAGATGTTGACTCAGATACCGATTCTGAAGTACTTACGAATTCAGATACTGATTGACTTACTGATACCGATTCTGACATGCTTACAGATTCAGATACTGATTGACTCGCTGATACAGATTCGGAAGTACTTACGGATTCAGATACTGATTGGCTTGCTGATACTGATTCTGAAGTACTTACAGATTCAGAAACTGATTGGCTCGCTGATACCGATTCTGAAGTGCTTACGGATTCAGATACTGATTGGCTCGCTGATACTGATTCTGACATGCTTACAGATTCAGATACTGATTGACTCGCTGATACCGATTCAGACATACTTACGGATTCTGATACTGATTGACTCGCTAATGCCGATTCTGAGATACTTACAGATTCAGAAACTGATTGGCTCGCTGATACAGATTCGGAAGTACTTACAGATTCAGATACTGATTGGCTCGCTGATACCGATTCTGAAGTACTTACTGAAAGTGACGTAGACTCTGATTCAGTGAAACTTGTTGACTCTGAGACTGATTGACTTTCCGAAACAGATTCAGATGCTGATTGGCTCGCTGAATCTGATTCTGACATGCTTACAGATTCAGATACTGATTGACTTGCTGATACCAATTCAGACATACTTACAGATTCAGATACTGATTGGCTTGCTGATACCGATTCTGAAGTACTTACGGATTCAGATACTGATTGGCTTGCTGATACCGATTCTGACATACTTACAGATTCAGACGCACTTACAGATTCTGATACTGATTGACTTGCTGATACCGATTCTGAAGTACTTACTGAAAGTGACGTAGACTCTGATTCAGAGAAACTTGTTGACTCTGATTCTGACATACTTACAGATTCAGATACTGATTGGCTCGCTGATACCGATTCTGAAGTACTTACAGAGGCTGATACTGATTGACTTGATGATACCGATTCAGACATACTTACAGATTCAGATACTGATTGACTTGCTGATACCAATTCAGACATACTTACGGATTCTGATACTGATTGACTTGCTGATACCGATTCTGAAGTACTTACTGAAAGTGACGTAGACTCTGATTCAGAGAAACTTGTTGACTCTGAGACTGATTGACTTTCCGAAACAGATTCAGATGCTGATTGACTCGCTGATACCGATTCGGACATGCTTACAGATTCAGATACTGATTGACTTGCTGATACCAATTCAGACATACTTACAGATTCAGATACTGATTGGCTTGCTGATACCGATTCTGAAGTACTTACTGAAAGTGACGTAGACTCTGATTCAGAGAAACTTGTTGACTCTGAGACTGATTGACTTACTGATTCTGAAATCCATTGGGAGTCAGAGATGCTTTCTGATATTGATACAAACCCTGATTGAGATTCTGAGACTGATTCAGATGTACTTAATGATTCTGAAAAGCTGACCGAGGCGGAGGTCGACTCTGATACAGATTCTGACATGCTTACAGATTCAGATACTGATTGACTCGCTGATACCGATTCAGACATACTTACGGATGCAGATGCTGATTGACTTGCTGACTCTGATTCTGACATACTTACAGATTCAGATACTGATTGGCTCGCTGATACCGATTCTGACATACTTACAGATGCAGATGTTGATTCTGATACTGATTGACTTTCCGAAACAGATTCAGACGCACTTACGGATTCTGATACTGATTGGCTTGCTGATACCGATTCTGTCATGCTTACAGATTCAGAGACAGATTGACTTTTCGAAACAGATTCAGACGCACTTACAGATTCTGATACTGATTGACTCGCTGATACCGATTCTGACATACTTCAGATTCAGATACTGATTGACTCGTTGATACTGATTCTGAAGTACTTACGGATGCAGATGCTGATTGACTTGCTGACTCTGATTCTGATTCTGAAGTACTTTCAACCTTTGACAAACTTAGTGAAAGACTTATTGAAATTAACTGCTTACTTGGATCTTCTGTCAAAGGAACGGTCACTGTATTGGAAGTATTATCTTTAAATACTACTGTGATCTCACCTGTAGACGAAACTGAGAAAGATTTGAAATCTTTGGATGAAACAAGTCGTGAGTTGACTTCTTTAAACTTTTCCCACACTTGCTCTTTTTCATCATCCGTCAGATTTGAAAGATCAGACACTTGTGTATTGGTCTTTACAGCTGTAATTGGATTTCGAATCCCATCATTTTGTGGCAAGACCTTAATCCGGAAGGAACGCTCAATGAACTGATTCTGTGAATTGGTAAATCGAACCGTAATAGTATAAATTTTCCCCGGCTCAACTATCTCCTTATCACCAACTTTTCCTTCAATAAGCATAGGTGCAAATGAAGATTTTAAGGTGGCATTTGGAACCAGTACACCCTCAACTCGCTCACTGTTAGGAGAATAACCCATATAGGTTAAAACAACACCACCCGATTGTTCTCTAACAATGTATTGAAGTCTGACCGGATCTGAATTATAGGCTGTAATTAGATGATTATTTGCAGGACCACTCAAGACAAACGGCGCTCGTAAACTCTGATTATTATCTATTACTGTATGATTACGAGAATCACGTCCACCTGAATTTGACCGTAATACTGTATTGACAAGACGATTTCGAACCATTTTAGCTTGACTAAGGACTGCTTCTCTATCAGATGAAGGATTTGAAAGTTCTTTGCGAAGAGAGTCTAGTGTTTGCTCTCCTAAAAGAGAAAGCTCTTCTCCTCCTTCTAAATTCTTCACTTGTTCAATAAAGGTATAAATATCATCTGCAACAATCTTAAGTTGCTTTTCTTTGCTCTCATCTATCGTAGGGGATGAATCCTCGACAAGCTGAATTTCAGATGTAGCAATCCTAGCCAATCCGCTTTCAGACTCTGAACTAGCGAGTGAAGTAAGTGCTGAGGAAGATACAACTTCAGAAACAGCTTGGTTATCATTATTAGCCGAATCTGAACCTTTGCTGCTAGTTATTGATTCTTCGACAACAGCTAATACCAAACTGTCTTTTCCAACCACTCCTACTTCAAAGTCCAATTCCGAGCTCATCTCGTTACTGACTTCTTCTTCCGCATAGGTAGTATGAGATATAGTCGTTGCTCCCAAGATGGTCCCTACTGTAATCATCCCTTTCAAGAAAAATGATGGACTAGTTTTTAACGAAGTAGGTATCTGGTTACCTTCTTTCATCAATCCTTCAAAGAAAGAGATACTAGAGGAAGCCACCCGTGTCCAACTTTTACCCGACTTTACTAATTTAAAGCGGGTAATTTTCTTAGGGTCCCGGCATTTCCCACTTAATCGTTTAAATATCACTCTACGCTCCAAAAAATTATTCTCTATTGATTATACACAATTATTAGGCATTTTCAATACATTCACTTTTCTTTCATTAAAAATTTTCAAATAAAAAAGCAAATCTCAAGAGAATTGCTTTCTTATTATTTAGCCCTGTCTCACACAGAACTTAGAAAAGGTAATCATCAATCATTTACTCTTCTTTCTTACGACTAGCTAAAGTAGCAACACCAGCAAGAAGTCCAGAAGCTCCGAGAATGAGCAATTTCGATGAAGCATTTGTTCCAGTTTCTGGTAGGGTTATTTGAGATTGTCGAGAAGCTTGAGAAGATATTTCTGATTGTGACTCTGATTCTGACATACTTACAGATTCAGAGGCACTTACAGATTCTGATACTGATTGACTCGCTGATACCGATTCAGAAGTACTTACAGATGCAGATACTGATTGACTCGCTGATACCGATTCAGACATACTTACAGATTCTGATACTGATTGACTCGCTGATACCGATTCGGACATACTTACAGATGCAGATACTGATTGACTCGCTGATACCGATTCAGACATACTTACAGATTCTGATACTGATTGACTCGCTGATACCGATTCGGAAGTACTTACAGAGGCAGATGTTGACTCTGATACAGATTGACTTTCCGAAACAGATTCGGACATACTTACAGATGCAGATACTGATTGACTCGCTGATACCGATTCAGACATACTTACAGATTCTGATACTGATTGACTCGCTGATACCGATTCGGACATACTTACAGATGCAGATGTTGACTCTGATACTGATTGACTTTCCGAAACAGATTCAGACATACTTACAGATTCAGATACTGATTGACTCGCTGATACCGATTCTGAAGTACTTACGGATTCTGATACTGATTGACTCGCTGATACCGATTCTGAAGTACTTACAGAAGCTGATACTGATTGACTTGCTGATACCGATTCTGACGTACTTACAGAGGCAGATGCTGACTCTGATACAGATTGACTCGCTGATACTGATTCTGAAGTACTTACAGAGGCAGATGTTGACTCTGATACAGATTGACTTTCCGAAACAGATTCGGACATACTTACAGATGCAGATACTGATTGACTCGCTGATACCGATTCAGACATACTTACAGATTCTGATACTGATTGACTCGCTGATACCGATTCTGAAGTACTTACGGATGCAGATACTGATTGGCTTGCTGATTCCGATTCTGAAGTACTTACAGAGGCTGATACTGATTGACTCGCTGATACTGATTCAGAGATACTTACAGATTCGGATACTGATTGGCTTTCCGAAACAGATTCAGACATACTTACAGATTCTGATACTGATTGGCTCGCTGATACCGATTCTGAAGTACTTACGGATTCTGATACTGATTGGCTTGATGATACCGATTCTGAAGCACTTACAGATTCTGATACTGATTGGCTTGCTGATTCTGAAGTACTTACGGATTCAGATACTGATTGGCTTGCTGATTCTGATTCGGAAGTACTTACAGATTCTGATACTGATTGACTCGTTGATACCGATTCGGACATACTTACAGATGCAGATGTTGACTCTGATACTGATTGACTTTCCGAAACAGATTCAGACATACTTACAGATTCTGATACTGATTGGCTCGCTGATACCGATTCAGACATACTTACAGATTCTGATACTGATTGGCTTTCCGAAACAGATTCTGAAGTACTTACAGATTCAGATACTGATTGGCTTGATGATACCGATTCTGAAGTACTTACAGATTCAGATACTGATTGGCTCGCTGATACTGATTCAGACATACTTACAGATTCTGATACTGATTGGCTCGCTGACTCTGATTCTGACATACTTACAGATGCAGATGTTGACTCTGATACAGACTCAGACATACTTACAGATTCAGATACTGATTGACTCGCTGATACCGATTCAGACATACTTACAGATTCTGATACTGATTGGCTTGCTGATACCGATTCTGACATACTTACAGATTCTGATACTGATTGGCTTGCTGATACTGATTCGGAAGTACTTACGGATTCTGATACTGATTGACTCGCTGACTCTGATTCTGACGTACTTACGGATTCAGATACTGATTGGCTCGCTGATACCGATTCTGAAGTACTTACAGAGGCAGATGTTGACTCTGATACAGATTGACTTTCCGAAACAGATTCTGAAGCACTTACGGATTCTGATACTGATTGACTCGCTGATAACGATTCTGACATGCTTACAGATTCAGACATACTTTCAGATTCTGATACTGATTGGCTTGCTGACTCTGATTCAGACATACTTACAGATTCTGATACTGATTGACTCGCTGATACCGATTCTGAAGTACTTACGGACTCTGATACTGATTGGCTTTCAGAAACAGATTCAGACATACTTACAGATTCAGATACTGATTGGCTTGCTGATACTGATTCTGAAGCACTTACAGATGCAGATGTTGACTCAGATACCGATTCTGAAGTACTTACGGATTCAGATACTGATTGACTTACTGATACCGATTCTGACATGCTTACAGATTCAGATACTGATTGACTCGCTGATACTGATTCGGAAGTACTTACGGATTCTGATGCTGATTCTGAAATACTTACAGATTCTGATACTGATTGGCTTGCTGATACTGATTGGCTTGCTGATACTGATTCTGAAGTACTTACAGATTCTGATACTGATTGACTTTCCGAAACAGATTCTGAGATACTTACAGATTCAGATACTGATTGACTCGTTGATACTGATTCTGACATGCTTACAGATTCAGATGTTGACTCTGATACAGATTCTGACATACTTACAGATTCTGATACTGATTCGGAAGTACTTACAGATTCAGACGCACTTACAGATTCAGATACTGATTGGCTTGCTGATACAGATTCAGACATACTTACAGATTCGGATACTGATTGACTCGCTGATACAGATTCGGAAGTACTTACGGATTCTGATACTGATTGACTTTCCGAAACAGATTCTGAAATACTTACAGATTCTGATACTGATTGGCTTTCCGATACAGATTCTGACATACTTACAGATTCAGAAACTGATTGGCTTGCTGATACTGATTCTGACATACTTACAGATTCAGAAACTGATTGCCTTGCTGATACTGATTCTGAAGCACTTACAGATGCAGATGTTGACTCAGATACCGATTCTGAAGTACTTACGGATTCTGATACTGATTGACTTACTGATACTGATTCTGAAATACTTACAGATTCTGATACTGATTGGCTTGCTGATACTGATTCTGAAGCACTTACAGATGCAGATGTTGACTCAGATACCGATTCTGAAGTGCTTACGGATTCTGATACTGATTGGCTTGCTGATACCGATTCTGAAGCACTTACAGATGCAGATGTTGACTCAGATACCGATTCTGAAGTGCTTACGGATTCAGATACTGATTGGCTTGCTGATACCGATTCAGATACTGATTGGCTTGCTGATACTGATTCTGAAGTACTTACAGATTCAGAAACTGATTGGCTCGCTGATACTGATTCTGAAGTACTTACAGATTCAGATACTGATTGACTCGCTGATACCGATTCTGAAGTACTTACAGATGCAGATGTTGACTCTGATACCGATTCAGACATACTTACAGATTCAGATACTGATTGACTCGTTGATACTGATTCTGACATACTTTCAGATTCAGATACTGATTGGCTTGCTGATACCGATTCAGACATGCTTACAGATTCAGATACTGATTGACTCGCTGATACAGAGATACTTACAGATTCGGACATACTTACGGATTCAGATACTGATTCTGAAGTACTTACGGATTCTGATGCTGATTGACTTGCTGACTCTGATACTGATTGGCTCGCTGATACTGATTCTGAAGTGCTTACGGATTCAGATAATGATTGACTCGCTGACTCTGATACAGAGATACTTACAGATTCTGACATGCTTACAGATTCAGATACTGATTGGCTTTCCGATACAGATTCTGACATACTTACAGATTCAGAAACTGATTGGCTTGCTGATACTGATTCAGACATACTTACAGATGCAGATGTTGATTCAGATGCGGATACGCTGACAGATAATGATTTAGAGACAATCACCGAGGTGCTCTCTGATTTACTTTGTGAAGTACTCAAGGATTGACTAGTCGTATCCACCTCAGACTCAATAATCTTACTACCATTGAAGAAATTAATTTTATTGTTATCTGATTTACCTCCAAAAGGAGAGAAGGTGAAGGAAGTATCAGCTCCAGTAACTGGGACCGTCCAAGTCGATGTGAGGCCATATCCTTGCTTAACTTGGAAGCCGTTCATTTGGTAGCCATTTGCCCAAGTAAAGCCATCCCCTTGCTTCATAATCGGTGTCGTATTCGCCTTCGGATTGGTAATTTGATTCCCTTGTGAATCCGTAATATAGTTTGTTACATTAGAAGGAGATCCAAATCCCTTTCCTAAGGTAAACATGGTCTGTGTCGTAGTTCCCGTATTATAGATTGAGTAACCATTTGATAGTACACTTGGTTTTTCAACAGTTGGTGTTTCGGGATTATCATAGGTAACAGTGTATGTGAAGGTTACATTTTTTCCATCATTAACCGCAATTAACTTGTAAAAGATAGGAATCTTATAATTGGCATCAACTCCTGAACCTACATGAAGTTTTGTTTCACCAGTAGCAATATTTAAAGTAGCTTGAATACTACCTTGACTATTAATAGTTGTATTTCCAGTGAAACCTAACGCAGTCAATGTAGTCATCATGTCATCAACTGACTTGCTCAAACGTTGACGTTGGGCAGCATAGGATTGGGCACTTGCATTGACATTAATCAAGTTATTACTAGCTGTCAATTCAGTTTGAACCTTATCGATTGCTGCATTGATAGCTGACTTCAATTCTACATTAGTTAGTTCTGAAGCATACCTCTCTGCAATCTTATTCAATAAGGCTGCTTCTGATGCATTTTGCTCCAATACAACCTTATCATCTGCTACTGTAACTGTTTCCGTTAGCTCATTTGATGATACTGAAGCCAGACCTACTTCTGCTACTGAGGCACTCAATGAAGCTGATTCTCTTACTGAAGCTGAGGCACTCTCTGAGAATGACTCAGACACAGAGACTGATTCGCTTACTAAAGCTGACGCGCTTTCTGAGAATGACTCAGACACAGAGACTGATTCGCTTACTAAAGCTGACGCGCTTTCTGAGAATGACTCAGACACTGACGCTGATTGGCTCACTGATTCAACTGTTTTCTCTGAAACTAAAGATGAATCTGATGTCGATACAGAACCTAGAACCAAACTGTCTGTTTCTGCTAGAGTTTCCTTCTTCAATTCTGAAGCTGTAGCTACTTCATTACCTGCTTCATCCGCATGGGCAGTATATGCAATTGATGTAGCTCCTAAAACTGCTCCAGCTGTAACAATCCCCTTTAAGAAGCCTTGGCTTGTCATCTCCTTAACTGAAACTACGTCTTCTCGAACTTCAGCTACGACTGTCTCTTCTGCCTGACCATGAATGACTTTAAGAAGACCAAAATTTGAAGTAGCTGCGCGCAACCAGTTTTTTCCTGACTTAATTAGTTTAAAACGGGTAACTCGATCGATTTCACGGAATTCCCCTTTCGAACGTTTAAAAAACATGTGTTATTGGCCTCCTGTTATTCCCAATCTAGATTTATTATATACTTTTAATCATACCCTAGCAACTAATTTGTTACTGACTTTAATGAAGTAAAACACCTGTAAATATAATGATGTGCTAGAAGTTTAAAGCACCGTCAAAAGTCCAATATAATTCTCTCCTTTTTAGGTCTCCCAAGGTTCCTCAAGAGATAAATTGTCCTTTTTCTCCTTATATTTCAACAGATATTGGATTAAGGATTCTAGCTTTTATAATTAGTAAACTATCTAAATCAATTTTTTGCGTATCATCCTTGAGTCATCACCATATGTAAAAATAAGAGTAGGAGGAAAATAATGCTCATCACCAAGGTTGAAAGTTTGAGGCCACGGTGTGAGCGCCAATAGTTTGGCTTCCCTAGATTGCTTGTTGCGTCTGTTGATAAAGATTGCTGTTGTCGAGGTTGTAGAATAATTAAGACGACTAAGACAAGGGAGATTAGAAAAATACCAACTGCAAATATCAAATCCATCCTATGTTCCTCCCAGGACACGCAAAAGCGTGAATAAAACACCTAGTAAAATAACTAGTCCAATCACAACGTTAAAGATGACATTCATTCTTTCTGAGTGGGTCGTTTTTTCCTTTTCCGGTGGCCGTCTCTTGAGAGCCTCCATTCGGCCTTCAACTTCTTTGTAAAATAAATCCTTCTTTTGTTCAGACATTTTCATCTCCTAATCCTGCTTGAAAACGAGCACGAAATACTTCCTTATCAACTGCACTTGATTGACTGATTTGAATTGCAAGAGCTTCTTCATACCTATCAACTGACTGATATATTTCCTTGATTCGATTTACAAGATCCGCTTCTTTCCCTTGTTCAAATATATTTTCCCGCGCAATATAGCGACGATCATGTAGGGTATGAGCAAAACCAAGAATCACTTGTTTGTGTTCAAACGCCTTACGAACAATCCCCTGCACCTCACCATAATGATTGATATCCAGATATACGCTAGAAACATTTAGCAATTCCTTAATTCGGTTTTGACTGATATTCTGGTATAGGACAACGTTTGGATACTGAACCATAGATAAGAGAGTTGGAGACATCTCTGTCAAGGCAGCAATCCGGAATGTCACATTTGGTGCTTGAGTCACTAGATAGGACAAGGCTTCAAGCTGGTCAGAATTTGTCAAAACAAAGGCATCCTTACGAATATCATCATTCTTAGTGAAATTATAGATATATCCTAGAGGGCCAAAGAAAGAGTGTTGTTCCTGTGAAGTTAATTGCAGTGCCCGATGATAGGTATCCGTTTGCGGAATCAAATCTTCTTGGTACGAACAGGCTGATTTGTTAATATAATCTGCATGTTGCCAGGAAGATTATCCGATAAAGGTTCTTGCCAGACTAAGACATCCTGACCAGCAATCCCCTTGTTACCTAATTGGAGACTGACACTAAAGGACATGGCTAAAGTATTATAGATTATCCAATCAAGATCGAATCCTCTGTATTCTAGATAAAAGACATAGAAATCTAAACGGTTCTTGAAGATTCTCATCGGTTGTTCCTTCAAGGTCAAAATGAGGTCACCAGTACGGTGATTTTCCGTCAGGCGCTCAACCCCTTCTTCCCAATAAGTAGTTACAAGTTGCTGACCCTCTGCATTACAGCTAGTTGTAGCTATGTGGCGACCAAACTGATCATAACGTTCAATTAAGACTGTCTGTCCCTTATCATCCAACCATTCAACTCTTTCAACAAGTCGTTTATAAGATTCTGTATGGTAATGAATTTTTGCTTTTTCTTGACCGTAATAGGTCACTCGCCCCATGCTATTATCCCCTGAAATCTCCCAGAAATCAGGTACCTTAACTTCATTAAAGTAGCGACCACGTCTTTCAAGTGGTTCTTGTCCTAAAAAGTAGATAAAAGGAGATTCTACCCCATCTGGTAAAAAACCGTTTGGCTCTAAGACAACAGTTGTGTGATTATACCCTGCTTCCTTTAATGAATGAAGCAGATCCTGACTTTCACGAGAATAACTATCAAACAGATTTAACATGGGTAACCTCTTCTATCAACTGACGCCAAGCCTCTTCCACTCGGTTAGTTAAAAAATCTTCTGCTCGAGCATAAGACGCTTGCCTCATCGACTCAAGTTCATGATTGCGATAGACTTTTACAATCTTTTCTGAGAATGCATCAGCAATCCGATCAACAACTTGGTCTACCGAATTTGGAATCAAGTAACCATTTTCCCCTTCCGCAACAAAGGTTTGGTTGCCATAGGGCACATCAAAACCGATAATGGGTAAACCTGAGCCAATTGCCTCCATCAGGGTCAAGCCAAAACCTTCACTCGTTGATGCAGAAAGGTAAATCTCATAATTCTTATAGACTTCTGCTAAATCCGCGTGACCTTTTAGTTTATGTATTCAGAAGCAGCCAAATCATCTATTAGAGAACGAATTTTGCCTTCTTCTCCCCCTTTTCCATAGATGTCAAAAGAAAGCTCTGGAATCTCACCTTTGGCCCGAACAACAGCCCGAACCAACCAGTCGATGTGTTTTTCACTTGCCAAACGAGAAGCTGTAATGATTGAAAAAGGCTTACGCTGATCCGAATTTGGTAAACTTGCTAGGCTTCCGACTGGAATTGTATAGATAGCAGGGCAATGATTTGTATATTTTGCAAACTGTTCTGATAATACTTCCTTTTGACGTTCTGTAGCAACGATAAAGAAATCCACCTTGTCCGCATTTGTAAATTGGTAGTCATAGTAATTATTCCACAAAATATACTGATCATCAGTACTATTAACACTATAGTGCTCCGCATGGACAACCACCCCAAGTCGAGCTTTTTGAGCTTCTTCAAAGATGGGTTGACCGATATTAGTCTCTCGATCCAAGATAACAATATCTTGTTTGGTCAAATTAAGGGACTGCATGAAATAACGAATTAACTCCTGTCTCCAACCAAATAGCGATCATGAAAACGGTAAACCTCTCGCCCATCTGCCATCTGCATACTGTAAGCAACACTACCATCTTCATTATAAAAGCGGCGCTCGATTAAGGTAGCTTGATTGTTCATAGGAATAAAGTACTCTGTACAGTAACGAGTATAGGAGAAATAGTCTTTTCGCACTAAAATTCCTCTGGACACATACTCACAACGTTCCACATAAGGACTATTCTCATTACGAAGATAACAAGTCAAGAAAGAATCCTGGTCCTCATAGAAAAAGCGTTTGATTTTTCCATCCGTTTCTTCTCTACTTGATTTCCCATCAAAACCAGCCAATACCTCATCGATACTATAAGTCGTGGGAGCAATTTTTAGATCAGTAAAATGGGTATAGAGCCAAATTATTTCATCATTCTTAAAGCCGATATTTTCGGTTAGGTGTTGCAAGTTATCAGCTAAAATCATATCCATAAAAACAAATTTTGCAGGTTGCTGGATATTTCTTAATAACTTGGCACGGTATGCTTGAGCATATTCTACGCCACTACTGGCCCAACCGATACCAAGGTTGATATTGTATACTGTCATAAGGTCCTCGTATTTATGGGAAATGTAGTACTATTTCCCCTTTATTATTTATTTCTACTCTACTGAGCAAGAGATTACGGATCATTTGTTCTTTAGTTTGTGTCTTCATTCGATCGAAGGATTGATAGGCCTCTTGGAAGAACTCAACTAGGGGATTTTTTTGACTGGTATACCGACCTGATAAGGCAGTACGAAGTTGTTGCAAATAATCAACTTGTTCAACCCAGTTTTCATCGATGGCTTTTAAAATGGCCATCCGCTGAAATTGAGCAATTACTTCTTCAGTACCTAAAATCTCATACTTTGCTTTTAATTCATCCTGAGCAAGGTTCCAAAGAAATTTTTCCTTCATCTTCATAGAGCGATAATAGCTACGGGCTTTAAGTGGATCAACTTGATAGCTAACATTATCCAAGATATATCGATAAAACACTATCGAGTCTTTATAGTTTTCACTTTGGGCAATCTGGCTAAAAACTTCGCCCAAAACCTGGTCCACAATATGATCTAGACGACCCTTTTGTTTGATTAAGCAATCGCGTTCTTTGTAGACTAAATCACGCTGGATGTTCATGCTCTCCGCGAACTCTAAGGTCATTCTTCGACTAGCTTGACCTGAACTTTCACTGGCATTTTGAGCTCTTTCAACCAAGTTCTTATACTTACGTCTGGTCAAAGGCTTGAATGACCCAATTCTCTCATCTACATCATAATCTTGATAGGTGTCTTGAATCCAATCAGGCCCCCAGTTTTTTATCAAATCGTCCTCAAGAGAAACAAAGAACCTGGTCCAACCTGGATCCCCCTGTCTACCTGAGCGTCCACGAATTTGCAGGTCAATACGTTGATTCATCATACGTTCAGTACCTATGACAACCAGACCACCTAATTCAGCAACTCCTGGGCCCAATTTAATATCTGTTCCGCGCCCTGCCATAGAGGTTGCTACTGTCACTGCTCCTTTTTGACCAGATTCAGAAATTATTTGAGCTTCACGAGGAGCATTATTAGCATTCAAGAGATTGTGAGCAATTCCCTCGCGTAAAAGAAGATTTGAGTACAAAATTGACATTTCCACTGAACCAGTGAAAACAAGGATTGGATTGCCCTTGGCATGAACACCTTTCACATACTCTAAAGAAGCAATGATTTCTCTGGCAAGGTTTGGTAGATTTCATCTGGTAAATCCTTACGAATTGTCTTTCTATTTGTCGGAATTTTTATAACCGCCATAGCGTAGGTATCTAAAAATTCAGCTTCAGCAACCTTCGCAGTTCCTGTCATCCCTCCAAGTTTACGAAACATTTTAAAGAGGTTTTGATAGGTGATGGAAGCCATAGCCCGTGTTTCTTGTGATAATTCCAGACCTTCCTTGGCCTCAATAGCCTGGTGAAGTCCTCCTTGTAAACGAGTCATTTCCATCAAACGACCAGTCGCCTGATCCAATAGGACAATTTCCATTACGCCCCGTTTATTAGGATGGATGACATAATCTTTATCCTTAATATAGTTTTTGTTTGCCTGAAGAGCCAGACTGATATGGCGAACTAAATCACGATATTGGGGATCATAGAGTTTGTCGATAGACAAAAAGGTTTCGGCTGCTCGAGCCCCTTTAGGAGTTAACCACACACGTTTCTTATCTTCATCAAACTTGTAGTCTTCTCCTTCTTTGAAGGTTTGAATCAAGGTATCAATAATCCCATAGAGATTTGATTGGACCCGGGGCAATCCAGAAATAATTAAAGGCGTTTGAGCACTATCTAATAAAACAGAATCAATTTCATCGACAATGGCATAGTTAAAGTCTGCCAAGAACTGGCCGTCCACTGAGGCTGTTAAGTTTTCCGTTAGGTAATCAAAGCCTAGATTGGTATTTGTCGTATATATGACATCCGACTTATAAATTTCCCGTTTAACTTCAGGATCTAACTCTTCTTCCTCGCTCACCTTCAAGGGAACACCAATTGTTAGACCTAGGAAACGGTAGACCTTCCCCATCTCTTCTGCATCCCGTGTTGCCAAGTAAGTGTTTGTCGTAATAACCATAACTCCCTTACCTTCAAGTGCATTTAGATAGACAGGCATGGTCGCTGTCAGTGTTTTTCCTTCACCTGTATTCATCTCTGCGACATTTCCCTGATGAAGAACAATTCCTCCCATAACTTGAACATCGTATGGGAACATTCCTAAAACACGCTTGTCTGCTTCCCGAGCAACTGCAAATGCTTCTGGCAAGAGATCATCTAAGGTTTCACCCTGGGCTAATCGCTGACGAAACTCAATCGTTTTAGCTTGTAGTTCTTGGTCTGTTAACTGAGAAATATGATCCTTCCACCTATTGACTTTTTTTAGGATCTTTTTAATTTTTCTTAATTTATAGTAATCCAATTTGTTCCTCTTTTACTAGCAGTATGATTCATCTAAAGGAGAACCGCTGCCTCTTCAGACGAAATGGATGAAATAATGAAATAGTCAAATGTAAATTCTTGCATCCCCGCACTAAGCAAGCGTACTTGGTAGGCATAGGCTTGCTCTGGATATAGAAAAGATAGACTGCCATCAGATGTAACTTTGCGTTCAACCGTCACACCAAAGCGATCTTGAAATACAATTTCCACCAAGACAGTGTGAGCAGGCTTGGAGGACATGGATACATCTAATCTATAGGCTTTCCCTCTCTTTAAGAGAGGAAGAGTAGGCGCCATCCGATCTCCGTCATAACGTGTAATGGACTGCCATTTTTTCACAATCTGACCTGAAGGCATCAAGGAATTTTTAAATAGAACTCTATCTTTTGCAAGTTTTTGAATCGTTGATCCCCATAAGTAATCTGCACTTGTAATTGGTCCCCAATATAGGTGCTTAGTTTCAACTTGTCTCTTATTCATCATTCAATTCTGCCAAAATCTCTTTCCATGATTTCTTTGTATTGCGTTACAAACCACTCAACAATTGGTGCAGTTGTATCATTATGGCGACCGGGACGACTAGAACTTATAATCCTCACTGGTTGATTATAGAGTGATTCTAATATCTTAGAATAGGCTAACTGATCATAGTCATCATCTCTCATATATGCAAAGGCTAAAGTAGTATTTGCTAGATTTCTTTCTTAAACGAGGACCAAAAACGCTGATTGAATAAATCTACTCCAGTTGAAGAAACTTGATTGACAATCAACTGCATCATATCCAAGGAGGTTGCAAAATCATCTGGTCGTTTAAATTTCAGGTTTGCTGCTATATCACCTAAATTTACAAGAGGTTTCCCAACTAAAATTGCATGCGGTGAGTATGTTGCTCCATAATACAAAGCAGCAAAGCTCCCCATTGATAAACCAGAAAAATTCAAATCTTTTGACTTAAATCCTAGCCAACGGAGCTGTTGGTCAATATAATCTCGAATCTTATTTTCTAATTCTTTTGAACCTAAGTAGAAAGAACCACCTTCCAATCTTGGATCGGAAAAGAGAATAAAGGGGCTTTCCATTCTTTTCATCATAAAAAATCCTTCAAACCCTTCCGCAGGACGATAACCTGAAAAATATATATTGAGTGGTGGTTTTAAATCTCCAGGATGGAAGTAAGCAAAAATTTCCTGTCTCTTATAATCTCTTAAGGTTACTGCACCGGGGCTCATTTCTCCAAAAGGTCCGTGAGCGAAGCGTTTATGCAATGCACCAATTTTAATTATTCCTTTACCTCTCGCTTCAAGAGAAAAGGAGATATAAAAGCGATCACTTTCATCCAGTAAAATAGGACTCTCCAAGTCTGACTCAGAATAAACTTCTTCTTTTACCAAGTCCCCCAGACTGCCACTGCTGAAAAACTGTAGGCGCAATTGAAGCTGGCAACTCGCATCTTTTTCATACTCTAGCCAAAAATTGATTGGTGTTGTTCCGTCATAAACATAATTGAAGGTCCACTGAGCTAGAGGTGTAAAATTATCCCCATAGGAATCTTCTACTTGTAAAAAGTGTTTTCCTAGAACAGTCTGAATACCTGTAAAATCAGGTCGAATACGAATGTGGTAAACATTAAAGGCATCACCGTATTGTTTATCATATAAGAAACGGCTCACCATGTAGACAAACTTTTCTCTATCTGAAAAATCCCAAGCTTGTACTTTTTTCCAACGAAGCAAATACTCCAATTCTTCTGAAAAAAGGTTCCGCTCAAAGGATTTATCATAAAAGACTGTATAAGGTTTAAAGCATTCTAAATCATCTTTTAGATGAAGTAGATCTTCAGGACGTTCTAGGATTAAAGCCTTGAATTCAGAGACTTCATTTTCTTCCATATACTCTTGTAGAGATGGCAAATCATAACTAGAAAAATAGTGCCACCCCAATCCCTTTGGAACTTCTATTTCTTCCTCCCAATTGGAAGGCCCAATTTGAAGAATATGGCTTGTTTTCAACATATCATCCATGTTACTCCTTCATCCATCCTTCCCATTTTTCGATTAGACGTTGACCAGTATATTCTTGAATCTTCTCAATCGAATAAATCAAGGATTCATTCCATGGTTTTAAGGCCGTTAAGAAGTGGTTCATGGCCTTCTCTATTTCTTCCACTTTTGTAAGGACATAACCATTCTTCAAGTGATCGACATATTCTGTTTTAGTTTTTATTAATTTGAGGAATTCCTGCTGAAATTCCAGCAATTTGTGTATAAAGATTTGGTTCATCATTTAAATCAATAATCAATCGCGTTTTTTTCTAATTCTTTAATAATATCATTCTCGTTAAAGAAGTTCTTAATTTGGTAACGGTATTCCAGTTCTTCTAATAAAAAAATCATCCTGTATTTGATTTTTCTCCGAAGTCTATCGAAGAAGATACTGTACGAACTGCATCCAAAGCGAGTTCTTCTATTATCCGATTTAGTTGCCCTCTTAGGGTCAGCAAGAGTTCCTCGGATGCATTATAAAAAACAAAGACAATCTCAAATAGAGGATTCTTAGCCAATATTTCCAATAAGATTTTAAGAACTTTTTCTAGACAGGAAGTGATATTCACCAACATAAAAAAATAGATTTTTGATTCTTTTCTCTCTTGACTCGAACCCAATCGCAAGCGAGAATCAAAAGAAGTTACATGATGAATTTTCGATTGTAAACTAGGCATAACCGCTAGAATAGCTTCCTTATTTTTTTCACTATCGGTGATGATTAGTTTTACATCGTTTAAAGCGAACTGAAGCAGAGAATCCGAAGTTGATAAATCTTGGCGATTTCCGTAAAAGGATAAGACTTTTTTGATTCCTTTTCCAGCCTCTCGTAAGAAAGGTAGGTTAGCTGGATGAGCAGCAACTACAACTTGGTCTTTGTTAGCTACTAAGTTTCCTAAGAAAGATATCATTTTTTCTCTGATGACTTCCTGAATCTCTTCGTAGAAATCTTTTTGGAAAAGGGCTTTAAATTCCTCATTAACAATAACTAAAGGTCGTTCCTGACCAATTAATTCTCTGAAAACCCAAATTCCATCGGTCCTGAGATACTCTTGAAAATAAGGTTCATCATCCTTGTAATAAATGGCACTAGAGATAAAGCCACGATCATCCACATACTCAACATAACTGATTTTGCCATTTCTAAGATGAGTGATGGTTAGTAAATTCCCATCCACCCCCATATCTATTTTTGCAATCTGTTCCCCTTTACAAAAGGCTAAAACCTGAAAGGGGGTATAGGTGAAAGTCGTAAAACTCGGCCAATTCAAATCTTCAAACTGGAGGGGGTCCATTTCTTTATCTGGAGAAATCCCCTGTAATTCATCAAAAACAGAAATATAATCTGTCTCCAGTAAATCTTGACGGTGCAAAAAATATCGTAATTGTGGGCTATAGTGAGGGATTATAATCAATCTCTCAATTCCAGCATCTTGAAAGATGCGAAGTTGATTTATTGTATCATCAAATTCGACCGAATCTTTGGTCCAGTACCAAGGACTTGTGGTACTATGCCAGATACGATCTGTACCGTACCAAGCAGGTATAAAGTAATACATGTAAACTCCTAGAATATTTTCGTATATCTCTGATTGACTTGGAGAGCTCGAATTTCTTCCCGAATATTGGAAATCATTCCAATAAACATAAGAAAGGTTCCTGGAATCATTGCCAAGCGTAACAATTCTTTATCCCAAAGTAATATTAAAAATGGTAAGCCGTAAAAAGGAATAGGTAAAAAGTACCAAAAGCAGTCAATCTCAATACGGCTCCATTGATATATTTCCGCGTTTCAGGACCTGGGTAAACCGAATCAATATACTCTGAATTTTTCATCATTTTATCAGCCACTTCCTCGCCATTTACATTGATAAAGGCGAAAGCAAAAGATAAAAAGCATATCATCAGAATATAAAGTAAAATCCAAAGTGGCTCTCCTAACACTATTTTCGAACTAAGTTGAACTGCCCAGCTAGCATTGGGATCCAAATAAAGAACCAACAAAAGGATATATTGCGGGATAGAAACCAAGGTCATGGCATACATAAACGGCATCCCTCCAGCAGGATTTAGCTTGAGGTCTAAGAAAGTATAGCTTTGTAGATTATTATGAATTCCAAGTTTATTGACGGGAATACGATAACGAGCATACTCCATTAAGACAGCCGTATACACAAAAACTAAAACAAATCCTAGACCTGAAATATACCATATCAGAGGAATATTTATTTTAGATAAAATCCCCATGATGTCTTCTGGTAGATATAAAATCATACCAGCCATAATAATGACAAATGAGTTACCCAAACCTAGTGCAGCATTTAAATCCGATAACCAGACCAGAAAAAAAGTTCCTGCAACCATAATCATCGTATTTAAACAAATGACTAATAGAGGAGCCAAATTTGTCTGTAAAGGCAGATAGATAGAAATGGCTAACGCTTGGATGATGGCTAATGCCAAAGCAAGATACATTTTTCTACGTTCAATAATCTCTGTACTCGTTTTTTCTAAATTAAAACGTTTGGAAACCGAAAACATCTTCCACAAAATCATTGAAGACATCCAAGGAGAGAGGCCTGTTGAGAAAACGGACAGCCCTCGCAAAGTTCCTCCCATGCTAGCACTAGTTAATTCTAATCCTCTAGCAATAGTTTCATTTACATTAAGAGCTTTTGAAAGATCGACAAAAGGAAGCGAAATTTTACTTCCCAAAAACGTAAATAAAGACGAACAAAATCGTCCAAAAAAAATCGATTCCCAACTTCTGATCGTTTTTATCATTTTAGCTTATATACTTTTTCTTTCTTTTTAATTCATTTGGAATTATTTCAGTTTTTCAATCCTAGTTTAAATTATATAGTCTGAGAAGTACTATCCCTTCTTAGATTCTACCATAATTCATGATTTTTCCGAAATGATTATACAATCTTTATTGACTTTATCTGGAGTTACTGTATATTAGATAATTTCAATACAAAAAAAGTTCCTCAAGACTAACTTAAAGAACTTAATAGTGACCTTAGACTAAAAAATCATTTTCTATGCTAATTATTAATGGCAATGATTGCATCAACTAAAATTTTTTTTGTGAAAAATCCATTCCGAATCAAATAGGAAGTATATTGGGCTTTTTTAGCCATGAGATTATACTGGTCCTCAGTGCATTCTTGAACAAGACGATTCGCTTCTTCCAAGCTGGACACAACAAATCCAATTCCCTTTTCACGAATATAATCAGCATTTGAAAGGTAATCCGGTACCACGACTGGAATACCTGCTGCTAAATAGGATGAAAGTTTGTAGGAAATATTTTCCTTATAATAATCCCTTTCATCTACAGGGTTTTCCGAGTTCCCCCAGACAAGACCGAAGCCTCCTTTAGAAAGTTCTAGTAGCAAGTCTTGTTGCCTCCGCCATCCTTTAAATATGACCTTGGAATAATCTACTCCTTCCTCCTTAAGAGCATAAACGTGAAGTGGTGTTTCATATTTCCAACCGACAATATGAGGAAAACGAGAAGGATTACCGGAAAAAATCAATTTTTTTTCAAACTGTGGGTTATCCAAATCTAGTTGATGGGTTAAATCCCACATTTTTTGTACAATAAATTTTTTTACTGTTAACCCTTCAGAAACTAATTTTTTGTACATTTTCTCTGATGGGACTACCACCACCTCACTCTTATTGTACATGTCAATAAAGAGGGGCATGAGATAATAATCACTCTCAAACATGAGTGGTGGAACATCATGGATAAACATGACTAACTTGACATCAAGTAATTTCAATTTATCAACAAAATATGAATCCCACTTAATCCCATTCCAAGAAGGGGACTGGACAAATACAATATCGCCAAAAGATACTCCAGCCATAATACCATCCATACGTGAATTTAACGCCTCTGGAGACTCATTTGACTGATTATAGAAGTAGATTCCTAACTCATTGACACCCAGTTCCCGGACAATATTCATAATATCATTCTGTGCCATTAAGGCAACACTAGTTGAAGCTTGACCGAAGAGATTGGTAAAATGTATTTTCATTAAGCTCCTAATCCTTTTCTATTTCTATGTCTGAAACTTAAAATCATTATGACAGATTGACTTAATGATATTCAATATAAAAACAACAAGATAAAGCCATGACTCTCCCATTTAACCTATCGCTAACTTTCTGTTAACAAAGGACAAGGAAAGTTTATCAGGCTTTGGGATCTTTCACATTTTTTTGACGGGCCAAGCGAATGGCACGATTTGGATTGAGGCGATTAAAGAGTTCCTCTAACTTCTTTTCATTCCAGACGTCTGCTGCAGAAACAAAATTTCCATCAGCATCTCGGAAAGATATTGGTTTATCACCCATAGCTATCTCCTAGTCTACAAATTCAAACTCAAATTTTCCAATACGGACAAGGTCCCCGTCCTTAGCACCACGAGTACGAAGAGCTTCATCAACTCCCATACCACGCAACTGACGCGCAAATTTCATGACAGACTCATCACGGTCAAAGTTAGTCATGTTAAAGAGTTTCATGAGTTTTTCTCCTGAAAGAACCCAAGTAGCATCGTCATCGCGACCAATCTCAAATGGTTTTTCTTCTTCATCGAAGCCATAGTAAACTTCTTCTTCCATATCTGACTCATCATAAAGAAGGAATTCTGGCGTTTTATCAAGAAGCTCAGCCGTTGCATCTAATAGCGGTGCAAGTCCTTGCTTAGTCAAACCTGAAATTGGGAAGATTGGTGGTAATTCTTCAAATTCATCATAATTAGCAGCCAATTTTTCTTGAACTCTTCAAGGTTTTCTTGACTCTCAGGCATATCCATTTTATTGGCAACAATAATCTGTGGACGCTCCATAAGACGAAGGTTATAAGATTCAAGTTCCTTGTTGATTGCTAGATAGTCCTCGAAAGGATCACGTCCTTCACTAGCTGACATGTCAATAATATGTAGGATAACACGAGTACGCTCGATATGGCGCAAGAACTGAGTCCCTAGTCCAACACCTTGGCTAGCACCTTCAATCAACCCAGGAAGGTCTGCCACTGCAAATGAATCCCCTGACTGGGTACGAACCATACCAAGATTTGGAACAATTGTTGTAAAGTGGTAGGCACCGATTTTTGGCTTAGCAGAGGTAATCACGCTAAGGAGTGTTGATTTACCTACAGATGGGAAACCAACCAAACCCACATCAGCAAGAATCTTAAGTTCTAACTGTAATTCACGTTCTTGACCAGGTTCTCCATTTTCTGAGATTTCTGGAGCAGGATTTTTTGGTGTTGCAAAACGGATATTTCCACGACCACCACGTCCACCATGAGCCACGATGAACTCTTGTCCGTTCTCTATCAAATCAGTGAGAACTTTACCAGTCTCAGCATCACGCACAGTTGTCCCTTGAGGTACACGGACAATCAAGTCTTCTGCCCCTCTACCATGCATTCCTTTGGTCATCCCTTCTCGCCAGATTGGGCTTTGAAATGACGATTGTAACGGAAGTCCATAAGGGTACGTAAACCTTCGTCTACAACGAAAACAACGTTACCACCACGTCCTCCATCACCACCCCATGGTCCACCATTAGGGACGTATTTTTCACGACGAAAGGCAACCATGCCATCGCCACCATTACCAGCCTTTACTTTAATCTTGGCTGTATCTAAAAACATACTCATATTCTCTTCTCACTTCAAAAAGGGCTGGGAAAATCCCAGTCACCAACTATTAGAAATAGATCCTACAACTAGCAATTTAGAATCTGCTGAATACACCAATTGCAGTCGCAAAAATACCTGCTAAAGTAACAAACAACATGATTAATACAACAAACATTGTCAATTTTTCAAAGAATGTTTTTTTACGTTTACCATTATCACCGAATGCCATATTTTCTCCTTTACTCTAATTCATAATTCTTAAAATTCATTTGATACAGGAGCAATTGCCCACAAAATTAAGTAAGCAATAAGTCCTGCACCATAACAGAAAGCCAAAACTCCCCAAATAACACGTACGATTGTAGGGTCAATATCAAAATAATGTGCTAAACCAGCGCATACACCACCGATTTTTTGATCTCTACCACTTCTCATAAATTTCTTTTTCATATTTTTATTTCCTTTCTTTGATTTGATTAATCATTTATATATTTTCTTAAATTTCTTAATTGTTTTCTAGATGCCTTAAGCATACGCTTCGAACCTTTAACTGGCATAGTAACAGCCTGTTGCGGGATATAGAAGACTGTCTTTAAAATACGTTTTGTAACAGGTTCGTCAGCCCCTATTTCTTTGGCAAAATTATTTGAAATAATAACGTCTAGATAAAATTCATGGACTCTTCTAGCAAAATTCTCAGCAGAAATTTCATATAATTTTTCAGCCAAGTGTTTTTCATCCATTGACGGTGTAGCAAGTAAAGCCTCAAGAATCGCTCCTGCCAAGTCCCTTTCCTCATAATAAAGGGTTCCGAACATTTTGTCATTGATGAGATTATCCAGATAAGGATTGCCATGGGCAATAACAGGTGTCTTACTAGCTAAACTTTCCAAATAAGTCAATCCCTGAGTCTCACTTGTAGAAGCCGATATGAAGAAATCAGCTGCCTTATAATAGAGTGCCGTCTCATTTGGCGGAATCATACCTGTAAAGATAACAGAATCTTGAATTTTTAAATCTTCTGCTTGCTCCTTAAGGTTGTCTAAATAAGGTCCATCTCCAGCTACAACCAGTTTAACATTTGGTTCTTCTTTTAGGACATCTGGTAAAGCTGTAAGAACTGCTTGAATATTCTTCTCGTAAGAAACTCGAGAAAGACTTAGAAGCATCTTTTCGTCTTTCTTGATACCTAGTTTATCCCTTAAGTCACTAATGTGTTCAGGACCAATCTCAGGGCGTTCAAATTTTGCAAGTTCAATTCCAGTAGGAATGACACGCTTTTCAACTTTTACCTTATAGTCAGATAAAAGGTCGCGCACAATTTCACTCGGACAAATAACTCCATCAACGTCATGAAGAAATCCTCTCACAAGATACTTGACCATACCTGGACGAATCAACATCCCCTTAGCAATATAGTGAACATAGTCCTCGTACTGGGTATGATAGGTATGAATGACTGGGATTTCAGTTCACGAGCAATCCAAATTCCCAATAAACCAAGAGAAAACTCAGTCTGGGTATGAATAATATCGAGTTTGTATTGCTTAGCAATTTCAAGAGCTTTCGTAAATCCACGGTAAGCGAAACGACGGTCTTTAAAGGCAAAGAAAGGAACACTAGGAATACGGATAATCTGCCAGTCTTCATAACGATTGACGTCCTTATCGGTTGTTGTGAAGATAAAGACTGCATGCCCTTGCTTTTCAAGCTCTGTTTTTAAGGTTCGAATACTGGTTGCAACACCCGAAACCTGTGGGAAATAAGTATCTGTAAATAATCCAATTCGCATATACTACCTCATTTTTTTCCTAAAGCCGCTTGGTCCCGATAGAATTTTAGCCAGATTTCTAAAAGATGCTCTTCAGAGTATTCTTTTGAAATAGCCTTAGCCCTCTCTTTTAATTCTTTTAGTGCTTCTGGATGCGCTCTGTATTCCAAAATGGCTTCTTTCATATCTTCCACATCAGTAGTTGGTCTGTAATTTCCTTCTAGAATTACCTTATAAAGATCCAAGTCCCGAAGCATAATGGGAGCTTCACAACTCGCAGCTTCTAGAATGGTCATCGGAAAGAGCTCGTTATAGCTAGGAAGTAAGAACAAATCTGCCAAAGCATAGAGTTCTCTCATCCGTTCTGGCTCAACAATTCCAGGGAAAATCAGATTCTCTGGAGGATTATCCATGATTTTTTTATAGCGTTCATAACCATCGGTTATCCCACCAAATGAGAAGCCTCCAGCCCAAATAAAGGTGATGTCCGGTAGTTCCTCAGCAAGAGTGATGAAATCATCGATTCCCTTACGCTTCTGAACCTGCCCAGCTCCTACTACTACAAATTGATTTTCACTCAACCCCATATCTTGTCGAAGTTGACTTACTTTTTCTGCAGAAAGTGGGTGCCATTTTTCTTTGTTAACAAAGTTAGGAATATAGGTCACCTTTTCACGAGGAATACCAGCTGCAACCAAATCTTCGATAAAAGTAGGATTAACCACAACCAAGTGTTCCATACGGTCATAAAAAGAAAACACATAGCGCTTAACAATCCCTTTTAGAAAGAATGGAATCTTCAAACTACCTTCTAGGGTGTCAGGCAAGAAGTGGACATAACCAATCCTACGACCTGAACGCTTCTTTTGAAAAGTTGACAGATAATAAGGAAGGTCGATTGTATGAAAATGAGTAACATCAGCTTCTACAGGAAGATTCTCCGTTACAATTAGTTGGTCTTTCGCATCACGTTTCAAAAGTTGCACAAGTTCACGGTAAGCTCCAGAAACTCCTTGTCCTGCTACCTTTTCACTCGAACTTAGCATGTTGATTCGTAATTTCTCTTTTTCCATACTATCTATTATATCATTTTATTGAAAGAAAATCAGCAAATTAAAAAAGAGATAGTATAAAAGCTAGGGAATTTCCTAATACTTATACTATTTCTTTTTTTATATCATTCTATTTAATACCTAAAGCGATACGTGCATAGCGACTCATTTTTTCAACCGTCCAAGCTGGATACCAAACTAATTTCACTTCAACGTTAGTAACCTCTGGTACATCTGTCATAGCATCATAAATTTGATCGGTCAAGAGGTCTGCTAATGGACAACCCATAGTCGTTAAGGTCATATCAATCTCAGTATCACCGGTATCACCATCAAATCGAATTTCATAAATCAGACCTAGGTTGACGATATCGATTCCTAATTCTGGGTCGATAACTTCTTCTAGAGCAGATAAGATTTTCGTTTTGATAGTTTCAATTTGCTCTTCTGTATAAGCCATGTGTAATCCTCCAATTTTAATCTTCGATAAAGTCACGAAGTGGTTTACTACGACTAGGCTGGCGAAGTTTTCTCAATGCTTTTGCCTCAATCTGACGAATACGCTCACGAGTAACGTTGAAGACTTTACCAACATCTTCTAGAGTACGCATTTTACCGTCATCTAGACCAAAACGAAGACGTAATACATTTTCTTCACGGTCAGTCAAGGTGTCAAGAACTTCATCCAACTGCTCACGCAAGACGATACGAGTGGTGTAGTCTACTGGATTTTCAATCACTTCATCTTCGATAAAGTCACCAAGATGACTATCGTCCTCTTCACCAATAGGTGTTTCAAGAGAAACTGGTTCTTGCGCAATCTTTAAAATTTCACGAACCTTGTCAGGAGTCATATCCATACGTTCAGCAATTTGTTCAGGAGTAGGATCTTGTCCCAACTCTTGAAGAAGGTTACGTTGCTCACGGACAAGCTTGTTGATTGTTTCTACCATGTGGACTGGAATGCGGATGGTACGAGCTTGGTCAGCAATAGCACGTGTAATAGCCTGACGAATCCACCAAGTTGCATAAGTTGAGAATTTGAATCCTTTTGAATAGTCGAACTTATCAACGGCCTTCATCAATCCCATATTTCCTTCTTGGATCAAATCTAGGAATTGCATTCCCCGTCCAACATAGCGTTTCGCGATAGAAACTACCAAACGAAGGTTAGCCTCTGCTAGACGTTGTTTCGCTTCAACATCTCCTGCTTCAACAGCAAGAGCTAATTCTTTTTCTTCTTCGTTAGTAAGAAGAGGTACGACACCAATTTCCTTCAAGTACATACGAACAGGGTCATTGACTTTGGCTGATGTTGAACCAATTAAGTCTTCATCGCTAAGTTCTGGTTCTTCCTCTGTACTTAAGACACGTTCACTCGGATTTCCTTCGTTATCAGTGATTGCAATACCTGCATCTTGAATCCGTTGCAAAAGGTTCTCAATACCTTCTACATCAAGAGCAAAAGGAATTACAAGGACATTGTTAATTTCATCATCTGTCGCAGTACCAGTTTTCTTATGGTTACGAATAAATTCTGCAACTTGGACATCAAAAGTTGTTACTTCTTTTTGTTTTTTTGCCATTCTTACTCCATTCTTCTTTTTTGGGCAATTAAGCGTTCAAGCTCTTCTAAAGCAGCATCTGTGTCGCCTACATGACTAGCTTCCTGAACTTTCTTTTTAATTTGCAAGTTTTGTTGATTCAAAAGAGCACGATTACGAGACTCTTCCACTTCCTTTAGTTCTTCTGGAGACATCTCAGAAGGTAGATCCAAGGCTAACACTTGGTACCAAGCATTTTCCACTTCTCTAGTCTGATTTGCCAAGTCTTCAGAAGAAATCGAACCATTATCAATCAAGAGTCCATACAAGGTCTGAAACTCTGGAGTTTCAAATACAAAATCATCTCTTAAACGATAATCATTCAACACAAGGGGGTGCTCCATCATACGATAAAGAATATGTGCTTCAGCTCTCATGACTGCCGTCAATTGTTTAGAAACCGACATAGTAATTGGTGTCGGATTAACAACCTGCTTCACTTTTTCTTGTCTTTGTCTGACACGACTTTCGTTGATAATGTGCTCAACTTGTTGATAATCAAAAGATGGTAAATGATCCGTCAACAAATGAATATAGGTGTTCTGGGCTGTGATAGAAGGTTCTTTGACGATAAGAGGTGCAATTTTCTCAATGAACTCAATCTGTGCTTGGAGATTTTCACTATTACTAGGTTTGTAATGATGGATATAAAACTCAATCGGACTGATTCGAGTATTGGATAAAAGATAAGCCAAATCCTCTGGAGAATTCTTTTGTAAATACTCATCAGGATCCATCGCATCAGGAATCTGGACTACTTGTACAGGTAGATCTTTAAGCTCGTCCAAAGCTTTAGCAGTTGCAGCTTGACCTGCCTTATCACCGTCATAAGTGATAATCACTTTTTTTGTAAAGCGTTTGAGATGTTCGACGTGTTCAGCAGTCAAGGCCGTTCCCATGGAAGCTACTGCATTTTCAATACCAGAACGGTAGGCTGCAATAACATCCATAAAACCTTCCATCAGATAAATTTCAGGAGCTTTACCTGAGCCTTTTTTTACCCTATCCAAATGATATAATTCGTAACTCTTGTTAAAAATCGCCGTCGCTCGACTATTTTTATACTTGGCAGTTTGAGAATCTGCCTCTTGCCAAATCCGTCCAGAGAAAGCAATTACCTTTCCTTGGTCGTTTGAGAGTGGAAATATAATCCGGTTATGGAAAGTATCAAAAAATTGGTTACTTTCAGATAGATAAAATAGACCTGAATCCAGCAAGTCCTTCTCACTATAATCGTCTGCTAAACGCTGATAAAGATAAGAGCGTTCTGCTGGAGCTAGACCAATCATAAAGTGTTTAATGACATCATCAGTCAAGCCACGTTTATAGAGATAGTTTCTCGCCTCCTCACCCATTTTAGTCGTCATTAGGATTGCATGATAAAAGCGTGCAGCCTTGTCATGCATATCGTAGAGATTTTGATGGGGTGACGTTTGTGGGACAGGGTTATGTGCAGGAGCTTCAAGGTGCATTCCGAGACGTTCGCCCAACATCCTTACCGCATCCGCAAAAGTTACTTGTTGATACTCCTCTATAAACTTAAAGACGTCTCCAGAACGACCACAACCAAAACAGTGATAAAATTGCTTATCTTCGACCACGTTAAAGGAAGGGGTCTTTTCACCATGAAAAGGACAGAGCCCCAAAAAGTTCCGTCCAGATTTTTGTAAAGAAATCACTTCTCCTATGATTTCGACAATATTGGTATTGTTTTTGATTTCTTCGATGACTCTCTTGTCAACCATAGACAATACCTCCATTTTATCACAGTTTACTTTATATAGTATAGCTTATTTCTGAAAAAAAGTAAACCATTTCATACCTTTTACATGCTTCTATTTCATAAAACTAGCTAGTGACTTTCTCAACTTTTACTTCGTTTTCGGATACAAGGTCCACTAAAAAAATGCGTTTACATTAATTTGTAGTGATGGAGTTTTTTTATTAACTATATTTGCAGAAGCGACCAAGTCCCCAAATTCTGCATTCTCGACTTCATAGATATAGTTGGTCAGATAAAGTGGTCTGTTCTTTTCTAATCCTTGCTCCCACTAACTATCTATTAATTCTAAACTTTCGTAGACTGAACGGAAAGCCCAAACTTTTTGTAAAAGGTAACACTTTGGTTACTACCTTATTATTCTGAAACGACTATTGCAAAAATAAAAATTTTTCTCCATTACTATTTGTATACTGTTTGATATAATTTTTGGCCACAGAAATCGACTCCAGTGAATCATTATCTTTATTTTTAGGAGAATAGTACCAACTATCATAAGATATATCAAACATATCGCCTTGTCTTGAATACACATCTCCACCAAGAATAACAAACTTTTTTTGATTCTATCCAGTCTATATATGCCAACATATCTTGATATGTATATGCATAACTTACGACACCCAATTCTGCTAAAGAGTTACCTTTATTTTTAAAAATTAAATTTACCTAGTTTCATATGATTGGACTCCTACTTTTTTTCGTTTTTTAAAAAGATAAAAAAACATTCAATTTCATATTTTTTTCATCTTCCACGATAACCTCTACTTCACCAATTTCCTTATCAAGCCATGTAATAGCTTTTTACTATCATACATCCTATTTATAAATTATTCTGAGATTAGGAGTCAATCCTAACAAATCTGTCATAGATTTTTAAATAGAAAGCAGGAATTGATTGAGCATTCTGTTATAAGATAAACTTTTTGAATAATTCTGGAATTCCACTCTCTTGTGTAAATAAAGTCTTTACAGCAAAAATCATTATCGCAAAAAAACGACTTCTTGAAGTCATTATCAATTCTCCACTCGATTTCCGTATAAGAAATATTATCATTTCCTACATTAACAATTTTAAACCAACCTATTTTTCACTCCATAAAAAAATAATATCTTCTAATATCTGAGTTGAATATCCTTTATTTTTTTAATAATAAATGAAAAATAAGGTCGAAATAATCGCATCCTCCTCAGCTATCGAGAGTAAGAGTTCTCTTAAATCCTCAAAAGTCATTTTATTTACCTCAAGTTAATAGAATTAAGGCTCCCCAAAAAGAAGTTCTGTTCTCTGACTAAAACCTTAGAGACTTGAATTTCTTGGCACACAATCTTAATTAACATACTTGATAAAGTGATTGTAGCTTGTATCATATCATTTTTCTCTTTGATAAGCCTAATGTCATGTACAGTGTGAGACATGAGGTTTTCAAAAGGAATATCTTTCATATTGAAATTTCTTGTACCAGTCTCACTTTTCCAACAAGTCCAACCAGCATCCGTCTCATAGTCAACCTTAAAACAACGATAGAAAACTATCTCCCAACAATACTGATCCGATTTACCATTTTCAATCTCGATATAGAGTTTACATTCATCCCCGAAAAATGAAGCTCTAAAGTCTAATGCGTAGGAATCCCAGTACTTCGTACTGTCAATCTGTTCCTGTAGTTTTAAAATATTCATTTCCTCTCTCCTTTGTTTTATGAAAAGGCATAGGTTCTAGTAGCGGATTCATTATTTTTTTTTTTCATCCGATACATTTTTTATTTCATACAACACTACTATATCTACTATCAGTTCAGCTACTCTATTCAGAAAAACTTAGTGGCACAATCTCTACATCCCCAAGATTATCAACTGAGTAACGTTGACTACCATTTTTAAACCAGCGTTCTAGAACAACATCATAGAGCATAAAGTGAGATTTCTCTTTAATCCAAGCTTCATCAATTCCATGAGGTTTTAAATACTCTAACACTTCGTTGGGATCTGTTATCTGAAAATTTGGTAATCCTTTAGTCGAGCTAAAAATATAGGAACTTTTTAAATGTAGCTCTAGATCAGATTCTTTTCCACTCTTCACTTCTATATTATAACCAATTAACCCGTAAGCTAATGATTGATCAGATTCTGAAACCTCAATAGTTTGTTTGAGTATTTTATCGCTATAATCATAGTCAATAAAAAGATATCTACCGTCAGGTAACGTCCGCCTATACTCAATTAGAAATGTTTCTTCAATACCTACATATACTAATATAATTTCACGTTCAGATAAGCCTGATTCAAGACTCATACCAACTGTAATGTCCTTATCGAGATATGATTGGCCTCCGTCAACGGCTTTACTAAAATCAGCAAGTCCAGGTAAAACACCACTATGGGTTTCTGCATAATTCATTTCTAAAAAGACATTGCTTAAAGACTCATACACTCCCTTATAATAATTCTTTTTGATAGGCATGATACAGACCGAACAAAGTTAGAAAAAAACTAATACAGTTATGACTAGAATTTTTTTAAAATTTTTTTCATTGACATTTTTTTCCTTACCTAGAACTTATATGCTCTTTGCTGTCAAAATATTTTTTTAACGTCTTATTTTTAAAGACGAGATAACATTCAGACGATACAATCTTTTTTTAGAAATTTTTATTTCTCTAGGTACCATTTCCTTAGAATCATTATACTATAAAATGTTAGATGGTGACAATAAGACTAGTTTTTGACAAACTCCCTTTAACACAAAAAAAACTAGAAGTAGAAATCCTACTTCTAAGTTTTTTTAATGATATATGTTTTAAAAATTATCTATTCAAATAACTGATAGTAATCTGAAATCTTCATCTTGGCTTTTTCATCCTTATTCAAATCTTGGATGATTCGGCCTTCTTTCATAACAATCAAACGATTTCCGTACTTGAGAGCATCTTCCATATGGTGGGTAATCATCAGAGCAGTAAGATGGTCCTTACTGACAAAGTCATCTGTCAATTCCATCAAGGCTACACTTGTTTTAGGGTCAAGAGCAGCTGTATGTTCATCCAACAAAAGGAGTTCTGGACGCTTCAAGGTTGCCATCAAGAGGCTCAAGGCTTGCCTTTGTCCACCTGATAAGAATTCAATCGGGGTGTCCAAGTGTTTCTCTAGTCCATTTCCGACTTTCTCAATGGTTCCTTGAAATTCTTCCTTATAAGCTGATAGTCTTCTTGGAAATAGACCACGTTTTCTCCACGAAACTTAGCAATCAAGAGATTTTCTGCAACGGTCATACGAGGGGCAGTTCCCATCTTGGGATCTTGGAAAACACGAGAGAGGTACTTGGCACGCTTTTCAGGACTGAAATGAGTCACATCCTCCCCCATGATTCGAATACTACCACTAGTTAAAGGTAAAGTTCCCGCAATGCTATTAAAGAGAGTTGATTTCCCCGCACCATTTCCACCCAAAATTGTGATGAAGTCATGTTCATAGATATCAAGTGAAACATCGTTTAGGATAATCTTTTCTTCGTCAAAGCCATTTGTCACAATTTTTGTGGCATTTCTTAATTCTACAATTGCTGTCATTTGCTTAACTTGACTCCTTTCAAGTATTTATCCTTAAGTGTTGGAATTACAAGACATGTTGCTAGGATAAGGGCACTATATAGTCGAAGGTAGCTTGTGTTAAAGCCGAGAGCAATGACTCCCCATACTAGGAATTGGTAGCTAATTGAACCAACGACAATAGTAACCAAACGTTCTGCTAGGGTCAAACTCTTAAAGAGTACTTCTCCGATAATCAAGCTAGCAAGCCCAACTACGATAACCCCGATACCACGAGAAACATCCGCATAACCTTCTTGTTGGGCAATTAGGCACCGGCAAGGGCAATAACACCATTTGACAAGACCAAGCCCATAAGTTCCATACGTCCCGTATTGATACCAAAACTACGAGCCATATCTAGATTATCTCCTGTTGCGATATAAGCTTGTCCCAATTTAGTATCTAGGAAGAAAAGCATAAGAAGGATAACCAAAGTCACAAAAATCAAACCTGTAAATAATTGATTAACCTCAGATGAGAAGGGAAGAACGTCCTGGATTTGTTTAGTTCCTAAGAGCCCAAGGTTTGCCCGTCCCATAATCATGAGCATAATAGAATGACAAGAAGTCATGACTAGAATTCCAGATAAGAGAGTTGGTATTTTACCTTTAGTATAGAGTAGACCAGTCGCTAAACCTGCAAGACAACCGGCCCCAACAGCTACCAAGGTAGCAAGAAAAGGATTAACGCCTTGTGTAATTAGAGTTACTGCTACCGCTCCTCCAAGCGGGAAGGAACCCTCGGTTGTCATATCTGGGAAGTTTAGAATTCTAAAGGTCATAAAGATTCCTAAACCAAGGATAGCCCAGACAAATCCTTGTGAAATAATCGATATTATCATGTTACATTCATTTCCTTCTTTTAAAAATTGGAGGAGATGTCTCCAACTCCTCCTTCATTCTTATTCGATTACTTGACCAGCTTCTTTAAGAACTGATTCAGGTATAGTGATTCCAAGTTCTTGAGCCACTTTTTTATTGATAACTGATTTACCAGTTGAGAAGACATTAACTGGTGTATCAGCTGGTTTTTCACCCTTCAAGACTTTGGCAATCATCTTACCGGTAGCAACACCAAGATCGTGTTGGTCCACAACGACTGATGCCAAACCACCTGCTTCTACCATGGCAGTCGCACTTGGGTAGATTGGTTTTTTAGCTGTTTGGTTGCTTGATACTACAGTTGAGAACGCAGATGCGATTGTGTTGTCAATTGGAACCCAGATTGCATCTACTTTACCAGTCATAACGTTTACTGTAGAAGCAATTTCGTTAGTTGAAGGAACTGCAAAAGTATCTACTTTCAAACCAGCTTTTTCAGCGTAAGCTTTGAATTCTTCGACTTGTGATTTTGAGTTATCTTCGCTACTTGAGTAAAGAGCTCCAACTGTCTTGACATCAGGAGTCAATGTTTTAATCAATTCAACCTGTTGTTCAGCAGGGTTATGGTCAGATACCCCTGTGATGTTTCCACCTGGTTTTTCCAAGTTTTGTACAAGGTTAGCTCCAACTGGGTCTGTAATAGCTGCCATGATAACAGGAAGGTCTTTTGTTGCACTTGCTAGACCCTGAGCTGCAGGTGTCGCAATTCCGACAATAACATCATTTCCATTTGACACCAATTGTTTACTCATTGTGGCAACCTTACTTTGGTCACCTTCTGAATTCATAAAGTCGATTTTAACTTGGTCGCCTTTATAGCCTTCTTCAGCAAGCCCATCTTTGATACCTTGGTAGATCAAGTCAAGCGATGGGTGACTGACGAACTGTAGAACACCCACTTTAGCAGTTTTGTTAGCTGTCTCGGTTTTAGTATCTTGTTTCGTTAAGTTAGAGTAGACCAAGCTTCCTCCAACTACAAGTGCTAGTGCTGCGATAATACCAATTAAACGTTTATTCATATTTATTTCTCCTTATTTCACTTAAACTTCGTAATGTTCATGTCACTTTCAATATAACTTTACCAAGCGTCGCCATCGTTTGATTTCCATAATTTTTTCCTCCCCATAGAAAAAGTCCTCACACAAAAAACTTGTGTGAGGACGTCGATGCGCGGTGCCACCTCAATTATAGGAACTATTCCTATCGCTCTTACTCGCTTCACGAGTTGCACTATAAGGTGTGCGCACCGAATTCTTATGATTTCAAATTCTTAATAGCATTCAGCCCAATTTCATCATCTTCATCTGTCTGTTTTCACCAACCACAGACTCTCTATAAAAACTTTAATGATTACTTTCTGAATGATACGATTATATCATTTTACTAAAACTTGTCAAGGATTTTCATGAATTATTTTTAAAAAAATTATGAAAATTCCTACGGATTTTGGAAAATATTGTTTGTATTAACCTGAATTACGTAATCCTGTAGCAATTCCGTTAATAGTCGTATGAATCAATCTTTCTTCATCAGAAGAAAGCTCGCCACGACGTTGACGCTTAATCAATTCTAACTGAATATAGTTAAGGATATTGAAATAAGGCATACGGTAGTTCAAACTGTCTTTCAAGTAAGTATTTTCTGCCAAAAGTTCATCATATCCTTCGATGGCTAAGATAACGTTCTTGGTCAATTGCCATTCATCTAAGATAGTATAGAAGACTGCTTGTACTTCTTCACTTTCACATAGTTTAGCATACTCAAAAGCAATGTTCATGTTAGATTTTGACAAAACCATATCTACGTTAGAGAGAAGAGACTGGAAGAATGGCCAGTTTTGATACATTTCTCTAAGCGTTTCGATATTTTTAGGATCTTGATCAATAAATTCCTTGAAACTTGAACCAACACCATACCAACCTGGGAACATGACACGACTTTGTGACCATGAGAATACCCAAGGAATGGCACGTAGACCACCAATTTCAGTGATTGTTTTACGAGCTGCTGGACGAGAACCGATATTGAAACTTGAGATAGCCTTGATTGGACTAGATTCAAAGAAATAATCATAGAAATGTTCATTTCCAAATACGAGCTCACGGTAGATATCGTAACTGCGTTCCACTACTTGATCCATGATTGCCTCATAGCGATTTGACGTATTAGTATCACTCTTCTTCTGTGTAATCATACGGTTGATAGCCGCTGATACCAACATTTCCAAGTTATAGTAGGCTGCATCCTTGTTTCCGTATTTATTTCCGATAACTTCACCTTGTTCAGTTAATCGAATATGATCTTTAATTGACTTAAGTGGTTGAGAAGCAATGGCATCATAAGTTGGTCCACCACCACGACCAACGGTACCACCACGACCGTGGAAGAAGGTTACTTTGACACCAAATTCATCACCAATAGCGGTTAATTGTTTTTGAGCCTTATAGAGTGTCCAACAAGATGAGAGATATCCACCATCTTTGTTACTATCAGAGTAGCCAAGCATGATTTCCTGGTAATTATCTCTAGAAGCAATCCACTTCTTAGCAAGCGGTAAAGAGAAATACTTTCTCATAGTCTCTTCGGAATGATCCAAATCCTCAATTGTTTCAAAGAGAGGCACGATTTGAACACGTGCTTTTTCAGCATCCACAAGACCGACTTCTTTCAGCATAATCGCCAATTCTAACATATCAGACACGCTGGTTGCATGAGAAATAATCGTTTGACGAATGACGTCTTCTCCCAAACGATCTTTAATTCACGTGCAGTTTGAAAAATGGCTAATTCCTTTTCAAGAAGTTCAGACTTTTCAGCATGAGTAGCTGACAAGATTCGAGGGTCTTCTAATAGTTCATGTAAAAGCAACTCGCACTTCTCATCTTCTGAAAGATCGCTATAATGGTCATTAATTCCAGCAGTTGCTAACAATTCAGAAACACAGGCTTCATGAACACTTGAGTCTTGGCGCATATCGATAGATGCCAAGAAGAAACCAAAGACTTCAACAGCCTCCAAAAGCTCGGCAAACTCTCCAGTAAGCAAAGCCTCTGCCTTATTTTCAAGCAATGAATCTTTAATGATAGCTAAGTCTTGTTTAAATTCTTCAATGGTTTCGTAGTAAGGAGGACGATCTTCAGCCAATTCTTGAATGGCTCCTGAGAGACGGTTACTAATATAGTCAGTAACTACTCCTTGTTGATGTCCTTGAGTTCCAAAGAGTCGTTCAATGTGATGACGTTCATCTGCTGATGAGCCGACAAGAGCCCACTCTTTCAAATTCAAAAGTGTTTGAATTAATTTGATTGGATAAAGTGAAAAGCCCGACGATAAGGTTCTTTCTCGCGGAAAACAGAAGTATCTTGAGATTGAGCTGCCATTTCTTCAACAGCCTTACTTGTCTTAGATAAATTAGTAGAAAGAGAGAAGGTACGGTAGAGACTAAAAATCTTACTGATGTAGTAGTTTAAGATCACTTCACTTTGAATGGTAGCAGAACGCATGAGTGTCTCAGCAGTTACAAATGGATTGCCGTCACGGTCTCCACCAATCCACATTCCCATGGTGATAGGTTTTGCTTGTTTTAGGTCAATTCCCTGCTCTTTTGCAAGACGCTTATACTCTAACATTAGATTTGGTACAGCTTGTAGGAAAGAACTATTGTAATATTCCATCACGTTTGTAATTTCATTCGTTACTTTTAGTTTCTTCTCACGAATCATATCCGTCTGCATGATAATCTCAATGTAGCGACGAAGATCATTGTGCCATTTTTCTTTGTTAATAAGCCCCATTCTCACGTCACGGTATTTTCGCAAGAGAGTATGGATATGATTGGTCAAGTCCAGCATACTCTTACGTTGAACCTGAGTTGGATGGGCTGTTAATACTGGCACCACGTTCAGATGTTCAAGAATTTCAGCCGCATTTTCTTTTTCAGCAACCATTTCAATGGTTGTTGACAATTTACCAAGATAATCTTGATCAATATTGTTTAGATGGTTAATCTCATAAGCTAAGTCTACGTCTTCGGAAATGTTAATCAAAAGTGGTAATATAGAGAAATATCTAGAGATGTAGACCATTTCATCATTTGAAAGGCTTCTCACTACCTTATCTAGTCCTTGATAGTCTAAATTTGATGATAGCTTCTTCAACTGCATAATCTTGTCAAAAGTCTCAGTAGGAAGCATATTTTTCGTGATGTCTTCAAGTAAATCAGTCAAGATTTGAACTTCTTCTTGGACTACAGTTTTGTTTCTGTTATTTTCTAACTTTTGAAGAGACATTTTTTTCTCCTTGTTACTATTTCTTAAAGCTGTGCTTCATATTCGCTATAGAGTTTTGCACGTTTTTCACTAGCATCAATATTTAACACAAAGGCGATGGCTACAGACAGAACCAATAGACTATTCCCCCCTTGTGAAAGGAATGGGAAGGTTACACCTGTTGAAGGAATCAATCCTGAAATCCCTCCAATATTAACGAATACCTGAATTAAAATCATTCCACCAATACCGATTGCTACCATAGAGTTAAACGGATTTTTTGCTCGTACCCCCACTAAAATAATACGAAGAATTAGGAAGAATAATAGTGCTAAAATAAGACTTGCACCAACAAATCCAAACTCCTCAATTACAATAGAGAAAACGAAGTCCGTGTGTGCCTCAGGTAGATAGCCTCGTTTTTCGATAGAGTTTCCTAATCCTAATCCAAACCATCCTCCATTTACCATAGCATAGTATGAATTTGCCAACTGGTGTCCTGCACCAGCAACATCATCAAATGGATTAAAGAAAGCACTGAATCGTTTAGCTACGTATCCAAATACTGGAACCTTAGAAAACTTATCAACACCAATAAACTTAATGGTTGTTAGAGAAACAAAGGATAAACTGATCAATACTCCAAGAATAGTTGCAAACCATCGGTGAGCTATCCCACTAATTGAGTACATCAACAATGCTACCAAAAAGAGAATTGTAGCATTTCCGAGGTCAGGGAAAATCGCCAAACTACCAATCATGACTAGAAGTACAAATCGCCAATCGTTAAACGCTCTAGGAAACCATTGGTTTTGAGTTAAAACTTGGAAATCATAAACTGCAATTTCTTCTTGTTGTTTTGAAAAACGTTGGGCCAAGTACCAAATGATGATAATTTTCAAGTATTCCGCAGGTTGAACAGTAATAGGTCCTACTTTGATCCAACCGTATGCCCCATTGATGGGAATCCCAATCAAACGAGCTAAAGCTAGTAACACTAACTCAGCAAACATAACGATAAATAACAAACGTTCGTTTCGAAGAAAACCAAGTTTCAGCTTATAGATTACTGCAATAAGCAACAAACTAACGATCCAAAACAAGCCCTGATTTCGAACTAATTGAAAGGCGCTCTTACCCTCCTGAATCAAGGATGCACTCGTTGTCGAATATACCACTATCAATCCCAGAACGGATAAGAGAATATAGGGCACTAAAATAGAGTAATTCAACAGGTGCCTTTTACTAATTTTCATATTTCACCATCTACTAAATTTTTAATTTTCTATTCATTCTAGTTTTACATGCTATTATACCACTTTTTAGACTAGAAAAAAACTCTTATCCGTTAAAGCCTAGAATTTAAGCTTTTAGAATGCACAAACATTTATTTATATTTTGGGCTTTTAGCTAAGAAAACTTCAAAAAAACTCTACCTTTCAAGAGCAGAAAGATAGAGTTTGCATCTTTAGTTTGAAGATGTTGTTGTCGTTTCAGCTGCAGTTGTTGTCGTTTCAGTTGCTGCTGATGTAGTTGTCGTTTCAGTTGTTGTATCACTTTGAATGTACTGAGTAAAGATATTTTGGAAGGCTTGATCTTTAACCTTGATATTTGCTGCTTGCAATTCTTTACTAATAATACCTTGAACAAAAGTAGCATCATTTTGTTTTTGAGTCAGAATAACTGTCTTTAATTTTTCTTTATAATCTTCCCAGTTAGAAGATTTTTCTGTTTTCTTGGTCAATTTCACAATATAGAAACTGTTTGAATTCGCTTGTTTACCTGGAGCTGTGATTACATCTGAGATTCCATCAACATTAAGGGCAAATGCAGCTTTTTTAACAACGTCTGGCAATTCTGTTGATGCTGAGTCAAAAGTGATTTCACCACCATTTGCTTTTGTCTTTTCGTCAGTTGAATTATCTTTAGCCAATTGTGCAAAGTCAGCTCCAGATTCTTGTGCTTTAGCAAGTACTTCCTTAGCCTTATCTTCACTGTCAAGTTTAATCACTTGAGCAGTTACTTCTGGTGTGTACTCATCGTAAGCTTTTTTGTAGTTCTCATCTGTCAATTCAGCTTCTGCTGCTTTCTTAACAGCGTATTCAACTAATTTATTTGTACGAATTTGAGCTTTACGGCTTTCTGCTGTCATACCAGCACGAGAAAGAACGATTTGATAGCTATCACCATATTTCTTCTGTTCTTCTGCTACAGCTTCTTCAACTTCTTTATCACTTACTTCAGAACCATATTGTTTTTCAAAAACTTTTTGAATAGTCATGTTAAGTAAGACTTGTTGAGCAGTTGGATTATTCTTAACTTCTTCAAAGAATTGGTGCTCAGTGATGACATCACCTTTCATACTGATTAAGTCAGCTCCTTTAGAACTAGTTGAACATGCAGCTAAAGTAGCTACTGATAACAAAGTGATGGCACCAGCCAATAATTTTTTCTTCATGTTTACTCCTTTTTATACACTAGATAAATGTTTACCATATCTATTTTACTAAATTGTCTTAAAATTGTCTTAAAAATATCTTAAATTAATCAACATCAGGCAGTTCTATTTCTGCTTGATTCTTTCTTAGCATCAAGATTCCATCTCCAAGAGGAACTAGACTAGCTGTTAATCCCGGATTGTTTAGAGTTGCGTTAAATAGTCTTTGCAAACCACGATAAATGGTTCGTTGCCCGCGTCGGACCTCCATAATATCCTTAGCAATGTCTCCACCTTGGAAAATATCATCCAAGACAACTACTCCACCAACCTCAAGGTGTTTTAGGATTTCTGGTAGAAAAATGATGTATTTGGACTTGGCAGAATCCATAAATACGAAATCATAGGTCTCTGTCAAAGTTGATAAAACATCTACCGCATCACCTTCTAAGAGAGTGATTTGTTTACGACTGTCAAATTTTGCAAAATTTTCTTTCGCAAAACCAATCATTTCAGGATTACGGTCAATGGTAGTAATCTTTGCATTTGGGGCATGTTGAGCCATCAAAAGTGCAGAAAAACCAATTGCTGTTCCAATCTCTAAAATGTTTTTAGGTTGTATTGTTTCCATTAGGAAACGAAAATAAGCGACAGTTTCATGAGGGATGATGGGAATATTTTCCTTGCGAGCAAAGTTTTCTAGTTCTTTTAAGGAACCTGACACTTGCTTTTGACGTTGACGTAAAAATTGGACGATTTCTTCTTTTACGACAGGACGTCGCATGTTGTGGTTGGCATTTTTACTGTATGACTCAACCATCTTATGCCAATCCTAATTTTTCAACAAGGGCTTCAAACTCATCCAAACGACGTTCAAAGACTGCAAAGGCATCGTTGAGATAGTCTTCTTTTTCCATGTCAACGCCAGCTTTACGCATGATATTGAGTGGATAGTCTGACTTCCCTGCCTTGAGGTAATCAATATAACGATCACGATCTTCTTGGCTACCATGCACAATCTTTCAGCCAAGGCTGAAGCTGCCGCAAAACCTGTTGAATACTGATACACATAGTAGTTGTAGTAGAAATGAGGAATGCGTGCCCATTCGTACTGAATTTGAGGATTGTCTTCCTTGTTAAGTCCATAGTACTCTTGGTTCAAGTCAGCATAGAGATTGTTTAAGAACTCGCTTGTCAAGACTTCACCATTTTGGTCTGCTTGGTGAATAGCGTGTTCAAACTCAGCAAACTGCGTTTGACGGAAGACTGTTCCACGGAAACCGTCTAAGAAGTTATTGAGGATTGCAAAGCGTGTCGCATCGTCTTGAACTTCTTCCAATAATTTTTCAGTTAGGATATTTTCGTTAGTTGTTGAAGCAATTTCTGCTAAGAAGATTGAGTAATCTCCGTATACATAAGGCTGGGTTTCACGCGTATAGCTTGAGTGCATACTGTGCCCAGTTTCGTGTACTAGAGTAAATAAATTATCTAAATTATCCTGCCAGTTAAGGAGCATAAAGGCGTTAGTATCGTAGGAACCACCTGAATATGCACCTGAACGTTTGCCTTGGTTTTCATACACATCAATCCAACGTTCGCTAAATGCGCGTTTAACACGACTCAAGTAATCCTCACCAAGAACAGCCAAAGCTTCCTCTGCCTTCTTCAAGGCTTCCTCATAAGTAAAGTTGTATTCTACTGAAGACAGTGGTGTATAGACATCGTACATTTTAAGGTCTGGAATACCCAAGATTTTTGAACGAAGTGCAAGATAACGATGCAATAATGGCAAATGCTTACGAACAGCAGATACTAAGTTGTCATAGACACTTTCTGGAACAAAGTTGGCTGCAAGAGCTGCTTCACGCGCACTCTTGTAGTTCCGAACTTTTGCACGATAGTTTTGCACTTTTACATTTGTCTGCAATGTTTTAGCGTAGGTGTGCTGGTATTGCTCATAGGTAGAGTATAGTGCTTCATAAGCACCACGACGAACTTCACGATTTTTAGATTCTACTAAGCGCATATAGACACCATGTGACAACTGTACTTCATTTCCATCTTCATCTTTAACAAATGGAAAGACGATATCCGCATTGTCTAAGATAGCGAAGGTTTCACTAGCAGCACCAAAGATTTCACCAGCACCTGCTAACAACTCTTCTTCACGTTGTGAAAGGACATGTTCCTTGTTTTGCAAGAGTTTATCAAAGAAGTGTTTATAAGGCTGGAGTTTTGGTTCTTCTGCTAAAAAGTTTTGATACTGCTCTTCAGTAATTGCCATAAATTCTGGCTCATAGAAAGAGAATACCTGGTCGAGTTGACTATAAAGAGTCATTGCTTTTGCATAGTATTCTTGATATTTAGCAACTCGTGTGTCTTGGTCGTTTTTCATATGAGCATAGACATAGAGTTTTTCAAGACGACGACTCAAATCCAAATAACGCTCTGTAATGTTAAGAAGACTTTCTGCGCTATCCAAAAGATGCCCTTCAAGGCTAGCTGCTTGTTTTGTATCCTCGGTTAATAGGACTAATTCTTCTTCCCATTTTTGGTCTGTTTCAAAGATCGTTGATAGATCCCAAGTATCTTTTTCATTTATTTCATTTCGTTGTAATACCATAAGTTTCCTCCATCCTTTCTATTTTACCATATTTTTTAAGAAATATTGCTGATAAAAGGCAGGTGGATAGAGCTTTTGTTGCTGATTTTGTGGATTCAGTTCATAATAAGCCTGAAAGTTGCGGTAATAATCATATAGATTTTGACTTATCTGACAAAAATGACCATGTTCTATCGGCCTTACTTGGGGATACCAGTCTTGAGTCTTCAAATTTAATAGGTTTTCTCCTCTTAAGTAAGCTTGGGCTTGTTGTTTCATCCAATAGGGATTTTGATAGTAGAGTTGTTTTTGAATGTAATGACAAATATTCTTGTCCTGTTCAACTGAAAAAGTGATAAGAGCTTGTTGCTTATATGGAGTCCGTAAAATTTCTAGAAGATTCCCTTTGCCATAAGAAAATTCCTTGAGCTGATAATGGATTTTTCCTTTCAAATCTTGGTGAAGGAGGTACTTGAGCCTCAAAACTTGTCTTTTATGGTCTAACTCCCAAAGATAAAATCCCATATTATGACTAAAATAAAGAAAATCTCTTTGAAGTTTAGTTAGTCGCTCTTTTAGCCAGAGCTTTTCTCCCAATAGCCAAAGAACTTGAATTCCCAAACTTCGATAACCATTGCTTCTCTCCCGTAAAAGTTCGCAAGAAATTGGACTACACTGAACTTCCAGTGCTAATTGCTTATTGATGAGGATATCTGCGATTTGCTTAAGTTCAGGAATCGGACATTCCATTTCTACTTTAGCATCTTTCTTAGCCCAATTAAACAGTGCCACCTTATTTTCCAAATGTTCCGGACCTTCATTCTCATGATAAAAATCACAACTTTTTAAACTTTCATGAGCAAAATGAGTTCGTACATTTTTCCCTTTTCTCAAGCGAACACTTGTTCCGCAAGCTGGACAATAATAAGCTTGTCTCTTTACTTCATTCTCTAACGCGTTGATTAAATGACCTTTTTTATCTCTAGCTAAAAACATATACTCTCCTTTTCTAATCCATTCGAAAAGAAAGAGAAGAAAAAGGCTGACCAACTCAACCTTTTTCACATTTAATTCTCAGCTATTTCAGATGTCTTCGAATATATTTCCGTAACATGGGAATAAGATTCTGTATTTGATCCTGCTTTATCACCATTACACCATATTCCTGACAACGATGACTATAAACAGGATTGATTTTTCCAGAGCAAACAATCATTTTCAAACAATTATCACCTGCAAAATGATTGGCATAAACTTCAAGTTCGTTAATAGCTTCAACTGCTAGATCAGTCATTTTACAAGAAATGAAAACTACAGAGTGACCTTTACGAAGAATAACATCAATCTCATTTTGAACATTGTCAGCCTCAGGAAAAATCCCATTCCAGTCAATTTCAGTACCAATCATACATTCATCAAAATACTCCGACTCGAGGGCTAGTAAATAGATATACAATTCTAAAATATGCCCTTTAGTTCGACATAACAGATGTGCTTCTGGTGTTGGGAATGTATAAGTGACAGTATCTGTTGTTTCCTCTTCTACTTTCAATAAATTAGCTTTTGTGAACAAAGGAATCAAGCTACTGGGGTAAGAATAAATTTTTCCATTACTCTCCAAAACTTTTGCTGTTTCAGCGTGAAAATCATTTGTTTTTGCCAGTGCAAAGAATTGGGTAATCTGATACCATTTTTCAGGATTTTCGATAGCATATTTGGCCAAATTTTTAATAGCTAGCACTTGCTTATTAGAATGCTGAGGCCTTCTTGATTTAAGGACTTTTCCACCACGTAAAGCTATCAATTGTTCAATGGATAAACTAGGAATCTCTAACTGTTTATCATAAATCTTATCCCTTTCCCAGGCATACTGCTTTCCTTGTTCAACATCCATAGCAATAATGGGAATACCTTTCTCCAAACCATACTGATATAGAACTATTGCTAATAAATTATCTCCGCCAAAAACATCGATGGTCACTGTCTCAAAATCATTGATAAATACGTCTAATTCCTGGCGGATTTTTTCTAGGTGAAATTGTCGAAAATGTACTTGTTTTAAGTGTGGAACTTGTTCCATTAGAAAATGCTTCAAGGATAGCTTTTCTTCCTCAGCAATTTTTCTTGTAGAAAGGTATAAAATCTCGTCACAATCACTGACAAAAGCTTGGTAGACATTTTTCTCAATGGTATGACGGTCGTATAGTTCAATTAAAAGACTAGTCATCTTAAGACCTCCTAGACAAAAAAGTCTGAAAGAATGGTGGTCGATCAGAATCGTTGAAAAACTATCACAATTCTGTTTAATTTCATCGACTTCACCTACTTCTAGTATAGCATAAATTGAGATTTCCCTTTCTTATGAGGGTAACAAATAAGGAATAGAAAACGACCTCTCTCTATTCCTTTTATTCATTTATTTTACTTTTTTAGCTAACATGGTTGCAAAACGTAGTTGGATACGATTGCCATTCTCATCACGACGGTGGAGATGGCCAGGATTTTCATTGTACTTGATCAATTCCCAGTCCTTGTAGTAATTTGCCAACTCACCCTCTTTGAAGGTAAACGGGAAATGAACAGAACATGGATAATCTTCTGTATCCATAGCACACACAATCAAATTGTAACCTCCAATTGAGGTTTGTTCCTGCATGTTTTGAATAATAGCTGGAATGCGATCTGCTTGTAAAAACATAAGAACAACCGTTGATACGATAAAATCGTAAGTTTGTCCAATGCTAGCTGAATTGATATCGTAGAGACCGACAGACATTTCTAAATCTTCTTGCTCCACAATGCTTGCAAGATTTCAAGAGATAGCTCATTTTGATCTACAGCTGTGACATCAAAGCCATGTTGAGCGAGAAAGAGTGCATTTCTTCCTTGACCACATCCTAGGTCTAGTGCCTTACATGGTTTCACGGTCTGTATAGCTTCTAAAACCTCCGAATGAACTGGATTGCTATTGTATTTCTTAGGGAAATAATCCTCTGCTTTACAATAAAATTCCAAGTACCATTCCACATCATCTGTGGCGGCTTCTACTCTGTGCCAGGCTTGAGGTTGTGCCATAGGATTATCAGCACCTGCTTCAAAAAAGTGCTCGGCTAAAACTTCCCCGTCTTCAGTCAACTCAATAAACTTAAGAGTCCCTTTTAATACGGTAATCTTGCCCCAGGTTCCAACCTTAGTATTGTGTTTTCTTTGAACAGCTTCTGGCATGGTGTCTTTATTCCAGACAGGCATACGTTTGTAGGCAACTAGTTTTTCCATATTCTTCACTCTTTCTATCGGTGGTTAACAGCTTTCATCACACGCGCAATATCACGATCTTGCTCACGTCGTTTGATAGACTCACGTTTATCGTAATCGTGTTTCCCTTTAGCAAGTCCTAAGAGTAACTTAGCATAACCATCTTTAATATAAACTTTAAGAGGAACCAAGGTCATACCTGTTCCTTTGGTTTCTTGCTCCAATTTCTGGATTTGTTTTTATGAAGGAGAAGTTTACGACGACGTTCGGGTTCCTGATTCCAGATATTGCCCTCTTCATAAGGAGCGATATGGACATTACTCAGCCAAACTTCCCCATTCTTAACCTGGGCAAACCCATCTTTCAGATTGATGCGGGCTGCTCGAACACTCTTAATCTCAGTTCCTGTCAGGACCATTCCTGCTTCTAGCGTATCTACGATTGTATAGTCGTGGTGCGCTTTTTTATTTTGCGCGACGACCTTTCCCTCGCCCTTTGCCATGCTTGTCTCCTTTCTTTGCTACTTCTTTGTAAAAAGGTTTCTTGCTTTTTTTCTTTTTGTCTTTTGGAGAATGCTTGCGCTTATCACCTAAGCGACCAGATTTTCTCTTGTCTTCTTTCTTATCGGAACGAAGCCCTCTATCCTTACGACCAGAGCCTTTCAAACCTTTTTCAATCACATCAAATTCACTTGGAATAAAGGAGAAATCGATCTCACCAGTCATCTTATCCGCTCTTTCGACACGAATACGGATCTGCTGTCCCACTCGGAAGATAATACCTGATTTCTCCCCACGAAGAGTCAAATCGCGTTCATTAAAATGATAAAACTCAGGCAGATTTGTGATGTGAATTAAGCCTTCGACTGTATTTGGCAATTCAACAAAAAGACCAAATTTAACGATACTTGAAACAACTGCATCATACTCTTCACCAACGTACTCTTCCATGTATTCAGCTTTTTCATAGCTTCGACTTCACGCTCTGCCTCGATAGCTCGGCGCTCACGGTTGGAAGATTGGGTAGCAATCTCTGGAATGACCTGTTCAAAATGCTCCGCTACTTCTTTAGAACGTCCATAGTCACGAATCATACGATGAACAAGAAGGTCAGGATAACGACGAATTGGGCTGGTAAAGTGAGTGTAGTAGTCTGCAGCTAATCCATAGTGACCGTGATTATGCTCCGAATAGCGAGCCTGCTGCATCGAACGTAGAAGCATCATGGACAATACATCCGCATATGGCTCGCCTTCAACAGCACGCATGATATCTTGGAGGGCTTCCTGACTTATCTCACTGGCAGTCCCATAGATTCGTAATCCAAAACTTGAAGCGTAATCAATAAATTTCTGAACTTTTTCAGCTTTAGGTTCCTCATGGATACGATAGATAAAAGGCAAATCAAGCTTGCTAAAATGCTCGGCAACTGTTTCGTTAGCAATCAACATAAAGGACTCAATCATACGTTCAGCAGTCCCACGATGACGAAGAACAATATCTACTGGTTTCCCTTGCTTGTCAACTAGGATTTTAGCTTCATTGGTATCAAAATTTAGAGCTCCACGCTTAATCCGCATACCTTCTAGAATTTCATGTAACTTGGCCATGAGTTCAATGCTAGGAACAATTTTCTTATACTCTTGTCTCTTCTCTTCATCACCTGCTAGGATATCATTAACATCACTATAGGTCATACGGAAACTTGTCTTGATAACAGTCTGCGTAATCGTATAATTACGAACACGACCATGTTTATCAATCTCCATAATAGCAGACTGAGTCAAGCGGTCTACTTGAGGATTAAGAGAACAAATACCATTTGAAAGACGTTCTGGAAGCATTGGTACAACTCGGTCTGTCACATAGACAGAAGTCGCTCGATTAAGGGCTTCCTTATCAAGAGCAGAGCCTTCCTTTACATAATAAGAAACATCTGCAATATGAACTCCTAGTTCAAAATTCCCATTCTTCAAGTGCTTTATGTGAACAGCATCATCCAAGTCCTTAGCATCCGCACCATCTATAGTAAATGTAATTTCATCCCTCAGATCTAAGCGACCTTCCATATCTTTCCCAGATGGAGTATCCGGAACACTCTCTGCTTCCTGCAGAACAGCTTCTGGAAACTCAGAAACGATATCCATGGACTCAAGTACTTCTAGAACATCAATTCCAGCATCTGTCGAATGTCCTACCACATCTAAGACACTAGCGACAAAGAAATCGTGTTTCTTACTTGGGTACTTATCTATAAAGACCTTAAGAACTTCTGTGCCTTCTAGCTTGAGAGCTGGTTTCTTTACATAAATTGGTTGACTAATCTTTTGATTTTTTGAACGGATGTAACCTGCATACTTGGGTTTTTCCTCATCAAGAACGATTTGACCAACAACCGTCGTCAAACTGTGTTCTAAAATATCTATAATCTTTGCTTCAGCTGCAGTTCCCTTGTTGCGGTCAGCGACTTTCTTGATGACAACCTCAACGGTATCCCCATCAATGGCATAGTTAACATCACTTTTTTTCCTACAAAAGGTCATCTTCTTCCCCTTCTAGGCTTACAAAACCAAAAGCCATTTTTGTGGGCATGAAAAGTTCCTTTAAGAGTAATCTCGTGTTTCTTCTTTTGGTCCAAGGTGAGACTACCATCTTCTTCAAAGCGAATTTGGTGCTTCCTTTCCATCAGGGACAGAGTTTTAATGAGCTCTCGAAAGTCCTTGGAACCATCCTTTCCAAGAGCTTGGGCCAAGTCATTGACAGTGACTCGTCCCTTTTCTTTTAAATATTCTTTTATTCTATCTTTCATATTTTCTTTCTAGATTGTTAAATTTTTTTTAGTGTAAAACCTTCTCAAACATCATTTAATACTCAATAAAAATCAAAGAGCAAACTAGAAAGCTAGGCACAGGTTGCTCAAAACACCGTTTTGAGGTTGCAGATGGAAGCTGACGTGGTTTGAAGAGATTTTTGAAGAGTATAAAAATAAAAATAGGCAAAGACCTAGTCTCGCCCATTATTTCTTATCTACTTGATAATACCGTCAATGCTAAGGCAATAGCTAGCCAGAAAAAGACTAAAATCCCTGTCAAACGTTGCATCACGGCTTCAAAGCCACGAGCCTTACTACGTTCAAACAAGTCACCTGAGCTGGCATCAAATACATTGCTAGATTGATTCTTTGTTGGTTGCATGAAAATTGCAGCCACAATCACAACAGATAATACTAATAAAATGGTTAATAATAGGTTATACATATCAAACTCCTTAAAATCTTTATTATTTTACCATAAATTCTACTTAGATTCAAGATGTAAAGTTACTTTTCTTTCCTTTTGGGCAATATTTTTAGAACCTCTATCTTATCTGGATGATTTTTAGAGTTTTTTTACTAGTTAAATAGTTAATGCTACCACAAGAGGAACATTTGAGGTTTATTTTTACGCGCACTAGATTCTTTTTGTATTTGATACTATTTTTAATCTAAGATAACTTGAACAAACAATACCAAAATTCTCCTTCCTAACAAAGTTATTTAAAGACGCATTTCTTCAAGTAACTGAACTACTTGAGCTATCAACTGTTCATGATTTCCATTATTATCTAGACTGTGGCTAGCCAGACTAATTTTTTTCTTTCTAAAGGCCATTGAGAGTTTAAACGGGATTCGGCTGCTTCTTTTGAGATTTGGTCCCGTTTCATTAATCGCTCCAATTGAACATCACGATTTACATAGACTAGCCAAGTTTCGTCAAACCATGAAGCATAGTCTTGCTCAAAAAGTAGGGGGATATCCATGAAAAAGAGAGCTTCTGTCTGAGCAAACTGATTTCGTAATGCAGCTAACTCCTCACGAATAATCTCACCTTGGGTTCTCTTAGACCATTCTTGCTCTTCAAGATTTGAAAAAATAAGACTAGCAAGTAAGGGGCGATTCAGTTCACCATTTTCAAGAAGTACCTTCTCCCCAAAATGCTCCACTAAAACCTGATAGAGTCGTCCACCAGGTTTTTGTAGTTGGTGGACGACTGCATCCGCATCTACAACTTGAAACCCTTTTTGTCTTAAAAATTCTGTGACAGTGGACTTCCCTGACGCAATACCACCAGTAATTCCGATTATTTTTCCCATCACTTCCTCCTTTGACACTTAGGACAAAAGTGAGTTCCACGACCACCTAGTTGAATTTTTTCGATGATGGTTTCACAACGCGAACAAGCTTGACCCGCCTTGTCGTATACTTGATGGAATTCCTGCATAGTGCCATCTTCTCCAAATGCATTGGTATAAGTACGAATTGTTGAACCACCCTTTTCAACCGCCTGACCTAAAACATTGATCGTTTCATCATGGACTTTTCTAGCCTCTTGTGCTGTTAAACTATTAGAGGTTCTAGAAGGATGGACTTTCGCTCTCCAAAGTACTTCATCAACATAGATATTACCTAATCCGGCAACCAAAGTCTGGTCGAGAAGATGCGATTTGATTGGTTTTTTAGATTTTTTCAAGGCAAGTTTAAAACTTCCTAAATCAAAATCCTTATCAGTGGGTTCCGGACCAAGTTTTTTTGAAATAAAGTAAGAATCCAAGAGTTCGGGTGCTAACAGTTCCAAGGTACCAAATTTACGGACATCCTCATAGACTAAAGTTCCGCCATCCTCAAAATGAATCAAAACATGGGCGTGTTTACGTTCTGGCACTTGGTCTGGGTAATAAAAATACTTGCCTTCCATTCTCAAATGAGAGATTAGAACTTTGTCGGATAAATAGAAAAGTAAATACTTGCCACGACGTCCCATTGATTGAATGACTTGATCAGGCATTTCCTTTTGAAATTCATCCAAATCAGTTTTAATCATCTTGGGGTAACGAATGTCAATGTTTGAAATTTTCTTGCCCAGAATCAATTTTTCCAGACCCTGCCGAACTGTTTCGACCTCAGGTAATTCAGGCATAGCTCCTCCTTCTCTAAAAACAAGAAGCAGGCTTCTGCCCACCTCTTCTTAATATTCTTTTTCATTGTAACCAAAATCGGCAAGATCTAATTTCTTATCGCGCCAATTTTTCTTGACCTTGACCCATGTTTCTAGGAAGACCTTGTCTCCTAGCATGAGTTCGATATCTTTACGAGCCATGGTTCCAATTTTCTTGAGCATAGCACCGCCTTTACCGATGATAATCCCTTTTTGGCTGTCACGCTCGACCATAATGGTTGCTCGGATATGAACCTTGTCAGTCTCTTCATCTCGTTTCATAGAATCAACCACTACTGCAACTGAGTGTGGAATTTCCTCACGCGTTAAGTGCAACACTTTTTCACGAATCATCTCTGATACTAGGAAACGTTCTGGGTGATCGGTGATTTGATCTGACGGGAAATATTGGAAACCTTCTTCTAAGTTTTCGCTCAAAATATCAATCAAACGCGAAACATTATTTCCTTGAAGGGCTGAAATCGGTACAATTTCCTTAAAGTCCATCTGATTACGGAAATCATCGATTTGTGCCAAAGTTGATCCGGATGAACCTTATCAATTTTATTAACTACTAAAATTACGGGAACTTTTGCAGCTTTAAGACGTTCGATAATCATATCGTCACCCTTACCACGTGGCTCATCTGCTGGCACCATAAAGAGAACTGTATCGACTTCCCGAAGAGTGCTATAGGCTGACTCCACCATGAAATCTCCAAGGGCAGTCTTAGGCTTATGAATCCCCGGTGTATCGATAAAGACGATTTGTTCTTTATCCGTGGTGTAGATTCCCATAATCTTGTTGCGCGTCGTCTGCGCCTTATCACTCATGATAGCAATCTTTTGCCCCATGACATGATTCAAAAAAGTTGACTTCCCAACGTTGGGACGTCCTAAAATGGCTACAAAGCCTGATTTAAATGTCATAGTTACCTCTATAATGTTTAAAATAGCAAATCCCAAATCCTAGGGATGAAAATGATAAGTCCAGTCACTGCAGCAAATAAAGACACAACAAGAACTGCACCTGCAGCCATGTCTTTAGCCTTCTTTGCAAGCATATCGAAGTGATAATGGCTAGCCAAATCCACTACATTTTCAATAGCAGAATTCAAAATCTCAAAAGCAATTACTAAAAAAATGCTTAGTAGGAGAAAGAGCCATTCAATTCTGGAAACTTGAAAAACAATGCCTGCAAGTAGAACTAAGAGAGAAGTCACTGCATGCTTTCTCATATTACGCTCTTCTTTTATGGCAGTAAAAATACCTGTCAGGGCAAAATCTAAACTTGAGAGCAAGTCGCGATTCTTCCATTTTCGTTTATTGTCTTGTGAGTCCATAGGCTGTTAAAATTTCTTCTTGTAAACCGAACATCTCCGCTTCTTCTTCTGGAGTGTAGTGATCATAACCGTTTATGTGTAAAAAACCGTGCACAGCTAAAAAGCCCATTTCACGTTCGAAACTATGACCGTAGTCTTCAGCTTGCTCATGCGCCTTATCAATTGAAATGAATAACTCGCCGATATAAGAATCAAATTCTGACATCATTTCTGCTAAGTCAGGATCTTCTGCCAAATCCTCTTCGTCAAAGGTAATCTCTAATTCAGGTTTGTATTCAAGGCTAATAACGTCTGTTGGACGGTCAGTAGCACGAAACTCTAAATTGAGTTCATGACTGCGTTCATTGGTCACAAAAGTGACTGCCATCTCCTTGTCTTCTTTTCCTAACTTTTTGGCAGCAAACTCTAAAATTTCTTGAGTTTGCTTTAAAATTTCTTTAGAAACCTGACCAGTTTCATCTACCATTTCAATATACATGCGTTTCTCGATTCTCTTTACTTGGCTTTATTATACCATATTTCTATGATTTTATTCTACCTTTTTGATATAATACTATGGAATACATTCATAAGGAGAGAACCATGTCATTTGATGGATTTTTTTTACACCACATGGTTGAGGAATTGCGAGCTGAACTACTAAACGGTCGCATTCAAAAAATTAATCAACCCTTTGATCAAGAATTGGTCTTACAAATCCGTAGCAATCGCCAAAGTCATCGTCTGCTCCTTTCTGCTCATCCTGTTTTTGGGCGCATCCAGTTGACAGAAACGACATTTGAAAACCCTGCTCAACCTTCTACCTTTATCATGGTTTTAAGGAAATATTTACAGGGTGCTGTTATCGAGTCTATCGAGCAGATTGAAAACGATCGAATCGTTGAAATCACCGTTTCTAACAAGAATGAAATTGGTGACAATATTCAGGCTACTCTTATTATTGAGATTATGGGAAAACATAGTAATATTCTCCTTGTCGATAAGAGTAATCACAAGATTCTTGAAGTTATTAAACATATCGGCTTTTCTCAAAATAGTTACCGTACCCTCCTACCTGGAGCTACCTATATTGCTCCTCCGAGCACAGATGCTCTAAACCCCTTTACCATCAAGGATGAAAAACTCTTTGAAATCCTACAAACACAGGAATTGACAGCTAAAAATCTTCAAGGCCTCTTTCAAGGCATAGGTCGTGATACGGCGAGTGAATTGGAAAATTTATTAGTTAATGAAAAACTTTCTAAATTCCGTAACTTTTTTAAACAAGAAACCAACCCATGCTTAACTGATAAGTCTTTTTCTTGTGTCCCTTTTTCTAATACCATTGATGATCATTTTTCAAGCCTTTCTCAACTTCTTGATGTTTTTTACAAAGATAAGGCCGAGCGCGATCGCGTCAAACAACAGGCTAGCGAACTCATTCGTCGTGTCGAAAACGAACTACAAAAGAATCGCCAAAAGCTTAAGAAACAAGAAAAAGAATTGCTGGCTACCGAAAATGCGGAAGAATTCAGACAAAAAGGAGAGTTGCTAACGACTTTCCTTCATCAAGTTCCAAATGACCAAGACCAAGTCGTCTTAGATAACTACTATACCAATCAGCCCATTACTATCGCCCTTGATAAAGCTTTTAACGCCTAACCAAAAATGCTCAAAAAAATACTTTTAAACGTTATCAAAAAAATTAAAAGAAGCTGTTAAATATCTGACTGAATTAATCGAAGAAACAAAATCAACTATTCTATATCTGGAAAGTGTAGAAACGGTACTCAACCAGGCTGGACTAGATGAAATTGCTGAAATTCGTGAGGAATTAATCCAAACTGGATTCATCAGAAGACGTCAACGAGAGAAAATCCAGAAACGAAAAAAACCTGAGAAGTATCTGGCTAGTGATGGTAAAACCATTATCCTCGTTGGGCGAAATAACCTGCAGAACGAAGAATTAACCTTTAAAATTGCAAGGAAAGAAGAACTTTGGTTCCATGCTAAGAATATACCAGGAAGCCACGTTGTAATCTCAGGAAATCTTAATCCTTCTGACGAAGTTAAGACGGATGCTGCAGAATTAGCTGCCTACTATTCGAAAGGACGTCTCTCAAATCTCGTTCAAGTTGATATGATTGAGGTTAAAAAGCTTAATAAACCAACTGGTGGGAAACCTGGATTTGTGACTTATACAGGTCAAAAAACGCTTCGTGTCACTCCCGATTCTGAGAAAATTGAATCCATGAAATTGTAATAAAACTTTTGTAGTCAAACTCTCACTACTTTACTTTTGCACAAATAAATATAGGAGGGAGCTCTATGCTTCGGCATATTAAATCAACTGTAACTATTATATTCGGAGCTGCTATTTTCGCCTTCGGACTTACCTATTTTGTTGTTCCACATCACTTGTTTGAAGGTGGAGCAACGGGGATAACCTTGATTACCTACTATCTCTTTAGCATCCCTATTTCGCTGATGAATATCTTGATTAATATCCCTCTCTTCCTACTAGCTTGGAAAATATTTGGACTAAGATCACTATATTCCAGTCTACTTGGAACCATTTCCTTATCGGCTTGGTTAGCTATCTTTGAAAAGATTCCTCTCCAGTTTAACCTTGAAGGAGATCTGGTTGTCGTAGCTTTAGTAGCTGGTGTCCTCTTAGGAATTGGACTGGGTGTTATTTTCAACGCTGGCGGAACAACCGGTGGAACTGATATCGTCGCTCGTATTCTTAACAAGTACACCCATATCTCTATTGGAAAATTACTTTTTGGTCTTGATTTTCTAATTCTCATGCTGATTTTAATCATCTTCCAAGATCTGCGTCTTGTAACCTATACTCTCTTATTTGACTTTATCGTTTCAAGAGTTATTGACCTAATCGGTGAGGGTGGATATGCTGGAAAAGGATTTATGATTATCACTCAAAAACCGATGGAATTAGCTGATAAAATTAACGAAGAACTCGGTCGTGGTGTTACCTTTATCTCAGGACAAGGCTACTATAGCCAAAAAGATTTAAAGATTGTTTACTGCATCGTCGCAAGAAATGAAATTGTAAAGATGAAGGAAATGATTCATACGATTGACCCAATGGCTTTTATCACTATCACCGAAGCTCATGAAATCCTCGGAGAAGGCTTCACTTTCCCATCAAAAGATGAAATTCCATAATCTTTTAATAAAAAAAGTAACTTCAAGTTTGAAGTTACTTTTTTTAATAACTGTTTATCTCATTATTTTTCAGCTGTAAGAGCAGCCATTGTGATGTAGTTGTATGGTTTGTTGAAGTGTGGCAAGAAGAATAGGTCAGTCAATGCCAACTTGTCGATTGTTACATGTTCTTGGATAGCAAGTGAGAACATGTGGATAGCCATAGAGATTGCAGAATCACGAGATACCATTTGAGCACCAAGGATTTCACGGCTGTCTTTATCAAATACAATCTTGATAGCTACTTCATGGTTGTCATGTTTCATGAATTCTGGTTTTTGAAGGTCGTTAAATCCAGTTTCAGTAGCATTGTAACCAGCAGCTTTAGCTTTTTCAAGTGTCAAACCAGTTGAAACCATGTGAAGACCATAGATTGAGATACCGTTTGATCCTTGAACACCAATTCCTTCAAGCTCATGTCCACATGCATTGTATGCACCTACAATACCAGTACGAACAGCGTTTGATGCAAGGGCAATGTAGCTAGTGTCTTTACGGGCGTTGTCATAAACAGTCGCACAGTCACCAACAGCGTATACACCTGGGATTGAAGTTTCTTGTTTCTTGTCTACAAGGAAAGCACCGTTACGGAAGAGTTCGATCTTACCGTCAGCAAGAGCTGTGTTTGGACGGAAACCAACTGCAAGAACAACCATATCCACATCAAATGTTTCTTTATCAGTGATCAAGCGTTCAACTTTTCCTTCGCCTTCAATAGCTTTAACTGTTTGACCAAGTGCCAAACGGATGTTGTGGTCTTCCAAGTTTTTAGCCATCATTTGTGTGAAGTCTTTGTCATAGTATCCGTTCAATACTGTGTCAACGATATCAACAAGGACAACTTCTTTTCCAAGACGTTCAAAAGCTTCTGCAAGCTCAACACCGATGTAACCACCACCTACAACAGCGATGCGCTCAAGGTGTTTGCTCTTATCAGCAAGTTTGTTGATAACTTCTTCAGCATTTTGGTACAATTTAACGAATTGTACGTTTTCAAGAGTTGCTTTGAACTCACGGTTACCTTTAACAATTTCAACACCTTCGATTGGTGGAAAGATTGGAGTTGAACCAGTAGCGAAGATCAATTTATCATAAGATTCTTTGTGTTCTTTACCTTCTACTTCTGCAGTAACAACTCTGTTGTCGTAGTCGATTGAAAGAACTGGTGAGTTCATGTAAACTTTAGCACCTTTCGCTTCCAATTTTTCTTTGTCAGAGTAGAACAAACCTTCAGGTCCGTCAATTTGTTCACCGATCCAAAGTGCCATTCCGCATCCAAGGAATGAAATGTTTGAGTTTTGGTCAAATACAACGATTTCGTTTTCGTTTCCAAAATTATCCAACATAGTGTTGATACATGCAGTTCCAGCGTGGTTAGCACCCACGACTACGATTTTACTCATAAGATAAATCCTACCTTTATTTTTTTATTTACCTCTCAAGTATATCATTATCTGGGAACGTTTACAAGATTTTTTGACCGAATTGATATTTTTTTGCAATTTTTTTCTAATCTTATATTATCTTATATAAAAATTGTTTTTCGTCATTTCTCAATTCCTGAATAACTTTCTAAAATCTTATAAGCATATTTCTTGACTTTTTGTAAAAAAAATAATTTGTGAAAAACGCTGACTTTATGATATTCTATTTATATGGAAATGAAATATAAATCTTTAGAATACTATCAATTCAAGATTTAAACTCTTTCCAATCGATTTGAAGGGAGTTGATTTTTGCCTCTCAGTTCATCATCTGAGCGATTAATGGGAACTACAATTACTATTTCCTTAGTTCATGAACAAGCCGATAATCTTCTCCGTCAAGCTTTTAATTTGCTCAAGGAACTTGAATTCCGTTTCAATGCTAACAGTACTGAATCTGAATTAATGGAAATTAACTATCAGGCAGGTATTGCCCCAGTTAAAGTCCACCCTGATTTGTTTGAACTGATTTCATTAGGTCTAGAACAAAGTCTAGCACCTAAAAGTCATCTCAATATCAGTATCGGTCCTTTGGTTCAAACCTGGCGTATTGGTTTTTCCGACGCAAAGGTTGCTAGTCCTGAAGAGATATTTTCTGTTCTACCATTGATAAACCCTCGTTATATCAAACTCGATCCAATACATTCCACAGTTTTCCTAGAAAAAAAGGGAATGAAAATTGACTTAGGGTGTTTAGCAAAGGGGTACAGTGCAGATAAGGTTGCAGCTTTCTTAAAAGAAAACGGCGTCACTTCTGCTCTTATCAATCTTGGAGGAAACATCCTCACAATTGGGAACAACCAATCAAAAGATGGACGTCCGTGGCAAATCGGCATTCAAGATCCAAATAATCCACGCGGTAATCACCTGATGACCTTATCCATTACTGGAAAATCAGTGGTTACATCTGGGATTTATGAACGGCATCTTGAAATCAATGGCAAGGATTATCATCACATTTTCGATAGTGAAACAGGCTATCCTATTGAAACGGATTTAGCTAGTTTAACCATTATATCTGACCGCTCTGTTGACGGCGAGATATGGACCACACGATTATTTGGAGAACGTAGCGCCTCTATTATGTGGCAAGTCGAAAATATTGATGGTATCGAAGCCATCCTCATTGACAAAGATGGACACCTAGCTTGTTCATCTGGTATCCAACGATAAATAATTAATAATGCAAAAAGGAGAAAGGAAAGCCCATGCTTAAACTTATTGCTATTGTAGGAACTAACTCAAAACGTTCCACAAACCGCCAACTGCTTCAATATATGCAGAAACACTTTGCTGATAAAGCAGAAATCGAATTGGTAGAAATTAAAGATCTACCTGTATTTAATAAACCAGCTGACAAACAAATCCCAGCTGAAGCTACGGAAATCGCTGCTAAAATCGAAGCTGCTGATGGAGTTATTATCGGTACTCCAGAATACGACCACTCAATCCCAGCTGTTCTTATGAGCGCTCTTGCTTGGATTTCATATGGTGTATTCCCGCTTTTGAACAAACCTATCATGATTACAGGTGCTTCATATGGTACACTCGGTTCATCACGTGCTCAATTGCAACTTCGTCAAATTTTGAATGCTCCTGAAATCAAAGCAAATGTTCTCCCAGATGAATTCTTGCTTTCACATTCTCTTCAAGCATTTGATCAAAATGGTGACTTGGTAGATCTTGATGTCATCAAGAAATTGGATGCCATCTTTGATGACTTCCGTATCTTTGTTAAAGTTACTGAGAAATTGCGTAATGCACAAGAGCTTCTTCGCAAAGATGCTGAAGATTTTGATTGGGAAAATTTGTAAGATAGGAGATCGAAAGAATGAAATTTGTTGGACTTGTTGGATCAAACTACGATCAATCATATAACCGCAAACTCTTGGAGTTCATCCGCCGTCAGTTTAAATTTAAATTTGAACTAGAAGTTTTGGAAATCGATGAAGTTCCAATGTTTAACCAAGACGAAAAATGGGACGAAAGCTTCCAGTTGCGCCTTCTTTACAACAAAATTACTCGAGCTGATGGTGTGATTATTGCTACTCCAGAGCACAACCACACTATTTCTGCTTCACTTAAGTCAGTCCTTGAATGGCTTTCATACGAAGTTCATCCATTTGAAAACAAACCAGTTATGATTGTGGGTGCTTCATATTATGACCAAGGTACTTCACGTGCTCAAGTACACCTTCGTAAAATTCTTGATGCACCAGGAGTAAATGCCTACACATTACCAGGTAATGAATTCCTTCTTGGAAAAGCCAAAGAAGCTTTTGATACAAACGGAAATATTATTAACGAAGGAACTGTTAAATTCCTTGAAACTTGCTTAGATAACTTTGTCAAATACGTAGGAGTCGTTTCTAAATTGAAAAAACCAAAACCAATTGAACCAGAAGACTTGGATTGTGGCAAACCAATCGCTACAACTATTACAGAAGTTGACCCAGACGATCCAGAATGGGTAGAAAAAGTTGCAGAAATCACAGGAGCTGTATCTGGTGATACATACGTTAAACTTGACCATGGTATCCTTACAGTTAACCAAATCGATATGTTCTTAAAAGCTATGCCTTTTGAATTGACATATGCTGATGATAATAACCAATTCCTATACTACAACAACGCTCACCAAGATCCTGACACAATGTTTGCGAAACGTGTACCACCTCAATCTGGTAGCCGTATGTCAACAGTTCACGGATCACTTCCACCTGCACGTATGAAGAACGTTGAGTGGGTTATCGGTACACTTCGCAATGGCAACCAAGAATACGTACGTACAATCGTTCCTGGTTCACCTGCAGGTGTTATCAATACTCACAACTACCAAGCTATGTACTATCCTGATGGATCATATGCTGGTATTAATGAAATTGTCTTTAACTTCCAACCATGGCTTGACTGGTATTTGAAAGAAACTGGTCAACGTTTGGTAGGCGGTAGCGGACCTTTTGCTCCTGCTGCTGGAGGTCATGGTGATGCTGATGCTACTTCTGGTGCATCTGACGCTGGAGGACATGGTGATGGTGGCCACGGAGCTGCTGATGCTACTTCTGGTGCAAGTAACTAATAACTAATAAAAAGGAACCATTTTGGGTTCCTTTTTTTATAATAGAAATCTCGGTTCGCACACACAAACCGAGAATTTTTTTATTTATGAATTCGGATCATCAAGACTACGGCCATGCAAACCTTTCACGTTGCACTTGACGAAGTTTTTCAGGCGTAACATCGTTTCCTTCCTCATCCACGATTTTAATTCCTTCAACGTGGTGACGAACCGCACGACGATAGCCTTCGATATATTCTTCACGAAGTTTGGCTTGTTCTACTTTCTCTTCTGCAGTCAAACCTTCTGTTTTTTTCTTTTTAGCAAGCTCATTAATACGAGCTATTTTTTCTGGTGTCATATTTTAGCCTCCAATCTACATTTTAATTTCTATTTTGTATTAAGAAGATTAAAAGCAGCGACTGTTTTTGCTTTATTCACAAGTTCAGCAAGAATAGCTAAACGGTTATTCTTAACATCCACATCTTCTGCCATAACCATGGTATTGTCAAAGAAAGCATCAATTACTGGACTAAGAGCAAATAGTTGTGTTAATTTATCGCTTGCTGAACCTTTCAATTCTAGGTTTTCTACCGCTTGAGCTAGTTCTTTTTCTTGTTCATTTTCAAAAAGACTTGCATCGACTTTAATCAAACCTTCTGCTTTTTCAGCCAAGTTAAAGGCACGAGATAGAGACTCAACTGATGATTTATAATCTTCAGATTTTGCTGCTTCAGTTAAGGCTTCTGCTGCTTCAATCATATCAGAGACAACAAAGTTTGAACTTGCGAGAACAGCTTCTTTAATATCTTTTGCAGTAGAACCCATCATCTTATCAACACGAGCTTTTATGAAGTTAAGCACTTCTTCTTGGTTATCGTAAGTTAAACTATCAAACGATAAAGCATAAAGACTCGCAATCAACTCGTCCATTGGAATATTCCATCCAAAGTCTTCTAAGATTCGAACAATCCCTTGTGTTGCACGACGAAGGGCATAAGGGTCGTTTGAACCAGATGGAATCAAACCAACAGAGAAGAAAGATAAGAGAGTATCTAATTTATCGGCTAGTGCAAGTATTGCTCCAACTTTAGATTCAGGAAGCGCTCCATCTGCTGAGTCTGGAAGGTAGTGTTCACGGATTGCTTGTGCCACTGCAGCATTTTCACCTGCAAGAAGCGCATACTTCTCACCCATGATCCCTTGAAGCTCATCAAATTCACCAACCATACCGGTTAAGAGGTCAAATTTATAAATGGCTGCAGCACGAGCAAGATCAATAGATTCATCAACTGATAGACCAGCTTTTTCAGCTAGCAGGATAGCAATTTGTCCTGTACGAATCATGTGTTCACGAAGTGAACCAATCTTTTCATGGAAGGTTACATGAGATAATTTAGCTACAAGATCTTCAATCTTCAATTTCTGGTCTTCACGCCAGAAGAATTCTCCATCTTCCAAGCGGGCAACCAAAACTTTCTCATTTCCTCGAATGACATTTTCCAAGTGTTCAGCATTTCCGTTACGAACTGAAATGAAGTTTGATTTTAGATTTCCATCAAGATCACGGACAACAAAATAACGTTGATGAGTTTCCATTGAAGTAACCAAAACTTCTTCTGGAACCTCTAGGTATTTAGGGTCAAAATTACCCATAAAAGCGGTTGGATATTCAACCAGATTCAAAACTTCATTCAAAAGTCCCTCATCAACCTGAACTTGAACACCTTCTGATGCTTCAATAGCCTTGATTTGTTCACGAATCATATTTTCGCGTTCAATACTGTCAGCAATGACATAGACTTTTCGTAAATCCTCTTCGTAACTATCAGCATGACGGATTTCTACTTCATGACCAAGGAAACGGTGTCCACGGCTCACTCTGCCTGAATGAATATCTAAGAAGTCCATATCAAGAGCTTCATCATCCAAAAGGACTATCAAAGTATGGACAGGACGAATGTATTCAAAGGTATTATTTGCCCAGTGCATACTTACTGGGAAGCTAAGGCTAGCCAATACTTCTGGAATCCCTGTCAACACTTCTTCAGCAGGTTTCCAGCTTCATGCTTGGTTACATAGACATATTCTTCACCTTTGATTTCACGGAATTCAATGTCATCTACCGTCAAGCCTTTTCCACGGACGAATCCTTGAGCTGCTTTAGAAAAGTTCCCTTCTGCATCCAAGGCGATTTTCTTAGAAGGGCCTTTAAAATCTTCAGTCAAATCCGTTTGTTGGTCTGCCAAGCCAAGTACACGAACAGCCAAACGACGTGGTGTTGAGAAAGTTTGAATCCCTTCATATGAAAGGCGGTTTTCATTCAAGAACGTTGCCATTTTTTCACCTAGTTGTTTTTCACTTGGTGTGACAACGTAGGCTGGTAACTCTTCGAGTCCTAGTTCTACTAATAAGTTTTTTGTCATGTTTCTTCCTTTACAAAATTCTTTTTCTGATAGGCACCTTAGTTACTGGGGACGTCGCTAACTAACTTTGTGAGTCTGTAGGGAAATCTTTTGTTTTCTTGACATAGATTTCCAACAGTCTCATCAAAGTGGATTTAGCCAACTGATTTTTGAACCTCACGTTTCAAAAATCCCCATATACCAGTACGGCGGCGCCTATCCCTTTAGCAAGTCTCCGACTTGCCTCTGGGTTCCATTTGGGCTCACTATGTTCGCCCCTTTTCCATTCTTGTAACTCTTTTTTATTCTTCCTCTTCTGCTAGGAGTTTTGCGCGTGTGGCTTCATCTAGAAGCGGGTAACCGAGCTTCTTGCGTTCTGCAACGAAAGTTTTAGCTACGACACGGGCCAAGTTACGGATACGGGCAATGTAACCTGCACGTTCTGTAACTGAGACCGCTCCACGAGCATCAAGCAAGTTGAAAGTATGTGAACATTTCAAAACGTAGTCATAGGCTGGGTGCACAAGTCCCAATTCCAAAGCACGTCCTGCTTCTTTTTCAAATTTTTCGAAGTTTTCAAGAAGCATATCTTGGTCAGAAACTTCAAAGCTGTATTTTGAATGCTCATATTCTGGTTGAAGGAAGATTTCTCCATATTTCACTCCTGGAGCCCACTCAATATCGTAAACTGAGTCTACTTCTTGAATATAAGAAGCCAAACGCTCCAAACCATATGTAACTTCAGCTGTAACAGGACCTGTTGCCAAACCACCGACTTGTTGGAAGTAAGTGAACTGAGTGATTTCCATACCATCAAGCCAAACTTCCCATCCAAGACCAGCCGAACCAGTTGATGGGTTTTCCCAGTTATCTTCAACGAAACGGATATCGTGTTCCAATGGATTGATTCCCAATTTTTCCAATGACTCGAGGTAGAGTTCCTGAATATTTGATGGTGATGGTTTCATAACCACTTGGAATTGGTGGTGTTGGTAAAGACGGTTTGGGTTTTCCCCGTAACGACCATCTGCTGGACGACGAGATGGCTCTACATAAGCCGCATTCCATGGTTCAGGACCAATGGCACGAAGGAAAGTGTAAGGACTCATGGTTCCCGCACCCTTTTCATTATCATACGCCTGCATGAGCATACAACCCTGGTCATTCCAGTATTGTTGCAAAGTAAGGATGATTTCCTGGAAAGTCAATTTTTTAGACATGTTTTACTCCTTTTTTCTATAATTTCTTGCGACACGAGTCTGCCTCGTCGATTATACGAAGCAAGACAAGTTAGTACTGCGTCTAGCTCAGGCGCCCTAGTGCTGAGCGTGGGGCAGTTCGACTGTAAGGAGGTCTCTGCCACTAACGCAGTAGAAGGTTAGTTTTTTAGACATCCTCTTCTCCTTTTTATAAATTCTTGCGACTTTGGATACAAAAAGAACCGTGTCTTTGCTCCTAAGTCAAGTGACCTAGGGGCGTTAGAAACGCGGTTCCACCCTAATTTATTACTTCATTTATTTAAAAAATTTACCAAAAGCGCCACACTTATCTCTCAACCACCTGACTCCCACTACCACAGGCTCGCTTAGGATTTACTGATAAGATATTCTTTCTTGACACCTATTATAACAAAAAGGAATTAAAAAGTAAATTTTTTACGTAAGGAATCTCCAATAATTCACATAAAATTGAAATACTAATCCGACGTCGGTCCCTTTCTTGCCCCTTTTTGAAGAAAAAGAAAAACCGCTACTCCTAAGAATAGCGGTTTAATCATGTTTTTAAGCTACAAATGTAGTCACTCTATTATTTAAGAGTAACAATTTGCAAATCCTATTTTCTCCCAGTATTAGTGGGTTAATTCCTCAATTTTCAACTCTGGCAGGAATTTGGTAGGTAAATTGATAATCCAAGATTATCTAAACTGTTTGTAATCTCTTCTGAAATTGTTGAATCACCTGAATAATACCAATGACTATATGTATTCAACGTGGTTGACTTATCAGCGTGTCCTAATCGATATGAAACATATAAAGTATCCTTATGTAACACATTTATAAGATAAGATGCATGACTATGTCTTAATCCTTTCCCCGTAATTTCTGGTACACCAGTAATCTTAGCATGCCTTTTTATTATCCTAGAAATTGTAGACTTACACAAGGGAGCACCAAAACGTGATATTACATAATCTTTATCATCATTCTTGATTTGAACTTCTCGCCATTTTTTAAGTATTGTAATCGTAAAATCATCTAAATCAATTTTACGATTCCCTGCTACTGTCTTTGTTTGTTGTTTAGCATACCATACACCGTTTTTATCTTTCTCAATCGTCGAATGAACATGAATCCATTTACGTTTAAAATCAATATCTTCCCATTTAAGAGCAATACCCTCACTAACTCTTAAACCAGTCATAAAATATAACCAGATTGTCATGTAATTATGGAGTCCCTCATACTCACTAATATCAAAAGAGTTTATTACCTTCTTAAATTCATCAAATGTCCAAAATTTTGTATCAGGGTGCTTTCCTCTAGGATTATCTAATCCTTTAAAAGGAACTCTATCAATATAACCCAATCTTTCTGCATAGCCCAGACATGCTTTTAAATCTAGACCACATATTTTTTTAGCATAGTTACTAGAATACTTGTCTATAATAGCTAAGCGAAATCTTTCACAGTCAATAGTACTAATATCTGATAATTTTTTTCTACCAAATTGCTTAATAAATAACTGATGATGTGGTAAAGCGGTCTGATAAGTTACAAATTGAACTTTTTGTTGATAATATTTTTAAATAAATCTCTTCCATAAACTCTCTAAAAGTTAGAAAACTATTATTAATAGTAGAGTTCACAAATTCATGTTTTTAAACGAAGTATCTCTTCATATGCTTCCTTAAAAAGAATTAAACGGTAGTCCCTGTTGATTTTTTTCCTTCCTTTCTTTTGAATTCTTTTTCCCAGTTATTGGATCAACTCCTAATTCAATTTGAAAATAAATTTTTCCTTTTTGAATCTTTGTATACACCTTTATATTTCTTTGTCTTTGATATAACCATTTTTTTCTCACCTTCTATATCTGAAAAAGAAATACCAATTAAATTTTTCTACAATATTTTTTTAGGAGCAATGCCTAACCTTTTATTATCGAAAGGTGAACATCCTAATTGTACCGCATTCTTATCATTTTTTTCTAGCTTCTTCAAACTTTTTTTACAGCAATCTTTTTTTGCTTGTCTAATAATATTTCTCGATGTGTGCTCTGGAAAACCAATCGCAACTAAATCTTTATAGTTTACTGTTTCCATGATTTTACTACTTCCTTTCTTAGATTTTTTCACCTCCATGGCATGACTGATGAAGTCATCATAAGAATTACACTTGCTGCTCTTTTACGGTGGCAGCCTGAACGGTCAGAAGTATCATTGTATATCATTTGTATCATGGCATATAAAAGTATCGCTCTATTTTATTGATGGTTTTTATGTCGCTCTTATCATGGCGAGCCATTCAAAACTGCTCCACAAATGAGGAAAGTACCATTTTGGACTATTTAATTGTCAAAGAACCAAATAAAATAATCTCCTCATTTTCACACTCTATGAAATTGAGGAGATTATTTTCTAAAAGCAATTTTACCAGGAAAATCTGTCAATCCCAATAGGTAGTCTGTACTGACATCGTAAAAGTTTGAGAGAGTTACCAATACATCTGCTGTTAACGTATGCTCACCCCGTTCAATTTTAGCATAAGCTGAGTTTGTAAACGAAAAGTATTTTTAGCTATTTGTTTTTGGGTCAAATCGTGATCTTCCCTCAAATCTCTCAAACGTCTGTACATCTAGCTTTCTCCTGAGAAAAAGTATAATATATAAAACTAAGAAATCATTCAAAGTGTCCTAACTGGACATTTTGAACTAAAAATTAATTTATTAAACATATCTCATAAGCATATCTATTATAGGTAAGACAATATTAAGAAAGACGGTCAAAAATCTATTAACCGTCTAAAAAAATGTTATAAGCTATTAAAAAAATCAGCAGTAATCCGGTAACAAAAGTCACATAATTTTTGTTAAGGAAAGGATTAATGATGTCCAGATTACTACTAACCAGCAAATTGAAAAATAGTCAACATGATATTTCTAATATGAATCTCTTACTTTCAGATCCTAAAAAGTTGAATAATAGCCACTCCCTACTTATCAATAAAATTATCCGTTGCATTAACAGATGTATATAAACCAATCCATGGATTTCAAAGCAATTAACTAGACTTTATTTGTCAATAACCACAAAATTAGATTAGAAAAAAATCATTAAAAAAATTAATTGGAGTCCTTTATGATGCTTTTTTTAAATAAAAAGTAATACTTCTCAATATTTTAACTGAACTAAAGTAATAGCATAATGATATCTTGATTGTATTCTTCTAAAACAGATTGCCCTTCACATTAAACTGTGATTGATTAAATTCAAAAAAATATATTCCAAAGGCGCTCTAAATTCTCTATATCAGCTATTTTTTTATCATCTAGCAACTTCTATCATACCTCTTCAATAGCGTGCTGAATATTAGCGATAATATCGTAATAGATACACCAATAATAAAAAAAGATTAAAAAGTATTGTTAGGATTTAAAACTACTGAGAAAAAAACAGTACCTAGTGGCATAAAAAGAATAGCTACCGTAAAGATGATTCCAAATACTCTGCCAAGAAACTCATTATCTACGTCTCTTTGAACAATAGAGAAAAAAATTGGATATTAAAAATGGAAAGAAATAGACTAAATAATGCTGGAGAAAAGGCTAAAATAATGACGTTGCGGAACATATAATAGAGCGGCACTACTAGCATTAACATCAAACCTGAATATGCTAAAAAGAGCATTAAACGTTTGCTTGACAAGGATTTATTGATAAATCCACTTAATATCGCACCAATAAAGCCACCAATCGCTTCGGCTGTTAAAAAGGTTCCATATAGCCCACTTGAAATACTTCCAAACATTTGATTACTGTATGGCAGCAACAAATTATAGGCTGCTAGAAAAAAGTTAACAAGTGCTGAAAGGGTAATTATAATAAGAATTTGTTTATGACTATATACATACGTAAATCCTATTTTTAAATCATCAAAGATTCCTCTTATCGTCATATTCTCTTTTGTCTCCACCTCCTCATTTACAGGAGTAATGAAGAAAATTAGTGAGGCAGCAATTAAAAACGATAATCCATCTAATAATAACACACCATGTATTCCAAGTAACTTATATAAGAAAAATTGCAATCATAGGAACTGTTACTTTGATTACAGTACTGGTTGTTTCTAGAAATGAATTAAGCTGTGATATACTATCCTTTTTTTACAATTTCTTTCGTAAAAAGCTTTATAGGAAGGTCCAGAAAAAGCACTCATAAAAAGCCAAGATGATATTCGTTAGTATAATTGAATAAACTAGCCATTGTTCTTGAGATATAAATGAAATAATTATACAAGCAAAAACCACATATGATATTTGTTGTAATGATAATTTTTTTCGCTTGAAACTATCTGCAATTGCTCCACCTAACAAACTAAATAGAACACCTATTACACTTTCTAATGATTGATATATAGCAACCAACGATAAAGATGTCGGATTTAGTCCTGCAAGAAATGTATTATTAGCGAAGTCAAACATAATATCTCCAATTCGAGATATAACTCTACTGTTAATTAAATAAATTATATTTCTTGTTTCAAATCTCTTCAATTTCTTCTCCAACTATTTATTGAAATGTTCCAGCCAAAGCTGAGCGATATATTGATTATCCGTTTCAGATAAAGAATAGATAGAATGTAAATTATCGCCCCCTTCAAATTTAACAACTTTTTGTAAAATAAATAGAATTGCAGCATGAACCAACAATATATAGTTGCCTAATGCTGAGTTAACTGCAAAATTTGCAGGTATACCTTGATTTAATACATAAAAATAATTGTCCTCATTTTTATACTCAGTGAAATAATCTCCCTTATTATTTATACTGTACTCTCCATTTATATAATTTAAATCAAATTCATCATCAGACGAAGTCGCTGTGACGACAAATGCACCGTCTTTTAGTGACCTAAAATCTAGTATATCTAAACACTTTGAACCAGTTGCACAAAAAACTATGTCAATATTGGAAAGATCTCTATTAATTAAAATTTCACAACCGTCTCTTACAGCCTTCACAGAGCGAATATGGTCTTTTTCAATTACTTTTGGCTTGATACCAATCTCTCTTAACCTTGAACAAATTCCATAGCCTATTTTACCATATCCAATACAAGCTACATTCATATATTTGATAAGTAAATTTTTTTGGTGCAATATATAGTCTGCTCCAAATACGATATCCATACCTACGAGATAGTCTTCATTTCTTTTCAACGGATTCCTAGCTACTGAAAAAAATGGGATAATTAGTATTGAGTAAATTTTGTTCATATTTTTTTATTCCATTTTCTGTATCTTCCACAATACAAATAATTGGAATATCTCTTTTTGTGCAATATTTACGAAATATCCTCCAATATCTATTAAAACTGTTCTACTAGTAATTTCACAAAAAAATTTTTCATCAAATTTATCATCACGTGAAGCAATTTTTTTATTCTCACGCCAAGTCCCTTCAACTCGTTCCAAACTTCTTGATTAACTGAATTCGGCTTCGCACATACTAATAAACGATCTCCAAAAAAATTTTTCTTCAATGTTTTAATTAAGGGAATACTACTAGGTATGATATGCTGTACTGCAACACAAGATATATCTTCAAACGTACATTGTGATACTATTTTTAGACAAGAAAGATTCTTGAGTTCTATATCCTGAAGACTGTATCAATTCAATTTTTTTGCAATATTTTTTTATACCCTATCATATTTCGAAAATTTTTCCCATTCAATCCATTCAAAAGAGCTAGATTCTAACTCATTAATAGTAACTGGGATTTCGTCTTCTGTAAAAAAATAAGTACTGCAAATCATAATGATAGTGACTCTTTTTCATTCTTAGATTTATTTTCAGGAATTTTTGTGGACAGAAATATTAAATGGAATAAGTTCATCTAAAGGTTCAATACATTTTATAAAAGAGGGTTTCCGAATCAATTCCTGTTTCTTCAGATAGTTCTCTCTTAGCTGCCTGTAATGGATTAATGTCTGTTTTTTTCAATATGACCTCCAGGCTGTAAATATTTTTCTCAGCACCTTATGATGCAACATTAATATTTTTCTTACTCTTTTTTGCAATAACAAAAGCAGAGGCTGTAAAGTGCCCAATAAAGTTCTTTTCTATCAATCAATTTATCTTCATTTTCTTCTCTAAGATGATTCAAAATTTGCTCTAATCTATCTTGTTCTATGAAATTATTTAACAAATACCCTTCAATAAGTTCTTTATAATCCACCATATTTTCTTACTCCTTAACTTATAATAATTAGATGCTAGATATATAAATTAGAAAACAAAAAAAGATGTTTCTTATTCCTCGTCAATATAAATTTTTCTTACTCATAGATGTCGAATATTTCTTCTACAGTTATTTTATCCTCATTTGACATCAGTGAATAATTCATTTTTTTAATAAATTTGAACAAACCACAAAATAGCTATCACCTTTATGGCTAAATATATTTACAAAAATTCTTCTCAAAGCCCTTTTTCAACTATATCTCTAGTAGTACTACTTATATTCAATACCTCTCCAAGATAATTAATTGAGATCGCTAAATAACCCAATCTCTTTTTTTACCAATTCTCCTAATGAATCATTTCTCCTCAAAAGCAATCTCATTAAAATCTATTCCTTTTTGAATATAAGGAGAGTGTGTATTCAAATTTACTCTTAAAATCTAAGTATCGTTGTGAATAATTTACTTCAAAAAGGTATCTTTTTATGAACATCACCTATTAAATTTGTAGCATCAAAATTATCAAACTCTCTAAAATCAAATGAAAGAGCCCCAAATATATTTTTTTATCTGATAGTCAGATAACATGCATTTACAGATTGAATATACTGTATAGAGGTATTTATCTTCTTTAGAATTATAATTGTCAATAGATAGCTTAAATATTCTTACATCCCTTTTTCAATATAGACAAATCAATTAAACTACTTTTTCTTTGGGAGAATTTCTAACTCATCCGATGATACATTATTCCAAACCATTTTTGTCTTTATATTTTTTTCATACTCTATTAATGAACTTCTTTTTAAAATCAATCATTCCATGATAAAATTTTTTTGAAATGTAATTTTTTTCCAACTTATTAAGTGATGATGAATCAATTGAATGATAAGGAAAGTATAATCTCATAATTTTTATGATGTGTTGAAACTACTATAATTGGAATTTTTTTACTATATCTATAGAATTTAATATTTGTTGTAATTCCTCTGATGATGGCAAAGTCTTTAACCACACAATTTTAGGAAGCGATATATCATCGCTAATCATAAATTCAATACTATTATCTGTTTTTTTATCACTAGCCTAAATATATCGATTTTATTGCTAATTTCCTCGATTATTTGCTCTATTTTTCCCCATTTCTGAGAGAAATGATGTTTTCAATTTTAAATCAAAATAAATAATTCGAAATTGCCTATTTTGATAGAGTCTTAACTGAGTCGGTGTGGGACTTAATTTGAACCCACCTTCAATAACACTATCTATGTGTAAGTGTTTTTTTGAAGTTTTTTTGATTATCCTCTGTGTCTAATCCCATATATTCCTTATATATATCATCCACCTCATTGTTATTTATATAATTATAAATCGAGTTTACACTTTTTAAGCTTGTGGAAGTCTGTGTCCTTGATTTCTATATTAAAAAAATTTCTTCCAATTCCAGAAAAAAAACGAACCAAATCTAGTGAATCCAAATCAACGATATCAGTAACCTTAAATTTCGATAAAAGATCTAAAATACACTGTTCAACACTATCTCTTGCCACTGATTTTTTTCTGAAAAATAGTACTTATCCAGTAATTTTATAATATCAAGTTTTCTGTTTTTGATTAAAATAATATTCATCCACTTTTTACTGTGATAGGGTTAACATATTTAGGTAAACAATCCTGTATTTTTATTATTAATATCAGTTTTAGAAATATAGAATATATATACCTTCTTCTGATGGAATGCTATCTGTGATGAATAAACATCTTCCAACTTATCAACTAGCGACTTAATTTCATCTAACTCTATTCTGATACCGTTTACTTGAACTTGGTTATCTATCCTGGATCCAAATATTAATTCCCCATCTCTGAAATATACATAATCACCTGTTTTTATAATATCTATCTCCTCCAAATATTACAAATTTTTCAGAATTTAGTTCAGGTTGTAATAGATAACCTGAACTTACACCTTTACCCCCAATATGTAGCTCTACCTGCTCATCTTCCTCTAGTTCAATTTTTAAACCAAATTTTAGATTTACTCCTGGCAACGGTTGTCCAATTGGAACAACTTGATAGTCTCTATTTTCGAGCTCATAGTAGGTCGCATATATTGTTGTTTCCGATGGACCGTATAAGTTAAATACTCTACATCCTTTATCAATTACTGACCTTAACTTATTAGCTAAAGTTCCAGGAAAAATTTCACCAGCTAGGCACAAAGCACTTAAGCTTTCAAATACATCTGGTCCATTAGTATCCACTATTGTCTCAGCAAAAGATGGAGATAATGAAAGATGTGAAATATCATTATCAACTAATAATTTTTTCATACCAAGGATACTAGCAACTCCTGTTTCATAACATATTAAAGTTCCACCTGTAAAAACTGGACAAAGTATCTCTGTTAGTGATACATCAAAAGTATAAGGTGTAGTAAATAGAAAACGAGATTCACTATTAAAATCAACAATCTTATAGAATTCTTGTAATAGCCAACAAATATTTTCACTTGTTAAAAAAATACTTTTTTTAGGAATACCAGTTGTCCCTGAGGTGCATATGATATACGAAATATTATTTTTCAGCCATTTTTCCTAATTTGTTCATGTTTTTCTATACTCATTATATTGTGGAATATCTAAGATATTTACATTCATTCCTGTATCAACATATCCATCATAGATAATAGTATCAAAATCGACATCTTTAACACGTTCTAAAGATTTAGTAATCTCTAAACTATTACTAATAGGTAAAGGAATCTTACCTGCTTTCATGATACCTAATACCACAGGTAGAACATATTCTGTTCTAATTAAATAAAAATGGAATAATCTCACTTTTAGTAACAATAAGTAGTTTATTCGCAAAAATAATTTGACATTAGTTCAATATCACGAAATGTATACTTACGATCTTGTGCGATTATAATTTCTTTTTCAGGATACTGCATCAGTTTTTTTCATTAAATGTTGTTAGTATAGACATATTTAAATCTCCCTAAATTATTTTTTTCAAAACAGTATTAAATAAACAAAACATAATTTCTACAACATACAAGAACAATAAGTCTTTAGAGTATCTAAAGACTTGGGTGTACACCTAAGTCTTTAGAGTATCTAAAGACTTAGTGTACACCTAAGTATCTTAGCCACCAACAATAATGATAATATCCATCACCAAAAAAACAAAATTGGCAAAAAAATTTTTGAAACTTTCTTCATACTCATACTTCCTTTCATTTTTTTATTTATTGTATAATAAATAAAAAAATGTGATATTTTTGTTGGGAAAATGGGAAAAATTATGAAATCAAAACTTGGCATAACACTTAGAAAAGTTCGTAAGGGAAAACAAATTAGTATATGTTCTGTGTCAGATGAGTATCTTTCAAAATCACAGATATCTCGATTTGAACGCGGAGAATCAGAAATATCTTGTGTTCGATTGATCAATATCTTAGACAAATTACACATTACCTTGGATGAATTTCTTATTTTACATGACAAAGACTACACAAATACCGAATCATTCGCCAACTTGGTACAATACATACGTAAACAATATTCATTACAAAATATCAATAGCATAAAACACATACTTTCAGACTCTTCAAATTACACTCTCAATCTTTTTGAGGAAATAATGGTAAAATCAATCTTATACTCAATGGATTCAACTATTTTTTTCCTTCAGAAGAAGAATTACTTCAACTAACAGATTATCTCTTCAAAGTTGAAAATTGGGGTTACTATGAAATCATTTTTGTTAGGTAACTGTGTGCGAACAATTAACTACAACTCCTACTTCTTACTAACAAAGGAAATGTTAAATAATTACATTTACTCTTCTCTAAATAAAACCAATAAACGAATTGTTACTCAACTAGCTATCAATTGTTTAATTCTTAGTATTGATAAGGACGAATTTTCAAATTGCTCATATTTAATTAATGAGATAAAAAAAGTTATTAAATAATGAATTAAATTTTTTTATGAACAGACCGTTTTTTTCTTTATGCAACCGGTTACTATGAATTTAAGCGGGAATTAAGTAGTGGTATTGAAACAATGAAACAAGCTATACAAGTTCTCGATATTTTTAGGAGAAGACGAGTTAAAATTACACTATACTGACCATTTTAATAAACTAGTAAATAAAAAAAATAAATGAAATTATTCTCTATCTTTTAACGAATTAGTCGTAAATACTATTATTCTAGTAAGGCATTCTCGTGAGATTTTTAGGACTGTAAATTTATTGGTATTAATAATTTTTCACAAACGAATCCAGTCTTCTAGCTATCTCCTCATATTCATTAATTTCATTACCAAGTTCCTGTTGCAATTTTTAAAATATCTGTATTGAGTCGATCTAACGTTATTGATTCCGTCATGTTCATTTGGGCAAAATCATACTTAGCTAATTTTCTAGTCTCATGATCTTCACTCTTCAAATTGATAAGGACTTCCGCCATCTTGTTTAAGGTGGCGATTTTTTCTTGGGTTTCTTCTAGCTTCATATCAATCTCTGCAATTTCTAATACAAGCTCATCTTTGATTTCTTGGTATTTTTTGTTCGTGTTAGATAGTTCAATCATAAGATTAATTTCAGAAATCTTCTCTTGAATACTTTTTAAAGTTGGTCGTCTATATGGGAGTTTTTGGCTATCGTTGCTCAATTGTCTGATTAAGGTCCCTACCCTTGATGAAAAAAATTATTATCCATGTTTTTCTTTATTATAGACAAAGTAAGAAGACGTTTCTCGAATGTAGACTTTATATTTTTTTCTTATTGTCTTCCTCAAAAAAATATCTAGCTGGTAGTTGGGAATAAAGATGAGTCCACTCTGTTTGATACCAAACGAAACCCGGATATAGACACCATCATCAACCAACTTCTCTATCTGATTATCCGTAAGTTCAATCTCAAACTCATGGATAGCATCTCGTTTTTCCTTGTATTTCTTGAAGACTTCCTCGATTTCTTCAGCGGAGACTTTCTCCTTATGCAGCTCCTCTCGAAAAGTCTGAAAATCTTCCTGAAGATTTTCTAATGCTTGAATATCTCTAACTTCTCTATCTTCAAAATAACGATTAAAAAATTGAACATCGTACAATTTCTTATCGCTAATTTTTTTATGACCCAGGCTTATCTTTTTGCCATCTTCTTCTAGGGTAAACATCACATTTTTCTGTTTTAACTCGATGGTTAGATTCAACTCTTTAGCTTTTTACATGCAATTCTTCTAGTGAATGAACATACTTTAATAAAAAAATACTAAACGACTTTCAATCGCTTGTTTGGCAAAAATATGTTTTTAAAATAGTCTTCATCATATAAATCTCGTTTACTAAGTTGGCTTCCTCGAATTGGTTTTTACCATCGTTCTATCTGTCATCAAAAAAAACAGCTATGCTTTTTGACTAAAATCAATCTGAACATGCAACTGCTTTGCTTTCTCTAAAAAATCATCAAACGATTTAGATTGCTGCAGCAAAAAAATAAAGACGTTGTTTCAATTCAAACTTATGACTAGATTCCCTATATTTTTTTATAATCTCGATAGGAATAACGTTTCTCAATAATTTTTTTGCACCAGCCATTTTAGAAATACGATCAGAAATCATACGAAAATTTCTTTCTATAGCATAGTTCCATATCAATTTTTTATCTGAATTACGGTCTATGGCATTTATTAGTATGTGATTATGAATGTGATTCTTGTCTGTGTGAGTTGCTACGATGAAACGAAAACGTCCTCCTGTTAATTCCATCATGGTCTCATAACCAATACGATTAATTTCTTCAGGTGTCAGATTATCTTCAGGAGAAAATGATTGAATGAGGTGATGAGCATGAATAGTTTGTTGGTGTTTTTCTTGTCGGTCGTTTCTGGATTCGTACAACTTGTCATTATTTGTGAAGTTGACATTGTACATCTCTACCATTTCTGCATGGCTAGGAAAGTCTAAGTAATTACTCATGCCAAAATCAGATATCAATTTCAAATCATCTGTTTTATCGGGATTGAGGATATACTTAATCAAACGCCTACGATATTTTTTACCATGTGTCGCAAAATGTTTAGTGACTACCATAAAACTCCTTCAATTTTTTCACTTCCACTTGAAATTCTCTATCCACTTCCTTAATTAATTCTCCGACACCTTTACTCAATTCTTGTAATTGGTCCTGAGAAATCAGATGGCTTTGATTAATCGCATGCGCAATTTGATTGATGTTATTTCCAATCCGTCTCAATTCAAAAACTAACTGGTCATAAGTATCAGTGTTAATCGTGACAAATGACATATTGGGATTAAGCAAAACTTTTCTGGCATAAACTGAGAAATTTTGACAATTGCTCTTAGCAATCCGTTCATTCAATTGGTGTAATTCTGGATCAGTTAGAAATACTTTTTTGAGATTGGTACGATAGCGATAAACCATTACATCCTCCTAACCCATATATTTTTCACGAAACTCACGACTGAGTGGCTGCTCTTGATTCACTTCTGCAATCAATTCTTGAACGCAAGTCAATAAGATTGAAACGTGCTCTTGAGTCACTTGATGATTTTCTCTTGCGACAACCAGAACTTCATACACATCTCGACTAATCTGTTCAAACTTTTTGAGACTGCCAAAGGAGAACCAACTTTCAAAAAAATTCTATCCTGATAATTCTTTTTTTCAATAAATTTTGACGAAGAAATTCTGAGAAACTATCCACTTTTTGTTCCCTCATCATTTCTTTTTATCTTTTTTTCTTCTTGTCTCGTAATTCTAAATTGCTTTCGGATTGACTTAATTTCTTGTCCCATTCTGATATCCCTTCAACATTCTACTTGTCTGACAGTGTAAGTCTACCTCACATTGTCAGTACGATTCCTAAAGACCTCACTTGCTTCTTGTTCGGTCTTTGCGAGCTCAGATATTGTGTCCACAATATCCCAAAAATCATATCGCCAGCCGACCAAAACCTTCTAGTTTTGACAGCTAACGATAAGATAACTTGGTGTCTTCGCCCCCAAACCCCCATAGAAAAATCTTAGCTAGATTTTTTTAAGTTGAGAAAAGTATAGCAGAAGACATTTGAGGAAGTTATCACAAGGGAATAAGGGTATGAAAAAAGAGCCTAGTGGCTCTCCACATTAAGTATCGATTTCATTCATCACTACTTACTGAGTTAAATCAAAACGTTATCTTTAGTAGTCTCTCCTGCTAAAAGTATAAGCTGACTTAAACTATACTAGTTTATAACAAAATGAGGGATACATGTCTCTCTTTCTGTAATAGAACTTTCCATATCATCGCATTTTTCGAATTGTATTAAATTTTTTTCTTCATGTTCATTGTAAAATGTTGAATAAAAATTTCTTAATATAAAAAAATCAAGAATTGTCCAGGAGTCACAGCTGATGTGACTGGAATTCTACAATTTTTATATTGCCCTAAAAGTCAAGTGAGATTTAGGATGCTCCACATCAATACTATTATAAAAATCAAAATCAAATCTTATTGGAAATGGATATATTTTTTTGCTAATGATATCAGAGTATAATTCCTCATATCCATCACTTTCATCAGTTGTTCTATTGTCCTCAAATGCAAACAAAAGATGGGGAAGGAAAAAAAGTCAACCTATGAGTTAAAAATCTTTTTATCTTGTTCATCAATCTCATATGTGAGTGATACTAGTGCTCCATCAACTAACTTTACATTATAATTTTTGTCTTTCTCTAGTTCTTTATACAAATCTATATACTCTAACTCATTATCAAAAAAATAACCTTATGATTTTTCATCTGCAACAGCTGGAGTAATTTTTAGTTATAGTTTTTTTGAAATACTTTTTCCTTTTTTTCCTTTTTATCATTAATTTTTAACATCTGCTTTGTACTAGGATAATTATTAGAAATCTCTAATCCCACCTCGGTCAAACACACTGTAAAATCTATAATTTCTTTATTTATAGCTTCGCTTAATTTTTTTGCCATGAATTTAATCCTTTTTGAAGTAATTTGAGAAGTATTTCCCGATCTTCTTGTGAAAGGTCTAGATCAAAGCCTGATAACAAACCGTCTTTAACCCCCTCTACAATCTTCTCAATACCCTTATTAACATCTGCAATTGAACGTTTTTCAGCTGATGTTTTATCTCTATTTATAGTTTGAATCAGCTTTAATTGTTCTTTAGTAGGATAATGAAATCTTAAATCAAATTTGTTTTTCTCACAAGTTTGTACTCTTCTGAAAAGTAGGTCCATTTTTTCACCAACACCAGTCACTCTTACCCAACCTTTACTTCTTGTCATTGCAGTGAATAATCGATTTCGAACAGTTTGCAACTCATCAGAAGAGTCGTAACAATCTTGGGCATTCATAACATAAACCATAGAAGCCTCATTGCCTTTTGCTCTGTATATTCCTGTAAAAGTTATTGATACATCATCAATATAAAAAAATATTAGCATTTGCTTCACCAGCGATTTGACTAGTATATCCGTGTTCATATAATATTGCTCTAACCTTTGCAACTTCTTGTTTCGTTTTAACGGGATCTGGATTTATTACAATAATATCTTTTGCAGTTAGGTCGTCTGACTCAATATTTTTAATAATTTCTGTAGCTATCCACTCACTTTGAGCTTCTTTACTAGTAAAAGTTTTAAATAAAAGTAAGTCGTCAAAATGAGAATGTTCTTCTAAAAATTTAGGACTCGTTTTTATTAGTCCGTGTTAACTGCACTTGTTGTCCTAATTCTATGTGTTTGTCTCTTGTAAGAACATTTTCATATCCAACTTCGTTCCATAGTTCAGCATCTTCAAACATTTGAATTAATCCGGTATTAGAACGCTCATCAGTATTACGATAAACACCAAATCCTAAAGCATGTGCTGTCACCAAAATTGGTCTAGGATTTCTATAACATTTTTCTAAGACAATATCTTCACTATCATCATTTCTCTTTAGAGTAACTCTCGGAGTGTCTGTTTCTCCTTCATTACCAAATAGTTCTTCAGGAGATGGCAAAGATTTTCCTGAGAGACTTTGAAGTTCATCATATGCATACACAATTCGCTTATTATCTTTTGCTAAATGATAACAGATTTGGAAAAAATATTTAGAGAAATCCTGAGCTTCGTCTATTAAAATTGCGTCGTACATTGGCACTTGTTGAGTCATTTTATTAATAGCTTCTTCACAAACTTTTCCAAATGGTTCGAATCCAAATTTTCTTTTTGCTTGTGAGTAATCATAGTATTCAGCATCATTCTGATATTTTATAAACTGATGATACAGTCCATCATCATCGCCACCACTGGGACGCCCCCAGGCATTTAATACCTTTAAATTTTCCCAATTTGGTAACGTTTGTGTCTGCGCTACATAAAATCTAGTAATCAGTTCTTTAAACTGTTCTTTGAGAGATCTTGTATTGAATGTTACTACAATTTTCCAATCTTGATGTTTAGCATGTAGGTATGCCGCTTTCATTGCTAGTACAATTGTTTTACCCGATCCTGCTAACCCTCTAATTCTCTGGACACCGTCTACAGATTCTACCACCGCCTTACTTTGCTGTGGGTCAAGAGTTGCAATATGTTTTTTTACCTCCTCTATCTTAGCTCCTCTTGAGCTAGGAGAAGTTATTCTTCTAACAGTCGTATCTTCTCTAATATTTTTTTATATTCTGAATTACAGATTTTGTTTGATTAAAATCATTATCCGAAAAAAATCATCTATATCCAAATCGTCAAGTTTATTTATAAGTTTATGAAGAGTCTTATTATTAAAAAAATCAAGTACTCGTCATCTTCATTACTTTCTAAATGAACTTCCGGTGCATATGTTACGATTGTTAAAGGGAGCTTTAGTTTCCTCCTATTTGTTAGCTCTTTATATGATTTTAAATAGCCGTCCACAATATTGAAAATTTCATCCTGCTTATCCTCAAAACCATCAATATCTTGTTTTTTTCTGTTCCAGATATTAAATCAAAAACAACTACTCCATATCTCCTAGAAATGAGTGTAGCATCTATAGGGTATGGACCTTGTGTAGTTCCAATTATTGGATAACCTACATACAAGGTACTATCCTCTTCTATTGACAGTTCTGTAAAAAAATCAATCAACATCTTATCAACTACTGGGTTTTTTTGAGGATCCTTTTACTATTTCCATTATTTGTTCTCTTTTCTAAATGTTTTTTTATCTATTATAACATATATTAAATACTAATTTACAAGTAATGCTGATAACCTAGAACTAACAATTTCATACAGCATACTTTATTGATATATACTACTATTTTAACTTCTCTTTTCCCACCCTCAACATCTCCTTTTCTATTTGACTCCACTCCCCAAACAATAAATCGTGAAGAATATCTGCTGCTGAAGTTTTATCTTCTCCTGAATCATATACACAACTTCTATCTCGTTGATAAATTTGAATTCTTTCAAAGATAGCTAGTTCTTCCAGTTGTCGTGTATTATCAACTAGATGATTTACAATGAAATCATGATGTTCTTTGGAGTTGCACGTGCTTGATTTGGATTGATAGCGTACAGTTCTTCGTATCGAATAAGAGTGCTCAAATAGGATAGTTCTGGCTTTGTCGCAATTATTGCTAATTGTACTTCATATCCCTTATTTTTCAATAGTTGTGCTGTTTTCTTTGGAACATCAATCGTTCGTAGAGTTCCCTCAATCAAAAGATTGTATCCCAAATGACTCAATTCGGTCACTAAAGACTCTACCATTTTTCCTGCAAAATCTTTGGTGTATTCAACACTATCTTTTCCATATTCTTGCTGCAGTTCTAAATAGTGTGGATGCTGAGAACGAAAACTATCGCCATCTATGATAACAATATTTCCTTGAAATTCTTTCTGTTTAATACGATGAATTGTAGTCTTGCCAGCACCACTTTGCCCTCCAAGCAAAATCGCTATAGGTTGCTTACTGGACTTTCTTCCTCTTGTCAGAGAACGAAGATTCCGTGCTAGAGCATGTTTGAATTCACTATCAGTATAATCTTGGATTTCCATTAAGCTACCATCCGTTTTTCAGATATCTCTAACATGCGCTCAATTCCATCCAAATAGCCGCTATATCTCTCTATTTCATCAAAAGTTTCAACTAAATAGATATTCGTATGAATCAAGTCAGATAGATCATCACTCATTAAAATCCAAGGATTAGATTCATCATCAATGCTAATTCCCTGACTATCTTGATAACGATAAAGTCGAGATAATAGATTAGCACCTCTTTCTTTCACTATTTCAATTTTTAAAGTCAGTTCATAATCTTCAACAGGATTAAGCATTTTGTCTTCTCCTACAATATCGACATAAGATACATTAAACTTTTTGACAAATGATGTCTATAAGCTCCGTAGAGACTGAACTAGTTCCATTTTCATAACGACTCAAGCTATTTCGAGAAATTCCTATAATTTGGGCAAATTCGGGTTGTGTTAAGTCGTGTTTTTACGTAAGGATTTTTATGTTCTTTCCAATCATGGCAAACTCCTTTATTTTTTTATAATTCAATTATAGCATAAAAAAGTATAACGCACCAATTTTTGGTGCGTTATTGACTATTTTTTTCCTAAATCTCTCTAAATTCTTCTCCAATTGTTCCTTATGAAGTTGATTTTTAGCTTCCTTTAATGTGTCGTCCAATGTTTCTTCCCTATAAATTGATTCTGTTTTTACTTGTTCTGATTCTTGATCTGGAGTGAAAATGATATCTAACAGTCTGTCAATTTTTTCAAGATTTTGGACGGGCATATCAGATAGTCTATGAATTAGCTTCTTAAATACATCACTATTGTCTTGTTTTTTCTTAAAAAGTTTTGTAAACATCTATAACCTCTCAAAAAAAGCAGCCTATCAGGACTGCTTAGTGTAATTCGGAAATCGCATCATAAATTGACTGCAATTTCTTATTGTCTTTATTCTTTGTGTCAATCAGCGTATGTAGCTCTTCAATTTTCTTTTGACTACTTTGAATATCGCTATTGTTATCTGCAATAAGTCTTTTAAGATGTTGCTGATAACTTGTAGTGATATCTGTCTCTTTTCCTGTTCTAACCTCTGTGACTTTAGGTTTAGAACTAGAATTTGATTCCGTCACAGGTGCTTGTTTGCGCTTTTGAAAAGCTGCTTCATAGTTTACATCATTACCTCCTTGATGATTTCCAAATAAGGACGCAATTTTATCTGGATCTTCTTGATTTTCTGATTTACTTTCCAATGGTTGATTAAAATTCCAATCTTTTGTCATTCACTCATTTCATCCTTTCTAAATTCAGAATCATCGAATTGTCTTTCTTTACCAAAGGCATGGTCAAGAGCTTCTTCAAAACTCATGTGACTGATGCTTTGACGCCTTTTGAACGTCGCAAACATCGCTGTCTCCAGTTGCTCTCTGTAAGCAGCTAGTTTTTCTGTCTCTCTTGCTACCTTGCTTTCTTGCCTAGTGACCTTTTCTTCTAAGCGCTCGATTATGGTCATATACGATCCTCCTTCATTCTAATATTAGCTAAAACATCTTGATTTTGTTATCACAATTCTAAACATTGAGAGGTTTGTCTTACTGGTGGATTTCCAAATGTCTCTTTTGCATTCTCGATCATCAATTGTAAATCTGATTTCTTTTCTCGAAGAATATCGTTCCAGTCTACTTTTTCTTTCCCAGATTCATTATCAGGTAAATCCAGTAAAACAGGCAATCCAGCTTGAGATAACTTATCAGAAAAATCTTTACCTGCATCATCACAATCTACTGCCAGTGTCAATAAATCAGGATGATTATCAAAATAGCTGGTTGTATCACGAATTGTATTGATTAAAGGCAATAACTTTGAAGGTATTACTGTATCTAAAAATTCCAATTTCTGATTTTCTTCAGCTATTAGTCGTAAAGTTTGATAAGCGACAACAGACCTTTTTAATCCCTCCATAGATACCAAACGAACATCAGATAGATTTTGTTGATGAAGTTCGTAATAGCTCATCAAATCGACGAACGATTCACAAAAGACCAGTCTATTTGGTTTACCAATATCAAAGGATATTCCAACATATCCATGGCTTCCTTTTAGAATCGTTTTCAGCCTCTCTCTAGGAAGAGAGTGATTCTTATAAATCCCCTGTAAGCTTGCTGCCTGCAGCTTGTGACGATGATCAAAGATTTTAAAAACAATAACAGGTTCAACTGTTTCATTTGTTTTCCAGCTGGCTTGTGCTATTAAACCTTGTTGAATCATCCTTTGTACGATTTCTTCTGAAATTCCTCTACATTCTGTTAAGTAATATCTGGCCAGACTACAGTTAGAATCTTCTATTCTCTTTAAAGGATAATAAAATGGTCTCTCTCTTTTTTCTTGAACAGCTTCTTTTTGAAAAGGTTCTTCAGAAAGAAAGGCTAGAGCTTCTTTAAAGGAAATTCCCTGAACAAGTCGAACAAAATCAATGACATCACCTTGAATATCTCTTGAAAACCATTTAAAAGTATTGGTAGTTGAAAAAATCCGAAATGAATCGTGTTCAGGATGTTCATAGACACTGCTCGAAACTTGTTTAAAGGAGATACCTAAACGATTGGCTACATCAAGAATTGAAATTTGCTTACATTCTTCTATTTCCATGCAATATCATCATTTTGTTGTAGTATTTGGTAATGATGGAACAGATGAGGATTCTTCTAAAGTTTTGGGAGTTGCCTTATCTAAATCATCTAACCCAGATTTCCAAACCTGTACTTGGTTGACCAATAACTTACCAGGTAGTTTAGAATAGGACAATTTAACAGTTCTGGTTTCTGTTTGATTTGTCTTTGATTGGTTGGCATTCTTTAAATCAGATACATAGGTTACATTATAAGAGACCATGGCAATGGCTTGATTCGTAGTCTGATTGACAAAGATATCTGCTTTTTCAAAATGATAATCCAAAATATAGTCCTTATAAACTTGGTTCATGGCATCATTTTGACTTGACAATTCTTGAGAATAAGCTGATTCAGTCATATAAGGTTGAATACGTGTATTATTTTCTCCGAGCTTTTCTTTCGTATAGTACTGTGTCAAAAATTCTTTTACAGTATCTGATGACAAAATGCTGGCTTTATCTTCTGCTTGTTTGTCCTCTACAAGTTTAGCTGCAGCCAATTCGATTTCTTTGCGACTTTGTTTAGCAGTAGAATGTTGACCAGCAGTATATCCCATCATGAGAATAAAGCTAGTCGCAGCCACTGCTCCAACACTAATTAAGGCTTTAGTTTTGACTTTATTTAACATCTTAGACCTTCTTTCTATAAAAACTAGGTCAAGAATAACAAAAAGAACTTGTAAGTTTTATCACATCACAACGAAAGGTAATTCCTACATTTCAGGCGCAAAATCGTACAGTTCAGAGAAAAATATCAAAATTAGCTGTCTTCAGTTTATAATATAAATATGAACAAATTAAAAGGAGAAAATTTGAGAAGAGCTCTTTCTCATATTGAACGACATAAACAAGCCATAAATACAAGTAATAATAGTGAGGATAACGATTTTTCATAAATTATTACTCCAATTTAGTTATGAAGTATATGAAAGAATCAAGGCTAATAAAAAAACCTTATCCGAATTTAGATTCAGATAAAGTCTTTTGACAACAAATCTCATGTTACCTCCTTGTTTATTATGACTGAAGGTTCTTACTGTGTTTTATGATGTCAATACAGAAAAAAACGATCAAATCAGTACTATTTTTCCTTTGTGCTCTAAACTGCATAAAGGGAATATCGATGAGTACTTTCATTGATCATTATTATTATTCAAATTAATTCAATAATAAAAGTAACTTCATCTAAATAATAAGAGCAATTAATTAGCTCAGCAACAACGATAACCACAGCAACTCCTTCTAAACGATGAAAGGAATATCCGCCGTGGCTATCTATTTACTTTTTTTCTTTTTACTTTTTGTAAGTTACTTTTTGTTATTTTTTTACTTTTTTTCTGTATTATATCATATTTTGATTAAATTGTCATCTGAGAAAGTGATTTAAAAAAACTGGAAATTTTTTTCAATTGTATATTTTGACAATAAAAAAACACTTTTTATGTCAATTTAATGATTTTAGAGCGTTTTTTAGCTTATTTGATTTTTAAAGTTGTCGTCTATTCCTTAGAATTACTTGAAGAACAGGAAAAAAATTCGACAACAAAAGTAAGTCGATCTATTCAGTTATAAAACCTATGAAGGTCTTTCTGCTGGAACTAGCCACTCCTACTTTGGAGATGTAGATTATACTCTTACTTATTCAACTGATAATATCCCTCATGATTTCTCCTCATGTGGTGCTAGTATACTCCTATATTATAGAACGAAAGGGATAGAATCAACATTTAAATAACACTTTAGAACGAAAGAATATACTGTCTTGTACCAAATTCCTATTTTTAAAAAGGTAAAATAATTTATTACTAAATTAGTTAATAATTTACTCCAATAACACTACACTCTGTAAAACTAAAAACACAAAATTACCAATAGTACCTTTTTCTCACTCAGATATTGTTCTTTTTTTGTTCTCTAGAATTTTTCATGATTTCTAATTCCTAGTAATTCGTCTGTTGAAGAAACTATTAGGGTCAATCCAGTCAGCTTTTGGATCTAATCCAATCAATTTCATCCTTACTAAGTCTTCCCATTTAGGTACGTCGGAATTGGAGGTTTCATTTAGGCTACGGCTTGCTATTTTTATCTAGGATTGCTCAAGAATTTTTATGAAATCATTTATTTCATCTTCATTAAAGCCATTTTTCAAGATATTCTTTCTCGTAAAAAAATAAAATCTAATAAATATTTTTCTTGAATAATCATCTAAATTATTTTTTAATTTTTCTCAACTTGCATAAAAAAATTTATTGGGTTCTATTAATTTTTGCTATTAGTATATTTAACTCAAAAATCACAATTTTTGCTTAAAAACATTTAGATTTTTGAAAAAAATCAAATCAGTAATATCCTGTTTTTTTGTAGGTCATTAAAGTTGAGTATAGATATTGCTCTCAGAAAATCAGAGATGCTTTGAACTACTATAAATTTATTATTGGATAATATACATTTAATAAATTTAAATTCATTCTCAGTAATTTCTATTTTTATTTGGGAATATTTTTTTGATAATAAATACAATGCTCTACGTATATTTTTTTAGATGGTAGCGAATCTAGTAGTATAATTATTTGACTGAAATCTTCTTGTTCTAAAGAAGCTTCAATCATATTTTGTATAAAAAAATCACTATTGCTCATAATTATCATGCTCCTATATCAATATTAAACTTCACATTGATCCTACAAGACTTCCTCCTACCACAAAAGCACAACACACTCCCGCCGTTGAATATATACAAACACTAACTAGAACAACAGTTCCAACAAGGGTGACTGCTCATCAGCCACATTGCCGAAGTTCAGCGAGAATACCCGTCCGTTGCCGTTGATGACGTATTGCGGCAGACCGTTCAGCGGATGATCAACGAAACGCTGATGGTTGCCGTTGGCGTCTTCCACCTCGTCCAGTGGGAAGGGGATGGGGTTATCTAAAAAAGTATTTCAAATAACCCTTTTATATTTTACAGGTAGTATTGGAGTTTGATTCCGTCTAGGCTAGTTAGTTATGCCATATGATTTCCCTTGCAGAGCCAAAAGTAACTTTACTAATATTTTTGACAATAATAATTCTTTTGTCTAATTTCCCAGAATATTTTTGATCCTGCTAGTTTCTGAAATAAAACAACATTTAATTCATTGTCATTGTAAATAGTAGTTTCTATACTTGATATTCCCATTGCACTATTACCAAGGAAACCTGTCAAATGAGCTTCTCTGTTTTCTTGAGCCTCAGTAGTAGTAATTTTAAAATTCCAAATGTCATTAATATCAATTTCATCTTTTTCTAGGCAAAGCAGTTGTTGCATTTGCTACTCCTCCATTAGCTTTTATGATAGATTCTTTAAGAGTTGTAGGATTGCTGATGGGGCCTAACCCACCAACTATATTAGAGTTAAGGTCTTCTTTAGTCCCTCCACAACCCAATCGAATCCTGACTCACAAACCGACCCGCATCAGGCTCATAATACCTGAAGAAGTTGTAATACAGTCCGGTCTCGAGGTCGGCATACTGGTTTTGCAGGCTGAACGGTTGGTAAGCACTATCCGTTACCTTGGTTTCCTCTTTCAGACGACCTTGATGTTTTGTTGGGTCTCGACCCAACCTACGGTCTAAAAATGGTCTTAAAGAGGCTTGTTACCTTTAAATACATTAAATCTTGATAGATTTGCACCTTTTGATTGTATATGTCTTATAGCTAATTCAAATTCATTAAATTCATCGAATTCTTCTATCTCATAATCTTCGGCCTGATCCAATTTATTTTTGGGTACCGTATAGTAATATGTAATATAAATTCCATTACTTTTCTTAATAGCAAACACTTGATAAACAACTTCTCCATCAATTTCAATAAGTTCATCATATCCTTTTTGTTTGTAAATTAGTTAAATTTAACATTTCTATTTTCCTATAATATCAATACGCACTTTTTTTCCATCCAGATGTCTAATACTTATGTGCGGGTACTTTTCATGTTCTTTTCCTTGTGGATCATCATGTCCTTTTCAACATCCTGTTGCTTTATCCATAGCATAATCTTTTCCTAATTCACAAACCGTCCTGCATCCGGCGCGTAATACCTGAATAAATTGTAATGCAGCCCCGTCTCACGGTCAGCGTACTGGTTTTGCAGGCAGAAGTGCTGGTACGAGCTATCCGTTACCTTGGTTTCATCTTTCAGACGCCCCCAGCCGGTGTAGTTGCCAAACCACAAGAGGTTTCCGTGGATGTCGGTCATCTCTCTTGAGATGCCGAACGGGTCGTAGGCGTAGCGGCGGTTAAGTACGGTACAAAAAAGGTCGTCTGAAAATATCGAATCTTACTTTTTGGTTTTTTTCTTAGGATTTAATTCTTCTTTACGTTGCTTATAAAATTGCCAATATTTTTTGTCTTCTATGCTAAATGGATAATACCCGGCATCATTATAAGCAATATCGAAATATTTATAAGCATCATCATATTTTTTTCAATATCATAATAAAAAAAGACCGCCTAATAGATATGTTCCTGCATTAGTTGTTCCTAAATCAGCAACACTTAAAGCAATAGTCAGCCATTCTTCAGCCTGTTCATATTTCTGATTTTTTTATAATATAAGTCGAATAGGGCAATCGCAACCATTGTAGTTGGATGCGCCCATTGAGTTACTGGCTTAGGTATTAGCTCAAATGCTTCTTTTTAGTAATTTTTTTCTTGTTCCAAAAAAAGATTTATTATAAGCTTCGCAAACTAAATCATTAATTTTTGATTCTAATTCTGGGTTAACTGCATCTAAATTCATAGCATACAACTCCTCAATAATATTAAATGTAAATTTTCTATGTCAATCATGACCGTAATCAGATTTCGGTTTGCCAGAATCGACTTTTGGCAAACAGCAGCCGTGCACCGCTGTCGGGGGCGGCAATTTGGTAGAGGTCGTCTGAAAATATCGAATCTTACTTTTTTTGGTTTTTTTCTTAGGATTTAATTCTTCTTTACGTTGTTTATAAAATTGCCAATATTTTTTTATCCTCCATAGAGAACGGCGTGTAGCGTAACTCATTATAAGTTAGGTCAAAAATATTTATAGGCATTCTCCATATCGCCCAATTCATAATAAACGATTCCTGTCCATATGAACACACCTGCTGCAGGTTCATCTTTTCGTGCCTCAAGTGCAATTAACATCCACTCAAGGGCTTTTTGATAATCGCCTAATTTTTTATAATTTTCTGAAATACCACAGGCGATTGCCGAAGTTGGCTCGACGAATTGAGTGACTGGTTTAGGTAAAAGTTCCCATGCCTGCTTTAGAATATCAATTCTTTCCTCCGGTGTGGGCGCGTCATTTGAGTTACATACAAAATCATTGATTTTCTTATTTAATTCATAATTCACTTGATCTAAATACATAATTTATCCTTCTTAGATTAACAACCTTTAGGTAATTTTCCATTTTTAGGCTTGCGGGGTTTCTTATAACGTTCTTTGCTCTTTGCTCCACGGGAACAGTTTCATGGTCCATATTCTAATCGATAATTATTAGAATCAAGCATCGTTTTTCGTACTGCCTGAGACTTGGCTCCATAATAACGACCGCAACGATTCCAATAAGAAACGGCATCTTCAGGATTATGTCTCATATGTGCATTCCTTATTTTTAGAAGACCTCAAAGAAGATATTGAGGCCGTCTGAGAATATAAAATTACTTTTTCGCAGCACGAATTTTTTTCAACCCATTCTCCAAAATAGTAACTTTCTCGGGATGAGTTCCCCTATCCAAAGCATTCCACCAGTTATTTACTGGTTTAACAAATAATTGGAATCCTTCATCGGTTACATTGGATTTTCGGATGATCAAATCTTCTTTGATAGAGCCATCCTCATTAAATGGGTCAATATCAACAAGTAAGTTATTGTTTTTGAGAAACGTCATAAGTGCAATAGACATTCTGATAGTATCTTCACGATAATCTTCATCAGCATTTGCTTCCCAAAATGTCCGAAAATTAAATAGTGTTATATCCATGATAATCTCCTAAGGTAATCGAATAATTTCAAATAATTCATCTGAAGGTGACGGAAGTGAGGCTGTGCGTCGCATTCGGGTTAGGCGATTTGACAGAGGTCGTCTGAAAAAAAGAAACCGCATGCGTACTGCACACACCCTACATCAGGACTAAAGGTTTTGTGTGGGCTACGGTTTGCTATGGCTTACTTGTGATTACCAGCTAGTAATAGGTCTATGCAAATTTACCCAAAATTTTAATAATGATTGTTCAAAAAAACGAAATTCGGACAGATCTTTTTCTACAACTAGACCTAATTCTTTGAAAAGATATTTAGATTTCGTTCTCTCAATAACTTCATATTGACTTAATAGCTCAGCAAACTCTTTTTTTGATGATATATCCATTTCATTATAGTATATTGCAAACTCTACTTTTTTTATCATTGAAAATTGTAACCTCAGTTAACTTTTTCATTATCAAACCTTAGTACAAAATTGTTTATCTCTATAATATTTTTTTACCTTCGGGATAACATTGTTTGATAAGTCATATTTTTTTATAACATCTGATAGAGAACAATTTAATTCAAAAATCGCCTATGCTCTTATAAGGAATAAATATTAATTTATCATGATTTAAAGTTGGGTTTTTTTAAGTTTACTTTTTTTGAAAGTCTGAGTACTTTTTTACCTTTATTATCATATAAATTTCTTATAGTCTCATCGTAAATTAATATCTGCAGAAACAAATTATCCATATAGTCGACATATAAAACTAAATTATATTTTTGGAAAAAAATATAAAAATAATTTTCTTCATCCGAAACTTCTATTAGAGGATCCTCCTCTTCTAAAAAAATTTTTTTCAAGATTTGAAAAGTTAATAACTTTTTCCATTTAAGCAAAAATTCATCACAATTCATCAAGGAGGATACAGTAATCAATTCTGAATCAGATTGTATCTTGTGTTTTCTATCAAACTCTAATGAATAATTGGGATTATTTAAAAATAACATCATCAAAGTCAGCCTTTTTTTGACCCAATACAATTCCATCCAAAGAATTATTCAATATTTTCAACATAATATATATCCTTTCCTGTATTTGACTATGTCAATTAGCTTCTCAGCCATCAAGAAAAAAACGACTTCTAGATAGAATGCCATTGCTAATGGTAATGAGATTGTTAAAGAATCAATAACTCAGACGCCTTCAAAGAAGATTTAGATGTCGCTTAAAAAGTAGAAGCCGCGTGTATGTTACGCACATATCCCATATCATAATTAAAAAGTTTCATACAGGCTACAGTTTGCTTTTTTTCATTCGAAAGAAAAAAATTTAACATTTTTTTGATAACCGATTTATAAAATATAGAATTGCCAAATGTTCATCTTGGTAACAATATTCTTCGGTTCTCAATCCTCTTTCAGAATAGAATATATGCCATTTTTTATTTTCTTCAACAATACATAATGATTCATCATTTACTTCATTGATTGAGTAACTATCTTCTGGTACACCTTTACTTTTAAGATATGAATTCAATTCATTAATTTTTAACATTTTCCTATTTTCACCTCTTCCAGATGCCCAGATTCTATATGATTTAACAGATTTTGGTAATTCATACTGTGTCCCTAATCCAATCTAACCGAACCACGGCATAATTATACTTGCAGCTACATTATCAATCGGTTTCAGTACCCTATATATGGTATAAGGCTTTCGATTAGAACCAGGAGATAAGTCTCTCATAGGGTATAGTGTTCCTCCTGGATAACGATACCACCTATCAACAAGAGTGCCAATCGGAAGTGTAATACTCCTTACTTCACCTAAAGCGCCTCTATTAGGAGGGCAATATGGTGCGGGCAGATTTTTATTTAAACCTAGGACATCAAGCCACTTATTTGTATTTAGCGCAAACTGATACAGATTGTCTCCCCTGCCTAGTCCAATCGGGTCCTGATTCACAAACTGCCCTGCATCAGGCTTATAATACCTGAAGAAGTTATAATGCAACCCAGTTTCACGGTCGGTATAATGGTTTTGCAGTCTGAACGGGTCGTAGGCGTAGTCGATAGTGCAACCATCAGATTGCCGTTAATCTAACGGTTTAAGGACATCTGAAAAAACAACTTTCAGACGGCCGTTATCCTGACTAATGCTTCACTATCACTAGCGATATTTTTTTCTTGGGTCTTTAAAGGTTCCTATAAACTTCAGATCATTGTAAAGTTTACCTGGATTTTCCTCATAAAATGTTGCATTAGAATAGTAATATAAAGAATTACCTTCATTTATTCCTTTCTCTTTTGCTACTTTCACAATATCTTTTATAACTTTATTGGAGTGTGCCCCAACTTCTTCTGCTAACACTTCAACTGGCACAATTTCTCCATTATCTGTCTGGAATGCCACAAAATAATCAGAATCAATAAATGAGACCCCAAAATCTGCAAATGCTGGACATTGAGAATCTGAATCTTCCATTCCTTCAGTGTATTTATTAAACTCATCTAACGTCTTATTTGATGTTCCTATCCATACAGAAATCATATTCTTTGTATCTGAATCAAGCATTTTAATCATCCTTTCTTAATTATTGAAAATTTAATTTAAAAATTTATTTCATTACAGAGGCCGTCTGAAAACAGAAACCGCGTGCCGCCCTACGTCAGGATTTGAGGTTTCATACGAGCTACGGCTTGCTTTTGAAATCTATTTTTTTGAACGTAAGAAATTTATCATATGAATTTAGTTGTTCAGCAGAATAATTTTTCCATAATTTCAGCATTATCACTATCTGCAATAGAAACAAAAAAATATGACATTTTTTTGTTTTTTTCCTTATCTACACTTGCTATCGCTTTTTTTAAATCCTTCTATAATTGAATCATATACTTCGCCTGATATTGCTCAAAATTATCTTCTGATATTAATGTATTTGCATCATTAAGAATATTTTTGAATCTCATTATTGAATATACTATCTATTTTTCTCAGGAACCTCTCCAAGTCCTATTGCAAATTGAGGGTAATACCATTTAATAAAAAGGCTGATCTTCTTTTTGGGTAGTTTACTTTTTTCTATTTCGTAGTGAGAAATAGTGTTAGCAGCCCAACCCAGATATGAACAATAGTCATCAATATATAATGTATAGGCAAAAAAACTTCATTAGAATTATATCTTTCTAATACAAATTTAAATGTCTCTGTAACTCCTTTTAGATACATTCTGGATTAAATCTTGAATTATATAATTACTTAAAATACTCATTTTTATTTTTCCTTTTATAAATTTTTTTGTTATCAATCAGTTTCTATGCACATTTACTACGTGATCCGTATTTTTCCAAAAACCTAACCACCAATTCTAGTTAATTGCTTGCTCATATATCTATCTGCTTGAGCTTTATTATACATAATTTCCTATCTTTTTTTCTTAAAAAAATAAAAAAATATTTTTAACCCAAAAAGGGTGTTGTTAATCCCAAAATTCCTCCGAATATCAATCCTTCAAGGAACATAAAACTCTCACTTTCGATTTGTATAGCTAATCCCAGCAGCATCCCAATTAACATTTGAATTATGGATAGATATTTAATATTTTTTTCTTTCTAATTCCAAATGAAATAAAAATAACTAGAAAGAAAGAGATGATCGGAAACACGACCAACTTAACTATCGTGTTATCTCCATAATAGGCCATCCATAACCAAAAAAACAAATCCATGAAATTAGAATACTAATCCAATACTTTTTGAATAAATTCTTTGACTTTAATTAACATGGAAGTCCTCCTTTGGCTATGATGTTTACAGCATATTCTTGAGTTATATTTGTTCATATAAAGTTAAATTCTTTTTCTGTGCTTTTTATATATATCTGTATAGAAATAAATTCTATTATCTTTTTATCTCTTTCAGATAAATCAAGTCTTCGATACCCCCAATATACTCAATGGATAAATCATCTAAATTTAATGTTGCAAGCCTAAATCCAACAACCCAAAAATCGTCTAATGAAAAACTGGAATACATATTTTTCTATTGAAATACAACAAAGGCCCTCCAAAACCCTGTTCTTGAATAATAACTTGACCGTTAATGGATAGACTTCCAACTAAGGGAGAACCTTGATTTACTTCCATCAAATCAAGGTAACTGACTTCCCATTTGTCAAACAAAAAAATTTTTTTCTTGAAAGTCTAAAGGAGTTTCAGTCAAAATTTTTTTAACTTAGACATTTTTTTATATTTTTTTCTTGTCAAAGAATTGAAATCTTCTTCTAATTCTACAAGGAGATTACCAACTTCATTATTAAATGGCCAAGAATCAATTACTATCCGAGACAATAAAAATTCTTTTTCCTTTTTTTGTTGAAAAAAACTTTCTGAATTTAGATAATTAATCATGTCATATAGTTCATTTTTTTATAGAAATCAACTGCTGTTTATTTGTATAACTATATTCATCACAATTATTAATCATTCTATCAATTTCGTCTAAAAACAATATTAATCTTTTTTTATAAATTGCTCCTGATTCATTGTCTTATTAACCTTTCCAAGTCATTCATATTTTTTTGTTTTTGTCCATCAGGAAACCCCAAACCTTGAGGTGCAGCTTTACCTACAATAATAGTTGTTCCTAATAGCCGTCGCGGCAGAAGCCGTGTAAATCGGGTTATTAAAGAATATGATTACTTACGCCGTCTAACAAGTTTTTTTCAGACGGCCTTTTGAGACTGTTGAAATAAGAAACTGGGGGCGTACCTTGGGGCACGCACCCTACATGCGGGCTACAGTTTACTACACTTGCTCTTCTAAAAGTTGACACTACGATTATTTAGTAAAACCAATTTCTTTTTATTAACCTATCGACTAAATTATTTAAATTAATTCCTTTTTGGTACTTCAATTTTAACATTATCACAAAAATTTGAATAATAATTCCAAGAGGTATTCCTTATTATTTATATTAGGGATATATGGCATTATTTGTATACTCTCCTTTACAAAAGGTACCAAAAAGAAATTTTTTTACTCTTCTTTAATATAATCGGATTTAATAAATCTCCATTTCTATTAAATATTTCATAAGCATTTTTGTTTGACATCGTCTGGTTCTAAATATAATTCAGCATCTTTGATATCGGCAAATAGACTAACGTCTCCACTATCAATTACAATAATTGGTATATCCATCTTATTTTTCTCCATTATTTAAAAATTTAATTTAAATTTTATTTCATTACAGTGGTCATCTGAAAAAAACAGAAAACGCGTGCGTGCGTACCGCACACACCCTAGGTCAGGACTGAAAGTTTTGTCCGGGCTACGGCTTGCTACTTCGAGATTGAAGGCTTCATACGAGCTATGGCTTGCAACGCTTACTATATATACACGACGCTACACCAGTTTATTAATCATCAGGATTTTTCTTCTAAACAATTTAAAAACGCCTCAAATGATTTCGCAATAATAATTGAATTTCTTTTAAAATTAGCTTCCCTTGATATATTTTTCACTCCATACGTCCCTTACATAATAAATAATTTGCCAACTATTTTTTTCTAAACAGAGATAATTACCTCCCCAATCAAAAGCAAAAAGGAATTAAATTCTAGGTAACTCATTAAGTTCCCATTCATTTATTGATCTTCCTTCTAATGTGAAATCTGGATCATCCTCAAACTGCTTTAGAATATTTCATTGGAATGAAGTCGCGAATTTCAATATAGTCATAATCAATATTATCATTGACAAAACAAGAAAGATTGGGCGTACCTCCATTCCATTTGAAGTAATGTGACTTGAATGAAGATGGAAAAGATACTTCTAGTTTTTTCAACTTCATTAAAATCATTTTCAGATAAATTTTTTTATCACAATCATAAAAAAATTGAGCATGCTAAACTCCTTTAAGTTATACAAAGCAAAGGATTGCTTCTGCTGGAATAGTTTATTTATTTTTTTAAAGTTAAGCGTTCAGTCCAATAGAAATAGATAACACATCTTCCTCATTGTCGAGTAGAGATATATCGATAACTTTTATCTATTTTATGACTAAATAATTTTAAACAATAAAAAAATTAGGTTTGTTTATTAATTCTAGCCAATTGCTAATATTTTTTTATTTTGATAATAAACAAGGGAATAATTCTATTGGTATTTCAGCCGAATCATTTATTCCTCCATAAAAGTATACATAAGCAATATCATTTTTCCTCTAGTGCAAAAAAAATTTAATATTTCATTTTTTTATCGATAAACTAAAAATTTTTCTTTTTGATAATTCTATATTTCTATAGGGGGTAAAAGTACGATTTATTATTTCACATGAGTGGATATGGAATAATTTTTTTCAGAATCTGAAATTAAATTATTTAAAAAAATGAATTTCTTTCATTTTTTTCATTAAATGATTCTGTTTTTAAAGTAAAGATCTTATTTTCTAAAGTTGTCATGATACTATTTCCTATGTTGTACTGGCACATTATCTTTGTATTTCTTCCAAGAAAATGTACCATTCCCATTATTTCTTTTTGACTAAGATTTCTCTCCATTTTGGCAGTAGTGGATTTGTTGGCGGCTTTCGCCGTCTTCGGTTGTCCAATTGCGGACCGGTACGAAGGGTTCGTAGCTGTCGGGATCGATGTAGATATAGGTATGTTTGCCGTCCGGGTGGACTTCCTGCAGCAAATGGCTACCGTCTCAAACGAAACGGGTTTGGTTTTCGAGGTCGTTCCTGCTTAAATCATGCAGGAATGACGTTTCTGAAACTTCTTCATTTTTCAGACAACCTTGATGCTTCGTTGGATATTTACCCTAACTGCGGCTTAACAAGATAATTTGTTTAAGTTCGAAATTTATTAGGTAAAGTAATATATTTAATTTCATGTTTACTACGGAGAGATTCAAGGGCAGAAATATTTTCTAGGTTTCTCGCATAGCATATTTCGATTTTTTCTAGATTAGTCATATTTTCAATTCCGTCTAATGACTTGATACTTGGTCGTACTAACAGAAGATCTTTTTAAGTTTGTAAGTTCATGAAATTCACTTAGATCTTTTGCCTTTGTAAGACCAGATATGTAATCTTTCCAGTTTGTGAGATTTGCCTACATTCTTAATTTTTTTCTTGAGTAATCGAATCTGATATCCTTTAAATTTTTTTAATAAGAGATATATCAATGTCGAAGGCTTTTTGTAGCAATAAGGTTTCAAGTTGCTCTAGTGAGTATAATGTCTCAAGATTGTAAATATTTTTTTAATTTCAAAATCATTTTCTATAGCAATGTATGGTAATTCAGGATATTGTTTTAAATCTGAAAAAAATCAAGATCTACAGGATTTGCAACTTTATCAGAATCTAAAAAAATAATGCACTAAGTTTCCCCATGATTCGAAGCCCACATTTATATAATTTTGCCTGCTTAATTCCAGCGTTCAAATAATTAGGTAGAACTTCTACTAAGTTAATATGTTTGTTATATCCACAAGTGGTTTTCATAATATACCTCCATTAATACATGAGCGGTTAATAGATATTAACAACTTCTATTTAAAAGTTAACAAGCAGATTTGCATTTTTCCTGATTTAACATTTTCCATTCGTTGATTAATTACTTTTTGCGTAACGAGCGGCTATATTTCTTTCTCTAGCAGTAGTATTTTTTTATCAGCATATAGTTTTACACCATTTGAGAGTATTTTGTTCATAAATGATGGATTCAATTTTTCATTATGAATCGCCATTAATCTGGCTTCTACCATAAGTGCCATTTTATCGCTTTTTAATTTAACATGGACACAAGCAGTAGGTTTAGACATTGGATTTGATTGTTTAGGCCCAGTTCTATACCTAATTGATCGTCTCATTGGTGATAAAGGACCTTTACCAATATATAATTGGATCATGTCTGTAAAAAAACACCGCTAAGACCTAAAAAATGCACCCAAGATTGTGTATTAGGAGAAAAAGTATACAAATTCTCCCCAACCAACAACCGAATCGGATCCTGATTTACAAACCTCCCGGCATCAGGCTCATAATACCGCATCAATTGGTAATGGGATTGGATTGTTAAAGAACGGATGTTTCAGAGATGGCCTTACAGGCTTTATTGGGTCTTGATCCAACCTACTTGTTATGGCTTGCTTAAAGTTATTTGCTATTTAATGCATCCGAAAATAAATCAAATATTTCTTTTGAAAATTTTGATGTTTCAATAGGCTCGAGCAAAACTAATAAATAATAGTAGGCTTTTTCAAAAATTAAATTAATATCGTAAGGTTCAAAGTCGGATAATCCATCAAATTTGTATAAACTAACCACCTGATTCATCGTAACTCTTTTTCCTTCAAGACCAAAAACAACCTTCTCCGTTTTTTTATTTAAGTGGTAACCTTTTTTTAAATGGGAATTTAACATTTTATTATTCTTATAAAAGAATAAATTTTTTTCATCATTAAATTCTGTATATTCATACTTAAATTTTTAGTTTATTTTTCTACTATGTCTGTAATTTTTTTATAAACATTTTTTTAATTTCTTTGTCTGTGTAAAAACGATAAAATTCACCTTCTGTCCAACTCATTTTTTTATTTTTCCTCCCTTTCCTTTTTTTGATGTACTACTACAAATACCATGTTGTACATCGCTTTTTAATTTTTCCATTGCTATCTCTTAGATGAATATCTTCTTCAATATACAGTCTTTTTTTATTCCATCTTGCCTATCAACACGTTTAATTTTTTTCATCATCTACCTCAAATGAAATATAGTATTTACTTTTTTTATTTGAGTTACATACAAAAATCATTGATTTTTTTCGTTTAATTCATAATTTACTTGATCTAAATACATAATTTCTCCTTCTTATGTGCATTCTTTAAAGAGTATTTATTACCATGTTGGTCCAGCTGTGTACCTGTGCTAAGAGTTCGTAGCTGTCGTTTTGCCCTCTCCCCAGCCCCTCTCCCACGAGAGAAGGAGTAGATGTTGGGATGGAAAAAGTTCATCCAACACTTCTTTGATTTATATTAATCCCAATAAAAGTCTGAATTATTTAATTCCTTCCACTCTTCCAAAGAATAAAGAAAAAGGCAAAGAAAAGTTTTTCCAATATTTTTGTCTTTTTAAATTTTTCTGACACCATAAATGCTTCCATATACTTATATTTGGAAGACAGCAAAAATATCCTTATCCGAATTAGTATATGCCTCCAGCGAAAAAAACCTTTTTTTCATCTCTTCCTAAATCAGGATAAATAATTTCATCCTCAATTTCCCAGCTAACTATTCTTACTAAATAATAGACTTCATTTGTCAATAGCTCACCTTTTGTATTGACAATAATTGCTTTACTCATTCCAAAATCATGATCAAATCCGTATTTTTTAATAAATTCCAAAAAATGAGCTGACATGATAAAGAAATCATTATATGGAAGAAAATCAAAAGTAACACCTCTTGCTTTCTTTAAGCAGACATAAACCTTTTCAGGCATTGGAGGAATTTCTTGTCCCTTTACGAACCAACTCCATGGAAAGTCAAAATCAGGATGTGTTTTTTTAGGGTTGAATTCCTCTGATATCCCTACTTCCCCTAAGGAAACCTTAGGCACTTTTCTTTTCGCTAACTCATCTAAACTTTGTAGGGCATATCCCCATACTAGTAATTTTTTCATAATATCCTCCTAATCTAATCGTTTTGGTGAGTTGGTAGAGGTACATCCTCCAACAGATATGGACTGACTCAAACGATTTTTTAAATTTTTTTGTAAATCTCGTACACGCCGTCTCGCTTGTGCCTGTAATCGACCATGATATGGTTACGGTAGGCGAAACCGCGTGCGTACAATTCTGCGCACACCTAACATCAGAATTGAAGGTTTGTGCAGGGCTACGGCTTGCTTACTATCAAGAAAAGTTAATTATTCCACAGGTTCAGCAGCTTCTTTTAACCAAATTTGGATTGATTCAATAGGATTTAATTTTTTCGCACGAATAGTATTTGTATAATCAGGTGGTAATATTTCAACATTAATCATAATTTCTGAACGAGCTTGATTTAAGGAGAATATTCCCTTCATGTCGCACCGATGAAGTGCTTCCTCCATCGCATTAATCCGGAAATTAAATTCTGTTTCATATTCTACTTCTGTTTTTAATGAGTGAATATCAATACGATCTAAGAAAGCTTGGTTTACTTGATGAAAATATTGTGAGCCAAACTCTAAATAAGGACTATCTATCGAAGACCATTTAAAATCTGCAATATCGTAAGCATCCCAATTTTGAGCAATGCTTTGTTGTTTTAGCGCTTCATATGACCAAGCACTCACAAAAGGAGCCAGTGCCTCTCCTGTGGTACTTAACACGAAGAAGTAAAAAGTTTCATTTGTCGAATTGAACAAATCTATAGCTGCCTGACTTGTTGCTTCTTCGATTGTAGCAACTAACTTTTCAAATATATCATCAGAATAATTCATCTTGCTAACTCCTTAAGTATTACATTTTTTACCAATCTGTCTTAAGGCACGGCTCAAAGCACGTCTAATTGCTTTTTTCCACGTCCTCTATTCTTCATAGTTTCCACTACATTTTTTAATCTATCTCTACCTTTTCATGGAATTTTCTATTATGCATTTCATTATGAGGGCGAGGATGACCAATAGCGATTCCATTGGTAGGATCATTAATATCAATATTATAGTTTTCTACTTCGAGATTGAAGGCTTCATGCGAGCTATGGCTTGTTATTCACTCTAGTTAATTGATTATATTTACGTAATTTGGCTATATCTTCCCTGTTTTTTTATCATTTCAATACAATTAAATTGTATCTTGTAGTCTTCTTCATAATGTATATCAAGCCGTTCATAATCTGTTTCGTAATACATAACATCAATTGTTTCAATTACCTTATCGCTACAATTCGTAATAAAAAAATTAGTTCATTTTTTTATTTATAAACTCGTATAGATATGATAACCCTATCATAGAATTCTGTGTAAAGATGGCTACGTTATCTGGAAACTCCTCTGTATCGGGGATGATTTTTATTTAATGTATTCAGAGTTTTTTTCAATTTCATCAGAAGAAATATCTTTATTTATATTAACATATAAAAAGATACTATCTAGCCAATCAGTACATAAAGAAAGATATGGCTCCTTAGTTATTCTTTTTAATATGATTCTCTTCTAAAAAAATTATCAAAACCTGCTATGAGATGTAAAATTCTATCGATGCAACATGCTCCAAAAAGGAATCTTTGTGTATTTGTTAAATTTTCCAATTCCTTTTTCACCTTTTCTTCATATTTTTCCATATTAGCACCTTCCTATGTTGCGTCTTTTTCCAACTTTTATTACCAGAACGAGGAGTTTTACTTTTTAACACCTTTTTCATTCATCAAATCTTTACAATCAAGACATACAGGACGTGAGGCCTCAATCTCTGTAATTCCTTTACCTGACTTGATTAAAGATTCTTCTGCGTGAGCATCTTTCATATTTATAACAGTAATACCTTTAGACTCGGCCCAAGTTCTTTGAACCTCTTCTGAATGCACTATAAATTGTAATTCGGCGCAAAAGCATACTAATTCTCCCCACCCAACAACCCAATCGGATCCTGATTCACAAACCGACCCGCATCAGGCTCGTAACGATAATCTGCTCAAACTTATTAATTAACTGATATTTATTAGTATTTTTTTAATTCTTCTGGTATTGTGGCACCATTTCTATGTGCCTTTTTAGCCCAAAATATGGCTTTTTCTTTATTGTCTTGTGTGAAAAATAAATCAGCTAAATTGGATTGGGCAATTGGATGTCCATTTTTTGCTGCGATCTCTAGCCATTTATATTCCAAATCTTGGTCTAAAGATACAAACATATGGTATTGATATAATTTGAAGGCTGAGTTTTTATCTCCATTAGTGGCGTTCTTTTCGAGAATTTGAATTTCTTCATCTGAAATCCAATAAGTATTACCTGTTGATATAAAGTTAGTCATTTGGAGCAGCCATTACAAACACTCCAGCTACCATACCACCTCCAACAACACTACCAATAGTTGCAAGACCAGAAGTAATACCAACAGCTGATAACCCTACAGTACCTAAACCATAAAGAGCTGCAAATGAACCTATGCCACCAATACCTGCCCCCAATGCTCCAGCTAACACTTCTGGGATTGGACTCTCTCTTATTGTACGTGTTTTATCATTAAGAGCTGCCGCGGCCTCATTAATTACGTTTACAACTTGTTGTAGTGATTCTACACTTTGAAATACTAGTTCTTTACTCATAAAAAAATCCTCTTTATTTTATTATTTTAATTATACCATGTATAAATTGAAAAAAACTGCAACATTAAAGTTACAGTCTAACAATATTTATCCAAAAACAGTGTAATGAATTATACCCTATCTTTTATCATTCACGAGAAATACTCACACATCAACGTGTACTTACATCTAGCTTTTCCTTCTATAAATTTACTAAAGTTAAATTTGGGGTATTAGAGGAATAGAAATATTCTCTTTCTAATCCTCTATTCTGTTCGAGTTTCAGCTAAATATATTCCCCATTCAGCTAATTCTTCAGGCAAATCATAAACAGTTTTTCCATTACATTCATAGATTTCAGAGATTCCTGGTGAGGTCTTAGAAAAAGTTTTCCAGGCTGTCACTAGTTCTTCTACAAATTGAATATTATGAGGTTCAAAAAAGTCATTAAATTTCGATAGTTCTTTACTATAAATTGTCACAACATTATAGCTATCAAGCATGATTTCATCGTGACTTTTATGTCCACCAAATCCAAACTTACTTAATCCATCATTTACAAGTAAATCACCGTATCTAATCAACAGTGCTAGACATTCTTCTCTTGAACAACCATCAATATAATAAACATCCTTATGGGATTCCTTAATAATATTCTTTGCTATAACTTTTTTCTCTATCAATACTGACAGGCAATTCCAAAATAAAAAACAAGGGCTCGTCATGAATCACAATAAAGTGTTGAAAAATCTCTAATATTTTTTCTGCGTGTACATTCGCCATCAAATGATGTTCAGTTAACTTTGTAAATGATTCAAACAGGTTTTCTACCAAGCTAACTTGGTGACCTTTTACTAAATTCAACATTACACTTCCTCCAGAAAATTAAAACAATATCCACATTTATAATTTCATTATATCATTAAAACCCAAAAAAAGACTGGAACTTCCCGGTCACAGTCTCTTATAAATCTACCTCAGTTCCTTCAAGGAAAGTTACTACAATTTGTCCAGTTTCTGAAATAGATTGATAGCATGTCAGACTATAGTATCCAGAAGCCATACTTGAACTATTACTCTGATTCTTACCCTCTATTCGATTAGAGAAGCTACCTTCACGCTTTTCATTCTCCCTTTCGTTCAAAGGTTTCTAATCTTTTACAAGCAGTGATACCGCCTCAACGTGGGTTTTAGAGGACTAAATGAAGTCTGAATTGCCTGATAGAGATGTAGTATTGATTAAGCAATCAACAAATAATGTACAAAACAAAAATAAAGTACACTGCTTAATGAGTGTACTTTATCCTTCTAATTCAGTTTTATCAATGGTTTAGCTCTAGTTTAGTCAATTGTACATAAATTTTTTAGTTTTAAAAGTATATAATTAATCGTAAATTTATTTAAAGAAGGTTTAAAGATGAGCATATTATCTGATAAACTAAAAGCCAAGAGAAAAGAAAAAGGATTCTCACAAAAAACACTTTCCGAAGGAATTTGTGAGCAAAGCCAAATCAGCAAAATAGAACGTGGTAACTATATGCCTGCTGCTGATTTACTCTATAAACTTGCAAATCGGCTTCAAGTTCCCTTAGATTATTTTTTCGATGAACAGATTAAAATGACTTCCAATATAGCACCGTTTAAGAAATTAGCAGAAAAATTACTTGAAGATCGTAATTACGAGGATTTAGAATACCTCTTAAACTTAGAAAAAGAAAAGTATCAGTATCTGTCTACTGAGGATGAATTTTATCTTCTATGGATTCAAGCGATTATCCTTTTCTACTTACATAGTTCCAAAGATGAAGCTATCACCAGTCTAGAAAACGCTTTGCCAAAGCTTTCGGTCAGCTCATCTGTGTATCTTAAACTCATCAATACTTTATCTAATTTTTATTTTTCTGTAGGGCGTGATGCAGAATACGAAGAAAATAACTCACTTCTTATCAGTTTGTATCAGGAAAAAGATTTAAACCACCAAGAGTATTTATTTGGTTATATTCGAGTTAAACATAATTTCGCCTATTATTTACACTCTAAAGGTAAGGAATTAGAAGCCGTCCAAGAAGCCTTAGAAACCATTGACTTTTGTAAACAAAAAGAGACCAGCTATCAGCTGGCGCCTCTTTTAACTATCGTTGCAAATGCCGGAAAAGATTTTTTAAAGCACGATGAAATTCTTGACTATTATTTACAGGCTCGTGATATCTGTAAAATATACGAGCACAAGCTCATGATGGCTAAGATTGATCATTTTTTAAAAGATAAGGATAGGTGACTTCAATCGTAATAAGTTATAATTACCAATTAGCTAGAAACGTAAAAGTGGAGAGGAACTAATATAGTTTTCTCCACTTTTGTTAATATCCCCTCTTCCATTTGTATCCCGCCAAACTTACTAATACAAGTAAAACTAAATTAAAGATGATAAAGAAAATCGTAAAACCAAATAATCCATTCTGTGCCAAATCTTCCGTGTAAAGTTCAGTCTCTGTAAAGAACAGATAAATTCCATATCCCTCCACGAAAATAAGAAAACTGACAAAACCAATAAGGAAAAGTCCACTAGCAATAAGAAAGAGTCTCCATAAAAGAATGAGAATTCCTCCTACTGCTATAAAAATTACCGGGATAAGGAGTAAATCATTCATGACTTGTTCCTTCCTAATTAATCAACTGACGGTAATGGGTGGCAAGAGAGGAATCAAATTCCTCTAGCTTTTGAACTAAGTCCAAATACTCCTCTTTCTCATGATCTTCAAAGTCCACACCTCGGTGATTCTGAAGAGCGATTTCCAATTGACTAGTGAGTTCTCGTTTGGAAAAGCTGTAATCGCCTGTCACTTCCTCATAATGTTCCTTTAGCTCCTTGTAGGCTTGGTATTCTTCAGGTGTTTGAAATCCCTGTACCAAAGCCTCTTCTAATTGATAATAGGTATCTTCCATCATAATCGTTACCTCGTTTCTTTCTATCTTTATTCTACCGCGCTTTTCTTTTCTTGTCCGCTATTTGTATCTATTTTTTACTCCAATTCAAAAGAAAGTTGTTCTTGCTTTTCTTTTCCTTTTTCATGGAATTGTCTTAAGGACTGATCAATAATATCTAAATCCGTTTCCGTTTCAATCAATGGCGCGAGTACATCGTATTCGGCCTTTTTAGTTTGATAATCCTCTTCCTTTGGAAAGTTTTTCTCAATTTCTACCTTAGCAGTAGTCCATTTATCCTTTAATTCATCCAATAAGTTCTGAGTTTTCACTTGGTCCTCTTTAATATGATCAATCGTATGCTGAAGCCTTTGAATCGTCCCCAAAGGAGAATACAAATCTAAACTGACAGAATACTGATTTTCTCCTACAATCTTAACAGAGAAGGTTTCAGGAAGAGGTTGATTTGTTGGAAGACTAAGCATTTTAATGTCAAATCCTCGATAGCTTGCTAGGGTTCGGAATTCTTTGCTGTCAGATTGATTATGACGGATAAGACGGTGTAGGGATTCACCTGCTTCAGCTCGTTGATCAAAAACTTGCTTGCCTACTGTCATAGAAAATGCTTGGTCTTTCGACACTTCAGACTGTTGAATATCGCCTTCATACTTGCTTAATCGTTTCTCAAGAATGGGCATATTTTCTTCACAGTAGGAGATTGTATGACGATAGTGATCCTTGCTGCGTTGAAAGGCGCGTCTTTGATTTTCTAATAGAGTTAGATCATTCTCTAGTTCCATCTTATATTTGAGATAAGGATTACCTGTTGCTAGTGCCTTAAAATCAGAAGCTGTCATAGTCTGTTCATCAATGTCTTCCGCAGCACGAATTGGCTCCTTAGAAGTCATAATCTGCTTAATATAACGGAGTTTGTTCTCCTGAGTTGCCCATAGATAATTATCAAATGAACCTTTTGTAATGTAGTGGTAAATATCCACTTCCTTATTTTCATTTCCTTGTCGGATAATCCGTCCATTGCGTTGCTGAATGTCACTTGGTCTCCACGGTACATCCAGGTGATGAACTGCTTTCATCTTGCTCTGAACATTTAAACCTGTTCCTCCTTTTTCAGTTGAGGCAAGTAAGATCCGCACCTCTCCTGCATTGACCTTTCGAGACAAACTATTCTTCTTTTCATCACTATTGGCATCATGTACAAAGGCAATTTCCTTACTAGGGACTCCTCTATCAACTAATAAAGCCTTAATCTCAGAATAAACATCAAAGCCATTGTCCTTTTTCTTAGGTGTTCCAATATCTGAAAAAATCATCTGAGTAGCCTTATTTTCCATTCCTTCACGATAAATTCTTTCAACATTATCCACTACCTGAAGCAGTTTATGATTGTCTGCTAGACTATAACTAGAGTCTAATAAACGCATATCAATAGCTAGTTTCCGTGCCTCACCTGTTATCTTTAACATGTTATCCTGACTCGGATCAACTGTTCCACATTTAACCGCATCTGACCTCATAACTAATTCTTCTAGATAGAGTTTCTGGTTTTCAGTTAACTCACTCTCAATAGGGATAATACGAGCTTCTGGAACAGGTAAATCCAACATATCTTGTGTTTGAATGTCGGCTGTTTCTTTATAGATTTTCATCAACTCAGGTAGATTGACAAACTTTTTAAATCGTTTCTTAGGTTGGTACTTATCCCCTGTAGGAGCTAATTCCATAGAGTTTTGAATTTCTCCAAAAGCACCTACCCAAGAGTCAAAATAATCAACTTGATAGCGTTTTAAGATATCTGGTTGAATATAGTTCATCATAGTGTATAACTCACTAATAGAATTTGAAACAGGTGTTCCTGTCGCAAAGACAATATTTTTAAAATCATGTTCTTCCTGAATCTGTCGAACCTTCATTTCCATATCCACATTCTTCTTAGAAGTTGTATTGGTAATCCCTGCTACATTTCCAAGTCCAGTAATGGGACGTATATTTTTAAAGTGATGTGCTTCATCCACAAAGAGAAAATCAATTCCTAAGTTCTCAAAATCAATAAAACTATCACGATTAAAGCGTTGGAGTTCTTCCAATTGTTTCTCTAGACCACTTATTGATTGTTCTGCTTCTTTAACGGTATACTTATTTTCAGAATGTGTTTTAATCTCTCGTAGTTCATTAAGTTTATCCTCGATATAATTCATCTGTCTTTCTTTACTGACAGGGATCTTTTCAAATTGAGAATCCCCAATGACAATGGCATCGTAATCTCCTGTAATAATACGTGACACAAACTGTTTCTTCTTGCCTTCACAAAATCTTTCTTAGTAGTCACAAAGACCTTTTTAGTAGGGAAAAATTTCATGATTTCTTGGCCAAATTGAGCAGATAAACTAGAGGGCACCACATACAAGGGCTTATGAACCATCCCCAACTCCTTTAATTTAAACCCAGCACCAAGCATGGTCAAGGTCTTTCCTGAACCTACCTCATGAGCTAATAAAGCTCTTTTTTCTTCTACGATTCTTTGAATGGCATTCTCTTGATGAGGACGAAGACAGATGTTTTGTGCCAAGCCATAAATGACTAGATGGCTACCGTCATACTCTCGACTAACCGTTCGATTATAAAGACGATTATAACTTTCTTCAATGACTTGTTGGACTTCTGGATACCGTGAGACAAATTCTTGAAAGAGCTCTTGTAAATGCTGCTCTTTTGCTCTTAGAACAGAGGTTTTTTCCAAATCTGTGATGGTCTTTTTCTTTTCCCCTTCCGTAACAGTCATAGTAATAGTCGGTTGGTTCGAATTAAGTAAATTCTCAAAAATCTTTCTTCCTGTATCATAACGTGAGCCACTGACTCCAAGACTACTATCTTTGGCACTTGGATAGCGATAAGCAAATGATGTCCTTAAATGAACCTGCCCATCGACAGGATTCACTTCAATGACTTGTTCAACATCAGGCGAAGACAATTCAAATTCACGGTTGGTAAAACATTCAAAGGCAAATTTACCATAAACGGATTGAGGAATCCAACGTGACCCTATTTTAAACTCAATATCTGCCAGATGAATCCTTGGAGGGCGAACAGATTCTAACAAATCTAAAGCATGAGACCAGTCACATTCTTGATTGTTTTCCTCTACTAATAGTTGAACTACTTCTATCTTGTTGAGAATATCTCCTGACAAAAACTGGTTCTTAGAAAGATATTTTCTTTCCCCTCTTAAATAGCTTTCTGGATCCATTAAGATCTGGTCACCCAACTCATCTAAAATAGCTGCTTGGCTATGTTCAGGGTAAATTGATACCATATAGTCTATATCAACCCCTCTACCATCTGATAAACTGGAGTTTAATGCATCTAAAGCCGTTGAAACTCTTGTAATCACTCTCTCCGGCCTAACCAATGCTTTCTCAAAGGCTAAAGATTTTTTATATTTTACTTTCTGATCTTTAGAATCAATGTATTCATCTTCTAAACTTGCTAGTAAAGAATACTTATCGTCACTATCAAATAAGTTCCGATTGACTGAGACATTCAAGTATCCAAATTGGCTTACAAACCGATCATAGTCACGATTGAGTTTACTAAGTAATACCTGAAAATCTGTCCGACTATAATCTGGATGGCGTTGAATTTCAATTAAGGCTTGATATGTCTCTCTCAAATCAACCATACCCTTAATGCGACTAATATCCTTATCCGATAAGGGGCTTTCATAAAGACCGTTTTTTTGAACAAGCCCTTATATTTCCCTCTTTTACTCGCTTCTTCTGACTTGTATACATCTAGTGCTTCCTCATCTGTCAAATGAAGTTGCACGAATCGATCTATTTTATGTTCAGACAAGGAACTGTCCCAAGCTTTAAAATCTCCCTTCTCATCTACATAATAACTAATTTCGTCTACTTTTGTACTTTTCCGAATGCCATGCGTATCTCGGTAATAAATTTGATTTCCCTCATATCCAAAAGAATATAGCGCTAAGTTCTCACGTATATGACTTGGGATAGAATTATCCACTTCTTCTTGGATAAAAACAGGTGCTTTCAAAGAATTGTCAATTTGTTTAGGTGCTTCTACATTCTCTAATGCTTTCATTATGTCAGTAGCTAATGTTTCTGATTCCCCCTTAACATTGAGGGTTCCTCCATTAAAATTACGTACCTCATATTCACCCAAAACTTGTGTATTGTATTTCCCATCAAAATAAGGATTGATCCAGACACGCTTATCCTCCTCAAAGGGAATAGAGCCACTAAAGACAAGTTCCTCCTCATTAAGATTCTTTGCTTGATCCTTTTGAAAGAAGAGGAGATCTGTGGTCACTCGAGTACCTGCAATCTTTTTAAAAGCCGTATCCGGCAACCGAACTCCCCCTAAAAAATGAGTGCTAGATTTAATCTCTTGTAAGACATTATCTGTCCGCTTATCCATTGTGCCAATAGAAGAGATAATCGACACCTGCCCTCCGTCTCTTACTAAATCAAGTGAGTGTTTGATAAAGTAGTCGTGAATCATGTAAGGTTTATCATAGTTTTTATCGGCAATGCGAAAATTTCCAAATGGAACATTCGTTAAGACTAAATCAAAACTATTATTTTGAAAGGGAACTTCTTCAAATCCTCGAACTTCAATATAAGCATTAGGATGTAGTTGTTTTGTGATTGCGCCTGTCACACTGTCTAATTCAACTCCATAGAGTTCTGACCTCTCTCGTATACTTCTAGGCATAGCCGCAAAGAAGTTCCCAGTCCCCATAGAAGGATCTAATATCCTTCCTCCCTCAAAACCATCATCTAGTAGCTTTTGCCAAATCTGGCGAATAATCATTGGGTCTGTATAATAGGCTGTGAGAGAACTTTGTTTCATAGTGGAGTATTCTGATTTACTTACTAAACTCTTAAGAGTTAAACGTTCTGTTTCATACTTTGGATTGAGTTCATCGAAAAATTCATTGGCAAGACCGCCCCAGCCGACATACTTGGCTAGTAGTTCTTGTTCTTCTGGATTCGCTTGTCGTCCCTCTTTTTCTAATCTTTTAACAAGTTCAATTGCGGCGATATTCGTTTCAATCTTTTCTCGATTTGTCTTAGGATAAAAGTCCTCTAAGTCATCTGGAAAAACAAAATCTTGAACAGTAACATCCGTCTCTTCTATACCTGAAATTAAAGGTTTTGTTTCCTTGTCCTTTTCCTTTTCATTATCTTCTTCCAGGTAGGAAAACAAATCTATTTCCTGACTTTCACTTGATGGATCAATCTCAATCTCTGAATCTTCTTTTTCAAGTTCTACATGAGACAACACTTGTTCAATCTCTTCCAAACTGTTCAAGTATAAGATAGGATTCTCTTCAAATAACTGGTTGGAATCACTGAATAGTTCTAGGCGAACCAAGTCATTTAACTGAGCATTTTCAATCGAAACCAACTGAAATACTTGTCCTTTATAACTTACTTGTGAACCAATTGGATATTCCCTCAAAGCTTCTTCTACAATTTTATCGACATTAGAAAAAGAGTTCGTTTCTTCCGTTTCCTGTTCAATATCTCTTGAAGGAGATAAAGATTCCTCTACTTGATTAGACTTTTCTCTTATAGCTTTCACTTCATCAAAATGAGTAATAATCTTCAGCTTTTGTGTCAGTGGGAGTTGTGTGTAGTTTTCTTCATGATGGACAAGATCCGTCACGGTATCTAAAGTAGCCATCAATTCTGAACCCAAATAGGCTAGAACATCTCCTCTTTTTCTTCAAAATGAATCTCAAGAACCTCTTTTTTTAGTTCTTTGGAATCAACCATTAGAAGAAACTTCTATATCTCTACTAATGCGATCAGATAGATTATTCGCAACCCGATAGACATTGACTAAATTGACATCCTGATTCTGATAAAATACAAGCTCACTTAGTTGTTCTAGTTCTTCTTTTTCAGATTGAATGTGAAATCGAGTGGAAAGGTTATAGGTTGCGACTTCTAGAACCAAGTTTTTCTCCCAATTGCTTAATTGAGATAATTTACTTAGACCTGCTTGTCCAAAATTTCTTGTGTAACTTTCTAAATCTTGGTCATTATTTTCAGAACTGGCCTCTAGGAAAGAAACAATATCTTGATGAAAAGAATAGACATGAGGTATCTCTTTTATCTTTCCCTCTTCAGTCAAAAAACTCTCTACTAAGTCCTGCCATTTCTCATCAAAATGTTGTGCTTGATAACGAAGAAATAAGTCCATTTTCTCTCTATCTTTTGGAATTGTTCCACGAAACATAGCCAATAATTGTATTACTTCCATTATTGCTCCTTTCATCTATACGAAAATAGGAGAATCATATGATTCCCCTACAACTCTATCTCCATTTCCACCTCTTGAGAACTGGTTTCTAAATCACTAGACAAAAGAGAAACGGCATCTGTTCTCATGTAGTAAGTATATAAGTCTTCAAGGTCTTGTTCGTTTTCAATCCCTGTTTCAATACTAATCAGAGCCTGTATAAATTCCTTGTAGTGACTCTCCATCATATCTGAAATCTTTTGTTTCATTTCCATAAATACTGAGGACGGTTCAGTGATACTTGTTTGGTCTATGTCTTGTAAATCCTTTTCTAAGGGATTGGTTCCTTCTTCTATTTCCACTAAATCTGAACGTCCATCACCATCAGAATCTGCGCTAAGAGGATTGGTTCCTAGCGCCAATTCTTGAGCATCAGTTAATCCATCTTGATCCGAATCACGTTGATAAATGGCTTCCATATACTTCCTTCTTTCCTAGTTAATCTTTTTTCACTCCAATCCTACCAAATATTCCTTGAAAGAAGTATCACAACAAAAAAGAGAACGAGCCAAAACTGCGTTCTCCTTAAAATGATAAAACATTATTATCAAAGTAAAAAGATGACTTACAGAACCTGTAAGCCACCTAGTCAGTCGGTTTATTCTGGTGTCTGCCACCGCTTGGCCCTTACGTCCAAGATTGCTATCGGATTTTGTTCTGGTGTCCGCCACCGCTTGGCCCTTATGTCCAAGATTACTATCAGATTGACCATGAGCCGACCACACATTTATAGACATATTGTATCTTTAAATAGCTACAATTTCAAGTGTAAACTCTTCTATTTGGTCGTATAAGCAAAACTGATGGCACTATCTGCTTGAGAGATTTTTCTAAAGGTATAGTTAGGGTTGCCACCATAGTTAGTTTCAGACACAAGGAAAGAACCATCATCATAGACCTTCTCTACAAAAGCCACATGACCGTAGATGGCTGGTGTGCCATGTGTACCTCCCACAAAAGAAACAATAGCACCTGCTCTTGGTGTAGAGCCTGTTTCACCTCCAAGACTTGAAGCTGTCGCAACCCAGTCCTGACCATTTCCCATGGTATTAATGATTGAAATCTTTTCTCCATTTCTACCTTTTAATTTTAAGCCTAACTGGTTCATACGAGCCGCAACACCCCATGTACATTGTCCATAGGCATAGGCCATACCATCTCCACCACCAGGAACAGAATGATCATACAAGTCCCCACGAACACCTTCAAGGGATTGTGGATCACTCTTGCCTGTCCTCCATTTGTTTGGCTAAAGCCTTTTTTTCAATTTGGTAATACCATTCCGTTGCTCTGGTTTGTCTTTCCAGTAGTTTGTCACCAGAATTTCCCTCCCAATAGGTAAGGAAGAGTTGGGCTAGATTGGCTGCACTGCCCGTATTTTTTTAAAGAAATCCTTTAACCAACTTTTGATAGTAAGGACTATCCCCATGAAGCATAAAATCAAGTTGTAGGTCTAAATCATACCATTTCTTATTTTGGGTGCGTGCATAATTTAACAAGGCTGTATGACGTGTTGACCCATCTGCGGTATCCGTCCATTGACCTAACCCCAAACCTCTATGAAGGATATTAGGATAAGCACCACTATAAATGGCTGGACCTCCTATCGCTAACCAGGTTTCATTATCCCATGAGGAATCGGTAGCGCCAACAGGAGGAGATAAATAATCTCCTTCAGCTCGTTTTGGATTAATAGAAGACTCTACAGACCAATTTCCTAAAATTGCCGCAATGGCTTGGGGACTTGCCCCTTGAGATTTCAAAAACTCATAAATATGTTTTGCTCGTTCAAACTCACCTCCACCAAACTGACCAATGGAAGGTAAGATAGTGGTCTGAAGTTGAATGACTTTTGGAAAATAAAATTGCGGATTGACATACACCAATTTTTCTTTCTTGTTCTTATACTTTTGATAGGAAACTTTCAAACCTGTATCATCTGGTGTTTCACCAATAACATCACCCGTTAAGACCCTTGTCCCCTCAATCGCACGGCCATTATGAATGGAATATAAGGTTAAACGACTCTCATTCTCACCTTTTCCGTTAGTGAGAATAACATCATCTCCATCTAGAGATACAACTCCATCCATTGGTGCGACAATCGTTTGGTGAGCCTTCGCTTCTAATAGAATGTACTCCTGAAGAGTAGGTTTTCCGTCTAAATCATAGTATCCATAACGATAAGTCATGGTCAAACTATCTTCGTTACTTTTCCCCTCAAATGGATTGTCCAATTCCTGCATGGAAGCATACACACCTTCTTCTTTTTAGTTCCTTTATTTCCTCTTGATCGTCTTTCGATAGTTTATACTTAGGAGTTTCATAAAGGTCTTGCATGGATTTCAAATCTTCCCCATCGTTTAAATCATGCCACAAAGCAGACAGATAATCCTTGTAAGTTTCTGAACTAAATAAGTGAACTGGTTTGTGTAACTCATAGTCATGGAATTTAAAGTTCATATACCCCATCACATCATCAACTTTTGTGTAATAAGTAATTCCTTTGTCATTTGTGCGAGTATGTTCTGCATCTTCCCAAGTTAGGTGGGTATAAGCTTTTGTTAATTCAAATTCATCTTGTTGAATCAAACTAGCAGATGAAAATCCTAAAAAGAAGCTCATTATAAGTAAAAGAAGAAATATTATTCCTCCAACTATCCAGGTTACAGGATTTCCAGCCGCAAATGTAAAGAAGGAAAAAGGCTGCTTTTAGTTTTTTTGATAGATATTTCGGACACTTGTAAGACCTTGTTTCTTTAATTTTTCGAAACCGATTTTTTTAAAAAGAACTTGGGTTATCTTTCGCTAGTTTCCATACTTTTCCATCCTTAAAATGATGGTATCGCTCTTTTGTGTTGGTCAGTCTTTTCTTGGTAAAACGACCTGTTGCTTGTCCTGTTTTGACACTAGCTTTTCCAAGGTTATAAGAAAGGCGACTGTAGCGTTTTCCTTTTCTAATTGTCTCTTGAAGTGTGCGATAGCCTTCTAAATCTTCATTTTCTGAAGCTAACTCTCCACCTTCACGTCCAAGGACATAAAGAAAAGTTTTGGCTTTCCTACTGACTTTTTTGGACTTATAGGCTTGTTTAGTAGATTTTAGATTCTCTTTTGCGGCCTTGACTTCTTTTCTTAGCTTTTTAATTCTTCTAAACTCTTCCCTTGAAAGAAAAAATTAGATTTATGTTTCGATTCCTGACCGTAGAAAAATTTTTGATTGGTTTTTCTTTCTTTACGACTCTCTTTTCTTTCTTCTTTTGCTTCTACCTTTGCTTCCTTAAATTGATTCTTGGCTATTTTCAATCGTTTCCTAGCATGAGGCAATCGTCTGTCTCTTAATTCTTTTGCGATTTAAAAAGAGATGGAGGACTATTTTTGAAGAATATGATTGTAGTCTTCATTTGCTTGTTTTACTCTAGCCTTTGAAGCTGCTCTCATCTCCTCCAGCTTTTCCTTTATCTCTTTTTTCCATGCTTTTTCATCCAGTTCAGCGGAATCTTTTTTCTGTTTCTTCACCTCCTTCTTTCCTTTTTTCAAGAATTTCTTCTCATCTTTTAGACTTCTTCTAAATGCCTTTCGGGCACGTATGATTTCTCTTTTATCCTTCATTTACCTTCCCCTTAATTAGAAGCCATTTTATCAGGATCCGTACTCATGATATCAAACAATTGAGTACCTTGAGGAATCTTATTTTTAAAGGGAACGACAACGGAACCAGCTTTTATTAGTCCAGCCCCTTTTTCTGGATTGACAAGGTATTTTTCAAGTTCTTTTGACAAACCTAAGAGTTGAACCAGTTCTTCTCGGTCATTTTTTGCTTGCTTGAGGAGAATCATAAATTCACTATTTGCAATAATCCGTCTACCATTTGGATCTAACAATAAGGTTTCGACGTTTTGAGTTATTCCAGTCGGACTGGCTCCATATTTTCTGACACGACTCCACAATTTAAAGAAGAAATCACTGGCATATTTATCTAATAAGAGAAGCTGCATTTCATCAAAATAAATCCAAGTCTTCTTCCCTAATTTTTGGTTTCGAACAACACGATTCCATATCTGATCAAACACTACCATAAGAGCGATTTGTTTCAGCTCATCTCCTAACTTTTTAACATTATAGATTAAAGAAGTTAGATCCTGTCTGAATATTGGTCTTATGAGAAAAAATATCAAGAGAACCTTCGACATACAGTTCCATATCAAGTGCCAAATTCTGCGCTTCTTCTTCTGGTTGTTGACTCAAGACAAAGACCCATTCTTCCAAAGAAGGCTCTTTAAATGACTGATAGGTGAGTCTCGTAACTCGGTCGATAATCGATTTTTCTCTTCCATCCATTTTCCTATCCAATAATTTGCCGATAAAGGATAAAAAAAATTCTGATTTTACCTTTACAGGATCCTCATCCATATTTTCTTCAGACAAGTCAAGGACATTGAGATAGGTTTGGGAATCAGGCGCAATATCAATCATTTCTCCACCAAAAGCCCGTCCAATGACACTGTACTCTGCTTCTGGATCCACGATGATAATTTCAGTATTTTCACCAGATTCCTTGATTTTGGTCGTGATAATTTCATGCTTGGTTGCCATCCCTTTCCCAGCTCCAGATGTCCCTAAAATCAGACCAGACGGTGTATTTAATAGGCTGCGATCAATGGTAATAATATTGCTTGAGATTTGATTGATACCGTAATATTTCCCACTACGGTCTTGCAAATCTACTGAAGTCCATGGAGAGTTCACTGCTATATTGGACGTTAATAAACTCCGTGATACGCCCTCTAGAAAATCACAACCAAATGGCAGCAAACTATTAAAGGCTGCTTCTTGCATATATGGAAGTTTATCAATCATTAGGTCGTTTGAGCCGGCCACTTGTTGGATAGTGTCTAGGGCTTGTTTGAGTTCTTCTTCATCCTGACCAAAGACCCCAATCAAGAAGACCGTTTGAAATAGTTTATCTCCTGTCTCGGTCATGGTTTTTAAGAGTTCCTCAGCTTCATCGATATTGCTTTCTAATACATGACCTACTTTCCAAATAGATACCTGTACGAGCTAGTTTTTGTTGTTCCCCAATCTTTTGAGATTCCATTAAGGTTTTCTTTGTTCGTAGTTTCTTCATGGCATCTGCCTTGGTCGAACTTTGAGCATGAAGGCTTACAATCAATTCCAGATCTCCTTGCATGAGGTCTCGGATAAACTGATCCCCTAATTCCATACCGTAGTCTCTCACATAGACAATCTGTAATAAGCGGTCATTGATTTGTAGGTAATTCTTGTTTTTAAAATCCAAGAGATTAGGTGCTATGAAGTGACGAGTTGTCTGGCCAGATCTCGTTAAATCACGATAAGAAAAAGGAAGATGGTGTTCTCCTCTAAGCATATCTGCCAACAAGTTCACCCGTTCTTCTCCAGTCAAGGATCCAAATCGAGCATCAATTTCTGAGAAACCACTCTTGAAATATTCGCCTATTTGAGACAAGGAACGATAAGCTTGTTTGGGATTAGAATCCTTTCTACCAAAACTAATCAGTTTCACAGCCGAAAAGTTATTTTCACCACTATCTAAATTTTGATTCATCATCCGATTCAATTCTTTACGATAGCTATCGTACCCATCTTCTTTTTCCTCATACAAAACACTGTGTCTGAATTTTTCTAAATTCAATCTTTTATTAAAAATGGTCAATTGGAAGTTGGTTTGGTCATCTAAAGAGTTAATCAAATCAGAATACTTCTCAATGATTGCGCCCTTATCTTCTAAACCAACGGTCTGGTAATTGACATCACCAAGTAAATAGCTTTGTGAAAAATAATCTTCTTTTACCTGCATCAGACCATTTTGATACAAGGCTTGATAGGAAAGAGTATTAGCCGTTGATGGTAACACTTCCTCTTTTTTATCTTTAACTTCTTCCTTTTTATTAGTCGTTGAAGTCTTTTGTTTCTTTAATGTATTTGATTTTCTTTTCATGTTCAAGTCCTTTCTTTCCTGAAATTGTGCGTAGGGGTATCGTTAGTTCAAAATGAAGACGGTATTTCAAATAATGTTCAAAATATAAATCATTGGGTTTATAGACTCCAAAAAGCAAGAGGGGGATGGTAAAAGCAAACACAAAACCGTAAACAAACCAATCTCCAAATTGCCAGAAAAAGAGATTCAAGCCCAAAACAATAATTGTGACAATAAAGGCTGGTAAAACAAAGATGATTTGTCTTGTGGTGAAACTAACCAAGCCCTGTGTTGGTATTTTGAGATGTCTTTAAAGACACGTGTATTCATGACTTTCCTTTCTAAAAAGGCTAAGAAGCAACCACTTCCTAGCCTTTATCTAATTACATACCTAATATTGAGCGAGCCGTACGTTGAGAACCAACGAGGGCAATAATCAGTAAGATAGCTTGTACCAAACTACCAAACATAATCGCAAGTGATTGCAGGACTCCTGCACCATTTGAAACAGCTATTTTACCAGCAGATTCAAACAAAGGAACAAGAGAAACAATCAGAAAAATAAGAACCCCTTGTACCGCATAGACCATAATATTTTTTAAATAGCCTATACCAATAGACTTCCATTCATCACTTAAAAATGTTGGAATCGTAAGAGGGGCAAATGGGATCATAAGGTAGAGTTGAATAAATCGAATAGATACCAAAAGATTAACCATGGCTGCACTTACTATCCGAACAAGCCAAATGAGGAGGGCGAAAAAGCCCACAATCATCCGGCCAATAAATCCTGACCCCTTTAATCCAGAGAGTGTATCATACTTTGCCCCACCGTGAGCCACAATCGAGGCCACTTGTTCAATGGCATGACTCGCAATCCCGATGATGGCTTCTACAATGACGGTAGTGTTGGTAATTACAACTGCGACCATAATATAACTAATCAGCATTGGCGCTAAGGCTTCAAAGGTCATCGCTCCACCAGAGTTAGCAATTTTCTTTGCCATCTTCGAAAATTCTAAGATGAGAACAACTGATAAAATCGCAACTCCAAGAGGCTGCATGACACTTTTTGTAATACTAGACATATAAGTCCAAACAGTTGGATTGTAGCTAGATAGAGATTTAATCAGATCTACCGTAGATTGTAAATCTACATTAAATCCTTCAAATAAATTTTCAGCTGATATTTTTCAGATGCAAGGTAAACAAAGGGTGAGACTAAACTAAGATTCATGTCATTGTTTATCCTCCTAAATTGAAATCTGGGTTACAAAGGCTCCAGCAGCCCCGACCATAACTCCACCGACAATTTCCAGAATAGCATTCCGAACACCTGGTCCACCATCTTTAATGTTGGTTGCAAGATTGACAATTCCCACAACAACGAGAAAGGCACCAACAGCAATCAATCCCTTCTGTAACAAAGACATAGCTTGTGCAAACATAGCACTTGCGTCTACTCCATAAACAAAATCTTTAAAATGCGTAATCATCTATTTCCTCTTTTCTATTTTTATTTTAAACTAGATTCAAAAGTTAAATCACGAATTCTAAGGCCTTCAAGATGATTTTCTTGTCTTTGATTCAAAGGATTGATTTGATAGTTCCACCACCGTTCATCGGTTTCTTGATTGGCTAGGTACTTCCAGTTTGGATGCTTAGTGGAATTGTATTTTTTGCTTTTAAAGACAGGCATATTGGCAATTCGAACTAGGCATTCATGCCGTTTCATATTTCCGACTTCATCAGGTGTCATTAAATCACGAGCAATCTTTTGATGAGAAAGGGATCCTGAACCTGTCTGGCCAAAGGAACGACTAGTATTTCGAACATCAATGGTTTGTTTACCGAGTAAGCCACTCATAAATTTAAAGGTATCTTCATCATTCCCACCTAAGTAGAGTAAGCTATCACAGTTCCCAAGAATGGTTTTCCAAGCTTCTTTTTCTTTATAGAGTCCTTGAAGTTGGGCAATATTTTGAAGAATGGGAACGAGACTCATATTACGAGAACGAACTGTTGAGGTTTGTTCAGCAAAATCTGGAATTTCTCCGATATTTGCGAACTCATCTAAGTAAACTCTCACATGAAGAGGCAATTGACCCTTAAAATCAATATCTGCTTGTCTTGTTAGGGTTTGAAATACGGTTGAAAAAAAGAGGGCTGAAAGAAAGCGAAAGGTACTATCGTTATCTGGAATAACTAAGTAAACCATTGATTTTTTTCCTTGCCCCATGTCTTCATATCAAGGGTATCTCTTTTGGTCAAATCCATGACACTTTGAATATTGAAGAGGGCAAATTTAGCAGTGGTTACAGCTATAACAGAATCCAGAGTCTTATCCTTATAATTTTGAAAATCTGCCCAATTTCGCATGGTAAAATTTTCAGTCCCATACTTTTTAGCATAATTTTCAAATAGAATTTCTAAGACACTTTTTTCTTGGTTTTCACCCTTGGATAGGTGTTTAATGAGTTTTGAGATTTCAGCAAAACTTGGATAACGCCCTCGTTTTTTTCGCTCTTCCACTTCTTTTTTTTGACGTTTCAACAAGTTTTGGTATTCCTTTTGACTCAAACGACTCTCTTCAATGAGCTGTTCTCTTGTTTTAGGTGGGTTATAGAAATCGACCAAGTAGGAGGCTAAAGCTCGTACCAAAGTCATAGAAGCTTCATCCCAAAATGGATCACTACGGGAGCCAGAGCCTTTGGTGTTATTGAAATAAACCGTCAGCATGCGATTCAAATCGTTTTCTGTCTCTATATAGCGAAAAGGATTAAAGCCATCTGAGTTCTTCATATTGACTAAATCTAACACCTTTACTTGGTAGCCATGTTCTAAAAAGAGTTTGCCTGTTTTTTCGGCCAAGTGATCTTTAGGATCCACTACAATATTAGAACTATTCATCTGAATCAGATTGGGTTTCACAAAGCGAAAGGTCTTCCCACTTCCTGAACCTCCAATCACCGCAATATTCTTATTTCTATCATATTGGGGTGGTTTTTTATCTAATAATGTCAAACGAACATCTTGTGCTAAGATCGTATCATGAGAAAATTCTTTACCGTAAAAGAGCTTCTTTTCTTTTAGAGTTCCAAAACGGGCGCTCCCGTATTCTGCCCCTTCTCGGTATTGTTTTTTGCCAGTCTCTAAATAGAGATAAACCAGCAACATCATCACAAATCCTAGTAGAAAAAAAGCACTTGATTTTCCAGTAAAGGAAACATTCCATGGCGACTGAAGAACTTCATCTTGACCTTCCATCAGAAGATGAGTCCATTTATCTAAGCTATTTCCAGTATAGGAATCATACAAAAGCGTCAAACGATGAAAAAGATAGCCTAGTAAGATTCCTAACAGTGAGAATAGTAGGAATTTCTTTCCACTGTACATCATCTCACCATCTCTTTCTGTTTGACGGCCCCTTCTTGTCTAAAGGTAATTTGGGATTTAGCCTCATCAATTGCTTGGTCTAAAGACTTATCCATGGTAAAATCAGCTAATTTCTCCGGATCATTAACCATTTTTTCTAACAGATGGTCTAAATGATTATCTAGAATCGAACGGTCTTTCGTGTAGAAATGCAGAGAATCCCCTTGCCAAGCGATGGCTAAAGGAATCTCTTCTTTTTCTAAAAAAGCTTTAAATTTCTCTATATCAATTGATTTGTCTAAAAAATCTTTTTTCAGATTAATTGTATCAATCGCATAGGGAGATTGTAGCAATTCTTCTAATTTCTGTACCCCTATTTTATAGGCGGAATCCTGTGCTAAAGCCTGACGTCTAGACCATTCTAGAATCTTTAAGAGACTTTTTTTACAGTAAATAAAAAGACTACGCTCTGCATATTGAACCGCCATTCGTTCCTGTTGTTCAGAGGACATCTGATGCCTCCTTCTTAACAAATAGCAGCTTTCCTTCTTTATAACGATAAGCTATCAATTTCTGACGTTGCTTAATCGACTTGACAACCTGCAGTAGATCTCTAGAATAAGGTTCTCGAAGAGTAACTTCTACTGCTTTCCCATCAACGATACCAACACGTTTAAATTCAATGTAGTCTTTTTTGAGATGACCTAAGCCCATACCAAAAAGGAAAGTGATGAATCAATTGGATGGTACAACCACCTTTTATTTCCCATTTGTTTCAAATCATACAAGTTTACTACCTTCATGATTAACTCCTTTATCTAGTTTGTCGCATCGTTTAAGTCTGGTAACGATAAACTCCGTGTCTGTTAGAAAATTCTCACACACGTCTTGTGCCAGTTGCCCTTCACAGGGAAATACTCTCAGTCCCTACTTACACAGGCACGCTAATCAAGACGGAGTGGATTCAATTTTCAAAGAACAGGTAGCTTTTATTATAGATAAGAGAAGTTGAAATTTTTTTATCACATTTTTTTGGGGTTGTTGAATAAAAAAAGCAACTCACTGCTTTTACGAATGAGTTGCTTTTTGTACTAAAATATTTGTTGCATAATTTCCTTAATGACCTGAACAGAGTTATCAAATGAGATATCTTTAGCATACTTAAATTGGCGTTGATAACGAATCCATAGCTCTTTCTGATAATCAGAAATTTCAATTCCTCTCACTTGTTCTTCCCAATTATAAATAGTATCTTTACTTTTTACGTTTTTTTCTGCCGTATTCTCAAGTGCATTTTTTTAATACTTCTAGATTAATCTCTTCTTTTCTAAGTTTATACAAGGTGAAAAAGATCATATCGATCACGTGGGCGTGTCGAAGCTAATCCCCTACTGATGATCGTTTCTAACTTTTTCAGCAAGTACAGTCTCTAGATTATATGTCCATATCTTGATGCTTTCATCAGTAAAGATAGAAGTCATTGAATAAGTAATTTCTCTTGGTGTGATCTTATCACCAGTAGTAATATCAATAAAAAAACAACTTCCTTTAATGTATCAAAAGTTGCATTTAATTTTTAATGAAAATCCTCCATATTCATCATCTTGGCGAATAGGTTCTAGCTTATCTACTGAAAAATGAAAAATCCATCAGTTTTTAGAACAAAGAATCTCTTCAAAGATATGAATCAAATTTTTCTCTGCTCATTTCGGTTCCCTTCAGAGTGACATCTAAATCCATTGTGGTTCGCTTATCTAGTCCAATCATTTGACCTATTAGATACCCTCCTTTTACAATGAAGGAATCTCTATAAGAACTAGTAGAAATCAGCTTTAATACTTGCTCAATTAAATAATGTTGTTGTACTTGTTGAGCTGGAATTCCTTTATCTTTTGAAATGTTTTTTGATTTTTTTGCTTTTAAAGCTATTCGCATTTGAAAAACATTAAGATAGTACCTCCGTATAAGATTGTAACTTATCAGTTACTTTAAATAGCTGGGCATAATAAAATAATTTGTGTAAATGAATTTTATTTTTGTTGAAAAATATTTTTTTAAACGCTGGTGCAATAATTTGAAGATCCACCTGATGAACTGGTCTTAGACATTCAACCAAAAACTCGTTCAACTTCATAAACTTTTAATAAATTGACCAGGAAGGCGCTCTATTTCAATAATTCCTTCACTATAGTGAGAGCGTAAAAATAATAGGACATATATCTGCTTCCTTAATGTTTTTTTGGTATTCGTACCATAAGGAAAAACTCATCGTCATATTAAAAAGGGATAGTCAAAGATAAACCATGTAACCAAAGTGCTGTCTCCAAAGAAAAAGATTCCCTTTGGAAATCGATACTGAAGGACAAACCACTCATCTAAATAAATATCAGGTAAGCGATATAACCCTTTTTTTCTTCAGCATCGATTTTTTTCCTTCTGCAACCATTTTTTTAATAAGGTTTTGTAGTGTAAATTTTTCATCTATTACTTGTTTAAAAGTTAAAAACCATACTGATTGAAAGAGTTCATCAGTTTTCTCTTTTATCAACCATATCATTCTTCCTTTTCTTAGAAATAAAATGCTAACACCTACTATATATGTTAGCATTTTATTTCTTTAAAATCAATTCATTTAGTTTTTTTATTTCAAAATTAATCCATGCTTAAGACAGACCAGCTATTATTAAAGAAAAAATAAGACATAGACTGATAGGTTCCACACCAAATGTAGCCCCATACTGCCCCATAAGTCCGATTTGTAGCGCACAAGCCCTAAAAACATCCCAAGTGAAACATACAAACACCAAGCTAAAATGGTTCCTGGATGATGAGCTAAGGCAAATAAAATACTTGTCAAAGCAACTCGAATATCTAATTTTCTAACCAAGTTCCATAATATTTCTCGATACAGAAATTCTTCAACCATACTCGCATTGATTAATAACAATAAAAATGAAAACCAAGGGACTTGATGTTGAAGGCCAATTAAGTTTGCTTGATTCGTAGTTCCTTGAGCATGGATTAGGCTAAAACATAGATTTATAATCAGTAGGCTAACGAATCCAATACCAAGCCATTTCATCCTAGTTTTCATATTGACCTTGACAACTTGTTTTCGTTGACCATACATCCATAAAAAAGAAATGAGCGACGCACAATAGAGAATCTGTAGTATGGTTAACTCACTAATACAAAGCAATTTCAGTAAGTATAGGGATACCAATAAGACATTTACTTGTTGGAATATATAAACTGGAATTATTCTTTTCATAGTTACCTCCGAAATAAATCTTCATAATCTAAATCTAATACCTGCACAATCCTTTCTACCCATGGACTTTGAGGCATTCGTTGTTCCATCTTGTAGTGGCGTATCTTTTGATACAAACGATTCAATTCACTTGGATAGTGAAACTCTCCCGCAAACATTTTTCTGGTTAACTCAATCCAGCTGATATTCCTTTCAGCCAAAATAATGGACAAGTTCTCCCAAAATCGTTCTGCCATATTGATTCTCCTTTAGTTAGATAAATAATGTGTTTGTGCCATGTAAATCAATTGTTTCGTATCTCTTGGCAATAAAGCTCTAGCCTCCTCCAGATTCAAATTTGGATAAACTCGCTTATTTGAAACCGCAAGAGGAAGTCTGATGGTTAGTTCAGGATTTTTTAATATCATTTCGATGAAATCTGTTAATTTTAGGTTATCTCGATTCTTAAAACGTAATAAATTGGGAGATAAAAACTCGAAACAATCTGAAGAATAGCTCATCATCTCAATTAATTTATCCTTTGTCATTTCAGAAATAGAATGAGGAGTGACCTCTATGCCATACTTTTGAAAGAAATCCAAAAGAAGTTGATTTCTATGACAATTTTTACTTAGATAGAGATCAATCATGGGAGACCTCCCAAAGATTCGGTTCCATTTGATATTCTGAGACGATTAAGGAATCTAATAGATTTGAGAAGTTAATCGGTTTCTTGTCTTCATCATAAGCTTTTACAGTTACTTGGGTTGTAAGTATTCCCTCTTTTCCCTCGGCTCGATAGCCTTGTCCATATAAAACAAAAACAAGATTTTGATGATCATCTACAAAGGCATCAACCCCATTCTTTATGTCTTGACTTTCAAGGAATTCCATCACGTTTTGAAGATAGGACTCGTAAAATAGTGGGTAGTTGTGTTTTTTATGGTAATCATCTAAAAATGTTACTTCAAACTCACATGGATAATTGGGTATCAAAAATAATTGTTCATCCAGCTGTTTGATTTCTGCATCATGTAATTCTGTTTCTAATTCATCACAATCTAGTATTGATTCTTTATTTAATGCTTTCATCTTTTTCCTCTATTTCTTTTAATTTCTTTGCGATTGCGGCAATCACAGGAACGGTTACACTATTACCAGCTTGTTTATAGAGCTGACTATTACTAGAGACTTTTCTAGCAGCTTCAAAAGCCCAATCAGGAAAGCCCTGCAAGCGAAAACACTCTTTAGGAGTGATTCGTCGTATCCTCAGACGGTAAAATTGTCCATCTATTAATACACCGGCTACATGATAAACTTGTTTATCTTCTCCTTCATAACTAGCAACTACTACTCCCATTTGTCCACTAGTTGTTAACGTATTAGCTATACCCTTTCCAACTCTACCACGACGATACTGAGAATTTGGTCTTTCCAAATTGATTGAATCTCCTATTTCTGCTTGAGCGTATCCTTTTTTCGTTGCTTCCCGTACTTTTAGAAATTTGATTGGTTCTGGAATTAGTATTTTGGGAATTTTATCTCCACCTTGCATTGTAGTCAGTGTTGGAGATAAGCCCTCACTTCCATAAACTCGACCAGTTTCCTTAAAGCTAGTTGGTAAATCTCCAACAACGACAATACCATGGCGATCCTGAGTATTTAAAGTAAACATTGGCTCTTGATTATCCTTAAAGCGTCTACCATTTTGTCTCTTGTCTAATCTATCTGGTGTAATGCAAGGAATCGCAATCTTAAATCCTTCTCCTTTTCCACGAACTAAGGTTGGCGCAAAACCTTCTGAATAATAGACTTTACCGCTCATTCCACTTTTTGATGGATTCAAATTCCCTAATGTTTTTAAAATCTCAGAGTTAGTTGCTTGACCTTCTCGTCTGAAAGGAAATAAGAGTCGGGTACCTTTCTTTCTAGAATGTCCGATAATAAACACCCTCTCTCTGTTTTGGGGAACGCCAAAATTCTTACTGTTAAGCACCTGCCACTCAACATCAAACCCCAACTCATCAAGTGTGGTAAGGATTGTGGTGAACGTCCGTCCCTTATCGTGATTGAGTAGGCCTTTAACATTTTCAAGAAAAAAAGAAAAACGTGGTTGGATTTGTTTGGCCGCCCTGAGCAATTTCAAAGAACAAAGTTCCTCTAGTATCTTCAAATCCCAATCGTCTTCCTGCGATTGAAAAATGCTTGACAAGGGAATCCCCACAGATGATATCGACTTTCCTCTAAGTTTTTTTAAATTCGTCATCTGAAACATCTCGTATGTCATGAAATTCAATTTCTCCTTCCGTTTGAAAAAAATGGACTTATAAGATTCTCTAGCAAATTTATCAATCTCACAAAATCCAATACACTCGTGTCCAACACTTTCCATTCCAAGCCGAAATCCACCTATACCTGAAAATAAATCAATAAATCTCATTTCTTGATCACCCCTTTCTGATCCACAATCAATGTCCAAAGAGTTATACCACTTGAAATTAAAATGAGCATAACTAAAATCCACTCGATTTGCGACATTTAACCACCTCCTTTTCTAACACGGTTATTCCAAACAGAATACAAGCCGTTAAACACAAATTCAGCAAGCACTTCCGCACGTCTAACAAAGCGAACATTGTCAAGAGCATACTGATAGATTCTCTCAAAATCAGTCATAGCAATTTCACTGGCTGTTTCAGAAAACCCCTCTCGTCTAAATTGATCTTGCACCAATCCCCAAATATAATCTCGATCATATTTTGTGACGTTTTCTACTTTTCTTTTCAAGATAGGTTGAGTATTCCTATCCTCCTCATCCTCACTAAATAAAGAATCAGTCTCACTATAGTTAGTCTCACTAACTTCAGTCTCACTAGGGGCTGAATATGAGACGGGGGCCGTTTCATTTTCAACCTGCCCTAGTCTTTTTTTAACACTAGGCCTGTCAGAAATAGATACTGGGGTAGAAGATAATTCCCCTAAGTAAATCTTATTAGCTAGTCTTCCTTTCTCACTTGAAGACTGTTGAACTTCATCAATTAAGTCATATTCTTTAAGAGTCTTTTTGATGGACAGTAATTTGGACTTCGAACAACCTAACAGCCTCATCAGTTTAGAATTAGAAAATACTAAATAGACCGCGCCTTCTTCATCTATCCAACCACGATTGAGAGATAATTCTAAGCGATCTTTTAAAATAGAATAAGCCACCTTTACTTCTAGTTTCATATCCATATATTTCTCATCTTCAAAAAGAATCTTAGGTAATTTATAATACCGTTCTGAAGTTTGGTAATGATTTGCGGTAATTCGTTTCATAGCACTCCTCCAAGTTCTTTGAGTATTAAATCTCCACTTGATTCCAATCGAACCAAGCCACTTTTTTTCTAATTCAGCCATAAGAGATATGGCTTTCAACAATGTCAATTCCCATTTCACGTACTAAAAATGAAATGACAATATAGCGTGATGATTGTAATTCTTTTGTCATTTTCCCTCCAGAAAATAAAAAAAGGAGAACAATATTCAACTGTTCTCCAAAATAATTTTATTAAAAAGAAAAACCCTGCCAAATTAATTTTTGGTAGGGTTTTTGGCAGGAAACTAAATTAATTTATCAGTTTCTAAAATGTGTTCACGATTCTAAAAGGCTGATACTATAGTATTCCGAATTCTAATTGGTATATGCCTCTTATTTAAGAGTAACTGAAGCTCCAGCTTCTTCCAATTTAGCTTTGATTTCTTCAGCTTCTGCAGTTGGAACGCCTTCTTTGATGACACCTGGTGCACCATCAACAAGTTCTTTAGCTTCTTTAAGTCCAAGACCAGTGATTTCACGTACAACTTTGATAACGCCAACTTTTTTGTCACCAGCAGCTGTCAATTCAACGTCAAATGAGTCTTTAGCAGCACCAGCGTCAGCAGCACCAGCTGCAGCAACAGCTACAGGAGCAGCTGCAGTTACACCAAATTCTTCTTCGATAGCTTTTACAAGGTCGTTCAATTCAAGGATTGAAGCTTCTTTAATTTCAGCAATAATGTTTTCAATGTTCAATGCCATTGTTATTTCCTCCAAATAAGTTTATATTTTAATTTTTATATTTTTTGTAGCTAGGCTACGCTGCGTAGCTTAAGATTAAGCTGCGTCTTCTTTGTTGTCTGCAACCGCTTTGACTGCAAGAGCAACGTTGCGCACTGGCGCTTGAAGTACAGAAAGGAGCATAGAAAGAAGTCCTTCGCGGTTTGGAAGAGTTGCAAGAGCAAGAATCTCTTCTTTTGATGCGACAGCGCCTTCGATTGCACCACCTTTGATTTCAAGTGCTTCAGCGTTTTTAGCAAAGTCGTTCAAGATTTTCGCTGGTGCGATAACATCTTCGTTAGAAAATGCTACTGCAGATGGTCCAACAAAAACAGATGCAAGATCTTCAAGACCAGCTTTTTCAGCTGCACGACGTAAGATTGAGTTTTTAATAACTTTATACTCAACTTCGCTTCCACGAAGCTCACGACGAAGAACTGTATCTTGTTCAACTGTCAAACCACGAGCGTCTACAACGACGATTGATGCAGCAGCTTTCATTTTCTCAGCTACTACGTCAACTAGTTCCGCTTTCTTAGCAATAATTGCTTCACTCATTAGTGTGTTCACCTCCGTAATTATTTTGCTTGGGGAATTTTTCCAAAAGAAAAACGCGCCCAAACCTAGACACGAAAGTACAATACGCTTCTTTTTACATGATACGTTTTGTCCTCGGTAGGATATTTACGAGTCTTGCTCCCCTACTGTCTTAGGCAGTTTTTTCAAACCGTTTATAAGTATATCACACTTGTTACTTCAAAGCAAGTCTTTTTGTAAAAAATTGAGTTTTTTTCTCAATTCTACTGCCACTTAGAGAAGAATATTTAAATATTTTTCTCATTAAATGGAAAAGATTGGTACCAAGGTAGTATAGATTAAGAGCGCATGAAAGATCAACATTAATACATGAAATATGAATGGAGTATTTTTCCGTGGTTTGAATGTCCTGATTAGATTTTTTTGACTGTCTAAAAAAATGATAATGACAAGAATAGTAAGATGATTCCATAAATGATGCTAATATGAAAAAGAATTTCACCTATAACAGCAAAATAGAGGAATCCGAAAATGGGAATCGAGAAAATGAATAGTCCAAAAGGCTCCAAAAGCAATTCGAATTAAAGAAATCATCAAAAAGCTATAGGCGGTAAATGTAGTAAATTTTTGATACTCGTAATCCAGTTTTCTTCAGCTTAGATGTATAATAAATGACAAAAATCGGGTAAAGAATATCTACCATCTCAACTCTCCGCTTTTAATAAGATTATTTACTATATTTTAACGATTTTTCTCCAGAAATGCAATTTGCTCCTTGACTAGTTTAAAATTTTAGTGTACTATACAACTGTATATACAGATAAAAAGGAGTTATTATGAATACACAAAAGAAAACCCAGTTCATGACTGTAACCGCATTATTGACAGCTATCGCTATTTTGATCCCTGTAGTGATGCCATTTAAAATCGTTATTCCTCCCGCTTCCTACACTCTTGGAAGTCACGTGGCCATCTTCATTGCTATGTTTCTCTCTCCATGGATGGCTATTTTTGTCATTATTGCTTCTAGTATTGGATTCTTACTAGCCGGTTATCCGATTGTTATCGTACTTCGAGCTTTTTCTCATATCTTCTTTGGAACCTTGGGAGCTTTCTACCTTCAAAAACATCCTCAAACCTTGGACAATAAGAAATCTTCCTTGATTTTTAACTTTGTACTTGGTTTAGTACACGCTATCGCCGAAGTCTTTGCTTGTATCATCTTCTATGCTAGTACAGGAACTGACCTAAAAAATATGTTCTATGTTCTCTTTGTATTGGTTGGTTTTGGAACCATTGTTCATAGTATGATAGACTATTACTTAGCATTAGCTGTTTATAAAGCACTAAAAAAGCGCCATTAAGAAAGTAAATCATGACAAAAGACCGCAAAGAATCGCTTATTCAACTCTTAAAAGAAGCTCAAAAGCCAATGAATGGCCAAAGTTTAGCAGAACATTTTCACGTAACTCGGCAGATTATTGTTCAGGATATAGCTGTTCTTCGCGCAAATGGAGCTCCTATTCTATCGACTAATCGTGGCTATATCTATAATGAAAATAGAGCCAATCCTTTTGTTCACAAACTCTTCAAGGTTAAACATAGAGAGGAAGATATGGAGCAGGAACTACTTGCTATCGTTGATAACGGAGGTCGGGTACAAAATATTCTCATTGATCATCCTGTCTACGGAGAAATTGAAACACTTCTCAAGTTGAGTTGTAGACGAGACGTCGAGCACTTTTTAAACCAGGTCAAGACGTCTGATTTTCGCCCTCTATCTGAATTGACAGATGGTATCCATTATCACTTAATTGAAGCCGAAAATAAACAAGACCTCCTCTATATTGAGAAGGCCTTGGATCAGCTTGGTTATTTAGTAAAGGATTAGAAGGTTTTCTTTTCCCAACCATCTTCTGTACGGTGACGGTAGAAAAATTCTGACTTGTCTGGAGCTTCCATCATCTCCATCAAAGGTAACATATCATAGGCCAGATCCAAATTTGGAATCTGGTCTTTTTGTACCCAAGACACTTCTCCTTCTTCAGATGATTGGAGAGTACCAGTAAACTCAGTCGCCTTGTAACAAAAGACAATATAACGCTCACCTGTATCTAACGGCCAATTTTTAATACCGACAAGTTGAGGATTTTGAATCGTCAGACCTGTTTCCTCGTATATTTCACGAATAACTGACTCTGCAAAAGCCTCTCCGTCTTCCACATGGCCTCCTGGAAAAGCATAGCCAGACCAATGGTTGCTTTCGGGTGATCGATACTGCATAACCACGCGCTGGGTTTCGAGGTCTTCAATCAGACAGATGTTGGTAAGAATGGTTAATTGTGCTCGAGACATACATAGACTCGCTTTCTAATGTTTAATTTTTTTCTACATACTTAACTTTAGATTTCATAATCAAGGGATTAATCCAGTCGTGATATTCTCGGATATCATCAAGAAAAGAACCCCTATTAATCCTTATCTCCTTGTCTTTAGTATTAACTTGATAGTCTATACTAACAGGAATCGATGAGTCTGGAATGAAAGATAGGAAAAAGAATATCACTAACCAGATTAAAAGTGCAAAAAAACCACTGAGAGCCTGAAAAATAAGATGATGCCATTGAAAAATTCTAGTTTTATAGAAGATTGTCCATGGATGAATAAACAAGGTTAAGCCAAGGGCAAAAAACCAGATATTCCACACGATAGGTGTAAAAGCTAAACCGAACAAGCCTAAGATAAAATGAATCAGGACGAATACCAGAAACATAAGGTAAAGAATCCTAAATATAGTTAGATGTTTTCTCATAATTAACTCCTTTTCTTTTCAATAAATTTCATAAACAATATCGTTAAAGCAGCTACGGAAAAAAAGAGCAGATAGGTTGCTATAGGGAACCAAATATAGCGGTGATCTAGGGATAAGAGAGATGGCAAAATCCCTTTACTATTTTTTCCACCAACCCCGATAAAGAGATGGACCACTAAACCGATACTATTAAGATAAATAAATAAATCTGCATATCTTTTTATTGTCATCCTTGCCCCAGATAAGTCTAGGAACCAATAGTCAAATAACTGATATACCAGACAAAAAGATTTATATATAGTGGAAAACTATAGTTGATATCTCTGTATGGCGAAGGAATAGGAAGACTTTCAAAAATTAGATTCAAACTTAGTCCTATTGCTAGGATAAGACCGAGGATCAGGAAAAAGCCTAAAAATTTATGAGAATCTAGCCAGGACTGAAAACCTTCTTTCCTTGATAGATTCTTTTTTGTATTTGATTTTATTTGATTCATTTTAACCGTTTTCTTCATATGTAAACTACTGACAGAAGGATATAAATTTGACTTAAGGGGCTCTTAATCCAAAGCCTTGACTTCCAACATCATATCACGGATTTGAGCAGCCAACTCGAAATCAAGCACTTCGACGGCTTCTTGCATTTGTTTTTCCAGTTTCTTGACTAGTTCTTTACGTTCTTGTTTGTTAAGGATATTGATATCGACTTCCTTGTCTTCTTCCTTAGCCACAACTTTTGTGACAGAGATAAGGTCACGGATTTCTTTCTTAATCGTTTGTGGAATAATACCGTGTTCTTCATTATAAGCCATCTGGATTTTCCGACGACGGGCTGTTTCATCGATAGCTTTTTGCATAGACTGAGTCATAGTATCAGCATACATAATAACATGACCTTCACTATTACGGGCTGCACGACCAATGGTTTGGATAAGACCACGTTCATTTCGAAGGAAGCCTTCCTTGTCAGCATCAAGAATGGCAACTAAACTGACTTCAGGTACGTCAATCCCTTCACGAAGAAGGTTAATCCCAACCAAGACATCAAAGACTCCTAAGCGCAGGTCACGGATAATCTCTGTTCTCTCTAAAGTCTTGATATCCGAGTGCATGTATTTGACCTTGATTCCCATTTCTTTGAAGTAGTCAGTCAAGTCTTCAGCCATTTTCTTGGTCAAGGTTGTAATAAAGGTACGTTCGTTCTTTTCAACACGGGCATTGATTTCACCTAAGAGATCATCAATTTGTCCCATAGTTGGACGAACTTCAACTTCTGGATCCAAAAGACCAGTCGGACGAATGATTTGCTCAATAACGGTCTCAGTCTGCTCGTGCTCATAATCTCCAGGTGTCGCTGAAACGTAGACAATCTGGTGAACATGACTTTCGAACTCTTCACGACGAAGGGGACGATTGTCTAGGGCTGATGGCAAACGGAAACCGTAATTAACCAACATTTCCTTACGTGAACGGTCTCCATTGTACATACCCTTGATTTGCCCCATGGTCATGTGACTCTCATCAATCATAATCAAGAAATCATCGGGGAAGAAATCGAGAAGCGTATAAGGAGGCTCTCCTTCGCTGCGTCCATCCATGTGGCGTGAATAGTTTCAACACCGTTTGTATAGCCCATTTCACGAAGCATCTCGATATCGTACTCTGTCCGTTGTTTCAAACGTTGTGCTTCGAGGAGCTTACCTTCCTTCTCAAAGATAGCTAGCTGCTCCTCCAATTCGGCTTCAATCTTAGCAATAGCTACTTCCATGTGGTCATCATTGGTCACAAAGTGAGTCGCTGGGAAAATCGCCAAATGATCCACTTCACCGAGAACTTGACCAGTTAGAGCTTCAACTTCACGGATACGGTCAATCTCGTCTCCGAAAAACTCTACTCGAAAGGCATGCTCATCACGGGAAGCTGGAAAAATCTCTACCACATCCCCACGCACACGAAATCTTCCGCGTTGGAAATCGATGTCGTTGCGCTCGAACTGAATGTCAACCAAATCATTGAGCAGCTTATCTCGAGAAATCTCAAGACCCGGACGCAGACTTACCACGCTGTCAGCGTATTCTTTAGGAGATCCCAAACCATAGATACAAGACACAGATGCTACAATGATAACGTCATTACGCTCCAAGAGGGCTGAAGTTGCTGAGTGACGAAGTTTATCAATTTCATCATTGACTGAACTGTCTTTTTCTATATAAGTATCGCTTGAAGGCACATAGGCTTCTGGCTGGTAATAATCATAGTAAGATACGAAGTACTCAACAGCATTTTCAGGGAAAAATTCCTTAAACTCCCCATAGAGCTGACCCGCTAGGGTTTTATTGTGGGCAATGACTAGGGTTGGTTTATTAACTTGAGCAATGACCTGGCTCATGGTATAGGTCTTCCCCGTACCAGTCGCCCCCATCAAGATTTGAGCCTTTTCTCCACCCTCAATATTATCCACCAACTGCTCAATGGCCTGCGGTTGATCCCCAGACGGTTGGTATTTGGATACAAGTTTAAATTTGTTGTCTGTAATTCGATTTATCATAATAGCCTCATACACATTTTCTATCCTTCTATTTTACCATAAAAAGGAAAGAGTTTCTGTTTCTCAATAGACACCCTCATTTTATTCTATGTTATATTTTTCTTACATATAAATATAAAATATTTGCCCTTCTTCAACTTTTTTGATATAATTTGAAAATATCTTGAAAGGAGACATCACATGAAGAAAAAAATTCTAGTTTGTTTGCTAATTTTATTTCCTATTCTTTCACTAGGACTAGCAAAAGCTGACACAGAAAAAACAAAGTATGTTATCGCCAGTGACTCATCTTTTGCGCCATTTGTTTTCCAGGACTCAAGCAATCAATACACTGGTATCGATATGGATCTAATCAAGGCTATCGCTGAAGACCAAGGCTTTGAAATTGAAATTACCAACCCTGGTTTTGATGCTGCTATCAATGCGGTTCAATCTGGACAAGCAGACGGTATCATTGCAGGTATGTCAGTGACTGATGCTCGTAAAGAAACTTTTGATTTCTCTGATTCTTACTATACTGCAAATACTATTCTCGGTGTTAAGGAATCAAGTACCGTTTCTTCTTATGAAGATTTAAATGGAAAGACCGTTGGTGTGAAAAACGGTACTGCTTCACAAACCTTCCTAACAGAGAATCAAAGCAAATACGGTTACAAAATCAAAACTTTTTCCGATGCTGCATCTATGTATGATAGCTTAAACACTGGTTCAATTGATGCCGTTATGGACGACGAACCTGTTATTAAATATTCTATTAGTCAAGGACAAAAGTTAAAAACACCAATCGCAGGTACTCCAATCGGTGAAACTGCCTTTGCAGTAAAAAAGGGAAGCAATCCAGAATTGCTAGAGAAATTCAACATAGGGCTTGCAAACCTTAAGGCAAATGGAGAATTCCAAAAAATCCTTGATAAGTATCTAGCTAACGATTCTACTACTACAACCTCAACTGCTGATGAAACAACTATCTGGGGCTTGTTGAAAAACAACTACAAACAACTTCTCAGCGGACTTGGAATTACCCTCTCATTAGCACTTATTTCATTTGTAATTGCGATTTTCATTGGTATTATCTTTGGTATGTTTAGTGTCAGCCCTTATAAATCCCTCCGTTTGATTTCAGTGATTTTCGTTGACGTTATCCGTGGTATTCCACTCATGATTCTCGCAGCCTTCATTTTCTGGGGAATTCCTAACTTTATCGAATCCCTTACAGGTCAACAAAGTCCAATCAACGACTTTGTCGCTGGTACTATCGCACTTTCCCTAAACTCAGCTGCCTACATTGCTGAAATTGTACGTGGTGGTATCAAGGCAGTACCTGTTGGACAAATGGAAGCCAGTCGAAGTCTTGGTATTTCATATGGAAAAACCATGCGTAAGATTGTCTTGCCACAAGCAACCAAGCTCATGCTTCCAAACTTTGTCAACCAATTTGTTATCGCTCTTAAAGATACAACGATCGTATCTGCAATCGGTCTGGTAGAACTCTTCCAGACTGGTAAGATTATCATTGCTCGTAACTACCAAAGTTTCAAAATGTATGCAATTCTTGCAGTCTTCTACCTTGTGATTATCACTCTTCTAACTAGACTAGCAAAACGCTTAGAAAAGAGGATTCAATAATGGCAAAATTAAAAATTGATGTCGATAATTTACATAAACAATATGGAAAAAACAAGGTTCTGAAAGGAATCTCTGTAAAATTCTACGAAGGTGATGTTGTTTGTATTATTGGACCTTCTGGTTCAGGTAAGTCAACTTTCTTGCGTAGCTTGAATCTCCTCGAAGAGGGGACAAAAGGTCATATCACAGTTAATGGTTATGATTTGACGGATAAAGCAACCAACGTGGACCATGTTCGTGAAAATGTCGGAATGGTGTTCCAGCACTTCAATCTCTTTCCACATATGACCGTATTGGAAAATATCACTTTCGCTCCTATAGAACATAAGTTAATGACTAAGGCTGAAGCTGAAAAATTGGGTATGGAACTCCTTGAAAAAGTTGGGCTTGCTGACAAGGCCAATGCCAATCCTGAAAGTCTATCCGGTGGTCAAAAACAACGTGTGGCTATCGCTCGCGGTTTGGCTATGAATCCAGATATCATGCTCTTTGACGAACCAACTTCTGCCCTTGACCCTGAAATGGTCGGCGACGTTCTGAATGTTATGAAGGAACTGGCTGAACAAGGCATGACTATGATCATCGTAACCCATGAAATGGGATTTGCTCGTAAGGTTGCCAATCGAGTTATCTTTACAGCAGACGGTGAATTCCTAGAAGATGGTACACCTGATCAAATCTTTGATAACCCACAACACCCTCGTCTAAAAGAATTTTTAGACAAGGTCCTCAACGCTTAAAAAACTGCAAGGTTTTCCTTGCAGTTTTTTTCTCACTTGTATTTGAATTTTGGATTTTTTAGAAAATTATGATAAAATAAAGGGTATGAAAATGGGGATTCCTCATGCCTAGGATATCTAGGAAAGTAAATAGAAATTAGGTAGCTGGATGTCATCTAAAGTTATTGTTACAATTTTTGGTGCTAGTGGAGATTTGGCTAAACGCAAGCTCTACCCTTCACTCTTTAGACTTTATAAATCAGGTAATCTTTCTGATCATTTTGCTGTTATTGGAACTGCTCGTAGACCTTGGAGTAAGGAATATTTCGAATCTGTTGTTGTCGAATCTATTTTAGACTTGGCAGATAGCGCAGAAGAGGCTCAAGCTTTTGCTAGTCATTTTTACTATCAAAGTCACGATGTTAATGACACTGAGCACTATATCGAATTGCGCAAGCTTCAAGCTGAGTTAAATGAAAAGTATCAAACTGAACACAACAAACTCTTCTTTTTATCTATGGCACCACAATTCTTTGGTACCATCGCTAAACACCTCAAGTCTGAGCAAATCGTTGACGGTAAAGGCTTTGAACGTTTGATTGTTGAGAAACCTTTCGGTACGAATTATGAAACTGCAAGCAAACTAAACGAAGAACTTCTAGCTACTTTTAACGAAGAGCAAATCTATCGTATCGACCACTATCTTGGTAAGGAAATGATTCAGAGTATCTTTGCCATTCGTTTTGCCAATATGATCTTTGAAAATGTTTGGAATCGTGACCACATCGATAATGTTCAGATTACATTTGCAGAACGTCTAGGTGTTGAAGAGCGTGGAGGCTACTACGATGAGTCTGGTGCCCTTCGTGATATGGTACAAAACCACACACTTCAGCTTCTTTCTCTCCTTGCCATGGACAAACCAGCAAGTTTTACCAAAGACGATATTCGAGCTGAAAAAATCAAGGTCTTTAAAAACCTCTATCATCCAACAGATGAAGAACTCAAAGAGCACTTCATCCGTGGTCAATATCGCTCTGGTAAGATTGATGGCATGAAGTACATTTCTTACCGCAGCGAACCAAATGTCAATCCAGAATCAATGACAGAAACCTTTGCTTCAGGTGCCTTCTTTGTAGATACTGATCGCTTCCGTGATGTACCTTTCTTCTTCCGTACAGGTAAACGCCTAACTGAAAAAGGAACACACGTAAACATTGTCTTCAAACAAATGGATTCAATCTTTGGAGAACTACTAGCACCGAATGTGCTTACCATCTATATCCAACCAACAGAAGGTTTCTCTCTCAGCCTTAACGGTAAAGAAGTTGGAGAAGAGTTCAAACTAGCACATAATTCGCTTGACTACAGAACTGATGCTACAGCTACAGGTGCTTCACCAGATCCTTATGAAAAGCTAATCTACGATGTTTTGAACAATAACTCAACTAACTTTAGCCACTGGGAAGAAGTTAGCGCTTCTTGGAAATTGATTGACCGTATCGAAAAGTTGTGGGCTGATAATGGTGCTCCTCTTCATGATTATAAATCAGGTAGCATGGGACCACAAGCCAGCTTTGATCTCCTTGAAAAATACGGCGCCAAATGGACATGGCAACCAGATATCGCCTATCGTAAAGATGGTCGTTTAGAATAATCAAAAACATCCTGCAAGAATTCTTGCAGGATTTTCTTTTATATCAAACCTTCTAGAAGGCCCTTCATAAAGTTTTCAGAGTTAAACTCACCGATATCATCGATTTTTTCACCAAAACCAATTAGCTTAACAGGGATATTGAGTTCCTCACGGATAGCAAGAACAACACCACCTCGGGCAGTCCCGTCAATTTTTGTTAAGACTATTCCTGTGACAGGCGTAATTTTTGAGAACTCTTTAGCTTGTACAAGAGCGTTTTGCCCAGTTGACGCATCAAGAGCTAGGAAGGTTTCATGAGGTGCTTCTGGCACTACGCGTTTAATGATACGACCAATCTTTTCCAACTCTGCCATCAGGTTTTCTTTGTTTTGTAAACGGCCTGCTGTATCAATCATGAGAATATCAATGCCTTCTGCTACTGCTCGTTCCATCCCATCAAAGACAACGCTAGCTGGATCTGCCTTCTCAGGACCAGTAACGACAGGAACATCTACACGACGCCCCCATTCTGCTAACTGAGCAACCGCACCCGCACGGAAGGTATCCGCAGCAACAAGCATAACCTTTTTACCAGCTTGTTTGTATCGATTAGCTAATTTACCAATTGAAGTTGTTTTCCCGACCCCATTAACTCCAACAAAAAGCATAACCGTTAATCCATCTTGGAAGTTAATATTTTCATTATATATGCCGTCCTTTTCGTATAGCTCCACTAATTTTTCGATGATAACACGACGAAGGGCATCAGGTTTCTTAGCATTCTCAAGCTTGGCTTCATAACGCAATTCTTCCGTAAGATTTGAAGCCACCTGCACACCAACGTCACTCATGATAAGTAGCTCTTCTAGTTCCTCAAAGAAATCTTCATCTACAGAGCGGAAGTTTGCAAAAAAAGCATTCAAACGGGCACCAAATCCCTGTACGCGTTTTTCTTAAGACTACGGTCATATTTTTTTCCTGTACAGTCTCTTGCACTTGAGGAGTTTCTTCGATTGCTTGGTTTGCTTCCTCTTCTTCAAAAAAACTCTGTTTCTGCTTCGTCAGATTGAGGCTGAACAATTTCTTCCTCGTCACTATCGTTTTGAAGGAATCTCTTCAACATGAGTCAATTCCTCTTGAAGACTATCTGCCTCTTGGACTTGATTTAACTCTTCTCGAGAAACCTTCACTTCGTCAACTGATTCGACAATAGTTTCTTCGTCAACATCTGCTTCAGATAAGTCTTCATCATTTTTCTTCGGCTACGACAGTCCCATCTTGCTCTTTTGACTTCGATATTTTTCAGATTCTAGCGTCTCAGTTTGCACGCTATCATCCGATAAATCAATGTTTTCTAGAGCTTCTTTGACAACTTCTTCAATTTTAGGTTCTTCTATTTTTCCAAATAAACGGTCAAATAATCCCATTCTTTAGTTCTCCTTCAGTACATATTTTTCAATTGCCCAGGCGACAGCTTCTTCGTCATTAGTCATTGGTGTTACCACATTTGCCACAGCCTTAACTGCTGGCACAGCATTTTGCATAGCGACACCGAGACCGGCCCACTCAATCATCGAAAGGTCATTAGCCTCATCTCCACAAGCCATGACTTGACTTCGGTCAATTCCCAGGTATTCAATCAGTTTAGATAATCCTGTCGCCTTATGAACATTCTTTGGTGACCATTCTAGCAAGAGTTCACGTGATTTAAAAATTTCATATTGGTCGTATAATTCTGGTGAAATCTTTTGAATAGCTGCATCCAAAGGCTCCTGAGGAAAGGCAGTCACACATTTATTGTATGTTACCTGACTAGACAAATCTTCAAAAGCAGCTGGAACAAAAGTTAGAGCCGGGTTAAACTGAGCATATAAACTTTCTTGGTCAGACTGAATCTGGTAAACTGTTCCTTCTGATATTGCATCTAATGGGATTCCTAGTTTTTCAGTCTCTTCATAAATACGTGTCACATCATCAATTGAAAAGACTGTCTTATCAAGAATCTCACCTGTATTTTTCTGAACCAATCCACCGTTGAATGTGATAGTATATTCGTCATCATGGCCGTCTGTTCCAAGCTCTTTAAGGAAGAAATCCATAGCCTTGAGGGGACGTCCAGTTGTTAGGACTACCTTGACCCCTTGTTCACGCGCAGCCTTTAAAGTTGCCTTGGTACGATCAGTTAATTTCTTGTCTGTCGTCAGCAAGGTTCCATCCAAGTCTAGGGCAATTAATTTAATATCTGCCATTATAACCCCTCCATATAAGCGATAACTGATTGGTCCTTATGGTGACCGATAACTGTTTTGGCTAGTTCCAAAATCTCTGGGCGAGCATTTTCAGGCGCGACTGGGTGCCCTACAACTTGCATCATGTGAAGGTCATTAAGATTGTCACCGAAGGCCATCACTTGGTCCATATCCAGATTTAACTTCTTAGCCAATTCGACAATCGCAACTCCCTTGTCCACATAATCAAGAACAATATCAATGGATTCAAAACCTGTCGTCATTGCCTTAACACCAGGAACATGTTCATTGACCCAAGCTTCGCCAGCTTCTACTGTCTCTTCTGTAAAGTTCGTTGTGAATTTGAAAATCTCATCGGTAATATCTTCAAGCTTGGCTACTTTGGATGTTTTCATTGTAATGGCGGCTAAACATGAGATAGGTTTCATCTACAGTATCTAAAACGTAACAAGCTTTCTTACCTGTCAAGAGCATCTTCTTCTCATCGAAATAAGGTGAAGTCTTTAGCTTTTCAAATGTTGATAAGTAAAAATCTCTAGGCATGGTCGCTTCATAGAGGTCTTGTCCATGAAAACGAACCAGACTACCATTTTCAGCAATAAAAATAATTTCATCTTTAACATCCGCAAAATGCTTTTCAAGCGACAAAAGACCGCGGCCAGAAGCTACAGCAAAATAGATTCCTCTCTCTTTGTAGGATGAGAGAAGAGCTTTTAAGCGCTCCATATCAAATTGGCCAGCTTCATCCAGAAAAGTCCCGTCCATATCAGTTGCGACTAGTTTAATCATAAATACTTCTATTCTCCAGTTGTAAATCTATCTTCTATTATACCATAGAAAAAGTAAATAGCGCCTAATCCATATAAGATTAGACGCTTGATTGAACTTGTAATTTATAAAATATTTATCAATCGAGTGATTGAACTTTACTCTATCAATTAATTCCAAGTCTTCTTATCCATATTTGGCAAAGAGAGCTTAAACTTAATAATACAGAGTCGAATCACAAAACCGACAATTGAGAGAATGATAAAAGCAGTGATTCTTGGAAAGTGAAGGACAAAGGCCAACCAGTAATAAATAACGCCAATTACAAAAGATAGAAGGGCATAGATGTCCTCTTTTAGAACACTTGGGACTTCATTAATCAAGAGATCTCGGATGATACCTCCGCCAGCACCTGTTAAACAGGCCAAAATCCCTGCAGACATCAAGTTCAATTTACTATCAGCTAAAGCTGTAGCCCCGATTAGAGAGAAGATAATCAATCCAATCGAATCAAATATGAGATAAGCTTCTCTCAGCCACTTATAGAATTTTTTTTCTTGACTAGCATTGGCTTGTTTTGATGTCACAAAGGCATACATAATAACAGCTACAAGAATAGAGACATAAATCGGTCCAGGATCTGCGAGAGCGGAGGGAAAACGACTGATAATAGAATCTCTTAAAATACCTCCGCCTACTGCTGTTACAATTGCCAATAAACTAATTCCAAAAATATCTAAACGTTTACCAAATCCTTTGATGGCTCCTGACGCCGCGAAGGCTATAGTCCCAATATAATTACAGATCATTAGGAATAGGTCAAAATCCATATAAGCTCCTCAATTTATTTTTGTAACCCTCCGACTTCTTGAAGGTTATTCTAAATACTTTAGCTTGAAATGTTATATTGAAAACAAACTAAGCTTCCATATTATCTAAATCTTTTAGTTTAACAGAGACAATCTTAGAAACACCAGATTCTTGCATAGTTACTCCATAAATAGAGTCTGCGGCCGCCATGGTTCCCTTACGGTGGGTAACAACGATAAACTGGCTATCCTTGTCAAATCGGTTAAGATAATCCCCAAAGCGTTTAACGTTAGCTTCATCGAGTGCAGCCTCTACTTCATCCAAAATAACAAATGGAATGGTCTTGACACGAATGATTGAGAAGAGCAAAGCAAGAGCTGACAAGGCCTTCTCTCCTCCACTCATGAGGTTGAGAGATTGGATTTTCTTACCTGGCGGTTGAACAGAGATTTCAACACCTGCTGTCAATAAATCTCCCTCGGTCAGGATTAGGTCCGCTTGGCCACCACCAAACATCTGCTTGAAGGTCACTTTGAAAGATTCACGAATCGCTTCAAAGGTTGATTTAAATCGTTCCTTCACTTCATCGTTCATCTCTGTAATGGTTTCAAGAAGAAGATTTTTTGCAGAAAGAATGTCATCACGCTGACTATTTAAGAATTCCAAACGTTCGTGTACTTCGTCAAACTGTTCTATGGCATCCAAATTAACTGGACCAAGTGAACGAATGGATTTTTCCAAATCCTTGACCTTTTGTTCAGCGACAGCCAAATCTTCTAACGGATTGGCTTGTTCTAATGCTTCAGTATAACTAATCTGATATTCTTCAGTCAGCTGGCCTTGAAGATAGCGAAGGCGGTCCGTAATCTTCTCTTTGGTTGCTTCTGCACGTGTTTGCTTACGAATCCATTCTTCATTTTGCTGACGAGCTTGTTCTAAATGACTAGCAATATCATCCAATTGACCTTCAATATCATCCAGCTCAAACTGCTTGCGAATAAGCCCTTGTTGATTTCTTCCTTCTGACTCTTAGCTTCTGCTTCCTGCTTGGTCAAAAGTTCCGTATCAACCTTTTCAAGATTGTCTACCTTTTCTTGGAGAAGGCGTTCGATTTCATCTTGCTCCATATCAAGGTATTCAAGCTCTTTGTTAATCCGTTCAATATCTGCAACTTCGTAACGTTTTCGCCCTATCATTTCTGTTTTGAGCAGACGTTCTTGAGAAAGTTTATCCTGCAAGCTTTGATAACGTTCTTGAATCGCATTTTTATTGGACTTAATTTCTTCAATCTCAGACTCCAGCTTTTGCTTTTCAGTTGAAATAACTGCAAGACGTTCTTGGCATTTTTCTTTTTCAGTTTGCCAATCTCCACCTCTAAGATTGTTTAATTCATTTTCCTGAAGTTCTAAAAGTGTTTCCAGTTCTTCAACTTGCTGGCAAGTTTGTTGATAAGCCAGATATAAGCCTTGCTCCTCTATTCGAGCTTGCTCTCCTTGAGACTTAATAACCTCCAAAGTTTGAGCGAGGGTAGTTAAGGCTTCTTGAACAGATTTCAGATTTTCTTCTTCCTGACCAAGAATCTTCTCTTCCTTAGCAATTTCCTTTTGTAACTGCTCCAATTCAGGCTTGATGAAAATACTGTTATTTTGACGATTGGCACCCCCCAGCATAAGAACCACCTGTTCGCAATTCTGTACCATCGAGGGTTACCATCCGAACTTGATAGCGCACCTTACGAGCTGCATCACGCGCATGCTCTACCGTATCAAAGATTGCTGTTGTAGCTAGCAAGTTTTTAAATATAGCTTCATGCTTGGCATCAAAAGTAACCAATTCATCTGCCATCCCAAGAAAACCTGGACTTGAGGCAATCACATCTTGGTTCTGCCCAGAAATGCTACGAGCCTTGATGGTTGTCAAAGGTAGGAAAGTCGCACGACCAGCTCGATTTCGTTTAAGGAAGTCGATAGCCTTAGTCGCAGCCTGTTCATCTTCAACGATGATATGTTGGCTACTTGCCCCGAGGGCAATTTCAAGAGCTGTTTGATAACGAACATCAAAAGTTAAATGTTCACTGACCGCTCCGACAATACCTCTCAGGCGATTTTTTTCTTGTAGAACACTCTTAACACCCGCATAGAAATTACTATGATTTTTAAGAATGTTTTCCAGACTTTGCGCCTTGGCCTGCTTGTTTTTCAAACTATCCAAGCGGTCGAAGAGTTGATTTTGCTGACTTTGATAAGCCTGCTTTTGTTCTTCTTCCTGTTTAGCATGCGTCTGATAGTCAGTAAGCAAGGACTGTACTTTTTCTTTTGCTGATTTTAGATCAGCCTCTTGTTCACTTGCCTTAGACTTGGCAGAAGCTAATTGTTCCTTCAAGGACTCCAATTGTTCTTCTTGCTTTTGAGTCTGTTGGCGACTATTTTCAAGATCATTTTCAATCCGTGTCAACTGGTTAGAGACATCCGCTTCTTCCTGCAAGAATGCAACAAAGCGCTCACGCAGTTGCTCAATCATCTGATCTGGATCATCAGAAAATGCTACTAACTCAGCTTCTAAACGATTGAGCTCCTTGGTATTGAGAGCTAGATTTTCTTCTAACTGACTGAGATTTGCTTCTTTTTCTTCCTTCTCTTGAATAAGAGCATTTCTCTTTTCATCCAAACTAGCTAAACGAGCTTGAGCCTCTTGTTGATTGAGAGCAACCTGCTCTGTCTCCAGTTTAGACAAGGCCAATTTCCGTTCAAAATCACTGATTAGAGCAGTCAAATCCATCAAACTCGTTTGATCTTTAGCCATCTCTGCTTGTAAATCTTGTCTCTGCTTCTTGAGAGATTGATTTTCAAGTTCTAGTGACTCGCGTTTTTGATAATAACTAGTCAACAGTTCTTGGACTTGGTTTAATTCTTCTTCTGTTAGATCCAATTCAGCCTTATTGGCTTGAATTTGTGCAACTAAAACATCTAAGTAGATGCCTTTACGCTGACTGTCCAAGTCTATAAATTTACGAGCTGTTGCTGCTTGCTTTTCTAAGGGCTTGATTTGATTGTCTAACTCATAGATGATGTCTTCCAAACGGTCTAAATTGTCTTGAGTTTGTTGCAGCTTACTTTCTGTTTCTTTACGACGAGTTTTATATTTTAAAACTCCAGCTGCTTCTTCAAAAATAGCGCGACGTTCCTCAGGTTTGGAGTTAAAGATTTCTTCGACCTTCCCTTGGGAAATAATGGAGAAGGAATCACGTCCAAGTCCGGTATCTAAGAAAAGATCATGAATATCACGAAGACGGACTTTTTTCCCATCAATCTTGTATTCACTATCCCCAGTACGATAGATATGACGCTCCACCTTGATTTCCTGTCCTGCATCCTTGATGAAACCGTCCTGATTATCTAGAGTAACAACTACAGAAGCATAGTTTAATGGTTTTCTACTTTCTGTCCCTGCAAAGATAACATCAGGCATCTTCCCACCACGAAGACTTTGACACTGGATTCCCCAAGAGCCCAGCGTAAACTTTCTGTTATGTTAGATTTTCCAGAACCATTGGGTCCTACAACTGCTGTTACTCCTTGGTCAAAAACAACCTTGGTTTTGTCAGCGAAGGACTTAAACCCCTGAATCTCAATTTCCTTTAAATACATGAATCCAGCCCTTCCTCAACTGCATTTTTAGCGGCTTCTTGTTCGGCCAATTTTTTAGATCGTCCTTGACCCCTACCTAAACTTTGACCCTCGACAAGGACTTCAACCTCAAACATCTTATCGTGGGCAGGTCCGATCTCTGAAATCACCTGATAACGAATATCGACATCACCATTTACTTGGAGTAATTCTTGGAGGTGGGTCTTGTAGTCCTTAATCATTTCAAAGTCACCGGCTTCAACCTTCGGAATCATGACCTGGTAGATAAACTCTTTTACCGTAAGTAGATCCTTATCTAAAAGGAGGGCACCCAAAAAGGCTTCGAAAGCATCTCCCAAGATGGTATCTCGATTACGGCCTCCAGATTTTTCCTCTCCCTTTCCTAGCTTGATAAACTGGTCAAACTGGCAGTCACGGGCAAAACCAGCCAAACTCTCTTCACGTACAATCATGGCACGGAGTTTAGACAGGTCACCTTCTGGTTTTTTAGGATATTTTTTGTACAGATATTCTGAAATTAATAATTGCAGAACAGCGTCTCCTAAAAATTCCAAGCGTTCATTGTGTGAAATTTTTAAGAGGCGGTGCTCATTGGCGTAACTAGTGTGAGTAAAAGCTGTTTCAAGTAACTGTTTATCTGAAAAAACAAGCCCAAAACGTTGCTCTAACACGGTTTCTAATTCTTTCATAAGAACCTCTTTCTAAAACATTATAATACACTCCATTATACCAAAAAATAGAATCATAGTCAGAAAATAACCGTTAAAAGTCCTTTTTCTGACTTGTGTTTAAAATCAATCCATTACTAGCAGTTCAGGCTATTTTTTGGTATAATAAATCTTATGGAAATTGAAAAAACCAATCGAATGAATGCTCTGTTTGAATTTTATGCAGCCCTTTTGACTGATAAGCAGATGAACTATATCGAGCTCTACTATGCAGACGACTATAGTTTAGCTGAAATTGCAGAAGAGTTCGGTGTTAGTCGTCAGGCTGTTTATGATAATATCAAACGAACGGAAAAGATTCTGGAAGATTATGAGATGAAACTTCATATGTACTCTGATTACATTGTCCGCAGTCAGATTTTTGATCAGATCATTGAGCGCTATCCAGAAGATGCTTTTCTCCAAGAGCAAGTTGAGATTTTAACAAGTATTGATAATCGGGAGTAAATATGGGCAGTCTCGTCATTTATCAAGGTATACCTTGCAAACTATTAGCCGCAGAGGAACCATTTCCTACTCGACTACAGATTATCTCGCCCAATGATATCTCCAAAGCTATGCAAATAGGTTTTAGCTGTTGGGGATATCCAAATGAAATCATGAAAGAAGTCACACCCGAAGAACTAGAGTGTTTGCAACATTTCGGACGATTTCCACTGAATTGAATAAATAGGAGAAAAAAATGGCATTTGAAAATTTAACAGAACGTTTGCAGAACGTCTTTAAAAATCTACGTAAAAAAGGAAAAATCACAGAGAGTGATATCCAAGAAGCAACCAAGGAAATTCGTCTGGCTCTTTTAGAAGCCGACGTTGCCTTGCCAGTAGTTAAGGACTTTATCAAAAAAATTCGTGAACGTGCGGTCGGGCATGAAGTCATTGATACCCTCAATCCAGCTCAACAAATCATCAAGATTGTTAATGAAGAGTTGACTGAAGTTCTTGGTTCAGACACAGCTGAGATTATCAAGTCTCCAAAAATCCCAACCATTATCATGATGGTCGGTTTGCAAGGTGCTGGTAAAACAACCTTCGCTGGAAAACTTGCTAACAAACTCAAAAAAGAAGAGGATGCTCGTCCTCTGATGATTGCGGCCGACATCTATCGTCCTGCAGCTATTGACCAGCTTAAAACACTAGGACAACAAATTGATGTTCCTGTCTTTGCTCTTGGAACTGAAGTTCCTGCAGTGGAGATTGTTCGCCAAGGTTTGGAGCAAGCTAAAGCCAACCATAATGACTATGTTTTGATTGATACGGCCGGTCGTTTGCAAATTGACGAGCTTCTCATGAATGAGCTTCGTGATGTTAAAGCTCTTGCTCAACCAAATGAAATCCTTCTCGTCATCGATGCCATGATTGGTCAAGAAGCTGCTAACGTTGCGCGAGAATTTAACGCTCAATTAGAAGTTACCGGTGTCATCCTTACCAAGATTGATGGGGATACTCGTGGTGGTGCGGCCCTTTCTGTTCGTCATATCACAGGAAAACCAATCAAATTCACTGGTACTGGTGAAAAGATTACCGATATTGAAACTTTCCACCCTGACCGCATGGCCAGCCGTATTCTCGGTATGGGAGATATGCTGACTCTGATCGAGAAAGCTTCCCAAGAATACGATGAGCAAAAAGCCCTTGAAATGGCTGAAAAGATGCGGGAAAACACCTTTGATTTCAACGATTTCATCGATCAGTTGGATCAGGTGCAAAATATGGGGCCAATGGAAGATTTGCTCAAAATGATTCCTGGTATGGCCAACAATCCTGCCCTTCAAAATATGAAGGTGGATGAAAAACAAATTGCTCGCAAACGTGCCATCGTCTCATCTATGACTCCTGAAGAACGTGAAAATCCAGATTTGTTGACTCCAAGCCGTCGTCGTCGTATCGCAGCTGGTTCTGGTAATACCTTTATCGATGTCAACAAGTTCATCAAAGACTTTAACCAAGCCAAACAACTCATGCAAGGTGTCATGTCTGGTGACATGAACAAGATGATGAAGCAAATGGGTATTAACCCTAACAACCTTCCTAAAAATATGCCTGGTGGCATGGATATGTCAGACCTTGAAGGAATGATGGGACAAGGTGGTATGCCGGATATGTCTGCTCTTGGAGGAGCTGGAATGCCTGATATGAGCCAGATGTTTGGTGGAGGTCTCAAGGGTAAAATCGGTGAATTTGCTATGAAGCAATCCATGAAACGCATGGCCAACAAGATGAAAAAAGCTAAGAAAAAACGCAAATAAAAAGGACTCAGTTGAGTCCTTTTTTAGTTATTTCGAAGTTTTTCCAAAGTCTCTTTAAAGATAGTTGGAATATCAGCAGTAAATTCCATAGTTTCACCGGTTCTTGGATGAGTAAATCCTAGCGTTTTGGCATGGAGAAATTGCCCATGTCCCTTTAGGGTTTTACGAGGTCCATAAACTTCATCCCCAGCGACTGGATGGCCAATATAAGCCATGTGGACACGGATTTGATGAGTTCGTCCTGTTTCTAGTTGCAACTCTAATAAAGAATAGTCACCAAAGCGTTCTAAGACTTGGAAACGTGTCACTGCTGGTTTCCCTTTGGCAGTCACAGCTTGTTTCTTGCGGTCTTTTTCGCTACGACCAATCGGAGCCTCAATGACTCCTCGGTCATTAGGAAGATTCCCATGAACAATGGCCCAATATTTTCGAAGAGATTTCTTGTCTTTTAATTCTTGAGCCAGCGCCATGTGAGCTTCATCGTTTTTAGCAATCATGAGAAGCCCTGATGTGTCCTTATCAATACGGTGGACAATTCCTGGACGCAGCACACCATTGATTCCTGATAAGTCTTTGATATGATACATAAGGGCATTCACCAAGGTACCACTGGTATGACCAGCACTTGGATGAACGACCATCCCTTGAGGTTTGTTGACTACTGCTACATCCTCATCTTGATAAATGATTTCTAAAGGAATATCTTCAGCTACATACTCCAAAACCTCTGGTTCGGGAATTTGATAAGTGATCATATCCCCCTCTTGGACCGTATACTTGGCTTTCTTGACCTGGCCGTTGACCAAGACTTGACCAGACTTGATTTGTTCATTGGCGAGAGAACGTGACAATTCGGTCAGATCTGACAAAGCCTTATCTAAACGTAGCCCGCCTGTTTCAATTTATTTCCATTCATTTCCTCTTTAAGCATTGCAATCATCAGTACGATAACACCGACTGTCAAATAACTATCAGCTACATTGAATATGGCAAAATTGACAAAGTCTAAGTGAAACATATCCACGACAAATCCTTGGCTAATGCGATCAATGAAGTTTCCCAGACCACCTGCAATAATCAGAACCAATCCAAAGACTGTCCAGAGGGAATCTTCTATATGCTTGTGCAAATACCAGATAGCCCCTGCCATAACTACTAGAGTAATCACCGCAAAAAACCACTGTTGATCTTGAAGCATAGAAAAAGCTGCCCCCCTATTTTGCAGATAGGTTAAACTAACTAGATTTGGGATCCATGATTTGATTTCTTCAAGAGCAATATTCTGAACGACATAAGCCTTTACCAATTGATCTAATACAATCAAGGCTGCTATAACCCCTGCTACTATTCCTCTTTTTTTCATGCTTTCCTCTTTTGATCAAAATACTCTTGCATGACCTCTACAAATAAAGTCCCTGCTTGACTCAAGTCTACTTCTTCACGTTTTACATAAACCATGCGATTATTGAGATTATCATTTAGTGGAATAACGGTGATCCCGTTCACACTATCGCTATCTAAGAATCCAGAACCAGTCGCATAAGCATTTGTTCTTTCAAGAATTCCATTTAAAGTAGCGCGGTCTGTTACGTTAAACATCTGAGAGCTGGCACTTGTATCCACAAAGTTTTCTGAGTAATAGAGATATTCATCCTTTTCTTGTGTGAAACGAACTGTTGGCAAATCAACTAAATCTTCCATGACCAACTCTTTTTTCTTGGCTAAAGGATGTCCCTCACGCAGATAGATATGCGTCTGGAAAGGAATCAACTCAATCACTTCAAGGCCTAACTTTTCAACCCGTTGCATGATACCTTTTTGGTTTTGATTGTTGAGGTAAATAATCCCAATCTCACTATGACCTTGGGCTACTTCATCCAAATCTGAACAGTTGTAGATTCAAAAATACGGAAATTTTTATAGTCTGGGTACCGTTGAGAAAAAGTTGTGATAGTCGGTGGCAAGAAATCATAGTGCTGGCTGGCTATTGAAAACTCATCCTTTTCCTCTTCCGGATTGGCATACTGGTTCTGGAAAATATCAAATCCTTTAACCAACTCTTGGGCCTTTTCATAAAATTCCATTCCACGGCGAGTAAGAAATGTACCCGAACTAGTTCTGCGGAAAATCTTGAATCCTAGCTCTTTCTCCAGATCTCTTACAGAAATAGATAGACTGGGTTGGCTAACGTACATTTTCTCAGCTGCTTCACGAAAAGTACCACTATTTGCAATAGCAACAACGTAGCGTAATTGTTGAATATTCATGATTTCTCCTTCGTTTTCTATCTTATCATTATACCATAAATAAAGCCTATCCAACAAAGGAAAATCATGAGACAGTTACTTCTAAAAAAGGAAACAAAAAAACACCTTTAAAGCTAGACCCAAAATCCAACTAAAAAGGGGTGTTATCAAATGCGATTATTTAGCTGCTGCGTAAAGCTCGTCTACTTTGTTCCAGTTGATCACTGAGAAGAAAGCTTTGATGTAGTTAGGACGAACGTTGCGATATTTCACGTAGTAGGCATGTTCCCAAACGTCCAAGCCCAAGATTGGTTTTTTACCTTCTGAGATTGGTGTATCTTGGTTTGCTGTTGAAGTCACTTCAAGTTTACCTTCTTTGTTAACAACCAACCATGCCCATCCAGAACCGAAACGAGTAGTTGCTGCTGCAGTAAATGCTGCTTGGAATTCTTCGAATGAACCAAATGTTGCATCAATTGCTGCTGCAAGTTCTGCTGAAGGAGCTGTCTTTCAGGAGTCATCAATTCCCAGAAAAGAGCATGGTTCAAGTGGCCACCACCATTGTTGATAAGCGCTTGACGGATATCAGCTGGGATAGATTCTACATCAGCAAGCAATGCTTCAAGATCTTCACCGATTTCAGGGTGTTTTTCAAGAGCTGCATTTGCGTTATTTACATATGCTTGGTGATGTTTGTCATGGTGCAAATGCATTGTTTCAGCATCAATATATGGTTCCAAGGCGTCGTAAGCGTATGGAAGATCTGGTAAGATAATAGCCATCTGTAATACCTCTTTTTCTTTTTATATAAAAATGATAACGCAAACAACCTTTTTTTTCAAGTTATTTGCTCAATTTGACTGGCTGGCAATCTGCAATAAAGCCTTCTCAAACAAGTACCCTTTTTCGTAAACACCAGTCTTAATTTGATAATCTGCCTGAATGAGATAACGAATAGAATTTTGCAGGAAATTCAGGGACAACCCTCGCGTGTCACGAAGGGCAAATTTGATTTGATAGGGATTCGGATTGCGACCAAGATAGTGACCCAAACTGCTGACCATCTGTGATTCTGTCTGACCAGACTCTTGCAATATTTTTACCTGGGTATAGAGTCTAAACTGCCCCAGCATAATGGCAATCAGTTTAATCTCATCTTCACCCTGTAAGGTCAAATCTTTAACTAAATCTCGTGCCTGATCAATTTTCTTAGTTAATATTAATTGGGTCAAATCAAAAATATTATCCTGCAAAGTCTTTGGAATGGCTTCAACAATATCTTCTTCTGTTATCAAACCACTATCCTTATAAGACAGTAAGAAGAGCAGGTTTTTCTGAATTTCACTGAATTGAAAACTAGATTTGATAAGCAATTGTTCAAAGGAATTTCCACCAAAAGTAAGTCCTTGTTCCTGAGTCCACTTTTGAAAATAGGCTCTCAACTCTTGCTCTTTAGGTTCAAGAGCCTCAAATACTGTCGCATCCCGCTTAAGTAATTTGACCAAACGTCGCTTGCTATCTAACTTGCCTTCAGCAAAGATTACTAATTTACTTGAGGGTACAGGATTTCCAGATAGTCTTCAAAGGCCTTGAGCTCATCATCAGTTAGATAGCGTTTTTTAGCAGTTGTAATATCGATAAAATGATCTAAAATAACAATTTTTTCATCCGCAAAGAAAGGAAGACTGACCAGCTCAAGTTCCAAACTATTGTAGTCTACTTCTTTCATGTCAAAATGAGCAAAATTCAAATCTGCAGGATCGTATCCGATTTGCTTTAGAACCTGAGTTTTCATGATGTCGTACTGTCCTTGATCAGCCCCTGTAAACAGGGTCAAACTAGGAAGGTTCGCTAAGGATAGCTTTCGACTTTCTTCTATGGCTAGCATTTATTCTCCTTTCTTTTTAATTTAGCTTCCGTTTAATCCATATAATTCAATTTTCCACGGAAATCCTCTAGGCTTTGGTATCCTTTTTCCGACATAATTTCTTTTAGTTCCTTTGTAATACGCTCAAAAACACCTACACCTTCTTTATGAAGAGTAGTTCCTACTTGTACCATGCTGGCACCACATAGGATATGTTCAAAGGCATCACGCCCTGTGAGCACTCCACCAGTTCCGATGATTTGAATTTGAGGATTTAAGCGTTGATAAAGGCATGGACATTGGCAAGAGCAGTTGGTTTAATGTATTCTCCACCAATTCCACCAAAGCCATTCTTAGGACGAATCACGACCGACTCATCTTGAATATAAAGACCATTTCCAATAGAATTGACACAATTGACGAATTTGAGCGGGTATTTGTTAAAAATAGCTGCTGCTTGATCAAAATGTACAATATCAAAATAAGGTGGAAGCTTGATTCCTAGTGGTTTTGTATAGTAGGCAAAGACTTCTGACAAGATACGGTTTGTTGTTTCAAAATCATAGGCAATCTGAGGCTTACCTGGAACATTTGGGCATGAGAGATTGAGTTCAGTTAAACCACGGAAATCACTTTCTTGCACTTTTTTCAAGATGGTATGAGTTTCCTCTGGAGACATTCCAACTAAAGATAGAAAGAAGGTACGATTTGGTTCCTTTTCTTGCAATTCCAAAAGGTAGTTCAAGTAATAGTCTAAACCATTATTTGGGAGACCCATAGAGTTAATAGAACCAAGTGGAACATCTTGATAGCGTGGTTCAGGATTTCCCTGACGAAATTCCAAGGTTGCAGTCTTAGTGACAAAGGTTCCTGCTGCTGAATTTTTGACACCTTCCAATTCCTCAATTGTCATACAAGCAACACCTGCTGCATTCATCAAGCAATTATCAAACTCAAAACCAGCAATCTGTGTTTTCGTTGATACCATGATTCTATTCCTCCAAAATCCATTATTTCTCTATTATTATACCATACTTTGGCAAGGAGCCTTTTTAATAAAACTAACCCTATAAAAAGGTTTCTAATTCAACTAATAAAACTAGCTTTTTCAAATTGAAAGAATTTTTTTAGAAAATTTATGTTTTTTTCTTTACACTAAAAAATTTTTTTCTGCTATAATGTCTCATGTAATAAAAATATGACAATAAAAAAAGGAGAACGATATGACATCTGCTAAAGAATATATCCAAAGCGTGTTTGAAACTGTAAAAGCTCGTAACGGGCATGAGGCTGAATTTCTCCAGGCGGTTGAAGAATTCTTCAGTACTTTGGAACCTGTCTTTGAAAAACACCCTGAGTATATTGAAGAAAACATCTTGGCACGTATCACTGAACCTGAGCGCGTAATTTCTTTCCGTGTTCCTTGGGTTGACCGTGATGGAAAAGTTCAAGTTAACCGTGGTTACCGTGTTCAATTTAACTCTGCTGTTGGACCATATAAAGGCGGACTTCGTTTCCACCCAACTGTAAACCAAGGGATCTTGAAATTCCTCGGCTTCGAACAAATCTTTAAAAACGTTTTGACTGGACTTCCAATCGGTGGAGGTAAAGGTGGATCCGACTTCGATCCTAAAGGCAAAACTGATGCTGAAGTGATGCGCTTCTGCCAAAGCTTCATGACTGAATTGCAAAAATACATCGGACCATCTCTTGACGTACCTGCTGGTGATATCGGTGTCGGTGGACGTGAAATTGGTTACCTTTACGGACAATACAAACGCCTCAACCAATTTGATGCTGGTGTCTTGACTGGTAAACCTCTGGGATTTGGTGGTAGCCTGATTCGTCCAGAAGCAACTGGTTACGGTTTGGTTTACTACACTGAAGAAATGCTCAAAGCAAACGGAAACAGTTTTGCAGGTAAGAAAGTGGTTATTTCTGGTTCTGGTAACGTTGCTCAGTTTGCCCTTCAAAAAAAGCAACTGAACTTGGTGCTACAGTTATTTCTGTATCTGACTCAAATGGTTATGTCATTGATGAAAATGGTATCGACTTCGACCTTTTGTCAGATGTTAAAAACAACCGTCGTGCTCGTTTAACTGAGTACGCTGCAGAAAAACCTACTGCTACTTACTATGAAGGTTCTGTATGGACTTACACTGGTAACTACGATATCGCTCTTCCATGTGCGACTCAAAACGAGATCAACGGTGAAGCTGCGAAACGCTTGGTTGCTCAAGGCGTTATCTGTGTCTCTGAAGGTGCTAACATGCCTAGCGACCTTGAAGCTATCAAAGTTTACAAGGAAAATGGAATCCTTTACGGACCTGCTAAAGCTGCCAATGCTGGTGGGGTAGCTGTATCAGCTCTTGAAATGAGCCAAAACAGCCTTCGCCTTTCATGGACACGTGAAGAAGTTGATGGTCGTTTGAAAGATATCATGACTAATATCTTCAACACTGCTAAAACAACTGCAGAAACATACGGTCTTGGTACTGACTACCTTGCAGGTGCAAACATTGCAGCCTTTGAAAATGTAGCAAACGCTATGATTGCCCAAGGTATTGTTTAAAAATAAAGATCATTATCAAAAAAGCAACAACTTATTAAGTTGTTGCTTTTTATCATATTCAAATAAAAGTATATCAAACTCTTATTAAGAAACGATAAATGTTTCACCACAGTTTTCACAAGTTAAGTTAGTTCCAATTACTCCATCTGTTGATGTATGACAATTAGGACAGTAGGCCCGTTTTGCTGACAATCTATAAGATAATTGATCTTGTAATACTTTTTCCCTTTGTTTCTATAACATCTTCTTCAAGTTCTTCAAATTCAAGAACTGTCATCAAACTTTTATTATATTGTTTCATCCTTGGTTGTATTAAAAAAATAAAATAAATGATATGACAATAAATAAGAAAAAAATAATATGAATAAAATTGTAACTATCAAAAAGCCACATAAAGTAGAAATCGTGAAGTAATCCTTCTTTTTTTCCTAATAACCATCTTATTTCCTTATCTATGGACTGATAAAAATTTCAATCCCGAAACAATACAAATGAAAGATACTAGCGGATAAACAAATTTTTGATATCATTAAACGATAGCGTCTCATTTATACTTCCTTTCTAGATAACCATGCACCACAATAATCACATGATTTACCCTGACCTAAGTCAAGCAAATTCTCCCCACTGCATGATGGACAAATAACAGGATAGGTGTTTTTATGAATCTTATGCTTTTCAAATAAGGTGAATAATGCTTGTATCTGTTTTTGTGTCTTAATTTCCTCTTCTCTCTTTGATTCTCGGTAAGTTAGGATCAATATCACAATCAAATTAAGCAAATACCAAGGAATTAAAAAGAAATAAAAATCGGATAGACCATTCCCTGGATTTTACTAGTTCAAAAAGTGATGAAAAAGTAATTAAAACAAGCATTTGAAGTAGATTCTTTTTGTTTCAACTTTTTTTCAAGGAAAAAGGAATCTTTAATTGTTTTTTTCGGAATAAGAATAAAATAATTAAAGGCAATAACGACATAAGAAATATTTTGGAATGCTAAAAACACTAAACTTATAACAATAGGAATCCCGATAACCTTCCCCAAGAGTATAAAATCAAGATTTTTTTAAAATAACATTAGTTGGTTCATCTTCGAGAGCAAAGATAGCTAGTGATAGAACTACAAAACAGAGTATTACTATATTTGAAATTAACCAATGAAAGACTTCTTTCCAATTATTCTTAATATACTGTTTCACCTATCTTCTCCTCTAGTTGCTATATATTCTCTATAAAGAGCTTTCCCATTATATATCTCATCCAAAGCTTTGACTTTAATTTTTTTATATTTTCTAAAACACCAAAGCTATAAAATGCAAAGGAAGACAAAAAAAGAAACCTGATAAAGAAAAAAATAATAGGTGTCACTATTGAGAAAAATCGGCTTACCATATCCTAGAAATAGAGTTGCAATCAATAGTGAAATAAAAAAATGTTGCACTTGTTAATCCCATAAAAAGTATACTTAATAAACGAAATACTTGATACATTCACAATATCCTCCTATAATAAATTTCCTAACTGTTTAACTGTCTAGTTTTTTTCTAATTTTTCCTTCTACATTGATACAATTCCATTAATTTAATGTTCACACAAAAGAATACATATGTATCAGTATAAAAAAATGGGAACTCTGACACAAACAGAACTCCCAAAATAAGCTAATGATTGGGATTAGAAACATGATAGAATCAAAATATTATAAAGATTTTTAAGACATATGTATATTTCATCCCACATTTTATTTTAAAATTTAAACTTTATCTAGGTTGACCGCAATTAGAACAAAACTTAGCTTCTTCAGAAAATTCAGTCCCACACTGACTACAGAACTTAGCTAAAGCATCCTCTTTACTTGAATCGAATTGATTCTGTTCGGAACTATTATTAGCTTGGTTAAGCCCTTCGATATTTCCTACAAGGTTGTTAAGTTTAGCTCCTATTCCAAGACCCATAGCGACTTCCATTCCTACACCCATTAATTTTCCATTAGAATTTTCATTTTTCGCTGCTTCTTCTAGAATATCAAATTTTCGCTCCTCCTGATAGTTATATCCTTCGATATCTCGACTTGTAGTCTTAATTTTAGCATCTACAATTTGTTTATGGAATTTGAAAATATCTTTATATCCCTGACATCCTTGATTAACTTTTAGAGATTCAATATTAAATTCTTCAATACGAATACCATACTTATCGAACTGATTCTCTAAAATCTTAGATAGTTCAAGACCAATTTCATTGCTGTGCATTTCAATATCAATAACAGCAATCTGATTACTATAGACAACTTTTGAAATAGCTGAACTAATTAGTCCAATGGTAGCTTGCCTAAAGCGTTTTTGAAAAATATCTACTGTAATAAGATCAGGCTGACTTGGCATAAATTCCAATAAAAAAGCTTCCAAGTTTACAATTCGAGGAACAAAATTTCCATGTAATTTCAATTCGACAGGAATATCAGTCTCTGGATCTCGTACTAAAATAGCTGAAGGAGTTCCCCAACCAATGGGTTGTAAATCATACAAATTTACGAACCATAGATTTGATGAATTCTGTAAAACACCACCACTGACAAAGGTTTTAAATTCATCCAATAACTGTGTGTCAGAGATTTCAATCTTATGCTTTCCTGCATTAAATCTAGCTAATTCTTTCCCATTTGAAAATAATATTGCACATTGTCCAGGGTTAACAATTAATGTTGAACCAGATTTAATATCCGTTTTAGGATGTCTCCAAGCAAGTATATTTCTGGTATTTTCTCCTTCGTACCGAATAACATCAAACATTTTTTTAAAAGCCATGGTTTCTCCTTTTTATAGTTTCCAAAAATTATAATCAATCAAATCTTATTTTTCTTACTTATACTTATATTTATATTATATAATCTCGTTATTAAAAAAAGGCAACTCAAATTATTAAAGGTTATATCAAGCAAATTGTGACTTAATATGAGCTTTTATAAAAAAATACCTATCCAAATGGATAGGTATTTACTGATTACAATTTACCTGCTACTGCATCCAATAATTCTTGGATTTTCGCTTGGTTGCTTCCTCCTGCCATGGCCATGTCTGGTTTACCACCACCACGTCCATCAACGATTGGAGCTAATTCTTTAACCAAGTTACCTGCGTGGATGTCTTTTGTCTTGCTAGCTACAAGAAGGTTGACCTTGTCACCGATGGCTGCGACAAGAACAAGCACATCCGAATAGTCTTTTTGCTTCCAGTTATCCGCAAAGGTGCGAAGGGCACCTGCATCTGAAACAGAAACTTGGCTAGCAATGTAACGGTGTCCGTTTGCTTCTTGAACATTCTTGAAGACATCACCTGCCGCTGCTGCTGCCGCTTTTTCCTTCAATTCAGCATTTTCTTTTTGCAATTGACGGAGTTGTTCTTGAAGTCCTTCAACCTTGTGAGGTACTTCTTTGAGTTGAGGAGCTTTCAAGGTTGCTGCGACTGATTTCAGTGCGTCTTCTTGTTCACGATAAGCTTCAAAGGCTTCCTTACCAGTCACTGCCAAGATACGACGAGTTCCTGATCCGATCCCTTCTTCCTTGACAATCTTGAAGAGACCGATTTCAGAAGTGTTACCTACGTGAGTACCACCACAAAGTTCAACTGAGTAGTCACCAATCGTTACAACACGGACTTCCTTACCGTATTTCTCACCAAAGAGGGCCATAGCTCCCATTTCTTTAGCTGTATCAATATCAGTCTCAACAGTTTCCACTGCGATGGCTTCCCAGATCTTCTCATTGACTTGTTGCTCAATAGCACGCAATTCTTCTGGAGTTACGGCTTGGAAGTGGGTGAAGTCAAAACGGAGGAATTCTACTTCATTAAGTGAACCTGCTTGAGTTGCATGGTGGCCAAGGATATTGTGAAGGGCCGCATGGAGCAAGTGGGTTGCTGTGTGGTTCTTCATGACACGGTGACGACGATTGCTATCGATGGCCAAAGTGTATTCTTGGTTCAAAGTAAGTGGTGCAAGGACTTCAACGGTATGGAGTGGTTGTCCATTTGGTGCTTTTTGAACGTCTGTCACAGTCGCTACGACATTACCTGCCGCATCCAAGATTTGACCATGGTCAGCTACCTGTCCACCCATTTCAGCATAGAATGGTGTTTCTGCAAAGATCAGTGAGGCAGTTCCTTCTGTTACAGCTTCTACTTCTGCATTATCCGCTACGATAGCCACCAATTTAGAAGGCAATTGGCTAGCATTGTAGTTGAAGACACTTTCCACAGTGATGTTTTGAAGGGTTTCATTTTGCATCCCCATTGATCCGCCTTTGACAGCAGATGCACGCGCACGTTCTTGCTGCTCTTTCATGGCTGCTTCAAAGCCTTCACGGTCTACAGTCATTCCTGCTTCTTCAGCGATTTCTTCTGTCAACTCTACTGGGAATCCGTATGTATCGTAGAGTTTAAAGACATCTTGACCAGCGATAACCGTTTGACCTTTTTCTTTCAAGTCTGCTACGATAGTTTCTGCAAAGTGTTGACCTGAGTGAAGAGTGCGGGCAAATGACTCTTCCTCGCTCTTAACGATTTCTCAATAAAGTCACGTTTTTCAAGAACTTCTGGGTAGTAGCTTTCCATGATTTTTCCAACAGTTGGAACAAGTTTGTAAAGGAAAGGTTCGTTGATACCTAATTTTTGACCATGCATAGAGGCACGACGGAGAAGACGACGAAGGACATAACCACGACCTTCATTTCCAGGAAGGGCACCGTCGCCAATAGCAAATGAAAGAGAACGGATGTGGTCAGCGATGACCTTGAAGCTCATGTTGTCGCCATCTTGGTCATAAACCTTACCAGATAACTTCTCAACTTCGCGAATGATAGGCATAAATAGGTCTGTTTCAAAGTTGGTCTTAGCACCTTGGATAACAGCTACCAAACGCTCCAAACCAGCGCCCGTATCAATGTTCTTGTGTGGCAATTCCTTGTATTCGCTACGAGGGACTGCTGGGTCCGCATTGAACTGTGACAAGACGATGTTCCAGATTTCGATGTAACGGTCGTTTTCAATATCTTCTGCAAGCAAGCGAATTCCAATATTTTCTGGGTCAAAGGCTTCCCCACGATCAAAGAAGATTTCTGTATCTGGTCCAGAAGGTCCCGCACCGATTTCCCAGAAGTTGTCCTCGATTGGAATCAAGTGACTTGGATCCACACCCACTTCAATCCAGCGGTTGTAAGAATCTGTATCAGCTGGGTAGTAGGTCATGTAGAGTTTTTCAGCTGGGAAGTCAAACCATTCAGGGCTTGTCAAAAGTTCATAAGCCCAAGTAATGGCTTCGTCACGGAAGTAATCCCCAATTGAGAAGTTTCCCAACATTTCAAACATGGTATGGTGACGCGCCGTCTTCCCTACGTTTTCAATATCGTTGGTACGGATAGCCTTTTGCGCATTGGTAATACGTGGGTTCTCAGGAATAATAGTTCCGTCAAAGTATTTTTTAAGAGTGGCAACCCCTGAGTTAATCCACAAAAGGGTTGGATCGTTTACTGGAACCAAGCTAACAGATGGTTCTACTGAGTGACCTTTCGTCGCCCAGAAATCAAGCCACATTTGGCGGACTTGTGCACTAGATAATTGTTTCATTTGTATCTCCTTTTTACTAATTTGAGTCTCTTTCTAGCATCTCTACATAGTCGATAGCGACACAGAGGGAAATGACTAGGTCTGCATAAGATTCGTCGTAGACGGTTACGGTAGAGGTAGAGGTGAAATGGAAGAGTTCCTTGGCGATTTCCGCAATCACTTGATCACGGTCATCCAGAAGTCTAAAGTTTAAATCCCAGATATTCCCCTCAATGCGAAGACCTAGGTTGTCAAATTTATACTTATCTCTAAAGAAAGTCAACTTCTTTCGGATATAAAAACTATCTCCATTACTGAGTTGAATCTCAAAGCGTGGCATGAAGGTCAACATTTCTTTACTAATCTCACTAACCTGTTCACCAGAATTATCAAAAATAGTAAAAGTCTTAGGAATCTTAAAAAATGAACCTTCAACCTGATAGGCGACATTGCCCAACTCATCCTTGATATCAAAGCGTTCACCACCTAGGCGAAATTTTTGTTTGACAAGAAATGTTCTCATAAACACCTCCAAAAATAAAAGACAAATCCATATCACGAAGGGCGAAAAACCGCGGTACCACCTTCATTCAATGAACTTGTCATTCTTTGATTCTTATGCAATTGTTAGATTGAGTAGCATGATTTTCTATCTTAGATGGCTCGCAGCACCGCCATTTCTCTGGACTAAGATGGAGAAAATCAATTCTCAACATTCCTATTATACTGTTTTTTTGAGTTTGAGTCAACTGGGAAAGCAGAGTAAGTTCCTTACTTTATTGTACACTAATTTCAAGTCCAATTTTTGAAATTGCTTCCTGAATTTCATCTAATGATACTAAGAACCATTCTTTAGGAACAAAACTCTCTCCATTTGGTGCTATTAATTCTATATCTAACTGCTTGTCTGCAAAATAATGATGAAGAGTCGTTTCTAATTTTCGAGCGCTGAAATTTTGAACCTCAAAACTAGCTACTAAACGGACAGGAGCATAAAGATAGGTTCCTTCTCTTTCTGCATTTGCTAACCGTTTTGTAATTTGATCCTCTGTAAAACCGATTTTATAGAGATTACTGATGTTGGCAATTTGAGGATTGCTACTCAAGGATTTCAACACATAGATATAGCCAGTTGTAATTCGTTCACTCGGACTGATGCCAGTCATCACATCATCTATCAATTCGGTTACCATTCGTCCATGTCGGGTTCTATCGTGTAAATTTGAGACAAAAGAACGGAGTAAGGCCTTCTCATTTTCTGTACCATTTTCATATACGAGATGAAGTTCAGCATTTGTATAGCCATTCTTGTCAGTGAAGTCTTCTCCTTTAGAAACAACATAAACCATTACTCCATTATCCACATAGAACATACCAGGTTTAATTTCTTTTTCTTTTATCACATCAGACTTTCTGACTTGACGACGACCTTCACTAATTTCATCATGAACACGAGTAAATAATCCTTGATAATCTTCAAAATTGCCCATCCGTTTACGTGTTCGTGTTTTATCACGTGCTTGAATCGTTCGTTTATAACGTGAGACATCAAATAACGATTTTTCAGCACTATTCACTGACTCAAACAATTCATCTGATAAAATATCTGTTAAACTAGCAGGACTTGAAATAGGAGTCTCAGACTCAACTACATCTATTTTTAGTAGCCCAAATTCATCATAAGGTTCTAATTTTCGAATGCTATCAGGAGATTTTCTAATACCATTTAATCGAGAAAATAAACTGCGTTCTTTAATATTTCTAGACTTTTGTGGCTCTTGTCCATTATTTTCTCTCACCCAGTCTATAATTTCTAAAAATTTCTCTACTTCATGGTCTGTAACTATTTTTTTCTTAGGTTTTAAAGGAGCTATTAAATGTTCGAAATCAGAATCATTAAAAATGTCAGTTAAGTTTTTGAAATCAGTCATTATCGTTTCCCATCTTCAGCTTCATCTGAGACAATTGTAACAAAGCATAAGCCAGTCTCTGTTCGTACTTATCGTTACTTGATTTATCTGGATGACGACCATTTTCTTTCAAAAATTGCTTAATTTGAGGATAAAGAATCAAAAGTTCTTCTTCCGAAAACTCCATCTTCTGACCATCCATATAATCTTGTATTAGACGCAAAGTCGGAGCATCAATTTCACGTGATATAACTTCGTAAGCTCTCTGGAAGGATTGATCTGATCAATCAAATCAATAGATAAGTCATCAATATTCACAAATTTATCTGCCATTTTTAGAAAATCTGTTTGTCCTACTCCCTCTTTCCGTTCAGCTGATTGAACGACAGATTGACTAATAAACTGTTGGCGAACTTCTTCAACTTCAGCACCATTTAAGTCAGGATAGATTTGTTTAATAATTGCTGGAATCATTTGCTTATTAATCACGTCTGCATCTGTACCTGCAGCAATCGCAGTCTGAATACGAGGCTCTTGAAGTATGCTAGCACGTAAATCATTCATATCATTTTCTATGATATCTTTTGTTCTTTGTGTACTAGGATCCTTTAATCCTTTCACAAAGATTTCTGCACCAGAAGATTTCTGATCTTCTCTGTCTTTTCGTTTGAACTTGAAATTTGGTGCTAAAACAGATTCCATTAATAAACTAGCTGTAATAGCCTTCATAACATTGTTTACAGCAAAGAAAACTTCATCATCTTGAGCATCTGGTTGAGCAATGAGGTTAGTAAATTGGGCATGTGTCTTATTTGAGCAATCGCGTGTTACTCGACCTATAATCTGAACAATTTCTGTTAGCGACTGACGATAACCAATCGTTAAAGCATACTCAGCATAAGGCCAGTCAAAACCTTCTTTAGCCATACCAAGAGCGATAATGATATCGAGATCGTCTAAACTGGTCATCTTGTTTAGGTAATCCTGTACTTTTTCACGCCCTTCTTCTGTGACAAGGTCAGCAACCTTCAATACACGACCAGTTTCCTCAGTAACCAACCATAGTCCAGTCTTAGGGTCTGGAACGGCTTGCCCAAGTTCGTCTAAAATTCGGTCAACTTCATCATACTTATCCTTGGTTGACTCACCTGAGTTTACATTGGGAATATGAATAATAGTTTTCTTACTTGTGTCCAATACTGCGTGCAAAGCATCCGTGTAACGACCACGATAAAAGTTATAGCCCATAGCAAAACTTTTCAGATATTGGTATCCCTCCAACTGTTCATAATAAGTATAGGATACCTTATCAAATTTTTGCTCATCTTCAGGTGCCAAAATAGGTACAGAATCTCCACGGAAATAAGACCCTGTCATAGCCACTACATGAGCTGTTGAATTGGCTAATATGTTTCTTAAGGCATTTCCTAAAACTGAATTATCATCTTGAGATACATGATGAAATTCATCGATAGCTAAAAGAACGTTATTAAAATCAGTATCGGCTAACTGTTCAAAGGCAAAACGCAAGGTGGCATGCGTACAGATTAAAACTCTATCGTTAGGTGACTCTGAATGCATAAAGTCTACAAACTGTTTTACCTTACTTTTGCTGGTCCCTTGTTCAGTCAAATTATTTTTGGGAAGAACTTCCCAATCCCAGTAAAAACCATATTCTGTCAATTTAGTTGAACGAAACGATTTCCCGATAGATCTTTCTGGAACAGCTATAATAGCTTTTTTCAGCCCCTGAGCATGTAGTTTATCAAGAGCAATAAACATCAGAGCTCTCGACTTACCAGAGGCAGGAGGCGCCTTAATCAATAAGTGTTGAGAAGTTCTCTTAGCATATACGCGCGCCTGCATTTCACGCATACCAAGTGCATTATTAGATTGACTAGCACCTGTACCATTGTAATTGATTTCAAATATATTTGAGGTCATTTCGCTTCCTTTTCTGTCATTTCTTTGTACAGATTCAATAAGACACTGAGTCGTTCTTCATCTGATTCAAAAGGCTTTTGCTGGTAGGCACGTTCTACGATACCATCGATTTTTTCATGTGCTTGACGAAGACGGTCATTCATTGGTTTATTGGCACCACCGTACAACTCAGCCATTGTTCCACCTTCTTCTTCTCGAACATCCAGCATTTCAAAAACAGCTTCCTCAAGCATATTTTTCCGAGCTTCTGAAAGTTCTGGAATTGGGAAGGTATTATAGACCAGCCCAGCTGAATAACTATATCGAGTTTCTAATTTTCCACCGATCGCTTGAAACCATTTTATATGCATTTTAGAAACAAGACATCCAAGTAACCAAACTGGAGTATCATACACAATATAGCAACGATTTGAAATAATTGTATCGTCTCCCACAAATCCCATTGGTATATAATCTCTATCTTCTGAAGTAACAGCAGGAACTAACAGTTGAAACTTCCCTTCTATTTTCCCCTTAGAAAACATTTCGTCCCATTCACCCCGTTGTACAAATTTCCATGGCGTAGACGCAGTTTCTCTTGTTCCAGCAGCCTTAGAATTCAGGCGTTCTTGCCTTACATTTTCAAATAATTGATGGAATTCCTGTATTTTTATCTAATTTAGTATATTCATCTTGATCAATCCAAATAGTATATCTAAAATTTCCATTGATATACTCATCTGCTCCAATATACTTTTTTTAAAATACACTTCAGTTTCAGGATATCTTTGAACTAATTTATTTTTTTATCATCATTTGTCAGTATTAGATATTTACTTCTTGGCATATTCCCAAAAGACTATTTTTTTGGAAAAATTATTTAACTTCTCTGAATCATTGTGATTAGATACAATAATATCATCTGCAAAAAGCTAGATAGGGATTTATATTCTTTCCATAACTTTCTCCCTTATCACTATATATAATTCTTTTTCTTATCATTTTTTTATTTGAAAATCCAATGATAGTAACTGTAACCCCTGCATTATGGGCCGCACTATTGTTCCATTTAAAAGACTGATACGCAAAGGAAATTTGACCATATCGTAGAAGGATATTCCACAAAAATTGAAACTTGTTCACCTTGATTTATTGAATTTGTTGTTACAAAAGCATATTGAGCATTTTTACCATAAATAAGGTGAGTTGCCTTATAAAACCATCCCGAAATATAATCTAATTTTTTAGAAGAAATTTCTGAACAAATTACACTTTCTAGTTCCTTCTTTTGTTCCAAAGTCATTTTTTTAGAGCCTATATACGGCGGATTCCCAAATATATAAACTTCGTCATCTGCCTTAGCATTCAAAACAGTTCCCCAGTCAATTCTTAAGGCATTCCCACAAACAATATTTCCAGCTTCTCTTAAGGGGAGTAGTCTTGGATGGACATCAGCAAGTGCTTCTTCCATCTCCACATTCATCTGGTGTTCCGCTATATACAAGGATAGTCTTGCTACTTCATGAGCGAAATCATCCAATTCAATTCCTGAAAACTGGGATAGAGAAATCTTAGAGGCATCAGCAATCAATTCTCCTTGATAAACAGCTTTCATTTAAGGCTTCACGAATTTCTCGCTGTTTGACTAAGATATTAATCTCTAAACGACGAAGTTCTTTATAAGTAATGATGAGGAAATTTCCAGAACCACAGGCAGGGTCTAAAAATTTGATAGATGCTATACGAGTAAGCAAATCATCTAGCTTGGGTAAGAGTTGTCGCAATTCTTTGCGACGATGGTCCTCGCCAAAGTCACCACCTCCTATATAGTAGTCAGCTCGTTCTTCTAATTCCGTCAATGCTGCTCGTAAATTATCTAAAAACAGTGGTTTGATAACCTTCATAATATTGGGCACGCTAGTATAGTGCATACCCGATGTTGATCTTGCTTCTGCATTTGCCACCGTTTGAATCATTGAGCCCAAAATATCTGGATTGATTTCATTCCAGTTTAGCAATTCCCCTGCTTCAATGAGTAGTTGACGAGTCCTTTTATTGAAAATAAGGTCATGATGTGGCTCCGAAAAAAGCTTACCATTTACATAGGGAAAATCTGATAACCACGACTCTAAATCCTGACGACTAAAGTCAGGCATATCTAAAACAGTAAATAGCTTTCTAATACACTCATTCAAGTCAGAACCATCTTCGGATGTCCTCATCTTAATAACATTTGTGAAAGCTCCCTTGGAGATAATATTTGTATCTTCTGCAAATAATAGAAAAAGAACACGAATCAAAAATAGATTAAATGATTTACCATCAGTTTCAGTAATGGCTAGTTCAGGATTGATAGAAATTAGCTCATCATAAAGTTTAGTAAAACGTTCTGCCGCTTTTACATCGGCAGGATTTTCCTTCTCATAATCAATCTTTTCAATACCATTCCAAGGCAAGAAAAAATCGCAATAGGCTGGTAAATCATCAAAAGTAATTGCTAAAGTTGACTCTGTCTGTGTATCCTTTGCATATAATTCTTGAAAATCTGTTGTAATAATAAATCGAGGTTTACGAGCCTGTCCCGACGTCTCTTTATCAATCTCAGTTAACGCAAGCAAAGGTTGGCTTTCAACTTTACGAAAATACAATTTGTTTTTTATTATAAAATCATTGGAAGCAGTTTTACTTGCTCTTGTTATGGTCGTTTTAGTAATATCAAACAATGAAACAAAATCAACAATAAATGTCGATTTATTAAGATTTTCTACTAAAACCTTGGTTCTATCCTCAATCTCAGTGATATTTAATAACTTTTTTTAGCCATTAGATACCTCCAAGAAACGCAAAAAGCCTACTGTATTTCCAGTAGGTTTCAGTATATATTTTTTTACATTTTTTTATTAGGTTATATATATATATATGCATTTGCGTGGTCCGGTTCATTTTGAACTCCTTTAGAATTAAATTTTTCAGAGATGCTATAAACAATTCTAATAACTCTCAACCTAAAACTATTATACCATGATTTCTATTTTTTATAAAAAACGAACCAGCTTGACTGATTCGTTTTTAGTTTATTTACTCCTACTTCCGATACATCTTAAATTGTAGGAAGAGGTCACTATAGATTCCTGTCCATTTATGGTCAAATTTTTCATAAACTTCTAGGTGTTTCATTGTATCTGCATCGGGATAGAAGGATTTATCCTCTTTTGTCTCCTCTGGGAGCATTTCCTTAGCAGCATTGTTTGGTGTTGAATAGCCGACATACTCTGCATTCTTGAGAGCATTTTCAGGCTTCAACATGAAGTTGATGAAGGTATAAGCTGCATCCTGGTTCTTAACTGTCTTAGGAATAACCATATTGTCAAACCAGAGGTTACTTGCTTCTGTCGGCACAACATATTTGAGGTTAGGATTCTTTTCCAACATCTGACTGGCTTCTCCTGAGAAAGTCACACCGATAGCAGCATTGTTCTGAATCATGTAACCCTTCATCTCATCGGCTACAATTGCCTTGATATTAGGAGTTAGCTCATACAGTTTATCAACCGTTTGTGATAGTTGTTGAGGATCTTTTGAGTTGAGGCTATAGCCTAGTGAGTTAAGACCTAAACCAAGCACTTCACGCGCCCCATCAAATAGCATGATCGAATCCTTGTATTCTGGTTTCCAGAGGTCGTCCCAATGTTCAGGCGCTTCTTCCACCATGGTTTCATTGTAGACAATTCCCAAAGTTCCCCAGAAGTATGGGATAGAGTACTGGTTATTTGGATCAAAAGACTGATTGAGAAATTCTGGACCAATATTCTCAATTCCCTCAATTTTACTATAATCCAGTGGAACCAAGAGGTCTTCGTCCTTCATTTTGTTGATCATGTATTCACTTGGGATGGCAATATCATAGGTTGTTCCACCCTGCTTGATTTTCGTGTACATGGCTTCGTTGGAGTCAAAGGTTTCGTACTGGACTTGAATCCCGGTTTCTTCTGTAAATTTCTCCAGAAGTTGAGGATCGATATAGTCTCCCCAGTTGTAGATGACTAATTTTTGACTATCACGGCTATTGATTTTACTATCAAGATGATAGGAAATTCCCCACAAGACAAGGATAATTGCTAAAATTCCAGCTAAAAATGAATAGAGTCGTTTCATGCTTTCTCCTCCTTCTCACGTGAAATGAAGTAATACCCTACAACCAGGATAATACTAAAGAGAAAGACCAAGGCTGAAAGAGCATTGATTTCTAGCGAAATTCCCTTACGAGCCCGAGAGTAAATCTCGACTGACAAGGTTGAAAATCCATTCCCTGTTACAAAGAAGGTCACAGCAAAGTCATCTAGGGAATAGGTGAAAGCCATAAAGTAACCTGCGATGATAGACGGCGTTAGGTAAGGAAGCATAATTTCCTTAAACATCTGGAACTGACTAGCCCCAAGGTCATAGGCCGCATGAATCATATCTCCATTCATCTCTTTCAATCGAGGCAAGACCATGAGCACTACGATTGGAATCGAGAAGGCTACATGACTGGAAAGTACCGTCAGAAATCCAAGTGAAAACTTGAGTTGGGTAAAGAGAATCAAGAAGCTGGCACCAATCATAACGTCTGGTGCAACCATCAAAATGTTATTGAGAGATAGAAAGGCTTCTTGGTACTTTTTACGTGATTGATAGATGTAGATAGCACCGAAAGTCCCAATAATAGTCGCAATCAAGGCTGATAGAAAGGCTAGTAAAAAGGTTTGAACCAAGATAAGCATGAGCCTTCCATCACCAAACATGGTTTCAAAGTGTGTCCAGCTAAACCTGTAAAGCTATTCATATCATCCCCGGCATTGAAGGCATAGCCGATCAGGTAAAAGATTGGCAAATAAAGGACGATAAAGACAAAGGCTAGGTAAAGATTCGATAATTTTTTCATCGTTCTCTCCTTTCCTTAGTCACCCACATGGTAATAAACATGGTCAGGATAAGAACAACACCGATAGTTGACCCCATACCGTAGTTGTCATTAGTCAAGAAGTTCTGCTCGATGGCAGTCCCCAAGGTAATCACTCGGTTCCCCCCAATCAAACGGGTCAACATGAAGAGACTCAAACTTGGGATAAAGACAGATTGAACTCCACTTCGCACCCCATTCATAGACAGAGGGAAGATGACATGACGGAAGGTTTCCCACTTGTTCGCACCGAGATCATAGCTGGCATTGATGAGATTGTTATCCATATCATCCAAGACATTGAAGATGGGCAAAATCATAAATGGAAGCTCGATATAGCTTGCTACAAAGATAAATGAGAAATCTGTAAATAGCAATTGCTGAGAACCAATTCCGATGAATTCTAGAAATTGATTAATAGAGCCATTTGACCAAAAATCCCGATAAAAGCATAAGCCTTGAGGAGAAGGTTAATCCAGGTTGGCAAGATAATCAGCATGAGCCAGAGTTGACGGTGTTTGAGACGAGTCAAAAAGAGGGCTGTTGGATAACTGATAAGAAGCGTCACTAAAGTCACAATCCCTGCATAGAGAACAGAGTTGAAGCTCATTTTGAGGTAGGTTAAGTTTTGTGACGCAAAATAGGATTTATAGTTTTCTAAACTAAACTGGCCTTCGATGTTGAAAAATGATTGTCCAAAAATCAAGACCAAGGGTGCCAATACAAAGAGGGCAATCCAAAGCATGTAGGGCACTACAAAGAGTTTAGAGGTTGTTTTCTTCATCTCTTTCCTCCTCAATAGCGTTAATCAAACCTGCTTCATGCTCTTCGATTTCTACGTACTCTTCGATACGAGCATCGAACTCTTCTTCTGTTTCATTGAGACGCATGATGTGGATGTCTTCTGGTTCAAAGTCCAGACCGATTTCCTCACCAACGATGGCCTTACGAGTTGAGTGAATCATCCATTCATTGCCAAGTTCATCATAGGCGATAATCTCATAGTGAACCCCACGGAAGAGCTGCGTATCGACCTTAACTTGAAGTTTTCCTTCTTCTGGCAGAGTAATGCGCAAGTCCTCTGGACGAATGACGACTTCGACCGGTTCATTTGGCTTCATCCCACCATCGACCGCTTCAAAACGTTTGCCATTGAACTCGACCAAGTAGTCCTCAATCATGGTTCCTGGCAAGATATTTGACTCCCCGATAAAGGTAGCAACAAAGTGGTTGATTGGCTCATCGTAGATGTCAACTGGTGTCCCAGACTGAACAATCTCACCATCATTCATGACAAAAATCCAGTCACTCATGGCCAGAGCTTCTTCCTGATCGTGAGTAACAAAGACAAAGGTGATGCCCAAGCGTTGTTGCAGTTCACGTAGTTCGTACTGCATGTCTGTCCGCAACTTCAAGTCAAGGGCTGATAAAGGCTCATCCAAGAGTACCACACGAGGCTGGTTGATAATCGCACGCGCAATAGCTACACGCTGACGTTGTCCTCCAGATAACCTACGGATAGAACGTTTTTCATAGCCTTCAAGCTGTACCATCTTGAGAACTTCCAAGACACGTTTTTCGATTTCTTTTTTATCGACCTTACGCAATCGCAATGGAAAAGCAACATTTTCAAAGACATTCATGTGCGGGAACAAAGCGTAAGATTGGAAGACCGTGTGAACATCGCGCTTATTGGTCGGGATGTCATTGATACGAACACCGTCTAGCAAAATATCACCAGTCGTTGCGTCTAGCAAGCCCGCGATAATATTGAGAATGGTTGATTTTCCTGAACCAGAAGCTCCTAGCAGTGTATAAAATTTTCCTTCTTCCAACTCAAAGTTAATATCCTTGAGAACCTTAGTGTCACTATCTTCAAAAACTTTAGAAACGTTTCTGAATTCGATAATTGGTTTTTTCAATTCCTCTAAATTCCTTTTTCTTCGTAAATTAACAGATTGGGACCTTGTTAAATGCTAGCAATAACTGTAAGGAATTGAACCAAACCATATCTAGCGATAAAATCCCAATCTTTGTATAATGTTTAATAATAATGTTATTCGTGTTCACCCAAGATACGAACTTCTCGCTCTAAGGTAACACCTGAATGTTCTTTAACTTTTTCGATAACAGACTCAATTAAGTCTTCATAATCTCGAGCAGTCCCATCGGCTACATTAATCATAAAGCCTGCATGTTTTTCTGAGACTTCGACACCACCGATACGGTAGCCCTTCAAACCAGCCTCTGAAATCAATTGTCCTGCAAAATGCCCAACTGGACGTTTAAAGACAGAACCACATGATGGATATTCCAAAGGTTGTTTGAGTTCTCGAAGGTGGGTCAAACGGCCCATTTCTTGATTAATTGTCTCATAATTCCCTGGAGATAGTGCAAATTTAGCTGATAAGACTACTGCTCCAGAATCTTGAATAGCTGAATGACGATAACCAAAGGCTAGATCCTTAGCTGATAAGGTCTCAATTTCCCCATCCTTGGTCAATACTTTGCAAGACTGCAAAATATGAGCAATCTCACCCCCATAAGCACCAGCATTCATAAAGACAGCTCCACCGACGCTTCCGGGAATGCCACAGGCAAACTCAAATCCTGTCAAACTATGGCGTAGAGCAATGTGAGTGGTCTCAATCAAGTTAGCTCCAGCCTCTGCTTCAATCGTATAACCATCGACCGAAACATTATTAAGTTTGTCACACATAATGACAAAGCCACGAATTCCGCCTTCTCGGACGATAATATTACTGGCATTTCCAAGAACCATCCAAGGGATATTTTCTTGATTAGCAAACTTAACCACACGGGCCATCTCATAATGATTGCGAGGAAAAGCTAAGTAATCTGCCTTCCCTCCGACTTTGGTATAGGTATAAGTTTTCAATGGCTCATCGAATCGAATATCAATTCCTTCTAAGGTTTCTTTTAATTTATCTAATACAGTCATCTTTCTTATCCTTTAATAAAATTCATTCCATTATACCATTTTTAGCGATTTTTTTCGACGATTTGAAAAGCTTTTTTATTCACACAAGAAAAAAAGAGGTCAGACCTCTTTTGCATGATTATTTTTTATACAAGATAGTTTTTGTAAAGTATACAAATAGAACAACTTCCACTGCCAACAATCCTTCAACAAGAAGCGGATTTGAAATCCAACCAACCTGAGATAGACTCGGAGCCAGATCAAAGAAGGCATGTAAACCATAAGCAGTTGCTAGATAAGTCCAATTCTTTTGACGGACTGCTTGATAAACCCAGAAAGAGAGACCGATTTGCATAACAAGAGCAAGCACACGCTCAACACCGAGTAAATAAACCTGCCATCCAGATAGAGATTGTACTGTTTCAAGTGTATTTTGGGGAAGGAGATTTGCCAAATCTGGATTTGAAGACTCTAATAAGGAAAAGAGGATCAAAAGACTAATCAAGCTTCCAATTCCGAGGTAGAGCAATTCCAAGCCACCATGACCAAGTCCATAGGCGAGGGCATCCGAATCTTCCAAAGCTCTCTTCTTCTCTAACCATTTAAAGAAGATAAGTCGAGCCGTTTCTTCAAAGAGAGCTGCCATACAGATACCGTAAATCACATAGAGAAGGGGATTTTCAGTCATGAGTGGAACTGTCCCATCCTTTTGTGGATGAAGAACTATAAGGTGAACAATTTTCTCCAGTACTTGAGATGAGACAAAAAATGCAACTGCCCCAAGTCCCAAAACTGCAAAATTAATCTTGTATTTCTTTTTTGCATACCAAATGGCTGCTATAAGAAATACAACTAAAGCTATCATAGTAATTATTACATGAATTTTCATATTTGACTCCCTCTATTCTGCCTGATCAATATCTTTTTTCATCTCATCAACATTAAACTTAGCAAAGAGATATTTACGATCCTGAACAGGGAAACGTTGATCCAGCTGGTCAACAGCTCCTACTTCTACAATTCCTTCCTTGATAACAAAGTCCATCACATGGCCACCAAAGGTTAAATCGTCTGAGATAAAGTGCAAATGATAGCCAGCGACACTGACGCCATGGAAAATTTCAGGGGTCCAGAATCCAACAATAGTCCCAGAGACATTTTCGCAACTATATTCAGGCTGATGAGTCGCAACCTCAGCAAACTTCGTTTCACTTGTTGATTTTGGAATCATGCGAACATGCATATGTTTAAAGTCACCATGAATCTTAATCGAACGAAATAGGTTTTCCCCATCATAGTAGGACTCAATACGTTTTTCTAGTTCCTGATCAGTCATTTCAAAACGCTGACGGAAAATAACCTCTGCCTGGTGGGGTACAACTGCCGCATAAGGAATCAGAGCATCTGGCGACACTTCAACGATTTCAGGTTTATCACCTGACCCCTTAGCTTGATAAGCCTTTCCATCTAAGACAATCAATTCCCCGTCAATGGAATCTAGAGTTCCTAGCCCTAAATCGCCATGTTCAAGCAATTCACCAACGGTCATAGTCCCACCGTAAAGTCCAGCCATTAAGGCTCCCAAAGTATTGTATTGGAATAATTTAACTGGTTCTTGCACCTTCATCATCTCACTCTTCTTGAAATTTTACTTACTAAGTATATCACATTTCTGATTAGAATTGAATGCTAGACTGCCTTTTAATACTCAATGAAAATCAAAGAGCAAACTAGGAAACTAGCCGCAGGTTGCTCAAAACACTGTTTCGAGGTTGTAGATGGAACTGACGAAGTCAGCTCAAAACACTGTTTTGAGGTTGTGGATAAGACTGACGTAGTCAGCTCAAAGCACTGCTTTGAGGTTGTAGATAAGACTGACGTAGTCAGTATCCTACAAATACGGCAAGGCGACGTTGACGCGGTTTGAAGAGATTTTCGAAGAGTATAACATTGCCAAACGTTTAAAAAAAAGGTACAATGTAACAAAATCAAGAGAGGTCTGGGATGAAGCAAGAAAGCAAGTACGAACAAGTCGTTCACTATCTAAAAGAAGAGATAGAATCAGGTAGATTCGCAACAGGAAGTCGCCTGCCATCTATTCGAAGCCTTAGTCAAGATTTCCACTGCAGTAAGGACACTATTCAGCGTGCACTCATGGAACTTCGATACGAGAAATACATCTATTCCAAGCCTCAAAGTGGTTATTATGTTTTAGAACAACAAACCAGTCACGAAGACCTAATTATCTCAGTTAACGATGAACATGTGGCTGCCTATGATGATTTTCGGCTTTGCGTCAATGAAAGCTTAATTGGTCGAGAAAACTATCTCTACAACTACTATGAACACCAAGAAGGCTTAGAAGAATTGCGAGAGTCTGTTCATTCCTTGCTCTTTGACCAAGCAATCTATAGCAAACCAGACCAGCTAGTCATGACAACTGGAACCCAACAAGCACTCTTTATTCTCTCTCAGATTGACTTTCCAGGTCAAGCTCAGGAAATACTGGTCGAACAACCGACCTATCATCGGATGAATCAACTACTACTAGCTCAAAACATTCCCTATCAAACCATTGAACGTCGGGTGGACGGTATTGATTTAAATGAACTTGAGAAACAGTTTAAGAGTGAAAAGATTAAGTTTCTATACCATTCCTCGGTTTCATTATCCTCTGGGGCATTCCTATTCCGAGGAGGAAAAACTTGCTATCCTTGACTTGGCTGCAAAATACCAGATCTATATCGTTGAAGATGACTATCTAGGTGACTTGGATCCTAAAATGGGACAAACCTTTCATTATCTGGACCAAAATGATTTGGTCATTTATATCAAATCCTTTTCTACGAGTCTATTTCCTGCCCTCCGGATAACTGCACTTCTTCTTCCAAATGCTATCAAGGATGCTTTTGTAACTTATAAAAACATTCTGGACTATGATAACAACCTCATCATGCAAAAGGCCTTGTCTCTCTATATTGATAGTCAACTCTTTGAGAAAAATAGACTAGCAAGATTGGCACTTCAGGAAAAAAGTCAGGAGCACATCCAACAACTTTTACATAACTATCCCATTTCCTTGCCAATCTATCCACTCCATGATGGGCTTTTGCTTGATCTCAGGAACTACTCAAAGATTGCAAGTCTCAAACATAGTTCTTTAAATCTCGACTTTTTCGAATCGTCCTACATTGAGACTTGCCCTTATCAATTTGCTAAGGTTCCTTTAGAAAATCTTGAAACAACATTAAATTACTTAAAAACAGAGAGTGGGACAGAAATCGGTAATTCGTTAGAATTCGATTTCGTCGTCCCACCTCCGCATAGTTGAGTAAGGCTGTAAAAGCTGATGAAATCAGCGTAGTAGAGCCCACTCAACCACTGCGTCTTGCTTGATAATCCAATGACAATTGAGAGGCTAGGACTTTTGTCCCAGCCTCTGTTATTTTTTATTGTTCTACTTCTGTTAGCTTAGCAGCTTTTTCAAGATATGTTTGATAAGTTCCATCATCTTTCAGTTTTTGAATCACCTTATCAACCACTTCCTTCAAATCTGAATTGCCTTTCTTGATAGCAACCGCATTTTCTTCGCCTTCTTTCATAGTTAAGCTTACTGTTGCGACAGCCAAGTCAGCATTTTTTGTTGCATAGCTGAGGGCTACTGGCTCGTCCATATGAACAGCATCAACCTTACCTGATTGAAGTTCATTAACAGCTTCTCCCATATTTGTCAATGAAGTCAACTGCGCTTTAGGAAGTTGCTCTTTAACCATAGATTCAGGGACAGTTCCTTTTTGAGCTGCAATATTAGCACTTGCTAGAGAATCTAAATCCTTGTATTTTTCAAGATCAGCCTTTCTGATTAGGAAGCTAATTTTGTTCTCATAGTAAGGAATTGAAAAATCAAAAACTTCTTTTCTTTCTTCAGTGGCACTGATTCCCGCAATTGCCAAATCTGCTTTTCCTGTTTGAAGACTAGTCAAGACATTATCAAAACTCATGCTTGAAACTTCCAATTTCACTCCAAGTTCATCCGCGATGGCTTGAGCCATATCAATATCAGCACCTACGACTTGGTTCTTACCATCTACAAGTGCTTGAAACTCAAATGGTGCATAGTCTGGGCTAGTTGCGACAACTAATTTACCTTTTTGCTTGATTGCCTCTACTGCAGACTGTGAACTTGAGCTAGATGATTGGCACGCTACTAAAAAGAAACTTGCAAGAAAACTACATAAAACAAATATCCATTTTTTTAAATTTCATAAATAAACAACCTCTCTGTTAATTTTTGTATAATTATAACTCAGCAAACCTCGTTTGTCAAGTAAAAATTTAATATTTATTTATTTATTATTTTTCATTTTTACTTTAACAAAAAAAGGAGCTTTTTATTCATTTTTTTAGCTCCTTTTTTTCTGTATATTTAATCAATTTTACAATTCAACAATCTTACCTGTTTCAAAGTAAACAACCCATTCACAGATATTTTTTTGCATAGTCTCCGATACGCTCCAAGTATGAAATCACTTGGAAGTAATCGCGACCTGTGACAATAGCATCTGGATTCTTTCTGATTTCTTCAGTTGCCAAATCACGAATATTTTCGAAATAATGGTTAATTTTTTCATCCATGGTTGCAACTTCATAGGCCTTATCAACGGATCCGTTTAGGTAAAGTTCGAGTGTTGTTTCCACGAAATCTTTCACATCACGTCCCATATTTTTGATTTCTTCCTCAACTGCTGGGATGCGTTGTTCACCCTTCATACGAATGGTTGCCTCAGCAATAGATACAGCGTGATCTCCCATACGCTCCAAGTCAGAAACAGCTTTTAGGACTGTCAACACTGTACGCAGGTCTTGTGAAACTGGCTGTTGAAGGGCAATAATTTCAAATGATTTCTTTTCAAGTTTCAATTCGTATTCATTCACTTCTGCGTCTTGCTCGATGACTTCTTTTGCCAAGTCACGGTCATGGGTAACAAAAGCACGTACAGTACGATTGATCTGGGAAAGAACTTCTTGTCCCATGGCGTAGAATTGGTTGTGCAATTTCTCTAAATCTTCTTCAAATTGAGATCGTAACATCTTTTTCTCCTTATCCAAATTTACCTGAAATGTAATCTTCTGTTTCCTTATGTTGTGGGTAGAGGAACATTTCCTTGGTATCGTTAAATTCAATCAAATCTCCATTAAGGAAAGCCTGTTTTATCAGAGATTCGAGATGCTTGCTGCATGGAACGAGTAACCAAAAGCATGGTGTACTTGTCCTTCAGACTATAAAGGGTTTCTTCGATTTTCCCAGCTGAGATTGGGTCTAAGGCAGAGGTTGGCTCATCCAAGAGAATAATCTTTGGACTAGTCGCCAAGACACGGGCTACACAGACACGTTGTTGTTGACCGCCAGATAGACCAATTGCTGAATCATGCAAGCGATCCTTGACCTCATCCCAGATTGAAGCACGCTGTAAAGCTTTCTCCACAGCTTCATCCAAAACGTTCTTATCTTTCTCCCCATTAATGCGGAGACCATAAACAACATTTTCGTAGATAGACATGGGGAATGGATTGGGTTGTTGGAATACCATCCCGATTTCCTTACGTAATTCAACCGTGTCGGTACGCGGACTATAGATATTGTGCCCATTATAAACCACTGATCCAGTTGTCGTCACTTCAGGATTAAGGTCACCCATGCGGTTAATAGCCTTTAGAAGTGTTGACTTCCCAGATCCAGAGGGACCGATAAGGGCGGTAATTTCCTTAGGTTGGAAAGATAAGGAAACACTATTCAAGGCCTTCTTTTTGTTGTAATAAACAGACAGGTCTGAAACCTGCAAAATCGGTTCTGTCATACTGTTCCCTTTCTAACCAAAGTGTCCCGTTACATAGTCATTGGTTGACTGTAGCATAGCATTTTGGAAAATGTTTGACGTTTTATCGTACTCAATTAAATCACCTAAGTAGAAGAAACCTGTATAGTCACTTGCACGTGCTGCCTGTTGCATACTGTGGGTCACGATAATGATGGTAAAGTCCTTCTTCAACTCCAACATGGTTTCCTCAAGCTGAGCTGTCGCAATCGGATCCAAGGCTGACGCCGGCTCGTCCATCAAGAGAATATCTGGTTTCACAGAAATAGCACGAGCAATGCAGAGACGTTGCTGTTGACCACCTGAAAGCATCAAGGCTGACTTGTGAAGGTCATCTTTGACCTGGTCCCAGAGGGCAGCCTGGCGAAGTGAAGTTTCTACAATTTCATCAAGGACCTTCTTGTCCTTAACTCCTGCACGTTCATGTGCAAAGGTAATGTTGCGGTAGATTGATTTAGCAAATGGATTTGGACGTTGAAACACCATTCCGATATGTTTACGCATTTCATAAACATTGATTTCAGGTCGGTTGACATCTATTCCTTGATAAAGAATTTGTCCTGTAACCTTTGCAATATCAATGGTATCATTCATACGGTTGAGACTGCGTAGGTAGGTCGATTTCCCTGATCCTGATGGACCAATCAAGGCCGTGATTTTATTTTTTTCGAATTGCATATCGACGCCCTTAATGGATTCGTTTTTACCGTAGTAAACATGTAAATCCTTCGTAGAGAGGGCCACTTTTTCTTCTGGAAAAGTAATGATATGCCTTTCATCCCAATTATATTTCGACATTGCTTCTCCTTTAGGCAGCAGTTAATTTCTTATGTAGATAGCTTCCAAGTTTACGTGCTCCAAAGTTAAAGATCAAGATAAAGATTAGGAGCACCGCAGCAGAACCTGCTGAAACAAGAGTTCCATCAGGAATAGTTCCTTCACTGTTGACTTTCCAGATATGGACAGCCAAGGTTTCTGCTTGACGGAAGATTGAGATTGGACTGGTTACGCTGAGAACATTCCAGTTAGACCAGTCAAGTGCTGGTGCAGATTGTCCTGCCGTATAGATAAGAGCTGCAGCTTCCCCAAAGATACGACCTGATGCAAGGACAACACCCGTAACGATTCCAGGTAAAGCTTCAGGGATAACGACATGAAGAACTGTTTCCCAACGAGAGAGCCCCAGAGCCAAACCAGCTTCACGTTGCGTATGGTGAACGTGCTTCAAACTGTCTTCAACATTACGAGTCATCTGTGGAAGGTTAAAGACGGTCAAGCCAAAGCACCTGAAATAATAGAAAATCCATACTCAAACTGAACTACAAAGATGAGGTAACCAAAGAGACCGACTACGACAGATGGTAATGAAGACAAAATCTCAATACAGGTACGAACGAAATTGGTAACACGACCTTTTTTAGCATACTCAGCCAAGTAAATTCCAGCCCCCATTGATAGAGGCACAGAGATGAATAAGGTAATGACCAAAAGGAAGAAGGAATTATAAAGTTGAATTCCAATACCACCACCTGCTTGATAAGAGGATGATTTTCCAGTCAAGAATGACCAAGAAACATGCGGCAAGCCTCGAACCAAGATATAAAGAATCAAGGAAGCTAGAATGGTCACGATGATTCCTGCGATGGTATAGAGGACAGCTGTTGCAAGTTTATCTAATTTCTTAGCGTGCATAGTTTTTCTTTCCTCTTTCTTTCGTAATCAATTTAATCACACTGTTAAAGGCCAAACTCATCAAGAGCAATACTAAGGCTAGTGACCAAAGAACATTATTATCAACAGTTCCCATTACGGTATTACCAATTCCCATGGTCAAAACAGATGTCAGAGTCGCTGCTGGTGTCGTCAATGAAGTTGGAACAACTGCTGAGTTCCCAACTACCATCTGAATCGCAAGGGCTTCACCAAAGGCACGCGCCATTCCGAAGACTACTGCCGTAAAAATACCTGAACGAGCAGCCTTCAAGGTTACACGCCAGATGGTTTGCCAACGAGTCGCTCCCATGGCTAAACTTGCTTCACGGTAGTGACGTGGAACCGCACGTAAGCTATCTGTTGTCATGAAGGTTACAGTCGGCAAAATCATAACAAAGAGAACGAAAATTCCTGATAAAATACCAAAACCTGTTCCACCAAAGACAGTGCGTACAAATGGTACGACAACCTGCAAACCGATAAACCCATAAACTACTGAAGGGATCCCGACGAGTAGTTCAATAGCAGGTTGCAAAATCTTAGCTCCTTTTGGAGACACCTCTGTCATAAAGACTGCTGCTCCAATGGCAAATGGTGTTGCGATAAGAGCTGACAGGATGGTAACAATAAAGGAACCTAAAATCATTGGAAGAGCACCAAATTGTTTACCTGATGGATTCCAAGTTGCACCAAAGAGAAAATCAAAGATATTCACACCATTGACAAAGAAGGTCGATAAACCTTTTTGTGCTACAAAGATTAAAATCATAGCCACAATGATAACAATCAAAGATAGGCAGGCAAAGGTTAGCCCTTTTCCTAATTTCTCAAGACGAGAGTTTTTTGAAGGAGAGAGCAATTTTTTAGATAATTCTTCTTGATTCATTATTGACTCCCTTCTATCGCTGTCACAGTACCTGCAGCATCTTTTTCAACCTTCATTTCCTTGACAGAAATATAGCCCATTCCCTTAACGATTCCGTTCTGAACTTCGTCTGAAAGAACAAAGTTCAAGAATTCGGCAACCAATTCATTTGGTTCACCAAGTGTATACATGTGTTCATAAGACCACAAAGGCCAATTATTTGTGGTTACATTCTCTGAAGTTGGTTCATAGCCATTAAGTTTGAGAGTCCCAACTGAATCATCAACATATGCAAAGGCAAGATAAGAAATAGCTCCAGGTGTTTGAGAAACGATTGATTTGACCATACCGTTTGAATCTTGTTCCTGACTTTGCACCGCTGACTGACCATTCATAATCACACTGTCAAAGGTCGCACGAGAACCTGAACTCGCCGCACGGTTGATAATTGAAATAGCTAGATCTTTCCCACCAACTTCTTTCCAGTTGGTAATTTCTCCTGTAAAGATTTGTCGGAGCTGGTCTGTCGTTAGATTATCGACATCTACTTCTTTATTGATAATAACAGCCAAACCTGCAACAGCTACCTTATGATCGACTAAGGCTGAAGCATCAATACCGTCTTTTTCCTCAGCAAATACATCCGAGTTTCCAACATCTACTGCTCCTGACTGAACCTGCGATAGTCCTGTACCAGAACCACCACCTTGAACATTGACCGTTTTACCGATATGAGCTGATGCGAATTCATCTGCCGCCGCCTCGACTAAAGGTTGGAGGGCAGTTGAGCCAACAGCCGTCATTGACTCCCCACGATCAATCCAACTTGCACATCCTGCTAGTGAACCAGCAAGTAAAAAGGTTGCAAGAAAGAGGGTGAGTTTTTTAAATTTTTTCACTATTTGTCTCCTTGAAAATAATGATGAATAGCTTGGAATTTCGCCCTATTTTTCTAATGTTTTATGCAAAAAATCCATACTTCCACTATAACATAGAATACTGATTTTGACTAGTTTTTTACCTTAAACCTCAAGCCCTTAGGAAAATAATTCTTCAAGATATTTCCGGTCACTTTTGCAAAGCCTAAACCATTCCCACCAACCAAAACTTGATACCAGCCATTTGACAAAGTTTCAGACAGCTGAACTGTTTCACCGGCCACGTATTTAACGAAGTCTTCTTGATGAATTTCAATTGAGTGTTTGACTTGGCTTGGTTTTAAGGCTAAACCAAGAGCAAAACTTGGTTCGAAACGCTTTTTCTTAAAGGTTCCAAGATGGAGTCCGTTTCGAGCAATTCTAAGTTTTCCTAAATCTGGTAGGATTTCTGGCAAGAGATAAAGCTGGTCACCGAAAACTTGTAGAACACCAGTCAGTTTTTCTTTTAGATGTTTTTTCTCAAAATCCTGCCATAAGGAAATCTGTTCACGAGAAAGGTTTGATTTAGAAGGTTTGAACTTCCCAGCCTTGTTTTGACCTTTAAACTGAAGATGGGCAACAAATTGACCTTCTCCCTTAAAATGGTGAGGATACATACGAGCTGTCTCAGGTAAGTCAATCCCAGGAGCCATACCATTGATAGGTTCGATTGGAATCAATTCAAAATCATAACTATCCAATAACCATTTGACAATTTCTTCATTTTCTTCTGGCGCCCAGGTGCAGGTTGAATAGACTAGTCGACCACCATCAGCCAACATAGTAACCGCATCTTCTAAAATCTCACGTTGTAAACTAGCGCACTGGCTAGGATAATCGACACTCCAGTAATCCATGGCATCAGGTTGTTTACGAAACATCCCTTCTCCTGAGCAAGGTGCATCTAGAACAATCAAGTCAAAATAGCCTTAAAAACCTTGGCTAAACGGTCTGCAGATTCATTGGTCACAACGACATTAGTCGCACCAAAGCGTTCCATATTTTCAACCAGTATTTTTGCTCGCTTACTTGAAATTTCATTGGAAACGAGGAGCCCCTCACCAGCTAGATAGGAGGCCAGTTGAGTGGATTTCCCACCGGGAGCCGCTGCCAAGTCCAAGACCTTCATACCTGGCTTTGGCTGGACTACTTGTGCGACCATTTGTGCGGCAGGTTCTTGGGAATAGACCAGACCAGTTACATGCTCTGGAGACTTTCCAGAAACCTTTCCATAGTAGCCCCAGGGTGTATTGGGAATAGCATCTGAAAAAGAAAGCTGTCTTTCTTTTAAAGGGTTGATACGAAAAGCAGAAACAGCCTCATCATCAAAAGAGGCAAGAAAAGCTCTTGCCTCATCTCCCAATATTGTTTCGTATTTTTTTACAAATCCATCTGGAAATTGCATGTAGGTTTATTTCCTTTCATAGATATAGGATTGAATTTCATCTTTCATCTCGACTGGTACCATCATAACGGCCTGCCGTGTTTGGAAATCAACTTCCTCACCAGCAATCGTAAGAACCTTATAACCTAAACTTTCACCTAGGATACTTGCAGCTGCATAGTCCCAAGGTTGTAAATAAGTGATATAAGTTAAAGTCGACCTGATAGCACCTTGGCAAAACTAATAGCGGCACTGCCATAAACTCGTGTCCCAAGTGCAGCATTTCCCAAATCCGCTAAGCCCCATTCGTTGGTTTCTAGCATGCCAGAATTACCAGCTACCAAAAATTCTCTCAAAGGTTTCTTTTTAAATGCTGGTAAAAGTTCGTCATTGCGACAGGGCGGGAAGTCTCCTCCACCATGGTAACAATCGCCTTTCATGACATCATAGATAATCCCAAATTTCCCAGCACCATCCTCAAAATAGGCTAGCATAACGGCAAAATCTTCACCCTGTGCTACGAAGTTGTTGGTTCCATCAATAGGATCAATAATCCATACAGAACCTTGTCCAACCGCTGCACGCATACAGCCTTCTTCTGCACAAAATAGATCATCTGGATAGCGAGAACGAATTTTCTCAATGAGTAAGGCTTGAACTTCTTTATCTAATTTAGTTACCAAATCTGTAGGGGAAGACTTTCTCTCAACATGGAGATCTTCTTTCATATGCTGGAGAATGTAATCCCCAGCTTCCCTAACAATTTCTTTGGCAAATGTAAATTTATTTTCCAAGTGAAATCTTCCCTTCTCCTTTTTCTTTGGCCAATTGGACTGCACGGTAGAATGAATATCCACTCACTGATTCAAATTCACGTCCCAAACGTTTTTCTTCACTCTTGCTGGGCACAACAGATTTGAATACCTTGTAGGAATCTAATAGTTGTTTTGCTTCTACCTTGGTTTCATAGGCAGCTTCAACATCATTAAAAAAAGAAAGCACTGAAGCAAGTTCTTCAGTGCTCCACGACAAATCTAGTGGGTAACTATACTGTTTATTCATCTAATTAATACCAGCTCTTAATGTAGCTTCTTTCAATTCTTGCTTACGATAACTACGAGGAAGAAATGCACGAATCTCATCTTCATTAAAGCCAATCTGCATACGTTTATCATCAATGATGATTGGACGACGCAAAAGACTAGGATATTGCTCAATTAAATTAAGCAACTCTGTCACCGAGATACTTTCCACATCGATATTTAACTTTTGGAAAATTTTTGAACGAGTTGAAATGATGTCATCGGTACCGTTTTCGGTCAAGGAAAGGATTTGTTGCAACTCTTTTCTTGATAAAGGACTGGTCATAATGTTGTGCTCTTGGAAAGGCACCTTATGATTGTCTAGCCAAGCCTTTGCCTTACGACATGATGTACAACTCGGTGATAAAAATAGTGTAATCATGCTATTCTCTTCTTTGCATACTTTTCTAACCCTATTATACAAAAAAATAAAGCGCTTGACTAGTTATTTCCGTAAAAAAACCTATTTTTTCAAGAAAAATAGGTTTTTCGCACATTCTTTTAAAACATTTTTTTATGCATTTATTCTTTTAATTGCCTGTTTTTCGACTTTTAAGGTACATAAATCCAAAAATCAATTCATACAAGCAGAAAAATAAAAGAAAGGCATGAAGAAAAAAGTCCTCTGGTAGGATGAGAATGACTGGATCTTTTGCTGGATCAAAAAGCCAAGTATCATCACCTACAAAAAGAATTTGATGAAACAATGTAAAGAATTGGTCAAAACCAATGAAGACACCAACTAAACCAAGAACCAAAGGTAAAGACAGCATAATCAAGAGACCTCTGCGATATAGAGACAGAAAACCTTTCTGAATGACTTGCTTCCAAAAAAGGTAGAAAATCGGTAGAGTTACGATCGCTACTCCTTGCGCTAGGTGAAAGAGTCCCTTGACAACCACAAAGTGGTGAATTCCAGAGGCAGACGAAGGAAAATCTGGCATTGCTAATACCTGACTCAATGGATTGGTCAAATAATCCATCAAAACATTAAAGTTATGTTGGATGGTCTGAGGTAGGACATGAACACGACTTGTCAGATTTAACCAAGAAATTTCCAGAGGGTAAACCAACCAAGACAGATAGATGGTCAATAGAATAGCAAGAGAGAGGAGAAAGAGTAGACTTCCTACAAAAGTAAATTTAGTTTTCATCGAAATTCCACTCCTCTAGACTTGAGAGGACATAGGTTGGGGCGATTGGTAAATCTGCTACTTCTTCAGGTTTTGTAAATCCGGTCGTCACCAAAAGACTTGGAATGCCATTGTCAATACCAGCTCGAATATCAGTCAGGTAATTATCCCCCACCATGACAATTTCTTGGCGCTCAAGTCCTAGGTGTTCAACAGCTTTGTCCATAATAATCGCATTAGGTTTTCCAATATAAACTGGTTTTACTCGAGTTGCTGCTTCGAGCAGAGTAACCAGGGAACCAGCGCCAGGTAAAAGGCCTCGTTCCGTTGGGATGTTCAAATCTGGGTTGGTGCCGATAAAATGAGCACCTTTATGGATAGCTAGGGTTGCAGTAGCAAATTTTTCATAGTCAACTTGCCAGTCCAAACCTACAACTACATAGGCTGGATTTTCTTTATCTTCAACATAACCAGCTGCTTGAATAGCTTCCTTGAGCCCTGCTTCTCCAATTACATAAACAGTCTTTTCAAGACCTAAATCATTCATATAATCAATAGTCGCTAAGGTTGCAGTATAGATTGTCGATACAGGCGTGTCAATATTAAACTGATTGGCCAACATCTCTTGGACACTTTCAGGTGTACGAGTGGTGTTATTTGTTACAAAAAGATAGGAATCTCTCTTTTTTGCAGCTCATGTACAAAAGCTTCTCCCGCTGGAATTCTATCTTTTCCTTTATAAATTGTACCGTCTAAATCAATTAAATAGCCTTTATAAGTCATATATTACTTTCTAAACTGTGTTAATTTCTTGCCAAATTATCTTTGCCTGAGCATTGATATCGCCATCGCTTGTGACTTGGTGATTGCTTTCTAGTCCATTCAATTCGTAACTAGAAGTGATCATGCCACCTGGTCGAACTTCCTTGACATATTTGAGGTTGATTTTTTTAGGAATATGATTGGTTAGGAAATCAGCCCCCATGACCTCAAAAATCCAGTCTAGGTATTTGCTATTATTGACGTGACCATTCATATCCAAGTCATAAAAACGAACGTGGTAGTCCTTGCTAATCGCGTCTTCCAACTCTGTGTATTTTGGTCCGCGGAGGAGTTTCTTAGAAAACTCAGATTGATAAGGGGCGACAATTTCTGGTTCTACAGGGTGAACCTTACGACTCTCACGATCCATAAGAACAAAGGTAGCTACCATATGAATGATTTCTTGACCATCTTCATCATAAATAGTAAAGCGTCGATAACAAAATAGACGATTGTAGGTCAAAGCCTCTGTTTCGATAGTAATTTCCTCAGCAAAACGAGGAAGTCTAACCACATCGATATCATAATCGGTGATAATCCAGACTAGATTATACTGTTCTAAAACATCCTTGTCACTCACTCCCAGTTCAATTGACTGCATCCCTGATACCTGTAAGGACAACAAGATAACGTCTGGTAGTTTGATATGACCATTCATGTCAGCCATATCAAAAGGAATTTTCATCTTCATTTGATAAGTTAAGCCCATAATTTTACTCCAATATAAATCGTTCTGCTACTGTATCTCCTAAGAAGAGACCTCTCTTAGTCATACGAATACGATCGCCATCAATCTGCATGAGACCTTGTTGAATCAAGTCTTTGACGATATCCCCATAAAGTTCTTGGAAAGACCGTTCGAATTTTTCTTCAAAGCGTGCCATGGAAACTCCGGACTTCTTGCGAAGACCAAGAAACATCTCTTCTTCCATCTGCTCTCGCAAAGTTAAGTGTTCTTCAGTAATACGAGCATTGCCTTCTTCTACAGCTTTTAGATAATGGCGGATAGGCCCATGGTTTTTATAGCGAACACCGTTTACATAGCCAGACGCACCTGCACCTATACCATAATACTCAGCATTGTCCCAGTACATAAGATTGTGACGACTTTCAAAGCCAGGTTTTGAAAAATTTGAAATTTCATAATGCTCAAAACCAGCACGCTCTAATTCAGCAATGATATATTCAAACATTTCAGCTTCTACTTCTTCCTTAGGAAGTGGTAACTTCCCACGACGCATACGATTCATAAAGACCGTATGATTTTCTAAAATTAAGCTGTAGAGGCTCATATGAGGAATATCAAGGGCAATTGCCTTAGCGACATTCTCCTTAATCTGGTCCATAGTCTGACCAGGAAGAGCGTAGATCAAGTCAATGGAAATATTATCAAATCCTGCTAACTTTAGACGATCAATATTCTCATAGATATCTTTCTCCAAATGACTACGACCAATCTTTTTCAGCATTTTGTCATCAAAGGTTTGGACACCCAATGAAACACGGTTGACTGCTGAATTCTTCAAAACTGCAATCTTATCCTCATCCAAATCACCAGGATTAGCCTCAATGGTTAATTCTTCTAAAACAGACAAATCCAGATTCTTAGTCAAACCATCCAGCAAAACTTCTAATTGAGAAGCGGACAAGGCTGTCGGTGTCCCACCTCCAATATAAAGAGTACGCAACTTTTGAATATCATAAGAATGAAATTCTTGCAGTAGATGTTCTAGATAGCTATCCACCGGTTGATTCTTGATAAAAACTTTCGAAAAGTCACAATAATAACAGATTTGTGTGCAAAATGGAATGTGCACATAAGCTGATGTCGGTTTCTTCTGCATAGTATTTATTATACCACAAAGACTTCCCTCAAGAAAAAAATCACCATTCCTGATTCTTTAGAAAATCAAGAATAGTGATTCTATTTTAGTCTTCTTCGATTTCGATGACGATTTCTTGACCATCTTCTTGGTCTTCAACTACTACTTTTTCTTCCAATTGTTCCTTAAGGCTGTTCAAGGTTTCTTTCGAAGCTTCAGTAGCTTGTTGAGCTAAAGATTTAGATTTTTCAAGAACTGAATCAAAGGTAATTTCGCCTGATTCTACTTGTTCTTTTGTCTTTAGAACGAAATCTCTGGTTTGTTCTTTGACTTCTGTCAATTTTTCAAGAGCTTGTTCCTTAGCATATTCTGGATCTTCTCTCAGATCTTCAATAAAGTCTTGTGCCTGACTAGTAACACGTTTCCCTTTTTCACTTGTTAGAAACAAGGCAACAGCCACACCTGAAACAGTTCCTAAAAGGATTGATGATAATTTACCCATGAGTTATCTCCTTTATTATTTTTTGAAAAACTTACTTGCAATACGAACGGCAGACAAACCTGCACTAGTCTTTAAAGTTTTTGAACCTGCAGATGATGCTTTTTTACTCAAGACACGAGCCTGCTCATTTAAATCAGAAACAGAAACAGAAAGGTCTGCAACTGCTGTAAAGAGTGGATCAATCGTTGCAACTTTAACATTGATATCGTCAGCAAGTACATTGACTTTTGCAAGCAGTTCATTTGTGTGATGTAGAGTAACATTTACATCTGAAGTTAAGGTCTTAACAGTATTTTCAGTTTCATCGATTACACGACCAACTTTTTGAAGGGTTATAATCAAATAAACTAAGAATACAACCAAGGCAATAGCCACAATAATATAAGCAACTTCTAACATTTTAATTCTCCTTTTTTACATTATAAAATGATGCTTTTTTCCGATTTTGATAAACAATAATATAAATACCAAGTCCAATTAATAGAACAGACAACCACTGAGATACTCGAAGTCCAAAGAACATGAGACTATCAGTACGCATTCCTTCGATAATCATACGTCCAAAACCATACCAAATTAAGTAAAAGGCTGTTATATGACCACGACGAATACCATTTAATCGGCGTCTAAAAATAATAATCAAGGCAAAACCAATCAGATTCCAGATAGATTCGTATAGAAAGGTTGGTTGACGATAGGAACCATCGATATACATCTGATTTTTAATAAAACCAGGTAAATAATCAAGGTTTTCCACAACCGCTCCGTAAGCTTCTTGGTTAAAGAAATTACCCCAACGTCCTAAACTCTGAGCAATCATAACGCTTGGAGCCGCAATATCCAAAAAATCCCAAGTATTTATTAATCTACGATCAGCAAAGAAATAGAGTACGATGGCACCTGTGATTAAACCACCGTATATGGCAAGACCACCATTCCAGATGGCAAATATTTCTCCCAAATGCTGGCTATAATAATCAAATCTAAAGATAACATAGTATAGTCTAGCACCAATGATGGCTAAAGGAAAAGCAATTAAAATAAAGTCCAAAATATCATCGGATAAGATATTCTTTTTTGGTGCTTCTTTACTTGCAAGATAGACTGCTAAAATAAGACCCGAAACGATGCAGAGTGCATACCATCGTATCCCAAATGGACCAATTTGAAAAGCAACAGGATCAATCATTCTTCATCTCGTTCCTTTCAATTAGTTTTGTCAATCGTTCTTCAAAGAGGCGTGTCGCATCAAAGCCCATCTCTTTTGAACGATAGTTCATGGCAGCTGCTTCGATAACGACAGAGATATTACGTCCTGTTTTTACCGGGATACGAATACGTGGAATAGAAACACCTGAGATTTCCAATTCTTCCGCATTATTCCCCAAACGGTCAAAGACCTTATCGGTATCGTAATTTTCTAAATAGACAGCCAATTGAACTTGTGAAGAATCCTTAACTGCACTAGCCCCATAAAGGCTCATGATATCAATAATACCAACGCCTCGGATTTCTAACAAATGTTTCAAGATTTCTGCTGGCTCACCCCAAAGTGTCATCTCGTCTTTAGCATAGATATCCACACGGTCATCTGCAACTAAACGGTGACCACGTTTGACAAGCTCGAGTCCAGTCTCACTCTTACCGATACCACTATCTCCTTGAATCAGAACACCCATACCATAGATATCCATCAAGACACCGTGCACACTTGCACGTTCAGCCAAGCGAGAATCAAGGTAACTTGACAATTCACCAGACAGACGACTTGTCGCTGTACGACTTGTTAAAATAGCGATTTTACATTCTCTAGCTGCCTTTAGCATTTCCTCAGGAACCACTAAACCACGCGCAACAATAACAGCAGGTGTTTCTGGTTGGAACAATTTTTTCAAAACCTGATAACGGTTGTGAGAAGACATGCTAATGAGATAGGACCACTCCTTCATTCCCAACAGTTGGATACGTTCTGGAGTATAGTAATCAAAATAGCCTGTCATTTCGAGACCTGGTCGACAAATATCGCCCGTATTGATTTCCTTTTCAAGTAATTCTGGCTCACCATAGACAATATCTAGTCTGAGCTTATCAATTACTTCTTTGACTAAAACCGACATAATTTTCTCCTTCAATCGAGTTCTCCCTACTATTATATCAAATTGTAGTAGGAAGTTTATGTTTTTAACAGTGTTTGGGGTATTTATTTGAAAAAGAAAAAGAAAAAGAAAAAGACTAGACAAGTCTAGCCTTTCATTTCAAATTAGAATTTTTTACGTTTACGAGCTGCTTCTGATTTACGTTTACGTTTTACAGAAGGTTTTTCATAGAATTCACGTTTGCGTGTTTCTTGAAGAGTACCAGCTTTAGTAACCGCACGTTTGAAACGACGAAGTGCATCGTCAAGAGATTCATTCTTACGTACTACTGTTTTAGACATTTTTTTCACTCCCTTCAAGTTCAAGATCTATTCTATTCTACACATAAAATGAATAATTGTCAAGAAGAAACTAAGTTTTTTTATTTTTTTCATAATGACTAATAATATAGTCCACCATCTCCTCCATCTCTGCTTCAGATAAAGGTAGTTCCCAGTTTGTTGTTTCCATTTTAAGAAAATCATCACTAACTTTAGTTATTGTATAAAAAAATCTTTTAAAAGTGGAATTTTCTTAGATTTTTTTCAAATAAGATACCTATCCTATCGTATAAGACATGAAGATTATTACTATTTGGATCAATATCAAAAAGACTGTAAAGAGATTAAGATGTCATTTCCTTTATATGACAAATCAATCCACATGTGATTTGTTAAATCATATTGTTTAGATAAAGTCCTACCTGATGAGTAATTTGACCTTCCACTTCCCCCACTTGTCTTTACAAATGTATCAGTACCATCTTTCTCCTTTAAAAAAATTAAGTTTCCGTCACCGTCTCTCTTGCTTAAAAGAAAGTCTTTTATTCTTTCTTTCTCTTCCGTTCTAGCGCTCTTATACGCTTCTTTTACTTTAGAAATTCTTCTTTATTCATGTGGTCCCCTAACGTAATGTTGAAGTTTTATATGTCAAAAACCACTCACTCCAAAGAGCAAATGGTTCCTAATTTTATTTTTTAAGTAAGCTTAGCGCCTCAGCATCCGCGATAATTGTCACATCAGGGTGATTTTGTAGGCTACTTGCTGGAAGACTTTCAGTAACTGGACCTTCAACAGTTCCAGCGATAGCTTCTGCTTTTGACTCTCCATAAGCAAATAGAAGGATAGACTTAGCGTCTAAAATGTTCTTAATGCCCATTGAGATAGCTTGTGTTGGTACGTCTTCGATTTTATCAAAGAAACGAGCATTTGCTTCAATAGTAGACTGATCAAGATTTACAAGATGGGTTTGACTATCAAATGGAGTTCCTGGTTCATTAAAGCCGATGTGACCATTACGACCGATTCCCAAAATTTGCAAATCAACTGGATGGTCAGCAAGAATTTGGTTGTAGCGTTCTACTTCTTCTTCTGCATTATCTTTGACACCACGAGGTAAAAAGCTTTCCTTAAATGGCTTTTTATTAAATAGATGTTCTTGCATAAAGTAACGATAAGATTGAGGATTATCTCCATCCAATCCTACATATTCGTCCAAGTTGACACTTGTAAGGTTTGAAAAATCAAGGTCACTCTCAACGATTTGTTGATAAAACTCGAGAGGGCTGCTTCCTGTCGCAAGACCCAGTGTTTGAGCACCATTTTCTAATTTTTCTTTCAAAATATCAAAGGCAACTTTCCCACCTTCAATTGGATTATCCACTTGAATAACTTTCATAATCAATTCCTCCGTTTTTCTTTCTTTCATTATATGGTATAGACCAATTTTTTTGTCAAGTGAAAACGGTTTATTTTTTTAGAAGAGATTTTTATTTACTTGAATCCATAATGAAATAGAAAGAAAGAATGAATGAATCAAAAAAAGAGAGCAATTAAGCCCTCTCCATTTTTCTTGAATAAGAATCAGAAACTTAACCAATCTTAAAAAGGTATTCGTTTAAACTTCATCTTCTTTACGCTTGGTAACCAACCCAAGACCAAATAGTCCAAGAACTGCACCAATAGCCGCAACAACTGTAGTTGATTTTTTTCACCAGTATTTGGTAATTCACCTTCCTTAGGTGTTTCTGGGGTTGGTGGTGTTACTGGTGGGATCGGTGGTGTTACCGGCGGGGTCGGTGGTGTTACCGGTGGAGTTGGTGGTGTCACCGGCAGGGGTCGGTGGTGTTACCGGCAGGGGTCGGTGGTGTCACCGGTGGGGTTGGCGGCGTTACCGGTGGGGTTGGCGGCGTTACCGGCGGGGTCGGTGGTGTCACCGGTGGGGTCGGTGGTGTTACCGGCGGGGTCGGTGGTGTCGCCGGTGGGGTTGGCGGCGTTACCGGCGGGGTCGGTGGTGTCACCGGTGGGGTCGGTGGTGTTACCGGCGGGGTCGGTGGTGTCACCGGTGGGGTCGGTGGTGTTACCGGCGGGGTTGGTGGTGTTACCGGCGGGGTCGGTGGTGTTACTGGTGGGGTCGGTGGTGTTACCGGCGGGGTCGGTGGTGTTACCGGTGGAGTTGGTGGTGTTACCGGTGGAGTTGGTGGTGTTACCGGCGGGGTCGGTGGTGTTACCGGTGGGGTTGGTGGTGTTACCGGCGGGGTCGGTGGTGTTACCGGCGGGGTTGGCGGCGTTACCGGCGGGGTCGGTGGTGTCACCGGTGGGGTCGGTGGTGTTACCGGCGGGGTCGGTGGTGTCACCGGTGGGGTCGGTGGTGTTACCGGCGGGGTTGGTGGTGTTACCGGCGGGGTCGGTGGTGTTACTGGTGGGGTCGGTGGTGTTACCGGCGGGGTCGGTGGTGTTACCGGCGGGGTCGGTGGTGTTACCTTGTTATTGAACTCGGTATCTTCTGGCATTTGTGTTGTTAGGGTCAACACTTTTCCATCCTTGGTTACTGTAACATTTACAGTAGCAACCATCTTGTCGTATTCGACGCCAGCTTCTGTACCTTGTACTTCTTCTACGTGATAGATATATGTACCTTCTTCACCACGTTTGAATTCAAGAGCTGAGAACTTGATCTTACCTTCAGCATCATTGCTTACAGTTTCAATCACATTTCCATCCTTGTCTTTCAGTACAAAGTAAACTCACCAGCCTTAAGTGCACGACCTTCCAATTTCTTAGTGAAGTTGAATTCAACTTTAACTGGAATATTTACAACACGTTTTTCAGTTGGTTTTTCTGGTTTTTCAACTGATTTCTTAGTTGGATCGTATTGGTGAACGATTTGAGAAGCTGTATTTTCAATATCTACACCTTCCTTAGCAGTATCCTTGATTCGTGCAAGAATATCAAACTTGTAGTAACGTCCAAATGCTAATTTAGCAGTGTCGATTACTTGTGTATTCTCTGCATCTCCAAGTGACTTAGTCAATTCAGCCTTAGACGTAGCAGTAATGACACCATTCACAATTGAGATATCAAACTTAGCGGTTACATCTTCACCAGTTACTGAATCGTAAGCTTTAATATCAGCTACATTAACATCCAAGTTTTCACTGTCATATTTATCTGTAATTCCAACAGATTGAATATTGTGAGCTTCTGTAAATTTAGTTGTATCCAACCATACTTGGTAAACAACCTTATCACCTTTATGGAGTGTTTGAGTATTGATATTTTGCGCTTCATTATTATCAACTTTGTCCGCATATGGATCTTTGTTGGTATCAGCTACTTTATCAGTCAACTCTTTATCATCATCCAAAAGTTTAGTTCCAGTAATGTCAAATTTCTCTTCGTTAAGAATATATTTTTCTGGGTTAAACTCAGGAGTTTCTGGAGGAGTCACAGTGTTATTGAACTCTGTATCTGGAGAGTCAGTTAGTGTCTTCACAAGTGCTTAGCTGTACCATCGTATTTGACTTCTACTGTGATCTCAGCCTTCATAGAGTCGTAAGTGACTGTCGAATCAGATCCTTTAACTTCCTCTACAGTGTACTTATGAGTGCCTTCTTCGCCTTTCTTGTACTCAATGGCTTTAAACTTAACGTTTCCATCTTTGTCGTTTTGAACTGTTTCGATTTCAGTACCTTTAGAGTCTTTCAATACGAAGCTGAACTCACCAGCTTTCAACTCACGGCCTTCCAATTTCTTAGTGAAGTTGAATTCGACTTCAATTGGAACTGAGTTAACACGTTTTTCAGTTGGTTTTTCTGGTTTTTCAACTTTCTTCGTAGTTGGGTTGTAGTAGTTTACAATTTGCGCTGCGGTATTTTCGATATCTACTCCACCTTCAACGTCTGTTTTAACAGTTGCTGGGATATCGAATTTATAGTAGCGACCAAACTCGAATTTAGTTGTATCGATGATTTGAGTGTTATCCGCATCGCCAAGTGACTTGGTGAAGCCAGCTTTAAGAGTTGCAGTCATGACACCATTTTCAACTGTAATGTCGAACTTGTCAGTCACATCCGCACCAGTTACTGAATCGTAAGCCTTGATAGCTGAAGCATCTACATCAACCTTAGTTTCGTCGAAGTCATCTGTGATACTTACTGATTGGATGTTATCCTTGTTGTTAGCGTCGAATTTAGTTGTATCCAACCATACTTGGTAAACCAACTTGTCGCCACGTTTCACAGTCTTGGTGTTCAAGTTTTCTTTTTCGTTGTTTGATGCATCGTCCGCATATGGGTCCGCATTAGTATCTGCGTACTTGTCTGCCAACTCTTTATCATCATCAACGAGTTTGTCACCTGTGATATCGTATTTCTCTTCAGAAACAACGTATTTCTCTGGCTGGAACTTAGGTTCTTCTGGTGGAGTGACAACGTTGTTGAACTCTTTGTCTGGAGCGTCAGTTAATGTCTTCACAAGTGCTTTAGCTGTACCATCGTATTTAACTTCTACTGTGATCTCAGCTTTCATTGTATCGTAAGTGACTGTTCCATCTGCTCCAGCTACTTCTTCTACAGTGTACTTGTGAGTTCCAACTTGGGCTTTAGTGAATTCAAGTTTAGTGAATTTCACCTTACCATCTTTATCATTCTTGACAGTTTCAATTTCAGTTCCTTCAGAGTCTTTCAATACGAAGCTGAACTCACCAGCTTTCAACTCACGGCCTTCCAATTTCTTAGTGAAGTTGAATTCGACTTCAATTGGAACTGAGTTAACACGTTTTTCAGTTGGTTTTTCTGGTTTTTCAACTTTCTTCGTAGTTGGGTTGTAGTAGTTTACAATTTGCGCTGCTGTATTTTCGATGTCTACTCCACCTTTAACGTCTGTTTTAATAGTGGCTGGGATATCGAATTTATAGTAGCGCCCAAAGGCGAATTTAGTTGTGTCGATGATTTGTGTATTGTCTGCGTCTCCAAGTGACTTAGTGAAGCCTGCTTTAAGAGTTGCGGTCATAACACCAGCTTCAACCTTAATGTCGAACTTGTCAGTCACATCCGCACCAGTTACTGAATCGTAAGCCTTGATAGCTGAGGCATCTACATCAACCTTAGTTTCATCGAAGTCATCAGTGATACTTACTGACTGGATGTTGTCCTTGTTAGCTGCGTCGAATTTAGTTGTATCCAACCATACTTGGTAAACTAATTTTGATCCACGTTCAACAGTCTTAGTATTTAAGTTTTCCACTTCATTATTGATGGTATTATCCGCGTATGGATTCGCGTTTGTATCATCATATTTATCTGTCAACTCAGAATCGTCATCAATGAGCTTATCACCAGTGATATCGTATTTCTCTTTAGAAACAACGTATTTCTCTGGTTGGAACTTAGGTTCTTCTGGAGGAGTAACTGTATTGTTGAACTCTTTATCAGCAGCATCTGTTACGTTGGTAACAATTGCCTTTGCTGTACCATCATGTGATACAACTACTTTAACAGTAGCAACCATTGTGTCATAATTGACAGTTGCATCTGCACCAGGCGTTTCTTCTACTGTGTAGTTGTAAGTCTTACCAAGATCATCGCGACCGAACTCGAGAGTCTTGAAGACAATATTACCAGCAGCATCATTCTTCACGCGTTCAACTTCAACGCCGTCTTTCTTCAATACGAATTCGAATTCGTTGGCTTGAAGTTCACGACCATCCAAACGTTTCGTGAAGTTCATTTCCACTGGAACTGGAACACTGTTCACACGTTTTTGAGTAGGTTTTTTTCTGGTTTCTCAACTGTTTTTACTTACTGGATTATAAACGTGAACGATTTGGTTGGCTGTATTTTTCAATATCAGCACCAGCTTTAACAGATTCTTTCACAGTTGCTGGAATATCAAATTTATAGTAACGTCCAAATTCGAACTCAGTTGTGTCGATAACAGGAGCATGCACTTTATCTTTGATAAATTCATCTTTTGAAGTTGCAGTAATCGTACCATTTTCAACTTTGATGTCGAAATTAGCTGTTACATCATCACCTGTTACTGAATCGTAAGCTTTGATATCAGATGCATTGACGTCCAATTTATCAGCGTCGTATGTATCAGATACACCAACGTATTGGATGTTATTTGCTTCAGTGAATTTAGTAGTATCAAGCCATACTTGGTAAACCAATTTAGAACCACGTTTAACTGTCTTGGTATTCAAGTTTTCTGGTTCGTTGTTAGTTGTCTTGTCTACATATGGATCCGCATTTGTTTCAGTGTACTCATTGCTCAACTCATCGTCGTCATCCATCAACTTGTTACCAGTGATGTCATATTTCTCTTTAGAAACGACAAATTTTTCTGGTTGGAATTCTGGAGTTTCTGGTGGAGTGACTTTGTTGTTGAATTCTTTATCTGCAGTACCGTCAGTTGTATTGCCGTCAGCATCTTTACCGCCAGTTGAGGTAACATTTGTAACGGTAGTCAAGGTGTGACCATTCTTAGCAACTTCAACTGTAACAGTCGCCTTCATTTGGTCATAGGTCATTCCAAATTCTTTGTCTGCCGGAATCACTTCTTCTACAGTATATGTGTGGGTACCAACTTTTGTATTATCAAATGACAGTTCAGAGAAGGTAACAGTACCGTCTTCTTTATTTTTAACAGTTTCAACTTCTTCACCTGCTGCATTCTTCAGGACAAAGCTAAATTCACCTTCCTTAAGTTTACGACCTGCGAGTTTCTTCGTAAAATCAAACTTAGTAACTACTGGTGAAACTACATAGTTGTTAAAGATTTTATCATTAGCATCTGCACTAAATCCACCTTCAGAACTATACTTAACTGTAGCTTCGAGATCACCCAATGCATTTTTTTCAGTTACCGTAACTGTCATTGTAACTGTCATCGCATCGTAGTCAACGTTTGCATCAGAACCTTTTAACTCTGTAATCTTATATTTATAGGTACCAGGATTGCTAAATGATAATTCACTAAATGTAACCTTGCCATTTTTGTTTGTAACAGTTTCTTCGTGTTTATCTGGAGTACTCTTTTCTTCTGTTAACTTGAAGCTGAATTCTCCATCTGTTAATACACGTCCAGCAAGCTCTTTTTCGAATTCTGGTGTAACTTTTGCTGGTTCGCGTTTGACATAGTAATAAATTGGTTGCTTGTATGGTGTCAATGAGTTGAGCAAGTCAACGTTTGTACCGATACCATTTATTCCACGAACTAATTGTTCGTTTGGAGAAAGGTGACCGATTTTGTCTCCTAAGAATGGTACGAATACCGTTTTTATATGGTACATATCCACCAGCTTTTTGGAAGTCAAATGGAATTTCTTTACCGTTTGGATAGTTTACACCTTTACTATCTGTGAAAGGAATAGTATAAAGTGGAGACTTCTTAACTACCAAATCTTCGGTATTTGCTTTTTCCCGGTTTAATCGGTTTGGTTTCTGCTAGTAACATGTAGCCATCTGTTTCCAAGGTACCATCAGAACGTTTGCTTTGTTGTTTTGGATCTAAAAGATAAACTCGAACGACTACCGAACCATCTTCGTCTACGATTTCTTTAATACGTTTAATTCCCGCGCGCTCAGCGTCCATAAATTTCGTACCAACTTTGTAAGGACGACTGACATAACCAGATGTGGTATCCGGATCTGCTGATTGATAAAGTTTATAACCATCAAATTGGCGCTCACCTGAAGCTGTGAAATGTTGTCCTTCCATAGCTTTAGTTGTGTACTTAGCTAAATCTACCTCATTACCATTTGGCACGTAGTCTTGAACAGTTTTATCTGTTTTATTAGCGTTAAATGTAGCATTATTTTTATCTACTACTCTATAGTAGGTTGTTTTTTCAACAAATCCAGGAATTTTACTGTTTGTATCTGTAATTTGACGTCCATTATAAGCTGGTTCTACAATGTTAATAATATCTGTTGAAGTACGAGCTTTATAAACTGCATCGAATAGTTTTTGTTCCTCAGCAGTAAGATTATGTCCAGGAGCTACTAAAGCTTGGATACTTGCACCAACTTCAAAACCATATTGAAGGAAGGGTTGAGGTGCTTCAGCCTTACTAGCAGCAACACCTTTATTATAATCAACTTGATAAGTAAGCTCCCCATTAGAGGCAGCCTTAGTTGTCGTAAAGCTTTGAACTCCACTTGAAGCAGTAATCGTTCTAGTTTCTACTACATTACCAGTATTCTTATCAATTAATTCGACAGTTGTTTCAGTAGAATCATCAAATTTCTTGTATGAACGAGAGTAGTAATTTGTATTGTAACGTTTATTAAACTCAGTTAGTTCGACAATACTGTATGTATAAAAATCTCCTTCTTTTCTTTCATAGCCAGCTGGAACTGTTTGAGAATTAACAGTTGCCCCATTTGGGTCTGTCATTTCTGGTGTAGCCTTTTCCCCATCTTTTAGATAGTTTTCAGTTACAACCGGTGTATAGTTGTGGTCTTCTGCTGCACGGCGACTGCGTACTTTTGGTTTATTACCTTCAGAAACAGCTGGTTTTTCTTCTTCCTTTGTTTCAGAAGCTTTGATAGTTTCTGGAGCAGGTTTTTCTGAAGTTGCAGCTTCAGACTTTACTTCAGTAGTTTCTGGCTTTATTTCTTCTTTTACTTCTGGCGCAGCTTGACCTTCTGCTACATTAGTAGTTTCCGTCGGTTGAGGTTCAGCGACTTCTTCCTTAGCTTCAGCTACTACTTCAGTAGTTTCCACATCCTTATTTGATGATTCCCCACTAGAATCACCCGTATTTACCAACTCAGTTTTCTCTTCGGTAACTGGCTGTGCCGGAAGCTCGGACGCCAATGCTGTGGCTCCATTAGCCATCATGAAGCTAAGAGTTGTTCCTAAAAAGACTGATGCAACACCAACCTTATATTTACGCAAAGAGAAGCGTTGTTGTTCTTTTCTTATCATATGGATAAGTTCTCCTTTTTTAATATTTTTTTACTATTAATCAGAAAAAAATTTGATGTTTTAAGTTTTTTTGGTTTTTAAATACAAATTTTTTTCTAGCATCTTTAGCATCTCCATCTTATCATAAGAATTTAAATAGTTCAAAAGAATTATGTGCTCCTGAAACGTTTACTTTTTTTGTCTTTGTTTTTTTATTAAAATTTATACTATTTTTTTAAAAATGTTTGTTAAAGAAAAAAACCTTAATTAAAAAGGGTTATTTAAGTAAATAAGTGACAATTTCTATTCTCTTTATATTTCTATTTTATATTTGTGGATCTTTTTATTTTTACTTATGAATGTGATTTTCATAACTAAATTTATATTATTGTAATAAAAAGGTTCTCAAAAGAGAACCTTTTTCATTAAATCGCTTCTGTGACAAAACTTCTGCTTTCTAATACTTTTAACATGGCATCTGCTGTGTCTAGAGCTGTAAAGAGAGGAACTCCATGTTCAATTGCTGAACGTCTGATTTGTTCACCATCTTCATCAGCTGTCCGTTTGGTACCAACTGTGTTGATGATAGCTTGAATTTTTCCTTTGCGGACGTAGCTTGGGATATCGTGTTCATCATCACCAATCTTTCCAACGAGTTGAGCCTGCAATCCATGACTTGCAAAGAACTCTGCAGTTCCTTCAGTAGCAAGGATTCCGTAGCCAATATTTTGGAAACGACGAGCTAAATCCAAAGCTTCTTCTTTTGCATCATCCGCGATGGTAAAGACAACATTACCAAAGGTTGGCAAGTGAAGATAAGAAGCTTCAAAGGCCTTGTAGAGAGCTTTTTCAAGAGTGGTATCAGAACCCATGACTTCCCCTGTTGACTTCATTTCAGGGCCAAGCAGGCTGTCTACCTTAGCTAGCTTGGTAAAGGAGAATACTGGTGCCTTAATATGAACGCGTGTGCTTTCTGGGTAAAGTCCATCTTGGTAACCAAGCTCATCGAGACTTTGACCGAGAATTAACTTAGTCGCTACCTGAGCCATTGGGATGTTGGTTACTTTAGAAAGGAATGGAACAGTCCGACTGGCACGAGGGTTTACTTCGATAACGTAGACTTTCTCATCCTTGATAACAAACTGAATATTCATCATCCCAAGACAGTTGAGGCCAATTGCAAGACGTTTGGTGTAGTCTGCGATAGTTTCTTGTACCTTTTGCGACAAAGTTTGAGGAGGATAAACCGCCATGGAGTCACCTGAGTGGACACCAGCGCGTTCGATATGCTCCATGATACCAGGAATGAGGACATTTTCTCCGTCTGAGATGGCATCGACTTCACACTCTTGTCCGACGATATAAGAGTCAACAAGAACAGGGTGGTCTGGACTTGCCTTAACCGCAGTACGCATGTAAGAACGAAGATCATCTTCATTCTCAACGATTTCCATAGCACGTCCACCCAAAACATATGAAGGACGAACGAGAACTGGGAAACCAATTTTACGTGCAGCAAGTACTGCTTCTTCTTCATTGGTTGCTGTTTGTCCAGGAGGTTGTGGAATATCCAAGTCTTTGAGGGCTTGCTCGAAGAGGTCACGGTCTTCCGCACGGTCCAAGTCTGCAACTTGAGTACCAAGGATAGTCACACCAGCTTTTGCTAATGGCTCCGCAAGGTTGATAGCTGTTTGACCACCAAATTGAACGATAACACCTTTTGGTTGCTCCAAATCGATGACATTCATCACATCTTCAAACGTTAATGGTTCAAAGTAAAGTTTATCAGATACAGAGAAGTCTGTTGAAACTGTCTCTGGGTTTGAGTTCATAATGATGGCTTCGTAGCCAGCAGCCTGAATTGCCTTAACAGAGTGAACTGTTGCGTAGTCAAACTCTACCCCTTGACCGATACGGATTGGACCAGAACCTAGGACCAGTACAGATTCCTTATCAGACTTGATAGACTCATTTTCCCATCCATATGTTGAGTAGAAGTACGGGGTTTCTGATTCAAATTCTGCGGCACAAGTATCTACCATCTTGTAAACTGGGACAATCTTGTTTTCTAAACGAAGTTGGCGAACTTGATCAGCTGTAGTTCCCCAAAGTTCTGCGATTTTACGATCTGAGAAACCATTGAGTTTTTGCTGTTTTCAAGACATCGGCATCCTGAGGATGTGCGCCCAATTCTTGCTCAATCTCAAAGATATGCAAGAGTTTATCAAGGTAGAAGATATCAATCTTAGTCAAGTCAGCAATCTCTTCTGGTGTATAACCACGACGAATAGCTTCTGATACGTAGAAGAGACGGTCATCTTGAGCCTTGACAACTTTTTCAATTAAGGCGTCATCTGAAACATCTGCAAGCTCAGGCATTTCATTATGATGGACACCAATTTCTAGAGAGCGACAAGCCTTGAGAAGTGACTCTTCGATGTTCCGACCGATAGCCATAACTTCTCCAGTTGCCTTCATCTGAGTTCCAAGACGACGCTCACCTTTTTCAAACTTATCAAATGGGAAACGTGGAATCTTAGCCACCACATAGTCAAGGGCTGGTTCAAACATAGCATAAGTTGAACCTGTAACTGGGTTAATAACTTCATCCAAGGTCAACCCTACCGCAATCTTGGCAGCCAATTTGGCGATTGGGTAACCTGTCGCCTTAGAAGCAAGGGCTGAAGAACGAGATACACGAGGATTTACTTCGATGACATAGTACTTAAAGCTATTTGGATCAAGAGCCAACTGAACGTTACATCCACCTTCAATCTTGAGAGCGCGGATAATGCTCAAGCTGGCGTCACGAAGCATTTGGTTTTCATAGTCTGACATGGTTTGCGCTGGGGCAAATACGATGGAGTCCCCTGTGTGAATCCCAACTGGGTCGAAGTTTTCCATGTTACACACAACAAGGGCATTGTCAGCTGAGTCGCGCATGACTTCGTACTCAATTTCCTTGAAACCGGCAATGGAACGCTCTATCAAACATTGGGTAACAGGTGACAACTTCAAACCATTTTCAGCAATTTCACGCAGTTCTTCCTCATTGGCACACATACCACCACCGGTACCACCAAGAGTAAAGGCTGGACGCACAATGACTGGGTATCCAATAGTTGCTGCAAAAGAAACTGCTTCTTCAACTGTATTTACAATTTCAGATTCTGGAATCGGCTGCTTAAGTTCTTCCATCAATTGTTTAAAGAGATCACGGTCCTCAGCTTGGTCAATGGCAGACAATTTAGTCCCAAAGAAGCTCCACACCAAGCTCATCTAAAATCCCGTTTTTAGACAATTCCATGGCCATATTAAGCCCTGTTTGACCTCCAAGAGTTGGAAGCAAGGCATCTGGAAGTTCCTTACGGAGAATACGAGTCACAAACTCAAGTGTGATTGGTTCGATGTAAACCTTGTCTGCAATTTCTTTATCAGTCATGATAGTCGCAGGATTTGAGTTTACCAAGACAACCTCATAACCTTCTTCTTTTAAAGATAGGCAGGCCTGAGTCCCAGCATAGTCAAACTCAGCAGCCTGACCAATAATAATTGGACCAGAACCAATCACCATAATTTTTTGAATATCAGTACGTTTAGGCATAGTTTATGATACAAAGCCCGTCAAGAACACAGTGAAAATAGGAAACTTGGTGCAGACGCCTTCAGCGTCAAATCAATGTTTATCTTTTTCACACAGTTCTTAGGGCGTGTTCGCTTCCGCGAACAATGTATCTTCTCCTTTCTATTCGTCGCCTCACAGAGCGACATTAAATAAATTCTCCGACGATTTTTTAGAGAAACGATATTTTTCGATAAAAAAACTAGTGCAGGGAGTTTTTAGTTCGCCTAATAGCGACTAAAAGAAACGACCTGCCTTTCTATTCGGCAACTCTCAGGTTGCCATTAAATAAGATACAAAGGACGAATAGAAAGCGATTGAATTTTAGGAAACCAAGGAAGGATTGACAATCCAAGTTGGTTTCTCTGAATTCCGAGCTTTCCGATCGTGTTCAGTTACATAAATTCTCCGACGATTTTACACTCGTCATTAATTTGTTTGTTTGAAGGCTTCCATCATCTCGATGAACTCGTCAAATAGATAACTTGCATCATGTGGACCAGGAGCTGCATCTGGGTGGAATTGCACAGAGAAACCTGGTTGATATCTGTGACGTACACCTTCAACTGACTTGTCATTGATTTCTTCGTGGGTAATTATCAAGTGATCTGGTAAATCCTCACGGCTAACGGCATAACCATGGTTTTGACTTGTAAAGTCCACACGCCCAGTTGCAATTTCACGAACTGCATGGTTAAAGCCACGGTGACCAAACTTCATCTTGTAAGTCTTTGCACCATTAGCCATTGCAAAGAGCTGGTGACCCATACAAATACCAAAGATTGGAATCTTCCCTAGAATACCACGAATCATATCAAGTGCTTCCGGTACATCTTCTGGATTTCCCGGACCATTTGATAACATAACTCCGTCAGGGTTCAAATGTAGAATCTCCTCAGCTGTAGTTGTGTACGGAACTACAGTCACGTTACAATCGCGTTTTTGAAAGTTCTCGTAAAATAGAATGTTTAAGTCCAAAGTCTACTAAAACAACACTCAAACCAACTCCTGGAGCTGGATAAGAAGTCTTGGTAGAAACTTGTCTGATATTATCAGTTGGCAAAACAGTTGCTTGAAGTTGATCTGCAATATGATCCATGCTATCTCCAGCATGAGTCAAGGTTGCACGCATGGTTCCATGTTTACGGATAATTTTTGTAAGTGCACGGGTATCAATTCCTGAAATACCAGGAATTTTCTTAGCTTTCAGGAATTCATCCAGCGTCATTTGATTCCGCCAGTTACTTGCTCTACGTGCCTCTTCAAATACTACAACACCCTTACAAGTTGGGCTAATAGATTCGTAATCATCACGGTTAATCCCATAATTTCCTACCAGTGGATAAGTGAAGGTTAATATTTGTCCATTATAAGACTGGTCTGTAATGGATTCTTGATAACCTGTCATCCCTGTGTTAAAGACGATTTCCCCTGTTACATCAATATCTGCACCGAAGGCCTTACCTTCAAAAACTGTGCCATCTTCTAAAACTAGAAGTCTTTTTGTCATATTTTCACCTCTCGTGGACGCTCACTGGCGTCTTTTAACGTTTTGTGTCTTATTTGGCTTTTCTGCTTGCCAATACGGATTCTAAGATTGCCATTCGAACAAAGACTCCATTAGTCATTTGTTGAACAATGCGTGATTTTGGAGCTTCAACCAAGTGGTCAGCGATTTCTACATCCCGATTTACTGGAGCAGGATGCATAATGATTGCTTCTTCTTTTAAGCGATTGTAGCGTTCTTGGTTCAAGCCATGTTGAGCATGATAGCCTTCTTTTGAAAAGACGGCTCCACTTTCGTGGCGTTCATGTTGAACTCGAAGCAACATCAAAACATCCACCTGGTCAACAATCTCATCAATGGTTACAAACTGTCCATAGTCCGCAAATTCTTGACTTCGCCATTCTTCAGGTCCTGCAAAGTAGAGCTCTGCACCTAAACGTTTCAAAATCTGCATATTGGATTTGGCAACTCGCGAATGGTCCAAGTCTCCAGCAATCGCGACCTTGAGTCCTTCAAAACGGCCAAATTCCTCGTAAATTGTCATCAAATCAAGCAGACTCTGACTAGGATGTTGCCCTGAGCCATCACCACCATTGATAATCGATGTCGTAATGGTTGGGCTCGCAATCAATTCTCTGTAGTAATCAACCTCAGGGTGACGAATCACACAGACATCCACTCCTAAGGCAGACAGAGTTAGGATGGTATCATAGAGTGTCTCACCCTTGTTGACTGAACTTGTCTTTACATCAAAATCAAGTCGTTCCAATCCTAGTTTGATCTCAGCAACTTCGAAGGATTTATGCGTTCTTGTCGAATTTTCAAAGAAAAGGTTGGAAACAATGGGATGGTCTTCGTAGGGTAACTGAGCACCGTTTTTAAACTCAATCCCTCGTTTAATCAATTTCGTAACCTGATCCACAGTGAGATCTTCCATGGACACCACATGTTTGAGTGCTTGTTGATTTTCTGACATGGCTACTCCTTTAGCTATTAAGCTTCTTCAGTAATCAAAACTCTATCTTGGCCATCAAGTTCTGTCATCTCAACGATGATTTCTTCAGAACGACTGGTTGGAATATTTTTCCCTACGTAATCTGGACGAATTGGCAATTCTCTGTGTCCACGGTCAACTAACACCGCAAGACTCACGCGCGCTGGGCGACCATGTCCGACAATGTTATCGATAGCAGCTCGAATTGTACGACCTGTATAAAGTACGTCATCCACCAAGATGACCTCGCGATCTGTCACATCAACAGAAATTAATGAAGTATCCTCACCACTCTTAACATCGTCGCGGAAAGGTTTAGTATCTAATTCTACAACGGGAACAGAGATATTTTCCAATTGTTCCAAGCGTTCTTGGATACGGTGAGCAATAAAGACACCACGTGTTTTAATTCCCGCTAAAATGATTTTATTCAAATCTTTATTGCGTTCGATAATTTCATAAGTGATACGCGTAATTGCTCGTTTGACGGTTAATTCGTCTACAACTTCTTTTGTCTTCATGACAAACCTCCAAAAAGAAAAGTCTCCTTACACAAGGAGACTTGAGAATGTATAACTAAGCGAGCCTTACTGTATACAGTATAGACTTACCCTTCTACTTTATCGAGCTCCTTGCCTGCCTCACGGGACAGGTTTAAAGGAATATTTTATTGTCCTTACTATATCACAAAGCCTAGTGCAAAGCAAGTAAAAACATTCAATGCTTGGCCTTATAATGAACTAAAATCGTATAACTGTGGATAGTGTTCGCATTCTGGATTTTTGGGATGACAGATAGCACGACCAAAGTAAATCATGGCTTGATGCGCCGCCAACCACTTTTCTGGTGGCAAGACATCCATGACACGTTTTTCAACTTCTAATGGTGTAGCTGATTTTTTAACAATATCATGGTGTTTACAAATGCGCTCCACATGGGTATCTACCGCAAAAGCTGGAATTCCAAAACCCACACTCATGACTACATTAGCTGTTTTACGCCCAACTCCTGCCAAACTCTCTAATTCTTCTCTAGTCTGAGGGACTTGACCATCAAAATCTTCTAATAGTTGTTGGGCACATTTTTTGAGGAATTTTGCTTTGTTTCGATAAAGACCTAGGCGAGAAATATGTTTAGCAATTTCACTCTCACTGGCATCTGCCATGGCTTGAGGCGTAGGGAAGGCTTCAAAAAGAGCTGGAGTTGCTTTATTTACCGCAGCATCTGTCGTTTGAGCAGACAACATGACTGCAACCAAAAGCTCAAAATGATTGCGAAAATCTAGACTTGGTTTCGCATCGGGAAAAAGGGCTATGATTTCTTCAATGACATGACGGGCACGTTTTTTGGATAAAACCATCTACTCATCTCCGTCAAACAGCCCTTGCAAGCCTGCAAAAGGACTATTTTCTTCTTTCTTAACTGCTTGTTGAGCTTGGTACTCTTCCTCGGACATGATTTGCCAGTCATTTCCAGAAACAAATCCCTGACCAGCTTCTTCCTCAGCTGTTAAGACCTTGATTGGAATATTGAGCAAGATATTATCTGAAACACTTTCAGCCAGGTCGATTTCCCCATTTTCAATCGGTAAAACCAGGTCATCATCAAGAACTTCTTGGTCCAATTGATTGGTAGCACCTTCCATAAAGACTTCCGTTACTGGATATGATTCTTTCAATTCTACTGGTTCCATACTACGACTAGAAGCTAGGACAATTGTATATGACAAGAGATAGTCTAGGAAAAACATTCGGTCTTCGTACTGAACCTTCCCTACTGCTTGGATATCTTTTACATCTATAATTTCTTGATTACGGGCACGCAAGTCAGTTGCCAAGTCTAAAATTTGCTCAAAGTACAAGCCTTCAGGCTGCTTACGAATTTCTTGAATATTTAATTTCATACTTCCTCCATAAAGATTTACTCACTTGATTATACCATGTAGTATAGATATATTGTACCATAGAACGCGTAAGCTTTATAGGTTACGACCTCAAAAAGTACTAGATTGCCCTAGGTTCTCAATAATATAACTGTAACAATGTATCAAAGTCATCTCTATCCACGTTCTGACTGTTTTGTTTTATTTGTTTAATAATTTTATTTCTTGTATTGATATCAAAAGGTAACTCTTCAAATACTTCTTCTTTAACTAAGAATTCTCCGTTTTTCTCCTTGAAATTGTCTTGTGATTTTTTTCTAATGTCAGTTTCAAGTTCAAGAGATTGAATGATTTCATAATCGACATTATCTTCAATTGCCTCTAGCAACAAACTAATTGATATCTTAATCATCTTTACTTACTTCCTACTCACTTTTGTAAACTCAATGGTAAACAGCCCATCATTATATACTACTATATAAAAAGGCTAACAAAAATTTCTCCATTAAAAAGGCGTTAATAACTTAGTTGAATCATAAAAAAATAACAATATTTTTTTCAACTCATTATCCTCTGTCAACGGATAAATGTCAAATATTTTTTTAAGTATTTTTTTCCTCTCATTCAAAAATATTTCTAGACTTTAATTCTGCTATCTATAGAATTCTCTTTTTTTGATATATTTATTATGACAATTTTTTTCTTTTTTTGTGCTATACTATAGGCATCAATAGATGAGCAAAGGAGGACGCTCATATGGAAGACAAAGCTCTTTTAGCTAAAGCCTATCAACTCGTTTCAGAATTAAATCAAACGATACAAAACTGTAAACAAGGATTGCCTGACGACCTACGCTTACAGCAAAATATTGATGAAATTCTCAGAGCACTCAAAAGCTGAGAAAGTGGATAATGCCATCTTAATTGAACTGGAAACTTTTTACCAACGGACTAGTCTTTTGATTGGACTTGGCTCACTAAAACTAAACGATCAAGCTCGCACTGCTTGGCGAAGCTATGACAAGTTTCACTACGATCAAGTTAAGCACGTTTTAACACTCTATGGACCTGTTTTTGGTTTTTAAAAATAGTGGGTTTTCTGGCTTAATCTTGACAAATTTTCTCAAAAAGAGTATGATGATTTCAACAATACTCGGAGGTAAGGGAGACATGAACAACTAAGTCTATCAAATAAAGAATCTTTATTTAGTAGATCTTGTTTTTGTCTCTTTTTGTGTGCTCTTTTCATACTAGATTTCCTAGTATCTTGTCCTCATTGAAAATCAAAAAACTAGAAAGCAATGCTCCTCTTGGGTTAGGCAACTCCAAGCTAGTTTGACGAGTTTTTCAACGAGGATAATAGAGTTTTGACAGTGACTTTGGGCTCTACTAGATAAAGTAGAGCTTTTTGTTGTGCAATATGGACATTCTAGAAAGGGCAACAATATGATAAAAATCAATCATCTAACTATCGCGCAAAACAAAGATCTACGAGATATTGTATCTGACCTAACCATGACTATCCAAGACGGAGAAAAGGTTGCTATTATTGGTGAAGAAGGAAATGGCAAATCAACCTTGCTACGAGCTTTAATGGGGGAAGCATTGCCTGATTTTACTATCAAGGGCGACATCCATTCTGACCTTCAATCACTGGCCTACATTCCTCAAAAACTCCCCGAGATTCTGAAAAATAGGACTCTACATGACTACTTCTTTTTGGATTCTGCTGATTTAGACTACAGTATTCTTTATCGTTTGGCGGAGGAGTTGAGCTTTGATAGCGACCGTTTTGCTAGCAACCAAGAAATTGGCAGTCTATCAGGGGGAGAAGCTTTGAAAATTCAGCTCATCCACGAGTTAGCAAAACCTTTTGAAATTCTATTTTTAGATGAACCTTCAAATGACCTAGATATAGAGATGGTTGATTGGCTAAAAAAACAGATTCATAAAACCAGACAAACCGTTATTTTCATTTCTCATGATGAAGACTTTCTTTCTCAAACAGCAGACACCATTATCCATTTACGACTGGTCAAGCATCGAAAGGAAGCTGAAACCCTAGTAGAACATTTAGACTACGATAGCTATAGTGACCAGAGAAAGGCTAATTTTACCAGACAAAGCCAGCAAGCTGCCAACGACCAACGAGCCTATGACAAAACCATGGAAAAACATCGCCGAGTTAAGCAAAATGTAGAAACTGCACTTCGAGCTACCAAAGACAGTACTGCTGGTCGCCTATTAGCTAAAAAGATGAAAAATGTTCTTTCTCAAGAAAAACGCTTTGAAAAGGAAGCTCAGTCCATGACCCAAAAGCCACTTGAAGAGGAACAAATCCAACTTTTCTTTTCAGATATAGAGCCATTAGCGGCTTCAAAAGTCTTAGTTCGACTAGAAAATGAGACTTTATCCATTGACCAAGGAATTCTGTCTCAAGGGCTACAATTAACTATCCGAGGTCAAGAAAAAATCGGCATTATCGGTCCCAATGGCGTTGGCAAATCCACTCTTTTAGCAAAGTTACATCAACTACTAAGCGGCAAAAGAGAGATTTCGCTTGGTTTTATGCCACAAGATTACCTAGAAACACTGCAATTGGATCTATCCCCAGTAGAATTTCTCAGCCAAACTGGACACAAAGAGGAAATACAGAAAATCCAATCTCACTTAGCCAGTCTTAATTTTAGCTATCCAGAGATGCACCACCAAATCCACTCCTTATCTGGAGGTCAACAAGGTAAACTCCTTCTTTTGAATTTAGTTCTGCGAAAACTAAACTTTCTCCTTCTGGATGAGCCCACACGAAACTTTTCTCCAACATCTCAACCAGAAATTAGAAAACTCTTTGCCAATTATTCTGGTGGGCTTGTCACTGTTTCGCATGATCGACGTTTCTTAAAAGAAGTCTGTACGAGTATCTATAGTCTGACAGAACATGGTTTAGAAGTAGTTGATTTACAAGATATTTAACTTTTGGAAATAAAACATCCAGAGAAAACCTCTGGATGTTTTTACATATGTTTCAAACGCTCAATTCGTTCTGAAATAGGCGGATGAGTGTAAAATAGTTTTTTTAAGAAACCTCTTTTTTGAGGATCGTTAATATAAAGTGCACTACTAGCATCATCCACATGGTGACTCATAGGTTGACTATTTTCTAATTTTTGTAAAGCATTGATCATCCCTTGCGGATTGCGTGTTAATTCCACACTTGAAGCATCCGCTAAAAATTCTCGTTGGCGAGAAATAGCTAATTGCACTAAAGTTGCTGCAAGAGGTGCCAGAACTATGGCTAAGAGAGAAATAACTAACATAATCACTTCAAGCCCTCCACTGTCACGGTCACTATTTCTTCTACTACGTGATGCTCCACCCCACCACATCATACGACCAGCCATACTCGATAAAAGGGTAATAGCACTGGCAAGAGCAACAGCAATCGTAGAGATTCGAATATCCAAGTTGCGTATGTGACTAACTTCATGCCCAATTACTGCTTCTAACTCCTCACGATTCATGATCTCTAGAAGTCCTGATGTCGCTGCAACAGCAGCATTTTGAGGATTCGAACCCGTAGCAAAAGCATTTAAGCCAGCATCATCAATTACATAAACTCGTGGCATAGGAATTTGCGCCACCATAGCCATATCCTCAACAACATGATAGAGAACAGGTTCTTCATTCCTATCAACTTCACGCGCACCATTCATGCTCATGACAATCTCTGTAGATTGAAAAATCATGGTCAAGGCATAGATAAAGCCAAGAATCATGGCTATAGTCACGCCCCCAAATCCTGAGTTCATGAAAAGATATCCAACTGCATAACCTACAATAGCTAACAAAAGAAAGAAAACAATTAATAAAACCCAAGTTTTGCGTTTATTACTAGCGATTTGTTGATACAGCATTTTACTCACCTAGACTAGAAAAATCAACCTTAGGCAGCGCTTTTTCTTCTTCAGGAGTTTGAAGAAAGTCAGACGCTTTAAACCCAAAAATCAGAGCAACCAAATTACTTGGGAAGGTTTCTAATTTAACATTGTAGTTGCTAACGACACTGTTATAAAGCTGACGAGAGTAGGATATTTTATTTTCTGTGTTAGTCAATTCTTCTTGTAATTTAGCAAAGTTGCTACTAGCTTTCAAGTCAGGGTAATTCTCAGCCACCGCAAAGATACCAGATATCTGACGAGTCAGTGCATCACTAGCTTTCATGGCTTCTGCAGGTGTAGTTGCTGCCGCTACTTGTGTTCGAAGTTGAGTCACTTTTTCAAGTGTAGAACTTTCATATTTCGCATAACCTTTAACCGTTTCAATCAAGTTAGGCAAAAGATCATTTCGACGCTTCAACTGAACATCAATCTGACTCCAAGCCTCCTTGGTCTGCATACGATTTTTAACTAAACCATTATAAGTAACAATAACAAATAAAGTAATGAGAGTTAAAACTCCAAAAATAATCCAATTCATTTGATATTTCCTTTCATTTTTTAGATTAGTACAAGTATATCAAATTTCCATGTTTTTTTGTGGTAAAATAAGATGATATATAAGAAGGATATAACTATGAAACCAGAAACTTTTTACTCACTACTTGCTAAACAGAATATTAATCTTACTGACCAGCAAAAAGCACAATTTGAGCGCTATTTAGAACTCTTAGTCGAGTGGAACCAAAAAATCAACCTGACTGCCATTACTGAAAAGGAAGAAGTCTACCTCAAACATTTTTATGATTCCATCGCTCCCATCCTACAAGGGTTGATAGAAAACCAAGAAATTAAGTTACTGGATATTGGAGCAGGAGCAGGATTTCCTAGTATTCCTATGAAGATTCTCTACCCTCAGCTAGATGTGACCATTATTGATTCTCTGAATAAGCGTATTAACTTTCTGCATCTTTTAGCTGAGGAGCTTAATCTAGAAGGTGTTCATTTCTACCATGGGCGCGCAGAAGATTTTGCTCAAGATAAGAATTTCCGTGCCCAGTTTGATATTGTGACAGCTCGTGCAGTTGCCCGCATGCAGGTTCTTTCTGAGTTGACTATTCCCTACCTTAAAGTTGGTGGAAAACTTTTGGCCCTTAAAGCAAGTAATGCACCAGAGGAATTGACAGAAGCCAAGAATGCCCTCAATCTTCTCTTCAGCAAGGTCGAAGACAACCTTAGCTATACACTTCCAAATGGAGACCCTCGCTACATCACCATTGTAGAAAAGAAAAAGGAAACTCCAAACAAATATCCACGTAAGGCTGGCATGCCCAATAAACGCCCACTTTAAAAATAATCTACAAAATCAAACCTCGCGTCTTTATTTCTCGGCTCGGGAAAAAATGATTTACAAAATCAAGCCTCGCTCTCTTATTTCAGGGCTCGGGAAAAAATGATTTACAAAATCAAGCCTCGCTCTCTTATTTCAGGGCTCGGGAAAAAATGATTTACAAAATCAAGCCTCGCTCTCTTATTTCAGGGCTCGGGAAAAAATGATTTACAAAATCATTTTTTTCTGCTATACTATCACAAGCAAAGGTTTTTAATGTCATCCCGTGAGGTGACGAAGACGCAGAAATATATGAAATTCTTTAAAAATGAGATAATTCTCTTTTTAAAGAAGTCTTACTCTGAGGGCCTATTGCTGTAAAATAATGGGCTCTTTTTTGATGCCCAAAAGTGAGGTATTTATGAAACAAGAATCAACTGTTGATTTGTTATTAGACGTCGACCAACGTCCTTCTGTTGGTAAGGGAATTCTTCTCAGCTTCCAGCACGTTTTTGCTATGTTTGGTGCAACAATTTTGGTCCCACTCATTTTGGGAATGCCCGTATCCGTTGCCCTCTTTGCTTCAGGGGTTGGTACCCTCATCTATATGATTGCAACAGGTTTTAGAGTTCCTGTTTATCTTGGTTCTTCTTTCGCCTTTATTACAGCTATGTCACTTGCAATGAAAGAAATGGGTGGTGATGTATCTGCTGCTCAGACAGGGGTTATCCTAACTGGTTTTGTTTATGTCCTTGTTGCTGCAAGTGTTCGCTTTGCAGGTACAAAATGGATAGACAAACTCTTGCCTCCAATCATTATCGGTCCTATGATCATCGTTATCGGTCTTGGACTTGCTAGTTCAGCTGTAACCAATGCTGGCCTTGTAGCTGATGGAAACTGGAAAAACGCTCTTGTAGCCGTTGTTACTTTCTTGATTGCTGCCTTTATCAATACAAAAGGAAAAGGATTCCTTCGTATTATTCCTTTCCTCTTTGCCATTATTGGTGGATATCTCTTTGCCCTAGCGCTCGGCTTAGTTGACTTCACTCCTGTTCTTCAAGCTAACTGGTTTGAAATTCCTGGTTTCTACCTACCATTCAATACAGGTGGTGCTTTCAAACAATACAACCTTTACTTCGGTCCTGAAACAATCGCCATCTTACCAATCGCTATCGTAACCATTTCAGAACATATCGGTGACCACACGGTCTTGAGCCAAATCTGTGGCCGTCAATTCTTGAAAGAACCAGGTCTTCACCGTACCCTTCTTGGGGACGGTATCGCAACATCTGTATCTGCCTTCCTTGGTGGTCCTGCTAATACTACCTACGGTGAAAATACAGGGGTGATCGGTATGACTCGTATCGCTTCTGTCTCAGTTATCCGTAACGCAGCCTTTATCGCAATTGCCCTTAGCTTCCTTGGTAAATTCACTGCTTTGATTTCTACAATCCCTAGCGCCGTACTTGGTGGTATGTCAATCCTTCTTTATGGGGTTATCGCAAGTAACGGTTTGAAAGTTTTGATCAAGGAACGTGTAGACTTCGGTCAAATGCGTAACCTAATCATCGCAAGTGCAATGCTCGTGCTTGGACTTGGTGGAGCAATCCTTAAACTTGGTCCAGTTACACTTTCAGGTACTGCCCTATCAGCAATGACAGGTATTCTTTTGAACTTGATTCTGCCATACGAAAATAAAGACTAAATACACATTTAAAAAATCCACTCATACGAGTGGATTTTTCATATACTTAAGTTGATTCGAGAAAAAACAACCTCTTTATAAGGTTGTTCTGTCCTTAAATAGACTTGTGTTTCTTTCTAGCATTAAATCCTTCAAAGAAATAATAGTTACAGCCAACAAAATCATTGCCATACCAAGAAAATCTACTAGATAAAAGATATCTCCCATAATCATAAAGGCAAAAAACACTGCCGAGATGGGCTCAATAGATGCCAAAAGACTAGACTTGACCGGTCCTATCATACTGGCACCCTTAAGAAAAGCTGTATAGGCAAAAACCGTTCCAATAAGGATAATACCAGCAAAAGCTAGAAAAATATCAAATGACATAGGAAGGCTAGCGCCGATAATCCCTGTAAACGGCACTGCCACAAAACCAGAAATGGTCATTCCAACACCAATAACCAAAATGCTCCCCCACTTTTGAATCAGTTTAATGGGTAAAATGATATAAAGAGCATAGGTTAAAGCAGAGAACAAGCCCCAAAAGAGGCCTGCTGGTGTCATAGAGAGCTGATCCATTTGACCGTGAGTCGCAATTAAAAAGGTTCCACCTATAGCCAAAAACATAGAAAGGATTTCGGCTATAGTAGGTGCTACCTTATCCTTTATACAAGTATATGCTAGAATACCAACGGGACAGACATACTGAAGCACTGTCGCTGTACCAGCATTTGTCTCCTGAATAGCCGATAAATAAGCCAATTGATTTAGAAAGAGGCCAAATAATGAAAATAGTAAGAGAGAAAACAGACTTGATTTATCTTTTAGAAAAGCCAAAAATTGTTCCTTAGACTTTATATAGGACAAGAGAACTAAGAGCAAACCTGCAACAATCAAACGGATATTGGTTAGGACTAGAGCCGATATCCCATGAACCATTAGGTACTGACCGCTGGTCCCAGACAAGCCCCAAGCAATACCAGCAATCACTGTAAAAAGAGTTCCTTTAAGAGCTTTGACATACTTCCTCCCTAATCTGCTTCACGAATTAGGTCCATGACCTGATTACGGTCTATGATCCACTGGGCACGCTGATCTTTTTCGTAGGTTCTATTGGACAAGAAAATCGCAGCTTCCTGCTTCTTACGATTCCACATGATAAAGGTTCCAGTATAGCCTGTATGGTCTAGCCAATCACCTTCAAGATTCCAGGCCAAGGAGCGTTCCTTATCACTCAAATCCGAAAAATTTTGACTTAAATCTGTAGCAAAATCATCCTGTAAATAATGCTCAAGGAAGATTTTTAAATCTTTTACGGTTGAAAACAAGCCTGCACTTCCAGCATGTTTACCTAGTAAACGTGCCTTAGGATCATGCACCACTCCTGCCTTCTGTCCCCGAACAGTCGGCACAGCACTGCTAACTTGTCCAAACTGAGTTTCCTTCATTTTCCATGGATCCAAAACTTGCTCTTGTAAAATTTGGTCTAAGCTTTTTCCAAAATAGTTCTCCAGAATAAATCCTAGCAAGAGAAAGTGCACATCTGAATATAGAAAGGCTCGCTTCTCTCGTCGATTAAGATGGAACATAGCTTCTTTCAATTCTTCTGCATTCAACTGGTCACGATTGGGAATATAAGGGTCCAAGTCTGTGGCATGAGTGAGGAGTTGACGAATGGTGATATCTGGATAATCAGAGTCAGGTAAAAATTCAGTCACTGACTTTTCTATATCTAATTCCCCTTGATGCCATAAAAAAGTTAAGACAGTTCCAACTCCGACAACTTTGCTCACACTTGCCAAATCATAGACTAAACCTTGACAAGTCTGCTCTCCAATTTCTGGATTTGCTTCTCCGAGGTACCAATCAGACCATTCACCATCCCGATAATACGCAAAAGAGGCACCAGGATAAATCCCTGCCTCAATTTGTTGCTCTATTTTTTGAATGATTTCTTGTTTCATACTTCTTCAAACCACAATTCGATATTGTTGGTATCCTTGGTTAGGAAAAACTTCTCAGACTTAGGAATAAAGTAACCTGCAGTTTCAAAACGTTGACGGAGACTAGCCAATTCAAGTTCTTTACTTGGAATTTCAACATAGACAAATCCCAAGTTACATTATTTTCAACAAGCAAATCACTACCTTGAGCTTGTTTATAAGCTAGGCTAGTTTCGATTTCCTCTTTTTCAAGCAGGCTCGTCGTTTCAGCAGGCAAGTTAATCTCTACTGAAATATCAAACGCTGTTAAATATTGCACTTTCTCATCTTTTGGGAAAGTGACAGTTTCATCAAACTTTCTCAAATCTTTGATGTCATCTTCCGCATGGATTAGGACAAGATCTCCTTCTGGTGAAAGGATTTCAAAAGCAAATCCCTTATTTCCTTTATAGAGTTGAGGAAGTTTTTCCATTCTAGCTAGTAAGCCTTCAATCTCGGATGAATTCGCTACTTTTACAATCAATCTAGCTAATTTTTTGATCCCTTCAACCTTACGGCTTCTCATACTTGGCGATTCTTCTAAAACCAATTTTTCAATGCCTGACTGGTCTCCTAGCGATAAGAAAGCAGACTCTTCAAGCAAGGGTTTCATACCCAAGGTTTGGATATAAAACAATTCGTTTAATCTTCTATTATTTATCTTTAGCGTCGGGATCATACGCACAATTTGATTTACATTCATAAATTCCTCCAACACTTTTTTTATTTTAAAGGATTTTTATTTCATTTTACAAGTTATTCAACTAAAAAAACTTTAACTATATTAACCCCTTGAATAAGGAACCCCCTTCGCATATCCGAAGGGGGACTCGTTTTATTTTAGTAAAATTCTTTGTTAATTCTTCCAAGAAAGTTCTGCTTGAAGACCATAGTGATCACTGACCTGCGGACTTTCTTGGCCATCAAAAACTACCTGTAACTTTTCTACCTGAAGATCTTTTGTCGTAAAGACGTAATCAATTCGAAGCGGTTCTGTATTTCCCTTCCAACCATCAATTTCTGGAGGAACAGTGTAGCTTCCACTTCTCTCTTTTGCAACTTCATAGGCATCCTGTAAACCTAGCGGACTAGTTAGGATAGCTTGATAGCCTTCCTGACCGGCAGGGTTGTTAAAATCTCCTGCTAGTAATAGAGGTTTATTCAACTCTTTTAAAACTGCTTCAAATCGTGCCCATTCCTCTTGGAATCCTTTATCCCACCAAGAGAGATGCACACTCGCAACTGCAAGCTCTTTACCTTCCACTACTGTTTCTACTAGTGCAACTCGACGGGTGTGGTAATCTGTCGGATCATCTACATCTGAAACCAAAATTTCACGCGCCTCAATCGGTGTTTAGATAGAATTGAAACTCCCTCATGATAACGGTCATATCCGATATGATTATAAGCCCATGTCCAATAATAGTCCAGTCCTTTTTCAGCCAGCTTCTCTACCAAAAGACACACATAATGGTCTTGGTGAATTGGTTCTGCTGAAGGTAAAGGTTGATATAGCGGCCCAGCCTCTACTTGTGCTGATGTAATTTCTTGGTTGATTTCTTGAAAACAAATCAAATCATAGCTGTTTTCAAGTATATCTTGAAACAAGAGCTGAAATTTTTCTTCAGGATTTTTTTCCATCCAACTATGAGTATTGAGTGTTAAAAACTTCATGTTTTTCTCCTATAAACAAGAGGTTGGAAAACAGCTCCCAACCCCTTAGTGTATTACAATTCTACTTTTGCAACTGGTGTGTTAGCTGCAAGAGAACCTGTTTGTTCCAATTTAACTGACTTGATTGCGTCTCCATTTGTAAAGACAACTACAGTTGTAGTTTCACGACCTGCTGCCTGAATAGCACCAAGGTCAGCTTTGACTAAGAGATCACCAGCAGCTACTGCTTGGCCTTCTGAAACCTTCACATCGAATGGTTTTCCTTCCAAACTTACAGTATCAAGACCGATGTGAACAAGAACTTCAAGACCTTCTGCAGTCACAAGACCAAGAGCATGCTTAGTTGGGAAGATACTTGATACAGTACCTGAAACTGGAGATACAATGTTTCCATTCGATGGTTCTACTGCAAATCCATCCCCCATCATTTTTTGTGAGAAGACAGGGTCCTTAACTTGTTCCAATTCGATAACTTGACCGTCAGCAACTGAGTAAACTTCTTCAGTCACTCCTTTGTATACAACAGCATCTTTTTGAGCTGCTGCCATTTGACTTGGAAGAGTTTCAGGAATTACTTGACCTGAGTCAAGAATATCTTGGATATCTGATTTCAAAACGTCTGCTTTAGGTCCGTAGATAGCTTGGACACCTTGTCCTTTCATGACAAGCCCCATAGCTCCTTCTGCTTTCCATTGTGCTTCAGAACCAACTTTTTCAGCATCTTTTACTGTAACACGTAGACGAGTCATACAAGCGTCAACATCGACAATATTAGCACGTCCACCAAGAAGATTAATAATATTTACAGCTTGAGAAGCTGCAGCAACTTGCCCTTCTCCGTTAGATCCTTCTTCAGTAGCACCTTCAGCTGTTTCGTAATTTCCATTACGTCCTGGAGTAGCATAGTTGAATTTGAATCATGAAATTAGCAATGAAGTACATGATAACTGCAAAGAGGGCAGTTACCCAAACAAAGTTAATAATATCCATTCCAAGACCTGCGTTAACAGCCAGTGGAGTACGAGTCAAGAATTCGATTGAACCGAATGAGTGCACACGAAGGTTCACAATATCAGCCATTGCAAAGGCAGCACCTTGAACCACAGAGTAGACAAGGTAAAGAGGTGTTGCAACGAACATGAACATATATTCAATCGGCTCAGTAACACCAGTCAAGAAAGTTGCAAGAGCTGTCGCAATCATCATTCCTTTGTATTGGTGTTTCTTGTCTGCTTCAACATTACGGTAAATCGCAGCAGCCACACCCATCAAAATACCGAACGAACCAATCATTTGTCCAACTTTGAAACGAGCTGGATGTACTGTATCTAACAAGTGTTGGTATTGACCTGCGTCAGTACCTTTAAGGTTTACAAGGTCAGTTACCCATGCAAGCCAAAGTGGATCTTGTCCAAATACTTGAGTGCCTTTTGCTGCACCAGTTAAAATATCATAAGTACCACCAAGAGCTGTATAGTTCATTGGGATAGTCAACATGTGGTGAAGTCCAAATGGCAAGAGTAAGCGTTCCAAAGTTCCATATAGGAATGGTGCTAGAACTGGAGCTGTTTCTTGAGAGTTAGCAATCCAAATACCAAAGTTGTTGATACCTGTTTGAACAACTGGCCAGAAAGCTGAAAGAAGAATTGCAGCGATTGCTGAGCGAAGAATAACTACAAATGGTACAAAACGTTTCCCGTTAAAGAATGAAAGTGCATCAGGAAGTTTACGGAAGTTGTAGTATTTGTTAAAGGCAGTTGCCCCTACAAAACCAGAGATAATCCCTACGAAGACACCCATGTTCAGTGCTGGAGCTTCCATAACACTAATAAAGTAATCAGAAACTTTGATTGATCCACCAAAGATTGTTGAAACCATAGCGTTAGGATCTTTCAACATATCCCCTGATACACCGAAGATTGTACCAGTGATACGGTTGATTAAGATAAAGGCAAGACCTGCTGCAAACGCACCTCCTGCACGTTCCTTAGCCCAGCTTCCTCCAATAGCGAGGGCAAACAAAATATGAAGGTTACCGATAACCCCCCAACCAATTTGCTCTAGTACGCCACCAGTAATAACTAGGGGAGCAAGGTTTGGATCAATCAATGCAAGTGACTTACCGATTGAAATCATCAATCCAGCCGCTGGCATAACAGCGATAACCACCATTAAAGCCTTACCGAATTTTTGCCAAAATTCGAAAGACAAGACATTTTTGAATGTATCTTTCATCATTCAAATCTCCTTTATATTTATTCGGCAAACGTTTTACGAAAACGTTTGCGCGTGTTTATGTTTTTTAATTTTACCACTTTTTTTATTTTTTTGTAAAGGCTTTTTATAAAAAATTGAATTTTTATACAAAGAGATTTTTCAAAACTTTTATATACTAGCTGTTTTTTTGAGTTTATAAGTGATTTCTGATATAATATTAGCTATGAAATCCTATAATACCTTGAATGATTATTATCGAAATTTATTCGGAGAAAAAACTTTCAAAGTTCCTATCGATGCCGGATTTGATTGTCCCAATCGTGATGGTACAGTAGCTCATGGAGGTTGTACTTTCTGTACTGTTTCTGGTTCTGGAGATGCAATCGTTGCACCTGACGCTCCTATTCGTGAGCAATTTTATAAAGAAATTGACTTTATGCACCGCAAATGGCCAGATGTAAAAAAATATCTAGTCTATTTCCAAAACTTTACTAATACTCATGAAAAACTTGAAATCATTCGCGAACGCTATGAGCAAGCTATTAATGAACCTGGTGTGGTTGGAATCAATATTGGTACACGACCAGATTGCCTGCCTGATGAGACTATCGAATACTTGGCAGAACTGTCAGAACGAATGCATGTTACTGTAGAGTTAGGTTTACAAACAACCTATGAGGAAACTTCTGAATTGATTAACCGTGCTCACTCCTATGAACTTTATGTGGAGACGGTTAAGCGCTTGAGAAAATATCCAAAGATTGAGATTGTAGCTCATTTGATTAATGGTTTACCAGGTGAAACTCATGACATGATGGTGGAAAATGTTCGTCGCTGTGTGACGGATAATGATATTCAAGGAATAAAACTTCACCTACTTCACCTCATGACCAATACTCGAATGCAGCGTGATTATCATGAAGGGCGTTTGCAGCTCATGAGTCAAGACGACTATGTCAAGGTTATCTGTGACCAACTGGAAATCATTCCCAAGCATATGGTCATCCATCGAATCACTGGGGATGCTCCTCGTGATATGTTGATCGGTCCTATGTGGAGTCTCAATAAATGGGAAGTTCTAAATAGCATTGAGGCTGAAATGAAACGCCGAGGAAGTGTTCAAGGATGCAAGGCTGTAAAACAGGAGTTTATGAATGAAAAGACCACTTGAAATGGCGCATGATTTTCTTGCCCAAGTCATCACCCAAGAGGATATCGTCGTTGATGCGACCATGGGAAATGGCCATGATACCCTTTTTCTAGCTAAGTTAGCCAAACAAGTCTATTCTTTTGACATACAGAAACAAGCTCTAGAAAAGACTAGTCAACGCCTACAAGAAGCTGGTTTAACCAATGTAGAGTTACTTCTACAAGGTCATGAAACCGTGGATCAGTTTGTAACTGAGGTGAAAGCAGCCATCTTTAATCTAGGTTATCTTCCTACTGCCGATAAGTCTATCATTACTAAACCTCACACAACCATTGAGGCACTTGAAAAACTCTGTCAGATGCTCGTTAAAGGCGGACGAATAGCCATCATGATTTATTACGGGCATGAAGGCGGAGATATAGAACGGGATGCAGTTATGGATTATGTTAGTCAGTTACCGCAACAAGAATATACTGCTACTATCTATCGCACCCTCAACCAAATTAACAATCCACCATTTTTAGTTATGATTGAAAAATTAGAAAGGTATCGACATGGATAAACAATACCTAAAAAGATAAAAATCGAAGCTCTTCGTCACAACTTTGTCGAGTCAACCCAACATGAACGTGCAGTTGGTATGTTGGATGAAGCACATATGAGTAAAAAAATGCTGAAAATCAAGAAGAAAATGATTTCACTTGAAATGGAGCGTTGTCAGAAAAAAATAGAACATAAGGATTGCTCAAAGATTGATCAAAAAAATCCAAGAACAAAAGGAACTTTTTGAAAATTGTCGTAAACAAAAAAATAGGGAGGTGGAAAATGAATTTACTTTTTTATCTCTTGGTATTTTTACTAGTTCTTATTGTTTCTAGTACGACCAATAAGCTTCTGCCCTTTTTACCCATGCCTCTGATTCAAATTTTGTTAGGGATTGGAATTGGACTTTGTTTACCCAACAACCAATATCATTTAGATACTGAGTTATTCCTAGCTTTAGTCATCGGCCCGCTTCTCTTTCGCGAAGCTCAAGAAGCAGACATTACTTCTATCCTAAAACACTGGCGCATTGTCCTCTTTTTGATTTTTCCAGTTATCTTTATCTCAGCCTTGAGCATGGGGGGAGTCGCTCATATCCTTTGGGTTAGCCTTCCATTGGCCGCCTGCGTAGCAGTTGGTGCCGCCTTAGGTCCTACTGACCTAGTCGCCTTCGCATCCCTTTCTCAACGCTTTTCCTTCCCAAAGCGGGTCTCTAATATCCTAAAAGGGGAAGGTCTTCTGAACGATGCTTCTGGACTAGTAGCCTTTCGAGTGGCTCTTATCGCTTGGACAACAGGAACATTCTCCCTTACCCAAGCCGGGACCTCATTAGCCATTTCCATCGTTGGAGGGTTTACAGTCGGCTTTATAACAGCCCTAATCAATCGCTTCCTTCATACCTTTCTACTCAGCGTCCGAGCAACAGATATCGCAAGTGAGCTCTTATTGGAACTTAGTTTACCTCTCTTGACTTTTTTCATAGCCGAAGAAATTCATGTTTCAGGCATCATCGCCGTTGTTGTTGCTGGGATTCTGAAAGCCAGTCGTTTCAAGAAAATAAATCTCCTTGAAGCGCAAGTTGATACAGTTACTGAGACTGTTTGGCAGACTGTAACCTTTATGCTCAATGGTTCAGTCTTTGTCATTCTTGGGATGGAACTGGAAATGATCGCGGAACCAATTCTTAAGAGTGCATTTTACAACAAAGTTCTTCTCTTACTCAGCGTTTTCCTCTTGACCTTCCTGCTTTTTGCTATCCGCTTTGTCATGATCTATGGATTTTACGCATTTCGGATTAAGAAGCTTCATAAAAGTTTAGACAAATATGTCAAAGACATGCTCCTCCTTACCTTTTCTGGTGTTAAGGGAACTGTATCCATTGCCACTATCCTTTTGATACCGTCTAATCTGGAACAAGAACACCCTCTTCTTCTCTTCCTCGTAGCCGGTGTAACTCTGGTAAGTTTCCTGACGGGATTACTAGTACTCCCTCACCTTTCTGAAGAGAAAGAACCATCTAAGGATCAGCTCATGCACATCGCTATCTTAAACGATGTCGCTATGGAATTAGAGAAGGATTTAGAGAACACAAAAAACAAGGTTCCACTCTATGCGGCTATTGACAATTATCATGGACGTATTGAAAATCTTATTCTTAGTCAAGAAAACAAAGAAATTCAGGAGGACTGGGAAGCTCTTAAACTCTTGATTCTCAGTGTTGAAAGCGATGGCTTGGAACAAGCCTATGAAGAAGGAAAGATTGGAGATCGTGCTTATCGTGTCTACCAACGCTACTTGAAAAACATGGAGAAAAATATTAAGCGAAACTTTGCTTCTCGACTAACCTACTACTTCCTTGTCTCCATACGCATTCTTCGTTTTCTACTTCATGAATTGCTCACATTTGGGAAAACATTCCGTTCATGGAAAGACAAGGAAAAACAGCGACTTCTTGCCATTGATTATGACCAGATTGCTGAACTCTATCTAGCTAATACGGAAATTATCATCGAGAGTTTGGAAAACCTTAAAGGGATTTATAAGAGTTCTCTGATCAGCTTTATGCAGGAATCTCGTCTTCGCGAAACCAGTCATATTACGAGTGGTGCCTTTGTGGAACGGGTTATCAATCGTATCAAACCCAATAACATTGATGAAATGCTCAGAGGATACTACCTTGAGCGTAAATCTATCTTTGAATACGAAGCTCAAAAACTCATCTCAGCTCAATATGCCAAAAAGCTACGCCAAAATGTCAATAATTTAGAAACTTATTCCTTAAAAGAATCTGCTAATACCTTACCTTATGATATGATGGAATTAGTTCGAAGAAATTAAAGTCTATAGAAAACAAGAGAAAAACAGGAGGATTGTAACATGAAAAAGTTGTGGAAACAGCTGACTGATAGACCCTTATTAAAAGCTTTTTTGCACTACTATCAAGCCTCCGATAGTGAGTTAACTAGCGTTGCTGTTGCCTACTATTGGTTGATTTCAATCTTCCCTTTACTTATGATAGTGGTCAATATCTTACCCTACTTTCAAATTCCCATCTCAAACTTTCTATTAACAATCAAGGAATTTTTACCAGATACAATCTATGAAGTTGTTGCAAAAGATTGTCGAGAAGTTCTGACTCAACCATCAACAGGTTTACTAAGTTTTGCTATCTTATCAGCTCTTTGGACTTTCTCCAAATCTATGGATTTTCTTCAGAAGGCCTTTAATAAAGCCTATGGAGTTGCAAAAAATAGAGGAATTATCTCACACCAGCTGATGAGTCTCTTGGTTAGCTTTGGCCTTCAAATTCTCTTTGCCCTTGCCTTATTCCTCAGTATGTTCGGCCATATGTTATTGGACTTGCTTAAAAACTACTGGAAATCCGAGAGTGCTCTATTTTTCTTATCTACAGGATTTTACAGGTCCTCTGATTTATGCCTTTCTTTTTGCTACCGTGATTATGCTCTATTATTTCCTACCAAATGTTAAAGTAAGTAAGATTCGCTACGTCATACCTGGAAGTCTCTTTGTACTAGTTACGACGATTGCTTTATTAAACATCTTTGCAGCCTATTTCAACAATTATGTCAATTATCTCGTTGACGTCAGATTTTTCAGTTCAATCGTCGTCGTTGTGATGATGTTCTGGTTCATTATCATTGCCAAGATATTGATCATCGGTGCCGTCATCAATGCTAGTGTTCAAAGCTTGAAGGATCCATGCTTTAAAGCTAATCAATAATTTTTTATCGATTAATACTCAATGAAAATCAAAGAGCAAACTAAGAAGCGAGCCGCAGGTTGCTCAAAACACCGTTTTGATGTTGTGAATAGAACTGACGAAGGCAGCTCAAAATACTATTTTGAGGTTGCAGATGGAAGCTGACGTGGTTTGAAGAGATTTTCGAAGAGTATAAACAAATCAATCCCCCAGTCATTTGATACTGGGGGATTTTTGAATTTCCTACTTTATTGTCCACTAGTGAGGGCTTGCAATTCTGTTTTTAGATACTGTGCCAAGTGTTGGTGAGCAAAAATATTGCCATTTTTTTCTGCGGTAGGATTGTAGTTGGTGTTGGTATTTACATCATAGACATAAATGTCTCCACTCTCTGATTGAACCCATTCAATCGCCGCAACTTCAATCTGAGCATTTTTCAAGAAATTCTCATAAGCTTCTCTCCGGTCATCTGGTAGAGGTTCTGTAATCTGGAATTTTTCAGACGTTTCTAGTTGCTCTGGTCTCTTGCCGATTTGGCAACCATCTGCTGGACACAGTTGGAATCCATCTGAAGAATCAATCGAAACAGTATAGAGAAACTTCTGATTGATAAACTCTGAACGACGGATACGTCCATCACTTGGCTTGATGTAGGCTTGTAACAAGGTAATCCCGTCCACTGAAGGTTCAAAGAGGGGACTATTAACATAAGCTGCCAGTTCCTCTTCATTTTGGAAGAGTTGAACGCCTAAACCCTTACCTGCTCGATTGTGCTTGGTAATCAAAGGATAAATGTTTAATTTTCTTGCTGCTTCAATGATGTTTTCTTGACCTAAAACTGCAACTGTCTCAGGAGTCTCGATACCAGATTCGTTTAACTTCAAATATTGTTTGACTTTACTAATTTCAAGGTTGATAGCACCGATACCATTCACAACTTTGCGTCCGTGTGCTTCTAACCAAGTAATCACTTGCTCTGTAAATTCTGGCGCATAACGATGTCCTCTTGTGTGAGAAGAGGCAGACATACGATTGTAAAAGATACCTTGTGGCGGTGGGCTTTGCAAATCTAAAATCCCACTAGACAAATCCCATAGTTCATAAGGGACTTCTAATTCTTCCAACCATTTCACTAAATGTTGAGTCCATTCTAGATTCTCATGAATCACATAAACTTTTGCTTCACTCATTTTTCATATCTCCTTAAGAAAAGCTGACTGATAATTGGCTTTCCTTTTCTTCTTCCAAAATATATCCTTCTGTTTTTTCGATAACGCTAACTGTTAAGATTTGTCCCAAAACATTGATCATGGTACGGCCTGCATTGACAAAGAAATCAACTGCAAAAATCAAGGCCACTCCTTCAACTGGCAAGCCCAGTTGAGGTGCTGCAGCTAATAGAACTACGATAGCTCCTGATGGCACAGTTGCTGCAGTTTTTCCAATCAAAGTCAACAATAAAACAGTAAACAAGAGACTTGATAAAGAAAATTGAATACCATAGGCGTGGGCGATAAAAATTGTCGCAACTGAGAAATAAACCGCTGCTCCTTCTAAGTTAAAAGTATATCCCAAAGGAACAACTAAATCAATTGTATGCTCGTCATGCCCCTGTTTTTTCAAATCTTTAAGAAGTGATGGCAAGACCACACTAGAACTTCCAGTAACAAAAGCCAAAGTTAAGAGACTCCAATTTTCACGAAAGGCTGATAAATACGGTACTTTAAAGAAGAAAGCAATCAAAGGGAAAATAAGGAGAACCAAAACAGCATAAGCCAGATAAGTTCCAATTACAAACTGGCCAAGCCCAATCAACTTGTCGACACCCGTAGTTGCAACATCTTTAGCGATAAATCCAAAAATTCCAATCGGTGATAGTTTGACAATCACTGTAACAATCTTGTAGATGGCTTCAATCCAGATTTGAAAACCTTCGATAATTTTCTGAGATTTATCAGTCTTAAGATTCCCAATTCCGTAACCAAGAAAGATGGCAAAAACGATAATTGGCAATAGAGCGCCATCTGAAAGAGATTTAACGATATTTGATGGAATGAAACCAAGCAAAAATTCGCTGAACTTGACATTGTTAGCAATCCCATCAAGGTTTCCACCAGTTTGACCGATATTCACTCCTTGACCAAATCCTAAATAGTAACTAGCAAATACAAACAAAAGAGTAATGGCAGTTGTTACGGCGAAAAAGTAAACCAAACTCTTGGTCAAGATTTTTCCGAAAGATTTTTTTCCGATAACTCCAGCTACTGCAACAACGATGGTTGGAAAGATTAGCGGAATGATAACCATATTGATCAATTTAATAAAAGGCTTGACCTAAAAAAATTGATAAAAAGCCTGCAAATTGTGGCCAGATAAGGGCAGCGATAACACCCAAGACCAAAGCCACCAATAATTGAATGCCTAGTGAGAGTTTTTGACCATAAAGTAACTAATTTCATAAGAAACTCCTTTGTTTTATTTGCTACTCATTCTACTACTATTCTTCTCTCCTGACTAATATATATTTTTTTATTGTCACCATAAAAAGATTTATCATGAAGGTTCAAACTACTCTCGTTTTTGCAGTGTGAATCTCATTGATGCTCAAGTTAGTATAAAAAAATCAGTTTCTAAACAAGAATTTTTTTAGAAAAACACTGTTAAATCAAGGAATATGCTTTCCTTTTTATTCAAATTTTATGATACAATATTGTTATGATTTTTAATGAAACTCGCTTCCGTCTTGCTTTTGGTACTAACCTTGGCTTTGGCTATTATCTTTAGTAGATTTTTTAAGTTAAAGAAAAAGGGGATTAACTTTGCAGATTTGGCTTTTCCTTTTCTGATTTTTGAATACTATTTAATCAGTGCAAAGGTTTTTACCCATAATCAACTTCCCATTTTGGGGGTAGCCCTATCTTTGCTAGCCATTATTCTAGCTTTTTTCTTCCTGAGCAAAAAACGCAGTTTTTATTATCCAAAATTCCTTAAATTCTTTTGGAGAGCTGGATTTCTACTCACATTGCTCATCTACATCGTTATGATTGTTCAAATCTTCATGATGAAATAAAAATAAATCATGCCAGCACCTCAACAGTTGGCGACTAGTTCTTCCACATGAGGTGCTTTTCTAATGTCATTTTAAAAAGAGATTTAAAAAAATAGGAGATCAAACAAGTGAAAAAAACGCTCTTGGCAAGTGCCATCACGCTTTCATTTCTAGGATTCGCAACAAACTCAGCTTGGGCTGTAGAAAATAACCTACAGACTACTTCAGAAGAAAAGACACAAGAAACTACAACTACAGAAAAAGAAGAAAAGAGCACCCCTTCAACCAAGGAAACTGCTCCTTCTACTGAAACAAGTTCAAGCCTCCCTACAACATCTTCTACAACTCCAAGTACAAGTTCAGACAAGAAAGAAGAGACAAAAGCTCCAGAAGTCAAAAAGAATGGTTGGGTATTTGAAGAAAATATCTGGCGCTTCTATGAAGCAAACAAACCTGCTCTAAATTGGAAAAAAATTCATGGCAATGGTACTATTTCGATAAAAATGGAATCATGCTTGATAATACTATTTTCGATGGATACATTCTAACTTCTAGCGGTGCTATGGTCGATAGTGGCTGGGGTAAAGTCAAAGATAAATGGTATTATGCAAAGCCATCTGGTAAAATCTCTCAACAAAAATGGGAAAAAGTTGGTGGTGTGTGGTACTACTTTGACAAAGACGGAATCATGCTCAGCAACACCATTTTCAATGGTTATCTCTTTTCTAACAGTGGTGCCATGGCTGAAAATTCCTGGGTAAAACATGATGGCAAATCATATTACGCTCTAAGCTCTGGTAAAGCAGCACAACAAAAATGGGAAAAAATCGCTGGTTCATGGTACTATTTTAACAAAGATGCCAGCATGGCAAACAACCAATGGCAAGGGAACTACTACCTAAAATCTAGCGGAGCCATGGCTGAGAAAGAGTGGATTTTCGATAAAAACTATAATAGCTGGTTCTACTTAAAATCAAGTGGTACTTATGCTGCGCGTGAATGGATTGGCTCATACTACCTCAAGTCAGGTGGTTACATGGCTAAGAGTGAATGGATTGACGACAGCTACTACAATGCCCGTTACTATCTAGATGAAAATGGTGTCTATGTCACAGGAACTCGCAAAATCGACGGAAAGCACAGCAGTTCCAAAGTAATGGGAAATGGATTGGCGAAATTCCTGTAAGTCGTGGATTTGAAAAAGGAAAATACACAAATACTGTTTTCTTAGATCCAGGACACGGCGGTAAAGATCCAGGTGCTGTTTACTATAACACGAATGAAAAAGACCTGACTATGCAAGTTTACAAGAAACTTCGCAAGGAACTCGAGGGGCTTGGTTATACCGTTCTTTCTTCGAGAGATAGTGATGTCTATGTCGACTTTATCACTGAACGTTCAAAAATGGTGAATAGTACAAACTCAGATATTTTCATTAGTATCCACTTTAATGCTAGTGGCAACCCTGCTTCTAACCGTTCTGGAATTCAGACCTATTCTTACGAAGACGCTCCGGACTATCGCGCTAAGATAAATCCTTACTGGCATAACCATCCTGATCGTATCAGTGAAAGTAAGCGCCTTGCTGCTGATATCCACTCTTCTCTTCTAGCTGAAACAGGTGCTAAGGATGCTGGCCTCCTCCAAAGTAGCTTTACTGTCCTTCGAGAAACAGATAAACCAGCAGTTCTCCTAGAGCTTGGTTATATGGACAATTTCAACGAAACCAACAAATTCGTAGCGATGCTTACCAAAATAGATTGGTGACAGGTATTGTCAAAGGTATTCAAAAATATTACGCAGGCAAATAAAGAAAAAGCCCCGAGAAATCTCGAGGCTTTTTTGTATTATGCTTCTTTCTTGTTAGTTTCTGGAAAGAGGAAACCAATTCCCACGCAAGCTAGCACTCCTGCACCAATAACTAAACCACTTGAAAGTGGCAAGATGTCAAAAATAGCATTTGCAATGATAAAGGCAATAATCAAGCTCATGAGACTGGCCTTATAATCTTTTTTAACCAAATTCTCAAGAGTAAAGAATAAGAATAAACCTACTGGAAAGAGTGACCAGATGTTAATATCCAAATTTGGCCATCCTACTGATCCAAAATACAAAACTGCTAGAGCTGCTACTACAAATCCGATACCGATTACTTTTTTCATGATACTACCTCATTTTCTATTTTGTTAGGAAGCTTTGTCTCCCTTTGACAGTTACTACTATAGCAAAAATAAAAGTAGCAAACAATAGGTTTTGCCTATGTGGTAGTCATGATAGACTATGTGGTCAGAAAACGGATAAAAATAGAAAAGAAGTCCGATTTGACTTCTTTTAGTCTGCCGATTGCAGGGATCGAACCTGTGACCTTCGCGTTACGAGTGCGGTGCTCTACCAACTGAGCTAAATCGGCGATTACCCTTATAGTATAGCACTATAAGGAAGGATGTCAAGAAATTTTCATCTTCATTAGAAAAAGCCTGTCCTGAGACAAGGCTTTGAGATTCTTCCTCTTACGAACCAGCACTTTCGTAGGCATCCAATCCCCTGTCCCAGAGTTTGAGGGAAATGAAAAAGAAAACAAGGGAAATCAGAATCAAACCACCGATGTTAAAGAGTCCATCCTTATCTTGCAAGAAATAGCTTGCAGGATAGTAGGCCGTAAAGGCAAAAGGCACGATAAAACTAATCAACCAACGAAGGAGCGAATTGTAAATAGAAATCGGGTATTTGGCAAAATCATTGAACATATAGAAAATGTATATCATGGCGCCTGACTGTTTGGTCCAAAATGCGATGCTGGCCGTCGCAATTTTCAAGGAAGTATAAATCAAGGTCGCAAAAGGAATACAAACTAGAAAAATCAGGAATTTGGGAAGAGTCCAAGCAATGCTAGTCGCCGTTGTTGCCAGTAAGATTCCACCAACCAAGAGTTCGCCCAAGGCATCAATCTGAAAGGTCTCAACGAGGATGTGGAAGAGAGGATTGATAGGACGAGTCAGATACTTGTCAAACTCCCCTTTTCGCACTAAACGTTGTCCTAGTGCCCATAGATTGTCAAAAAAGAGATGGTCCAGTCCCTTGGGAATCGAGGAAAAACCATAGATAAAGGCTATCTCTTGAAAGGTCCATCCTTCTAAGGATGGAATATGTTGAAAGATGACATTGAGAAACAAGAGGTTCAATCCTTGAGTCAGAAAAACTCCCAGAACACCAACCACAAAATCCACCTTGTACTCCATGATTTGCTTGATGTATTGTCTGATAAAAATCAGATGCATGCGTTGGTATTTTTTCATACTAACCTCCTTGAATGGTGATGAATGACTGGACTCGTTTCCAAATCAACTGAGACAAGCCCACCATTACTATGAGCCAGAAAAGCTGAAGCAAAAGTGCTTGAAGAATCTGACTGGCATCGTATTTACCAACAATGATCATAACCGGAGTGTAAATCAAGGATGAGAAAGGCAAGAAGGACAGAATATCTGAAACCACCTTTGGAAAGAAAGCCAAGGGAATCAGACTTCCAGACATAAAGGATACTAGTGAAGCCTTAAATACTTGAGAACCCCATAGATTTTTAAAGACAAAAGCTGAAAATCCAAAGCAGATATTAAAGAAAAAATTAATCAGATAGGCGAGCGTTAAGCTAAAGAGATAAAGGATGGTTAGCCCCAGAACTTCTACAACGCCATGCCCAGACAGGATTTTCATCAAAACTATGACACTTAAAAATGGCAGGCCAACAGAGATAAAAATCAACCACTTGGATCCAAGCTCCATAAAGAGATAAGAAGCCGCAAAATGCACTGGACGTAGCAAACGCATGATAATAGAGCCTTCTTTGACCTCATCACCGATCATAAAGGAGCTATCTGACTCAGTTAATAAATTAGTCACAAAGCTCATGATGATGTAGAGGGTGATATCTGCCATACTGAAACCCTGAATCAAAGACTCCTGCGAGGAATCAAAGACAGCCTTCCAGAGATAAAATTCCACAAAAGCCCCCATGACATCGCCAATCCGATAGAGAATAAAGTTGACTCGATAGGTAATCAACTCCTGAATCCCTGCATTGATAAAGGGTTTATAACGTCTCCACAATTTGACCATCTTAGAGCTCCTTCCGGTAGAAGCGACGGATAATATCCTCAATATCCGTATCTACCATCTTCAAATCACGGACTTCAAAATCAGACAGGGTTTGTTTGATAATATCAGCTGATTGGTAGCGGGAACTATCAAACTCAATAGTCAGGTTATTTCCTTGTCTATCAATGGATATATCAGACAAGCCTTCATAATGAGAGACGAGATGACTTTGACCTGGCGTCAGCTCAAAGGAAAGTGTCTTCATCTTACCAAAGGTTTCCTTGAGCTGGCTCACCGTTCCATCAAAAATCTCCTGCCCCTTGTCAATCATAAAAATTCGATCACAGAGCTGCTCAATATCACTCAGATCGTGAGTGGTCAAGAGAATGGTTGTTTCTTCCTCCTGATTGATCTGAGTAATTGCCCGACGAATGTTGTCCTTGACCGACACATCCAAACCAATAGTCGGCTCATCTAAAAAGAGAACCTTGGGATTGTGAAGCAAGGAAGCTGCAATATCCGCACGCATCCGTTGCCCAAGTGAAAGAGTTCGCACGGGGTCCTTGATAAAATCCTTCAAATCCAAAACTTCATTCAAAAAGTCCATGCGCTTATGGAAAAGCGAGTCCGGTACATCGTAAATTTCCTTCAAGACCGTGTAGGTCTCTTGCAGTGCCAAATCCCACCATAGCTGGGTGCGTTGTCCGAAAACGACTCCAATATCCTTGACATAATCTTGGCGATTGTCCTGCGGAATCTTGCCGTTAATCCGACAATAGCCAGATGTCGGCTTCAAAATTCCTGTCAGCATTTTGATAGTTGTCGACTTCCCAGCACCATTTGCCCCGATAAATCCTAAAATCTGCCCTTTTGGAACTTCAAAAGTTAAATCCTTGACCGCTTCAAAGGTCTGCTTTTCAGGATGAATAAAGGAGCGCAAAGCTCCCTTTAACCCCGGCTCTTTAACTGTCTTCACAAAATTTTTCTGAAGATGTTGCACTTCTATCATTGCCATATCTATCTCCCTTTAGTAAGAAACAACATTGTATTTTTGACTACAAATATTCTAAAACCTTACTTTCTCCACCTTCTCAATATTATTACAGAAGGATTTATACCAACCTATTATAGTCCAATAAAAAAAGGAATGCAAGCGTTTGCTTAAAATTTGTGAAATTGAAAATTTTTCTCTCTAAGAAAAGATAAAAAGGTGATACTGCATCACCCCCCTACCAAGTTAAGTCTTCAATCATGCTTCTTACTTGTGAATCAATAGTCTTATCCTTCTTCAGTTCTCCAACCAAAGTCTGAATCTTCCGGACTAGGTTTGGATCATTGTCATTATAGCATCGATGAAGCATCCAGATGTTATGCACAGTTGGACTTTTTAGAACTGACTCCATCAATAATTCCTCATAGCCTTGATGATAAAATCGCTCCACAAAGTGAACCAACTCACCTGGAGCCCCAAAATCTACTTCTGGATGCTTGGGAAATAAAGTCTAAGACGGGGTCAACCAAATCAAAGGGTTGAGGGTAAGCCTCCATGGCATCTACAATCTCGTCTGCCAACTCAAATTCTTGGTCTTCAGTAATTGCATCATGCAAAGCAACTAACATATCATCTTTAGTAAGCATCTGATTCTCCTTTTCAACTTTTCCATATCATTATTCGTTTTCGAACTTCTTCTTCACTCATCAAACCTTGTTCGTAAGTAGTTTTCAAACTCCTTTTGGGATAAATCACTAGGAAGTTCAAACACATACTCATATCCTTCATCACAAAAGGAAACCTTCTCTTCAGGTGGAAACCATTTCCGAAGCCAGATGATATAGGAGGCATAATCTTGTAATCTATTTGTTGAATCAAAGTAATCAATCACAATAACATTTTTCTTGCTACTCAGTGAACTTTCCAAAGTAAGCTGAGGACTTTGATAATCCCAAGAAAGCGAATAAGCTTTTTCAGGATTGGTCCTCTCTCTGATCAAAACACCTGGGAATTTTTCTCTCAAAGCAGTACAAAAGGCTTGTAAATCTAGGAATATGGGGTCTTTACTCTCAATAAAGACAAAATCAGCAGTACTCATCAGTCTCTCTCCTTCTTTTTAAAACTGAAAACAGACCTTAACCATCAATGGCAAAATTCTCCAGACTCTCAAATGCCTGCCCCTGATAGTCAAAAGAAAAGATATGAATATCATCAAAAGTTTGATCGCAGAAAGTGACGGTTTGTCTTTCTGGCTCAATGATGGGGTTACCCAATTTTTCAGTAGCTTCTTCATCTGTCAAATACCCATAAAATTCTTGTAAATGAGGCAGTATAAATGCAAGAATACGGTAAAGATTTTTTTATGGTAATTGGCTGCAAGCAACTGAGCTTCCATCTCAAAATTTCCACTTGGTTTTTCTTCCCAAGCTACAAGAACATTATCTACTTCATGAACGTAGGCTTGCAAGGACTGATCGAATATCATGGCTATTTCCCCTTCTATTCTATTTACAATAACAGAAAATAAAAATCACATAGATTGAGCTAAATGATTACCTAAAAGTATCTGGCATAATTCTTTTCACACTCTCATCTTTGTCAACTAGAAAGCAATCTGGAAAGGTCATCTGCTCCCATTTTGCATAATCAAAACTGGAATCAAAATGATGTAGTAGTATTCCTATCAAATTCCCGTGTGAACTAAGTAAAATCGTTTTTTCTGAGTATCTCTCTTCCAATTCCATTAAAAAATTTAGTACTCTAGCTAGTGCATCTTGATTTGATTCCCCTTCTGAAAGAGATTCACTGGGATTTTGCCATAAATATTTAATACTGTCTTCAAACTCAGAATCTTTTATAAAGGTTGAAGATAATTTTCGCTCTCGTAACCGATTATCAAGAACTATTTTATCAAATTGAATTGGCGAGCTATTAACCGTTTCAAATGCTCGTTTATAAGGACTAGAAAAAAATAATAATCAATATTAAAAAGAATTCAAAAACTCTAACTGGTCAAGAGATGAAAATCCTTTTTTTCTGACAAAGTTCTATTAAAATCATCACTTGAAAATCTTGAATGAGCATGTCTAAGTAAAATATAAGAATTATTCATAAGTCATTCCTTTTCATTTATTATCATTAGTCTTAATGGATTTTTTTAAGGCCTCAATTATTCTCTAAAAATTCTTTAATGCGAGAAACAAGTTCATTATTTTGATAATGATAGAGGTCATGTGGTGCATCCATATAGATGACTTGAACATTAGACTGACCACTAGCAAATGTCTCTGCATAATGCTGCCATTCTGATTGGCTAAAGCTAGTACCATCACCGTTAGAAACCAGTAATAAGGTGGGAATTTTCGGATTGATGCTAGAGGGAACTTTTTTGGCATTTTCCTTTGCCAAACGGGATTCATGAAGCATGGCTTGTGACAACAACTGCTTATATGCTAGTAATTTATATTGTTGTCGTTCAGTTTCAGTCAGAGTTGGATTTTTTATATAAAAGGACTCAGGAAAATAGCGTAATAAGCCAATCTTACTGCTCCAATAAGCCACAGTAAGCAAGGCCTGATTATTCTTTAAATCCTCATAACTTGCTGGTAATGCCCAATCCAGACCAACCAAGGCTTTCACTTCATCAGGATACTTTTCCTGCCAAGCCAGACTTTCAAGACTAGCCATTGAATGAGACAGAATGATAAAAGGTCCTGTGACATTTGTTTGTGATAGAGCTTGACGTGTCTCAGACAAAACTTCCATCACATCACTTGATTGATTACTATCCTCGCTATAACCATAGCCAGCCCGCTCCACGATGACTACCTTATATTTTTTTGATAAGGAATCCGAAACATTCTTAAAGTCCAAGATTGGAGAGGCAATTCCAGCACCTGAAAGAAACACTATTGTCTCTGGACCATCCCCTTCAACGTAAACATTGATTTTGTGCCCATTAATGAGAACAGCTTTACCCATAGGAGTTAGAGAGGCTTGTTCCTTTTCTAAGCTGATACGATGAAAGATAAATGTTGTTACTAAAAACAAGATAAGGAAAGTAAGAAGGACAAGGGCTGATTTTTTCAGTATTTTCATAGCATTATTGTACAAAAATTAGACTCTTTTAGCAACTTAAGTTTAAGAATTTTCCAGTATAATCTGTATATATCCAGAAACAAAAAAACCCACCTTCACAGGCGGGTTTCATTTTTGTATGGTTCAGCTAGATTAAGCTTTACCTTCTGAACCGAATACGTCGATACGTTCTTCAACTGATGCTTGGATAGCTTTTTACACCGTCAGCCAAGAATTTACGTGGGTCGAAGAGTTTTTTTCTTGTCGTATTCTGCTTCGTTTGCTTCGTAGTCACGAGCAAATTTACGAGTTGCGTTAGCGAATGCGATTTGGCATTCAGTGTTAACGTTAACTTTAGCAACACCAAGTTTGATAGCTGCTTGATTTGGTCATCAGGAATACCTGATCCACCGTGCAATACGATTGGGAATCCTGGTACAGCTTCAGTCAATTTTTTTGCAAGTGGTCAAGGTGAAGACCTTTCCAGTTTGCAGGGTAAGGACCGTGGATGTTACCGATACCAGCTGCCAAGAAGTCGATACCAGTTGCAACCATTGCTTTTTGCGTCTTCGATTGGAGCCAATTCACCATCACCGATGATTCCGTCTTCTTCACCACCGATAGTTCCAACTTCAGCTTCTACTGATACGCCATTTGCGTGAGCAAATTCTACAACTTTACGAGCTTTTTCAAGGTTTTCTTCAACTGGAAGGTGTGAACCATCAAACATAACTGAAGTATAACCAACTTGAATACACTCAAGTGCATCTTCGTAGTGACCGTGGTCAAGGTGGATAGCTACTGGTACAGTGATACCCATTGATTCTACAAGGTTAGCGATCAAGTTGCGAGCAACTTTGTAACCACCCATGTATTTAGCAGCACCCATTGAAGTTTGGATCAAAACTGGAGCTTTTTTAGCTTCTGCTGCGCGCAAAATAGCTTGAGTCCACTCAAGGTTGTTTGTGTTAAATCCACCAACTGCATAACCATTGTCACGAGCTGCTTGGACAAATTTTTTTCTGCTGAAACGATTGCCATTTTATCAGGCCTCCTGTATATTTTTATGGGATATCCCATTTACATTGTTCATTTTATCACTTTTTGACAAAAAAATCTAGTTTTTCCTGTAGTTTGAATTGAATTTCTTCTATCTTAAAATATGTAACTCTCCTCAAAGTCCTAATTTTATAGGTCTTTAGGTAGGTTCATATAAAAGGCTAAGTGGTCTTCATAGCGTTCAAATCGATAGTCAATTTCTTCGTTTTCCAATAAACTTTTAACTACGAATAGTCCCAAGCCAGCTCCCTTACTTTGTCGACTAGAAACCGTAAAGGATTGTTCAAACTTATCTTGCTCCTCAGGTGTACAGGCGTTCTCAATGAAAACCCAGCCATCTTCTGTCCCAATTTTTAGATAACCACCTTGAACAGAGTGTTTCACAGCATTACTGATAAGATTGGAAAGAATCAGCTTTAGTACCGAAGGATTTAGATAAGTTTGTTGGTCAGTGAGTTGATTCACGACTGAGATTTCTCTCTCTTTGGACAATAAGTTATAATCCTTTAATAGATGATCTGTCATTTCAAGAAGGTTGATTTCTTCCTTCTTATCTCGCAATTCCTGCACTGAAGAAAGGGATAGGATTTGCTGAACGTGGTGAGTCAAATCATCCACAATACCCAAAGAAACTCCCAGATAATGGTCTCGATCTTTATAGCGTCCAATATTGGCTTTCATATTTTCCAGAAGAATCTTTAGACTAGCTAGAGGTGTTTTAAGTTCGTGGGAAGCACCTCGCAAAAACTCAACCTTCATCTTTTCCAGCTGGAGAATGGCCTCGTTTTTCTCATGCAAGTCTGCAATGACCGTCAAGAGATGCTGATAAAGGCTATTGATTTGTTCTTTGAGATCGCCAATTTCATCCTTAGAATCCACGCGCAACCTCACTTCTGCATCCAAATCCATCATCCGTCGAGTCACTCGTTTGATTTCCAAAATAGGAGCAACAATGGTTCTAGCATAGATAAAGGCGATGAGGAGCGAAATGATGAAAGACGCTAATAAAGTATAAGGCAGAAATTGAAGACTGATATCTTCTGCTTCTTTCTGCAAATCCATAGAAGCTAAAAACTGCAAGGTCATCGTCTGACCATCCTTGGTTTGAACTTCTCTTTCCTCAATAACCAAGGAGGCCGTTTGTCGTTGTTTATCAATGGGAAGATTTTCATTGACTTCCAACTTATCCTGAGTCATCTCTCCCTTAACAGCTCCCTTAATATCACTGCTTTTAGAATAAAGTTCAAGGACTTCCTGAATAGCTTGACTATCCTTTCCTTGGAGGGATTGCGCAATTTCTGTAGCCTTTTGCCCGATGCTTTCCTGACGGTGACTGAGATAGGTCGGAGGAAAGAGGAAATAGATGGCCAAATGCAAACAAATGACCAAGGTAGAAAATACCGAGAAGGTATAGATAAAAATTTTTTTAAATAAACCTGAACGTCTCATTTTCTCTCCAATTTATAACCAACATTGCGCACGGTAAGAATACAGTCTAAATCCAATTTTTTCCGTAGTTCCTTGATATAGACATCGATCACTCTGTCAAAAGGAACCTCATCTGTCATCTTCCATACAGCATCGATAATCTGCGACCGTGTTAAGGCTCGACCTTCATTTCTTACCAGATAATCTAAAATTTCCAGCTCTTTTGCATTCACTGCAACTTCTTGACCAGCCACTTTGGCGCTATAGCTGTCAAAATCTACCTGGGTGTCCCTATATGTAAAAATACGACCAGTATCATAATAACGTTTAAAGATGGCATCCACTCGTACTTTTAACAAAGATAGAGAAAAAGGCTTTTTCCAAATAACCATCAGCTAATGCAGCAAAGGCACTCATCTTATATTCTTCGTCCTGAAAGGCTGTCAACATGAGGACTGGAACTTGACTAGACTTACGGATTTCTGACAAAACCTCTAAACCATTGAGTTTCGGCATTTGAATATCTAAGAGAACCAAGGCTACTTGGTGATTCGAAAATTGTTCTAAGGCCTCAAGGCCATCTGCTGCCTGAATGGTTTCATAGCCACAATCCGTCAAATAGTCACTAATTCCCTCGCGGATCATGTCTTCATCTTCTACAATTAGAATTTTCATATAAATCCTTTTCTATCAAAAATGCTACCTATATTATATCTCATTTGAGTGAGAATAGGTAGCATGTTTTTTATTCACTATCCAACAAGAGTTCTTTTGGTTGTTTAAAGAGGAGATTGCTTGAAGCAAGTGCCATAACTAATACTACAAGAACTAAACCAAGTACAAAGATGATAGCAAAGTCAGAAGGTTGAATGGATATATCCAGACTTGAAAGTGTCTTGCTAAAGCCGTCAACTTCTGCACCACCACCAAGATTAGAGGCTTGTGCTGCCTTACTAGCCTGCTTAGCCACATCTGATGTGACATTTGCAAGAACTGTATTTCCAATAGTACGAGCAGTATAGTTGGCTAGGAAATAAGCTGAAATTAGTGCTGGAATTGCAATCATAACTGCTTCTGTGATAAATTGTCCTAGAATACTTGCTTGTTTTAGACCAATTGAAAGGAGAATTCCAACCTCTTTACGACGGGCGTTAATCCATAGTGTGAGTAAGAGAGCAAGTAGAAGAACAGAGAAGCTCAAGCTACCCCAGAAGAGAAGATTAGCCATCTTGTACATGCCTGAGATCGATTGTTCAAGGGCAGGATAGTTAGATGAACTCTTAATCAAGGTATACATCTTCCAGTTGATGCCGTTGATCGACCCTAATTCTTGCATGACAGTATCTAGATTCTTATCTCCAGCTACAAAGAAGGTAGCATCTCCATAAATAGCTGTATCTTCTGTATAACCATAGAGTTGGGCAGCTGTGTGAATATCTGTGATAGCTGTGTTCTCATAAAGTTCTTGTGAGTAGGTTACAGCAGATTTGTTGTGCCCATCAAAGAGTCCTTTGATCGTTACTTCTACTGTTTCCTTGGCTCCTTTCATTATCTGCATCGTAGATATTAGAGTCCAGTTTAACCTTATCCCCTACCTTCCAGCCGTGTTTAGCAGCCAAGTCTTTGTGCATGAGAATCTGGTATTTGTCATCGTTTGTTAAATGTTCTCCTTCGACCAGTTTGTAAGAGCCTGACACAAACTTGTCTTCTTTAGAAGAGTCATTTACACCTGTTATCATCAAGCTACTTCCAAAACGTTGAGCTCGATCTGCAGTTAGATTTTTCTTGGTTTCAGGCGTTTCAATCAGTTCATAGCCTGTCAAATCACCGATAGCATTAATCCGTTTGATGTAGGATTCAATAGCCTTATTCTCGGTAATTTTTTTGATATCTTCACCCTTGATATTCCCCGCACCACGTGGAGTACCTTGATTGACCCTACGGTTGATTTGCATGGAGAAACTATTGGTGATATTTTTAAAGGTTTCTTGAGAAGCCTTGGCTGTTGCTCCCTTGATAGACAAGCCGACCAAACTCAAACTAGCCATCAAGAGAATGATAAGAAAGATCACAATAGACTTGAAAAATTTTCTTGTGACATAGGCAAATGCGTTGTGTAACATAAGATTCCTTTCTAGATTTACTTCGCTTATATGTTTTTATATTTCTTTATTTCCCTTAAATAGTGCGGACGGGAGCAACTTCATTTTAGAATTTCATCCCTAATTTTTGAGCCATCTGTCTCAAAAATCCCGTCCTAGATAATAACAAAGTTATTATCTAGGATACCACTATAGCGGGAAATAACTGTTTAAGAATCACTTCGTTTATAATTACTTAATAGTTTACTAAAGCAATTCCAAAAGTTTAAGAAGTAGACTCTACTTTTCAGTCAATTTCTTATCCTTCAATTCAAGTGTAATATCTGACGCTTGTGCCACTTCCTTACTGTGGGTTACAACGATCACACACTTGCCTGTTTTCTCAGCGAGAGATTTGAGCAAATCGATGATATCCCCAGCAGTCTTAGGATCCAAGTTTCCTGTTGGTTCATCTGCTAAAATCACTGGTGCTTCCGATACAAGGCTACGGGCAATGGCAACCCGTTGTTGCTGTCCACCTGATAATTGAAGAACATTCCGCTTGATTTGACTTTCATCTAAACCAAGTTCAAGAAGGGTATCCTTGCTAGCTTTTTTATTAACCAAGCGGATATTTTCCAATGGGGAAAGATAATCAATCAGGTTATAGTTTTGGAAAACTAGCGAGATGTGGTGCATGCGATGATAAGAATAACCTTGTTCACGAATATCCTTTCCCTCAAACTTAATAGCACCTTCGACTGGGCTATCAAGTCCTGCTAATAGAGATAAGAGTGTGGATTTCCCTGCTCCTGATTCTCCGATAATACTATAAAACTTGCCTGGTTCAAAATCGTAATTAATTTTATATAATACTGCTTCTGCAGTGTTCTTGTAACGATAAGTAAGATCTTGTAATTGTAGTAAAGTCATGATTTCTCCTTCTTCTACTCAATGAAAATCAAAGAACAAACTAGGAAGCTAGCTGCAGGCTGTACTTGAGTACGGCAAGGCGAAGCTGACGTGGTTTGAATTTGATTTTCGAAGAGTATTAACTAATAGATGATAAAATTTCCTTAGGTGATTTTCTAAATAAAAAGATAAAACAAAGTGCAACTGACAAGCAGCTAATTATAAGTAGGAAAATATAAGATTCTCCAAATGATAGAAGACTTGTTGTAAGATTCGTTGCCTTTGCCAGAGTATCTTGTAGTGCAGCTTGGTCACCACTTGCTAGTACAGTCTTCAAGAGATAGGAAGTAATGGCATTCCCAGCCACAAATGCAGGCAGAATAGATGCCAATGAAACTATGATGACTTCCAGGCAGAATTGGCTAAAGATTGCTCCTTTTCCCTTACCTAGTGCCAATAAAATACCAACCTCGTAGACTCGCTCTCGTAACCAAAGTGACAAGACCAAGATCAGCGCTCCTACACCAGCAATCATAATACCATAGAGGAAGATCTGTAGGAAGGTTTGGAAGGTCGAAACTGAATCCTTGATTTGTTCAAAGGCCTTATTTTCCTTCTCGACTTGGTAACCTTTCGTTTCCAGAGATAACTTTTCAACCTCTTTAATGATACTATCCATATCTTTTGGATTTTCTAGATAGAAACGAGCGGCGCTAACTTGAGCTTCCTTATTTCCAAGAAGAGTTTGGCTACTTTCGTAGTCTGTATAGACCGTATTTTCACTAAAATCTGAAGAAAGACCAGTGAACTTTTCTTGCTTCTTACCTGAGAAAATACCTACGATTTCATAGTCTAACCTTTGTCCACTATTTCCTTCTACTTGACCAGGATTTAAGCTAATCTTATCTCCAAGTTTTAGGTTATTCCTCTTAGCCAATTCCTCGTGGACTAATATTTTCTGGTTATCTCCTTTTTGTAGATGTCTTCCTTCTTTAAGGGTAAAAGCGGAACTTGTAAAAGAAACATCCTTGGAAGAGTCTTCTAATGCAATCAAACTGATAAGATTTTTTTCAGCCTCTGTCAAATCATCCCGTTGAATACTTTGTTCTCCAGTAACGACTTCTTTGTCAGTTAACTTAGCTATTGTTTCTAGCTCAGGTGAGATCTTCTCAAGACCCTTTATCTTTTTAAGGTCATCTAGTTGAGACAATTGAAAAGTCTGATCTGGCTCAATTCTTTTAATCGAAAAAGACGTATTCAATGAGCGATAGAGATTATTTTCTACTGTTTTGTTGGACTTCATAAGCGTCAAACAAGCCGATATGCCAGCCAATAAGACAAATAGAATCAGGAATAATATGAGACTTCTCAGTCGTTTTCTGCTGACGTAAGCCCAAGCTCTTTGAGTGGGATTCATATAGCACCTCCATATTTGTAAAACCATTATAATATTCAAATATGAAATGTTTATGAAATAAGAAAAATTTCTGAAATAAAATAAGCCAGTATTTCTACTGACTTTATATTTATAAATCACCCAGATTAAAACAGAGAAAATGCAGCAACTATCCCAGAGAAAAATATTAGCTAGTGCATGTATGATCCAACTTGTTAAAAATAGACCCTCCAGCTTTTTTTCATTTACAAAAACCAAGATAAGCAGCGATTACTCCTGTAAACAAGGTTATAAAAAAAGAGTAATTTTTTTATAGATACAAGTGAGGCAAATAATATTCCATGAAGCAAACTAAAAGCGATAGCTTGTATCGTATTCGCAAAGAAAAATGGCATATGATTAACTAATCGTTTTAATAAAAACCCTCTGAATAAAAGTTCCTCTGGCAAAGATGTTTGCAAAATACTGTAAATTAGAATACTTGGTAAAGCCTTATAGCCCATACCAGAAAAATGCCGAAGTAGCCGTTTCTATACTACGTGTTAGAGGAAAGATAAACATAGAAAAAAATCGTAAACAGGAGAAAGCCACCAATTATCCATGCGATAAGATAAGAATCTTTAACCCTTTTAATTGCTTTTAAACCAATCCATTCCCCAAAAGATACTTTACCTCTCACTATTAAAAACCACCAGATATAAGGTAGTATAATAACAAAAAGAAATTGAATAAAGGCACTTATGATTCGTTGTAGTTCATTAGCCATAGCAATTCTCCTTTACATATTTGAAAAAAACTTATTTTAAATCAGGAAATACAAGACTTAAACTATAAAAAGCTTTCCCGATAATAACCATTATAAACTAGGATAGATTAAACTTTTCTACACCACTCTCTCTATTTTTAATACTGATTTCTTTTGCCTTCTTCTCTATCTATATTGTAACACTTTTTTTAAAGAAAAATAAAAAAAACATACAAAAAAACTAGCTTGTATGTTTTTCACTATACATCTTTCAAAAAAATAAAAAAAGCTAGCCAAAAGCTAGCTCACTACTATGCGGAGAGAGGGACTTGAACCCTCACGACCTAAAGCGGTCACAGGATCCTTAGTCCTGCGCGTCTGCCAATTCCGCCATCCCCGCGTCGATTACTTTACTAGTATATCAACTTTGAAAAAAATTGTCAAGACTTTTTTCAGATTTTTTCATCTTGAAATGTATTATTCTGCAATTTCAAGCAAATTTTCATCAACCAATTTCGCACCAAGTGTATTCTTGAAATGTCCAAGTGCAAAGGCATGATTTTCAGGCCAAATGGATGCTACTGCTGGTTTCACAACTTCTATCTGATAACCAAGATTATAAGCATCAATCGCCGTGTGCAAGACACAGATATCTGTAAGAACTCCCGTCAAAATGACAGTATCCACTTTACGCTCTCTGAGACGGATATCCAAATCTGTTCCAGAAAAAGCCGAGTAATGACGTTTATCCATCCAGAAAACACGACTATCATCAGCATGTTCCTGATAGAACTCGGCTAGCTTGCCATACAAATTGCGTCCACTAGTCCCAATAATATTATGAGGCGGGAACAGCTTACTTTCAGGATGAAAAACATCATTTTCTTCATGAGCATCGATGGTAAAAAAGATATAATCTCCACGTTCAAAAGCCTTTTGGGTCACCCCATATATATCATCAGATATTGCTTGAGCTGGAGCGCCCGCAGTCAGTTTCCCATGATCCGCTACAAATCTTCTGTATAGTCAATAGAAATTAAAGCCTTAGCCATTAATAGTCCCTCTTTTTCACTTCTTCAAAAATATCTGGAATGAGAACTTTGAGATAAGTTCCTTTCATACCAAGAGAACGACTCTCAATAATCCCTGCCGATTCGAGTTTACGAAGAGCATTAACAATTACAGAACGAGTGATACCGATACGGTCAGCAATGACTGAAGCTGTTAATTGACCTTCATTACCATTTAATTCAGCTAGAATAGCCGATACTGCTCTAAGTTCAGAGTAAGAAAGGGTATTAACCGCCATAGTTACAGCCGTACGACGACGAATATTTTTCTCATCTTCCTCACGTTGGAAGTTCAAGAGTTGAATTCCTACTACTGTACTGGCAATCTCAACCAGAATCAAATCATCTTCTTCAAACTTTTTATCATTACGCCAAATAATCAAAGAACCCAAGCGAATACCAGAGACATGGATTGGAGCAATTGTTGTCAAACCATCTGGGAAATCAGAACGACTCTCAGTTGGGAAAATTGTCAAATCATGCTCTACCGGAAGATTGGCCTCCGTATCGTAGATCATGTTCGCACCTTGCACATAATCTTCTGGGAAAGTCTTTGATTGGAAGAATTGCTCTACTCGGTCATTATTAGTTTTGTAGCGCATAAAGTAGCCCAACAAACGACCCTTGCTATTCACAATACAAGCGTTACAGTCAATAATATCTGCTAATTGACGTGTAATGGCATTATAAGGAAGCTCATCTTGTAATTGCTCCTCCGAACGCTTTAAGATTGATGTGATTTTTTTCTTGTTTTTTTCTAATAAATGTGCCATTTTTTTACCTCGCATATAATCGCCTCCATTATAACATAGAAAATTCTTTATTTCAATAATTATCTGAAAAATTGTTTATTGAATTGCAATTCAAGTGTATTCGAAAAATTTTTTTCCTATTTTTTTATAATTTTTCTTATTGACAGCTTCCTGACTTTTTTTGATAGAATAATATTACAAGATAACAAATTTATAAATACAAACTTCTCGTATTACTTTTTCATATGACTCTCGGTCTCCTTATATATAAAAGCGATCCACCTCAGTGAACCGCTTTTTTTGTTATTTATCTCCTTTGTTACGAATAACAAAGCCTGTTTTCTTCTCGCTTGAAGTATTGCGTGGTTTTTTAGTATCCTTGCGGTAACGCTTTTCTTTATCAAAGCGATCCTTTGAACGTCCACCTTTACGATAGTCATCACGACGTCCATTGCCACGGCGATCACGATCTCGACGGTCATCCCCACGACGGCCTCCTCGACCACCCTTGCCTTTGCCACCGAAGCCACCACCAGATGGTTTAAATGGTAAAGGTTTTTCACGGGCAATCTCAACCTCAGGAAGACTATCTGGGTCTTGAACAGTTAAGCTGAGGATATACATGGCCAATTCTTCTGGGCTGAATTCTGAAGCCAATTGACGAGCATCCTTGCCAAACTTCTCAAAGTTGCTACGAATCTCCTCATTCGCAAAATCACGTTCAATTTCTTAAGAGCTACTTGCTTCTTAGCTTGGAAGGCTTCTTCTGCACTTGCAGGTTTAAGACCTTTCATGCGTTTCTTAGTCAAGTTCTCAATGATTTGGAGATAACCCATTTCATTAGGTGAAACGAAAGTGATAGACTGACCTGACTTACCTGCACGTCCTGTACGACCGATACGGTGAACATAACTCTCAGGGTCTTGTGGGATATCGTAGTTGTAGACATGAGTCACACCTGAAATATCCAAACCACGAGCAGCTACGTCTGTTGCAACGAGGACATCAAGATTGCCATTTTTAAAATCACGAAGGACACGAAGACGTTTGTTTTGGTCCAAATCTCCATGAATCCCTTCTGCGCGGAAACCACGGATTTTAAGCCCACGAGTTAGCTCGTCTACACGACGTTTGGTACGACCAAAAACGATTGACAACTCAGGTTGATCAACATCCATAAGACGAGTCATGGTGTCAAATTTTTCTTGTTCCTTAACACGGATATAGTACTGGTCTACTAATTCTGTTGTTAATTCTTTTGCAGCAATCTTCACATGCTCAGGTTCTTTCATGAACTGAACACCAATACGTTTGATAGCATCTGGCATAGTCGCTGAAAAGAGTAAGGTTTGACGATTTTCTGGGACACGAGAGATGATATCTTCAATATCTTCAAGGAATCCCATGTTCAGCATTTCATCTGCTTCGTCTAAGATCAAGGTTTCAATATCATGTAATTTCAAGGCCTTGCGTTTAATGAGGTCAAGAAGTCGTCCTGGTGTTCCTACTACGATATGAGCCCCTGATTTAAGAGCCTTGATTTGTTTTTCAATGCTTGAACCACCATAGACTGAACGAACTTTTACACCCTTGCTTCTACCAAAGCGGAAAAGCTCTTCTTGGCTTTGAACTGCAAGTTCACGAGTTGGCGCAATCACTAAAGCTTGGATAGTTGCTTCTTCTGTACGAATTTTTTCAAGAGTTGGCAAGCCAAAGGCCGCTGTTTTCCCTGTACCAGTCTGTGCTTGACCGATAACATCTTTTCCCTCAAGAGCCAAAGGAATGGTTTGCTCTTGGATAGGACTTGCTTCTACAAATCCTGCTTTTTCAACTTCTGCTAAAAGGTCGGCAGAAAGATTAAATTCATTAAATTTCACGTTATTCTTCTTTCTAAAGATGGTGCGAAGCCATCCTATAGCGCTTAGTTTATACTTTTCTTTTCATGACGGTTTTTCATATCTTTATATGAAAGATCGTGTTGCTTCTTTTCCACTAAAGAAAAGTACTGCTTTCTTTGCAACTTATCTAGTATAACACAAGAAGGAGTCAAAAGATAGTCAAACCCTCTGATTAAATCATGTAAACGATTTTTCTTTTTTTGAACTTGATTCTCAAAAGCTTTCGTGAGACTAATTTAGTCCTATATTTTTTTCCGTAGCAGAATTGTGAAAAAAATTTTTTCTTGTGCTAGAATGAAATCAAACAGGAGGATTTAAAAATGTTAACATACGATTTAATTGTTATTGGATTTGGTAAGGCAGGTAAAACTCTTGCTGCCAAACTAGCTTCAGCTGGTAAAAAAGTTGCCCTTATCGAACGCAACAAAGCAATGTATGGTGGAACTTGTATCAACATCGGTTGTATTCCAACTAAAACTTTGTTAGTTGCCGCAGAAAAGGACTTGTCATTTGACGAGGTTATGGCAACAAAAAATACAATTACGAGTCGCCTCAATGGTAAAAACTATGCTACTATCGCTGCTACTGGAGTTGATATCATTGATGCCGAAGCCCACTTTGTTTCTAATAAAGTCATCGAAATTCAAGCTGGTGATGAAAAACAAGAACTAACTGCTGAAACAATCGTCATCAACACTGGTGCTGTTTCAAATGTTTTGCCAATCCCTGGACTTGCTACAAGCAAAAACGTCTTTGACTCAACAGGTGTCCAAAACTTGGACAAATTGCCTGAAACTCGGAATTCTTGGTGGTGGAAATATCGGTCTTGAGTTTGCTGGTCTCTACAATAAACTTGGAAGCAAGGTAACAGTCCTAGATGCTCTAGATACTTTCCTACCTCGCGCAGAACCTTCTATTGCTGCTCTTGCTAAACAATACATGGAAGAAGACGGCATTGAACTTCTTCAAAATATCCATACTACTGAAATCAAAAACGATGGTGACCAAGTTCTTGTCGTGACAGAGAATGAAACCTACCGTTTTGATGCCCTTCTCTACGCAACTGGACGTAAACCAAATGTAGAGCCACTTCATCTTGAAAATACGGATATTGAACTAACTGAACGTGGTGCTATCAAGGTGGACAAACATTGTCAAACAAACGTTCCTGGTGTCTTTGCAGTTGGAGATGTCAATGGTGGACTTCAATTTACCTACATTTCACTAGATGACTTCCGTGTTGTTTACAGCTACCTTGCTGGTGATGGCAGCTACACACTTGAAGACCGTCTTAATGTGCCAAACACCATGTTCATCACACCAGCACTTTCACAAGTTGGTTTGACTGAAAGCCAAGCAGCTGATTTGAAACTTCCATACGCTGTTAAGGAAATCCCTGTTGCTGCTATGCCTCGTGGTCATGTAAATGGTGACCTTCGTGGAGCCTTCAAAGCTGTTGTCAACACTGAAACTAAAGAAATTCTAGGTGCAACTATCTTTTCAGAAGGATCACAAGAAATCATCAACATTATTACTGTTGCTATGGACAACAAAATCCCATACACTTACTTCACAAAACAAATCTTCACTCACCCAACATTGGCTGAAAACTTGAATGACTTGTTTGCGATTTAATTATAGAAAGCAGTCCGATAGCGGGCTGTTTTTCTTTTTCTAAAATCTCAAATCTGTCTTTTCTGGCTTTTATGATATAATAGAAACATGAAATTAAAAACTACTTTGGGCCTTCTTGCTGGGCGTTCTTCTCATTTTATTTTGAGCCGTCTTGGACGTGGAAGTACGCTGCCTGGAAAACTTGCCCTTCAATTTGATAAAGATATTCTACAACATTTAGCGAAAAACTACGAAATTGTTGTGGTAACTGGTACCAATGGAAAAACCTTGACGACCGCCCTCACTGTCGGTATCCTAAAGGAAATTTATGGTCAAGTGTTAACTAATCCTAGTGGTGCCAACATGATTACAGGGATCACTACGACTTTCTTGACTGCAAAATCTTCAAAAACTAGAAAAAATATTGCAGTACTTGAAATCGACGAAGCTAGTCTCTCTCATATCTGTGACTACATCCAGCCTAGTCTTTTCGTCATCACCAATATCTTCCGCGATCAAATGGACCGCTACGGTGAGATCTATACGACCTACAAGATGATTTGGACGCTATTCGAAAAGTTCCTACTGCTACTGTTCTGCTAAACGGTGATAGTCCACTTTTCTACAAGCCTGCAATTTCAAATCCTGTTCAGTATTTTGGTTTTGATCTAGAAAAAGGTCCAGCTCAACTGGCTCACTACAATACTGAAGGCATCCTCTGCCCTGAATGTCAAAGTATTCTGAAATATGAACTCAATACTTATGCCAACTTGGGTGCCTATATCTGTGAAAATTGTGGCTGCAAACGTCCTGAATTGGATTACCGTCTGACAGACTTGGTTGAGTTGACCAACAATCGTTCTCGTTTTGTTATTGACGGTCAGGAATACGGTATTCAAATCGGTGGTCTCTACAACATCTACAATGCTCTGGCTGCAGTTGCTATCGCCCGTTACCTAGGCGCTGATTCTCAATTGATTAAGCAGGGATTCGATAAGAGTCGTGCTGTTTTTGGTCGCCAAGAAACCTTCCATATTGGTGACAAGGAATGCACACTGGTTCTTATTAAATCCTGTTGGCGCTACCCAGGCCATCGAAATGATCAAACTAGCTCCTTACCCATTCAGTCTATCTGTTCTCCTCAATGCCAACTATGCAGACGGTATTGATACCAGCTGGATTTGGGATGCTGACTTTGAACAAATTACCGCTATGGACATTCCAGAAATCAACGCTGGAGGAGTTCGTCATTCTGAAATCGCTCGTCGTCTTCGAGTGACTGGCTATCCAGCCGATAAAATCACTGAAACAAGTAGCCTAGAACAAGTTCTCAAAACGATTGAAGCTCAAGATTGCAAGCATGCCTATATCCTTGCGACCTATACAGCTATGTTGGAATTCCGAGAATTACTTGCTAATCGTCAACTTGTTAGAAAGGAGATGAACTAATGGTTTATACTTCACTTTCATCAAAAGACGGTAACTACCTATACCAGCTAAATATTGCCCACCTCTATGGCAATCTCATGAACACCTACGGAGATAACGGGAACATCCTCATGCTCAAGTACGTAGCTGAAAAGCTTGGTTCTCATGTAACAGTTGATATCGTTTCGCTTCATGATGATTTCGATGAAAATCACTACGATATCGCCTTTTTCGGTGGTGGTCAGGACTTTGAACAGAGCATCATTGCCGGTGATCTACCCGATAAAAAAGATAGTATTGACAACTTTATCCAAAACGATGGTGTCGTTCTTGCTATCTGTGGTGGCTTCCAGTTGTTGGGGCAATACTATATTGAGGCTTCAGGGAGACGCATCGAAGGGCTTGGTGTCATGGGACATTATACCCTCAACCAAACCAATAACCGCTTTATCGGTGATATTAAAATTCATAATGAAGAATTCGATGAAACCTACTATGGATTTGAGAATCACCAAGGCCGTACCTTCCTCTCAGATGACCAAAAACCACTGGGGCAGGTTGTTTACGGAAATGGAAATAACGAAGAGAAAATCGGTGAAGGTGTTCACTACAAAAATGTATTCGGCTCTTATTTCCACGGACCTATTTTATCTCGCAATGCAAATCTAGCCTATCGCTTGGTCACTACTGCTCTTAAGAAAAAATACGGTCAGGACATCGTTCTACCAACTTACGAGGATATTCTTAGCCAAGAAGTCGCTGAAGAATATAGTGATGTGAAAAGCAAGGCTGACTTTACTTAAAATTCTAATTCCAAGGAGCCTAACTTTCTTGGAATTTTTTTGTATCCTTTTCTCCTTCCCCCTTGATTTTTCTCCTATTTTTTGCCAAAATAGAGGGGTAGAAAGAAGGTAGCATATGTCTAAATTACAACAAATCCTAACATATCTTGAATCAGAAAAGCTAGACGTCGCTGTCGTATCTGACCCCGTCACTATCAATTATCTAACTGGCTTTTACAGTGATCCACACGAGCGTCAAATGTTCCTATTTGTTCTAGCGGACCAGGAACCACTTCTCTTCGTTCCAGCACTTGAGGTTGAGCGTGCAACTAGCACTGTCTCTTTCCCAGTAGTTGGCTACGTGGACTCTGAAAACCCATGGAAGAAAATCCAAAATGCTCTTCCACAGCTTGATTTCAAACGTGTAGCAGTTGAGTTTGACAATCTCATCTTGACTAAATACCACGGTTTGAAAACTGTCTTTGAAAGTGCTGAGTTTGATAACTTGACTCCATTAATCCAACGCATGCGCCTCATCAAATCAGCCGATGAAGTGCAAAGATGATGGTTGCAGGTGTCTATGCTGATAAGTCTGTTAAAGTTGGTTTTGACAATATTTCTCTTGACAATACTGAAACAGATATCATAGCTCAGATTGACTTCGCTATGAAACGTGAAGGCTACGAAATGAGCTTTGATACTATGGTTTTGACAGGTGATAACGCTGCAAATCCACACGGTATTCCTGGAGCCAACAAGGTCGAAAACAATGCCCTTCTCCTCTTTGACCTCGGTGTGATGGTGAATGGCTACGCTTCAGATATGACTCGTACAGTCGCTGTTGGTAAACCTGACCAATTCAAGAAAGATATTTACAACTTGACACTGGAAGCCCAACAAGCCGCCCTTGACTTTATCAAACCTGGTGTGACAGCTCATGAAGTAGACCGCGCAGCTCGTGAAGTAATCGAAAAAGCTGGCTACGGTGAGTACTTCAACCACCGTCTCGGTCATGGTATCGGTATGGATGTCCACGAATTCCCTTCAATCATGGAAGGAAACGACATGGTTATCGAAGAAGGTATGTGCTTCTCAGTTGAACCCGGTATTTACATCCCTGGTAAAGTCGGTGTCCGTATCGAGGACTGTGGTGTTGTTACCAAGAATGGTTTTGACCTCTTTACAAGTACCAGCAAAGACTTGCTTTACTTTTGATTAAAATCAATCTATAAAAATAAGATGGAAAAAGTGAGACTTTTTCCATCTTATTTTTTTGATTTGATAATAAATTTTTATCAGCTCTATAACCTTTTCGTTCAACTGCATTTGGAATCGTCTTCCCAAAAGTCATACCTGCTTTTTCCATGACACGTCCAGAAGCTGGATTTAAACTTACATAACATGCATCAACTTGTTCAAACCCAATCTCATCCAGACAGAATGATAAAACTGCCTCCAAGGCTTCTGTCATGAGTCCACGCCCCCAGTAGTCCATGCCTAAGATATAGCCGATTTCACAGCTAGAGTTAGTTTCATCTACACTAACAAGACTAATATCTCCGATGACCTGGGCTGGATTTTCTTTGAGACAAATAGCCCATTTGTAGTAATTTGGATTGTCATAGGATTTTACCCAATTGCCAATAGAATTTCGAGTCTGTTCGACATTCAGGTGAGGATCCCAAGTCACATAGGTCAGATTCTCTGAGCGTGAAGCCCAATTATCAAACATGGCTTGAGCATCAGTTTCAACAAATCTCCTTAATATCAAACGTTCAGTTTCTATAGGTTGTGTACCTAGTGCTTTCATGATGCTAACTCTCTTTCTATTTTATGGATGGGGTTCAAACTTGCATTGCCCTATCTCAGTCTCCTATTTCAAGTTATAAAGTGAAAAAGGTCCTCCGGACCTTCTTCGCTTTTGTATTTTCAGGCTCGGGCTAAAAAAGTCCCCCGGACTTACTCTCACTTTCTTATTTCTAGGTGAGAGGGTAAAAACACTTTACTCATAAACATTGAGAAAACAACAGTTTCCTCTAATTTCATGACGCAATAGCTATCTGGCTTGAAATACACTTTCAAGCCTAGTCAGCCTTGCGAGGGTGGGAGTACGAAATCGAACTCTTCGAGTTACCGGACCTTCCTCGCTTTTCTATTTTCAGGCTCGGGCTAAAAAAGTCCCCCGGACCTTCCTCGTTCTCCTGTTTCTAGACTCGGGGTAAAAACCTCCCCCGGAGGTTTTTACTCCCAAAACGTATCAAACACGGTGATTGGTAGGTGGCGTTTGTGTTGGCCTTTGTACCACCATTTTTCAATGGTTGCTTGGGCTTCTGGGCTTACTTGCTTACCTTCGAGGTAATCATCGATTTCATTGTAAGTGACTCCCAAGGCTACTTCATCTGCAATACCTGGTTTTTCTTCTTCCAAATCTGCTGTTGGAACTTTTTCATAAAGTGCTGGATCAGCTCCAAGTTCCTTCAAGAGTTGTTTCCCTTGGCGTTTATTGAGGCGATAGAGAGGAAGAATATCTGCACCACCATCACCAAACTTGGTAAAGAAACCTGTGATATTTTCCGCAGCATGGTCAGTACCAATAACTGCTCCACTATGAGCTCCTGCGAGTGCATATTGGGCAATCATCCGACTTCTAGCCTTGATATTCCCCTTGTTGAAATCTGAAACAGGACTACCTGTTGCTTCAACTGCTGCTGTCATAGCATCTGCAGAGTCCTTGATATTAACAGCCAAACTCACATCTGGTTGGATAAAAGCTAGGGCTTTTTGGGCATCATCCTCATCAGCTTGAATACCATAAGGTAGTCGAACTGCAATAAATTTGTAGCTGTCATCTCCAGTTTCTGCTCGCATTTCTTCTATAGCTAGTTGGGCAAGGCGACCAGCTAAAGTCGAGTCTTGACCACCAGAAATTCCTAATACATAACTTTTAAGGAAAGGATGTTTTCTTAGGTATTTCTTTAGAAAATCTATCGAACGACGGATTTCTTCTTGCGGATTGATGACAGGTTTAACCCCTAATTGCTGGATAATGGTCTCTTGCAAACTCATTCTTCTTCTCCTTCACCTAGAGCTGCCTTACGCATCTTGTCAATCAAGTCCATCTTATCTTGCCAAATATCATGCGCTAAGTCTACTGGATAATGTTGTGGGTTAAGAACACGTTTGTATTCATCCCAAAGCTTATCAAATTCCTTGCGAGCATAAGCTTGAATTTCAGGTAGACTCGGTAAATCATAGATTAGCTTTTCCATCCTTGAAAATATCCACCAAGAGAGGAACTGCATCAAAATTGCGGACAGTTTTCTTGATGTAAGTATAGGTTGGGTGGAACATCTTGAGTTCAGTCATACTTGACACATCAACGCCGTCATAGGTAATATAATCACCTTCAGATTTCCTTTTTCACGACTGGTAATGCGCCAAACTTGTTTCTTACCTGGAGTTGAAACTTTTTCAGCATTGCTAGAGAGTTTGATGGTGTTGCGCATCTGACCATTTTCATCTTCAATAGCCACAATTTTATAAACTGCTCCAAGAGCAGGTTGATCATAGGCAGTGATAAGTTTAGTCCCTACACCCCAAACATCAATCTTAGCTTTTTGCATTTTGAGGTTAAGGATAGTATTTTCATCTAGGTCATTGGATGCATAAATTTTGGCATCTGGGAAACCAGCTTCATCCAACTGATGTCGAACTTTCTTAGAAATGTAAGCAATATCTCCTGAATCGATACGAACACCAAGGAAATTAATCTTGTCACCGAGTTCACGCGCAACCTGAATTGCTGCTGGAACACCGATGCGAAGGGTGTCATAGGTATCCACTAGGAAGACACAGTTTTTGTGAGTTGATGCATAAGCCTTGAAAGCCTGATAGTCATTCCCATAGACTTGAACCAAGGCATGGGCGTGAGTCCCTAAAACCGGAATTCCAAAGAGCTTACCTGCACGTACATTACTAGTCCCATTGGCACCACCAATGACAGCGGCACGAGTTCCCCAGATAGCTGCATCCATCTCTTGCGCACGACGTGTACCGAACTCCATCAAAGGCTCATCTTCAATGACCGAGCGAATACGAGCAGCCTTGGTCGCAATCAAGGTTTGAAAATTAACAATATTTAAAAGGGCTGTTTCAACCAATTGACACTGCGCCAAAGGTCCTTCCACTTGAACGATCGGTTCATTGGCAAATACTAAGTCCCCTTCTTGAGCAGAACGCACCGTCAACTCTAACTTGAGATTACGGAGATATTCCAAGAAGGCGCCATGATAACCAAGTGACTCCAAATAAGCTATATCGCTATCAGAAAAGCGCAGGTTTTCTAGGTAGTTCACAATTCGTTCCAAACCTGCAAAAACAGCATAACCATTTTTAAATGGTTGTTGGCGGAAATAAACTTCAAAAACTGCTTTCTTGTTATGAATTCCTTGGTCGAAGTAAACCTGCATCATGTTAATCTGATACAAATCTGTGTGCAATGTTAAACTGTCATCTGGGTACATATACTGTCCTTCTTCCTTATTTGTAAAAAGAAGAAAATATTTCTTCTTTTCTCATAAATTAGTACTATTATAACACATTTTACCAAGATGGAGAAAAAGCTAACAAGCTATTCCATACTCTCAAGTTCATCCATATCCTGTTCAAACTTTTTCTGAACCCATTCACCATAGCTTTTCAAGCCTAAATTTCCAATGAAGACCCAAGGAAGGTAAAAGAGATAGGTAAAGCCCCAAGCAGAAAGGTATTTGAAGTTCAAGGGATTATGCTGATAAATATCTTTATTGAACTGATAGTTTTGTAGCATTAAAATAGTTGTGATGAGTAGTGTCACTAATAAACATCCCTGAATCGTAAAATGAAACCGACTATAGTAGGTCACACCGAGATTGCGAGCTCGGTTGAAAAAGTAAAAAGTCCCAATAATGATAATGATGAGCATCATGCTCGGATTAAAAAGGCTTGGCGCAAATACTGCAATCATATAAGATAAAAGCAAGAAAGCTATAGAGATATAGAAACTTTCAGCCCCCGCTTTATTCATCAGTTGTTCTTCTCTTTCATCAAGTAATTGATAATAAAATAATCTATTTTTCATCTTCTTCCTCCCAAAATAATTGATCTAAAGTTTTGCCTAAGCATCTGCAAATGGATCGGCAAAGTGAAAGCGAAGGATTGTACTTTCCAGCTTCTATCAAGCCGATAGTCTGCCTAGTGACACCCACAGCTTCTGCCAAATCACCTTGTGTCATGTCAAGCTCCACTCGAGCTAACTTTAATTTTAAATTCTTAGCCACTTGTTACCTCCTCCTTAATTTTAAAAGTCGCGCTTCTTTTTTCAACTTTATTATATCATATATTTTACATTATGCAATATATATCCGTCATTTTGTGAGATTTTTTTTACAAAAAAACTCTACCACTTACATGATAGAGAGTTCTATGTTTACAAATCTTTTTGATAATAGTGTCTTTGTCCAGTGTAGGGATAATCTTTTAAGGTAAAGACTTCCTTGTAGCCCTGCTTTTGATAAAAGGCTGGCGCTTGAAACTGATAGGTATTCACAAAAGCAAAGCGACAGTTTCTCTTCTTAGCTTCACTCTCTGCTTGCTGCAATAGTTGGGAGCCGATTCCTTGTCCTCGCAAGTCCTCCTTCACAAACAAATACTCAATTTCTAACCAATTCCCGAAAGTCTCTGCTACTAATCCAGCCATGATCTCACCATGTTCATCTTCGACATAAAGGTTTAGTGGCTCACTTTGAGCAACTTCTCTTTTGGAACGATTATAGGAACGAATCAAGTCTCCTATTATTTGCGATTTCTGAGACTCTGTATTTCCAATCTTACCTGCATCCAAACCTCCTAAAGACACTTATAGCTTGATTATAGTCTTATTACCAAGAGCTGTCAAACTAGAAAACTCATCAACCTGAGTTGATGAGCTTATAACTTATTTTCTAAATTTCCATTGGCTATAAATACCAAAAGCAACAATCCAGATAGCTGAACCTCTTGCTCCCATTACAGTTGATTCTTGTAAAAAGAGAGTTCCGAATACAAAGATGAAGAAGAGCATAGTCAGAGGATTTAGCAAGCGATATTGGGGCATGAGATAGCCATCTGCCATAAAGTCTTTTGACTTGCGATACTTAAGATGGGCCACCATAATTAAGATGTAGATGGCGATATAAACACCTGATGAAGAAGCCGTAATCAAAGCAAAGGCATCTGATACGCCAGGAAGTACATTAATGAAGGCTGCAAAACCAATCAATACCGCAGAAGCAATGATAGCATTCTGAGGAACGTTGTGGCGTGAAAGTGTATCTGCCTTAATAGCTTTCAAGAAACGATTTGGTGAATCATGGGCAATTTGGTACAAGTGACGACCTGTTGAGTAAAGAGTTGAATTCAAGGCTGACGCAGCGGAAGTCAAGACAACAAAGTTAATCAAGGCCGCCGCCCACTTAAGACCAACAAGTTCAAATACCGTTACAAATGGTGAATCCGTCGCAGAAAGCTCACGCCAAGGAATAATAGACATGATTGCAAGCAAAGCCCCACCGTAGAAGAAGATAATTCGCAAAGGGATTTCCTTAACCGCCTTAGGCAAGACTTTCCGAGGATCCTTAGTTTCAGATGTGGTTACACCGATAAATTCAATCATCAAGTAAGCAAAGAAAACCATCTGGAAAGCCATGACAAAGTTCATCCCACCATTTGGGAAAAGTGAGAATTGATCACTGATATTGGCGAGACTTGCTGATCCATAAGGAGTTTCAAAGCCGGTCAAGACCATAAAAATACCCGTCGCAATCATGGCAAGAATAGCAACGATTTTAATCATGGCAAACCAAAATTCCACTTCACCAAATATTTTAACTGCAATCAGATTGACCAATCCTAAAATTGTTAAAAAGACAACCTGAATCAACCAAGATGGCCAAGATGGAAACCAAAACTGAACATAGTGAGCAATAGCTGTAATCTCAGCCATACCAATAAAGACTACTGATAACCAATAAGACCAAACCGAGAAATATCCCCAGCCCTTTCCAAGATAGCGAGTAATAAAATTGATAAAGGTGTGTTGCTCTGGATCCTGGTACAACATTTCTCCGATAGCACGCATCATGAGATACATAAAGCCACCCGTAATCATATAGACCAAAACAATCGAAGGTCCAGTTAAACTGATAGACCGACCAGCCCCAAGAAATAATCCCGTCCCGATTGTACCAGCAATGGCCATAACCTGAACATGGCGATTGGTTAGGCCACGCTCCATTTTACTTTTCTTTTTGTGCTTTTTTTCTGAATTCATCTAGTCTCCTTAAGTTTTTAAAAAATAAGAAAAGGAGTGATAGAAAACGCTTTCCCTGAATCCACTCCTTCTTTTTATCCTATTAAGCGGTTTTTTCAACCTTTAAGATTTTAACATCATAGCTTCCAGCAGGTGTTTCGATCGTAACAACATCACCTTTTTTCTTACCAATCAATGCTTGACCAATTGGGCTTTCATTTGACACTTTTCCTGCAAAAGCATCTGCTCCAGCTGAACCAACGATAATGTATACTTCCTTTTCGTCTTCTCCAACTTCTTGGATTGTTACAGTTTTTTTCCGATAGCAACTTCATTTTTTTGCAACGGCATCGCTGTTAACGATTTCTGCGTAACGAATCTTAGTCTCTAGACTTGAGATTTGTCCCTCGACGAAAGCTTGCTCGTCTTTCGCTGCTTCATACTCACTGTTCTCTGACAAATCACCATATGAACGAGCAATCTTGATACGTTCTACAACTTCTGGACGACGTACTAGTTTCAATTCTTCTAATTCTTTTTCGAGTTTTTTTCCTTTTTCTTCCAATGTCATTGGATATGTTTTTTTCTACCATTTTTTTCTCAACTTTCTTTTTGATTGAATTAATAAATATATGCTTTTAAAGCAAAAATTATGTGGAAAACCACATAATTTTTAGTTTGTGCTATTTGATTGAGGTAATTTACTATTGATATGTTCTTGAACATTACGATCATGTTCTTCTAGTGTTGTTGCATAGTAAACTTTACCATCTTGAACATTGGCTACAAATAGAGATATTCACTCTTTGTCTGATTGATACTTGATTCGATAGCATCCAAGCTTGGACTATCAACTGGACCAGGCATAAGACCTACTTTAGTGTAGACATTATATGGTGAATCAATAGATGTATCAATGGCTGCATCATCCACAAGACTGATGTTTTGACCAAGTTTTCCTTCTGCGTAAAGGATAGCAATATTACTTTGAAGTGGCATACCGAGGTTTAAGCGGTTATAGAAGATTCCTGCAATCAGCTTACGATCTTCTGTTTTTGCCCCTTCTTTCTCAACAAGTGATGCAATTGTTAAGAGCTCATTTACGGTCAAGTTCTTTTCTTTGATAGCAGCATAGTGTGAAGAAAGATTCTTATCCATAGCTGCAAGCATTGAATCAATTAAACTTTCAACAGTTGTACTTTCTTTGATCGTATAAGTCGCAGGGAAAAGATAACCTTCTAAACGGTAACGAACACCACTATCTTTTGCTGGCAAGCTTTCAAGCAAGTTTGGATATTTGGCAACCTCTTGAGCAATAAAGGTCTCATCTTGGGCCTTAGCCAAGAATGCTTCTGCTGTCAAAGGTTCCTTAAAGTCACCTTGAAGTTGACCAACAGTTTGAGCAATTTGTTCCAAAGTATAGCCTTCAGGAATAGTCAAGTCTGCAAGAGTAACTTCCTGAGGTTCAGGTGTACCACCCTTTTGCAACTCTTTAATGACATCTTCAACACTCATACTCTTTTGCAAGTTGTAATAACCAGACTTCAATCCAGTGTAGTTTTTATACTTGGCATAAAGTGTAAAGACCAAACCGTTCTTAATAACACCAGATTTTTCCAAAACTGAGCCAATTTCTTGAGTATTAGCACCATCTGGAATCTGAACTGACATATATTGTTTAGAACTTGGATCTACTGGTTGTAGAGCTGATTCAGCATAGCGAAGACCAAAGAATCCACCAGCACCAATTAGAATCAATAATACCAAAACTGTTACTAAAAATCCTTTTAAGCGGGATTTCTTCTTTTTCTTGGCTGGTTTCACAGTCTCTCTCCGACTTCTTCTAGGAAGGTCTGCTTCTTCAGTAGCTTCTTGACTTGTCAATTCTTCCTTGTGTGACGCAATGTTTACTATTTCTTTTTTTGGAACAGTATCAAATGCACGATAAGAAACTGGAACTCTAGTTGGAATTGAATGATTTTCTTCTTTTTCCGGAATTGATTGAGATGACTCAACTACTTCTTCTTGTACTGCTTCTGGAATTTCTTCTTGTACTTCCTCTGCAGCTTCTTCTGGAACTTCTTCTACAAGAACAGGACGCTCAGGAACAGTTGGGGCATTATCAATCAATTGATCAATAGCTGCAACTGATTTTGCAATCAACTCCTCTTCCGAAATACTTGGTTCCTTTTTTTCTGATGTTGCTTCAGAAGATTTTGCTAAAGTTGAAAAAAGATCATCCGTTTGTTCAACTTCATTTGCCTCTTTTTTTAGTCGTTCTAAATCTCGCAAAATTTGCTCTTTAAAACTCAACTTTTCTTCATTTGAATTTTCGCTCAAAGGTATTTACCTCCTTGTTGATAATCCTTAATATTATATCTTAAAAACTAAAGAAAAGCAACCTTAGAAGCTTTTCTACTTACTAATTCTTGTTTTCCCATACCATATCATACCATTCTTCTCCCGCAAATTGGGACTTAGACTTTCCTTCATTGACAAAACCATGCTTCTCATAGTATTCAATAAGATAGTCATGACAGGTTAGATTGATCCCCTCTCGTTCATGCTTAAGAGCCACTTCTTTCAATGCTGTCAGTAGTTTTTTCCCCAGCCCTAGAGATTGAGCTTTTTTTGCTATAGAAAGACAAGTCACAGAAATATATCCGCCTTTTTGATGACTATGGTCTTCTATTTCTTCAGTAAAGGACTGATCTTGTAAATAACGATGAGGGACTACCGGACCTTCAATATAACCAAGGATTTCTCCTTCTTTTTCAGCCACTAGGAAGCTAGTTTTAATCTCTTTTAAGTGAGCTTCAAAAACAGACCGAGGTATGGCTTCTTCAATTGAGAAATTCTCTAATTCAATCTCTAAAATACGGTCTAAATCACTCAGTCTAGCTTGTCGAATAATCATAATTCCTCCTGATAAAAGGGATTCTTCCAGCACATGAGAAAATGAACTTCATTGCCGACTCCCAGGTCTACTATTCCTTGCTCTATAAATTCATTCATCTCAAAAAAAGACAGTAATTCATCCTTACATAGAAGATAAATACCGGGGCTATTTTGTTGAAGAGTAACTTGTTTCAAGGCTGCAAGCAACAAGGTTCCAAATCCTTGCCCCTGATAATTCGGATGAACAGATAAACCATCAATCACAAGACTTCCATTACTGATAGCCTCTCCATCTGACATCTCTACTATCCATCTACTTACTGAGGAATTAGCAAAATCTGTCGCTAAAATATAAGCCATCACCTGATCATCTATACTAGCTAAGAGAAACGTATCCGCAAAATTACGGATACGTTCTTCTATTATTTCTCTATTAAATGTTTCTTGGAAGTTTTGAGTACTCTCCTGTATCAAGCAAACCTGCTCGATATCAGATTGCTGAACTTCCCTTATTTTAATTGGAAATTCCATGGTGTTCCTTACTGAACATTACTTGTCAAATTTGACAAGAGACGCTCAAATGAGTATTCATACGTTTGAATATCGCCTGCTCCCATAAAGACATAGACAGCATTGTCATGGTCTAGGAGAGGAGATACATTTTCAACTGTAATAACTTGATGTTTTTTATCAATCTTGGCTGCTAAATCCTCAACCTTAACATCACCATGGTCAACTTCACGAGCAGAACCATAGATTTGTGCTAAGTAAACTGCATCAGCCTGGTTCAAAGCTTGTGCAAAATCATCCAACAAAGCAATTGTACGAGTAAAGGTATGCGGTTGGAAAATAGCAACGATTTCCTTGCTAGGGTATTTTTGACGTGCAGCATCTAGAGTCGCTACGATTTCAGTTGGATGGTGCGCAAAATCATCGATGATAACAGTGTCATTGACAATCTTTTCTGTAAAGCGACGTTTCACTCCTCCAAAAGTCTTCAAGTGTTCACGCACTAAATTCAAGTCAAAACCAGCAGTATAAAGCAAACCAATTACTGCTGTTGCATTCATGATGTTGTGGCGACCAAAAGTTGGAATGTGGAATTGACCCAATTCTTGACCACGAAAGTGAACTGTGAAAGTTGAACCTGTAGTAGAACGAAGCAAGTCGCTTGCTACAAAGTCATTGCCCTCTGCTTCAAAGCCATAATAATAGATTGGAGCATTAGCCGTAATCTTACGCAATTCTGCATCTTCACCGTAAACAAACAAACCTTTAGTAATTTGTTTAGCATAATCATTAAAGGCATTGAAGACATCCTCTAAGCTTGTAAAATAGTCAGGGTGGTCAAAGTCGATATTAGTAATGATAGAGTACTCTGGGTGATATGGCATGAAATGACGTTCGTACTCGTCTGATTCAAAGACAAAATACTTGGCATTTTCAGAACCACGACCTGTACCATCTCCAATTAGATAGCTTGTATCAGTGATGTGTGACAAAACGTGAGAAAGCATACCTGTTGTTGAAGTCTTACCGTGTGCTCCGGCAACACCCATGCTGATAAAGTCACGCATAAAGCTACCAAGAAACTCATGATAACGTTTATAGCTTAGACCATTCTTGTCTGCATAGGCAATTTCAACGTTGTTATCTGGACGAAAGGCATTCCCAGCGATAATTTCTAGATCACCCTGAAGATTCTTCTCATCAAAAGGCAAAATTTTAATCCCTGCTTGCTCTAATCCACGTTGTGTAAAGTAATATTTCTCTACATCAGATCCTTGTACCTTATGCCCCATTTGGTGCAACATCAAGGCCAGGCACTCATACCTGATCCTTTAATTCCGATAAAATGATAGGTTTTTGCCATCTTTTTCCCCTTTACTCTGTCATATTTGTCAAGTTCAACTCTTGAGCAATTTTACGTTCTTTTTCTGATTGATTTTCTTTTTTGTTATAAATTTGGCTTTTCTTTAGAAAATCATAATTATTCTTTTTTGGTCCCAGATGCTCTTCTTTGCTTGTCTCTTGCATCTGAGGAGCCATTTCAGCCAAAATATAATGTTTCTGAGTTAGTTTGTCACTAAATTTTGCTAGCTCCCCAGGTTTTTCCTTTTGGAAAGGTGCTGTTGGTTGATTTGCCAGTCTTACTACATTATTTGAAGGTTTATAACGTTTCGTAAAACTAACATCTTGAGTCAAATACTTTGCTGAACGTTTTCGTTTCAAATCAGCTCTTGCTTCTTCACGAGCAAGTTCAGCGTAAGATTTTTCCTTTTGCTCAGTCAGTTTCTCTGGCGCCTTAGTCGGTGACTTTTTTTCAGTAGTAATTGGCGACCATTCCAAGTAGTTTTTATCTTGGTAGTCCCCTTTAATATTACTAATCAAATCCGACTCATCATATAAATTCATAAATGGCATCTCTGTCAGCATGATCTCATCATCTGACACTATTGGAAATCGTTCTTTCTTCATTTTTATTTCCTTTCAATACTCCATTATAGCGTAAAGTCTTGATTTTTCAAGTCCTGACTTGTGAAATTCCTAATATTTCTTGAATTTCAGTAAGTGTCAGACTACCACGAGATTCTGTTCCGTCTAAGACTTCTGAAACCAGATTTTTTTTCTGGTCTTGTAATTCTTGAATCTTCTCTTCGATTGTTCCTCTAGTTACCAGACGATAAACCTCAACAGCTTGGTCTTGTCCCATACGGTGGGCCCGGCCAATAGCCTGTGATTCGACTGCTGGATTCCACCATAAGTCTACCAGAATAACTGTATCCGCACCAGTAAGATTGAGACCAACACCACCAGCTTTTAGAGAAATCAAAAACACATCACGGTCACCTTGATTAAAAGCCTTGGTCATCTCTTGGCGTTCCTGTGAGGGAGTAGAGCCAGTAATCTTAAAGGATGTTAAGCAAAGTTTAGGCAGTTCCTCTTCGATGTGGTCAAGCATCCCCCTAAATTGGGAGAAGATGAGTACACGATGATTTCCCTCAGCAATCTGACTCAGCAAATCTCGCAAACTATCAAGCTTCCCGCTATCTCCCTTATAATCTTCCATAAATAGGGCAGGAGTATCACAAATCTGGCGAAGGCGCATGAGTCCTGTTAAAATTTCAACTCGATTTCGTTGAAATTCTGAATCAGTCACCTGACCCAAACGCTCTTGCATCTGTTGAAGTTGAGCCAGATAGATAGCCTTTTGCTGGTCTTCCAGTTCATTCTTATAAACAACTTCTATCAAATCAGGTAGCTCTGTAAGAACATCCTCTTTTTTTCGACGCATGACAAATGGTTTGATAAACTGTGCCACTCTCTCAGCAGGCAATTTCATAAAGTCTTTTTTTGCTGGCAAAAGTCCTGGCAATACAATCTGAAAGATAGACCATAATTCGCCAAGGTTATTTTCAATCGGTGTTCCGGAAAGTGCAAAAACTGATGGTACCACAAACTTTCTCAAAATCTTAGCAATTTTGGTTTGGGCATTTTTCATCACTTGGGCTTCATCTAGAAATAGAAAATCAAAAGATAAGTTTTGATAGATTTCACTATCCTGACGAAAAGTGGCATAACTGGTCACATAGACCTGGTGTTTTTCTGCTAAAATAGTCTCGCGATAAGGTTTCAATCCATGCACGACAGCTACATCCAAATTCGGCGCAAACTTCTGAAACTCGTCAGCCCAGTTATAAATGAGACCAGATGGAGCAAGAATTAAAACTCGGCTTTTTTCGTGCATCTGGCTACTCAGAAAGGCAATAGCTTGCAAGGTCTTACCAAGTCCCATATCATCCGCTAAAATCCCACCAAATCCATAATGGTGAAGCATTTGAAGCCATTGAATCCCCTTTTTCTGATAATCTCTGAGATCAGCTTTGATATTCAGAGGTGTCATCGGAAAATCCTCTGGATGCGTTAAATTATGCGCCAAATGACGAAATTCATCAGTAAAAGTAACTTGATCCTGGTCCTTAAACAGATGAGATAAGGTATAAGCCAAAGACTTGCGAGCCTGGAAAGCAGCACTCTCTATCTCATCAATTCCTAAGTCTTCTAAATCTTGTCGAATACGTTTTGTCTGTTCATCAAAATAATAGACCTGATCAGACGAGCTAATATAATAGTCCTGCTTGGCAACGAGAGCTTTCATTGCTCGATTGATTTCTTCTTGATCAATATCCTGAAAATCAAATTGAATTTCTAAAAGACTTCCCTTGGATGATATCTGAACTTGAGGTTTTTGAATCTGATAAAGATCTTGCATGCTCTCTGAAATTTTTAATTCTCCAAGCGCTGCAAAGGCTGGTAATACTTCCTGAAAGAACATATGGACTGCTTCGGCTTTCAAACTCTGACGCCATGAACGAAAATCTGCTTCAAATCCAGCAGATAAAGCCAACTGAAAAATCTGTTTTTCTAGTTGAATATCACTCGCAAAAGGGAGATTCTCTAGTTCATTTCGAGTAGTTACTAAGCAAGTTTCATATTGGAACTGCATATCTAAACGAATAGATCCGTCCTCTTCTCGTTCCATGTAGAAAGAGGGACGAAAAGATTGGATTTTAAGAGACTCAGGTGCCTCTACTTTTCCGAGTTCTTTAAACTGGAACAGAGTCGAAGCTAAGAGATCTCGAACGCTACTATCAAACTGCAAGATTTTCCTGCCACTATGATCTAAAGGAACTTTTCTAAGCGCATCTAATAAACTAGCCTGTTTTTTCGTCAATAGGTAAAAATTGCCTTTAGAGAATAAGACTTGTCCCCCATAATAGACATTGGTCCCTGTCCGTTCGAGGATTTCCATCTCATAATAGTTGGATTTTTCTTTAATCTCAAAAGAAAACAAACCTGCTTGACCATCAAAAATCTTGGAAAAGAAGATGATAATAAGTTGTAAGCTGGTGATCAAATTGGAATACATCTAAGCCCATCAGAAGGCTGACACCTTGCTCAAAAAAAGTCTTAGGGAAATAGAGATGTCGCCCTTGATTTGGGGAAAAAAATAGGATTGTCTGTTTTTCTCCTCAATCAAGCCTAGCAAGAAACTCAAAACTTCTTGGCTGGCTTTATCAAATTGTTCAAGTCTTAATGAGGTCTCGTAATGTTTTCCTATCATGTATGGTTTAGCGGCCTCAATGACTTTTTTAAAAAAACAGAGGATATCCCTAATCACGTAAAATCTTTCCTGCTTAGAAAGACCAATTCTCAAGGTCCAGATAATACGATTAGTTCCTGCTTCTACCTGGCCCTGAACAGAAAGCTGATAGAGGTCAGACTGACTAGGTGCTTGGATAGACTCCAAGAATTTTCCTCCGAAAGTTACTTGTGTCTCAACAGTCTCTTTCTCTTCCTGATTAGCCTCCAGATTGAGCAAGATTTCCTGTCCTAGCTGATCATTTTTAAAGTAATATTCCAGTGCTGCCAAATGAACACAGTAACCTCTTTTTTTGAAAAAAGCACAGGTACAAAAAATCAAATCATCATCCAAACTATAGCGAATTTCTTCATCCGCTACACGCGCATAGATGCGATGATCTTGTTCTTTAATGATTTCAATCTGACCAGTTTCGTAGAGTTCTACTCCCTCCATTCGAAGCTTTCCTGGAATCAATTTAGCCATAGTGTCCCCTTTACTTTATCTCTTAATTATACCATATTTCTGCCTATGAAAATAGCCTTCTAGGAAGACTTTTCTCCTAAAAGGCTAGTTTTTTAATAATTTGAAAAAGTGGCAATGATTCGTTGGCAAACTTCTTCCAAGACAGATGTCGGCATGGCTACATTCAAGCGAGCGTGAAGGGCTCCTTCTTCACCAAAGTCCAAGCCCCTATTCAGGATAACCTTGGCTTCGTCTCTCAAGAGTTTTCTTAGTTCTTCATCGCTAATATCATAAGCTGAAAAATCAAGCCATACTAGATAGGTTCCTTGAGGTTTCATGACCTTGATTTTAGTTTCTTTACCAAACAAATCGACTACATAATTGATGTGCTTCTCGATTAGTTCTTTGAGTTCTGTCAACCAATCTTCACCATAGCGATAAGCTGTTTCTGTTGCTAAGTATCCTAATCCTGAAATTTCATGTTGATTATTAGCAAGCTGGCGTTTTTGGAAAGCCACTCTCAACTTTGGATTCTCGATAATAGCGTAGGAATTCTTGGTTCCTGCAATGTTAAAGGTCTTGGTAGCGCTACTTAAAATCAGTGAGAATTCTTTGAAATCTTTATTTACCGTGTTGAATGACTGGTGTTTATGTCCAAACAAGGCTAAGTCTTGGTGGATCTCATCAGATACCAACAAAACTCCATGTTTGACAAAGTTGTCCAATCTTCTCTAAGACTTCCTTCTCCCAAACACGTCCACCAGGATTATGAGGATTACAGAGAACGTAGAGTTTCACATCCTCTTCGACAAAGTCTTTCTCCAATTGATCAAAGTCAATCTCAAAAAGTCCATCTTTTTCTACTAGAGAGTTGGTGATTAGTCTACGATTATTGAGCTTAATGCTGCGAGCAAAAGGAGGATAAACTGGCGTGTTTATGAGCACTGCTTCACCCTCTTTGGTGAAGGCTTGAATGGCTGTTGAAATAGCTGGCACTACCCCTTCAATAAAGACTAGAGCATCCTTATCAAAGCGATAACCATGATGTTTTTCCTCCCAGTTTTGAACGGCTTCAATCAAGCCATCACTAGCATAGGTATAGCCATAGACTAATTGCTCTGCATAGTCATGGACTGTCTGACGAATCTCAGGTAACACTTCAAAGTCCATATCAGCAATCCAGGCTGGCAATACTTCTCGGTCAGTTTCTGCTTCTTTCCATTTGTAGGTATGGTGTCCAAAACGATTGGGCAAGGTCGTAAAATCATATTTTCCCATAGTTTTATCCTTCCAAGGCTTGACGCAAGTCTTCAATCAAATCTCTAACATCTTCAATACCAATGGACAAGCGCAAGAGGTCATCTGTCAATCCATAAGAATGGCGAACTTCTGCAGGAATGTCTGCATGGGTTTGAGTAGTTGGGTAGGTGATCAGACTTTCAACTCCACTAAACTTTCAGCAAAAGAGAACACTTTCAAGGTATTTAAGATATGAGGAATACGCTTCTCATCAGTCACTTTAAAGGAAATCATTCCCCCACGACCTGTATACAAGACTTCTTTGACAGCAGGTGATTGTTCCAAAAAGGCTACAATCTCTTGAGCATTAGCTGTTGAGCGCTCCATACGAAGTGACAAGGTTTTAAGACCACGAATCAATTGATAACTATCAAATGGTGACAAAACAGCCCCTGTCGTATTAAGGTTGTAAAAGAGTTTTTCGTATAAATCAGTACTGTCTGTCACAACTACACCAGCTAGAACATCATTATGTCCTGCAAGGTATTTTGTTGCTGAATGAAGGACAATATCTGCTCCGTCTTCAATCGGGCGTTGGTAAATCGGGCTATAGAAGGTATTATCGACGACAACTTTAGCACCTTTAGCATGAGCTAATGTTGACAATTTTTCAATATCAAATTCCAACATCAAAGGGTTGGTTGGTGTTTCAATATAGAGTACATCCACATCCTTTTCTAGCTCAGCAATCAACTCTTCTTCTGTGTTGGCATATGTAAAGTGGAAACGTCCTTCTTGTTCCACTTGATTGAACCAGCGGAAAGAACCACCGTAAAGGTCACGGACAGCCAAAACCTTACTTCCTACTGGAAAGACACTAAAGGCCAACACAATCGCAGACATACCTGAACTAGTCGCTAGAGCATAGTGGGCTGATTCAATAGCTGCCAAGACTTCCTCTGCCTTGCTACGAGTTGGGTTTTTGGTGCGGGTATAGTCAAATCCAGTTGATTGACCAAATTCTGGGTGCTGATAAGTCGTTGAAAAGTGAATAGGTGTAACCAAAGCACCTGTTGCCTCATCAGACTTGATCCCTGCTTGGGCTAAAATTGTGTTGATGTGAAATGATTTACTCATACAATACCTCCAAATCTATAGTAACTATTGTACCACTTATTTGTATCCTTCGTTTTCTTGTTTTCAAGAGCTAGTTATAGTTTCAAACTATACAAAAACGATAGCTTTCTGAGAAACTATCGTTTTTCCTGTTGAATAGACTGATTATTTAACGTGTTTTGCTAATTCTTCTTGGGCTTTTTTGTTAGATTCTTCTTTTTCTTTCAGCCATTTTTGTCTAGCTTCTTCATACTCAGCTGTTGTCACAATCTTATCTTGCAACTTAACATACTTGTAGGACTCAACACCCTTGTTACCCGCTTGAGAGAAGGCAGCAGAGAATGGAACTGTTTTTCTGATTCCTGGTGTTCCACCAAGAGATACGCTTGGAAGCGTGAGAGAGCTATCCACCAACCAAGCTTGTGCTTCAGCGTATTTGTCATAACGTTTTGTCAAATCTTGCTCTGCATTGGCTTCTTCCAACATCTTAGTATAGGTATCCAAACCAACCGCAGTTGCTTTAGCATTACTTTCACCAGGTTCTAAGCCAAGGTTTTGCAATGAACCACCACTTGTTAGGTTAAGTGTATCAAGATAGGTTGATGGATCCTGATAGTCAGGACTCCAACCACCATTGTAGAGGTCATAGTCTTTTTGAGCCGCTGTATTGGCAAGGTAACCGATGCTATCCATTTCTTCAGTGCTCAACATTTGAATATCGATGACGACATTATCTGCACCCAAGACAGACTCGATAGATTGTTTGAAGGAACTTGCCTCTTGGACACCCTTCTTATATGATTGGTCTACTGGCAAGTCTAGGTGAATAGGGAATTGTACGCCTTTAGCTTCCAATTCTTTTTGGCTTGTGCAAAAGCTTCTTTGGCCTTATCGGCATTATAGTAAGCATCTTGTGCATCCGCAAAGTTCACATTTTGCCATACTTGACCGTAATTGACCATCTTAGAAGCTACGACATCACCAAAATCTTTACCATCAAGTGTTACAAATGATGGTGGAACGAGCAAGTTTCTGATAATCTTAGTTGCTCCATCTTCCCCTTGAGATTGGGCACCATAAGCAGTACGGTCATAGGCAAAGTTGATAGCTTGACGGAATGATTTATTCAAAACTGCTTCTTGCTGAGCAGTTTTTTCAGCATCACTTGTTTTTGAAGTGTGGTTATATGATTTTCTATCTAGGTTAAAGTTAAAATAGAAAGAAGTTGCATTTTGCATGCTATAAATAATGTTATCTTTATATTTCTCTTTCACACCTGAGAAACTTGAGCTATTTGGATAGAGACGGGCAAAGCTATAAACTCCCTCGCTAAAGCTACGAACTAGAGAATCTTGATCACTACCATCATAGTAGGTCAATTTAACTTCATCTACGAATACATTTTTAGCATCCCAGTAATTTGGATTTTTCTTGTATTCCATGACAGATTTAGAAGTGAAAGATTTGAGAATAAATGGACCGTTGTACAAAAGATTTGCTGGATCCACTTTACCAAAATCATCCCCTTTGGAATTCAAGAAGTCAGCATTAACGGGGAATAGAATGGTTGCAGTCGTTTTTGAATTCCAGTAAGGTTCTGGTTGTTTCAAAGTATACTGCACTGTTTGATCATCAATAGCCTTAACTCCAACTGTTGAAAAGTCTGTTGTTTTTCCGTTGATATAATCATCTAAACCAGCAACAGAATCTTGAACTAGATAGAGAGCTTCAGATTTTTTATCCGCAGCATATTTCAAACCAGTTACAAAATCTTGTGCTGTCACTGGTGCATACTCTTCACCATCTGCTGTATACCATTTGGCGTCCTTACGAAGTTTGTAAGTATAAGTCAAACCATCTTTGGATACTGTCCAATCCTCAGCTAATGAAGGAATGTAGTTCCCGTATTGGTCATTTTCCATCAAACCATCCACTAAGTTTGTAGCAACATCACCAGTAGTTGCACGGTTTTCTAAGAGATAGTTCAAACTAGAAGGATCGCTTGTGTATACATAGTTGTATACTTTAGAAGAGCTAGTCGAATTACCACAAGCTCCCAGAAGCAAACCAGCACTTAAGACGACGCCTGCTAACGTCAGGTATTTTTGCCTTAGACTTTTTCATAAACAGAACCTCCAAATTTAAATATTTGTATCATTATACAGCTATTGTTTTTTTAGTCAAGCAATAATTCTCTAAAAAAATTTATTTTTTTCTACATTTTTTTATATTTTTTTGTATTTTTTTAAGAAAAAAAGAACAATTTAGACTTTTTTACGCAAAAAGTTTAAATTGTTCATTTTATTTATAAACTATTATGATAATTTTAATCGTGCTCGTAACTGATTTGCTTTTTCCTGTCCAATAACCTTATCCAAGAGACGAGTATAGAGACACATAACTCCGTAAAGCCCGCCACCGATTGTACCAATTAAGGCGACATATAGGAAACTCCAGAAACGTCCAGTTGGTTGGAAGACAAATCCAATAATCCATTGCAAGAGTCCTACTAGAATAAACATAACTAGAGTCAAAATAGTGACTAAGATTGTTCTCTTCAGAATAATCTTTCGACGCGCACCTGTAACCTGACAGATATCACGATACATCAAGACATTCGGGATGATAAGACCGATAGTCGTTGAAATAAGAGGACCATAACTATGAAAAATAGCTATCGATGGTAATTGTAGAACAATCTTTGCAATTGAGCCATAAACAAAATACAAGACTGCCTTGCGGTTACGGAACATTGCCTGAAGCATTGGTGACAAGACCATGTACAAGCCTAGAATTGTTGATTGCAATACCGCAAAGATAAATAAGCCCATAGCCAAGCCATCTGGCTTACCGTAAAGACTGTATAGAGTGGTTCACCTACCATGACTACTCCAACCGTTGCAGGTAAGAGGAATAGGAAGAGCATGGTGATACTATCTTGAACTAGACGAGAAGCTGCTGGCAAATCCCCCTTGACATAGTTCTCCGTCAAGAGAGGCAGACCAACGCTACCAATCGAAACTCCAACCGAAATCAAAATCATAGTAATTTTATTAGGATTGGCTGAGAAATAAGAAAACATGACAACTAAGTCTTCATTACTATAGTTGGTAAACCACTTCATGCTATTGATAAAGGTCATTTGGTCCAAGATTTGGAAAAGCTGAATAGCAGAACCAGTCAAGATAAAAGGAATAGCTTCCTTAATCGTATCAACCAAAAGACTCTTACTATCAATCTTATCTCGTGTTTCAAAAACTTTTTGGAGCAATCCTTCCTTATAAAGGAAATAAAGCAAGACTGCAAAACTAGCTACCATTCCCACAAAAGCAGCAAAAGTAGATTGAGTAACTGCTGATAGATAATCTTTTGAACCGATCTTCATGATGATAAAGGTTGCTAAGAGCATCCAAATCACACGGATAACCTGCTCAGCAATTTGACTCATGGCATAAGGTTTTAGATTATTCATCCCTTGGAAAAATCCACGGATAACACTCATAGACGGGAAAATCAAGACAGCCCAAGCTAGACTCTGCATAATGGGAATCAAATCCTTCCCGACACCGGAAAGATCGGCCAACCAAGGTGCAAAGAGATATAAGATCAAAGCAAAGGCAAGTCCCAATACAGTCATAAAGCCTAAGAAGCTTCGAATCAGGGCAAAACTATGTTCTTCCTCATGCATGGTATTGTATTTAGCGACCTGCTTAGCGACCGCCACTGGGATACCTGCTGTCGAAATCAACAAGAACCAAGCATAGATATTGTAACCCATGGTAAAGAGACCATTAGCCTTAGCAGCATATGTTCCCATCCAAATATACCAAGGGATAATGTAAATAGCCCCGAGCAGGCGACTGATAAAGTTACTAGCTGTAAGCCAGGCAGTCCCGCGTAACATCTGGGCCTGCTGATGATTATTTTCGTTAGACATAACTTCCTCATTCAATTTTAATCACTAGGAAAGGTTCCTTATCTTCCATTATAAACTTTTCCTTGTTACTTGTAAAATTCAGACTTTCAGTTTACAATAGAAAGTATGATAAAGATTGAAACCGTATTAAATATTTTAAAGAAAGACGATCTCTTCCGTGAGATTATCGACCAAGGACATTACCACTATCATTTTAATGATGTAACTTTTGATAGCATCTGCTACGATAGCCGAAAAGCAAAAGATAATAGCCTCTTTTTTGTAAAAGGAGCTGCTTTTAAGAAGGAATTTCTTCTTTCGGCAATCTCACAAGGACTCGGTTGGTATGTAGCCGAGCAGGACTACGAAGTAGGCATTCCTGTTATTGTCGTTAGCGATATTAAAAAAGCTATGAGTTTGATTGCCATGGAGTTTTATGGCAACCCTCAAGTGAAATTAAAATTACTTGCTTTCACTGGAACTAAAGGAAAAACAACGGCAGCTTACTTTGCTTATAACATCTTAAATCAAGAACATCGTCCAGCTATGTTGTCAACCATGAACACGACTTTGGACGGTAAGACTTTCTTTAAATCTGCTCTAACAACTCCTGAAAGCATCGATCTCTTTGAGATGATGGGCCAGGCAGTTGATAACGGAAGAACTCATCTTATTATGGAAGTATCCAGCCAAGCCTACTTGGTGAAACGAGTCTACGGCCTAACCTTTGATGTCGGTGTCTTCCTCAACATTAGTCCTGACCATATTGGACCTATTGAGCATCCGACCTTTGAAGATTATTTCTATCACAAGCGTCTCTTGATGAAATAGCCGAGCAGTTGTCATTAATAGCGATATGGATCACTTCTCTTTTCTGAAAGAACAAGTTGAGAACCAAGACCATGACTTCTACGGTAGCCAATCAAGTAATCAAATTGAAAACTCTAAAGCCTTTAGCTTCTCAGCTACTGGTAAATTAGCTGGAGACTATGATATTCAGTTGATTGGGCACTTCAACCAAGAAAACGCCGTTGCAGCTGGGCTAGCTTGTCTTCGTCTAGGTGCTAGTCTGGATGACATCAAAAAAGGGATTGCGACTACTCGCGTACCTGGTCGTATGGAAGTTCTCACTCAGAAAAATGGCGCAAAAGTTTTCATCGACTACGCCCACAATGGTGACAGTCTTAAAAAACTAATCTCTGTTGTTGAAACTCATCAAACTGGAAAGATTGCTTTAGTACTTGGTTCAACTGGAAACAAGGGAGAAAGCCGTCGTAAGGACTTTGGACTTCTCCTCAATCAACATCCTGAAATTCAAGTCTTTCTAACAGCTGATGATCCAAACTATGAAGATCCGATGGCCATTGCAGATGAAATCAGTAGCTATATCCATCATCCTGTTGAAAAAATTGTCGATCGCGAGCAAGCTATCAAGGATGCTATGGCTATTACGAGCCAAGCTGAAGATGCGGTCATTATCGCTGGTAAAGGAGCTGACTGCTACCAAATCATCAAAGGTAAGAAAGAAGACTATCCTGGAGATGCTGCTGTTGCAGAACGTTATCTATAGTATATTTAAAGAAGGCTAGGAAAATTCCTAGCCTTTATTTTTTTATAAAGATGAAGCGTTCTTTATCAAATTCTACAGCCAACTCATATTTCCCATCTACATTTTGAACGATGTAGCCTAACAAAACTAAACTATCGACAAAGATATCACGACGTTTCTGCATGAGTTGGTCTTTTTTTGAGAAATTTAAGCAAAAAGGTTGTCATATACTTGAGAGCATAATCAGGATTGACATCCCCTAAAATAGCATAGAGTGCCTGCTGATCATCGGTCAGTGGATACTGGTGCTTAACCTTATAAAAATAATTAGACAAGGTCATCGTTTCCCTAGCAAAATCCGTATACTCTTCTAGGATTGCTACATTGGTTTGATTACATAATTCTGTCTGAAAATCTTTCTCCAAGATTTCTTGATAGATGGGACTATCATCTCTTACAAAGACTTCTTGATCCAATTCAAGAGATTCCGTAGACTCTAGAAAGGGAAGATTGAGATAATAGCGTTTGTTCTCTCGTGAAATCAAGCCAGCCTTAATATATTCTTCCAAGAGCTTATCAACCGGAACCTCTGGAAACTGAGCCTTGATTTCGCTGAGGATAACATCATCATGCTGGTTAAGATAGTCAACTAAATCTCTAAAAAATGGCTGGCGCGTTAAACGAGAGGGATTAAAAATCTGAATCATGAAGATTCCTTTCTTTACATACTAAAAGTGGTGATGTTGCTAATTGACTCGGGTTAGTGCCAGGCTGATTCAGAGGTACAGGGAGTCCTAGTTCTCTATAATATTCACTCCAGAAATCACTGATTTCCTGTGTATCATCCCCAAACTTCATAGGAATAGTCTCAAAAATAGGTAGAATGTCTGCAATAAATTGAGAGCAATAGAAACCATCCCCATCTGGGTAAAAGGAAGCATTATAGGGTGCACCTAAGTGGCTCTCTGCCCGCTTTTCGACCTCTGTACAATCAATCTCTGCATAGCGATAAAGATCATAGATTCTTTCAGCTTCAAAGAAATCTTCAGGGGATTGGGCAATGACACCACCTTCCGTTGTTGCATGATAGATGAAACCGTCTAAAAAAATGACCACATGGCTATAGTTGCCAGTAGATTCCTGGATGGCCTGCCCTATATCCGAACTATCTTTCACAAAGATTAAATCACCATTTTCTAACATACTTCTCTCCTAGCAAAAAAGGAGTCAAGACTCCTTTTTAACAATGGGTATCCCCATTTTTATATTACAATTAAGCATTAAAGCTTTCAGTCAATTGTGGTACTACTTGTTTCTTACGTGAAACAGCACCTGGAAGGAAGGCATGGTTGTTTTCAAGTTTGAAGTTGAAGGCTGCTTCAACTTTGTCCATATTAGCACCAAGAGCCAAAATTTCTGAGTTTGAGTTGACGATGTCTGTAATCATCAAAACAAAGTCAGAGTAACCGTTAGCTGCATTTGCTGCTTGGATAGCTGCTTCGATTTCAGCTTGGCGTTCCAAGACTTCAGCGATATCAACTGTATTGACTTGAGCCACACGGACATTATTTCCGTTCAATTCAAAAGTCTTAGCATCGATGTCAATCAATTCTTCTGCTGATTTGCTTGCCAAGTTAGTACCAGCCTTGAGCATTGCAAGACCGTATTCTTCCAAGTTGACACCAGCCAATTCAGCCAATTCAGGTGCAATCACTTTATCAGATGGGTGTGTAGTTGGAGATTTCAAAAGAAGGGTATCTGAAATCAAACCTGAAAGCATCAAACCTGCAATTTCTTTTGGCACTGCTACACCGTGTTCTTTGAACATGCGGTAAACGATAGATGACGCTGAGCCAACTGGTTCCAAACGCATGTAAAGTGGGCTGGCAGTTTCAAAGTTAGCCACACGGTGGTGGTCCACTACACCGTAAACTTCTACTTCAGCGATATCTGATACTGATTGTTGGAATTCATTGTGGTCAGTCAAAATGACTTGCTCTGCACCTTCTGCTTTAGCAGATGTAATCACGCGCGGTGCTTCCACACCAAAATAGTTCAATACGAAAGCTGTTTCTTCATTTGGAGTTCCAAGAGCCACCGCTTCTGTATCCAAACCGTATGCTTCTTTTGCAAGATAAGCAAAAGCTACAGATGAACCAATAGCATCTGAGTCTGGATTTTGGTGACCAAATACTAGAATCTTAGACATGATAATACCTCGTTTCTTTATTCTCTTTATTGTAGCATTTTTTTCGCTTTTTGACAAAAGTAAGAGAAGCCTAAAAGGCTTCTCTTTATAGGTTAAAAGCATTCACTAGATTTTTATTTTGATTATCGTTTAGGTAGCTTTCCTTCTGAGGACGCTTCTTCCGTTTGAGTAGAGCCTCAGCCGACATTGCTTCTTCCTTACTATCAAAACCTTCTGCATAGATGAGTTTTACCGGCAATCGAGCGCGTGTATACTTGGCTCCTTTGCCACTATTGTGGACAGCAACTCGTTTCTTCACATCTGTTGTATAGCCTGTATAGTAAGAACCATCACAACACTCAACTACATACATATAAGCCTTATGATCCATAATAAATCTCTTGAATTTCTGGTGTATAGGAGCCATCACTATTATGAACAATGAGTGGTGGTAAAACCTTAAAGCCACTAGTAGAGCCGTCTTTGATAGCCTCAATCAAAAGCATATTGGCTTCCTTCTCCCGTTTAGGGTAGACAAATTGCAGCCGCTTTGGAGCTAAATTGTGTTGTTGAAGGGTTTCTAAGATATCTAATAATCTATCTGGACGATGAACCATTGCCAAACGCCCATTTGATTTGAGAATACTCTGAGCACTACGACAGATTTCCTTAAGATTGGTCGTAATTTCATGCCTAGCTAAAAGATAATGTTCACTTTCGTTCAGATTAGAATTTGGATCCACTTTAAAATAAGGCGGATTGCATAAAATCAAATCAACCTTGCTCCCCTGAATGTGACTAGGCATATTCTTCAAATCATCACAGATGACCTGCATCTGTCCGTCCAGCCCATTTAAACGTACTGAGCGTTCGGCCATATCAGCAAGACGTTCCTGAATTTCTACAGATAGAATTTTAGCCTTGGTCCGGCTACTGGCAAACAGTCCAACAGCTCCATTGCCCGCACAGAAATCTACTATCAAACCATTTTTCGGAAAACGAGGAAAGCGTGACAAAAGTACACTATCCACTGAATAGCTGAAAACCTCACTATTTTGAATAATTTTGATGTCAGTAGAGAAGAGTTGGTTAATGCGCTCTCCTGTTTTTAATAATTGTTCTTCGTTCATACTTCTATTATAGCAAAATATAATAACATCACAATGGTTTGAGGGATATCAATTACTGTTTTTCTTTAAATGTTCCAAGGCTTCTCGTGTCCAAACAGGCATCATGCGACCAAGCGGCAAGAATCCATGTTTGATGCGATCATTCGAAAAACGTCTCCGTCTAGGAAGTTGATGTTTTTCTTCTTCCAAGGTACGAATGGAAAGGCTAGCCTTCCCTGTATATTCGTCAAAATCTACTACTTGTACCTGGACTTCATCACCGATTTTTAAAACTTCGTAAATATTCTCGATAAATCCTGTCCGAATCTCCGAAATATGAATCAGGCCTGTCACTCCTGTTTCTAACTCAACAAAAGCTCCATAGGGCTGAATCCCAGTAATACGGCCATTTAGCTTATCACCGATTTTCATTTTAGTCCTCAATTTCAATAGTTTCAATTACGACATCTTCAACTGGCTTGTCCATTGCTCCTGTTTCGACACCTGCAATTGCATCCAGAACTTCGTAAGAAGCTTCATCTGCAAGTTGACCGAAGACAGTATGACGACGGTCTAGGTGAGGAGTTCCACCTTGTTCTGCATAAATCTCTGCAATTGGTTCTGGCCAACCACCACGAGCAATTTCTTTCTTAGAATATGGCAAGTGTTGGTTCTGCACGATAAAGAACTGGCTACCATTTGTATTCGGCCCAGCATTAGCCATAGAAAGGGCTCCACGGACATTGTAAAGTTCTTCTGAAAACTCATCCTCAAAAGATTCTCCATAGATAGATTCACCACCCATACCGGTTCCAGTTGGGTCTCCACCTTGAATCATAAAATCTTTAATAATACGGTGGAAAATCACACCGTCATAGTAACCATCTTTTGACAGAGCAATAAAGTTAGCTACTGTTTTTGGTGCGTGATCAGGGAAAAGCTTGATACGCAAGTCTCCGTGATTGGTCTTAATAGTCGCAATTGGACCTTCTACTGCTTCAATGTCTACTTGTGGAAAATGTAATTCTTTTTCTACCATACCGAATCCTTCTAAGGCATCAAAAATGCCATCCTCTTCTAATGTTTTTGTAATATAATCTGCTTTTTCTTTGATTTTGTCATGAGAAACACCCATAGCGACACTAATACCTGCATAATCAAAGAGTTCTATATCGTTAAGACCGTCTCCAAAGACCATCACGTTTTCAGGTTTAAGACCTAATTGGTCTACCACTTTGGCAACTCCAGCTGCTTTTGAACCGCAAATCGGCACCACATCTGACGAATGTTCATGCCAGCGTACCATACGCAAAGTCGATGCTAAACTTTCAGGCAACACAAGGTCATCACCCTGCTCCTCAAAGGTCCACATCTGATAAACATCTTCTTTTTGGTAAAAATCAGGGTCCACCTCTAAATCAGGATAAATCGGGTCAATTGCCTGGCTAATCATCTCTGTTCGCCTTGATAGTTTAGCAGCATGACTTCCCACCAAACCATAATCAATCCCAACTTCTTTGGTCCAAGTAATATACTCTTCAACCTTATCTTTAGCAATTTTGTCACTATAAATGACATTGCCCTTTTTGTCCTCAATATAAGCACCATTCAAGGTTACAAAGAAATCAGGTTTGAGAGCTTTAATTTCTGGAACAACACCAAAAATTCCACGTCCAGTCGCAATTCCCGTTAATATTCCTTTCTCACGCAATTGTTTAAAGACTGTTGGAATAGTGCTTGGAATAAAGCCAGTCTTTGAATTTCGTAAAGTATCATCTATATCAAAAAAGATAATCTTAATCTTCTTAGCCTTGTATCTTAACTTGGCATCCATTATAATACCTCCTTCAATTCACTCCTTCCATTATACCATAAAGTAGAGAAATCCCACATCCCCAATAAAATCCTTGTCTCTTATCCGAATTCCTTTACTAGATACAAAACCAAATCATCATTATTTTGGCTAGTTGCATTCATTTCCAAGGGTTGATTTCGATACCAGACACCTGTCCCATCTGGAATGTAGCCCCGTCTGATATACAATCTCTGGGCAGGGCCATAGCCTAAGTGCAAACCTACACCAAGAGTGACCTTACTCGAAACAAACTTGACTCGTTTCTGCTTCTTCTAGCAGTTGATTCCCAATCCCTTGATTTCGAAAAGGCTCAAACACATTAAAATCTGATAATTCTGGATAGACTTCTGCAAAAGGACCATGTTTAGCAGAGGGCAAAATGGTAACGTAGCCCGCTACAGCACCATCAATCTCTGCAACTAAGACTTCTCTCTCCCCACTTTCCTGTTCCAGAAAATATCTAGCCAAAATTTCCTCTCTACCAGGCCAACCTTGATTCATAAATCCATGAGATAAGGATTCAATATCAGACTTAATCATATTTCTAATCGTACAATTCATCTTTGACTTATCCACCTTTACTCTTTCTATTGCCATTATAGCACGCCAAGGTCAGAAAAAAAACACCAAAAAAGAGAACTAGTAAAACTAGTCTCTTTTTATATTTTAGAATAGCTCAAGAGCAATCATAGTAATCATGGTTGCATCATAGTAATTATCCAAAGGTAATTGTTGAAGATAAATATACTTGTTTTGTTGGACCAACTTCAAATATTCATCTTCTTTATTGGCTGCATAAGTAATCGGAGCTAGGAAGCTTCCTGATTGGTAATCATTAAGAGCCTTTCCTTTCAAGTCATATCCTGCGTAGATGCGACGCTCTTTCATAAAGAAATTTAGCATATTTTTAACCAGTTTTTGACTCTTATCGTCCTTACTTTGGGCCAAGTGATATGGTAAACGACAGGCGTTATAGGAATAATTAGAATCGTATTCTGATTCAATGGTATTTGGTTGAACAAGTTTTGCACCAGACTTTTCTACCCAGATGAAATCTGGTAGCAGACCAACATCAGACTGTGAACTAATAGCCTCTAATTGCTCCAGCATTTTATCCTTGATAGACAACCACTGTTTGTTCCCTGTAAAATCATAAAATACCTGGAAGTACTGTGGCAAGGTATCAGAAGTACGCATCAAATAATAGTAGTTTGTATTCTTTTTCGCCCAATTCCCAACCGTAAGAACTCCAGTTTCTTCGTTATAATTATATCGAAGAATATCTTTAAGATCTTTTTGGCTTGGTTTTGATATTCATCAGCTTTATCCGGCCACTGCTTTGCAGCTTCCAATAGGGAATAAGCAATATAAAGATCTCCATCTGTAGCATTTTGTCTCTCTACAGTTTGAGTATCATTTTTAATAACTTGCTTCCAGGACATCAATTCAGTTCCAGGCACACGGTGATTCAGATAATAACGATACAAGCTCTCAAAATCTTCTTGACTTGCCTGTCCTTTTTTAGCTGCTAGTACTGTTATTAACATACCATAACTTTGTGCTTCTGAAAGAACTGTTGTTCCCTCGTCTTCACTATTCTTAGTTGTTCGAACATAAGTCTGATCAATTTTTGAAACAAGGAACTGTTCACTCCATTGTTTGTAAATACTATTGCGCATCTCGATTTTGCTCCTTCCTCTCGCTAAAAACAAGGTCAAGCAAAAGATAGAGAGGATAAGTACAAACAAGACATATTTCAATTTATTAAATTTCATAGAACCCCCCTATCCTGCAAATCGTTTGGTTTTAACCCACTTAGTCTCTTTACGACGAAGAATCTTATCCATCACGATTGATGTAATAGAGTCGATTGAAACGATGATAAACAACTGAGCATAAGTAAAATAAGCTACTAGGGCCAACCATACTTGCTTGGTAGTTGCTTGTCCAAACTGGCTAGCTAAAGCAATCATAATCTGCATCAAATATAGACCAATCATGAAAATCCAGTTGAAGAGCATGAGCTGGGCAATATAGATGTTGTCTGCATCAAATGCAAATGGTACCTTCACATCTGGCATAAATAAGTGAATACAGATGGCTACTATATTTGCAAGAAATTAAGTCTGAAAGTACAATAGCAAAGTTAAACCAGAAGAAGATACAAGAATAGTTTACAACCTCTAGTTTAACACGCCAGTTGCCTTTGCTGAATAGATGTTTAAAGTTTGATAGAACAACTTCGTAGTTCCCTTTAGCCCAACGTTTCCGTTGCATGTAGTAACTCTTTAAGGTTTCAGGTTCCTGCTGAAATGCTTCAGAATTATAAGCAAGAGCAATTAATTTACCACTTTGCATAATTTTAAAGGAAATATCTGTATCTTCCGTCAAGGCACCATTTTTCCATCCACCAATACTCTTTACAAAGTCTGTTTGAATCATAAAGTTGGTTCCAGGAATACGTCCAATTTTAAAGAGATGCCACATACCTACGTGGTGTACGCGCTGGGTCACCACAATTTCTTGGTTGATACAACGAGTCAAGAAATTTTGATTTGCGTTCCGAGTCTTATTACGGCCAAAGGAAGCAACATGACGCTCTGGATCCTTAACGATTTCTTTCGCAAGAAAATAAAGAGCATTTTTCTCTGGCATGGCATCTGCATCATAGACACAAATATAGTCACCTTTTGCCATCTTCAAGGCATCATTAAGAACTCCTGCTTTTCCACCAGTCCCGCTACGATTGATAACGGTAATATTTCTCTTAGCATACTCAGGCATGGCTTTAACAGCTAAACATTCCTCATAGGTATTATCAGAGCAGTTATCCGCAAACAAGAGTAACTCAACGCAGTCGTGAGGATAATTCATATCAAGGATGGCCTTGGTTGTTTGCGCAATAACAACATCTTCATTATGGGCTGGAACGACAATGGTTACTTTGGATAGTAAGGCAAAGGACTCGTGTCTACACGAAAATCACTATGTTTAAACCAAAAATGTACTGCTGAAAAGAGAATTACCAAGCCCCAGGCCAAAGAAATCCAGATAGATAGCAGAGTAAAGATCATAACAATTTGACTAATCATGATTCACCGCCTTAAAATTTTTGTTAACTCGATGATAAATAATCTTGTAAGCAACAAAAAGAATGACAAAACAAATGCTAAATGTAAAACTAACTCCTAAAGCAAGTCTAAAAAATAGTTCAGTCAGACTCATCTTCTTCCTCCTAATATTCCACAATAACATCCGTCTCTAATTGGCGTTTTAAGTTACTTGCCAAATCAGTAAATTTCGGATATTTACTACTATTTTCCCAATCAATTGTCTGGTAACCTGTTTGATATTGAATTCCTTGATTCCCATCATCTCCATGAAAAACAAGTCTTTCTAAGTTACCTTTCAAATTATTTTCATATAATTCTTGTAAGGACAGTTTATTGTCTTCAGTCAGTACAAGAAAATCTCCATTTGATAAATAGTAGAGCTGCTCATGCTCACTCAATTCTTGGCGAATCACCTCTTGAATCTGAGTAAGTACTCGACTGTACTCTTTCGGTTTAAGCTCAAAGAACATGTCTTCGTGCGACCAATGAATCAAAAGCGATTGAATTACACCATCAGTTTGATTATCCAACATAGCTCGATAATCTACCTGAGCATCTTCTGTTTTGTCTTGAACCTTGAGGGCCGTTTTAAATAAGTAATAACGAACCTTAGTTAAGATTCCAGTCAAAAGCGGAAAACTAAATAACAAAATTAAAACTTGTGGAGTCGTCATGTAGACGATGCCTGTAATTAAAAAGATAATTCCTAGACCAAATGATATAATTAGTGTCCATACAAGCAACAAGTCTGACAATACCACAGCTGCAAACAAGGCTAAGAAGAAAAATAATAGTTGTTCTAGCAAAATCTGCGGTGCATAGAAAAAACACAATAGCAATAGCGTAAATTCACAGACAAGTAAAGCAATCAGCCAATTTCTAAATTTATCCCAATTTTTCATTATGCTTGTTCTCCCCCTTAAACTCAGAAACAGTTACCGTAAAACCAAAATAAGATTTAATGGCATTTACAATTCTCTCAGAAGCCTTACCATCTCCATAAGGATTCGGAGCCTGCGACATGTTTTCATAGAGAGTATCGTCTGTTAAGAGTGCTTCCATTGTTTCTTTGACTCGTGACGGCTCTGTACCAACAAGTCTCAAGGTCCCAGCTCGGACACCTTCTGGTCGCTCAGTTGTATCACGAAGTACCAGGACTGGCTTCCCTAAGGAAGGAGCTTCTTCTTGAACACCACCGGAATCCGTCATAATAAAATAGCTTTTTGAAGCTAAATTATGGAAATCTAAAACATCTAAAGGGGCGATTAAGTGAATACGTTCATGCCCACCTAGTATATCTTTCGCCACTTCTTGCACTGCAGGACTAAGGTGGACTGGATAGACGACTTCTATTTCTGAATGTCGGTCTACCATCTCTCTCAGAGCGCCAAATACATCACGCATTGGTTGACCTTGATTTTCACGACGGTGCATGGTCACTAAAATCAATTTCTTTGAAGGATCTAATTGATCTAGAACTTGATGATAGTAGTCTGATTGGACTGTTAATTTCAAAGCATCAATAGCTGTGTTTCCTGTAATGAAAATCGCTGACTCTGGATGATTTTCCTTTAGAAGATTCTCTTTACTTTCACTAGTCGGAGCGAAATAGAGGTCAGATAGATTATCTGTCATCTGACGATTCATTTCTTCTGGGAATGGAGAATACTTATCAAAGGTTCTCAAACCAGCTTCTACATGACCGATTCGAACTTGGTTATAAAATGCTACTAAGCTAGCAACAAAAGTCGTCGTTGTATCACCATGAACAAGAATGATATCCGGATTCTCTTCCTTAACTACAGAATCAAATTTCTGGAGAATTTTCCCTGTAATATCTAATAAAGACTGATTTTTCCCCATAATGTCTAAATCATAATCAGGCAGAATCCTAAATGTCTCAAGAACCTGGTCTAACATTTGACGGTGTTGAGCTGTTACAACTGTGATTGTTTCAATCGTTTCTCTGTGCTTTTGTAATTCCAAGACTAAAGGAGCCATTTTGATGGCTTCCGGTCTAGTTCCAAAAACAACCATCACTTTAAGTTTTTTCATGAGAATATCCTTTAAAATACATTTGATGTGCAAGTCTTAATTTGAAAGAAAAAAATTATCAAAAATTAGGTTAATTTAAACATCTATATTATTCTACATCATTTAATTTATATGTCAATTTATTTAAATTTTCATACCATTCATTTAATAGAATTGTAATACCTTTGTCATCATTTTTGTAATGTATGATTTTTTTAAATTATAAGATCAATTAATAGACCGAAACAATTTTTCAATATATACCAAGCCTTTTAAGACGAATTCATTTATATTTTTTTGGAAAGAGAATAAGAGTAATTTTTTTAATTTTAGTAAATCATAAATATTCTTTTTTTATGCTAAAAATCAATCTTTACAATTTTTTTAAAAAAATAGATTTTTATGATAAATTTTGCTCTCCAAGAAATTGTTAATTTTTTTACTTAAGATAAATCTTTCGAAAGTTATAAGATTAAGTCATCAATCAAATTACAAGTTTCACCAACCTTTACTGGACGATTTTGATTCCAAACACCTGAACCATCTGGGATATAAGCTCTTTTTACATATAATCGTTTAATCGTTGGACCGGGCCATAAGTCGAATGCAATCCACTCCTAGTGTAATCTTATTCCTAGAAAGCTTGACTTGACTTTCTGCTTCTTCTAGTAGAGTATTCCCTATACCTTTATTTTGAAAAGCTTTAAAGACATTAAAATCAAAAAGTTCCGGTTCTCTACCGGAGAACGGACTTGCTTGGAAGATGGTAAGATAGTAATGTAACCTACTAGAAGTCCTTCACTCTCTGTAAATAAGACTACTCTATCTCCTATCTCCTATCTCCTGATTTTGAAAATATCTAGCCAAAATTTCTTCTCTACCTAGCCATCCCTGACTTAAAAAAACCTGGTTCAGTTTTTAATATCCGTTTCAAGCATTTTTCTGATTAAAGTGTTACCCATAAATTTGGGATTCTTTACAATTTATACTATCATTATATCACATTTAAAGATTAATAATATAAATAAGGCCTGTCTTCTAGGTAAATAGGTTATACTTCTAGAAGAAAGTCAGAACTAGGGATATAAAAAGGCTCAGAACTTAAAAAAGGTGGCCACTGGATTTGAAAAAAGACCCATATGGGCTTAATTCGATTTCTTATTTTCGAGCTCATAAAAAAGAGGTCCACTGGACCGAACTCGCCTTCTCATTTCAAAACACGTGAAAAGAAAGACCCGTTGGGTTCTTAATTCGATTTCTTGTTTTCAAGCTCATGAAAAAGAGGTCCACCCGGACCTCAACTCGCTCTCTCATTTCAAGGCTCATGAAAAAAAGACCCAACCGGGTCTTTTTTTTAATCTTCGTTTACGAAAGGCATCAAAGCCATTACGCGAGCGCGTTTAATAGCTGTTGTTACTTTACGTTGGTTTTTAGCTGAAGTTCCAGTTACACGACGTGGAAGGATTTTTCCACGTTCTGAAACGAAACGGCTAAGAAGCTCAGTATCTTTGTAATCAACATATTCAATTTTGTTTGCTGCGATGTAATCAACTTTTTTACGGCGTTTGAATCCGCCACGACGTTGTTGAGCCATGTTTTTTCTCCTTTATAGTATTAATTGTCCATTAGAATGGTAAATCATCGTCTGAAATATCCAATGGATTTGTTGTTCCAAATGGATTTTCATCACGTGAAAAGTCAGGTGCTGATTGAGTAGGCGCTGAATAGTTTGAACTTGGTGCAGAATGAGCTCCACCAGTTTGACCTTCACGCACGCTACGGCTTTCCAACATTTGGAAATTTTCAGCTACGACTTCAGTCACGTAGACACGTTGTCCTTGCTGGTTATCGTAACTACGAGTCTGGATACGACCTGTAACCCCAATAAGTGAGCCTTTTTTAGCCCAGTTAGCAAGGTTTTCAGCCTGTTGGCGCCACATTACGACATTGATAAAATCAGCCTCACGTTCACCATTTTGACTCTTGAATGTACGGTTTACTGCAAGAGTAAAAGTAGCTACTGCTACATTTGATGGGGTATAACGCAACTCAGCGTCACGTACCATACGCCCTACAAGTACAACATTGTTAATCATAATCTACCTTCTTACGCGTCAAGTTTGACGATCATGTGACGAAGAATGTCAGCGTTGATTTTTGAAAGACGGTCAAACTCTTTAAGAGCTACGTCATCGTTTGCTTCAACGTTAACGATGTGGTAAAGTCCTTCACGGAAATCTTGGATTTTCGTATGCAAGACGACGTTTTTTTCCCAATCTTTTTGATTCAACAACAGTTGCACCGTTGTCAGTTAAGATAGAGTCAAAACGTGCTACCAAAGCGTTTTTCGCTTCTTCTTCAATGTTTGGACGAATGATATAAAGAATTTCGTATTTAGCCATTGATATGTTCCTCCTTTTGGTCTAATGACCCCAAGTCTTTGCATGGGGTAAGTGAGGTTTGCTCACAATAAACTATTATACTAGAAAAAAAATTTTTTTCGCAAGCATAAAACAATATTTGTTTACTTTTTTTAGAGTTTCTTTGCAGAAGTCTTTGTAATTTCATCTACGATAATATTCTCTTCCTCAAATTTCTTCTTCAAAGAACTAAGATCAACTGTTCCCTCAATTTGAACTTCAATGACAATCTTACCATCTTTACGAGGGATATTAACAGTATGAGAAATATTAAGATTTTCTTCGACGATTAGTGAAACAATCTTACCAAGAACCCCAACTTCATTTTCTGTGATAAAACGAACACGGATACCTTCTTCACCATAACCAGCAATTTCAAGAAAGGCTCCGAATACATCTCGATCTGTAATGACACCGTACAATTGGCCGTTGTCAACAACCGGTAAGATACCAATCTTATTTTTGAGCATGAGATAAGTTGCGTCTTCCAAGCTTGCATAACCTGAAACAGTAACAACATCACGAATCATGACATCTTTTACCTTTGTCTTATTTAGCAAGTAATTCATCTCAAAGATTGAAAGACTAGTTGCTTTCGATGGACTAGCTTCAGCGATTGTACCCTCTGTTACCAAGCCTACTAATTTATCATTTTCAATAACAGGGAGACGGTGCAAACCTTGTTCGCGCATCAAATCTGCTGCGTGTGCAACAGTTGTATCAGGACTGATATAAACGACCTTGCGTGTCATAAAATCTTTAACTGCCATAGGAAATCTCCTTTATGTTTATAGTTTTATTATACACTTTTTACGGAAAGCTATCAAACGCTTTCATTTCTTTTTCAAGATTCAGAAAAATCTGAAGGACTTTACGAAAAAGAGCTCAACTTAGAGCCCTTAATCTTATACTTATGTAGATTGTATGATTACTTTGCAATCTCTATCCGCCGACTAAAAAGGTCCCCCGGACCTTTTTAGCCACCTAGATATGCTTTTCTGACTTCGTCTGATGCTGCGAGTTCTTTACCTGTTCCTGAAAGAACAATCTTACCTGTTTCAAGTACATAGCCTCGATCTGCGATGGCAAGTGCTTTATTGGCATTTTGCTCGATCAAAAGAACGGTTGTACCTTGTTTTTGAATATCTTGGATGATATCAAAAATTTCTTGAATGAAATTGGTGCAAGCCCCATTGATGGTTCATCTAATAAAAGAAGTTTAGGCGTTGACATGAGCGCGCGTCCCATGGCAAGCATCTGTTGTTCACCACCAGATAGAGTAGCCGCATCTTGATTTTTACGTTCTTCCAAACGAGGAAAACGTGAAAAGACTTTCTTCAAATTGGCTTGATTCTCTTCACGATTTTTCTTAAGAAAGGCTCCCATCTCCAAGTTTTCCATAACTGTCAAACCAGGGAAAACATGACGTCCTTCTGGCACTTGAGAAAGTCCAGATGCCACAATTTTTTGTGCAGGCATCTTTTGGATTTCTTGTCCCAAAAATTCAATTTTACCAGAACTCGGACGAACAAGTCCTGATAGGGTACGGAGAATGGTTGTCTTACCAGCCCCGTTGGCACCGATAAGGGAAACAACTTCTCCTTCATTTACTTCAAAGCTCACATCACGTACTGCTTGAATCATACCGTAGTGTACTGAGAGGTTTTCAACTTTTAACATAGACATTAGGCTTCACCTCCTAGATAAGCTTCGATAACACGTTTATTACTCTTGATTTCATCTGGTGTTCCATGAGCAATCAAACGACCGTACTCAAGAACATAGATACGCTCAGTAACTTCCATAACCAAGTTCATATCATGTTCAATCAGCATAATAGTAATGTTGAATTCATCCTTGATGCGACGAATCAACTCAGTCAATTCTGCAGTTTCTTGGGGATTCATACCTGCTGCAGGCTCATCCAAGAAGAGGATTTTAGGTTCTGTAGCAAGGGCACGAACAATTTCCAAACGACGTTGTTGACCATAGGCAAGATTTTTAGCTAAGGTTTCAGCATCACCATCTAAATCAAAGATTTTTAGTAATTCTAATGCTTTAGCTTTTAATTCTTTTTCATTCTTATAAAAAGCTGGTAAGCGCAAGAAACTTGCAAAAACATGTTGTTTATGATGGTTACTAAATGCAATCAAAACGTTATCCAAAACTGTCAAGTCTTTAAAGAGGCGGATGTTTTGGAAGGTACGCCCTAAACCAAGAGATGCGATTTTATAAGGTTGCTTACCATTTAGTAAGTGGCCATCCAAGGTTACTGTCCCTTCGCTTGGTTCATAAACTCCTGTCAGCAAGTTGAAGAGAGTTGTTTTCCCAGCTCCGTTCGGTCCAATCAAGCCAACAAGTTCACCTTCGTTCAATTCAAGAGTTACATCTCCAACAGCTGTCAAACCACCAAAATGCTTGGTTAAGTTTTTTACTTCAAGTAATGCCATTAGTTTTGTCCCTCCTTCTTACCTTTTTTAAAGAGACGTGATAGGCTCAATTCCCATGTTCCTAAAAGCCCACCTGGTCTGAAGATCATAACAAGTACCAAGGCCAAAGCATAGATAATCATACGAACGCTAGCCACATCTTGAAGGAACATATTCAAAATACCAAGAACAATAGCAGCGACAATTGCTCCTGTAATTGATCCCAAGCCACCAAATACAACGATAATTAAAACATTGATAGAGTTGATAAAGCTATAATCCTTAGGCACAACAGAACCGATAAAACCTGCTTGAAGGGAACCTGCAATACTTGCAGTCATAGCTCCAAAGATAAATGCGATAATTTTGATTTTTGTTGTATTGACCCCGACAGATTCAGCTGCAATTTCATCTTCACGAACAGACAAGGTTAAACGACCGATTGGACTACGAAGGAAATTCAGCGTTGCAATTGTCGTAATCACGGCAAAAATGTATACCATTTGCCAATTAGTAAAGTTTGGAATACCAAGGATACCAGCAGCTCCGTTTGTTAAATTACCACCATTGACGATTAGGATACGGATAATTTCAGCAACCCCAAGTGTCGCAACTGCAAGGTAGTCCCCCTTCAAACGAAGGGTAGGAATTCCAACAATCAAGGCAACCAAACCAGCAATGATAGCACCAAGCAACATAGCTCCAAAAAGGCACCATAAGTTGGAGATTTAGAACCAATAATGGCTGCTGCATAGGCACCGATAGCCATAAATCCAGCATGTCCAAGTGAAAATTGACCAGAAAAACCAACGATAAGGTTTAGTCCTACTGCAAGAATAATATTGATACCGATCTGTTCTAGAATCTGAATATGGAAAAGGTTTAAAATACCAAACGAAACTAATAAACTAATCACACCATATCCAAGCAACAAAAGGAGCAACCAGAGAATATTAACTTTTAAATTTTCTTTCATTGTTTACACCTTCTCTTTCACATTCTTACCAAGGATACCAGCTGGACGAACAATCAAGATCAATAGCAAGATTCCGTACACGATAGCATCACGGAAATCTGACATTCCGAAGGCTGTTGCAAAAGTTTCCAATAGTCCGATTACAAAACCTCCAAGAGCTGCACCAGGAATGATACCGATACCACCTAGAACGGCAGCTACGAATGATTTAATACCCGGAGTCATTCCCATCAATGGTTCAAGAGAGTTGTAGTAAAGGGCAATCAAGACACCTGCTGCACCAGCAAGAGCTGAACCTAAGGCAAAGGTGAAACTGATTGTACGGTTTACGTTGATCCCCATCAACTGAGCTGCATCACTATCTACAGATACAGCACGCATGGCTTTCCCCATTTTTGTTTTTTGAACGATGAGTTGCAAAAGAATCATCAAAACAATTGAAACAGTCAAAATCAACAATTGAATATTTGTTAGACTGATTGGACCCAAGTCATAACGAACTGTTTGGATTGCTTGAGGGAAGGCACGTGTATTGGCACCTACTAGATAGACCATCCCATACTCAAGCAAGAAGGATACTCCGATAGCAGTAATCAATACAGAGATACGAGTTGAATGACGCAGTGGGCGATAAGCTAGAAACTCGATGATTACGCCGAGAATAGCTGAACCAATCATGGACAAAATTAAGGCTAAAAAGAAATTTAAATGGAGGGCATTAATCAAGAAATAACCCATGAAAGCACCCATCATATAGATATCACCATGGGCGAAGTTAATAAGCTTGATAATTCCATAAACCATAGTATAACCCAGGGCTAGCAAGGCATAGACACTACCCAAGATTAAACCATTGACGAGTTGTTGAAGCATATGGTTCACTCTTTCTAAGTTTTATTTTTAGGATTTTTTAAAAAAATAATCCCTTTATAAACACCGAAACAGGGAGTGAGTAAAAGCTCATTCCCCATCTACGATATCTATAAAATTAAGGTTTTACGACTTCTGCCGCTTCTACTTTACCATTATTCATGGTCATCATGAAGGCTGTTTTCACAGTATTATGATCTGCATCAAAGCTTGTTTGACCTGTAACACCTTCGAAGTTTTGTGTTTTAGCAAGATTGTTCTTGATATCAACTGAAGTTTTTGCACCTTTTGCTGCATTTGCTACAAGGTAAACTGAGTCATATGCAAGAGCTGCAAAAGTTGAAGGCTCTTCATTGTATTTCGCACGGTATGCTTCAAGGAAAGCTTTCGCCTTATCTGACACATCAACTGTTGATGAGAAACCAGAGATGAAGTAAATGTTTGATGCGCGTTCTGCTGTTGCTTGTTGAACAAACTCTTCACCATTAAATCCATCACCACCGATGATTGGTTTGTCAATACCCATACCACGAGCTTGGTTTACAATTTTACCTGCTTCAGTGTAGTAACCTGGTAATACGATTGCATCAAATTCTTTATCTTTGATTTTTGTAAGAGCTGCTTGGAAGTCAGTATCTCCTGATACAAATGTTTCATCAGCTACGATTTCACCTTTAAATGATTCACGGAAAGCTTTTGCAACACCTTTAGCATAGTCACTTGAGTTATCAGTATACAAAACAACTTTCTTAGCGTTCAATTTGTTTGAAACGTAGTTTGAGATGATTTTTCCTTGGAAACTATCTTGGAATGTTCCAATAAATAGGAAGTCTTGTCCTTTTGTCAAACCATCTTGAGTAGCACTTGGCGAGATTAATGGCACACCAGCTTGAGTAGCGTTTGCCACTGCAGCAGCAGTTGCTCCAGAAGTCGCAGGCCCTACGATAGCTGCTACTTTTGATTGAGTCACAAGGTTTGTAGAAACTGAAGCCGCTTCAGCAGTTTCAGATTTGTTATCTTTATCTACAACTTCGATTTGTTTTCCATCAACACCACCAGCAGCATTGATTTGATCAACTGCAAGTTGAGCACCCTTTTGTTCAGATGTACCGTAAGCAGCTACTGCTCCAGTCTCTTCGAAGTTGAAACCAATTTTTACAACTTTTTCATCAATTGGGTTACCAGTTGTGTTTGAAGCTCCTGACTTCACTTCCCCACAAGCTGCTAAAAGAGCTGTACTTGCAAGAGCTACGAGTGACAATGCAAATTTTTTCTTCATGTTTATCTCCTTTTAATGTTCAATTTAAATTACATGTTAAGAATATACCGAATTATCAGAAAATTGTCAACAAGTTTCTCTCACTTTTTTTAAATGATAACGTTTTCGCTAGTTTTTATATAGGTTCCCCAACGAAAGGAGTTTCCAATTCTTGGATATGACAAACTCTCACTTTTTTTGATAAATTTCTCTTTTCCTAAACGATTTACCAGCTCTTCCACTTCTTCTGTTGGGACATAAAGTTGTAGGTAACGATGTTTTTTTGAGTGGTAACAAATATCACCATAATTTGCGAGTTTTTTTAGCATCGCGATTATAGTATAAATAGATAATCAGACCAGACCGATTCTCTTTTTGAAACATAATTCAACTTCCTTCTAACAATCTTCCTTCTATTATATCAAAAAAACAAGCTCAGTCGAGCTTGCTTTAGTAGTTGAGTGTGTCTGTTTTTGGGAGAAAATGAAAAATCACCAATAGAACGTAAATAAAAGACCGAAACTTTCAACTTTTTCTTGTCCCAGTCTTGATTTATTGTTCTTTTGATGATACAATAGCTTTAAACTGATTGAACAAGTGTTGGTTGTTTTAATCGGTGGGCGTTTGAGTGTTAGTCTCACTCAGCGCCTTTTTGTTCGTGTTTTTTTATAATTCCATTATACCACTTTGGGAGGAGAATGCAAGCATTTTCCCAAACTTTTTTTTCTAAAAGGCTTGAAAAATCATGGTTTCATCTGTTTTTCAATCCCTTTCATCGGTAAGAGCTCCCCAATACTTCGGTTTTCGGTTTGAGCGATTGATCTGTGGTAGTGTATAATCTGATTTTTTTGAGTATGTTGAAAGTGACCAGGATAATCTTTTTCCTGGTCTTTTTATTGTTTGGTAGGATCTCCTCCACTCTCCGAAAAAGAGGTCTCTCAATTCTCCTGTATAGTTTAAAAGAATGGTTTGGCTCATAGTATCAGCGCCTTTCTCACTCCAATACATACCTCTATTTTTCATTCGATACGTCACTTTTCGATGCTGAGATTCCATGATACCAATACCCTTGCTACTGAGTCCAAAGCTCTCAGGATGATCAGTATATTTAAAGTTTTTCAGAAGTTGTCTTCTGAAGCGTTGAAAAGACTCTAATTTTTTGTCTGATTTAATCAAAGATTCAGCTGTATCAAGTACCGTTTTTAGTAACCCCTTATCTCGGCTCTTGACCGCTTCAAAGGCTTGTTTGGTCAGCACTAAAGGAAAAGTACGTAAATTCTTTTTCAGGGCTTGATTCACGTGAAAAGCATCCCAAAAGTGCAAATGCTCTTTAGGCTTAAAAGCACTAACTAAGTCCTTAAAGTCCGTAGGAGAATAGCCTTTACCACCATCAGAATTAGTCACAATGACCGTTTCGGGAGTAATTTCAAAATGCCTAGTCAACAAATCCATTAGTCTATCTTTGGCTTTATGATAGCGTGTAGAGATAACTTCTATCTTGTCTTTTAAGATATTCCTCTTCCCCTTCTTGCTTCCAGTATGGACGACAAAATGACTTAACTCAATAGACTTCTTTTTCCTGTCAGGCATTGCCTGTTTGACCCAAACCCCATCACCTTCAATATAGACTTTCTTTGCTCTCACTTTGTCCTGGTTATCTTCAGACCAGTCTGAAGCTGATAAGGAGTCGTACTCCTCTTTTTCAGCTAGGAGTTCACCTGCCACGTCTAAAGCGTGCTGAACTGTATTCTTGGTGATATAGATTTCCTTTAACATTTCCATCACCGATACAACTTTACGATAGGGCATAAAATTAGCAAGCTTGGTCACCTGGTAAAGTAGCTCCTGAGAAAACCTCGACCTTGGTTCTAGTCCTAGCTTTTCATCAACAGGGATTCGGATGGTGTCATCTTTCTTCCATCTGCTACGTGAAAAGGTCATTTCTCCAAAAGAAAAAATAACTGTCCGCTCTTTTTGATTGATTCTTTTGTACCCCTGCGCTCGCATACTAGGGGCAATGAATTTTTCATAGTTTTCAATCATCTTCAGAAAAGCCCGTTGATTATTTTGGTTCAACTGCCTTGAAAATTCTCTTTCGTCTAACACGGTTATATCCATTTTTGTCACCTCAATCTTCGCTACCGCCTATTATACCCCAAAAACAAGACAAGAAGAAAGACCTCTCCAAACGGAAGGGTCTATATTTTTATAGTGATTTTAATATTGGTTTATATCATGATTTTAATAGTGATTAAAATCAATATCTAAAGTGATAAACCTTGGTCTTTTTGGTTCTTTGGAGCGGATGCAGTTGGCAAAACCTCTTGATACATTTTTCTTCAGAGATAGCTCATGTTGACTACCTAACAATAGATTTTCAAAAAATCTATCCAGGTATTCAGGATTTTTCTTCAGCAATTTTGCATTGTCCAAAACTAGGGCATCCCTGAAGTAACGTGCATTCTCTTTGAACGGGCTATTATCAACTTCAAAGCCTAGTGAACGTAGGTACTTAATCATGAAGACCGTAACAGTTCGGGTGTTGCCCTCTCCAAACGGATGGATTTGCCAAATTCCCGATACAAACTTTTTCAAGTGCTTGACCATTTCTTCAGGTGTCTTCCCTCGATAGTCAAATTGTGACTCCTGGTCAAAATCATAGGTTAAGCTAGCCGAGATAGTTTGATAATGATCATAGATAACGCTATCTCCCTCTAAAATCGGCTCTTTTTTAGTGATGTTATAATGGCGATATTCTCCTAAAGGGATACCTTGGCTTAGAACGCCAAAGAATAGCTCTTTATGGATTGATTTTAGAGTGGTTGGGGCAAACTTGAAGGCGTTGCTTGATAACAGCTCTACGATCCTTAAAGAGACAATATCAGCTTCTTTCGTGCTATCATCGGTCTCTTCATGGTATTTGGTAATTTGGTCATAAATTTGTTGATACTCAATCTTACCTTCAATCTGCTCTTTAGCCAATTCAACCATATAGCGTGATGGCTCAAGACCGTCTACTTGCTGAAGACCAAAGCCAGTCTGCCATAAGTCAAGTTTAGTCTGATAGGAAAGGTTGGGGTTATCAATTTCATAGGTTGGTTGCATAGGTCACCTGCGTAAATAATATTATAGTGATTTTTATCATGATTTTAATAGTGATAAAAATATTGACGATTATTCTTCTTCATAACTCTCAATCCAATTATCAAGGAAAGTTGATGCTCCGCTATATCCTGCTTGCTCCGCAATCCTATCTAGCTTTTCTCGATTTTGGGGCTTCAAGGTGAACTGATAAGGATGTTTGGTCTTCCCTGATGGGCGACCTGCTCTTCGCCCTTGTGATTTTGCCTTAGGGACTGACGGTATTGTCTCGCCTAACGCTTTACTAATTTTGTCCTTTTTGATTTCAAAAAGCCATTGCATACCTCTTTTTAAATAGCTATTTATATCATGATTTTAATAGTGATAAAAATATTTATTAAAATCATGGTTTTTATATTGATTGATATTAGGAGTTATCCGACACGGTCTGAATTTGGATCAGTGTTTCTTCCAAAGCTGAAAAGAAAGCCTTGTGTTCGTTTCGTGATGTTTGGTCAGCCATGATGTCAATAACAGTATTGTCTTTTGATGCACGGTTAAACAATTCCTTTTGAGGAATTTGACCAACAACATTGTCATCATTTTTCAAGGACAGATAACAACTCTTTCGATTTTTGCCGTATTATGCTTTATCATGTTAGGCAAAAAGTAGAGTTTAGCAGTAATTAGAGACTCACGGCTTGGACGGACAATTTCTGTTTTTCTGTACTCGTCAAGACGGACTTCAAGATTTTGTTTCGCTTCAAAAGCAAAATCGCTTGGCGTAATGGGACTGAAAAGAGCATGACTAACAGCGATAGCATTTCTTGTAGCAATCCGAAGTCAGGTCTGCAATCTAAAATCACATAGTCGTATTGTGCCAGGTTCTTTTGCTTCCAGGTTTTCACCTAGCCAGTCATACAGAAACATATTCTGATTAGGATTGGTTTCAAGTCTTCTTTCAGCTTCATCTAGTCTCATAGAACCTGCAATTAAATCAATGTTAGGCGCAACCGATAAAATGGTCACGTCTCCTGAACCAGTAAAGACATTAGCAACTGTTCCTGAATCCTCGTAAACGTCATAAAAGTGTGTTAGGGTTGCTTTGATGGTCTAGATCAATAAATAAAAACTCTATGACCTTGACTAGCTAAATACTGACCTGTTAGAAGGGCTAAAGTTGTTTTTCCGACTCCACCCTTGATGGCAACAAAAGCTGAGTAATTTCATTTATTTCTTTTCTCCTCCTTTTTCTATACTTCTATTATAATATAAATCATGATAAAAATCAATATAAAAATCATGATTTTAATAAATATTTTTATCACTATTAAAATCATGATATAAATCACTATCTTTTTATCTGATATTTTTCACGGTAGCGCCTAAACGTTCGCTCGTTTATGCCTGTTAAGCCTGCCACGTCTTTATCAGACATTCCTGAAAGGTAAAGCTCGAAGGCGTGTTTTTAGTCTGCTATCGTCTTCAGTAAAGAGTGCCTTTCTGCCCTGGTATTTGCCCTGAGTTTTTGCAATAGCTATCCCTTGGGCTTGACGTTCCTTGATTCGTTCCCTTTCAGCTTGTGCCTGGTACTTGTATAGCTCTAAAATTAAGTTGTTTAGAAGCCGTCTCAAGTTATCATCTTCAATCCCTCGAAGGGTTGGAAGGTTTAACACTTCCAAGGTAGCCCCTTTAGTTTGTATCTGATTCATGACTTCAGTTAGCTCCTGGTTATTTCTTCCAAGTCGTTCTAGCTCTGTCACAACGACTATATCCCCTTCACGGATATAGTCAAGCATGGCTTTCAACTGTGGGCGGTCTTTGCTGACACCGCTGACTGCTTCCTGAAAGAGCCTGTCAACGTGCTTCAGTTGATCCAGTTGCCTATCCAAGTTTTGGTCAGTCGTGCTGACCCTTGCATACCCAATTTTTGTCATATTTCCCCTTTCTATTTTGCCTAATCCTATTGTCCGCCTCCTCATCCCTTTAAAATCAAGAAAACAGCAAGCGGTCAATAGGCTATACTTTATTGTCCTTATTAAATTTCAATTTTGAAATATGTTTTTGATTATTATATAATTACCTTATACTACAAACAAAGGAGTCAACCATGTCTAAAAAGAAACTTTCAATCAATCTTGCTGAAAGTGATGAAATCATTATTAAATGCGAAAAAGAACGGAAACAAAAGAATTTGCAGATAAGATAAAAGAAAAAAACTTAACAACATTTTCAGGAGCTATGCATCTGAGGGTTTACTTTGATGATGGTCTTGATACCATTTATTCCAGCTATGATGTCAGCAAAGTCTTTAATCTCGCCAAAGCATTATCTTCAGGAAATGAGGTTCAACAAGAGTATAGCTATGCTGTATTTAGAGAGATTGCAAAACTTTATAACACGCTATAGATACAAATTTACCTAAGTAGTTTTCAGATGAAAACTACTTTTCTTTATCTCTCTAGCTCTTCTTTTTGTGTTTCAGCTTGTCTTCTTGCTTGAGCGTTTTTCTCAAGGCGTTCATATTGAGTAAAGTCTTTGACGATACTGTCAAATTTTTCCTTCAGGGCTTTTCGCTCGATGGAGACCTCGACCACCTGCTTTTCAATTTCTTTTGGATTGACTGAAGGTGAAATATTCAATTCTTCCAAAATTTGATAAGCTACTTTGACATCAATCGGATTCTCTGCGTGAATATCTTCAAGCGCTGAAGCAATTTTATTGAGTCGCTCGATCTTCTCATCCAATCTATCAAGTGACTCTTGTGTTTCTTCAATCTGTCCCAGGAAGCGGTCATGTAACTCATGGAATTGGTCTGAATCGGATACCCCGTGGCTAACCAGGTAATTATATTCTTTGACCAACAAATCCAACTTAGAAATGTTAGGGTTCTTAGTTAAGATATATTCTCCGCTTTCGTAGGCAAGTTGATTGATAAGCGTTGACCCTTTCATGAATTTATTGCTTGCTGAATTGTCAGGATTGATGAAATAGAAAAAATCTGACTTCTTGATAAAAATATCAAAACTGCCGTCCTCTTGTTTATCAACAAGACGACTAGGAATTTTGACCGTACCTTGGTTGGCAATACCGTATTGCATTTGAAGATAGATACCTGTGTCCGTTTCATGCTCGACCTGCCACGGTTCAATTTTTACCCGTATTTCAAAATCTTCTGCCTTTTCAGCTTGTAAGGTGTCATACTCACTTTTGATACTTTCTAACGGATAGACGATTTCATTTTTATCCAGGCGCTCCTTAATTTGCTCTAAGGAATACCTCCCCTTTTTTGATAAAGTGCTGTCACGGGTATTTCTTTTTTGGTCTTTGTCAAGCAATTTATACTTGGCATATTTCCCCGAAAAGTCAACAGCAAGATTTAACGCCTTTGCCTTTTCTTGAAAATCTGAAAGGTTGGTTGAATGCTTCAGGAGAAACTCAAGCCGTGATTTAATTTCTAACTTAAAAACATTTTCTTTTTGGTAAGCTGAATATTCTTTGTGTCCGAATTGATTTTGACGATCAAGAATTTTTGCACCTGCCAGGTCTGCATACTTGTCAGAAATTTGTTCAAGGGCTTTCTTTGTTCCTTTTTGCCATCTGAATTTAGTGAGTGTGACCGAGTTAGTGGAATTGATATAAATGTGATTGTGAAGATGCCCCTTATCCATGTGAGTTGCAATGACAAATTGATGACTGCCACCTGTCAATTCAAGAGCTGTCTTCCGTCCTATCTCATGTACTTGCTCAGGTGTCAAATTGTCTTCAGGGGAAAAAGACTGAATGATATGGTGTGCCAAAACATCATTTTTGACCAACTCTTCATTATTGATTGGTCTTCCTTTTTCCAAATTGGCAAGTTGCTTTAACATCATAAATTCTGAATGAGCAGACTCAACATCAATCACCAAATTTCCCGAAACTAGCTGAGAGACTATCTGACCATCTACAATCTTTACAGGAAAGTTCAAATCAGAATCAATCAATTCTGTTCCAATAGTCTTAGCACCATCTTCAATATACTTGATACCATCAGCTAACTTGTTGACCGATTTTATCTGCTTAACTTTTGTAACAACCAAGTCAATTTACTCCCCTTCTATCTCTCATCATTTTTTCAATCATAGCCACTTCTTTATCAAAATTGTCATCCATCAACCGCTTAACTTCTGCAAGTGAATCCTGCAAATTTCGAAAGTTTTCAAGTGTAATTTCTTCATTTGTATTGACGTACTTTGCAAGCTGATTGATATTTGTACCAATACGATTTATCTCCGTTCTTAATTTTATCAGCTCTGAATAATCAACGGTTACGACCTCGCCTGTCAAAAGCATATAACGTGCATAGGTATTGAAATTTTTAAATCCGTGAAGTTCCATCCGTTCTTTAATCAATTCATTTTCTCTTGGCGTAACTCTCATTTTTCGCTGAATTTCACGATACCGTTTTTCTTCTGTCATTGATTTTTACCTCATTCTTTTTTCTTGACATCTTTGCCGTATCCCTCTATACTTTTCAAACTGGCAAGCATAGCATTTGGGTACCCAATTGCGAAATTTAAAAGATTTTACCAATCCCCAATACTGGCAATTCTGCCAATTTGGGGTTGGTAAATCTTTCAAAGTTTTGGGGAAAATCCCCAAGCCCCTTAGTCGTCTTTCAGACCTTAGTTGACTTCAAATTGTTGAAGCAACTCCTCTTTTAAGGACTGGTAGTCCTCATCTGAAAGAGAGTCAAGATAGGAAATTGTTTCTTGATATTCTTCAGCTAAGTCAGGGTCAATACTTTTGAGTTCGTCCGCATCTTCATCTAAAAGGGCGATGGCTTTTCTGCGCTTGGCTTCAATAAAGCTTTCATTTCTTGTGTACGTCCCATTCTCAAAATAGAACAAGTTGAGAAGTAATGTTGTTTCAATAGTGTCATTCATGTTTTAGTCCTCCGTTTGTTTTCTGCGACTCATAAAGCCTGCGGATAATTGAGCGACAAGGTCTTTTACAGGCTCATCTCGTTGTCGCTCTTCTGCTCTTTTTTTGGAGCATCTTTCGCCTGCTCTTTCTCTTTAGGGTCAACCTCTTTTTCTTTAGATTGGTTTTTCAAGCGATCAAGTTTTTCTTGAAAGGCATCCTTGGTCAGTTCTTTAGTTTGATACTTTTCAAGGGTTTTATCAATTCTTGAAATCAAACTATCTGCTTCTTTTTGTACAATTTTAATTTGACCTTCTAGGTCAGATAGTCCGTCAGGGTCATCTGTCCATGTTGCCAAATAGCCAAAACTGTACTCACTTGTATCTAGCCCATAATGACTAGCGACCACAAAAGCAACTGACTCAGCTTGTAATTCTGCGGTACTTCTTTTAAGAGGAGTTTCTTGTAATTTCTCCATATTGTGTAGATCAGAATGTGCCATTTCATGAAAGATTGTTTTTAGTGTTTGTTGCTCAGACATCCCTTGCTTAATCACAATTTCATTGTTGGTTACGGAATAAAAAAACCGTTAGAGCCTTTAGTGTCTTTTTGCTAAATGAAGAGAACACCATTAGCTTCAGATACCTCTTTAGCTGACTTGTAAGGGTGCCATAATCTTCATAAGTCCCCTCAAGTTCATAGATGGTTTGGGTAATTCTTTTCCATCTGTCTGTGAGACATCAAAGACTGGGACAAGTTTGAAAGATGTGAATGTTTGTTCATTTCCATTCTCATCTAAGAGTGGTTCATTAGTTTTAGGGTCTCGTCTTTTTAGAGTCATAGGGCAAAAAATCGCAATGCCTTTTCTCCCTTATTGACACTTCTCTCAAATTCATCCTTCCACTTTTTTTGAAGGATGCCACGTGAAAGCTTCAGGGTTTTGCATTAAAATCAACTGAATATTTCTCGGTGAGTAATTGTGAAATTTACTCATTGTGGTCAAGTATTGTTTGTAAGTGTCAGACTGAAAATAGTCTTTAACGCCATCCTTCAAAAGTTGAGAAAGTCCCTTACTGTCTTTTGCCTGAATCAATTCTTCAACGCTTTTTTGTGGTTCAGGTGAAGGTTGAGTTTGATTATTTGGATGATTGTTGTCAATCGGGTTTGACCCATAACTGACCTCTTCCTGGTCTGACTTTCCGTCACCGTCTGTATCAGCATTAAAAGGACTTGTCCCTTGAGCTTTTTCAACTTCATCAGGAATACCATCACCATCTGAATCACGTTCAAGCTCTTCTTTTCGTGCTTCAGCTTGTTTTTTCTCTTCATCTTCTTTACGAATACGTTCTATCTTTTCTAAGAAAGATTCTTGTTTTTCTGACATTAGGTCTCCTCCATTTTGTAAATTTGATCCTTCTTTTGACATGTTCTGTTTTTGAAGTTCTTTCAAAGTTTCTACCATTGCTCTTCCATTATCAATAACCTTTTCATGATTCAAAGCAATCTTTTCAATCACTCCATCACGTTCACGGTATATCCCAATAATTTCATTCTTAGTTGCTTGTTTAAGCTCTGTATTGAGAATTTTTCTAGCTTTGAACACCGAAACAGGGACTGTTCCATCTTCTGTATTAGATCTAAACAAAAGCAAAATATCTTTATCATCAGCTTTAATAAGGCTATCAAAACGTCCTTTATAACGATCTATATTTTGTAAATCATTAAAGTAAAATGAATTCAGCTCCAGGGCTACTTTCAGATCAGGAAGTACCTTGATTTTATTAAGAGTTGAATTATCATTTGACAACAACAGATCATCATAAGTAAGCTCCCCACCAGTTGCAAAATCATACAAAGTCTTTTCAGGTGTCTGTCCTTCTCCAAGTGGTTTAAGACCTGTCAAATGCATGAAATTCTTCTCTTGAAAATTGACTTGAACGACATTTCCATCAGATGTAAAATAGCTGATAGTAGAATTTGCTAGCTCATCCCGATAAAATCGAGCAGCTTCCTGAATATCGTGTCCACGTCTGTTTATTTTAGCTAAATCATGTCTAGTAACCGAATGTTCAAGACGTGTTCTTCTTGACTTTAGATCATCAGTTATGCTAAAATGTAGATATTGAGAGGATATTGTAGGGCGACTGGTAACAGAGCGTTCAAAGGTACTTGTTTCAAGTACAGGGTGCAGTACTACCTTCAGCTTTGGGCTGTAAATAACCCATGTGTAATACGTCCTCTCCTTTTTGTTGCTCTGAAACCTTATCTATGTTTGAAGGTTCACCCTCAATGTTATTAGTAGGCTCTTGACTTCGGTCAAGGGCTTTTTTTCTTCTCCCTCAGGTAATCATTCCAGTCCATCTTGTCCTGGTCTTGTCTTAACGGTGGGAGGTCTTGAGTCAAGCCTATCCCTTTTTCCTTCCAGACGCTCGATGAAGGTTCTTCCTGCATCGTCATTATCAACCGCTAAGGTAATTAAGTCCTGGTGTTTGTTATCGTGAAAAGAAAGTCGTGACAACAGCCATATTGGCAAGAAAAAGTTGGTGGTTTAGCTTCTTCAACATCTCCATTGATAGCGCCTGTCTCAGATAAAAGCTCTGCCACGTGACGGCTCACCGTTGATTCTTTTTAAGCCATCCATCGCAACCAGGCGGACATCTTCAAGCCTATCCTTGTGAAGCTCATAATAGCTCATCAAATCAATAGGAGCTTCCGCAAAAACTAATCGTTTAGGTGTTCCAATATCAACGTGCATTCCTGTCATGCCATCAAAGCCCTCATAATCTGTTTTTAAGCGCCCTCTCGTAAAGATCATGATTTTTCCTTAATACCTTGAAGAAGCGCCTATAACCTCTCCTTGGTTGTCTAAACTCTTGAAAACAATGACAGGTTCATAGTAGTCCCCTGTCTTTTTAGTGGCTTGTGATAAGACGTTTTTTCTCCAAAAATCGATCGTCTCATCAGACAAGCCCTGACATCCTTCAGATATTCCCTGGCTTCTATGAACTTAGTTTCATAAGGCTCAAGGTAATAACTGAAGGGTTCTTTTCAGGAACGTTGGTCACATCGACCACATCAAAAACTACCTTTTTTTCCAGAAGTGTTTTGCTTGCTAAAAGCTTCTCCCCTGTCAATTCTTCCTGAACGACTTGAACCATTTTAATCACATCACCGCCATTGCTACAGGGCAAACCAATTGAAATAGTTTTTCCCTAACATTGATAGTGAAAGAGTCATGTTCTTTTCCAAGCGTAAGTATAGCTTCCTGTTCGCTGTAAACTCATGCCCAGGCTTTTCTGCCACCTCTAGGATTGACAGGGCTTTGAGTTCTTCAATACTTGCCATCTACCCTACTCCTTTCTCTAATTGTGCCGTAATGGCTTTTTTGGTCTGCTCGATGAACCACTCTTTAGACTTTTGACCTTGACCGATTAACTGAAGGGCTGTCTCCCATTTCCCCGTGGTTTCAGGGTTGGTGTACATCACTTCTAAATTATCTAGAAATAAGACAAGCATCTTTCCCCTATCCGTTGGGAAGAGTTGTCCCGTCTTCTTATCCCTGGTGATATAGTCACGGTCAATAATCGTCTTAATAATACCTGCCCTGGTTGCAGGTGTTCCAGGTTGTATTTTGGAAGAACCTTATCAAGTAGGCTACTTTCAGTTAGACGGGCAGGGGGCTTGGTCTCATCTTCTTGAATTTGAGACTGTGTGACCAATCTAGCCCCTTCCTGGTAAACAGGTAGGACTGAATCTTTATTTTCTTTGTCCGCTAGGCGTGTCCAACCTTCAGAGGTCATAACGTTACCTTTAGCGCTGAAGGTTTGTCCGTTATTATCAAGAACGACTTCCGTTGCTTGATAGCGATAGTCAGGCGCAAACATCAGGAGAGTTCGCTTAAGAATTTCTAGGTAAAGGGTCTTTTCATCCCCCTCAAGAGAAACCACGTCAGCCGTGTTTTCCGTTGGAATAATAGCATAGTGTTCCATCTGCTTATCTTGCACGTACTTCTTTCTAGGCTGTGTATTTTGGAAGGTCTGCATCGATGCCCCAGGACTTGCTTATAATCGTCAAGGTGTTTCACTAAATAATCAAACTCGTTGGGAGTTATCAATTTATGGTCTGTACGTGGGTAAGACGTTACCCCTTTTTGATAAAGTTTCTGAGCAACTTCAAGCGTATAAGCTGAATCAAAATGATACTTCTTACTCATTTCTGACTGAAGGCTTGTCAAATGGTATAAATTTGGCGCAGAAACCGCCTTATTTTCGCTTTGAATCGTTTGGACGACCGATTGACCCCCAAGAGTATTTAAAGCCTTCTGAGCGTCTTCTAGCGTGTCAAACTTGACCTTGTTTTTGAAGACTGTTCCTGAATCATCTATTAACTCAATTTTCCAAAACGGGACAGGTATAAAAGAGTCAATCGCTAGGTCATTCTCGACTATTAAAGACACAATAGGCGTTTGTACTCTACCAACCGAAAATTTCTTGTCCTTCTCGCCAAGGTAGCCCATTTCCTGAAGTTTCAAGGAAGTCCAGGGGCTAAAGTTAAACCCTACCAACCAATCTGACTTTGCACGTGCTTCTGCTTCTTCCGCATATTGACGGGTTTCTTGAGCAGGTCTTAAGTTTTTAAAGGCTTTAATAATGCCTGCATCCGTCAATGAATTGACCCAAAAGACGATACTTCACTTTCTTAAGTGCATTTGGTATCAACCTCAAAATAAGATAGGCAATTGATTCACCTTCACGGTCAGCATCCGTCCCAATAATGATACAGTCTGCTTTATTGACCTCTCGCTTAATCAAATTAAACTGCTTTTTCTTATCAGCTTTTGACTTCATACTCGAAGGCTTCAGGAAAAAAACAGGCAGATTGGCTAAGTCCCAATTTTCATAGTTCTGATAAAGGATTCTTTATCTCGACCAGGGTGACCAATTGCAGAAACGACTGACACTTGACCATCTAGCAGGTCTGTCTTGACTTTCCAAGCCCCTTTTTCATTCTTTTGCTTGACCCAAAGGCTTGAGCGTACTTCTTGGCTTGGTCAGGCTTTTTCTGCCAATACCAGGTATTTCATGACGGGGTACCTCTCTTCCTATTCAGTATCCACCAAGCTATCAATATTAGCTTTTAAGTAAATCAGCTTTTCCTTAGAAGGTTCAATCTCCTCAACTTCAAGCACTCCTCTATACCGTTTAGGGTAGCTAAAAAACTGTGTAGAGATTGCTTGAAAATCTTCAACGTCTAACGTCTTAATCAAGATGCTGACAAAGTCATTTAAGACTTCCCCTTGGTTGCTCTTTTCAGTCACTTGATGATCAAGTGCAAACTGTTTGAGTGCTTCCGCCATCGTTGACATCTCAACGGCTGAAAAGAGGGTATCAAAGTAACCTATCCCCCTCATATTAGTTGTTTGTGTCATGTTTTCCTCCAATTCTTCAAAATCAAAAAGAAACCTGGTAGGGCTATCCTAGCAGGTTTTCTTTAGTTAAAGCCCACTTCCTCAAATGGTAATTTTTACTTCTAGCACCTTTGCGCTAGTTGTTTCTAGCACCCTATCATGGTTGACGTTGGCATCCCAGTCATCCATATCAGACATGGAACGGGTATAACGATACCAGTTCGTATCACTTGGACTATTCGCCAGTTCTTTAGCACGTGGATGCTGAAGAACGTTAGTTTTCTTATCTCTGAAGACATTTTGTTTAGAGATAAAGATTAAGGCTTCATCAACCCCAATACGAGCCACCTCATCAGGTGTGAGAAGGTCACGCTGAATGGTCTGAATAGACTGACTGCTTGACCCTTGCGCTCCTCTTGTTTGCGACTGATTCTTAACATTGATAGTTTGCTTACCGCTTCGCATTGAGAAATAGTTCATTGTTTCCTTATCATTCGTCCCCAAGTAAACCAGGGTAGCACAGTTATTGAATATGGTCTCCCATTGGTCTTTATATAGTGCCTTCAATTGACTGATGGCTTGAATGATAATATCAATTGAAATCTCACGGGAGCGAACTGAAGAGAGTGTTTCCGTGAAGTTTGGGAAACGTCCAAAGTTGGCAAACTCATCTAAGATAAGTCTGATATGTAACAAGTCTTCAGGTTTGCACGTTGGATGGTCTCCCTGAAGGATTTCATCTGCTGTCTTTGGTAGTTGCCTAAACATCATGGTAAACATAGTCGTTGCAATAAAGTTGAAAGACTTATCTGTTTCAGGAATAGCGATAAAGACGGCTGTTTTTTTCTGTCTGCCATTTTTTCCATTTCCATTGAGTCACGGGCGGTCAGGTTTCTAACCGCATCATGATCAAAGACAACAAAACGTGAAGAAGCCACAGATAAGACTGAGGTCATTGTTTTACCTTCAAAATTGCTATTAAATAGCTCCCATTGTCGGTTAGCGTAGTTCCCAGGCATTTCTTCTTCTAATTCTTCAAACAGTCTTTCAACCACGCTTGGAGTATCTTCATCCTCACGCTTGATATTTCTTAAAAGGTCTGCAACCTGAGCGATATTTGGCTCATACTTCTTCAGGACTTTTCCGTCAAAGTAGAGATACCCAATCAACGCCCTCATCAAAAGCATTTCAGCCTGATTCCAAAAATCCTCACCTGTGTTATCTGACCGTTTTGTCCCTGCGATAATCGCTTCAGCAACTCTATCAATATCTAGCTCATCGTGCATATAGTGAAAGACGTTGAACTGATTAGAGTTGGTCAGATTGACCAAGTCAAAGACTTTGATTTTGTAGCCGTGGTCTTCAAGCATTTTTCCTGTCTCACGGACAAGAAGACCTTTCGGGTCAGTGATAACAAATGAACTATTCATTTGCATCAGGTTAGGTTTCACAAAGGTGAAAGTTTTCCCGTCCCCTGGTAAACCGACTGTCAGCGTGTTTTTGTTTAATTGACGGTTGAAAGGAAGGCGTTTATTGAAAAGCCCCATTCGTCCATTTTGGCTGAAAATCATATCATTTTCAGGCTCTTTATCCCGAAAAGAAGCTATTTCCTTGTTCGTGGCGTACCGTGCCGACCCATCATTCCTCCCCGTAGCGGTAGCGCCCTTTGTCGCCAACTCGAAAGTAAAACATCAAGACAACAAAGAGAGCTAAACCGCCACCATATAGACTAGCTTGAGTGAAGTTAAAGTCAATAAAAGACTTACTTGCCCAATTCTCCATCATCCAATCCAAACGGGCATTATCTATAAAGGTAACTCCTTCAGTTGCAGGTGCTATGGCATAAAGCTTGACCAACCAATGCACAGCATAGAAAAGGATAAGACCCACAATCAAATAAGGGAGAAAGCGACGTTTTTTCTGTTCTGTAACCATCTATACCCCCTTTTCATCTTTTGCGATAGCCTTCTTAGGCGTTGGTGTTTTAACCTTATCTTTAGCTTTGATTTCTGCGGTAACCTTTTTCTTGTAGTAAATCAATTTTTCCTTTAAAGTCATGGTCTTTGGTGTTTTGATAAGATTTTTAGTAAGTTTTTCTGCCTTTTCAGGTTCGGTTAAATCATTGATGACCCCTTTGAAACTTGCTTCCAAGGCTTGTACGTTCTTTGCATCGATGGCAACTGTACTTGTACCGTCCTTGTTATCCATAATGGAAAATCCCACATTGTAACCTTTTAAGTATTCTTCCAAACGTTCTGAGTTCAGTTCAGAGTTCAGAAACGTTTCAAAATGTTTTGTATCCTTTGTTGCCATAAACTGATTCCAGTTGGTTTTATCCGTATATGTCTTATTTTCAAGATAATGATTAAGTTTGTGATACGATTCTTCAAGTGCATAATACATTGATTTTAGAAACATTTCGCCTGTTAATTTATATATATCGGCTACTTTCATTCCTATTCTCTCCTGATCCATTTACTATCCTCCTTTCTAAAAAGCACTCAAAAGAGTGCTTTATCTTATTCCTTAATTTGAACGTTTCTTTAGAAAAACTCATGACTATAGCCAATAGTCCAAAACCTGCAAATGTTAGTAATATACTTTCTTTAAGACCAGTATTTGGAAGGGTTTTGAGCTTCCCATCTTTGTCAGTAACAGAGATAGTCTTATCTTCGTTAACTGTTCCACTCGACCTCTTCAGGAGCTACTACAGAGCCATCTGAAAGGACTACGTTTCCGTCTTTGGTGCTAATAATTGAAGCTCCTGTATTTGTTTGAACTGGTGCTTGAGGTTACTTCTTCAACGACCTGACCTGTGATTTGTGAGTTGTCCCAACGAGAAGCTCCTGCATCAACTGCTGTTTGAGCTGATACATTGGGGTTAGTTGTTGGAACTGTCACGTCAGGTTTAAGAGAAGCTGTTCCACCATCAATAGTTGGAACCTCTACCTTCTTGTCCTTATCAGTATCTTCTCAGAGGGAGTTGTTTGTGTATCCACTTTATCCTTATCTGATGAATTTGTGGTTGCATCAGTTACTGGATTTGTTGTCGCACTGTTTGCTAAAGATGGTTTAACCTCATTTGAGTCTGACGAAGTAGTAGGAACATTTGAACTAGGATCAGATGGTGTAATTGGAGATGGAGTTTCTTGTTCTGAGGTAGTTTCTGAAGGTGTCGTTGATACAGCAGGTACATCAGTATCACTTGATGGAACTGTTGTAGATTCTGAATTTGGGGCTACTACAGCAGGAACTTCAGTATCACTTGATGGAACTGTTGAAGGTTCTGAATTTGGAGCTACTACAGCAGGTACGTCTGTTGATGCAGGAGATGTAGTATCTGCAAATGTTAATTGAGGACTTACTGATGCAAGTAGTGCTACTGATGAAAGAGTGATTAGTTTATTAAATTTAGTCATTTTATTTCTCCTTTTTAATGTTGACTTTTATATTTATATTTATATTTATATTTATTTTTATATTGGTTTTAATATGTATTATTCGGTAAAATTAGATATTTTGGTTGATCCACTAGAACATAACCATAGGTAGAACCCTCTGAGACCTCAAAGGGAAGAGTTAGGCGAACTGTTTTGATGTTTGAATTTTCTTCTTTTTGTTGTCACAACAAATGTAACATAAATTATGTTATCAACTTCAGATAAAGATTCATAAATGGTTGATTGCAGTTGGGAACCTTTTTAGCCTCAACTCCTTTTTAATTTTTTAAATCTTTATTTAGAAAATTAACCAGGTTATCTGATTTTTCCTGAATAGTAGTTTGCAATAAAAAACCTACCAACTACTTCAATTTTTCCTTGTTTCTCTTCAAGACTGATTCTGTTTTCAAGTTCTACAATTTTCCTGTTTTGCTTTTGTAACAACATAAAAGTTGTTATAGAAAAGGCTATTGTACATATAACTAAGAACAAGGAAATAAGCGAGACTAGAGATAGTTTTTTATTTTTAACTTGTTTCTCTACTTTTTTTTGAGAAACCTTCTTAGTTTTTCGCATCTTGTTTGTTTTCTTGGGAACTTGAAATTCTTCTGACGAAGTAGTAGGAATATTTGAACTAGAATCAGGTGGTGCAATTGTAGAGGGAGTCTCTTGTTCTGAAGTGGTTTCTGTAGTTTGCTGATCTGTCAAGACTTTCTCTTTTGATTTTTTCCCTTTACCACGATTCAGAAAACTAAAAGACTTTTTCTCTTTTTTAAAACCAAATCCTGAAAAAGCTTCCTCAACAATTGACTCGAGAGGGAGTGTCAAATTTATACTATCCAAAATTTTAGATTCTTCACCTAAGTGTTCAACCTGTAATTTCAGAAACTCTCCTCTGTCTTCAGCCCAAACTGATTTTTCATTAATTAAAGAGAGAAGTTCATCCCTATTTTGACAAAATTCTTGTTGCTGAGTTTGTGTGTTAGTAATTTTGAACATTGCTATCACCACCAGTCTTAGAAACTATATTTGTTTCTTTTGCAAATCTTTCTAATTCTTCTATTGATTTGCCTGATTCATTCATTAAAGCAACAATATAATCAGCCTGAGTGGTGTTTAAATTTTTAGGGTAAGTTTTTCTCTTTTCCTAAAAAGTTTAGATTTCTGATCCTGAATTTTTCAAGTTCTTGTTGGTATTTTTCAATTTTACCCTTTAATATTTCACTTTGAGATTTTTCTAGCAACCATTCTTTTTTTCTCCTTTTCGGTATCTAGTTAGATTCTTTTTCTGTTCACTTGTTTCTTTTAGATTGTTCTTCAGATGACTTAGAACTATCTAAAAATTCCATAATCGCCTGTTTGGTCAGTTAAAATGATTGACTCAATCTTATTAACTTTTTAATGTACCATTATCATTAATATAACTCAAGCGTAATGTCTTTTTGTTTAAAACGTCTCGTTGTGCAGTCTCTAGGTTTTTATCATCAAGTAAAGTATTTACATAATTAACTTGAGTGATAACTTGTAATTTTTCCTGATTAATAAAAATTTCTGCACTCTTAAATTTAAAGTCAATAACAAAACCTTTGTAAGTTTGATTAACAGGCTCTTCTTCTTTAGCAATCTGTTGTTTATAGAGACCATCTGTCATATAGTCTTTATAACGATTTCTATTTTCCCCAAGATCTTTTTTAGTATAGTAGTTTAACAAAAACTCCTTAACCTGTTCCTGAGTAAGAACCTGCTCAGATTTTGCTTCTTGGTTTTCTGCATTTTCTTTTTTTGCACTACTTGTTGTCATTGATTGCCCAACTCCTACTCCAATCACTACTGCAACAATCAGAAGTAGAATGTAACCAATAATTTTTAGTGCTTTAATTTTTGCTAAATCTAACATAATTCTCCAATCTTATTTTATTTAGGTGGTATTGCAAACGATAAATAACTTTGGTTAGTCCAAACTGTCCAATGGATTTGATCTTGAATACCTCTAATATTACACTCTGATACTAGAAAAGTACCATCATCATTTACATGTTCAACATATGCTACATGACCATGTTCTAAAGGTGTATTCCAAAATCCACCTTGAATTGACATGACTGCTCCTGCAACTGGTGTTGAACTGTATGTCCAACCTCTCGCAGTCAATCCTCTAACCCAATTTTGACCATCACCCTAACCAGTTATAGTGGGGGCTCCCGCTTCTACTAAACGATTATATACATACCAAGTACATTGTCCTGGAGGATATGTATTGCCATTTAAATTAGAAGAAACTGTTGCGCCTGACGGATAACTTTTTAATTTTAGATGAATATTCAGGAGGAAATCCCCAGGAACTTTCAAGAACTGAGCTTCCACCTCTAGTGCTTCCTCTAGGACTTTTAAGATATGTTAAAACCTGTTGAGCGTTATTTTGTCGCTCTTTTAGTTTATCTCCTGAGTTCCCTTCCCAATATATTAAGAAATGATTAGTTAGTGAATTAACATCTTCATTGGAGTGAAGGACATCATTTAAAAATTTGAACATAATAAGGACTATCACCATTCAACATAAAGTCAAGTTGAAGTTCTAAATCATACCATTTTTTTACCCTTATCTTTTTGCAAAGTTTAATAATGCAGTATGTCGAACGGAGCCATCTGCAGTATCTGTCCATTGTCCAAGTCCAATTCCTCTATGAACAATATTTGGATATTTTTCCTCCATAGATTTCAGCATTTCCCATGTTCAACCAGTTAGGATCTTCCCAAGAACTAGCTGAAGCTCCACGGGAGGATTCAGATAATCTCCTTCAGCACGTTTTGCTGTGATTGATGACTCAGTCCAAAAAGTTCCTAGCATAGCTGAAACTCCATTTAAAGTCACATCTTTATCTTGTTTTTTAAGTAGTTATATATACTACTAATTTTTCCCAATATCACCATCAAGATTAATATCTGAAATTACAGAAGTAGTTTGATTATATTCTACCTTTGGAAGATAAAAACCAACATTAACCCAAGCCCATTCTTTCTTTTTCTTATTCTTGAGTTTTTGATAGTATACCTCCTGTCCCGAAGCATCACTTACTTCCCCAATTTCAGCTCCCACCTTGATTTTATCACCATCATTTACACGTATATTACTAACATTTTTATATGTAAACTCCGCTGTTCCTGTTGTAATAAGAATATCTTTATCTTTTAGAGAAATCTTACCATCCATTACAGCATATAGTTTATCTCCCTGGTTAGCCTGTAAAATAGAGCCATTATATATTTCTGTTTTAGAAACATATCCAAATCGTTTATCAATCCGTATCGGATCTAATTTTTCATCATCTGCTTCAGCATTAAAAGGGTTTGATAAATCGTTGTAGGTCACATAATAACCAACTTGTTTAGCTTGCTCTAAAACTTCATTATACTCTTTCAACTCAGATTCGCTCAATTTAAGATATTTATTATCTGAAGAAGTATAAATATCAGCCATTGTTTTCAGGTTGTCTTTATCCTTGTTTAAATCATCCCAAATAGTTGATAGAAGATTTTTATAAGGTTTATTGAATTCCCACCATTTTTTTATCTTTTATTATATGGCGCATCTAATTTATAATTTTTCATGTTTATATCCCATGAACATCATAATTTCATCAATATTAGTCCAATAGTCAACTTTATCTGTGGATTTTTCTCTATCGATTTTTGAAATATAATTCCAAGTATCTGTAAGATCAAATTCATTTTGAGATATCGTCGAACTACCTCCTCCAGTAATGGCTCCAATTATGGCAATACAGAAGAATACGAGGAATAGGATAATGTAAGATTTTGCTGTTAAAGTTCTTAACTACACTGAGTAGAGGTTTGCTGATTTTTGAAGTTACTTTTTTAACGTGACTCCCAAAGCTAGCAGTTTTAGAAGCATTTATTCTAGCTCGCAAACGTTGATATTTGTTTTTCGCTTTCGTCTCCCAACGAGAAGAAACTGGTGTCCTGGTAAAACCTTTCCCACGAACAAGATTGTAGGTTCTGTTTCCTCCTGAATAGATTCCTTTTGTGGCTCCTGAAGCAATATTAACAGAGTACTTTCCGATCTTTTTAGCTTGATTAACTTGAGCGTGTGTCCGTCTGATTTTTTGGCGAGCAGAAGCAACATCTTCTAAGGTATCATTATCTTGAAAACTTGTATCTACAAATTGACTAGCTTGACTATGTGCAACTCTTCCAACTTTTTGAAATTTAGTCGCTCCCATGCGTTCAATTGCTTTGTGTTTTCTTTTATATGTGTTTGTAGGACTCTTCCTAGTATACGTAGTCTTTCTTGTTTTTCTTGACAATCCAAGACCTCCTATGCATCAGTCGCAACCAGTTCAAATAGTTTTTGTATGTTTAGGAATTGGATTTTTCAAATGAGTACAACTCCTGACCTGCAACAATTAAACCAGTACCTTTAGCTTTTGGTTTTTCAATATACCTTGTTAAAGTTGGGGTTAGACTGATTGCTTTAGATAATGCTACTAAGTCTGATTTTTTATGTTTCAGAAGAATCATAAATTCACTATTTGATACCAACTTCCGCCCTTCCTCTTTATTCATTAGTGTTTCGATATTTTGAGTAATGGCTGTTGCTATTGCTCCATACTTACGAACACGTGAATAAAGCTCTGTAAAGAAAACAGCTTGAGCGACTTCCTTAAAGAAGAGTTGTACTTCGTCAAAATAAATACGTGTAGTTAATTTACCTTGAGAAGATACTACTTGATTCCAAATATAGTCCTGAATAACCATCATTGCAAACGGCTTTAATTTTCCTGTTAAACGCTTCAAATTAAATACCACGAATCGATTAGTTATATCTACATTTGTCTCATGAGCAAAAATATTTTGAGAACCCTTTGCATAGATTTCTGATTTGAGAGCTAACTCTTTTGCTTCAGGTTCTTCTTGTTCTTGTAAAATATCATGCCAATCTTTTAAAGTTGGCTTTCTGTCCTTCTTTGCAAATCTAGAATATGTTTCACGTGTGACACGGTCAATAATTGCATATTGAACATCTCCTACCTCATCTAGAATTGATTCAAACAACCCCATCAATAGATTAGATTTATCTCCTATTGGATCATTATCTTCATCCTTCAATTGACTCATATCAGGCAAATCAAGTAGGTTCAAATGAGATTTTGAACCAATAAAAATATCAACTTGTTGAGCATTAAATTCTCGTCCAATATCAGAATATTCATCTTCTGGATCCACGATGATAATTCTATCTTCAGGATTTTTAAGATATGTTGGTATAATTTCCATAGTTTTAACGGTAACAGACTTACCTGAACCTGATGAACCAAGTACAACCCCTGAACCTGTATTAAGATCAGCCTTACGGTCAACAGTGATTACGTTATTAGATAATTGATTTTGACCATAATACAGCGCACGTGGACTATCAGATTTTAAATCCACATTAGTAAATGGAACTTGAGTAGCTATATTAGCTGTTGTCATATCACGTACAAAACGACGTTTTACATTTAAGAAAGTATGCCCAATAGGTAAAATAGTATTTAGACCTTCTTCCTGGTAATAATAACATTCCTGGAAGTCAACTCCAACTTTACGAGATGCTGTTTGAATTTTATCAGTTATACTAGCGAGTTCCTCTTCATCACTTGCTTTGAAATAGATAGCAATGAGTCCTGAGAATGCTTTTTGGTCATTATCATCAATTTCTTCTTTCCAACGTCTTGTAGATTCTGAAATTTCACGAGAACGACCACTTACAGCCAAGTCTTGATCAATCCCTTCTTGAGCACCTGATCGCTGAGCTTTTACCATTTCAGCTTTTATTGTTGTATCAATATTATTGATTTTTTTCATAAAACTAGATGGTTCATAAGGTTCAGCGTGAATTGAAATTGCCAACTCAACACCAATATCAGTCAAATTTTTAATCATCTTATCAGTTAAAAAAGTAGGAAAGTTTCTAGCATACATAACTCTTGCTACTTCTTCATTGATTCGGAACCGATTTTCAAGAAAGTGAAGTCTATTTGGTGCAATAAAATCTTTTGTATGTAATTCCGAGAGAGCAATATCCTTAAAGGTATAGGGCATTTTCCGCTTGCCAAGTAGTAGTTCTGAGAAAATATCAAGTCTTTCTTTTTCCATCCAGTTCCTCAAATGAAATATCCATTTGAGCATACTGATTTCTCAAGTGAACTCCTAGTTCGTTTAAATTAGAATCAGCTTGATTTTTTTATTATAGGCTTCAGTCCTAAAGGGTAACATATTTCTCTACCTGAAAATTTTTTTGAATCACTTGAGAATCGGCTCTCAATAATCTCATTGTATTCTCTACGGAAATCATCATAACCATCTCCAACTTCTTCATATTTGATTTGTTCAACAACATTTTCTTCAATTCTTCTGTTAATGACTAAAAGCTGATAGGTTGATCCTGCATCAAGTGAATTTAATGCTTCAGCATGTGTATCAATCACATCAATTTTTTCTTCCTGGTTTGCAGAAATATAAGCCACATCACCTAATCTATATGTTCTAGACCATTCATTTTTAGCAATATGCATCAATCCATTTTCAAAAAGACTGTTATACTTAATAGTATTTTGTGTTGATGCTTTCAGTGAACGTTTTAAACGTGCTTTTCGTTCTTTTTCAGCTTTCGTCAAATTCTTTGACTTTCTTCCAAGATTTAAAATCATCTTTTGTGAACTCCTCTCCTTCCCTAAATTCTGTAATATATGCTCTTTTCTGCACTTTTAAATTAAATAATATCTTTTCTTTTACAGCTTCGTCAAAGCCCAAACCGTATACAATAAACGGTGGAGCAATTAATAAAGCAACAAGATACATAAAAATATCTGAAAGTCCCATTAGAGAAATTGTGATTGTTAGAGATACCACAATACCTATCCCAAACATCATCACTAATAACCGTTTTGTTAAACCAAAAGCAATCGGTCTTTCGTAATTATCAAATTCTTTCAGAAATTCGCTTCCTAATTTATTCATAGTTTTTCTTTCTAGCTATAATAAAAACACTTTTGCAAGCAAAGTGTTAGTTCAACATATTAAAATTTTTAGTCCTTCATTCCTGAAAATAGTTATCAAAATTGAAGCTACAAAACCTAATCCTATAATAATTAAGACTGTTGTTCCATTAAAGGGTTGGACTCAAGTGCTGTATTATTGAGGATAAATGTATCATATACAAGATATGCAATAAACCAAAAAATAGCAAAACCAAGAGATAATTTAGCCCAATTAATCAATACCGTTAATAAGAAAAACGGAGTAGCGACTAGAAACGTCAGCACAAATATAATAGCTGAAAATATGAAGCTAAAAATCATCTTTATACTAAAATGAATTTTCTTTTCAGCAGGAAAATCTTTCACTTCTGTATTTGTTTGTCCTGCCACTTCAAAATGATTTCCCTCTCGTTTTAAACGAAACTTTTTTTCTTGCATTTTTTGACTCTCTTAGACATTCAATTATAAGATATTTTTAAGTACTTTTACACTGCACTTAAAAGGGTTTTAGCCAATTTTTGACTTCCGAATAATGTAATAATGTATACAACACCTTTACCTATTGAAGCAAAAGCTACTACCCAATCCCCTTCACCTGCTTTAAACATATCATCCGTTATTAATGCAGGATATAGACTAACTATAATTACAATTAAAAGTCCTTGTAGAGCATAGGAAGCAAAAATGCTTCAAAAAAATTAATAGCAATAGGTCTTGTTTGCTCAGACATAAAGAAAGGCAACTATTAGTGGAGAAATAGCTTTTCAAAAATATACATTTGAAAGAAACGTATGAAAACAATTATTTTTTTGCACTAATGTCGCCAACAAAATCAACAGCTTTAGCTACTAGTGACACTATTTGTTTAAAAATCCATCCACTAACACCTGAAGTGTCAACTTCTACATCAAAACTCTTTTTAGGTAAAACTCCATTAACAAGAGTAATTCCTTTATTAAATACAAGTACAATGAAATCAAATATTTCAGAAATATTATATACCAATAAAATTGCTATGGCATAACCGAGGGCAATTTCCATCCACAATTGAACAGTCAACGCCCCCCCTTCCTGACCAAGTCTTTTATTCCATGCTAAAACATCAAATAGAAAAAAAGTCAAAATCAAGATTGAAGCTACAGGCAATAAAGCACCGTTTATTTGATCAGCATACAGATTAACTGTTGAACTATATTCAGCTAGAGAATTAGTTATATTATCCATTTAGACTCTAGCTCCTTTCAAGTATTAGTGAATTGATAGAAGAGCTGTAATAATTGCTTGGCAAACTACACCCCCAATAACACCAATAGCTCCACCATTAACCATTGAGTTTGTACCTTTTTCTTGACGCATTGAATCGTTATTATTACGACCTCCAAAGAAATCAATAGCACCTGCCAAAACCCATACAAGACCAGTGATAACAACTACTGCTTGAACAATTTGAAATACTTTTACTGCTGTTTCCATAAATTTAATCCTCTTTACTTTCTTTTTTTAAATTTAATTTTTGAATTGCTTCTTTAAGGACAATCATTTCATCCTTAAAAATAGTAACACCCTTGCCTACACCTGAATAGTCGTCTTTCCACGAACGTATGTCAAATTTAGGTTCAGTTCCATTCCAAGAAACTATATTTAGTTCCTTTCTCCAACCTGTTTCATTCGTTGATAGAGTTGCAATATGTTCAACAATTTCAAACGACACAGGGTCATTATTATCTTTTTAGGGAGACGATTGGAAATGGAACTTCCTTTTCGACCGTTTTTCCAATCCGTCATATTTTCCTCATGTTTTTCCTTTTTTAGTTCGGTGATAGCCTCTTCCTGTAAGTTTTAGAATTTTTTTTGAGCCAAATTTGCATCTTCTAGCAATTAGAATACCATTTCTTTCAATAGTTCTAATTGATAAAAATGTCTTTGTATTCAACCTTCAATTCTAAATTCATAGAACGTCCTCCTACATAGCCTTTTTCTTGATATAGTTCCATATTTTTGCTTTTTAACTTTAATATATCTCCATTATCAAGATAAGCTGAAGCTCCACCTTCACGTCCCTAGTTGTTTTTAGATCTCTTATACAAACATCATTGTTTTGTAGACTCTTTAAATTTATTCATTCTTTTTCTCCTTTTCGAATAAATTTAGGTTAATTTACACCTATGCTGTACAACCTACTGGTTATATCTGTGTTTCATACGCACCGTTTTATGGTCTTTTTTTATTTAAACGGTCAAAACCTGCTAAAATGCAATTGTGACTGAGGCTAGAAAAATAGCTTTACACTCCGCCCCCAATTGTTTATCTCATAGTCACGCTGTATCAGGACAGAGGTTGTATTCTATTGTCAACGTTCCTGGTAGTTTATCGACTTGCCAAGGTCAAATCAGATTATACTGAAAAGAAAACTATATATTTTGCTGTCTTTTTGCTTGTTGTTTCCTTATGTTTTGATTCCATTCAGCAACAATGCCATTAAAGACATACTCAGCAACCATTTCAGACGAGCGGGCAAACCTCATATTCTCTAAAGCGTATTCATAGCGGTCATCAAAATGTATCATCGCATAATCTGCGGTAGCCTGTGAGAAGTTTTCTTTTAGTAACTGGTCATGAACCAAGTTCCAAATATAATCTCGGTCATACTTAGTCACCTTATCAACTTTTTGAGAAAGGTTGCCCTATTTTTTTCCTTCAGGATTTTGAGGGCTTTCTCCTCCTCGTCCTCTAAAAAAAGTATCAGTCTTATTATTCTCAGTCTTATTATTCTCAGTTTTATTAGAGTTTGATTTTGAAACCTCTTGAAGTTTATTTTTGAAACTTTTGGAAGTTTGATTTTGGGAATTCCGGAAGTTTGATTTTGAAACTTCCGCTATTTCTGCGGATTTTGAGTAGTTTCCCACTTCCTCAAAGTCAGAATTTAAGACAGATTCTCTAGTTTCTACGTTTTGAAGATAAAGTAAATTAGGCTTATTTAGTCCTTGGCGAACTTCTTCAAGCAATCCATATTTGACAAGTTCCTTTTTTAGTCTGATGACTTTATTTTTCCCAAACCCTAATATCTTGCAGAGCTCATCAACTGTATAAATCAGGTAAACACAATTTTTATCATCTACCCAACCATTTTTGATAGAGAGCTGGAAGCGATTATAGAGGATGCCATAAAGGTATTTTCCTTCTGTGCTAAAATCGCTGTAAAACTGTGACTCAACAAAAGCCATTGGAATTTTAATAAAGCGTTCGCTTGTTTGAATTTGTTCTAGTGTAATACGTCCCATAATTTTATTCCTCAATCGCCTGAAGGTAAAAATTACCTCTACTATCAAACTTTACTAACTTAAAGCTTTCAAGTTCTGAAAGAAGTTCTTCTGCTTGCCTTTTTGATACACTCATACTTGACATAATTTCTTTCAAAATCATTTGTCGTGATTGACGTTCTTTAGATGTCATTGAAAACCTCCTGAAATAAAATTGAGAAAAACAAAAGAGAACGCTATTCACGTTCTCTCAATGTTATTTATTCAATTCTCCCAATTTAGGACACATACTTAGTAGTTTAATTCAAAGAATTATTAGCCATAATTTCGTCAATAAAACCGTATTCAAGAGTTTCTTGAGCGCTCATCCAGTAATCACGTTCAGCATCTTTATGGATTTGCTCAACTGACTTGCCAGAATTATCTGCAAGGATTTGCTCTAAAGTCTTACGAGTTTTAAGCAAGTGTTCGGCAGCAATGGCCATATCAGTCTGCTGAGTACCACCACCTGTACCACCCATTGGTTGGTGAATCATGTATTCTGCATTTGGAAGCATGAAACGTTTGCCCTTTGCTCCACTTGAAGCAATAATTGTACCCATTGAGGCTGCCATTCCCATAACGATAGTTTGGACATCCGCCTTGATAAAGTTCATAGTATCAACGATTGCCAAACCAGCTGATACAGAACCTCCAGGAGTGTTTACATAAAGGTAAATATCTTTTGTACTATCTTGGGCATCCAAGAAAGCAATTGGGCGATAACTGAATTTGCCATATTGTCTTCAACTGGTCCAGTCAACATGATAATGCGGTCCTTAAGAAGGCGTGAGTAAATGTCATACGAGCGTTCTCCACGACTTGTTTGTTCAATAACTACAGGAATCATTCATTTCTCCTTTTGATTTCTAGTTTCTTTGTTAATAGGATTATTATATATCTTTGGTCAAAAAAGGTCAAATCTTTGCTCTATCCTAATAACAGATACAAAAATTCAACCTCCTTTCAAAACTAAGACTAGGCTATAGTCTCAATATCACTTTAGAATCTTATTTTGTACCGAACAAGCGGTCGCCAGCGTCTCCAAGACCTGGAACAATATAGCCATGTTCGTTCAAACGTTCATCTAAAGCTGCAGTAAAGATTTCTACATCTGGGTGAGCTTCTTGGAGAGCTTTTACTCCTTCAGGAGCAGATACCAGGCAGACAAACTTGATGTTTGAAGCCCCACGTTTTTTGAGGGAATCAACAGCCAAGATTGCTGAACCACCTGTTGCAAGCATTGGATCAACTACAAAGATTTGACGTTGATCAATATCTTCAGGTAATTTAACCAAGTATTCTACTGGTTGAAGAGTTTCTTCATCACGATACATACCAATATGACCAACTTTGGCTGCAGGGACCAAGCTCAACAATCCATCGACCATCCCAATACCTGCACGCAAGATTGGTACAATTGCTAATTTTTTACCAGCCAATTGTTTTTGAACTGTTTTTGTGATAGGTGTTTCAATTTCAACATCTTCAAGCGGAAGATCACGAAGTACTTCATATCCCATCAACATTGCAATCTCGTTAACCAACTCACGAAAAGCTTTTGTAGAAGTGTCAGTGCGACGCAAGATTGACAATTTGTGTTGAATCAGTGGATGATTAATAACTTCAAGTTTTCCCATTTTCAGAATTCCTTCTTTCAATTTATTCTTCTTATTATATCAAAAAATGGTTTAAAAATCTTTCTAAACCATTTATTTTTTTATAATTTCTAGATTAGGTGAGCCTCTTGGAGAGCTGCTTGTACTGTTTCAAGTGGTAAATGGGTTAACTCTGTCCCTTTTTCGCGATAAAGATGTTGAGCATAGTCATCCATGCGGTATTGGTTGATATAAACAACACGCTCGCAACCTACTTGAAGTAGTTGCTTGGTACAGTTGAGACATGGGAAATGAGTAACGTAGGCTGTAAAGCCCTTTGGAACGCCACGCTCTGCCCCTTGTAAAATAGCATTTACCTCTGCATGAAGAGTACGAACACAGTGGCCCTCAATCACCAGACAGTCGTGGTCAATACAATGTTCTGTTCCTGATACAGAGCCATTATAGCCTGTTGAAACAACCTTGTTATCCTTAACTAAAACGGCTCCTACCTTGGCGCGTTTACAGGTTGAACGATTGGCAATCAATAGAGCTTGAGCAGCGAAATACTCATCCCAAGCCAGTCTTTTTTCTGTCATAGTTTTTCTCCTCTTAACTTATTTTTTGAAAAATGGCAAGCGTAAATCTGCAATTTTCTCGGCAGGAACCTTCATTCCATCCTTGATCCATTTTAGCAAAACGGATACGATAGCAGAACTCCAAAAAGAATGCAGATAACTGCTAACACCCTTTGATTTTCCATAATATTTTTCCAAAAATTCCTGCATAGCTTGCACAAAGATTTTTTCCAAGTGATAGTCCAAGGCAAGCTGAATAACCTTGGCTTCTTTCTTGGCTTCTCGGAAAAGATGAACCCAAACCAGATAGAGATCCGTCTTGACATCGTAATGACTTAGTTGATCCATGATGTTATGGACGCTACGTTTAAAGACGCTTTCTAAAATCTCTTCTTTGGAGTCATAGTTTCGATAAAAGGCTGCACGAGAAACCCCAGCACGCTTTACTAATTCAGAAATGCTAATCTTAGCCAACTCCTTTTTCTCCAAGAGTTGCAAAAGAGCTGTTTCAATCGCTTCTCTGGTTAGCAAATTAGATTCTTGGTTTGATTTTCTAAGGTTTTCAAGCGATTTTTCAGATATTTTACGTTCAGACATAACAATTTCTTTCTACTTGTGACAACAGAGAGGTACTACTTTTGTTTCAAGGGCTTTCATGATATAATTGTAAAAAAAGACAGAACCTTTGTCAATGTATAAGTGATAAAGATGGAGAATTTCTATGACTTGGAAGATTGTAGCTGACTCTGGTTGTGATTATCACCAACTGGAAAACACTGCTTTTGATACTGAATTTGTCAGTGTCCCCTTAAAGATTCAGGTAGCAGATCAAGTCTTTGTCGATGATGCCAATCTGGATATTGATCAGATGATGGAAACTATGTATGCGACTTCTGAAGCTTCTAAATCAGCTTGCCCTAGTCCTGATGATTACTACGAGCATTCGAAGGGCCAAACCATATTTTTGTAGTGACCATCACAGGAACTCTCTCTGGTAGCCACAATAGCGCGCAATTAGCTAAAAACATTTATCTCGAAGACCACCCTGACACTCAGATTCACGTTATTGATAGTTTGTCTGCTGGTGGGGAAGTTGACCTAATTGTTGAGAAAATCAATGACTTGATCAACCAAGGACTTTCTTTTGAAGAAGTGGTTGAAGTTATTACTACTTACCAAGAAAAAACGAAGTTGTTGTTCGTTCTTGCTAAAGTTGATAACCTGGTTAAAAACGGTCGCTTGAGTAAGCTTATTGGTACAGTTGTCGGGCTCCTCAATATTCGTATGGTTGGGGAAGCAAGTAAAACTGGAACCTTAGAACTGCTTCAAAAGGCTCGTGGTGCTAAAAAATCCCTTCAGGCTGCTTATGAAGAGTTGATCAAAGCTGGCTACGCTGGTGGGCGTATCGTCATGGCTCACCGCAGTAATGAGAAATTCTGTCAACAGCTTTCTGAGCTCTTGCGTGAAAAATTCCCAGCAGCGAATATTAAAATTATCCCTACTTCTGGACTCTGCAGTTTTTATGCAGAAGAAGGTGGACTTCTCATGGGATATGAAATTGGTTAATCAATCAAACAAGGGATGACTTATCATCTCTTGTTTTTTTATGGTACAATGCTTTTATGAAACATTTTGATACGATTGTCATCGGAGGTGGCCCTGCAGGTATGATGGCTACGATTTCCAGTAGCTTTTACGGGCAGAAAACCCTTCTCATTGAAAAAAATCGGAAACTTGGAAAAAAATTAGCTGGAACTGGTGGTGGTCGTTGTAACGTCACTAACAACGGAACCCTAGATGACCTATTAGCCGGCATTCCTGGAAACGGGCGCTTTCTATATAGCGTCTTCTCCCAGTTTGATAACCATGATATTATCAACTTTTTTACGGAAAATGGCGTCAAACTAAAGGTAGAGGATCACGGGCGTGTCTTTCCTGCTAGCAACAAATCTCGGACTATTATCGAAGCTTTAGAAAAGAAAATCTCGGAATTGGGCGGACAAGTCATGACTCAAACAGAGATTGTTTCTGTTAAAAAGATAAACAACCAGTTTGTCCTCAAGTCAGCAGACCAGACTTTCACTTGTGATAAACTCATTGTCACAACAGGTGGGAAGTCCTATCCTTCCACTGGTTCAACTGGTTTTGGCCATGAGATTGCTCGTCACTTTAAACATACCATTACCGAACTTGAAGCGGCCGAGAGTCCTTTGCTGACAGATTTTCCACACAAGGCTTTGCAGGGAATTTCACTAGACGATGTGACTCTAAGCTATGACAAGCATGTCATTACTCATGACCTACTTTTTACTCACTTTGGTTTGTCAGGTCCTGCTGCTCTACGTATGTCAAGCTTTGTCAAGGGTGGTGAAATCCTCTCTTTAGATGTCTTGCCGCAACTTTCTGAGAGCGACTTGGTGGCATTTCTCGAAGAAAACCGTGAAAAATCCTTAAAAAATGCCTTGAAATCTTTATTGCCAGAACGCTTGGCAGATTTCTTCTCGCAAGGCTACCCAGAAAAAGTCAAACAACTAACTGAAAAAGAACGAGACCAACTTCTCCAATCTATCAAGTCCCTCAAGATTCCTGTGACTGGAAAGATGTCCCTTGCCAAGTCATTTGTAACTAAAGGTGGTGTTAGTCTCAAGGAAATCAATCCTAAAACACTGGAAAGTAAGCTGGTACCCGGACTCCACTTTGCAGGCGAGGTACTGGATATCAATGCCCACACGGGTGGTTTTAACATAACTTCTGCCCTCTGTACTGGCTGGGTGGCAGGAAGTCTGCATTATGATTAAACTTTAAAGTAAGAAATCGGCAGAGATTACTCCGCCGATTTTTATTTTGTCTGAGTTCGAACATAGTGGGCAATAACATCTGAAGTGTATTGAGCTGTTCCAGGTCCAAATTTATCAATATTTTCCTTAAACTCTGGGTTATAGACATAGCCTTTACCGATATGACCGAAAACTTCCATAGAACAGTCAAATCCATAAGTACGAATGGCTTGTAAGAGCTTGGTTGCTTCTTCTTGGTTTTCGGTTGCTGTTGTAGGTAGACCTTCTTTGAAATTTTGAGCCAAGGCTTGAAAGACTTGGTTGAAGGTTTCCGTAGCCTCATCTTCTCTACCCGTTTGACGTTCGAGAGCCTTATCCATGACTTCTTGACCATATTTCTCTACTGCTTCTTGGTGGTATTTTTGGTTGTCTTGATAGCTAAATCCAGTGAATTTTTCCTCAATAGTCATTTTTCTTTCTCCTTTTTGTTCTTGTATGGTTTTTTGCAAGGTAGATATCAAGGTATCCAGACGTTGCCTTTCTCGAGTTAGATAGTCCAGTTGCCTAATCAGATGGGGCAATAACTCTGAAGTTTCTTCTTCTAACAGCTCTGCTATTTTTTCTAAAGAAAAGCCTAGATATTTGTAATAAAGAATGATCTGAAGTCGTTCCAAATCATCCTGACTATAGGTTCGATAGCCGTTTTCCGACTTTAAAGGAACCAAGAGTCCTAACTTATCGTAATGATGCAGGGTCTTTACAGAGACGCCTGAAAGCTGCGCAGCTTCTTTGATATGGTACATGATTTTCTCCTTACAAGGATAGTATAACCCCTCCCCTTAGGTCAGAGTCAAGTGGTTTTACGAAAAATTTTTAACTTTTTGAGAAAGGTATGAAAACTTGAAAATCGCTTTCTTGACAGGCTTCAGAAAACATGATAGGATATTCAAGTCTATCAATCAAATAAAAAACTCATAAAGAGCAATTGAGAGAAGGCTATTTGACAACTCAAGTAGCCTTTTCTTATTTTAGAAAATAGATTGGAGTTTTAACTATGTCTGAAAAATCGCAATGGGGCTCGAAACTGGGCTTCATTCTTGCGTCTGCTGGCTCTGCTATTGGTCTTGGAGCTGTTTGGAAGTTCCCTTACATGACTGCTGCCAATGGTGGTGGAGGATTTTTACTAGTCTTTCTCATCTCGACACTTTTGATTGGATTTCCTCTCTTACTGGCTGAATTTGCCCTTGGTCGAAGCGCTGGCGTATCAGCAATCAAAACCTTTGGTAAGCTTGGAAACAATCAAAAGTACAACTTTATTGGTTGGATTGGTGCCTTTGCTCTTTCATCCTTCTCTCATTTTATAGTGTCATTGGGAGTTGGATTCTGGTATACCTTGGTATCGAGATTGGAAGATTATTCCACCTCATCGGAATTGGAGATTATGCCCAGCAATTCTCTTCCATTATTTCTAATCCTGTTATTGCTCTAGGAGCCCAAGCAGCCTTTATCTTCTTGAATATTTTCATCGTTTCACACGGCGTTCAAAAAGGAATTGAAAGAGCATCTAAGGTTATGATGCCCCTACTTTTTATCATCTTTGTCATTATCATAGGACGTTCTCTCAGCTTACCTAATGCAATGGATGGTGTTGTTTACTTCCTCAAACCGGACTTTTCAAAACTGACAAGTGCTGGACTCCTCTATGCACTGGGCCAATCTTTCTTTGCTCTATCCCTTGGAGTTACAGCCATGCTGACCTACGCTTCCTACCTGGACAAGAAGACCAATCTGGTCCAATCAGGAATTTCCATCGTAGCCTTGAACATTTCTGTATCGATCATGGCAGGACTTGCGATTTTCCCTGCTATGTCAGCCTTTAATATCCAGTCTGAAGGTGGACCTAGTCTCCTCTTTATCGTTTTACCACAACTCTTTGACAATATGCCGTTTGGTACGATTTTCTATATTCTCTTTCTCTTGCTTTTCCTCTTTGCGACGATAACCTCTTCAGTCGTCATGCTTGAGATCAATGTTGGAAATATCACAAACCAAGACAATCGTAAACGTGCTAAGTGGAGTATGATTTTTGGGGTATTGACTTTTATCTTTGGTATTCCTTCAGCCCTTTCCTACGGTGTCATGGCCGATGTTCAAATCTTTGGGAAAACTTTCTTTGATGCCATGGATTTCTTGGTTTCCAACCTCCTCATGCCTTTCGGTGCTCTCTGCTTGTCCCTCTTTACAGGATATATTTTCAAGAAAGCACTAGCCATGGAGGAACTTCATCTTGATGAAAGACCATGGAAACAAGGACTTTTCCAAGTCTGGCTCTTCCTACTTCGCTACATCATCCCAATTATCATCATCGTGGTCTTTATTGCCCAATTTATGTAAATACAAAAAAAGGACTTGAGAATCAATCTCAAGTCTTTTCTTTTTATGGATGGCTTACAATCAATTCTAGACCTTGACCTTCCAAGATCCAAGCTTCAACATCACTTGGCAAGATAAAATGGCTACCTTTTTGGATAGGATATTCCTTACCGTCTACAGTCAATTTCCCTTGGCCAGCCAAGACACTCAACAAGCTATAGTCAGCTGTTTTTTCAAAGTCAACTTTTCCTGTGATTTCCCACTTGTAAACTGCAAAGAAATCATTTGAAACAAGTAAAGTCGAACGCAAATCATCTGCTTTGACAGTCACAGGACGGCTATTAGCAGGCTCTCCGATATTCAAAACATCGATGGATTTTTCAAGATGAAGCTCACGCAAGTTGCCATTATCATCCTTGCGGTCAAAGTCATAGACACGATAAGTTGTATCACTAGACTGTTGTGTTTCAAGGATTAAGATGCCTGCACCGATAGCGTGCATAGTCCCACTTGGTACATAGAAGAAATCTCCAGCTTTAACAGGGACTTTTGTCAGCAAGGCATCCCAGTTTTTATCCTCGATTTGCTGGCGGAGTTCTTCTTTTGACTTGGCATTGTGACCATAGATAATCTCTGAACCCTCATCTGCAGCGATGATGTACCAGCACTCTGTCTTTCCAAGTTCGCCTTCATGCTCTAGTCCATAAGCATCATCTGGGTGAACTTGAACACTGAGCCAGTCATTGGCATCAAGAATTTTAGTCAAGAGTGGAAATACAGGTTCTGGACGGTTACCAAATAACTCACGGTGTTCCGCATACAAAGTAGCTAGATCTGTTCCCTCAAAACGGCCATTAGCTATCTTAGAAACACCATTTGGGTGAGCTGAAATTGCCCAATATTCTCCGATTTTTTCGCTTGGAATGTCGTATCCAAACTCATCACGTAGCTTAGTCCCACCCCAGATTTTTTCTTGCATTACAGAATTTAAAAATAATGGTTCTGACATGTTACATCTCCTGTCTGATTTTTCTCCCTTCATTATAGCAAAAAAAGAGTTCTGATTGAACTCTTTTTTCTATCTTATAAAGTAGGGAGAAGATTTTTATAAAAAAATAGTAACGATATAGACTTCTTATTCTATCGAGAAACTCAATTAACAAGATTTGGAAGAATGAACACGATAAAGAAAGCTAGAGCAACCATCAGAAAAACAAGGAAATAAGCTAAACATTTAGTCAACCATGCATAACGACCTGATTTTAAAGGTCTTTCTACGTAGGAATGTTTTGGTTTTTTAGGATCATAATAAACAGTTACCTTTCCCCCAATTGGAAATCGTTCCATTAAAGGTGATTTTGTTAAAGAGATGAAATTGTTCCTATAAATCTTGTATCTTAAAACCTGCGGAATTTCACCATCTTCAAAATTATCCATTTTGACATCAGATACGATCGAACCCAAGGGAGTACTGATTGTATTTGAAATCGCATATAGAAATTTCGGCCCGACGACCTTGTATTGGTTCCCATCAACAGTGTACTCGACAACTGGCAGGCTAATTCCATTATAAAGAGCATAGGAATATCGGATAATGACTCCTTCCGTTCTTTCGGTGCATCTCTTGGCATTTCTGTAATTACTGAAGATAAAAAAGTCGAACATGAAATAGGTGAAGGCAGCAAAGCCTAAACTCATTAAGCCAAATAATAGAAAGAAAGTTGTTGGCATCTTTTTCTCCTTAAAATATCCTATTGAATCTATTTTTAACAGAAAAAGACATAAAAAGAGAAAAAGACCGGATTAATCCGATCTTTCAATAGTTCATATTCTCATATTCTGTTTTAAGAATCATTAAGGTTAACTTCAAATGACTAAGCGCCCTTATTTCATTCTATAAAAATCAATGACTAGACCAGCAGGGCCTTTAACTAATAAGGACTCTGTTCCCCAATCCGTTTCACAAGGACCGTGTAAAATCTCGACACCAATCTCTTTTAACCGCTTTTGGTTCTGGTCGACATCCTCAACCTCAATGTGTAGAATGATTCCTGACTGAAAATTTTCCAAAGTAATCAAATGATTTTGGGATAACATGAGACAGTGACTGCCTATCGTGAACTGAGCAAAACTGTTATCAACATAGTCCGCCTTTTTATCCAAGATACACTCTAATTCAGCACAGACTTGGGGAACATCTGACACGATAATATCTAATTGATTTAAATTCATTTACTGTCCTCCACAAAAAGACCGGATTACTCCGATCTTTTAAGTTTCTCTCTAAGAAAATCAATGCATAAAATCTACAATGTTTACTTTTGATTTTCGACGAGAGGAATTATTTAATTGCGCGTGATTGCAATCCTTCTTCTTCCAAGAAGAGGCGGAATGGTACAAGCTCTTCAGCTTCGTATTTTTCCTTGAAGGCTTTGATTGCTTCTTCTGAGTGTTGTTTTGGATCCAACTCAAGTACTTCTACTGGAAGTGGACGATGTGGAGTAATGTGAGCATCGATAACAACAGTTTTACCTTCTTTGTTCAATTTAACAGCTTCTGCAACAACTGCATCGATGTCTTCGATACGGTCAACTGTAAATCCTACAGCACCTTGCGCTTCAGCGATTTCGCATAGTCAGCATTAGGGAAGTCACAACCAAACAAGTGTTTGTTTGTGTCTTCGTATTTGTCCTTGATGAAGGCATATTTGCCATTTGAGAAGACAACGTTGATGACTGGAAGGTCGTATTGAACGTTTGTGATCACGTCTGGGTAGCACATGTTGAAGGCTCCGTCACCCATGATGTTCCATACTTGGCGATCTGGATTGTCTTTCTTAGCAGCGATACCACCAGGAAGGGCAATACCCATTGTCGCAAAGAGTGGAGATGTACGCCACATGTTCTTAGGTGTCATGTGAAGGTGACGAGTAGATGTTTGAGTAGTGTCACCCACGTCGATTGAGTAGATAGCGTCTTGATCAGCATATTTGTTGATAGCATTGTAGACTTGGTACAATTGCAATTCACCCTCAGTTTTACCTTCGAGTTTGTTCATGTAATCACGCCAGTTTTGGTTGTTCTTCACGTTTGCACGCCACCATGGAGTAGACTCAACTGGGTTTACTTTATCAAGGATAGCTTTAGCTGCTTGACCTGCATCACCAAGGATTGAAGCGTCAAGAGCGTGGCGTTTACCAAGTTTGTAAGGGTCGATATCCACTTGGATGAATTTTTCAGTGTTTTTGAATGCTTGGTATACTTCAGCAAATGGGAAGTTTGAACCAAGGAAAAGAACTGTGTCTGCTTCAAAGACCACTTCGTTGGCTGGCTTCCAACCAACACGGTAAGCAGAACCTGTCAAACCTTCGTAGTTCCATTCGAAAGCTTCGAAGTTTTTACCAGTTGTGATGATTGGTGCTTTGATTTTACGTGACAATTCAGTGATTACTTCACCAGCTTTAACACCACCGTAGCCAGCGTAGATAACTGGACGTTCAGCGTTGTTCAAAATTTCAACAGCTTTGTCGATTTCAACTTCGTTCAAAGCAGGAGCGATGAATGAACGATCGTAAGAACCTGAACCGTAGTATGAGTTTTCGTCGATTTCTTGGAAACCAAAGTTTACTGGAATTTCAACGACAGCTGGACCTTTTTTAGAAACGGCAGCACGGCAAGCTTCGTCAATGACTTTTGGTAATTGTTCTGCGTAAGCTACACGTTTGTTGTAAACAGCGATACCGTTGTACATTGGGTTTTGGTTCAATTCTTGGAAGGCATCCATGTTCAATTCGTTAACTGGACGTGATCCAAGGATAGCAAGGAATGGAGTGTTATCCATAGCTGCATCGTAAACACCGTTGATCAAGTGAGTCGCACCAGGTCCACCTGAACCAACTGCAACACCGATAGATCCGCCAAATTTAGCTTGCATAACCGCTGCAAGAGCACCTGTTTCTTCGTGGCGAACTTGCAAGAAACGGATATCTTTGTCTTCAGCCAAAGCGTCCATAAGTGAGCTGAGTGTTCCTGATGGGATACCGTAGATAGTGTCTACGCCCCATGTTTTTCAATACGTTGAGCATTGCTGCTGATGCAGTAATTTTCCCTTGAGTCATAATGATAACTCTCCTTAAAAGTTAATTTGATGAATAATAAAAGCGCTTTTATATGTTTTTTGAAAACGATTCAGTAAATTTACACTCCTAATTTATCACATTTACTCATAGTTTCATAAGAATGTGCTCAGAAACTTTCATTCTCTATTACAGTACAGATTGAAAACGTTTTGAAAATCTGTTTTAGAATAGCAAAAAAGCGGTTAAGACCGCCTTTTTATACTCAATGAAAATAAAAGAGCAAACTAGGAAGCTAGCCGCAGGCTGTACTTGAGTACGGCAAGGTGAAGCTGACGTGGTTTGAATTTGATTTTCTAAGAGTATTAATCGACTTTAGTAAAATTAAGCATGAGAGAGCTGATTAAAACAGATACTGAACTAAAGGCCATGGCCAATCCTGCAAGTTCTGGATTGAGCACTAAACCAAGTCCTGAAAAGACTCCTGCTGCAATCGGAATACCAATGAGGTTATAGATAGAAGCCCAGAAAAGATTGAGTAGGATACGATTAAAGGTCTTCTTACTCATATCAAAAGCACGTGCCAATCCTAGTAAATTGTTGGTTGTAAGGACAAGATCTGCTGATTCGATAGCAATATCTGTACCAGAGCCCATGGCAATTCCGACATCGGCTACACTGAGGGCCGGCGCATCATTGATACCATCTCCAACAAAGGCCAATTTGCCATTCTTTTGAAGCTTGTGAATTTCATGTGCCTTTTCCTCTGGCAAGACATTTGCGATTACTTCTTCGATTCCAATTTGCTCTGCAATCGCATGCGCTACTCCAGCATTATCTCCGGTAAGCATGACCGTTCTAAGACCACGTTTTTTCAATTTAGCAATAGCTTCTCGAGCATTTTCCTTAGGGACATCCTGCAAGGCAATTAAGCCTTTTAACTGACCATCCACGGATAGGAAGACAACTGTTTGCTTCTTTCTCAAGCAAATCAAATCGTTCTTGATAATCATGTGGAATAGCAAGGTCAGCTAAGAGCTTAGCATTCCCCAGCAAGACTTGTTTACCATTAATAATCCCAGTCACACCTTTTCCATGCAAGGCTTGGAAGTTTTCCACTGGGTAAAGACTGATTCCTAGTTCAGATGCACGATTAACAATAGCTTGAGCTAGCGGGTGTTGAGATACATCTTCCAATGAAGCAGCCAAACTTAGCACATCTCTTTCATCACCAATAACATCTGTCACTACTGGCTTCCCTTCGGTCAAGGTTCCTGTCTTATCAAAAACAACCGTTTGGACTTTTTGGATTTCCTGTAAAACTGTACCATTTTTGAGAAGAATCCCCATCTTGGCACTTCGTCCTGTTCCAACCATGAGTGCTGTCGGTGTCGCAAGTCCTAGTGCACAAGGGCAGGCAATAATCAAAACAGCAACTCCGTAGAGAAGTGACGTCACAAAGCTATCTCCAAGGAAAACAAACCAGATCCAAAAAGTAAGAAGTCCTAAAATGACAACTGCTGGTACAAAAATCCCTGAAATCTTGTCGGTCAAATCTTGAATAGGAGCACGACTCGTTTGCGCTTTTTTCACAAAGTCCACAATCTGAGCCAGCATAGTCTCAGAACCAACTTTTTCAGCTCTAAAGATGATCGTACCACTATTATTGATGGTTGACCCAATAACAGCATCTCCAACTGATTTATCGACTGGAATACTTTCCCCAGTCACCATTGATTCATCAATACTCGTTTCACCTTCTAACACAGTCCCATCAACGGCAATTTTTTCACCTGGTCGAACGCGAATGAGATCCCCAACTTTGACTTGTTCTAGAGGTATTTGAACATAAACATCATCACGCAAAACCTCTGCTGTTTTTGCTTGTAGGTCTAATAATTTTTCGACTGCCTGCGAAGTATTTTTTCGCATTTTTTCCTCAAAAACTGCTCCCAAAAGAATGAAGAAGAGGATAAATGCAGCACTTTCAAAGTAAACGGGCAGACCAGTGAAGAGGGCAACTAAGCTATAGAAATAGGCCACTAGGGTTCCCAGAGCAACCAAGGTATCCATGTTGGAATTGTGCTTTTTAAAACTAGCCCAGGCGCTTCTGATATATGGAACTCCAGCTACCAGCATAATGGGTGTTGTGGCTAAAAAGGTGCCCCAACGCATGACTTGGTGACTAATTCCTCCTGTAGACATCCCAATCATGAGAATCACAATAGGCACAGTAAAGATACTAGTAATCCAAAAACGCTGAAAAAGACTGAGAGACTTTTTAGTTTTTTCAACAACGGTGTAGGTCCCCTTTTGCATCTTCATGCCGCATGAAAATTCATGCTCGCCCAAGTCTTGAGGCGTAAAGCGAATGAGTTTTTCCTCGTCTTGAGCGATTGGTTCTAGGATTCCTTCTTCTTCGAAGAGAATCTCTTTATAACAGTTTGAAGGTGTCACACGATGAAAGGTAATCTCAGCAGGAATCCCTTTTTGCAGTTGAATGTGGGCTGGATGGTAGCCTTTGTCTGCCGTGATACGGATTTTTTGAACGCCATTTTCAAGGCTTGCTTTTACAATTTCAGTCATATCATTCTCCTATTCTACAATCATCTTACCGTGCATCATATTCATGCCACAAGAGAAACCATACTCACCTGCTTCTTCAGGAGTGATTTCAACCACATATTGGTCTCCCATAGGTAGATTTGCATGCACTCCAAAGTCAGGAAAAACGATTTGGTCCAAGCAAGGTGAAGGATCTTTTCGATCAAAAATAATACGAGCTGGTTGCGATTTTTTGAGGATAATAGTTCCTGGAGTGTATCCCCCCATGACTTCCACTCGAATTTCTTGATAGCCATTTTTTTGCTGGGCTCTCTTAGCATCTTCTTGCGGTTTTTTGAAAAACCAAAAGAGGATAAAAGCAATCATTCCTAAAACAACAATAGATACAAATAGATTTAACATAGCGTCTCCTTTACATACAATTACATTTTACTTCTGTTACAGCACTTGCTTTTTTCTTTGAAATCACTTCTTCCAAGCCTTCCAAGTCAGCTAGGGTAAAGTCACATTCTTCAATCAAATCAGCTAGCAAGAGCTTCATCCTGCGAGAACAAAGCTTGTCTTTGATATCCTGAACCATTAAACCTCTACTGTCGTCTAGAGTTAAAAGGGCCGAATAGACAAAGGACTTGCCCTGCTTTTCCCGAGTCAAACATTCTTTTTCCACCAAGCGGGCCAAGAGTGTCTGGATCGTGGATTTGGACCAGCTAAACCTTTTCTCTAATACTTTTATGAGATCAGTACTAGTCTGTTTCCCCTGCATCCAGATAATCTTCATGACCTGCCATTCTGCATCCGAAATCTGCATGGTTATCTCCTCCAAAATCTACATTTGTCAATTACAATTATTACTATACTCCCAAAATCTACATTTGTCAACTAAAAAAACCGATGTTAAACATCGGTTAAATCATTTCACTAAAAAAGTTATCCTTGCCAATTTTCTTGGTCTTCTTTAAAACGTTTTAAGAGAGCAAGTCCTTCTGGTGTGATGTAACCTTCTTCTTGGGCTAGGTGAATGAGCTCACTGTAGTTTGAAAGAGTCACTAGTTTGACACCAGCATCCGCAAAGTTTATCTGCTTTTGGTAATTGATAGCTGAAGATAGCCACGACACCAAGCACATCTGCTCCTTCACGTTTAGCAGCTGCTACAGCTTCAAGAACCGAACCACCAGTTGAAATGAGGTCTTCCACAACGACCATTTTTTGACCTTGAGCTACACGGCCTTCGATTTGGTTTCCAGCCCCATGGTCTTTTGGTTTGCTACGGATGTAAGCAAATGGCAGATTCATCTTATCAGCGATGATGGCACCGTGTGGGATACCTGCAGTCGCTGTTCCTGCAATCACTTCTACCTCTGGTAATTCTGCCTTGATGGCTTCTACAAAACCATTCTCAATCAAGGTACGTGTCTCTGGGTAGGCAAGTGTTACACGATTATCCGTATAAATCGGTGACTTGATACCTGATGCCCAAGTGAAGGGCTCTTCTGGTTTGAGGTAAACGGCTTGAATTTTCAATAGATGGCTAGCAATGTCTTTAGCAAGTGTCATGGGATTCTCCTTTGTATTTTTATAATCTATTTCTTTAATTTCTGTCTTGGTTCCATTCATCCTTGATAGCATGATAAGCTGCTACTGGATCAGTGGCTTGAGTGATTGGGCGTCCGACAACGATATAGTCACTACCAATATGATAAGCATCTGCTGGTGTCATGACTCGTTTTTGGTCTCCAACAGCGGCTCCAGCAGGCCGAATACCTGGTGTCAGACAGATAAAGTCTTGGCTAGTAGCTTCTTTGATGAGCTTCACTTCCTGAGCTGAACAAACAACTCCATCTAAACCTGCTTTAGCGGTTTTCTTAGCATAATGAATGACAGATTCTTGAAGACTGGTTTGAATATTTTGAAACTCTCTCATTTGCTCCTCAGAGGTTGAAGTTAACTGAGTGACAGCAATCAATTTGGCTTCTTTCCCAAGGCCTTCACGCGCAGCTTTCATCATCTCAACGCCACCTGCTGCATGAACATTGGTCATATCAACGCCCAGATGAGACAAGACCTTCATGGCTGATTTGACTGTATTTGGAATATCATGGAGCTTGAGATCCAGAAAGACACTATGTCCCGAACCTTTCAGATAAGAAATCATCTCAGGTCCTGTAGCATAATAGAGTTCCATACCTACCTTTAGATAGAGGCTCTCTCCTGCTGGAAAAAGAGCTAAAAATTGCTTGACTGCCTCAAAACTTGGAAAATCAAGAGCAATAACTGGACGAGCTTCACGCATACTTTTCTCCTTTTACCTTTGTCAGCAAGAGAGCATGAAAAAAGGAACCTGCCTACAGCAAGGTTCCACGAAAATTGGGTAGTCTTCACCCTTTCACCGTCTAACCTTAGCTGCCTCTCTGGACTGCTTTAAAGGTTTTTTACTATTCTATTATTTAAAGCGGTACTTGTCAAGTAAAAACCAGTAACTGAACAAATCATCTGAAACTTAGCGACTCTGTGTTGTTTGAGTCGTCTGTGTTGTTTGACCTTGATTTCCTTGCTCAGCTTGTTTTTTCTTCTCTTCTTCCTGCTTCTTCTTTTCCTCTTCTTTGGCTTTGACTCTTTCGTCATCCAGAGCCTTATCCACTAGACTATAGCTATAAATACCGACCTCCATATCGATACCGCTAGGAACTGTTAACTGTGGTTTTATCTTACTATAGTAAGGTAATTTCTTCCCTAGTTCTGATAATGGCACCAAAATCTCGTCTGTATCATACATAGTAATCTTTAGAAGGTCACTTGTTACCTTACTTGGCGCAAGTTCAATCTTCTCAATCTCTTGCTTAATTTCTGGACTAACTTCATTTAGCTGAGAAATCAATGTTTTTATCTGTTCCTCATCGTTAAACAAAACAGATATGTATTTCTCAGGTAAGTTGTCAGAACTAACGGCAGTTGATTCAATGCTTCCGCTTGATAAGATTGGATAATAGCTATCACCAGAAACAGAGTAGGCTACAATCCCAAATTCCTTCACTTCAATAGTGAAGTGAACTGGGAATTGATAAACTATCTTTGCCGATTCAATCCAGTGATTCGATTTGACCATTTCCGCATGCTTATCTTTATTTAAGAGCAAGCTAATCGTATAGTCACTGTCACGAATGCCAGACGCTTCTCTAACTTGGTCTGCACTTGTCTGAACGTTACCCGTAACCTCAATATGTTTCATTGTAGCTAGAGGACTTAGAAGATAAATAGACAAGAATAAGATTATAAAACTTGGGACGAGGATCGTAACTGCTCGCCAGATATGAATCGATGGAATGGGAGGTTTTGGAGGTTTATTCTTGGTTTTTACCTTTTTCTCTTTCTTAACCTTTCGTCAGCTTTTTCTTTCTCTACTTGATCCTGACTCTTAGAGTCTTCTTGAGGAGTTTCCTCTGAATCTTTCTCTTCATTTGAAGTCTCATCGCTAGTATCCGAATCCTTCTCTTCAGATTTTTCGGATTCTTCGTCAACTTCTTCAGAACTCGTAGATTTTTCTTCTGTTTTTTTACTCAAATACTCGTGATGTTGTTTTTGCCATTCTGACAATTCTTGAGTACTATCAGATGACTCTGATACTTGTTCTTCTTTTTCACGAGCTTCTTCCGCGGCTCGTTTCGCCTCTTCTTCAGCTTTTTTTTTGAAGATATTCTTGATTTCGTTTTTGCCACTCTGACAATTCCTTGCCTTGAGTGTCCTGATTCTTTTTATCCTTTGACATCAATTTTCCTTATGATAAATCTTTTTTTAGTAGCTCATAAAAATCTGCCACAGATTTTAATTCCTGAGAATTCTTCATCTTGTTTTGATAGATCTCTTTGTTGGTCAAAAGTTGATTTACTTTTTCTTCCAAAGTAGACAAGGTCAAGTCACTCTCTTGCAACTCCTCAGCATAGCCTTTCTTCACAAAATAGGCTGCATTTTCAATCTGGTCTCCACGGCTAGCTTCACGCCCCAAAGGCACGATGACATGCAATTTAGCCATGGCAAGAAGTTCAAAAATAGTATTGGCGCCACCACGAGTGATGACCACATCAGCCAGATTCATGAGTGGTTGATAGAGTTCCGTCGCATAGTCAACACGGTAGAGGTTTGAACTGAGTTCATTTAAACTAGCATCACCTGTCAGGTTGATGATATTATAGCGACTAGTCAGCTCTTCCTTGTGGTCTGTAACTAGTTGGTTAAAGACACGCGCCCCAGCAGAACCTCCAACAAAGAGAAGAGTTGGTAACTTGTCGTTGAAGAAAGTTCGAATGTCTACCATTTCTTCAGGTTCTTCCATAACTGGACCAGAAACCTTGGTCACAGCTCCAACGTGCTCTACCTTAGTGAGACTAGAGGCTTGCTCGAAAGTAGAGTACATCTTGGTCGCAAACTTATAGGCAATTTTATTGGCCAAGCCCATAGAGAGGTCAGACTCGTGGATGAAGACTGGTACTCTGCATACTCGCGCTGCGATAACAGGCGGAACAGATACAAATCCACCCTTAGAAAAGAGGGCTTGTGGACGAACTCGAAGCATGATAAAGAGCGATTGAAGAATTCCAAAACCAACTTTAAAGACGTCAACCATATTTTGCCATGAGAAATATCGACGTAATTTCCCTGTTGCAATCGAATGGAAGGTAACATCTAAACCTGACTTGAGAATTTCATGATGCTCAATCCCATTTTTATCACCAATATAGTGGACTTCCCAGCCATCTTCGATGAACTTAGGCATTAACAAAAAGGTTGAGGGTAACGTGTCCAACCGTTCCCCCACCTGTAAATACTATTTTTTTCATATTATCCCTTTAACTCCGCTACAGTGTCGATGAAAAGATCTCCACGTACTTCAAAGTTAGCATACATATCCCAGCTTGCATTAGCAGGACTGAGGAGAACAACATCTCCTTCTTCTGCAAGTTCATAAGCCTTGCGGGTTGCATCTGCAATATCTGTCGCATCAAGATAAGCCACACCAGCCTTATCTGCTGCACGCTTGACACGTTCTGCAGACTGACCGAGGATGACCATTTTCTTAAGTCCAGTAATATCAGGAACCAATTCGTCAAACTCATTGCCACGGTCCAATCCACCAGCAATCAAGATAACCTTGCTATTATCAAATCCTGACAAGGCTTTTTGAGTTGCTAAGATATTGGTTGACTTACTATCATTGTAGAATTTCACCCCATTGATTTGGTCTACAAATTGGAGACGGTGTTTAACTCCTCCAAAGGCTGACAAGGTTTCCTCGATGGTTTCATTATCAACGCCACGCAGTTTAGCAACAGCAATGGTTGCAAGAGCATTTTCCACATTGTGGCTACCTGGAACACCGATTTCATCAGCTGCCATGACTTTTTCACCACGGAAGTAAAGAAGACCATCTTCAAGATAAGCTCCGTCGACCTTTTCTAATGTTGAGAATGGTACTACAGTCGCATTTGTCTTTGTCGCAAGTTCTTTAGCTAATTCCTGGTTGAAGTTCAATACTAGGTAATCAGCTGCTGTCATATTGTTTTGGATATTCCACTTAGCTGCCACATAGTCTTCAAAAGAACCGTGATAGTCAATATGCGTTGGCATCAGGTTGGTGATAACAGCAATTTCAGGATGGAATTCCTGGATTCCCATTAATTGGAAAGAAGAAAGTTCCATGACAAGGGTTTCCTTAGCTGTTGCAGTTTGAGCAACCTGACTAGCAGGATAACCGATGTTCCCTGATAAGAGGCCATTTTGTCCTGCAGCAGTCAGGACTTCACCAATCATGGTTGTCGTCGTTGTCTTACCATTTGAACCAGTAATGCCAATGATTGGAGCTTCTGAAATCAAATAGGCCAACTCAACCTCAGTCAAGACTGGAATACCTTTTTCCAATGCTTTTTCAATCATCGGATTGCTATAAGGGATTCCTGGATTCTTCACCATGAGAGCAAAATCCTCATCCAATAATTCCAAAGGATGTCCACCAGTGACAACCTTGATTCCCTCTTCCAAAAGACTTTGAGCTGCTGGATTTTCCTCAAATGGTTTACCGTCATTAACCGTCACAATGGCACCTAGCTTGTCCAAGAGACGTGCTGCAGACTCACCAGATTTGGCTAATCCTAGGACTAATACTTTCTTATTTTTAAATTGATCAATACGTTTCATTTCTAGAACTCCATTTCTACTCTTACTATTTTACCATTTTTATGAAAATAAAAAAGCCACAAAGGGCTTTCTTATTTGTTTTTTGTTATAAAAAACCTATTCTACCGACTTGAGGGCTTCTAACATATCCACCTTTCTTAGATAATGATTGACAAAAATCCCAGGATGGTCAAAATGACACTGACAGCTAGAACTGGAATGAGATAAACTTCCCAGCCGACCTTCGGTTGAAAACGGAAGGTACCGGGTGCGATCATCTGAATGAGAAATTGATGGAGATAAAAGCCTGATACCAATCCTACAATCATTCCAATTAGTGACAATATGATGGTTTCCCGATAGATGTAAAGGGTCACTTCTTTGTTATGAAAACCAAGAACCTTGATGGTTGAGAGTTCTCGAATCCGTTCAGCAACATTGATATTGGTCAAATTATAGAGAATCACAATAGCTAGTAGCACCGATACCAGCACCAAAATCGCCATGGTATGATTCAGAGAATTAGCAAAACTTTCAAAGAGCTGAATGGTGGAGGCGTTTTGAACGAGGCCATTGACAGCTGCCTGCTCCATAAATTCTCCTGCAACTCTTTCAGTATTGCCTTCACTTTTATCCTTGAGTTGGACTAGATAGGTATTCATCTTAGGAGTTTGACCATAAATTTTCTCATAGGTCGCCTGATTCATATAAACAAAATGACCTACATAGTGCTCGGTGATGCCACCTACTTTAAAGGTTTTTCCATCTATTGTAAAATTGTCACCAACGTAAACTCCTGCCAACTGGGCTAATTTCTGTCAGGATAACTCCATCTGATAAGTCCAGTTTTTCACCATTTATTTCTAATTGAACAAAGGGAGCCAGGTCATCCTTATCCGTTACCATGATAGTCACAGTTTGAATTCCAGCCTTGCCGGAATACTTTTCTTCAATTTGCTTGGAAGAAATCAAACGGTAGTCTTCAACTTCATTACTCTTCAGTTTTTCTTCTAGCTTAGACTTATCAGCATCTGAAGCCCAAGTATTGACAGAGAGAACCATCTGATACTGTTGTAAATCATTAAACTGTCTGCCAGCCACTCCAACCACAGAGGATTGAATACCAAGTCCTGCAAAGAGGAGGGCTACTGAACCTGCAACCCCAAAAATGGTCATCAGCATGCGTTGTTTGTAACGGAAAATGTTACGAGCAGTAACCTTTTGAGTAAAGCTCAAACGTGACCAGATAAATGTGATGCGTTCTAGGAGAATTTTAGAACCCTTGACTGGAGGCTTAGGTAATAATAATTGCGCTGCTTCTTCATGCAATTCTCTACGAGATACAAGGTAGGCTGGTAGGACGCTTGCTACTAAGCTTAGCCCCAGAGCCAAGCAACTATAGGTCCAGTAGAAATACTGCTGACTCTCACCAACAATCATTCGCTCAGTAATGATATGTGAGATTGTAGGTGCTAAGACATAATGGCCAATCAGAATCCCTAGAAGGGTTCCAAGAGTTCCAGCAACCAGACCATAAATTACAAACTTAGCGATGATGTCTTTGCTATGGTAGCCTAGAGCTTTGAAAATCCCAGCATTGGTTCTTTCCTCGTCTACAAATCGAGTCATAGTGGTAAAGGTAACCATGGCTGCCACTGCGTAGAGAACAACTGGAAAGATATTTCCCACGGCACGAATACTCATGGCTGAGTTACTATACATCAGATAACCTTGACCAGTAGGAGAGCTTTTTCGATTGTAGACATGATAGGTTGGCTCTGTTAGAGCATTGACCTCATCCTGGTTGGTCTGCCACTTAGCCTTTTCCTTAGTAAGATCTGTTTCGGCTTGGCTCAGCTTTTCCTTTTCTTGCTTTAGTTGGTCTTTTGCTTCTTCTAACTGACTTGATGCTTGACTTTTTTGCGGTTCTGGTAGTTGGCTCACTTGATTTTCTTGAGCTTGTAGACGCGTTTCGATTTCTTGCAAGCGTTTCTTGCCAGCTGTCAAGTTGTTTTCAGCCTCGTCCAGTTGCTTCTTCCCTTCATCAAGAGACTCTTGAGCCTCCTTCTTCATTTTTTCTAGCCGCGCTTGTCCATTATCAGCAACTAAGTTCTTTAGAGTTGCCTCTTCTTCCTCTAACTTCTTTTCGTAATTACTTGAAAAAGGATTGACATCTGTTAGGCTAGCAAAACGTAGGCGGGCAATCGTGTAAACAGAGCTCTTGAAATTTGCTTCAGTTACGACACCATAGGCTGCTAAGTTCCCATTACCACTGCCTGCACTCCCCATATCCGTTTTTGAGAAAATATCTGGAGAGTGGACGAAGCCTGTAATGGTATAACTATCCCGCTTTAACTGAGAATTACTGCCCTTCTTTTGACTCAAATGAATGACTTGCCCAATTTGATAGTGACCTTTCCAAAAATCAGCTAGAGCCAATTCATCTTCTTTTTCAGGCAAACGCCCTTCCGTTACTTGAAATTTTGAAATCTTTTCAGTATTTGAAAAAATCCGTATGGCATCTTCACTGTTTGCCAGAGTCAAATCTGTCATATAACCAAATTCAACATCTGCTCCTGATAGAGTTTGCAATTCTTCCTGGTCTGCCTGATCTAGACCATAATCTGCTATGACGGTCATATCTGCCGCATTAGTTTCTTTCAGATAAGTCCAAGCTGTTCGCTCCATACTGGGACTAGCAACCTTGAGACCAACCACGGCTAAAGAACCTAACATCATCAGAGTTAGGATGGATAAAAATCGTCCCTTTGAACCTGTGAAAGACTGGAGCAGGTCTTTCCAATATGTCTTTCTTTTCATCTTAGTACTCCAAATCATCAATATCCTGTGGTTGAGGATTGAGGACAACACTCTTAACACTGGCATCATGCATCTGAATCACCCGATCAGCTATAGGAGCTAGGGAGGCATTATGGGTCACAATGATAACGGTAGCCCCCTTCTTACGTGACATATCTTGAAGAATCTTTAGAACCTGCTTACCAGTCTGGTAGTCCAAAGCTCCCGTTGGTTCATCACAAAGGAGAATTTTAGGATTTTTAGCCACAGCTCGAGCAATGGATACCCGTTGTTGCTCACCGCCTGACAGCTGAGCTGGAAAGTTATTAAGACGGTGCCCTAATCCTACATCCTTGAGAACCTGCTCAGGATCCAAGGCATCGGCAACAATTTCTGAAGCTAGCTCAACATTTTCCTTAGCAGTCAAGTTAGAAACCAAGTTGTAAAATTGAAAGACAAAGCCAACGTCATCTCTACGATAGTTAGTTCTCTGATGAGAAGTGAAATTCGAGATATTGGTCCCATCAATCCAGACTTGCCCTTCATCGTTTGTATCCATACCACCTAGAATATTCAAAACTGTTGACTTCCCTGCACCAGATGACCCAAGGATAATGACTAGTTCTCCCTTTTCAATCTCGAAGTTGACATCTCGATTTGCTACAATTTCTGTATCACCAGTATGATACCTCTTATAGCTATGTTTCATTTCAATGTAAGCCATCCTATCTCCTCCTCTTCTATCCCTATTTTCATCTTTATTATAACTCTTTTAATAATAGAAAGAAAGTTAAGCCCTAAATATAAAACATAAAAAAGCGGACAAAATCTAGTTCTATTTCTTGAAACTAGTTTGTCCACTTTTTATAGTTGAGATTGTTTTCTTGTCCAATCTCTATAATCTAAATACTGTCAGATTATTCTATTCTTCGTCTTTCTTCTTTCCCATTGCAAAGAGTCCAAGAAGCGCTCCCACAACACCTGCTGTTGCAAGGGTTGCATTTTCCTTAGTACCTGTTTCAGGGAGAATATGTTGACGGCTTGCAGGTGCCTGATAAGTCTTGTCTTGTGACATAGCAAGGGCTACAATCGACTGCTCATCTTTGTACTCCGGTACTTCATTGACCGCTGCTTCGGCTGCGTTCACGCCACCAGTATATTCTGGTACTTCGTTCACCGCTGCTTCGACTGCATTGGCACCACCTTTGTACTCTGGCACATCGTTAACCGCTGCTTCGGCTGCGTTCACACCACCAGTGTATTCTGGAACTTCGTGAACTGCTGCAAAGACTGCATTGGCACCACCTTTGTACTCTGGGACTTCATTGACCGCTGCTTCGGCTGCGTTCACACCACCAGTGTATTCTGGTACTTCGTTCACCGCTGCTTCGACTGCATTGGCACCACCTTTGTACTCTGGCACATCGTTAACCGCTGCTTCGACTGCATTCACACCACCAGTGTATTCCGGAACTTCATGAACAGTTGCTTCGACTGCGTTAACGCCACCCTTGAATTCTGGGACTTCTACTACTGGAGCTGCTTCGTCACCTGCTGTGCCAATAGCTTCAGTGTACTCTGGAACTTCATGAACAGCTGCTTCGACACCATTTACTCCACCTGTAAATTCTGGGACTTCTACTACTGGTGGTTGGATTTTATCAGCTGCTTCATTTTCTTCAATGTACTCTGGAACTTCATGAACAGCTGCTTCAACAGCATTAACCCCACCCTTGAATTCTGGAACTTCATGTATAGCTGGTTCTTCTCCATTCACGCCTCCAGTGTATTCTGGAATTTCGTGAACTGCTGCTTCTTCTCCATTCACACCGCCTGTGAACTCTGGAATTTCGTGAACTGCTGCTTCTTCTCCATTCACACCGCCTGTGAACTCTGGAATTTCGTGAACTGCTGGTTCTTCTCCATTCACACCACCTGTGAACTCTGGAACTTCGTGTACAGCTGCTTCTGTCTTAGCGCTTTCAGCATCTGCCTTAGTCAATTGAATGCGGTATTCCTTAATATGTTTACCACTTTCTGAAACAAGATGAATCAAGACTGGAAGTTTATCATCACCACTATCAACAACTGTCGCCGCTACGTTTTCACCAGCTTCCACTGTCACTTTAGGACGGTTTCCACTATAGGTTACTTGGTAGTCAGCACGATCTTCTGAGAAGTCAGCAATCTCTCTACCATCCACAAGAAGTTTAGAAGTTGTATTGTCCTTAGGTGCTTCACTTGGTGCGATAAAGGCCAATTCAGTGATAGCAACACCCTTGGTATCAGCTTTTCTATCCATGCGCCATCTCATAGCCTTAGCTTTAACTGGGGCAAAGGTTACATGGATATCAGTTCCTGCTTGAATCTCTTGATCCGCACGGTATTCAACTTTCTCCCAGTTAGAAGGAGTGTTGAATGGATGTTCTGGATCGTATGGTTGGTAGTTAGAGTAGTATTCTGGTGAATCAAATTCTGGTCCTACATAACGCTCTAAGACTAGTTTAGAAGGCGCGTCTGTTCCGCCGTCTGAGAAGAATCGAATGCTTCCTTCTGCGACTGTACGTTCAACAATCTTACCAGCTTCTCTAAAGATAACCCCTACTGAAACTTCTGGATTATCAGATGGAGTTGGAGACCAGTTAGTCCAACGACGAGTTTCATCATCCGAACCATCGTTAACATAGTCCACACGGTCATGAGAATTTGGATCAATATCATTGGTAGCAGAAGCAAATGAGCGGTTGCTATCATCATCGAAGTCTGGGTTATCTGATAGGTTTTCACCAAGTTTATCAGTCACACGTACTGCTACTTCAGCACTTAAATCAGTTCCCAAAATGCGACCATGAACTGTAAATTCACCAGCTTTTGTTAGATTTTCTGCTGGTACTTCTTCCCATTCAACGGCTAAATCTTTGACTTCATAGCCATCATTACCTGTGAAATAAACGCCCACTTTCGTTGGTAACTCAAGAGTATGGCCCTTAGCAACCAAGCGTGATGATTTAACAGCAACTAGAGGTTTACTTGCTAGCAAGTCTTTATCATTTGTAAAGTGTAGACGGTATTCTCCTAGAATATCTCCGTTTTCAGCCTTAACGACAACACGAACTGGATCTCCTTCACGTACGCTTGGAATCACTGTAGCAATACCATTATCTGATACACTTGCTGTTACAGTTGGTGCTTGGTCTTCTTTAGCTTCTAGATAATAGTCAGTCAAGCCAGGGTTAAAGTTCGGTAGATCTTTTCCATCTACTTGGATTTGAGCTTGAGCTTTCTTTGCTGCAGCTACTTGTTTTAGAGAAGATTTGAATTTCTGTAATGGAAGTACCCCATTTACCATCTGGTCTCACCATACGGATACGAACCGCATAGGTATTGACTTTATCAAAGCTAAAGTGAGTCATTTCTCCAGCTCTCACTTGATCTGGAGCTTTAAGATTTGTCACTTGTTTCCAGTTATTGTCATCGTTAAAGACGTGGTCTTCACTAGCTACAAAGCTTGGATTTTTAGGAACTGTTGGAACATCTTTTCCTACATAGTATTCGATGACATAAGACTTAGGTGCACCAACACCGTGGTCTTCGTGGAAGGCAACATTGAGATTGTCAACCGAACGTTTAGACAGGATACCAGAATCACCAAAGAGGATTCCCACTGATGCTTCACTTGTACGGTTCCAGTTTGTCCAACGGTTAGCTGGTTGATCATTAAATGAGATTAGTTTGTCATTGACATTGGCTACCGAGTCACTTGGATTTGAGTCTGATGCAAAGGCAAGTGGCAACTCTGAACCTGTCCACTGGTCAGAAATGTTTGCACCAGTTTCTGTCTGAGCAGAAACGCGCACATGAAGTTTCGTTGATAACTGAGTCCCTTCGACATGCCCTGTAACGGTAAAGCTACCTTCAGTTGCATATTGGCTTGGGTCAATAGCATCCCAAGTCACTTTAGCCGAAGATACTTGGCCGTTTGAGTGGTAAGTACGAACACTTTCTGGTAATTGAGGAGCTTCTGAAACTGGAGTTGTTGTAGTCACTTCTTCGACTGCAATGATCCCTTCTACAGAAACTTTAGCATGAGCTTCGTTTTCAATTCCTTCTACTTTACCTAGAACATCAAAGCTGTGGTATTTAGCAAGGTCTTCCTTAGCAACTGCTTGCCAAGTAACCTTGTGAACTTTTGGAAATCCTTTGTCGTACTCTACCGTTACTGTATCAGGTAGACTTGGTTCTTGGTTCAAACCTGTCACGACACTTACTGGACGAATGGCCTGGACAACTTTATTTTCAGTATTTGCCTGAATCTTCAAGTCAATCTGACCTTCAGCTCCTTCAAATTGAGCTTTCAGAGTTACCTGACCTGGTTTGTGCAATTCAAGCATACCTTTACGAACAGCTACGTCTCCTTCACCTGATGTTGAGAAGGTTACCTTGTCAGCTTTTAATACGGCCTGAGTTCCATCTTGATAATGAGCCAAGACTTTGATACCAACTGTTTGGTCTTCTTTCAGTGCGTCTGCATTTCAACTTCTAGGCTTAAACGTTCAATCTGAGGAGCTTCTTGTAAGAATTGGATAGCATAAGTCTGAAGTGCTCCACCATCATTTGGTTGAACATAAATACTAGCACGCATACCATTTGCTTCGTTAGCTTGAATAACAGTAACTTGCGCATTTCAGCTAAAGCTTTGACTTCAGGCAAAGTAGCTCCATAAGCAAGTTTATGGTATAGAACCGGTTGGTCAGTTGAGAGCCCTTCTACAGGCTGGTCTGCAACAGTTACAGTCGGTACTACTGGTGAAGCCGCTTGACCTTCGGCGACTACGAATGTAGCAGCGATTTCATCATCACCTGAAATTCCTTTGGCTTGAATACGAGAGCCTGGGATAGTTAATTTAGCTTGATCTTCAGCTGCAACTTCCCACTTATCAACGTCATAGCTTCCTAGAGTACCATCTGACAATACATAGCTAACAGATGGATCAACCGTACTCAGATCTGTACTCGGTGCAATTCTCTTAACTACAGGTAATTCTGCTTCGAGTGCCAAGACTTCAACACGCGCTTCTACATCTCTTCCTTCTGCCACACCTTTAACAGTAAAAATACCAGGTTGGTTGACATCAACTGCGGACCATTCTACTGGAAGTTTTGCACGACTACCATCACTGTAGATAAATCCTACTTTTGAAGGCATTTTCGCTGCTTGACCGATTACTGTACGAACTTTAGGAACTTCTGTACCTAAAACAGTTTTTTCCTCTTGGTCTTTCTTACCTGTGAAGATAGTTGTTTGACCAGATTTCAAGAAATCAGAGTGAGCTGTCAAGGTAAATTTACCTGCTTGCTCAGTTGATTTAACAATCACAACACCCTTACCATTAAAGGCCTTGCGAATCCATGAACCATCTGCTTGTTCTTTGTAACGTTCACGGCTGGCTTGTTCCCCGTTATCCACACCGACAATTTGACCTTGTCCATGCAACTGGAAGCGAACAAGATTATTGGCTGTAGGAACTACGTTACCTTTACTGTCAACAATTTCGTAATAGATATAAGTGAGGTCTTTCCGTCAGCTGCGATAGCATGTTCTTCTTTGACCAAACGAACCCCTGCAGGTTCTCCAGCAGTCACAATCTTATCACGAGCAACGATATTACCAGCTTCGTCACGAGCTACTGCTTCTAAAGTACCTGCTTCAAAAGCGACCTTCCATTCAAGGTAAAGTTCATTAGCGTTGGCACCTTCTTGGTAAGTGCGTCCATCACTTGTTTGTTTTTTAGTAAATGTCTTCTTGCCTAGAGTATTACCATTCAAGAATAGTTCTACACTTGCAGCGTTAGAATAGGCACGAACTGGAATCTTACCATCTGCATCAGCTACATTCTCTCTTAGGGTAGAATCTTCCCAATTCCAGTGAGGAAGCAAGTGAACCATTGGTTTCTTCTCAGCAGAAACCCATTGGCTTTGGTACAAGTAGTAATCATTCTTAGGAATACCAGCTGTATCTACGATACCGAAGTAAGAACTCTTAACCGGTGTGTGGTTTTGGTTGTGCCATGGAGTAGGTTCACCGATATAGTCCGTACCTGTCCAGATGAACTGACCCGCGTAACCTGCATTGTCACGGTCAAAAGTCCAAGATGCTGTAGCTGTTTTACCCCAACCAACACGGTCATTACCGTAGTCTGATTGCTCGTAATTACGGTAAGCCTGATTGCTGTGGACCAATTCACGTTCTGGGCGGGAAATAACTTCCACGTGTACGAGTAGCTGAGGAAGTTTCAGATCCGTAAATCAACCAATTTGGATGTTTCGCACGAAGTTTCTTGTAGTTGTCTTCTGAATAGTTAAATCCAACGGCATCAAGTTCATTGGCAATCTTTTCATGGTCACCACTACCATCACCAAAACGGAACTTATCTGCTCCCATAGTGACATAGCGTGTCTTATCAACAGCTTTGATAACTTGAACCAAGCGTTTAACTGTTGCTAGAGAACGAGGTTTCCCGTCTGCTTCACCGATTTCATTACCGATAGACCACATAACGATAGCAGGGTTGTTCTTTCCTCGTTCAACCATGGTACGAAGGTCAAAATCAGACCATTTTTCACCTTTTTTAGCTTCCGGGTGAGTAGCATCTTTGTCAAAGAAGCGACCGTAGTCATACTGTTTCTTACCACCATACCAAGTATCGAAAGCTTCTTCTTGGACCAACAAACCAAGTTCGGCAGCGATCTGTAAAGTTTGCTCACTAGCTGGGTTGTGGGTTGTACGGATAGAGTTCACACCCATATCCTTCATTTGTTTCAGACGACGGTATTCTGCCTTATAGTTTTCTTCAGCTCCAAGAGCTCCATGGTCATGGTGAAGAGAAACCCCATGGAATTTAATGCGTTCACCATTCAAAGAGAAGCCTTCATTTGGTGTCCAGTTATAGTAACGGTAACCAAACAAGTCCTTCTTAGCATCGACCAATTGACCATCACGATAAACACGTGTCACCAATTCGTAAGGGCAGGCTTGTCGCTATGAACTGTCCAAAGTTTTGGTTTCTCAACTTGCAAGATAGCATTCAGGCTTGTTGATTGATGAGCCTTCAAGACTTGGCTAGCTGTACGAACTAGGTCACTTACTGCTTGTCCTCCACGTTCGATAATTTGGTATTCAGCAAGAATTTCATGATCTTTATCATCAGTATTGACAATCTTACTTGTTACATGAGTATCAACCTTGCCATTCTGTTGTTTTTCAAGGTCTGGTGTTAAGATAGTTGTTCCATTTTTCTCAGTATGGACCTTATCTGTGACTTGAAGAGTAACATCACGGTAAATCCCGCTTCCTGAGTACCAACGGCTACTTGGTTGTTTGTTGATGGCATGCACTGCTACGACATTCTCGCGACCGTCTTTATGGAGATAGTCAGTGATGTCATATGAGAATTGGTTGTAACCATTTGGATAGTGACCAACTAGCTGACCATTTACATAAACTTGAGAATCCATGTAAACACCATCAAATGTGATACGAACATTCTTATTGAGGTCTTCTTCATCGAGTTTAAAGGTCTTACGATACCAAGCATCACCACCATTAAGTTGCCCACCTTCGTTTTGGGCAGGTGAGTTATGATCAAAGTCATTGTAGATACTCCAGTCATGAGGAAGGTCTAATTTCTTCCAACTAGAAACATCGGCATCTGGCTTGACCGCATCTTTAGCATTGGCATTGAGCTTGAAATGCCAGTTTTGGTTGAATTCTACTTTTCTATCCTCAATCAACTGTTTTACCTCATCATTAGTTGCAGGTTTGAGCTCTGGTTTTTCTGTTTGAGCAGATTGATCCTGAGTCACAGCTGGAGCTTGCTTTTCTACGTCAGAGGTTTCTTTTTTCTCAGGAGTAGTCTCAGTAGTTGGGGCTTCCACTTTTTTCTCTACTTCATGATTAGTTTCTACTGCTTCACTGTTAACAGTTTCTGTTGTTACAGGTTGTTCAGAAGCTTTTGAATCTACAGATTCCTCTTTAGGAGTTTCTTTCTCCACTTTTTCTGTAGCAACAGCGACTGGTGTCTCATCTGCAAATACAGTATTTACACCTGCTAGATTTGCTCCAAATAAAACAGAGCAAGTCCCGATAAGCACTGAGCATGTTCCTACCGTAAATTTACGGATGCTATAGATACTTTTGCGATTCCAATAGTCTTTTCCCATAGGGTTCTCCTTGTTAAGTAACCGCTTCCATTTTTGTTGAAAGCGCTATACTTTTTGTAATGATTACTTCTATTTTATAAAATAATATAGGAAACTTCAATACTATGACTGTAAAAAAATCATACTTTTGATTGTTTTTTCTATATTTTGTAGAAAACTATAAAAATCTGAATGTACATTTAGTGAATGGTTTTACTAAAAAAGGCGGTGGGACAGAAATTGATAGACAAAGTCTCGATTTCGTAGTCCCAGCCCCGCGAGGATGATTAGGAGCTTTTTGGAGTCTAAAAGACCAACAAAAAGTTCAATCAGCTACCGCGTCAAAGTTTGATTGCTAATAAAAAGTGAGGTCGGGATCTTTTGTCCCAACCTCTTTTACGGACTATCAAACTGATATTTCCTTATAGATTATTGACTAGATTGCCCCTTTTCCAAAAGCTTGACCATCTCATTTTTACGCTCTTCTAGCTCGGCAATTTGATGGAGTAAAAGTCCTGAAAAATCACATTCAAGCTCTTCCGATTCGCCACTATTATACCAATCTAGAGCTACAATATGATTGTCCTTATCAAAGCAAAAAATCACATCTCCATCCCCGATGATAGACAGAAATGGAATATAATCCATAAAACCCAGAGCGTGTAATTCCTTGGTTTTAAGACGAATGTCTAAGAAGTCTGGGATGCCATTTGCAATTCCCAAGACCTTAATACCTCGACAGAAGGTCCAAAATGGTGCTACATCGTAAGCCTTGGCTCTTGGCCATAGCTCTTCTCTGACTTCCATAAAGAGACCTCCCAGAGATGACATGGTGAATTCCCTGAAATCTTCTGGTAGACGAATGCCGTATTGATTTTCAAAATCCTGAACATCTTCTTCCGATGGTTCATTGCCCATGCAGGCGACAACCTGATAAGTTTCTTTATCATAGTGACGAAAATAATCATAAACTTCATTGAGTGCCATCATCCAACTCCTTATCCAAGATAGATATACTCGATAACCACATCACATAGCTGGTGATCCTTATCATAGCCAAAGTAAACAGGATAATTTCCATCTCCAAACCAGACTGAATCATTGGAATAGTCAGGTCTGTATCTGGTATTTTAAAGTTAATCCAATCACCGCCTTCTCGCTGATATAGGGGATGTTCTATGGCATTTTGAGCAAAAATTTCCGCGAAAAAATCATCATAGATGTTTTTCTCAGGATTTTCTTGATACCATTTTTCTTCAAAATCACAGTAGGCATTTTTAGTCTCAACATCCACAATGGTTGCCAAGCCTGCATCGACTGAAAACCCAAAATAAGAATCTTCTTCAACCGAATCCAAGTTTTCAGTACCAGTTAAGGCTTCATAGTAGACAACTGGAAGCTTATCTGTAAATTGAACTCTTGTTGCAACATACCGATAATGATCTTCTTCGATTTTGACTACTAAGGTTTTGAGAGGAAATGTTCCTTTGGGAACTGTCTCTAGATAGGGTTTTTCATTCCTACGGAGCCAGACCAAGGGATCTCTAACTAAAATTTCTCCACTTGGGAAGGTCACTTCCCCCCATATCTAAGACAAAGACTTCCTTGCCGTCTATTTCTTTCATCTCAAAACATGCTGCATAATTGACAGACGAGGTCAAAATATGCTTGATTTCTTGGTATTTTTCCAACCATTCTTTCGAAACTTGAAGTTTTTCCATCATTCTTCCCTTTCTCGTTTAAAACAAACCTGTACTGGAGTTAAAAATCGATTTAAATCGAATCTAAATAAACCACAAATCCATCTGGCAAGATGACTTGCTGACCATCTTTAAGATGGCAATGACTAGCTAAATCAACAGAGTCTCTTTCTAAAACAAAATTCTCAGAAGACTGATTAAAGATGGCTTGAACTTCTTTTCCTTGGTAGTTCCAGCTCAAGGCAAGAACATCTGGTTTCACTTCTTCCAAGCGATAATTTCCATGCTGAATCATACTTGCCACTTCCTTACGGACTTGAATCAACTGTTTCATAAAATTCAGCATGTCATTGTCTTCAGACACACGGTCCCAAGGCATGACACGACGGCAATCAGGGTCTGGTCCACCAATTAGTGCTAGCTCTGTTCCGTAATAGATACAAGGGGCCCCTTTTTGAAGGTAGAGGAAAGTTAGAGCAGCCTTGACATGCTGGATATTTCCTTTGGCAGTTGTGAGGATACGCTCTGTATCATGAGAATCTAAAAGGTTAAACATTACCTCTGAGATTTGTTGCTTGTAGTACATAGACTGGCTATTGATTTCTGAAATAAATTGCTCCGTCTTTTTACGCTGACGCAAGAAATAATCCTTGATACTTTCAGAGAGCGGGTAATTCATGACAGCATGGAACTCGTCCCCTTGTAGCCAAGGCTGAGACGTATGCCAGATTTCACCTAAAATATACAAATCAGGCTTTAGCTAGAACTGCCTTTCTAAAATCTTTCCAGAACTGATGGTCAATTTCATTGGCAACGTCCAAGCGCCAAGCATCAATATCAAAGTTCTCAATCCAGTAAGTGGCAACACTGAGAAGATAGTCCCTAACCTCCGGATTAGCTGTATTCAACTTAGGCATATAGCTAGCAAAGGCAAAGGTATGATAAGGGAGTTGTCTTGGATTCTGAAGTTTATCCTCAGTAACTGGAAACTCTTGAATATGGAACCAATCTTTATAAGGGGAATTTTCTCCATTTTTTAGAACATCCTGCCATTGGGCAGATTGGTAGCCGATATGATTGAAAACAGCATCTAGCATAATCTTAATGCTACGTTTGTGAGCTTCCTCGACTAAATTACGAAAAACTTCCTTGTCTCCAAAGTGACGGTCAATTTCAAAATAATCCGTCGTATCATACTTGTGATTGGTTGTAGCTTCAAAAATCGGACATAGGTAAAGTCCAGTGATTCCCAAATCTTTAAGATAGTCTAAATGGTCGATAATCCCTTGCAAGTCTCCACCAAAAAAGTCATCCCCATTAGGTGCAATGGCTGCATTCCACTCTCGAGCTCCATCAGGAGTCAATTTAGGATTTCCATTTGCAAATCGTTCTGGGAAAATCTGGTACCAAACGGTATTTGAAACCCAACTTGGAACCTGACAACCATCGATTTCGTGAATGTATGGAAGTTTAAAGCCGTTTCCATCAGCATCCAAGTTTTCTTGAGTATGTTCTACGCAACCCTTATCACCGTAAAAAACACCCTGACCTTCCTCATCAAGGAGCTCAAAGAGATACTGAATCCGTGCAAAACCAACCGATACCGTAACCTGCCAATAGTCAAATAGGGCATCTGAGGTTACTTTGGTCATTTCTTTCTTGGCTTCATACTTATCCTCAATGAAAATAAAGGGATCTCCATAATGTAAGATAACCTGCTGGACATCATTTTTCTTGGTTCTAATTCGGATATGTAGCTGACCTTCTTTGTAAAGATAAGCATACTCTGATTCTGGTCTATGATAAATGGCTGTTAATTCCATCATTGTCTCCTAAATAATCATCATCAACAAAAACGCAAACGTTTTCATAATTAATAGAACTAGTATACTATTTTAAGACTTAAATTGCAATACTTGGTCAAATTTGACAAGAAAACAGCTCAAAATAGATACTGTAGAATAGCACCTATCAATAAAAAGCTACCAAATTCAGCCTCACAGCCTAGTCAATCTGACAAAGGGCAAGTTCTTTTTAATCCTCTGTCGTACAGGAAGGTTAAACAAAAAGTTGTCTGTCATATTTTTGAAGCTTGTGTTTACTCATTCCTCTAGGCAAGGCTATATCGCACCATTCTCTTGTTGCCAGAGAAAATAGCTTTTGCTTGCCCTTCCAGTCATCATTCTTAAATAGGGGACTCAGGATAAGATAAGGCGAATCCGTAAAAATTCCATTGACACCAGCTTTTTTTACCTGAAGCCTTTAAATGTTCAGATTCTAATAATTTTTTTCGATAATACGACCATCACTAGAGATTTTTAACAAGAGCATAATAGTCCATGCCCCATTTATTGACAGAGGTTTGACTTTCTCCAGAGCTAAAGGCATAGAGCTCTTGCTTCCAACATTTCATACTATCGATTTTTAGGACAAACACTTGAGTTCATGTCGTGGTGATTTAACTCTTTTTTTATCAATATGCGAATAAGTGGTCCACTTAGCCTGCTTTTTTTCTCCCTATCAAACTCTAAAAGGGCAAAGTTTCTTGCTTGATTTGTATAGACTTGATCTTCAAAAACACACGGGTATCTGGTCGCTATCTGATACGATTTGAAAATATCTCTTGTGCCTTTTTTTAGGAAGTATACTCTGGGAATCCTTTATGGCAATGATTTCTGGATGAGAAAAAAATCACCAGTATAATAGACCATTTCCTTGCCAGCCTTGATGATTCCAATATTTTGTCCATCTGTATAGAGTAGAGGCTCTTCCTCCCAAACATGGTCACAATCCCAAGCATCTATCTCCTTAACACCCAAAGGCGATACTTCAAGCAGACAGTAGCGATTGAAAGCTTCCTTCTCACTGGTCAAGACAAAGGCTCGACCATCATGTAGCATGGCTGAGCTTAGGACAACACTGTAATTCTTGTCGAGTTCCCATTTGTTCAATAGGCTTAACTTTAGCTTCCTCATTTTCTTCCTCCTAATACTCAATGAAAATCAAAGAGCAAACTAGGAAGCTAGCCAAAGGTTGCTCAAAACACCGTTTTGAGGTTGTGGATAGAACTGACGAAGTCAGTAACACATATACGGCAAGGCGAAGCTGACGTGGTTTGAATTTGATTTTTGAAGAGTATAAACAATCACCATTCGTTGATGGCAAATAGAATGGCTAATCTAATATTTCTTAGCAACTGATCCGAAAGGTCATCGTATTGTTGACCAAGTCCCTTATCTTGTGCCAGCCATCCAGGTTCATCATTCCAGGAGCCCATTGCTCCAAAAACATCCGCTGCACTTGCAGCTCTAAATATGCTTAGATGTTGCGGTGGAATTTGAGGTTCTGCCAGTCCTTTACCAGATTCTGGGTCTAGCAAAAAGTTTCTAGCAGAGTGAAAGACTTTGGCAAAGTTCTCACATTCAATTTTAATTGCTAGATCTTCTATACGAGCCAATATGTCCTTAAATTCCTCCATATTATTTTCATAGTGGGGAATGTCTTGAAAAGGCCTTTCCCATTCATACTCGGTGTAGGTAACATCCCAGCCCCTACCTGCGGAAGCAATGTCCCAATTTGGTAGGAAATAACTTGCCTTCCCATCTTTATAAAAACAGAGAATTGAACTCTGTGTCGTATTGGAAAAGCCTAAAATCCCTCTGTCTTCAACTGAAATAGGGCAAAATAATTGTAAGTCCTTTAGACCTTTTTTCTTAAGGTTTTCAAACCAATCAGATACAGAAAGTTCTGTGGCTTCCCCATTTTCTGACGGCAAAATTTGAAAGCTCAACTTATTTGTATATTTCAGGCTTATACCATATTTCTTTACCACTTTTTAAAGACTTCCTAGCTGATGCCACGATACAGGCTATCTGATACATTTGTCCGTTCATATAATCTCATCCATAATCCCTTCAATCAGTTTTGTAAGACTTTCTACTACATAGATAATTTCATCAGGATCATGGATGTAGCAAATAATCTGCCCTTCCTGCCCCTCCTGGTCTGGATCAAAATCCAGCATAAGATAACAAGAGTCACAATACTGAGCAAAAGGAAGCCATTTTTTATTAAAAAGATAGGGCTTAATCCTGCTATCACGCATATTTTCCAGGTCTTGACTAGAAAAATAGTCGGGAAATTCTGTTAACAGAGCATCTCTATTTTGAAAGTACTTTTTACAAGTCTCAATTTCCTGTAGACTCATGAGAGAAAAATTCAGATCTCTCTGGTCAATCACACAAGGTAAAATAGAGAGGTATTTACTCCCATTTTTATAGCTATAAAGCTCTTTGAAGTCACTAGGTAGACGAATGCCGAGTCTTTCCTCAAAGGCTTGAAGCTCTTTCTCGGAAGCACCAGAAATGCCCTGATAATCTTCCAGATATCCTTCCTCCACAGGATCATCCAAATCCCAGTCTTCAAAACACTCACAAATATAAGTTTCTATTTTTTTAACTTGGTCAATTAGTTGCATCATTTCACCATGACTTCTTTATTTTAACTAGCTTCAAATTCCTTTTACCGCTTATAACTTGGTTTTTCTAGGAGAAGGGGTTCAGGATTTTGCTTAATCCAAGCAATAGCTAGTTGACATAAGCGGTCTAGGCGAGGCTCGTCATCAAAATCTTTCCCATGAACCTGAGCAATAAGCTCTTTAGTCTCTGCTAATTCTTGTTCTGAAAGAGAGCTTCCTAGAGACAAGTATTGAGGGAGAGCCTGAAGCATTTTTCTATAGTCCCTGTCCCAGTTGACCCCACCATTGCGATCCAGTTCATCTCGAACTCGACCTGGTATACGGATAACTTCTCCCTGAACAGTTTTGGCTGCTCCACTCGAAGGGATTAAGAAGGACCAAAGTTCCTCATATTGTTCTTCCCAGCTACCTTCTTTACGAAAATTGGTGAAACTCCATCATGGGTTAGGCGTTTTTCTACAGGCTTGACATCAAAGAGCTCATAGAGTTTTGTTAATCCTTTATCTGCAGCCTCTATGTAGTCAGGATGGATACTTTCTCGATGAAATTCAAAATCCTTGCCGATTTGCTCAACTCTTTCCTTCATTTTAGAGGTTTTCTTAGCACCAGCATCCAGAAGCATAGATGCGATTTCAGCAGTTTGGGCAATATAAATCCCCCGACAAACCATCAAGACTGAAGCTAGTGGGGTTCTTCCCATATCATTTTTAGCATTGACATCTGCTCCCTTATCAATCAAAAGTTTGACAGTCTTAGGATGGAAAAACTCAGCTGCCATATGTAGAGGGGTATCGCCATAGGTATTGGGCTTTTCAATGTCTGCCCCCAATTCACACAAGAGTTTTACTGTATCTCTCCCCAAGATTGCTTGACGGTACAAGGGAGTCGCTCCATAATAATCAGGGATATTGATATCCAAGCCCTGTTCGACAAGCCAGATAACCAATTCATCCGGGACTCCTCCCATATGCAGAGGTGTACATAAGCTAAATCTTCCATCATGAGCGGTTAATTCACAACGATCATAGACTGCTTTAAGGGCTTCAATATTTCCTTCATCCATTAAATCCTTAAACTCTTTTGGTAATGTAACTCTTTTCTTTGCCATTTTTAGTTCCTTTCTTCTGATTCAGCATCTAGGGCAAGCCAATGAAGTTTGTCAATCGTTTTCAAAGTCATGACTTGTCCATCATAATCATTTTTCAACTCAAGACCGTTTTGCTCAATAGATATATGATTGTACCAGTGGTCTAGGCTGGCGTATTCCCCCATATGAATGTTGATGAGCATACTGGTTATCGGATCCCACGTTCCTTTCTTAACAGTTTCGGCTAAAAGGTAGTAAGCGTCTAAGAATATGAGATTTCTCCCATAGATCCAAAAGGGCAGATCAAGCCCTAACAAAGGCAACTTGGCAGAAAAAATCTCATCACCGTGTGGTGGAACGGTTTCATAATGAAATTCTATCTCACTGCCATAATAGGCAATCAAGGCTCCCTGACATCCGATATTTTGAGGAATGCCCTCCTCAGCTACTATAAATTCCATGACCTGCTCCTTCTATTTTCAATCATAAAATCCGACCAGACTCTGCCAGAATATCAAACTGGACGCATGGCCTTTTCTAGTCATCAAGTGGATGAAGTCACTTTCACAACCCTTCCAAACTGCAGATTGAGCCGTTCCCATAGCTCTAACAAATGCTAGAAAATCTGGTGCCAACCATATTTTTTCATCATAGGTCATCTCTGCATCAACAGCATAGACCGCCCCAGATTGACAATCCAGCAAAATAGTGTAGGGATCTCCATTTGCAATGATGATCAAGCCTCTTTCTTGTAGAGTCGAGTAATCGTGGTATTCCAAATTGCGATTGATTAGCCAAGTAAGACTAGCGCCGTCCCCATATCCAAACTGGTAACTTAAAAAACCTATCTGCCCCCAGTTATAGGCCAGAATATTTTTCCAAAAAATCGGATCCAAATCTTGGATTTGAAGTTGGCTTTTCAAACGATCCAATTCGGACACTGGCAAATCTGTTTTATTCAGGACAATTCCTTCTCTTATCTCAGGGTCAAGCCCTTGTGTTTCTTCTTGGGTAATGGAAATGATTTGGTCAATTGTCAATAATTCCATTGTCAACCTCCGACTATAAATAGTCCATTTTCTAGGCAAACTAGCTAGTTCGGGTCTTCTTTTTTCTGATGAACATCCTTATCACAATTATACTACAAAGCTATCAAATAGGGATAAACTACCAGTATTTTCAGGGATTATTTGGATGAATAGTCGCCCAAAGTTATAGAAAAAAGCCATTCCACAAGGGAACAGCTTTCTCACTTATAATTAAAAGTCTCCCCAGCCAACTTATCTGCTAACTTGGGAAAGAAGGTATAAAATTTATGAGCTAAGTTTAGCAAGGCTGGGAGATTGAGCTCGCGTTTGTTTTTTCCGATAGTCTTAACAATTTTTTTAGCTACTGCATCTGGCTCCAATAGGAAGCGGTCAACCGATTTGAGGTAGGTCCCATCTGGGTCTGCCTGGTCAAAAAATCCTGTACGGATAGGTCCCGGATTAACAGTTGTCACATAGACCCCATAGGGCATGAGCTCAAGGCGAAGAGCATTTGAAAAACCGATGGCCGCAAACTTGGTCGCCGAGTAAAGACTAGACTTAGCAGTCGCAATCAATCCTGCCATGCTGACGATATTGATGATATGGCCTTTTCGAGTCGCCTTCATACGAGAAGCAACCAAACGAGACAGATTCATGAGAGCAAAGGTATTAACCTCAAACATTTGATGAATGTCTTGAGCAGAAATCTTGTCAAAATCTTCAAAAATCCCATATCCAGCGTTGTTAATCAAGACATCAATCTTACCATAACGCTGATAGAGCTCAGCAACTAGTTCTTCTAAGGCTTGAGCGTCGGTAATATCAATTTCAATCAATTCTGCCTGAGGATGATTTCCGTATAGTTGGGCTAATTTTTCTTTATTTCTACCTAGCAAAATGAGTTGATCTTTAGGCAAGAGTTTGACCATTTCTTGGGCTAGACCCCCGCTAGCACCTGTAATGAGAATAGTAGACATACTTTTCCTTTCTCAATCTTCTAGATTTCCACTTCTTCCAAGTCTTTAACCACATGGACATTTTCAAAAATCGTTGCAGCATCTTTCTTAAGCTGGCTGATATCTTTTGAAAGAAAACGAGCACTGATATGGTTGAGTAAGAGGCGTTTGGCTCCCGCTTCTGTTGCCACCTGCGCAGCCTGCATATTAGTAGAGTGACCATGATTGCGGGCAATTTTCTCATCACCCTTACCATAAGTGGACTCATGGACAAGGACATCCGCATTGACAGCCAGACGCACACTGGCATCCGTTTTTCGAGTGTCACCTAAGATAGTGATAATCTTACCTGGACGTGGAGCTGAGATATAGTCTGCTGCCATGATTTCAGTGCCATCCTCTAATACAACATCCTGACCGTTTTTAATTTTTCCAAAGAGCGGTCCAAAAGGTACACCGGCAGCCTTGAGTTTTTCAGCATCCAAGGTCCCTTCTAAATCCTTTTGCATGACACGGTAGCCGACACAGAAAATAGTGTGATCCAACTCTTCCGCATACACCGTGAATTTATCTGTTTCAAGAATTTTCCCTAGAGAATCTTGGTCGAACTCATGGAAATGAATCTTATAGGGCAGGCGTGAACCTGATACTCGTAGACTGGTCAAAACAAAAGATTTGATACCTTGGGGACCATAGATTTCCAAATCTGTCTGCTCTTCATTGGCCTGAAAAGCGCGGCTAGAAAGGAATCCTGGCAAACCAAAGATATGATCTCCATGCAAGTGTGTGATAAAGATTTTGCTGATCTTTCGTGGTCGAATCGTGGTTTCCAGAATGCGATTTTGCGTTCCTTCTCCACAGTCAAAGAGCCAGACTTCGTTAATCTCGTCCAAAAGTTTCAGAGCGAGACTTGAAACATTGCGGGCTTTAGAGGGCTGACCAGCCCCCGTTCCTAAAAATTGAATATCCATTCGATACTTTCTAATTAATCAATATATAACATAGCAGTGCGGTTTTCCGAGCGATAATAAAACTTGCCAGAAAAGGCTTTAGCTTCTTGTAGCAAATCCTCTTGACTATAGCCTTTGAGACGTTTGCGACCATCTGCCAAGGTTTCCAAATCTGTCAAAGCTGTGAGATTTTCCAGGCTGACTACTTCCTCTTCACCAATCGCCTTCATGTAAATCTTACCAGACTCCACAAAAACTAGCTGATGGGGAAAAATTTGCGCTATCTCAAAGAGTAATTCATCCGTAATTGCTTCCTCGTTCTCTGAGAAAATGCGACCAAGACCTTCTTTCTCGTAGCAAAAGCCAAAGGATTTACCAGATAGGTTAAGGCGAATAAAGGGCTTGCTTTCTTCCGTGAAACTTGGTTCAACATTGTAAAGATTTAGTTCTTTACTGACTTCCGCAAAATAATCGGTCGCAGCTTGGGGACTTTTTTTCTGGTAGAGTTCGGCAAAGTAGGCATTCACTACGCTTGGTGGAGGTGTAATGAGGGCTAGTTGCTCCTCTTCAGATCTATCAGCTAAAAGTTGGTCCAGATAGACCTTGTCTAGACTTGTATAGCCACCATACTTGAGGGCCAGTGTTTTGATATCAGTCATAAAATTCCTCTAATCTCCATTTGTTTCTCTCTGCAATGTAGCCTGTGATGACCTCACAGTCATCTTGGTAGTCACGTTCTTCAAGAATCGCAACACTTTCTAAATCATGAATCTTGTAGGACTTAGAAAAAGGTACGCGCAGGGTAAAGGGTTCAAAAATTTCCTTGATCTTATCTAGCAATAAAGCCTGCAACTGTTCGCGACTATCCTTAGATTTAGCAGAAATCAATGCATAAGGTGTTTGAGTAGGCGTGAAGTTCTCCACCAAATCTGCTTTATTATAAAGGGTTAAGCGAGGAATATCCTCCATGTCCAAGTCTTTCATGATGGAGAGGACCGTTTTTCATGTTCCTCATGGTAGGGATTGCTGGCATCGATGACATGGGCCAGGAGATCTACATGCTTACTTTCTTCCAAGGTTGATTTAAAACTAGACACCAATTCGGTTGGTAAGTCTTGGATAAATCCAACGGTATCTGTCAAGGTTACCTGTAGATTGCCCCCCAGATGGATGCTCTTAGTTGTTGCATCCAGAGTCGCAAAGAGCTCATCCGCTTCATACTGGGTCTTGCTGGTCAAAGTATTCATAATAGTTGACTTCCCAGCATTGGTGTAACCAATCAAACCAATCTTAAAGGTACTTGACTCCAAACGTTTTTCTCGAACTGTCGCTCGATTTTTCTCAACCACCTTGAGTTGACGTTCGATATCTGTAATCTGGTTGCGAACACTACGACGGTTCAGCTCCAGCTGACTTTCACCTGGACCACGGGAACCAATTCCCCCTGCCTGACGGCTGAGCATAATCCCCTGACCAACCAAACGAGGCAAGAGATACTTGAGTTGTGCAAGATGAACTTGTAGCTTACCTTCATGGCTTCGAGCTCTCATAGCAAAGATATCTAAATCAACTGCATACGGTCAATGACCTTGACACCTAAGACTTCCTCTAAATTGACATTTTGTCGAGGTGTCAGACGGTTATTGACGATGACAGTCGTGATTTCTTCTGCGTCCACCATTTGAGCAATTTCTTCCAACTTACCAGAACCGACAAAGGTCTTGGAATCGTATTTTTCTCGTTTTTGTCTGTAGCTATCGACTACAACTGCACCAGCCGTCTTAGCCAGACTAGCCAGCTCTTCCATGGAGAGGTCAAAATTATCCATGCCCTGGAGTTCAACACCAATGAGCAGGACTCGCTCCTCTTTTTTCTCCGTTTCAATCATTTAAAAACTCCTCAATCTGGCTTAAAATTCGCTCTTTCACACCAGATTCTCCTATCTGATAAAAGGTCACCTGCATGCGATTGCGGAACCAGGTTAGCTGGCGCTTGGCAAATCGACGAGTCGCCTGCTTGAGACTATCGCTAGCCTCCTCCAAACTCTGCTCTCCTCGAAAATAGGGAAAGAGTTCCTTGTAGCCAATCCCTTTAGCAGCCTGCACATCTGGATAATGGTCAAACAACCACTTGGCTTCGTCTAGAAGTCCAGCTTCAAACATCAGGTCCACTCTGTGATTGATACGCTCATAAAGCTGACTACGCTCATCATCCAAGCAAATAATCAGCGGATCATATAAACTTTCTTGATTTTCCAAGTCTTGACCAAAATGAGCAATCTCCAAAGCACGCATAGCACGACGACGATTAAATTGGGGAATTTCAAGACCTGCTTGTTCCACCAGATAGGCTAACTCCTCATCCGAAACAGGTTCTAAACTAGCTCGGTAGGCTAAAATATCCTCGTGTGGTGTCTCTCCACCGAGATGATATCCCTCTAGTAGACTCTGAATATAAAGTCCTGTCCCACCAGCGATAATAGCAAGTTTACCGCGCTTTTGAATATCCTCGATGGCTGCCTTTGCTTCTGAAACAAAATCAAAAGCCGAGTAAGACTCGGTTACATCTCTCACATCAATCAAATGATGAGGGACAGTTGCCTGCTCCTCCGGACTTGCCTTGGCTGTTCCAATATCCAGTCCTCGGTATACTTGTTGGCTATCCCCACTGACTACTTCACCATTGAATCGCTGAGCAACTTCAATGGCTAGGGCAGTCTTTCCAACAGCTGTTGGGCCAACAATCACAATTATTTTGCTTTTCATCGTTTTTCCTTGAAAAATTCCCATTTTTTCGTTACTATTATTATATCACAAAATAGACAGGCAGAAAAATGCTATATCTTAAGCTATTTCCGTCTGATTTATAAATAAAAGGAGGAAGACTCATGGCTAAAGGATTTGCTAAAGGTCTCGTAACAGGTGTTGCAGGAACTGTTGCTGCTGTTGCAGGTGCAGTATACGCATTCAAAAAGAAAGTGATTGAACCAGAAGAACAAAAAGCAGCTTTCATCGAAGAAAATCGTAAAAAAGCAGCTCGCCGTCGCGTATCACGCTAAGCAACAAAAAGAAGTTGGAAATTCCAACTTCTTTTTTTCTATTCTTTTATACTCAATGAAAATCAAAGAGTAAACTAGGAAGCTAGCCGCAGGTTGCTCAAAGCACTGCTTTGAGGTTGTAGATATGACTGACGAAGTCAGTTACATATATCTATGGTAAGGCGACGCTGACATGGTTTGAAGAGATTTTCGAAGAGTATTAAATAGCTAGATCAAACTTCAACTGCGGTTTCACAGGATCATAGTCAACCAACTCAAAATCTTCTGCTTTAATATCAAAGAAATTTGTCTTGTCTGGTACATTCAAGACTAAACGTGGTTGGCAATTTGAAGGCTCACGACGGAGCAATTCTTGAGCTTGTTCAAATTGATTATCATAGATATGAAGGTTATTGATAAAATAGAAGAATTTTCCAACTTTCCAACCAAAATGTTTAGCAATCATCATTTGAAGAGCTACATACTGCATGGCATTGATGTGATGAGCAACCAGCATATCGTTAGAACGCTGGGTCAAGGTTGCATCCAGATAGATGTCCCCATCTACACGACGGACATCAAACATGGTCTGGAAGGCACATGGAAGAAGGCCGTCTGTTTCCTCAAAAGCTTGGTAATCCCAGAGAGAGATGATATTGCGACGGTTCCAAGGATTAGCTTCCAACTGTTTGAGAATCTTATTAATAATGTCGTGCTTTTTAACAACAGCCCCGTAACGCTCACCGATTGTCCCTGTATCTCCAACTTCCCAGTCATTCCAGTAGTGAACATTGTACTTGTCATTGAGAACTTCTAGGCTATTTGTCTGGTCTTGATAGATCCAAAGAACTTCTTTGATAGCTGATTTGATAGCAATTGGACGTAGGGTTGTGATGGGAAATTCACCCTTTGACAAATCATACTCCGCAAAAGCACCTGTGATGTACTTGGAGTTAGCTACTGTTCCATCCTTATACTTGGGACGAGCTTGTTCTGAAAAGACACCTTCATTGAGAATTCGCTCAATATTTTCTTTAAAAATCTTATCTGCTTTTGTCATTTACTCTCTCCTCAATTATTGTCTTAACTAGTATAACATAAAAAGGTTTTTTCTACCTACTCAGAAAATCAATAGCCTTTTTATATTTCTTCAATCTTTCCCTATCCTTTTCAGTAATAGAAGACAATCTCGATAAATCTGAATTATGTTTTAGATCAGCTAATTTTACTACTCTTGCAAGAGGGTTTTTCTTCACAGTTTCCAGATATGTTTGATAATCTTGCTCCTTTTTCTTTGTCAAAACCTGAACAGCAGTAACTACTGTTTCTGGTAAACCAGCTTGTAATAGTCCTTCAGCTGAAACAGGACTATCCTCTATAACATCATGTAGCAGAGCCACTGCTTTTTCTTCTTCAGTATCAACTTGGCTTGCTACATAGATTGGATGTTCTATATAATCTACTCCTGCCTTATCCAGTTGCCCTTCATGAGCTTGCCTAGCAATAGACAAGGCTAAATCAACCATGGATTGTTCTGTAGTATTCATCCAAAACTCCTCCTACCATTATTGAGTTATTACTTTATTCTAACAACTTCAACTTAAAAAGAGCTTGATCAATAACCAAGCTCTTGATTCATGTGCTTTATTGCAAGACAAGTGATGCTGCTCCGATAACTCCAGCGTCATTTCCTAGAGTTGCAAGAGCTAGCTTAGTTGTTGTGCGTACTTGTGGGAAGGTATTTTCATCATAAACTTTTTGCACGCCTTGAAGAAGGAATTCTCCGGCAGCTGATACACCACCACCAATAACGATTGTTGATGGATTTAGGATAGAACCGATGTTGGCACATGCAATACCCAAGTAACGTGAGAAATTACGGTAAACGATCAAGGCAAGATCGTCCCCTTCTTTTGCCAAGTCAAAGACAGTTTTAGCAGTTACTTCTTCACCGTCGTCAATCAAGCGTTTTAAGGCTGCATCGCCTTCGTACTCATCTGCATAACGACGAGTCAAGTTGACAATCCCTGTAGCTGAAGCTACTGTCTCAAGACAGCCTTTTTACCACACGTACATGCGATTGGTTGATCAAAGTCAACTGTGATATGTCCAAGTTCACCTGCAGCACCTGCGACACCGTGGAGCAATTTACCTTCTGCCACGATACCGCCACCAACACCTGTACCAAGTGTCATAAAGACAACATCTGGTTGGTTTTCACCAGCACCCATCCAACGCTCACCAAGAGCAGCTACGTTGGCGTCATTGTCGATAAAGAATGGAATACCCAAGACTTTTTCCATTTTTTCTTTGATTGGTTGAAGAGTTTTCCAGTTGAGGTTGTAGGCACCAATAACAGTCCCTTTTTCACGGTCAACCACACCAGGTGATCCCATACCAATCCCACGGAAATCTGCAGCAGATAATCCAAGCAATCCCAAACGATGTTGAATAGATTCAATCATATCGTCTACGATATGGCTTCCTTCATCCAAAATGTTAGTCTTGATAGACCATTTTTCTTGGATTTCTCCTTCCAGCGTTAAAATAGCAAACTTGATAGAAGTTCCACCAAGGTCAATCCCAATAATCTTTTGACTCATATTATTCTCCTTTATGATAATATCAACTTCCATATTATTTTATCAAACTTATTTCAGCAATTCAAGAAAACTTCTAGTTATTTCTGCAAATTCTTCTGGTTTGGCCCTATTCAGAACATGAGGTCCATCAGGAATAATCTGAAACTGAAAATTTGGAATCAGTTGTTGCAGACCTTTCATAGACTTCAGATTAGGCTTATCCTGACTACCACAGATTAACAAAGTTGGATATGAACAATTCTTTGCAATCTCTCTTAAATCAAGTGTTTTTAATTCTTCAGATACTCCAACTAAAAGCGATTTGTCTGCTCCCTGCTTCTCAAATATCCTTTTTGGGAGTAGTTTAAATATCAGAGATTGAATATAAAAAGGGATGTTTCCCGCTAATTTCAATGGACTACCTGATAAAACCAAGGCCTGAAGATTTGGCAGATCGTAACTTGACAATTCTAATGCAAGTGCAGCCCCTAAAGACAAACCGACTAGGACAAAAGGTTCTGTCTCCTCTGATAAGTGCTGATAAATGCGCTCTTTGGCTTCTTGGTAGGTCCCAACTCCTGCAGGAAATAAGTCCAGTGCTTCAGAGGGATAATCTGCCAGCAAATCCTGAACTTCTTTCCAACTATCTGCTGACTGTCCCAAACCGTGTAAAAATATGAGTTTCAATTAGTTCTCCTTTACTGACAACTCATACAAGCCCCTAACCGCATTGCAGGCATAAATAACTTCTGCTTCTTTCAAATCTTCTACGGTCAAGACCTTCTCTTCTACCTGCCCGCTTTCAAGTAAATGCTGACGATAAATCCCTGGTAAAATACCCAGAGTACTAGGTGGGGTATAGAGCTTGCCATCCATTTTTAAGACCAGATTCCCAATAGAGGTTTCAAGCAATTTTCCATCAGCAGTGTGATAAATGATTTCCTGCTTTCCCACTGTCAAATGTGGTCGGTGTGTCGTCTTAAAGTAGGTAAAGGCCTGCTCCAAATCAGCTTCTTGCTGACAAAGCTTGGCCTGACAAAAACTAGAGCTAAATGGTGTCAATACTTGTCGTTCAATTTCAATCTCTCCAGATTTTCTGAGACTGATTCGCATCCGATAGTCCTGATGGAGGTCACACGACTGACACTCCTTTTCTGTCTTTTGTCTCAACACTTCTTGGTCAAATGGAAAGGCAAAATAACGACTAGCCTTTTGTAGTCTTTCTAGATGTTGCTTTTCAAAGAGCAATTTTTTCTGGCTGATTTTCCCTGTCGTAATCAGCTGAAAATGAGGTTGTTTTCGGTAAAGAACAGCTGCTTTTTGCTGGACTTCACGGTATTCTGACTCCCAAGTACTATCCCAAGTGATGCCACCTCCGACACCATAGATGGCTTGCCCCCCATGCAGTTGAATGGTTCGAATAGCCACATTGAAAATCCGTCGTCCATTGGGCAGTAAGAGACCAACAGTCCCACAGTAAACTCCTCTAGCTTGTGGTTCCAAGTTCTTGATAATTTCCATGGTCGCTATCTTGGGAGCTCCTGTGATGGAGCCACATGGAAAGAGCGAACGGAAGATTTCTACTAGATCAACATCCGGTCGTAACTGACTCTTGATAGTCGAAGTCATCTGCCACACTGTAGAATACTGCTCCACTTGGCATAAACGCTCCACATGCTCACTACCAACCTCAGAAATACAATTCATGTCATTTCGCAAGAGGTCCACTATCATCATGTTTTCTGAACGATTTTTGGGATCCTGTTCCAGCCAAGTGGCCTCTTTCAAGTCTTCATCGTCAGTCAGACCACGTTTAGTCGTCCCCTTCATAGGACGAGTGGTCAACTCACGACCATTTTGCTCAAAAAAGAGTTCAGGACTCATGGAAATCACTGCCATGTCGTCATGTTCAACATAGGCATTGTAACCTGCCTCCTGCTCTACCACCATGCGATTGTAAATCGCAAAAGGAGTGGCAGACAACTCCTGATTGAGTTGGACAGTATAATTGACCTGATAGGTATCCCCTTGCCGTAAATGATGGTGAATTTGGGCAATGGCTTTTTCATACTCCTCTTCAGAAGTGACTTCCTGCCAGTTTGACGGCAAAACCACCTCCTCATAAGTCAGGGGAATGCTGGATTTTTCGATACTATCATGAACGGTGAAATAGAGGAGATACTCTCCCTAACAAGGGACCCTCGTGAACCGCTAACTTCTCCTCAAAAAGCAGGTGCAGCTTCATAGCTGACATAACCCACGACATAATAACCTTGCTCTTGATAACTTTCCACTTGCGCCAGCAAGTCTGCTACTTCTGCTAAATCTCTCGTTTTTAACTCTTTGATAGGCTGGGTAAAGGTGTATCGCTCACCCAAAGCCCTAAAATCAATCACTGTTTTTCTATGCATATCCTAAGTATACCATAAAAGCCAGACCCCAACAGGAGATCCGACTTTTTTTCTGATATGATTGAAAAAATTTACTCAACATAATCCAACAAATAACCATAACCCTTTTCTTCCATTTGATCTTTAGGAATAAAGCGAATGGACAGACTATTGATACAATAGCGTAGGCCTCCCTTGTCCTTAGGTCCATCTGTAAAGACATGTCCTAGATGGGAATCACCAGTTCTACTTCTGACTTCTGTTCTGACCATATTATAAGACTTGTCTTCCTTGTAGGTAGCAACATCTGGACTAATAGGCTGGGTAAAACTTGGCCAACCACAACCCGATTCAAATTTATCTTTCGAAGAAAAGAGGGGTTCACCTGTCGCTACATCTACATAAAGACCTGCTTCAAATTTATCCCAGTAACGATTTGAAAAGGCGCGTTCTGTTTGACCGTTTTGAGTTACAGCATACTCCTCTGGAGAGAGAAGTTTTTTCAATTCATCGTCACTTGGTTTTGGATATTTACTCGCATCAATAACAGGATAGGCTGCTTGATTGACATTGATATGGCAATATCCATTAGGATTTTTCTGGAGATAGTCTTGGTGGTAGTCCTCAGCCACGATAAAATTTCTTAAGGCTTCTTTTTCAACCGCTAGAGGCTGGTCATACTTCTGAGCAACTTGTTCAAAGACTTGATTGATGACTTCTAAATCTTTTTCATCTGTATAGTAGACACCAGTCCGATACTGGGTTCCCACATCATTTCCCTGTTTATTTTTACTTGTTGGATTGATAATACGGAAATAATGGAGCAAGATTTCTTTTAAGGAGATTTGATTGGCATCATAAGTCACATGAACAGTCTCAGCATGCCCCGTTTGGCCGATTAATTCGTACTGGGTTGTTTCTCCTCTGCCATTCGCATAGCCAGAAACAGCATCTGTCACACCTGCTACTCGTGAAAAATACTCTTCGACTCCCCAGAAACAACCTCCAGCTAAATAGATATCATGTAAGTCAGCATCTTTATCTGGCTCCGTTTTTTTCGTGACTTTTTGCCCTTGACTAACTGCTGCCTTCTCGATTTGAGAGGTATCGGTGTAGCTTGCGCTTCTTTTTTCCAAAAGAAATAAAATTCCGATAATGATGCAAATGATCACTCCAATTAAGAGTATTGTTTTTAATTTATCATTCATAATAAGCCTCTAATTCATAGTCTTTAAATTCTCTAAAATAGTTTCCTTGTCCATAAAGCCTGGTTGAGTCTTCACCAATTTGCCTTCTTTATCAATAAAGGCCTGAGTCGGATAAGAACGGACTCCGTAGCTTGCTAAGAGTTTTCCCGAAGGATCTAGAAGGACAGGAAGATTTTTATAGTCCAATCCTTGATACCATTTTTGAAGGCTTCTTCTGCTTGCTCGCCTTTTTGACCAGGAGAAACGACTGTCAAAACAACATAGTCATCGCTTTCTTCTTTAGCCAGCTCATCGGTATCAGGGAGGCTGGCTAGACAAATAGAGCACCAAGATGCCCAAAATTTGAGATAGACCTTTTTACCCTTATAATCAGATAGATGGTAGCTTTTCCCATCAACTCCCGCGAGTTCAAAGTCTGGAACTTCTTCTCCTTTTTTTGCTACCTGAGAACTAACTTGCGCTTGTTTGTCTTCATTTTGCTTATCAGCCTGGCTCCCCATCTGATTTTTACAAGCTGACAGACAGAGTAGACTAGCGCAGACCAATACAGTTGCTTGCCATTTTTTCATTTTCATCACCTTTCTCGCTCATCATATGAATATAGATATTGTATTATAGCTCTATTATATAACTAGCGGACTAAAAATACTCGAAATCTGCTTGGAAAATAAGACATCTTTTATTGCACAAAAAACTCCCACCTGCTGATCAGATGAGAGTTGTCTACTTTTTATCTATATTTTTCTTATAAAATCTTGTGGATATTGAGCACGCGCCCCTCCGATTAGTTTTGGACGACTAGCGAGGGCAGTTACATGGGCTTGGCCAATTGATCTCAAAACTGGACGTATAGGCACTTGAACATGCTTGACATGCATCCCAATAGCCGTATCTCCAATATCAAGACCTGCATCAGCTTTGATAAATTCAACCTCTACTGGATCTTTCATATAGCGAAAGGCTGCCAATTGACCTGAACCTCCAGCATGCAGTGTCGGAAGAACACTAACAATCTCAAGATTGTATTTGATAGCAACCTCTCGTTCCACAACCAAGGCTCGATTGACATGTTCGCACCCTTGAACTGCTAGATAGATTCCTCTAGCTGATAAGATTTCTAAGATTCTTTTAACAATTAATTCGCCAATTTCTTGACTAGAGGATTTCCCGATATGTCCTCCTATCACCTCACTGGAAGATAAGCCCAAAACAAAGAGAGCTCCCTCATGGAGAGAAGCCTTTGCCAACACATCTTCTAGGATTTCCTCTACCTCTTTTTGTAAATGTCCTTGGTCCATACTTTACCTCGCTTACTTCCTTCTATGATATCGTTTTTTCATCATTTTAGCAAGCTAGGGACATGGGTCTACGTCCTATTGACTCTTCTATTTTTTAATCAAAAAAAGACAGAGAATATCCATCTCTGTCTCATTTATAATTCTATTTATACTTTTTGGAGTCCTTGGACGGCATCGTGATTGATGATGATTTGACCGTATTCTTGGAGAACTGAACGGCTAATATCACTATCATCAGCAAATTCACGCATGCGAGCCAATAACCAAGCTGGATAAAGACTTGGATGATCCTCTACATCAACCAAGACAGTTAGATAGTATTGGTCATTCATTTTGTAAAGTTCTGAAGTCTCCATTTGGTAATCGACTGTTTTAGCAAAAGAAACCAAACTAGCTAGGTTGTCAAAACGTAAGATGTAGTAGATATAAGGTTCTCTTTTCCCTTCATCAATCTCAGCAATTTCATCAATCGCCGCTTCCTCTTCTTTTTCAACCTGTTCTAAAGATTGAATAGCTTCAATATCTTCTTTGGTTTTCTCTGCCATGGTTTTCTCCAAAGTCTTCAAAAATTCATCTGGAGACATTTTTGCTAGTTCATCCATGTCAGGAAGGTCTGCTAAATCCTCAAAATCCAAGTTTTGGTCGATCTTAGACTTGGTCACAAAGACATCAACCTTGTCAGGCTTCGGTGTCACTCGGAAACTAAGCATACCTGTATCCAAAAAGCTGTCTGGCATTTCTAACTCATCCAAAATGGCGTAGAAGAACTCTTCTGTTTTTTCCTGTGGAACGAGAAAGTCTGCGATTTCCATTCCACGATCCATCAAATCTTCTAAAGACATCGTGATTTTTAAAGTCGTATCACTGATTTGTTTCATTTTCATAGTTCGTAACCTCATACTTTCAGTTCTATCTATTATACAAGATTTAAATGATTTTTATCAAAAGAATGGCGTTGGAATGTGATATAATACTAGTATCTATTTTTAGAATATAAGAAAGAAAGTTTCATGAAAAAAATATAAAAGTTAATGCTTTGGCTAGCTTGCTGGTCAATATTTTTAAATATCGTTTTTCCCCTGATTACTAATCCCTATCTAACACGAATTCTTAGCAAATCAAACTACGGTTATTTCAACACTGCCAACACTTGGGCTAGTTTTGTCATACCCCTAGCTGCCTTTGGGATTTACAATTATGGGATTCGAGCAATTAGTAAAAGTAAAGGATGACAAAAAAATAAGATTAATTATGTCTTTTTCTAAGTTGTTCTATATTTCGCTCATTACTTCAGTTGTAACAACAGCTATCTATTTCCTTTTTATTCATTTTGATACGAGCATTGTTAATCTCAAAGTCCTCTATTATATCCTTGGAATCCAAGCTCTTTTCCAATTCCTAAATATCGAATGGATGAATGAAGCCTATGAGAATTATTCATTTATCCTTTATAAAACACTCGTGATTCGTATTGGAATGTTGATTGCTATCTTTGCTTTCGTTAAGACTCCTGATGATATTGTTCCCTATGCTACAATCATGAGTGCGACAACCATTATCAACTATCTACTCAGCTTCCTATGGATTAAACGAGAGGTTTCCTTTGTCAAGATTGAAGTTATTGAACTCATCAAAGCATCTAAGCCACTTCTGACCATGCTGCTTCTAGCAAATGCCAATATGCTCTACACCTTGCTAGACCGTATGTTCATTACCAAAGGACCTGATGAGAATTACATCTCCTACTACACTATTGCTTCAAGTATTGTTATGCTGATTGCTAGTGTCCTGAGTGGAGCTATCAATGTCAGCATACCTCGACTTGGTTACTATTTAGGAAAAAAAGATTTTAATTCTTATAAATATCTGGTCAATCAAGGTGCATCTCTCTTTTTCTTCCTCATGATTCCGACTAGTATCGGGATTATGGTTTTAGGAACCTATGCGACTGTTATCTACTCTTCTGAGAAATACTTAGAAGCAGGAATTGTAACAAGCGTCTTTGCCTTTCGAACCATTATTTGGGCTATCGAATTAATCCTTGGTAAGCAAATTATCTTTATCAATGACCACGAAAACCGATTAACAGCTTTCTACTTTATCGGTGGTGGTGTCAATGTCATCCTAAACTCTCTACTCCTTTTCAACAACATCTTTACTCCTGCCTACTACATCGGAACAACGATTATTGCTGAGGCAATCGTAGTTCTACTTGAAATCCGCTTTATTCAGAAACATAAACTCTTGGATTTGAAAGAAATTTTTGGAACATTAGCTCGCTACACAATTGTGTCACTAGGCTTTATTCCAATTTACTATATCTGTAAAATTTTCTTCCAAGTTCAGTCATACACAGTGAATATGGCTATGCTCAGTATGGTGGTAGCTACAATTGCCGGATGTGCTATCTATTACGCTGTCGCTCTCTTTGTAATGAAGGATAAAACCCTTCACTATGCACTAGACCTAGTTCGTGCAAAAAAATCAAACGAAGTTAACAAAACACCTATAAAGCTTAAGCTTTATAGGTGTTTTTAATATAGAAAAAAATTTAATTAAAATTCATTTAGAAACTTAATTCTTTTCTTGGCTCGTCTGTGTCTTAGGTTCAGTAGATTGATTTTTTTCCTCAGACGCAACAGATGAGCTTTCTGTTTGTTGAGTTCTCTCTACTTCTGTTGTTTCAAAAATGTGCCCCTGACTATTTGCCACCGTTTGTTCCTGAGTTGTTGCCTCGGTTGTAACAGTCGTCCAAATTCCATCTGCATTGAGCCTGTACCCGTCAGGACTTGTTCCATTTTTGAGGAGAGAACCATTTGTTTGGAAATAGTACCAGTTACCATTCAGTTGTTGCCAACCAGTTTCCATAGCACCACTTGCATTGAGATAATAGCTGGCTCCATTTATCTCTTGAAGGCCTGTTAGCATGATACCTTCCTTGTCGAGATAGTACCAAAGACCTTTGTCTTTGAACCAACCTGTCTTCATCGCACCACTTCCTGTGAAGTAATAATAATGGTTATCAAGCCATTTCCAACCTGTCTGCATAGCGCCACTTGCGTTCAGATAATAACGGGAACCATTAATTTCTTGAAGGCCTGTTAGCATGATACCTTCTTTATCTAGATAGTACCAGAGTTCCTTATCTTTGAGCCAACCTGTCTTCATAGCGCCGCTGCTTGCGAAGTAATAATAATGGTTATCAAGCCATTTCCAACCTGTCTGCATAGCTCCGCTTGCATTGAGATAATAACGAGAACCATCGATTTCTTGGAAGCCTGTTAACATGACACCCTCTTTATCTAGATAATACCAGATGTCCTTATCTTTGAGCCAACCTGTCTTCATCGCACCACTGCTTACGAAGTAGTAATAATGGTTATTGAGCCATTTCCAACCTGTCTGCATAGCGCCACTTGCATTGAGATAATAGCGAGAACCATTAATCTCTTGAAGGCCTGTTAGCATCACACCTTCTTTATCTAAGTAGTACCAAGTATCTTTATCCTTGACCCAGCCAGTTTTCATAGCTCCGGAACTAGCAAAATAGTTCCAATGACCCTCAATTAAGGCCCAACCAGTTTGCATGATACCATTTTGATTAAAGTAATAGGTAGTGCCGTTGATATTCTTTTTACCAACTGTTCGAATACCATCTTCATCATAATAATACCAGCTTGAACCTTGCTTTTGCCAACTAGATGCGCTACCTTCTGTTTGAAGAGCGCCACTACTTGCAAAGAGCATCTTCTTGCCATTAAAGACTTGTAAGCCAGTCAGCATTTTACCATCTTTATCAAAGAGATATTTTTGACCACCAATTTCAGCTAGTTCATTGTAACGTCTTGCACCGTTTGACTGGATATAGTACCAAGTATTATCATGATAGAACCAACCACCTGTCTGCATTTTGCCATTATTGTTTAGGTAGTAGTCATTAAATTTTGGTTCTCCGTTCCATTCGTCGGTGATACGGAGCCAACGACCACTCTGCATTTGACCTTTTCCGTTAAAGAAATATGTAGCACCAGCAATATCTTGCCAACCAATAGCCATCTGACCATCTTTCAAGCGATATTTCCAATGACCATCTTCTTGATACCATTTCTCTTCAACAGTAGGAATATTCGGAAAATCTCCTGAAACATTTGTAAAGCCTTTATCACTAATATCAAATACAGTTGCATCCTGAGTTTTACTTGATGCATGAATCACTTGAATATTTTTCTTTTGGAGATAATCTCTCGTTGAAGCAACGTTAATATCACCTCCAGTCGTTTGAATGACCATACTAGGAGAAAGGTGATCTATGAAACCAATTGTATTAGAAATCTTGGCATCGTAGTGGTGATTCCATTTCATCATATCTACTTTGCCAATCACAGGACCTAACTTATCTTCTGCTCCTTCAGCATTATCTAAGTCACCACCAAGATAAATTCTTTTTCCTGCTACAGTTACTACTGCAACAATTGAATTGGAATTATCATCAAGAACTCTTTTTAAGTTCCCATCAGAATCATATTCATTTTTATAATTATAAAGCTGAATATCCATGTCACCAAATTTGAAATGACTATCCTGATCTTTGATATCTTGAATTAATGTAACACCCTTATTCTGTGCAGCACGAAGAGCATTATCGTAATTGAAAAGATTATCCCACAATCCCCAAGTGCTTGTAATTCGTTGATCCGAATATTTTTTCAAATAGAACTTATCAACTTGATAGCGGTTAAGAATTTCATCCGCTCCACCTATGTGATCACTATGAACATGAGTCCCTAGTATAAAGTCTAATTTCTTTACTCCTAACTGATCAAGATGGCGAATTAAGCGATCTTCTAATACTTGATAATTGTTAATAGAAATTCCCCATCGATTTGGATAACGTGTATCCGTTCCATCCGGAAAGTCATAATCCTCTCCCATATCAATCAAAGCATAGTGACCATTACTTTCTAGTAAAATAGCATCACTTCCAGAGTTAGCTTTGGTATTGATAAAATGGATTCGATTCCCTGCACCTGCTGAGATAGTATCTGCATTTACTGTTTGTGCATGAATTATTGTTGCAGATAGAAGCAAGGCACTAAGTAATATTGATTTTTTTAAACTTTTCATAAGGCATTCAGCTTTCTCTACTAATTCTATACTCTTTCGTTAATCAATCCAATAATTCTTCTCATTTCCTGGTATCTGTTGGTCAACAGGAGGTGGAGTCATATAATCTTCCCCAAATTCATAGACAAGAACTTCGTGGTATCTTCTTGGTACCTTTAGGATTAGATTTTCATATGCCATATCAATTGTATCATACAACCATTCTTTTTTAATACCAGCTGGATAGTATGAGTCATACGTTGAACAAACTAAGTCTGTAGAATTTTCAACACTGTATTTTAAGGCAAGTTGTTCTAGCTTTTGATTCCAGAATTGAGGAGATGTAAATCTGAATATTGCTGACGCGATATAACGAGGAAGATTTTTAATCCCTCCGTTTTCGTATTTAATTCCTTTAAAGTTCAAAGACGATAGACGAATTAATTGTTTATAGAGTTTCATTTTCTTACGATCTTGTTCGTCTGTAACAAGACCATCGTACGGGAAGACATCTACGCAAGTTCCAAGCACAACACTTGGATCTAAAAGATTCGAATCTCTCCGTGTTCGAATATCGTAAACACGCATATAACTATATGGATAACCCTTCGTTTCTCTAAAAGAAATCAGCTTATAGTATGGGTGGTTATCGTTTTTTAGAACTGCGTATAACTTTTCAAATTCATCTCTAGCTAAAGAAATGTCTGTATCATCATCCCAAGGAATAAAACCTTTGTGACGAACTGCTCCTAATAAAGTTCCAAAATCGATAAAATATTTGATATCATGTTTTTCACAAACTTGGTGTAAGTATTCTAGAATTCCAAGCTCAATTTGCTTGATTTCTTCAAGGCTTAAGATTCTTTCTGACATTATTTGTCACTCCTAATCTTTACTTCTTTTTTATCTAAACAAAAATCTATTACTTCCCTATAATCTTCCACAATTTGAAATCATGGTGAGATACTCTCTGCTCAACTGGAGGTAGCTGCATATAATCTCCGTAATCTGAAGTTAGAATTTCATGATAATGTTTTGGAATCATAAATTCCCTTACCTTCAAAAGCTACCAGCTTCAACTTGTTCTAACCATTCACGTTTCCAAACGGGCTTATTCATATCTTTATAGACAACATAGTCCACCAATTCATAATCTTCTACTTTTCTAGATTTAGCAAGCTCATCAATTTGGGCAACATACTTATTTGTGTTAGTGAAATAAAAGATAATAACAGAAATATAGCGGATAATTGAATTTACTACACTTTTTAGTATTCGTAATTCCTTTAAAAGTGTAACAACTTAATTGACGTTTTTTTAATAATCTTGGTCATCTTATCTTTAAATGCCTGATTATCTTCATACCCGTCAACAGGGAAAATATCGACATAAATTCCCATATCTGAATCAATTCGAACATCCTCTTCAACCAAATAGGTATGATTGTCTTGAACTTTCATGAATGGATAGACATAGTTGACATTATTTTTATAAGACATTAATTCATAGCGCTCGTCTGGATGTGCAATCATATAATCTTGCAGCTTTTCATAATCATCACGAGCATACAAATATCCATGTCATCGTCCCAAGGAATAAAACCTTTATGACGAACAGCCCCAATTAAACTACCATAGGACAAGAAGTATTGGACACCAATTTTATGACACACTTCATGGATATACTCCATGATTCCTAACTCCATTTGTTGAATTTCAGAAACATCTGTTACTTCCTCGTAACGGACATTTTTTTCTTTCTCACAGATCATTAGACCATATCCCACAACTAACCAAAAAATGATGTTGATGAAGTTAGTCGAATACATAATTTGACTTTCAAACAGCTGACCAAATAAAATTCCAAAGAATAGAATCATGACCAGTTTTTCACTATTTTTCTTTGATTTAACCATGTAAGAAACAAATCGGAAACCAACATAAGCAATGATGAGTACGAAAGAAATTAGACCCAAGAATCCGGAACTCACAAATATCGTAACAAATATATTGTGGAAATTCCCACCAATCAGTGAGTTCTGAATTTCGAATTTACTAAAGTACTCTGTATAATAATCGGTAACATTTCGAACACCATAGCCAAATAACGGTTTTGCACTCCCCATTTTGATTGCATTTTTCCAAATATATGTACGACCACTTGGAGTCGTTTCAATCAAGTGAAGCTCCCCGTTTTTCTTAGCAACATCTGAATCAGTTTCAGAATAAGATTCACCTTTATTTAAGTCAATTACAGTTGCCTTGGCTGCTGAAATATATACTGACGTTAAATAACTAATACCAATATTACTACCTGTTAGTAAGATACTAGCTACTAAAAAAGTTAGCCATTTTTTGGCAAATTTTCCTCTAGTAACAAAAATACAATAGAATACTAGCATTAGAAGAACTGATAAAAGAGCTCCCCTACTTTTGCATAGTTGCAAAATAAACTAACTGAACGACACTATTAATTTTAAGATAAACAGAGTATTTGCTTCCCTTATGTATTAAATACATAGCAAAAACTATACTAATGTATGAGAAAATCGCACTGGCGTTAGGGTTAACAAGTCCCCATAATCGGCCATTCATTACTCCGTAATAATAAGAGTTCTCTCCAATCTGAAATAGAATTAAAACTCTTGAAAGTAATAAAGCAAAAGCAAATATAGCCGAACCAAATGAGACAATCTGTATGGTTCCTGCAATCATACCTAATAACTTCCTTAGCTGATCAGGTTTTACCATGGTAAATAATAAAACATAAGCCAGCATAAAGAAAATTTCAACCATATTTCCGAGCAGGTGTCCAGATCTATTAATGAGCGCTGATAAAAAGTGACTGCCCACTAAAAGACCAAATAGGGTAAGAAACTTCTTATCTATCTCTATTCGTTTCCAATTAAAAAATAAAGTTAAACAAATTGACAGAACAACGATTGCTGAAAGTCCCTTATAGACAGGATTGGTTACTTTATAAATTAACGAACTCATACTTAAAATCGAAATGAAAACAAAAAGATACGAAATCCACAGTTTTGATTTTTCAAAGCATTCATTCATTTTTGAAAAATTCATCTTCAACTCCTTTAATGACATTATTTATTCAAGCCTACAATTTGTCTATAAATCCATGGAGAAATTCTCAGTGACAAAATGGCTATTTTCCGAAAACTAGTAAAATAAGGATCACTCAATATTTGCGAGGTATGACTAAGTATCCACTTTCTCAATTGAGTTTTCTCATCTTGATATTCAGTCGAATCTGTGAAGATTATTTTATCGTAGACTGTAATATAAGACCAAGATTCTCTATTTACTAATTCGGGTTTCAATTGAGGGAAACATTGATAAACTTTAGGAATAATAATTTTATATACTTCTATAGTATCAAAAACATGACTATTAACAGATGTAGTTGCGCTTCCCTCTCTATGGTCATAATAGTATATTGGTTTATCTATAAAAACACTATTACATTTTTGTTTCAAGTAAAACTTCTGTTAAGAATAAAGCATCTTCTGCTAAATGATAATCTGTACTAAATTTAAAAATCTTCAATTAATTCCTTTTTAAATAATTTTTGCAACAGGAAAAAGAAGTTCGAGTAGTCATCAATAATTCTTTTCATGGTTTGCTCCGCAGACCATATTGACTCTTGACCTGAAAACTCAGGCAAATCTGTCACTTGTCCATTTTTTACATGATGCACACGAGCAACTGAGAAACCAACAGAAATATCTGATTTTACTGCGCTTATTAAAGTTTCCAAATAATCTGGCGTAATAAAATCATCACTATCAATAAAAGTAATCCATTCTCCAGTCGAGTTTTGGATACCTACATTTCTGGCATTGGAAACTCCAGCGTTCTCAAGATGAAAAACCTTGATATTTTCATTTTTAGAAACTAGCTGATCACACAAGTCACCACTCTGGTCTGTCGAACCATCGTTAATAAGAAGCAATTCAAAATTGGTATAAGTCTGCTTTAAAATTGACTCAACACATCGTTCAAGATAATTTTCTACGTTGTATACAGGAACAATGATACTAATTTTTTCTTGCATTGTATTCTCCCTTATATTCTGTATAGCTCTTATCCATATCTGCTATTATGGCATCGTGGTGAGGTACTTGCTTATCGGCTGGAGGCGGTGTCATGTAATCACCAAAAGCTGTGCTAAGATAAGCATCATAACCAACCGGAATAGGCATTTCTGTCCCTTCAAATGGTAGGAAAATGTTATCTTCAAAGGCCTGAATTGGATATTTGTTTTTCATATAGCCAGGGCCTGAACATAATTCTGTAATGCCATCACTTTCAGAAAGTCCATACTTGGTCATTTCTTTTTCAGCTTTTTTCCAGATACGGTATCGTAGAGCTTTAGGTGTCAATCCTAATAAAATAGTGCTTCCCCACTTCATGATTGCTCCATGTTTTTCTGGAATAGTTTGTGCACAAAATAGCGAATAAATTAAAGCCCAGCGCACTTGTTTTTTACGCTCTGCTGGATTTTTAGGATAATAATCCAAGGGAAGAACATCTAAAGCTAAACCATGAGGCAAATCCAAATCTTGCTGATAAGGTTTTATGCAAGTCGTTTCCTTATCTCGAATGGTAATGAAAAGGTTGCGGTCAACATAGTCTTTAGAACTCTTTGATAGGAAGTAACGTTCATCCGCATATCGAGGCCATAACTCTACCAACTTTTCATAATCTTTACGGGGCATAAAGAAGTCTAAATCATCATCCCAAGGGATAAATCCCTTATGACGTAGGGCACCGATGGCACCACCACCACATAGATAGCAGAGCAAGTCATGCTCCTTACAAAAGGCGACAAAATATTCAGCCATTTCTAAACTACGAGCCTGAATTGCCTTTAAATCACTCATCACGTTCACATCCTCTTTCATAGAATTGTATCATTCTATTATACCATAAAAAGAGCCTATTATCCTATCCGTCCATAAGAAAAATCAAAGCCCAATCACCAATCTTAATCGATGAATTAGCTTTGATTTCTTTATACTTTTTATCTCAATCCCATTTGGGCAAGTTTATTCTTATAAGCATTTTGATCTACACGAAGGGCTTGACCACCGTAAATATCGAATTCGTCTTGCCAATCCCCAAGTTCGGGTACTGTTACTCTCTCAATACCATTTTGAGCTCCATCTAAAATAGACAAACCATTGGTTAGTAAGAAACTATAAGGCAGGTTCGTGGACGTCATGGCAAAGACTTTTCCAAGGGCTTCAGAACCTGTAAAGAGTTTAGTGGGGTCCTTAATCTGCTGGAGAACAGCGGTCATAACCTGTTGCTGTCTACGGGCACGCCCATAGTCTCCTTCATCATCATCACGAAAACGAGCATAGTTGAGAAGGGTTGATCCATTCATCTGCTGCTTCCCTGCTCGAATGGTTTGAGTCGGTGATTCCGTCTCAGTTGCATGGAGGTCATCTCCGACGGTTGCTTCTGTGACTGGAACTCCATTTAAGGTTGAAAATTGAGCATCAATGGTCACTCCGTCAGGGAAAAGTGTATCAATGGCAGTTGCAAAAGCTTGGAAATCAACGAGGGCATAGTATTTAATATCTATGTCAAAGTTATCTTTAAGGACCTTCCGAACCATTTCAGCTCCTTGATGTCCTTCTTGTTCCCCCAATTCGTAGGCCAAGTTCAACTTATGGTCAGCTTGTTTCTGACCATCAACAACCTGACTATAGCCATCAATGTATACTAGGTTATCACGCATAAAACTTACAAGCTTAAGCTTTTTATCCTTACCACTTACATTTAGAACCATAATGGAGTCTGTCCGTGTTTCTGCACTATTCTGTCCAATACGGCCATCTGTCCCTAAAATAAGAATATTGACACCATCTCTTGTATCCTGTCCATTGAAGACTTCAACTTGAGCGGCTTTAGCATCTTTTGACCCACTTGAATTACTCGGATTGGCTGATTGGAAACCTTTCAAGAACATGAAAATCATTCCTACTGCAGCACAAAGCAATAGGGTAAAAATACAGGCAAACAAACGTTTAAAAGTGAAGCGACGTTGTTTCTTGGGTTTCTTGACTTTTTCTTGCTTAACTTTTTGCTTTTTAAGCTTTTGCTTTGGAATTTTATGACGAGAGCTACGACTTCGTTTTCCGTAAGTAGGGAGACCTATGTTGGATTCTTCCTGAGGAAGCTCTTCCAAGTCTTCTATTTCCTCATGATAAACCTTTCGCATCTCTTGGGGTTTGTCCAATTTAGCTTGTAAAAAGTCAAACTCCCGTTTTTCTTTTTCATTCAAATAATGAATATTTTTCAAGAGATAGTCGTAACGCAATTTTTCATGGTGTGTCAGAGGATTTTCTCTAGTCATTCCTTCTCCTTCCCTTTATCCTGTATGGTATAGATAGGGTAAGCTCCAAGTATTTTATACTGGATCCCAATCGTTTCTAACTCTTTGAGCAAAATGGACCAACTCTTTATCAGCATAGTCCACATCAATGATAAAAAAGTACTCACCTAGTGCTGTTTTAAGTGGACGACTTTCAATCTTAGTCAGGTCAATTCCACGCCAAGCAAAGGTAGAAAGTGCCTTATATAATGCACCTGGTAGATTATCCGGCAAGGTCAATGCTAGGCTCATCTTTTCAGAACTTGCTTTCAAAGGGATTTGTGGTAAGTTAGGCCCCAAAACCCAAAAGCGAGTAAAGTTGGCTTCCATTTCTTGAATATCTTGAGCGATCAGTTTTAATCCATATTCTTCAGAAGAGCTTTTTGGAGCAATAGCTGCAAATGGTTGATCTGGATGTTCGGAAACGTACCGAGCAGCGTAGGCTGTACTAGCCGTTACTTCTAATTGAGCGTCTGGAAAATGTTCATCAATAAATTTCTTCCCTTGGGCTAATGCCTGCGGATGAGAAAAGATTTTCTCTATTTTAGACTGTCCTGGTACTGCCATCAACTGTTGATGGATTGGCTGAACAATCTCTGCCACAGCTTGAATTCGAGCCTGGTGGAAAAGATAGTCCAGGGTCTCATGAACACTACCTTCAATAGAATTTTCAACTGGTACTACTGAATAGTCTACCAAACCTTGTTCATAGGCCTTGATAACGTCCGTAATATTTGAAAAAGGCTCTAGTTCCTCATTTGGAAAAGCCGTCTGCACAACATGGTGCGAAAAAGATCCTTTGGGACCTAGATAGGCAATTTTCATTTCAGTTCCTCAATAATTTCCTCTGGGCTTAAGCTTGATACGTCTACAATCTTATTTGCTACCTCTTCATACCAAGCCTGTCTTTCATCAAATCGCAGCTAAATCTTCCTTGCTATTGTTTAGAAATAGCGGGCGTTGATTGTCCTTATCAGCCGAAATTCGCTGGTAAAGGGTCTCAAAATCTGCTTTTAGGTAGATGTTATCTGGATTCTGATTAAGCAAGGTACGATTTCGAGGAGAAATGACTATTCCTCCTCCTGTGGAGATAACTTGATCTGTCTTTAGCAGATCAGCCAAAACTTCTTCTTCTATCTGACGGAAGGCTGCTTCTCCTTTTTCTTCAAAGAAACGAGCAATCGACATCCCCAATCGTTCTTCCAGCAAGGCATCCATGTCTACGAAGTCAGGATCTAATCCTCTAGCGATAGTAGATTTTCCTGCACCCATAAAACCTAGTAAAACCTTAGCCATGAATCAAAGTCTCCAAATCATCAAAGAAGCTTGGGTAGCTAGTGTTAATAGCTTCTGCACGATCCAATTCGACCTCTCCTTCTGCAACTAAGAGGGCTGCTATGGCTGTCATCATACCGATACGGTGGTCCCCAAAGGTGTTGACTCTGGCTCCATGGAGGACAGATTTTCCTTTGATTATCATTCCATCTGCTGTAGAAGTGATAGTTGCTCCCATGCTATTTAAAGCGTCTGCGACAACTTGAATACGGTCTGTCTCTTTGACTTTAAGTTCTTCAGCATCTTTGATGACCGTTTGCCCTTGAGCTTGGGTAGCTAGGAGAGCAATAATTGGTAATTCATCAATTAAACGCGGAATCAAAGCTCCACCAATCTCTGTTCCCTTCAAATCTGAGGTTTCAACAGTTAAGGTTGCTGATTTAGCAATTGGGTCAGTATCAGTAATTTCTAATTTTCCACCCATAGCAAGGATGACGTCGATAATACCTGTACGTGTTTCGTTAATACCGACATTCTTAAGTACCACTCGAGAATTTGGAACAATTAGACCTGCGACCAACCAAAAGGCTGCACTCGAAATATCTCCCGGAACAACAACCGTTTGTCCACTAAGTTTCTGTGGTCCTTGGACAGTGATTTTCTTACCATCGACACTTAACTCCCCACCAAATTGACGTAGCATATCTTCTGTGTGATTACGTGTGCACTCTTTCTCAATGATGACAGACTGACCCTGAGCTTGCAAAGCTGCAAAAATCAATGCAGACTTGACTTGAGCAGAGGCGATAGGCAATTCGTATTGAATAGGTGTTAAGTTTTTCGTTCCTTTTAAGTGCAACGGTGGCAAGTCTCGCTCTGTTTGACCAGAAATGCTGACTCCCATTTTTTTCAAGGGAAGGGTCACACGGTCCATAGGACGTTTTGAAAGACTGTCATCTCCAAACATCTCCACTTCAAAATCTGCACCAGCAAGGACGCCTGAAATCAAACGAATAGAGGTCCCAGAATTCCCCATATCGAGAGCATTCTGAGGAGCTTTTAAGCCGTCCATTCCGACACCTTGAATGGTAATGACACCATCTTTATCCTCAATCTCAACACCAAGGTCACGGAAAACTTGAATGGTCGAAAGGACATCTTCTCCTCTCAAAATATCATAAACCTTGGTCTGACCCTCAGCCAAGCTACCAAAAATGATCGATCGATGACTGATGGACTTATCTCCTGGTACTCGAATACTACCATTCAAGTGCTTAATGTTTGTTCTTAATTTCATAGCGGTCCTCATACTGACAATACTTTTTCTTATTTTATCATAAAAAGTCAGAAATTTCTTAAAAATTCCTGACTTTATGAGGTAAGTTCTACTTCAATAGTTCTGAAATTGGTTCAAATACAATTTTTTCAATATCAGAAAGGTAGATAGAAAGTTGTTGCTGTTTGGCAAAGAATTCTGACAAAAGAGCGTTCTCTTGGATTTGTTTGCTGAAAGACTTCATCTTTTCTTGGAAAGAGGCGTCTGGCATTTGACCAGTTTGGGCCATGACTTGGATTTCTTGCTGGAAAGCGAGGTAGTCTGCAAAAATCTTGCTAGCTTGTTCATCAGCTTGGATGGCATCTTTGGCTTCCTTAACAGCCTTGTATTCAGGCAATTCGCGTAGTCCACGACTAAGTGCATTTGCACTATCATAAATATTTGACATAATTGTCCTCCTTATTTAATTACGACTGTGTAGTCAGTATTTCTGTAATGACTTGCTCAGCACGTTTTAAATCCTGAGCATTCTTAAATGAAATTTGTAGAATCCCGTGAACATCCTCACGGTTTTCCTCATTGATATGGATATTGACCAAAGAAGTTCCTCGTAGCAATTCCAAGATGCGCAAAATCACATCTTCCTCATCGGGAACATCTACATAAAGGTCATAAGAACTGTCAACACCGCCACGTTTATGGATTTCCATAGCTTGGCGTTGTTCCCGCGCTTGATTGAAAAAGTTCCAAATTTGGTTTTCGTCACCCTTACTAATAGCTTGTCCAACCTCGTCTAAACGTCGCTTGAAATCCTCAATACGCTCAATGATGGTCTCTCGATTGGATAAGAGGATAGAAGTCCACATACTAGGCTCACTTTCGGCAATCCGAGTCATATCACGGAAACCACCGGCCGCAAAGCGTCGCGCCATTTCATGCTCTTCAGCATAAGTTGCAGTTTGTTCCATCAAGCCTGATGCTAAGATATGCGGAAAATGACTAATCTGAGAAGTCACTCGGTCATGCTCTTCAGCATCGATTTCAATGAAACGAGCATGGAGACCTGACAGCAAGTCCTTCATTTCTTCAAGCGTGTCTGGAGTCGTTAGGCTCGAAGGTGTGAAGATATAGTAGGCATTTTCAAAAAGATTAACATCGGCAGAAGCCGCTCCTGTCTTATGACTCCCTGCCATAGGATGAGCCCCTACAAAGCGAACAGGCTTATCAGCAAAACAGTTCTCAGCTGTAGCCACGATAGCTGACTTGGTCGACCCAGCATCGGAAATAATGACGCCTTCCTTTAAATCTAAGTTTGCCAACTTCTCGATAAAATCAAGTGTTTGTTGGATAGGAAGTGATAAAATAATAATATCCGCTAGTGGAGCAAAACTGGCAAAATCATCCGTCGCACGATCAATCATCCCTCGCTCCAAGGCAATATCTCTAGATGCCTGACTGCGATTGTATCCTAAAATTTCATAATCAGGATGATCCCGCTTGATTCCGAGTGCCATGGAAGCACCAATCAAACCCAGTCCTGCGATATAGATCGTTTTTGCCATAAGAACTCCTTAATAATTCTTTGTATACTCCCGATGTTTTGCGACAGCTTCTTTTAATTCCTCCAGATTATCAGAAGAGAATTTCTCTAGAATTTCCTGGGCCAAAACTGTTGCTACGACTGCTTCCATAACAACACCTGCTGCTGGAAGAGCGGTTGGATCACTTCTCTCCACCGTTGCCTTATAAGGCTCATGGGTTTCAATATCAACGCTCATCAATGGTTTATAGAGAGTTGGAATTGGTTTCATAACCCCACGAACAATAATCGGTTGACCATTGGTCATACCACCTTCAAAACCTCCAAGATTATTAGTCCGACGAGTATAGCCATCTTCTGGTGACCAGAGAATTTCATCCATGACTTGGCTCCCCTTGAGATAACCTGCTTTAAAACCAAGACCAAACTCCACTCCCTTAAAAGCATTGATTGAAACAACTGCTTGAGCTAGTCTTGCATCTAGTTTTCTATCCCATTGGACGTATGAACCCAGACCAACTGGAACACCACCGACAACCGTTTCGACAACTCCACCGATGGTATCTCCGTCACGTTTAATTTGGTCAATATAGTCCTTAATCTCCTGCTCATGTTCTTGGTTGACAATAGAAACTTCTGACTGAGCAGCCAGTTTCTTAATCTCTGAGACTGTTAAGTTTTCTGGAACATTGATTTCCTTACCACCAAAGACAACAACATGATTGGCAATTTCGATATCAAGCTCAGTCAACAAACGCTTGGCTACTGCTCCAACTGCAACCCGCATAGTCGTTTCACGGGCAGATGAACGTTCCAAAGAATTTCGCAAATCATCAAAGCGGTATTTGATGCCCCCAACCAAGTCTGCGTGACCTGGGCGAGGATGAGTGATTTTTCGTTTGCTTTTAAGCTTATCTTCAATATCCTCGGCAGACATGATATCTAGCCATTTTTGATGATCCTTATTGATGACATCCATGGTAATAGGTGCCCCTGTCGTCTTACCATGACGAACTCCAGAAGTAAAGACAACTTGGTCACTTTCAATCTTCATACGTCCACCACGCCCGTAACCGCCTTGGCGACGTTTGAGATCCTCATTGATATCTTCTGCAGTCAAAGGCAGTCCTGCTGGAATTCCTTCAATAATTGCTGTCAGACGAGGACCATGTGATTCTCCTGCTGTTAAATATCTCATACATTCTCCTTATTTTACTAAGTAATCTTTCATTTCTTCGAGAGAAACTGGGTGAATCATCGCTGAACCAAGCTCAGGTACCAAGACTAACTTCATGGTATTGCCACGCGCTTTTTTATCATGAGTCAAAGCCTGATAGAGCTTGTCAAGGTCCCAGTTTTCATAATCAACAGGAAGACCAAACTTTTGACACATCTCTCGGATGGACTGAGTTATTCCCTCTGGCATGAGGCCTTTGCCTTCGGCTACCTTAGAGACCTGAACCATTCCCATAGCTACTGCCTCACCGTGCATGACTTTTCCGTAACCAGCAGTTGCTTCAATGGCATGGCCAATTGTGTGACCAAAGTTGAGATATAAACGAATGCCATTATCCAACTCATCTTCAACTACCATCTTGCGCTTGACCTGGCAAGAATGCTCAATCAAACTCTCGGAATGTTCCAATATGCTTTCGACAGAACCATCCATATCAGATAATAGGTCCCAAAGCTCAGGATCTTCGATGAGGCCATACTTGATGACTTCACCCATCCCTTCAATCAACTCTCTCTTACCCAAGGTCTCAAGAACAGTTGGGTCAATCAAAACACCATCCGGCTGAGCAAAAGTACCCACCATATTCTTGGCAAAAGAGGTGTTAACTCCAGTTTTTCCACCGATAGAGGAATCAACCTGGGCAGTCAAACTAGTTGGAATTTGAACGAAATGAATTCCTCGCATGTAGGTTGAAGCCACAAAACCAGCCAAATCGCCAACTACACCACCGCCGAGGGCAACGATGCCATCACTACGAGTTAAACCTTGCTTAACTAAAAATTCATAGACTTTTTGAACTGTAGTCAGATTTTTTCGTTCTTCGCCCTCTAAAAAGTCAAAAACTGCCACTTGAAAGCCAGCATCCTCCAAACTCAATTTAACCTTTTCTGCATAGAGTGAAGCCACACGGTTATCCGTTACTATAACAACTTTTTGTGGTTGCCAAAGTTCGCGCAACCATTTTCCTGCTTGAGACAAGCATCCTTTTTCAATCTGAATATCGTAAGGATGATGTGGAAGGTCTATTCTAATTTTCATAGCAGGTCTCCTTTTTCTTTATTGGTACTTTTGTTTTAATAATTCCCAGATTTGATCTGTTGGCATTTCTTGCCTGTCCATAACTCAAAAGCTTCAGCAGCTTGGTAGAGCAGCATGCCAAGGCCATTGATAGATTGATTTCCCTGGTTTTTTGCCCATTTTAAAAATGGTGTTTCAAAGGGTTGATAAATCACATCTGCTACCAAGAGCTCCTCTGGTCAGATGCTGGTCGGGATCGGCTGAGAGGATCCATCCATGCCCACACTAGTCGCATTGACCAAGAGGTCGGCTTTTAGTGATGCTGTCTTGAAGATCTTGAACATCCTCTAATGCAAATAAATCTACTCTAAATCCAGTCGCATTCTGTATTTTTCTAAGTAAGGTCTTGTTTTTCATGGATGAAGAACGAAACAAAGACAGCAATCTGACTCTACTCCATCCAAGATTGCCTGTGCAAAATTGCCTTTAGCTGCACCGCCTGCTCCTAACAAAACCATTCTTTTCCTTTGATATTTTTAGAAACAAAGAGCTCTTAAAGAATCCCTTGCCATCTGTGTTTATATCCAATTAATGTTCCTTCTCGATTCACTAACTGTATTAACTGCACCAATTAAACAAAGCCTCTTCGTTCAACTGGTCCAGATAAGGAATCACTTGTTCCTTGTAAAGGCATGGAAAGATTGATGCCATACATCTGGTAGCGACGAATATTAGCAACTGTTTCTGCTAGTTCAGTCGCATCTACTTCCCAAGCAAGATAAACACCATTGGTATTGGTTGCTTCAAAAGCGCTATTGTGAATAAAGGGAGAAATGGAGTGTTTGATAGGATTTGCGACTACAGCTGCTAAACGTGTGTAGCCATCAATCTTCATTTAGAAGCTCCCTAATTTTTTTCATGCTAGATAGTGAAATTTGTCCTGGAGCACTAGCTTCATCTAGACTTGCAAAGACCAACTAGAACCAGTCACATCTGAAGTAATACGAGAGACCTTGCCCACTTTTCCCATAGAAATCGTTACATATTCTTGTTCAGGATTCAGTGTTTTAAAGCCACGTGTAAAGTTCATCAGATCCAACACATCTTGTTCTGTATTAGCCATAACAGCTATTTTCACAACCTTAGGATTTAAACTTGTTAACTCAGACAATATTTCCATTAGATTCTCAGGTGTTTCTTGGAAGTTATGGTAGCTCAAGACGAGATTTGGAAAGTCCAACATCTGATCAAAAACATCCTTGTAGCTAAAATATTCAAAATCAATATAATCTGGTTGATAAAGCTGTGCCACTTCCTTGATAATTTGAACATACTCTTCTGAAGAGAGCTCAATTTGACCACCCTCAGAACGAGTACGTAAAGTAAAAACAAGCTCACGACCTGCAAATTTTTCAAAAATAGCTGGTGCTACCTGCAAGATAGCTTCCTTGGGTAAAAAGTCTGCTCGCCACTCAATGATATCGGCATCATGATACCGCGTCACATCAATAGCCTGAGCCTCCTCTAAACTTTTTGGCATTACAGAAACAATTAATTTCATTTACTAACCTTCATGGTAATCACTTTGAGGTAATTACTACTTTCATCTTTTTCATTGTAGACAAAGTCTGCTGGAAGTCCATACTTTTGAAGGACCTGATATTTTCTACCTGCAAATCCCTTGTCGATTTGTTCTGTGAATTTTTGACGGGAAACATTAGCAGCATTGGTACTAGCAATAATGATTCCACCTGGATCTAAAAATCTCTAGGGCTTGGGAAATCAATTTATGATAATCCTTTAGCTACAGAGAAGGTTTGTTTTTATTTCGGGCAAAAACTAGGCTGGATCCAGAACAATCACGTCATAGCTTAAACCTTTTCTCTTAGCATATTTAAAATATCTCAAAGACATCCATGACAAGCAGTCGATGATTGTCTCAGACTCAAACTGTTGGCATGAAAATGAGCTTGATAGTTCCTCTTGAACGTTTGGCTAGGTCTACAGAGGTTGTTTCACTAGCTCCCCCATAGCTGCAGCGACTGAGAAGGCAGCTGTGTGAAAACATATTGAGCAAGGATTTCCATTGCTAAACCATCAACTAAGCTCCCACGAACTTCTATGCTGATCCAAGAAAAATCCCTGTCATAGGCCGTCATTCATAAAGACTTGGTACAAGACTCCATTCTCTAGAACCGTGAAATATTCAGCTGCTTCTTGACTATAGATGTGGGCAGACTCATAGTCTAGACCTTTAAAGCGAATCTTTTCATAGGCACCTAAGACTTCTGGGAATACCTGAGAGAAGGCTGCTATGATCTCCTTGGCGAAGACTATAAATATAGGAGTTGTACCAAGAGAAAACAACATAACTCCATAGAGATCCAGCGTCATTCCACCAAATCCATCGCCTTCTTGATTAAACAAACGAAAGGCAGTAGTCAACTCATCTTGATAGTAGGTAGAACGTTTTAGTTTGGCTTGCTCAAACAAACTTTCAAAGAAGGTTTGATTAAAAGAAATTTTCTGGTTAGATACAAACCAACCAATTCCCTTATTTTGACGAGATAAATAAGCCATTCCTAAGAACTCATTGTTTTGGCTGAAAAGTTCAACTGCCTGATCCGTTTCAGATAAATCTGGAAAGTCAACTTCTTCCAAAAGCACTTGACCTTTGTGAGCTCAACACGTCGACCGACGAATATCTATTCATAGATACAATTATATCAAATTTGTTGAAAAATTCACAAAGTAGAAAGTGATTTCTCCATTGATGTCATGGAACTATCCAAACTTTTTCGTTTCTGCTTGATGATTTCTAAATGAGAATGGTCATTTGTGTTGAGAAATTTCATTCTATTACCGTAAAAATAGACATTCACATCCTGAGGTCTATTTTTGTAGCGCTAAACGTTTGCGTATTGCACGCTTTGTGGTAAAATGATTGTCAAATTGTTAAGTAGGAGGGACTCTCTATGAAAAATCAAACCCTAATGCAATATTTTGAGTGGTACCTTCCCACGATGGACACAACACTGGACGCGACTCTACCGATGAGGCTGAGCATCTCTGCAAATCTAGGAATTAGCCACGTCTGGATGCCACCTGCCTTAAAGCTACCAACGAAAAAGATGTCGGTTATGGTGTCTATGACCTTTTGACCTCGGTGAATTTGACCAAAAAGGAACTGTGCGTACCAAGTACGGTTTTAAAGAAGACTATCTTCAGCCATTTCAAACACTTAAATCACATGGGATTCAACCTATGGCTGACGTCGTCTTAAACCACAAGGCAGCTACGTAGACCGTTTTAGAATCTTCCAGGTTATTGAAGTCGACCCAGAAGATCGCACAATTGAACTTGGAGAACCTCTTACCATCACATGGTTGGACAAACTTTACTTTTGATGGAAGACAAAAGACACCTACAATGATTTCCACTGGCACTGCAGTACCATTTCACTGGAACTGACTATGATGCCAAAAGACGAAGTCTGGTATCTACCTATCCAGGGAGATAATAGGGCTGGGCTCACGAAAGAATTAGTCGATAATGAAAATGTAGTAACTATGACTACCTCATGTATGCGGACTTAGATTTTAAGCATCCAGAAGTCATACAAAATATCTACGATTGGGCTGATTGGTTCATAGAAACGACATGGCATAGCTGGTTTCTCGTTTAGATGCAGTCGAGCACTATCGACTCCTTCTTTGTATGTAATTTCATTCGTGAGCATCAAGAGAAATATGGACAAGACTTCTGTGTCTTTGGAGAATTCCTGGAATCCAGATAGAGGATGCCAACCTAGAATACTCTTGATAAAATCGAAGAACGCTTCGACCTAGTCGATGTCCGCCTCCATATGAATCTCTTTGAAGCAAGCCAAGCTGGTGCAGACTACGATTTACGTACCATCTTTAATGATAGTCTGGTTCAAATCAAACCGAGATAAAGGCTGCAAACCTTTTGTCGAAAACCATGATACTCAACGAGGACAAGCTTTAGAATCTACTGCAGAAGAATGGTTTCAAAACCAGCAGCCATGCTCTTATTCTCCTACGTCAAGAAGGGCTTCCACCTTGTCTTTACGGAGACTACTACGGTATCTCTGGTCAATATGCTCAGCAAGATTTTTAAAGAAGTTCTTGACCATCTGTTAGCTATCCGAAAAGATTTGGCTTATGGAGAACAAACGGACTACTTTGGACGACCCTAATTGTATCGGTTGGGTTCTGTTCTGGAGCTGGCAACCAATCACCTGAGCTGTTCTATCTCAAACGCTCAAGAGAATTACAAAAACCATGTTTGTGGGTCCAGAATGGGCTGATCATACTTTTGTTGATTTACTTGTAAACCATTCAGACCAAGTAACAGCATGCTGAAGGATATAGTGATTTTCAGTTGCTGAGACGTTCTGTAAGTTTGCTTGCGCACTATGAAACACACACTTGCCATAGGCGATATTGCTAAATATTAGTCTTTCCATAGATCCATAGCATTTTTAAAATCAGATGAAACCTGAACATTTTGAGGTTTTTGTTGCCTCTCTCTCGACGTTTTCCGCTTCTACCTGGGCTACACTCTAATCCTCTCATGACGCCAGTTTCGTAGGATAGCTTGGACATATTTCCAATTTGGTTTTCCATTTAGAACAGCTTCTCGTAAGGCTTCTTTTATCAAATCCACCGCACTAGTTCCGTCTTCTTCAAAACTCTTTTCCAAGTCTTCAATTTCAAATGGGCTCAATAAGACGACCTAGCTCCTGTTGGAAAGTATCTACCAAGCTCTTTTAAATCATTTTGGGAGCAGATTGCAACTGGTTTGGAGCTTGTTTTTCAAAAAGTTGGTCTAGGCGCTCCAAGGCAAGAGTTGCGTCGAGATTACTTCAATTTCGCCATTGAAGTTCAATGGTTTCGGTATTGAAGCAACCCTTTCTCAGTCAATCGTGAAATAGCCTGATTGACTTCAGTGACATTTTTGTAATTTTTCAGCAATCTGACTTGAGACAGCTCACCTAAGCTTGATTTGGCTCATTCAGTAAGTGAATTGCCAAACCAAATCATCCTTGACGAGAACAGTCGATTGTGAGTTTAAGAGCAGTTCACTTGGTAACACTAAGTTCCCTGATTTAAAAAGCATCTAAATATGTCATAATTCCTCTTATAAGTATCCAAAATGAGACCCGCATCTCTTCTCTACGCAAAGGCGTTTTCTTGGTATACTGCTATAATTTACCCAGTTACTGAAAAAGAGGCTGCAGATGAACTCCACCTCATACAAAAGGAAGTTCATAGAATGTCATCATTTTTGAAATAATTTTCTGGTATATGTGGATCTAAACCAGCATCTAGATCTCTAAAAATATTCCTACGAGCGTATCACGCGATCATACTCTAAATCCCAGCTATAGACTTCTCTCAAATCTCGACTCACAAAAGGATAGAACTCCTACCTCTTCTCCTGATGCTAAAATCTCTAGATTTGTTTTATTCCAGGATATCTTCTGTGGACTTCTGTATCTATGGCGAATGAGGATACATATAAATCATCAAAACCTCTCAGTAGAAGATGACCTTCTTTCAAAACATCTTGAGAATAAATCCCAGAAAGCTTCTGGTCCATCTGGTATTTATCTACGCCATAGCGATAGTATAGACCTGCGCTCCCCAGCAAATATACTGAGGGTTGAAAAGACATGAGTCTTGAACCAATCGATAACCTTAGTAAATTCCTCCCAATAGTCCACTTCTTCAAAAGGGAGATGTTCAACTGGAGCACCTGTAATAATCAAGCCATCAAAATACTGGTCTTGAACTTCTGAGAAGGTCTTATAAAAGTCTTCCATATGCTCAGAACGAGTTGTTTTTCGACTGATGACTTTCCATATATAAAATTCAATATCTAACTGCAAAGGAGTATTGGCTAAATAGGTAAAAGCTGAGTTTCTGTAACCATTTCGCATCAAGTTTAAAAATCAGAATTTTCAGTGGTCGAATATCCTGATGAGCCGCCCTCTGGTCATCCATGACGAAAATATTTTCCGTTCATAAAATCTCAACTGCTGGTAATTTTGTATCAATTCGAATCGGCATAGAAATCTCCTTACTGTATCATATTGGACTCAAGTAAACATGGTATCGTCAACGGGGAAAAATGCTGACGTTTCTCTTTCCCTTTATTATACTGTATGAAGATATAGTTTTCAATTATAGTTTTCTCTAACTAGATATAGCTATATCATTTGAGAAAACAGCCCTAGGGACTGTTTTTCGTGTAATACATCAAAAACTTTATAATCGTATCTCCGTTGCCTCACGACCTTTGCCTCATCAAGCTCAATCAAGAAGGCACAACCAGCTACGACACCACCTAATTTCTCAATCATTTTCGATTGTCCTTGTAACAGTAGCCTACCTGTTGCCAAGAGGTCATCTACAATAAGAACGCGTTGACCTGGTTTGATAGCATCTGCGTGCATAGTCAAAGTGTCAACACCTATTCTTTTTCGTAGTCAGTAGAAAATCACTTCGTGGCAATTTCCCTGGTTTACGAACGGGTGCAAACAATTCCCAACCAAAAGCAACTGGACATCAACAATAAATCCACTGCTCCTGGTCCTGCAATCATATCAATCTTTTCTGTCAGTAGCATATTGAACAATTTCACGAACAGCATAACTGTGGGCATTTTCCATCTGCCATCAATGGGCTGATATCACGGAAAAGTAATTCCTTCTTGTGGATATTTTTCAATACTTGCAATGTAATGTCTTAAGTTCATAGCGTTTCTTTCTTTTTAAGTTTTTACTCCTATTATACCATAATTCCTAGAAAAGCAAAATGAGAAAGAAGCCTTGGAATATCCTTCAAAGCCCTCAGCCCCTTCATAAAATTCGAGATTCAGCTCTGAATAAGTACTTACTTCTGCTTTTAGAGTTTTGGTTGCGTTGACGATTTTGTTCGATGCCACTCTCCTCTCAAACTGAAGTAGGACTTGGTTTCAAATACTCTCTTTGGTAAGCCAACATCCAGCAAATAGATTGGGATTTTCAAAACATTGAATGTTTTTGAACTTTGTAACTATTTGAAGACGATACCAGAAAAAGTTAGATTTTAAAAGTTCCTTTTGTCATAAACTGACACCTCAATCATATAAAAATCCTTGCATTTCTACTACCCTTAATTCTCGTGAGAGCAAAACCTTTTCCACCCTGTCCCCAGGAATAAAACTGCCAGTCTTTCTTTGGATATGGTTTATAGAAAATCCTTGAGCCGTACATTTCAAATACTCTTTATCAGAGCCGTCATAAAATGTTGATACAAAATGAAGCCAACGTGATGATTAAAGAAACCGATAAAGAGAAATTAAAAACCACCAATCCCGCAGGTGCTAGCGGGATAGCTCAGCAAAACGAAAAGGATCCAAAGTAGAAGAATAATTCAGTAGGTAAAGAATAAGGCTCAAGACGATTTTCTTACTACTCCATTTAATAATTGTTTCTTCCATTATACTAACTCACTTAAATATTCATAGCGTTCATATTTTTCCAGCAAGTCTTCATTTTTCTGTCTTATTCTTTTTGAAGGGTAGCTAGTTTCCCAAAGTCAGAACCATTTGCTAGCATTTCTTCTTAATCTCAACGATGCAGTTCCAAGACTTCGATGTCACCTCAATACTTGCCCATTCCTGCTTTTTCTTGGTAGGTCATCGTCGCTTCTCTTCACGGACTTTGACGACTTTTTCCTTCTCAACTTTTTGACTTTGTGTTACCCTCTTCTGCTTCAAAGGCCTTTTCATCTAGATAATCTGTATAATGTCCAAAGAGGACGGATTGTCCCGTCTTCAAAAAGCAAGAATCTTAGTTGCAACCTTATCTAAAGGAAATAGAGGTCGTGACTAACTGTCAAAGACTGGTCCCTGCAAAACCTTGCAAAGAAATTTTCTAGAACTGTTAGAGTCGCAATGTCTAGGTCATTGTTGGTTCATCTAATAAAAGTATTGGGTTTTTCAAGGAGTAATTTGAGGAGATACAGACCTTCTTCTCTCCACCTGAAAACTCATCAATCAAGGGTACCGTGCGTTGAACGGAGGAAAAAGAAATTGTTCTAATAATTCTGCAATGGATGTCGTAGTAGCTCACCCGCTAGTCTTAACCTCTTCTGCCGCTTCCTGCAGGTAATTGATAACCCGCTTACTCTCATCTGAAGCCTTCGATTTTGTTGAGAAATAAGACGATGAACATTTCATGGATGATAACGTCCTTCAGTCGCTTCAAGTCTTCTTTGCAATAAGGTTAAGAAGGGTTGACTTCCCAACGCCATTGTCCCCGACGATTCCGATACGGTCTTTGGCTTGTACCAAAAATTAAAATGTTTCAGAATCAGTTTTATCGTCATGGGCAAATGATCGTATAACTCGATGTCTTTTACCGATACAGCTGGTTCTAAAATTCATGCTCAAGTCTGTCTCAATGCTGGTATCTGAAACTTCCTTTTTCAAGTCATGGAATCGATTGATACAGACTTGTTGCTTGGTCGCTTTGAGCTTGAGGTTGTCATCCTATCAAGCCAATTCTTGTTTGTAAAGTTGTTCCCTTTTTGTGAAGAAGAGCTGCATCGCGTTCATCTGTTCCTGCCTGAGACGGACATAATCTTGGTAATTTCCTTGATACTCTGTCAAACCTGCTCTGTCCAACTCAAAGATACGCGTAGAAAGAGCATCAGGAAATAGCGATCGTGGGTGATGAAGAGAACGGTCTTCTTGGAAATTCTTCAAGAAAAGTGTCAGCCACTCGATGGTCGCAATGTCCAGATGGTTGGTTGGCTCATCAAGAAGCAAAGATTATGATTTCCAAAAGCACTTGCTAGTGGACCCGTCTACGAGACCATCGACAAAGCTCCAACAGGGTTGATAATTCTTGAATACCTAGTTTACTAGTACCGTTTGACCTGACTCGATTTCCCCATGCTTGGAGAATCACATCTCGCCATAACCCGTTCTAAACGAGGCCGCTTGTCCTCACTATAGTTAGCATGAGCAGTTCATACTCACGTATTAATCTGGTTTTCTTTCAAATCACTTGATAAGACGGTATCAAGACGTCTTGCTGTCATCAAAATCTGGATCCTGGGTCAGGGTGGCCAATCTTGTAATCACTTTGCTGAGGGCTAATATCCTGTCATAACCTGAAATACCTGGAAAGCACATCTAGAAGGTCGTTTTCCCAGTTCGGGTTGTCTCAATAAGACCTGGCATGCGGTCGAGTCATGGATAATAAAGGAAATATCCTAAAAACGGTCTTTGTCACCAGCTGGGTTAGCCTGGTTTTCAACGATAAAATCACTCATTTTCTCTCCCTTAAGTCATGCATGAATGGCTCACTTCATTATCTAGATTACCATACAATAGCGATACTCATTTCCTCTAAAACATCTCCTAATTCTGGACCTGGATGATAGCCATATCTGTGATGAGAATGCCACCATTAATTTGCATCTCTTTCTTATCAGTGAATAGTCAAAAGCTGTGGTAGGTTTCTATGATCGCAGCCAGGTTGACTTCTTTTCCTTGAGCTCTGCAGATTTTCAGCCTGTGGAAAGCAAGTCCAAATCAAAACAGTACAATCACGTTTACCTGAGTTCCCCTTCTTCTCGAGAGCCAAAATAGACAGCAAATCCTGTACTGCTTATGAGTGGCGTGGAAAGTCTTCAATGTTTCAAAAGGGTGTTGAGTGATCTTGCCTTCTAAAACCCATAAAGTGCCCCAAGCTTGCTCAGAAGATTCCAAAAGTAAAATCTTTTCTAAATCAAAACAAGACTGAGTTTCTCTGACTACCCTACCATATCTGGATGTCATGTAGCTTTGACCTCAATCATAGATGATAAACCTGCTCGCCAATGGGGAGCAAGTAAAAGCTATCAAAACTCAACAAGCGTGCACTCCACGAGATTTTATCTCAGAGTGGCGTTAAGGCCTTCATCGCTTCAAACGTTTCTTGCTCGAGTTTCAAAAGCAAGACTAGCTTGAAACGAAAAGTCACGCATGATGCGTACGCGTCTTCATTGAAACGTTACTATTCACCAACTGCGCAAGACCTGATTTTTCTAAATCTTGAGACCATCAAATAAATCGACGATTTCGCCTGTCTCATCTAAAAAGCAAAGAGGCATTGACTGTGAAATCTCGGCGTTTTGAGATCTTCGAGTGAACGAACAAAAAGAAACAGAACTTGGTCTCCGATAGTCTACATGGAACATCCTCTGTTCAGAAAAGAGTGGTTATTTCGTACTCTTCATCTCCATCTAAAACCAAAACGGTCCCATGCTCAATGCCATTATCAGCTGTGCGTGGAAAAATCTGCTTAGTCTCTGGGATAAGATGAAGTCGCGATATCCACATCATGGATGGGGCGATTGATGGGCATCTAACAGGCCCACCCACAAAATAAGCCTCCAAATCTGTTTCTTTAATTTTTCTAATACTGGTAAAGCACTGCGAAATTCAGAAGGCATTTTGATAATTCATGGTAGGGTGTTCTAATCCATAGAACTCGTGATGCATGACGTACAGCTCTGATCAAATTCACCCCTGTCATGAAGGAGCTACGATCATAGGGTCATGACGCAGAGTCAATCCTCTCCTCGAGGTTGCCAAAGCCAGACCTCTTGATGAGCTACAAACCTGCAGTAAACGAACCGAATGGATTGCGCCACCTCAAAGTTAACTCCACGTGCTCCCGCAATGAGTTCTTCCTCATCATGCGCAGCTTTGTCAAATGAACTCATGAACGTGCCATCAACTCAGCTGTTTTTGATAGCCTCCCGCTCATGCAGCATCTCATCATGGTGAGTTCAATAATCTCCACATTTGGGAAGTATTTGGCTGCCTGTGCTGCAAATTGCATCAGATAAGACAGCACCCAAGGCGAAGTTAGGAGCAATCAAGCCAGCCCAAGCCTTTGGAACAGAGACAATTCTTTTAGTTCCTCAATCTCTTGACTAGTGAAACCGGTTGTTTCCAATGACAGGGTGCAGCTATTTTCAAAGCGCAAAGCGTGTATTCTCATAGGCGACAGCTGTGTAGTAAAGTCCACCCAAACATGGGCATCAAAAGCGCTAACTAAGTCATTTTATCATTGAATAGGTGCTTGCCATTCAGATGCAGCTCAAAAGGATCCAACAACTACTAGTTCAAGTTCAGGATCAGACAAAACCATCTGACAAGCAGATTGACCCATTCTTCCTCTTAAAAACTCAGCAATAATCACTCGAATACTCATCTTTACTCTATCTAAGATACAAAGACTGTAAGAACTACAAAGTGGGAACGAGTTCTGATCAGGAGTTTCTTCTCCTTGGAAGAACTATCTCTTTCAAGATAGGGAGTTCAAACGTGTTCAATTCTAAGATACAAGGACGTTAGCTGCCCAGTGAAAAATAGGAATGGCGCTGACTTTCCATGAAAAGAGCAAGACAGGCATCTTTTCTAAGGGCAATAGTCCGTCTTCAATTTCTAAGATACAAAGCCTGTAAGAACAATCTAGACGTTGGTGTGGCAACCTAAAAGCAATACTTCCTTCTCCCAGGTGAGGTCCCAATAACACTACCGAAGGTTACGAATTGAAAATGTCTGCGTACCCACTCGCTGTCTAACAAAAAGCTGACGCAAGTCTGCTGCTAGGAGCATTCCGTGAATGACAGTAATCTGATAATTTCCATTACTTGTTACTTCGACGAATTTCAACTTCAAACGTTTTGTTGCTTTCTCTGTACGAACAACTTCTATACGCTTCGATAACACTGTGGTCATTGAAATATAGAATTAGTTTAATACTAGAAGGTTTCTAAAATGGCTGCGCCATTTGATAAACGACCACTTCTAACCAGATGATCAAGATCATCTACCATGATAAAAGGCAGCAGTATTTTCAATCTGTTCTGTTAACTTATCTAGTATGGACTGAAAATCTCTCCTCTCAGACCATTGAAACACACTTTCCACCATGAAGCCTAGTGGTGCACTTGTAATTCGAGTATCAGGAAAAAGCAATGATTAGATTTTTCCGAACTCATCCGTCATATACTGGATATTCTGGTGAGAAATCCTGAGTTCCAGAAGAAAGAAGAGTCCCAAAACATAGTATATTTTTCTTTTAATGATGATAAAATTTCATCCAACTTTGCAATACTTGGTTGATCGCTTGTTTTAGGTAGTTCAGATGAACGAGCCATTTTTTCATAAAATTCTTGAGCGGTTAGATTTATACCTTCAACATACTCTTCCCCATCAATATTGACAGGGATATCCAAGATAAATAGATTCTCTCTTTGCAGCGTCTTCTCCTCTAAATAGGCTGAAGAATCTGTAATGACAGCTAATTTCATGACTAAAACCCCAAATTGATCCCTGGTAAGTCTAGTGCAATTTCTGTTACTTCATAAGTCAAACGGTTTAGCATATCCAAAGAAGGACGAGCAAGCGTCTCAACTTCTTCTTGACTAAAATCACTTGGTTGATCTACGATACGACCTTCAACGTGGTTCACTTGAGAAATAGTCCCACTGATAACAAATTTATCAAAAACAATCATAAAGCTCAAAACAACTACGAGAGAAGTCACCTGATTTTCTTGGTCATGTTGAAGTAGTTGGAAGTTCACATCAACCTTTGTTTCAGGAATTCCATTCTCATTTTCCCATTCAAAGTTACGAGCATCAAAGTGATACTGACTTACAAATTCTTGTTCACGTTTTAAATTCATCATATTCTCCATGGTTTACAATTTACTTTGACATTGTAACATATTTTCTTATTTTCTGCTAACTTTCCTAAATTCCGATTTCTGCTTTTCACAACTTAGCAATGGTATCCCATGTAATCTACTTCTTCAGTTGTTGGTGCTTCAACCATGATCGCAAGAGTGGCTCAATTCCACTTAGACGAACGAATACGTCCGTTACCTGCCATCTCTTCTTCCATCTTATCGATAATAGCCCTTGATAGCTGGTACTTCCATGGCTTTGTCTTTCATAGTGTTTTCACACGGATATTAACTAATTTTTGTAGGTAAATTGTTACTTCTGAAGCCAATTGAGATAAAAGCTCTCACCTGTTTCGTACATAATCTTTGGGTCAATTGAACTGAGAAAGTTGACCATCATCAGTTGTATTGTAGTCCATCAAGATAACATGACCTGACTGTTCTCCACCGAGATTGTAGCCTCGATTTTTCTCATTTCTTCAATCATGGCGATCTCCAGCAGTGACAGCTTTATTAATGCCTTCACGATCCAAGGCTTTTATGGAAACCAGGGTTGGACATAACTGTTGTTACAATTGTATTTTTGTGCTAATTGACCTTTTTCAGAGAGGTATTTACTGATGATATACATGATCTTATCACCGTCGACAATCTCACCATACCATTACTGCAATCAAAACGATCGCTGTCCCCATCAAAGCTAAACCAATGGCAGATTGACTTTCTTTTACAAGTTCTTGCCAAGGCTTCTGGATGAGTCGAACCAACATTCAAAGTTAATGTTCAAACCATCTGGGTTTCTCCAATGACTGAGTGATTTTGAGCACCGTCTCTGCAAAATTTAGACGAGCACTTGTAGAAAGCAGTCGTTTGCAGTATCCGAGGCTCCCCTTCGATTCGTCAAGAGCTGTTCCGGTTGAAACAAGATAAGCTTCCATACTTCAGCAAACTTTTCTGGATAATCAACTTCTGAGTACCGAGACCTTCAGCACCTGGACGTGGAGAGAGTATCTTCACGTTTTCCAAGCAAAGGCTTCGACTCTGCTTCCTTGTCATCGTCAAGTTTAAAGCCGTCACCGCAAAGAATTTGTGAATTCCGTTATCAAAGAGCTGGGTTACATGGCTAGCTGAAATCATGACACCTGCGCTCGCTCCTTCAGTTTTCACCAAATATGCTAATGCACGCGCGTGGGCACAGTACCAAGTTTATAAAACGTGAATTCCTACAGAAAGAAGGCAGCAGTCACAGGCTGCTAACATTTCCCTGAAATACGTGTATCGCGTCCAGCAAAACCTTTAGGCGCCTCTGTCGCATGTTGACTGAGGACATAACCTCCAAAGGACCCGACCCAATTTAAAGGCCACACACCCTTGGAGTCATTCTATCGTTTGCTGCTCCACGGACTCCGTCCGTTCCATCTTACCCATTTTAAGATTCCTTCTGGTATAATGTATTTTAGATTCTGACTCGTTTCTGCTGCTGTCTGTTGAAGAGTTTTCAGTAGATGAAAGTATTACTTGTTGTGGTTGTGCTACTTTGTTGTTTTTACAGGTTTGGTCGTTACTTTCTGGTAGTTTCAAAAAGGTGTGATCACTGTTGGTAAGACAGATCCCATGTCAACAGCTTGGTAGGAACTGTTCCAGAGTCGTTTCCTGTAATCTGTTCACTCATGTGGGTAAAACTGCTGCAATTCGGTCAATCTTAGATAGTGTATCCGGCATCACTAGTTACTGAAACTTTTTCATCGAAAACAGTCACATCGTCTCGATTATAATCTTCTCACCAATTTGACTAGAATCGAGCTGAGGGATAACAGGTACATTATCTCGAGTAACTGCTCTGACCAATCTGACTGCTTGATCTTTTTGTGGTGTTGCTACAGCCGTCAAACCACTCGAAGTTTTCAATGGTCAAGGGAACACAATCTGGTCCTTCTGTGGCTGCGTGTCAAATCAGCAGTCACTTTAAATTTACGAAGTGCTTTCCTGCATCTACCACTAATGAGTGACTCTGATTTGAACCTGTAGGAAACATTGTCACTTCTGAGCTAAAACCACTGATAAAATACCGCTCACTATCATAGCCTGAATATCAATCGGTGCATTGACTGCTGTATTGGTATGGGTTTCAGTTTTATAGTTTGCCTCGCGTTGGTATTGTTTTGATAATTGATTGATGTTGCATGAGACAAACAGGGATACATGCAAAGAGCGTTGAGGAGGATGATATAAAGACTATTTCTTTTCATTATTCCAGCCTCCTAATAGACGAAAGTTCTTTGAGCTTAGTAACTTGTTCATCCTTAGGCATCAGAATGACGTAGCTCATTCCTCGAATTCTTCCAAAGCTTAGGATCCAGGTTTGAAGACACCATTATGGAGGTGATGGATATACCTCCAGTTTCTTCAGATACCAACAAAAGTGAGGGCATCTGAAACTCTGACAGTAAACCTATGGCTGCACGGTGAGCGAGTTCCGAACTCTTTGGAAATACGTGTGTTTTTCGAGTCAGTGGTAAATAGGCAGAAGTTGCTGCAATCCGATCTCCACTGATAATGACTGCACTGTCATGGAGAGGCGTATTAAGGGATAAAGATGCTAATTAATAACTCAGCTTGAAATCTTGGCATCCAAAGGAATTCCTGTAACGAGCTCACACGTGCTGCAAGGTTCTCACACGTTGAGACAGCTACCGTGCCCAATCTTTCATGCGGCCCATATACTCATCCGATTTTACAAAAGCCTGTACCATCTGCTCTTCTGAACTCATAGGAGTATTTGAAAAGAAGTCCGTAGCTCGACCTGATGGATTCCAAAACCCGTCCGAATTTCTGGAGAAAGGTAGACAACCGCTCGACAACTCCATAGGTAATCCAATTGGTTTATCAACCAGGAAATAGCTGCTCGCCGTCAAGCCAAAATTAGCCGCAATCTGAGCTAAGATAAAAACTAAAACGCCTCGAACCAGAATCATAATCTGGTTCCCGCACTGATTTTGTAAATTGTTAAGATATGGCGACGATTAGAATATCAATCACATTTGTCGCAATACTCCAAGGACTGGAAAACAAACTAGACCAGTATTGAAGATTAGATAATTAAGGAAATTCATCCCGTGTCCCCTCTCCAAAAAGCTTCCCTCTCATTATACCATTTTAATGGAGTTTTCCCCTACCTCATTTACAGAATTGCAGAAAATATGAGATAGAATAAAAATGGTAAAAATGAAATAAGGAGAAAGTCCATGTCTGAGATTATATGATAATATATCGCTCATAGTGGCCCAGTTGGTCTCTTTCTCGCAGCATTTTATGCAGAATTTACGTCAAAGCTAAAGTACAAATCATTGACTCTCTTCCTCAATTAGGGTGGCCAACCTGCCCATTCTTTGTCCTGAAAAACAAATCCTTTGATGTCAGGTTTCCCAAATCTCACGTGAGAAAGAACTAACGGGTATCGCTCTCAGGAAACAAACTAAAGAGGTTTTGATACACCAGCACATCTCAATGAAACTGTTCTTGACATTGAGAGTAATGATGTTTTAGAGCATACACCTTCTAAAAGTGTTCATAGTAGTGTAAAAGCTGTCATCATCTCGCTATGGGGAGGTGCTGCCTAAACTGCGTCCACTTGAGTTGGAAGATGTTGAGTGCGAAAATATCCACTACTCACGTTTCTAACATTCAGCAATATGCTGGACAGAAAGCAGCCATCCTGGGTGGAGGTGACTCCGCATGTGATCGCCTCCTTAGCTTTTGAAAAGATTGTCTCAACTACACTTGTTCACCGTCGAGATAACTCTCCGTAGTGCTTGGAGACATGAGTGTCCAAAGCCTTCAAGAATCATCTGTTAGCATCAAAAGCACCCATTTTGTACCAAGTCCCAGCTTCTTTGGAGATGGACTCTTGACAATCTTGAAATCACAAAAGTCAAATCCGATGAGACCAGGAAACTAGCGAGACCTGACCACCTCTTTGTCAGCTATGAGCTTCAAATCATCAGTTGGTAATCCTCTACTGGAGATTAGAACCGAATCGCCATAAAAGATTATTGGTCAATAGCAAAGCGGGAGTCAAGCTAGCTGGAATTTACAAGCATCGGTGATTGCTGTTACTATCGATGGTGAGATTGACTTGATTGCAACAGGTCTTGGTGAAGCAACCAGCTGCTGTCAGCTTAATGCTAATCAACTATATCTACCCTGAACAAAAAGTACCAAACCAAAACACTCCAGCAAGTCTATAAATACGCACGAATCATACTGATTCGTGGTTTTATAGCTCATCTGCGTCATTAGTCTTTCTCAGTCGATGATTGATTTCACGCACTCGGCGAGTAATTTGTCAAACTGGTCTGCACAATTGCTGGATAGAGTAGTCCGGATGCTGGATACGCAACAGTGCGCTACTTCCCGCAAATCTGCTGGAAGATTATCCGTTTTCAATTCTATCTTTGATTTTGCTGATATTGTTGATAGTTTTCATACTCGCAGAAACCGTACTGAGCGATATTTGCTGTCTGTGCCGTGCGCTATTAAAGTACGATTGGAGATCATTCCGAGTTCTCGAAAGAATCTTTGACGCCTTCAGCAGTATCCTCTCGCCTCCATAGCTCCCACTAAATCAGAAAATCCATACTATCTTCCTGCTCGCTGAGTGATGGGTCACTGCGCCTCGTTCGATAACTGGCATCCTAGCAAGAACTGCTGCAAGAGCGAAGTACCCGCGGGCGTGGCCTGCATAAACCGAACTAATTTCCAACTGATATTTGCCTGACCTGGGATCTCGTAGCTCCCATTTGCTGAAAATGCACAGAGATAGGCACGACCATAGCTTCACTCATCTCCTAAAATCTCTGGATCAATCCCAAGTTTCCAAGCCAAAAGAAAGAAATCAATGCACAAACGCAAACTCAGCTAAAAGTTCTTGAACTACGCTCTCGTCTGATAAAACTACAGTGTAGACGCGATTTTTCCGTAAATTACTTCTCTGGTGGTGACGAATCTCAGACTTGATGCCGTAAAAGTACAAGAATAGTATCTATAGAGATGACGAGCCAATTTAGCATTTTCTGTAATGACGGACAAGGTCAAACCAAGAGCTCGATAAACCACATACTACCGACATCTTGATAATAGCTGACAATTCGCGACGACTCAGGTGAGTGTGACTTAAAATTCCTTCTTAATACTGCTACCTGTAAAACCTCATTTTCTCCGTAGGATGCTGCACGGCTCATCTGCGATTAAATCACCATCGTGAAAGGCTCCCCATTTTCCAAGCGTGTAGAAAGTTGAGATATGATGATGGACACGTGGGACTTGCACGCAAACCTTCAAAATCATGCTCCAACCTGCAAGTCCAAACACTCATCAAAACGGTTGGTATCCATATAGTCCCTCAGGAACCTTTTCGATATTAACAAGGACAGTATCGATAAATGGACGGCCCAAATGACGACGTGTAAGACTCTCTGCGTGATCACCATCTGAGAAATGCTCCGTTTCTCGTACGTTGAGTCATAATATTGTGCGATGATAGGCAACCTCCGCCTTAGTCCTAGAAGAGCTCTCGACCGATTTCTCTCTGCTGATCGATGACCAGGCGAAACTGAGCAAGAGGTGAACCTAATGGACAAGACAACCAGTATCACTCTCAAGAATGGTATTGACGACTCTGCGGCTAGCCTGCGGTTTTTCATCATCTAGAGTATTTGTCCGCAGACGCGGTCAATCGTACCTGGATGATCGTACTGGCTCGACTTTCCCAGCTACTCTCTGGAACCATCTTTTAAAGACAGCATGGAGTGTCAAAGGATGTGGTCACTTGATGGGAAAATCTTTCGTAGTATGGAAGAATTTTGCTCAGTACGGTGCACGGCATTATAAGTCGAGACCACTGCATTTCAGATAATCCAGCTATGATAATGTTTCCTAATGGATGACCAGTAAAAGCTCGCCTCTACCAGAGCAATGCTGATACTGAAGATCTCATAAAACTTAGGCACATCAGACATGGCTACATGAGGACATTGCTGAAGATCCTCACGGAGGTGTCGTGTTGGATATCTAAGTTCTCCTGAAGCGCTCCATCATCTAGCTACTGTTACAATAGCAGCAATCAACATCTTTTCCCAGCGTAAACTTTTCGAGAATAACAGGAATACCAGTTCCCCCACCAATCACCCGTAATTTTTGGTTTTCTCATGAACGGTTTACCGTTTCCTTTCGTCGTCTTTAATCACGATGACTTTCATTTTACAGGCCAACTTTTGATAGATCGAGTTGCTAAACGCTTGGCAAATAGCTTCCTTTACTTCAGTGACAGCCACCAGTACAACCAATCGCAATGGTTAGGAACTGGATTTGCCCTCTTTTTGTAGCCTATGGTGGGACTGGTTCAACCAAGGCTAACGAACGATTTCGGTAGAAATCTTCAGATTCCTCATGGTTCGCGACGCAGTGCATAAACTGCCTCGAATCTTCACCTGTCTGATTACGTGAAGTTCTGGCAGATGAGTAAGGGTTTGCACGAAACGAACATCAAATACCAAATCTGCATCATTAGGGTGCCATATTTAAACCCGAAAGACATAACCTCAATGCGGAAGGACTGAGCCTCGTTCTTTGGTCACGAAAACTGCTCTGCAAATGGTCTTACGGAGTTTCTACGGGAGAGTTAACTCTTCTCTGTGTCAACTCGTGTGACTCATGTAATGGAGCCAAGAGTTCACGTTCCAGCTTGAGTACACCATCCAAGATGCGACCATCTGCTGCCAGAGGGGTGACTTCTGTCTGGTCGCTTATGCGCGCCACCAATTCCTTATCTGCTGCACATCCAAAAGAGGTCGTAAAGTCCAAACTCATCTTTGATCTTCCAATTCATCCAAGACAGCCTGAATCTCCTGAGAAGAAAGATCGTATACTGCATATCAACCACCAGGGCTAAACTGCTTATGGTCATCATCACTGGTTTCCAACCCAACTGCAAAAACTTTGGCAATAGAGCTGGTAGCGCTATTATCAACTCGTAAAATATCCTAAATCATAAAAGGATTGAATAGCTACAGATCCTGCACCACTCATCCCTGTTACCAATCACAAAGGTGCAGAGTTGTTTTCCATTGTCATCATAGTCTCCTCTATATCAAATAAAAGAAGTTTGAAGAAACCAAACTTCAACTCGCTTTATCCAATCAGCGGATGACTTCAATTTTCGACTTTACATCGCGAGGAAGACGAGCTACTTCCACAGCTGAACAGGCAGCTGAAAGTCCTTTGATCAAAGGCTGTTTGGTATACCCTCTCGGAAAGTGTACAAAGTCGTTCAGATCACTCGAGAAACAAGTTGTTTTAGTCTGCTGCGGTCACAACCAGCGTGCCTTCTGCCAAAATAGCCCAATGTTTTTCAAAACTTGTTCAGTCTGTTCTTGAATCGTTTCTCCACAATTTCTCCAGTTTCGGAGATCATGGAACTTGGCCGCTAGCAAACAAAAGGTTCCCTAAACGATCCTTGAACGTAGGTCCGATTGCCTTGGAGCTTTTATTCTAGGAATTGTTTTTGCCGCCTGTATTCCTCAAATTTTTCTGGTAGATCCCAAGCTTGATTCCTGCTTTTGTTACGGATGAGAGCTTGAGATCATCACCCTGCTCAGTTTAATTTCAATATTGCTCAGCTTGTTCGTTATCATGTGAACCAGTCCTGTCCTTAATTAAATCAGTACGAATAAAATTGCATCTGTCTATATCATTCGCGTTGCTGATTGGACAGCCACTGCTGAATCACTGCCCAGATTTCCTTGAAAGGTACATCTCACATTAAAGGTCGCATCTTTCATGTTCGTGGATGAATCAACCAAAGATTCAAGCACGTCAATAAAACAAACTGAAGTTTCCGGTAGTACATGCGTGATTTTTACGATTGAGCATGGTATTGATAAAGCTGCTGCCAACATTTGAGCGTTCCTGCGAGAGCAATTTCGGAAGTTCATCCTGCGGATAGTGGGACTTGTTGGCAGCACTCTGCAGCTCAGCATTGTGTGTGTATTGATTTCCATAGTCACCCTAGGCTGTCTCTAAGATTGGCTTAGCTGTTCCATCAACCGCTTCTTTTGGCAGATACGAACTGCTTTTCACATTTTCTTGACTTGGAACTTCAAACATAACATCTAGCATGCTTTCGTTTACGATAATTGAGCGAAGACCACGCGCACGGTTTACCACGTTCGGTGGCTTTGTTCGCAATGCTGAAGTGCTCTCATCGTCCAAAAGTCTAAAGCTCAACATCGTCATGAAAGCAAGGTCTGGCGTATTGTTTGACCAAGGCATTTTCTTGGTTCCTTCCAAGATGCGAACCAAATCGTCAACAGTTAACTGTCTCTAAAGCTTGCAAGAACAGGCAAGCGTCCAATCAATTCAGGAGTAATACGAATTTTGGCAAATATCTTTGACGATGATTTCTTGCATGTAAGAGCTGTTTTCGTCAATAGCCTTGTTGTTTTGTCCAAAAGCCGATAACTTTTCACCAAGACGCTGTTTGACACTCTTCGATGCCATCGACGCACCACGCACGATAAAGAGTGATATTCTTAGCATCCACTTGAATCATCTCTTGTTGTGGATGTTTGCGATCCCTGTAGGTGGCACACGCTGCAGTTCCTTCTGATAATCGTGAGGGAGGGCTTGTTGCACCCTTCACCAGAAACATCACGTGTGATGACACATTCTCGCTCTTCTTGTAATCTTACTGGGATAATCGTTCACGTGAAATAATTCCACGTTCTGCACGTTCCGATGTTAAAGATCAGCTGCTTGCAAGAGTTTGAGAGAATATTTTCCACGTCCTCACCGACATAACCAGCCTCAGTAAGAGCTGTTTGCATCTGCAATAGCAAACGGGTACATTCAAACTTCTAGCAAGAGTTTGAGCTTAAGGAAAAGTCTTCCTGAAACCTAGTTGGGCCCAATCATCAAAATGTTTGACTTTTGCAAATCCACATCTTCTGACTCTTCACGAGTGTCATGGAAATTGATGCGTTTGTGAGTGCTATAGCACAGCAACCGCCCAGAGCACGTTTGGCACGATCTTGACCAATCACATGAGTGGTTCAAGATGTTTAAGAGGTTCGATTGGTTTTGATACTTTCGAGACCGAGTCTGCTGAGGACTTCCTCTTGCCAACTCCTCACGAATGATTTCGCTAACTCTCACACACTCATTACAGATGAAAGGCGTTGTTCCAGCGATTATTTTTAACTTCTTCTTGGCTCTGCCACAAAATGAGTACGTAAAACCATCATACTCATTTTTCCTATTTGCCAGGCATGATTCCTCTCGTTCTAAATGATCTAACTCTAAAATAAGGTCATATAAAAGCATGAGATGCTATTTACCAAGTTTGTAAAAGCATTAAGCCAAAGTATTAGAGTAGCAAGTCCAAAGCGCTTTTTACGAAAGCGTGTGTTCCTGCTACAGACAGACAGCTGCAAGAGAGCTGTAAAAATCCAAAATACCTATCTCATTAGACTTCCTTTCTTTCTCATAATTCGATGGTAAAATCATGAGACATTTTCTCTCGTCTTTGGAATAAGATTGGCTTGGCAAGAGTCTCAAAAACGAGTCAAATCAAAAGCTGGAAACTAGGTAGCTCCCTTCAACGAGGCATGAATTTGTAGTCACAATAATCATCGAGATAAAAGGTCTGCAAGCTGATCTGCTTGCACACCAACGATATAGAGAGATTCTACCCATCGATGATGATACCTAGCTCCAAAACCCTGCTCAACATTTTTGAGAAAACCAGAGCTCCCTCTAATTGACTCTTTCGGGATTGCGCGTACAAAATTAAAGTGTCGTACCTGGGTCTCACGTCCTGGAAGCAATCGTCGCCCTATTCCATCAAAAGGTTGCACGTCCCATTTAAAATGGCATGATTCAAGGTTGTTTCTTTGAAACGTGAAACGGTTGGCTTTGAAATGCCACCGGCAAGCGATCCTCTTTTCCGATTACACCCTTTTTCATCTGAGCCCAAGCCTGGCATGATTTTCTTTATCATGGCTTTTCTGTCCTTTTCATTGATAGTTCTGTATCATCTTTAGATCTGTTTTAGATGCCACTCCTGAATAGATCCGTAGAAAACTTCTACGGATTTTCTAGATAATGTATCTTACAAACCAGGTGCTTTGTCCCACTCTACTGTCAAGCATCCAGACAGTTTCAAAGATGTCTGCCTTGCACCAAACGTAGATATTTATTAGTACATCATCACCTTCTTCCATCTGTTACATCCAAAGGCTGGGAAAAGAGTGATGAGGTGACGATAAATTCTGAGTTATCGCATGTTCGAGCTTTCTCTATCTACAGCTACGGAACCTCTCAGCACCTTCTTCTTCTGATTTCACTGCGTTGAAGGGAATTCTGTCAGTGAGAGTATGGTTATCACCATCGAGTGGCAATCAAGCTGCCCGCGATTTCATCTAGGTAACCGTCAGGAGCTATCCATGTATTCATCCATCTTAGGATGCCGCACCATAAAGCTTTCACGATCCACGTACAGTATGCCAGTGTGCCCGATGTAGAGCGATATATGCTGCCTTCAAAGTCTGCTACTGCTTGATTCAAAACCTCCTTTGTGTTACTAGCGCTTCTGCCGCGTTTAGTTAGTATTGCTAACCATCTGCACCGTATCTTTTTCAATTCCTACCATTTTCTCCACCTCATAGGCTATTTTTGCAAACCATGATTTATTGATTACTATCTCGGTATACTACACCTAGTATTAGACGAAAAGCATAGAAAATTAACCCATATTAGTTGTAATAGACTCGATAATTTAGAGAAATGAGCAGATATCTTTTAGTTATTTTCCAGTGTCTCTTCCGAGAGGTATTGCTTTGATAAAGGGTCACTAATAAAATCCTTTTTGCAGCCAAGAGGCTTTCATGAGTTCCTGCTCAATTATCATGCCATCTTTAAGTACCAAAAATCTTATCAGCTTCCGAATAGTCGAAAGTCGATGGGCAATAACTGAGCTTGTTCTCCCTCTGTCAAACGTTTCATGGCCCTTTTGAATCAAGAGTTCTAAACAGAGTATCGACTGATGAGGTCGTCTAAAGATCTAAGGTGAATTTTAGGATCCGCCATATGAGAGCACGCGCGATGGTTAATCAAACTGTTTTTGCCTCAGAGAAATATTACTTGACTTCTTGGTTCATTTGCCATGTTATAGCCACCAGGAAGAGGTGCGCGGATAAAGTGGTCAACATTGGCCGCCTTTAGCAGCTTCAACGATTTCTTCATCTGTTGCATCCAGATTTCCAAAGCGAGAGATTTTCCTTGATACTGCCTTCATAGAGGCCAGGCATCCTGTGGGACCATCCCAGGAAGCTGGCGACGATGGTCCTGAGCGAGGACAGGTCACGAATATCTTGGCCATCCACTAAAATGGCTCCAGCTGGTCACATCGTAAAACGCATGAGAAGGTTAATCAAGGTTGCTTTCCTCGCTCCAGTAAGGTCCAACGATAGCTACCATCTCTCCCGGGTTCAATAACATTTGGGTTGGAAAGTACGAATCAGTGGTTTTGTTTTCCACATATTGGAAATCGACATTTTGAAACTAACTTGACCTGTCACTGGTGCCCAGTTCTTTTACTACAGTGTTTGTTCCTAACGTGTTCATCCTAGCTTCGAAGACACGATCAAGGAAGACTTAGCACTTTGCATTTGCCCAGCTAACTGAGTGATCTTTGGACTGACATGGCTGACTTGCCACCTGTACTGAACGAAAAAGCTTGCATATTACCAATCGCCAAGCACGTCCTGCAATAACCTGCAATCCACCCAGCAGCTTCTAATTAAGTAAGTTAAATCGGGCACGATGTGAAGGGCAGGCATCATCAAACCTGAAATAAAGCTAGCCTTGAATCCGACTTTGTTGCAATTCATCTGTACTAGCTGCACTCGCTGCTGAGTTCTTCTACGTCCTATAGAGCTTCCAAAACATTAAAACCCGTCAAGTTTTCTTGCACAAAACCATTCCATGCGTCTCAGACTGCTGCCTGTTGTCATAAAGCATGGCCATGACTGATCGTTTGATCGTTTTAGCTCCAAAAGCAAGTCACTGGAATCGACAAGATAACAATGATAGCCAACTGAAGATTGAGATAGAGGACCATTCCCACACTTTTCAAAAAGAATGGTAAAGACTGCGTCAACAGTCTGACCAGAAGGACTGTTGGAGGCGTAGATACGGTCTCTACATCGCTAGTAAAACGTCCTAGCAAATCCCCAAACTGGTGCTTTATCAAAGTAAGACACTAGGGATGCGGTTGATTTTCGCCTCGCTCCATATTTCCGCAAATCCTGTATCATGGACTGGAGCAGCATTGGTCATGAAATGGTTTGAGCAGGTAAGTAAGACCCAACTCTTAAAAAGGCCACGCAAGAGATAGATCACCAGAATCACTGCGACATAGCTGGTGCTGTCCCTGCTCCCTGCAACACTCACTTTGCCATGGCAACGCGAGGTTGCTGGTTTAACTCGAGTGATAGTGTCCCAATACGAAAGGCCCGATAACACTCATAATGACGCTGACTATTTTCAAGAAGACTGCAAAGACAGGAGAAACGGTAGAGGCTTTTTAAAGCAAGCTCCATGAGACCGAAGCTTAGACAGATTGTTGTTTCATCCTTTACCTCCTATTCTTCTGTCAGAGACGCATTTTCTCAACTGCGACTCAGCAATTTCTCGATAGATGTCATTGGTTTCCATCAATTCTCGTGACGGCCACAGACCAGCACCTGCCTTTTATCCAGCACTGTGTCTGGTCAGCATCGCTGATGGTTCCAACATCGTTTGCAGCAACATCCAATACTGTGGCATCTAAGGCGTCACTTCCTTGAGACGACGGCGCAAGGAATAGCATCGTACATGGCAGTCCAAAGGCTGAGGAAAGAATCATCAAAGGCGCAAATATCGGACGCTGAGTGACTCGTGCGCAATCGACAAGCGTTGTTTCCTGAGCCACACCTGATAGGTTGCTCTTCAGCTTTCACAGATGAGTTTGCAAACCTTCTTCTCGACTTTCGATAAAGTCTCTGGCTTGAGCTACATCGGCGCCGCGGGTACAAGTCCTCATGACTGGCATCTTCTTTTCTCCTGTAACGAGTGTCTGCGATAGTCCCAGTAGCATAGCGAGCCTTTTGGGAATAAAAACCAATCTTCTAGCGAGTGATTTGAGACGGTAATCTCGGACATCAACACCCATCGATCTTTTAGTGTCGTTTCCTAGCGTAACATCGTAGAAAACGGAGGAATCAATTGAACTGAGAGTAGACTTTACCTGGAACCGAGTTGGAGCCGATAAAAGCAATGGTTTCTCCTGGTTTAGCAGTAAAGCACTGCTATGCAAAACAGGGCTTTCTGTTTCTAGTGATGTAGCGAGTTATGTTATCCAAATCCTGAGATAAACTATGGGTTTCTGTTTCGCGAATTTCCGTCCTCATTTGGATCCGTGGAATAGGCACATCCATGATTTCTTCAAACGTCTCACTAGGTACAGCCGTTCTAGGGCACGCTGGTAAAAAGGTTTGGACCGAGAAAAGGAAGGGACGAGAGAGGCGTCGACTATAACTGATAAAAGTGCCACCATCAATCTGCAAACTTCCCTGTTTGAGAGGATCCAAAGCAAACCAAACGATAGCTACAATCTTGGCGATAATGGTTGAACAAACAGTGGCTCCGTCAAACCAGTCAATTTGAACAATCGTTCTGAGTATCTGTCATAGATTGCATTTTCTCTTTCGAAACGTTTTCTGAAATCTTCACGGAGCAAAGAAGGCACGGTAAATCACTCGGGTAGCACCAAATTTTCACGGACATACTGGTTAATCTTATCCAAAGCTTCTCTTGTTGTTTTTCAGATAAAGTGCCGCTTTTGTTCTGCCATACCACATAAGGACTACTACAGGCTATAAAAGGAAACGGAAAAGCCACAATCCAAGCGTAGTGTAAGTGCTGATGGGTCAAGAAAATCATGAGAATACTCGACAGCATCATCATGGGAGTGGATAACACCTAACTTAAAGAGTTTGTTCCGCAAAACTGCATGAGGGACAAAGGCATCGCTGGTAATACGAGTGACCAGTGCAGACACAACCACTTTGTTCATACTCGTGGTGAGAATACTCTTGCAGCTTAGCATGAGACATCGTCCCGTGATCGCAACCACACTCGTGGTCAATTTACTAGCAGCATAGGATAGAACAACCCGCCCAAATGTCCCTCAAAGACGACAATAACCAACATGATGATGGCCCAAAAATAGAGTTTATCCTGAGTCGCTTGGTTTATCTCCTGGTCAATCATGCAGGCCAAAACTGTTGGTAAACCCTGAGATTGACAACAGACAAAGATCGCGATGAAAGTCCTAACTCTAACCGCTTGGGATAGCGTCTTTTGAGATACAAGACCAAATATACAACGCCATGATTCGCTGCTCTTTCTTCTATTTATCTCTTCGAAAATCGCATTTCATTACCATCGCTCAGCTTCACCCTGCCGTGTCTCAAGTACAGCCTGCGGCTAGCTTCCTAGTTTGCTCCTTTTTGGGTTTCATTGAGTACTAAAATGCGAGAAAGAGCGTGCTTCTGCACGCCTTTTACTAAAAGAAGACAGGCAGTGTGAGCCTCTCGAAAGGAGACTGTCTGTCTCTGATGCTGGACGTTATTTTACAAAAGTCCGAGCAATGCCAAAGCTTTTCTGGATCAAGTGATGCACACGTAACCAGAGCTCCAGTCAACGTTCGATGTCAACGTGTGTCTCTGCAACGTTTTCAGGTTTAGCTTGAACCACCGTATTGAACACGTACTTTGTCAGCAACTTCTTTGACGTGCAGCTCGCTACAACGTCACAACTTTACACACCATTTACGTGCGTCGTCTTGTGAGCTGTTGATTTGCCAGTACCGATAGCCGATTGTGCCTTATAGCGGATGAACTGATGCAACTACGCTCCAGCTGTCAATGCAAACCTGGTATGCGCAGGCAGCTACTTGAGACCCATGCTTTTCAGCAGCTTCCGGCTTCGTTTCAAAGTCTCACGAGACCACAGATGGTTGAGCGCACCGTTGTAAAGTGCTTGCTGTTGTCTGTTCGTCAGTTTCAGTGAAGTGTCACACGGCGTCTCTGAGGACCGATAACAACGTAGTCGAGTACCCGATTTCTTTCAAAACTTTGTGGGCTAGTTTCACCAGTGGCCTGCACCTACCAAAGTAGCAGCTTTTGAGCTGCGCTTTGAGGTTCTGGTGCTGAGCAGTAGCAAGAACAGTTGTCAAGTCCAAAACACAGGAACGGCGCTACCAGTCTGCACAAGGTCAGCGACAGCAGTTTTTGATGCTACAGCTCTCAGCGAATGCTTTTAGCTTCTTCTGGGCTCTTGTCTATTTCCAGTCACGCCATGCGATAAAATGGTTTACGTGACATTTCACATGCTCTCTCTTCATTTGTTCTACTTATTTTATCATAAATATAGGGAGCTTGGTACACAAATCTTCTCGGTAAACTCCAGAGTTGGTTTTCATTTTCGTGCCTCATGCTCATTTAGAAGATGATTTGCTGCTTTGGTCAATTCTAACCACCGCTTCTGTCCCAGCTAGCGTGCGGTTATATCAACCGACTGGACATAGTGCAGGTCATAGGACTTTCAACCAAGCGGACTAAATCACGCGCGAGGTAGATACATTGCGGAAATGTAGCAGCATCTTTTCAGGAGCGCATGTTGACGATGGTATCCAAGAGTTTGTCATCTAAAGCGGTATCTGAGGCGGGTCTACAATCAAGGCATCAGCACGTTTGAGCCTTCCTTGTACCAACGAGGGATGATTTCTTCTTGCAGTTCCAGCCCTCATAGTGAGTATTGGTATAACGCATGCGCTGGGCATTTTCTTTGGCATCCCTCAATAGCTACTCGGAACCATATCCATCACCTCAGACTTTTTAACTTTTGGCAAAAGGCAAAACCAATGGTTCCAACACCCGCCAATAGGCGTCAATCAGGTGGTCATTCCTCATTTGATTGTCCAAGGCCTTCACAGCTTCATTATAAAGAATTTCCAGTCTGTTCGACCGGGTTGTATAAAAGCTCGTGGTGAGAGAAAGCTCATGGTCTAATACACCCTCACGAATACCATCCTGTCAAAGTAACTCTCGTCTTGTCTCCATAAATCTCACTGGTTTTGCAGTATTATGGTATTGACTGCGACGGTCACCACTTTGTGATGATCCTGACTTCGTCTTCACCGTGAGTCAGATTTAATTGACGAGTTGGTCACAGCAAATGATCTATCTGGAATCCTGCCCAGATCCAGTGCGACTGAGCATGATGGTTTCTGAACTCCTAGAGATTTTCCCGTTCATCTGTAATCGGAATTTGATGATATAGGTCAAGAGTTCAGCAATGCGATTGGCAATAGCTTGCGTTTCCTTTGTCTTGGACCTAGGCAGTCTTTTAACTCGACCAAATAATGCGAGGTCGAGTACATAATCCTGCCTTGACCTGACCCTTAAACTTTCGAGTTTGGAAATTGTAGTTTAGCCTCGATAATACTGGTTTGGTTCCGCATACCAATGGTTGGTCTTAATCTCAAAGTTTTCTATAGCCTTCTTAGGTGCAAAGTCAGAGCTTGATGGAGTAGAGATCCTGTCTTGGACTCCAGCTACTTGTCCTCATAATGCTTAGATGCATGATTTGACAGCCTACCACTCATTATAAATGGTGCAATCTGGTACCACTCTCGAAACTTAGATATTGACCTCAAAGCAGTTTGGCCTCAACGTAATTACACGCTTAACAGGGAGATCACCTGACCAATAGATATCTTCTCCTTGAGGGCGCCTGGAACAAAACAAGTTTCTCTGGTAAAATCCGATACCTTCGCGCATCTCATACGCTTAATTTTTAATGGAATTTCTGTTTAGCTTTAAGACTCGCCAGTCTATTATACCATGTAGTTTCTCAATGTTTAAGAATATGTTACCAATCAAAACCATGAATACAAAAGACATCTCTATTTTTCGGTGGATTTCTTTTCCTGAGCAATTGGACGAACTTATATAGAGGAGCATGCTCTGCAGCTCTCTTCATTCAGGCGCAAGGGTTCTCTATCTTGATTCAGGGTTACTATTTGAAAATAATAGATCAAAAGGGAAGATTAGAGCGAGAAAGCTAGAATTGCAAGTTTGTTTGAACAAGAGGGAATAGGAACTCCAGTCATCACACCACTATCTATCTACAGATAAAGACTCACCCTCCTGACCAGAGGCTATTGGTCATGAGCACTCTCGCTTTTTAGACTGCCATGATTTGCTGAACCATGGCCGAAGCTCTTAAAAACTTCACAGCTTTTTATCACGCATTTTCCATCAGAAAATCATTTACAGGCCTATAAAAAGAGCTAGAGGCCTTAAAAACTGATGAAAAAGAGGAGTTCTATGCCATAGAGCTCTCCTACAATTCCGGATTACAGCCGCGACTGAGGCCTTCCAGCTCATTCGAGAACAGGGAACCTTTGAAAGACAGAATGCTATAACATTCACGGGGACGCCTGTCTACCGAGACTTTGTTATTCTAAAAGATGCTGACCACTTCTCTTGCTTTATTGACCTTGGCTGGCTGATTTCCGGTGACCGACACATCGGTCTCTTTGGGCCGGTTTGGTCCCCTCAGCTGTAACCTACATGACCCTCAAATACGCTGAACTATTTCGCCGACTATTATGGGAGAGAACAGGTCGATGTCGACAAACTTCGAGGCGTTAATTGCTGCCTTTTGCAGCGTTTGGATAAGGAGGAAAACCATGAAAATCTGCAAAGATTAGAGAAAAGAAAACGTCTTCTACCTGCTAGAACTTGATAGTGACAAAAGACTTGCTACAGGCTACCGAGCATACCAGTTGTTCGTTTTATGTTGACCAAGGATAAGGAAATTAGTCGAAAGAGTTTTCAGAAATTCAGACCTTTGCACACTCTTTCCTACACGGAAAACTTGGCGCTCTACCACTTATCCTTCAAGGCTCGCACTGAAAAGAAGTCCAGGAGACTATTTGGTTAAAGCATGAGATTGATGAGAAAATCATACGCAAGTCATCCAAGCCTCAAGGATGACAACTGGATCAATGACTCGTCAGTATGCCTGTGCCATCATCAATCTCCAATCAGCCATCTGGTGACAAGGGAAGCTACATGCTGATACAAAAGATTTTATCAAAAAGGAGTTGCTAAGGCCGTTATCCGAGACGTCTTACAAGTGATTCTGATTTCGGAGGTCGCAGTAGAGCGTGGCAAACAGAAAAACTTCTGAGAAAAATATCAGGGCAAATTATACTGCTGCATCGCGCTCTACAAAGATAAGATAATCCATCTTACTCAACAAAGGGTTTTCCTACTCGGAAAGCCAAAACAGCCTTTGAGCAGCTGGATAGCCAGGTAGAAGAGGAAACTGTTCAGGAACTACTCTTTAAAAGAGTTGGATAAGCACATCGATCAAATATTCGCGTAAGTATGAAGGGATACGAACTTGAGCAAACTGTTTGGACCCAAGTTTTAGCTCTGAAAAGGCTGCTGGATTTTCGGATATAGCCAGCGCTCTCAGAGAACCTATCTCAATCATGAAACTCAGAACTTTAAAACAAAATGTGAGCGATACAATAGTAAACGATAAACTTATAAATTGTAGAAAGTTGGTTGACTAGGAAACTTTCCAAAAGAAGGCGAACTTTATTACACTCAAAAGTTATATAGACATGATGGAAGTCTTCACCGCACTTACGGCGAGACACCATGGTACCTGAAAAACAACAGAGAACGCTATTATCGGCGTCAACGACCACACACTTTGTTACCGAGAGCTGACGGTCGTCGCTGGGTGACTAGAGAACCGGCTGTGGTGCATTTACTTTCACATATTGGTTTAATATTATCGCCATGATTCGTGATAATGGTATTTCCTACTCACTGCGCGTGGCAAAGTCCTTACCATTCTGACGAAGCAAAGCTTTAAACACACGTGACCATGATTCCAGATGTTAAAGCTTTTACAGATGGCGAGCTGCCTCCCGGACGTCGAAGAGTAAGGAACGGCGTCACAAGCGGCAAAGATGAATTATCCTGATGATTTAGACTATATTTTGAAAGGAGCATGTTAAGATTCTGCTGATTGGATTAATACGTGAACGAGGGCCCCTTCTCAGTTTGCCTAGTGTCAGCATTTGCAGTGTCAAACGCTACGTAGAACGCTAAAGAATCGGTAAAGTTGTCAAACTACGGGTGTCTGCCCTAGTATAATCAAAAACACCTGCCTTACAGGCGGGTTTTCGTTTAATCAATAATTCTTGTAACGGGTGAGACATGATGTGGGAACAATCTTTCTCGGATATCCTTATCTGCACCATAAAGGCTGCTGCATCCTTCTTGACCTGCACCAAGTCGATATTCTGGGCTTTGAGCTGCATACAAACACAGCCACCAGTAACATTGGACGATAGATGTCATGTTCTTCACATCTCTACAGAACGCTTGCAACCTTGATTTTCGTAAAATCACTTTCGGAAGATAATGAGTAGTATAGATGTTTCAAATGCATCAATCCCAATACTATTGATGGTTTGTATTACAAATGTAATGATGACTGATAGTAGGGCCAGACCAAAGTAGTCAAATCCTAAGTCCATAGCCACTCTGCGCTGTCTTATCCAAACGATAATCAAACAAACGCACAACGATCGCCACCTTCAGGTCTCTTCTTCCAAACCCTCGAACCAGTTTACGGTATTCATTGGGTTCGTGTAAGGAGCTTCTAGGTATTGGGACGTTATTGCTAGTTCGCCCAATAAAAATCACTGACAACTTTAACAAGGCATAAGCACGCTTATGATATCTCTGCCTGGGATGGATATTGAATTAGCAAAATAAATGGTCACATCGGCATACCTTAGTCAAGTACTCTAAAGTGTAGGTACTGTAGGGAGCACACAACAGACGTGCATGAGAATAGTTATCTTTCTTCATTTTTTTCTCCCAAATTTCACCATCTTTGCATGACACGGTCATAGTTGATCTTTGATTGGGATTCATCTTGCTCGAATTCTTCAACATCAATCATGTCTCTTCTCCTTTCTTCTTGTTATTTTATCACGAAGACGCTTCGTTTAAATAGAGGGCTTTCGATGCTTTGTCAGTTTTCAAGTCCTGTTAATGGCTTACCCATCTGGCTGATTGTTAATATGGGATACAAATTAGTACAGATGAGGCCCAGAACTAAAAAGACAGCAACAAGACCCCAACGATCAATCATCCAGCCCGTCAGTGTGGAAATATGACAATCCATGGAGCATCTAAAAGAGCATGGAATTGATACCTAAGCATGGTTGCTCTTACACTGGAGAGGGTAAACTAACCTTGTAAATCATTGAAATGAGATGAGGCTGATTAAACTGCATAAAGTGTACTCGTAGTTAGAAAGATACAAGAGAAAGAAAAGTGCTGTGTCCTGAAAACGCGCAACAACAAGGCCAAGCCCGTTAGTGCAACAAGGAGTCGGAAAAACCTCGATTACTATTCCATACCGATTTGACTAGCTACATAAACCGCTAGCAAGATTTTAACCACCCGCCAACCAAGCATAACAGTGAGCCGCCCATCCCTGCTAAGGTTAAGTCACTTGATTTTCTGCTGATAATAAAAAGTAAAAACATATGCACATGAGATGTCCGGACCAGCTGATAAGTCATCATCCAGTAGTGTACCGTTTTTCCTGCCATATTCTTCGGACTTGCTGGACAATCATTTTAAAGGTTATGACTTTGTCTCTCTCCTACTGGCCATTGGTTCTCTTTCATAAAATAAATCATGATGAGAAAGAAATACGAAAACTCTATAGCACTGGGGATGGGTCCAAGCCAATGCTCCGTGAATGAAAGAGAAATCCTGCCGCAGCTGTACACCTGGGGTCTCGGGTGACTTGCCACCACACCAGATAGCTAAGAAATCACAGAAGATGGCGGTCCTTGATCGTCTCAACCGCATGAATCATATAAAGAAAGGTACTGGTGCCAGTGCAGTCAAAATTAGGTATGACCAAGCATTAACCATCATGTGCAATCGACATATCCAAAAATCTCCCGATTCAAATAAAATCAAGATAGAGAGAGACTAATACTGGCAGCGGAGGCAAATAGAGATTTGTCTTGTAACTAAATCGATCAGCCGCTTATACCAGATGGGATTTTCACACAAGAGACTTGGTCCCATGAAAGACACTCTCTAATAGACCGACTTGAAAGCTGAAAAGATCATTTTGGATGAAAAATAAAATCCAAAAGCTGGCGATTCGAAATAAGATGTAAAGAAATTCCAGTCCTGCTGAGGAGGGAATATTGCGTTTGTAGTTCTTTCAAACATTGCTTTCCTCTCTTTCAATATGTAATATAATTGTTTCTCAAGACTTACTTAGCTTTGCCTTACATTTTCCTCCACCTCTTTCATTTTAGTAATACTCAATGAAAATCAAAAGGCAAACTAGGGAAGCTGGCCGCAGGCTGCTCAAAACACTGTTTTGAGGTTGTGGATAGAACTGACGAAGTCAGTAACATATAGAGAGGTGAAGCTGACGTAGTTTGAATTTGATTTTCGAAGAGTATAAAAACGCCAGACGGCGTTTTTATGGCTATTAAGGTTTGATACGGTGCAACATACATGGGAATGGAATAGCTTCACGGATGTGTTTTGTACCTGCTGCGAAGGTTACCATACGCTCGATACCGATACCAAATCCACCGTGTGGTACTGTAGACCATATTTACGAAGGTCAGGTAGAATTCGTACCTGTAAGATCCATTCCAAGAAATGATTCCATCTTGCTTGACAAAGGGCATCATGTCTTCCTCCGCATTGAACCTCGATGGTTCTCCGTAACCTTCTAGCGCAAAGCAAACGTCTGCACTAAAGTACGCGATCTGGGTTCCCAGGAACTGGTTTCATGTAGAGCTTTTGATGTCTGATGGATAGTTGATCACAAGGTTGGTACACCAAAAGTGGTTTAATCCAAGTTTCGTGTGGTGAATCAAAAATCATCTCCATGCTCTAGATGTTCGCAGTCACGCATCTTCATGTTTCATGCTCTTGCAAAGGAATGATGGCTTCGTCGTAGTAATGCGTTTGAACGGCTCAGCAATGTAGCGTTTCACAAACTCTGTATCACGCTCCAATGTTTCAAGGCTTGAGGAGCACGGTCAAGAACACTTTGAGGCAACGCTTTAACATAAGCTTCTTTGCAAGTCAAGTGATTCATCGTGTGTCAAGTATGAATACTCAGCATCCATCATCCAGAACTCAGTCAGGTGACGGCGAGTTTTTGATTTCTCCGCACGGAATACTGGACCAAAGTCAAAGACACGACCAGGCCATAGCACCTGCGCTTCAGATAAAAGCTGTCCTGATTGACCCAAGTGGCTGGTGTTCCAAAAGTCCGTTTCAAAAAGTTCTGTAGAATCTTCTGCAGCTTTTCCTGAGAAAAGATTGGGCTATCAAACTACATGAAGCCATTTTTATCAAAGAACTCTTAAGTTAGCTAGATAATAGCGTTACAGGATTTGCATCACTGCTAGCTTGTTTGCGTGAACGCAACCACAAGTGGCGGTTATCCATCAGAAGTCTGTTCCGTGTTCTTTTGGAGTAATTGGGTAGTCTTGAGATTCACCGATGACTTCGATGTCTGTAATATCAACTCATAACAAATTTTGGGCGCTCGTCTTCTTCAACAACTCCCTGTTACAAAGACTGAAGTTTCTTGGCTTAGCGTTTGATCGTATCAAATTTTTCAAGACCTACTTCTTCACCATTTCTCGATAAGTTTTGGTTTGAAAGCCACGCCTGGAAGAAAAGCGGTTCCGTCACGGCAATTGCAAGAAGGCAAATTTTCCTTTTTCCTGACTTGTTGTAACCCAAGCACCAATAGTGACTTCTTGACCAACGCAGTCTTTTACTTCGATAATTGTTGCACGTTTTGTCATGTTTATCTTTCGCTTTTTGTTTAACTTGTCTAAAGACATTGTACTCACTATTTGTACCACAAATAATGCCTGATAGCTAGATTCTATCGAAGAAAAATCTCAGGTTTTATCCAAAAATCTCCGTCAAGACGACGAAGATCTTATTTTATTTTTCCATAAATTGGTGCAAGCGACGAATGGCTTCTTTCAGAGTATCAAGTCTGTCGCATAGCTGAGACGGACATTCTCTGGTGCTCCAAATCCTGCTCCTGTAATCAGGGCCAGACCGACTTCCTCAAGAATAGCCGTTGTAAATGCTGTTACATCTGTATAGCCTTTCATCTCATAGCTTTTTGACATTTGGGAAGAGGTGAGCTCCTTTGCACGGTTTGACTACTTCAAAGCCAGGGACTTGGCACGAGAGAGAAATGGTATTGAGGACGTTCCTCGAAAGCCTGACATGGTTTCTACAGAGTCTTGAGGACCAGTTAAGGCCTCGATTGTTGCGTATTAGTGAAACAGCGGTTAGGTGAAAGTTGTTTGACCAGTCAATTTGCTCATACCCAGCAACTAATTTCTTGATCACCTACTGCCAACCAACACGCCAACCAGTCATAATGCGTAGGCCTTAGACACTCCATTGATGACAATAGTTTGTTTGCGGGATAGCTTCTGACAGACTAGAGATTGGAACGAACTCATTCCCGTTATAGACCAAACGACCATAAATATCATCTGCTGGGATAAGAATATCATGCTCAACAGCCCAATTTCCAATGGCTAACAGTTCCTCACGAGTATATCATACCGGTAGGATTAGATGGTGAGTTTAGTACCAAGACTTTTGGTCTTACCTGTGCGAGCAACTTCTAATTGCTCCACAGTTTACTTTAAAGTGATTGTCTTCCTTGGCTTGGACAAAAGACTGGAAGACCTTCTGCCAACTTAACCTGATCCCCATGCTGACTAGTAAGGAGTAGGAATGATTACCTCATCTCCAGGGGTTGATAACAGCCATAAAAAGAAAGTATAAAAGGGAGAACTTGGCACCAGTCGCAAAAGTGACCTCATTAGCTGCCACAGAATAACCATAATAACGTTCAAAAATAAGTATTAACCGCTGCTTTTTAATTCAGGCAAAGCAGAAGCTACCGTATAGAAAGAAGCACGCCCATCTCGAGATGGCTGTAACCGCAGCATCCTGAATATTTTCAGGAGTATGAAAAATCGGGCTGACCTAAAGTCAAGAAAAGAACGTCTTTTCCTTCAGCCTTTAACTGCTTTGCTCTTGCATCACTAGCCAGAGTAACGCTTTCTTCCATCTCTAAGACACGTTTGGATAATTTCATTGTTTCTCCTTTTCGACTTTCAAAGGCGCCAGATTCAAAATCTACCAGATAATAGTCTCCTCGAGACTTGATTTCCCAGACAGGCTTTTTCAGCGTACCGTCCGAAGGTAATCTTGTCGATCTCAGTTGCTCCTTTTTCTCTGACAACTGCTTCTGCTTTCTTTCTTTGAGAAGTACCATTTTTCTAGTTGATATACGTAAATATTGTTGCTACTTTTTCTCTATTAAGACAGCAACTGGTTTCTGGTTCTTATCTTGGCCAAGAACACTATAATAACTTTCTAAACCATTGAAGATATCAATCTGGCTAACCGTTTCTAGATTTGCATACTGCTTAGCGAGTCTTTCACCTTCTACCTTTGCAGTCCGATATGGCTTCATGCTGAGCCATACCAAGTAGAGAAAGGAAGAAGTGATGACTAGAGTTAACAAAGTTATACCAATAATGTACTGAAATAATGGGAATTTTTTTCTTTTTTCTGTCTCTTTTTCACTCGTCTATTTTACCATCTATCCTAGTGAATTACAAGTGAATTAAGGAGGCCATTCTTAACCTTCGATACATTCTTAGAATAGTGATATTAAGCCTCCATCCTTTATTTTTATAGATTTGTCATCTTTCTCAATTCTTAAATTTAATCTACACTTTATTGAATTAAAATTTTTCTGAGCATATCCCTTGCAAATGATTTTATCGTGTTGTAACATATATTATAACAACAGAGTGATTCTGATTAAAAGATTGAAATTTAAAGGAGACTCCCTATGTCTAAAAAAGTATTGTTTATCGTTGGTTCACTTCGTGAAGGTTCATTCAACCACCAAATGGCACTAGAAGCTGAAAAGGCACTTGCTAGCAAAGCCGAGGTAAGTTACCTTGATTACTCAGCCATTCCTCTCTTTAGCCAAGACCTTGAAGTTCCTACACTTCCAGCTGTTGCAGCAGTTCGCGAAGCTGTTCAAGCTGCTGATGCTATCTGGATCTTCTCTCCAGTCTACAATTTCTCAATTCCAGGGACTGTGAAAAACTTACTTGACTGGCTTTCACGCGCAATTGACTTGTCTGACACTCGTGGAGCATCTGCTCTTCAAGATAAGATTGTTACAGTTTCATCTGTAGCAAATGCAGGACACGATCAACTCTTTGCGATTTACAAAGACCTCTTGCCATTTATCCGTACACAGGTTGTTGGTGATTTTACCGCAGCTCGTGTTAATGATTCTGCCTGGGCAGATGGTCAATTAGTCCTTGAAGATAGCGTTGCTGCTTCTCTTAAACAACAAGCTGAAGACTTACTCCAAGCTATTCAATAATTAGATGGTGAAAAATCTCATTTCTACTATCTTTTAGTTTATTCAACAAATTCTCCAATCATACTATGTTTTAATGGCAAACTCACATTACCAAAAGGAAAATGAAGGAGGATTGAATCCAAAGAGGCCAAATCAAAAATTCCATGCACAGCAACTACTGTTAAGAATGAAAGATAAAGACCAACAATTGGACGCTTGCTCGGCTCCTGACTCATATCAATTAATTTTCGGATTGGGTCTGGAAGAAGCAATCCCTAATAATACCGTTCCTACCACACCATAACTCAATATCGTATCAATGTAAATACTATGAGCGTGTTCGTGATAAGGAGCAAAAATACGAGATAAGAGTGCATATAGGTTGGGGTCCGCTCAGAAGGATTTTTGTTTGAATAAGGTCATACCTGCATTCCCAGATCGACACTCGTTCTTCCATAGACAGATCGAGGCGTCCCCATTCGAAACTCCCAAATCGCTCGAGAAGAAAAGGCTAGACCAACACCAGACTCCGATACTGAGCCAGAGGCGCCAGTTCTTAATGGTTGTGAAAAAGATAAATAATCGCACCAAAGATAATGGCTGGAAAAGCTGTTCTATTTTGGGTGAAATTCAAGCCAAACAAATTTGCAAAGATTGCAATGAGGAGAAAAATTCTCAACCATCTCAATCGAGGTCGTACTAATTGGGTAAAATCAATCATAATACAGAAGCAACAGATAATCCCATAATAATTAGGATTAAAAGAAGGCTACTTCTGCACGGTTCTGATGCGAGACTTGCATCTTAGGTGATAAGAAAGTATAATCAAATTTCTTTACAATCTGAAAAATGTTCCTGGGCTGCAAAACTGATGCTAGCACACTAAGCGACACAACCGATTGCAATACTAATCTGAAAAACTTAGGGTTAAATGGGCTTGGTAATAATCAAAAGAAAATTGCAAGAGGAACATTCCTAAAGTGAAACCATCCCCATCACATTTGTGCTAAAAGAGAAATAACACCACTAGTAGCCTATAAATAAAAGTAAGATAGAATGGTGGGATAATCGTTTTAATATCCCTTCATCTCTCCTGTAATATTAGACCTATTAAGTGAGCGATAAAATAATAACGAAAATATAAAAAAGGCAAGAAAAATACTTAGAATAACAGCCTAGTAAGACTGAGCTCTTGCTCGATAAGCCTTTCAATTTTTTCAATGATACTACTGATTTTCACAACAGATCCTTTCTCTCTGCTATAAAAGCTCAGATAAATAAACTATTAAAACATTTTACCATTTTTCAAATGATTTGAAAAACCACTTTGTCCATGGCATCCTGACTAAAACTAGGTAAAACTCTATAGGAACTAGGATTCTTCTTATAAAAAGCAGTCAATCTTTTTATAAAAATATGGTACAATTAAATTAATTTTTCCAAGAAAGGCTCTACCATGAAATCCTACCAAGAAGTTTACAAAATCTTAGCTCATGAAACAGACTATCTTGGAGCGGAGAAAAATCGCTGAAATATTAAACCTCTCTCGCACCTCTGTTTGGAAGGCTATCCAACGCCTCCAGCAGGAAGGTTTGAGAAATTGACAGCATCAAAAACCGTGGCTGCAAACTTCTCCATGGTGACCTTATCTTACCTCAAGACATCGAAGCCAATAGTCCCATCTCCGTTCAATTTAAACCTATTACCAAATCAACCCAGAGTGATGCCAAGGAGGCTATGGAAGCTGGTGCCAAAGGAATGCACTCTGCCTCTCCAACTAGCCAAACGATGGGCCGTGGTCGATTTCAACGTCCTACTACTCTCCAGACAGAGAGAGTCTATGTCTCTCACCTCAAAACCCAATCTTTCTTATCTAGATTTACCAGCTTATACACTCTTGACTGCAGCTGCTATTTATAAGGCTGTTAAAAATTTGAGCTTGATTGATTTAGACATTAAATGGGTAAATGATCTGTATCTAAATCAGAGAAAAATGAGCTGGTATTCTAACTGAAAGCTATTACTTCTGTCGAAACCGGACTTGTTAGCAGATGTTGTATTGGTGTTGGTATCAACTTTTCTATCACTGACTTCCCCAAAAATCTGCAAGGAAAAGCTGGGAAGCCTCTTCTGCTAAAAACAGTCCTATCACTCGCAATGAACTGATTGCTGAAATTTGGAAATGTTTCTACGAAACAGATGCAGATGAGCTACTTTATCTATATAAAAAAACGCTCCATCGTTTTAGGGAAAAAGAAATTTCCTTCCAAGAAGGATCAGGAAATAATCACAGGAAAAGCATGTGACATCTCTGACCAAGGCAAACTGCAGATAGAATTAGCCACTGGTGAAAAATCTGGCTCAATAGCGGTGAAGTTTCGCTTACCAAATGGTAAATACTCGTCAACAACATGAAAATCGACCTCTCTATTGAGAAGGTCGATTTTATTATCCTTTAATTTTTCAAACGTTCAACATCACGTGCAATCACAAGTTCTTCATCCGTTGGGATGACAAGGACACGAATTTTTGCAGCTTCAGTAGAGATATCTCCAGTAACACCAAAGACATTTTCTCTGGGTCTACATCACAGCCAAAACCAAGAGATACCTGAAAATGACTTTCTCACGCACGAGTGCATTTCACCAGCACCAGCAGTAGAGATAGCGTCTGCCCCATCTAGGACTGCTAGTATTGTCCAATGTGTTTTTGGATACGGTCAACGCCACATTTCAAAGGCCAAAAAGCAGCATCATGATTCCCTGCTTCCATTGCAGCAATCACATCACGCATATCACTAGACTTACCTGAAACACCCAGCAATCCTGATTCACGATTAAGAATACGACTGATATCCTCAGGCTTGATAAAATCCTCTGTATATTGCATTAAATAAGGAATGATAGCTGGGTCAATATCCCTGTACGAGTTCCATCTGACCACCAAGTGGAGTGAATCCCATTGATGTATCAACAGATTTTCCACCCTTAACAGCTGTAATAGAAGCACCATTACCAATGTGACAGGTGATTAACTTCAGCTCTTCAAGTGGACGTCCCAAAACCTTCGCTGCTTCTTGAGCAACGTACTGATGGCTGGTTCCATGAGCTCCGTACTTACGAACCTTATTTTCGGTGTAATATTTTGTTGGCAGAGGATAGCGATAAGCTTTCTCTGGCATACTTGATGGAAGGAAGTATCAAAAACAACGACACTCGCAATATCTGGCAATAATTCTTTGAAGGCACGAATACCAGCAGCATTTGCGGGGTTGCAATGGAGCAAAGAAGTCCTAGTTCTTCAACTTTTTCCAAGACATCGCCTTCAACGACTGTAGACTCTTTGAAATACTCTCCACCTGCAACGACACGGTGTCCAACACCAGTAATTTCATCATAAGTTTTAATAATGCCAAAACGAATCAAGTCATCAAGCAAAATTTTTACAGCCAAAGTGTGGTTTTCAATATCAAGAACTTGTTCTTCAGAACGACCATCAAACTTAACTGTTGAAACAGAATCCTTCAGTCCGATTCGCTCAATCAAACCTTTTTGCAAGCACCTTTCTTCTGGCATTTGGTAAAGTTGCCATTTCAACTTGAGCTTCAGCGTTAATTGCAATGGTTTTGTCATAATGTTTCCCTTTTTAAGCGTTTTCAACTATTATATCAAAATTTACATTAGATTTCATGTTCTTGACACCAATTTTGAAAAATTTTCCTTAAATTCCATCAAAAATTTCAGGGTCACGAAAGACTGGTAAGTGGATAAACAAATGGACAATCTCTTCTCCCGTCTTCTTCTGGAGAACAAAAGATTGTTTTAGACCAGAGCTCCCTGTGCAAAGAGATCCTCTGGTAAAGCGATGATTGCTACTGTTGGGCCTGTTCAGTCAGCCATGATTTTAAAAAGTTCCTCTGAGGACTTGTCAGGAGATCTGTTGGAGCTAGAAAAATCGCATAGCCTCCTGTTCTGAGATCCACTTGAGTGATTGTTCCATTAACAAATGATGAGCATAAGTATGTTCATTGCTTAGCACTACTTGATAACGTGAGTGTCTTATCATCTGGATAGTAACCGACAGGCAGGTCGCTCACATAATATCACTTTCTTTTAATACTTGCAGGACGCACTGCATCTCCTTGGACAAAAGCCCATTTGAAGATCCATTACTTCCGCCATACTAGCGCCGCCAAGTCAATCAAAGAGGTCATCAAGTTCTGTCTAGATAATCTACCTTTTTGTTCATGGACGTTAAGCTAGCTCCCCAGAATTCCCATCCCAGAACCCAACTCTAATAGGCTCATATTTTCAGCAGGGGAAAAAGTTTAGCTCTATGATAAAAATCATCAAGTGATAACGCATCCGGTGTGAATTGGTGATTGGCTTGAAGAGGTTCTGTTTGAGCTACCTTCATTAACAAAAATTGATAGGTCGTAACCACTCCTCTTTTCGAAATGTAAGCGTTTTATGGCCTGGTTATTTTTGACTTGTTCCAGAGCGGTTTTGACCATCGAGATAGATTCATTTGTTCAATCAAGGCATCATAAAGCTTGTCGCCAAATCGTTTCGAAATGATTTGGACATTTCTAGTAAATAGGTATATGCTTGTTCAATTTTTCAAAATCCATAATCTTATCTTACCAAATTCAGAACTGATTTTCCAGATTTCTCAAATACTGAAAACAAATTAAAACCTCTGGATGATTCTCGAGGTTTATTCTACTATTACTATTTTTCAACAGCTGCTGTTACAAAAAGCAGTGCGGTTCTTCTGGGCGGTTTGGACGACTTGAGCTCTGGATGGTGCTGGCAAGCCACAAAATTTATTTTCTGGGATTTCAACAATTTCGACCAAGCGGTTTGTCTGGTGACACTCCTGAAAAGACAAAACCTGCTCCTTCAAGCTGGCACGGAAGGCATTGTTAAATTCATAGCAGTGACGGTGACGGCGTTGTACCACCTCTTTGTTATGATAGCTGCAGCTGCCTTAGAACCACGTTTTGGCTAGATGGATAAAGTCCCAAACGAAAGGGTTCCCTCCATGTCCTCAACATCAATCTGATCACGCATGATATCGATGATGAGATTATTTGGTATCGGGATTTAGCTCTGCTGATTAGCTCCTTCAGACTAAGACGGCTACGAGCAAACTCGATACGGGTCAACTGCATATGCCCAAAGCAGACTCCCAACATTGGTACATCATTTTCACGCGCACTGTGATCTTGAATCTTACCCTCAGTCCACGTTGACCAAAAACCTGGAACGATGATTCCATCAGCATCAATAGGAGTTCTGCCACATTCTCAGCTGTCACGTCATTGCATTGACCCAATCAATCTTGACTTCTGCATCATTTGCATAACCAAGTGTTTCAAAGCTTCAACAACTGAGATGTAGGCATCCTGCAACATGCACCAACAAGTGCAATTTTGACTTGTTTTTGAGATTCATGACCTTGTCGACATGACTACTCTATCATATCTGCTGCAGGTGCATCAATCTTCAAATGTCAGACGATTTGATCCATGCCTTGAGCTTGCAGATTTAGTGGAATTGGTCAAAGATGATCCACATCCAATGACTCGTAACTGCTTCTGGTGCCACATCACAGAAATTGAGCTAGTTTATTTTTAATCCCTTGTCCAGCCGGCTTTTCAGTACGAATGATAACATATTTGGCTGGATTCCCCAAACCACGCAATTCTTTGACAGAGTGTTGAGTCGGCTTGGTCTTCATTTCTCCAGCCGCCTTTAGGTAAGGAAGCAAGGTTGTATGGATATACATGACATTTCTGCTCCGACATCAGACTTCATTTGACGAAAGCGCCTCTAAGAATGGAAGGGACTCACATTCGCCGACTGTTTACTCAACCTCGTCGTAATAGTAACATCAGGCAGTCTGCAATGTCGATCGAGACTGAACGCTGGCATTGCTGAGGTTTCTTGCTCGAAGAACTTCGCTATAGATTTTCAGTTGTCACATTGGAATATTTAGATTGATGTCAATAAAACGTTCATAGTGACCCAAGTCCAAGTCTGTCTCAGCTCCATCATCTGTTACAAAAACTTCCCCGTGCTGGTAAGGGCTCATGGTCCCTGGGTCAATATTGATATAAGGGTCCAAATTTTGAATGGTCAGCCTTCAAACCTAGGGTCAACAATCGTCAAGGCTCCTTTCTGCAGCGATCACCTTTCCCAATGAGACGACACCACACCACCAGTTGCAAAAATATATTTCGTAGACATAGATTCCTCTTTCTAAAATGCTCAAGATCTTGTTCACTGGAGGGACTAGAGAAATAAAGGCCTTCACCGATACTTCTAGTCCAGTTGATAATTTCCCTGGAAAAAGAGCAAAAATAGCTCCTAATAACTAGGAGCTCCGACCTCAAAAGAGGTGCGAACAATATCTTACCTCAATTTTACTCATTTGTCAAAATGTCACTCTTTGCTAGTTATAGTTCTACTGCAGAAAAGAAAAGCAACAAGGAGATTTCCTTGTTGTTTGGTGATGTTCTTCTTCTTCCTCAGAATCTTCGTCATCTTCTTACGAGATCCACATCTTCCCCAAAGATCATCTGGTGCGATTTCGTTGATTTCAGCGTCGTGAAGCTTCTACTTCGTTCTTCTCATCGTCTGGATTTTCATCATCATGCAGAAAGAGCTGGATCTTCTTCCTAAGCATCCTCATCTTCTGGATCATCTGCACCATAATCAATGGCATCGTCGTCACCATCCATAAAAGGCATTCACACGTTTTCTTAGCTTGAGGTGCGACTTCTTCATCATCACTTTCTTCAGAGCGATAATTTCTTCGTCAATTTCATCAACTCCGTACACCATGAACGAAGGCCCCCATTTGTTATCTCAAAAGAGATAAAGCTGCCATCAAAGTTCAATTCTGTATGAACAAAGGTGGTGCTTCACGAATATCGCTATTAGAGGTGCCAAGACAGTTTTGGTTTCATGTAACCAAATCGCTAAAATGCATTTCGTGATCGCGACCCTGGGTTCCAAGATGGCACGAGCCACCTCAATCATAGATGATTCACTCTTGCCCAACAAATGCTTCTAATTCCAAAGCGTTTCTCCTCATTTTTCTACTACTAACACAAACATACAAACTCTGGTCTCATTTTATCATGTACTCTTTGTTGTACGATAATTTTTGCCTAATAGTCAAAGGTTTAGAAGAAATTCGTGTGAAATATTTCGGCTAATTAATACTCGATGAAAATCAAAGAGGCAAACTAGGAAGCTAGTACAGGCTGCTCAAAACACTGTTTGAGGTTGCAGATGGAAGCTGACGTGGTTTGAAAGAGATTTTGAAGAGTATAAAGACCTGGGAGATACACTCACAGGTCCGTGAGCTGTTATGGCTCAAGCTCGTTTAAGGGTTTTCCAGATCCCCAAATCATCTGTTTGAAGAACTAGACTAGCATACATGCGTCCGATAAAAGCTGTTGCAGTAACTGCAAAAATAACCGTTATAGCAAGCGAAAGTCAAGCCTCGATACTGCTTGCATAACCATTATAGCCTGAAAGGCATAAAGAAGTAGAAATAAAGGGAATATGGGATCAATTTTCAAAATCAGATTGTCTCCTGCAGCGCCTGGGGCAGTAACGCCAACAAAACCAGCTGATTATCAAAATCATCCAACGGAGATAAGGCACTTTCACTGCATCTTCAGGGCGAGAAACCATAGAACCTAAGAAGGCAGCCAAGACAACGTGCGTAAAGGACACTTGAGACAAACAATGAGGTGTTAGAAAATGCTTCTCCAAAATGGCTTAAGAATACCTGAATTAGCCAAAAGAAGGCATATCTTTAAAGAATAAGATTGCTCCAAGTCCGCCTACAAGATAAATACCAATATGAGTCAAAATGACAAGTAGTAAGGCAATCATGCGTGCGTAAAAGTGAGTGACTAGCTCGAATACTTGAGAAGACCACTTCCATGATTTTGGTCCCTTTCTCACTAGCCACTTCTTGAGCGAGTGACACTGGCATAGTAATCAAAATCATATGAGGAAAGAAATGCCAGTCCTGCAGCCATGCAAAGGTTTGGACCATACTTTCCTTAGCTTCATCAATCTGCTCTGCAGATTAGAATCGTTGTCATGACGTTGTTCCTGTTCCTGAGATAAATGCGCCTTGGAACGATTGAGCTGGTATTGAAGTTCATTCAACTTAGTGGTCTAGCTAACTGTACCACTCTCGAGGAAGTTTCTCCGTGATAAACTGCCTTGAGGACATTATCTTCTTGGTCAATGGTCAGATAGCCCTATGATCGTCATGACAGCTTCTTGGGCACTTGCTTCCTGATAGTCAAAATTAATACCATTGGTCGATGAAAGACTCTCTGTTGCAACGGTGCCGAACTCACTACTGCACCTTATTCTGAGCCAGGAGGAACCTTGCAGGATAGCCAATTCCGCCAGACAAGCCGATAAAGAGAAAAGGCGAGATTACCATAAAGAAGAAACTCCAGGATTTGACATGACGTAGATAAGTTTCTTTGATTACAACCAACATATTTCTCATACTTCCACCTGATTCTGGTTTAAAGATTTCGTCAATTGTCAGACTTTGCTGGTCAAAGGTCGCAATATAGTGTCCTTGAGTCAAGATAGCAAGAGCTCCTGACCAGCATTTTCATCATCTAGGATGAGCTTCAAATCCCTGCTTGGTTAGCTAGCATGAATGACATGTGGGAGTTTTTCCAAGTCTTCCTGACTCTTTTCACTTGCAACAAAGAGTCGCGTTTTGCCGTATTGATTACGAACATCTTGGACTGGTCCATGCAGAACCACACGCCCATCACGAATCATCAGGATATCATCACGAGTTCTTCGACATTGGTCATGACGTGGTCTGAAAAGATAATGGTTGCACCACGTTCTTTTTCTTTGAGGATAACCTGCTTGAGCAATTCGGTATTGACTGGATCCAGACCACTAAAAGGTTCATCTAGAATGATCAGATCTGGTTCATGCATTAGTAATAATCAGCTGAATCTTCTGCTGATTTCCTTTGAGACTCTAATCTTGTCTGTCAGTTTCCCCTTGACTTCCAGCTTCTCCATCCATTGAGGGATTTTTTCTTTGACTTCTTTGGCATCCATGCCTTTTAACATCGCTAGGTAGCGAACCTGCTCTAGAACTGTCAACAGGCATGAGACTACGTTCTTCGGGTAGATAGCCAATCCGAGCATAGGTTTCCTGACGAATTTCCTGGCCATCAAACTGAATTTCTCCTTGATAATCTAAAAATTTCAAAATACTGTGGAAAATGGTTGTTTTCCCAGCTCCATTTTTCCAACTAGACCTAAAAATTCTTCCAGGCTGAGCTTGAAAATCAACGCCAAAACAAGACTTGTTTTGGGACCAAAACTTTTTCAAGATTACGGACTTCTAACATAATCCACCTCCTACTAATCTTACCTTCATTATACTCCTTTTTAGTCATTACAAGGATTTATATACATTTTTATCGAGATTATTTATAGTGAAAATTAGCCATATTCACGGTTTTTCTAAGCGCTCCAGTGATAGGTTTAGTATAGCTCATTAAAGACTGGATGCGTCGCTTTTCTCTTCTGAACTGTCCTCTTGAAACTAAAAATCCATCCCGAAGGTTGGATGGATACTTTCATCTATTTCTACTTTAACGCTTTTCTTGTTAGAAAATCTTCTTTTATTGGTCTTTAATTTTACTGATGTCTAAATCACTAGGGGCCTTGATTTCGTCTACCTTATTGATATCGGTAGATAAATTCAAAATAGTCTTCATTACTTGTTTTCAAAGCCATCTTTTGATTCTACTTGGGTCTTCAGTTCAATCCTTGCCTCATTAGGAACTGAGATTTCTTTTTCTCAGAAGTTTCCTTTCTCAAGACAAGATGGATTTCAAATTTACCCTGTAATCTCATCTTTATATTTTGTAAAAATATTGCTGTTTTAAAAGAGTGATTGCATTTCTCCCGCCTGGTTTTTATCTTCTGTAATGTCTCCCTGATAATCCAAATAGACATAATTGCCATCCTCGAGTTCTGTCAAATTCTTCCGCATACTTCTCATAAAGTTTTAAAAATAAAGCTCATGACGCCCCACTTCTGGGTCCATCTTATCTCTTTCCTTATTTTTCGTCTGACTCTTGCTTAGCTTTTTCCATACTCGCTCCGGTTCTTTACCTTCTCTGTAAAGTAGTGTACGAACTCCTGTATTGAACACCTTCCTCTGGGGAGTAAACTTTTTAATGGAAGGTACATAAAATCAGCTGGACCAACTGTATTAAGGACTTTATCAATTTCCTCTCTATCCTCTATGTCAGTCCGTGCACTATTTTCCTGATATTCACTATATTTAGGGGTTCAAATTGAATTTTTCCCCATCGCGGATGAGGGTCTCCCCTACTATCTTCTAGCTTCACCCAAGGATGTCAGATTCTTGCGATGAATCTTGCTGACATACTCCATACTTTTTTGCATCCGTAAAAGCCCCTACAGAGGACTTATAGCTACAGACTGGGCTGATTCCTTGGGTCCTTCTGGCTTTGAAAGCTGAAAGTAGCAGACAAGCAAGAAGACTCAAAAGGCCAAGGTAGATTTTTCCTTTACATTTCATTGTTTTCTCTCCTTTTGTTTACTGCTCGCCTGACTCAACAAATTCATCAGGAACTTCTACTCGAAAGGCCACTATTTTGCTTTGAAAAATGTGACCTTACTTGTTAAATTTTTCAGCGAGCTCGCTCCATCATCAAGTTTACAAACATAAGTAACAGCCATGGGCGTAAAGTTATCCTTAGAGACCAGAAGATTCACTTGGTAACTACCTTGGCCATTCTTACTATATCGAAATGCTACAAAATTGATGGCGCCAAGTAACATATTTTGATTAGGTTCAAGAATATTTTTCACATCTGTTGTTTCGAATGTTAAGACATAGTTGTCATCTTGGTCACTAACTTTGAATTTATCTTTTTGTGTTTGAAAATAGCGAATAGCCTCTGGTTTAACTCCCACAGGTTTTTCATTAATCCTATGGGTAGTTGCGCGATTTTCCCACTCACCTTTTGAATTTTTTACGTACTCAATACCCGTGCTATAATATCGTTCCTCTGGAAATTTGTATCCAGTAAGAACTCCACGGACTCGAAGAGGTTTTAATTCAAATGTGCCTTCAAAAGTAACATCCCGGTTGAAATGTTTATCCTTAACATCAACTCCTTCTTTGTATTCCTTTTACTACTTACCCTCTATCTTTATTTCGCTGTCTTTGAGGTGTTCAAATGCTTGGAGTCCCTTATCGATAATTTCTTCCTGACTCAATTCCTTTGGTGTTTCTTTCTCCGCTTGAGACTGCTGACAACCAAATAGGCAAATAAGAGCAAATTACAACAAATAGGGCCGAGGTGTTTTTCAATTTGGTCATTCTAATCCTCCTTTATATTGGGTTATATATTTCACTCTTTTTGTATTTATTATAACTTAATCCCTGATACAAGTAAAGCGCTTACATAGATAAAAATACTGAATAATCAAAAAAAGTCGAGCGAAAAATCTCGACTTTTTATAAAGATTCCTAACACCTTCTGCATGCACTTTTTCTTCGGTGATGCTTGGATTTTTCCATATAGCGTGCGACTTCTTCGTCTGTCAAGCTATCTTCTGGATTTTTGGAAGGTCGAAGCTATAAGCCATAGATTTCATTCCGATACCCATGTTTTCACCTGAGAAGACGTCAAAGAGTTTGATATCTGTCAAACGTTTCCGCCCGCAACTTGAATGGCATCAACCACCTCTTGGTGAGTCACTTCTGCCTTGAGGAGAAGGGCGATATCACGGCTGACTGCTGATTTAGTAATTTCCACAAAGGCTGCTGCTGGTTGAAGGGCTGCTTCAATAGCTGAAAGGTTAAGCTCTGCCACATAAGTTTCTGGAATATCGTAGCCTTAGCCGTAACAGGGTGCACTTGACCGAGGAAACCGACTACTTGATCACCGAGTGAGATCAAGGCTGTACGTCCTGGGTGAAGACTCTTGATCTCTTGCGTTGCTGTATAGGTCGCTTCAAGACCCAAGCGAGCAAGAGGGCTTCAAAATTCCCTTAGCATAGAAGAAATCAACTGGAACCGCTGCTGTTTGGAAGTCTTTTTCAGCGACTAAACCAGTCAATGCAAAGGCAAAGCTGTTGATCTCATTTGGCTTAAGTCTTCTTTTGGATTACCCGTTTGCTCGAAGACTTTTCCAATCTCGTAAAGAAACCCAAGTCTTTTGTTCTTACGCGCTACGTTGTGAGCAACTGTATCAAGGATACCAGAAACCATATTTTGACGAAGGACTGAACGGTCCACGGTCATTGGCCACATGAGCTCTGTAGGTTACTTGGTTGAGCTGTAAATTCAACGGCTTTTTCAGGAGTTGTCAGAGCATCAGTGATGATTTCTGTCAATCCCGCTCCTTCAGCAATGGTCCGAACTCGACGACGGGTTTTTGATGTCGCAGTCAATTCACCTGCTGTCCCATCGTCTTTTGGAAGACTGGTTGGCAAGCAGTCGTAACCATAAATCCGAGCGATTTCTTCAAAGGGTCAGCTTCGATGGTGATATCCCAACGACGACGAGGAACGCTAACTGTGAAGGCTTCTGCATTTCCAGAAAGGCCAAATCCAAGGCGACGGAAGACATCCTCTACATCCGCGAGGAAAGCTCAGTACCAAGGACACGGTTAACGTCTGCAGAGTAGAAAAACTTCCATCAGAAGTGTCAACTGTCCCGCTGAAACAATGCCCTTACGCACTGTCGCACCAGCCAATTCAGCAATCATACTTGCTGCTGCATCAAGGGCTTCATTAACGGTTTGCCACATTGATGCCTTTTTCAAAGCGTGAAGATGATTCAGAGCGTAGGTTGGAGACGACTACTTGTCTTACGGATAGATTTGCCATTGAAGACAGCAGCTTCAAGAACGACACGGAGTAGACTTTTCAGATTTCTGTAGCCTCTCACCCATGACACCTGCAAGGGCTACTGGTTTTGTCAGCAACAGTAATCACTAAATCCGTTGTTTCCAACTCACGCTCTTCCCCATCCAAGGTCACTAATTTCTCACCAGCACGTGCTTCACGTACACGGATATCAGTTCCTTCAAAAGGTATCAAGTCAAAAGGCATGCATAGGCTGACCAAAGTAAAGCAGGATATGATTGGTCACATCGACGACATTGTTAATGGGACGAATGCCCTCTGTTCATGAGGAGGTTTTGCAACCATTGTGGACTTGATGCGATAGTCACATTGTCCAAGATACGAGCTGCATAGTGAGAGCCTTGTCTGTATCAATGCTGACAGAAGAGCATCACTGCAACTGGTCTGTTTCTATTAAGGTAAATTCTTTGAAGTTGACTGTCTTGTCATAGATAGCTGCTACTTCGTAAGCTACTCCACGCATAGAAAAAGAGCGTCTGCACGGTTGGGTGTGATAGAAAGCTCGATGATTTCATCATCAAGTCTGGTAGAGAAGACTTCCCTCACCTGGAACTGCATCATCTGGCAAGATTTGGATGCCATCTGCAAAATTCTTTCATGTACAACAGAGTCAGAAATACCCAACTCACCAAGTGAACAGATCATTCGAGTGACTCTAAAGCCACGGATTTTCCACTTTTTTAATCTTGTAGTTGTCAGCGATGCGAGCTCCTGGAAGAGCCACCATAACCTTGATGCCTGCACGCACATTTGGTGCTCCACAGACGATTTGACGGGACTTCTTCTTCACCCACATTGACTTGGCGACGTAAGTGTGTTTCGGGCACATCTTCACAAGACAAGACCTCACCAACGACAATTTTTGTGAGACCAGCAGCGGGTGATTCCACACCTTCTACTTCGATCCCTGTGGTTGACATTTTTCAGCCAACTCTTGTGATGGTACATCAATGTCCACCAATTCTTTTTAACCATTTATATGATACTAACATAATTCTGATTGTAAGATCTCAGCAAGCAAGACCTTTTCAATTCCTTTCTTTTTCTTCAGTCAGTCCTCACCATTTTCTCAGCGAGAAAAATGACTAGAACTGTATAGGGACTGTGTTTCAGGTTTCAATCTTATTTAAACTGTTCTGAGAAGCGTACATCCCCTTGGTAGAATCCACGGATATCGTTGATTCCGTAGCGGAGCATAGCGACACGCTCTTGACCAAGACCAAAGGCAAAACCAGAGTAAACAGTTGCATCGATACCACTCATCTCAAGGACACGTGGGTGAACCATACCGGCACCCATAATCTCGATCCAACCAGTTTTCTTACATACGTTACAGCCAGCTCCTCCACACTTGAAGCATGAAACATCCACCTCAACAGATGGCTCAGTGAATGGGAAGTAAGATGGACGCAAACGGATTTGACGCTCTTCGCCAAACATTTTTTGTACAATCAACTGAAGGGTTCCTTGAAGATCAGCCATTGAGATATTTTTCCCAACAACCAAACCTTCGATTTGGTGGAACTGGTGACTGTGGGTTGCATCGTCTGTATCACGACGGAATACACGTCCTGGTGAGATCATCTTCAAAGGACCTTTTGAAAAATCATGGGCATCCATAGCACGCGCCTGAACTGGAGACGTGTGAGTACGAAGCAAGATTTCTTCTGTGATATAGAAAGTATCCTGCATATCACGAGCTGGGTGATCCTTAGGAAGGTTCATACGTTCAAAGTTATAGTAGTCTTGTTCTACTTCAAAACCATCCACTACTTGGTAACCCATCCCGATGAAGATGTCTTCAATTTCCTCACTAGTTTGTGTGAGGATGTGACGGTGACCAGTCGCAACTGGACGACCTGGAAGCGTAACATCAATGCTCTCACTTGCTAGATTGAGCTTCAACTTTCTTTTTCTTCCAAGAGCTTAGCTGATTCTTCAAATGCAGCTGTCAAAACATCACGAGCTTCATTGACGTGTTTCCCGATAACAGGACGCATTTCTGCAGAAACGTCTTTCATCCCTTTCAGGATTTCAGTAAGGGAACCTTTTTTACCAAGGACAGAGACGCGCAATTCTTGCAGCTCTTTTTCATTTTCAGCAGAAATCTGCTTCAAGCTAGCTAGCGTTTCTTCACGAAAGCGCTTTTAATTGTTCTTCAATAGTTGACACTAATTTCCTCCATCGGTCTCTCGTAGATAAAAAAAACCTACTGCCAAAAACTCCATACTCAGGGCGTTGACGCGGTACCATCCGTTTTTATCTGACAAGTCAGACCTTTATTTCTGAATCCATAGGCAAGTGAATTCCCCCAACTTTCATATAGAGAGCTTTCAGTCGCGGCTCCCCTCCCTGATATACTTCCCCTGAGATACTAGTCTTGCAGATTCCTATTTAATTATTATTCATTTTATCAAATTTCAAGCATTCTTGCAAGATATTTTGCGACTAATCAACATAGTCCCCACCTTCAAAGCCGTAATACTCTTCCAAGCTGAGACCACTTGCAGCGATTTCCTTGGCTTCTTTTCCGACGTAGTGAAGGTGCCATTCTTCAGCCATATAGCCCGTTTCTTTTTCCTTACCTTTGAGATAGCGAACGACAAAACCATAGTCTGCAGCATGATCCAAGAGCCATTGGGCAGCTTTTTCTTCTGTCACTAAATCTCCATCTGTGCCGATAAGGTCAAGCAAGGCCAGTTTGGTGTTCACTATATCCAGGTCGTGCAGAATAGCGGTCAGCCTCTGCCTTTCCGTCTTTGTTGACATAGTCCTGATAAAGTTGAGTTTGAGTTTCATAACTTCTGAAACCACTATAGTGGTCGCTGATTGGAAACCTGCTTCCTGCATAGCAGCAATAAGCTTCAACAACTCTGCCTTTGCTGTAGGATTTTCTCCAGGATTATAGTCTTTAGACAAGGGATAATGCTTATTAGCGATAATAATCTCATCGTACTTCCCTTGAACGCTATAGTAATCTCCTTTATTAACTACTTCTGCCTTTTTCTGGCTTGCTTCCTGAGATTTACTACCGACAGTTCCTTCTTGGACGGTTTTTTCTCCAGTTGAAGTCTGAGTTTCTGAAGTTGCCGGCTTTTCTTGTGAACAAGCTGCCAATGTCAAGACTAATAAGCTTGACAAGACAAGTATCTTTTTTCATGGTCTATCCTTTCATTTCAATCATCTGGTCCAAAGTTTCTGATAATGTCGCAATCAAGTTTTTCCAGTCTCCGATCTTTAACGTGATATTCCTCAGCAATCATTTCTTCCCATGGGACCCACCAAACTGGGCCACGACCGTTAAGCCCGTGTCCCTTCATATCACCCTCTCGTCTCGGAAAAATATGCCAGTGAGCATGTGCATCTCCATTTCCTAACAACTCTACATTCATCTTTTGAGCTGGAAAAAGCTATGAGACAGCTTCCTGGACTAGACTCATTTCCTCTAAAAAGCGAAGTTTGACTGGAATTTCCATATGATGCAATTCTGTCACATGTTCCTTGAGCTAAGAAGAGTATAGCCTTCAAAATACTGGTGGTCACCAATTACGACATATCCTGTTTCTGGTTCGCTTTACAAAGTAGGGATTTTCCCTGCCTTAATCCATTCAATTCGTTGACAAATCAGGCACATCCTAGTCCACCAACTCACTCTTGAGGTATGCGTCCACCATACGCTCAGTAGCAACTTCTAGAATCAATATGAGTACGTTCATATGAGTGACTGAGATTCAATACCAGCTCCGAGAAGAGCGTGTTTGACTTCTGCTCCAGCTGACATAGCTGCAGAAGCATCTGAACCATAAAATGGATAGATATCTAGTTTAAACGGAATGTCCTGCTCTTTTGCTAGGGCGACCAAATGTTGACGGAATTCATAGTGATACGGACCTGAAGCATCTTTGACACAGATAGACACTGTGTACTCATCTGTCTGTTGGTCATCTCCCATTGCTCCCATATCTACTGCTAGATATTCGACAACTTGACTTGGAATACTTGAGTTTGCACCATGCCCCACTTCTTCAAATACTGAAAAGGCAAAATGAGTAGTCATAGGAAGCTCGACCCCTTCTTCTTTGTAGACTTTGAGGAGATTGAGAAGGATAGCTGCACTAACCTTATCATCCAAATGACGCGATTTGATAAAGCCTGAATCAGTCACGACAGTTCTTGGGTCTAAGCTGATAAAGTCACCAACCTCAATACCGAGTGCGCGTGTTTCTTTTTCGTTAGTCACTTTTTCATCCAAACGCACCTCCATATTGTCCTGCGTGCGTTCAGCAGTGCCAGCGTCCTTGTATACATGACAAGAAGTCTGGTGGATCAAAATAGTACCTGAAACAGTCTTACCTGTACTGGCCACACGGACCGTACAGTTTTCGCCTTCAATCATATTCCAGGGTATCCACCGATACGGTCCATTTTGAGACGACCGTCTGATTTAACAGCACGAACGATAGCACCCAAGGTATCTACATGGGCAGTTACATAACGTTGTTTATTGTCATTTTTACCTTTGACAGTAACATTGACACCACCTTTAGCAGTACGGACAGGTTGATAACCTAACTTTTCAAGTGTCTCAACTAAATAATCCGTAATCTCACGGGTAAATCCTGTTGGCGATGCGATAGCAGTTAGTTCTTTAATATATTCTACAGTTTGATTCATTTCTTCACCTCTTGCTACCATTACTCACTTTTCCCATTTTAGTATGTGTAAAAAGGAAAAACTGACATACTTTGATAATGAAAGTATGTTATGGTATAATGAAAAAAGTTCTTATGATGAAAGGAAAAAATATGAACAGATATTTCAAAATGACACTTTGCTTAGCCTTGCCTTTGGCATTCTTATTGGGATGTTCTAAACAATCATCAACAACTTCTAACTCTTCAAAAGCAGAGACAAGTGAAGTAAAAACTACCGAAACTGAAACTACAGAAAAGAAAGCTGAATCAAAAACTGTAGCCTTCGTTCATGACAGTAATCCTGGAAGACATTCTACCTTGACATATACTGTTGAGGGTGATGACGTTATGAAACAAGAAGTTTATAATGTTTTTGAACCTGAAGTACTCAATAAGAGCGCTGATCAGATTAAAGAACTTATCGTGAAAACTTATAAAGGGTACGAAGGAATTAAGGGCGTTACACAAAATATCGAATTCAAAGACGGAAAAGTCATCCATACCATGGTCATTGACATGACTGTAGTTAATCTTGATGAGATGAAAAAAGCAATGCCTAATGAATATTCAGGAGCTGGAAAACGAGTGAGTTTTTCAAAAACTAAAAAGATGCTTGAGGACCTTGGATATACTGAAAAAACAAACTAAGAGTAATAAAAAAATCTTGGCAGATGCCAAGATTTTTTTATTCCATCTCAAAAGCTTCACTCTTTTGCTTATTTGGAAGAACAAGGGAAAGTAAAATCCCAATGATCGCTGGTACTAACCATGGCAAGGAAGCCTTAGCAAATGGTAGAGCATTCACAATGTTGGCAAGGAAGGTCACTTCAAATGAACTTCCCAAGACACTAGCTACGGCAATAGCTGTAACAAGACCCATCGTCAATTGCATGCCTGGTTTTGAAAGTGGTACAAACTTGTTCACAATCACAATCATAACAATCACAATGGTAATTGGATACAAGATAACTAGGACAGGGATAGAATATTTGATGATTGTATCAAGACCGAGGGTTGGCAATTGCAAAACCAATCAAGGTAAAGACAGTCGCATAAACCTTATAGCTGACTTGTGAAACGTCCGTTAAAGAATTCAGCAGTTGAAACAATCAAACCTACAGTCGTTGTGAAGCAAGTTACTGTTACCATGGCTGCTAGGAATAATTGAGCTGTTGAACCAAAGATTTCTTGGGTCGCTTGTGACAAGATATAAACCCCTGGAGTTCCACCCTTCATCGCTTCTTCTGTCATTGGGAAGTGATTTCCAAGGAAACCTAGGCCAATGTATAGAGCACTAAAGCCAAGTGCTACGACAATTCCGACTACCCAAATGGTTGAGATGTACTCTTTTTTACTCGAAAATCCAAGTTGTTTTAAGGTTTCAACCGCGATTACACTAAAGGCAACAGATGCGAGAGCATCTAGAGTATTATATCCTTCAAGGAATCCTGCTCCAAATGCTGAAGCTTGATAAGCTGCTGTAGCTGCTTGCGGTGCATTTCCACCATATTTAAAGGCTCCAAGGATTACCAAGATGATAATTAAGAGGGCAAAAACTGGAGTCAAAACACGACCGATACGATCCAAAATCTTTGAAGGATTAAGCGCGATTAAGAATGCTGCAACAAAGTAGATAAGGGTAAAGACAATCAAGCCTAGACCTTTGTCAGCATCTGCCAGAGGGACTAATCCCTACTGCATGAAGTTGTTGCAGTACGTGGAATGTGCAAAAGAATGGACCAATCGACAAGTACAAAACTGCCAGATAAATCGTTGCAAACCAAGGGAAATCTTTGTAGAAATCTCATAGATATATCCCTTAGGTTTAAGGTCCCGATGATCAAGGTCAAGACGAGCAAGTCCGACACCTGAAAGTACAAATCCTGCAATGGCAGGGAGAAAGTGTTCTCAGATTGAGCACCTAGGGTGGGGGAAAAATCAAAATTACCCTGCACCAAAAATATTCCAAACAAGAGTAATCCTGTTAAAGCACCTTTTTAGCCATAAACTCTCCTTATAAAAATAAAATACTTTCTTAGTATAACATGATTAAAGGCCAGAAAAAGGCTGTCACGAAATAATTTTAAAAATGTTTTTCAATTTTTCTGATTTTTAGAGCAAATAAACTCCCTTTAAAACCTTTCTTATTTTTCGGTCTTAAAGGGAGTTTTTTTCTTATTCTAAAGGCATCCATGCCACCTTGGACATTGATAACCTCATATCCTTGTTCTGATAAAAATTGACAAGCGCGTGCTGAACGCATTCCTGATTTACAAATCACGTAATAAAGTTGGTCTTTTTCCAGTTGTTTATAAGTATCCGCTAGTTGGCTGAGAGGTAAATTACGAGCACCTTCTAAATGAAGAGCTTCAAATTCTCTACTTCTCTCACGTCCACTAGAAAGTTGCTCATTTTGATAAAGCTGGTAAAATTCATCGAAGGAAATTTCTTTCATTCTTTTTCTCCTAAAATTGTTTTAATTCTTTTTTTCAAATCGGGCACCACTTCCGACTCAAACCAAGGATTTTTTTTCATCCAGATTTGATTACGTGGTGATGGGTGCACCAAAGGGAAATAATCAGGCAAATAATCCTTAAACCGATGCACACGGTCTGTCACCTTGCCACTGACCTTTTCATGCAGATAGTAGGCTTGGGCATACTGTCCAATCAAGAGCGTTAATTGAATATCTGGCAACTCCTTCAAAAGTTTTGGATGCCATTTTTCTGCGAAACCTGTACGAGGTGGAAGGTCACCAGATTTCCCATGTCCTGGAAATAGAAATCCATGGGCATGACTGCAAAGTAACCTGAATTGTAAAAGGTGTCCTCATCCACACCCAGCCACTCTCGCAAGCGGTCGCCACTTTTATCCTTCCAGTAGAGCCCTGCTTCTTGGGTTTTGAGACCAGGTGCCTGCCCAATGATATTGATACGAGCAGTTTTTGGAGCTGCAAAGAGAGGTTCGATTCCTTGCTCAGTATAGTGTTGATTTTGTGGATCAGCCTTGATGGCTTGCTTGATTCTTTCGATTTGAGACATCTACTCTCCCTCCAAAAAGAAGTCTAAGCATAAAATCTCAGACTTCTATAGCATTATTTGATCAATTCATAGATAGCTTCAGCGTAGATGGTTGCTGCACGGAAGAGATCGTCCAAGGCGATAAATTCGTTGGCTTGGTGCATGGTATCGATAGAATCTGGGAACATAGCACCGTAGGCTACACCACGCTCTAAGAGACGGCCAAATGTTCCACCACCAATAACTTGTTCATGCCCTTGAAGACCTGTTTGTTTTTCATACACGCTCAACAAGGTTTGGACAAGCGGATCTTCCATTGGTACATAGTGAGGTGTGTGACCATGTTCTGATAAGCTAACAGATACAACTGACAAGCTTTCAAGAACTGACTTGATTTGCTCTGGACTTGTTCCTTTTGGATAACGGAAGTTGAGGGCAATGGTATTGTCAGCACTTGCTTCGTCAAAGCGGAAGACACCAGCGTTCATAGAAAGGGCACCCATCTTTTCATCTACATGAGCAACCTTCAAGTTTTTACCTTCATGGTCATTCAAGAGAATCTTACCAGCGATGTCAAGGTAGTCTTTTGCAGGACCTTCAAAGGCAAACTGGCTGAGGAAGAGGGCAAGATAAGTTGCACCATTGACACCTGATGCAGGCATAGCACCGTGGGCTGATTTACCGATAATCGTAACCTTGTACTTGCTGTTCTCTTCTTGAATGTCTCCTCTAAGCTTGTGCTCTGCAACAAAGGCATCTAGTTTCGCTTGCAAATCAGCCAAATCCCCTGAAACGACTGCAGTTGCTGATTCTGGCACCATGTTTTCACGCAAACCACCTGTGAAGCTGTGAAGACGAGCTGCACCCTTGTTTTCACCAGCAAAGTGGAGGTATTCTGTGATATTTCCTTTTTCACCATTAATAATAGGGAATTCAGCATCTGGAGAGAAGCCAAAGTCTGGCTTCGCAAGTCCTACATGCTCAAAGTAGTAATCCATATCTGCCCAACCTGATTCTTCATCAGTTCCGACGATAAGCGAACTTTTTTGGAAGTTGGAAGTCCAAGCTCTTTAATGATTTTCAAACCATAGTAACAGGCCGTTGTAGGACCCTTGTCATCTGAAGCACCACGCGCATAGAGACGACCATCCTTGATAGTTGGCGTGTAAGGATCAGTATCCCATCCGCTACCTGCTGGCACCACGTCCATGTGGGCAAAGATACCGAGAACTTCTTCCCCTTCACCAAACTCAAAATGTCCTGCATAGTTGTCGACATTCTTTATTGGGTATCCATCACGGTCTGCGATTTCAAGGAATTTCTCCAAAGCTTTTACCGGACCAGGTCCAAATGGGTGCTCCGCATCTGCCTTACTGTCATCACGTTCTGAGTTGATTTCCAAAAGACTGAACAAGTCAGCCAAGAGGGCTTCTTTACGTTTTTCTACTTCTGCTGTAAAATCAATAACTGTCATTTTTATTTCCTATCTTTTTTCGATAATTTCATCTACTGGCAAGCGGTAGCTTGGTTCCAACTTCTCGTCTGTGTATCCTACTGTGATCAAAAGTTCTGGACGGAAGCGTTCTTCAATTTCCAAGACTTCATTGGCTTTTGATTTGTCAAAACCAAGGATAATGTTTGAACCGATTCCCTGGTCAGTCAATGCAAGGACTAAGTTCATCGCAACCAACCCTGCATTAAGGGCTAGGTAGTCACTGATTTGTTGTTCATTGTAACGCGCAAACTCTGCTGGAAGATTTTTCATAAAGTACTGAAGTTGCTCTTCTGAGAAGTTCTTTGCTCCACCAACACGGGCAATCTTGCGAGCACGTTTAGCTAGGTCAGTATCTGTAAACAAGGCAATGGTTACAGGGGCAGATGCTACTTGCTCAAAGTTTGAACCGTAAAGCCAATTTTGCTAATTCAGCATTTTTCTCACGAACCACAACAAACTTCCAAGGCTGACTGTTGTGAGCACTCGGTGCCAAGGTTGCGATTTCAATAGCTGTTCGAACATCCTTGGGATCAACTGGTTTATCAATAAAATGCTTAGTCGCATGACGTTTTTTATTTAACTCAAGAAATTTCATAATTGATTTCCTTTTCTATTTCTACTGCTTCCATTTTACCACATTCTGAAAGAGCTTGCAGAGATTTTTCATAAGTAGAGACCTTTATCACATCTCTTAACCAGGAATTACAAGCTTTTCGATTTAGTTGTAAGCCATAATAAAAACTTTCTGCACAAGAAAAAGTAGACGATTAGTCGCCTACTTTACTCATATTATTGCGCTGATACAATTTTTACTTGCAGATTCAATCGCTTTGTTTTCATGCCATCACGTGCAGTCTTCAACTGTTGGAGAAAGACAGTACGTGCTTCTGCAGGCATTTCTGTATCGTCAGAACCTGCGCTTGACAAGCCATCATTAAATGCCTTTCTTGAAGTTTCTAGTGAGTTAAGAGCAGGTTCCACTTGTTGTTTATAAGCATCTTTTTGAGACTCAGGAACTTTGTCACCGATTTCTTCAACATATTTCTTATAGTTGTCAATCAACTTACCAAAAAGAGTTTTCATATCTCCAAATGTTTTAGCGTTGTCAATTTCTTCATCTGTTAGAAGAGTAACTTCAGATGCGTTTGTCTTTGAGTTATCTGTTTTTGATGAAGCTGATGTTTGTTCAGTCGTGCTTGAAACTTTACTTGCAGAATCAGAAGATTTATTTCCACAAGCTGCTAAAGTTGCAACTGATAAGAGCACAAGACCAGCAGTAAGAAGTTTTTTCATGACTATCTCCTTTAAATAGTTTTAAGATACCCTATATTTTAAAATAAAATAATTTTATTGTCAAACATTTACCGAATTATTGAAGCTAAAAAAAGCTCATTAAGTTCACTATTTTTTTAAAATCTATATTAAGTCTATCGAAAATGTTCAAAAACATCCAAGACCTTGGTTTAGACTTGAACGTAGTTGACTTGGAAAGCAATGACAATCCAAATAACTACATTATCTTCTCAAGCGATCAAAAAGTATTTAAAGAACAATTTGACAAGGTCCTTAAAGAACTCTACCAAGATGGAACCCTTGAAAAACTCAGCAAAACTTATCTCGGTGGTTCTTACTTATCAGATCAATCTCAATTACAATAAGATATATTAAAAACGATTGGCTAGTCCAATCGTTTATTTAGTATCTGTTAATTAAAGCAACTCTTACAAAAAAATCAAAATAGTTCTTCACATCCTCTACATACCCATGCTTTTCAATTAAACTAGCTAACAAATCTCTGTTATGGCCTTGATAGTTGTCCTCACGTCGCAACTCTTCATACATTTCGATAAAAGGAAGGCCTTTCTCCTTGGCTGATTCTAACTCTGCTTCATAATCATAGGCAACCTTACGAAATTGGATATTGACCAATTCACCATTTTCAACTTCGAGTAAGGCATACTGGGCACGGTGATTTTTTAACCCTTCCCAATCAAAATAAGGCATACCAATCGAACCTGGATTGATGATTTGTTGACCTTGGCTACCATAACGAAGCAACTGCTTGTGAACATGACCATAGACGGCTACATCAGTAGTTTCATCAAGTAACTGGTCAAATTTTTCGGTATTATTTTCAACCAGTAAATCACTACCATAGTTTTTCTCAGGTAAATTATGTGAAAGAGAAAAGCGCAAGCCTTCTACTTCTTTCTTGGCTACCATAGGTAGATTTCTCAACCAATCAATATGCTCTGGGTTTAGACGCTCCATCAGATACTGAGTCATCCTGAGAAGCTGAATTTCTTGGGGATCCTCCAAACCATATTGCCCATCTAAAGCCTCTAACACACAATCATCCCAGTTTCCTCGAACAGATGCTGTAATGGGAAGGTCTTTCAAAAGATCCACCAAGTCATTTGCTCCCGGCCCAGGAAGAAAAATATCTCCCAGAAGCCAATATTCAGTCGCTCCCAAATTTTTAGCGTCCTCAAGCACTCTAGCTAAGGCTGTCGTGTTGCCATGAATGTCTGATAAAATTGCAATCTTATGGTTCATTTTACACACTCTCTTTATTCGTATTTATTTATTCTAGCTATCCCTTACACCGTTATAGGTCTGCACCTTTTTTCATTTCACTTCTCCGTGCTAGGGGTTCTTTTAGTTCCTTAAATATCGTATATACTCTACTAATACGTAGATGAGGATTGTTAAACAAATGATAATCTCTAACCAAACGGCGAGGTTGAGGACCGAAACTGCAGAATGCCTTTGGGACATTTTTCAATGAAGTTGCTGTGATGATGGTTGGAAAGGTTAGAGCTGAGAAGGCTGGTTGGAAACCTTGTTTTAAAATCCTTGGAAAGCGACTAAGGACAAAGAAAAAGAAGGTCTGTGATGCAAGGATCATAACTAGCAAAATCCAACTAGGAAGACTGTATCCTCCTACTCTCACTAATGCTGCCAAAAGGAGAGAAAATGGAGCACAATAGATTCCTTCTTGCCCCAACAAAGCGAGCGGTAATGGATTTTTTTCCTCAAATCTTGATAAATTAGAGGGTAAAGGATAAGGGTTAAGATAAAACCAAAAATCCAAGCTCCATAGGCAATCCCAACAATGCCCACCACGGGAGTAGGGTCAAGCTCGCTACTGCTATTCCCACATAGAGAACTGTCCAACTAGGCGTTGCGCTCGTCCTTGGTTTAGCCTGCACGTAATTGATAGTGAAGTAGATAATCAAGCCTACATCCAATAGAAAAGCAAACCACCAGAGAACCTGCGCAATGATATTCAGGCTTACTGGTAGAATCCGTAGCAAATAGGTAGATAAAATCATCCCTGCCATGGGAAAAGTCGCCATTCCTGACAAAACAGGGGCTTTCTTTAATTCTTGCTTACTTTCATGCCAGTTATTGAGGTGGCTCACCAAAAAATAAAACCATAAAATCAAGCCTGACAAACTAAAGATGTGTGATAAAAGCGGAAAAATATCCAAGATGAGATTTCCTGCACCAGCTAAACCCAATAAGCAACCTGAAAAGGCTAAGGGGAGTTTTTTCATACCAACCTCCGAAAATGACGTTACTATCAGTATAGCATAAATAAAAGCTCAGTTAGACAAGCTTTCATCAATTTTTGGCTATAAAACGATTGTCCCCTTTTAAAAATACTCACTAACAATAATAATTAAAATATATTCATCAAAAAAGTACCTATCAAGTGATAGGTACTCTTTTTATGTTGCATTCTATAGCTTGGTTAGCCTTTAAAGGTAACGATAGTCGCTCCAGAACCACCTGCATTTTGAGGTGCATAGCCAAAGCTCTTGACTTGCTTGTTTCTTTGGAGATATTTGGTTACTCCTTCACGAATGACTCCTGTACCGATACCATGGATGATGTCCACTTGAGCCATGTTGTTGAGCAGGGCTTGGTCGATAAAGGCATCCAAGGCTTCCATAGCCTCCTCATAACGTTTGCCACGAAGGTCTAGTCGAGCCTGTGGCGCTTTACCAGCAGCACGCTTGACAACGTTGACTTGTTTTTTCTTGACTGGAGCTTCTTGCTGAGCCTGAACCAAGTCAAACTCTCTTTCCTCAAGGGTCATCTTAATCAAGCCAACTTGAGCTTCCCAGCGACCATCCTTGAGTTGATTGATCAAGGTACCTCGTTGACCATAGCTTAAAACGATGATATCATCCCCAACTTTTGGAGCTCGTTTTTTCTTGGCCTTTTGAAGAACCTTGTTTTTTTAGAAAGGTCAACTTTTTCAGGGCTAACTTCTTGAGTTTGGCCTTGGCTTCGATAATTTCATGTGGTTTTAGTTGAGATTTGCTGTGAAGATTTTTAAGAATATCATCACTTTCTGCCAGAGCTAAGTCAACAATCTCCGCAGCTTGCTCACGCGCCTTATTAAGTTCTGTTTCCTTCTCACGATTAAGCTCATTGTAAAGTTTTTTAAGGGCACGGTTCATCTTGAGGTTTTCTTGCTCGACTTGACGAATATTCTCAAGGCGTTTACGGCTTTCAAGTGTTTGCTCTTCCAACTGCTCAATAATGCGATTGACATCATTGTCTTGATTAATCTGCTTGCTAGCGTCATCTACGATGACATCTGACAATCCTAGACGTTTAGCAATCTCAAAGGCATTACTTCGACCTGGAACTCCTTGCATAAAGCGATAAGTTGGGCGCAAGCTCGCTGTATCAAACTCCATGCTGGCATTTTGAACATAGGCTGTTTCAATCCCGTAGGCCTTGAGTTCAGGATAATGAGTGGTCGCCATAGTCTTAACCTGACGCAAGCGCAAGTCTTCTAGGATAGACATGGCAAGGGCTGCACCTTCTTGGGGGTCTGTTCCTGCTCCAAGCTCATCTAGCAACAAGAGCGAGTTTTGATTGACCTTACCAAGAATATCAACGATATTGGTCATGTGACTAGAGAAGGTTGAAAGACTTTGTTCGATGGATTGTTCGTCTCCGATATCCGCAAAGACCTCCTCAAAAATTCCCACACGACTTCCCTTATCCGCCAAAATCGGCAAACCTGACTGAGCCATCAATTGCGTCAAACCTAAGGTTTTGAGCATAATGGTCTTACCACCCGTATTGGGACCAGTGATGACGATGGCTGTTAGATCTTTACCAAAGTGTACATCATTAGCAACAGCATTTTGCACCAAGGGATGACGAACATGAAGGAGTTGAATCTCCTGGTCCTCAGAGACTTGAGGAACTACTGCTCCTGTCTCTTGGATAAAGCGAACCTTAGCCCGAATCAAGTCTAAATGTCCAATAATCCATGCATCATTTGCGATTTCAGCCGCATGCGGTCTTACTCGTTCAGAGAGTTCCTGAAGAATACGCATCATCTCATAGCGTTCATCTGCACGAAGACTAGCAATTTCCTCACTCAGCTTGACTACTTCACGCGGTTCGATATAGACAGTGTTCCCGCTGGCAGAAATATCATGAACCACACCGGCAATCTTATTACGATAAGTGTTTTTGACAGGAAGAACCTGGCGACCATTTCTACTAGCGATGATGCCTTCAGTCAACATCTGAGCCTTTTGTTTGAGAAGTTCTTGCAAGACGTCGCGAACTTGGCTCTCGCTATCATGGATTTTACGACGGATTCGTGCTAGTTCTTCACTAGCAAAATTCTCAATAAATCCAGCTTCATTGATGGCTTGGAGATTACCCCTGCAGATGTGGAAAATCATGAAGTTTCTCAAACCAATTTGCCAAGTGGTCCAAGCGGACATTTTCAAGATTATCATAGAAATTTTTCAGTTCACGGCTGGCAAATATGACACGTTTGAGAAGGAGAAATTCCTCTATGTTGAGATCAGCACCCATCTCCAAACGTTTGCAGGTAGCCGCAATATCTTTTGTTGCCGAAATACTGAAATGAGGATGCTCAACAAAGAGTTCTTGCATCTCCTTCATCTCTGCAAAGGACTGTCTAATTTTATCAGCTTTTATCTGTTGGGACTAGCTCTTTTAACTGTTCTAGTCCTTGTTCCGTCAAAAAGATGAGGTTCAAATAAAGCCTTGATCTTGTTAAATTCTAACGTTTCTAGTATTTTTTTGTATTCATCTTATTTCCTTAGTATAAAAGTTATGGCTTTTTCTTATTTTTCAATTCTTTAAATCAATCTCTTACTTTTCGAAATTGTAAACAAAAGGCTAGGAATAGTTCCCGCCCTTTTTAACCGATTATTTTAGTAACCCAAAGCTGTTTAATAAAATTAGTTGTAAATGGAATGCTTTGGATGATGTGTCTAGCTACAAAGCTATTTTCAAGTGAATTTTGAACAATTTGTAATGGCACAGTCGCGAGAATCGTTAGCATCATCTGGAGGACAAATAAAGTCACACCGATTGATAGCACACCCGCACCGATACGGTAGTATTTCCATCAAGTATCTTACTTGGTACTAGGTTTAGAAAAAGACCAAGCAAACGGCCGATGCAGTAAAAAATCGTAAAGGCTAATAGGAAGCCGACACCTGCATAAAAAACCTTATCTAGATGGAAAAGTTGATTGGATGGGAAAAAGAAAGTTCCCTGTCCTTCCTGCGGATTAGCATAAGGGATTAATAAATTGAACTTCTGCCCTAAAGCTAGGTAATATTTGCTTGCAAAATAAGCAGAGACAATCGTTGCTACAAGATAATATGCTTGCAAAATAATTCCTCTGCGGTAGCCAATATAAAAGCTCCAAGCAAGGATTAATAAGAGTAGAATGGAAATCATAGGGAATCCTCAATCTTACTCTGCTCTTGTTTAGCCGCAACCACTTTATAACGGAGCGATTCTAACTCTTGCTCCTTATCATCAAATTCAATCTCACGGCTGAGCTGTGTTGACAAGCAGTTAACTGCTAAGAGAATAGCTACTGTCTCATCATCAGCTCCAGGCATTTGTTCTTTGATTGCTTCATACTTTTCCGTCGCAACTTTAGCAATCTCCTCCATGAAAAGATTGTCATGTTCAGTTGTCAGCGTTAATGTTTTTTTCCCAAATGTAAACTTGAATCGATTTAAATTTGCCATAAAATTCACCTCAAGATATTATACCAAATTTCACTTAGTTTGTCAGTTTTTACCAATTCTAGCGCTTTTATGGTACAATAGAGACTATGGCAAGTATCACATTAACTCCGAGTGAAAAGGAAATTCAGGCTTTTGTTCAACAGCATGAACATGTACTCACTCCTAGTAAAAATCCCTATATTCGCTACTTTTTAAAACTTCCTCAAGCCAGTGTTTCCGTCTATACATCTGGGAAAGTCCTCTTGCAAGGAGAAGCAGCTGAAAACTATGCTAGCTTTTTTGGTTATCAAGTAGCACAAGTTACTAGCGGGCAAAATTTCCCCCTTGATTGGAACAGATGAGGTTGGAAATGGTTCCTACTTCGGTGGTCTGGCTGTAGTAGCGTCATTTGTAACTCCTGATCAGCATGACTTTTTACGAAAACTCGGGGTTGGAGATTCTAAAACACTAACTGACCAAAAGATTCGTCAGCTTGCTCCCCTTCTTAAGGAGAAGATTCAGCATCAAGCACTCCTTCTTTCGCCAAGTAAGTATAACGAAGTCATTGGTGAGCGCTACAACGCTGTTTCTGTCAAGGTAGCTCTTCACAATCAAGCAATCTTTCTCCTCCTTCAAAAGGGAGTTGAGCCTGAAAAGATTGTTATTGACGCCTTTACCAGCTCACAAAATTATGAAAAATATCTAAAAAATGAAGCCAATCATTTTCCTAATCCAGTCACGCTAGAGGAAAAAGCTGAGGGCAAGTACTTGGCTGTAGCAGTTAGCTCCATCATAGCGCGTGACCTCTTCCTAGAAAATCTTGAAAACCTAGGACGAGAGCTAGGATACCAACTTCCAAGTGGTGCTGGAGCTACTTCTGATAAGGTAGCTAGCCAAATCCTTCAAGCATATGGAATAAAAGGGCTCGGCTTCTGTGCAAAGCTGCATTTTAAAAACACTGAAAAAGCCAAGCAACTTCTAGAAAGGTAAAAGTATGAATTATTTTAAAATATTTTTAAAAGAGTGGGGAATTTTCTTCCTAATTATTGCCTTAGTAGGTCTCAGCCGTCTCTTTCTCTGGAGTAATGTTCGTGTAGAAGGACACTCCATGGACCCTACTCTAGCTGATGGAGAAATTCTCTTTGTTGTTAAACACCTCCCAATCGACCGCTTTGATATAGTTGTCGCTCATGAGGATGAAGGGAATAAAGATATCGTGAAGCGAGTCATCGGATTGCCAGGTGATACCATCCGTTACGAAAATGATAAGCTCTACATCAACGGTCAAGAAACCGATGAGCCTTACCTAGCAGATTATCTCAAACGCTTTAAAGAGGATAAACTCCAATCAACCTATATTGGAGATAGCTGGGATGGGAAAAAAGGCGAGTACTTCAGAAGTCTTGCTGAAAAAGCTGATGCCTTTACCTTAGATGTTAACTTCAATACTAGCTTTACCTTCACTGTTCCAGAGGGACAATACCTCCTACTTGGTGATGACCGTCTGGTATCTAGTGACAGTCGACATGTTGGTACTTTTAAAGCAAAAGATATCATTGGAGAGGCTAAATTCCGTTTCTGGCCACTCAAACGTATCGGAACATTTTAAGAACACTAAGAGGCCGAGAAATATAAATCTCAGCCTCTTCTCATTCTATTCTGAATGATAGATTTCATTCAGGAATGTAAAAGGAATTATATGGAAGTCTATTTTACAGGTACGATTGAACGTATTATTTTTGAAAATGTCAGCAACTTTTACCGTATTCTCCTCTTAGATATAGAGGATACCAATGCTGAGGAATTTGATGATTTCGAGATCATTGTTACAGGGACCATGGCTGATGTTATCGAGGAGAAGAATACACTTTCTGAGGGCAGATTGTCCAACACTCCAAATACGGAGAACAACTGCAGATTTCCCGTTACGAAAGAGCAAAACCAACTAGTAAGGGATTGGTCAAATATTTCTCTAGCAGCCATTTCAAAGGGATTGGTCTTAAAACTGCCCAAAAGATTGTGGAACTCTATGGGGAAAAATACTATCGATGAAATCCTGGAGCATCCTGAAAAAAACTTGAAACTATCTCAGGGCTGTCTTCTAAAAAGTCGTGAGGCTTTTTGTATCTACACTCCGTCTCAACTACGGTACAGAAATGGTCTTGGCCAAGCTTGCCAACTACGGAATCCCTAATAAATTAGCTATTCAAATTCAGGATACCTACAAAGAGGAAACTATCGATATCGTTGAAAAATTATCCCTACCAGTTGGTAGAAGATATCAAAGGGATTGGGTTTTACCATAGCTGACCAATTGGCGCAAGAATTGGGCATTGAAAGCCAGGCACCTGAACGTTTCCGAGCAGGACTCATTCATAGCCTTTTAAACGCTTGTATGGAAAGTGGGGATACTTATGTTGAAGCTAGAGACTTATTAGAAAAGACTCTAAATCTACTGGAATCCTCACGTCCTGTAGAACTGGAACCAAGTCAACTTGCTCAAGAATTGTCCAATCTCATTGAAGAAGAAAAAGTCCAACAAGTTGACACCAAAATCTTTGATAACAGTCTCTTTTTTGCAGAAGAAGGGATTCACAATCACCTCATTCGTATCCTTGAAAAAGAAGAACCCAATAAACATGAAAAAGAAATCATCCAGGATTATATCGCAACTGTTGAGGAAGAATTAGGCATCCAATACGATGCCATTCAAAAACAGGCAATCTGCGATGCTATCCAAAACAAGGTCTTTATCCTGACCGGCGGACCTGGTACTGGAAAAACCACTGTTATCAATGGGATTATTGCCGTCTATGCTCTATTAGAAGGACTGGACCTTCGAAAGAAAAGTAATCTACCGATTATCCTTGCTGCTCCAACTGGTCGTGCGGCTCGTCGCATGAATGAACTAACAGGCTTGCCGAGTGCAACCATTCACCGCCACTTGGGTATGACTGGTGACGACGACACTAGCCATTTGGAGGATTATCTAGATGCTGACTTTATCATCGTAGACGAGTTCTCTATGGTAGATACTTGGCTAGCCAATCAACTCTTCTCAAATATCTCCTCTACTAGTAAAATTCTCATCGTTGGAGATAGTGATCAGTTGCCATCGGTTAGCCCAGGTCAAGTTCTGGCTGACTTGCTCCAGATTCCAAGTATTCCGCAAACACGCTTGGAACGAATTTATCGTCAGAGCGAAGAATCAACCATTGTCACTCTTGCGAGTCAGATTCGTCAGGGAATTTTACCTGCAGATTTCACTCAGAAAAAAGCAGACCGTTCCTACTTTGAAATCGCTAGTAACCAGATCCCTGCGACCATTGAAAAAATCCTAGACGCTGCCATCAGAAATGGCATCCCTGCACGAGACATCCAAGTTCTAGCTCCTATGTATCGTGGAGCAGCAGGAATCGATGCCATCAATCAACTCATGCAAGAACTGCTCAATCCTCTTCAAAAGGGACAGATTAGTTTTGAAGCAAGTCAGTTTCAGTATCGTAGCGGAGATAAGGTCATTCATTTGGTTAACGATGCAGAAGTCAATGTTTTTAACGGAGACCTAGGCTACATCACGGACCTCATTCCTGGAAAATACACTGAATCTAAACAAGATGAAATGATGATTGATTTTGATGGGAACGAAGTTTCCTATCCACGCAACGAATGGTACAAGATTCGTCTTGCCTACGCCATGAGTATCCATAAATCTCAAGGAAGTGAATTCCCAGTTGTGTTTCTTCCCATCACCAGTGCTAGCAAGCGTATGCTGGAGCGTAACCTCATCTACACTGCTATTACTCGGGCTAAAAGCAAACTCATTCTACTCGGTGAACTTCAAGCCTTTGATTATGCGACTAAACATATTGGAACAGCTCGAAAAACCTATCTGATTGAACGTTTCAGCGACTTAACTGAAAGCTCTGAGGATCTAAATGAGCCAATTCTTGAAACAGAAAACCAGATTAATCCACATCAACCTTATATCCTAACTGAAGATAACTGGACTTGTATCCCAGCCATGATTGGGATTAGCCAAGATGACCTTGATGAGTTTTTCGGAAAATAAAGCACAAAAAAACCACCGAATCCGGTGGTTTTTTATCTTTTCAGATTATTTTACAGTTGCAGTGCTTGTGATCAATTCAACAGCTTTCTTGATTGTGATATCATGTTTCAACATGTCTGCTGAAAGCAAGCTTTGTACTTGGGCAACTTCCATGTTGTAATCTGCAGCCAATTGCTCGATTTCTTTTTGGATTTCTTCTTCAGTAGCATCAAATCCTTCAGCTTTCGCAACTGCTTCGATAACAAGGTTAGTCTTAGTGCGTGACTCAGCTTCGGCTTCGTATTGTTTGTGAAGGTCTTCTTGAGTTGTTCCAGTGATTTGGAAGTACATATCAGGGTTGATCCCTTGACGTTGCAAGTTTCCAAGGAACTCATTTACTGAGCGGTGAACTTCTTCGTGGATCATTTCTTCTGGAAGTTCTACGATTTCAGCGTTTTCAACTGCTTTATCGATTGCTGCACCTTCAACGGCTTCAGTGTATGCTTCTTCTTTAGCAGCAGCTAATTCTTGCGGTATTTTTCTTTCAATTCGTCAAGAGTTTCAACTTCTTCGTCGATATCTTTTGCAAGTTCATCGTCAAGAGCTGGAACTTCTTTAGCTTTAACTTCGTGGATAGTTGTTACGAATTTAGCTTCTTTACCTGCAAGGTCTTCTGCTTGGTAGTCTTCTGGGAATGTTACGATAACGTCAACAGTTTCACCAGCTGAATGTCCAACTAATTGGTCTTCGAAACCAGGGATGAATTGACCTGAACCAAGTCCAAGTGAGAAGTTTTCACCTTTTCCGCCGTCAAATTCAACACCGTCGATAGAACCAACAAAGTCGATAACAACAGTGTCGCCGTTTTCAGCAGCACCTTCTTTGATTACCAATTCAGCCAAGTTGTTGCGTTCACGTTCGATACGCTCTTCAACATCAGCGTCAGTTACTTCTTTATCTACATCAACTGATACTTCAAGGTTTTTGTATTCACCCAATTTTACTTCAGGTTTTGTAACAACTTCAGCAGTGATAACCCAATCTTGACCTTTTTCCATAGAAGTTACGTCAATTTTTGGTTGAGCAACTACTTCAAGTCCAGCTTCTTTAACAGCTGCTTCATAAGCGTCTGGTAAAAGAGCGTTCATTGCATCTTGGTAAAGTGCTTCTTCACCAAATTTTTGGTCGAAGATAGGACGTGGAAGGTGACCTTTACGGAAACCTGGAACGTTAAGAGTTTTCTTTACTGAGTTAAATACACGGTCCAATTCTGGTTTGATTTGGTCTTGAGAGATAGTGAAAGTCAAGACACCACGGTTTGTTTCTTTGTTTTCAAATGATACAGACATTCTGTCATTTCTCCTTAAAATTTTTAATACAGTCCATTATACCACATAGTAGCGAACTTTTTCAAGTAATGGATGCGCTTTTCGTCCATGCTTCAGTTACATCCTATGTCCCCTAAAATTCATCAGAAGCCACCAGATGATGTTGAAAAGCATAAACTGCTGCCTGGGTACGATCACTGACCTCAAGTTTGGCTAGGATATTGGAGACATGGGTCTTGACTGTCTTAAGGGAGATAAAGAGCTCATCTGCAATGCGCTGATTTTCATAGCCCTTAGCAATCAGTTGAAGGACATCGCGTTCTCTCGCAGTTAATTCTTCGTGAAGTTCCATATGATTGCGGTGGTATTCTACTTTCTTACTCACCTCTTGTTCGATAGCTAGCTCTCCAGCTGCCACCTTTTGAACAGCATGGAACAATTCATCGGCACTTGATGTCTTGAGCATATAACCCCTAGCTCCAGCATTTAAGACTGGCATGATTTTTTCATTGTCTAGATAAGAAGTCACGATCAAAATTTTAGCCTCCGGCCATTCTTTGAGAATAGCTAGAGTTGCATCAATTCCGTTGACTTCAGGCATAACAATATCCATGACGATCACATCTGGACGAAGCTCCAAGGCCATGGAAATCCCTTCGGATCCATTAGTTGCTTCTCCAACAACTTCTACATCATCTTGTAGTTCAAAATAACTTTTTAATCCAAGACGCACCATTTGGTGGTCATCTACTAATAATAGTTTCATTTTATTTCCTTTTGTTAGTCAATCAAGCAAGGGTATGCGAATATCCACTGCCAAACCCTGCTTTGGTGCTGTTAATAGTTGTATGCTCCCTGCCATATCTTCCACTCGTTCTTTGATATTGCGTAGTCCATAGCTCAGTTCATCAACATCATCTAACTGAAAACCACGACCGTTGTCTACTACCTTTAACTGCAAGCCTGTTTCCGTTTGATAAAGATAAACATCTAGACAAGAAGCTTGGGCATGACGGAGAGTATTACTAATCAATTCTTGGACGATACGAAAGACATGCTCCTCAATCTTTTTAGGCAATTCGTCTACCTGATATTTAAAACTGACTTTGAGTTCACTTTTTCTTCCAATTCTTTGAGAAGCAACTGAATTCCCTCAACCAAACTCTTTTGTTCCAGTTCTATCGGTCGCAAATGCAAGAGTAGAATACGCAAATCTCTTTGGGCTGTCTCCAAAATAGCTGTTACACTCTGGAGTTGTGTCTGCATCTTCTCTTTGTCTAATCTGGAAGCTTGTTGACTGAGTCCTGATAAAATCATATGGGCAGCAAAAATTTCTTGGCTAACCGTATCATGCAAGTCACGCGCGATTCGCTTGCGCTCCTTTTCAATAATCACTTCTTCCTTGATCAAGGCCTGATTGTCTGCTTTTTGAATGGCTTCTGTCAACAAACCAAGCTTGCCTGATAAATTTTTAAAACTTGCGTCTAAGTCGGCATCCCCAAGACTTTTAATATCTTTACCAGTCAGCAGATTTTTAAGATTTGCTTGGATTCTTCTTCTTGAAATTTCGTCAACCATTGTCCAAAACAAGACCAATAAAAAGGCTAGAGCAAGGCTAAACATCAAAGCTAGAAATAGGATTTTCTCTGTCTTTTCTAAATCTTGGAAGAGAGAAGTCCATTCCAAATCTAAGACCTTAAAAATGCTTCGAAATAGAAAAGCAACAAAGAGAAATGAGGTGAGACCAATTAAAATATAGGGTTGCTTTTTCATCCTCTCACCACCTCAACATCTCCAACCATCGTTGTCAAAAGAATCTTAACACTCTTGGGACTCTTGAGATAATCTCTGGTTTCTTGATGAAATTGCTCATTACGCAAAGCATGTTTAGGCTGGTCAAAAAAAGGTTAAATCTCCGTACAGAGAATTGACGCTTAGACTGACTTCAACATCCACTGGTACGATAATTCTAGTCGTACCAACCAGTTTTCTCAAGATGATGACATTATCATGATTGCTCAAAATCACGTGCTCTAGATGAATGGTATCCTTCCCCATAAGGCGAAAGAGATTGATATCATCAAAACGACAAGTCTGATAGCTTGAGAAGTGATGAAGATTTCCAAACCAGCGATTTTTCTCCTTCTTTACTGTCACAACATCTTCAAAGACCAGATTGGTTTCTTCTCTTTCCTGATTCATCATAGGATAAAGCAAGAAGAGACTATAAATCAGAGCCACAAAGATAGCCATGATGACAAAGGGATTGAGCATGATGATAAAGAAAAATAAGATGCTCACCGCCACTAAAATGAAATTATTGCCCTGTCTACCAGTATAGTATCGAATCAGAAGTAAAAACAAGAGCAACATAAGTAGAAAACGGGAAAAATGCTCTGATACCATCATAATCAGAGCTCCTGTCAATAAACAAGCTTCAATAAATAGAAAAATTTGAAATTTTCGCATGTATCCGTCCTCTCCATTTTATTGTATCACAATTCCCAAAAGTCACATCAGTCTGAGGAATGATAAAGAGGTCGGGACTAAAATCCCGACCTCCTTCTTTACACTTGGTCTTTTGCTTCTTTCAATTTTCCATATAGGAAATAGTCGACCTCTTGCAAATCTTCAATCCTTGCACAATTAAGGGCACACATGATCAGACGTAGATCTTCCTTCCATCCTTCAACAATGGAAATAACGACTTCAACAGAGTAATTCTCAACCAGCTCTAACATAGTACGTGATAGACCAACTGCCTTGGCTCCAAAGACCAAGCATTTAATGATATCAAGTGGATTGCGAACTCCTCCACTAACCAACAGTTCCATCTTGTCTTTCCAGTCTTGGGCATTAAGGAGAGCTTGCATAGTTGATTGACCCCAATCATTGAGGTAGTCACGTTGCCCACTGCGACGGTTTTCTATATAGGCAAGCTAGTCCCGCCACGACCAGACAAATCAACCGTACGTATCCCCATCTCGTATGCTTTAACAATGGTCTTCACATCCATGCCAAAGCCGACTTCTTTCAAAACAAGAGGTACAGAGATTTGCTCAGCATAATCTTTCAGATTGCTTTGCCACAATCTAAATTGACGCTCACCTTCTGGCATGAGCAATTCTTGCATGACATTCACATGGACTTGCAAGAGAAGAGGATTCATCTCTTTCACTGTTTGTAATCCTAGTTCTACCGGTTTGTCCAAGCCAATATTGGTTCCAAGAAGGAGGTCAGGATGATTTGACTTCACGGCAAAAGAATCGTCCGATGGCTCCTTAAGTGCCGCACTGTAAGATCCCGTCACAAATAAAATTCCGCAAGCCTCTGCCACCTGGGCCAATTTTTGATTGATTTCTCTGCCCTTGTCACTACCGCCTGTCATGGCATTAATATAAAAAGGAAAGTCCCATTTACGCCCTGCAAATTCTGTCGAAAGATCAATTTCATCTAAGTCATATAAGGGTAGCGAGGAGTGGATCAACTCAACTTCATCAAAACTATTATAAGTACTGTTTTGTTCAAGGGCATAGCGGATATGTTCATCCTTCCGATTTGTCGTCATGTCCTATCCTTTCTTGATATAAGAGCTCAATTCCTAAATCAGCCCAGCGTTTTTTCAGTAATGTGGTCGAATCTTGGTCAAAGCCAAGTGCAATCCCACAGTCTCCACCACCAGCACCACTGCTCTTAGCAACAGCTTTTAAGTCTTGGCTGGCATTTTTTAATTGTCTGAGCGAAGGTGTGTAAATGTCTGAACTCAAGCCTTCTAAAAGTTGGCTAGCTTGTTCCAGCAAGTCAATAATGGTTTCTTCTTGACCTACCTCCAAAGCCTTTACCAAGTTAGCTACTGTTTCTTTTGAAGCCTGTAAAAAGCTAGAGTTCATATTATCCTTGATTTGCTTGACCATATGACTTGATACAGCCACTTCCTTGGTCCAACCAACCAGAAAATCAAATTCCAACGCTGGTTCAACACTCCTAATAGAAAAGCCCCAATCACGGTCTAATACAGCTTGCAGTTCTTCCTTTTCTAGCCATTGTGCCACTTTCTCGCGGTCAAATGACTGATAGAGGACGAGGTTTTCTGATACGATACAGGCAATGTCCCCCATGGAGCCATTGTCCCCACGTTTAAGAAGTACAGCACTCGCCAATTTAAACAAAAGGTATCTTTCGGCTGGTCTATCATAAAAAGCAAGCATGGCCTTGATAACCAAGACAACTACACTACCACTAGAACCCAGGCCGAATTTCTTCCCCTCACGCTCCATTTTCCCACGAATCTCTATAGAAAAAGGACGCAAGTCAACTCCTTGGGCAGTTAGATACTCCTCCACCAAGGCAACTGTTTCTTGAATCAAGGTATAAGAAGAATCCGGTCGCAAGTCTACACTATAGGAAAACATATCTGAGTAGAGTCGATAATCATTAGACGCTTTAATCTCAGCCGTCATATAGATGGGAATAGCCTTTATTAGCGCCAACTGTCCTGGTTCTAAAATGGCATACTCCCCAGCCCAATAGAGCTTCCCACAAGTTTTAACAATCGTCATCTTGGCTCAAATCCTTTGTTTTTGAAACGATTAAGCGATAGCGTTGACCTAAAAGTTCTGATAAATGTTCCAAGTCCTCTTCCAAGCAAAGAACCTTGACATTAGGGCCCGCATCCATGGTAAAGTAGCAAGATTCTCCTTGTTCTCTAAGCTGACGAACAAAATCCATAGCCTCATAACTAGCATCTGTCAGATAAGAGAAGGATGGAGTTGCAGTTTTTGTCGTAGCATGCATAGCCAAGGCGTTCTTCTCTGTTAATTCTCCAACTTTCTTAAAGTCATTTTCCTTGAGGTAGACTAACATATCCTTGTAATCTTGTTCAGATTGACGAATCCACTCATCAAAAGTCGTCGAAGTCTCCACACAGAGCTTCATCCCATCTCGACTGGAAATTGGTTTTTTCTGGTCTTCCAATACCAACATAATCATAGCTAGTTTCAAGTCAGTTTCGACAGGATAAATCTCTCCACTATCCTTGTCCCAGGCTGCCAAAGGGGCCATAAAAACTACGAGATGAAGAACCCGATGCAAACTTAGCTTCCAAGGCTAACTCTTTACGATCTAGCCCTAATTGGAAGTAAGCATTGCAGGCTTTGACTAGAGCAGACAAACCACTAGAACTTGAAGAAAGACCTGCCGCTGTTGGCATATTGTTCTTGGTGTCAATACGAACAAAACCTGCCCCTTCAGGACGGTAGCGGTCAATGATTTTACGCATCTTGATATGTTCAGCTTCATTTTGCAACTGACCATTGATATAAAACTCATCTGCCCTAGCATCTGCTGGCAAAGGTGAAAGTGTCGTCTCCGTATACATATTTTCTAAAGTCAGAGAGATACTGCTAGTCGCGGGAACCATCTCTTTTTCTTTTTTCTTACCCCAATATTTGATAATAGCAATATTGGCATAGGAACGTACTGTTACAGGCTTTCGATCCATGTCTGAACAGCTCCTTTCTCTTCTAATCTTTCTGCGAGTTCTTGCGCTTGACTGACATTAGCAACCAAAGCAATGATGCAACCGCCTAAACCACCACCACTCATCTTAGCACCTAAAGCTCCATGTTCGAGAGCAGTTTCAACCAAGGCATCAGCCTCAAGGCTACTAACTCCTATTTCTTTTAGATTCTCATGTGCTTTTGTTAAAATCTCTCCCAGCTTCACGGCATCTCTTGCCTTTATTGCTTCTTCTGCTTGCTGGGTCAACTCTCCAAGTGCATACAAGAAAGGTAAAGCTTCCTTACCCTTGCTCTCTACAACTTGAATAGCTTCACGAGTGTGTCCATAGACTCCTGTATCTGCAATGACCAGATAAGCCGACAAGTCCATGGCTAGTTCTTCAAAACCAACATTCTTGATAAAACGAATAGGCTGGTCACTAAGACAGGTCTTGGCATCCAATCCACTAGGATTCATATGGGCAATCATCTCTGCGCGATTGACCAGAATTTCTAACACATCATGTGGAAGTTCTGCTTGGTAATAATCAAATACCGCGCGAATAGCCGCAATGCTAATGGCTGCCGAAGAACCCATTCCACGTTTTTCTGGAATAGCAGAGTCAATTTGGCAACGGATGTAAGCATCTGTTATATTCAGATACTCTAGGGAAGCATAAACTGCCATGGACAAGGTGTCCTCTTCAAAAAGACGCCATGGTGTCGCTGCCGGTACAACCCGACAAGTCACCTCTACCTCTAAAAGAGGCAAAGAGATGGCTGGATAGCCGTAAACGACTGCATGCTCTCCTATTAAAATAATTTTACTATGTGCCTGACCGACACCAACTTCTTTTGTCATTTAATCCTACTATCAGACGAAAAGCGTCTTTTTTTCTAGATAAAATTTTTAGAACTTTATTCCTTTCTATTTTTATTATATTTTTCACAAAAAAAGCGATTGTTTCCTTCACAATCGCTTATCGTTGAGATAAAAAATTAAACTTATCATTTTCTCAACCTTTAAAAAAGAGTCAATCAATGCTTCAAAAAAGCACTTGCTTATAGGCAAGTGCTCTTCGACTTTAATTGATAAAATATTGCTTATTAATCCTGCATGGTATAACCCACACCACGCACGGTTTTAATGTAGCTCTTTTGACCTTTTACGTCAAGCTTGCTACGTAGATAACGGATATAAACATCCACGATATTAGTTTCGGTCGCACTTTCATACTTCCAAACACTTTCCAGTAACTGCTCTCGAGTTAAAACTTTCTTGCTTCCCATAAGGGTCGCTAAAAGGTCATATTCACGACGTGTGAGGGCAATCATCTCCTCACCACGATAGACAGTATGATGTTCTACGTCCATACGTAGGTTGCGGTATGACGTTGGAACCTTCATTTGACTACAGTGTTGGTCGATAAAATCCCGACCTCGGAAAATTGCTGCAATACGAGCCACCAAATCATCAATAATGACTGGCTTGTAGATATATGAAACAGCGAAACGCTGGATTGTTTCAAGTTGGTCTTGCAATTCTTCTCGATGGTCCAAGACTATAATAACCGAAGCTGGCTTAGTCCGACTCAACTGTTCTGCAAAACCCTGGGCTGTCATATCCCCTAGATGAGCATTCAGTAAAATCAAGTCATAGTCAGTCTGAAGAGCCATGGAGAGGGCTTTTTGACCCTCTTCTACCTGATCAACTCGGTATTGCTCTTTTTGGAGTTCCAGACTTAAAAAATGAGCTAGATTTCTTTCTTTCTCAAGTAATAAAATCCGTTTCCCCATGGCTGACCTACTTATTTTTCGTCATACCAAGAGTAGTGGAATGTTCCTTCTTTGTCTTTACGTTGGTATGTGTGGGCACCAAAGTAATCACGTTGTGCTTGAATCAAGTTTGCTGGAAGGTCAGCTGAACGGTAGCTATCAAAGTAAGTGATGGCAGCTGAGAAGGTTGGTACTGGTACACCTGCTTGAACAGCAAGAGCTACGATATCACGAACTGATTGTTGGTACTTAGCTGTTACATCCAAGAAGTACTCATCCAAAAGAAGGTTAGCAAGGTCTGCATCACGGTTGTAAGCATCTGTAATCTTTTGCAAGAAACGAGAACGGATGATACATCCATCGCGCCAGATAGATGCGATATCTGCAAATGGCAAGTTCCAGTTATTTTCTTTAGAAGCTACACGCAATTGCGCAAAACCTTGTGCGTAAGAAATGATTTTTGAGAAGTAAAGGGCTTGACGGATCTTTTCAATCAACTCAGCCTTGTCTCCTTCAAATTTGAAAGCAGCTGGTTTTGGAAGTACCTTGCTAGCGTGTACACGTTCTTCTTTATAAGTTGAAATGTAGCGCGCAAATACTGACTCAGTGATGAGCGACAATGGCACACCAAGGTCAAGAGCTGATTGGCTAGTCCATTTACCAGTTCCTTTGTTTCCTGCAGCATCCAAGATATAATCAACGATTGGTCCATCTTGACCTTCATCGTCTTTGCGTCCAAGGATATCAGCAGTGATTTCGATCAAGTAGCTGTCCAATTCGCCTTTGTTCCACTCGGTAAAGATTTCAGCCATGTCTTGAGCTGAAAGTCCAAGCAAGTGTTGCATCAAGTCATAGCTTTCTGCAATCAATTGCATATCACCGTACTCGATCCCGTTGTGGACCATTTTCACATAGTGACCAGCTCCATCAGGACCGATGTAAGTCACACATGGTTTCCCATCTTCTGGGGCTTTTGCAGAAATCTCTTCAAGAACATCTGCTACCAAGTCATAAGCTTCTTTTTGTCCGCCAGGCATGATCGAAGGACCTTCAAGGGCACCTTTTTCACCACCAGAGACACCTGTCCCAATGAAGTTGATACCTGAGTTCGCCAATTCTTCATTACGACGGATAGTATCTTTATAGAAAGTGTTCCCTCCATCAATCAAGATATCACCTTTGTCCAAGTGTGGAAGAAGGGCTTGGATGGTTGCGTCTGTACCAGGACCCGCTTGAACCATGAGCATGATACGACGTGGTTTTTCGATTGAGTTTACGAAGCTTTCGATATCATAGCTTGGCACAAAGTTCTTTTCAGGATGGCAAGCAACAACATCTTCTGTTTTTTCTTTACTACGGTTATAAATGGCAACTGTATAGCCACGAGATTCGATATTAAGGGCAAGGTTACGACCCATTACGGCCATACCAACAACACCAAAGTTTGCTTTTGTCATGTGACACTCCTCTTATTTAATATGTTTTATTTTATCACGTTTATCTGTGAAAAGAAAGAATTTTATAACAATTGGACTAGTAGTCTAAATCATCCGCATGACCAGAACCATTTCCAACAAAGTATCCTGTCTTACAATTTAGAGTGAAGAGATAAGTTCCATCTGGTTTGTAAAGATTGTAATATCCATTTCCATTCACAATATTTACAGGTTCCAAGATATATTGGTTTCCAGTGATATATCCACGCGCACGGGATGTCTCAAGGATCTGTTCAAGAACACCATCTGCAAAGGTCCAGGCAGGATTGCTGCTATCATTTACAGCTGATTGATTGTACGGCACTCGGCTAGCGCTTCTTTGCAAATTAACACCTTCGCTTGACAAGCCACTATTAGCAGATGCTGCAGTATCACTTGTTGAAGTAGATGGACTGCTTTCTGTTGTCGGGCTTGACGCTTCCTGGCTCGCGGCTGTTGTCGATGCTGTTGTTGAGGCCGTTGTTGTACTTGCTAGTTGGCTCTTCCCAAGGCTGATTGCCTTATCTAGAAGTTTGTCAATTTCTGTATTACCAGTCTTGATATCTGTAAACTTAGCATCCGCTTTGATTTGCGTTTGTATCCAAGACACCATCTGTAATAGCTGGAGTTTCAAATTGAGAGTTCACTTCTTGGATAGCCTTTATTTGGGTTTCTAGGCTATCATATTTTGATTTGGCCAGAGTCTGTTCTCTCGCTCCTTCAAGTTTATCTAGAAGTTCCTTCAATTGATTTAGTTGACTAAACTGGCTATTTTTAAGAGCTGTTTTGTTTTCATCAGTATAAAACGTGTCGTAGAGCGTATTAAATTGTTCATAGACCGACTGTTTGCTTACCAAACCTGAATCCGCCGCCTTCGTTTGAAGCTCTTGAGAAGAGCGCGCAATCTGACGATAAACGTAATAGCCACCTGCAAAAATCAAGAGGAATAGCAAAATAATAGCTGATAAAATTGCCCATTTCTTTTTATTTTGGGGTTCATCATCTGCTTGAGCAGAACGAGACAAGGGTTGAAGTTGTTCTTCATTTTCCTCATCAACTACTGACACTTGAGAAGAATCGACTTGAGCCTTTTCAACAGCTTCCAATTCATCCTTAAAAGGTTGCTCGAGAACTCTCGTTTCCTCTTCTTCGGCTTCTTGGGCAACGATTTCAGTTGTATCTGTGGCTACTACAAGAGCAATCGCTTCCTCTTCCGGACTTAACATATTTTCTTGTTCAGTAGTTTCTATCACTTCTTGGATCATATCATCCAAGCTTTGAGTAGACTCCTCTTTTTTCGTTTGTAAATTTTCAAATTTGTCTGCTTCGATTTCTTCACGGTGTTGCTTGATATATTTATCTAAGATGGTATCATCTGGAGTCACACCTGCTTCAACTTCTTCGTTCTTACGAATAGCCTGACCAACCGTTAAATCTTTAGCCTCTTCAAATTCAAACTTAGATTCTTGCTCACCCTTGTGATGGCGATTGCGTCTTTTCTTACTCATTTGCATTCCTTTCTACTTTGACATCTTGTTTTTTCACTCGTTGACCAAAATATTGATATAAATCAACTTTCAAAGTACCGTTATAGAGTTTCCGTTTTTTATCTGCCTGACTACCATATTTACTTTCAAAAGCTTCATCACTGGTCAGGATAAATTTACTCCAGGTTTTGAGTGGAGCAAATACGTCTCCCATCTCAGCATAGAGCTTTGTTACTCCTGCGTCATCTGATAAGCGTTCCCCATATGGTGGATTCGAAATAATAACTCCATTAATCTTATCTGTTCGCAAATCCTGCACGCGCATCTGCTTAAAGTGGATATCCTTAGAAACCCCCGCAGCCTGAGCATTTGCCTTAGCAATTTCCACCATGCGGCCATCGATATCACAGCCCATGATGTCTAGCTCAATCTCACGATTAATCTTCTTGCTAGCTTCCGTACGAATCTCCTGAATCAAACGATCACTAACCCAATTCCATTCTTCGAAAGCAAAGGAACGGCGTAAGCCTGGCGCCATATTACGAGCAATCATAGCTGCCTCAATACAGAAGGTTCCTGAACCACAGGTTGGATCAATCAAAGGTTTATCAGGATACCAGTTTGATAATTGCAGTATTGCTGCTGCCATGTTCTCTTTAATAGGAGCACCACCCTTTCAGTACGATAACCTCGTTTGAAAAGACTAGAGCCACTTGTGTCAATCATGATAGTCGCAACATCTTTAAGAATCGAAACCTCTATTTTAAACTCTGGACCATTTTCCATCAGCGGAACATCTTCTGGTCGAGCATAATGTTTCTGCAATTTCTTGACAACTGCCTTTTTAGAAATAGCTTGAACACTAGGTTCATTATGAAGTTTTGATTTGACACACTTAGCCTTTGAAATTGGAAAACGCGCTCCAAGTGGTAAATAGTTTTCCCAATCTAAGGCAAAAACTCCTTGAAAAAGTTCTTCAAATGTTTTTGCGGGGAAAGTCCCAACAATTATCTTAATCCTATCTGCAGCTCGTAGCCACAAATTGGTTTCAATAATTGTCTTTACATCTCCTTCAAAGCGAACGCGACCATTTTCAACTTGGCAATCATAGCCTAGTTCTCGTACTTCACGCCCCACCACAGCTTCTAAACCTGCTGCTGCAGTCGCTATTAAGTTAAATGTTTGTTTCATGTCAGTCTTTAAAGACCTTTCTCTTGTTCACCTTTAAAAAATGAGGTTGAGAAAATTTCTCAGCCCCAACCTATATGCAATTTTCTATAAGCCATGTTTTGTTCCAGAAGTGACTAGGACCACTTCTTTCGATAATCATCTGTCTACCGCTAACAGCTATAAGCTGCTAGCAGTCAGAGTACTACGTTCGTTTCCGCGCACTCCATGCCCCGACCAAAATTTGGGTTGCTAGCTTGAGGGGTTTACCGCGTTCCACTCTCTCTGTTTCCAGAGAGACTTCGTCACTGTGGCACTTTCAGAGCTACTAAAACATATCCGAAAACTTAGTCTATTCACTCGCCGTAACGATTTCTCGTCCCTAGGCTTATGGTTTCGCCTAGCACAAACACTACAGGCATCACAGCCTGTGCTAGCATGGACTTTCCTCATGAAAAGATAAACTCTCCACGCGATTATCCAAAAATTGCACAACTGTATGATTCTTAGAAATCAGAATTTTCTACGATTTGTTTGCCAAATACTTCTTTTTCAAGACGATTCAAGCGTTTCAAGATATCAAAATTAGTCATAGAAGTCGTACTTCCAAGCTCAGCAGGCTCAGACGTTACAGATACAGGTTCCACTTGAGGTTTGTTCGCCAATTGTTCTTTCAATTCTGCAACTTCCAAGCGCAATGATTTAACCAACGCTGCATAGGTTTCATAATCCTTGATAACGTCATCTAAGAATTCATCTACCTCTGCTTTACTGTATCCACGTACTTCTCTTCCGAAATCCTGCTCAAAAATATCCTTTGCTGTAAAAATAATACTTGCCATGTCTCTCTCCATTCTCAGTTACTAGTATTATTATATAAAAAAAGGCAAACAAAAAGCAAGGTCAAAGCCTCAATTTTCGGAAAAATTTTCGGCTATTTCGTTTAAATCCTCAAATGTTAATCTTTTTGTAATATAGTTGTCTTTCTTTTTCATCAGTTCGTAAAAAAATCTCAGTTTTGTTTCGTTTTCTTGATCATAAAAAAGATAGGCTCCATCTGTATTTTCAAGTAAAAAAATCTGGTAATCTCTCAATTGACCTTTATGCTCATAAGCCGGATAGGCATACTTTATAAAATCGACCTGTTTAAAATCACTCAATTTGATCTGATTTGCTTCATTCCAATTCGAGCCATGTGTTTCAAAATCAAAAATAGTCGCTAGTTGGAATCCATAGTCATCTTTCATTTCCTTGGCGACATCTAAAACCCAATGTTCAAAACCAAGAGAACCTGTAAACACTAGCCATTGCAACCCTTCCTCAGCCAATCTTTGCAAATCTCTTCGAATGGCTTTTTTGATAATTTTTAAGCGAATGTCCTTTTCATTAAACACTCCCAAATCAAAAGCTGAGTATCCCAAAACCAAGGCTGTATGCATTTTTTCACCCTTTCTGAAAACCTTTGTGGTATAATAGAGTGATGTTATTGTACCAATAAGGAGGACTATGGTCAACTATCCACATAAACTTTCATCTAAACCAAGCAAAACTTCTCTACCTCAAACTAAAAATTTCGCAAATCGAGGTATGAGCTTTGAAAAGATGATTAATGCTACCAATGACTACTATCTATCACATGGAATAGCAGTCATTCACAAAAAGCCAACCCCAGTTCAGATTGTTCGGGTCGACTACCCTCAACGGAGTCGCGCTAAAATTGTTGAAGCCTATTTTAGACAAGCTTCAACTACTGACTACTCGGGTGTTTATGAAGGATTTTACATTGATTTCGAAGCAAAGGAAACCAGACAAAAAAATGCTTTCCCGATGAAGAACTTCCATTCTCATCAGATACAGCATATGGAACAGGTTCTTGAACAAAAAGGGATTTGCTTCGTCCTAATCCATTTTTCTTCTTATCAGGAAACATATTTATTACCGGCGATTGACCTCATCCGTTTTTATCATCAGGATATGGGGAAAAAATCAATGCCGCTTGATTATATCCGAGAGCACGGTTTTGTAATTGAACAACAAGCCTTTCCTCAAATACCTTATCTCGATATCGTCAAACAACATTTACTAGGTGGTAAAACAATATGAACAAACAACTTATCTGGCGCATTGCTAAATTTCTAGGAATTGGATTTTTAGCAGCCTTTATTGCTGCAATATTGATTGGTGGAAGTGTCTTCTTCTACTATGTATCTAAAGCACCAGAACTTTCTGAAAGCAAACTTGTCGCAACAACTTCAAGTAAAATTTACGACAGTAAAAACGAATTGATTGCTGACTTAGGAGCCGAGCGTCGTGTCAATGCTCAAAGCAATGAAATTCCTATTGAACTGGTCAATGCAATTGTCTCTATCGAGGATCACCGTTTTTTTAACCATAGAGGAATCGATAGCATTCGAATAGCTGGAGCTTTCCTGCGAAACTTAACTAGTAGAGGTGGCCTCCAAGGTGGTTCAACCTTGACGCAACAGTTGATAAAATTAACTTACTTTTCAACTTCTTCGTCAGACCAAACAATCTCACGTAAAGCCCAAGAAGCTTGGCTAGCTATTCAGTTAGAAAGAACTGCAACTAAACAAGAAATTTTGACATATTACATCAATAAGGTATACATGTCAAATGGTAACTATGGTATGCAAACTGCAGCTCAAAGTTACTATGGTAAAGATTTAAAAGACCTATCAATTCCACAACTTGCTCTTCTAGCCGGAATGCCACAGGCACCTAACCAATACGATCCTTATTCTCATCCAGAAGAAGCAACAGAACGTCGTAATCTAGTCCTATCAGAGATGCAAAGCAAGGTTATTTAACAGCTGAACAATATGAAACGGCTATAAATACACCTATCACTGATGGTTTACAAAGTCTTAAAGGAAGCAACTCCTATCCTCCATACTTAGACAATTACCTCAAAGAAGTGATTGAACAAGTTGAAACAGAGACAGGCTACAATCTTTTAACTACTGGAATGGACGTCTACACTAACGTAGACCAAGACGTTCAAAAGCGTCTTTGGGATATCTACAACACAGATGAGTATGTTTATTATCCGGATGATGAACTTCAAGCAGCTTCTACTATCGTAGACGTTACAAATGGTAAAGTTATTGCTCAGCTTGGTTCTAGACACCAGTCAAGCAATGTATCCTTCGGACTCAATCAGGCCGTTGAAACCAACCGTGACTGGGGTTCTACTATGAAACCAATCACAGATTATGCACCTGCACTTGAATACGGAATTTACGATTCTACCGCAGCAATCATCAAAGATGCCCCTTATAACTATCCTGGAACAGATATTCCTGTTTATAACTGGGATAAAGCATACTATGGAAACATCACACTACAGTATGCAATCCAACAATCGCGTAACGTACCTGCCGTTGAAACACTTGAAAAGGTTGGATTAGACAAAGCCAAGACTTTCCTAAATGGACTCGGTATTGACTATCCGGATATGCACTATGCCAACGCTATTTCAAGTAACACGACTGAGTCAAACAAAAAGTACGGAGCAAGTAGTGAGAAAATGGCTGCTGCCTATGCTGCTTTTGCTAACGGTGGTATCTACCATAAACCAATGTATATCAACAAGATTGTCTTTAGTGACGGTAGTTCAAAAGAGTACTCTGATCCTGGAACACGTGCCATGAAAGAAACAACAGCCTATATGATGACTGAAATGATGAAAACCGTATTAACCTACGGGACTGGTCGTGGTGCCTATATGTCTTGGTTACCTCAAGCAGGTAAGACGGGTACATCTAACTATACAGATGATGAAATTGAAAATTACATTAAGAGATACGATTATGTCGCACCTGATGAAATGTTTGTAGGATATACCCGCAAATATTCAATGGCTGTTTGGACAGGTTATTCAAATCGCCTCACTCCAATCGAAGGAGATGGATTTAGAGTAGCGGCCAACATCTACCGATCAATGATGGAGTACCTTTCCGAGGATGACCACCCTGGTGATTGGAAGATGCCTGAAGGACTTTTCCGAAGTGGTGAATATGTCTTTAAAAATGGTGCCCGTAGCAACTGGGTGACTCAAACAACCCAACAAATAACGACAACTGAAACTTCAAGCTCTTCAACTGAGACTCAAAGTTCTATTTCTGAAGCTACCGCCCCTAATACAGGACAAAATCCTACAGAGCCTAACGTAAATCAAAATCCACAACAAAACCAAGCTCCACAAGGACAACAATAATTCACGAAATACAAAAGACCTAAGAATAGTTTCTTAGGTCTTTTCTTTTGATACAAAAAAGTAGAGTTAGATAACTAACTCCACTCTCTATTATTTTACATGGTTTGCAAGATCTTCTTGCGCTTTTTTATTAGATTCTTCTTTTTCTTTCTTCCATTTATCTTGAGCTTTTTGATATTCATCAGCAGTCACTGGTTTATCTTGAAGTTCAAGGTACTTGTACAATAGGGCTTCACTCATACCCTTGTTACCTGAGTAGGCAAATGGAAGGGTGAATGGTACCATCTTAGACAACATTGGACGTCCAGTTTGAGAAGTTGTTGGGATAATCAAGGCGCTATCTGTCAACCAAGCTTGGGCTGCAGCATATTTATCATAACGTTTTGAAACATCTGTGTCTTCATTTCCAGCTTCAACAACCATCTTTTCGTAATCTTCCAAACCAACTTGTTTGGCAGCAGCGTTGTTTGTACCAGCATCAAATCCTAGATAAGTCTTAGTATTTTCACCAACAGATGGTTTGATGATATCAAGGTAAGTAGATGGGTCAATGTAGTCTGGAGACCATCCAACGTTATCTGAGAGATCCCAATCTTCTCCAGCAGCTGTTTCAGCAAAGTAGGTAACATTTAAGACTTCATCTTTTTGAAGTTGTTGAATATCAATAACGACATTGTCAGTTCCTAATGTTGCTTCAAGTGATTGTTTCAATGACTGAACACGTTGAACTTTTGTAGTATTAGTCTGGTCGACTGGCATATCCAAGTGGATTGGGAATTGAACGCCGTCTGCTTGGAGAGCTGTCTTAGCTTTAGCTAATTCAGCTTTTGCTTTTTCTGGGTTATATAATCCATCTTGGGCGTCATCTAAGTTGACATCTTTCCATTCATCACCATAAGTGACCAATTTTTCTTTGACTAACTCACCAAAGTTTTTACCATCTGCTTGTACGAAAGCTGGCGGTACAAACAAGTTACGAAGAAGTTTGCTTGCTCCGCTTTCTCCATTGACTTGAGAAGCATAAGCTGTTCTATCAAAACCAAAGGCAATCGCTTGACGGAAATCTTTATTGAGAAGAGCCTTCTTAGTTGATGTCTTTTGCTCATCTGTAGTCTTAGAAGTATATTTGTAAGACTGACGGTCGATATTTGTTCCAACTAAGAAAGTAGCAGAATCTTGTGGTGTATAAACGATGTTATCCTTAAACTCTTTCAAGTTCAGGATATCCTGCACTTGTTGGGAAGAGACGAGCCATTGAGAAGCCACCATCCTTAAAGGTGTCTGCAAGTTTTCCTGTATCTTGACCATCCCAGAATGATAGTTTTACTTTATCAATATGAACATTGTCCTTATCCCAGTAGTTTGGATTCTTTTCAAATTCTACTGAAGATTTTGCTACCAATGATTTCAACAAGAAAGGACCGTTGTATAGAATACTGCTTGGATCAGTTGCTTTGGCAAAGTCACTTCCTTTAGAAGTAAGGAATTCTTCATTGACTGGTGCAAGAATACCCATGGTTGTCTTAGAGTTCCAGAAGCTTTCTGGTTTATTCAAAGTGTATTGAACCGTCTGATCATCAATTGCCTTGATTCCAACTTCTGAGAAGTCTTTTACTTCACCTTTGACATAAGCGTCAAGACCTTTAATGGATTCTTGAACAAGATAAAGGGCTTCTGACTTATTATCAGCTGCATATTTAAGACCTGTTACAAAGTCTTGAGCTTTCACAGGTGCATACTCTTCACCTTCAGAAGTGTACCACTTGGCGTCTTTACGGATGGTATAGGTATAAGTTAGACCATCTTTAGAGACAGACCAGTCCTCTGCCATAGATGGCACGAAGTTCCCGTAACGGTCATTCTCCATCAAACCGTCAACAACATTACTTGTGATATTAGCAACCGCAGCCTTACCTGTTGTCAGATAGTTGAGGCTGTCTGGATCTGTTTCATAAACGTAAGAAAAAGTTTTCTCACCTTTTGCACTAGAGCCTGAACCTGAACAAGCTGCCAAAACACCTGACGCTAACAGAGTCACTCCTGCTAGGGCCATTACTTTTGAAAATTTCATAATAAACTCCTTTTTGACTTTTTATACATTATAGTCCCTTTTCAGCCATGTGTCAATACAATTTTTCAGAATTTTTTTCAAATTGATTTGAAAATATTTTTCTTCCTCTATTTCTAATATGAAAAATCTTTTTTTAGGAAAAATTTCAATCATTGACATTTATCAACTATAGCTTTATGATATAATGAAAGAAGAAAAGTTGAAAGGAAATACCATGTCAAAAGAAGTTATTGTTGAAAGTTTTGAACTTGATCATACGATTGTAAAAGCTCCTTACGTCCGCTTGATTGGAGAAGAGACTGGACCGAAAGGAGATATCATTTCTAACTTTGATATCCGCTTGGTTCAACCAAATGAGGACTCTATTCCTACTGCTGGACTTCATACTATTGAGCACCTCTTGGCTAAGCTAATCCGTACTCGCATTGACGGTATGATCGATTGTTCACCATTTGGTTGTCGTACAGGGTTCCATATGATTATGTGGGGACGTCATTCTAGCGCTGAAATCGCTGCTGTCATCAAGGATTCACTGAAGGAAATCGCTGAGACAACAACTTGGGAAGATGTCCCAGGAACAACTATTGAATCTTGCGGAAACTACAAGGATCACAGCCTCTTTCTGCTAAGGAATGGGCAAAATTGATTCTCCAACAAGGAATCTCAGACGATGCCTTTGAACGTCATGTCATCTAATAATAAAAAAGAAACCAGCTTTTGAACTGGTTCCTTTTTTTATTTTCAAATCTTGATTTAGGCTTTTTCACGAATGACCAAAACACCATCTTCCATGTCAGCTTCTAGGTGTTTAGCATCAAGGTTATCCAAGTGGAAGTCTGTGACTTTGTCACGAATTTGTTGTTCAACCACACGACGGAGTGGACGAACACCCATGACTTCATCGTAGCCTTCTTCAGTCATGTATTCTTTAGCAGCTTCGCTCACTGCCAAGTCAATGTCTTTCTTAGAAAGCGTCTTGTTAACTTCAACCAACATAAGGTCTACAATCTTAGAAAGATCTTCTTTGCTCAAGTGTGAGAATTCGATGACAGCATTGAAACGGTTCAAGAATTCTGGACGGAAGTAAGGTTTCAAACGATCCATAAGTTCTGGTTTATCAGCATCTTCTGTCAAGTTAGCTTCGTAACCAAAGCCTGCGTTTGAAGTTGCGATAATCACAGTATTCTTGAAGTTGACAGTGTTACCTTGACCATCTGTCAAACGACCATCGTCCAAAACTTGGAGGAGAAGGGTGATGACTTGAGGGTCAGCCTTTTCAATTTCGTCGAGAAGGACGATTGAGTATGGATTGCGACGGACGCGTTCTGTCAAGGTATTGTTGTTGTCATCGTAACCAACATAACCTGCAGTTGTACCAATCAATTTAGATACGGCTGTGCGGTCGCTGTATTCTGACATGTCCAAACGGATGATAGCATCTTTCGTTCCGAACATATCAAGAGCCAATTGTTTAGCCAACTCAGTCTTACCAACACCAGTAGGACCTACAAAGAGGAAGCTACCGATTGGACGGTTACCTTCATCAAAACCAGCACGGTTACGACGGATAGCTTTTGCTACTGCCTCAACAGCCTTGTCTTGACCGATAACTTTCGTTTGCAAACGGTGACCCATATCTTTCAATCGTTCGATATCGGTTGCACCCATTTGTGATACTGGGATTCCAGTCATCCGTTCGACAGACTCAGCTACATCATTGACTGTTGCAGTTACCTTGTGATCCTCAGTATGGTTGGCAATTTTCTTTTCAAGTTCTTCGATGCGAACTTTTGCTTTCAAAGCTGCTTCGTAATCTTCTTTAGCAGCTGCAACTTCTTGTTTTGCTTTTTCTTCTTCAATTTCATGCTCCACAGCATGTACGTCTGTCACTGGGTGTTGTGCTGCCAAGTGAGCAGCTGTCACATCCACAAGGTCAATAGCCTTATCCGGCAAGCTACGTTGTGGAATATATTGAACAGAGTAATCAACGGCAGCTTTTAAGACTTCATCTGGCAAAATAACATTGTGGTGTTGTTGATAAAGATCTCGAATACCTTGAAGAATCTTGAAGGTATCTTCAGCAGATGGAGCATTAACCTTCACTTCGTTGAAACGACGAGCAAGGGCTGCATTTTTCAAGATAGTATTACGGTATTCATCTTGAGTAGTTGCGCCAATCACTGTCAATTCTCCACGTGAAAGAGCTGGTTTCAAGATATCCGCAAGACCTTTTGATCCTTGACCATCCCCTGTGCTACCAGCACCAAGAATTTGGTGAATTTCGTCGAAGAAAAGGATAATATTTCCAGCTTCTTTGACTTCGTTTACCAAGTTTTGAATATTTTCTTCAAAGCTACCACGGTATTGAGTACCAGCTTCAAGTCCAGAAATATCAATAGAAATGATCTCTTTGTTCTTGATTGCTGCTGGAACATCACCATTTACAATTGCTTGTGCAAGCCCTTCAACTACAGCCGTTTTACCGACACCAGCATCACCGACGAGAACTGGATTATTCTTTGTGCGACGAGAAAGAATTTCAGAAGTTTCTTGGATTTCTTTATTACGTCCAATCACTGGGTCCAACTTCCCTTCACGAGCTTCTGCTGTTAAGTTACGTCCAAGTTTTGCAAGAATCCCATCTTGTTTCATACCTTTACCTTGAACGTACTGAGCTTGTTCACTTCCTTCGCTTGGAAGTTGACCAGTTTGACGGTAAATAGCGAATTCTTCAGGCGTTACTTCACGGCCGTTAATCAAGTAACGACGGTTTTCTGAACTGTATCCACGCATACCACCCATCAATTGGTTAAATAAATCATCCATGTTGTTAAAGTTATTAAAGTTGTTATTCATATTTCATACCTCGTTTAGTTTTCAAATTCACTTAGTCAAAATAATTTGACTTTCTCTGACCTTTGTTTCAAAAAAATTTAGACTAGCTATTTGCTACTCTACGTATAATTTCAGGTTTTTTTCTTTATCCAATACAGGTTTTTCGATTGGACTTCTAAAAAAATACTAATGTTAACCATAGGTTGTACCTCTTTTTCTAGGTTTTTACCCATACTTTGATCTTAAGATAGTATATGCAATCACCTTAAAATCAAGGTTTTCTAAGGACTTTCATTATCCTTATGTTCTTAGTATATCACTTTGGTCAGTTTTAGTCAAGAGTTTTGACCAAATTTGACTAATTTTTTTAAAAAAATTTTTATAACAAAAAAACCAGTCAGAGTGACTGGTTTTTTTGATTTACTATTTATAAATCTTAGCTCAATGCATCATCCATTGAAAAGAACTTCGTGGAAGACACGTTGTGTTAATTCAGTTTTTTTGCTCTGGAGTGAGGTATTTAGTGTTTACACAGTATCCAGAGATACGTACGATTACATCTTCACCTGACATGATCTTTCGTAAACATCGTTCAAGTCCATAACGTTCAAGTTAACGTGTTGTCCACCGTTTTCGAAGTAACCATCAAGGATTGTTACCAAGTTATCAACTTGTTCGTCACGAGTTTTACCAAGAGCACGTGGTGAAACTTGAGTTGTCAATGAGATACCATCAGCTGCATAACCAAAGTCAAGGCTAGCAAGTGAGTTCAAGTTTTGCAACCATCCACCTTTAGCTTTGTTAGATGGGTTAGCACCTGGTGAGAAGAATTCAAGTTTAGACAAGTTCACAGAACCATCTTCGTTGAGGTATACACCTTTGTGGACTGGTGAGTTACCAGTTTGTTTAGAGTAAGCAACGTTAGATGTGATTGTCAAAAGTGATACAGTAGCTTCTGCGTCTTTGTAAAGTTTGTGGCTACGTAGACGAGTTGTGTAAGCTTCGATCAACCATTCTGCCAATTCGTTTGAACGTGGGTCATCTTCACCCCAACGTGGGTATTCACCGATTGTTTCGTAATCGTAGATGTAGCCATTTTCGTCACGGATTGGTTTAACTGTAGCGTACTTGATAGCTGACAATGTATCAACAGTGTTAGCAAATCCACAGATACCGAATCCCATGTTAGCACGTTGTTTAGTTGGCAAGAAGGCCATTTGAACAGCTTCGTAGTTGTACTTATCAGTCATGTAGTGGATGATGTTCAAAGCATCTACGTAAGTGTCAGTCAACCAGTCAAGAGATTTTTCAAAGTTTGCTTTAACTGATTCGAATTCAAGAACTTCGTCGCGGATTGGTTCGATGTCAAATACTTTGTAGTCTTTATGAACATCGTCGTAACCACCGTTCAAACCAGTAAGAAGGGCTTTCAATACGTTTACACACGCGCACCGAAGTACTGGATGTTGTGGCGTTGTTCTTCATTTTCTGGGTCAAGTGGAGACACACAGCATGAGATACAGCTCATTTCTCCGTATCCGTCTTTAGCCATTGTTGTAACACCTTCGTATTGGATAGAAGAGTGTTTGTGGCTCATGTGCATACAGTAGCGACGGAAGTTGTATGGCAATTTGTCAGTCCAAAGAACTGTCAAGTTTGGTTCTGGTGAGTTACCGATGTTGTCAAGAGTGTTCAAGAAACGGTAGTCCATCTTAGTAACACGGTGACGACCGTCGTTACCCATACCAGCCATAGAAGTTGTGATGAAAGTTGGGTCACCTGAGTACAATTGGTCATAAGCTTAGTACGAGCAAATTTAACTGTACGAAGTTTCATAACAAAATCATCAACAAATTCTTGGATTTCTGATTCAGTAAATGTACCACGAGCAAGGTCACGTTCTGCGTAGATATCCAATACGATTGGCACACGTCCTAGAGATGTAGCTGCACCGTTGATCACACGGCAGACAGCCATGAAGGCAATGTTTACCCATTGGATAGCTTCTTTAACGTTCATCGCTGGTTTGCGAACGTCAACTCCGTAAAGATCACCCAAGCGTACAACTTGTTGCAATGCTTGATATTGAAGGTTGATTTCTTCACGAAGACGGATTGTTTCTTCATCGATTTCTTCGATTGAGTTCCAATCGTTCACTTTTTCTTGCATCAAGTAGTCTGCACCGTAAAGAGCAAGACGCGCATAAACACCGATGATACGTCCACGTGAGTATGCATCTGGAAGACCAGTTACAGTGTGAGCGTGGCGAGCACGACGGATGTTTGAAGTGTAAGCACGGAAGATACCGTCGTTAACAGTTGTTACATATTTTGTGAAAATTTCGTGAACAGCTGGATCTGGTTCGTATCCGTTTTCTTTCAAAGTAGTTTCAGCCATACGGATACCACCTTTTGGCATGAAGTTCAATTTGAAGAGTTCGTCATTTTGGATACCAAAGATAACTTCGTTTTCTTTGTCGATGAATCCTGCAGGGATGTCAGCGATAGACGTTGGACGAGTGTCCATTGGGAAACGAGTTTCTTCGTAGTGTGCTTTAGTTTCTTCTACGATTTTTTTGATGTGAAGTGAACGCTCTGTTGGTCCTGCAAGGAAGCTTTCATCTCCATCATAAGGTGTGTAGTTAGCTTGTACAAAGCGTGATACACTTGCTTTTTCTTTCCAGTCAACACCTTTAAAGCCTTCCCAGGCTTTGTCAAAAATGTCCTGTGCTTCAACAACTGTCTTAACAACCATGTTAATGTCCTCTTTTATCTTTCTAGTAACAGTCATCTGTTACATTCATGTACTCAGTATAACACACAGTAAACGATTTCAACAAGTAAAATCACACTTTTTCGACACTTTCTTTTATAATACAGTTGTCGTTTTAGTGCAAACTGTATTATATTTTTGAAAAATAATTAGCTATTTCCTATTTTTTCAGAAAAAAGGTATAATAAGGCTAGATAAACTACCAAAGAAAGGCCATTTCATGCTGATATTTCCACTGATGAATGATTTATCCCGTAAAATTATCCATATTGACATGGATGCCTTTTTGCTGCTGTAGAAATTCGTGACAATCCTAAACTTAAAGGGAAACCTGTTATTATTGGTAGCGACCCTAGGAAAACAGGTGGTCGGGGTGTTGTTTCAACCTGTAGTTATGAAGCCAGAGCATTCGGCATTCACTCAGCTATGAGTTCCAAAGAGGCTTATGAACGCTGTCCTCAAGCTATTTTTATTTCTGGGAACTATGAAAAATATACTACTGTTGGCCAACAGATTCGAGCTATTTTTAAACGATATACGGATAAAATTGAACCCATGAGTATCGACGAAGCTTATCTAGATGTAACTGAAAACAAGCTTGGTATCAAATCTGCTGTTAAAATTGCTCGTTTAATTCAGCAGGATATCTGGAATGAATTACAATTAACAGCTTCTGCTGGTGTATCATACAATAAATTTTTAGCTAAAATGGCAAGTGACTATCAAAAGCCTCGTGGTTTGACAGTCATTCTTCCTGATGAAGCTGAAGATTTTCTCAAACAAATGGATATCGCTAAATTCCACGGTGTGGGCAAGAAAACAGTTGAAAAACTCCATCAAATGGGTGTATATACGGGTACTGACCTTTTAGAGGTTTCTGAAATCACTCTCATTGATCGTTTCGGAAGACTCGGCTTTGATCTATATCGTAAGGCTCGAGGTATAGATAACTCTCCCGTCAAATCAAATCGTATCCGTAAGTCCATTGGTAAAGAAAAAACTTACACTAAGATTCTAAGTCTAGATGAAGATATTAAAAAAGAGCTAACTCTCCTTTCGGAAAAAGTTGCTCTTAGTCTTCAAAAATATGAGAAAAGTGGTAAGATCGTCATTTTGAAAATCCGCTATGCTGACTTTTCTACTTTGACAAAACGAAAAACACTGAATCAACAAACACAAGACTCTGAAGAAATTGCTCAAAGCATTATCCAACTCTATGAAACACTGAGTGATAAAGACAAGGGAGTCCGTTTATTAGGAGTCACTGTGACTGGATTTTAAAAACCTTGAAAGTTTCTTCCTTCAAGGTTTCTTTTCTTATACAAATAATCGAACAAAGCTATAAAGTAGTAACACACTACCAAGGACAATACGGTATTTACCAAACACTGTAAAGTCGTGTTTTTTGACATAGCTGGTCAAGAAACGAATGGCAACCATGCTGACTGCAAAAGCCACTACCATTGCTACCAAGAGCAAGAAGAATTGACCAAAACTCAAGACTTCTCCCGCCTTGATGAATTTAAAAATCTTCAAAGCACTGGCTCCAAACATAACTGGAATTCCTAGATAGAAGGTAAATTCTGTTACCACTGAACGACTAGTCCCATTCAACAAACCACCTACGATAGTTGCTCCGGAACGGCTAGTCCCTGGTAGAAGGGCCAAGACTTGGAAAAGACCGATATACAATGCTGTTTTGTAAGGTAATTTGTCTAACTCAGTAACTGTTGGCTCAATCGCTTGCGCTTTGTTACGTTTTTCAAGATAGATAAAGGCAACCCCATAAACAATCAACATGATAGCTACTGAAACCATATTATGGAAGTGAGTATCAAACCAATCATCAAACTTAAAGACTAGGAGAAGAGGTAGAGTCGCAACAAAAACTTTGGACCATAATTGCCAAGTTCTACGAACTTGAACTTTATCCTTACCTGGTTTGAAAGGATTAAGCTTGTTAAAGTAGATAACCATAACGGCTAAGATTGCACCCAACTGAATGACTACGTTAAACATAGACATGAAGGCTTCATTTTGATCTTTATACTGGATAAACTCTTCTGCTAAAATCAAGTGACCAGTACTTGAAATTGGCAACCATTCCGTAATTCCTTCAACAATACCAAAAAAAGATTGATTTTAAAATTTCAAAAAAATACATAGATTACTCCTTTTTCTATCCTCCATTATATCATACTTTTAAAGCATGTGTTGAGTTTTCTTTAGAAAGCACCAACACTTCCACCACCGCCACCGCCTGAGAAACCACCACCAGAGCTACCACTTCCGGATGATACAGAAAAGGTACTTGCTGTATTTGCGACACTGGCATAATGGCTCATTTGTGCTGTTGAATGATAAAACATACTGTGCCAGCTATAAGCTACATAGAGATTGATATCTGGATTTTCTACTTGGATGTGATGAACCTTCATCAAATGACTGACCTTGTCCGCATAGCCAAATAAGGTCGCATAGACTAAGATGCGATTCCAGACCACAATACTTTCCAGCTCAGCCTGATCCAATCGTGCAATGTCACGCAACATATTTTCAAAACTGGTCCAAAGATAATAGACCTCCGCTCCCACTTCATTTAGAACACCATCACGATTATCTAGTCGAAGCTTCCAATAATAGAAAACAGCCAAAACTAAACCTAGAAAACCAAGTACTGGCAAAGGGAGGTAAAAAAAAGCATGAACATCTAAACTGTACAAGAACAAACCAAATCCGATAAATAGAGGTAGGATAGTAGAAAGTCCCATACCCACTTGCAAGGCCTTTTCCACACCAGTTAAAGGACGATAGTAATCTGGGAGCCCCCAGAAGGTAACTCGATTTCTCACTCCTTCTTGCATCTCTTTCAATGCTTCTTCGAAAGAAGATTTGAGCTGACGCCCCTTTGCTTGAATCCGTTTTTCATCAGAGACTTTTGCTCTACGATAAAGACTATCAGATACCTTGTAATCTGCAAATAAATCGGAAAGAGTTGTTTCTTTTTTGCCTGAGAAGGCCAGATTTAGGCAGTCTTTTTCAAAGCTTGATAAACCATCTTCTTTTACCAGCCTCAAACCAACTGCGTCTCCCTCTGAAATAATAGAGACATTCCCACGGTCAATCACATCTAACAAGGTAGCTTGAATAAGTTGGTCAAAGGTGAATTTACCTGCTCCTTTGGTTAGAGGACTCACTTCCTCCAAGGAGGTCGAGTAGACAGCCTCTGATAAAACCATAGGCTCTAATTCCATCGGCGGTTCATAGAGACGATGATTTTTGGCATATTTGACTGAAGGAGTGGTTTTTCTTCTATAGATATAATAGAAGCAGATACTCAATAACAAGGAGATGGAAAGTATTGAAGGAAATACCCAAGTAATGAGTTGTTTACTCTGATCTTTTTCTCTAACAATCGACTCTTCTATCTTATTAAACTCTTCTAAACGATTTCCCTTTTAAGCCCTGATCTATAGCGCTAGCAAAATCAGTTCGAGGCCAGTAGGCATGCAACTCAACTCCGCGCTTAGACGGAAGATTGTCTAAACGAATAGTATAGTCATGACCACTCTGTTCAATCCTTCCATCCCTATAGAGTTGCCCTGTGTGGAAAAAAAGAGTTTTTTTCGGCCCCATTATCTCCCATCACATGAAACTCAAATTTTTTTCAATAGATTCTGAACTATCTGTTAAGGGTTGCCAATTTAATTCAGCGATATCATCATATAAGAAAAGAAGATTTTTTAATTGCCAGGTAAGTTCCACTTCGACCCTGTCCCCTTCCTGACCTGGATTATAGACTTTAACAGTATAACCATTCGTTTCTTCTGTCACTTCGCTAGTAAGATTTTCGATTTTTATGACCATTTTTAGATACCTCAACCTTTGGCTGAGGATCAATATAAAATCCGCTAGGCATCTTGCCAGCACGTCCAAGTCCCACGATTTGGCCCTTAAAGTCCTCCTCAAACTGATAAACTATCTTCTGTCTAAATTCTGCTGTATTGTCTGCATGAATATACAGTTCTCCTTTATAGGATGGAATGCTGAAATCCACGGCAAAAACCAATTTTGGAACAATTATCAGACAAGTAAATATAAGTACTATTAACCATCTTTTTTTCATAATATAGCCTCTTTTGATCTTTTTCTCATTATATCATTTTTTTACAAGTAAGGGTTTACTAAGATTGAAAAAGTTCCGCTTTTTCGATACAATAGAGGGAGCCATTTTTAGACTAGAAATAGGAGAAAACATGAAAAAATTATGCTTATCTATCCTTGCTAGCTTAGCCCTTACTCTAGGACTAGTTAGCCAGGTCCAAGCCGATGAATATTTACGCATCGGAATGGAGGCAGCTTACGCACCATTTAACTGGACTCAAGATGACGACAGTAACGGTGCTGTCAAAATTGATGGAACAAACCAATATGCTAACGGTTACGATGTTCAAATTGCAAAAAAAATCGCTAAAGATCTGGGTAAAGAACCACTCATTGTAAAAACAAAATGGGAAGGACTTGTTCCAGCTCTGACTTCTGGAAAGATTGATATGATTATTGCAGGTATGAGTCCAACCGCTGAACGTAAGCAAGAAATTGCCTTCTCAAGCAGTTACTATACCAGTGAGCCGGTACTTTTAGTCAAAAAAGATTCTGCCTATGCAAACGCCAAAACACTAGATGATTTTAAAGATGCAAAAATCACTTCTCAACAAGGGGTTTACCTTTATGACTTGATTTCTCAAATTCCAGGCGCTAAAAAAGAAACTGCCATGGGTGATTTCGCTCAAATGCGTCAAGCTCTTGAAGCTGGTGTCATTGACGCTTATGTTTCTGAACGACCAGAAGCCCTAACTGCTGAGTCAGCAAATGCAAAGTTCAAAATGATTCAGCCTGAACCTGGTTTTAAAACTGGAGAAGAAGATACCTCTATCGCTATCGGTCTTCGTAAGGATGACGAACGTATCAGCCAAATCAATGCTAGCATTGAAACCATCTCTAAAGATGAACAAGTTGCCCTAATGGATCGTATGATTAAAGAGCAACCTGTAGAAGCTACAACTACTGAAGAAAATAGCAGTAATTTCTTTAGCCAAGTTGCTAAAATTCTAACTGAAAACTGGCAACAACTCTTGCGTGGTGCTGGAATCACACTTTTAATTTCAATTATCGGTACCATCGTTGGTCTCGTTATTGGTCTTGCTATCGGTGTTTTCCGTACTGCGCCTCAATCTGAAAATCAATTTATCTACGTCATTCAAAATATAGTTGGTTGGATTCTCAATATCTATATTGAAATTTTCCGTGGAACGCCTATGATTGTACAATCTATGGTTATCTACTATGGAACTGCCCAGGCTTTCGGAATCAACCTAGACCGTACTCTGGCTGCTATCTTTATCGTTTCTATCAATACCGGTGCCTACATGACCGAAATCGTTCGTGGTGGTATCCTAGCTGTTGACAAAGGACAATTTGAAGCAGCTACTGCACTTGGTATGACTCATAATCAAACCATGCGTAAGATTGTTTTACCTCAGGTAGTTCGAAATATCCTACCTGCTACTGGTAATGAGTTCGTCATCAACATCAAGGACACTTCTGTATTGAATGTTATCTCTGTTGTAGAACTTTACTTCTCAGGAAATACAGTAGCAACACAGACTTACCAGTACTTCCAAACCTTTACTATTATCGCAGTTATCTACTTTGTCCTCACCTTTACAGTAACACGTATCCTACGCTATATCGAAAAACGGATGGATATGGATACCTACACTACAGGTGCTAACCAAATGCAAACGGAGGATTTGAAATAATGAATCAACCTATTCTTGAAATCAAACACCTCAAAAAATCCTATGGACAAAACGAGGTCCTAAAAGATATTTCCCTTACTATCCATAAAGGAGAAGTTATTTCTATCATTGGAAGTTCCGGTAGTGGTAAATCAACCTTCCTACGTTCGATCAACTTACTTGAAACACCCACTGAAGGTAAAATCCTTTATCACGGTGAAAATGTCCTCGAAAAAGGATATAACCTCACTCACTATCGAGAAAAACTAGGAATGGTCTTCCAGTCCTTCAACCTCTTTGAAAACCTTAACGTGCTTGAAAATACAATCGTTGCCCAAACAACTGTACTCAAACGTGATCGCTCAGAAGCAGAGAAAGTAGCTAAAGAGAACCTTGAAAAAGTTGGCATGGGAGAACGTCACTGGCAAGCCAAACCTAAACAACTTTCTGGTGGGCAAAAGCAGCGTGTTGCTATTGCTCGTGCACTTTCCATGAATCCTGATGCCATTCTCTTTGATGAGCCTACATCAGCCCTTGACCCTGAAATGGTCGGTGAAGTTCTCAAAATCATGCAAGATTTAGCTCAAGAAGGTTTGACCATGATCGTCGTAACCCACGAAATGGAATTTGCTCGCGATGTATCACACCGTGTCATCTTTATGGATAAAGGTGTCATTGCAGAAGAAGGCAAACCTGAAGATCTATTTACAAATCCCAAAGAAGAACGTACAAGAGAATTTTTACAACGCTATCTTCGATAAGAAAAAAGACTGCCATTGCAGTCTTTTTTTATATTCTAAAAAATGAAAAGGCAGATTCTTTTCGAACCTGCCTATATCCAAAGACTAATCTTCAAATTTTTCATGATTTTTATTGTAGAAATCAATTAAGCCGAGGGCTGTTTCAAAGGAAATGTTTTTAACTTTTCGCACGTCCTTGAGCCAAAGCAATGATAGACATCTCACGCGCATTCGTTTCCTTAGAAATACGATACCCTGTGATCTTCTTATCACGAACCCAGCTAACAACTGCTTCTACTTTTTCAAAGTTAGACTTAGCCATGTTTTTCTCCTATTTTTTTCTTTACGCAACTTCATTCTATATGTTTTTATAGTGTTTGTCAATTGAAACACATATATTAATAAAGTTATTGCGTTAAGATTATAATTATTTAGCTTTCAAAGCTGATAATATATGGGTTCGAATATCTTCAACTCCATTAGGATTTGCTGGCAAGAATATTGTATTATTTCCTTGTTTATCTGCAAAATTATTCAATGTATCCAAATACTGATTGGTTAATAGGATTGACATAATTTGTTCTTCAGTTAATTCGACATTGGCTCCTTTTAACTCTTTAATAGAATCAGCAAGTCCATCAACAATTGCTTTCCGCTGCTCTGCGATCCCCACACCATGGAGGCGATCTTTTTCTGCCTCAGCTTCTGCCGCTGTAACGATCTTAATTTTATCTGCTTCAGCCAATTCTTGAGCTGCCACTCTCTTACGTTGGGCAGCATTAATCTCGTTCATTGATTGTTTGACTTCTGCATCCGGCTCAACTTTGGTAATGAGCGTCTTAACGATAATATACCCATACGTTGACATTTCTTCCGCTACTTGCTTTTGAACTTCTAATGCAATTTCATCTTTTTTCTCAAACAATTCATCCAAAGTTAACTTAGGAACAGATGAGCGCAATGCATCTTCAATATAAGATTTGATTTGAGCTTCAGGTCTCATCAATTTATAGTAAGCGTCTGTAACGTTTAACTCATTTACACGATACTGAGTTGCGACATTCATAGTCACAAAAACGTTATCTTGGGTTTTGGTTTCAACCACGATCTCACTTTGTAAAAGGCGTAGCTGCACACGAGCTGCAATTTTGTCAATGCCAAATGGTGCCCGTAGATGAATACCACTATTACTTAACTTTTGATACTTACCAAATCGTTCGATAATTGCAACAGATTGTTGACGAACGACATAAACAGAGCTCACTAACACAGCTCCTACAATAAGCATTAGAATCACTAGAACAAGTAAAACTTGTAAAACCATGGGAATCTCCCCCTTTCTTCACTTACATTATAGCACTCATAAATAGGTTAGGCAAATGATATGATAAAAATTTTATAGGATATTAAACAAGCATATTATATAGAGTTTCATTCCCATTCAAGTTAATATAAGACGGATCAAATTTCTCCATTCGGTGAATCAAGCCCGCATAATCATGCTTGTTAGCAAGAGCAATCCCGATTAAGACTGGTCCTGTTCCCTTGCTGGCACGTTTAATATACTCAAAACGAGTGATGTCATCATTTGGCCCCAAGATATCATTTACAAACTCACGAAGTGCACCTGGACGTTGTGGGAAGTTTACCACAAAGTAATGCTTGATTCCATCGTAAATCAAGGCACGCTCTTCCATCTCTGGCATACGGTTGATATCGTTATTTCCTCCAGAGATGATACAACAAATAGTCTTTCCTTTTATATAATCTGACAGTACTTCCAAGGCCGCCACACTAGCAGCACCTGCAGGCTCAGCTACAATCCCCTGTTTAGAGTAAAGATCTATCAAGGTCTCAGATATTAAACCTTCATCCACTCCGATAAGCGTTTCAACGTTTTTACGGGTTGCTTCATAGGTCAATTGTCCAACCTTCTGCACAGCAATCCCGTCTGCAAACTTATCAATTTCTTTAAGTTTAACCGGACCTCCAGCCTCAAATGCTGCCTTCATGGAACGAGCTCCGTTGGCTTCTACACCCAGAACTTCAATAGCCGGATTCGTTTCCTTTATATAAGTAGAAACTCCTGCAATGAGTCCTCCACCTCCTACAGGCACCAAGACAGTATCAAAATCAATGGATTCTTTCGCGCTTCTTCTAAAATTTCATAAGCTACTGTTCCTTGACCAGCTTGAACATAGGGATCATCAAAAGGATCAATAAACGTACGATTTTCAGCAACTGTATAGTCTTGAGCTGCCTTAGCCGAAGCATCAAAGGTATCTCCTACCAATTTGATAGTTACAAAATCTCCTCCAAAGAAACGGACCTGACCAATTTTCTGTTGCGGTGTTGTAATGGGCATGAAAATTGTTGCAGGAATCTTCATTTCATTACAAGTGTAAGCTACTCCTTGAGCATGATTGCCCGCTGATGCACAAACTACTCCACGTTCACGTTCTTCCTTAGTCAGTTGCGAAATGGCATAATAAGCTCCACGAATCTTAAAAGAACGCACTCGTTGAGCATTTTCTTTTTTAAGATAAATCTTGGCACCATATTTTTCCGACAGATAATGATCATATTCTAGTGGAGTTTCAACCACTACACCATTCAAAACTTTATGGGCTTTCACCACATCTTTTGCACTAAGCATAATCTTCTCCTTGATTCGTTTTCAAGATAAAAAGCGGGTTAGGTACCCCCCAACTCGCCTTCTATTTTTATTCTCAAAAATTAGTTGTAGATTTTGAATGCGTCATCGTCGTTTTTACCAACAAATGGCATTGCTTTACGCAATTCTGCACCAACCTTTTCAATTTCAAGGTTAGCTGCTTGTTCACGGTATGCAGTCAATTTTGGACGTCCAGCTTTGTAGTCATTCACAAAGTCGTTGGCAAATGTACCATTTTGGATATCAGCAAGAACAGCTTTCATGTTTTCCTTCACTTGTTCAGTAATCACACGTGGACCTGACACGTAGTCACCGTATTCAGCTGTGTTAGAAATTGATTGACGCATTTTCTTGAATCCACCCTCGTAGATCAAGTCAACGATGAGTTTCATTTCGTGAAGCACTTCAAAGTAAGCCAATTCTGGAGCATATCCAGCTTCAGTCAAGACTTCAAAACCAGCTTCAATAAGGGCAGTCAAACCACCACAAAGAACGGCTTGTTCACCAAACAAATCTTCTTCAGTTTCTTCTTTGTAAGTTGTTTCAAGAAGACCTACACGCGCTGCACCAACACCTTTACACCAGTCCATAGCGATGTTTTTAGCATTTCCTGTTGCATCTTGGTAGACAGCGTAAAGCGCTGGAACACCAAAGCCTTCTTCGTAAGTACGACGCACCAAGTGTCCTGGACCTTTAGGAGCACACATGAAGACATCTACATCTGCAGGAACTTTGATGAATTCGAAGTGGATATTGAAACCATGCGCAAATCCAACTGCATTCCCAGCTTCCAAGTTTGGAGCAATTTCTGCTTCGTACAATTCTTGTTGGATTTCGTCTGGTGCCAAAATCATGATAACATCAGCCAATTTAGTTGCTTCTGCTACTGTATAAGTATCAAAACCATCTTCTTTTGCCTTATCAAAAGATTTACCTGGACGAACACCGATGATCACATCGTGACCTGAATCACGCAAGTTTTGAGCGTGAGCATGACCTTGTGAACCATAACCGATAACAGCGATTTTTTTACCATCAAGCGCTGCTACTTTTACATCTTTTTCGTATTCCATTTGAACTGCCATAGTTTTTCTCTCTTTTCTATATTTATTGCCTGATAGGCTGGTTTAACAAATTTAAGTTATTTTTTACTCAATGAAAATCAAAGAGCAAATTAGGAAGCTAGGCGCAGGCTGTACTTGAGTACGGCAAGGCAAAGCTGACGTGATTTGAAGAGATTTTCGAAGAGTATTAATCGCGGGTAAATCCAGTTGCACCCGTACGAGCGATATTCTTGATACCGTATGGTCGAATAACCCGAATCAAAGCTTCACTCTTTTCCGCATTCCCAGTCATCTGAACGGTAATGGAGCTCGGAGCCACATCGACCACAGTTGCGCGGAAAGGCTGGATAATAGCTAAAATTTCTGCTCGCTTCTCTGCAGGCGCTGAGAACTTGATCAGAATCACTTCACGCTCGAGGTGAGGTTTATCTGTGATATCACGGACACGAATCACGTCGACCTGACGGTTGAGCTGTTTGATGATTTGCTCCACTTCATCGTGAGATGCAACATCAATGATGATGGTAATCCGTGACACATTAGGATTTTCTGTCGCCCCTACCGAGATACTCTCAATATTGACTTGGCGTCTAGACAAAACACCGGTAAGCGATTGAGAACCCCTGACCGGTTTTGAAGTTTGGCTGTTAACATTCTACGCATTAAACTTCACCCCCAACATCTCATGATTACTCTTACCAGCTGGTACCATCGGTAAAACATGCTCTTTACGAGAAATATCTACCTCGATAAACATTGGTACATCTTCCAAGATGACTTCCAAATCCTTTTCTAAGGTTTCAGGATTATCAAATTTATAATTCTTAATTCCATAGGCTTGAGCCATCAACTGGAAGTCAGGAAGGCTATCAAAGACTGACTCTGATGTTCGACCATCGTAGAAGGCTTCTTGCCATTGACGAACCATCCCAAGTGAATGGTTATTAAGCATGATAACCTTGATTGGAATCTTGTAGATATTCAAGATTGCTAATTCCTGATTGGTCATTTGGAAACCACCGTCACCGACAAAGAGGACAACCTCTTTATCTGGATTAGCAATTTTTGCCCCAATGGCTGCAGGAACTCCAAATCCCATGGTTCCTAGTCCACCTGAAGTTACGAGTTGACGCTCGTTTTGGTATGGATAGTATTGAGCTGTCCACATTTGGTGTTGTCCGACGTCAGTTACGACAATGGCATCACCCTTAGTCAATTCGCCTATTCGTTCAATAACTGCTTGTGGTTGGACGACACGTTCTTTCTTATCATAAGATCGAACACGATTTTTATCTTTTGTGACCTTTTCAATCCATTTTTCAGTATTGTTATGAACAACTGGTTCTGCAAGTAATTGTTGTAAGGCTTTTTTAGCATCACCAACAACTGGGATATCGACTGCGATAATCTTGCCAATCTCTGCAGGATCAATATCAATATGCGCTACTTTAGCCTTCTTAGCAAAAGTCTTAGGATTTCCAGTCAAACGGTCATCAAAACGACAACCAATAGAAATCATGAAATCTGCTTCTGTCATGGCAATATTAGCAGCGAAGGAACCATGCATTCCCCCCATCCCCAAAAACAGTGGATGGCTAGTTGCGATTGTTCCCTGTCCCAAAAGACTGGTTACAACCGGAATTTGATACCGTTCTGCGAATTCAATCAACTCTGCGGCAGCCTCTGCGTAACTAATACCACCACCAGCAAGTAATACTGGTTTTTTAGCTTTAGATAACTGCTTCAAGATTTTCTTGATTTGCATATCATTGGGCTCAACAGTTGGTTGATAACTTGGTAACACTACTTCTGGTGAGTAGATAAAATCTGTCTCAAGTGCAGAAACATCTTTCGGCAAATCAATGACGACTGGACCTGGACGACCTGTTGTCGCGATATGCACCGCTTCTGTAATCACACGTGGAATATCTGCTGTTTCACGAACCTGATAATTGTACTTGGTAATTGGCATGGTAATACCGACGATATCCGCTTCTTGGAAGGCGTCTTTACCGATACCAGCTCTTGCCACTTGTCCTGTGAAAACCAAAAGAGGAACACTGTCGCTCATAGCATCTGCAATACCCGTAATGGCATTTGTAGCTCCCGGTCCACTTGTGACGACTGCGACACCAAGTTTTCCCTGTTGACTTAGCATAACCTTCTGCTTCATGAAGACAACCTTGTTCATGCCGACCTAGAATATGGCGAATGCCTTTAAAATTATAAATAGCATCATATAAAGGCAATACCGCCCCACCTGGATAACCAAAAATCGTATCGATTCCTAGGTCACGGAGCGTTTCCAAAACAAGTTCTGAACCTGACTTTGGTGAATCTAAAATGATTTTCTCCATCGTTCCCCTTTCTCTTCTCAATAAAATGACTTGTTTCTATAATACCATTTTTTTCAAAAAAATTTTCAAGACAAAAAGAAACAATTTTTCTGAATTTTCTATCTAGATACTTTACAATATCAAATTGATTCGAAAAATTATACGTATTCTTACCTTTTTTTAGGAAAAAAAGGTTGAGACAAAATGTCCCAACCTTTTGATTATTTACTTATTAAAGTGAGTTAACGTCAACCTTGATACCAACACCTTGAGTAGTTGTGATTGTCAAGCTTGTTACGTAAGTTCCTTTAGCAGTAGCTGGTTTAGCTTTTTGGATAGTTTCGTTGAATGCTTTAAAGTTTTCAACCAACTTGTCAGCTTCAAATGAAACTTTACCGATGATAGCTTGTACGATACCTGCACGGTCAGCACGGTAAGTGATCTTACCACCTTTAGACTCTTCAACTGCTTTAGCAACATCCATTGTTACAGTACCAGTTTTAGGGTTTGGCATCAAGTTACGTGGTCCAAGGACACGTCCAAGACGTCCAACAAGAGCCATCATGTCAGGTGTAGCGATAACTACGTCGAAGTCCAACCAACCGTCGTTGATTTTAGCAACAAGGTCGTCTTCACCAACGAAGTCTGCACCAGCTGCTTTAGCTTCTTCAGCTTTTGCACCACGTGCAAATACAAGAACGCGAGATGTTTTACCAGTACCGTTTGGCAATACCATTGCTCCACGGATTTGTTGGTCAGCTTTTTTCACGTCGATGTTCAAGTTGTAAGCAACTTCTACAGTTGCGTCAAATTTTGCAAAGTTAGTTTCTTTTGCAAGAGCTACAGCTTCTTCTACGCTGTATGCTTTTGTGCTGTCGATTTTCTCAAGAGCAGCACGAAGTTGTTTGCTTTTTTTAGCCATTTTCTATTCTCCTTGTAAGTGGTTCAATCGATTTTCATCTCCCACGTCACTTCTCGAAATGATGAAGTCTTGCGGGTTATATAGGGAAGTTATTGATTAGTCAACAACAGTGAATCCCATAGAACGAGCAGTACCTTCGATCATACGCATTGCAGACTCAATGTTTGCAGCGTTCAAATCTGGCATCTTAGTTTCTGCAATTTCTTGTACTTGTGCACGAGTAACTGTAGCAACTTTAGTTTTGTTAGGTGTACCTGATCCTTTTTCAACACCTGCAGCTTTTTTCAAAAGAACAGCAGCTGGTGGTGTTTTAGTAACGAAAGTAAATGATTTATCTTCGTATACTGAGATAACAACTGGAATGATCATACCAGCTTGATCAGCTGTACGAGCGTTGAACTCTTTTGTGAATCCCATGATGTTGATACCAGCTTGACCAAGAGCAGGTCCAACCGGTGGAGCTGGTGTAGCTTTACCAGCAGGGATTTGCAATTTTACAAGTTTTTCGACTTTTTTAGCCATTTTTAAATCCTCCTTTGTGGTTTTGGCGGTAATTTAGAGATTTTTACCTCCCACAAGTATGTTTTACACATACCCTACTATTATACACTAATCTATCTCAAATGCAAGAGAAAAATACTATTTTTAGAGAAATTTTATTACTGAATTTGGCTATTATTTCTTTCGTGAAAGAGTTCTGAACTACAAACAAAAAACCGCTCTGTTTTGAGCGATTATAAGGGATACTAAATTTTGTAGGAGTCCAGCTTTAAGAGCAGGCTTGTCCCTTTCTCAGTACTTCCGCTCTCCACAAATCCAAGGGACTCAAAACATCGTCTGGAGGCATAATTGAAATCATAGATTTCCTGAACTTTTAATTCTTTCCATCCTCTTTGTCGAGCTAGATCAATCAAAGTCTTCAAAACCTTACATCCAAGTCCTTGATGCTGGTAAGTTGGATTGCCAATCACAATAGGAATATTCTCCAGAGATAAGGTGACATCCCCAATCGGAAGCCACTCTCCCTTTTCTCTATACTCAATCCAAAATAAATCCCCGTGTTTTTCTAAATAGGAGTACATAGCATTCAATTTTTTAACACTATAGGGGCTTCTGACTCCATCTACAAGTTCAACCAAGTCCACATCCTGATACCAAGTCAAAGCTACATCACGATGATCTGCTAAAAAATAAGGAACCAAGCGTAAAGAACTATCAATTTGAATGATTTGTTTCATTTTAACTTCCTTTTCAATAAGAGAGCCGCTGCTTGATTAAAACCATCACACCAGTTGTACCATTTTGCTTCATACTCATCTTGAGGTATGATACGATTTTTTAAATCCAGAACAGAGTATATCTTTCTTTCCTCGCAAACTTGCGCATAGAGATGATATAGTTCATTACCACCATCTTTATCCCACTCAGCAGAAATCGTATTTTGACCTGTCAACAAAGCTTGGTAAACTCTGTGATGCCCGTCTGTAATTAGCAAGCGATCTCCAAATGCAAGAACACTGATTGGATTAATACTTGGCTTTTCTACCGACTGATAAAGCATCTGGATATCTTGCAACTTCTTTTCTGATAAGTATAGTTGGGTCGGATGAAGATCTTTTATCTTGACTTCCATTTTTTCTCCTCAAGAAGAGTTAATAACTACTTTTGCTTGCCTGTAAAGCGCCATTGAAAACGAAGTTTTTCATAAAATGGAAATTCGATAAATAGGACCCCTAGGCCTACACAAAGACTAGCAAGAACATCTGACGGATAATGAACCCCTAGATAGACTCTGGATACTAGTACACTCAATAGGTAGAATCCTAGTAAGATTTGGACGATTCTTTTCCAAAGTTGATCTTTAATCCTTTGGCTGAAAATCACAATCAAAGTTCCAACCATAATCGTTACTGCCAGAGAATGTCCGCTTGGAAACGAAAAACCTTTTTCTTCTACCAAGTGTAGAATTTCTGGCCGTGGTCTTTGGTAGATATTCTTAAAAGTTACGATTAAGATTCCAGCTAAAGTCAGATTCCCCAACATGAGATAGCTTTCCAGTTTCCATTGCTTACGGTAAAAAATAAAAGCTACAATGAGAACCCAAGTGATAATGACTGGGATATCAATTAAATGTGTGATTGTTCTGAAAAGGAAGGTCAGGGAAACAGGTAAATCACCTCGAATAGCAGTCTGGATTGGTTGATCAAAGCCAATCAGCATATCAGGATAAAACTTGACAATATAACCTAAAATCACAAAAAGCAAAAGGGCAAAAGAGCCCTTTGTTAAATATGTTTGTTTATCTTTCATAACGTTTTAAAGTTACCTTTAGGAAGACATAAATCAACCAAAATGCTAGTGCAAAGATAATACCCTCAATTAAGTTAAAAGGTAAAACCATTGTCAACAAATAGTTACTAAGTCCTAGTATTTTCTCAATATCAAAATTAGCAAACTTAGCATATAATGGGACAGCATAAACATAGTTAAGAACTAGCATAGCCAAGGTCAAACCAATCGTACCAGCAAGAGAAGCTAGAGCAAAACGAATTGGCGTCCTATCTTTTTTCCAAATCAAACCAAATGCAAGAACAAAAACTCCTAAAGCCACGATATTCATCGGCAAACCGATATAGGTGCTGACCCCTTGATTGTTTAAAATTAACTTAAGCAAGGAACGGAGTAAAATTATCACAAAAGCTGCAGGTAAATCGAGTACTATTAACCCTACCAAAACCGGTAAGATACTAAACTCAATCCTTAAAAAGGGTGCCGCCGGTAGAAGCGGAAAGTCAAAGTACATCAACACAAATGAAAGTGCTGATAAAATAGCAACGGTCGAAAGTCGACGTGTGTTTGTCATAACAGGTTCCTCCAATTTTCTATAAAATCAGAAGAAGTTGGAAAGTCCCACTCTATCTATCAACTCAACTATATCAAAAACAATCTATTGGTCAAAAACACCAAAAGAACTTCCTATATATTTAAGTGGAATAGATAAAATTATTCTTTCGTCTTCTCCCATCCAGACTATACTGTCGGTTGTGGAATCACACCACATCAGCTTGCGCTCGCGGACTTCTTTTAGAGTAAGGAAATGGAGATTTTTCTTTTAGACTAGGCGACAAGCTGTAGGCATAACTTTTGGTTAGGCAAAGCTTGGCAACAAAGTATAAAAGGAAAAGAACATTTCCGAGTAAAAGTCACCGCCGGTCGGGAATTACACCCAGCCCTGAAGACCCCTTTATGATAACAAAAAAAGCTTGCAAGCGCAAGCATTTTATCTCTTCTCAGTGTTTATTTCAACTTATCCGTTTCGTAAGTATGAACCAGTTCGAGACCCGCAAAATTCTGTTGACGAAGGGCCTCATAGACTATCATACATACAGTATTGGATACATTGAGACTACGGACATGTTCATCATTCATAGGAATTCTGAGAGCTTTTTCAGGATGTTCCCGCATAAATTCCTCAGGCAAACCTTTATCTTCACGTCCAAAAAGAAAATAATGGTTTCCTTCTATCGTGAAGTCGGCATCCGAATAAACCTTTTCTGCAAACTTGGAAATCAAGTAGACTTGACCATCCATTTTTTTCATAAATTCATCTAAACTATCATAAAAATAGATCTCAAGTTTGTCCCAATAGTCTAGCCCGGCTCGCTTCATTTTACGATCATCAATCGGAAAGCCCATCGGTTTGATAATATGAAGGGGCGCATTCGTCGCCGCACAGGTTCGTGCAATATTTCCCGTATTTTGTGGAATTTGTGGTTCAAACAATACAATATGATTGGCCATGACTTGCTTCCTCTCACTAGTGCAAAAAAATAGCCACACTGCCCGGAGTCAAGCTCAGCAAACAGCGTGGTTAAGGCATCGTTAACTTACCTCACAACAGGTTTGAAGTAAATCAGCGAAACTACTTTTTTAGTATAACACTTTCAGCCTGATTGTCAATAGAAATGACTTGATTTTTTCATTTTTTTTACAAGCATATTTACAAAAGTTAAAAAATCTCCTATAAGCCTCTAATATCGAAGGATAGGCATGGGTCAATAATTTCGGAAACACGTGCTTTTTTTCATAATCATATTTTGTTTAAAGTAGAATATTTCCTAGAATTCATCTAATCCCTTTATTAAAGAAGGAAACAGTCGGTTGTTGAGTGCATTTTTTTCTAAAAAAAGGTATGATAGAGACATATTGAAAAAGTAGGTTAATTAACTATGAAGATTATTCTTGTCGGAGGGGGAAAAGTAGGTTCTGCCCTCTGTCGTTCACTTGTTGCTGACAACCATGATGTTGTCTTAATTGAACAGAACGAAACTGTTCTAAATACTTGACTAGCCGTTTTGATATTATGGGAATCGCAGGTAACGGAGCTGACTTTGCTATGTTAGAAGCAGCCAATGTTCAGGATTGTGATATTTTCATTGCCATGACTCAATACGACGAGGTCAACATGGTTTCGGCTGTTTTAGCCAAAAAAATGGGAGCCAAAGAAACCATCGTTCGTGTTCGTAACCCTGAATATTCCAACCCTTACTTTAAAGAAAAAAATATTCTCGGTTTTTCACTGATTGTCAACCCAGAACTCCTAGCAGCTCGTGCTATCGCTAATATTATCGACTTCCCCAATGCTCTTTCTGTTGAGCGTTTTGCAGGTGGATTAGTCAGCTTAATGGAATTCAAGGTACGAAATTTCAGTAATATTTGTCAGATGTCTATTGCTGATTTCCGTAAAAAGTTTGGTAATGTTATTGTCTGTGCTGTCGAACGCGACCACAAACTCATGATTCCTAGTGGAAATATGATTTTAGAAGATCAAGACCGTATCTTTGTGACAGGAAGTCGTGTCGATATGATGCTCTTCCACAACTATATTAAGTCCAGAGTTGTTAAGAGTTTACTCATCATAGGAGCTGGGAAAATTGCTTACTATCTCTTAGGTATGTTAAAAGACAGTCGTATCGATACCAAGGTTATTGAGGTCAATCCTGAAAGAGCTGCCTTTTTCAGCGAAAAATTCCCTAAACTCTATATAGTCCAAGGTGATGGAACAACTAAGGACACCCTCTTAGAAGAAAGTGCACAAAACTATGATGCCGTTGCCACTTTGACAGGAGTCGACGAGGAAAATATCATTACCTCTATGTTCTTGGATAACATAGGTGTTCAGAAAAATATTACCAAAGTAAACCGCACTAGCTTATTAGAAATTATCCACGCAACAGATTTCTCAAGTATCATCACCCCTAAAACAATCGCTGTTGATACCATCATGCACTTTATCCATGGTCGTGTAAATGCGCAATATTCTGACCTTCAAGCTATGCACCATCTAGCAAATGGACAGGTAGAAACTCTTCAATTCCTGATCAAGGAAGCCAATAAAATGACTGGCAAGCCTTTATCTCAATTGAAGCTCAAAAAGGATATCTTGATTGCTGCTATTATCCGCAATGGAAAAACGATCTTCCCAACAGGAGAAGATACCCTCCAGGTCGGTGATAAGCTAGTGGTTATCACTTTGCTTTCAAATATCACCAAGATTTATGATTTGTTAGAGAGGTAAGCTATGAATAGAAGTATGGTACGCTTTCTTCTTGCAAAACTACTCTTGATTGAAGCTGGGCTACTTTTAGTTCCGGTTGGTATTGCTCTTTACTATCGAGAATCTAATCAAGTTTTTACAGCTCTTTTCTCTACCATCGGGATTCTTGTTGTCCTAGGTCTACTCGGAATCATCAAAAAGCCTAAAAAACAACGTATCTATGCCAAAGAAGGAGTCCTAATTGTTGCCCTATGTTGGATCCTCTGGTCTTTCTTTGGCTCCCTTCCCTTTGTCTTTTCAGGTCAAATCCCCAATTTTATCGATGCCTTCTTCGAAACTAGTTCCGGCTTCACTACTACGGGAGCAACTATCTTAAATGACGTTTCTGTACTAAGTCGTTCGCTTCTATTTTGGCGGAGCTTTACCCACCTCATTGGAGGGATGGGGGTGCTAGTTTTTGCCCTAGCTATTATGGACAATGCAAAAAACAGCCACTTAGAGGTTATGAAGGCCGAGGTCCCTGGACCAGTATTTGGTAAGGTTGTGTCTAAGCTAAAAAATACAGCACAAATCCTCTACATCCTGTATCTGGCAATGTTCGCCCTCTTTGTAGTGATTTATTATCTTGCCGGTATGCCACTCTACGATAGTTTTGTCATCGCTATGGGAACTGCTGGGACTGGTGGTTTCACTGTTTACAATGATGGAATCGCCCACTATAATAGTTCTCTCATTACCTATCTGACGAGTGTTGGGGTCTTGATGTTTGGTGTCAATTTCAACCTCTACTACTATCTCATGCTTCGTCGAGTCAAGGAATTCTTTTTTGATGAGGAGCTTCGTGCTTATCTCTTGATTGTCGTCGTTTCTACCGGCTTAATTACCCTCAATACACTCCACCTTTATAGTGGCGTTTCACAAAGTTTTGAGATGGCCTTCTTCCAAGTTTCTAATATCATCACTACAACTGGTTTTGGTTACGGAAACATAACCAATTGGCCATTGTTTTCACAATATATTTTACTGATGCTGATGGCGATTGGTGGTTCTGCTGGATCTACTGCTGGTGGTCTCAAAGTGATGCGTGGAGTTATTCTAGCTAAAATTGCTAAAAATCAATTTTTGTCTACCATATCCCCTCACCGTGTTTTAACTCTCCATGTTAACCAAACTGTAATTGACAAGGACACCCAACACAAGATTCTCAAGTACTTTGTAGTTTACATTATGATTCTACTCAGCTTAATGTTCATTATCAGTTTAGATGCTAACAATTTAATGATTGTTACGAGTGCCGTTTTCAGTTGCTTTAACAATATCGGCCCAATTCTCGGAACAACCTCAAGTTTCTCAATTTTTAGTCCATTTTCAAAACTCCTCCTATCCTTTGCAATGATTGCAGGACGTCTTGAAATTTATCCAATCATATTACTCTTTATGAAGCGAACCTGGTCTAAGCGTTAGCAATGTTATTATCAAAAAGCAAATCCTTCAAAAAATGAGGGATGTTTTTTTCTGTTGATAAGATTTTTAAAAGACAGTTGAGAGTCAAAAAAATAACACTTGAGAAAAAGATGATTTTTTTCATGAATCATTTTAGTTATAATTTTTTTAAAAAAACGTAGGGGGTTTTATATGGAAAAAAATGAACAAATCAATCCAACTTCTTTTTATTGATTTCCTTGGTATATTTAGGTTGCTGTAGTTGCTTATTTTGGACCGATATCTCTTTAGCTCTCAAGCAATCCTACTTTTACTTTTTATTCCTTCTACTGATATTATCTAGTATCTGTACATTTATCCACTATCTTTCTGGCCATGATCCTGTCAACAGTCAGCTACGAAATCGCAGCCGTTCTTTCTTTTTATTATATAGTACTATGATTGTCATTAATGTGGCGGGAGTCAGCCTTATCCTATTTGATAATCCCAGTAGTGGCACTCTGCTTCAAAAAGAAGTGGTGGATTTGATGCTTATCTCTTTCTTTTTCCTTTTCGGACTTGATATTGCTACCTTTCTGCCGTTAAACAAATGGAGAAAATTACCAACTCATAAAAAGAGAGGCAGGCTAACAACCCTTATCTTTCTTAGTTTATTTTTTCTGCACAATCCTTTAACTATACTTTCTGTCAGCTTTTATATCCTTTTGGGAGTCAGCTTTCTTAACTTTTTATTTCCTAAAACCTTAAGACAAGATTTATCCTTCTATAGTCATTTAATTCGAAATATCTTACTAATTGTCTCTACACTCATTTTTTTGGTAGTTTATAGAATTCCTATCCAAAGTATGCTATAATGAAATAAATTTTTTTAGGAGATATTTGGATGAATTTTTTTAAAGATTATCGTAAAAGACTGCTTTGGTTAGGAATCTTTCTTGTCGCTATGTGCCTATCGCAAGTTCCTATCGTAACTTTAATGTTACTTCAAAAAACTCAACTTGGATCTATCTGGTCATCTCTAATAGTTGGGCTTGTCTCTACCGCTATTGTTACACTCTTTTTATACAGTGCTCACAAAAGTAAGTTATTAAATCTAAAATCAAAACTCTTTACTATTAATGACGCCCCTCGAATCGCTCTTAGTTATGTAGCCGTTGTCGCAGGAAATGTGATTGGTGCGATTTGGTTACAACTTCTGAAGCAAACAACTACTTCGAATCAAGAGGCTATCAATAGCATCATGTCAGAAAGCTCTCTAATTTCCAGCATTTTCGTGGTTGCAATAGTGGCACCTATTTGTGAGGAAGTTATCTGTCGAGGTATCATCCCTACTAAACTCTTTGAAGGATATGAAAAAATTGGTTACGTTTTTGGTTGGCTCCTCTTTACAATGGCCCATATCCCAACAAACCCACCTTCTTTCTTAATCTATGGTTGGATGTCTGCCGTCCTAACTTGGACTGCATATCGCACCAAACGTCTAGAAATGTCTATTTTCCTCCATTTAGTAATTAATGGAATGAGCATTCTCATGCTTATCCTTCTGACAATTCTTATCAAGGTTGTTGGTATAGATGCTTTTCAATAAGTAGAAGTTCCACTACTAATATAATTTAAAATAAAAAGACTAGAAATCTATTTAATTTCTAGTCTTTTTTTGTCTATTTAAGAACGAAACACGAATTAGGTGCGAGAAGTTACAATACGGAGATAGTGACAGTTAGCTAGAACACTTCCTAAATGTTACGACACGAAGAGGCGAAAACGATTATTTTTTGCCGACGAGTTAGTAAGGCAGTTAGCTAGTCCGCAAAATAGCGGCTAGCGTCCAACAATTAGGAACTTTAGTTCCAATTGTTGGAACTGAGTTACATCTTTTCTTCCAACTCCACATCTGGATACTTGTCTGCAAACCAGCGGAGAGCAAAGTCATTTTCAAAGAGGAAGACAGGCTGGTCAAAGCGATCCTTAGCCAAGATGTTTCGGCTTGAAGACATGCGCTCATCTAAGTCTTCTGGTTTGATCCAGCGAACGGTCTTTTTACCCATTGGGCTCATGACCACTTCGGCATTGTATTCATTTTCCATCCGGTGCTTAAAGACTTCAAACTGAAGTTGACCAACGGCACCTAACATGTATTCACCCGTTTGGTAGTTGGTGTAGAGCTGAATAGCTCCTTCTTGCACCAATTGCTCAATCCCTTTGTGGAAGGATTTTTGCTTCATGACGTTTTTAGGTGAAACCTTCATGAAAATCTCAGGCGTGAAGGTTGGTAGTGGTTCAAACTCAAACTTATTTTTGCCAACAGTAAGCGTATCTCCAACCTGGTAGGTCCCTGTATCATAAACCCCGATGATATCTCCAGCTACGGCATTAGTGACATTTTCACGACTTTCCGCCATAAATTGGGTGACATTAGAAAGCTTAGCTCCCTTACCAGTACGAGGCAAATTGACACTCATACCACGCTCAAATTCGCCCGATACGATACGGACAAAGGCGATACGGTCACGGTGACGAGGGTCCATGTTGGCTTGGATTTTAAAGACAAAACCTGAGAAGTCCTTGTCATAAGGGTCAACAAGTTCACCGTCTGTTTTTTTGTGTCCATGAGGTTCTGGAGCATACTTGAGGAAGGTTTCAAGGAAGGTCTGCACTCCAAAATTAGTCAAAGCCGAGCCAAAGAAGACTGGTGTCAAATCACCTGCAAGAATGGCTTCCTCTGAGAATTCATTTCCTGCTTCATTCAAAAGCTCAATATCATCTTTCACTTGTTCGTAGAAAGGATTGCTAGCGAATAGCTTGTCTCCTTCTTCTAGGCTAGCAAAGCGTTCGTCTCCTTTATACAGTTCCAAGCGTTTATTGTAAAGGTCATAAAGTCCCTCAAAGGCTTTCCCCATCCCGATTGGCCAGTTCATTGGGTAACTCGCAATTCCCAATACTTCTTCCAATTCTTGCAAGAGATCTAGTGGTTCACGACCGTCACGGTCCAGCTTGTTCATAAAGGTAAAGACTGGAATCCCGCGGTGTTTGACAACCTCAAACAATTTCTTGGTTTGGGCCTCGATACCCTTGGCAGAGTCCACTACCATGACCGCAGCATCCACCGCCATCAAAGTCCTATAAGTATCTTCAGAGAAGTCCTCGTGCCCTGGAGTGTCTAGGATGTTCACGCGCTTACCATCGTAGTCAAACTGCATAACAGATGAAGTGACTGAAATCCCACGTTGTTTTTCGATGTCCATCCAGTCAGACTTGGCAAAGTTTCCTGTTTTCTTCCCTTTTACGGTACCGGCTTCCCGAATCTCTCCCCCAAAGTAAAGCAACTGCTCTGTAATCGTCGTTTTACCAGCATCCGGGTGGGAGATAATAGCAAAGGTACGGCGTTTCTTAATTTCTTCTTGAATAGTCATAAGTTCTCTTTCTTTCTACTTTTTTTAATTATTTCGACTTTTAATCACTCTTTGTTACATTGGACTCTAAAATTCCTTTCAACACTCCATTATATCGGATTTTAGAGAGTTTTTCAATCGCTTATAAAAGAAAAAGCAGGCCAAAATGGTAGACCCGCTCATAAGATTCTTTTATTGACTATTTATATTTATCACCCTTAATATCTCTTTACAAATTAATTGTTTCTAGAGCAATTTTCTTTTGCCAACGTTTCTTAAACAAGATATCAAAGAGAACTAAAGCCGAAGAGAGAATGATTGAAACTAGAAGATACTTGATCCATATAGGAGCATCTGGAATAAAAGGTGTGGTATTCAAAAGCCCATAGTTTCCACCTGTCACTTGATTGACTCCAACTAGAAAAAGATTAAGAACAAAAGTGTAAGCAATGATTCGATACTTTTTCAGCAAGGTCTTATCGTAGTGATTCATGAGATAGACCAGGGAATTGACCAAAAGGGCATAATGACCAATCAAGAATGAAAAACTGGTAATATGCGGGAAGTCATAGGGGTCAAAAACTGGATAACCTAAGGCAAATACTGCTCCACTGGCTCCCATAAGGGCAAAATACTGCTTAGTTTTCCATTTATCTGGTAAGAAAACAACCGCGAACATGGCCAAACGACAATGGTAAAGAGGTAGACTGTTTGAAAACGGAATGCCAAAGCCAATATACCAAGTGTAAAGAGCCAGCAGTTGCGCTATTTGAATCCACTTAAATAATCGAACAAATTTAGGATTTTTATAGTAAGTAAGGGACCCATATATAGACAAGGCAAGAAGACCTATCATGACTCCATACCAAAAAATGGGAATAGCAGGCGGTGTAGTTAATTCAGTTGTAATAAAATGATGCATAGGTGTCTCCTTAATCTAAGTACTTTAAGTATTTTTACCTTAATTTCTTATGTTTCCATTTAACAAGTTGATTAATGAAGATGAGAATTCCCGTCATCAAGCTGGTCACTATCAAATAGTTAAGCAAACCGCCATGATCCCCAATCACAGGAGGCTTGCTCATAAAGCCATAATTTCCTCCTGTCAAAAGATTGGCTAGAAAGATAATGGCATTAACTCCAAGAGTCATCCGGCATATTTCCAAGCATCTCCTTTTTCAACTTTATAATATCTAACAAGATAAATCAAGCAGTTAGCCAAGAGGGCCCAGTGTCCGAAAACATTGTTCACAGACGAAACATGAGGGAAAGGAAAAGGATAAAAGACTGGATAAACCAAGGCCATGATAGAACCAAAGACTCCCAACAAGGCAAAATATTGCTTGAAAAAGGTCTTGTCCGGAGCAAAAAGAATAATCCACATAGCCATGCGGCTATGATAAAAAGGGAGAGCCTCAGACAGGGGCAGGTACGCCGAAATATACCAAGCGTTGATAATCAGCAATTGGATCAATTGTCCCCAATACCAAAAATCTCGATAGCGCTTAGAAGAGGCATAACGAATCGATAAAATGGTTATAACTACTAAAGACGTAGGTAATAAAAAGTACCAGGCTCCCAAGTGTGGAGGGACTGTTTTTTTACTGGTAAAAAGCAACTCCCAAAGCGTCATGTGTTATCCTTAACGTCTTCTAGTTGGGTTAATGATACATCCTTTTTACCAACTAAAAACGACTGTTATTCTTTCTTCTAATTTCAACCATTATATCGAAATAAAAAGTATTTTTCAATTTCTGTTTCTTTTTAGCTTGACTTGCCTTATTTATAGGAAAATATGGTAAAATAGAACAGATAAAGAATCATCATTTCACGAAAGGATATCCGATGAAAATTACGCAAGAAGAGGTAACTCACGTTGCCAATCTTTCAAAATTAAAATTCTCAGAAGAAGACACTGCTGCCTTTGCGACAACACTCTCAAAAATTGTTGATATGGTCGAATTGCTCAGTGAAGTTGATACAACTGGTATTGAACCAACGACTACCATGGCTGACCGTAAAACTGTTCTCCGACCTGATGTGGCCGAAGAAGGAACAGACCGTGACCGCTTGTTTAAAAATGTACCCGAAAAAGAAAACTACTATATCAAGGTGCCAGCTATCCTAGATGACGGAGGAGATGCCTAATGACTTTTAACAATAAAACGATTGAAGAGTTGCACAACCTCCTTGTCTCTAAGGAAATTTCTGCAACGGAACTAACACAAGTGACTCTTGAAGATATCAAATCACGCGAAGAGGCGATCAATGCCTTTGTTACTATCGCTGAGGACCAAGCTCTTGCTCAGGCTAAAGCTATTGATGAAGCTGGAATCGATGCGGACAATGTTCTTTCTGGTATTCCCCTAGCTGTTAAGGATAACATTTCTACAGATGGTCTCTTTAACAACTGCAGCCTCAAAAATGCTCTATAACTACGAGCCAATCTTTGATGCGACAGCTGTTGCCAATGCCAAAGCAAAAGATATGATTATCATCGGAAAGACCAACATGGACGAGTTTGCCATGGGTGGATCTGGCGAGACTTCTTACTATGGACCAACCAAGAATGCTTGGGACCACAGCAAGGTTCCCGGTGGATCATCTAGTGGTTCCGCAGCTTCTGTAGCTTCAGGACAAGTCCGTTTGTCTCTTGGTTCTGATACAGGTGGATCCATCCGCCAACCGGCTGCCTTCAACGGGATTGTCGGTCTCAAACCAACCTACGGAACAGTTTCACGTTTCGGTCTGATTGCCTTTGGTAGCTCCCTAGACCAAATCGGACCTTTCGCACCAACCGTTAAAGAAAATGCCCTCTTGCTCAATGCTATTGCTAGCGAAGATGCAAAAGACTCTACTTCTGCTCCTGTCCGCATTGCTGACTTTACTTCAAAAATCGGTCAAGATATCAAGGGCATGAAAATTGCTTTGCCTAAGGAATATCTTGGTGAAGGGATTGACCCAGAGGTTAAGGAATCTATCCTCAACGCTGCTAAGCACTTTGAAAAACTCGGTGCTATCGTTGAAGAAGTTAGCCTTCCACACTCTAAATACGGGGTTGCAGTATACTACATTATTGCTTCTTCAGAAGCTTCATCAAACTTGCAACGCTTTGACGGAATCCGTTATGGCTACCGTGCAGAAGATGCTAAGAACTTGGATGAGATTTACGTTAACACTCGTAGCCAAGGCTTCGGTGACGAAGTCAAACGTCGGATCATGCTTGGTACTTTCAGTCTTTCATCAGGTTACTACGATGCCTACTACAAGAAGGCTGGACAAGTTCGCACCCTTATCATCCAAGATTTCGAAAACGTCTTTGCGGATTATGACTTGATTTTGGGACCAACTGCTCCTAGCGTTGCCTACGACTTGGATTCGCTCAATCATGATCCAGTTGCTATGTACTTAGCTGACCTTTTAACAATTCCTGTCAACTTAGCTGGTCTTCCAGGGATTTCGCTTCCTGCTGGATTTGTTCAAGGTCTACCAGTAGGACTCCAATTGATTGGTCCTAAGTATTCAGAAGAGACTATTTACCAAGCTGCTGCTGCCTTTGAAGCAACAACAGACTACCACAAACAACAACCCGTGATTTTTGGAGGTGATAACTAATGAACTTTGAAACAGTCATTGGACTTGAAGTCCACGTAGAGCTCAACACCAATTCAAAAATCTTCTCACCTACTTCTGCCCACTTTGGGAATGACCAAAATGCCAACACTAACGTGATTGACTGGTCTTTCCCAGGCGTACTACCAGTTCTCAATAAAGGTGTTGTCGATGCTGGTATCAAGGCTGCACTCGCTCTTAACATGGACATCCACAAGAAGATGCACTTTGACCGCAAGAACTACTTCTACCCTGATAATCCTAAAGCCTACCAAATTTCTCAGTTTGATGAACCTATCGGTTATAATGGTTGGATTGAAGTGGAATTAGAAGACGGTACAACTAAGAAAATCGGTATCGAACGTGCCCACTTGGAAGAAGACGCTGGTAAAAATACCCATGGTACAGATGGTTACTCTTATGTTGACCTCAACCGCCAAGGGGTGCCTTTGATTGAGATTGTATCTGAAGCAGACATGCGTTCACCAGAAGAAGCTTATGCTTATCTAACAGCCCTCAAGGAGGTTATCCAATACGCTGGCATTTCTGACGTTAAGATGGAAGAAGGTTCTATGCGTGTGGATGCCAACATCTCCCTTCGTCCTTATGGTCAAGAGAAATTCGGTACCAAGACAGAGTTGAAAAACCTTAACTCCTTCTCAAACGTGCGTAAGGGTCTTGAATACGAAGTCCAACGTCAAGCTGAAATCCTTCGTTCAGGTGGTCAAATCCGCCAAGAAACTCGCCGTTATGACGAAGCTAACAAAGCTACTATTCTCATGCGTGTCAAGGAAGGTGCTGCAGACTACCGCTACTTCCCAGAACCAGACCTACCCCTCTTTGAAATCTCAGACGAGTGGATTGAAGAAATGCGTACTGAGTTACCAGAGTTTCCAAAAGAACGCCGTACACGCTATGTCTCTCAACTCGGATTATCAGACTACGATGCTAGCCAGTTGACTGCCAACAAAGTCACTTCTGACTTCTTTGAGAAAGCTGTTGCCCTCGGTGGTGATGCCAAACAAGTCTCTAACTGGCTCCAAGGTGAAGTCGCTCAATTCTTGAACGCTGAAGGCAAGACACTGGAACAAATCGAATTGACACCTGAAACTTGGTAGAAATGATCGCCATCATCGAAGACGGCACTATCTCTTCTAAAATTGCTAAAAAAGTCTTTGTCCACCTTGCTAAAAATGGTGGAGGCGCTCGTGAATACGTTGAAAAAGCTGGTTTAGTTCAAATTTCAGATCCAGATGTCTTGATTCCAATTATCCACCAAGTCTTTGCCGATAACGAAGCTGCTGTTGCCGACTTCAAGTCAGGAAAACGCAACGCCGACAAGGCCTTTACTGGTTTCCTCATGAAAGCAACCAAAGGCCAAGCCAACCCACAAGTAGCCCTCAAACTGCTTGCCCAAGAATTAGCTAAGTTGAAAGAAGATTCATTATAATATAACTGTCACAAGCTAATCAAAATTCTAGCTTGATGCCTTGCACTTTGTACTCACATAGTTAGGAGACATATGAAAAAGTTATATACTCTTATCGCTACTTGCATGCTTCTTCTATTTGTGACACCCCTACAATCCATCGATGCAGGTGTTGGACATTCTCGAAGTGGTAGCTCTAGTCGCAGTAGTTCTCGAAGTAGCAGTAGCTCACGAAGTAGTTCAAGTGGTGGTAGTTCTTCTTCTAGAAGCAGCTATCGTTCTGGTGGTAGTTACTCAAGTTTAGATGATTCTCTAGGGACCGGAATGACCATTCTGATTATGTTTGGTGTCGGAGCTTTCTTACTCTTCATGCTCATCAAATATTTGAGTGACCAGAATTCATCATCTGGTAAATCTTATGGAAGTTCGACTAGCTACCAACCAGAAACAATTAGCCATCGTAAGGTAGCGCATAATAACCAAGCTATTGATCGACTTAGATACTATGATCCAAACTTTGATGCCTCTGCTTTCACTTCATGGGCTAAAGAAGTTTATATCCAGTTGCAGGCTGCTTGGACTAAAAAGGATTGGAACTTGGTGCGTTCTCTTGAAAGTGTTAGTCTCTATACTCAACACAGTGCTCAACTGGAAGACTATATCCAATCTCAAACAACGAATGTTTTGGAACGCGTTTACGTTGAAAATGTTCGAATCAAAGATTTCCACGAAAATCCAGATGGAAATGATACTCTAGTTGTTATCCTTTCATCTACTTTGAGAGACTATGTTATCGAAGATAAGACTCGTAAGGTTATTGAGGGAGACCCTCAAAAAGATCTATTTACAGTTTATCAAATGAACTTCATCCGCAAGTATGGCAGTCAAACTGAAGCTCTGTCCAAGATGAAGCCGTTAGCGACCGCTGTCCAAACTGTGGCGCACCATTGAAAATATCAGCTATCAGCAAATGTGACTATTGCGGATCTGATATCACCCGTAGTCCTAACCAATGGGTTCTTGACACCTATGACGTTGTGGATGAAGACGAACTATATAATTAGGAGGAAATTATGGGATTTATTCGTGTTGCCAAAGAGCAAATTATGGGAGTTATTGATGTTGCCAAATCTGCAGGGATCAATAGTATTAATGATAGTAAATATAAGGAAGCCGTTGTGCTTCCAGAACACGTATCATCAGATGCGTTAGCTGTTAAAGGAACTCTTCTTACAAAAGACCCTGACGGAATTTCCAGACAAGGTAATCAACATACAGGACTTTTAACAGATGGTTCTGTGGTAATTGTGCCACAAGGTTACGTTGCTATCCTTGTAAATAACGGTACTTTCCTTGGTGATCTTTTAGAAGCTGGTAGCCATGAATGGCGCTCTGGCGACAACGCTTGGCTTCTAGAAAAAGGCGGAATTAGAGGAACTTGGGAAAACTTCAAGCACCGCTTTTCATTCGCTGGTCAAGTCGTTACTCAACAAGAAATCATCTTTGTCCGTGTCCAACCGATTGCGGGGAATAAATTTGGCACTCAAAATGCTGTAGAATACTTCAGTGAACGTTACCAACAATTGCTCAATATCCGTTTCTATGGTTTGTTTGACATCAAGATTTCTGACCCAGTACTTTTCTACGTTAGCTCTATCAGTCAACAAATTGACGAACATAAACCATTTACACTCCAAGATATTGCTCAAGGTACTTTACGTCAAAATATCTCTCCAAAAATTGCGATCGCAATTGCCAAATTTACTAATGAGTACCGAGTTGATATCTATAGCCTAAATGCTAATCAAGATACTTTTAATGAAATCGCTAAACAAGAAGTCAATAAGGTATGGACTGGTCTTTACGGTATTGAAGCAACCAATATCCTTCTTGAGGATTTGAGCTACGACCAAGAAAGCTTGGAACTTGTTCGTAAACTTGATAGCGAACTCGTTGCTATGAAATACAATACCATCGAAATTGAAGAACGTCGTGCTCGTAATGAAGCCCTTATTGCGGCTGCCAATAATGAAGGTAATGGCAATGGTATGAACATGTTTATGGGTATGAATCTCGGTCAAACTCTCGGTGGCCAACTCACCCAACAAGCTCAACCTGTTAGCCCAAATCAAACCGTTCCCCCAGTACAACCTGCTGATCCTAACCAAGCTTTGACTCCAAGACAAACTACGAATCCTGAGCAAGTATCTAGCCCAGTACAATCTGTAAATCCTGAACAAGCTACTAATCCAACAGTCACAAGTCCAGCAGAAGAAACAACTAAGCCTGAACCAACGACTAATTCAGAACAAACTGCAAGTAAAAACTTTTACATCGAAGTCGATGGCAAGTACGTATTAGTTACTAAGGATGAAGATGGAAACATCGTTCCTGTCAACTAATCTCACTTCCCTGATATTTGAGAAATCTCGCGACTTATGATACAATAAAGAGTAAATTATTTTATTAAAGAGGTAAAAAAACATGATTGAAGCAAGTAAATTAAAGGCTGGTATGACCTTTGAAACAGCTGACGGAAAAATTAATCCGCGTTTTTGGAAGCTAGCCACCACAAACCAGGTAAAGGTAACACTATCATGCGTATGAAATTGCGCGATGTCCGTACTGGTTCAACATTTGAAACAAGCTACCGTCCAGAGGAGAAATTTGAGCAAGCTATTATCGAAACTGTGCCAGCACAATACTTGTACAAAATGGATGAAACAGCTTATTTCATGAACACTGAAACTTACGACCAATACGAAATTCCAGTTGTAAATGTTGAAAATGAATTGCTTTATATCCTTGAAAATTCTGAAGTTAAAATTCAATTTTACGGAACTGAAGTAATCGGTGTGACAGTACCTACAACTGTTGAATTAACAGTTGCTGAAACTCAACCATCTATTAAAGGTGCTACTGTAACAGGTTCTGGTAAACCAGCTACAATGGAAACTGGTCTTGTTGTGAACGTTCCAGACTTCATCGAAGCTGGACAAAAACTCGTTATCAACACTGCAGAAGGAACTTACGTTTCTCGTGCCTAATCTCTAGAAAGAGGTCATTCTATGGGAATTGAAGAACAATTAGGCGAAATCGTTATCGCCCCACGTGTACTTGAAAAAATCATTGCTATCGCTACTGCTAAAGTAGAAGGTGTCCACTCTTTTTCAAACAAATCAGTATCTGACACCCTTTCAAAACTTTCACTCGGTCGTGGTGTCTATCTAAAAGAATCTGAAGAAGAATTAACAGCTGATATCTATCTCTATCTTGAGTATGGTGTCAAGGTTCCTAAGGTTGCAATGGCTATTCAAAAAGCTGTAAAAGATGCCGTTCGTAATATGGCTGATGTAGAACTCAATGCTGTGAATATTCACGTTGCTGGTATTGCACCAGATAAAACACCAAAACCAGCATTGACAGATTTATTTGATGAGGACTTCCTCAATGACTAGTCCATTATTAGAATCTAGACGCGAACTACGAAAATGTGCCTTCCAAGCACTGATGAGTCTTGAATATGGTTCTGATATTGAAACTGCTTGTCGCTTCGCTTATACTCATGATCGAGAAGAAGACGAGGTTAAACTCCCTAGTTTCCTAATCGATCTTGTATCTGGTGTTCAAGCTCAAAAAGAGGAACTAGACAAACAAATCACTCAGCATTTAAAGTCTGGTTGGACGATTGAACGTTTAACCTTAGTTGAAAAGAATTTATTGCGTTTAGGAGTTTTCGAAATCACTTCCTTTGATACTCCTCAACTTGTAGCTGTGAATGAAGCTATTGAGCTTGCAAAAAGCTTTTCAGATCAAAAATCAGCCCGTTTCATTAACGGACTGCTCAGTCAATTTGTAACTGAAGAAAATTAAATATAAAAAGTGTTTGACAGATATCAAACACTTTTTTTATTTATCTCCTCAAATTTCTATCTAAAAAAAACGATTAAAGATTAAATTAGAAAAGCAAATAACCAGATGAAATCTGCATGAATGAGAAAGTTCATAAAACTATGGCACAGGATTGTGATTTTTAGATTCCTTGTCCAACGGTAGACTAGGGCAAAGAAAAGACCGGAAAAACTATAAACCATCAAACTGATGAGATCGCGATGGGACAATACCAAATGGCTGAGCCCAAATATAAGAGCTGATAAGATGACATCCAAGTAGTATTTGGACTTAGGGAAGAAAGTATTCATAAAATAGCCTCTATGAACTACCTCCTCCAATATAGGCCCCAAAATGACAACTGAAATAAATGAGAAGCAAGTTGTTAAAATAGTAGATTCCCCACTGAAGGATAGGACGGAAAGAAGGTCTTCAAAGATATAGTGATTATTAATGAAGTGACTAAACTTTACGTAAAATGCACTTAACAACTGACGGACAAAATAAGCAGCCACTAGACTAACTACAAGGTAACAGAATCTGGATTTTTTCGAGCCCTTTTTCTCAAAAATATAGAGCATTTTTTTCTTTTTAAGCCAATAGATAAATAGTCCTAAAAGAGATAATTGCTCTACTGCTACAATAATAGAATAGCCATCTATACCCCAGACAAACATCTTAGCCAGATAAAGACTACTGAAATCTAGTAGATAAATTGATAGGAAATACCAGTAATGTATAGATTCCCAAATGACCCTAGTTTTTTTCATACTCACTCCCAAAAAAATCTTTGTTGACTTATTTTTTTCAACAGTATACATATCTTTTTGATTATTTTAGCAGTTATTTTCTATCAACAGTCAATTTTCTAATCCTGAAATGTATTTTTATAGAAAGCCAAAAAACTAGAACATATCTTAGGTTCTAGCTTTACTTTTTAATATTTTTCTAAAAGCGTTGGTAACGTTCCTCAATGAGTTTGCTCTAACGATAGTGTTTCTAAGTTCATCAAGTTCTGTCTCGAAGTTCGTTCTTTTGACTAGCTTGATTAGATCTTTAGCTGATAGACCCTACCTCTGAAATAACCTTATCTACAACTTCCATCTCTAGAAGTTCATGAGATGTAATTTTCATTAGTTCTGCTGCTTCCATAGCACGACTACCATCTTTCCAAAGGATAGATGCAAAGCCCTCAGGACTAAGAACTGCATAGATAGAGTTTTCTAGCATCCAAACACGATCAGCTACTGCAAGAGCAAGAGCTCCACCAGATCCACCTTCACCAATAATAATAGCGATAATCGGTACCTTGAGGTCGCTCATCTCCATAAGGTTACGAGCAATAGCTTCACCTTGACCACGCTCCTCTGCTCCGACACCAGGATAGGCACCAGCCGTGTTGATAAAGGTTACAACAGGACGACCAAATTTTTCAGCCTGCTTCATCAAGCGAAGGGCTTTTCGATAACCTTCAGGATGAGGTTGTCCAAAGTTACGGTTAAGATTATCCTGTAAGCTTTTACCTTTTTGAATTCCAACAACAGTTACTGCTTGGTCTCCCAACCAACCGATACCACCAATAACAGCACCATCATCTCGGAAAGAGCGATCACCATGTAGCTCTACAAAGTCATCAAATATTCCTGTTGCGAAGTCCAAGGCAGTTAAGCGGGTTTGTTCACGTGCTTCTCTGACGATTTTTGCAATATTCATCAACAATCCCCCTTATGTAACCTTACTAATCGAGCAATCATATCTGGCAATTCTCTCCGTTTAACAATCGCATCCACAAATCCATGTTCTAACAAAAACTCTGCCTTCTGGAAATCCTCTGGCAAATCTTCCCTTACGGTATTTTCAATGACACGACGTCCAGCAAATCCTACCAAACTTTGAGGCTCTGCCAAGATAATATCCCCTTCCATAGCAAAGGAAGCTGTAACACCACCAGTTGTTGGATCAGTAAGGATTGTTAGGTAAAAGAGACCTGCATTGGAATGACGTTTGACTGCTGCAGAGATTTTAGCCATCTGCATCAAACTCATGATTCCTTCTTGCATACGTGCTCCACCAGATGCTGTAAACAAGACGACTGGTAATTTTTCAGCTGTCGCGTATTCAAACAAACGAGTGATTTTTTCACCAACTACTGTTCCCATAGACGCCATGATAAAGTTAGAATCCATGATTCCAAGAGCAACTTTTTCACCCTTAATCAAAGCAGTTCCTGTAACAACAGCCTCATCAAGACCTGTTTTTTCACGCATAGAGGCTAATTTTTTCTGGTAGCCTGGAAATTCCAATGGATCTTGCGTCTCAATTCCTGTAAACATCTCTAGGAAGCTTCCCATATCAATGGTTAAAGCAAGACGCTCTTGAGCTGAAATACGGAAGGTATAGCCACAGTGAGGACAAATACGGTCACTCCCCAAATCCTTTTGGTAAATGGTATGTTTACAACCTGGACATTTTGAGAAGAGTTCGTCTGGAACCTCAGGCTTGGCTTGGGGCTTTTCTCTAAGTGAACGATTGGGATTAATTCGTATATATTTATCTTTTTTACTAAATAGAGCCATACATCCCCCTTTTCAGTCTTATACTATTTTTATTCTCAATGAAAATCAAAGAGCAAACTAGGAAGCCTGCTGCAGATTGCTCAAAGCACTGCTTTGAGATTGTAGATAAGACTGACGAAGTCAGTCACATATATAATCCAAAGCGAAGCTGACGCGGTATGAAGAGATTTTCGAAGAGTATTACATTATTCTTTTTCTTGATAGTGTGGTAAGAAAGTTTCCATCAAGAATGAAGTATCGTAGTCCCCTGCTATCACACGACGATCTGAAATCAAATCGAGTTGAAAATCAGCATTGGTGACGACCCCTTCAATTTCGAGTTCATAAAGAGCTCTTTGCATTTTCATGAGTGCATCAAAACGATTTTCACCATGAACAATAATTTTAGCAATCATACTATCATAGTATGGTGGAATGGTATACCCTGGATAAACTGCAGAGTCAACACGCAAGCCAACACCACCGCTTGGTAGATAAAGATTAGTAATCTTACCTGGGCTCGGTGCAAAATTAAAGGCTGGGTTTTCTGCGTTGATACGGCACTCAATAGCATGTCCTTTTAGAACAATGTCTTCTTGTTTCAGAGTCAAAGGTTGACCTGACGCAATACGGATTTGTTCCTTGACAATATCCACACCAGAAACAAATTCGGTTACTGGATGTTCTACTTGGACACGAGTATTCATCTCCATAAAGTAGAATTTGCCCACTTGCTTCATCTAGTAGGAATTCAATAGTACCAGCATTTTCATAACCAACAGACTCCGCTGCACGGACTGCTGCAGCACCAATTTCATTACGCAGTGTTTTCCCAATGGCAATCGAAGGACTTTCTTCTAAAACCTTTTGGTTATTCCGCTGAAGCGAACAGTCACGCTCACCTAGGTGAATAACATGTCCCATCTGGTCAGCAAGAATCTGTACCTCTATGTGGCGAGCAGGATAAATCACACGCTCGAGGTACATAGCCCCATTTCCAAAGTTTGCTTTGGCTTCACTAGAGGCTGTTTCAAAGGCTGATACAAGATCTTCTGCCTTTTCAACCTTACGAATTCCCTTTACCACCACCTCCAGCTGAAGCTTTCAGCATAACTGGATAACCAATTTTTTCGGCAACAGCAAGCGCTTCTTCTGCAGTATGGACTTCTCCATCTGATCCTGGAATGACAGGCACGTTTGCCTTAATCATTTGAGCACGGGCGTTAATTTTATCTCCCATGACATCCATTACTCGAGCTGATGGTCCGATAAATTTGATACCGACTTCTTCACACATAGTTGCAAATTTGGAATTTTCACTTAAAAAACCAAATCCAGGGTGAATAGCTTCAGCTTCAGTCAAGACCGCAGCTGATAGGATGGCATTGATGTTCAGATAAGATTCTGTAGCCTTCCCAGGGCCGATACAGATAGCCTCATCAGCCAAAAGCGTGTGGAGAGCTTCCTTGTCAGCAGTCGAATAGACAGCGACTGTTGCGATTCCTAACTCTCGTGCCGCACGAATAATACGAACAGCAATTTCACCACGATTGGCAATTAAAATCTTACGAAACATGGAAAACCTCCCTAGTTTCCAATAGCAAAGGTCAGAGTACCGCTTGCTGCAAGCTTACCATCTACTTCTGCCTTCGCTTCTACTACGGCGATTGTGCCACGACGTTTGACAAAAGTTGCTGTCATGACAAGCTGATCACCAGGAACAACTTGTTTCTTAAACTTAACCTTATCCATGCCAGCATAGAAGACAAGTTTCCCTTTGTTTTCAGGTTTAGACAATTCCAAAACACCTGCTGTCTGAGCCAAGGCTTCCATAATGAGGACTCCAGGCATAACTGGGTATTGAGGAAAATGACCATTGAAGAAAGGTTCGTTAATCGTCACATTTTTAATAGCAACAATTGTATCTTCACTAACTTCTAAGACACGATCTACTAAGAGCATGGGATAACGGTGTGGCAAAGCTTCTTTAATTCCTTGAATATCAATCATTTGATACGTACCAAGCCTTTTCCCAAACTCAACCATTTCTTCATTTTTCAACAAGAATTTCTGTTACGACACCGTCTTTAGGTGCTGGAATTTCGTTCATAACCTTCATAGCTTCAATGATGACCAAGGTTTGGCCTTTTTAACAGTATCACCGACTGAAACAAAATTAGGTTTGTCTGGTCCGGCAGCCAAGTAAGCAACTCCGACAAGTGGACTTTCTACAAGGTCCCCCTCAGCTACAGATTCACTAGCACTTGATTCTGGAACTGCTTCTACAACTTGTGTTGTAGTTGGAGCTTGTGGTGCAACTGTAGGTACAGCTGCTGGAACTACAGGTTGAGGTGCTGGACTTGTTTCTGCCACAAGTTTCGCTTCATTCTTACTGAAGACCAACTCGTCCGTTCCATTTTTATAAGAAAATTCTTTCAAGCTCGACTGGTCAAATTGTGCCATCAAGTCTTTGATTTCATTTAAATTCATCTTTACTTATTCTCCCAACGTTTGAAAGCAAGAACTGCATTATGCCCACCAAATCCAAAAGTATTTGAAATAGCATAAGGAATTTCATGTTCCAAGCCTTGTCCATAAATAACGTTTGCCTCAATGTAGTCTGACACTTCTGTTGTCCCAGCTGTCATTGGAACATAGTTGTTACGGATTGCTTCAATTGTTGCAATAGCCTCAACTGCACCTGCTGCACCGAGCAAGTGTCCTGTAAATGACTTGGTTGAAGATACAGGTACTTCCTTACCAAGAACCGCTACGATAGCACCACTTTCTCCCTTTTCATTAGCAGGAGTTGATGTACCGTGAGCATTGACATAAGCTACTTGATCTGGTGTGATTTCAGCTTCCTCCAAAGCAAGTTTGATAGCTTTAATAGCACCTTGACCTTCTGGATGTGGTGAAGTCATATGGTAGGCATCACAAGTATTCCCGTAACCGACAACTTCAGCTAGGATAGTTGCTCCGCGTTTTTCAGCATGTTCTAAGCTCTCAAGAACCAACATCCCTGAACCTTCACCCATGACAAATCCATTACGGTCTTTATCAAATGGAATAGAAGCACGAGTTGGATCCTCTGTTGTTGAAAGAGCTGTTAAGGCTTGGAAACCGGCAATCGCAAATGGTGTAATAGAAGATTCTGATCCACCAACTAACATGATATCTTGGAAACCAAATTTGATAGAACGGAAGGCATCTCCGATAGCATCATTTGATGAAGCGCAAGCTGTGTTGATAGATTTACAGATACCATTGGCACCAAAGCGCATAGCTACATTTCCTGCAGCCATATTTGGCAAAGCTTTTGGAAGTGTTAATGGTTTAACACGTTTTGGACCTTTTTCGTGAAGTCGAAGGACTTGGTCTTCGATTTCTCTGATTCCACCGATACCTGATGCAACGATGACACCAAAGCGGTCTTTATCAAGCGCTTCTACGTCAAGATTAGCATGGTCAACTGCTTCTTGAGCTGCATACAAGGCATATAAAGAATAATCATCGAAACGATTGGTATCTTTTTTTACAAAATATTTGTCAAAAGGAAAATCATTAATCTCTGCTGCATTATGGACGTCAAAAGCACTGTGATCAAACTTGGTGATTTCACCAATCCCAATCTTTCCATTCTTTAAACTGTTCCAAAATTCTTCTGGCGTATTCCCAATTGGAGATGTTAATCCATAACCTGTTACTACTACACGATTTAGTTTCATTTTCATACCTCTATTTTAACTCTTATTGCATGGTAAGTCCACCATCAATTGCAATGACTTGTCCCGTTAGATAATCTTGGCTTGCAAGAAAGGCTGTGACCTCTGCCACTTGCTCAGCTTGGCCAAATTGTTTCATCGGAATTTGTGTCAACATGGCATCTTTTACCTTATCAGATAGGACTGCAGTCATATCAGATTCGATCATTCCTGGCGCAATAGCATTGACACGTACATTACGATTGGCTACCTCACGTGCTACTGATTTGGTAAATCCAATTAGACCAGCCTTAGATGCAGCGTAGTTCGCTTGACCGATATTTCCCATCAAACCAACAACACTGGACATATTGATAATGGCCCCTTCGCGAGCTTTTATCATCTGCTTCAATACTGCTTGCGTCATGTTGAAGGCTCCCGTTAGATTGACTTTCAAGACCTTCTCAAAATCTTCTTCTGTCATCTTCAACATAAGAGTATCTTGAGTAATCCCGGCGTTATTAACTAGGACGTCAACTGAACCTAGCCCTTCAATGGCTTGGTCCACCATTCGTTTTGCATCCGTAAAATCGGAAACATCACCAGAAATAGCAAGGACCTTCACCCCGTAAAGTTTAAATTCGTCTAGAAGCTCCTCGGAGATTTCACCACGACTATTCAAGACAACGTTGGCTCCCAAGCTGGCAAATTTATGAGCAATGGCAAGACCAATTCCTCGACTTGAGCCTGTAATAAAGACATTTTTCTGTTCTAGTTTCATTTTTCTCCTTTCAGAACTTCTACCATTTTGGTCTAATTTTCTAAGAGTGCTTGTAAACTTGCTTGATCTTCCACATTTGCAAGTTGAGCAGTTTTATCAATCTTTTTGACAAATCCAGACAAGACTTTCCCAGGACCAATCTCGATAAAACGAGTCACACCAGCTTCTTGCATGACTGCAATGCTTTCATAAAAACGCACAGGTTCCTTGACTTGACGAGTCAAGAGTTCTGCAATTCGTTCTTTTTCCATGACTTTTGCTTCTGTATTACCAACAAGTGGACAAGCAAAGTCATTAAACTCAACATCTTCTAGGACTTGAGCTAATTTTTGACTAGCAGATTCCAATAAAGCTGTATGGAAAGGTCCAGAAACATTTAGCGGAATTAAGCGTTTTGCTCCTGCTTCTTGCAAGAGTTCAACTGCACGATCCACAGCAACCACCTCACCACCAATAACAATTTGACTTGGGGTATTGTAGTTAGCTGGAGTCACAACACCAAGTTGAGAAGCTTCTTGACAAGCTTGTTCAATAACTTCAACTGGAGTATTGAGTACGGCTACCATTTTACCAGACCCAGCAGGTGCCGCTTCTTCCATATAAGCTCCCACGTTTAGCAACTAGAGCCACCGCATCTTCAAAATCCAAGGCGCCACTAGCTACAAGGGCAGAATATTCACCAAGAGACAGGCCTGCCACTATATCTGGTTGGTAACCTTTCTCCTTTAGTAGTCGGTAAATGGCAACGGATGTAGCCAAAATAGCTGGTTGTGTGTAACGAGTCTGATTTAGCTTCGTTTCATCGTTATCAATCAAGTCACGAAGATCATAACCTAAGACCTGGCTAGCTTGGTCGATTGTTTCCTTGACGATAGCATATTGGTCGTATAGTTCACGTCCCATTCCAAGGTACTGGGCTCCTTGACCTGCAAATAGAAAGGCTGTTTTAGTCATTTCTTGTAACTCCTGCCCAACGAGCGGCTTCTTTTTGAATTTTCTCAGCTGCACCATAGTAGATATCTTTTAAGATTTCTTCAACTGTTTCTTCTTTAGATACCAAACCTGCAATCTGGCCGGCCATTACTGAACCGCCATCTACATCACCATGGACAACAGCCTTAGCTAAGGCTCCAGCGCCCATTTGTTCAAAGATTTCTAAGTCTGGATTTTCTTGTTTAAAGGCATCTTTTTCAGCTTGCTCGAAATCACGAGTCAATTGATTTTTGATGGCACGAACTGCGTGACCAAAATGTTGTGCTGAAATAGTTGTATCAATATCACGAGCTTTTAAAATCTTAGCTTTGTAGTTTGGATGAGCATTTGATTCTTTAGCAACTACAAAACGAGTTCCTACTTGCACAGCTTCCGCACCAAGCATAAATCCAGCAGCAGCTCCCTCACCGTCTGCAATACCACCTGCAGCGATAACAGGAATTGAAACAGCCACCGCAACTTGACGAACCAAGGTCATGGTTGTTAATTTACCAATGTGTCCACCGGCTTCCATACCTTCACAAATGACAGCATCTGCACCGATTTTTTCCATACGTTTAGCCAAAGCTACGCTAGGAACTACAGGAATAACGGTGATTCCTGCTTCATGAAATCGCTCCATATATTTACTTGGGTTTCCCTGCACCAGTTGTGACTACCTTAACCCCTTCTTCAATCACAAGGTCAACAATATCATCAACAAATGGAGACAAGAGCATGATATTGACACCAAAAGGCTTGTCTGTTAAAGATTTAATCTTATCGATGTTGGCTTTAACCACTTCTTTAGGTGCGTTTCCTCCACCAATGATTCCGAGACCACCAGCTTTTGAAACAGCTCCAGCCAAATCGCCATCTGCCACCCAGGCCATTCCACCTTGGAAGATAGGATATTTAATATTTAATAGTTCAGTGATACGTGTTTTCATATTGCCTCCATAAGTCTTGCTTACGTAATAGTTCGACTTTATTATAATTTGACGGTCAAACTATTACCTAAACAAGAGGGAGCGGGTCTCCCCTACTCCTTCTTTATTTATTCTAATTATTTAGTTTGCTCTTCAACGTAAGCAACCAAGTCGCCAACTGTTTTCAAGTTGTCTTCAGCTTCGATTTGGATATCAAAAGCGTCTTCGATTTCTGAGATTACTTGGAACAAGTCCAATGAATCTGCATCCAAATCATCAAAAGTAGATTCAAGTGTTACTTCTGATGCATCTTTTCCAAGTTCTTCAACGATAATTTCTTGTACTTTTTCAAATACTGCCATGATAGACTCCTTTAAAATAAATAGTTTTTTTATAACAATGTGATCACCACATGATTACCTAAATTGTAACAATAAGTGTGCCCCATGTCAAACCTCCACCGAAACCTGACAAGAGAATTTTTTGGCTACCATCCAAATGGATGAGCCCTTCTTCTACACACTCAGAAAGTAAAATCGGGATACTTGCCGCACTAGTATTTCCATACTTCATCATATTAGCAGGAAGCTTGTCACGATCGACACCGATTTTTCTAGCCATCTTATCTAAAATTCGAATATTAGCTTGATGAAGCAAGAGATAATCGAGTTCATCTGCTGATATTGGACTTTTTTCGATGGTCTGTTTAATAGATTTAGCCACGTCTCGAATTGCAAAGTCAAAAACTGCTCTCCCATCCATTTTCAAGAAAACATCTGGTTCTTCTTGAATCGAAAATGGTGAAATCAATCCTGTCTGTCCATAAGTGAGACACTCACCACGAGAACCATCGCTATTGAGACTTTCAGCTAAGAAATGTTTTTGGTCACTTGCCTCAAGTAGTACACCACCAGCTCCATCTCCAAACAAGACAGCTGTTGAGCGGTCAGACCAATCCAAAGATTTTGACATGGTCTCACTACCGATAACCAGACCCCTTACGATATGTTCCTGAAGAAATGAACTTTTCTGCAGTTGATAGGGCAAAAACAAATCCACTACAAGCAGCTGTTAAATCATAGGCAAAAGCCTTATGAGCGCCAATCTTTGCCTGAACACGAGCTGCGGTTGAAGGCATCATCGAGTCAGGTGTCATAGTCGCTATAATGATGAAATCTAGCTCTTCAGCAGAAATCCCTGCCTTCTCTAGAAGTTGTCTTGCAACCTCTGTAGCCAAATCTCCTGTTGATTCTGTCTTAGAAATATGGCGTTCTTTAATCCCTGTCCGACTTGAGATCCATTCATCACTCGTATCCATGACCTGAGCCAAGTCTTCGTTAGTGATAATCTGCTCTGGAGCATAATGAGCGACCTGGCTTATTTTTTTGCAAAAAGCCATTACTTCAAATCCTCCAAAAAGTGATAAAGATTAGTTAACCCTTTTCCCATAACTTCAATCTCTTCAGGACTCATGCCCTCGATAATTCTTTCGACCATGGCCTTATGGAAACGTTTATGGAGACGATGAACGAGTCGACCTTTCTTTGTCAAATGCAGATGCACTACACGACGATCTTTATCTGAACGGATACGTTCGATGTATCCTTTTCGTTCCAAATTGTTTAAACTCGTTGTCACAGTCCCTAGAGTTACCATCAACTCTTTGGACACTTGACTTGGAGTCACTTCTGGATACTTACCGATAACATCAATCGTGTGCATTTCTTTGATAGAGATGTCTTTGAAACGACTACCTCGCAAACTTACTTCCTCGATCACTAGGACGTTGTTAAAAATTGATGTTAAATAGTCATTGACTTGTTGGTAGTCCATTTCTCTTCCCTCCTTTATCAAAAAAAGTTTAATAATCAAAACATTTGACAAAAAAAGTATATCAAACTTCAAAGAATAGTGCAAGTATTTTTTTATTTCCCGACAAATTTTGGACGTCTTCTTTCAGAATGTGCACGAACACCTTCTTTAAAATCTTCCGTATAGGATAGTGATTTTTGTAGTTCCAATTCAAGTTGAGCATATTCATGCCACTGCTTGAACTCACTTTCCCAAACAAGTTTCTTAATCGCAGCATAGGAATTTGAAGAGCCACGTCTCAACTTCTTCAACAATTGTTCTCTTGTTTTTTCTAATTGTTCACTAGTACATAGACGATATAGAGCTCCTGCCTCCATTGCCTTTTCAGCGGTGAAAGCTTCTCCAGTCATAGCTAATTGAGTTGCTCTAGTTGCACCGAGCGATCTTGTCAGCAAGAATAAGCCACCCGCGTCAGGAGCCAATCCTACACCTACAAAAGCCTGAATAAATTTAGACTTGTCAGATGCGATACAGAAATCAACTGCCAAGGCCATATTGGCTGCAGCTCCAGCAACTGCTCCATCCACCTCCATGATAACAGGCTTAGGAATCTGTTTAATCTTATAAGAAATAGTATTGACCAATTCAGCAATTCGAGTTAAGGAATCAATATCATCCTCATCGACAGCACGTTTCATTTCAACTAAATCACCACCGACAGAAAACACCTTACCAGCAGCATTGATGAGAATAAATGAAACAGAATCGTCTTTTTCAGCTAATTCCAGTGCTTCTAAAATTTCTTCACACATAGGAATATGGAAACCATTTGCCACCTCGGGACGATTTAAAGTAATCACCGCTAAATCGTCTTGAATTTGAAAGATAATATGATTCATAGCCACTCCTTTAATTTAAAAAGCTGATTAAATTATTTTATCTTCAAAGTATATCTTTTTCTTGTTTATAAGACAAGAGAAAAATCGACCGAAAGTGTCTCGGCCGATTTTAAAACCTTAGTTTGGTCTCTAAAAATACAGGAAAACCAGTACTTGTATCATCAATGAAATCATAAATCACTTCAAGCATTCGCCCTCCTTCTCTCTGATAGAGCTGTTCTTGGTTGGATCCTTTATAGTAGAATTCTCCTGAAACCATGTAAAAATACGATTTGGATCTTCAAGGTAGGCAAAAAGATTGCCTGTAAAAGGAGCTTCCTTGTCTCCGTCCTTGTTAACCAGACTTGTAGCTAAGAGTTTCGTGATTCCTCTAAATTGTCCACTTTCATCTGTTCGACAATAAAACTTGACTCTAGCTTCATAGTTAGGATTGACGATAATCTTTTCAGAGAGAATTCGATAGGTCCTTGCCTTACTATCTGACAAGCCGATAGATAAGATAATTTTAGCCCTCTCAACTGAAATCTGACGTTCCTGAGCATACTCCATCGCTAATTCTTCTCCGGTCAAACGACCACTGGGAAGAGGATGAGACCTTGCTCCGATATTTGTAGGAATCATCACGAAGGTAAGGACTAGTAAGATTAAACAAACCACTCTTTTAATCATCTTCCCCCAACTCCTTTCATTAGAAGAGTCTTTCCTCCTACATCTTTATTATAAGCTTTCCTGATGAGACTTTCAAACAATTATATAGGATATTTTCCAGATTGAAAAAAGCCCCTCTTTCTGCTATAATCGTATAAAATACTTACTTTAGGAGTTCTTATGAAGGTTGTAAAATTTGGGGAAGTTCACTCGCCTCTGCAAGTCAGTTGAAAAAGGTTTTAAACATTGTAAAAAGTGACCCTGAACGTCGTTTTGTAGTTGTATCTGCACCAGGAAAGCGCGATGCTAAAGATACCAAGGTTACGGATGCTTTGATTAAATATTATCGTGATTATGTAGCAGGAAATGATATCAGTGCTAGTCAAAATTGGATTATCGATCGTTACGCTGCAATGGTTAGCGAACTAGGGACTTAAACCAGCTGTTTTAGAACGAATCTCTAAAAGCATCCGAACTCTCGCTACCCTTCCAATTGAAAACAATGAATTTCTTTACGATACCTTCCTTGCTGCAGGGGAAAATAACAACGCTAAACTCATTGCAGCTTACTTTAACCAAAATGGATTAGAAGCTCGCTATGTTCATCCACGAGAGGCTGGTATTGTTGTTACAAGCGAACCTGGAAATGCTCGCATCATTCCTTCAAGTTATGATAAAATCGAAGAGCTCAATAATGGTACAGAAGTTCTAGTTATCCCAGGATTCTTTGGCGTGACCAAGGAAGATCAAATCTGTACCTTCTCTCGTGGTGGATCTGATATCACTGGTTCAATTATCGCAGCTGGAGTTAAAGCTGACCTTTATGAAAACTTTACTGATGTTGACGGAATTTTTGCTGCCCACCCTGGTATCATTCACAAGCCACACTCAATCCCTGAATTGACTTACCGTGAAATGCGGGAATTGGCCTATGCAGGTTTCTCTGTACTACATGACGAAGCACTCCTTCCAGCCTACCGCGGGAAAAATCCCTCTTGTTATCAAAAATACCAATAATCCTGACCATCCAGGTACTCGCATCGTTCTGAAACACAGCAGTGATGAATTCCCAGTAGTGGGGATTGCTGGTGATTCTGGTTTTGTCAGCATCAATATGTCTAAGTACCTCATGAACCGCGAAGTTGGTTTTGGTCGTAAAGTACTTCAAATTCTAGAAGACCTGAATATTGGTTGGGAACACATGCCTACAGGTATCGATGACCTTTCTATCATCCTTCGTGAGCGCGAGCTTACACCAATCAAAGAGGAAGAAATCCTCCGTCAACTTGTTCAAAAAGCTGAAGTTGACCATGCTGAAATCGAACATGACCTGTCTATCATCATGATTGTTGGCGAAAAAATGAAGCGCCATATCGGGGTAACTGCTACAGCCACTCGTGCCTTATCTGAAAACAATATCAACATTCAAATGATGTCACAAGGTTCTAGTGAAGTTTCTATCATGTTCGTTGTCCACAAAGACCAAGAAAAAGCGGCTCTTAAGGCTCTCTACCAAGCATTTTTCGGTGAAAGTAAGGAAGACTAAACATGGCACAATCTCTCAATAAAGTCGTTGACTTACAAACTACTGGAACTTCTTACCTCTCTATACAAGGAAAAGTTGGAAAATTTCTGGTAGGAGACCAAGCCTTGGAGTTTTACTCGGATCGCAATATTGAGGATTATATTCAAATCCCATGGTCTAGCGTTAATCAAATCGGAGCCAATGTTTCAGGCCGTAAGGTTAGTCGTCATTTTGAAGTTTTTACAGACCAAGGAAAATTCCTCTTTGCCTCAAAAGACTCCGGAAAAATTCTTAAAATTGCTCGGGAAAAAATCGGAAATGAAAAGGTTGTGAAGCTTCCAACCTTAGTCCAAATCATCGGTCGTAAAATCAAAAATCTATTTGCAAAAAAATAGAAAGTTTAGTATAATCATAGAAACGGATAAGTAGGTTATCCTCTTCTTCCAGAAAGTCTGCGGATGCTGCGAGCAGATAGGAGAGATAGGTGAAATTCTACCGTTGTTTTTAAATCAAATACAGAATCAAGTGCACACCTGTGAAGTTGGATGGAACCGTGGCTCTGCCACTCCAACGCTTTGTCAGGTGTGCTTTTTTCATAAAGGAGTTTATATGCTAGATATCAAACGTATTCGTACAGACTTTGATGCTGTCGCAGAAAAATTGGCTACACGTGGTGTAGACGCTGCTATCTTGAACGAGATGAAAGAAATCGATGCTAAACGTCGTGACATCTTGGTTAAGGTTGAAACCCTCAAGGCAGAGCGTAACACGGTCTCTGCTGAAATTGCCCAAGCTAAACGCAACAAGGAAAATGCCGATGACAAGATTGCTGCCATGCAAACCCTATCTGCCGAAGTCAAAGCACTCGATGCAGAATTAGCTGAAATCGATGCTAAATTGACAGAATTTACCACTACTCTTCCAAACATCCCAGCTGACAGTGTTCCTATTGGGGCAGACGAAGATGATAACGTAGAAGTTCGCCGTTGGGGAACTCCTCGTGAGTTTGACTTTGAACCAAAAGCCCACTGGGATCTCGGAGAAGACCTTGGTATTCTTGACTGGGAACGTGGTGGAAAAGTCACTGGAGCTCGTTTCCTCTTCTATAAAGGCCTCGGAGCTCGTTTAGAACGTGCAATCTACAACTTTATGCTAGATGAGCATGGTAAGGAAGGTTATACTGAAGTCATCACCCCTTACATGGTTAACCATGACTCTATGTTTGGTACTGGTCAATATCCAAAATTCAAGGAAGATACTTTTGAGATCAGCGATACCAACTATGTCCTCATTCCTACAGCTGAAGTTCCTCTAACTAACTACTACCGTGATGAAATTCTTGACGGAAAAGACTTGCCAATCTACTTTACTGCTATGAGTCCATCATTCCGTTCTGAAGCTGGTTCTGCTGGTCGCGATACTCGCGGTTTGATTCGTTTGCACCAATTCCACAAGGTAGAAATGGTGAAATTTGCCAAACCTGAAGAATCATACGAAGAACTAGAAAAGATGACAGCCAACGCTGAAAACATCCTTCAAAAACTCAACTTGCCATACCGTGTAGTTGCTCTTTCTACAGGAGATATGGGCTTCTCAGCTGCTAAGACTTACGACTTGGAAGTTTGGATTCCTGCACAAAATACCTACCGTGAAATCTCAAGCTGTTCAAATACAGAAGATTTCCAAGCACGTCGTGCCCAAATTCGCTACCGTGATGAAGCCGATGGTAAGGTTAAACTTCTCCACACCTTGAATGGTTCTGGACTTGCTGTTGGACGTACCGTCGCTGCTATTCTTGAAAACTATCAAAATGAAGATGGTTCTGTTACTATTCCTGAAGTCCTTCGTCCATACATGGGTGGAGCTGAAGTTATCAAACCATAATAAAATAAACATAAAAAGAGGAAGTCGAGCTTCCTCTTTTGCATTTCATGTAAAAAAACAGGTAGAAAATCTTTCATCTCTACCTGTTATTTTTATATTCTCTAGTAACCACCCATCATTGATGGATCCATAGCTGGTGCTGGGGCTACTGGTTCTGGTTTATTAGCCACAACTGCTTCTGTTGTCAAGATAAGACTTGCTACTGAAGCTGCGTTTTGAAGGGCTGAACGGCTAACCTTAACAGGATCGATAATACCTGCTTCAATCATATTAACCCATTCACCTGTCGCTGCGTTGAAGCCTGTACCAGCTTCTGCATTTTTCAAACGATCAATAACGATTGAACCTTCATAACCTGCGTTGTGGGCAATTTGACGTACAGGCTCTTCTAAGGCACGAAGAACAATGCTACGTCCTGTTGCTTCATCACCTGTCAATTCCAAAGCTTCAACAGCTGGAATGACATTCACTAAGGCAGTACCACCACCTGCAACAATACCTTCTTCCACTGCTGCACGGGTAGCGTTAAGGGCATCTTCGATGCGGAGTTTCATTTCTTTCAATTCAGTTTCAGTTGCAGCACCGACCTTGATAACTGCTACTCCACCTGATAATTTAGCCAAGCGTTCTTGGAGTTTTTCACGGTCGAATTCTGAAGTTGTTGTTTCGATTTGAGACTTGATGACAGCTACACGGTTAGCAATCGCTTCAGGATTTCCTGCACCTTCAACAATGACTGTGCTATCTTTATCTACAGACACTTTAGCTGCTTGACCTAAAGCTTCGATGGTAGCATCTTTCAACTCAAGTCCAAGGTCTTCAGTAATAACGGTACCACCTGTCAAGATTGCGATATCTTCAAGCATAGCTTTACGACGGTCACCGAAACCAGGAGCCTTAACAGCAACTACGTTGAAAGTACCACGAATCTTGTTCAAAACAAGGGTTGGCAGAGCTTCACCATCAACATCATCTGCAATAATCAAGAGCGGACGGCTACTTTGAAGAATACTTTCTAGAAGTGGCAAAATTTCTTGGATATTTGAGATTTTCTTATCAGTGATTAAAATGTATGGATTTTCAAGGTCTGCAACCATTTTTTCATTGTCAGTGACCATGTACTGTGATAGATAACCACGGTCAAATTGCATTCCTTCTACAACTTCAAGCTCTGTTTCCATACCACGTGATTCTTCAATAGTGATAACTCCATCTTTACCAACTTTTTCCATGGCTTCAGAGATGTACTCACCAACTTTTTCAGAACGAGATGAAACAGCAGCGACCTGCGCAATCGCTTCTTTATTAGCAACAGGGAATGGCATTGTTCTTCAAAGCTTCTACGGCTGCAGCGACCGCAGTTTCAATCCCACGGCGAATACCAATTGGATTTGCGCCAGCAGTAACGTTTTTGATTCCTTCACGAACGATAGCCTGAGTCAAGACTGTTGCAGTAGTTGTCCCGTCACCCAGCAATATCATTGGTTTTAGAAGCTACTTCTGATACCAATTTGGCACCCATATTTTCAAAATGGTCTTCCAATTCGATTTCTTTAGCGATTGTTACACCATCATTGGTAATCAATGGAGAACCAAATGATTTTTCAAGCACAACGTTACGACCTTTAGGTCCCAAAGGTTACTTTAACAGTGTCTGCTAGGATATCAACACCACGAACCATAGCTGAACGAGCGTCTGATGAAAATTTAATGTCTTTTGCCATACTTACTTTCTCCTATCTATTCTTCAACGATTGCCAAGATACTAGCTTCACCCACGATGAGGTATTTTTCATCCCCATCTTTGACATCAATACCCGCATGAGCTTCAACTAAAACATGATCTCCAGCTTTTACACTTGGAGCAACTAGCTCACCGCTCAAGGTACGAACACCTTGTCCCAGTAGCCACTACTGTAGCTGTTTTCGTTTCTTCTTGGGCTGATTTTGCGAGGACAAATCCCCCAACAGTTTGTTCTTTTTCTTCAATTTTCAAGACCACACGGTCGCCTAATGGTTTCAACATTTGTCTTCCTCCATAATACAATCATATCATTAGCACTCTTTGTATATGAGTGCTAAACCATAGTTCTATTGTATCACTTGGTCAAAAATAGTCAAGAAAAAAGTCTGATTTATAGCATAAAAAAGAGAGTGGGACAGAAATCGGTCATTCGTTAGAATTCGATTTCGTCGTCCCACCTCCGCACAGTTGAGTAGGGCTGTAAAAGCTGATGAAATCAGCGTAGTAGAGCCCACTCAACCACTGCGTCTTGCTCGACAACCCAAAGACAATTGAGAGGCTAGGACTTTTGTCCCAGCCTCCTATCATTTTTAAAAAGGGAAGTTCCTCCTCTTCCAAAAACAAGATCTGCTAAGTCTTGCCCTGCATTATTTTCACGCATAGCACGTTGGGCACGACTTTCTAAAAGTTGAAAGCCTGTAGCGAGAACCTCGGTCACATAGTTGGTCTGACCATTCTTCTCGAACTTACGGGTACGAAGCTCCCCATCTACAGAAATCAGACTGCCTTTAGCTCGCATAGCTAGCCAAAGGTTTCAGCAAGTTTGCCCCCAGACAACAATATTGATGAAGTCAGCTTCACGTTCCCCATTTTGGTCCTTGAAACGACGGTTAATGGCAATAGTCGCACGAGCCACTGACTTGTCGTTGTTGGTTTTGTGCAATTCTGGTGTTGCTACGATTCTTCCGATAAGAATAACTTTATTATACATTTTTCATCCTCCTACTTATCTATTCGAAGGAAATTAAAAAAAGTTACAAGATTTGTAACTTTTTTAAAAATAATATTAATCTCTATGAATCATAAATCCAGTTGCTTGTTGATTGGCCATGATGGTCATATCGGTGATTTGTACTCGTCGTGGTTGACTGGTCACATAAACTACAGTATCAGCGATATCTTGTGCCTGTAAGGATTCAAGCCCCTGATAGACCGTCGCCGCTCGTGCCTCATCTCCATAGAAACGGACTTTTGAAAAATCAGTTTCTACAATACCAGGTTGAATAGTGGTCACCTTGATATCTGTCGCAATGGTATCAATCCGTATTCCATCCGAAAAGGTCTTGACTGCAGCCTTGGTTGCTGAATAGACTGCTGCACCAGCGTAAGCATAAATCCCTGCAGTGGAACCCATATTGATAATATGCCCTTGATTGGCAGTCACCATGGAAGGTAAGAGGCAACGCGTAACTGCCATTAAACCCTTGACATTGGTATCCAGCATGGTCAACATATCCAACTCTTCATAGTCCTGATAAGGCGATAAGCCTAGAGCCAGTCCAGCATTATTGACCAAGATATCAACCTGACCTACAGTCTCTAAAATTTCTGAACAAACAGTCTTAACCATGCTCATATCTGTAACATCTAGCGAAAAGGTCCAGACTTTTTGATTTGGAAAGGCTTCTGCAAACTCAGTTTTTAGAGATTCTGAGTCTTTCTGTTCGACGCCCTGTGAGAACGATATTCTCACCTTTTTTTCTAGATAAGCACGCGCAATGGCTTCACCGATACCTGATGTTGCACCTGTAATGACTACATTTTTTGCCATCCTATTTTCCTCAAGCAAAGATTATAAATCACTTTTAGTGATTAAGCAGTCCAGTGTGTAGCTGGGTCAAAGGGTGTTCCAACTACCTGGTCGTCTGACAATTCAATGACACCACGTTTTTGGGGAGCATTTGGCAAGGCAAGTTCACGAGGACTACACATCATACCCAAAACTCTTTTCCCCACGAAGTTCCCCTGGGAAAATGAGATTGCCTTTTGGCATCATGGCTCCAGGAAGAGCAACAATGGTTTTCAAACCAACACGTGCATTGGGAGCACCAGCAACGATTTGTACTGTTTTGTCATTCCCAACAGCAACTTGACAGATATTGAGGTGGTCACTATCTGGATGCGCAACCATTTCTACAATCTCACCAACCACAAATTTGGGTTCCTTGTCATTGATGATTTCTTCAGCAAATCCTTCTTCTTGCAATTCTTGGTTCAAACGAGCTACTTGGTCGTCAGTTAAAAAGACTTGCCCGCGCTCAGTGATTTCAAACATGCTAGAAACTTCAAAAATGTTCCATGCGACAGTTTCACCAGTTTCCTTTAGGAAAACACGCGCTACATTACCTTTACGCTCAACATCTAGTTTGGCATCTCCACTGTTTTTCACGATGACCATAAGGACATCGCCGACATGTTCTTTATTATATGTAAAAATCATTCTTTTCTCCTATTTCAAACTTGCTAAAAAGTCATTGATTTGCCCCTTGGTTTTTACGGTCACGATTGACAAAACGTCCAATCTCCTTGTCCTTGTCTAAAACAACAAGACTTGGAATTCCGTATACATCCCAAAGTTTAGCAAGTTCCATGTACTCATCTCGGTCTACCCGTATAAAAGTGAACTCTGGATTTGCCTCTTCAATCTCTGGCAAGGCAGGATAGATATAACGGCAGTCGCCGCACCAATCCGCAACAAAAAGGAAGACCTTCTTGCCATCCTGCTCTACTAGATTTGCTAATTCTTCTATATTTTTAGGAGAAATCATAAGACTTCCTCCTCGTAGATGAGATCTTCATCTTCATAGACAAAGGTATAGTGACGACCATCTTCAAAAATGACACCACCAACAAGACGTTCTAGGCTACTTTCGTATACTTGGACATAGAGAGTCCCAATCTCACCCATTTCTGAGAAATAGTCACGCACAATAGCAGTTAACTCTTCCTGTGTCTTCATGAGTTTGTGATCATCAGCTACTTTCTTAGCACCAAAGGCAAGTGCTCCAAGCCCTGCCACGACTAAACCTGTTTTAATAATATTTTTCGTTTTCATGCTAACATTGTAACACAAAAAGGCTCAAGGAACAATGAAAAAGAGAGTGGGACAGAAATCGGTAATTCGTTAGAATTCGATTTCGTCGTCCCACCTCCGCACAGTTGAGTAGGGCTGTAAAAGCTGATGAAATCAGCGTAGTAGAGTCCACTCAACCACTGCGTCTTGCTCAACAATCCAAAGACAATTGAGAGGCTAGGACTTTTGTCCCAGCCTCCTTTCTAATTTCTAAACATTAATAATTTCTCTCGCCAAACAAACCTTCTGGTAAATCATGGAATCCCTTGCCTGCCTTGAAGTTTTCAAATTTACCTAGTAAGAACTGGTAGGCATCCAAGCGACTCTCGTAGCGAATCATGGCATCTTTAGCGCGCTCATCTTGATCTTCTTCATAGACCTTTTGACTTTCCTTAAGGGCCATATCGTTGATCATAATCTGGGTATTAACCCAGGCTTCAAATTCCTTCATAAATTCTTGCTCGTAACTCATTTTTTCTCCTTATTCTAATCCACGGAAAAAGTCTGTATCAATCTCACGGTAGGGTTGGATGTCCTGAACATATTCCAAGACTCCTTGAAATTCCCCGTTTTCATCATGTACTGCAGCGTAGGTGACATGGACAAACTTTCCACGTGATTCTGACTTGAACCACATCTCGTACTTGTCTTTTTTCCCTTCACGAAGACCTTGCATAATCGCTTTTGACTTTATCCAAATATTTTGGCGGGTGGCATAGTTCGACATTTCGTCCAACTTGAGACGGTGTCCGCTTGAAAATCATTTCATCTGCTGGCGTATTATCGTTATAATACTGGAAAGATATCATCCTTATTAACAAAGGTAATCTCCATCGGCAAATGATTAAGGATAAGATTTGCCTGTTCAACTGATAGATAACCATTGCCAAAAGCCTGCTGGCTATTGCGATCTAGCACCGTTTCCTTTTCCTTTGGTGTAAAGGTGATAGTAAACTGACCTTCTGGTGTATCAATCACTTGCTGAACTTGTCCATCTACAGTTTCTGGCTGAGTTGCTTCTTCTACACTTTTTTCCTCAATAAAATGTTGACGTTCAGGAACCCATTTCTCAGACGGACGGATAATAGCATATCCATAGGCATCACTTTCCTCAGCAATCTGAATCCAGTCATCCTGGGTAAAGGATTCAAGCAGAATCATGAGAAGGATTGATTCTTCCTTAAAAATCATACTTTCAAACTCTGTCGCAAACGCTTCAAAAGCTTCCTTTACGGTGGAAATTGGCACTTCTGGGAGCGACTTAGTTGCCACTAAGGCTGTTTGAAAGAGATCCCTAATCTGATCATCAACTCCCCACATGACTTTGGGAGGTGAATCATGTCCATAACGTTCCATGATAGGAAAAAAGAGCTCTTCCTTGCGCTGGTAGTGGATATCAAATTGACCAACAAGCCCCATCTGACGTACCAAACCCTTACGCATCTCCGCCAGCATTTCCTCATCGTCCACAGATTCATAAGTCGAGAGCAATCTACGGACCCGAATCAAAGCAGCACGGAGGGCTAGATTTCATCCTTAAAGACACGCACAGGGTGACCAGGATGATCGGTGTCCTCAACTTCGACACCCTTAACAGCATTTTTAAAGAGATTGGCATGCACATCACAGAGCTCCATGACATCTTCAAAGGTAACGCCTGAGTCCGAGTTCATCAACTCGTGCTCCATGAGGGAAATCTCGATAGCAGATACACCAGTAAAGGTCGCATCAAAGCGTTCCTGAACGGACTCTGGAGAGGCTCCATTATGCAATTCTAATAAAATATCCCTCAGGATATGAATACGTTCATCTGTCATTAGTCTAACCCGATCACTTCGTAACCATTTGCTTCAAGCGTACGCACAATCTTATCCATAGGAGTCCCTTCAAGCTTTGAGCCTTGTTTGAGCGAAACTTTTCGCCCTACAGTATTACGCATCAAGGGATTTGCAAGAGGTTTAAAACCAAGCTCAACCAAAATATCTAAAACTTCTGGATGTTTATCCACCACTTCCGCAACTGGAATTGATACATCGATTATATTGTCCATGAGAACCTCCATGAGTCTATTTCTAATCATTTAACTGTTTTTATTATACCATAAGGAATGGGATTAAAAAAACTAGCAACACCAGACTTGCTAGTTTCTTCATATCAGTCAGCTTCGATTCTCTCAGCCTCTTTTCGAATAATTGCTATATCATTTTGATATTGCACTTCAGAATAGTTAACTAATTTGGACAATTCTTTTTGCAATCTTTCGCCCATGGGTTTCATAGTCGCATAGGTTAATCCCCCTGAAATAACCCCACCTAGAATAGGAATCGCTTTTCCCATTCCCTTTGCCAAGCCTCTCCTTGTAAGAGTAACCCCAAAAATTTTCATAACCTTTTTTAAAATAGGGTACCAGCCAGCTTTGGCTACGGCTTTCTGAGGTACTGTGGTCATTACATGTTTAGCGACTGTAACACCACCAGAACGAAGCAAGGCACCCGCTCCGTTTACCCCAAGCATGACCCCTAGATAAAGTAATAGTGTGTTTTTAGCTTCTTCACTTAAGTCATTTCTTGATGCCCAAAGATCATTAAATCCATAAATATATCCCAATTCTTGGGCTAATTTCAAGGAAAAAGCATAAAACTGAGCTACATCCGTTGGAATAGTAAGCGCCATTAGAATACCTCCAGGTAGACCTGCTAGAACAGATGTTCCACTTGCTCGTAAAACATTATCCTTTATGCAGGACCTGGCTACCCTATCTAAGGTTTCCTGGGGTAATAATGAAGGAGGACCTTGTTCTAACAATTTGGCAATATCCTTCTTATCTAATTCTTTAGAGAACTTCTCCACTAAAAATTTTTCTCTATTTACTTTCACGACAGGAAGCTTTACAACTTGTTGTAAAACTTTTATAGCTATATCTTGTTTAGCCATCTATATCTCCATTTTATATTCAAGTTAAGCTTTATCATATCATACTATTAGAGATTTATACATTTTTTTAACCGACTTTTAAGAAGGGCAACTAATTAATCCATCATCATGTTTAAAGTAATCAAAAAGAGGGATTCCCCTCTTTTTTCTTATTTCTTATCCAGATTGCGTAACATTTCGTCAATCTTGTTTCCATACTCGATGGATTCGTCTTTGACGAAAAGGTCAAGTCTGGAATTTTTATACAATTTCAAATTGTGACCAAGCTCACGTTTGATAGTTCCGGTTGCTTTTTCAAGCCCGATTTGAGCTTTTTGATTATCTGAAGCAAGATTACTCAAAATGGTGTAGTAAACCTTAGCTACAGACAAGTCACCTAGCATCTGAACATCTGTGATGGTCACCCCTTGGACACGGGGATCACGGACTTTCTTTTGCAAAATCTCATTGACTTCGCGTTTGATTTCCATGCCCTACACGATCCGTACGGAAATGATTTCCCATGCTATTCCTTCCTCTCTATTGAATCAAAAGCTAGGCCAGCAGACCTAGCTATTTTTAAACTTATTGATTTTCAGTTCAAATTGAAACGAAGTTCAATTTGAAACTCATCTGCTTCTTTCGCCGTGGTGAAAGTGATGGGACTGATCATTCAGTTCCATCACTGGGGATTTTTGAGACTCTAGGCTCAAAAATAAGCAATGAAACCATCGGTTTGCTTGCGTCCCTCATCACCTAAGAAAGGAGCAAAAATCTTAGCGTTTAATTTCTTCCATGACATATGCCTCAATCACATCATCCATCTTGATATCATTGTAGCCATCAATCATGAGACCACCTTCACGGCCGTTTGTAACTTCTTTGACGTCATCTTTATAGTGTTTCAAGCTTGCAAGTTCACCATCGTAAATAACGACACCGTCACGAATAACACGGACTTTAGAGTCACGGGTAACTTTACCGCTAGTAACCATAAATCCACCGATTGTTCCGACTTTAGACACTTTGAAGGTTTCACGGATAATCGCTTCACCGATAACTTTTTCTTCAAATTCTGGATCAAGCATACCTTTCATGGCTTCTTCCATCTCTTCGATAACCTTGTAGATAATGCTGTGGAGACGGATTTCTACATCGTCTGCTTCTGCTTGTTGGCGAGCTTGTGGTGTAGGACGTACGTTGAAACCAATGATAAAGGCATTTGAAGCTTCAGCAAGAGTCACGTCAGATTCGTTGATAGCACCAACTGCTGAGTGGACGATGGTAACTTTTACACCTTCCACATCAATCTTTTGTAGTGAGGCAGAAAGGGCTTCAACTGAACCTTGTACGTCGGCTTTGATGATGACGTTAACAGACTTGAGTTCACCAGCTTTAAGAGTGTCAAAGAGGTTTTCAAGACTTACACGCTGTGTAGCTTGACGTTGCTTTCATAAGAGCACGTTTGGCACGTTCTTCACCAGCTGCACGAGCAGATTTTTCATCTTCATAAACGGCAAAGTGATCACCCGCCATCGGTGCTTCGTTCAAACCTGTAATAGATACTGGTGTTGATGGTCCTGCAACCTTAACACGACGTCCAAGGTCATTGGTCATGGCACGGACACGTCCGAAAGTATTACCAACAACGATTGGGTCTTGAACGTTCAAGGTACCTTGTTGAACAAGGAGGGTTGCAACCGCACCTTTACCTTTATCCAAGCGCGCTTCGATAACAGTACCGATGGCACGAACGGTTGGGTCTGCTTTGAGCTCTTGAATTTCAGCTACAAGAAGAACAGTTTCCAAGAGTTCATCGATATTTTGGTTGAATTTGGCTGAGATTTCTACAAACTCAGAATCTCCACCCCAAGCTGTTGACATAACACCGTGTTCAGCCAATTCACCGATAACGCGTTCTGGGTTTGGCACCTGGTTTATCAATCTTGTTAATAGCAACGATGATTGGAACATTAGCCGCTTTTGAGTGGTTGATGGCTTCGATAGTTTGAGGCATAACCCCGTCATCTGCCGCTACGACCAAGATAGTAATATCGGTAACAGAGGCACCACGTGCACGCATAGAAGTAAAGGCCGCGTGTCCTGGTGTATCGAGGAAGGTAATCTTCTTACCATTTTCCTCAATCTGGTAGGCACCGATATGCTGAGTGATACCACCAGCTTCTCCTGTAGCGACACGAGAATTACGTAGGGTATCCAAAAGGGTTGTTTTACCATGGTCAACGTGTCCCATGATGGTTACAACTGGTGGACGTTCAACCAACTTGTCTTCATTTAGATATCCATCTTCTACGAAGAAACGTTCGATATCCGCATTGTCCACTTCTACCTTTTGTTTAGCTTCAATTCCATAATCAACCATGAGGAGTTCGATTGTTTCTCCATCCAAAGATTGGTTTTGAGTGGCCATAACGCCCATCATAAATAGTTTCTTAACAATCTCAGCTGGTTCACGTTTGATACGTTTTGCGATTTCCGCAACAGTCATACCATCTGTATATTCAAATTCTGTTGGCAATTCATGGAATTTACGCTCTGTAATAGGTTTTTGGAGCCTGATTACGGTTATTTTGTTTATTGCCTTTTTTATTTTTCTTATTGTTATTCCAGTTACTATTTCTTTGATTTCTCACTTGATTCTGACTACTTCGATTCTTTTGTTGTTTTCTAGGACCATCTTCTTCATGATCGTAATCATCACGATCTTTGTCTGGTCGAGCTTGCTTTTTACGACGTGTATCCACTACAGCCTCTTTGGCTACAGGAGCTACTTCAACCACTGGCTGAGTTTGTTCAGCTAGTTTAGCAGCTTCCTCAAAGATTTCTTCTGGCTCCTTGCGTTTATTAGCTTGAGCCAAGGCTTCTTTGGCAACTTGAGACTGTTTGAAGCGTTCCTCGCTTGAGCGTGCGTATTCTGCATTTTGCTCAGCCTTCAGAGCTGCTGCTCGAGCTTTAAAGTCAATACGAGGACCAGCTTGGTTGGGACGATTATCAGCTTGTTGGCGATAATCATTGCCACGATTTCCTTGACCTTGTGGTTTCTTCCCTTGGTCGTTAAAACGACGATTGTCACGGTTTCCTTGACCAGGTTTCCCACCATTACGGTTATCGTTCTTTTTGACGGTTACCGTTTTTGTTGTTGATCGCGGTTGTTACCCTTGTTTTGCTTGCGTCTTTCCGCTTGCTCTTTTGGCACGCGCTTCACGTTCCGCCTTAAAGTTTCGACTCTGTGGTCTTGCAGCTACAACTTTTTCTTCCTTAGGAGCTACTGGTGTTTCAGATTTCTTTTCCACCTTCGCTTCACTTGCTTTTGGTGCTACAGGTTTTGCTTCTGCTTTAGGTGCAGCAGGCTTAAAGCTAGCAACGATTTTTTCAGCAACATCAGCTTCAACGCTTGACGAGTGGCTCTTTCACCTCCAAGCCCAACTCTTTTGCACGCGCTACAACTTCCTTACTTTCTTTTCCAAGTTCTTTTGCGATTTCGTACAATCTTTTCTTAGACAAATCATGTCCTCCTCTTCTATTCCATAAGAGACCTCATTTTCTTTGTAAATCCAGCATCTGTCACAGCCAATACTTTTCTTGATTTCCCGACTGCTATGCTTAATTCCAGTGTTGAAAACACGGTAATAACTTCTACTTGATAATAGTGGCTTTTATCCTGAATCTTCTTGGTTAGATTTGGGGCTAGCATCATGAGCTAGAAATACCAATTTAACTTTCTGGTCTTGAATGGCTTTGACAACCATTTCTTCACCCGAGATGATTTTCCCTGCTCGCTGAGCCAATCCCAAGAGATTACTTACTTTTTGCTTATTCAAGTCCTAACTCTCTTCTTTTTACTTTGTGATCAACATAGGCGATCAACTCGTCATAAAAGCTTTCTTCAACTTCCATGTTAAAGCTACGGTTAAAGACTTTTTTCTTTTTAGCCTCTAGGGCTTCTGCATTGTCTAGCTTGATATAAGCGCCCCGGCCATTAGCCTTGCCTGTCGGGTCGATAAAGACCTCACCTTCTTTGTTCTTGACAATACGAAGTAAATCTCGCTTGTCAATCACATCGTTGGAAACAACAGACTTGCGCAAAGGGATTTCTTGTTTTCATCTTTCCCTCCTCTAGCAGATCTTATTCTTCAATCAATTCGTCTGTTTCAGCGTAACCCACTTGACCTGCTTCTTCCATAGCTTCAAATTCACTTGCAGACTTGATATCGATACGGTAACCAGTCAAATGTGCTGCTAAGCGAACATTTTGTCCACGACGACCGATAGCAAGAGATAGTTTGTTATCCGGCACAACGACTAAGGCACGTTTGCTGTCATTTTCATCAAAGATAACTTGGTCAACTTCGGCCGGAGCAATGGCATTGTAGATAAACTCAGCTGGATCTGCTACCCATTCGATAACGTCGATGTTTTCTTCTACCGGTACCATGCGGTCACTCTTAGCATCGTAGCGAGCTGGGTGGAATTTGCTAGTGATTTTCTTGATGTTAGCACCACCACGTCCAACGATTGTTCCGATAGCATCAACGTTAGGATTGTGACTACGAACAGCAACTTTCGTACGATCACCTGCTTCACGGGCTACGCTCATGATTTCAACAGTTCCGTCATAAACTTCTGGAATTTCTTGTTCCATCAAACGTTTGATCATTTCTGGATGGCTACGACTAACAAAAACGTTAACTCCACGAGGGTTGTCTTCCACTTTGTAGACATAAACTTCGATACGATCATGGGAAGCAAAAACTTCTCCAGGAATTTGGTCTTGTTTTGACAATTGGGCTTCGATGCTACCAAGGTTGACATAAATGAAGCGGTTGTCAAAACGTTCAACTGTACCTGACATGATTTCTTGTTCATGCTCTTTGTAAGTATTGTAGGTAATAGCACGTGTTTGCTTACGCATTTTTTCCATGATTGTTTGTTTAGCAGATTGGGCTGCTACACGACCAAACTCTCCTGGTGCTTCTTCAAATTTGATTTTGTCACCAAGCTCATAGGCTGAATTAATGGCAAGAGCATCTTTTCAAGCTGATTTCCAAACGGCTATCAAATACTTCATCAACAACTTCACGGACAGTATAGACAGTAAAGTCACCTGTCTTTTCGTTGAAATCGATAGCTACACTGTCTGATTGACCATAGCGTCTGCGATAAGCAGAACGGAGTGATTCTACTACTGCGTCAATAATATCTTCCTTCTTGATTCCCTTGTCTTCTTCCAAAATGCGGAAGGCCTCTAGCATTTCTTTACTCATGTTCTTTTTACTTTTGAATTCTCAAAAGCTATCCTTTCTTTTCTATAATTTTACTGCTAAACGTGCTTTTGATACCAAGTTATATGGAATTTGGACTGTTTTTCTTGCGTGTCTTTATCCATATACTCCATGGTCAACTCATCCTCTTCAAAGGACAACAAGGTTCCTTCAAAAGACCTTTTCTGTTTATCGATGGCCTGATAGAGACCCGACATGGATGTATTTCCCAACCGCTCCAGCGACTGCTTCCTTGGTTTTTCAAAGGACGCTCCAATCCTGGACTAGTAATTTCTAGGAAAATATTGTTCTGGGAAGGGATCCGGCTTGATAGTATCTAGGACAGGACTGATAATTTCAGTCAAGTCTGCCGTATCATTCAAGGTGATTCCTTCAGGCTTGTCTACAAAAAAATACTAAGAATCATGTCACTGCCAATCTTTCCGTACTCGATATCTACGAGTTCAAAAGGAGCTTCAATGACAGGTTCTACGACTTCTCTGACTAATTCAACGATAGTTGCGATTGCGTCCACCTCCTCATAAGCAAGAGGCGAAGATATCTCCCCGCCTCTCTTTCTTATATTCTTGTTATTAGTATAACACAAATCAATCCAACCTGCAAGGATTTGACCTTTTCACAACCAATAGAAGGCTTTCCTTCAAAGGTTTCTGCATGATTTTATAAATGACGTTTCCTTTTACTGAGACGTATCGAATAATCCCAAGTCATATTTCCATGCTAAAATACGTCTTACAGACTCATCAATACGTTCTTCTGTCAAGTCCCCAGAAGAAATTTTCTTTAATAGATAAGGAATCTGAGTTTGGTAGGAAGAACCTAGGATTAGATCATTTCCAGCTAATATTACCTGGAGAGCAGCTTCATCCTGACTGACAAAATCGGCTAATCCTGCCATATCTAAATCATCCGTCATTATGACCCCTTTAAAATTCAGCTCCTTGCGAAGAATTTCGTTGATTTTTGGCGAGATAGATGACGGCACTGTATCAATTTTAGTCAGGATGTTGTGAGAAACTAAAATACTATCCGCACCTGCATCTATGCCAGCTTGAAAGGGTAGAAAATCTGCTTGTCTTAAATCATCCAAAGAGCGGTTGTCTCGGATAATGTCGGTATGACTGTCTCCATTATCACCATATCCTGGGAAATGCTTCAAGGTTGAACCGACCTTATTCTTTTGAAGTTCTTCTACAACTTGCTTAACATAACTTTGCAGTTGTTTGGGCATCTTGTCCGATGGTCCGATCGTAAATAAAGGCTGATGAATCACCTGCAAGATCCGCAACTGGAAAGAGTCCAGCATTGATACCAACAGATTTCAGCACCTCTGCCTTTTTCCTAGTATCAGAAAGAACAGCCTCCATCCCTCCTTGATGATAAAGGGTCATAGGAGATTGGAAAGGAGTATCCAAAATCGAACTGATACGAGTTACTGTTCCTCCTTCTTCATCGGAACCAATCAACAAAGGTGTCTTTGAAAGCGGCCTGGTAGCGACTTGTCAAAAGCTTTCATATCCTCTAAGGTTCGTCCTTCAAAATCTCGTCCAAATAAGATATAACCAGACAAATGATAGGATTTGAGATCTTCTATTTGATTATCGGTAGGAACTCTAGCCCAGAATAATTGTCCTACTTTCTCCTCCAAAGTCATCTTAGCTAATCTATCTTCAACAACCTTATCCTTATCTGTTTCACTTTTTGTGTAGTTTTCTCAGTTTTTTCTACTTGCACATCTGCTTGTCGATGGTGTTGATAATCCAAAAAAATCAGACCACCTATCACAAGGAGAAAGAAAAGATAGACTACAACAGGTTTTATGCTTCTTCTCATAACCCATACATTATACCACTTATCAGGGCACAAGTACAAATTTATCAAAATCCCAAATCTATTAAAAAACTCAAGGATTTAGTTCTGTCGAAGACAGAACTAAATCCTTGAGGTACATGTTTACATTCCATTTGAGTGAACGACAGTTTTTCACTAACAAGTCTTCACATTAAAACTGAGCTTCAACTCTATAAATGACTTGACCCTTGCTTGAAAACTTTTGCTCATACTCAGTCATGACATTTCCTTCAAAGTCGCTGGCATGTAAATCTAACCAAACACCATTGAGTTTCATGCCATATTGTGAAAAGCTCACTAAGCTATATTCAAACAAGCCACGATTATCTGTCTTGAAATGAATTTCACCGTGTTCAGGCAAGATACGTTTGAAAGTATCCAAGAAGCTCTTATAAGTTAAACGGCGCTTCTCATGGCGTTTTTTAGGCCATGGATCCGAGAAATTCAAATACAAGCGGTCGATTTCACCATCTTCAAAATAATTTGTCAATTCTGAACCATCAACCCATAGAAGTTTGATGTTGGGAACTCCAACTTCTAAGACCTTATCTAATGCATAGCTTAATACAGACTTCTGAATATCAATCCCGATATAGTTGATGCCAGGATTTTGTTTGGCCATTCCTGTTACGAAAGCACCTTTGCCACTACCAACCTCTACATGGATTGGATTGTCATTGCCAAATAAATCTCGCCATTTTCCTTTAGCTTCTGCGGGATTTATGACAACATAGTGCGGATTAGCCTCTAACAGTTCTGTTGCCCCTTTACGATTTCTAACTCTCATTTTTTCTTTCCATACTTATCTCGGAAGCTACGCAAAGCATAGATTTCCCGATTTACATTATCCAAATCTTGATTTTCATAGTATTTGGTAATGAGGCTCAAAAATGACAGTTGAGCATACCAATATAACTTATTCAAGACAGTTTGATTATACTTATAGCCATAATTAGTTAGCCATTCTTGCCACTGATACTCTGGAATATAGTGACAGAGCAGATAGGCCACATCAAACATACGATCAGTCAAGCGAACAGAATCCCAATCTACTAAATAAATCAAGCCACTCTCTGTCTCAAACCAGTTGCTATGACGGACATCCCCATGAACTATAGTTGCATAATCTTCTCTAAATCCAGGAAGATTTTCACGTAAATCACCTAAAACCATACGTAGATACTGGTTGTTTTTTAAAGCATCCGGAGCCTTGTTTACCCATGACTGAAGTAAATCCGAAGGTGTTTCCATTGCATATCCCAATCGTGTCAACTGGGTCATTAAGGGACGTGAACAGTGTAAACGTGTCAAAATATCGATAATTTGTTTACGGTTCATATCGCTTGGCGTCAAAATTTTTCCTGTCAACCATTCCTGAGCGGACATATCACGGCCGTCTGGTAAACGACGGCTCCAGAGCAATTGTGGTGCAATTTGCTCTCTAGCTAAACCAGGCAGGATTGGAGAAGTATTCATTTTTATAAAAACACGTTTTCCATCAGGATAACTTCCCATATAAGCTTTTCCGCTCTTCCCAGATATCGGGGTTAGCGTTAGCTCAATATCACCCAAGTCCATTTCTTTCCTCCGAATAAAGTTTCCTTATTATTCTACTAATTTTTATGCTATTCGTCAACCAATCTTCTCAGTTGATACGGCAAATAAAGAAATTGCAAGACAAGACTTGCTCCCACAAGTGCTAGAACAAGAATTTTGTCCTTAAAAACAAGCAATCCTATGAGACTTTCCAAGATTAATACAAAGACCCCAATCGCTCTCAAAATTTCCTTCAAGCCTTTCTCTTTTTGCCCCTTACCTACTGGGAATAATTGCGTCAAATATTGATAGTCAAAGGCATGATAGAGGGCTAGAAGCTGGAATAACAAAAGATAATTGAATAAAATTACAATTGCGACTGCAATCCAAGATTGCTCAATGAAGATGAGAGCGGTCAAAGATAGGATTATGAGTCGCAGACTAAGGGCGAATAAATCTCCATTTCTCAGATAGGAGCGGAGATAAAGATTCTGCCAGATTTTTCCTGGTACTTTCTGAACTCCCTTGAGGATAAAGTCCAGATAAGCTCGGCGCTTAACACTATTTGAAATCCCCTTGACCTGTGTAAAGAGGGCAAAGAATCGAAGCAAGAACTGCTTCCGTTTACTTTCTTGTGCAATGACATAATCCCAGTCAAGTCCATTTCCAAGGAAAAAGTTGCTAGACTTTTGGCGAAAAATCACGTATTTTACTATCCCCAAGACAAGGAGATAGACTCCAAAAATCGGCAAACCAAGACCCATGGCTAAGAATAAAGGCGCAAACAGGAGCAAAAAGAGAGTCTGTACACTGACCCAAAAGATGAAAGAAATCAGACTTTGCTTCTGGATGTGTTCTCTCACTTCTTCTTCAGCAACTAAAAGAAATAGTTTGTCAGGCGCTTCTAGATAGGTCGCAATACCACCCCAAAGCAAAAGTAAAATAGATATCATCCCAATCAAAATTAGGATTGGGAAATGATTCTCAGGAAAGTGTTGGAGCAACTGGTTGTACTGGTAGGCCAAAAATCCTAACAACACCAACAAAAATAAGACAAAATGATCATTGAGCACATAACGGAGATAGCCCAAGCATTCCTTACGAAATTCCTGCTTTCGTTTTAAAAACAAGTCCTTCATAGCTCCTCCTCTTTGGTCAGAGCCAAATAGATATCATTGAGGCTTGCTTCTGGCATATCAAAGGCTTCTCGGAGTTGTTGGAGATTTCCTTTGGCTCTTACTTGACCTTTGTGAAGAATGACAAAAGAGTCACACATCTTTTCAGCAGAATCAAGAACGTGGGTACTCATAAGGATAGACTTTCCTTTTTTCTTTTCCGCTTCTAGAAGTTGAATCAAATCTGAAATCGCCAAAGGATCAAGACCAAGGAAAGGTTCGTCTACGATAAAGAGACTAGGATCCACGACAAAGGCACAGATAATCATAACCTTTTTGCTTCATCCCTTTGGAAAAATGAACTGAAACCAATCCAATTTTTTTGATCCAAACGGAACATTTTTTTAAAAAGCGGCTCTACACGTTCAAAAGCTAGATTTTGCTCGATACCATAGGCCATAGCAACTGTCTCAATATGCTCTCTGAGAGTCAATTCTTCATACAAGCTAGGAGTTTCAGGGATATAACCAATTTTCTTGCGATAGCTCGTAGCATCCTCTCCTAGAGTCAATCCGTCAATCTTAATCTCCCCACTATATGGCGTCAAAAGACCAATAATCTCATTGATAGTCGTTGATTTTCCTGCACCATTCAAACCAATCAAACCTACCAACTGTCCGCTCTCAACTGTAAAGGACACATCTTTCAAGACAGGGACATGAACATAGCCTCCTGTCAGATTTTTAATTTCTAACATATTTTCTCCGAATCTGGTATAATGTAGCTATATTATATCAAAAATTCAATACACTAGAGGTGGTTTTTTATGTCAGATTGTATTTTTTTGTAAGATTATCGCAGGAGAAATCCCTGCAGCCAAAGGTTTATGAGGATGAGCAAGTCCTTGCCTTTCTTGATATTTCTCAAGTAACACCTGGTCATACCTTGGTCGTACCCTAAAGAACACTATCGCAACCTTTTTAGAAATGGATGCGACGAGCGCTAGCCAACTCTTTGCAAAGATTCCAGTCATTGCTCAAAAAGGTTATGAAGGCTACTCAAAGCTGAAGGTATGAATATCATCGCCAACTGCGAAGAAGTCGCTGGACAAACCGTTTTTCCATACCCATGTCCACCTCGTTCCTCGTTATGGTGCCGAGGATGACCTAAAAATTGACTTTGTTGCCCATGAACCTGACTTTGACAAACTTGCCCAAGTCGCTGAAACGATCAAAAACGCTTAAGGAGTTCCTATGAAACTATCAAATTTACTACTTTTTGCTGGATCAGCAGTCGGATCTTACCTCCTCGTTAAAAATCGTGAAGTTATCACTGAAGAAGTTTTAGATACAACTGATCGCGTTGAAGCAATCAAAGGTGATTTAGATGTTATCCAAAATAGCTTACAAATTATCAATCAACAAAAAGAAGTCATCAAGGAGTATCAAGAAGACCTCACTTACAAATTTAAAGTCTTAGAAAAAGACCTCCAAACAAGACTTGCTGTCATAAAAGAACTACGAGAAACTGAAGAAAACTAAAAAAGAAAGCATCCAACTTTCCTCACATCCCCTTAAATCCATCTTGGATTATCAGCTCCTAACAGAAAAGGGAGGGAATGAAAATGAAACAATTTTTAAAAGTTCTGATGCGAGTGGTTCTGATTATTTCTGGTGGCCTCTGTCTTCTTGTCGCCCTAGCATTTCTACTAGTGGCCAATCTTTTCAAGGCCTCACCGAGTGACATCCGAGAAGGAAATGAGGCCTTAAAACAAATCTTTATTTCCCTTGACCTACCTCCTGAGAAAGTTGAATCAAATGGACACTATCAATACGAGGGGGGAGGATTAAATTTTTATGTGACTTTCTCAGATGAGGTCATCAATAGCCACCCAGTCCTAAAAGAAAGTCCAAACCTGACTAAAAACCGACTCAAAGTCTATGTTCTACAGACAGGTGAAATTTCTTACTATAAAGTAGGGGATAACTTGTTCAATCACGGTTTATTGCAATTTTTAGAGAAGGAAAGTAGGAATTATTTACAGGAAATCGGAAAGAAACCAAATCCTAATTACTCAATTCTATATTGGAAGGATCAGGAGAGCCTAAAAAAGGGTGTCGCATTCTATGAAAAAGCTTTGACCTTGGTAGATATTCAGGATAATTCGGCGATTAAGCATATTGATACTGTCAGCGTGAAACCTGGTAAAGAAGCGGAACTCAAGCAACTCATCCAGAAAATGGATGAAGCTGACTTGTTCAGCCAAAGTTCTGAATAGCAGATCAGTCAGAGAATCTTTTCTCCGTTACTAACTACAAACAAAAAAAGAGCCATGAGGCTCTTTTTGTTTTATTCTCCTTCAAAGGCATCTTTTATATGATCAAAGAAGCCTTTTTTCTTTGGATTAACTTTCAAATCACCTGCAGCTGCGAATTCTTTCAAGGCTGCTTTTTGACGTTCGTTCAAGCCTGTTGGAGTCACGACATTAACAGTCACGTATTGGTCACCAACAGCACCACCACGAAGACTTGGAGCTCCCTTACCACGTAGACGGAATCGTTTACCGGTTTGAGTTCCCTCTGGAATCACCAATTCAACATCACCGTGAACGGTTGGGATATCGACAGTATCACCAAGAGTTGCTTGGACGATATTGAGGTTTAACTTGTAGAAAATAGTTGTTCCTTCACGCTCAAATTTATCGCTCGCTTCAACATTAAACAACAACATACAAGTCTCCATATGGTCCGCCGTTAAATCCAGCTTCCCCTTGACCCGCTAAACGGATTTGTTGACCAGTTTCGACACCTGCTGGAATTTTCACATGGACACTGTGGGCTTGTTTTTCATGACCTGTTCCATGACAAGTTGTACATGGATCTTTGATTTCTTTCCCGCGACCATGACAGACATCACAGGTTACTTGACGGCGCATCATACCAAGTGGTGTTTGGGTATCGACATTGATAACACCAGAACCGTGACAGCGTCCACAAGTAACTGGACTTGTACCCGGCTTAGCACCTGATCCGTTACAAGTACGACAGCTTGATTCACGATTGTATTTGACTTCTTTTTCAGTACCAAAGATGGCTTCTTCAAAAGTCAAATTGACGCGATACTGGAGGTCATCACCTTGACGAGGAGCGTTTGGATTGCGAGAAGAACCGCCTCCGCCGAAAAAACTTGAGAAAATATCTTCGAAGCCACCAAATCCGCCTGCTCCATCGAAGCCACCGAAACCGCCTGCTCCACCAAAGCCACCATTGGCACCAGCAGCACCATATTGGTCGTAAGCAGCACGTTTTTGTTCGTCACTCAAAGTCTCATAAGCTTCTTGAACTTCCTTGTACTTTTCCTCAGCACCAGGCTCCTTGTTGATATCTGGGTGATATTTTTTAGATAATTTCCGATAGGCTTTCTTGATCTCGTCCTGAGATGCATTCTTTGAAACGCCCAAACGGTCATAAAATTCAGTATTGTTCATTTAAGATACCAAGACCGTAAAATTCGACTGAAAAATAGGAAATCTGACGCAGGAGCGATGCTCCTAGACAGATTTATCTTTTTTCCGAGAATTTAGGTCGGGTTCAGTTCCTTTCTTTCATATTGAGTAAGAAACTTCAGAACTCGAGTTCAATTCCCCGAACGCTCTTTGTTCCTTTCTATAATTTTCATGTAAATCTTTAGAGGCTGTTTTCTATACTTCGCTTCACTTGATTAAACTCTTGGTCTGATAGAGTGAATATCAAATCCTCTTCTGAGTAGTCGTTTCGTTCTTTAAAATAGTTGTCCGTATTAGCTACCAAGCCTAAACTTAGAATCACTTTTCTTGCAAACTCTTGATGGGCAAAACCGATAGCCGTAATGATCTGTTTATCTTGCACAAGAACTTTCGGTTGGAAATTTTCACGTGGAAGAAATTCAAAACAGTCAAAGAAGTTTTGCCATATTCCACCTGTAAATTTCGTGTCCTTCAACAGCTCTGCTTTCGCTAATAAAAGAGGCGCTGAAGAAATGGCTGCAATTAGGATATCTTGCTCACCAAGGTCCCTCAAGAACGAAATCAATTTCTCATCCTGTAGGGCAGGTCCTATGTTGACCATTCCTGGCAAAATCACACAAGAATACTCTTCTATACAGATTTGATCTAGTGTTTTCGTTGGTTGACAGGGCAAGCCATCCTCAGAGACCACTATCGAATGATCTGAAGTGGCATAATCAATCGTGATACCAAAAGACAGAGCTAAAGTACTCGTTAAAGTAGTTATCTCATAAAGAGAAAAATTAGGATAAATCAAGCAAAGTACTTTTTTCATAGGCAACATCCTCTATTTTACCGAAAAACAGAGGCTGGGTTGCAACCTCTGGATTTCTTCTTATCATTACGACGTTCTAAAACAAAGTCGATTATACTTTGTTTTAGAACTAGTAAAGCTGAATTGAGTTTCGGCAAAAACTTTGAAAAAGAGTAAGCCATCTTTTTGTGCATCGCACAGCGATGCTTCTATTTATTTCAGTGGTTTCTCTAAACACACTCAACTGATCTTTACTTTTTCCGTAAACTCTCCGTCTACGACGTCATCGCCTGCGTTTCCTGTTGCTTGTGCGCCTTCTGCTCCTGCTTGAGCTTGTTGCGCTGCTGCAGCTTGTTCGTAGAGTTTCACAGCAAGTCCTTGAGCTTTTTTTCGTTCAATGCTTCAAGTTTTGCTTTCATTTCGTCCAAGTTGTTGTCTTCTTGAGCTTTCTTAAGATCATCAAGGGCAGCTTGTGCAGCATCACGTTCTGCATCGAAGCCTTTGCCTTCAGTTTCTTTGATTGTCTTTTCAGTCGCAAAGATAGCTTGGTCTACTTCGTTACGAAGGTCAACTTCTTCTTTACGTTTTCTTATCTGCTTCAGCGTTTGCTTCTGCATCTTTCATCATGCGATCGATTTCTTCGTCTGTCAAACCTGAGTTTGATTGGATAACAATTGTTTGTTCTTTTTTTGAGTTCCAAGATCTTTGGCTTTAACAGATACGATACCGTTCTTATCGATGTCAAATGTTACTTCGATTTGTGGGATACCACGAGGTGCAGCTGGGATATCAGTCAATTGGAAACGTCCAAGAGTCTTGTTATCTGCTGCCATTGGGCGTTCACCTTGAAGAACGTGGATATCAACGGCTGGTTGGTTGTCTGCTGCAGTTGAGAAGACTTGTGATTTAGATGTTGGAATAGTTGTGTTGCGGTCGATGAGTTTTGTAAAGACTCCACCCATTGTTTCGATACCAAGTGACAATGGTGTTACGTCAAGAAGGACAACGTCTTTGACATCACCAGTGATCACACCACCTTGGATCGCAGCACCCATAGCAACTACTTCGTCAGGGTTCACTGATTTGTTTGGTTCTTTACCAGTTTCAGCTTTAACAGCTTCTACAACGGCAGGGATACGAGTTGAACCACCGACAAGGATGACTTCGTCGATATCTGACAAGCTCAAACCTGCATCTGAAAGGGCTTGACGAACTGGAGTTTTTGTACGTTCTACAAGGTCACGAGTCAAATCATCGAATTTCGCACGAGTCAAGGTCATTTCCAAGTGAAGAGGTCCAGCCTCACCAGCAGTGATGAATGGCAAGCTGATTTGAGTTGAAGTCACACCAGAAAGGTCTTTCTTCGCTTTTTCAGCTGCGTCTTTCAAACGTTGAAGAGCCATCTTGTCTGTTGACAAGTCGATACCATTTTCTTTCTTGAATTCTGCTACCAAGTGGTCGATGATTTTTTGGTCAAAGTCGTCACCACCGAGTTTGTTATCCCCTGCAGTAGCCAATACATCGAAGACACCATCACCCAATTCAAGGATAGATACGTCAAATGTACCACCACCAAGGTCGAATACCAAGATTTTTTCTTCTTTGTCAGTCTTATCCAAACCGTATGCAAGGGCTGCTGCAGTTGGTTCGTTGACGATACGTTCTACTTCAAGACCAGCGATTTTACCAGCGTCTTTTGTTGCTTGACGTTGAGCATCGTTGAAGTAAGCTGGAACTGTGATAACAGCTTTGGTTACTTTTTCACCAAGGTATTCTTCAGCGTAACCTTTCAAGTATTGAAGAATCATAGCTGAGATTTCTTGTGGAGTGTATTCTTTACCGTTAGCAGAAACTTTTTCAGAAGTACCCATTTTAGATTTGATAGAGATAACTGTATCTGGGTTTGTGACTGCTTGACGTTTTGCAGCGTCACCAACGATGATTTCACCGTTTTTGAATGACACTACAGATGGAGTTGTGCGGTTTCCTTCTGGGTTTGCGATGATTTTGCTTTCAGTTCCTTCAAGAACTGCAACTGCTGAGTTTGTTGTACCTAAGTCAATACCGATAATTTTAGACATGTGTTTTTCTCCTTAAGTTTTATCTTCTTTTTTTCTTTTTGATATATTCCTTGCAAGCCTCCGGCTTGCTTCTTATCTTTCTTTCATAGTTTAGTGTCGTTTCGGACAAGTTTTATTTGACAGAGTTCAGTTTTCTAGCCTAGTTATACACAACTACCATAGCCGGTCTTAGGATGCGGTCATGGAGTTTGTAGCCTTTTTGGAAGACTTGTGCGATGGTGTCTGCTGGATGTTCATCATCAGCTGGGAACGGTTTGAATAGCCATATGGTAGTTATGGTCAAATTCTCCGTCTGCTGCGAATTTCTTCAATTCCTTCTTCTTTCAGAGCATGTACCAAACTTTCTTGGACCATTTCAAGCCCTTTCTTTGACATCATCTGTCAAGCCTTCAACAGCAAGGGCACGTTCGAGGTTGTCCAGTGATGGCAAGATTGCTTTTGCCAAATCTTGGCTGCGATAGCGTTGCAAGAGTTGACGTTCTTCATTGGCACGGCGCTGAATGTTTTGCATTTCTGCATGAGCTCGAAGGTATTTGTTTTCAAATTCTTCGGCACGTTCATTCGCCAAGTCCAATTCCGACTTCTCAGGAGTTGTTTCTTCAACCGGTTCAACAACTTCCTCTTCTTTTACTTCTTCATTTTTTATATCTTGGGCCATTTTCGCCTCCTTTAATGATTTCAATCTTATACTCAATGAAAATCAAAGAGCAAACTAGGAAACTAGCCGCAGGCTGTACTTGAGTACGGCAAGGCGACGTTGACGTGGTTTGAATTTGATTTTTGAAGAGTATTAATTCACTTCATAGTGATTGCTGCTGAGATAGCGGTAAAAATCCGTCAACTTCATAGTCAAAACTCGATTAACAACATTGAGTTGATTGACCAATTGTTGATAATCCAGATTGACCGGACCTATAATCGCAAGAATTCCAAACCCACGATAGGGAATCAGGAACTTACTGCTAATCACTGCTAAGTCAGCAAGACAAGATTCTTGGCTATCCGCAACTCGGACACTTTGCATCTGGTCGCCAATCAAATTCTCTCGAATTTCCAAAGCTACCTTTTGTGGCTGATCAAAAAATTGATAGGCCGCTAAATTAGCGAAATTCAAAAGATTGACTTTCCCAGAAACCACGATGTTTTCATTGAACATTTCTTTGAAGATATGCTCGACGAGGTCCATAACGTTATCCGTTGTTGTGAAGTAACGTTGGATAATTTGCGGAATCTCTGTCCGAATCTTGTAGTGAATATCCAAAACAGTCTGATCCAGGAAACGTTCTTGAATCATGGTCTTGAGGCGATTTAAATCCTCCTGCAAGAAATTTCTCGGAATCAAAAACTGACTGGTAACTGTTCTAGACTCATCAAGCGTAAAAACTGCCAGAGCTGTATGTTGTCCGAGGACAACAATATCAAAAGCTGTCAGCTTCTGCCTACTTGGTTCGACATCCAGTGCTACAACCGTACAACCACTCAAGTCTGACAAGATTTTCGTTGCCTCTTGAAGGATATCCTCAAGCTTGAAGAACTCCTGATCAAATGCTTTTACAATCTCATAAACTTGATTCTCAGCTAAACGGTCGAAGGACAAGGAGTGTTTGACATAGTATTGAAATCCAGCAACACTCGGCATCCGACCACTGGAAGTATGAGCCTTTTCAAGCAAACCTTGCTTTTCTAAGGCTGCCATATCATTTCGAATGGTAGCACTACTAGAGTTGATAGACTCTTGCAATGCCTTAGATCCAACAGGTTCGTGCGTTTTGGTAAAGATGTCAATAATCAGATTTAAAATATTCTGCTGACGTTCTGTAACCATCTCGCTACTCCTCTCTGATAGATCTTTTTTAGCACTCGACACATCCAAGTGCTAACTTATGATTCTATTATACACCCTTAAAAAAGAATGTCAAGACAAAAAAACTCAAAAAAATTAGCACTCTTTTTATCAAGAGTGCTAAAAAAATCAGTCTGAGGACCTAGAAAACTCATTGTCAATCAACCAGATATTTTCCGTCTAAGTCTGTAAAAAAACTATAGATTAGATAAGTAAATCATGAGAGCATATAGGGCAAAAAAATAAGGAAGAAAGACTGAGAGAGACTTTTCGTGAAACAGGCTCATACAAACAACTAGACCGCCAGAGATAGAAACTGTAGATGTACGAAGTCTAGATTTCACATCAGCCCATCGAAGACGATTGTCCATGAAAGATTGATCATTTAAATCTACATCACAAGTTGCTTTTCGAAAAACAGTATAAGAACAATTTTCCACAAATTCCCATCCTCTATCCTTAATACTTTGTAAATCTACCTCATTTTTTCTAAGGTAGCTAGTATTCCACACACGGTAAATCACATCATCTGGTCGGCATTGTTCAAAATAGAAAAAGCCAAAACGATTCGATTTAAATTTCCAACCTTTCAAATGCATCTCATGCAAATAATCTTCTACCTTATCCAAATCAAAAATGGTAAACATTCGAAATTGTACTTTGCTATTCATTGTCTAACCTCCAAAATGGTTTTATTTATCAGATAATTCTTTCCACTTTTGAAACAATCTCCAAAAAATATAAGAAATCTGAATCGCGAAAACTATCAATAAAGTACAGTCTATGATAACAATCAAAAACATTCCCCAACTGAAATAACCTCTTCCACTGAGTAACTTTGAGAAAACCGGTAGTAGCGCTGAAAAGAGAAGCAAAATAGGAAGCATCCGCATTGTTAAAATCTTCTTGACCATTGCTAACTTTCCCGGCCGCGTCATTATAAATTTCAAACTCGGCATCCGACTCAACTCCAGAATAAAGCTTTCTAAAGTAGGAAAAACCATTAAAAGTCTGTAATATGCTCCCAGCCACAATCTTTAAATAGTTGTAAATAGGAAGCTCTCTCTGACTTTTTCATAGGATAAAAGTCCAACTGATAAACCACCTTCTCCGGTTGGCACTTTTCAAAAGTATACTTAACCGCAACTACTAAGTTAGAATAATTTACTTCCTTAAGTTTCCAGCCCTGAGCATGCATTTCCCCGAGATAGAGAGCCTCTCTATCATAATCCGCAATGGTAGCAATTCTATAAACAACTTTCTTTTCCATCAAAGTTCCTCCCGACTATTTCTGTAGAGCCGTCCAATACGTTTCAACTCAATCTCTAAAACTTTTCGGCCCAAGTCTGTTATCTGATAGATTTTACGTTTCTCCTCTTCTCGGACAAAGGAAATCAAACCATCCTTTTCCATCTTCGATAGGGTTCCATACATAGTTCCAGGACTAATGGAAACCTGTGAATCTGTCATCTCCTTGACCTTTTGCGTAATACCATAACCATGGTTCTCCTTTTGCAGACAGAACAAAATATAAAAACCCGTTTCAGTCATGGGAAGGTAGACACGCCTAATCTTATCTGTTAATTCCATTTAATCAAACCTCCTATTTAGTTCGATATATCGCACCTCGTTATGTAAAATATATCACACCTCGATATAAAATGCAAGAAAAAAGAGAGAACGATTTCTCGTTCTCTCTGCTTAGGCTAAGAAATTAGGATGTCAATTTCTTATTCACTAAGAGCGACTTAGTCTTTCTTGCGAAGGACAAAGGCTGCTAGGCTTGCAAAGGCAAGACCAATGATTGAAAGAAGACTAGATACTGCTGAACCTGTGTTTGGTAGAGTATTCTTATCTTGGTTTGGAGCAGGTTTAGCTGCAGGACCTTCAGGTTTAGTTCCTGGATCTACTGGTTTAGTTCCTGGATTTACTGGTTTATTACTGTCGTCTGCAACTACTTTCTTAGTTCCTACTTCAACGATCTCATCAACTGGCGCTGTCGTAATTTCACTTGATTTCACGACACGACCTGTTTCAACGCCATCTGTGTAAGTCACTGTCTCAACAATGGTGCGAACACCTTTCTTACCAGCAGCTTTCACTTCACGTTTTCCTTCAGGAAGTTCAGCATTTGTTACTTCCTTAGTTTGGAAGGCAACTTCTTCAGTTCTAGTTTCGTCTTTAGTTGTGATAACTGGAAGTTTCTTAGCGCCTACTTCAATGACTTCATCAACTGGTGCTGTTGTAATCACATTAGATTTCACGACACGACCTGTTTCAACGCCATCTGTGTAAGTTACTGTTTCAACAATGGTGCGAACACCTTTTTGTCCAGCTACCTTAACTTGACGAACACCTTCCGCTAGGTCTGGGTTCGCTACTTCCGTAGTTTGGAAGGCAACTTCTTCAGTTCTAGTTTCGTCTTTAGTTGTAACAACTGGAAGTTTCTTAGCGCCTACTTCGATGACTTCATCAACTGGTGCTGTCGTAATCACGTTAGATTTCACGACACGACCTGTTTCAACGCCATCTGTGTAAGTTACTGTTTCAACGATGGTGCGAACACCTTTTTGTCCAGCTACCTTAACTTGACGAACACCTTCTGCTAGGTCTGGGTTCGCTACCTCCGTAGTTTGGAAGGCAACTTCTTCAGTTCTAGTTTCTTCCTTAGTTGTAACAACTGGAAGTTTCTTAGCGCCTACTTCAATGACTTCATCAACTGGTGCTGTTGTGATCATGTCTGATTTCACTACACGACCTGTTTCAACGCCATCTGTGTAAGTTACTGTTTCAACAATGGTGCGAACACCTTTTTGTCCAGCTACCTTAACTTGACGAACACCTTCCGCTAGGTCTGGGTTGGTTACTTCCGTAGTTTGGAAGGCAACTTCTTCAGTTCTAGTTTCTTCCTTAGTTGTAACAACTGGAAGTTTCTTAGCACCTACTTCGATGACTTCATCAACTGGTGCTGTCGTAATCACGTTAGATTTCACAACACGACCTGTTTCAACGCCATCTTTGTAAGTTACTGTTTCAACAATGGTGCGAACACCTTTTTGTCCAGCTACTTTAACTTGACGAACACCTTCTGCTAGGTCTGGGTTCGCTACTTCCGTAGTTTGGAAGGCAACTTCTTCAGTTCTAGTTTCTTCCTTAGTTGTAACAACTGGAAGTTTCTTAGCACCTACTTCGATGACTTCATCAACTGGTGCTGTCGTAATCACGTTAGATTTCACAACACGACCTGTTTCAACGCCATCTTTGTAAGTTACTGTTTCAACAATGGTGCGAACACCTTTTTGTCCAGCTACCTTAACTTGACGAACACCTTCAGCTAGGTCTGGGTTCGCTACTTCCGTAGTTTGGAAGGCAACTTCTTCAGTTCGAGTTTCGTCTTTAGTTGTGATAACTGGTGCTTTCTTAGTTCCTACTTCAATGACTTCATCAACTGGTGCTGTTGTGGTATCATCCGATTTCACGACACGACCTGTTTCAACGCCATCTGTGTAAGTCACTGTCTCAACAATGGTACGAACACCTTTTTGTCCAGCTACCTTAACTTGACGAACACCTTCTGCTAGGTCTGGGTTGGTTACTTCCTTAGTTTGAAAGGCAACTTCTTCAGTTCGAGTTTCGTCTTTAGTTGTGATGACTGGATTTTTCTTAGTTCCTACTTCAATGACTTCTTCAACTGGTGCTGTTGTGATATCGTCTGATTTCACGACACGACTTGTTTCAACGCCATCTGTGTAAGTTACTGTTTCAACAATGGTACGTACACCCTTTTGTCCAGCTGTTTTCACACGGCGAACACCTTCAGCTAACATTGCATTTTCAACTTCACGTGATGTAAAGGCAACTTCTTCTGTACGAGTTACTTCCTTAGTTGTGATAACAGCTTTGCTACCAGTATAAGTTACTTTGTTCTTAGGTGCTTTTTTGGTTTTACGTGAAACCTCTTTACGAGCTGTTTCTTTACCATCAACTTTAGTTACTTCATATGTAACTTCATCGATACCTTCTTCACCTTCCTCAACACGAGTTTTACCCTTGTCAAGTGCTGGATCTACCTTAGTTTCTTCTTTGAATGGAACTTTTTCTTCAACAGTTACATTCTCTTTGGTTTCTACTGCGGCTTTCTTAGTACCAACCTCGATGATTTCTTCAACTGGCTGTTTAGTGACATTTTCGCTCTTCTTGGTACGAGCTGTTTCTTTGCCATCTGTCAAAGTGATATCCCAAACAACAGTCTTTTCACCATTAACACCTGCCTGCTTAACATTGCGAGTTCCTTCTGGAAGGGTTGCATTGTACTCAGTGCGAGATGGGTAAGGAACTGGTTCCTTAGTTGTGATTTCTTGATGCTCAACTTTTGGTGTTGTTGGTTCTTCAGTTTTGCCATTCAAAGCCGCTTCTACTTTAGCTTTCAAAGTATGATAGCGTTCTTCAAGAGGTGCAAAGAATTTTTTTCCAACTTCGCTCTTCATTGCTTTTTTGGCAATACCATAATATTTTACAACATCATCTAACTCATCTTGTACAAGTTCACGAGTTTCTTCATCTGAAGGATTCTTTTTGAGATCATTAAAATCCTCTTCAAGGTCGTTCATTTTATCCCTGAACTTAAAAGCGATACTTCTTTCCGCAGCATCAGGGATTTCTTCATCTTCTCCTGGTTCTTCTGCATGTACAGTCTTAATTTCATATAGATCAGGAGCTACATGATAAGTCGCAACTCCAAGAGCATTTAAAGCGAGTATTGAAATTCCTAATTTTAATAACTTTTTTCTACTCATTATTCTTCCCTTGACTCTGTTCATCAAACAGTAATGAGAAGAGTAGATTCTTCTACTCTCCTCTTTACCGTCTTTTAACGCTCCACTTTGCGTCCCCAAACAAGAAGTCCAGCAAGGCCTAGAGCTAGGGCTGCAAGTACTCCAAAGATTGAAGATGCTTCAGAACCTGTATTTGGCAATGTTTTCTTAGGTTCTGCAGGAGGAACAGTTCCTCCTGGTGGTGGTGTTTGTGGTTTTTCTGGTGTTTGTGGTGTTGGTGGGAACACTACAACAGTATTAGTAGTACCTGGCTTGTTGTTGAAGCTTACTTTAGCAGTATTTGGTACACCTTTAGTAGCATATTTAGAGAAGTCAGTTCCTTCTTTGAAGTTAGTGTAAAGAACGAGACTTACTTTACTTCCCTTCAAGGCTTCAAGAACGTCCTTGTCGCTGATTTCAACAGTCACAAGGTTTGTAGTTTCATCGTAAGTAACTTTGGCAATTGCTTCCAAATCTTTACCTACCAATTCACCACGGTCATTTGAAACTTTAGAAACTTTCAATTGCTGATTTAAGCTTAGCTTGAGCTTCTTTCAGTTTCTTGATTTCGTTTTCAAGTTTCTCTTGTTGTTGTTTCTTATCAGCTGGTGACAATTCAGCTTCTTTCTTAGCTGCTGCTTGAAGGCTTGCAAGTTCTGCTTCAGCTGCTTTGAGTTCAGCTTCCAAGTTAGCAAGTTCTGGACTTGGTTGGCTTGGTGTTGCTTCTGTTGTAGCAGGTGCTTCAGTTGTTGCTGGCGCTTCAGTTGTTGAGCCTTCTGATGTTACAGGAGCTTCAGTTGTTGCTGGTGCTTCAGTTGTTGCTGGAGCCTCAGTTGTTACTGCTGCTTTGGCTGCTTCTACCTTAGCTTTCAAGTCAGCAACTTTAGCTTCAGCCGCTTTCACTTTCTCATCAGCCGACTTGTCTTCAGACTTAGCCATCAAGGCTTTAAGCTCAGCTTCAACTTGATCAAGTTGAGCTTGAAGAGCTGCTTGAAGTTTGTCAAACTGTGCGTTTTCAACTTTAAGAGCAATACGGTCACGGTTCACTTTGAGGACTTGGTCGATTTCATCACTGATAGTGAAGTTAGTCAATTCAGTCTTCTTGATGCGGCCGTACTCATCTTTCAAGGCGTTTCCATTTTCATCCGTTGGATCTGCAGGAACGAGCGTTGAAATGTCGAAGCGGAATGTATCAGTTGCATTTGGCAAGCGGTACTCTTTACCAGGTTTAGATCCGTCTTCTGGTCCAACAGTCTTAACTGGTTTACCTGGTTCTGGATCAGTTGGTTTTTCTGGTTCACGAGGTTTAACCGTTACTGGTTTAGTTTCCTTGCTACCAGATTGACCGTTAGCATCCTTGAAGTTTACAGTTGCTTTGTTAGGTACCAATTGGTTAGCGTAAGCGCTCAAGTCGCTGTTAGCTTTAAGCTTAGCTGGGATGTACAATTGGATTTCTTTGAATCCTTTAAGTCGAGCGAAATCTTTCACTGTTACAGTTACTGTATTTCCTTCAACTTTAGTCTCAAGAACTCCAGTTGCATCAAGACCATCTACATAAGCTACTGGTGTATCTGTGATTGCCAACACAGATTCAAGAGTATCTGTTACTGTAAACTCTTTGTACTTATCAATATCTTTTGGTAAAGCAGTATTAACGTTGTACATGTAAGGTGCTTCGTAGTCTACATCCAAGTGGTCCAAAGTACGATTGATCTTCTTAGAAATTTCTGGTTCTGGTTCTTTTGGAACTACAACTGGAACTTCATTAGAATCTTTGTGAACACCTGGTTTGTGTGGGAAGCCTGCGTCATAGCCAGCAGTATTTGGTACAGTGAATCCACGATCAGTTAGATATGGAGTCAAGTCTGAACCTTCTTTGATCTTAGCGTTGAATGTTAATTCAACTGCTTGACCAGCACTTGCTTTGACTTGTGCTTCTGTAAGGGTCAAGGTAATAGTTTGACCTTCTACCTTGATTTGACTTGGGTCAAGAACTTGACCGTTCAAGCTTGCAGTTGCTGAACCTCTGAATTCAAGAACGTCTACCAAGGTATCTGTTACTGCAAAGGCAGTCGCATCTGCTGGTACGTTAGTCTTCACGTTGTATGTGAAGACTTGATCACGGTTAGCAAGAGTTTCTTCTGCTTTACCGTTAACATCTTTCTTGATTCCTGGTTCTTCTGGACTTGGAGGAGTTACTGGAACTACGTTTGAGTCCTTAGTGAAGCCTGGTTTGTTTGGAAGATCTGCCTTGTAAGCTGCCTTGTTAGGTACTTTCACTGACTTATCTTCTGTAATGTAATCTGACAAGTTAGCGCCTGCCTTGATCTTAGCGTCGAATGTTAATTCAACTGCTTGACCACCGCTAGCTTTAACTTGTGCTTCTGTAAGGGTCAAGGTAATAGTTTGACCTTCTACCTTGATTTGGCTAGCGTCAAGCGCTACACCGTTCAATTTAGCACTTGATGTGCCTGCGAATTCAAGAACGTCTACCAAGGTATCTGTTACTGCAAAGGCAGTCGCATCGTTTGGTACACTTGTCTTCACGTTGTATGTGAAGACTTCGTCACGGTTAGTAAGAGTTTCTGCCTCTTTACCGTTAACATCTTTCTTGATTCCTGGTTCTTCTGGACTTGGAGGAGTTACTGGAACTACGTTTGAGTCCTTAGTGAAGCCTGGTTTGTTTGGAAGATCTGCCTTGTAAGCTGCCTTGTTAGGTACTTTCACTGACTTATCTTCTGTAATGTAATCTGACAAGTTAGCGCCTGCCTTGATCTTAGCGTCGAATGTTAATTCAACTGCTTGACCAGCGCTTGCTTTAACTTGTGCTTCTGTAAGGGTCAAGGTAATAGTTTGACCTTCTACCTTGATTTGGCTAGCGTCAAGCGCTACACCGTTCAATTTAGCACTTGATGTGCCTGCGAATTCAAGAACGTCTACCAAAGTATCTGTTACTGCAAAGGCAGTCGCATCGTTTGGTACACTTGTCTTCACGTTGTATGTGAAGACTTCGTCAAGTTTGTTAAGAGTTTCTGCCTCTTTACCGTTAACATCTTTCTTGATTCCTGGCTCTTCTGGACTTGGAGGAGTTACTGGAACTACGTTTGAGTCCTTAGTGAAGCCTGGTTTGTTTGGAAGATCTGCCTTGTATGAAGCCGTATTCGGTACTTTCACTGACTTATCTTCTGTAATGTAATCTGACAAGTTAGCGCCTGCTTTGATCTTAGCGTCGAATGTTAATTCAACTGCTTGACCAGCACCTGCTTTAACTTGGTCTTCTGTAAGGGTCAAGGTAATAGTTTGACCTTCTACCTTGATTTGGCTAGCGTCAAGCGCTACACCGTTCAATTTAGCACTTGATGTGCCTGCGAATTCAAGAACGTCTACCAAGGTATCTGTTACTGCAAAGGCAGTCGCACCTGCTGGTACACTTGTTTGAACGTTATAAGTGAAGACTTCGTCACGAGTTGCGAGTGTTTCTTCTGGTTTCTTATTAACATCTTTCTTGATTCCTGGCTCTTCTGGACTTGGAGGAGTTACTGGAACTACGTTTGAGTCCTTAGTGAAGCCTGGTTTGTTTGGAAGATCTGCCTTGTAAGCTGCCTTGTTAGGTACTTTCACTGACTTATCTTCAGTTACATAAGCTGACAAGTTAGCACCTGCCTTGATCTTAGCGTCGAATGTTAATTCAACTGCTTGACCACCGCTAGCTTTAACTTGTGCTTCTGTAAGGGTCAAGGTAATAGTTTGACCTTCTACCTTGATTTGGCTAGCGTCAAGCGCTACACCGTTCAATTTAGCACTTGATGTGCCTGCGAATTCAAGAACGTCTACCAAAGTATCTGTTACTGCAAAGGCAGTCGCATCGTTTGGTACACTTGTCTTCACGTTGTATGTGAAGACTTCGTCAAGTTTGTTAAGAGTTTCTGCCTCTTTACCGTTAACATCTTTCTTGATTCCTGGCTCTTCTGGACTTGGAGGAGTTACTGGAACTACGTTTGAGTCCTTAGTGAAGCCTGGTTTGTTTGGAAGATCTGCCTTGTATGAAGCCGTATTCGGTACTTTCACTGACTTATCTTCTGTAATGTAATCTGACAAGTTAGCGCCTGCTTTGATCTTAGCGTCGAATGTTAATTCAACTGCTTGACCAGCACCTGCTTTAACTTGGTCTTCTGTAAGGGTCAAGGTAATAGTTTGACCTTCTACCTTGATTTGGCTAGCGTCAAGCGCTACACCGTTCAATTTAGCACTTGATGTGCCTGCGAATTCAAGAACGTCTACCAAGGTATCTGTTACTGCAAAGGCAGTCGCACCTGCTGGTACACTTGTTTGAACGTTATAAGTGAAGACTTCGTCACGAGTTGCGAGTGTTTCTTCTGGTTTCTTATTAACATCTTTCTTGATTCCTGGCTCTTCTGGACTTGGAGGAGTTACTGGAACTACGTTTGAGTCCTTAGTGAAGCCTGGTTTGTTTGGAAGATCTGCCTTGTAAGCTGCCTTGTTAGGTACTTTCACTGACTTATCTTCAGTTACATAAGCTGACAAGTTAGCACCTGCCTTGATCTTAGCGTCGAATGTTAATTCAACTGCTTGACCACCGCTAGCTTTAACTTGTGCTTCTGTAAGGGTCAAGGTAATAGTTTGACCTTCTACCTTGATTTGGCTAGCGTCAAGCGCTACACCGTTCAATTTAGCACTTGATGTGCCTGCGAATTCAAGAACGTCTACCAAAGTATCTGTTACTGCAAAGGCAGTCGCATCGTTTGGTACACTTGTCTTCACGTTGTATGTGAAGACTTCGTCAAGTTTGTTAAGAGTTTCTGCCTCTTTACCGTTAACATCTTTCTTGATTCCTGGCTCTTCTGGACTTGGAGGAGTTACTGGAACTACGTTTGAGTCCTTAGTGAAGCCTGGTTTGTTTGGAAGATCTGCCTTGTAAGCTGCCTTGTTAGGTACTTTCACTGACTTATCTTCTGTAATGTAATCTGACAAGTTAGCGCCTGCTTTGATCTTAGCGTCGAATGTTAATTCAACTGCTTGACCAGCACCTGCTTTAACTTGGTCTTCTGTAAGGGTCAAGGTAATAGTTTGACCTTCTACCTTGATTTGGCTAGCGTCAAGCGCTACACCGTTCAATTTAGCACTTGATGTGCCTGCGAATTCAAGAACGTCTACCAAGGTATCTGTTACTGCAAAGGCAGTCGCACCTGCTGGTACACTTGTCTTCACGTTGTATGTGAAGACTTCGTCACGGTTAGTAAGAGTTTCTTCTGCTTTACCGTTAACATCTTTCTTGATTCCTGGCTCTTCTGGACTTGGAGGAGTTACTGGAACTACGTTTGAGTCCTTAGTGAAGCCTGGTTTGTTTGGAAGATCTGCCTTGTAAGCTGCCTTGTTAGGTACTTTCACTGACTTATCTTCAGTTACATAAGCTGACAAGTCTGCACCTGCTTTGATCTTAGCGTCGAATGTTAATTCAACTGCTTGACCAGCGCTTGCTTTAACTTGTGCTTCTGTAAGGGTCAAGGTAATAGTTTGACCTTCTACCTTGATTTGGCTAGCGTCAAGCGCTACACCGTTCAATTTAGCACTTGATGTGCCTGCGAATTCAAGAACGTCTACCAAAGTATCTGTTACTGCAAAGGCAGTCGCATCATTTGGTACACTTGTCTTCACGTTGTATGTGAAGACTTCGTCAAGTTTGTTAAGAGTTTCTGCCTCTTTACCGTTAACATCTTTCTTGATTCCTGGCTCTTCTGGACTTGGAGGAGTTACTGGAACTACGTTTGAGTCCTTAGTGAAGCCTGGTTTGTTTGGAAGATCTGCCTTGTATGAAGCCGTATTCGGTACTTTCACTGACTTATCTTCTGTAATGTAATCTGACAAGTTAGCGCCTGCTTTGATCTTAGCGTCGAATGTTAATTCAACTGCTTGACCAGCGCTTGCTTTAACTTGTGCTTCTGTAAGGGTCAAGGTAATAGTTTGACCTTCTACCTTGATTTGGCTAGCGTCAAGCGCTACACCGTTCAATTTAGCACTTGATGTGCCTGCGAATTCAAGAACGTCTACCAAGGTATCTGTTACTGCAAAGGCAGTCGCATCGTTTGGTACACTTGTCTTCACGTTGTATGTGAAGACTTCGTCAAGTTTAGTAAGAGTTTCTGCCTCTTTACCGTTAACATCTTTCTTGATTCCTGGCTCTTCTGGACTTGGAGGAGTTACTGGAACTACGTTTGAGTCCTTAGTGAAGCCTGGTTTGTTTGGAAGATCTGCCTTGTAAGCTGCCTTGTTAGGTACTTTCACTGACTTATCTTCTGTAATGTAATCTGACAAGTTAGCACCTGCCTTGATCTTAGCGTCGAATGTTAATTCAACTGCTTGACCAGCGCTTGCTTTAACTTGTGCTTCTGTAAGGGTCAAGGTAATAGTTTGACCTTCTACCTTGATTTGGCTAGCGTCAAGCGCTACACCGTTCAATTTAGCACTTGATGTGCCTGCGAATTCAAGAACGTCTACCAAGGTATCTGTTACTGCAAAGGCAGTCGCATCGTTTGGTACACTTGTCTTCACGTTGTATGTGAAGACTTCGTCACGGTTAGTAAGAGTTTCTGCCTCTTTACCGTTAACATCTTTCTTAATTCCTGGCTCTCCTGGATTTGGAGGAGTTACAGGAACTTCGTTTGAGTCCTTATGGTATTTCGGATTGTTGTCAATATCATAAGAAGCCTTGTTAGGGATTTCAGTCTTACCATCTTTGATGTAAGCTGAAAGATTTGCGTCTGCTTTAATCTTAGCTTTGAAGCTTACTTCAATAGCTTTGCCAGCGTCTGCTTTTACTGAAGCTTCAGCGAAGGCAACCTTGATCACTTGACCAGTGATAGTTACTGTTGCTTTAGCTCCAGCATCTTCGCCATCAATTTTCACTGTAGCAGAAGCATTTTCACCAACAAATTCTAAAACGTCTTTCAACTCATCTGTGATTTCGAATACACTAGCGTTCTCAGGCATAGTTGTCTTCAAATTATAAGTGAATTCTTCATCACGTTTAGCAAGTTCGTAACGTTCAGCTCCGTTTACATCTTTCTTAAGATCTGGAGTTGATGATGGTGGTGGTGTTACTGTAACAGGTTTAGATTCTTTCTTAGAATCTGGGTTGTCATTAATAATGAAGCTTGCAGTATTTGGTACTAGAGGTTTGTCTCCAGCTGGATTAGGGTATGCTGCAAGGAGTTCGTCATAAGAAACGCCTTCTTTGACTTTAGCTTTGAAGCTGATATGAACTGCTTTACCAGCATATTTAGCTACTTGGTCTTTGTCAAAGGTTACAGATAATTTTTGACCTTCAGTTTCACAGTTAGGTCGGTTACTTCTTGGCCGTCAACTTCTACAGTCGCGTTACCATCGAAGGTTAATTCTTTCACAAGTTCGTCAGAAACTTCAAACTTATCAGCAACTTCAGGAACTTTAGTGTCGACTGTATAAGTAAAGCTTTCGCTTAGTTTATTCAAGTCAGCGTGTTCTTGATCGTTAACTTTCTTAGTGATTGGTGGAGGAGTTACCGTTACTGGTTTAGTTTCCTTCTCACCTTTCTGATTGCTCTCGTTAGTGTATGTAATTTTGGCTGTGTTATCAATTGCTTCTGCAGTTGAATCTTTCTTCACTTTAGCCTTGATTACGAGTTCAACTTCTTTATCAGCGTATTCACCAGCATTCGCAAAGTCCTTCATAGTAGCAGTTACTGTTTGACCATTTACAGCTACAGTGTAGAATTTACTTGCTTCTCCCTTGATGCTTGCTTCAAGAACTTGAAGGTTGTCATCCAAGGTATCAGTGATTTCGTATGATTTGTATGAAGTGATGTCGTTTGGCAATTTAGCCTTAACGTTGTAAGTGAATTCTGTTTCTGCTCCGATAACTGCTGTATCAAGCGTTTCATTGATCTTCTTCTTAACAGTTGGATCTGAAGGAGGAGTTACCGTTACCGGTTTAGTCTCTTTCTCACCGCTGTTGTCGTTCTTATCAGTGTAGCTGATTGTCGCAGTATTTGGAATGTTAACGCGAGTTACACCGTCATTGATCTTAGCAGGAATTTCAAGTTCAACTTCTTGACCTGCAAGAGCAGATGCATTCGCGAAATCTTTCATAGTAGCAGTTACTGTTTGTCCTTCAACTTTAATATCGAAGAAGTCAGCAGCTGCACCCTTCATGATAGGTGCTTTACCACCTTCATTGATTACAGACAATTCATTTTCCAAAGTATCAGTGATTACAAATTTCTTGTAAGATGTGATATCTGTTGGAAGTTTTGTCTTGATGTTGTATTTGTATTCTTCCCCTGTTGGAATATCCAAGTGATCAAGTGTTTCGTTGATCTTCTTAGTTACAGGTGGAGGAGTCACAGTAACAGGTTTAGATTCGATATCTTTATCCACATTGTTTTCATTTGTAAATGAAATACTTGCTTTGTTATCGATAACTTTACCTGTAACACCATTTTTAACTTTTGCAGGAATTACCAATTCAACTGTAGTGTATTTAGCAAGGTCTGCAAATTTTCCATCTTTCACAGTTGCAGTAACAGTTTGACCGTTCTTTTCTACCGTGAAGAGGTCAGCAGCATCACCTTTAATAGAAGCTTCGCCATCGAATTCCAAGTCATTATCAAGGGTATCGCTGATTACAAACTTCTTATAAGAAGCAACGTCTGCAGGGATGTTTGTAGTGATGTTGTAAGTGTAAGGTTGTCCATCAAATGTTTGGAATTCTTCCAAGCTTTCATTGATCTTCTTAGTTACAGAAGGTTCTTTTGGTTTTGGTGGAGTAACCGTTACTTTATTAGATGTTTTCTTGATATCGTTCAAGGCAACATCAGCCGTGTTAGGTACTTTAATTTGACCACTTTCATCTTTATATTGAGAAAGGTCAGCACCCGGACGGATTTTAGCATCGAAAGTCAATTCAACATATTGGATGTCTTTCTTCTTACCACGAGTTACGCGACGAGAAATTTTATTAAGAGCATCTTTGTCTAATGTAAGTGAAACAGTCTGACCTTCAACTTTGATTCCATCTGTCAAATCACTGTTTTCTTTTCCACCTACAGTTACGTTTACAGTACCTTCTTGGATTTCCAATTCAGGTACTACTGTATCGGTAATGCTAAAGCTGTCAGCAATACCTGGCCATGGAACAGATACCTTGTACTTGAAGACTTGGTCTTCTGTATCAAGATCTTCGTGTTCCTTGTCGTTTACTTTCTTCTCAATCTCTGTATCAACCGGTGGTTTAACATAGACAGAGTTTGAACGACGGATGGTGCTTGGTTTGTCAGGTGTTTCTCATGCTTGCTTGGCTCAGGTGTGTCATCTTCACCATTCCACATGATATTACCTTGGTTTAATAAACCATAGCCACTATTTAGTTGAAGGATGTCAATGTAGTCTTTGCTTGCTTGATTATTACGGTATTGTTCTTTCAATTTAACCGTAATCGTCATTTGAGCTTTCTTAAGAACCAAGTAGTTATAGCTACCAGCAATGCTTGGCACGTCAGCGACAACGACGTCACGTTCATTTCCTTCATCGTCTGTTTGTTTTACGAGACGAGTCACGATTGGACCTTCAGGACCAGTAGCAGAGTGACCTACGACTTCCAAACGGTGGTCAATAGGGTCAGTCAACATAACGTTTTTCTTAAATTCATAAGGAACGTTGTTGAAGTTGTAATCTACTGTATAAGTAAATGTCTCATCTTTCGCAGACAAGTTTGCAGCGTATGATGGTTTTTTGCTCAATTGAAGTGGATCTTCAATAGTACCAGTGTCATTACTTGCATCTGCATCGACAATTTTCTTGGTAGCACTTGGGTAGCAGTATTCAAGTTTTTGAACTTCTACTGTTTCGTCGTGGCCACCGATTTTTTGAGTTTCAAAGTCACCGACTTTAAACGTACCTGTCAATTCAGGAACTGGAACTTTTTCCTTGGCTGGTTTATAGTCAGCTGGAGGATCTTGTTCATCGTCTTCGTCTAATTGTTCAGCGTGAGCTTCTTTACTCAAGTCATAGTCAAAGTCGTTCTTACCAGGGTTGAAGACACTTTCTGGTACAGAGATAGTAACATTGTCACCATTCTGTTCAATCTTACCACGGATTTCCTTGGCAGGATCTTTCACTTCAGACACAATTGTCTTACCGTTGATACGAACAGCATCGACCTTGTAACCAGGAGTAACAGTAAATTGTCCCTTGATGTCTTCCTTAACGAGAGCGGCACCTACAGATTCCAATACACGAGATGAGAATTTATCGATGTCGTTCTGCTCATTAACGTAGAAGGAAACTTCCTTACCATTGATGGTTTGTTTGGAGAAGCCATGCCTTCCAATGCTTCGTGGAAGATTTCCTGAAGGGGACGATTGTCTCCGATGTCGAAGTATTTGCCGAAACCATTTGTGTAGACATCATAGTACTGAGCCTTATCATCGTTAAACAGTGGTAAGTCTTCCCAGAAACCTACAACTACAGTTCCGTTTGGCCCAACCACTCCTTTAAGAGTGTCCCCAGCATCTTTTAGTTCGTTTACACGACCAATGATGTCTTGAGAAGCCTCAGAAAGTTGGTTATAGTTCCACGCACGTTGAAGTTTTTGATTTCGAGTGCCACTATAGTCAATTCGAACCTTACCATCAGCATCACGTTTACCATTGGCAACACCGTCGGTAATCACGAGGAAGACGGTCTTACGATCGTTCTTCATGCTACCTTTATTAGCGTTATACTGTGCGATAGCGTCTTCGATGGCTGGAACTGTTGGAGTTCCTCCTGCTACGCTGATGTTGTCAATGAAGTTATGGATAGTGCTTTCATCTGATGTCAAGTTAGAAGACTTGTACTGATAGTCATACTTCTTACCCCAACCAGGATATACAGTTGGTTTACCTGTAAGGTATCGTTGTTGTAATAGTTGTAGCCGTCCACCCCTTGGAAGCTAGCCACCATAACACGGTCAGATGTATCTGGGTTGTCAGTCTTAACCAAACGAGGGTTGTTCTCGTCGTACTGTTCTTCTGTGACAAAAGTTGTCAACGTTTTGAGGGCTTTTTTAACACTAGGAATAGTGTTAGCAAAAGATCCACTTGCATCCTGCAAGATAACCAAGTCGATTGGTTTTCTTGGTAGACTCCAGTTAATTTCTTCTGTCGTCTCTATTTTACGGCTACATCCACTTTGTGTGATTTTTGTTCTTTTCCCGACTTGTGTTGTTTCAATACCGTCTGCTGAAGCCGTTCTTCCGAATAACATACTTGCAAATCCTAACGGAATAGATATGAACAAAATCATAAACAAAATGGAGACCTTTTTGATGAAATCTTTCATAATTTCTCGTTGAAATCTCAATAGATTTCTAATCCTCCTATTTTATTTAGTAGATATAAGCTAGTCTAGTAGCGCCTGTAACTCTCTTGCGAAATCGTCAGCAGTGGTGTGTTTTACCAATACATTCTTGACCTGCTGCTGTTTTGTCACAAGGTACATACTAGGTATGGTTTTAACCTGTAGTAGATCTGCGGCAGACTGACCTACGTCATAATAATACGGGAATGTATACTTTTGACTCTTGATATACTGATCAGCCTTCTCCTTTGTTTCTCTACCTGGTTCACTCATGTTGAGCAGAACAAAATGAATTTGTTCCCCATACTTCTCATACATCTGCTGGACTATGGGTAGTTGTTTCTGGCAATCCGGACACCAACTAGCCCACTCGACAACTAACATAGGTTTATCATAGAATTCCGAACTTGCAATCAAATTACCGTCTTGAGTGGTCATTTTAAATTCTGGAAGTTGTTGACCTCTTAGACTCAAAGCAGTATTGTTCTCATCACTCGAAGTTGATTGCTGAACCGATGACTCGCCTACGTCTCCATTCTTAACGGGTCTCGTGTAATAGATTAAACCCGCCGTTAAACTGATGATGACCCCCACCGTTAAAAACGGAAGCCACCACTTGTCTTTTTGCATTGTATCTCCTTTCTACTATTGTAGGATTGTGAGTTGGATTTTGCATATATATTATATGAAACGGTTTACACTAAAAACCCGGACTCCTCCTCATCATTTGTAATTCTACCATGAATTTTGAGTTATTTCAAGTAAATTATTCTATAAAATTTAAAATTTATTATAAAAAGAAATTTGAGTGTCAAATTACCTATTTTTAATAAGCGACATAAGACGTTCTTAACATGTCTCTAACCCCCATAAAATAAGGATTTTTTTCTATCTAACTATTTCTTTATTAGATTGCAGGAATTTTCTGAATTTTCATCTATATTAGCGACTAATCCTTGGTTAAAATCTATATGTTATTTATATTAAATTTAAAGCCAAAACATCGTTTATAGGAGCAACAAAAAAAGATTGTCCTCACGGACAATCCCTATAATAGCTTAGTATAAATCAAGGTAATTATCAATTTCCCATTGTGAGACAAAGGTTGCGTAGCTTGCCCACTCGATACGTTTGGCTTCAAGGAAGCTAGTGTAGATGTGTTCACCTAGAGCTGCTTTAACCACTTCGTCTTCTGTCATGGCCTTCAAAGCGTTGTGAAGAGTTGATGGAAGGTCAGTAATGCCAGCTTCTTTACGCTCTTCTGCAGTCATAATGTAGATATTTTCTTCGATTGGTGCTGGTGCTTCGATTTTGTTTTCGATACCGTGCAAACCAACTTCCAAAAGGACAGCCATAGCGATATACGGGTTTGCCATTGGGTCTACTGAGCGCAACTCCAAACGAGTTCCCATTCCACGAGTAGCAGGAACGCGCACCAACGGAGAACGGTTACGACCAGCCCAAGCGATGTAAACAGGCGCTTCATATCCTGGAACCAAACGTTTGTATGAGTTAACGGTTGGGTTCATGATAGCTGTGTAATTGTAAGCGTGCTTGATCAAACCACCAAGGAAGTGATAAGCAGTTTCTGACAACTGCATTCCTTTTGGATCATTTGGATCAAAGAAGGCGTTGTTTCCTTCATCATCAAACAAGGACATATTGCAGTGCATCCCTGAACCAGCGATCCCAAATTTTGGCTTAGCCATAAAGGTTGCATACAAACCATGTTTACGCGCAATTGTTTTTACAACTAGTTTAAAGATTTGAATTTTATCACAAGCACGAAGAACTTCATCGTATTTAAAGTCAATCTCATGTTGACCTACGGCAACTTCGTGGTGACTGGCCTCTACTTCAAATCCCATTTTAGTCAAGACATTTACAATCTCACGACGGGTATTATCGGCAAGGTCTGTAGGCGCCAAATCAAAGTAACCACCCTTGTCATTCACCTCGAGAGTTGGGTCTCCATTCTCATCAAGCTTAAATAGGAAGAATTCTGGTTCTGGACCAAGGTTGAAAGATTTGAATCCTACTTTTTCCATGTGATGAAGAGCTCGTTTAAGGTTGCTTCGAGGATCCCCAGCAAATGGCTCTCCTTCTGTTGTATAGACATCACAGATCAATCCTGCGACACTACCGTTCTCATCTCCCCAAGGGAAGACAGTCCATGTGTCCAGGTCAGGGTACAAGTACATATCTGATTCATTGATACGAACAAACCCTTCAATAGAAGATCCATCAAACATAGCCTTGTTTGACAAGACCTTGTCTAGTTGTTCATCTGTAGCAGGAATTTCGACGTTTTTCATTGTTCCCAAAATATCTGAAAACATGAGACGGATAAAGGTTACATTTTTTTCCTTAACTTCACGACGAATATCTGCAGCTGTGATTGGCATGGTTTTTCTCCTTATATATGACGACTAGCGGTTGCCTAACCGCGACCAAAAGGCGATTGTTGAGAAGCAAAGCGACTTTGTTGAAGAACTTCATTCCGAAGAGCCCGACGCACCTCAGTTTGACTGACTGGTTTCTTGGCTTTCGCCTCACGTTCGGCATATTTTTTCTTGATAGCAGCAATGTTCAGACCTTCAGAGATATAGTCCTTAATCTCAAGCAATCGATCCATGTCATTCAAAGAATACATCCGGCGATTACCTTCGTTGCGATCAGGTTTTATCAACTCTTGATCTTCATAATAACGAATTTGACGCGCCGAAAGATCGGTCAGCTTCATAACACTACCAATGGGGAAACTGCCATATTGCGACGAAATTCTTTTTCCTTCATGTGCACTTCCTCTTCTTTCTGTCTATTATAGTCTAAAAAAAATCAATCGTCAATTGTTAATGTTATATCTTGTGACATTATTTTATTTTTTCAGCAAAATACTCCGCAAACGGTCAATGTCGTAATTTACAAGAATTGCTACAAAAACACCCATAAATGTTTCAAAAACTCGCGCAAACACGTACAAAACAGTCTCTCCACTCGGAATTGATAGGGTAATAATTAGCATGGCTGCAACTCCACCAATAACTCCTGACTTATTGTTCATGGCAACATTTGTCATAATGGTTAACATGGTACAAATCGGAACAACCAGGAGAGTTACCCAGAAGGCGCCATGGAAAAAGTTGTTCAAGAGAAAGAAAATCAGCGCATAAAAACCACCGATACTATTCCCTAAAATACGTGATGTCCCAAAGTGGACACTCTTATCAAAGTCTTCTCTCAAACTAAAAACGGCTGTAAGAGCTCCAATCTGAAGTCCCTTCCATCCAAAAAAACCAAAAATCATGAGGACCAAAAAAACAGCGATTCCTGTTTTAAAGGTGCGCATCCCTAACTTAAACTTCGATTTATCAAATGTATACTTTTTAAAATAACTCATCATTTCATCTTTCTTTTTTCCATTTTACCATATTTTTACTTTTTTGAGAAAAAGGATTGAAAAAAATAGAAAAAAAGAGAAGGAAAAAAATCCTTCTCTTTTATATGATTTATTTTTTTAGAACAAATACATGATAGCTAAAGTTAGGAGACTAGCAAGCAAGCCCACTCCCCAGAAGAAGAAATCGACCTTCCACTCACTCCAGGATTGACCTTTACCAGAAAAGCCACCCAATTCAAAATGATGGTGAACTGGAGTCATACGGAAGATACGCTTTCCGCCAGACAACTTAAAGTAGCTAACTTGCATCATGACAGATGTCGTTTCAAAAACATACACTATACCAATCAAGAGTAGCGTCCACTCTTGGTGTAGCGCCATAGAAATAGCGGCCAACATTCCTCCAAGAGCAAGACTTCCGACATCTCCCATGAATACCTTGGCAGGTTTATGGTTAAAGACAAAGAAACCAAGAAGACCACCAATCATGGCGATAATGACTAGCAAGATATCCAACTGGTTTTGAACATAAGCAATGACTCCATAGGCAGACAGACTAATCACTACTGAGATACTTGCCAATCCATCAATTCCATCAGTCAAGTTAACAGCATTTGAAAAACCAACTAACCAGAAGAGAGCAAAGAAAATGTAAAGAACACCTAAGTGCAATGGATAACCAAATACATTTAAGACATCCCCCTCCTCTTTCATAAAAGAAATAGAAGATAACCCCTCCTACTAACTGAAGCAAGAGCTTTTGTTTAGGATTGAGCCCTTCATTGATTTTTCGAAAAACCTTGAGGAAATCATCTAAGAAGCCAACCAAACCATACAAAACGAGAATAAAGAGGATCATTCCGACATTACTGGTTAGTTGATTCGTCAAAAGTGCAAGAACTAAACTAACTAAAACACTTGTTATGAGAAAGACAATTCCTCCCATTGTTGGCGTCCCAGCTTTTGCCTGGTGTTGTTTAACATCCTCATGCATCTGTTGGCCAGTAATCTGCGCTTTACGGTAAAAACGGATAAAAGCTGGAATTCCTACCACTGTAAGAACAAAAGTAAGAATTCCAGGAAAGATAGAAACTAGCATCCTAATCTCCTAAAGTTATTTTTATTTTCTGTATATTTTTTAAAGCTGTATTGGTACGAACACTTTGTTTTTTTACAGTTTCTCCTGTACCTTCAAATTCAACTTCAATATTCAGCCATTTTGCAAAAGTTTCAACGTTCTTCTTAGACCAACCATACAAGTCAGGCATTTCTTCCACCTTATCAGAAAGGAGTAAAATCTGCTCATTAGCGTCTAGATTGGTTCCTTCTGATACTGAACTTTCTTTGATTTTCGTTCCTGAACCGATAACGATTGGTTGAACAAGGTTACGTCGTAGTTCTTCTGCCAAATCTCCAGGGCTATAGTCTTTTGTCGAAGGCATAGCATAGTTAGTCGTAGTTGTAACCTGATCCAGACTTTTAGCAGTTGATTGAAGATTGAGAGATTCTTTCATCGCAGAAGCACGCTCCAAGATAGGGTTAGCGAATTCACCCAACTGAATCCCAGAATAATGCTGAGGTTGTTGAACTGTCACATAGAGGATGAAATCGGGATTTTCTGCTGGATGCATAGAAACTACAGAGAAGATATAGTTTGTTTCCCCTTGGAGGTATCCTCCATTTTTCTCGTCTGCAATCTGAGCAGTTCCTGATTTCAAGGCTACATTATAGCCAGGAACATTGACTGTTCCCTTACCTGTACTGTGGTTGTACATTGTACCATAGGTAGGATCCGTACCAACCATAACCATGTGATCTCGAGTCAAGCTAGCTGCTTCTTTAGAGACTGGATTTCCCACGACTTCTTTTTGTGATTTACGAACTGTTTGATCATTTGGATCATAGAGGGCACTGATAAACTTAGGCTCCAACATAATCCCATCATTAGCTATCGCAGTAAAGGCACGAAGCATCTGCGTTTGTGTAACGGAAATACCTTGACCAAAGGAACTCATGGCAATATTAACGATATTGTCTTCAGGTAATTGCCCAGCATACTCATCACTCATACCAAAACGGGTCGGAACTCCAAATTTGAAACGATTGAGGTAGTCCAACCAAGTAGTGTCCCCCATCTTTTGCTCAAGGAGAGTCATACCGATGTTACTAGAGTGAGCAAAACCTTGCGAGAAGGTCATCATTCCACCACTTGTCAAACCTTCGTTAACATCCCAGTCCTTGATAGTGGCATCAGCTACCTTCAATTCGCTACTGTTGAAATATTCTCCTCCAGGGAAGGTATTATTGTCAATTGCTGAAGCTAAAGTAATCACCTTCATGGTTGAACCCGGTTCGTAGTTACTTTGGTAAAGGATATCACGCCAGACAAAGTCCTCGGTAATACCATCTTTGGTATCAGCATCAAAGGTTGGTCTTTGAGTTGTAGCGAGAATCTCTCCCGTCTTGGCACTAACCAAGGTCGCAGTCATATATTTACCCTTGACTTTTTCTTGGAAGGCATCCATTTGACTTTCCATGAAAGATTGTAAAGGACTAGATAGGGTCGTATAGACATCTTTTCCGTTTACAGTCTGTCGGGTAACTTGCTCCGTACCTGGAACAATATTTCCTAAGCGGTCTTTTTCATAGGTAATGATACCATCTGTTCCCGCTAACAAGCTATTCAAGGAACTCTCTACACCAGACGTCCCAATGAGACTCTTTGAACCATCCTCATTTTCATGCAACTGCGCTAGTCCGATGAAAGATGAAGCAAATTTCCCGTTAGGATAGCTTCGATTTGGGCTTGTTGTAAAATCAACTCCCTCAACCTTAGCTGTTTCCAAATCCTTTTTTATGGACATCATATTGGCATAGGTAATACCATTTCCCTTTACACCAAAGGAAACTTGCTTAAGATTAGGTTGAGAAAGTTGTTCCTTGACGTAGGACTCATCCATATCTAGATATTTATGGAAGACTTCTGCAACCTTGCTATACTGAGACTCCTCTACATAGAGAATTTTCCCATTTGCAGATTTATATTCCTTATCGATAATCGCATAAATGTTGTAGGATGTTGCATCCTCAGCGATTGGTGTACCATTACGGTCATAGATAGTTCCTCGTTTTGCAGGAACTGTCCGAGTTGTTTGGTGGACCCTGCTTGCTTCCTTAACTAGGTCAACACCAAATTTTGAGCCTGTACCAATAATTACCGCAAAGTTAACCAAAAAAACAGCAAAGAGAAAGACGGCCAGAAGGCTCAAATTCTTTCCCACTAGTCTGCGGTTTTCTGTTGGAGATTTGCGATTTTTAATGGCAAAGCGTATGATTCGTTCTTTCCAGTTTTTCATTTACTACTCCGCCGATCGGATATTTTCATTATTTAATTGCAAGTCTTGTGAGTCTGCAATTCCGGTCAAACGTTCTGATCGGATCAATTCATTAACTTCTTGTTTAGCATCATCCAGCTCTGTCTTTTTTTCTTCAATATGTGAATTGACTGTTGTCAAATCACTCTGAACCTGCAAAAGTTGAGTCTGCATATAGACTACACTGATTGCTAAGACAAGTGCTGTGATGGCAATTGAAAAGTAAAAGGCCTTTTCAACACGTGAAAATTTTTTTATACGAGCTTGTAGCAATTGGCTCGTTGTTCCTCTGTTTTCTGCCATTGTTTCCTCTTACATGTGAATTTTTCTTGCCACTCGAAGCTTGGCTGAGTGGGAACGATTATTGGCTTCCAATTCTTCCTTGCTTGGTAAAATCGGTTTCCGAGATACTAATTCCATTTTGGGCTTGAGATCATCTGGGATGAAAGGCAAACCTTTAGGAACTTCAACTGTGGAAGCTTCCTTAAATAACTGTTTGGTCAAGCGGTCCTCCAGCGAATGGAAGGTAATCACTGATATTCTGCCATCTAGAGCCAGCATATCCATAGCCTGCTGGATTGATTCATCTGCAGCACCCAGTTCATCATTAACCTCTATACGGATAGCTTGGAAAATTTGTTTGGCTGGGTGGCCTTTTTTCTTGAGCTCCTTTGCCGGTTTGGCAGATTTGATAATCTCTGCTAATTCCGTCGTGGTCTCAATCGGCTTCTGTTCACGCGCCTGTTCAATTTTTCGAGCAATCTGTTTGGAAAACTTATCTTCTCCATATTTGAAAAAGATTCTTACCAAATCATGGTAGTCGTAGTGATTAACGACTTCATAAGCGCTCAAACTAGCTTCCTGATTCATGCGCATATCCAGCGGTGCATCCTTCTTATAGGAAAAACCACGTTCACGCTGATCCAACTGCGGGCTTGACACACCTAAATCATAACAAATTCCATCAATTTCAGTCACACCTAAGTCATTTAAGCGGTCCTTCAAATGACGGAAATTATCCTTGATGAAGGTGACCATTCCCTTTTCGATATAGGGAGCCAAGCGTTTTTGCGCATTATCAATGGCATTCTGGTCCTGGTCAAAGGCATAGAGATGCCCTTTCTCACTTAGCCTACTTAATAAATACTCGCTGTGTCCTGCTCCTCCCAAGGTCGCATCAACGTAAATACCATCAGGTTTTACATCTAGCATATCAATGGTCTCATGGAGCATGACCGTTACATGATGAAATTCTTTAGTCATATCTTATCTATTTTACCATAATTCTGACAAGCTTGCACCCGCTAAAGCCAAAACATTCCACTGCTTCTTTATTCCTTATATTCAACCGGCTTCTCAGCTACTTGAGCTAGCGTTGAATCTGCTTCTGGATTTAACTGTCTATGAACAGCCTCTGCAACTGCTCTTGGTATTCCAACTTCTACAATCTCATCCACACTGGCTTCCCTGATTTTAGTCAAGGACTTGAAATATTTCATTAAATTCTGCTTGCGTTTGGGACCCAATCCTTCAATTCCATCCAATTGAGAGGAGAAGGAATTTTTGGAGCGCAATTGGCGGTGGAAAGTGATGGCAAAGCGGTGCACCTCATCTTGAATGCGTTGGAGGAGGAAAAATTCCTGAGAATTCCGAGACAATTCCACCACTTCAAGTGGATCTCCAAAGAGTAGCTCATGTGTTTGGTGCTTGTCATTCTTTTGCAGACCTGCGATTGGAATATCTAACCCTAACTCTTCTTGAATAACCTGCTTGGCAATATTAACCTGACCTTGACCACCATCAATGACAATCAAATCAGGCGGTGTCAAACCATCACGCTGGACGCGCCCATAGCGTCTGCGGATAACCTCACGCATACTAGCATAGTCATCTGGTCCGACCACAGTCTTAATTTTATACTTACGGTAATCCTTCTTGCTCGGTTTTCCATTGACAAAAACAACCATAGCAGAGACTGGACTAGTCCCCATGATATTGGAATTGTCAAAGGACTCTATACGGACTGGGGTTGGAATTTGTAGAAGTCGTCCCAAGTTTTCAATAGCCCCTTGGGTCTTTTCAACCGATTTCTCCAACAGATTAAATTTCTGCTCTAGACTGACACGAGCATTTTTGATGGCGAGATTGACCAGTTGCTTTTTCTCCCCGCGCTGGGGTTTAAGAACCTTGGTATCCACCAAAGCCTTAACTGCTTCTTCATCAATATCCTGAGGAATCAGAATCTCATTAGGAACCAAGTGTGATTTTTCTTGATAAAACTGCCCCACATAGGTCAAGAAATCTTCATCTGGATCATTGTAATAAGGAAAGAGATTGACATCACGCTCAATGAGCTTTCCTTGGCGGACAAAGAAAACCTGAACACACATCCATCCCTTATCCACATAGTAACCGAAGACATCACGGTTTTGAAGATCCTTGGCCATAACCCGTTGCTTGGTCCGAAGGGTTCCAATGGCTTGAATCAAATCACGGTATTCAGCCGCACGTTCAAACTCCATGCTCTGAGCCGCCGCATTCATCTTTTCCTTAAGATCATCGATGATTTTATCATCCTGCCCCTTGAGAAAATCAGAAACTTCTTGGGCCATGGCTTTGAAATAGGCCTCATCTTTATGGCAGACAGTATGTGCCATACACTGGCCGATATGGTAATAAAAACAAACTTTAGAGGGAGGATTGGTACACTTGCGAAAAGGGAAAATCCGATCCAATAGCCGTTTGATTTCATTGGCCGCGCCCACATCCGGATAGGGACCAAAATAGAGTCCTCCGTCTTTCTTGACCTGACGGGTAATAATCAATCGAGGATAGCGCTCATTTGTGATTTTGATAAAAGGATAGGACTTATCATCCTTGAGCATAATATTGTATTTAGGCTTGTTTTCCTTAATCAGGTTGATTTCAAGTAGAAGAGCCTCAATATTGGACTCCGTGACAATAAACTCAAAATCCACAATCTCAGACACCAAGGCTTCTGTCTTGGTATCATGACTTCCACGGAAGTAGGACCGCACCCGATTGCGCAGATTTTTAGCCTTTCCTACATAAATGATAGTGCCGTTTTTATCTTTGTGAATGTAACAACCAGGGCTAGTCGGCAAGAGCTCCAGTTTTGATTTGATCAAGTTATTCATAGTTCCATTATAGCAAAAAGCCCCCTGTATTGCTTAAATCAGAGAGCTCCTGTTTCCTTAGAAAATCACTTATGCTCCAGACTCATAGAGTTCTTGAACTTCTTTTACATCTTGAGCTTGGATACCGTAATAAGACCCTGCCGATTGCATGACTGAAACCTCATTGGTATGTTGCAAACCAATAGCATGCCCTAACTCATGTTCTGCCGTATGCAAGATGCGTTCATAGGTATAGCCATAGTTTGGATTAGATAGATAATAATGATTTAATCGAACAGTCACAGAAGTGAATTGTTTGGTTAGGAGATTTGTTTGACTCTCTGCCTCACCTGCTACAGCTGTCGAACCATCATTCATTTCGGTAGCGAAATATCGGCCTGATCCGGTTCTGTTACAAGCTCAAAGTTAAAAGCCCCTGTTTGGTTCCAGTTAGCAATAGCTTCAGCGTAGGCCTTTTGGAAGCTAGCATCCATTTGAGGGTCTATATAGATAGTTGCTTGCGCTTTTGCCCATTTTGCTCCTGAACCTTGATGATGATCGGTCTGAGTTAAATTTCGAAAATCGCCTGTTTCTCGCCATTGATCCCAGCCTGCTTGACCGACTTGGGCAATTTTACTGATTTGATTGAAGGCAGCTGATAAATCACCTGTCACATACCAGAGGATCCCAAAAGTGATGAGAATGAAGAAGATAAGCGTCCATACAAGGCGCCAAAACATACGCAAAATCCCTAGTAAAAATCGACATAAAACACGAATGATCCAGCGCATAATTGCCCACCTTTCTAAAAAAATAAGAACCCATCTTTAAGCCATGGTTTCCCATTCTAAAGATAGATTCTTTATTTTACTAAAACAAACTGAAAAAAAGCTAAAATTAAGACAAGCGTTCTTCTAAAACAAAATCGATTGGCAGGGTAGTCAAAAAACGTTCCAATTGTTTTTCCCAATAATACCACTCGTGGCTTCCTGAACTATGAGTGTAGGTCACATCAAAACCAAGTTTCTTGAGGTTCTTCACTGCTAGGTTATTGGCAGCGTAGAGATAATCTTGCTCGCCACACCATACCCAGAGTTTGGTTTTCTTATCAGACTTTTTAGCGAGTGTTTCAAGTGAATAAGGACTATTCACCCAGTCATCGATTTTGCCAAAAACACCCCTCCAGTAGGCACGCGTTCCTAACTCTCGACTCTCAGGAGAAGACTCCTCGAAGCTAAGCGCCCCAGAAAAGCTAGCGGCATGGGAGAAACGGTCAGTTGACAGTGCCAATTTGAAGGAACCGTAGCCACCCATTGATAAACCAGCAATAAAAGTCTTTTCACGCTTGTTAGTCATATTTGGGAAGAAGCGTTTGAGCACCTTAGGCAATTCTTCTGCTAGAGCTGTATAGTAGTTATAGCCATACTGAGTATCTGTGTACCAGCCATTACTTGTATTTGGCATGACAACAATCAGATTGGTCCCTCGTAGCAAGCGTTCTACATTGGTCCGCTTGAGCCAACTATTGTGGTTTCCAGACATCCCGTGAAGTAGGTAGAGAACTGGGATATCTGTAGAGTCTGGCTCTGTTACCCGAGACGCATCAGGATAGAGAACATTTACTCCCCACTCCATATCTAAAACTTCTGAGTAATACTCAATCTTCATTACTGCCATTACTTGCTCCTTATTCGTTTGAGATAAGAAAGCCGAAAATCGACTTTCTCTACTGTTATTTAATCCTTATTTTGCTTCCATGACTACTGGGAGGATGGCTGGACGACGCTTGGTTTGGTCAAAAAGGAATTTGGCCAAATTATCACGGACCTTCCCTTTAAGATCAGCCCAGTCAAAGTCCTCACCTTGGAGATAATCTTCAACAGTTTGGTTTACCAACTCTGTACTTTCACGTAAAATATCGCGACTCTTCTTGAGATAGACAAATCCACGCGTATGTACTCGCGCTTTAGCAATAATTTTCTTCTCACGACGGTTAACAGTGATAGCTACGATAAAAATACCATCTTCTGACAAGACCTTGCGGTCACGAAGAACAACGTTCCCAACATCCCCAATGGCATTTCCGTCAATCAAGACATCACCTGCAGCAACTGCACCAGACGGGACAAAGTCCCCATGTTCATAAGACATGGTTGTGCCTTTTTTCGGGATAAAAATGCGTTCTGGCAACAACCCAACAGCCATAGCAGCCTTGGCATGAGCGTCCAACTCACGGTATTCACCCTGGATTGGGAAGAGATACTGAGGTTGCAAAAGATTAATCATCAATTGCAGATCACGCGCATTCCCATGTCCTGATACACGTAAGCTTTGAGTAATCGGTTTAACGACACCACCTGCTTGGTAGACCATGTTTTCTACACGTGCCATTACAGCTTCTTTAGCGATTGATGGCGTTGTAACGATATAAACCAAGTCTCCATCCTTGATTTCAACATAGCGGTGACGACCAATGGACATTTTACGGAGTCCATTAATCGGTTCACCCATACGACCGGTTTCCAGGATAATTAACTCGTGGTCTTCAAAACGAGACATATCTTTAGGTTTAATCAAGAGACTTTCGTTAGCCAATGACAATTTTTTCAAGCGAATAGCTGTACGAACGATATTTTCAATATCAAATCCAGTCAAAACAACGCGACGTCCTGTCTCTGCAGCAGCATCAAAGACTTGCTGAATGCGAGAAAGGTTACTTGCAACAGCAGCTACAATGATACGTCCATCCCAGTCAGAAATGGTTTGCGTAATTTCATCACCAACTTCACTTTCGCTGGCTACTTGAATATTACTGTCTGCGTTTGCTGAGTCGCTTAGAAGAGCTAAAACTCCTTCGCGACCAATTTCTGCTAAACGACCAAAGTCAGTCGCATATGATTCGCTAGCTGTTTGGTCAAATTTGAAGTCCCCTGTATAAACGATACTTCCTTTAGATGTTTTCAAAACGACACCCAGACTTTCTGGGATAGAGTGAGTTGTGCGGAAGAAGGAAACTTCAATACCACCAAAGTCGATTTCTGTATTTCATCAATAACATGGAAATCATCGAATTTTTTAGCGCTATCATTTCCCTTAACAAAAAGCTTAGCAAGCTCAATTGTCAACTCTGAACCAAAAACTGGAACTTTCACTTCTGACAAAAGATAAGGAAGTGCTCCAATCGCATCCGCATGTCCGTGTGTTAAAAAGACTCCTGCAATACGGTCGCTATTTTCAAACAGATATTCCATATTTGGAATAACGACATCGACACCCAACTGTTCATTTTCAGGATATTTCAAACCTGCATCTAAAACGAAGATAGAGTCGTTAATTTCTGCGATGTACATGTTTTTCCCGTTTTCACGAACACCGCCCAAAGTTGTTAATTTAATATTGGTCATTTTCCCTCCGAAGTATTACTATAACGTGTTTGTAGAGTCTTCACAACTCTCTTTTTGTAAAAGTCCAATATACTTTTACCCGAATCTTTTCCTCTCATTATACCATTTTTTTACTAATTTTCAAAATGAAGATAGGATTTCAACTAGAGAACATTCACCACTGATAACCGAATCGCTTTGCTTTGTTTTCTCTTTGCGAAATCTCTGTCCGCCATAGGACCCTAGGCCCTTACTTCACAAACAGCTACTCGGCAAAAAATCGTAATAAGGAGCTTACTCACAAATAAAAAAAGATTTAGAAGCTCTAAATCTTTTTAATCATCTTTAGTTTGGATAAATGTAAGTAACTTTACCTAAAAATTCATGCGGATTAAAGAAACCACGATAGTTAGCAATTTGTTTTTGACGTCTGTAGTTTGCTTCCAATACCTGGATAGAGTTTTCACTTTGTACATCTGTTACATAAGCAACATGGCCATATTCACCACCGTCCCAAACGGCGATTGCGCCTACTACTGGAACATCTCCTACACGATAACCTTGAGCACTAGCATAAATCGCCCAAGTATTAGCATTTCCCCACCAGTTGCTAGCCCAAGGAGCCAATTCTTTTACGCCCCATGTACACTGACCAACAGGATATGAGTTCCCATAGTCTGTCGGAGTATTCACGACAACATCATCATCTGAAGCAGGATTCAAAGTACTAGCTGTCTCAGAAGCCGGAGCACCGTACGAATAAGTAGCCTGAGCTGGACCGCTTACTTCTAGCACATCCCCTGGGTGGATCATATCAAAAATGCTTTTTCCGTTATTTGCTGCCAACTCATAAGGATCCATGCCATTTGCAGTAGCAATAGCAAAAAATGAATCTCCGTCTTGGACAACGTAAGAAGATGCGCTAACAGTTTGAGCACCTACAGACGCTAAAATAGCGGTGGACGTCAAACCAAGAGTCAGTTTAGCAACTGTTTTTTTCATAATAAATTTCTCCCTTTATTTTGTTTATCATTTCCTATTTGTTGTTTACAAAGAGAATCATACCTGATTTACATGTCATTTATTTTAGAATTATATTTAAGTCATGTTACAAATAGTTATATTTTTTTAATACATGAAGTTTTAACAAACACAAATAATTAAATCAATAAGAGTGGTTAAAAAAACTGAGATTATTTACCTCAGCTTCTTTTCTTCTATTTTTCCATTAAAAAGTCATAGATTTCCTGCACCGTACCTAGTGCCATCATTTCTTGATCTTTAACAGTTTGTTTGAGATTTTGATAAATCTGACTTTCAGCGATGTCCCGTTTATCAGCATCTTTATTTACTTTCATTACACCATTCTCAATTGTGACAAAACCAAGTTCTTCAAAAATCTGAATCATTTTGACTAGCAAGATCTGTTCTATCTTCAAATAAGCTGATAAGTCCTTGAGCTTATAACGAATATCAAATTCTGGGAACTGGTAGATTGTCTTATAAAGCTTAGCGAATTGCTCTCTTGTACCATAACCTGTCAAATAGTATGCTTTAGCGATATCATTTAAAGTAAATAGCAGAGAAATCCTGTTCTTGCAACACTTGTTTGAGAAGACCGAAATCCTCGGGAATATTTTTTACAACGATTGCTGGGCTAGAAATCATTTCTGGTAAATCACTGGTAAAATCTAGGACAGGCACTCCCTCCGGTAGCTCTACACTCTTACTACGGATGTTAAAAAGTTGAACACCGTCCACACGAGCATCTACCATCATCAACTGGAGGGTTGTTTGCCCATTCCATTGGTTAACAGAAAGGGTAACTGCCAATTCCAGTTGTTTTACCTGAGAAAATTCTGTAGCCTTTGATCCTTGACCAAAAGCTACTACCTCAAAGTTCGCAGCCCCTTTGGAAATCTTCAATTTTAGATGACTGTCTCCCGCTCCCATAGAACGAGCATTTTCAACTTGAAAATCTCGAATATAAAAAACAGGTTTTTGGTTATCCATTCCAAAAGGAGCTAATCGTTCAAAACTTTTAACCGTCTCTAAACTTAGGCTTTCCAAATCTAATTCTTCATCTAGATATAATGTATTCTTGCCCTTGGCATCTATCCCTTTGTCTTTTACATAGGTTTCTAAAATTTCCGATAAGGCGTCTAGCTGTTCTGCTTCAAGTGTCATACCTGCAGCGCCTGCATGCCCACCAAAGGCAATAAAAAGTTCCCGATGCGGATTCAAGGCTTCAAAGATATCGACTGCTTCAATGCTTCGAGCACTCCCCTTGGCACGGCCGTCTTCAATATTCAGCACAATGACTGTCTGCCCTAATTCTTCCAACAAGCGCCCAGCTACAATCCCAAGCACTCCTGGATTCCAACCTTCTTTGGCTAAAACTTGAACACTTTTGTTAGGGTCTACCAAACTTTTAGCTTCTTCATAAATGGCTTGAACGATTTCCTTGCGTTCTTCATTTTTATCTTGAATCATGAGGGCAATCTCACGCACCTCTTCATCATCAAAGCCAGTTAGTAACTCAATAGCTGGATTTGGATCATCCAAACGTCCTAGGGCATTCAAGCGAGGCGCCAACTGAAAACCAACCGTCTCTTCTGTAAGGTCACTACTAGAAATCCCTGCAATTTCAAATAGTTCTTGGAAGCCTAGTCTTTGGGTATTGCGCAAACTTCTAGACCATATTGAACCATGATGCGATTTTCATCTGTCAAGCTTACCATGTCTGCAATGGTCCCAATGGCAACCAAATCAAGCAACTCAACCTGCACTTCCTCCAAGAGGGCACAAGCTAGTTTAAAAGCCACTCCACAACCCGCCAAATGTTTAAAAGGATAGTCTGATTCAGGATGCTCCGGATGGACGATTGCATGAGCATCTGGTAAGACCTCTGGTAGAGAATGGTGATCCGTTACAATAACATCTACTCCCATAGATTGAGCCAAGTCAATAGCCTCATGGCCTGCAACTCCATTATCTACGGTTACAATCAAGGATATCCCTTGTTGCTCAATGAAGTACTTGTAGACACTGGCATTAGGACCATAACCATCTGTAAAACGATTAGGAAGATAGACTAAACACTCGGCTCCTAATTGTTCTAATGTTTCTTTAAGGATTGAAGCTGATGTCATCCCATCCGCATCGTAGTCTCCATAAACGAGAATAAATTCCCCCTGCTCTATAGCAAGACGAATGCGATTCACTGCCTTATCCATATCGTGGAGAAGATAGGGATCGTGTAAATCATCTAGACTTGGTGCTAAAAAACGTGTCAGACTATCTTCATCCTTAATACCACGGCTAAATAATAAACGAGCAGCTTCAGGCCCTAGCCCAGCTTTCTTGGCGATTTTTGTAAAATCCGCATCCTCAACTTGAGGTGCAAATTGCCAATTATAAGTCGGAATAATCAAAATTCATCCACTCTTTCTTACGATTCTATCGTTTTATTATAACATGATTTTTAGTTTTTCTACTCTTTATTTCCTTAACTCTTTCAATCAAAATCCCAAAAAACTCCGGTCCTTATCAAGGTTAAAAAAGAAGCTAAACACCAGTCGATAACTCTATCCCTTTCCAACAAGACCTAGCCAACATTTTAAAATATCTTCTCTTTATGCTACACTATTGACATGGAACATCATTTTAATCATCGAGCAGAATCTTTCGATTCTCCCAAAAACCAATTTCTTGCAGACCTTGTAAATGCAGAGATCAAGCAACAAGTCTCTGAGCTATCTACCAAATCAATCCTAGATTTTGGAGGAGGAACTGGACTTATCGCTCTTCCTCTAGCCAAACAAGCCAAGTCAGTGACCTTGGTTGACATCGCAGAAAAAATGCTGGAGCAAGCTCGTATCAAGGTTAAAAACCAAAAACTTAAAAATCTACACTTGATTCAACAAGACTTATTGTTTAAGCCATTAGAGCAAACATTCGATCTCATTATCGTTAGTCGTGTTCTTCATCACATGCCTCATCTTGATTCCAGTCTAGCTATGTTTCAGGAACATTTGACTCCCGGAGGACAACTATTTATCGCTGATTATACCGTACCAGATGGAGAAAACCATGGTTTTATTATTTCGGAACTTGAGGAGAATATAAAAAATCATGGTTTCTCAGACATCCAGACACAAATACTTTATAGTTCAGAAGATCTTTTCCTTAATAAACCTTCACAATTATTTCTCGCATCAGCGAAAAAATAGTCTCTTCTAAGGGTAGCAACTGAAAAAAATTCTCACTCCATTCTTCCATAAGCCGAGAAACTTTCCCATTGCCTTCTTTTCAAGTATTTCTATAAAAAAACTCTCCTTAAAAATCAAGGAGAGTTTTTTATTAGCATAGTTTTTTAGGAAAACGCTTGCATAATTTTTTACCCCGTGTTATACTAATTTTAAAATAAATTTATAGGAGACTATTGATGAAGAACATATTCCCTCAACGCGAGAAAAAAATGGTTTATAGTATCCGTTCCTTGAAGAACGGAACTGGTTCTGTCCTCATTGGTGCCAGCATTATCATGCTTTCTGCTACAATGCCAACTATTTCGGCCAATGAAAACCTTCCGCAAACTCAGGAAAATACCAGCGCTGTGACCAAGGCCCCTACTGAGACTGAGACTGAAACGAGTCAAACTCAAAAGGAAACGCCTATTTCTGAACAAAAGAATGCAAACGTTTCCCTTGATTCTAAAGGAAGCTCCAGCTGCGGAAACTACTACAGCACTAGAAACACCTAAAACAGAAGATGCTAGCACAAGCCAGGCTAACAGCAAGGAAGAGAAAGTAGATGCCAGCACTTCAACGCCAACTTCAGATCAAAAACCACAAGCTGACACATCTTCTGAAGAACCCATCGCAGACAACCACTTCCGTATCCATGTAAAAAAACTCCCTGAAGAAAACAAGGATTCTCAAGGTCTTTGGACTTGGGACGATGTTGAGAAGCCGTCTGAAAACTGGCCCAATGGAGCCAAGTCCTTCAAGGATGCCAAGCAAGATGACTACGGCTATTACCTAGATGTCAAACTCAAAAATGAGCAAGCCAAGAAAGTCAGCTTCCTCATCAACAATACCAAAGGGGATAACCTGACGGGAGACCGTTCTGTAGAGCGCCTCTCTCCAAAAATGAACGAGGCCTGGCTAGATGAAAACTACAAGGTATACAATTATCGCCCTCAACCAGCAGGAACTGTCCGTGTCAACTACTACCGTACAGATGGAAACTATGACAAAAAATCTCTCTGGTATTGGGGCGATGTCAAGAACCCAAGTAATGGTGAATGGCCTGATGGAACTGATTTTACCGCAACAGGAAAACACGGACGCTACATTGACATTCCGCTTAATGAAGCCGCAAGAGAATTCGGTTTTTTATTACTAGACGAAAGCAAGAAAGGCGATGATGTGAAGATCAGAAAAGAGGATTATAAATTCACGGATCTAAAAAATCACAGTCAGATTTTCCTCAAGGATGATGACGAAACCATCTACACCAACCCCTACTATGTGCACGATATCCGCATGACTGGTGCCCAACACGTGGCTAAATCTCGTATCGAAAGCAGTTTTTCTACCCTCGTTGGAGCTAAGAAAGATGATATCCTCAAACACTCCAGCATCACTGATTACCAAGGGAATAAAGTAGCTATCACAGACGTGGAAGTGGATGAGACAGGTAAAAAAGTGACCTACATTGGCAACTTCTCTGACACCCAACACCCGTACACTGTCAGCTACAATTCAGACCGCTTTACCACACGTTCAAGCTGGCGCCTCAAGGATGAATCCTACAGTTACGATGGTCCACTCGGCGCAACTCTAAAAGAAGATGGCAAGCGTGTTGACCTCACCCTCTGGTCTCCAAGTGCTGATAAGGTTTCCGTTGTCGTCTATGACAAGAAAGACCCTGAAAAAGTAGTTGGAACTGTCGCCCTTGAAAAAGGAGAAAAAGGAACCTGGAAACAAACTCTGGATGCAAACTCTGGTCTCGGTATCAGCAACTACACTGGCTACTACTACCACTACCAAATCGAGCGCCAAGGTAAAACTGTCCTCGTTCTTGACCCTTATGCCAAATCATTAGCAGCTTGGAACAGTGACCTAGCAAAAACAGACCCTGCTCATAAAGTTGCTAAAGCTGCCTTTGTAGATCCATCAAAACTAGGTCCACAAGACTTGACCTATGGTAAAATTCGCAACTTCAAATCACGTGAAGATGCTGTCATATACGAGGCGCATGTACGTGACTTCACTTCGGATCCTGCCATCGCAAAAGACTTGACAAAACCATTTGGTACCTTTGAAGCTTTTATCGAAAAGCTTGACTACCTCAAGGATTTAGGTGTTACCCACATCCAACTCCTTCCTGTCTTGTCTTACTACTATGTCAATGAATTGAAGAATCAAGAACGACTGTCTGCCTATGCTTCAAGCAATAGCAACTACAACTGGGGTTATGACCCTCAAAACTACTTCTCATTAACTGGTATGTACTCAAGTAATCCTAAGGACCCAGAAAAACGTATCGCAGAATTTAAAAACCTCATCAACGAAATCCATAAACGTGGCATGGGTGCTATCTTAGACGTAGTTTACAACCATACTGCCAATGTTGACATTTTTGAGGATATTGAGCCAAACTACTATCACTTTATGGACGCAGACGGAACTCCTCGTACTAGCTTTGGAGGCGGTCGTTTGGGAACAACCCACTACATGTCTAAGCGTGTCTTGGTAGACTCCATCAAGTATTTGGTCGAAACCTACAAAGTGGATGGTTTCCGTTTCGATATGATGGGTGATCATGATGCGGCTTCAATCGAAGAAGCTTACAAGGCTGCACGCGCCCTCAATCCAAACCTTATCATGCTAGGTGAAGGCTGGAGAACCTACACTGGTGATGAAAATACGCCGGTACAACCTGCTGACCAAGATTGGATGAAGAAAACAGATACTGTCGCTGTCTTTTCAGACGACATCCGCAACAACCTCAAGTCTGGCTATCCAAACGAAGGGCAGCCTGCCTTTATCACAGGTGGCAAACGTGATGTCAATACCATCTTTAAGAACCTCATTGCTCAACCAACCAACTTTGAAGCGGACAACCCAGGAGATGTTATTCAGTATATCGCAGCCCACGATAACTTGACTCTATTTGACATCATTGCCCAATCTATCAAAAAGACCCAAGCAAGGCTGAAAACTACGCTGAGATTCATCGTCGCTTACGACTTGGAAACCTCATGGTCTTGACTGCTCAAGGAACTCCGTTTATCCACTCTGGTCAGGAATATGGACGTACCAAACAATTCTTGGATCCAGCCTACAAAACTCCTGTTTCAGAAGATAAGGTTCCAAACAAGTCTCACTTGTTGCGTGACAAGGACGGCAAGCCTTTTGTCTACCCTTACTTCATCCATGACTCTTATGACTCTAGCGATGCTGTCAACAAGTTTGATTGGACTAAGGCAACAGATGGAAAAGCTTATCCTGAAAATGTTAAGAGCCGCAACTACATGAAAGGACTGATTGCACTTCGCCAATCTACAGATGCCTTCCGACTCAAGAGTCTTGAAGACATCAAAGAACGTGTCCGCCTCATTACTGTCCCAGGACAAAATGGTGTTGAAATGAAGATGTAGTGATCGGCTACCAAATTACTGCTCCAAATGGAGATATCTATGCTGTTTTTGTCAATGCAGATGAAAAGGCTCGTGAATTCACTCTAGGAACTGACTTTGCTCACTTAAGAAAAGCTCAAGTCCTAGTAGATGAAAACCAAGCAGGACCAGTAGGAATCGCTAAACCGAAAGGTCTTGAATGGACTGATAAAGGATTAAGACTGAACGCTCTTACGGCTGTGGTTCTCCGCTTATCCCAAGGTGGTGCCATCGTAGATCCAACTGTTGAAGAAAAACCAGAATTTGATATTTCTAGCTTGGAAGCTGACCAAAGTCAAGCCCAAAACCTAGCTACAAATCCTGAAACTCAGGAAACTGTTGCAGAGACTCTTTCTCAAAAAGTCCTTCCAAACACAGGAACTGAAAACAAATCACCGCTTGCTCTAGCTGGATTCAGCATCCTTACCCTTCTTGGACTTGGAAGCTTCCTAAAGAAAAAAGAGAAATAATAGGGCTATAGGCTTCAATAATTCAGCACTTTATAAATAATCAACAAAAAGCAAGAACTAAAAAATTCTTGCTTTTTTAAATTAGAGAGTCAAAATTGAGACTTTTATTACCAGAGGATTCCCTTATAAGAAAAGAGGAACTAAATTCCTCTTAACTTTAAATCCTTGCTTCTGCATCTGCCACTACTTGGGCAAGGCTGGTTTGGCTTAATTCTTCTTCCATAGCTTCTTGAATTTTAGCTAACTTTTCATCTAAAACTCCATGGATGTTAGCTCCTACTGGACAGTCAGGATTAGGATTATCATGGAAACTAAAGAGTTGACCTGTCTTTCCAAGGCATTCAACTGCTTGGTAAACATCTAAAAGACTAATATCCTCAAGATTTTTGATAATCTCTGCCCCTCCAGTTCCACGCGCGACGGAAATCAAGTCTGCTTTTTTCAGTTGGGACAAAGTTTTTCGGATAATAACAGGATTGACTCCTACGCTGCTAGCCAGAAAATCACTAGTCACCTTGCTTTCCTTCCCTTTTAGGGCAATGATTACCAACATATGTGTCGCAATGGTAAATCGGCTTGAAATTTGCATGCAGTCCTCCTTTATTATCAACAAAGCTCATTCTTCTCTTATATTTATTATATCTCCTAGAGTTGTAATGTCAAGAGTTACGACTAAGCCAGTCGTCCAATTCAACATCATGTCCTTGACTCTGAGCGATTTCGTGCAACAAGTCCTGATTATGGGTATGGTGAATTCCATTGACTAAGCTTTCATAGTATACCTCATAGTAGGGCAATTTCAAATCTCTAGCCAGCTGTAATTCTGACTCAACATCGTAATCAACACGTCGAAAGTCTACATCCTTCAGTCCTTTGTCATCAAATTCCAAAATCATATATTGGGCTCGCAAGTCCTTGCGTAAATTTTCAGATAAAAAGAAGGGTTGACCAATCGAACCTGGATTCAGGATAAGCTGGCCACCACTACCATACCGAAGAAACTGTTGATGGATATGACCGTATATGGCAACATCGCAGTCAGGATTGGTGACAAGACGGTCAAAGTCCTCTTGCTTCCCAAGATGAATCAGCTCTCGTCCCCAATTTTTATCAGGCAAGTGGTGGCTAATTCCTAGCTTCAAATCGCCAAACTGGAGGTGCACTTGCAAGGGATAGTTCTGCAGCGCCTCAATCTCCTCGATGCTAAGTTCTTCCATGATATACTGACACTGGCGTAAGAGATAACGATGACTGGGTCTACTTTCATCTAACTGACGATGGCAAGCGCGCCATAAGCTCTCCTCCCAATTCCCTAAAACTCTAAGAGTGATGGGTAAAGTCTCCAATATATGGAGAATATTTTTTCGTCCTGTTCCAGGCATGAGAATATCTCCCAAGAGCCAATACTCATCAACCTCCGACTTCTGCGCATCTGTCAGAACAGCCTCCAAAGCTGTCGTATTGCCATGTATATCCGATAATACTGCGATTTTTGTCATATCTCTTCCTCTGACCTTTTCTCTTTTTATTATAACAAACTCCAAGTCAAAGTCAAAAAGCATCTATCTTCTTCCTATCGTTTTTTACTTTACTTTTTTAGTGAAAAGGAATACAATGAAGGTAATAAGAATGAGGAGGTTTTTGCTATGACACAACGTTATGAAAACATCATGGTAGCGGTTGACGGTTCCAAGGAAGCTGACTTGGCTTTCATCAAAGGGGTTCATTCAGCACTGCGTAACCAAGCAAAACTAACTATTGCCCATGTCATTGACACACGTGCTCTTCAAAGCATCTCAACATTTGATGCCGAAGTTTACGAAGAATTGCAAGTAGAGGCCAACGATTTGATGGCAGAATATGAAAAGCGTGCAAGAGACGCTGGTCTCACAGACATAAAAGTTGTTATTGAGATGGGTAACCCTAAAACTCTCTTAGCTAAACAATTCCAGACAAAGAAAAGGTTGATTTGATTTTGGTTGGAGCAACAGGACTTAACGCCTTCGAACGTTTACTTGTCGGATCTTCATCTGAATATATCCTTCGCCATACAAGCGTTGACCTTCTCGTCGTTCGAGACAAGGATAAAACTTTATAAATAAGACATCTATAAAAGGAGCGATTTCGCTCCTTTTTTCTTGATTCAGATTACAAAAAGGGCTCTAACAAGATTGTTAGAACCCTTCATTTTATCTTAAGATAATAGAAGTCGAAATAATCGAATTATTTATAGCTATAAGCCCAGTAGTAAACACCGTTTCCGTCAACAACTGTTGCTACTGCACCTTCAGTGACATTTGGATCAAGAAGCAAGTCTCTGATACCGCTTGTAGCCCATTTATTAACGACAGTTGCTGGATCTTCATCACGACGACCAACAAATCCTGCGCTATCGTATTGACGAGAAATTTGATTAACTTTTGGAAGAGCTTGGTTTTCATAGATTTCTTCTGACCAAGTCAATTCCTTCAAACCATTAGCTTTACGAGTTTCATTGATTTTAGCAAAAGCTTCTTTTGCTTTTGAAACATAGTCATAGTTTGTATCGTTTGTCGCTTCTACACGGTAAACAAACTTAACATAACCAAATTCTACATCACTATATTTCTTGTCCTCAACACCACTTGTAAGGTTTGCAATCAAAACGTAGTCCTTAGCATATGGGTTTTCCTTGGTCTTCTCAAAGATATCTGCATCTTCAATTTCCCACTCAACTTTAGCATCCCAACCTGCATTATCAAGGAATTTAGGATTCATTTTTTCAATAACATAGTTTTTGAATTCTTCAACGTTCTTGAATGGCAATGGTTGACCTGCTTTAGCAGTTGTAACTAGATTTGTTGAGTAGAGTTTCACACTAGAGTTTTGGTCACTATACATATACTCATCATCAGCAGCATCTGCGTGGAGTTTTGGATCAAGACCTGGATCGTTTGGATCTGTCATTCCTTGAAGTTTCCATTTTTCACCAAGCCATTTCCAGTATGCTGAATATCCTGTGTTTTCAGTGTTAGAAGGAACATAGTAATAGTGAGTGCCAGCTTCACTATCATAGTAATAGTTTGGATCGTTCTGAAGTACTCGTTCTCCAGGTTTACCTGGTGGGTAAACAATCTTAGGAGTACGTCCATTTGGAGCCCAAGCCAAATGTTCCAAATTCTCAGCTGGTTTTTCAACGTATGGAGGAATTTGGTTTTCACTTGATTCTTCTGTTGTTGTCAAACCTGGAGTCTCTGGTACAGAAGGTGTTGGTTCTTCTGGTGTTGGCTCAACTGGTGTTTCTGGTGTTGGAGTAAATGGATTGAATTCTCCTTCTGCTCCATTAATTGGAGGGTTTTCTGGCAATTCAACACCTGGTGTAGATGGTTCTTCCGGTTTTGGCTCCTCTGGAGTTGGAGTCTCATCTGGTCTCTCTTCAGGAGTTGGTGTTGGCTGCTCTGGTTCTGATGGAGTAGGAGCAGGAACTTCTGGTTGTTCAGGTGTTGTTGAATCTGAAGAAACCTTCACAAATACCCACTTACCGTTTTGGTAATAGTAGTAATCACCATTCTCTAATAGATAGTAATGATAGCCATTTTCATAGCTATAATGTGGATCATTCTCCAAGTTGTTAGTAGATGAACCATTGTTGCTATTATTTGTCAAAGGTTTCCATTGACCATCACGATAGATACGGTAGCTACCATCGTTCATACGATAGTAGTGGTTACCATTCCAGTAGATATAGTTTTTATCATTAGCAAGGTTGTTATAGTTATTCCAGTAGTTATAACCATAATAACCATTTCCATAATCATAGTAATTGCCCCAGTAGTTATAATCGTAGTTGTTATAACCGTAGTAATTACCTAGATAGTTGTATCCGTAGTTATAACTTGGGTAATAACTAGTATAGTAGCTATTGTATGGTCTACGATAGCTTGTAGTGCGGACAGTGCTACGATTGGTATACGTTGGATAGTAACCGTAGTTACTGTAGCTATTGTAATCAGCATGAGCTGTACTGGTCGCTAATGCTGGAAGCATAGCTACAGCTGTTAAAATAGAACCTGCGATACAGGTATACTTTTTACTCATTTTAAACCTCTTTAATCTTTAGCTTAAACGCAAAGATCATATTATATTTAGAAAGCAATAGTGCGCACAATATAGAAACCAAAGCTAGCCTTGTAGCCTTATCTGGACTAAAATTAACTTGTAAAGGCCTAATTAAACAAGTTAACTTTAGACCCCTTAAAAGAGAAGGGGTTCATACAGCATCCATGGATTTATATTTACTTGCTTTCAAGTTGATTCTAGCACACTACATTTAAATATCAAATATTTTGAATCAAAGCATAGTTTGTTGTATCCTACTAAATTTTGAACCCTTTTTTAATGTAGGTAAATGCTTCATCAATTTCCAAGAAAAATTGGCTTCCCCTTGGCTTACCAAAGTTTTAAAAACCTTATTAGTTAGCTCCATTTCTCAGCAACAAGAGGAAACTCTATCCTCTTAGTTGGCTTTGGTATTTAATGATTCACACTCAAAAAACCTTCCTTGGATCTACATCCAAGAAAGGTTTTAGTCTTTTTCTCTTTCTTTATGGCGTTCATAAGCCTTGATTTGGCGTTCTATTTCCTTTTTGATTGCAGGTTCTGGGGCGTATTTTTCTTTCCAGTTGTCTGGTTTCAAAATTTTGTGCGTCACAGGATCAAAATGAGCCTTGCCATCTGGGAAAATTTTACCCATGTTGGCTTGATGGACAATCTCAAAGATTCTCTCTGGGTCTACCCCCATTAAAACGAAACTTCCATAAGTAAAGTAGAGGGTGTCAATCAAAGCATCCACTTGACCAACGAGAGTTTTCTCAGCTGGTGTTGACTGAGATACTTTTTCGGCAGCTATATCAAGTGCTTGGTGTAAATCCTGCACAGCTTGTTGGAATTCCTCTTCAGAATTGCTTGCAGCACGGACAAATTCAACTAACTCTTCAATCTTAAAGCTAGAACGGTGGGTCGCCCCTTCTAAATCCCAAGCTATTGGTTCTTCTTGAGTTCGCTCGTCCATCATATGATGGAAGGTTTTAACCTTGTTAAAATGATAGTCACGACTGACAAAGACTTTTTCAGAAGACAAAACTCCAAAATATTCCAAAGCCTTGTGAATCCCATCGTTTTGGTTGCTGGCAGTAATATGCTTAGCAACTTCTTTTACGCTGCTACTACCATTTCCCATGGCAACAGACATCCCAACACCAGCCAACATTTCCAAGTCATTATCCGAGTCTCCAAAAGCCATGACTTGGTTGAGATCAAAACCATACTCTTTCCCGACACGACGGATACCCTCTAACTTAGAATTTCCTTGATTGATAATATCGGCTGCGAATGGATTACTTCTGGTAAATTTCAAATGATTTAATGCTTCAGCAGCATGGTTTGTCTCCTCAGGTGTCATCAACATAAGCACCTGATAGATTGGTTGATTGATTAAGTTCAATAAATCATCTTCCTTCTGAGGAAGGGCCTTACTGACCATACGATTAAAGGAATGACTAACAGTACGAGTCAAAAATTTAGGTACAAATCGACTAACTAGTTGTGAAAGAGGGCTGAGTCCAAAGGACATAATCCGAGAACCGACAACGTCTTGTCGCGTTCCCATGGCAATCTCTTTCGATTTTTCTTAGCATAAGAGATGATTTGTCTGAGGCTTCTCTTATCAATAGGGCTAGCAAAAAGAACACGATCTTTGTTAAAGATATATTGGCCATTGTAGGTCACTGCAAAATCTAGGTCCAAATCATCCATCAAATCCTTAACAAAAAAAGGTCCTCGCCCCGTTGCTACACCAACAAGCACCCCTTGTTCTTTCACAATCTTGATAGCTTCCTTTGTGGACTTCAAAACACTCTTACTGTCATTTACAAGCGTTCCATCAATATCAAAAAACACAGCTTTGACTTCCATTCTATCTCATTCCTTTCTTTTATGATACAATGATTATACCACATTTCAGAAAAAGTGAGTGAATCATGACTAAGAAAATCCTTGTTTTACATACTGGTGGCACTATCTCCATGCAGGCAGATGAATCTGGAGCTGTAAGGACTAGTGCTGATAACCCTATGAATCATATCTCTAATCCTCTCGAAGGTATCGAAGTCCATTCCTTGGATTTTTTAAATTTACCTAGTCCCCATATCAAACCTAAGCATATGTTAGCCCTCTACCATAAAATTAAACAAGAGGCATCGTCCTATGATGGTGTTGTCATTACACATGGGACAGATACACTAGAAGAAACGGCCTATTTCCTCGATACCATGGAAGTACCTCATATACCCATCGTCCTGACAGGTGCCATGAGAAGCTCCAATGAACTGGGAAGTGATGGTGTCTACAACTATCTTAGCGCCTTACGCGTTGCGAGTGATGACAAGGCTGCAGATAAGGGTGTGTTGGTCGTTATGAACGATGAAATTCACGCCGCCAAATATGTCACAAAAACGCATACTACTAACGTTAGTACCTTTCAAACACCAACTCATGGACCACTCGGGCTCATTATGAAGCAGGAAATTCTCTACTTCAAAACGGCAGAACCTCGTGTTCGTTTTGACCTTGAGAGCATTCAAGGGTTGGTCCCTATTATCCCTGTTTATGCGGGCATGACCGATGAACTGCTCGATTTACTTCCTGTCGACCAACTAGATGGATTGATTATTCAGGCTTTTGGCGCTGGAAATGTACCAAAGGAAACAGCTGAAAAATTAAAATCTCTCAGTCAAGCAGGACTTCCTATTGCACTAGTGTCTCGTTGTTTCAACGGGATAGCAGAACCTGTTTATGCCTATGAAGGTGGTGGTGTCTGCCTACAAAATGACGGTGTTTATTTTGTAAAAGAACTAAACGCTCAGAAAGCACGGCTCAAGCTCCTCATTGCAGTTAATGCAGGGCTTAAAGGCGATGAGCTCCAAGCTTATATGGAAGGATAAGAAAAACCCAGGAAATCAGCTAGATTCCTGGGGACTTTTTATTACTTTTTGCGAGTTGATTTGCGTTCTGTCAAACCGTGAGGGAGAAGAACTTCACGTTCCTCCAATTCTTCCTTATGCATAATCTTCGTCAACATACGCATACTAATCGCACCAAGGTCATACAAGGGTTGTGCGATAGTTGTCAGATTTGGTCGAGTATAGCGTGCGATTTGAGAATCATCACTTGTAATGATTTCAAAGTCTTCTGGTACTGAAACTCCATGATCAGCCAAGCCGTTCAAGAGACCAGCTGCCAATTCATCACCCGTCACAATCGCTGCAGTTGCTTTTGAAGAAACTAAGCGTTCTGCCAAGGCATAGCCATCATCATAGCGATATTTAGACTCAAATACAAGACCTTCACTGTAGTTGACTCCTGCTGCTTTCAAAGCTTCTTTGTAGCCAATCAAGCGAATTTTACCGTTAATATCATCTACCAACGGGCCACTCACAAAGGCAATTTTTTTGTTACGCTTCAACAAATGACGAACAGCATCCGCAGTAGCATTCTTATAGTCAATATTAACACTTGGAAGCTGGTGTTCTACGTCCACTGTTCCTGCAAGAACTACAGGGGTGCGTGAGCGTGAAAACTCTGAACGAATCTTTTCTGTCAAATGGTAGCCCATAAAGATAATACCATCGACTTGTTTTGAAAAGAGTGTATTAACTACTGCTACTTCTTTTTCATCATCTTCATCGCTATTAGCAAGGACGATGTTGTATTTGTACATTTCGGCAATATCATCAATTCCTTTTGCCAGAGCAGCAAAATAAGTATTTGTGATATCTGGAATGACAACACCGACAGTTGTTGTACGTTTGCTTGCCAAGCCACGAGCTACTGCATTTGGACGATAGTCTAGGCGTTCAATAACCTCTAGAACTTTCTTGCGAGTGTTCTCTTTAACATTCTTATTGCCATTGACTACACGACTGACTGTTGCCATTGAGACTCCTGCTTCTCGGGCAACGTCATAAATTGTTACTGTATCATCTGTGTTCATACCGTTTCCTTTCTAATGTTGAAAATTTTGTTTTCATGTTTACACCATTACTAGTTTACCACTAATTGTAAGCATTTTCAAGGATTATTTGAACTTTCTTTGAAAAAATTTCACCGATAATCATATTTTTGTAAATTAGTTTACTTTTCTTGATTTTTAGGCCAGTTTGCAGTATGATAATAAAAAATTAAGTAGGAGGCATGGATGGCTTTTACGGATTCTCATAGACGTTGTGCCAGCTTTGGTGTGGTAACCAATCTCCCAGACGATGTGATTGACTCAATCTGGTACATTATTGATCATTTTTTAAAGCATGTTTTTGAATTAGAAGATGAGTTGGAATTTCAGCTCTTAAACAGTAACGGTTCCATCACCTTCCGTTTTTCAAGTGAGCATCTACCTACTACGATTGACTTCGATTTTAATCATCCCTTTGACCCATTGTACCCACCGAAAGTACTTGTTATGGATATGGACGGTAAGGAAACCATCCTCCTACCTGAAGAAAATGACCTATTTTAAAAACTCTAGCCTTCTGACTAGAGTTTTCTTTTTTTAATAAATAGAACGACTGACCACGATACCACTCGGTTTTTTAAATTCTAAATCAAGATAGTCCTGATAAGTCCCAGGGACGATAAAACCTTGGGGACTCAGGATATCTGTTCCAGCCTCTCCAACAATAGAGTCAGCCAATAGAACACAGTTTGTACTGAGAACAAAGTAGGTTTTAAATTTAGATGATGTGAACTTATAGAGGGTTGCATCAGCCTCGTGTTTCAGCTGATAAGAGTAGGTATGTTTGACCTCTCCTTCCCTTCTTTTCAACAGTTGTGAACTTGGCTCCCAAGGTATCAAGAGGCTTTCTATCTCTCTCAATCGTTCTTCGATGGCCTTTTTCTGTTGTTCAGACAGGCTTAAACCATAGGCGAATAGGGTTTTCTGGCTTTCTCTCTTACAAAGTTCAATATATTTTTCACGATTAGCCTTAAATAAAACCCCGTCGCCAATTGTGCCAAACAAGCGTTCTGAATGTGGGTCATAAGAGCCGTAGGAAATAACCTGACCTTGGTAGCAGATATCTACATGACCCATGGCCAAGAAGAAAGATGATTCTGAAGTATGGATGAAAATTTCTAAATCAGCTGACTTTTCATTTTTTCTCTCCAAATGCACTTCATTTTCTTCTACCTGATGACTAGATAACCTTTCATTCCATCGTCGTAAGGTGCTGATGGGAATCAAGGCTGTCATAAATATAGGCAAGGTCATTCTCATTCTACGTTTGAGCTTAGGATTGCTTCTCCCTTTTTCAAAAAAGAAACCATCTCTGAGGCTGCTTGCCCCCAACATAATCAAGTAAAAACCAAGTAAGAGTAATTCAAAATTTGTCGCATCATGAAAAGGGGAAATACTATAGAGACCAAATCCCATCATCCACACAGCATCAAATAAGTAATTAATCCTTGGATGAATATGATTTTTCCGGTATAGCAACCAGGTAATCAGACTGATTAGGCCTGTAAAAAGCTGATAACTTCCAATGAGAATAACCAAGAGATAGAGAGCGATGTCCTGCAAGATGACTGAATCAAATAGGATGACTGCAAGAAAGAGCTTGGCTAGAGTTACAAATATATTTTCTCTACGGGACTTTTCTTGAAACCATCGCGTCAATAGTTGCCAAACTGCCGACAAGAAAAAAAGTAGGCCATCAGGAGTTGGTAACCCAGTATCGGAACTACCTGCCCAAAACAAACTAAGAGAAGGCCTAAGACAATAGCTACAAGACCTTCCCCTATACTTTTTCCATTTACTATAAGTTTCAGAAACCTTGGCCATTTTCTTTCTCCAATTGAAGATATAAGTGACGAATCGGTTGTCCTAAGACTGGATGGATAAAATGAGGCGCAATTTCCTGCAGCGACTCTAAGACAAAGAGTCGCTCAGCAACATAAGGATGCGGTAAGATGAGGTCATCCGTATAAATAACTTGATCCTCTACAAAGAGCAAGTCCAAGTCAATCAAACGAGGTCCCCAATGCACTTCTCTAATCCGACCCATTTCTGCCTCAATGTCCAACAAGGTTTCTAACAAGATTGGAGCCGGCAGCCAAGTTTCTACTTCAACCACCTGATTGGCAAAACTATCTTGCTCGACACCACCCCAAGGCTCAGTTGTAATCACACTAGATTCTTTGAGAATACGAATCCCTCGAGTACGCATCTTGTCAAGAGCTAGTTCGATATTAGCCGTCTTATCCCCCATATTGCTACCTAGAGCAATAAAGGCTCTTTGTTTGCGGCGATGGATAGTTACTGAACAGGTATCTAGTGGTAGATGAATAGGCGCCCATGGTTTTTTGAGTTCCAGTTTAATGTCTTGAACTATTGGATAGGTTTCAAAAGTGCGCTCTACTAGTTTGTGGGCTACTGTTTCAATCAAGTCTTCAGTGGTTTCCTGAAACCAAGTCGTCCATTGCTGACAGAGCTCGCCATAATGGACAGAAGCTTCCAAATCCAAGTCCGTAGCAGCCTTGGTCATATCATAGGATAAGCTTGCATCAATGATAAATTTTTGGCCCAGTTCCTTCTCACACGGGAAAAGACCATGATAGGCAAAAATCTCCAAATCCTTAATGCGCAATTGATCCATAACTAGTCCTTTCTAGAAAAAATCGTTTGAATCGATTTTTATAACCCCATGAGACGGTATGCTTGATCTCGAAGATCTTTGTCTGTCTCAAAAACTCCACGAGCTACTGTTGTCAAGGTTGCAGTTCCTGGTTTTCGAACACCACGCATGCTCATACACATATGCTCTGCTTCAATAACAACGAAAGCACCTTTGGCACCAAGATAGTCCATCAAAGCATCAGCCACTTCGATATTCAAGCGTTCTTGAATCTGTGGCTTTTTAGCATAAACTTCCACAGTACGAGCTAGCTTTGACAAACCTGCCACACGTCCGTCTGGAATGTAGGCGATATGAGCTTTCCCATAAAAGGGCAAGAAGTGATGCTCACACATGGTATGGAAAAAGATATCCTTTTCTACTACCATATTGTCATCAATAATTTCAAAGGATTTTGACAAGTGCTCCTCTGCAGTTTGACCAAGTCCTGAAAAAATCTCCTGGTACATGCGAGCTACACGTGCAGGAGTTTCCTGCAAGCCTTCGCGGTTAACATCTTCACCGACCGCTTCGATAATCATTTTTACAGCCGTCTCAATTTTTTGTGTATCCATTTTCTAGTTTTTCCTCTCCATTAGATAGGCTCTCACCTGGCTCAAGAAATACAAGGAGCCCGTAACTATCCTAACTGTTTTTTTCTCTTCATTTTCTGTCATTTTTTGATCTAGAAATACCTTCCAACTTTTGTAGTTTAGATTTCTAGAATAAGCTACTTTTTTTAGTACTTCTTCGTCTGTCGCTCGACCATCATCAAAGTGAGTCAATGTCAGCTCAGTATCTGGCAAAGTTCCTAACAAGTCTAACATATCCTCCAAGGCCTTGGTTTTGATACATGTAAAAAGTATTTCCTTATGATAATCAGCAAATCGTTCTTGCAATGTTTCTACCAAAGCCTTGATAGCATGGGGATTATGGGCCCCGTCTAAAATCATCAAAGGCTCTCTACAAACAACTTCAAAGCGTCCTGGCCAACTTGTTTCTTCTAAGGCCTGAGCCACTATGTCATTACTTGCCAATTCTCGTCTAGTCTCTTGACAATAGGTATCTAACAGGGTTATGGCCATCCCAGCATTCTCTATCTGGTGCAAACCCAGCAATCCTGTCTGAAAGCGACCTTGTCTAAGCGGGCTTGAATAGTCAAAGATTTCACCCGTCTCCACACTCTCATGATGGCTAACTTGATAATCTTCACCATAAACAAGCCTAGGAGCCTCTTTCGCTTTCGCGATTTGGTTGATAACTGCTAAGGCTGCTGGGGCAATATTTCCTGTTACCAGGGGAACTCCTTGTTTGATAATTCCAGCTTTCTGCTCTGCGATGGCTTCCAAGCTATCCCCTAGTAAAGCTACGTGATCCAGGCCAATAGTCGTAATACCTGTTAAGATAGGCTGACAAACATTGGTACTATCCAAAAGTCCACCCATACCGACTTCCATAATGGCCACATCGACTTGCTCAGAAGCAAAATAGTCATAGGCTATAGCAGTGATAATCTCAAACTCTGTCGTCCCCTGCAAATCATGAGCATGCTCCCCCTCAAGTAGTGAGCGATAGTCTACCATCAAGGTCTCTAATCTTGCTTCTGGGATAGATTCCTCATTAATGGCAATCTGATCGGTATAATGAATTAGATAGGGTGAGCTAAAGACTCCAACTCTTAGCCCCATCTTTTCCAACATATTCTTCAAAAAGGCTATAGTAGACCCCTTACCATTGGTCCCTCCGATATGGATAACCTTGAGTTTCAGATGGGGATTGCCACGTAGAGCTAATAGCTTCACCATCCTCTCCAAACCAAAATGCGGTTGGTCTGTCCGATAGTTAGCTATCCACTGATTCGTTTCGTTTTTATTCATCTTATTTATACTGTTTCAAGTTTAAATTTTCCGCATCATCTGCCAGACGAATGGCTGATGCGATTTCGACTGCCATCTTGTGGCTGGCTACATCGTGTACACGCACCACTTCTACACCCTGTCTAGCAGCGATACTAGTCACATGAGCTGAAGCCGTATCACGATTGCGAAAACCAGCTTCAGTTTCTGGATTTACTTCAAAACCATTTTCTTCCAGAATATTGATGACAAAGCGCTTGCGAGAGACTCCTAAAAAGATAGGATAGCCCATCTCGTATAATTTATTAAGGTCACGTAGAAGTATGAGGTTTTCCTTTTTGGTCAAGCCAAAGCCAATCCCAGGATCCAGCATGATCTTTTCTTTCGAAATTCCTGCTTTTTCCGCTCTTACTAGAGCACGGTCAAAGAAAGCTGTCATCAATTCTTCTACTGGTAGTTTTTCAAACTCATCTAAGTCTTCCTTTGTAAAAGGCTCTCCAAAGCCAAAATGAGGGAAGATAAGTGAACTAGGGTGCTGAGGGCGTGCCATTACTGGATTAAACATGATGACTACCTGAGCTCCAGCTTTGGCAACCACTTCCGCCATCTTCTCATCCCCCATAAGACCTGTAATGTCATTGACTATATGGGCCCCAGCCTTTAGAGCTGCTTCTGCAACTTGACTTTTCCAAGTGTCTACCGAAATCAAAACATCACTTTCTTGACGGATAGTCTCAATGACTGGGACGACACGTTGGATTTCCTCTTCAATCTCAACATAGCTACTTCCAGGTCGAGTAGACTCTCCACCGATATCTAAAATAGTGGCACCTTCAGCAATCAATTTTCGAGCCTGTTTTAAGGCTTCTTCAATAGCAAAAAATTGGCCCCCATCAGAGAAAGAATCTGGGGTGACATTGATAATACCGCAAATAGCTGTTTTTGTATGATTGTCTCTTTTTTCCACGATTATTACTCAAATTTCATTTAGATTGGTATTCCTCTATTTTACTGTTTTTTTTTGATTCTGTCCAATTATCCCTCGGGACTCTCAAACTTTAAAAGAGCGCAAAAAAAAGTGAGTGGGACAGAAATCAGTAATTCGTTAGAATTCGATTTCGTCGTCCCACCTCCGCACAGTTGAGTAGGGCTGTAAAAGCTGATGAAATCAGCGTAGTAGAGACCACTCAACCACTGCGTCCTGCTCGAAACTCCAAAGACAATTGAGAGGCTAGGACTTTTGTCCCAGCCTCCTTTTTATATTCTTATTTTTCAGTCAAAGCTGCAAGTCCTGGAAGAACTTTACCTTCAAGAAGCTCCATTGAAGCTCCACCACCAGTAGAAATCCATGAGAATTTGTCTGCACGGCCAAGGTTGATCGCTGCAGCAGCTGAGTCACCACCACCGATGATTGATTTAACGCCTGGTTGTTTCACGATAGCGTCCATCACACCGATTGTACCAGCTTGGAAGTCAGGGTTTTCAAATACACCCATTGGTCCGTTCCATACAACTGTTTTCGCACCAGTCAATTCTTGGTCGAATTTAGCGATTGATTTAGGACCGATATCAAGACCAAGGAATCCTGGGTCTACTGCTTCACCTTCAGTGTCTTTCACTTCAGTGTAGTCAGCAAATGCATTCGCTTCTTTTGAGTCAACTGGCAAGATCAATTTACCGTTTGATTTTTCAAGAAGAGATTTAGCAACATCCAATTTGTCTTCTTCTACAAGTGAGTTACCGATTTCGATACCTTGTGCTTTGTAGAATGTATAAGTCATACCACCACCGATAAGAACTTTATCAGCTTTTTCAAGCAAGTTTTCGATAACACCGATCTTGTCTGAAACTTTTGAACCACCAAGGATGGCTACGAATGGACGTTCTGGAGCTTCAACTGCTTCTTGGATGTAAGCAATTTCGTTTTCAAGAAGGAATCCAGCAACAGCTTTTTCAACATTTGCTGAGATACCAACGTTAGATGCGTGTGCACGGTGAGCTGTACCGAATGCATCGTTTACGAAGATACCATCTCCAAGTGATGCCCAGTATTTACCAAGTTCAGGATCGTTTTTAGATTCTTTCTTGCCGTCAACATCTTCGTAACGAGTGTTTTCAACCAAGAGAACTTGTCCATCTTCAAGAGCGTTAACAGCTGCTTCCAATTCAGCACCACGAGTAACACCTGGGATAAATTTAACTTCTTTACCCAATTTTGCAGCCAAGTCAGCAGCTACAGGAGCAAGTGATTTACCTTCTTTATCTGCTTCTTCTTTTACACGTCCAAGGTGAGAGAAGAGGATTGCACGTCCACCTTGTTCAAGGATGTACTTGATAGTTGGAAGGGCAGCAGTGATACGGTTGTCGTTAGTAATCACGCCATCTTTTACAGGTACGTTGAAGTCAACACGAACGAGAACTTTTTTCCCTTTCAAGTCAACGTCTTTAACAGTCAATTTTGCCATTAGATATGACTCCTTCTTTTTTTTTACGTGTTAATTATATCACAAAATCAATAAAAGAGATAGCAAAACCTTAAACTTTTACCCTGAACAATTTCTTGATAGTAAATTAGGATTTATCTTAAAGTCATAACTGGATACTCTGTAGCTTTTTCCCTATACAAAAAAAAGATTTGACTCTTAAAAGTCAAATCTTTTTTACTGTATGAAGTAAATGTTAGATACACTATCTAGCTTAATCTTCTTTTTTCTTTTGAGTGAGAAGTCCAAAACCACCTAAAACTCCTACCAATCCAAGGGCAAGGAGATTTGCATCTACTGCTGTCCCTGTACTTGGTAATTGTTTTCCTTCAGTTTTTTCAGGCTGACCTTCTGCTTGAGTTGCTTCTTTCTTAGCTGTTGGTGTTACTTGAATTGGTGCAACTGGTTTTTCAGTTGGATTTTCAGCTACTTTTGTACCAACTTCGACAATCTCGGTTACTGCCTCTTTAACAAGCTCTGTTCCCTTGAGACTGCGATTACCATCAGCATCGACTTCAACTAGATTTCGACGAAGTCCTTCAAGTCCCGCTTGAAGTAGACGACGTTCTCCTGCTGGAAGGTTTGAGTTTTCTCTTTCTTCATGTCCAAATGCAATAACTTCTTCTTCAATCACCAATGTTGGGTTCTTAACTTGTAATTCTTTTACACCTTCTAGAGGCTCTACGCGACTTTCTATCTTGGTACCAACTTCAGTAATCTCTGCCACTGCTTCCTTGACTACTTCTGTCTGAAGAAGGCTACGGTTACCCTTGGAATCCACCTCAAATAAGTGGCGAACTTGACCTACCTGACCTTCTTGGACTATACGTCGTTGACCCAACAAGAGGTCCGCTGATGGACGTTCTTGACGGTCGAAGGCTACTGATTCTTCCTCTACCACTAACTCTGGTTTTTCTAGTACGACATCGCCAGATCCATCTAATGGCTCTACGCGACTTTCTACCTTGGTACCAACTTCAGTAATCTCAGCCACTGCTTCCTTGACTACTTCTGTCTCAAGAAGAGTGCGGTTGCCCTTACCATCAACTTCGAAGAAGTGACGAACTTGGCCTGCTTGACCTGTTTGAACTAGACGACGTTCACCTAACAAGAGGTCCGCTGACGGACGTTCTTGGCGGTCGAAGGCTACTGATTCTTCCTCGGTGACAACCTCTGGTTTTTCAAGAATCAAATTACCAGATCCTTCTAGTGGTTGTACACGGCTTTCTACTTTGGTACCAACTTCAGTAATTTCTGCCACTGCTTCTTTGACTACTTCTGTCTTAAGAAGAGTACGATTCCCTTTAGCATCAACTTCAATCAGACGACGAGTCTGACCTTCTACACCTGCCTGAACGATACGACGTTCTCCTGCTTTAGACTAGGATTTACTCGTTCTTCATGTCCGTATGCAACCTTTTCTTCCTCAACTATTAATGTTGGATTGCTGATAGTCAAATCTTTTTGTCCATCTAGTGGTTGAACACGGCTTTCTACCTTCGTACCAACTTCAGTGATTTCTGCAACTGCTTCCTTGACTACTTCTGTCTCAAGAAGAGTGCGGTTGCCTTTGGCATCAACTTCAATCAAACGACGAGTTTGGCCTTCAACACCAGCCTGAACGATGCGTCGTTCACCTAATAAGAGGTCTCCTGCTGGACGTTCTTGACGCTCAAAAGCTTGAGTTTCTGTTTCAATTACTAACTCTGGTAAAGCTTCAACCGTTGGAGCAGTTTCATCTTCTAAGCTACCTACATGATGGCTTTCTTCAACTAGAAGTTTTTTGTTGAGTTCTTCCTTCAGGTTGGCAAATGCTTCTGGACTTGGATTTGTTGAGACAATAAGAGTTTCTGCTTGAGCGATGATTGGATCGTCTGCATTTTTCTCACGAACTTTTCCTAGAAGAGTTTCAAGCTCTTCCTTAGCTGTTTGATAAAGCTGTACACCATCCAAGTCTGCACCAGCTTGTTTCAAGTCATTCAAGGCTTGGTTGACTGCTTCTTGACTAGCATCATGGTTTTCTAAGATGGCTTTTGCTGCATCAAGCTTCTCAACAAGAGCTGCTTGTTTTGCTGCATCCGCAAATGTATAAGCTAATGTTTCTTTGCGTCCTTGAGCAGATGTGATTTCTTGTTTCAGATATTCGTCGTTAATGGCTGCCTTAGGTGATACTAGAACATCAAATTCGACAGTTTGTCCTTGATAGTGCAACTCAAGTTTTTGACGGCCTGTCTTTTGAGGATCATAGCCTGTAATTTCGACTCCTTGGTCTGTAAAGCTATGTTCTGTCTCAGTTTCATCATCATACAAGACCTTGAAGCGTCCTTCTGATAAATCAAGAGCATCGCCTACAAAGTAATCAATCTTCGGTTGTTTACTAATATACAGGGCTGCGACTTCTTTTGGACCAGCTTCTTCACCAGTCACTTGAACCTTGAAGCTTCCTGCAACTGGAAGACCAAGATAGGTTACTGTTAACTCTTGTTCACCATGATGGTGAGCATCATAGCCGTTAACAACTACACCTGCATGACTGAGGTTGATGACTTCATCTGCTTCTTCTCCCTCATATTTGACGCGAAGAAGACCACCTTTGAGATTCAATTCCTCGCCGTTTTGGTAGGTTGTCTTTTTAGGTGCTACTTCTAGACTGACAGCCTTGATCTTTCTCTCATCCTGAGGAATCGTCACAGCAAGAGTATTACTGATTTCTTTACCTGGCAATTGTGTACGGTAGTAAAGAAGGCTTGGACGTTTTTCAAAACTCAATGGTTCTGTTGCCAAATCCCCTCCAACTACTGTGTTTAAAGTAGCGATAGGAGTTTGTGAATCTGCCTTGTCATAGACTGTAATGGTTGCTCCAGCAGGAACTTCTGAGAAACCGAGCTGAATCTTATTGTCCGTTAGGACACGCGCTGCGACTTTAGCCATTGGGATGTTTTGACTCTCAGTGTCAAGAGCTTCATACATCTTCCAGTTATAGATACGGATGGCTTTCCATGGTGTTCCATTATCAGACGTGATGACGTGCAAACGCCATTCTTGCGCAGTGATTGGACTATCAAGGGTAATATCTGAAACATGGGCTCTGTTGCCACGAACAGCCTTGGCTAGTTTCCATTCTCCAGCTTCATCCTTGTAGTAGAGGTCAAAGTCTTTCGTGTTCATCAAACCATCGTTGACAGATTCTCCACCAGCACCGGCATGGTCCATAACCCATCTAACAACACGGCGTGGTTGCGTCAAACGGATATCAACGCTACCGCTCAACTGAGCAGAAGACCATTTATCAGATAAGCTAGTGATAGTTCCATTCAACATACCTTCGATACCTTCGCCGCCTTCTGTGTCTGGGAAGGTACTTCCAATAACAGTCGCTCCTGGAACGATATTTTCTGCTAATGGTCTTGGAAGACTTGTGTCTTGGACAGTCATTCCCCACTCAAAGTTTGTAGTTGTTGCTTCAGAACGAAGACCATTCTTACCAACTGCGACAACCTTCAACTCTTGACTAGTTCCAGTCGCACTAGCTGAACGGCTAACTTTGGTAGGTAGATAGTAGTAGCTGATGATCCTGTCAATAGACGCCAAGTGTCCCCATCCTTTTCATAGACTTCATAGAAGTCAGCATCTTTATTTCCAGTAAATTGGACAATGGCTTCTGCTTCTTGGGCATTTTTAAGAGATTGCTTAGCTACAGTTAGAGCAGTTGGGGCTTGAGGAGCCTCTTGATTATCTGTTACAGTCAACTCACCCAAGTTAAATTGATAACCCTTAACAGCAGCAGCGTTTTCGAAAGTGAGCTTGATACCATAGATTGTTTTACCAGCCAATGAGCTCAAGTCAAATTCGTCTTTTGTCCAATCATCAGTCAGAGTTAGTTCTTTACGAGCATTCTCTCCACCATAGGTATAGTTTTTCTGAGTCGCAAACTCTACATAGACCTTGCTTCCCTTACCACCTTTATGAGCAACACGAAGTTTTGTTTTATCTGTTACTTCCAGTTTTGTAGAATAGAGACGAACATCTTGGTTGGTATTTTCAGCTAAATCACCCGCAAACTTAAGTGAGTTACCACCATTGTAGGCATCTTCAAAGTCATAATCAGCTTGAAGTTTAGCACCTGATGAAGTTTGCCACCAGCGCCATGTAGGCAAGATACCTGATACAGAACGATAGTTCCATTCAGAATCCTTAGAAACTTTACCGTCTACAAACCATTTCTTCCCATGTCCGGTGTTAAAGGATGTTGTAAAGGTACGGCCTACTGCTGGTGTACGGTCAGCTACAAGGTTGGCAATTCCGTACCAGTCCTTATCTTCTGGTTTTTGTCCAGTTGGATCTCCTTGGTAGCCTGTGAAGAAGATATTTTCATTCTTGTGATAGTCTTCTCCAGTCTTACCAAGACTGGTGATAGTATCAGGTGCAAAGAGTCCAAGCGACAAGCGAAGTTTGCCATTTTCATCAAAAAGGGCATCCCATTTCACTTTTGTCTTGTAGGAACCACCTTGTTGCAATTCCAAACCTGCAAAGACATCGTACTGACTACGTCCAAGCCATTCTGCCATTGTTACAGAGTAATCATTTTTCTCTTTAGTCCAGTTGAAGTTGGCAAAGAAGTGATCCGCAGGAACCTTGTCCCCCTCTTTTTCCATGAATTGGTAATTGTATTCACCCAAACCATCTGCATGATAACGGCCGTATTCATAAGTCATGGCATCGTACCAAGAATATTTGACTGGATGATTGACTTGAGCTGCATATTCCTTGGTGTAAAGCATGAAGTCACGCATTTTCTTACCAAGAGGCGTTACGATATCTCCTGTTGTTTCTTGGTTGATAAAATAGCCATCAAATCCATAGTATTTAGCCAAATCAACTAACTTACGAGCGATAGGGAAAGTACCGTCTTCGTCTTGTTGAAGGGCTGCAGCAAATTTTTCTTGGTCTGCAATACTATTAGACCAGTTGAAGAAGAGTGTACCCAATACAGGGACACCATTACGGTGACCAGCATCAATCACGTCCGGAGTTGGAACGAGCCCTTCCCAGAAGACCATTGAATTCAAGTATTGCCAGTAGTCAAAAGCATAGGCTTTAAACTCTTCACCACCTACAGAAGCGTGGTCTTTAGCCTTAGAGTTGGTATTGGCAAGAGCTTCAACCTTGGCGTCCTTATTGGCTTTTTCGTTGACTACATGCCCACGGTAACGTTTAGCCAATTCAACTGAAGAACGGTTAATAGCATCGTCTTCACGGGCACCCGGTTCCCATTTCAACAAATCTTCCCAAGTGTCAAACTTAATTTCTTTTGGTCGAAGACTTTTTTCTTCTTTCTTAGGAACATCTGAGACAGTTGCTTTCTCTTCAGCCTTATTTTCTGTAGCCACAGGTGCTTCTTCAACCTTATTTTCCTTAGCTACAGGCGTCTCTTCAGCCTTAGGCGCTTCGGCAACCGGACTAGCTACTTCCTTATCAGCTGCAGTCAATTGGTCCAAGGTTGGTTTTTCTTCTGAAATAGGTTGTTCACTAACCTTGTTTTCTGTCTCTTCCAACTGTTTTAATACCTCAGGTGAAGCTGTAGTTGGTTGCTCTGATGTGGCAGGTGATGCTTGATCTGTAGCCACAGCAGTAGTCGTTGTTTCATTCGCTGGGGTTGCAACTTCTTCTGCTAGAGCTTGGTTGGCAAATAAAACCGAACCAATCATCAAAGAGCAGGCACCCACTGATAATTTTCGAATACTATAGCGGCAACGTTTCTCAAAAAATGGATTCTTCATCTTTTCCTCCTTTTACTTCTAAAAAGTAAGCGCTTTATTTTTTGTTTAAAAAAAGTAACTGCCCTTAAAATAGCAGAACTGTTCACTTTTATTTTACGATATTTATAAGTAGAGTCAACAGTCATCCTAAAATATCTATAAAGGGGTGAATAAATGATATAAATTAGACAATTAGAAATAGCTTTTTCGTTTTTTGTAGCCTTTTTCTTAAAAAAAACTTCATTTACTACTTGTTAGATTGCTATTAATCCTTTAAAATAGAATGGGAGAAATTCCGCGATTAGTTTTCGGAGGAAAAAGGAAATGTCCATTAATTGGCAGGAAATTATTTTTCACTTTTTAGGTGGTCTGGGACTATTCTTATATAGTATCAAGACCATGGGGGACGGTTTGCAACAAGCTGCTGGAGATCGCCTTCGTTATTACATTGACAGATATACTAGCAATCCTTTCTTTGGAATTTTAGTTGGAATTGGAATGACTGCCCTGATTCAATCGAGTTCAGGTGTTACGGTTATTACAGTTGGTCTGGTTAGTGCCGGACTATTGACCCTGCGTCAGGCTATTGGGATTGTTATGGGGGCCAATATTGGAACGACCGTCACATCCTTTATCATCGGTTTTAAATTGGGAGACTACGCTTTACCAATGCTCTTTATCGGAGCTGTCTGCCTCTTCTTTACAAAAAATCGCTCGATAAATAATGTTGGACGAATCCTCTTTGGTGTCGGTGGTATCTTCTTTGCCCTCAATCTTATGAGTGGCGCTATGGAACCCCTTAAAGATTTACAAGTTTTTAAAGACTACATGGTAGAACTAAGTAAGAATCCAATCTTGGGTGTCTTTGTCGGAACTGGTTTAACCCTTCTAATTCAAGCCTCCTCAGCAACCATTGGTATTTTACAAAATCTCTACGCTAGCAATCTGATTGACCTTCAAGGAGCCCTACCAGTTCTCTTTGGGGACAACATCGGAACTACCATAACTGCTATTATCGCTTCCTTGGGTGCTAATATTGCAGCCAAACGTGTGGCAGCAGCTCATGTGGCCTTCAACGTTATCGGGACTGTTATCTGTATTATCTTCCTCGTTCCGTTTACATCGTTAATCCAATGGTTTGAGAGCTTCTTTAAATCTGGCTCCAGAAATGACCATTGCCTTTGCCCACGGAACCTTCAACATTACCAATACAATCATTCAATTTCCATTCATCGGAGCTCTTGCCTTCTTGGTAACCAATCTTATCCCTGGAGAAGACGAAGTTGTCAAATACGAGCCGCTTTACCTTGATGAGCAACTGATCAAACAAGCTCCATCTATCGCTCTTGGAAATGCTAAAAAAGAACTTCTACACTTAGGTAATTATGCTGCGAAAGCCTTTGACCTCTCTTACGACTATATCATCAACTCTAATGAAAAAGTTGCAGAAAAGGGACATAAGACTGAAGAAGCTATCAATACCATTGATGAGCAATTAACTCGTTACCTCATTAGTTTATCTGGTGAAGCCTTGAGCCAAAAAGAGAGTGAAGTCTTAACCAATATCCTTGACTCTTCTCGTGACTTGGAACGTATCGGAGACCACGCAGAAGCATTAATTAATCTTAATGACTACTTGCAACGTAAGAATGTTCAATTCTCTGAGGCTGCTTTAGAAGAGCTAGCAGAGATTTATCTTAAAACTAGTGAATTCGTCAAAGATGCTCTTGAGAGTGTTGAAAATAATGATCTTGAACAAGCTCAAGCCCTTATGGAACGTCACGAAGACATCAACAATATGGAACGTGTTCTTCGTAAGACACATATCAAACGTCTAAATAACGGAGAATGTTCTACCCAAGCAGGTGTCAACTTTATCGATATTATTTCACACTACACTCGTGTATCAGACCACGCTATGAACCTTGCTGAAAAGGTTTTGGCTGAACAAATCTAAGATAAAAAAATGCTTTGATTATTTCGAATCAAAGCATTTTAAATAACTCTCCAATCATAAAGGAAGAGGCGGCTGCACCCCTGTATCTCGCTTCTTCCTTTTTGATAAAACGGGCCAGATTGACTAACTCTGGCGCTGGGGTCTTGGGATTCTTGAGAAGTTCAAGAGTGACTAGTCCAGACAGACGCACCGCTAGCAATCGCTCATTGGTACTGGGCAACTGCTTAGCAGTCTCTAGGAGTGCAGCCACTAAATCTTCACTCAATGTTTGACGGGCATGATTGTAAAGGTCCCGTATCAAGGTTTCTAGGTTTGGTTCTTCCATACCCATCACTTCCATCTTTTCAATTTAATAATTTTTAATCAAATCTACTGTAGAGCGATCTAATTTTTTAACCAAGGCTTGTAGGAAAGCTTGAGCTTCTAAGAAGTCATCCATGGCATAAAGGGTTTGGTGAGAGTGGATATAACGAGCGCAGACACCAATCGTTGTAGATGGAACACCACCATTTTTCAAATGAGCTGCACCTGCGTCAGTTCCACCTTTTCCACAGTAGTATTGGTACTTGATACCAGCTTCTTCAGCTGTCGTCAAAAGGAAATCCTTCATTCCTGGGAGAAGCAAGTGACCTGGATCATAGAAACGAATCAAGGTTCCGTCACCAATCTTACCTTGACCACCATAAACGTCACCAGCTGGTGAGCAATCTACAGCAAGGAATACTTCTGGATCAAATTTGGTTGTTGATGTATGGGCACCACGAAGTCCAACTTCTTCTTGGACATTAGCCCCAAGATAAAGTTCATTTCCTAGTTTTTGACCTGACAAGTTTTCAGCCAACTCGCTAACCATGAGAACACCATAACGGTTATCCCATGCTTTTGAGATGATATTTTTTTCATTAGCAGTTAGGATTGCGCTACTATCTGGAACGATTGTGTCTCCAGGACGGATCCCAAAACTTTCAGCCTCAGCCTTATCCGCAAAACCACCGTCAAAAACGATATCTGAAATAGCTGGCATAGTTGGCCCACCTGTTCCACGAGTCAAATGTGGAGGTACTGAACCTGAGATGACTGGAATTGCACGTCCTTGGCGCGTAAAGAGTTTAAATCGTTGGCTGCTGACAACCATCGGGTTCCACCCACCGATTTCAACTACTCGGAAGGTTCCATCTTGTTTGATTTCACTTACCATAAAACCAACTTCATCCATGTGAGAAGCTACCAAAACACGAGGGGCATTGGCTACTTCTGAGTGCTTAACTCCAAAAATACCACCCAAGCCATCAGTCACCACTTCATCCACGTGAGGTGTTAATTTTTCACGAAGATAAGAGCGTACAGGCGCTTCATGACCTGAGATAGCAGAAAGTTCTGTTACTTCTTTGATTTTAGAAAATAATGTTGTCATTTCTATCCCTTCTTTCTTTCAACCATTTTACCACTTTTTATAGGAGAAGGGTAGTGAAAATCATCAATCTATAGATTTATCTACACCAAAAAAGAATCACGACTGTGATTCTTTTTATTTTGAATTTCTCTTTAAAGAAAAGTGGTCTGGTACGGGGTCCTTACCTATTTCAGACCAAGGATGACATCGCAATATCCGTGCCAATCCCATCAAAACTCCCTTAAATCCATGCTTTTCAATAGCCTGAATCATGTAGTTTGAACAAGTAGGCTCAAATCTACAAGAAGGTGGGAAAGCAGGGGATATAAAGCGTTGGTAAAAGCGCACTGGCGCAATTAAGATTTTTTTCATTATTTGTTAGTTGTTACAGCCATGGTGTGTAGCTGGCTGATTTCTTTTTTGTTGAGACGGCGTGATTCGCCTGGACGAAGCCCTGTCAAGTCTAGATGGCCAAAACGTGTCCGCGACAACTTGTCCACTGGGAGACCCACAGCTTCAAACATCTTTTTAACCTGGTGGTTACGTCCTTCATGGATGGTCAACTGTACAACAGAACGGTTTTTAACAGGATCTACTTTTAGAATTTCGTAGACGGCTGGCTTGGTCTTCTTGCCATCAATCTCAAGACCACGGGTCAAGGGGCGGAGGTTTTCTTTGCTGGCAATTCCTTTCACACGCGCAACATAGACCTTGTCAATCTCATTACGTGGGTGAATCATCTCATCGGTAAAGTCACCATCATTGGTCAAAATCAAGACACCCGATGTATCCCAGTCCAAACGACCCACAGGGTAGATACGTTCTTTCACATTAGGCAAGAGATCGACAACCGTCTTACGTCCCTTGTCATCTGTCACACTGGAAATCACTCCACGTGGTTTGTTAAGCAGATAATAGACTTTTTCTTCGTTATAGATGGGTTGACCTTCAACCTCAACCTTGTCACCAGACTTGATGGTTGTTGCTAGTTCACGCACGACTTGGCCGTTAACCGTTACCAAGCCTTGCTTGATCAACTCTTCTGCTTTTCTCCTACTGGCCACTCCTGCGTGGGCAATATATTTATTGATTCTCATCTTCTTCTATCCTTTCACCAAATAATTGGCTTTCTTGTGCTTGAATGTCAAGCTCGTCAATCACAGGCAATTCTTCCAAATGGTTAATCCCCATATAATCCAGGAAATAATCCGTAGTTACATAAAGATTAGGGCGACCAAGAACTTCTTTCTTTCCATCTTCTCGTATCAAGTCAAAGGCCTGTAACTTAGCTAGAGCTCCGCTTGAATTAACCCCACGAATAGCATCAATCTCAATTCTTGTGATGGGTTGCTTGTAAGCAATGATGGACAAGGTTTCAAGGGCAGCTCGAGATAGGCTCTGGTTGATGGGCGCCTTAGAATATTCTTTCAAAACACCTGCAAATTGAGCCTTGGTTACCAATCTATAAGCACCACCTGTCTCAATCAGGGCTAGGCTAGAATCCTGATCTTTTTCATACTTTTTGGCTAATTTCTAAGCTTTGCTGAATCCCAGTCGGTGGAAGCGATAGGACCTCAGCCAGCTGACGGACTCTAATGCCATCCTCCCCCGCTACAAACAGGAGTGCTTCTATTTCTGCTAAAGTACTCATATTTCCTCTCTATCAAGCTTGACTCTGCTCTGCTTGATTTTCATCTTTCTTTTTCATGAGATAGATATCTCCAAAGCTCTCTTTTTGAATCAAGAGAATTTCTTGGGTTTTAATCAACTCTAAGGTTGCTAAAAAAAGTGTAATGACCTCTTGTAAATCCTTGGTTTCTTTAAACAAATCCTGCAGGCATAGTTGTTGCCCTTCTACCAAGGATTCCCGAACGATGACCATCATATCCTCAATCTTATACTCATCTCGTAAGATTGTTGTGTGACTTTTCGAGAATTCTTCCTTTTTCTTGGTCAGTAAGGTTGAAAAGGCTAAGAAAAGATCGATTGTGGTCTTATCATGGACAAGTTCTGCATCCTCGTAGATCAACTCTGTAGGTGCTTTTGAGTAATATTGAGCTCTTTCCTGGTGCTTGACTTCCAACTGTTCTCCCAAAAGTTTAAATTTACGGTATTCCTCGATCTGAGAAAGGAGATCCTGCTCTAGGTCATCCTCTAAATCCGTCACTTCTGCAACCTTTGGCAAGAGCTTGCGACTCTTAATCAGCATCAGTTGGCTAGCCATCACCATGTATTCGCCTGCAACTTCTAAACGCATAGCTTGTAATGTCGAGATATAGGCTAGATATTGCTCGATAACCTCTGTGATCGGCACATCATAGATATCCATCTGATACTTTGAAACCAAGTGTAGGAGCAAGTCCAAAGGCCCTTCAAAATCTTTTAATTTAATATCCATTATCTATATTTTTCTAAGGTCATGACTGTCTTTAATCCTAATTTTTTAGCGATTTCGTACAAGTCAACCTTTTCTTCGATTTGTCTTAATATAAACTGTTCTCTCAATCCTTGGGCAGATAAATCTGAAAATCCTTTTTCCCTTAGAAAGGCTTCTAACTGACGAAAGGCCCATTGACGGGAATAGGGCTTCCCAGCTTTTTCAAAGAGATAGGTCTGCCCCATCAAGGGCTCTAACTCCGCAAGCAAATTTGTGGGAAGGCTCAAGATTCTTTGTTGAGAAGCTTTATTGACTCTCAAAACTTGAAAATCCAGGTTCACATCACCTGTTTTTAAGGCTAGAATTTCACTCGGCAAGAGGCCCAATTCTACTATTAACAAGGCTAGCAAGCGTCCTTCTGGATAAGCACTTTCTTGCCAGAAAGAAGTGAGATCTAAAAGTTCCGACTTCCCTTGTTTTTTCTCAGCCTGTTTGGGTAATTCCAAACGATAAAAGGTGCCAATCTTTCCTTTTTGGTATAAAAAGTAAAGAAATTGATTACAAGCAGAAACTTTACGCTTTTGGGCACTAATTTTAAAATTTGATAGTTGAGCTTGGTAGATTTTTAAACTTGTCTCAGAAATTCGTTCTCCAATAAGATCTAAAAACTGCTCCAAGTCATACTTATAAGACTGTTTAGAATTACTAGATAGATTTTGCTTTTCTTCTAAAAATGTTAAAATCCATTCTCTCATTTGCTTCGAATCTCATATTCCTTACTAAAATCGTGCAAGAGGGCATTGACAGCCTTGAGGATTGACTTCCGCGTGATAATCCCTTGGAAAATACCATCCTTATCAACGACTGGCAGGAAAGACTCATCCACTAGCTTATGTAAAACATCTGTCAATGTATAATCTGGAGCCACCACTGCAACATCCTTCTTTGTCATGTGAACGATATCCATATCTGCCATGACTTCCTGACTCAAACCTTGCTCCATTTGGTATGCAAAAATATCTCTAAGACCAATGGTTCCAACAAATTTTTTCTCAGCAGTCACTACTGGCACTCTGGTATAGGTCATCTGGCTAAGGAGGAGAATTGCATGATCTGCATTGTGAGTATCAATGAGTACAGCCAAATTTTCGGCAGGAGTCAAAAAGGTTTCCTCTTGCTCTAGCAAAAAGAGTTCAAATTCTTTGGCAATCATCGAGCAAACTCCTTGGACAAGCCTGGATAAACCTCATGATCACGTGTCAAAAAGTCCACTTTGAAATAGCTATCATCAATTTCCACACGAGCATATAGACATTCTCTGATGGTCCCACGTGGCTGACTAATAGAACCAGGATTTAGAAAGAGCGTCTTCCCTTCCATCCAAGCATTTGGCACATGCAAGTGACCATAGAGACAGATATCAGCATCTTCCTCTTGGGCCCAGAAATCTAGTTTTTGGAAATTGAAGTTAATGTCAAATAAGTGTCCGTGAGTCTGGATAATCTTGGTAGGACCCAGTTGAGTCACTAAGCGTTCTGGATAATCTGAATAGAAATCCATATTTCCTCTAACTACCTGAATTCCTTCCCAGAGTGGTGAATCTGGGCGAAGCTCCGAGTCACCATCGTGAAAAATGGCATCAACTTTCCCAAGATAGCGATCACGTATTTCTTCTACAATCAAGCTATCTCCATGGGAATCGCTCATTACAATGATGGTTTGCTTTGCCATGATGGAAATACCTCCAAAAGTTTCTTAACGGCTAAGGCACGGTGAGATTGACTATTTTTTTCTTCAAGGGTTAATTCAGCTGATGACTTGCCTGTTTCTCCTACTAGGAAAAGAGGATCATAGCCAAAACCATTTTCACCCTTAGGTTCAAAGTTAATGTATCCTGGCCAATCAGCTTCGACCACCAAGCTTTCCTTACCTGGGCTAGCCACAACCAAAGTAGTGTGGAATTGTGCCGAACGGTCCTTGAGTTCAAAGACCATGGCTAATTCGTGCAAGAGTTTAGCATTGTTTTCCTGGTCAGTGGCTCCCACTCCTGCAAATCGAGCTGACCAAACGCCTGGCAATCCACCGAGGACATCGACTTTAAGACCTGAATCATCTGCTAGAACCATCTTGCCTGTCAATTTGGAGATGGTTTCAGCCTTAAGGCGAGCATTTTCTTCAAAGGTCATACCGGTTTCAGCAACTTCAGGCAGATCTGGGTAATCATTGAGATTCTCCACATCATATCCAAGTTTGTCAAAGATAGCACGAAATTCCTTGGTCTTCCCTTCATTACGAGTCGCTATCAACAAGGTTTCCCTGACTTTGCTAGTTTCAAAGAAGGCTTCGACATCTACTCCTTCTTTAGGTAATTCCACATGCAAGAGTTGTCCATTTTCAACTAAGAGCAAGGCACCTTGGCGTTGAATGACTTCCAAGTTTCGACCGGCTTCTGCATTTAAAATCTCAACGATAAAAGATAGCAGGCGGAAGTTGGAAGACCAGCGCATTACCGTAATCGTGATTGGAAAACCATTTTCCTCATCACGGAAAATGCGAGCCAAATCCATAAAATCGAGATCAAGAGGATCTTTTATGAGGCTATAAATTCCACCGTAGACGTCCCAGACACCTACATACCAGTCCTGGTCATCCTTGTATTCATAAATTTTGTTTGTCATAATGTTACATGCTCCACATGAATCTCTTTTTCTAGCCATTCCGCTCCAATCTGAGCAAAACTATGGCTATTTGCAGTCGTATAAAAACGGTGTTGTAGAGGGCCGGCATCCCGGCTACGATTAATCTCGAAATAATTGAGTAAGACAGAGATATCCCGTACACACTCTGCTCCACTATCAATCAGTTTTACCTCTGGTCCCATCACATTTTGGATAATGGGTCTGAGTAGCGGATAGTGGGTACAGCCCAGAATCAAGCTGTCTACCTTGCCCACTAATGGACGCAAGGTTTCATAGACTACTTTCTTGGTCACACTGGTTGAAAGGGCCCCGGACTCAACCAAGGGAGCAAACTTAGGGCAGGCCAAACTTTCAACTTGCAAATTTGGATCTAGGTCATGAATTTTTTGACGATAGATATCTGATTGCACTGTCATCGGTGTTCCAATCACACCGATTCTCCCTCCCTGACTTGCTTTGATAGCAGCTGAAGCGCCCGGTAAAATCACTCCAAGAACAGGAATATCGAGTTTGGATTTAATTTCTTCCCAAACAACTGCTGTTGCAGTATTACAAGCGATGACAATCATCTTGACATCCTTAGTCAAAAGAAAGTTGACCAACTGCCAAGTATATTCACGAATTTGCTCAGCAGGACGAGGCCCGTAAGGTGCCCGTGCCGAATCTCCAATATAGACGATTTCTTCATGAGGAAGCTGGCGCATGAGCTCCCGTACGACGGTCAAGCCTCCAACACCAGAGTCCAAAAAACCAATTGGTCGATTATCCATACAGTCTTCTTTCTAGTCTTATTTTTCTGATTGATAGTTCATTATCATTACATTTCTCGCTGAAATTTCTGACAGACTGATGAGTCACCAGTTGTCTCCTTCTTAATCATAATCAAATATCAATAGAATGCAAGCAAAATGCCTCAAATTTAAATAAATGTGAACATAGTGAGAAGTCTGGAATTTTCATCCCAGACTTTTCCTATTTATAGTGACAAGAAGCTTTTATTTTTTCTTTTTGCTGTTAGCAAGAGCTGCTTTTTGTTGACGAATAATTTGGTGATACACTTGTTGTACCTTAGCTTCGCTTGGCTTTTGACCATTTGCACTTAAAAGAGTACGAACGGCTTCTGCGTTCAAACGTGGGTTGTCCGCAAATTCTTTTTCGATTTGTTTGCGCACCAAGTACATTCCTCCAAGAGCTCCACCTAGAAAAGCTAAAACAATCAATACAATTGCTAAAATAAGGTCCATAATATTTCTCCTGTTTCTTTTTAGAATCTTCTATATTATACCATAAAGTCCCACGCCTGACTAGTTTGAGTTACGCTTTCAGATGGCCAATTCCTCATATTTCATTTAATATCTAATCATTTTTTTAAGTTCAATTTTTATAAAAAAAATAAAAAGCACTAAAAATATGGTAAAAATAATTCAGTTTTTCCGAAAAAGCCTTGCATTGGTTTGATTTATTTGCTATATTAAGATTATACAAAACAAAGAAAATATCTTTCTGCAAGGCTTATTTTTTTACTCAAAAATGTATGCGCTTACAGATTCGAGAAAGGAGTTTTTATGGAGAAGAGCTATTGGGAAAAATCCTGTAAGTATAGCATCCGAAAATTAACCGTTGGAACTGCTTCTGTTTTACTGGGAGCTGTTTCTAGCGACACAGAATGTAGCTGCTGAGAGCCTCGAAGTGAAGGACAATCAAACGAATGTTAGTGAGACGACGGTTCAAGTAGATGTCAAAGTAGAGGAACTAACTCAAGCAAAGACAGAGAATCAGCCAAGCACAGACACTCAACCTTCTACTGAGTTAGCTGACAAAGAGGTAAAACCTGAAATAGAATCACCTCAAACACATCATCAATCAGAGACTAATGCTGTAGCTGAACCTTCTGAAAATAAGGAGAGTGAAAAACCAGAACTTCCTATGACTAAGCAAGAAAACTATCAACTTCATTACGATCAACCAACTGCTCCTTCTTATGACGGTTGGGAAAAACAAGCCCTTCCTGTCGGAAATGGAGAAATGGGGGCTAAGGTTTTCGGACTTATCGGTGAAGAAAGAATCCAATACAACGAAAAAACTCTCTGGTCTGGAGGACCTCAACCTGATAGCACTGACTACAACGGAGGGAACTATCAGGAACGCTATAAGGTTTTGGCAGAGATACGTAAAGCATTAGAAGAAGGAAACCGCCAAAAGGCTAAACAACTAGCAGAGCGTAACCTAGTAGGACCAAACAATGCTCAGTATGGTCGTTACCTATCTTTTGGTGATATCTTCATGGTCTTTAACAATCAAAAGAAAGGCTTAGAGAACGTTACCGACTATCATCGTGACTTAGATATCACCGAAGCTGTGACAACCACTTCTTATACTCAGGACGGGACAAACTTTAAGCGTGAAACCTTCTCTAGCTATCCTGATGATGTCACTGTGACCCATTTGAGTAAAAAAGGGGATAAGACCCTCGATTTTACCCTTTGGAATAGCTTGACTGAAGATTTGATTGCGAATGGCGACTACTCTTGGGAATATTCGAATTATAAACAAGGTGCAGTTACCACTGATTCTAATGGTATTTTGCTCAAAGGAACTGTCAAAGACAATGGTCTGAAATTTGCTTCCTATCTCGGAATCAAGACAGACGGACAAGTCACTGCACAAGATGGCTATTTGACTGTCACTGGAGCTAGCTATGCGACCCTTTTACTCAGCGCCAAGACCAACTTTGCTCAAAATCCAAAAACCAATTATCGCAAGGATATTGACCTAGAAAATACTGTTAAGTCTATCGTAGAAGCTGCCAAGGCCAAAGACTATGAAACTCTGAAAAATGATCATATCAAGGACTATCAAAGTCTCTTTAACCGTGTTCAACTAAATCTTGGCGGTAGCAAGTCTAATCAAACTACAAAAGAAGCTCTCCAATCCTATAATCCAACAAAAGGGCAAAAACTAGAAGAGCTCTTCTTCCAATACGGACGATATCTACTCATTAGCTCTTCCCGTGATCGGACAGATGCCCTTCCTGCCAACTTACAAGGAGTCTGGAACGCTGTAGATAATCCACCTTGGAACTCAGACTATCACCTCAATGTCAACCTACAAATGAACTACTGGCCTGCCTACATGAACAATCTCGCAGAAACGGCTAAGCCAATGATCAATTATATCGATGACATGCGTTACTATGGCCGTATCGCTGCTAAAGAGTATGCAGGCATCGAATCCAAAGAAGGTCAAGAAAACGGTTGGTTGGTTCATACTCAGGCGACACCATTTGGATGGACCACTCCTGGTTGGAACTACTATTGGGGTTGGTCTCCTGCTGCCAATGCTTGGATGATGCAGAACGTCTATGACTACTACAAATTCACCAAGGATGAAACTTATCTTAAAGAAAAGATTTATCCAATGCTCAAGGAAACAGCTAAGTTCTGGAACTCCTTCTTACACTACGACAAGGCTAGTGACCGTTGGGTTTCTTCTCCATCATACTCACCAGAGCATGGAACTATCACGATTGGGAATACCTTTGACCAATCTTTAGTTTGGCAGTTATTCCACGACTATATGGAAGCAGCCAATCACCTCAATGTCGACCAAGATTTGGTAACCGAAGTGAAGGCAAAATTTGACAAACTCAAACCACTTCATATCAATCAAGAAGGCCGCATCAAGGAATGGTACGAGGAAGACAGCCCGCAATTCACCAACGAAGGCATTGAAAACCACCACCGTCACGTTTCCCATCTAGTTGGACTCTTCCCAGGTACTCTATTTGGCAAGGATCAGCCTGAATATCTAGAAGCTGCACGCGCAACCCTAAACCACCGTGGAGATGGTGGAACTGGTTGGTCTAAGGCCAATAAAATCAACCTCTGGGCTCGACTCCTAGATGGAAATCGTGCCCACCGTTTGTTGGCAGAACAGCTCAGATCCTCAACTCTTGAAAATCTCTGGGATACGCACGCGCCTTTCCAAATTGATGGGAACTTTGGTGCAACCAGCGGTATGGCAGAAATGCTCCTTCAGTCTCACACAGGCTACATTGCTCCATTACCAGCCCTTCCAGATGCTTGGAAAGACGGTCAAGTATCAGGCTTAGTCGCTCGTGGTAACTTTGAAGTCAGCATGAAATGGAAAGAAAAAAATCTTGAAACGCTATCTTTCCTTTCTAATGTGGGTGGAGACTTAGTCGTAGACTATCCAAATATTGAAGCTAGCATTGTCAAGGTAAATGGCAAGGAAGTACAAGCTACCCGCATCAAAGACAACCGCATCCAACTTGCAACTCAAAAGGGTGATGTCATTACCTTTGAGAACTTCCCTGGTCGTGTCACCCGCCTGACTGTCCAACGAAAGACTCAACGACTGCCGAACTCAACTTTAATGCAGTTGAAGGTGCTACCCACTATATCATCCATCGAGAAAGCACGGATGAAAATAGCCAAAGCCCTACTGTTCGTGACTTTACAACCAATCAAACGCGCTTCATCGATCGCTCTATTGATTCAAGTCACGCTTATACATATACAGTTCAGGCAATTTTGGGAGAGCGTTCAACACCTGTTTCAGATACTGCTTCGATTACTGCCTTTAGTGAGCTCATGGACGATCGTGACTCTCGCATTCAGTATGGCGCTGCCTTTGGAGATTGGTCTGACTCAGAGCTCTTTGGCGGAACAGAAAAATACGCCGATATCTCAAATGGGAATTATTCCGATAAAGATGCAACAGCAACCATTCCTTTCAATGGACCTGGTATTGAAATCTACGGACTCAAATCTTCTCAATTAGGACTTGCTGAGGTTACAATCGATGGCAAATCTGTTGGTGAGCTTGATTTCTATACAGATGGAGCTACTGAAAAGGGTGTCCTAATCGGTCGTTATACAAATCTTTCTTCAGGCCCTCACCTCATGACTATCACTGTTAAGCGTGAACATAAGGGACGTGGAAGTGAACGCTCAAAAATTTCCTTAGATTACTTCAAGGTCTTCCCAGGTCAAGGAGAAACAGTTGAGAAAATAGATGATCGTGATTCTCGTATCCAATACGGTTCAGCATTTAAAGACTGGACTGATTCGGAACTCTATGCTTCTACAGAGAAATATGCAGATATTAATGCAGACGATAGTCTCGCCCCTGAAGCAACTGCAAGAATTCCATTCTCTGGTACAGGTATCCGTATCTATGGACTGAAAACATCTGCCCTTGGTAAGGCACTTGTGACTCTCGATGGAAAAGAAATGCCAAGCCTTGACTTCTACACTGCCGGAGCTACCGAAAAAGGAGCATTGATTGGAGAGTTTACTAATCTAGCAGATGGCGACCATGTCCTAACTTTGAAAGTTGATCCAGATTCTCCAGACGGTCGAAAGAAAATCTCCCTCGATTCATTCGATATTCTAAAAGCTCCATCAGTATCATTAGATACACCAAGCCTCGAACCTATAAAGGTAGAAGATAAGACAGTTACCCTAACTTTACCAACTGGTAACTGGGATGCTGTTGCTGTGACATTCCCTGGTGTTACAGATCCCCTAGTCCTAAGAAAAGTCGATGAAAATCATCTTGTCACTTCTGGCGAGCAAACTGTATTAAGCATAAAGGATAACAAGGTAGAAATCGGCATTCCTGAAACTACGGAACGTAAAACTGGCAATCCAATAGAAGCTTATGCTATCCTGGGAGAAACACGAAGCAGTACTATTGTAACAGTCTTTCCAAAAGAGGAAACTGCACCTGTGGAAGATCCAGTTGTTACAAGCAAAGGTGACGAGCCTGCTCCAGTAGTAACCATTCCTGAATATACTGACCCAATTGGTACTGCGGGAGAACAGGAAGCGCCTATCGTGGATATTCCTGAGTACACTAAACCTATCGGTACTGCGGGAGAGCAGGAAGCGCCTGTTGTGGATATTCCTGAGTACACTGAGCCTATCGGTACTACAGGGGAACAAGTGGCTCCTATCGTAGATATTCCTGAGTACACTAAACCTATCGGTACTGCGGGAGAACAGGAAGCGCCTGTCGTAGATATTCCTGAGTACACTGAGCCTATCGGTACTGCGGGAGAACAGGAAGCGCCTGTCGTAGATATTCCTGAGTACACTGAGCCTATCGGTACTGCGGGAGAACAGGAAGCGCCTGTCGTAGATATTCCTGAATATACTAAGCCTATCGGTACTGCAGGGGAACAAGCAGCACCTACTGTAGATATTCCTGAATATACTAAGCCTATCGGTACTGCAGGGGAACAAGCAGCACCTACTGTAGATATTCCTGAATATACTAAGCCTATCGGTACTGCAGGGGAACAAGCAGCACCTACTGTAGATATTCCTGAATATACTAAGCCTATCGGTACTGCGAGCGACCAAGCTGCGCCTACTGTAGATATTCCTGAATATACTAAGCCTATCGGTACTGCGAGCGACCAAGCTGCGCCTATCGTGGATATTCCTGAATACACTGGCCCTATCGGTACTGCGAGCGACCAAGCGGCTCCTATCGTAGATATTCCTGAGTTTAAACTCAAAGCCTTAAAAGACCAGGCTACCGGAGTTCAAGTTATCAGTGGAGCAAAAGAGCTAGGTGAAGCAAGTTATCTTGAAATCCAGAAAGTAGACAAGCAAGAACTCTTGGGCAAGAAATATGATGCCTACAACATTCAACTCAAGGATGAAAATAGTCAACCAATCCAAGCAAAAGGTGCTGTACTGGTTCGATTACCAATTTCTGGTACAGTCCAGGAATTCTATCGTTTCAGTTCAGAAAAAGACTTGAAATCACAAGATTTCACAATTCGTGATGGTATGCTTGAGTTTCTCACCATTGATTTGACTACTTATGCTATCGTCTACAAGACTGAAACAGAAGTCCAACAACCAAGCTCAAGTCAAGTCGAAGAAGCTAGTCCATTAGCAAATAAAAACCAGCTCAATGGTGAAAATTCTACAAATGACAAACAGCTTCCTGCCACTGGAGAAGAGTCTAGCCCACTCCTCTTCATGGCAAGTCTCAGTCTAGCTTTAACTTCTGCCTTCTTGCTAAAAGGTAAAAAAGAGTGATCCCAATAAATCTATAAAGATTTAGATAAATAGAAAAAGGATGAGTAAATTACTCATCCTTTTGATTTCTTTTCAGAGTCTTTTAAAATAAACTAAAAAAAGCCAGTTATAAATCCAGTTAAAAATCGAATATAACAAATTCATAAGGAATTCATAAAAAAATTAAACAAATGTGATACCAAATGAATTCTACAATCGTAATCAGTGGCTTGACTAGGATATAAAATAAAATATCCCAAATAAATTTCATTTTTTTATCTTCCTTTCTAGGAAGTCCCACAACCCAAGGCAGAGTAGATATCATTTTATAAGCCGCAAGAAATTTAGCAAACTCTAGGGCTTCTGGCTCTGATTCCTTCTTTTCAGTTAAAACTTCCATCCCCTTTACCCAAAGGCATGCTCCAACAGTTCTAGCAAAATCCGTAAATAAATTTGGTTGATGATCCATTTGAGTCTCCCTTGGTTAATCACACTTATAATCGCTTACTTCTTATTTTATTCAGTATATCAAATTGTTAAAGATAATCAAGTTTTTATAACTAAAGAAAAAAAAGTTTCATAACCTTTCTAGAATAATACTAGGAAGATTATAAAACTTTTCATTATTTAATTTCTTTTTTTATATCGTTCCAATTCTGCTTGGTTAGCCCAAACATAATGTCCTGGACGAATTTCAACCATAGATGGTTTATCAGTTTCATAGTCATGTTGATCTGGATCATAGACTTTCAAAACTTTCTTACGTTCCAAGATTGGATCTGGAATAGGAACAGCTGATAGAAGTGCTTGTGTATATGGATGAACTGGATTGTTAAACAATTCTTCAGTTTCAGCCACTTCTACAATGACACCCTTATAAATTACCGCGATACGATCAGAGATAAAACGAACTACTGACAAATCGTGGGCGATAAAGAGATAGGTTAAGCCCAATTCTTTTTTTGGAATTTCTTGAGCAAATTCAAAACTTGGGCACGTACAGAAACGTCCAAGGCTGAGATTGGCTCATCCGCGATAACGAAGTCAGGTTGCATAACCAAGGCACGGGCAATCCCAATACGTTGACGTTGTCCACCTGAGAACTCATGAGGATAACGAGTTAAGTGTTCAGCCAAAAGTCCCACTTCACGAATGATATTTTTGAACTTTCTCTTTTCTTTCTTCTTCATCTTTAAATAAATGGTGGTTGTAAAGACCTTCAGAGATGATATAGTCCACTGTCGCACGTTCATTCAAACTTGCAGCTGGGTCTTGGAAAATCATTTGAATGCGACGGATTAATTCCGCTGCTTGTTCACGTGATTTTTTTACCATTGATTTTTTTGACCATCAAAGATGATATCTCCCTTGCTGGTGTCGTTAAGACCGATAATAGCACGACCAATTGTTGTCTTACCACTACCAGATTCTCCAACGAGTGAGAAAGTTTCTCCTTTGTTGATAAAGAAGTTTGCATTCTTAACGGCTACAAACTTTTTTGCTTCCTTCACCGAAGGAAATCTCTAAGTCTTTAACTTCTACTAATTTTTTTCAGACATTTCCTTCCTCCTAGTCCTCAAGATGAGCAAAGCCCATCTTTTCACGAATCTTATCGTGTAAGTCTGCAATCACTGCTGGTTTTTGCAACTTTTTGGAGCTTGTTCATGAAGCAACCATGTTTTTGGCCCAATGAGTATCTGAAACAGCAAATTGAGGTGCTTTTTTTCTTCGAAATCAATCTTCATCGCATAGTCTGAACGAAGAGCAAAAGCATCTCCCTTCAATTCAGTATAAAGTGATGGAGGTGTTCCAGGGATTGAGTACAATTCACCCTTTTCGTCAGCCAACTGTGGTAAGCTTGACAAGAGGCTCCATGTGTATGGGTGGCGTGGGTCATAGAAAATTTCTTCAACTGTACCATACTCGACGATTTCACCAGCGTACATAACTGCAACTTTATCCGCAATACTTGCTACGACACCAAGGTCGTGTGTGATAAAGATTGTTGTAAAGTGGTATTCCTGTTGCAGTGTCTTTAACAAGTCAATAATCTGAGCTTGAATGGTTACATCAAGGGCTGTTGTTGGCTCATCACAGATAAGCACATCTGGGCGACAGGCAAGAGCAATTGCAATTACGATACGTTGACGCATCCCACCAGAATACTGGAATGGGTATTCATCAAAACGTCTCTCAGCATCAGGGATACCGACCTTATTCATATAGTCGATTGCCAATTCTTTTGCTTCTTGAGCTGATTTACCTTGGTGTTTTACAATAACTTCAGTGATTTGACTTCCGATTGTCTTGATTGGGTCAAGACTGGTCATCGGATCCTGGAAGATCGTTGCAATCTTGGCACCTCGGATTTGTTCCCAATCTCTATTAGAAGAAAGTTTAGTCAAATCTTGATCACGATAAATAATACTACCTTTCGCAATACGTCCGTTTTCTTCTAACATTCCTGTGAAGGTTTTTGTTAAAACTGATTTACCTGAACCTGACTCACCAACTAAAGCGAGAACTTCCCCCTCAATCAAATCGATGGAGACGCCTCGAATAGCTGTCAAAATCTTGTCACGAACATCAAATTCCACGACAATATCTTGAGCAGTCAAAATTACATTTTTTTCTTTTGTCATGTCTACTCCTATCTATGTGTACGTGGATCACTAGCATCCGCTAGGTTTTGACCAACTACGAAAAGTGACAAGGATACCAAAACCAAAGTTGTCAATGGAATCCAGAAGAGGTAAGCATTTGTTGTTACGTTCTGAGAATAATCTGAAATCAAACGTCCCAAACTTGGTACTGTGATTGGCAAGCCAAGTCCAAAGAATGATAGGAAGGCTTCATATGAGATAAATGCAGGAAGCATTTGTGACATAGTCGTAACAATAACAGATACCAATTGAGGCATGATGTTTTTAATGACGATTTTGTAAGTTGGTGTTCCCAATGTACGTGAAGCAAGGTTGTACTCCAAATCACGGTAACGCATGATTTGGATACGAATCATATAAGCGATACCAATCCAAGTGGTTACACTCATGGCAAAAATCAAATTCCAGAAACCTGCACCGATAGAGTAAGTCAAAACAATAACAATCAAAAGTGATGGGATGTTATTGATAACGTTATAAACTTCCATCATGATACGGTCAACTGATTTTGAAATACCCCAGATACCGCCGACAATAACACCGATAACAACGTTGATGAAGGTCGCAATCACGGAAATCAAGATAGAGTTACGAGCTCCAAACCAGACACCGTCAAAGAGAGACTTACCGTTACTATCTGTACCAAACCAATGTTCTCCATTTGGCTTAATGTAACGAGCACTAAAATCATTTACTTTACTTACGTCGTTAAAGTCAAAATCTGAGAACATTGGGTAGATGAAACTCATCAATACGATGGAAATCAAAATACCAAGCATGATGATTGTTGATTTTTTCTTCAAAAACTGTCTAAAAACAGATCCCCAGTATGAGTAGGCAGGAGCATCAATTGCTTCAGAGGCAAAATCATCTCGTTTTACAAATTGAAATTTATCATTACTAATTGTAGACATTATTTGCCTCCTTTCTCTGTCAACTTAATACGTGGGTCAATAATAGTCATCCAAATATCTCCGATTAAGTAAGAGAAAATTGAGACACTTGTAAAGATGAAGACCAGGCCAACAACCATGTTGTTATTTGACGCTTTTACAGAGTCAATCAACATTTTACCCATACCTGGGAAAGCGAAGACTGTTTCAGTAAGAGTCGCTCCACCGATAACACCAATAATAGAACCTGGAATACCAGAAACGAGTGGTACCATGGCATTTTTAAAGATGTGTTTGTTAGAAATTTCTTTTTCAGAAAGACCTTTAGCTCGAGCAAAACGAACGAAGTCTTGTGATTGCAAGTCAATCATGTAACGACGAATCCAGATAGCTAGACCAGGTGCTCCAAGCAAACCAAGGATAACTGCAGGTAAAACATATGAACGCCAGTCTCCAGCACCCAAGATAGGGAATGAATCTGGGAATCCAATTGAAGAACCAATCAAACGAATGATGTATACAAGGGCAATCGTTGGAAGAGCAAGTAAGAAGGTCAAAGCTCCTGTAGAGAAACTATCAATCCATGTATTCTTGTAACGAGCCATTGCAGAACCAAGTGGAATTGCAATCGCGTATGAAATAGCAAGACCAATTAAACCTGTGATAGCAGAGCTTGTAATCATTGAAGGATATTGATAATTACTTTCAGTAGCTGTATAAGGATCATCCTTACCATAGTTTGCTACTTCACGTGCATCTGCTTGACTTGGAGATTTGTAAGTTCTTGAGTAAATATTGACTGATGAAGTTTTCTTACCTGTTGGGAATTGAACTTCGAAGTCTTGGTTTGTCCTTGACCTTGTGTGATAACTTGAAGAACAGGAGTATTGGCATAAGTTGGGTAAGAATCTCCCTAAGTTCAAGTTGACAAAGTTTTGATGAACAAACGGGAATTGACTATTGAAGTACAAGAGGTATTTATGTTTTGTCCCTGAACCTACTAGAGACCATCCAATAGCTGGATCGTTTTCAAAACGCAAATAACGCTCTAAGTTAGGATTTTTCTGGGTCTTGAATCTTGTTTGTATGGTCAATATCAAGCAAGTTTGCATAGAATTTGAACACACGCTCGAAAAATAGGGATTTCACGAGTAGCATAGAATTGACCGCTCTCTGTAAACTCACCCAAAGTCCAACCGTTTCCAAGTTGTTGGATATATTTTTCGTAGATAGCTTTATTTGTATCGTTTGCATCAACGGTTACAGAAGGATCAATGCTACTAGCTTTTTTTCCTGCAACTCTTTCGTATCGTAATACTCGATATAACCCATACGCTCATAAACGGTATTTTTCATAGTTATCACGTTTATCAGCTGTTGTTGCAATTTTATTGTAGTTAGTATCTTGTTTGAAGATCAACTTCCGCGGAACCATCGTATAGATGATTGTGTAAATCAAGGTCGTTACTAAAAAAAGATAGAAACTAACGACCGCAAGATACGCATAAAAAAACATATTTTTTTCATATTATTTCCTTTTAAAATCCCAAAAGAACCTTCTCCTTTTGGAGAGAAAGTTCTGATGAGCATTATTTATTTCACGTGGCTCGCTAATTCTTTTTGAGCTTTTTCGTTTGATTCAGCTTTTTCTTTGAGCCATTTTTCACGAGCTTCTTTGTACTCTTTAGCAGTTACAGTGTTAGCTTGCAATTGAAGATATTTGAAGTAAACATCTGAGCCTTTATCACCAGATTGAGTGTAAGAGGCTGAGAATGGCACTACACGAGAAATAACTGGTGCTGCTCCTGAAGATGACATAGCCGGAAGGAAGAGTGAGCTGTCTGTCAACCAAGCTTGAGCTGCTGCATATTTCTCATAACGTTTGTTAAGATCGCTTGTTTCACTAGCTGCATCATCAACTAATTTGTCATAGTCTTTCAAACCAACTTGAGCAACCGCTGGGTTTGATGGATTATCATAACCCATGTAAGTCTTAGTTGTTTCACTGTTAGTTGATTTTAGGATATCAAGGTAAGTTGATGGATCTTCATAGTCTGGGTTCCATCCAACGGCACCTGAAAGGTCCCAATCTTCTGCTGCTGCACTAGCTGCATAATATGTGACGTTTTGTAATTCATCTGTAGTGATTTGTTGGATATCGATGACTACATTATCTGTACCCAAAGCAGTCTCAACAGATTGTTTAAATGATTGGATACGAGCAATATAGTTTTTAGATGCTTGGTCAACCGGAATGTCCAAATGAATTGGGAATTTCACGCCGTCTGCTTCTAAAGTCTTCTTAGCTTTAGCCAATTCTGCTTTCGCTTTATCTACATTATAAAGTCCATCTTGAGCATCTGCAAAGTTTACATCTTTCCATTCATCACCATAAGAAACGACCTTCTCAGTAACTAAGTCGCCAAATGTTTTTTCACCTGCAGAAACGAAGTCTGGTTTTACAAAAAGGTTACGAACAGCAAGTGCTGCTCCATCTTTACCATTAATCTGAGCCGAATATGAAGTTCGATCAAATGCAAAGTTCAAAGCTTGACGGAAATCTTTATTAAGAAGGGCTTTCTTAGTAGAAGTTTTTTCTTCGTCAGTTGTTTTTGAAGTATACTTATAGCTTTGGCGGTCAATATTGACACCCAAACCAGCAACACCAGAACCTTGTGGGTTATAGTAGATATTATCTTTATATGTTTCTGCTACCTTAGAATAGTTTGAACTAGTAGGGAAGAGACGGGCATAGCTGTATGCACCACTTGTAAAGTTACGCTCGATTGATTCTTGGTCCGAACCATCATAATAAGCAAGCGTTACAGTATCGATGTGAACATTGTCTTTATCCCAATACTGTTCATTCTTCGCAAACTCGATAGAAGACTTCGCTGTCAATCCTTTAAGCAAGAAAGGACCATTGTAAAGCAATGATGTTGGATCTGTCGCCTTACCAAAATCTTTTCCTTTTGATTTTTCAAACTCTGCGTTCAAAGGCCAAAAAATTCCGTAAGACAATTTAGAGTTCCAGTATGGTTCTGGTTGGTTCAATGTATATTGAAGAGTGTAATCATCAACTGCTTTAACACCTACTGCAGAGAAGTCTGTGTTGTTTCCTGACAAGTAGTCAGCCAATCCTTTAACAGAATTTTGTACTAGGTAAAGGGCGGCTGATTTATTGTCGGCTGCGTGTTTCAAACCTGTAACAAAGTCATTTGCAGTTACTTCTGCATATTCTTCACCATCAGATGTGAACCATTTTACACCTTTACGAATTTTATACGTGTATGTCAAACCATCTTGAGATACTGACCAATCTTCAGCGACTGCAGGAGTAAGGTTACCATACTTATCATTCGTAAAGAGTCCATCGATACCGTTTGAAGTGGCAACTTTTGTACTTTGTTTACCAGAGACTAGATAGTCCAATGTTTCTGGATCAGCAGTGTATACATAACCATAAGCTTTTGGCGCTTCAGTATTAGAAGTTTTTGAAGAACCGCAAGCTGCAAGAACACCTGTAGCAAGTAAGGCAACACCTGCTACTGCAAGAATCCGACTTTTTTTCATATTTATAAACTCCTCGTTTTAAATTGTGGATATTGAAGATTATACCACAGTTTTTTTAAAAAGTAAACGAATTTTCAGAATATTTTGTCGCATGTTTTTTTAAACATTTGAATCTTATGCTTTCAGAAAAGAAAACTATTGACGAGAAACAATTTTCAAGGTATAATAATAAAAGTTAAGGCGGTATAGCCAAGTGGTAAGGCACGGCTCTGCAAAAGCTTGATCGTCGGTTCAAATCCGTCTACCGCCTCTATATAAACGAAGACTCCTAACGGAGTCTTTTCTTTTTTGCACTTAAAAAGCTTTATCAGTATTCTCTGATAAAGCTTTTGTTTTATTCAGTTTCTTCTTCTGATTCAAGTTCTTGAATTTGAACCTTAAGCTTGGTTACACGACCATTTTTGACCTTGTCATTTGTCAGTGTGATATGCTTATTTCCACTATCTAACTCATAGCTGAGTTTTTCTGATGTTGGAATAGTTCCCACACCTGTCAAATAATAACCAGCAATGGTATCTACATCATCACTTTCAAGCTCGACATCAAAATAATCATTGAAATCGTTCAAATTCATTGTCCCTTGGACAATGTGAGTGTCCTCGCCGATAGTATGAACATAAACTTCAGCACGGTCAGTTTCATCATCAATCTCACCGACAATCTCTTCAAGGAGATCCTCTAGTGTAACTAGACCAGCCATACCACCATACTCATCCAAAAGAATCGCCATCTGTCTTTGTGAATTTCTCAATTCTTTTAATAAATCATCCACAAAAATAGTTTCTGGTACAAACAGAGGTTCCTGTAATATCTTTCTCAATACAATATTACCAAAACCATCTGTAAACCCAGCTTTTAGCAGACTCTTGGTGTGAATCAAACCAATCACGTTATCCTTATCATTGTCATAAACAGGAATTCGAGAAAAGTTTTGTTTTAAGATACTTTCGATAATGGTCTGAGTGTCATCTTGGATATCTACCATGAAGGCATCTGTTCGAGGAACCATGACTTCACGCGCCATAAGCTCATCCAGTGAGAAAATCCCCTGCAACATCTCGATTTCATCAGCATCCAAAGTTTCTTCGCTTTTAGTCAGCATGTACTCAATCTCATCACGAGTCATTTTTTCGTCTGCATCGTCAAATGTCATCGGCGTCAAACGGCTCAAAAGATTGGTTGATGCAGATAGCAACCAAACAAAGGGACTCACAATCTTACCGATAGCAATAATAAATGGTACAGTTCGGATTGCCAAAGCATCCTTAAGATTTAGAGCAATGCGTTTAGGATAAAGTTCACCAAAAACGATTGAAATATAGGTCAAAAAGCAAGTGATAAGAAAGAAGCTACTGCATACGCAGTCTCGCTATTCCCCATCCAAGAGGCAATCAATTCGCCAAGAGAATCTGCTAGCTTAGCCCCTGATAAGATCGTAATTAAAGTAATACCAACTTGAATGGTTGATAAAAAGTGATTGGGGTTTTCAAGTACCTTTAGCAAACGGATATAGCGTTTATCCCCCTCTTCAGCCTTTTGTTCAACACGTGAGCGACTAAGAGAAACCATAGCCATCTCTGTCGCAGAGAAAAAAGCATTTAAAAAGGTCAAAACAACTAATAATACAAATTGCAGTAACAAATCCTGACTGCTCGGGTCTTCCATTTTCCTTCTCCTAAAAAGTATAATTGTGACTATTATACCATATTTTTCAACTTCTACACATTAAATTGTGATTTCTATAGTAAATCCCCTACCGAAACAATAAGAGACCGACTATCTATTAGTTCTTTGTAACAGTTACTTTTCCTGTTCGGTAATCTAACTGAATTCCCTTTTGAACGTTAGGAACTACGACGTTAAACTCCAATTCACCATCAGATGATTTGGCTTCAATCTGAGATGCAGAAGGAACCAAATCTTCTTCTGTAGCGTAGAGCAATGTGACACGGTACCGCACCCGCTTATTTTGGTCCAAAGCCTTTCGAACTAAACTTTCGTAGTAGTTTTGACCTGTCGAGTCATCTGCACGGGCCTGATTGGCCCAAGCTGTTTGTACAGCGATATTTTTGGGATTGCTAGTAGATGCATCAAAACCATCTAAACCACCAATCAAGGCATAGCCTAATAAATGTCCTCTATCTACAGCGTGATTATAAGTCCCTTTTAGGTTTTTGACTTGATGCCATCCTGTTGGGGTCCAAGAAGTCGAACCGTTCCCGGTTTCTTCACGGTCTTTGTACTGTCTTGTTGCTTTTGACATGAGGGCGTTAGCCACAGTTGGAACCGTCTCCCCACCTACAGTTTTTGTCTTATTATCAGCATAGGGTTTACTTGAAACCTTTGCATCTAAGTTCGTTTTGTTCCCATTTACGATAAAGGCACCTGCTCCATTCCACTCAAGAGTACCCTTTATTTGTTTTTTTACCGAATCAGTCAGTACACTCTCGGCCAATTTTTGACTTGGAGTATCAATCGACTGGGATTTCTGGTTGACCTGTGTTTGCGGTGTTGCATTGGAAGCTTGCATTTCTTTTATGTAGTAACTTCCTGCCGACAAAAGTAGGAAAAGCAGAAGACCTATGAGTGCCTGCCTTGTTTTTTTATTCATCTTTTCTCCTTAGTTTTTGTTCTTAGAAAAAGGCTGGTCCCCCAGCCTATTTCCCTGTAAATTTCGCAATTAACTCATGCCACTTTTCTGGAGCTAAAATCGCCCATGGATCTTGGCCCTTGCCTAAGATACCGTAGCCAATCATCAAGCCAATTCCAAGTGCTAAGACACCTAAAAGTAAAACAATGATGACTAAAAGAAATCGACGCAGCACATAAGCTACTTCTTTATTCATCTTCATCAGCTTCCACACTTACCCGTTCAATATTAGCCCCTAACTGAGCTAACTTTTCATGAAAACGATAATAACCTCTATCCAAATGGACAAGTTTCCCAACAATAGTCTCACCTTCAGCTATTAAACCTGTCAGGATCAAGGCTGCACTAGCACGAAGGTCCGTAGACAGCACTTCTGCCCCTTGGAGAGGTTGCCCGCCAACGATACGAGATGTATCACGGATAATCTCAGAATGCAAGCCCATGCGACGCATTTCCTCTAGATGTTGGAAACGATTCTCAAAGACTGTCTCAACCATAGTTGATTCTCCTTGAGCAACCGTCATAAGGGCAGTAAACTGCGCCTGCATGTCCGTAGGAAACCCCGGATGTGGTAAGGTCTTGACATGAACTGCTTTTAGTTTGTCTCGTTGAGAACGGATGCGGATTCCTTCATCTTCGTCGATGACTTCAACACCCATTTCTTGTAATTTCGCTAACAAGGGACGGTTATGTTCCCAGATAGCATCTTGAATCAGGACATCTCCACCTGTCATTGCAGCAGCAACCATGAATGTCCCTGCTTCGATGCGGTCTTGAACAACGTTATGGGTTGCACCATGCAAGTTTTCAACACCAGTGATGGTAATGCTCTCTGTTCCCGCACCTTTGACTTTAGCTCCCATTTTATTTAAAAGAACAGCCAAGTCTACAATTTCAGGTTCACGCGCAGCATTTTCGATAACAGTTACGCCATCAGCTAGCGTTGCAGCCATCATCAAGTTTTGGGTTGCCCCAACACTAGGAAAGTCCATATAGATATGGGCTCCATGCAAGCGTTCTGCCTTAGCTTCGATATAGCCAGCTGTTTGGGTAATCTTAGCCCCCATTGCTTCCAAACCTTTAAGGTGAAGATCAATCGGACGACTACCGATCGTACAACCACCTGGCATCGAAACTTTAGCGTGACCAACCCTAGCCAGAATTGGACCCAAGACTACAATAGAAGCACGCATCTTGCTGACATACTTATAGGGAGCTTCTTCTGTGATATCATCTGTCGCATCCACTTCAACAATGTGTGCATCTTGATCAAATTAACTTTCGCATTTAATCCACGAACTACTTGGTTCATGGTAAAGACATCCGATAGGATAGGAACATTTTTTAAAACTGTTTTTCCTTCGCTTGCTAAAATTGTCGCTGCAAGTAGTGGCAAAACTGCATTTTTCGCGCCCTCAATGGTAACACTTCCGACAAGGCGATTATCGCCACCTCGAACTACAATTTTTTCCATAAATATTTTCCTTTACTTTCGAGTTTAGAATAATGTCCGTACAGCTTCTTGCCATAATTGGTAGAGATTTAGGAAAAAGGAACTGATTAGATATCCTAAACCGATACTACACAATACTACCAAAAGTCGTACCTTCCTCGCATTGTCCTTGGTCACCTTCAAAATTTGATCCCATTTGACTAAATCTTTCAAAAGTTGAAAAACTAGGTAGACAAAAAACATATGACTACTGAGGGTAAAAAACAATTGAATCATCTGCCTATTATACCATCTTCTCTTTTTCTACGCTAGTCTATGGACTTGAACTATATTTTATGGGTTGTTTTTCAAGTAATCAATTGCATCCTGAAGTGTTTTTACAGGAACAATCTTCATGTCTGTTTTAATCATTTCAGCAGCTTCTACAGCCGTGTCATAATTACTTTTAGCATTAGGATTGGCCTTTTTAGCTTCTTCTGTGACTGGATTGTTTGGAGCAAAGAATACAGTAGCTCCTTTTTTTGCAGCAGCAACAACTTTTTTGTCAATTCCACCAATATCACCAACATTTCCATCTCTGTCGATACTTCCTGTACCAGCAATGATGCGTCCATTACGAAGAGTTGGATCTGCAATTTGCGTATAGATGGATAAACTAAACATCATTCCAGCACTCGGGCCGCCAATACCAGCAGTTGAAAACTTGATCGGCACATCACTTGACACTTCTGTGCGGTCAATCAACCCAATTCCAATACCGTTTTTCCCATTTTCCAGAGTAATGATTTTTCCTTCAGCGGTTTTGACTTTCCCATCTTCTTGATAAGTAACCTTAACCTTATCACCTAGCGTTTGAGAATTAACGTAGTCGACCATCTCCTTAGAACTTTCAAAAGTCTTATCATTGACAGCTGTTACTGTGTCGGCAATATTGAGAATCCCCTTGAAAGTCGAGTTATCTGTCACAGTCAAAACATAGACGCCCAGGTATTTGAGTTCTATCTCCTTGCCCGCCGCCTTGAGTCCTTGATATTTGGCCATATTTTGCGAAGTTTCCATGTAAAACTGGTTGATTCGCATAAATTCTGCATCTGAGGAACCACCTGTCATCTCTTTAGCACTTCGAATATCCGTAAAAGGTGTCAGCCAAGCATAAACCAAGTCCACCAGTCTGGCATGCTTAACCCCAACCGTCACAAACTGGTAGGAGCCTTCCTCTTGGTCAGGTTGATTATTGACCTGTAAAACCTTTCGAATATCTTCTGAAGTCCCTGGCACCTCAATGTAATAAGGAAGTGGTACCGTAAAAGCTATAAAAGTGATAATGAGCCCGATGATTAAATATATGGGCCATCTAGTTTTTTTCTTCATGTTTTAACTCCTCTAAGACAGCATTTGGTACATACTTGCTAATATCTTGACCAAACTTCAATAGTTCTCTCACAGCTGAAGAGCTGATGTAGACATGCTCTGGGCGGCTATGGAGATAGACTGTCTCAATCTCTCCTGCTAATTGATGGTTGTAAAAATCAAAACTGGCTTCATACTGAAGATCCGCAGCGTTACGCAAACCACGAACAAGAACATGGACACCCAGTTTCCTAGCAACATCAACGACTAATTCATCATGAGAGGCAATGACTTGTACATTTTTTAGGTGTCCCACTGCTTTTTCAACCGTCTCTAGCCGACTTTCTATCGGTAAAAATCCATTTTTTGTGGATTATAAAAAAATCCCTACATACAATTTATCAAAGAGCTTACTTGCACGTTCAATAAGGTCCAAATGACCAATGGTAATTGGATCAAACGAACCTGTAAATAGGCCAATTTTATCTGACATAAACCGTCACCTTACTAATCCCATATTTTTTTCCTTCCAGATACCCAAACAGGCGATTTCTTCTGGAAGTTCTACTGATTTATCGGTCTCGCAGACCACCATGACATCTTCTGAGAAAAGATTTCTCTCCGCCATTTTTTCAATGTCGGATACGATTTGCTCCTTGGCATAGGGAGGGTCCAAAAAGATGAGATTAAAGACACCATCCACTTGCTCCAATGCACGACTGGATTCCATTTTCAATAATTGAAATTTAGAGGTTTCCTTGGTCATCTGAATGTTTTCTGCCACAATATTCTGTGCTCGGCGATCCTTCTCAACTAGGACAGCGCTCGACATCCCTCTTGAAACTGCTTCAATGGATAAGCCCCCACTACCAGCATAGAGATCTAGCACACGTCCTCCTTCAAAGTAGGGGCCAATCATATTGAAAATAGCTCCGCGGACCTTGTCTGATGTCGGCCTCGTTGTTTTCCCGTCCAAGGTCTTTAAAGGACGTCCTCCGTAGATTCCTGATACGATTTTCATAAGGTATATTATACCAAATTCTGATGAAATAAGAAAATCGAACCTCTCGGTTCGATTGATTAAAGAATATTCTCGTAAGTATCTCTGACTTCTTGTGGCCAAACACTGGTTTGAACTTCACCGATGTGCTTCTTACGAAGTAAGAACATGGCCATACGAGACTGCCCAATTCCTCCACCGATTGTCAATGGGAAGAGTCCATTCAAGAGAGCCTTATGCCATTCAAGAGATAAGCGGTCTTCATCTCCTGTAATAGCTACCTGACGACGAAGAGTGTCTTCATCGACACGAATCCCCATTGAAGACAATTCAAAGGCAGCACCCAAATTATCATTCCAAACAAGGATATCTCCATTTAGGCCCTTGTAGCCATTTTCAGATTCTGTTGTCCAGTCATCATAGTCCGGTGCACGTCCGTCATGAGGTTTTCCATCTGACAATACACCACCGATACCAATCAAGAAGACTGCTCCGAATTCCTTACAGATGGCATTTTCACGTTCTTTAGGTGTCAAGTCTGGATAGCGTTCAACCAACTCTTCAGTATGGATAAAGGTAATTTGCTTCGGCAAGATTGACTCAATATCATAGCGGGCTTCGACTGCCAGCTCTGTTAAACGAATGGCCTTATAAATCTTTTCAACGGTTTCTTTAAGATAGGCTATGTTGCGTTGTCCATTAGGAATAACCTTTTCCCAGTCCCACTGGTCCACATAAACCGAGTGAGTCGCATCTAGTGAATCTTCGTCTGGACGAAGAGCCTTCATGTGAACGAAGAGACCTTCTCCTTCACCGAAACCAAAACGTGCCAAAGTATGCCGTTTCCACTTAGCAAGCGAATGTACCACCTCGTAGGTTTCGTCTGGGATTTGTAAAACCTTAACAGATACCGGATGTTCAATCCCTGAAAGGTTATCCTGCATCCCGTCTCCAACCTTACTTAAGATTGGTCCTTGTACTTCTACTACTTCTAACTTATCTTTCAAATACTGGGTAAAGGTATTTTTTACAAAGGAAATCTCTTCTTGCTGATGGATAAAACTTTTCTTCATACGTTCCTCCTTTTGAATAATAAAAAGATTATACCTTTTTGTTAGTAAAAATGAAAGTAAAAATTAAAAAAGAGCTCATTTGAGCTCTAAAAGTATTAATCGTCTCTTCCAAAGATACGTAGGAAGCTAAGGAAGAGGTTGATAAAGTCGAGGTAGAGGCTAAGTGCTAAAGAAATTGCCCAGCCTGTAGCTACCTGACCATCTGACTCTTCGTAAACATAACGAATTTTTGATTATCCCAAGCAATGAGACCTGCAAAAACAAGCACCATAACAATACTAATAATGTAATCCATTAGGTCACTATTTAGGAAAATATTGACAACCATAGCTAGTATCAAACCAAATAGGGCTGCAATCAAAGCACGACCAATCCCACTCAAATCTTTTTTGATGACTACTCCTACGATAGCCATCACGAAGAAGAGGGCTGCACTGGAGATAAAGGCTGTCAAAACTGTCCCAGGAAGATAGAGCGACACAATGAAGCTTAGTGAAAAACCATTGACCACTGAGTAGAGCAGAAATATCGGAAAGGTTGCTGGACTATTCTTTACCGCTAAACCACTTGCAAAAATTACTAGAGCTACTTCTACAATTCCTGTGACAATTAACCATATACGGGCGTTAAGCATTAACTGAACAAGAAGATCTTGGAAGGTTGTTAACATCAAGGCTGAAACAAGAGCAGATAAGGCAATCCCAATCCCCACAAAAGCATAGACTTTTGCATAAAATTGATTCAGACCAGAACGTTCTTGAATAATTGTTTGATTCATATCTTTTTCTCCTTATGAAATCTTTTTACTGATTATAACAAAAATAAACTATTTTAACTCAAATAAAACATGAGTATGCCTGCAGCAATGGCAACGTTGAGACTTTCCGCTTGCCCTTTCATGGTAATATGAACCAGTTGGTCTGCCTGATTTGCCATGAATGGACTAATGCCTTGACCTTCATTTCCCATGACCAAGGCGAAATCTTCTAGCTGAGCAAGCTCACGATAATCTTTAGAGTTTTGGGACAAAGTAGTTGCCAGAATTGGTAAATTGCCCTTTTTAGCCTCTTCAACAAAAGTTTCAACAGGCATCCGATAAATCGGTACATGAAAATGACTGCCCTGCATGGATCGGAGAGTCTTCAAACTATAAATATCTGCTGACTTGCTTGAAACGATGACTCCAGAAAAACCTGCTGCATCTGCCGTTCGGATCATTGTGCCAACATTTCCAGGGTCCTGCACGTCTTCCAAGAAAAGATATTTTCCAGAGGTAAAATCCGGCAACTGCTCTTCTTCCTTTTGAACAATGGCTACAATGCCCTGAGGAGTTTGTGAATCTGCCAAATCAAGCAAGATTTCTTCGGCCACAAAGACAGTCTGAGGGTAGTCCGCTAATTTTTCACCATACTCTGAAAGGGCAAATATTTTCTCTATCTTTGCACCTGCTTGAACAGCCTCTTCAAACAAATGCCATCCTTCAATTAAATAAGAAGATTTTCGATATTTTTTTTGATGCAATTTCTTGGCATTTTTTACCACAGAATTGGCTTTAGAGGTTATAATAGTCATAGGAGTATTATAACACAATCAAGGAGGTTTGGTATGCAAAAGGTCAAAATGATCGCACAGGGTCGCGTTCAAGGCGTTGGTTTCCGCTGGGGCGTCTATACCCTTGCCCTCGAGCTAGGTGGAATCACTGGACGTGTCTGGAACAACGATGACGGAACCGTTGAAATTCTTGCCCAAGCAGAGTCTTCAGCTATCATGGCTAAGTTCATCCAAGAGATCCGAAAAGGACCTACTCCCTTCTCAAAAGTAACTTATCTAGATGTTCAATTGAGCAACTTCCCATCCTATTCAGATTTCAAAGTAGCAAATTAGGTCTCTAGAACTATTGTATATTTTCATAAAAAACAGTAGAATAGAAAGGTATCATTTTTAAGAAGGAATAAAAACAGTGAAATCAATTAAACGAATCGCCCTCTCTATCATGGGAGTGGCCATGCTATTAGTCTTAACAGGCTGTGTCCAGGTTGATAAAGCAACTGGACAACCAACAGGATTTATTTGGAATACAATTGGAGCACCTATGGCTGAAGCTATCAAGTACTTTGCTACTGATAAAGGGCTAGGCTTCGGGGTCGCTATTATTATCGTAACCATTATCGTCCGCTTGATTATTTTACCACTTGGTATCTATCAATCATGGAAGGCAACGCTTCATTCTGAAAAGATGAACGCCCTCAAGCATGTTCTTGAGCCACATCAAACTCGTCTCAAAGAAGCAACTACTCAAGAAGAAAAACTGGAAGCCCAACAAGCCCTCTTTGCTGCTCAAAAAGAGCACGGTATCAGTATGTTTGGCGGAGTAGGATGTTTCCCTATCCTCATTCAAATGCCTTTCTTCTCAGCGATCTACTTTGCAGCTCAACATACAGAAGGTGTTTCTGAAGCTAGCTTCTTAGGAATCGCACTTGGTTCTCCAAGTTGGATTCTTATCGCCTGTGCAGGTGTTCTCTACTACGTTCAATCACTCCTTTCACTACATGGAGTTGAAGACGAGACTCAAAGAGAACAACTCAAGAAGATGATTTACATGAGTCCAATGATGATTGTCATGTTCTCAATTTTCTCACCAGCCAGTGTTACGCTTTACTGGGTTGTCGGTGGTTTCATGATGATCCTTCAACAATTCATCGTCAACTACATCATTCGTCCAAAACTTCGTAAAAAAGTACGTGAAGAATATGCCAAGAACCCACCAAAAGCAAGTAAAACTTCAGGTGCTCGTAAAGATGTAACTCCTGAATCAGCAACAGTTATCTCAACTTCTGCTAAGAAGAAAAATAAAAAACGCAATTCTGGAAAACAACATTCTAGATAAAAAATAAAAGGCTTAGCATTCGAGCTAAGCTTTTTTTATATCAGAAAAGCCCGATGTTCCCATCAGGCTTCTTTTTATCCATGTACACGTTTCATGTAATCTTGATAGCTTTCTGTATCCATCAATTCCTTAGCGTTCTTCACACGATCTGCTGTTGGAGGTTTAACCCCTTCAAGAGAATACGGAATGCCAAGCTCGCGCCATTTGAATTCTCCCATAGTGTGGTAGGGTAGGATTTCAAACTTATCAACGTTTTTAAGAGTTTTTACGAACTTACCAAGCTCAATCAAATCTTCATCACGGTCTGTCAATCCAGGCACAAGAACGTGACGAATCCAAACAGGTTTTCCAATATCTGACAAGTACTGAGCACAAGCCAAGATATTTTTGTTGGTTTGACTGGTTACAATTCTGTGTTGTGCTTCGTTGATTTCCTTGATATCAAGAAGAACCAAGTCTGTCACGGCCATTAGTTTGTTGAATTTCTCTAAATAACGTGGTTTATTACGGAATGGAAGGGCACAAGTATCCAAGGTACAGTGGATTCCTTTTTCTTTTGCTTTTGTAAAGAGAGCAATTAGGAAATCAATCTGCAAGAGAGCTTCTCCTCCACTGACAGTAATTCCTCCCTTGTCTCCCCAGAAACCACGATAACGAAGCGCTTCTTCTAGAACATCATCTACTGTTCGTACACGAGATTTATTGGTTTCCATCGCCCATGTGTCAGGGTTATGGCAATATTGGCAACGCATCTGACAGCCCTGCAAAAAGACAATAAAACGAATCCCAGGGACCATCTACCGCCCCAAAAACTCTCTGTCGAATGCACCATTCCTGTCACTTGTCCATAGTCAATTGTTTCTTCAGACATCACGTCACCTTCCTTGAAACCGTTTTTATAGCTTTTATTATATCATGCCTGAAAAGAAAAAAACCACAGATTTTGTCTATTTTTTTAGAAAACAAACTGTTTTTCACTTTCAACTTTCATGATTTTTCAAAAATTCTTCTAATCCTTGTCAAAAGTCGAATCCATAGAGAGTTGCAAAATAGTCCTCAGGTCGCTCTGCTCTACGGATTAGCCGTGCACTACCATCCTCTGTATAGAGAACCTCTGCTGAACGAAGTTTGGCATTGTACTGGTAGCCCATAGAGAAGCCATGCGCACCTGTATCATGAATGACTAACAAATCACCAATTTCTGTTTGAGGTAGTTCACGATTAACCGCAAATTTGTCGTTGTTTTCACAGAGTGAACCAACAACATCAACGACTTCCGTCTGACCGTCAGGATTCATCATATTGGTGATGTGGTGATAAGCTCCATACATAGCCGGTCTCATAAGATTGACAGCTGATGCATCTACTCCGAGATAAGTTCGGTAGGTTTTCTTTTTGTGGGTTACTTTTGTGACTAGAATTCCATGAGGTGCCAACATAAAGCGTCCTAGCTCTGTAAAAATCTTAACTTGACCAAGACCTGCCGGTGTGAGGACTTCCTCATAAACCTGACGAACACCCTCACCAATTAAAGCAATATTATTTGGCTCCTGGTCCGGACGATAGTTGACCCCGATTCCTCCAGAAAGATTGATGAAGTCCAGCGAAATACCTAATTTTTCCTTGATTTCTACAGCCAGTTCAAAAAGCTGGCGCGCCAATTCTGGATAATAGAGATGAGTAACAGTATTGGAAGCTAGGAAGGAATGAATCCCAAAAGTTCTTACTCCCTTTTCTTTCAAGAGAGCAAAGGCTTCAAAGAGCTGTTCCTTTGTCATCCCGAACTTAGCTTCACCAGGATTATCCATAATATCCGTTCCTAGTTCAAATACGCCACCAGGATTGTAACGGCAAGAGATAATCTCAGGGATGCCTGCTGCACGTTCTAAATGGTCTATATCTTCAAAGGCATCCAGGTTGATAGTCGCCCCTAATTCACGTGCATAGGCGTACTCTTGGTCTGGTGTATTGTTAGATGAAAACATCATCTCCGTCCCTGTAAACCCAAGCTTATGACTCATCAAGAGCTCTACATAACTAGAACAATCCACTCCACATCCTTCTTCTTGCAAAATCTTCAAGATAGCAGGAGTTGGGGTTGCCTTAACTGCGAAGTATTCTTTAAAGCCTTTATTCCAAGAGAAAGCTTCATTAACTGCGCGTGCTTTCTCGCGAATACCTTTTTCATCGTAGAGATGGAATGGAGTTGGAAACTCTTCAACAATCTTTTCTAAGTCTTCACGTTTAATAAATGGCGTCTTCATAGGGCCCCTTCATATTCATTATCAAAGAAAGGCTGGGACGAAAGTTCCAACCTTTAAGCATCTTATTCTCTCTTATTTTTCTGTTTCGAAGATATTCCCAACTTCAACTTCAATTTGTTGGTTCTTCACATCAATATTGGTAACTTTTAAGAGTGATTTGTAGTCAAACTGCTGTTCACGATCTTCCTGCGCATTATCAGCAAAGACAGCTACACCAGCTAACTCAGAATCAAACTCTGTTAAAAGGCTAATCATACCGTTAATCGTTCCTCCGCCTTTCAAGAAGTCATCAACAATCAGGACACGGCTTCCTGCCTAAGGCTACGTTTTGAAAGGAACATTTTTTCAATACGGTCGCTAGAACCTGAAACATAGTTAACACTCACAGTTGAACCTTCTGTGATTTTCAAATCACGACGGACAATGACAAAAGGTACGTTGAGAACATTTGCTACTGCATTTGCAAGCGGAACCCCTTTGGTCGCTACCGTCATAACAGCATCAATCTTTTGGTCCATAAAGCTCTTGGCAATAATGCGACCGATATTTTTTAAAATAGCCGGAGTACTAAGGAGATCAGACAAATAAATGTAGCCTCCTGGCAGAATGCGGTCACTCTCTGAAAGTTTATCGCGAAGCTCTTGGATGATTGTTTTGGACTCAAGGGTAGAGATAGATGGTGTGAAAATAACCCCACCACCAGCACCTGTCACCGTTTGAATATGGCCGATTTCAATTTCTTCAAAGGCGCGCTTAATAATGACAATATCTTCTGAAATAGAAGATTTGGCAGATTCATACTTTTCCGCAAAGGTATTGAGACTGGTTAATTTGTATGGATTGTTAATCAAATAATTGGAAATAACAACCATCCGATCACTTCTTCTTAATTTCATTAGTTATTCACCATTCTTTTTAATTAGTCTTTTTCTCATTATAACACACTAAAGCAAAAAAAAAAACGAACTTTATTGTCTAAATAAAGCTCATTTTTTTAGTTTCTAGTCTAATTTTGGCTTGTAGAAGGAACGATTGTCCATTGCAAAGACTTTATTGGTCATTTCACCCTCATCAACAAGAGCCAGAGCTGTTGACATCATCATCATACTCGCATCCAAATTATCAATCATATGAATAATTTCAGCTTCCATCACACGAGGACGAACAGGACTACCATACTCGAGTAATCCATGGTGGCTGAGAATCACATGGCGCAGAAGCACCACTTCTTCTCGAGTATCATCAATGCCAAGTTCCATAACCGCTTTGGTAATCTCGCTATCAATCAAAGCGATATGCCCGATAAGATTTCCTCTAACTGTATACTCTGTTTGGTCGGGACCTGTCAACTCGATAACCTTAGCTAGGTCATGCAACATAATCCCAGCGTAGAGCAAGCTCTTATTAAGCTGTGGGTAGATATCTGCAATTGCCTCTGCTAAACGAACCATAGTCGCTGTATGATAAGCAAGCCCTGTTTCAAAGGCATGGTGGTTGGTTTTTGCAGCTGGGTAGGAATAAAATTCTTTATCATATTTGGTATAGAGGGCCCGAACGATTCGTTGCCAGATAGGATTTTCGATTTTGAAAATCATCTGTGCCATGTACTCTCGGATTTCTTTAACATCAACTGGTGATTTGACCTTGAAGTCTGCTGGGTCATTTGGTTCGCCAGGTTGTGGTAAGCGAAGAGTGATTTGATTTACCTGAGGCGTATTGTTGTATACTTCACGGCGACCTTGCATGTGGACAACCTTCCCTGCCTTAAAGGCCTCAACGTTGTGAGGTTGGGCATCCCAGAGTTTTCCTTCAATCTCCCCACTATCATCTTGGAAGGTGAACGCCAGGTAATTTTTCCCAGCACGCGTCTGTCTCAAATCGGCTGATTTGATCAGGTAAAAGCCCTCGAACAGTTCATCTTTTTTCATGTGACTAATCTTCATATTCTTCCTCATCTTCTTGGAACTGGAGCAAATCAAGCATAGGCTCACCTTCTGACAATTCAATATGTCGGAGAGTTCGCTCGATAGCTGAAGTACGTCGGTTTAACAATTCATCAATATTACCAGTGGCATGTTGGAGGTGTTTTTGCGCTTTAACCAGAATACCACCAAACTTGCCAAATTCGTTTTTGACGTTGGCTAGAGTTTGGCTAATATGGTCAGCACTCTTTTGGATATTTAGAGTTTTGAAGCCAACAGATAGGGAATTGAGAAGGGCTGACAAGGTACTTGGCCCTGCAACGATAATCTGCTCCTCCCGTCTCAAATCATCAAAGAAAATCGGATTGCGAACAATCTCTGAATAGAGACCTTCTGTCGGGACAAACAAGACTCCAAAATTGGTTGTTCGAGGTGGCGCCAGATACTTACTCTTGATATCCTTAGCAAAACGCTTGACGCTTGCTAGAAGAGACCTACGGCAACGCTCAATCTCATCCTTATCACCTGCTTCATAGGCTTCTTCAAGGCGGTAGTAATCCGCCAATGGAAACTTGGAGTCAATCGGTAGATAGACATATTCTTGGTCGCCTTGTCCAGGTAACTTGATCGCGTACTCGACTCGCTCACTCGAATTTTCAACCGTTGCAAATTCTCGTTCATACTGGGCAGGTGTCATGATATCTTCAATAATCTGTCCCAGTTGTAATTCACCCAGAATTCCTCGGGTCTTGGTTCCAGATAAGACCTTATTAAGCGCACCGACATCTCGCGCAACAGTCTGCATTTCACCTAGGCCACGATTGACAGATTCTAGTTGCTTGGAAACTGTCTCAAAAGAGACCTGCAAGCGTGTTTGCAAAGTCTTTTCTAACTTTTCCTCGACCGTTTGGCGCATTTGTTCTAAGCGTTGGTCATTTGATTCCTGCAAGGCTTGGAGGCGTTGGTCAGTCTTATCTCTGGTTTGGAGGAGATTTTCATTCATCTCCTGTCGAACCTGGGTCAAACCTTGGTGCAATTCAATCCGCACCTCCTGCAAACGGTCGCTAACAGCCACTTCTAGATTTTTTTGGTCCAGCTGACTAGCTTGTCGTGCTTGTTCAAAACGATAATCCAGCTGATCTGAGAGATTATCTGCCTGGTCTTCTAAACTTTTGGTCAGGTATTTCTCCTGCTTTTCCTGCCTCTGCCAAATAAGAAAGAGGCCGACTAGGTTAGCAATTAATAACAGTAGTAATACAATCTCCATCCTATCTCCTGTCCTTACTATGCAGTACGACCACATAGCCATCCGGGCAAGTCACCGAAACTTCCCTATCTATATATTCGTTAGAAGCATAAACTTTCTTAAAGAAAAAATTCGCCTCTGTCAATTCGTACTTGGCACCGATAATGGTCAGCTGACTATCCCTCACAGGCATAAAGGCTAGATAATCGTAGTCTGACTGTGGTTCAAGTTGACTGGTCCCTTCTGGACAGTAACGAATCAAATTTTGTCCATCCTCAATCTCTATCTGACGCATATAGGGCGCCAATTTAGGATTGCTAGGCAGAAACACATTAGCCAACATATGATCAATACGACCACCTAGGGCACCAAAAATGGTCACCTGAGCTTGAGGATTTTTTTCAAAAATAGTCAAAAGCGCCAGTTCCAGATCTGTATCATCTTTTTCTGGCTGAGCTTGGACAAAGTGTTGGGCACGTTCTTGAATCAACTGACGTTCTTCTACAGTCACAGAATCAAAATCCCCAACTGCTAAAGCAAGAGGAAGTTCTTCTTCCAGTACCCAGAGTGAGCCTCGATCCACACCGACAAAACAATCAAAATCTGTCCGATAATGTCCACAATCTCCACCAGCAAAAACTGCAACCCTAGTCCAGTTGATTTCTGAGAGCTTGCACTCGTTCATTGACATCTCCCTTAAAGACATAAGATCCCGCTACAAAAACTGTTGCACCAGCTTCTTTGGCTTGAGCAATGGTCTGGTCATCAATACCACCATCGACTTCGATTTCAAAATTCAAACCTTTTTCCTCACGAAGAGCAACCAATTCACGTACCTTATCCATGGTTTCAGGCAGAAAGGCTTGTCCACCAAATCCAGGATTAACTGTCATCACCAAGACTTGGTCAACTAGGTGAAGAACATGCTTAATGGCTTCAACAGGCGTACCTGGATTAATGACGACCGAAGGTTTGACACCGAGAGAACGAATCTTTTGAAGAGCTCCATGGATGTGAGGCGTTGCTTCTACGTGAATGCTAATGATGTCAGCACCTGCACGCGCAAAGTCTTCTAAATGATGTTCGGGATTTGATACCATCAAGTGGCAGTCAAAGACCATCTTGCTGTGGGGACGAAGACTTTCGACTACACCTGCACCAAAGCTGATCTGAGGTACAAAGTGACCATCCATGATATCGATATGGGCGTATTCTGCCCCAGTTGCTTCTAGGCGTTTAATTTCACGTTCAAAGTTGGCATAATCGGCTGCCAGAATTGACGGAGCAATCTTGTATTGAGACATAGGTTTCTCCTTATTTTGGAATTTTTTTGCTGACTTTTTTATAGGTTTCTCTACGATTTTCAATCTCACTGAGAAATTGTAGGTAGTTATCAAAACGGAAGGTGGCAATGATGCCCTCTTCTACTGCAGACTTAACCGCGCAAGAAGGTTCATGGGTATGCGTACAAGTACGGAACTTGCAGTCTCGACTGACACTAGCAATCTCTGGAAAGGCCTGATTCAGGTCTTCTGTTGTTGTTACTTCGTAATCCAGCGATGAAAAACCTGGTGTGTCTGCGATTTTTCCACCATTGAGATTGTAAAAACTAACCGCTCGAGTAGTGTGACGACCGCGTCCTAGACTATCAGAGATTTCTCCCGTTTCTAGATTGAGGTCAGGAGCAATTTTATTAAGGAGGGTTGACTTACCAACACCCGTTTGCCCCATGAAGACTGTCACTTTATCTGTCAACAAGGGCAAGAGTTCCTCTTTACTAGTCACAAAATCGTAACCAATAGCTCGATAGGTCTGCTCGTAAAAATCCAGTTCTCCCCCATCCTCTAACAAGTCCATTTTTGAAATATAGACGATAGGATGAATGCCTTTATGTTCTAAGAGTACCAAGAAGCGATCCAATAAATTGCTATTAAAATCTGGCTCCTTGACTGACATGATAACTACGGCTTGGTCAATATTAACAATGGGTGGACGAACCAGACTATTTTTTCGTTCATGAATTTCCAAAATATAGCCTTCTGAGTTCTCCTCTGCAGAAAAATCTACCCAATCCCCAACATAGGGTGTGTGGCCTTTTTTACGAAAATTCCCACGGGCGCGTGTTTGATAAACCTTGCCCTCACTCTCCACATAGTAGAAGCCAGCCAAGGCTTTAATGATTTGTCCCTGCATCTTAGAGCCCTTGTCCTTTAAGCGCATCTGCTAGACTGGCAAATTCTTCTAAGCCCAGAGCTTCACCACGTACACTCGGTGACAAGCCCGCTTGATCTAAAGCCTTTGTCAGTTTGTCCTTGATCTCCTCAGTTTTCCCAAAGTAACCTGTCAAGTTGTTCCACAAGGTTTTACGACGATGAGTAAAACTAGCCTTGGAAACTTTAAAGAAGAAGTTCTCGTCTTCCACTGCTACAGCCGGTTCTGGACGACGTACCATTTTCAGGATAGCTGAGTCTACATTTGGCGCTGGCACAAAGACCGTACGAGGCACGATAAAGGCAACCTTAGCTGTCATGTAATACTGGACAGCAATGGACAAGCTACCGTAGGCCTTGGTATTTGGTTGAGCAGAGATACGATCCGCCACTTCTTTTTGCATCATAACCACAAACTCACTGAAAGGAATGCCACTTTCAATCAAGTGCATGAGAATAGGCGTCGTAATGTAGTATGGCAAGTTGGCTACTACCTTGATTGGCAGATCAGGATTTTTGAAATTTTGGATATGTTTTGCCAAGTCAACCTTGAGAATATCCTCGTTGACTACGGTCACATTGTCAAAATCACGCAGGGTATCTGCTAGGATTGGCACCAAACGGTGATCAATCTCAAAGGCCATAACTTCAGCTGCACGCTCAGCTAAAAATTCCGTCAAGGCACCAATCCCTGGACCAATTTCAATAACATTGACCTGGTCATCAACTTCAGCCGTATCCACGATTTTTTGAAGGATATTGGTATCGGTCAAGAAATTTTGCCCGAAGGATTTTTTAAAGGTAAAACCGTGACGCTCCAGCACTGCCTTGGTCACGCTATAATCTGCAATTCTCATCTATTCTCTTTTCTAATTATTAGCTAAAAATAATATATAGAAACCACATAATTCCTGCCAACAAAATCCAAAATACAAATAGAACACGATGTTTGTTCCCTTTTGTATCGGCTCCAGTCATATCAAGCTGTTTTTTATCTTCTTGGGGGTTCATTTTCTTCAATTCATCCTGATATGCAACCGAATCTAGAATATTGTCTTCTGGAAATAATTCTGAAGCGTAATAATCAGGAAAACCCATAGCAAGGCCTATTAAGTTCTCATCCGTTAGAGAAAAATCTAAATCTTTGGGTTGATTTTCCCGAATAGCTCGGATATTTTTTAACAGTTTATCAGCGACTACAGAGACTTGGTCCATAAAAACTACATCCAAAAGATCAAATCCTAACACATCGCCATCTTTTACGTTTGCAAGAATATAACGAACAAAGGCATCATATAGTTTCAAGGCTTGTGGGACATTCTCTTCTAAAAAAGACCGATTTTGGTGGGCGTTTTGCTGGAATTTTTCAATAGAAAGCAAGATATCTACATTCTGCTCTTGGTAAAACTTTTCTATTTGCTCTTCATCTTCTTCGAGTTTTTCTGCTGTTTCCCAGAGAGCAATGGGAGCTTTTAAATCTTCTTCATCCCAAAACAATTGCCAAAAATAAGGTATTGTGTAAATTCCCTCTGTTAGAATACGGGCTTCATCTCCGTTTTTTAAGTAAATATAACTTCTATTTGCCATATCGTTTCCTTTCACAATCTTTGAAAAAGGTTACTAGTTCAAGTAAGTGTGGATAAAACTATATAGTTCCCCAATGTACAAGAACTTTCTAATCTTGAGCCCTTCCTTCTTGTTCTTCACTAAGCTTTTGCATGTCTCTAAAAGCTGTTAGACTAACATAAGCACCTGCTTCATAGTATTCCGTGGGGTTTATGGCATAGTCAAAACCTTCAATCATGCCTCCAGCTTCTTCAATCATCCCATTCCATTTTTCATCGAAAACCATTCTCAGACGTTTCCAATCGGTAAATACCGGCACAGAATTTCTGCCATCTTTTCCCTCTCTAACGGGAATATTAAAGTTAGCGTCTTTTTCCAAAACAAAGGAATTCCCTTCTGAATTATCCTCTGGGAATCCTGATGTTGCATCTAATGGAAGCAAGAATTTTGCCTTAGGCATAGCCATAGAGAAGAACTTGTAGTAAAGCCCATAAACTAGTTCTTGCTCTTCTGTAGTCGGTTGGTCCATCTGCCCCATCAAGAGCATCCATCTTACCAAGTCAGGATTCATGACAGGTACTTGTATTTCTGGTAAATCAGAAAAATCTGGTTTTTGAACCAAGGCTGAGGCACTGATGCTGACTTCCTTGGAATTAAAGATTGCTCCCATGCCACCGTTTAAGTAAAAGGCTGTCCCAAGAAAATTTTCAATCCCTGTTTTGTCTTCCGTATTTTCAATCAATTTTACGACTGAGTTTGGTCGGCTGTCAATGGTTTCCTTTAAATTGGCGATACCAAGATGGGGTCAAAAGCATGATCATGGGATCAGTACACAGATAACCTTCCTCACCTCTATCATAAGTAGTTGAAAAAGAGGTAAGGTTCGCCTGTTTTTCCGAATACACTGCATAAACAGAATCTGCTTCTAAGAGCTTATCTTTAACGATTTCCGCTAGACGTTCCAACTTGCGAGTGTTGGCTTGATAGCTTTCTTCACTTTCAGTTTCCTGATTTTGACGGCATTTCCATAAAAAGAGACGTAAAATCTCTACGCTGTCATCAAGGCTAGCTGCCAAATAGTCTTCATTAGTCAATTGCCCCTCTTGAATGGCTACAAAAGCACGATAAAGAGCATCTGAATAGCTAGATAATTTTTGCTCTTCCTCAACACCTGAACTAAAGAGCACACTTCCTTTTTTCAATTTATCCAAAGAAGGATTCCTATCAACCACTAGATGGGCAAGAACTTGATCCGTTAGACTATCTGCATCTTTGTTTTGACTGCTGAGTTTTTTAACCTCTACAGTACCAAGACTTTCCATTCCTTGGTCGGGATTGCAAAACTGCAACTGATCTCCAACCTTGATACTACCTTCTAGACTCCCAACAATCAATAATTGATTCGTTTCTTTCATTGGTAGAAAGTCCAAAACTCCCACACATGCATTGTTTTTAGACTCTTCTTCCGCTTCAGTCTTTTTCAAATAGTCAAAGATTCCCATAACTTTTCCTCATTATCCCCACTCAGCACAAATCCTATGGAGTCACTTTTCTAATGCTTGCAAGCAAGCCTAATTAAACCGTATATGATTACTTCTATTGTATCACATTCCCCTTACATTTTGGGGTAGTTTCTCAATTCTCATAAGATTTCATGGCATCTTCAACTTCAGCTAAACGGATGCCAAACAATTCCAAACGTCTGAGGAGCTGTTTACCATTGGAATAACCGATACGTAGACTCTCTCCTAGATATTCTCTGCGTTTTCTGCTATCCGCCCCAGCCCCAAGAATCCCAATCGAATCAAGTCGCTACGGCTAATATCAAAATCGCTTTCTACTTCAAACTGCTCAGTGACTTGTGCTAAAGCTGTCTTCAAGTCTTCATAACTGGCATGTTCGATTCCCAGTGAACGTCCCTTGGTCTTGGACTTAGGCGCTGCCTCATCACGTTTGAGAAAGGCATGTTGAACTGTCGGAATGGCAGTCAGAATCATGCGCCGAATCCGCTCCCCATTAAAATCAGGGTCTGTAAAGACAATCACCCCATGACGTTGGTGTAGACGTTGGATTCGTTCAAGGTCCTGTTCATTGATAGCCGAGCCACGAGTCTCATAGGTCTCCACATCAAAATAACGTTTAAGATTGGCTGTATCATCCCGTCCTTCAACCACGATGACTTGGGAAATTTTCTCTTTCATGATTTATGATCCAATCCAAAGATGCCTTCTGCATTAGCACTTGTCACAGCTGCCAATTCTTCTGTCGTCATACCACGCAAGTCCGCAATAAAGTCTACTACATAGCGCGTGTAAGCTGTCTTATTTTCACGCCCACGCTTGGGCACTGGTGCTAAATAAGGTGCATCCGTTTCTACCAAAATCTTATCCAAAGGTAACTCTTTGGCTGCTTCCTGAATATCTGTCGCCTTCTTGAAAGTCACAACCCCAGAAAAGGAAATAGTCATACCAAGCTTTCACAAACTTCTCAGCCCACTCTAGAGAACCTGAGAAGGAGTGCATGATGCCGCCACGTGGACCAACTCCCTCACTCTTAATAATTTCATAGGTATCTTCGAGCGCATCACGGGTGTGAACCACAAATGGTAAGTCTAATTCCTTAGATAGCTGAATCTGACGACGAAAAACCTTTTCTTGAACTTCCTTAGATGCCGTCATCCAGTGGTAGTCCAAACCAATCTCGCCCAAGGCTACAACTTTTGGATGTTTTAGTTTTTCTAGCAAGTAATTCTCAACATCCTCTGTATAGGTACCTGCCTCTGTCGGATGCCAACCAATCGTCGCATAGAGTTGGTCATATTCTTCCACCAACTCCAAAGCACGCTCAATGGTCGGCTTGTCAAAGCCAACAATATTCATCCGAGTTACACCCATTTCAGCCGCTAAGGCAAGTTCTTCTTCTTCGCGTCCCAAAAATTCTTCCACATTCAAGTGGGTATGAGTATCAAAAATATCAAACATATTTCCTTCTCTTTCCTCAATGTTCATAGCTACGAAAAAGACTTTCTCTTCTATACTTCCTATACTTTTCCTAGTTTCTATTCACTTTGGTTAGTACTTGGTTAGTTCTATGGTTAGCATCTACAGATGAATTTGATTAGTTTTCTCTCTCAATTCATCTTGTATATGTTTACATGACTATAGATCCTTAAAAGTGATAGATTCATCTCTATGTCAACTCGCTCCGCATACCAGCCTTTATGGGTATCCTAGTTCAGCCAATAAACTAATATGCGAATGTCTAAGCATATGAATATTATAGGATCTGTGCACCCAACACTACTTCACAAATATTTTTGATAAATCTATATAACAAAGCTGTCTCATAATGTTACCTTGCTCAGCTCACAAAGATGAACTCATCATCAAAAACAGTTACTACGAGGTACTCGATAATGTCAGCAACGTTCATAGTACTATCGTCCTGACAGAACCTACTGTTTTCGTTGTCTGTCAAAGATTCTCTCATCATATCCGCAGGCAACATAATCCTATTGTGTATGATCAATTGTTAAAAGATTCGCTTTTGAAGTTTACGTCTTGATAGCAGACCCCATAAACTCACGAAACGAAGACCAGTTAAAAAGATAAATTCCGATCGCCAAAGCATAACGCTTATCTTTGTTGTGACTTTCACAAATACGGTAAAAACCCTGTCCTGAGTTCCTCTCTACTAATGAGAGTATCGCTTTGCTTTTTACCTTCTCATAGTCCGCTTTCTGCTTCCGGAGTACCACTTTAACTGGTGGGTCGAAATATATCCGACCTTTACAGCATAATCAAAAGATGCACCATTCGATACTCTTTTCGATTTTTCTTGTTGAATTTTGAACGGTCAAAAGATCATTAGATATGTTTGAACTAGCTGGTGGTGTAATCGAGTATTCTCAAATTTCCTACTGCTCCCATGAAAAGCTCTAAACTTCGTCTCACTTCTATAACTAGAATTTTATCTCACTGCAGAACGAGTCGTTTTCATTCTTCCAATAGTTGACTAAAAATCATTTCTTCTAGCTGTTTCTTTTCAACTTCCTCTTTTGAGGGGCGGTTAGAAGTTTTTCGATTTTAGCGCTAAACGACGTTTTGCTTCTGCTTGAGAAACTCTAGATTTTGATTTTAAGTCTAGAGGACTTGCTTCACTTTCCCTCTCGTTCATGATAGAATTTCTCATAATATGTATGTCCCATTATCCAATTTTTAAAAAGCATTTCTTCTCCTTGTACTTTTAAAAGCAAAGAGCTATGTATAGCAATTATAACATAACTACATAGCTTCCTCATATTTCTTTTGTTTATAAAGAAAATTCTTATAACCTTCAACATTTATATACTCTCTTATGAAGGCTTCAAAATGTATCTATGGAATTTTTCATTTCTTCGCATTTCTGTTAGATCATTGTTTAGGTTTTTAACGGTACATCAAATGATTCCGTAATCCCTTTCTTGCTTTATATATATTTTTCCATAATTTCTCCTATTCTGATATAATAGGGATGGTAAAAGAATTCTCTTTATTACCTCTTAGCTTATCAGTTGCTCCGCTAAAAAGTGTCTGACAGAGCTTTTGTATTATCATAAAACTCGGTATGTATCTTTCACACCATAATGAGTTTCATGTTTTGGTGCATGATGAAAAGTCGGTGGACTATTAATTTTATAAGTTTTCCATAAGTTCAGCCTTTGTTGTTGTAATTTTCAAGGCTTTTCAATTCCTCTGCTTGTGCGATAAATTACAATTCCTTTTGGATACATGTATAAACGGCTCCTTTTTACAATGGTTTATTTTGTGAACCCTCATCACCTATCTGCAAATTAGACAAATAAGCAATCAAATAATTCCCAACCTTATCAGCTCTCTTTAACCTCTTGGTCTTTGTAAAACCTTTCCCCCACATCTTGCTGAGGTCATTGTTAGGAATTGTTAGTTCGGAATCGTTCTTTAATAACACATGCAAATACCTTCCACTGGCTTGTGGTTCAATGACCGTAATATAATCAACATTTCCAAACTGATTACGAATGCGTCGAATGAACGCTTTGAAATCCATGTAAACTATATGAGGATCGGTAACATGGTCTCGATAAGTCAACGTTATCCATAACTGGTTGATACCTCCCGATAATTATGAGCTACTAGACGTGGTTTTTCATAGTCTGTTTAGTAGACTTTCAAATTATCGAGTCGTGTACTACTGGAGTATCCATAGTAATTTCTCCGGTCTCAAGATTTACGTAACGCTGCCTTCTATCACTTTGATAATTTGTTCTTGTTGGGTTGGCTGAGTCATTTCACGGTATCACCATAAACATGAAAGCTACTAACCAATTTATTGGGAAAATTTGATTCATAATGTCACCCCTTTTCGTTGTGCTAATGTTTTGACGCTTATCAAGTTAATGAGTCAAACTAACGATATTTAAATTTATTCCATGGTTTATTGACAATAGGAACCCTAAAAGATTATAAAACTGAGTGTGTTGGCACGACAGACAAAGGATTCGACCGCACCACCACAACCAGTCTAATTCATCTTAGCCTACTGTACGCTTACACGGCATAAATTAGCCATCTAAGACCTGGATGCTTCAATTTGAACAGCTCTATCGTTCGTTTATCTGATTCATTACAGATGATGAACACTAGATAGCGTAAACCATGCTTTGGATATAGATCAGCGAGACCCATAGAAAACATATTTGTGCAAATAAAAGATCCAGTATCCTGTATCATAATAGAACTTCTTGGGGTAGCTCTCCAAAAATTTGAAACCAGCTTCACACCCTGGCTCAAATTCTCGAATCACATGGTTATCCATTGTAGCATACAGGAACTACTGTCATGCTACCGTGCACTCTCTGGACAAACTTGGCTTCCATCGGCTTGAACAACTTCCTGAGCTTCGTAAGATTGGAACTAGGGTAGTATGCGACTGATTTTTCCTGAATATTTTCTTTCACTAATTCTACCAATACACTGCGTAGAAGCTGAAATCTATTCAGTGATTTTTCTTTCTATCTGGACTTTCTCTGGTACTCCTAAGTTTTCTGCCACAAAAGATGACTAAAACTTCCTTAATACCTTCAAAAATCTTCATAGGTATTTCTTCGATAATCGACAGAGCATATTGACCTCCCTTTAAAAGTTCGACTACTTCATTGACTTTTGCAATCAAACTAAGCTGGTTACGGTACTCCTCCATACAACAGCCTTCTCAATATCTACAATTTCTACGAGTTGTGAGCATTGGTTGATACGAGTCATAATCCTTCATCGATGCTAGTGGAACTTTTTACAGTGAGTTGCTCTCAATATTATCGTTTGGATAATCACTGTCATCGGAAAAGATAAGTACGCCCACTTTTACCCTTTTTCAATTTCTGAACCAGTTTCACTTTTTCTATCCACCTTTTGGCGGACACAAAACGTAGTTCTTTGCGAGAAAGGAACCGTGACGCATCAAACTCTGTAAAATGAATTAGGTTCTTAAGTGCCATAATTCAATACCTTCTTTCTAAACTTAAAAGTAAATCGTCTACTTTTAACAGAAATAAATACTGTGACGATTACAGATAGCAACATTTTAAAATCACCTCCTTGCTTATAAGGAGAAAGTGTACAAAGAATTCGGAGAGATTCTTAATTTTAATTCTTTTTCATAGAATCTCTATAATACGCTCATAGTGTCTTTTGACGGTTTTTGTCAGTAGCCACGAATTCTTTTTGAAAGACTTCAGAGTACGAGTTACCTTCTAAAACTACTCCATATAAATTTTTCTATCTCTTTTCACTCAACAATCTCTCAATAGCATTCTTTATAACCTAGCAATTTCTTCTTTTAATTAGGAGAAGACAATGCATCTCTGTATCTGCTATCGTGTCTAGTAAAGGATCTGTATCACCTGAACCACTATCTAAACTACGAAGACCATAGAACGATCTTTTCTACATGAATTCTCATAGGGCTGGTTTAATAAGTTATCTACCTTAGCCCAATCACCAGATAATACAGCTTTATTAATTGCTTCTTCTCTACGTTGTTTCTTTTGTTAAATCTACCATATATGTTGGTACCTCCTGCTCAGGTTTACCAACCATACAGGTTGTCTTCTCACGCTATCGCCAGTGGAAAAACTTAGTAGTCATTTTGGATAGAAAACAGTCAGATGTATAAAATAATATGATTATACAAAATCAGTATAACTACTGTTCATTTCTCGAAACCAAATCTATATGCTATTTGTTTTTATTCAATTATTCTTTTAGTTCTACTTTTTCTAGTTCCATTACTGCGTTATTCTCTTCATTTGGGTATCATTCTTCAAAATCCCATGAATACTTTCTTACCATGTTCAACTGGAATAGAAATTGCTCTCTGTCAAATTAACATATATTTTTCTGCTTATCCTTTATCTTATGACCTCTACTTTCCATGATTTCAATAATTTGTTCTTTGTTTTCAAATTCTGAACAGTATTAGTAAATGATTCATATGAAGTTAAATAAATCACTTGTCTCCTACAATAATTCTATCACTTGAAGAATTTAATGTTGAGGCAATCTATCTATATTTTTGATTTTCTTCCTAGAACCCTTATTCCATAAACCTTCGTAACACGATAAGTTCCGCTGATTTTTGTATTTACTAATGGTACTAACTCATACTAGCACAGCTGTATTCTCACAAATATCAAGATATACCATCTTATGTTGATCTATCTTATACAGGATTCTTCCGTAACGTTCTTGGTCTTTATTATCAAGTAATGAAATAAACTTCAAATCTTCTTTTTGATATCACTATTTTTAATATCTCGAAAATTTTCCTTAAATGATTTGACGATATCTTCTTCCGAAAGTTTAGTTTTTGTGATATTTTTAAAAATCAGAATATGAATCATGAATAGTTACATCATAATTAAATACTTCATTATTTTTAGCATATAGTCAATTTTTAATTTATCTGAACCTGAAAATTCCCAAACACTAGTTTTAAGTCCTACTGAGACCCCACTTCTTATCAAAACAAATTATCACTTGATGAATTTTTCGGAAAAATAATTAGATATGCTTATACCTGCAGCAGCAAAGATACCCAATATAACAATCGTAAGTAATATGACCCTCACTAAACTAAAAATTTTTGGTTTTTGCCATTCTTACTATCACTTTTTACCTTCTTACGTTTTTCTGCTTTCTCATATATCTTATTCTCCTTGATGTATCTATTCTATTAGCTTAAAACCTGAGTTTATTTCTTAATAATCTATGTTATTTAAATATTTTGAAATTCCTCTTTTTCATGTACTGTGGACTGAGGCATTTTAGGTATTTGTTCAATATCTTTTAGATAAATCTTTGAAACAACCTCTAAAGGCAATCCAATTAAAATTGGTCTGTTTTTCTATTGTTTCATTTATATTTTTCCTCTGTAGGAACCATATACGAGGATCTTCTAGGGAGTTTAGGATGGGTTCCTTTTTCAATAATTTTTAGAAAAGCCGTATTCTCCATTCGGCAATGTTGAGTAACACTAACCAACATTCTCTGGTACAAGTCCGATTCTGTCGTAAATAAAACTTTTCACCATTATGCAAAATAATAATGAGCTTCTAAACTACCTAACTGAGAATATTTCTTCTCACCATTTCCCATGTCCCATTCTTGTAATTTATACACAGCTATTTCTTCTGCCATGTTGTTGCTCCTTTTGTATTGTTTTTATCTATTTTAACACAAAATAGTACGTACGCTATACTATATTGATGTTTTGGACAGTTAACTGTGCTAAAAATCATATAAAGGATAGTAGAATAGTACAGAGGAAGTACGGATGGAAGCTAATCAATTACAAAAATACATAGCAGATGCGTATAAGAGAATATGAGAAAGAACAGAATCTTAGTCAGAACAATTATCCAATCAAGCGGGGCTGGGTGTTAAAAAGCAATACAAAACATCGAAAATATGAAATACGATTTTAAAATACACACACTTGAAAAAGTGCTTACTGCTTTAGGAATGACCGTGAAGACTTCTTTAATTTCCACTCTCAAATAATTACGTCCCTATAACTACATTGACTGATAACATCTCAGATTTACCACACACAAAAATTAAAAATCATTTCTTTGTTCAATGAAATTGTTAAAAATATAGATTAAAGAGGAACTCTCAATGAATT